>Ga0268257_1000007_pt1 | contig 985411 bp, 878 predicted proteins | sample AgamicAtPrz_FD_200249 | JGI IMG/M metagenome (GOLD analysis project Ga0268257, IMG submission 200249) | Agave microbial communities from Guanajuato, Mexico - At.P.rz (v2) (version 3) | ecosystem: Host-associated > Plants > Phyllosphere > Phylloplane/Leaf | place: Guanajuato, Mexico | collected...
TGTGATGATGGACATTGTGTTGTGACTCCAATCATTATAATTACCGACATTTATGCCAGCTGTATCATCCCCTGTTCGGGGGCCTGAATAGCGCAGGAGCTTTTGGCGCTTTCAGACATCTTTTTTTACTTCTGCTATCACCGACTTTTTTATTACGGATCGCTCGAACGGCAATCTCGCGTCGATTCATTAACGCGCCTCCCCTGTCGAGACGCGTTGTATTCATAGTATTTATTTTCTAATTGAAAACGATTCTCAACAAATCGCTTTACGGTGTAAATTATGAGGCTGATAAAGACATTCGCCGGAAAATAACAAATGCCTGAGATCGCCGCCAATACATTTTGCAAATTTGTTAACCATTTCTCTTTTACGGCGTAGCGACAGCCGCAGCGAGATGACGACTGCGTCTCCGTGTTGGTTATTTCTTATTGATTATCAATCAGATAAAGAAGCATCACCGCCTTGTGACACTTATTGGCTGCCTTCGCAGAGATTTGCACAAAAAATCAACAATTGACTACTTTTTAGCACATTCCTCTGCGAGGAGATTGAAAGTACTAATATCATTTCAATAATGACTCGGCAAGCCCAATAGTATGATGTGAGAGAAATAACAGACTTATTTGCTCAAAATGCGGACATCACCAATTCATGAAACTTATAATTGCATGATAGAAAACAGCTTTTCTGATTATTGTAATTTGTTATGCCTGGCGCCCTTCTGCTGATTCTTCATATCTTTTGCTAATTATGCGAGCAGACTTACATTCGAAAGCGCGATGTTCTCGCACTCAGGAAAAATAAAACCTATATAAATGAAAGAATGAATCAATTCAGCAGACCGGGGAAAAGCGACTTTGCGCCAGCAACGATAAACTCAATGCCTAATGCCATCAGCAGCAAGCCCATAATACGCGTAATGACGTTAATGCCGGTTTGCCTGAGCAGGCGTACCAGCCAGGGCGCAATGCGGAATAGCCCCCATGAGCAGAGCGCAAACAGCGCAATAACCAGAGAGAAACCGATCAGGTGTGCCAGCGTGTGGTAGCGTGTCCCCCACACGATAGTGGAACTGATTGCCCCAGGCCCTGCCATTAATGGCAACGCCAAGGGCACCACGCCCACGCTTTCACGGATAGCGGTTTCCGACTTCTCCTGCTTGTTCTGTTTATCCTCCCCCAGCTTGCCGCTGATCATCGACATCGCGATGGTGACAACCAGAATCCCGCCGGCAATGCGGAAAGAGTCAATTGAGATACCAAACAGTTGCAGAATGGTGTCGCCCAGGAAGAGTGACGTCCAGAGAATGATGGCGACCGAGACATTCGCAGTAAGGTTGGTTTTATTGCGGGCGTCGGCCATTTGATAGCTGGTCATGCTGATAAAAACCGGGATGATACCAACCGGGTTCACCAGCGCAAAAAGACCGACGAAAAATTTAAAATAGAGAGGAAAATCAAATCCAAAGTGATCCACAGCAAGCTCCGCGTTATCGCCAGTACCTTAGAAACAATAGCGTGACAGGAAAATCCATGCAGAAGATACGCGATTTTTTTCTGGAGTCCATCAGTTCATTCGCGAATAACCCTGATAAAACAGAGTGTTATTGGGTTGAGGTAGATGTGAAAAATCCGACTCATATTCCGCGCCCGGACATTAACATTTGATACAAATTGCCAAAAATGGCCAAGCTGAAAGGTGTCAGCTTGGTGAAAACTTGATATGGATCACGCATTATTTACTCAGAAGTGGGTAACCTTGATGCCACGAATAGAGAGCAGAAATGTCAATAATTGCTCCCCTTTCGTTAAGGCTCTTTTAGTAAATCAGCGGCACACTGCTATGTAACTTGTTGTCTTACATAGCTTTACGCAACCTGTGGCGGTGCTGTCTATACTGACAGTTTGGGCAGATGGTTTACTAAAAGAGTTTAAACATTATCAGGAGAGCATTATGGCTGTTACTAATGTCGCTGAACTGAACGCACTCGTTGAACGTGTGAAGAAAGCCCAGCGTGAATATGCCAACTTTACTCAAGAGCAAGTAGATAAAATCTTCCGCGCTGCCGCCCTGGCTGCCGCAGATGCTCGAATCCCCCTCGCGAAAATGGCCGTTGCTGAATCCGGCATGGGTATCATCGAAGATAAAGTGATTAAAAACCACTTTGCTTCTGAGTATATCTACAACGCGTACAAAGATGAGAAAACCTGCGGCGTATTATCGGAAGATGATACGTTTGGCACGATCACTATCGCTGAGCCTATCGGCATTATCTGCGGTATCGTCCCGACAACTAACCCCACCTCTACTGCAATCTTTAAATCACTGATTAGCCTGAAAACCCGTAACGCAATCATCTTCTCTCCGCACCCACGTGCAAAAGACGCCACCAACAAAGCAGCAGACATCGTGCTGCAGGCGGCAATCGCGGCAGGTGCGCCGAAAGACCTTATCGGCTGGATTGATCAGCCTTCCGTCGAACTCTCCAATGCGTTGATGCATCACCCGGATATCAATCTGATCCTCGCCACCGGCGGTCCGGGCATGGTGAAAGCCGCTTACAGCTCCGGTAAACCGGCCATCGGTGTCGGCGCGGGTAACACCCCGGTTGTGATCGACGAAACCGCCGATATCAAACGTGCGGTCGCTTCCGTGCTGATGTCTAAAACCTTCGATAACGGCGTTATCTGCGCTTCCGAACAGTCTGTTGTAGTGGTTGACTCTGTGTATGACGCAGTGCGTGAGCGCTTCGCCAGCCACGGCGGCTACCTGCTGCAGGGTCAGGAGTTGAAGGCGGTTCAGGATATCATCCTGAAGAACGGCGCGCTGAACGCGGCTATCGTGGGTCAACCGGCTTACAAAATCGCCGAACTGGCGGGCTTTAGCGTACCGGAAAGCACCAAAATCCTGATCGGTGAAGTTACCGTAGTGGATGAGAGCGAGCCGTTCGCACATGAGAAACTCTCCCCGACACTGGCTATGTATCGCGCGAAAGATTTCGACGATGCGGTGGTGAAAGCGGAGAAACTGGTCGCCATGGGCGGTATCGGGCACACCTCCTGCCTCTATACGGACCAGGATAACCAGCCTGAACGTGTGGCCCACTTCGGCCAGATGATGAAAACCGCGCGTATCCTCATCAACACACCGGCTTCTCAGGGTGGTATCGGTGACCTCTACAACTTCAAACTCGCGCCTTCCCTGACTCTGGGGTGTGGTTCATGGGGTGGTAACTCCATCTCAGAAAACGTGGGTCCTAAGCACCTGATCAACAAGAAAACCGTTGCTAAGCGAGCTGAGAACATGTTGTGGCATAAACTTCCGAAATCAATCTACTTCCGCCGCGGCTCTCTGCCTATCGCGCTGGATGAAGTGATTACTGATGGTCACAAACGCGCCATGATCGTGACTGACCGTTTCCTCTTTAACAACGGTTATGCTGACCAGATCACCTCCGTGCTGAAGGCGGCGGGCGTGGAAACTGAAGTCTTCTTCGAAGTGGAAGCCGATCCGACGCTGACCGTAGTGCGCAAAGGCGCTGAGCTGGCGAACGCCTTTAAACCTGACGTCATTATCGCCCTCGGTGGCGGCTCCCCGATGGACGCCGCAAAAATCATGTGGGTGATGTACGAACATCCGGAAACCCATTTCGAAGAGCTGGCGCTGCGCTTTATGGACATCCGTAAACGCATCTACAAGTTCCCGAAAATGGGCGTGAAAGCGAAAATGATCGCCGTGACCACCACCTCCGGTACCGGTTCTGAAGTGACGCCGTTTGCGGTGGTGACCGATGATGCTACCGGTCAGAAATATCCGCTGGCGGACTACGCCCTCACCCCGGACATGGCGGTTGTTGACGCCAACCTGGTGATGGATATGCCGAAATCCCTCTGCGCCTTTGGTGGTCTGGATGCGGTGACCCACGCACTGGAAGCTTACGTCTCCGTCCTGGCGTCTGAGTTCTCCGACGGTCAGGCGCTGCAGGCACTGAAACTGCTGAAAGAGAACCTGCCCGCTTCCTATAACGAAGGGGCGAAAAACCCGGTTGCCCGTGAGCGTGTCCACAGTGCCGCAACCATCGCGGGTATCGCGTTTGCTAACGCCTTCCTCGGGGTGTGTCACTCCATGGCGCACAAACTGGGCTCGCAGTTCCATATCCCGCACGGCCTGGCTAACGCCCTGCTGATCAGCAACGTTATTCGTTACAACGCGAATGACAACCCGACCAAACAGACCGCGTTCAGTCAGTATGACCGTCCGCAGGCGCGCCGCCGTTACGCGGAGATCGCCGATCACCTGGGTCTCTCTGCACCGGGCGACCGCACCGCGGCGAAAATCGAGAAATTGCTGGCCTGGCTGGAGAGCCTGAAAGCAGAGCTGGGTATTCCGAAATCTATCCGCGAAGCTGGGGTTCAGGAAGCGGACTTCCTGGCCAACGTCGACAAGCTCTCTGAAGATGCGTTTGACGATCAGTGTACCGGCGCGAACCCGCGTTACCCGCTGATCGCAGAGCTGAAGCAGATACTGCTGGATACCTTCTACGGTCGCGAATATAAAGAGGGTGAAACCGCTGCTGCACCAAAAGTGGAAGCGGCACCGGTTAAAGCTGACAAGAAAGCGAAAAAAACCGCTTAATGGTCTGGCGCCATAAAAAAACCCGCTTCGGCGGGTTTTTTTATTATCTGTACAAGCAGAATGAATTGAGCGGAGTGCCGGAAAGCGATCGCTACCCTCTCACCCGCGCTTGTATCGTTGCAAGCGAGCCCTCTGCCAGCGCTTCCTTATAGTGTTTACGACATACGGAGACGTAACGCTCATTGCCGCCAATAACCACCTGCTCGCCTTCATTATAAGGACGTCCGGCGTGATCGAGCCGCAGCACCATACTCGCCTTACGCCCGCAGAAACAGATGGTTTTAAGCTCAACTAATTTATCTGACCACGCCAGCAAATACTGGCTGCCGCCAAACAACTCACCGCGAAAATCGGTTCTTAGCCCGTAACAGAGAACGGGAATATCGAGCTCATCCACCACTTCTGATAACGCATATACCTGCTCACGCGTCAAAAACTGACACTCATCTACCAGCACACAGTGCACGGCCTCTTCTTCGTGCTGAGCTTTAATGTCGTCAAACAACGAGGTGTGCTGATTGAACAGACGTGCCGGTGAGGATAAACCAATCCGGGAACTGACTTTCCCTGCACCAAAGCGGTTATCAATTTCTGCGGTATAAACTACCGTTCTCATGCCTCGCTCTTGATAATTGTACGAGGACTGTAGTAATGCCGTCGATTTTCCTGCATTCATTGCTGAATAGTAGAAATAAAGCTGTGCCATTGCGCGCAAAACCCTAATCAAAGTGTGATGATCCTGCGGCGAATTGTATCATGTTTTAACGGAGTGGCCTGAGCAACCGTTGTAGCTTAGGTTAATCCTGTAATCAGATTTACGCATAAATGCGCATTTTCTAATGGATGATTTTGTAGCTGCAAAAGAAACAGCGATAACAAATTCAGGGCGTTACTGTACAGCTCATATGCGGTGATTCTTATCATATCATTCAGAAATTATTAATATTTTACTAAAGTAAGCACATTTAACGCGGTAATAGACGCGGTTGTTATTTATCCATTATGGCTATTTCTCCTGGAGGAATAATCAAAAAATATCGCTTCAGCCTCGCATATGACCGAACCTCAACTGCACGCTTATACCTGTTTGGCAGTGTGGTTGTTGATTAAAAATTTAAGATAGCGGTATTTAGAAAAGACTTAAATAAAGGGCTATTTTGAATTCCTTACATTCGCGGCTATTGCACTGCTGAATTTAACGCTCTATTATTAGCCCAACAAACCACCCCAATATAAGTTTGAGATTACTACAATGAGCGAAGCACTTAAAATTCTGAACAACATCCGTACTCTGCGCGCACAGGCAAGAGAATGCACGCTGGAAACTCTGGAAGAGATGCTGGAAAAATTAGAAGTTGTGGTTAATGAGCGTCGTGAAGAAGAGAACGCTGCCGCAGCTGAAGTTGAAGAGCGTACCCGTAAACTGCAGCAGTATCGTGAAATGTTGATTGCTGATGGTATTGACCCGAATGAATTGCTGAACAGCATGGCTGCAGCTAAAACGGGCACCAAAGCAAAGCGCGCTGCACGTCCGGCTAAATATAGCTATGTTGATGAAAATGGCGAAACGAAAACCTGGACTGGCCAGGGTCGTACTCCAGCAGTAATCAAAAAAGCTATCGACGAACAAGGTAAAAAGCTGGAAGATTTCCTGCTCGCGTAAGTGAGTAATCTCTTATCTGCTTTTAATATCCCGCCGCTGGCGGGATTTTTTTGCCCATACTCCACAATTTCTTCACAAATATGCCGGATGGAGATGAAGTTTGTTTCCGTCGACGGGCTGCGCTCAAAATCCCACCGCTTTTATTAGCAGCAGCATAAGCTTTTTCTTATCTCCCCTTTTAACAAGAGCGTTCAGAACAGCGCCCAATAAAAAAGGCCGACGCTAATCTGTGCTATGCACGATTAATGTCGACCTTATTTACTGTCAGCGCCGGGGTTATGCTTTAGCAGCGCCTACAGTTTCGTTCAGCCAGGCTGTAAACTCTTCGCCGAGAGACTTATGGCGAATGCCATATTCAACAAAGGCGCGCATGTAGCCGAGTTTATTACCGCAGTCATGGCTTTTGCCTTTCATGTGATAGGCTTCTACCGTCTCTTTTTCGATCAGCATATCGATAGCATCGGTAAGCTGGATCTCATCCCCGGCTCCCGGAGGCGTTTTCGCCAGCAGCGGCCAAATTTCGGCGCTGAGGACATAACGACCCACGACGGCCAGATTAGAAGGCGCGACGTTCGCTTTCGGCTTCTCAACCACGCCTACCATTGGCACGCTGTCGCCCGGATTCAGCGTAGCGCCTTTGCAGTCCACGACGCCGTATGCGGTAACGTCTTCGACCGGCTCAACCATGATCTGGCTGGCACCCGATTCGTCGAAGCGTTTGATCATCTCAGCGAGGTTGTCCTGAGAGAGATCGGATTCGAACTCATCCAGGATAACGTCCGGCAGAATAACGGCGACCGGCTCGTTGCCGACAACCGGGTGCGCGCACATTACCGCATGGCCAAGACCCTTCGCCAGTCCCTGACGCACCTGCATGATGGTCACGTGCGGCGGGCAGATAGATTGCACTTCTTCCAGAAGCTGACGTTTAACGCGCTTCTCCAGCATGGCTTCAAGCTCAAAGCTGGTATCGAAGTGGTTTTCAATAGAGTTTTTAGATGAATGTGTTACCAGAACGATTTCAGTAATACCCGCGGCAATGCACTCATTGACCACGTACTGAATTAATGGCTTATCAACCAGCGGCAACATTTCTTTCGGAATTGCCTTCGTAGCTGGTAGCATCCTCGTTCCCAACCCCGCGACCGGGATTACTGCTTTAGTCACTTTCGAATTTATTGCAGCCATTGAAATCTCCTGGACTGTCCATGATTTGAACAGGTTCATGAATTAACTCGCGTCTGAGTATATCAGTACCAACCCAATGACCAGGTCTGAAAAGGACGCGCTAACAACTAATTAGGATTAATACGAATAAACTGCGGCGATATTAGCACCCGTTTTTATACGACGGGTAAATCTATCTAAGCTTTGCCACGCGATCGCTCATTCCGCGTTCAACATTAAGCGTAACCGCCCGCCTGCACCCCAGACCTGGCATTGCCACGCTTCGCTGCGATGGCTTACCTGGTTCAGATAGGTATTCCCAAGCGTACCGAGAGGAACGCCGCTGCTGATTTGAATTTGATGTTCGCCGGTATTTAACGTGGCGTTTAAACCGGCAGACACTAATAACAAATTCTTAAGCTCGCTATGGTAATACCCCACCAGTAACGGGAACTGCCCCGGCAAATTCGCCTGATGCAGCAATTGGTTCACCTGCTTAAGTAAAGCACCCATTTCGGGTAAGCGCTGGCGTTGATGTGACAATTGTTCCTGAAGTAGGCCGTTAAATAATGCGCGCAGCAGCAGCGCCGCCAGCACGCCATTATTGCCGGCACGGGTAACATCAAGACAATAGAAAGCGAGGTCGTGACCGGAAAGCGGTGCAATATCCAGCACCAGCCCGGGGCTTTCAGCGGAAACAAGCTGGCGATAATTTACCCGGCAGCCGGAAATGACCTGCTGTACAGGAGGCTGCAGTTCTTTTAATAAATTCGCCGCGGCCTGCGGGTTATCTACCAGTGCATCCCAGTCCTGGAATAAACGCTCCTCCTCCTCAACCCGGGAATTGAACATATTCGGGTAGATGCAGGCGAAGATCGTTTCCCGTAGACGATTAAAATCTTTAACCGGCTTCAGGACCACATCCTGAACGCCAAGGCGCAGTGCTTTTGCAATATCAGCCATATTTTCGGTGGCAGAAATCACCAACACCGGCGTCTGCATGCCCTGGTTGCGCAGCGCTTCAACCAGCGCGAGACCATTCATACGCGGCATGGCCAGGTCGCAAATAATTAAATCGGGTTGATTGCCAGCCATCTGCTCCAGCGCATCCACTCCGTCTCCGGCCAGCAACGTTGTTGCGCCGAGAGATTGCAACCATGAATCCAGCAGCGATCGGAAAACGAGCTCGTCTTCCACTATCAATATCTGTTTCCCGACCAACGGCTGCGTCATCTCTTCTCCCCTGCCTGACAGTAGATCAATAGTGGCATGCTTCGACGACACTCGCCTGTCAGAATTTGCTGAAGTCTTATAAAAATTATGTTCACGCTAAAGTCCGCACCAGCGGAAGTAACTCGTCCATTCTCTTTTCCACCGCTAACTGCCCGGCGGCGATGGCCGCATCAGCACGATGAAAGTCGAGAGTGGATATTTGCGGACAAATGGGTTGCAACAAAATATCCGGCGGATCGCCCGCCATACGGTTGCGCTTTAGGCGGTTTTCCAGCACCTGGATCGAGGTGGTCATGATCTCCATCGCGGTCGGCGTCACCGGACGTTTCGGCGTAGTGCGGCTAAGCCGCTCGCGCAGACGCTGATGCCAGTGCAGTGCTTCACCGCTGCCTTTTTCCATCTCGCTATCGGCGGGCGTTACGGAGAGGAGATCCTGCTGCATTAAATGCGCGTCGTGCTGCAGATCGACGGCAATAACAATGTCAGCACCCAGCGCACGGGTTAAGGAGACCGGAACCGGGTTGACCACCGCGCCATCGACCAGCCAGTAGCCATTATGCGCTACGGGTGACATCAATCCGGGAATACTACAGGAGGCGCGCACCGCACGGTGCAGGTCGCCTTCGGTAAACCATAACTCACGCCCGGTACTCAGATTAGTCGCGACCGCGCCAAAGCGCTTTTCACAGTGGCTGAAGTCGTCGAAAGGAAGGAGCTGGCGATATTGATTGAACACGCGTTCACCGCGCAGCAAACCGCCGCGGCGCCAGGAGAGATCCATAAGCCGCAGTACGTCCCAGTAACGGAAAGAGCGCACCCAATTTTCCAGCAGCGACAACCGTCCGCAGGAGTATGCCGCGCCAACTAATGACCCGATAGAGCATCCCGCCACAACGTCAATAGTAATGCCGGCGCGCTCTAACGCATTAATGACGCCGATGTGCGACCAACCTCTGGCTGCGCCAGAACCCAGCGCCAGACCGATTTTTACCGTTCTCATACCGCGTGCTTCACTTCCCCCGGCTTACTGTAGCCACAACGCGGCGGCTCAGTTAACATATTGCCACCCTGGCGCGTGCTGCGCCGTTATTATTGTTTCAGGAATGCTGTTTTGTCTCAAACATGTCCTTGCGGTAGCGCTCAGGAGTATAGCGTATGTTGCCAGCCTTATCTGTCTGGTCAACACGTGGCGCCTGATCCCGCTCGCCTGATGCGTTCTCGCTATACCGCTTTTGTCTTACATCAGACGGATTATCTGGTGAAAACCTGGCACCTCTCCTGCGCGGCACACACCTTTCGCCAACAGATTGAGGCCGGTTTCGCGAACACTACCTGGCTCGGACTGACGCTATTTGAGCATGCTTACGGTCACGATGACAATGAAGGTTATGTCAGTTTTGTTGCTCGCTTTCGCGAGAATGACAAAAATGGCGCAATTATTGAACGTTCCCGTTTTTTAAAGGAAAACGGCGAATGGTACTACATCGACGGCACGCGCCCGCAGTTTGGTCGTAACGATCCCTGCCCCTGCGGGTCAGGTAAAAAATTTAAAAAGTGCTGTGGGCAATAAGCCCTGCATCACCCTTAACAAACACACTCAACAGGATTTACCCGGCAATGCACTCTTTACAACGTAAAATTCTGCGCACCATCTGCCCCGATCAGAAGGGCCTTATCGCTCGCATTACTAACATTTGTTATAAGCACGAGCTCAACATTGTTCAGAATAATGAATTTGTCGACCATCGCACCGGCCGCTTCTTTATGCGTACCGAGCTTGAGGGCATTTTCAATGATGCCACGCTGCTGGCCGATCTCGACAGCGCGCTGCCGGAGGGCTCAGTTCGCGAGCTGAACGCGGCGGGTCGTCGTCGCGTGGTGATCCTGGTAACCAAAGAGGCGCACTGCCTGGGCGATCTGTTGATGAAAGCCAACTATGGCGGCCTTGATGTGGAGATCGCCGCGGTGATCGGCAACCACGAGACATTGCGCCCGCTGGTGGAACGCTTCGACATTCCCTTCGAGCTGGTGAGCCATGAAGGCTTAACGCGCGAAGCGCACGACAATCTGATGGTGAAAGCGATTGAAGCCCATCAGCCTGATTATGTCGTGCTGGCGAAGTATATGCGCGTCCTGACGCCGGACTTCGTCTCGCGCTTCCCGAATAAGATTATCAATATCCACCACTCCTTCCTGCCGGCGTTTATCGGTGCACGCCCGTATCACCAGGCTTACGAGCGCGGCGTGAAGATCATTGGCGCGACGGCGCACTACGTGAATGACAACCTGGATGAGGGCCCGATCATCATGCAGGACGTGATTCATGTCGATCACACCTATACTGCTGAAGATATGATGCGTGCCGGTCGCGACGTGGAGAAAAACGTCCTCAGCCGCGCGCTCTACCAGGTGCTTGCCCAGCGCGTCTTTGTTTACGGCAACCGCACAATCATTCTTTGATCGTCTTTTATTCAGGTTGCCTGGCTTTACAGCGTTACGGGCAAAAAGCAGGCAACCGATTCATTTTTCACGATTGAATGCTTTACAGAGGCGCGTCATTTGGTATGATGCGCCGCGCTTGCCGAGAAGGAAGCGGCCAGTAATAAGCTTTACCCCGTGGTGGGGTTCCCGAGCGGCCAAAGGGAGCAGACTGTAAATCTGCCGTCATCGACTTCGAAGGTTCGAATCCTTCCCCCACCACCATCTACGTCCTGCATCACAATTTGAATTACCCCGTGGTGGGGTTCCCGAGCGATCATAAGGGAGCTGACTGCAAATCTGCCGTCACCGACTTAGAAGGTTCGACTCGAGCACCAGCGAGAGAACGTTGCCAAACGCAACGGCCCGAAGGGTGAGGAGCGCAGCTCCGAATAATCCTTCCTCTGCAACACCGCAACAATGTAGTAACCCCGTGGTGGGGTTCCCGAGCGGCCAAAGGGAGCAGACTGTAAATCTGCCGTCACAGACTTCGAAGGTTCGAATCCTTCCCCCACCACCATCTCTTAAATAACTCCCCACTTAATACACTCTCTACTCATCCATATTCTCCATTCGGGGAAGGATGAGAAGCTTCGACTAAGGTTCGACTCGAGCGTAGCGAGAGAGCGTTGCCGCAGGCAACGACCCGAAGGGCGAGGCGCGCAGCGACGAGTAATCCTTCCCCCTACGTATTCCGCTATTTTCTTTTTATATTCTTTCGACTCAGACCCGCTGCATTGCCCGATGGCGCTGCGCTTATCAGGCCTACAAAACCAATACCCAATGCTAAAGCGTGCGACTTGCCATTGCCTGATGGCGCTTCGCTTATCAGGCCTACAAACCAGCGCCCAATGTTGAATCGTGCAAAATGCCTGGTTCTGAAACGAGCCAACCCGTAGGCCGGATAAGGCGCAGCCGCCATCCGGCACACAGACCGCACCGTACACAAACAAAAAACCCTGCCGAGGCAGGGTTTTATCAATCCAGCGTTATCAGCGACGGGCGCGGACAATCTGGTATTTACGCGTTAAATACTCCACCGGCGCGCTCCAGATATGCACCAGCCGTGAGAACGGGAAGAGCACAAACAGCGTCATGCCGAGCACCAGATGCACGCGGTAAATAAAGGCAACGCCATCAAGATGCGCGGACGCACCGGTATGGAACGTCACCACCGACTGCGCCCAGGCCACCAGCTTCATCATTTCGCTGCCGTCCATATGCTGCGCGGAGAACGGAATGGTCAGCAGACCAAGCGTACACTGCACCATCAGCAGGGTCATGATCAGGATATCTGCCGCCGTCGAGGTGGCGCGTATGCGCGGATTGAAGAGACGGCGTTTCAGCAGCATCAGACCACCGACCAGACACAGCACACCGCTGGCACCGCCACCGATCATCGCCATCTTCTGCTTCACTTCAATCGGCAGGAAGGATTCGTACATCCAGTGCGGCGTCAGCATGCCGAGGAAGTGACCGGCAAAAATCCCGAGGATGCCTAAGTGAAACAGATTTGATGCAATGTTCATCCCTTTACGGTCGAGCATCTGGCTCGAGCCCGCGCGCCAGCTGTACTGCCCATAGTCATACCGCAGCCAGCTGCCAATCAGGAAGATCGCGCCCGCCATATAGGGATAGATGTCAAAGAAGAACATATTAAGGAAGTGCATTAGCGCTCTCCTCCTGTTGAGATATTCAGATATTGCGGCGCGACGGCACCGGCAAAACGACGCTGGTGCGCAGTAATGTCAGAATCGCCACAGCCCTGTTCAGCAAAGAACTTCACCTGCTCCTCTTCCCACACTGCGTCCAGCGCCTGCGGCGTATCGTCACGCGCTTCGCCAGCAATTTTTTCCGCCACCTGCGCGTTATCCACCTCGGTTTTCGTCAGCGTCAACAGCGCGTCAAACAGCGAGGCGTAGTGGCTTTCACGCTGCTGTAAGCGCGCCTGTAACAGCGCCAGGATCGGCGCGATATCCTGTAAACCACCAATCGCTTCAGAGGCTGGTAACTGCGCCAGATACTCCAGATAGAGCGGCAGATGGTCCGGCAGCTCGCGGCTGTCGAGCTGCAGCCCGTGGCGCTCATACTGCGCCAACAGATCCACCATCGCCTGGCCACGATCGCGCGATTCACCGTGTACATGTTCGAACAGCAGCAACGAGGTGGCGCGACCGCGATCGAACAGCTCGCTGTAGGTGGCCTGCGCATCGAGCAGATCCTGCGAAGTCAGGTCGCGTAAAAAGATGCCTACCTGCTGGGCGTCTGCTTTCGACAGATTGTCGCCGGAGGCCAGCGCGTCAAACAGCTCCTGCTGATGCTGCCACAGGGCAGCATCCGGGTACTCAAGCAGGCGGGAGATAACCAGCAGTTCAATCATGCGTGCGGCTCCGTTTTCACTGTCACATTCACCGCGTCGATACGGCGGCTGTTAAACAAGTTGAATTTGTTATCCGAACCATGACAGCCGTCGCCGAAGCTAAAGCCACACCCGCTCTTCTCCGGGAAGGCTTCACGCGCCAGTTCGCGATGGCTGGACGGCACCACAAAACGATCTTCGTAGTTGGCGATGGCGAGATAGCGGTACATCTCCTGCGCCTGCGCTTCCGTCAGACCCACCTCTTCCAGCGCACGGGTATCGATCACGCCGTCGACGGTTTCAGCACGTTTAAAGTGACGCATCGCCAGCATCCGTTTCAGCGCCAGCAGCACCGGCTGGGTATCTCCGGCGGTCAGCAGGTTCGCCAGATACTGCACCGGAATACGCAGGCTTTCGACGTCCGGCAGAATACCGTTGCTGCCCAGTTCACCCGCATCGGCAGCAGACTGAATCGGTGACAGAGGCGGCACATACCAGACCATCGGCAGCGTGCGGTATTCCGGATGCAGCGGCAGCGCCAGCTTCCAGTCCATCGCCATTTTGTAGACCGGCGATTTCTGCGCCGCGTCAATCACGCTCTGCGGTACGCCATCTTCCAGCGCCTGGGCAATCACTGCCGGATCGTGCGGATCGAGGAAGACATCCAGCTGACGCTGATAAAGATCCTTCTCATTTTCCGTGCTGGCTGCGTTCTCAATCGCATCCGCGTCATACAGCAGTACGCCGAGGTAGCGAATACGCCCAACACAGGTTTCAGAGCAGACCGTCGGCATGCCCGCTTCGATACGCGGGTAGCAGAAGATGCACTTCTCAGATTTGCCGCTCTTCCAGTTGAAGTAGATTTTTTTGTACGGGCAGCCGGTGACGCACATGCGCCAGCCGCGGCATTTATCCTGATCGATCAGCACAATGCCATCCTCTTCACGCTTATAGATGGCGCCGCTCGGGCAGGTGGCAACACAGGCCGGGTTCAGGCAGTGTTCGCACAGGCGCGGCAGATACATCATGAAGGTGTTTTCGAACTGGCCGTACATCGCCTTCTGCATGTTTTCGAAGTTCTGATCGCGGCTCAGCTTCTCAAACTCGCCGCCGAGATCGTCTTCCCAGTTCGGGCCGGCACTGATTTTGTTCATCCGCTGGCCGGTGATCAGCGAGCGCGGACGCGCAATCGGCTGATGCTTGCTTTCCGGCGCGTTGTGCAGGTTCTGATAGTCAAAATCAAACGGCTCGTAGTAGTCATCGATGCCCGGCAGATGCGGGTTGGCGAAGATTTTACCCAGCAGCATCGCGCGGCCACCCATGCGCGGCTGCAGCTTGCCGTTGATTTTACGGATCCAGCCGCCCTTCCACTTCTCCTGGTTCTCCCAGTCGGTCGGGAAGCCGGTGCCCGGTTTGGTTTCGACGTTGTTAAACCACGCGTATTCCATCCCTTCGCGGCTGGTCCAGACGTTTTTACAGGTGACTGAACAGGTATGACAGCCGATGCACTTATCGAGATTCAGCACCATGCCGACTTGTGAACGAATTTTCATTTTGCGCTCTCCTGTACCTGGTCATTGCCTTCGCCATCCAACCAGTTAATGTTCTTCATCTTACGTACCACCACAAATTCATCGCGGTTGGACCCGACCGTACCGTAATAGTTAAAGCCATATGCCAGCTGCGCGTAGCCGCCAATCATGTGCGTCGGTTTCGGCGTAATGCGCGTCACCGAGTTGTGAATGCCGCCGCGCTGGCCGGTGATCTCCGAACCTGGCAGGTTCACAATGCGCTCCTGCGCGTGGTACATCATCGTCATACCGGACGGTACACGCTGGCTAACCACCGCACGGGCGGTCAGCGCGCCGTTGCTGTTAAAGACCTCAATCCAGTCGTTATCGGCAATGCCCATCTCTTTAGCGTCGGTCTCACTCAGCCAGACAATCGGGCCGCCGCGACCAAGCGTCAGCATCAGCAAATTGTCGCTGTAAGTGGAGTGGATCCCCCACTTCTGGTGCGGCGTCAGGAAGTTGAGCGCCTTTTCCGGGTAGCCGTTGGCTTTCACACCCAGCATCTCTTTTACCGAACGGGTGTTGATCGGCGGGCGGTAGACCAGCAGGCTTTCGCCAAAGTCGCGCATCCACTGATGATCCTGATAGAGCTGCTGACGGCCGGAGAGCGTACGCCAAGGAATCAGCTCATGAACGTTGGTATAACCGGCGTTGTAAGAGACATGCTCATCTTCCAGGCCAGACCAGGTCGGGCTGGAGATAATTTTGCGCGGCTGCGCCTGAATATCGCGGAAGCGGATCTTCTCATCTTCTTTATTCAGCGCCAGATGGGTATGGTCGCGACCGGTGAATTCGCTCAGCGCTGCCCAGGCTTTCACCGCCACGTTACCGTTGGTTTCCGGGGCAAGGGTCAGGATCATCTCTGCCGCGTCGATGGCGCTGTTGAGCATCGGCTGGCCTTTCGCCGGGCCATCCGCTTTCACGTAGTTGAGCTTGCGCAGCAGATCCATTTCGCTCTGGGTATTCCACGCAATGCCTTTGCCGCCGTTACCAATTTTCTCCATCAGCGGGCCGATGGAGGTAAAGCGCTCGTAAGTAGCCGGGTAGTCGCGCTCAACCGGAATAATGTGCGGTGCGGTTTTGCCCGGAATAAGATCGCATTCACCTTTCTTCCAGTCCTTCACGTCCAGCGGCTGCGCCAGCTCGGCGGCGGAGTCATGCTGGATCGGCAGCGTTACCACGTCGGTCTCTTTACCTAAATGGCCCGCGCAAAGCGCAGAGAAGGATTTGGCGATGCCTTTATAAATTTCCCAGTCGCTTTTCGATTCCCACGCCGGGTCGACGGCGGCAGAGAGCGGATGAATAAACGGATGCATATCCGAGGTATTCATGTCGTCTTTCTCATACCAGGTCGCGGTCGGCAGCACGATGTCGGAGTAGAGACAGGTGCTGGAGAGACGGAAGTCGAGCGTCACCACCAGGTCGAGTTTTCCGTCGAGGCCGTTATCCTGCCACTCCACCTCTTCCGGTTTTACGCCGCCCTGTTTGCCCAGATCCTGGCCCTGAATACCGTGTTCGGTGCCGAGCAGATATTTGAGCATGTACTCATGCCCCTTCCCGGATGAGCCGAGCAGGTTGGAGCGCCAGATAAAGAGGTTACGCGGGTGGTTTTTGCCATTTTCCGGCTGCTCGGCGGCAAAGCGCAGCGAGCCCTCTTTCAGGGATTTCACGGTGTAATCCACCGCTGACATCCCGGCTTTTTCCGCTTCGGCAGCAATGCGCAGCGGGTTTGTACCCAGTTGCGGTGCAGATGGTAGCCAACCCATACGCTCGGCGCGGACGTTAAAGTCAATCAGATGACCGCTGTAGCGGGAGTGATCCGCCATCGGCGAGAGGAACTCTTGCGCCGTCACCGTTTCATAACGCCACTGGCTGGAGTGGTTATAGAAGTAGGAGGTGCTGTTCATATGGCGCGCCGGACGCTGCCAGTCGAGGGCAAAGGCCAGCGGCTGCCAGCCGGTCTGCGGACGCAGTTTTTCCTGACCCACATAGTGCGCCCAGCCGCCGCCGCTCTGACCGACGCAGCCGCAGAAGATCAGCATATTGATCAGCCCGCGATAGTTCATATCGAGGTGATACCAGTGGTTCATCCCGGCACCGACGATAATCATCGAACGACCATGGGTTTTATCGGCATTCTCGGCGAACTCACGCGCAACGCGGATAATCTGCGCCTGCGGTACACCGGTGATTTTCTCAGCCCAGGCTGGCGTATAAGCCTTGATTTCGTCATAACGGCTGGCGCAGTTCTCATCGCCCAGGCCGCGATCCAGACCGTAGTTGGCCATATTCAGGTCATAAACGGTGGTTACCAGCGCGCTACTGCCATCCGCCAGTTGCAGGCGTTTGACCGGCAGTTTGTGCAGCAGGATGTTATCCAGCGTAACGCCCTGGAAGTGCTCGGTATTGTCGCCGCCAAAGTAGGGGAAGCCCACCTGTGCCACATCATCATGTTTGCCCAGCAGGCTGAGGGTCAGCTCAACGTCAGCGCCGTTGCCGCCATCGCGCTGCTCGAGGTTCCACTTGCCCTTCTCGCCCCAGCGGAAACCGATAGAGCCGTTCGGCGCGATCATATTGCCTTCGCTATCCAGCGCGACGGTTTTCCACTCCGGATTGTTCTCCTGGCCCAGGGCATCCACCAGATCGGCGGCGCGCAGCATACGGCCCGCGGCGTAGTAGCCCTCACGCTCTTCGAGCATGACCAGCATCGGCATGTCGGTGTAGCGACGCACATAATCGGTGAAGTACTGGCTCGGCTTATCAAGGTGGAATTCACGCAGCATCACGTGCCCCATCGCCAGCGCCATTGCCGCATCGGTGCCCTGCTTCGGTGCCAGCCACAAGTCGCACAGCTTAGCGATTTCCGCGTAGTCCGGGGTGATCGCGACGGTTTTGGTTCCTTTGTAGCGAACTTCGGTAAAGAAGTGCGCATCCGGGGTACGGGTCTGCGGTACGTTAGAGCCCCAGGCGAGGATATAGCTGGAGTTGTACCAGTCAGCAGATTCCGGTACGTCGGTCTGCTCGCCCCAGGTCTGCGGTGAAGCAGGCGGTAAGTCGCAGTACCAGTCGTAGAAGCTCAGGCAGGTGCCGCCAATCAGCGACAGATAACGTGCGCCGGAGGCGTAAGAGACCATCGACATCGCCGGGATCGGCGAGAAGCCAGCCACGCGGTCCGGGCCATAGGTTTTCACGGTGTAGACGTTAGAGGCGGCGATCAGCTCATTCACCTCCTGCCAGGAGGAGCGCACAAAACCACCGCGTCCGCGCGCCTGCTTAAAGCTCTTCGCTTTATCCGCGTCTTCAATGATAGAAGCCCAGGCATTCACCGGATCGCTGTGCTGTACTTTCGCTTCACGCCAGAGTTTGATCAGGCGTTTGCGCATCAGTGGGTATTTCAGGCGGTTGGCGCTGTAAAGATACCAGGAGTAGCTCGCCCCGCGCGGGCAGCCGCGTGGTTCGTGGTTCGGCATGTCAGGACGGGTACGCGGGTAGTCCGTTTGCTGGGTTTCCCAGGTGACCAGGCCGTTCTTGACGAAAATCTGCCAGCTGCAGGAGCCGGTGCAGTTTACGCCATGGGTCGAGCGCACGATTTTATCGTGCTGCCAGCGGCTGCGGTAACCATCCTCCCAGTCACGGTTGGTGTTTACGAGCTGGCCGTGCCCGTCGGCAAAGGTTTCGCCTTTCTGTTTAAAGTAGCGAAACCTGTCCAGGAATTTACTCATCGGGGTTCTCCTGTTGGAGCCTGTGCGGCTCTCTTGCTAAATCGACATTGCTGCATTTGCCGCGAAGGTAACCCCCGCAAAGACAAAGAGAATTGATGACGATCAAGCCGCCATAGCGCGCTGTTGATGCGCCGACAACGGAGTACTCCCAAAGAGTTACCGAGGATTCTTACTTAACCTGCTGATTAAATTAGATATATTATATTTAGTTACTGAATTATTCAGATTTATCCCGGTCTCCAGGTATTAAGGGGTAGACACCGCTGCGATGCGATACCGGTCACAGTGCTGGCCGAAGCAGACGCGGTATAAACTATTAGTATGTTGTAACTATATAACAGGCAAAAAAATGCGCGACCAAAGCCGCGCAAGGATAATCAACACATTACCTTTATTATTGTTTTTTACGCCCGTATATCGCCCAGGTGATCACCACACAGGCGATATAGAACACGAGAAACACTTTCATCGCGCCCGCCGGTGAGCCGGTCAGTGCCAGCGAAGTACCAAACGCTTTCGGGATAAAGAAGCCGCCAATCGCGCCAATCGCCGAGATAAAGCCCAGCGCGGCTGCGGTTTCCGTCGCGGCTTCACGCATCGCATCACTCTCGCTGCCGCCCGCTTTCTTCACTCGGTCCATGGTCATCTTACGGAAGATAACGGAGATCATCTGGAAGGTGGAGCCACTGCCCAGCCCGGCGGTCAGGAACAGCACCAGGAAGACGCAGAAGAAGGCAGTGAAGTTGCCACCCTCACCGTTCGACGGCAGGGTCAGGAACAGCAAGGCGCTGAAAATGGCCATGAACACGAAGTTCACCAGCGTGACGCGCGTTCCGCCAAGACGGTCGGAAATCGCGCCGCCTGCGGAACGTGCCAGCGCGCCAACCAGCGGCCCGAAGAAGGCAAAGTGCAGGATCTGCACCTCCGGGAACTGGGTTTTTGACAGCATTGCGAAGCCGGCAGAGAAGCCGATAAACGAGCCGAAGGTTGCCAGGTAGAGGAAGCTCATGATCCACAAATGCGAGCGCTTCAGCACCGGCAATTGCGCGCTGAGGGAGGCTTTCGAAGTCGCCAGTTCGTTCATGCCGAACCACGCCGCCAGGGTAAACACCGCCAGGAACGGTACCCAGATCCACGCTGCGTTTTGCAGGTAGAGCATGGTGCCGTCAGGCTGGGTCACGCCACCGCCGCCAAAGGCAGCAAAGATGGAGAAGGAGACCGCCAACGGTGCAATCAGCTGCATCACGCTGACGCCAAGGTTGCCGAAGCCGCCGTTGATGCCGAGCGCCCCGCCCTGCTTCTCTTTCGGGAAGAAGAAGCTGATGTTCGCCATGCTGGAGGCAAAGTTCGCTCCGGCAAAGCCGCACAGCAGGGAGATAATGATAAATATGCTGAATGGTGTGGAGGTATCCTGCACTGCAAAACCGAGCCAGACGCAGGGGATAATGAGAATGCCGGTGCTGAACGCTGTCCAGCGACGGCCGCCAAACACCGGTACCATAAAGGAGTACGGTACGCGCAGCAGCGCGCCGGAGACCGACGGCAGCGCCGTTAGCATAAAGAGCTGGTCTGTGGTGAACTGAAAGCCCACCTTGGGCAAATTCACCGCCACTGCGCTAAACAGCATCCAGACGCAGAACGCTAAAAGCAGGCAGGGCACGGAGATCCACAGATTGCGGCTGGCAATCTGCTGCCCCTGCTGCTGCCAGAAAGCCGGATCTTCGGGACGCCAGTCGGTAATAACCCGGGATGACGAGCGCGAATCCGGAACGGATGTTTGATGCATAGACACCTCTGATGTGCATTTTGATGCCTGCCACATTAATTTCTGCGGCGCGCGTTAAGTTGATATAAATCAAAGGAAAAGCTGGCGTTATAAAGCGCAAAAAAACATCATGCTCATTTATGAGTAGCGTTTACCTTTAAAAAAGGTGTGGTTTTTCACGGCGCTGACCGCTGCCGGGTCGTTTGCTCCTCCGAATGTCACCCTGCCGGCAATAAAGGAGTAACTCTTTGTGGGTATGGGTATACTCCAGGCGATAGCTGACAATAACGCCACCCGCACCTTTCGCGGCCAAGGAGTCTCATTCCCCCATGCTTAAACGCCTCTTTTCACCGATGTCGCTGGTCAGCCAACTGGCCGTACTAATGCTGTTATCCACGCTGATTGGCGTGACCGGTATGGCGGTCTCCGGCTGGCTGGTGCAGGGCGTTCAGGGCAGCGCGCACGCCATCAACAAAGCGGGCTCGCTGCGTATGCAGAGCTACCGCCTGATGTCGGCCATCCCGCTACAGCAAGATGAGAAGTATCTGTTAGATGAGATGGAGCATACCGCCTTCAGCCCCGAACTGGCGCTGGCGGCAAAACGCGATGGGCAGCAGGTACAGCTTGCTGATATGCAGACCTACTGGCACAACGTGGTGATCCCGGCGATTAAAGATGCCCGGCAACCGGCGCAGGTCGCGGAAATCATCGCCATCTTCGTCGGGCGCATTGATAAGCTGGTCTCCGCTTTCGACAGCAATACCGAACACCGCATCGCCGAAGTGGTGGTGCTGCACCGGGTGATGGCGATCCTGATGGGCTTGCTGATCCTGATTGCGCTGGTGTGGCTGCGGGCGCGTCTGCTCCGTCCGTGGCAGCAGTTGCTGCATATGGCGCGCGCCGTCAGCCAGCGTGATTTTACCCAGCGCGCCCATATCAGCGGCGGCAACGAGATGGCAACGCTTGGCGAGGCGCTAAACAATATGTCCGCGGAGCTGGGCGAGAGTTACGCGGTGCTTGAGCGGCGCGTACAGGAGAAAACCGCCGGGCTTGAGCAGAAGAACGAAATCCTCTCCTTCTTATGGCAGGCTAACCACCGTCTGCACTCACGCATTCCGATGTGCGAACGCCTGTCGCCGGTGCTCAACGGCTTACAGAATCTCACCCTGCTGCACGATATCGAACTGCGCGTTTACGACCTGGAAGATGAAGAGAATCACCAGGAGTTTACCTGCCAGTCGACGGCCAGCTGCGATATCAAAGGCTGCCACCTCTGCCCGCGCGACGGTAAGCTGATTGAATCGACCGGCATTGGCTCAACGCTCAAATGGCGGCTGGCGGATGCCCATATGCAGTACGGCTTGCTGCTGGCGAAGCTGCCGCCGGGCCGCCATTTAAGCCACGACCAGCAGCAGCTGGTTGACACGCTGGTCGAACAGCTTACCGCCACGCTGGCGCTGGATCGCCATCAGGATCGCCAGCAGCAGTTGATGGTGATGGAGGAGCGCGCGACCATTGCCCGCGAGCTGCACGACTCCATCGCCCAGTCCCTTTCCTGTATGAAGATGCAGGTCAGCTGCTTGCAGATGCAGGGTGACGATATCCCCGAGAGCAGCAGGCAGCTACTGAGCCAGATTCGCAATGAACTCAACACCTCCTGGGCGCAGCTGCGCGAGCTGTTGACCACCTTCCGCTTACAGCTTACGGAGCCAGGTCTGCGTCCGGCGCTGGAGTCCAGCTGTCAGGAGTACAGCGGGCGTTTTGGTTTCGACGTGCGGCTGGATTACCAACTTCCGCCCCGCATCGTTCCGGCGCACCAGGCCATCCATCTCTTGCAGATCGCCCGCGAGGCGCTGAGCAATGCCCTAAAACACTCCGGCGCTACCGCGGTCAGCGTCGCCGTGCAACAACAGGAAAACCGTGTCGTACTGCGCATCAGCGATAACGGGTGTGGTATCCCGGACAATGCGGAGCGGACCAACCACTACGGATTAATCATTATGCGTGACCGCGCGCAAAGCCTGCGCGGCGACTGCCAGGTGCGTCCCGGAGCCTCCGGGGGGACTGACGTTGTCGTGACGTTTATACCCGAAACGTTTCTCTCATCCATGCAAGGAGATAACCATGAGTAATCTGGACCCGGCAACTATCCTGCTGATCGACGACCATCCGATGCTGCGTACCGGTGTGAAGCAGTTAATTAGCATGGCCCACGACATCACCGTCGTCGGCGAGGCCAGCAACGGCGAGCAAGGCATTGAGCTGGCTGAGTCGCTGGACCCGGACCTGATCCTCCTCGATCTCAATATGCCGGGCATGAACGGTCTGGAGACCCTCGATAAACTGCGGGAAAAAACCCTTTCCGGGCGCATTGTGGTGTTCAGCGTCTCTAATCATGAAGAGGATGTGGTCACCGCCCTGAAGCGTGGCGCTGATGGCTACCTGCTTAAAGATATGGAGCCGGAAGATTTGCTGAAGGCGTTGCAGCAGGCGGCGGCAGGAGAGATGGTGCTGAGCGAGGCGCTGACGCCGGTGCTGGCAGCCAGCCTGCGCGCTAACCGGGCGACGACCGACCGCGATATCTCCCAGTTAACGCCGCGCGAGCGCGACATCCTGAAACTGATCGCCCAGGGGCTGCCGAACAAGATGATTGCCCGCCGTCTGGATATCACCGAGAGCACGGTGAAAGTGCACGTCAAACACATGCTGAAAAAGATGAAGCTGAAATCTCGCGTCGAAGCGGCGGTCTGGGTACACCAGGAGCGGGTTTTCTGATCACGGCGCGGCTGGCAGCGACCAGTCCGTACCGCCTTCCGTTGCCGGTGGGATCACCGGCTCGGTCAGCTTCAGCACAATGGTGTTGGACTCTACCTTCTGCCCCTTCTCATCCTCCACCAGCACCGAGAGCGTCCAGCTGTTGCTCGCCCCTTCGCTGCTGTCCCAGCGCGGCATAATCAACGTCCAGCCATCGCCGCTGCGCGCATTCACCGGCGGCGTCAGGCTCAGCGCCTGGGTATCGCCCTGCCAGGTCAGGCTGCGAATACCGTGCGTGCTGTGGATTTGCAGTTTAAGCGCCACCGTTTCACCCGGCTGCAGATCCCAGGGCGGCGTCGCCAGGAAGACAGAGAGGGTTTTGCGCTGGCGATACTCAAATACCGGCAGATTGTTGCGCGTCGGGCTATCGTAGCGGCTACCGCGCAGCGAGCGGCTGACGGCGACTTCAGAGGGAGAGAGCTGTTTATGCAGCGGCACGCCAAAGCGATAGTTGAGCTTAAGCCCCAAATCGTTCTGGCTTACCCCGCTCTCCCCCTGGCGATGCTCGGCGGTGATGGTCACCAGCGGCACCGGGGTATAATTGACCCCCAGTTTAACGGCGACGGGATTGTGATAGCCGGTGCCGCTATCAAACAGATCGACATTGTCGCCAAAGTACTGCTCAACGCTGACGCTGGTATTGACGTATTGGTAGAACGGTAGCCGCGCCTGTGCGGTGACATCATAGCCGCGCGCCATGCGCTGCTGCTGCGTCGCCGTGTCATAGCGCCAGTGGCTCACGGGCTGGTAGTAGTTGGCCGACAGGCGCAGGTATTCGCCCCACGCTTCCGCGCCAAACCCGGCGCGCCCGGTATTATCTTCCAGCTGGGTGTCGTAAAAAGTGTTGTATCCGAGCAGCCAGTCACCCGCGACCCAGCGCTGCCCGAGCCCCACATTCCCGATAAGCCCGCTATCCTGCTGCGTAAGGCCCAGCTGGCTCCAGCTCAGATAGCGGTTATTATCCTGTAACGGCACAAACCAGTCGCCATGGCTGCCATTAAACTGCCCTTCGTTATCCACTTTCAGGTCGACGGTGGCATTGCCCCATGGCGAAAGCCATGACTCGACCTGCTGATTAACCTCGCCGCTCACCACATCGCGCAGTTGCCCGAAGGCGAACTGGCGCGCCTGCTGACCGGCGCTGAGATCGCTGTCGGTCATGCTCGCTTCACCAAACGCTTTTGCCACTTCAGCGAAGTGTTTCTCCTGCGCATCCGTTTCCGGCGCCATGCTGAGATCCGGCAGGCCGTCACCATTGTTGTCGAACGGATTTTCCGCCTGCTGCACATATTTGCTCTGCAGTGCATGGGCATCGCCTCCCGCCACTAACAGGGCAAGAAGGGAGAGAAGTGGAGAGGTAAAGAAGCTGCGCATCACGACGTTAATCGGGTTCCTGGGCCAAATTTGTGAAGTAAGTCACTTAGTCTAGCGGTTTTAGCGGGCGATTACAGCCGCTGGCGATATATCAGGAAAATCCCTAATCGACGCGCCTCGCTGCGGCTACAGTTAATGCATCCTTGTCACGAGAGACGCGTCATGAAAACAAAAATAACTCTGCTGGGCGGCTGGATGCTGCTCTGCAGCGCTCAGGCCAGCGCCACGCCCCTCTTCACGCTACAATCCCCGGCCTTTGCCGATAACGCGATGATGGAGAAAAAATTCGCCGGCAACGCCAGCAACAATCCCAACTGCACCGGCGAAAACCTCTCTCCGGCGCTGGTGTGGAGTAACGCCCCGACCAACACGCAGAGTTTTGCGCTGATCGTGCACGACCCGGAGGGCGCTCGCGGGCTGGGCGTAACGCATCTTGTGGCCTATAACATCTCGCCCTCCAGCGCGGGCTTTGCGCAAAATGCGCTGCGCGATGGCAAAGGCTTTACCGGCGGGAAAAACACGCCGGGCAATTTCCGCTGGCATGGCCCCTGCCCCCCACCGGGCAGCGGCGCGCATCACTACACCTTCACTCTTATTGCCACCTCGCTGCCGCCAACTTTAGAGGAGGGGCTGACCCGCGAGGAGCTTTTCAGCAAGCTTAAAGGCAATACGCTTGCCGCCGCCGGGCTGATTGGCCGCTTCGGGCAGTGATTTTACCTTTGCGCCGCCCGTGCGGCGCAGTAGCATAGCCCTTTTCGCTACGGTTAATCGAAGGAGTGACAATGCAAAACGTTGTGATCATCGCCAATGGTGCGGCCTACGGAAGTGAATCGCTGTTTAACAGCCTGCGGCTGGCAATTGCGCTGCGCGAACAGGAGGAGCCTGTCGCGCTGAAGCTGTTTTTAATGTCCGATGCGGTGACCGCCGGGCTGCGTGGCCAGAAGCCCGCCGAGGGGTATAACATTCAGCAGATGCTGGAGATCCTTACCGCGCAGGGCGTGCCGGTGAAACTGTGTAAGACCTGCGCCGACGGGCGCGGCGTCAGCGCCCTGCCGCTGGTCGAGGGCGTGGAGATCGGTACCCTTGTCGAGCTGGCGCAGTGGACGCTGGCGGCAGACAAAGTATTAACTTTCTAATGGAACGGCGAGTTTAATACAATTTTCTTATGGATGGCTTTGTGTCATCAAGTTTGCCTGCTGTGTTGCCGATAGCCACTTAAGACAAACACAGCAGGTACAATAAAAATGTTCACATCCATTAAAGCCCGGATTATGGCGGCGACGGCAGGTTGTCTCACTGTCGCCTTGCTGCTCAACACCATCATCAACTACCAGGTTACACGCCAGCACAACCAGCAAACCCAGCAGGATATTCTCTCCAGCACCCGCGACAGCCATGGCATTGCCATTGCAGACTGGGTCGCCAGCAAAACCGCGATGATCGCCTCCCTGCAAAGCGTGGCGTTAACGGACGATCCGGTACCGGTATTTGCCCAAATCGCCCGCGCCGGCGGGTTTATCAACGTCTACGTTGGCTACGCCAGCAAAACCGCGAAGTTCTCCGATCCCGGCGGCGTCCCCGCGGATTACGATCCGACCATTCGCCCGTGGTATCAGCAGGCAGTGAAAGCCGATGCGCCGGTGGTTACCGCCCCCTATGTCGATGCCAGCACCGGGCAACTGGTAGTGACCTTCGCCGTGCCGGTGAAAGAGAACGGCACGCTGAAGGGTGTGGTCGCCGGGGATGTCTCGATGGCGAGCGTGGTGGCTAACGTACGCGGTATCAGCCCGACGCCGCACAGCAGCGGTATGCTGCTTGCCAGCGATGGCTCAGTGATTGCCGCCGCCGACGAGAAGCTGACGATGAAGCCCTTCTCTGACGCCATTCACGGCGTCTCCTTTGCCGAACTGAGCAGCGGGAAAACCGTCTCGGGTGAGTATGCAGGTAGTGAGAAGTCGCTGTTAGCCAGCCGGGTGAAAGGAACCGACTGGTTGCTGGTGGTCGCCCTCGATGGCGATGACGCCACCGCCGGTCTGCGCGCCCAGTTAAAAGCCTCCGCCGTGTCGCTGATTGTGCTGGTGATTATTGCCGGGGCATTGATGCAGTGGATGGTCGCGGCGCTGCTTAAACGCCTGGTGGTGATCCGTGATGCGATGAACGCCATCAGCAGCGGCACTAACGATCTCTCCCAGCGCCTGCCAGAGAGCGGTAACGATGAAGTGGCGCAAATCGCCCACGCCTTTAACGCCTTCAGCGACAAGCTGGCGGTAGTGATGGTGAAACTACGCGACTCCACCCACTCGGTGCAACTGGCGGCGCAGGAGATTGCTGCCGGGAACCAGGATCTCTCCGGGCGTACGGAGCAGGCCGCCTCCAGCCTGCGTGAGACCGCCAGTGCCGTAGAGCAGATCACCGCATCGGTCGCACAATCGACCGATGCAGCAGCGCAGGCCAATACCCAGGCGCACGTCGCATCGGAAGCCGCCTCACGCGGCGGTCAGGTGGTGACGCAGGCTATCAACACCATGCAGTCGATTGAAGTCGCCTCGGCGAAGATTGGCGATATCACCAGCGTTATTGACGCCATCGCCTTTCAGACCAATATCCTCGCGCTTAACGCCTCGGTAGAAGCGGCGCGTGCCGGTGAACAGGGGCGCGGCTTTGCGGTAGTGGCAGGCGAAGTGCGCAATCTCGCCAGCCGCAGCGCGCAGGCGGCGAAAGAGATCAAAACGCTGATCGACTCCACTACCGACAGCGTCGCCACCGGCTCGCGCTATGTGCGGCTGGCGGGCGACAGCATGACTGATATCGTCACCAGCATCGACAGCGTATCGGTGATTATGCGTGAGATCACGGTCGCCACCAGCGAGCAGATGAAAGGTATTCAGGAGATCAATCACGCAGTGATCAATCTTGACCGCATGGTGCAGCAGAACGCCGAACTGGTCGTCGAATCAACCGCCGCGGCCGGGGCACTGCGCGCGCAGGCAGGCGAGCTTGCCGACACCGCGGGTCATTTCCGCATTTAATCTTTTACCGGCGCGTGAAGACCTCGGTTTTTCGCGCCGGATCTCCCCCCTCGCCGCAGAATGTTATTTTTGTTTAATCCTTACGTCATTTGTTGATCAAAATCAGCATCGGACTAACAGTCGTTTGATGTGATGCACGGAGTGTTTTGTGAACAACATCACGCAGGGATGGCGTTATTCAAATGACGGGGTAAAAAAATGGCGGTAGTAAAAGCAAGTTTAAAACTGTTTGGCGGGGATACGGTAGTGGTTCGCTGTTCTGAAAGTTGCCATATCCATCTGATGTGTGAGAAGAGCCGCAGGCCGAACGCGCAGGCGGATATTCTGAGTGTCCAGAATCGCGCCAGCGCCTATCTTTCGGTGCCATACAGCGGCATCTGGAGCGTGCTGATCGACAGCCACAGCCAGTCGCTGGAGCACTCGATCAGCTATGTTGCGGCGTAAACGTCATCCTTAGCAGGCAAAACCAGGCACCATTTCCGGGCCTGGTTTATCCCCCTCCAGCAGCATACGCACTCTTCCCACCAGTTCATTCAGGCAGTCATCATGCATGCCGAGATTAATCAGTTCCTGCTCAAGGGAGAAGAGATACTGGGCATTAGTGCCAAGCGGGCCGCTGGCGGCAGCAATCAGCGGCGCGATGGTTTGCGCGCGGGTGTCTGACTCATAGAGCGGGTGGCGCGGATCCATAATAAATACCAGCGCATTGACTACGCGGCCATCGTCGAGGGAGAGCTTGCACCAGCTTGGCAGATAGCAACCGGTGATCATCTCGCGTTTCCACAGCAGCGTCAGGTCATCGTGCAGGCTCTCTTCCGACAGTCGGTAAGCCACGCCGGTGGTGCGCCCGCCCTCTTTCAGTGCAAGCATGCGCCCTGGCTGACACGCGGTACCGCGCCCGGCAGTCAGGCGCAAACAGAAGGCGCGATGCCAGCCGACCAGCGTTCCCGGGCAGGATTCATCGAACTCCATCGCCGGGTTCCACATCAGCGAGCCGTAGCCAAAAATCCACACCGGGCCATCATCCGGCCGACAGGCCAGCGTCGCCGCCAGCGAGGACGCCCGCTGTTCAGCCGACCACAACAACGACTCTTCTATGTCGCCAAACGCCGTTTTGCAATCGGCCGTTCGCAAGAAATCACGCGTTAACATCTTCTACCTCCGCCACTGCCTGCGTCCTTGCGACTGCTTTACTGCTGCCTTCCCGACATACGCCGTCGTGTCAACGCAGCGCCATATGACGATATGCAATTCACGCGCCGCATGCAACAGCATCAATCCATCGAATAAAGCTATAAATGGCGAAGGTGGCGCTGCTACACGCTATTTCTTCCTATGCCACTTGTCGTCATCCCCCTTCTCATACTCATTTTTCACCGCCGCCCAGGCGACACGGTGCGCCGTCTCTTCCCGGCTGGCATCACCGCGGCGGTCATCTTTATCTTTGTATTGATCCCAGGCGCTGTTAAAGGCCTCTTTATAGATCTCCTGTGCGTGGGCAGGAAGAACGTGTTGCACACTATCGGGTAGCTCGGATTTGGCTTTATACGGCACTTTTCTGCTCCTTGTTGGGCTAAAAGGTTAAGTCTGGTCGACAACCCGCCTCAGCGCCAGGCATAGAGGATAAATGACTTTTTAATTTAACTATCGTTTTGTTTATATTTCACTATTTTAAGAAAATAGATGGTTTTGATGGTTTGAATCATAAAAAAATTCACTACCGTAAAAACAGGTAAAAATCACCCCACAAACGTGACTTTTTTGCTATTTTAATCACCTTGCGTTCTTTATCTATACTTCAACAACACTGCCCTCTGAGGAGAATCATAATGACAACAACCCACGAGGCGGTTAAAACCCGCCACAAGGAGACCACGCTCATTTTCCCGGTGCTGGCGCTGGCCGTGCTGCTCTTCTGGGGAAGCTCGCAGTCACTGCCGGCGATAGTCGGTATCAATGTGCTGGCACTGGTCGGGATTTTAGCCAGCGCCTTTAGCGTGGTGCGCCATGCTGACGTTCTTGCCCATCGTCTGGGCGAACCTTTCGGCTCATTAATTCTGAGCCTCTCCGTCGTTATCCTCGAAGTGAGCCTTATCTCGGCGCTAATGGCGACCGGCGATGCCGCGCCGACACTGATGCGCGATACGCTCTACTCCATCATTATGATTGTCACCGGCGGGCTGGTGGGTTTCTCACTGCTGCTGGGCGGGCGTAAATTTGCCACGCAGTACGTCAATCTGTTTGGCATTAAACAGTATCTGATCGCCCTCTTTCCGCTGGCGATTATCGTGCTGGTCTTCCCGATGGCGCTGCCGGAAGCGAACTTCACCACCGGCCAGGCGCTGCTGGTAGCGCTTATCTCGGCGGCGATGTATGGCGTGTTTCTGTTGATCCAGACCAAAACCCATCAGAGCCTGTTTGTCTATGAGCATGAAGATGACGGCGACGATCCGCACCACGGTAAGCCGTCGGCGCACGGCAATTTCTGGCACACCGCGTGGCTGATTGTGCATCTGATTGCGGTAATTGCGGTGACCAAGATGAACGCACAGCCGCTGGAAGCGCTGCTGACGGAAGTGAATGCCCCGGTGGCCTTTACCGGCTTCCTCGTCGCGCTGCTGATCCTCTCGCCGGAAGGGCTGGGGGCGTTAAAAGCGGTGCTGAACAATCAGGTGCAGCGCGCAATGAATCTCTTCTTCGGTTCGGTGCTGGCCACCATCTCGCTGACCGTACCGGTGGTCACGCTGATTGCCTGGCTCACCGACAATAAGCTGGTGTTTGGTCTCGATGCGCCGGAGATGATTGTGATGGTGGCGTCACTGATGCTGTGCCAGATCTCCTTCTCGACCGGGCGCACCAATGTGCTTAACGGCGCGGCGCATCTGGCGCTGTTCGCCGCCTATCTGATGACCATCTTTGCCTGAATGATGCAGAGACAAAAAAAACCCCGCTTTCGCGGGGTTTTTTCTTTTACGCTTCGGTGTTGAGCTCGTCGAAGTTCTTCACCAGATCGTCAATCGCTTTGATCTGCTGCAGGAATGGCTCCAGCTTCGCCAGCGGCAGCGCCGACGGGCCGTCGCATTTGGCGTTATCCGGGTCCGGATGCGCTTCGATAAACAGACCGGCAAGACCGGTTGCCATGCCCGCTCTCGCCAGCTCGGCGACCTGACCACGACGACCGCCGGACGCGGCACCAAACGGGTCACGGCACTGCAGCGCATGGGTGACGTCAAAGATCACCGGCGAGTTGTTGGAGACTTTTTTCATCACGCTGAAGCCGAGCATGTCGACCACCAGGTTGTCATAACCGAAGTTCGCGCCGCGATCGCAGAGGATAACTTGGTCGTTACCGCCCTCGATAAATTTGTCGACGATATTGCCCATCTGGCCCGGGCTTACGAACTGCGGTTTTTTGACGTTAATCACTGCGCCGGTTTTTGCCATCGCTTCCACCAGATCGGTCTGGCGAGCGAGGAAGGCCGGAAGCTGGATCACATCCACCACTTCAGAGACCGGCTGCGCCTGGCTTGCTTCGTGCACGTCGGTGATCAGTTTGACGCCGAAGGTCTGCTTCAGCTCCTGGAAAATCTTCATCCCCTCTTCCAGACCCGGCCCACGATAGGACTTGATGGAAGAGCGGTTGGCTTTATCGAAAGAGGCTTTGAACACGTACGGGATGCCCAGCTTCTGGGTCACGGTGACGTAGTGCTCACAAATGCGCATGGCTAAATCGCGGGATTCGAGTACGTTCATGCCGCCGAACAGCACGAACGGCAGGTCGTTCGCCACGTTGATGTCGCCAATGCTGACCACTTTTTGTTTCATAAAATCGCCTTATCGAGTGTGAATGCTTAATGCAGGGTAATCTGTTTATGGGAAATCGTGTTGATCTGCGCGCGGATCATTTCGCTGATTGGATCTTCCGGGCACTGCTCAACAAAATAGCTTAGGTCATGCAGCGCCACGTGGTCACAATCCAGCTGGGCATAAATCAGCCCGCGATCGCGGATCTCATACGGATCTTCCGGATTGAACTGCAGTAACGCTTCGCTGGCGCGCAGGGCCAGCTCCATCTGCTGCTCTTCCATCAACGCCGACTTCAGGGTATCCAGCAGCTTGCGGATCACTTCAGCGTTGTCTGCCTCATCAAGGTCTTCGTTAAACAGCTCGGCCACCGGGCTAATATTGCCCTTCAGCCAAACTTCCAGCGTATGTTCGTCCAGCGTGTCGCCATTAAACGGGTTGATCAGCCACATCTCGCCATCCAGCCATTCGCCGCGCAGAATCAGCTGCGTCGGAAAGATGACCGGGGTCAGCGGAATATTGAGCCGCCCGGCGACCCACAGCAGAATCGCCCCCAGCGACACCGCGCTGCCCTGGCGGTTCTGCAACACTTTATCCAGCCACAGCGCATCGGAGAGACGGTAGACGCCGCGAGTATCTTTGAATCCCCACTCGCCGTAAAACAGCGCGAGGAGTTCCTCCAGTTGATGCTCCTGAGGCTTTGCCTGACTGATCTCTTCACGGGCAAGCGCGAGCAGCTGCTCGAGTTCGTCTTGTACGTATTGTGAAGGAAAATCATCGCGTATCAGCTCGGAAACAAGGATCATCCCGTCGCATAATGGCGCTTTGTTAAATTCGAAATCAGCTAACGACCTCATGTCTTACCCCAGTATCGGTACTTTTGTGGCGGCGAGTTTAATGATGATGTACAGCACCACCAGCCCCAGCATAAAGGCGATAAAACCTGCCTGCTGGCCGCGCGGACGATGTCGCCCGAGCGCAATAAAACCCAAAACGATATAGATGATAACGCCAAACAGCTTTTCAGTCAGCCATGCGCCTTTAACAGTAAAAGGCAAATAGCCGGTCAGAGCGATCAACCCCACGCCGCTGAGCAGCAAAACGCTATCGACGATATGCGGTACGACCCGCACCCAGCGCGCCTGAAAGCGGGGATTGTTGCTCCAGCGCCACCAGTAACGCAGGGTGAACAGGCTAATGGTCAGCGCCACCGACGTCAAATGTAACGTAATCAGGATGTTAAAGAGGCGCATTCCCTGTTGCTCCCGTTACGGCCGCCGTCCCAGCGTCAGGCGTTCGTTATCACCATAATCCCGGCAGGTTTCCACCTGCTGCCAGCCGTAGCGGGCAAAAATCTCGCGCACCGCCGCACCCTGCTGCCAGCCATGCTCCAGCAACAGCCAGCCCTGCGGCAGTAAGTAGCGCGGTGCCTCTTTGATCAGCGTATGCAGATCCGCCAGGCCATTATCTGCCGCCACCAGTGCGCTGAGCGGTTCAAAACGCACATCACCCTGCGCCAGATGGGGATCCTGCGCATCAATATAGGGTGGGTTGCTGACGATAAGCGAAAAGGTTTGCCCCTCAAGGGCGCTGAACCAGCGGCTCTGCACAATCTCGATATTGCGAATGCCGAGATGATCGGCGTTACGCTGCGCCAGCGCAACTGCATCAGGGATAAGATCGACGGCGGTGACCTGGCAATCTGGCCGCTCGCTGGCCAGCGCCAGCGCAATCGCACCGGTACCGGTTCCCAAATCGAGAATGCGGCACGGCGCGGCGGGAAGCCGGGCGAGTGCCTGCTCGACCAGACACTCGGTATCGGGGCGCGGGATAAGCGTTGCGGGCGAGACAAACAACGGCAGCGACCAGAATTCGCGCTCGCCAATCAGATGTGCCACCGGCTCGCCGCGCACGCGCCGGGCCAGCAACCCAGCAAGCTGCGCCTGTTGCTCGCCCGTAAGAGGCGTTTCACCGAAGGCGAGAATAAAGGTGCGCGCTTTGCCGGTGACAAAGCCGAGCAGGATCTCGGCATCGCGCCGCGGGCTTTCACTCGTCTGCAGCTGGCTGACTGCCTCGCGCAACCACTGTTGATACTCCATCAATCCTGCTCGGAGAGCGCCGCCAGCTGATCGGCCTGGTACTCCTGCACGATCGGCTCGATCAGTGCATCAAGCTTGCCTTCCATCACCTCATCCAGACGGTAGAGCGTCAGGTTGATGCGGTGGTCGGTGACACGACCCTGCGGGAAGTTATAGGTGCGGTTGCGGTCGCTGCGATCGCCGCTGCCAAGCAGGTTACGGCGCGTGGAGGCCTCCGTCTGCTGGCGTTTCGCCACTTCGGCCGCGCGAATACGCGCGCCGAGCACCGAAAGCGCTTTGGCTTTGTTTTTGTGCTGCGAACGCTCATCCTGGCACTCCACCACAATGCCGGTCGGCAAGTGGGTAATACGGATCGCCGAGTCGGTGGTGTTAACGTGCTGGCCGCCCGCGCCGGAGGAGCGGAAGGTGTCGATACGCAGATCCGCCGGGTTGATATCCGGCAGTTCCGCTTCCGGCAGCTCCGGCATCACCGCAACGGTACAGGCGGAGGTGTGAATACGCCCCTGCGATTCGGTGGCCGGAACGCGCTGCACGCGGTGCCCGCCCGATTCAAACTTCAGACGGCCATAGACGCCGTCGCCGCTGATTTTGGCAATCACCTCTTTATAGCCGCCATGTTCGCCTTCATTGGCGCTCATGATCTCAACACGCCAGCGGCGGGCCTCGGCATAACGGCTGTACATGCGGAACAGATCGCCGGCAAACAGCGCGGCTTCATCCCCGCCGGTCCCGGCGCGGACTTCGACAAACGCGTTGCGCTCATCATCGGGATCTTGCGGCAGCAGTAGCACCTGTAAATGCTGTTCAAGCTGCTCGCTTTTCTCTTTTGCGTCGCGTAACTCCTCCTGCGCCATTTCGCGCATTTCGGGATCGTCGAGCATCATCTGCGCGGTCTCGATATCGTTCTGCGTCTGTCGCCAGTCGGTAAAACAGCGGGAAACGTCGCTCAGCTGCGCATATTCGCGCGACAGGGCGCGGAAGCGATCCTGATCGGCGATGGTTTGCGCGTCGCCCAGCAGCGCCTGAACTTCTTCATGGCGTTCATGCAGGGCTTCCAGTTTGGCAACGATAGAAGGCTTCATAGGCGTAAAGGCACCTTTTAGTAATTATCAGGAGTGTGGTGTGCTAATCCAGCCCGAGGCTGTTGCGCAGAATATGCAGGCGATCGTCATCCCCGTCACGGGCGGCCTGCTGAAGAGATTTGGTTGGGGCGTGGATCAAACGGTTGGTCAGCTTCCACGCCAGGTCCTGCATAATGCTCTGCGGATCGCCGCCCTGCTCCAGCGCAGCAAGCGCTTTCGCCGTCAGCTCATCGCGAACCTGTTCTGACTGGCTGCGATAGTCGCGAATCGTCTCGCTGGCGCTTTGCGCGCGCAGCCAGGCCATAAATTCGCTGGTCTCCTGGGCGACGATAGTTTCCGCCTGCACCGCCGCGGCTTTGCGCTGCGCCAGGTTGTGCTGAATGATGCTTTGCAGATCGTCGACGCTGTAGAGATAGGCGTTGGCAATTTCACCCACTTCCGGCTCAACGTCGCGCGGAACGGCGATATCCACCAGCAGCATCGGCTTATTACGGCGCGCCTTCATTGCCCGCTCGACCATCCCTTTGCCGATAATCGGCAGCGGGCTGGCGGTCGAACTGATGACGATATCGGCATCTTTCAGGCGCTCATCGATTTCGCTCAGGCCGATCACTTCCGCCCCGACCTCATTCGCCAGCAGCTCCGCGCGTTCGCGGGTGCGGTTGGCAATGATCATATTCTGCACTTTGTGCTCGCGCAGATGGCGCGCCACCAGTTCAATGGTCTCGCCCGCGCCGACCAGCAGCACGGTAACCGTCGAAAGGGATTCAAAGATCTGCCGCGCCAGGGTACAGGCAGCGAAAGCGACCGACACGGCGCTGGCACCGATATCGGTTTCCGTGCGCACGCGCTTGGCGACAGAGAAGGATTTCTGGAACATGCGTTCCAGCTCGCTGGCATTCCCGTGACCGCGATGGGAGTCGGCATAGGCTTTTTTCACCTGGCCGAGGATCTGCGGCTCGCCCAGCACCAGCGAATCGAGCCCGCTCGCCACGCGCATTAAATGGCTGACGGCGTCGTTATCTTCGTGCCAGTAGAGGCTTTGACGCACTTCCTCTTCCCGCAGGTGGTGATAATCACAGAGCCAGCGCACCAGCGCTTCCTGTAAGTTCTCCCGCTCTTCGACGCTCAGATAGAGCTCGGTGCGGTTACAGGTTGAGAGCACCACGCCCCCCTGCACCATCGGCTGCGCCAACAGGCTTTCCAGCGCCTGGTCAAGCGTTTCCGGCGAAAACGCAATACGTTCTCGCAACGCAACAGGTGCTGTTTTGTGATTGATGCCGAGTGCTAAAAGGGTCATGGGCGCGGGAATAGTACCAACGTTGATAAGGTTAGACTGCACGCATCATACAGGATGAGCGGAGTCAATAAAAGGGAGACTATCCTTTCGGAGTAATTGGTCTTTTTATGATTTAAGACAACGTGAACGTAGACGCTCTTTCTGTGCGGCGCTAGCATTAAGCTTCTGTCTGTAAACTGTTACAAGGATTTGTCATCGTTATGATTCTGTCGGATTTCCGCCTCATTCGTCTGCTGCCGCTGGCAAGCCTCGTGCTCACCGCCTGTACTCTCACCGCGCCAAAAGGGCCGGGCAAAAGCCCTGATGCCCCGCAGTGGCGTCAGCATCAGCAGCAGGTGCGCGATTTACACCAGTACCAGACGCGCGGCGCGTTTGCTTATCTCTCTGATGAACAAAAAGTCTATGCCCGCTTCTTCTGGCAGCAGACCGGCCAGGATCGCTACCGTTTACTGCTCACCAACCCGCTGGGCAGCACCGAGCTTGAGCTGAAGGCGCAGCCGGGCAATGTTGAGCTGGTGGATAATAAAGGTAAGCACTACACCGCCGACGACGCGGAGGAGATGATTGGCAAGCTGACCGGCATGCCGATTCCGCTTAACAGCCTGCGCCAGTGGATACTCGGCCTACCGGGCGATGCCACCGATTACAAACTCGACGACCAGTATCGCCTGAGCCAGGTCAACTACAGCCAGGATGGCAAGAGCTGGAAAGTAGTGTATGGCGACTATGACAGCAAAACGCAGCCGGCCCTGCCTTCCAATATGGAGCTGAGCGACGGCAAGCAGCGCATCAAGTTAAAGATGGATAACTGGATTGTTAAATGAAGACCTGGCCTGCTCCGGCGAAACTTAACCTCTTTTTATACGTTACCGGTCAGCGTGCGGATGGTTACCACACGCTGCAGACGCTGTTCCAGTTTCTCGATTATGGCGACACGTTGACCATCGAGCCGCGCAAGGATGGCAAAATCTGCCTGCTGACGCCAGTTGAGGGCGTGCCCGATGAGGAGAACCTGATCGTGCGCGCGGCGCGCTTGTTGATGAAACGTGCCGCCGAAACCGAGCGCCTGACCCCAGGCTGTGGTGCGGACATCGCCATTGAAAAACGTCTGCCGATGGGCGGCGGGTTGGGCGGCGGCTCGTCGAATGCGGCGACGGTGCTGGTGGCGCTTAACCATCTCTGGCAGTGCGGGCTGAGCGTCGATGAGCTGGCACAACTGGGCTTAACGCTCGGTGCCGATGTGCCGGTGTTTGTGCGTGGCCATGCGGCGTTTGCTGAAGGGGTCGGCGAGCTGCTTACCCCGGTCGACCCGCCGGAAAAATGGTACCTGGTTGCCCACCCGGGCGTCAGTATTCCGACGCCGCTCATCTTTAGCGATCCGGCGCTCCCGCGCAATACCCCCGTCAGGTCAATCAATACGTTACTGAATTGTGAATTCGGCAACGATTGCGAGGTTATCGCAAGAAAACGTTTTCGTGAGGTTGATGCGGCGCTTTCCTGGCTGTTAGAATACGCGCCGTCGCGCCTGACTGGCACAGGAGCCTGTGTCTTTGCCGAATTTGACACCGAATCCTCCGCTCGTCAGGTGCTTGAGCAAGCCCCGGAATGGCTGAACGGTTTTGTCGCGCGAGGCGTCAACCTCTCGCCGCTAGCACAAACCATCGCCGGGCAAGCTGAGTCACGGTGACAACGTCACTTGTTCCAGACGTTGCATCGCGCTCTTTAATACACCGCATGGATAGTTTTTCGCCCTGACCGCACATTTTGGCGTATCCTATCCACCACTGGACGCATGCCTGAGGTTCTTCTCGTGCCTGATATGAAGCTTTTTGCTGGTAACGCCACCCCGGAACTAGCACAACGTATTGCCAACCGCCTGTACACTTCTCTCGGCGACGCCGCCGTAGGTCGCTTTAGCGACGGCGAAGTCAGCGTACAAATCAATGAAAACGTACGCGGTGGTGATATTTTCATCATCCAGTCCACTTGTGCTCCTACTAACGACAACCTGATGGAATTGGTTGTGATGGTCGATGCCCTGCGCCGTGCTTCCGCAGGCCGTATCACCGCCGTTATCCCCTACTTTGGTTACGCCCGTCAGGATCGCCGCGTCCGCTCCGCTCGCGTACCGATTACCGCAAAAGTCGTTGCCGATTTCCTCTCAAGCGTTGGCGTTGACCGCGTCCTCACCGTAGACCTGCATGCTGAACAGATTCAGGGCTTCTTTGATGTACCGGTTGATAACGTGTTCGGCAGCCCGATTCTGCTCGAAGATATGCTGCAGCTGAACCTCGACAACCCAATTGTGGTTTCCCCGGATATCGGCGGCGTGGTTCGCGCACGTGCCATCGCCAAACTGCTGAACGATACCGACATGGCGATCATCGATAAGCGCCGCCCGCGCGCCAACGTCTCTCAGGTGATGCACATCATCGGCGACGTGGCGAACCGCGACTGCGTGCTGGTTGACGATATGATCGACACCGGCGGTACGCTGTGCAAAGCAGCAGAAGCCCTGAAAGAGCGCGGCGCCAAACGCGTCTTCGCTTACGCCACACACCCGATTTTCTCCGGTAATGCGGTGAATAACCTGCGCAACTCTGTGATTGACGAAGTGGTGGTCTGCGACACCATTCCGCTGAGCGAAGAGATCAAAGCGCTGCCGAACGTACGTACGCTGACGCTCTCTGGCATGCTGGCCGAAGCAATTCGTCGTATCAGCAATGAAGAGTCGATCTCTGCGATGTTCGAACATTAATCGATGCTTCATATCAAACCCGCTTCGGCGGGTTTTTTTAACCCTCTTTTTTATTTGTATGATTTATTAATTAGTTAGACTACGCTTCGCAAAAGAGTGACTCCTGTGAAAACGTTACTTTCTCCCCACATCATGCCTTTCCGCGCGCTGATTGATGCCTGCTGGAAAGAAAAATATACCGCTGCTCGCTTTACCCGCGATCTCATCGCTGGGGTCACGGTGGGCATTATCGCTATTCCTTTGGCGATGGCGCTGGCGATTGGCAGCGGCGTCGCGCCGCAATACGGTTTATACACTGCCGCCGTCGCGGGCATTGTGATTGCCCTGAGCGGCGGCTCGCGCTACAGCGTCTCCGGCCCGACTGCCGCCTTTGTCGTGATCCTCTACCCGGTTTCGCAGCAGTTTGGCCTCGGCGGCCTGCTGGTCGCGACGCTAATGTCCGGCGTCTTCCTGATCCTCTTCGGTCTGGCGCGTTTTGGCCGTCTGATTGAGTACATCCCGCTCTCCGTGACGCTCGGTTTTACCTCCGGGATCGGCATTACCATCGGCACCATGCAGATCAAAGATTTTCTCGGCCTGCAAATGACTCATGTGCCGGAGCATTACCTGCAAAAAGTGGGTGCGCTGGTGATGGCGCTGCCAACCATTAACCCAGGCGATGCCGCCATCGGCGTGGTGACGCTCGGCACGCTGATCCTCTGGCCGCGCCTGCGTTTGCGCGTGCCGGGGCATCTGCCGGCACTGCTGGCCGGTTGCGCGGTGATGGGCGTGGTCAACCTGCTCGGCGGCCATGTCGCCACCATTGGTTCGCAGTTTCACTATCTGCTGGCTGATGGCAGCCAGGGCAACGGTATTCCGCAACTGCTGCCGCAGCTGGTGCTGCCGTGGGACCTTCCCGGCTCAACTTTCACGCTGAGTTGGGACTCCCTGCGCGCGCTGCTACCGGCAGCATTTTCCATGGCGATGCTTGGCGCAATTGAATCCCTGCTCTGCGCGGTGGTGCTCGATGGCATGACCGGCACCAAGCATAAAGCCAACAGTGAACTGATTGGTCAGGGATTGGGCAATATCGTCGCGCCTTTCTTTGGCGGTATTACGGCGACTGCGGCGATTGCCCGCTCGGCGGCAAACGTGCGCGCCGGTGCCACCTCGCCCATGTCGGCCGTGATCCACTCCCTGCTGGTGATCATGGCGCTGCTGGTGCTGGCCCCCCTGCTCTCCTGGCTGCCGCTCTCGGCAATGGCTGCGCTGCTGCTGATGGTGGCGTGGAATATGAGCGAAGCGCATAAAGTGGTCGATCTGCTGCGCCGTGCGCCAGCCGATGACATTGTGGTGATGCTGATCTGCATGTCGCTGACGGTGCTATTCGATATGGTGATTGCCATCAGCGTCGGGATTGTCCTCGCCTCGCTGCTGTTTATGCGCCGCATCGCGCGTATGACGCGTCTTGCGGCGGTGAATGTCAGCGTGCCGGATGACGTGTTGGTACTGCGAGTGATCGGCCCGCTCTTTTTTGCCGCGGCAGAGGGGCTGTTCAGCGATCTGGAGACGCGTATCGCCGGAAAACGCATCGTGGTGCTGAAGTGGGACGCGGTGCCGGTGCTGGACGCCGGTGGGCTTGATGCCTTCCGCCGTTTCGTCAGCCGCCTGCCGGAGGGCACGGAGCTGCGCGTCAGCAACCTGGAGTTTCAGCCGCTGCGCACCTTTGCCCGTGCCGGTATTCAACCGATCCCCGGCAGGCTGGCCTTCTTCCCTAACCGCGACGCGGCGTTAGCCGATGTGTGATCCCGGCGTGCCGAAGCGGGCGCGCATCATCACGTCGATTGCCCGCTGGAGCCACTGCAGCACCGCGGGCGTCATCCATGTCCCCTTCATCAGATGCGGCTCCTGCGCCATCGCCGTGCGAAACTTCTGCTGCGTCTGCGGATCGCGCCCGGCGTAGGACTGAAATAGCTCCAGCCAGTTTGCCGCCAGCGCCTGCGCCTCATCGCTATGTGGATCAAGCGCACGGCGGCTGGCATCGTGCAGTTTTGCCACCAGCGCAGGCCACTCCATCATGCGGTCGAAGTAGTGCGCGCGGGTGAAAGCCATCTCCTGCGGCGTTAAGTAGCGCTGCCAGATAGCCAGCTTGCTCTCGGCGAAGCAGCGGGTGATGTACTCCGTCATCGCAGGCGTAATGCCGGTCTGTTCGCGCATCTGCGGTTCGGCGCTGTGCATCTCATTAAGGCGCGTTAAAAACTCCGGCTTGTTGGCCGTATCCTGCTCAAGGCGCGTCATCCAGCGGGTTGCCAGATCCATCGCCTGCGCATCATCCGCTGCCACGTTATTCGCCATCAGCGTTTGCGCTTCGCTAACCAGCGCCGCCCAGACGCGGTCTCGCGCCTCATCCCGCGCGGCAAACGGTAACTCATCTAACTCCTGCGGCGTAAACCAACGATCGTACATTTTCATCAACTCCAGTGTCTGTAGCCAGGACTCGAGGTCGGGCTCCGCGCCGCGGGCAAGACCATCCCGTAAATCAACAAGCCGATCGCGCAGGGTCACGATATCGCGCACCTGCCTGTCGAGCCGGGAAATTTGGTCATTTAACAACTCCGCCAGCGGGCGCGTTTCCCGCGCCAGGTAGTCACCAATTGCCGCCAGTTCCATCCCCGATTTCGCCAGCGCCTGGATCATCTGCAGGCGCTTCACATCCGCGAGGTTATAGAGTCGGTAACCGGCGGCGCTTCGGGCAGAAGGCAGCAGCAGGCCAATGTGTTCATAATGATGAAGAGTGCGAACGCTAATGCCCGCGCGCCGCGCCAGCTCACCTACCTGAATTAACATAACTGCTCCTTTCGTGCTCCACAGACGTCACTTTCGCGCCTCACGTTACGTGAGGGTCAAGCAAAAGACCAAAAAAAACGGCTCCCTAAGGAGCCGTTATCGAAATCAGTGCTGATTAGCCGTGGTTTTGCCGGTCGCGACGGCAGCGTTTGTCATAGTGGCGCACCCACCAGTATTTGTCGCACACCTCTTCATGGCCGCTGACGCGCGCGCCTGCCAGCCAGAGCACCGCACCAAGGAAGATGCTGAGCACCGCGCCATGGGCGAAAAACTGTGGCAGGTTAATCTGCGGAAGCTGGTTGAGAACCGAATAACCGACGCCGACAACCATCACGATTAACCCCAACCCCATGAGCGCATTGCCGAGTAACGACGCGTTTCTACGTTTCATGTGTTACCTCCGAACAGTGGGTTGGATGGGATATCCCCAATCCTTGTGTGCAAAGTATAGACAGCGCACTTTTTGGCGGTTGCGGGCAGGATCACAATTACACATATCCGCCTAACATAAATTTACACATAACTCCATGAACTAGTTGAAATTCGAATGATTGATATGAGTAATTACTTTCCTGTAATGCACCCGCCGATATGAGAATTTTGTCATCGTGCGCCGCTCGACGTAAACTACGCGCCGGACATTGACCTGGTCAGGAAAAGAAAGTGACGATTAAACTGATTGTCGGGCTGGCAAACCCCGGCGCGGAGTATGCCGCGACACGCCATAACGCTGGCGCATGGTATGTGGATTTACTGGCGGAGCGCGCCCGCGCGCCGTTACGCGATGAGCCGAAGTTCTTTGGTTTCACCTCGCGCATTCAGCTGGCGGGCGAAGATGTGCGCCTGCTGGTGCCCACGACATTTATGAACCTGAGCGGTAAAGCCGTGGCGGCGATGGCGACCTTTTATCGTATCAACCCCGATGAGATCCTTGTGGCGCACGATGAACTCGATCTGCCGCCAGGGGTGGCAAAGTTTAAGCTCGGCGGCGGTCACGGCGGCCATAACGGCCTGAAAGATATCATCAGCAAACTGGGCAATAACCCCAATTTTCACCGCTTACGCATCGGAATTGGCCATCCGGGCGATAAAAACAAAGTTGTCGGTTTTGTGTTGGGTAAACCACCGGTGTCAGAACAGACGCTGATCGACGATGCGGTAGACGAAGCGGCGCGTTGCACCGAAGTGTGGCTGAAAGAGGGGCTGACCAAAGCCACCAATCGTCTGCACGCCTTTAAGGCGCAGTAAGCGTACGCAGAGCCTTTTTTGCCGCGCATTACATTGGTTATGTGTATACTAGGCGAAGTTTTTCACTTTTCGACAATCCGTTTTCTATAACGGGTTGATTATCAAGAGATTAAGGTAATTACATCATGGGATTCAAATGCGGTATCGTTGGTCTGCCTAACGTAGGTAAATCCACCCTGTTCAATGCGCTCACCAAAGCGGGTATCGAAGCGGCGAACTTCCCCTTCTGTACCATTGAGCCGAACACCGGTGTCGTACCGATGCCCGATCCGCGTCTCGATAAGCTGGCGGAAATTGTTAAACCGCAGCGCGTCCTGCCGACCACCATGGAGTTCGTTGATATCGCCGGTCTGGTAAAAGGCGCGTCCAAAGGCGAAGGCCTTGGCAACCAGTTCCTGACCAACATCCGTGAAACCGAGGCCATCGGCCACGTGGTGCGCTGCTTCGAGAATGACAACATCATTCACGTCAATAACAAGGTCGATCCGGCTGAAGATATTGACGTGATCAACACCGAGCTGGCACTGGCGGATCTGGATACCTGCGAACGCGCAATCCATCGCGTGCAGAAGAAAGCCAAAGGCGGCGACAAAGATGCAAAAGCTGAGCTTTCTGCGCTGGAGAAATGCCTGCCGCAGCTGGAAAACGCCGGTATGCTGCGCTCACTGGATCTCTCTGCTGAAGAGAAAGCGGCTATTCGCTACCTGAGCTTCCTGACCCTGAAACCGACCATGTACATTGCTAACGTCAATGAAGATGGCTTCGAGAACAACCCGTATCTCGACACCGTGCGCGAAATCGCTGCAAAAGAGGGTTCCGTGGTGGTTGCCGTTTGCGCCGCCGTGGAGTCTGACATTGCCGAGCTGGACGACGCCGATCGCGATGAGTTTATGGCTGAACTGGGTCTGGAAGAGCCGGGCCTGAACCGCGTGATCCGCGCCGGTTATGAGTTGCTTAACCTGCAAACCTACTTCACCGCTGGCGTGAAAGAGGTTCGCGCATGGACGATTCCTGTCGGCGCCACCGCTCCGCAGGCGGCCGGTAAGATCCACACCGACTTCGAGAAAGGCTTTATCCGCGCGCAGACCATCGCCTATGAAAATTTCATCGCCTATAAAGGCGAGCAAGGCGCGAAAGAAGCCGGCAAGATGCGTTCAGAAGGCAAAGAGTACATCGTCAAAGATGGCGATGTGATGAACTTCCTGTTCAACGTCTAAATAAAATGTGTTGTCTCATGAGGTTTCATCGAATCTCATGAAAATCACAAAACCCTATTAAATCCACGCAATTGCGTGGATTTTTCATTTCATAACGTCTCAATTCATCTTGTAGCAACCCTGTCAAATATGAGTACAGGGACGAGTACAACATTCTTCTATTTTCATTTTAAGTGAGTGCAGTAACGGTATAAGAAATAGACAAGGCCCCGCTATGCTCACTGATACGCAATAGGCCGAAAGAAAAACTCTATCGACTCAACGACTTTAAGTTCTCTACCTCGAAGTGAAATCCAATGGCAAAAAGGCATGGCGCAATCGGTTTAAACTCAACGGAAAATCAAGCATGTTTGCGTTGGGTGAGTATCCAACGGTAAAGCTCGCCGAAGCGCGAGAGAAATGTGAGCAAGCGCGTAAGCAAGTCACCGGTGGAGTTAGCCCGACACGAGCTCGTCAGTTAGATAAGATCCGCAAGGTCAATGACGCTTCTAACACCTTTGAACTGATCGCCAAAGAGTGGTTGCAGATGTAAGACTGTGCCGAAATTACCAAAACACGCCGACTGGATATGCTTGAACGTGAGTTTTTCCCCGCAATCGGTAAGCTCCCTGTCAGAAAGATCACCCCACACCACATTCTTAAAATTCTTCAGGAAACCGCTAAACGCGGTGCTCCGACTGTTGCCGCTGAAGCCCGACGTACCATTTCAACGGTTTTCGAGTTAACAGTGGCAACGCTCAGAGCCGACATCGTTCCTGTCTGGCCTTTACGCAAGGCGCTTCCGGCGAATAAGACACAGCACAAACAGGCATTGAATCCACAGCAAATCGGGAAGCTATTAAGCTGTTTTGACAACAGTCGCGGCTCATATCAGGTTAACTATTTCTCGCCCGGCATGGCGGGCGTCGCGTCGGTGTATATCTGCTGGATTATCTGATCGGCGCGGTCCCAGCGGTAGCGGCGCTCGAACACCAGTTCGCGACGCATTCCGCCAGGAGGGCTAGTAAATTATTAGCTCGCCTTGGGGCCACAGACCGGCCCAGCCACAGGGCATATGACCTTGCTCATAAATAGAAATAAGATTCATAAAAAAAAGTGACTTATTTAAAAGTGGTCTATAAGCATCCTCTAATAAATAATTTAATAAATCCCACTTTATATTACTAAGCAAAGCCTTTTCATTCCCGCCTATAAGAGGGATTTGTGGAACAATTTTACTTTCAATGATAATACCAGCAGCATCTGCGAGCTTGTTCCATTCAAGAAAAGCATTCACATGTTTTTTTGCCAACCAACCTGTGATATTATTTCGGGCTTCTAAAGTAACATTTTCCCACTCTTCACTTTCTAGATTAACTTGAAAAGCATTTATATTTTTAACGCATATAGTGTTAGGAATAGAGCTATCTTTTCCTGCGTTTGAAAGCCAATTGATTCTTAATAACTTTTCGATCGATACCTGGTTTATATTCATAAGTTCATCTGATCTATTCTACCTGGAATTATTGGGGCACTCATGCCACCGAGAGCATCATACTGGATCCCGCTCTGGATGCTATATCTTACAGCCTGGTTAACCTGGTGCGCATGTAAGCTCTTGAAAAATATTATAAATGTTCTAAAGACTTTTTAGTTTCACAAACCAAAAAATCTGCAAAAGTCTTAGCCACGATCTTTTTACTGCCATCTCTCTTGAATGATAAGTCTGTTTCCACTACTGCTGCCTCGCCATCACTTTGAACAGATACGTCAATAGAAAATAGCGGGCCATAACCAGAGGATTTTATCAAAATCATATTGTTATCAATATCGCCAAGTTCCCTGGCCTTAAGGGTTGTATACCTGACATCAGGTGCAGATTGTGCGGCCAAGCCTAACTTTGAGATGCCATAAAATGCCTCTCCATTAAATGAAAGCGTCCCATATTTCTCTAAAAAAAACTTATATGTGGAAGGGAATTTAACCTTAAGCTCTTTCTCATAAAGCTCAATCACATCTTCAGTGGCGGGACCACTTCCTCGCGCTTCCTCACCACTTGCACTAATTAAATCATCAAGATCTTTATAAATATCAATCATTTTAGTCTCCTAAAAGTCTAGTGCTCATGCTTTCCAATATTTTTTCTTCCAGCGATTAAATGGCCATCTATTCATAGAAGGCGGTGCACTTCTATAGGTTCGACGGATACCATCAGGACCAACCCACGTTTTATCCCACTGGTTAGAATACATATGCAACACGCGGTCATTCTAGCTGTGATAACTGCTTAATATTTCAACCATAGCCCCGGGTTCGTCTGGGGTGAGATGGTGTAAGTTCAATTCTAAACCATCATGGCCTATAGGTGCGTTTCCAGCATGCATCCTCTGAATATTAGTCAAACCATCAGCATCAACGTAATGAGGATCAAATAAATTTTACCTCTGGTAAGCTTTTCTTCCTTCTACCTTTTTTGGTTTCCAGCAACTTAACCCCAACGGATCCACCCACACCAGCGGATCACCCCCATAGCTGTAGGTATTCAGCCCGCCCGCTAACCCTATCGGGTCCATCTGCGTATAACGTCCGGCGACCGGGTCTTAGTAGCGGAACATTTAGTCTAAAATACCGTAAGATTTTCCAACCTGTACTGCTTTGCTCTTTATTTTCGGGATGGGGTTTCTTGACAATACGTTCAATTTCTCAACAGCGTATTTTGAACCTATTTTCGCTAAAGCGTATATACAGTTCCATGCCAACATGTAATTATCATCCTCTCTGTCATCAGCCAAATAATCATATTCAGACAAAGCACAGTTATATAGGGCATTTACTGCACCATCGCTTTTGGCCTTTATTTTAACTAAAGCCCGCACAACATCATCATGTTTATAATGAAAATCATCACCCAAAAGATGTATCAAGATATCTTCATGCTTGCTTGTAAATTCAAAATGAAAGCCAATATATAAAGCGTATTCAACTTCTTTCAGGTCTTTAGAAGAATGCGCATTTTTTAAAATGTCACCTATAAAATCCTCAACATTTTCCTGAGTATATGGAAAAAGTTTTAGAAATTCTTCATCTGTTATTTTTCCGGCTCTGAGTGGCTTATTGTTAACCACAGAAAGCACTAAGTTCATTTGCTCTGAATTCATTATTTCCTCAACACACTAAAAGAATCGATGCCATCGTTAAAGATTTTTAAAGCAGGCTCTCTTCCCTACCAAGACCAATATTTATCTGGTCATTTTTACCTTTGAATCGAGCAATTTTCAACCCCCAACCTTTTGATTTTACTGGACTTGGCATATCATGGTGGGTTACAGCAGCTAGATCAGACTTATTTATAATGCCAATACCTTCTAACTGTGCTCGCGTACCTGGTTTTAGATTGGATTGTACCAATATCCCGTCATAGTCTTCTGAAAACTCACGGGTAGGAGATGTTGTTGTTTCGGTTGTACCTGGTATCTGTCCTGTTTTTTGTAAAACAGCAAAATATTCTTTTGACTTGGTCCTGTAAAAAACATTCTTATGCGGTGGCTTATAACATGCAACCAACCCCAACGGATCCACCCACACCAGCGGATCACCCTCATAGCTGTAGGTATTCAGCCCGCCCGCTAACCCTATCGGGTCTATCTGCGTATAACGTCCGGCCACCGGGTCGTAGTAGCGGAACAGGTAATAGTGCAGGCCGCTTTCGCGGTCGAGATACTGGCCCTGGAAGCGCAGGTTCTGCGGCACCTGCCACTGCGGTACGCTAAGTTCGCGCTCCGTTTTGCCCAGGTGCTGAACTGCCCGCGCCAGACAGTCTAGCCGGCGGCGTTCTTTATCCGCTCCGGCAGGCCATTGAGTTCGGTGTGGTACCAGTAAATCTCGTAGTTGTCGAAGACGCTGTCGACACGCGCCAGCGGCTCGTAGCTGCCCCGGTGTAAACGTACTGGACGTAGTGGTCCGGCTCGTGGTCGCTCTGTTCACCTGCCAGCTGTAACCCCTGCCACTCGAAGCGGATGGTTTCCGGATGCGGGCCGTTATAACGCCAGAGCACCTGTGCAATCAGCCAGTCGAGCCGGTTTTCATCTATCCCTTCGGTCAGCCATTCATGCAAAGGCCAGCGTTGCTGATAGGCCTGAAGAAGGCGGTTCATGAGTGGTTTTCGCTTCACCCGACCGTCATATAGCCAGCTCAGCATATTTACCACACAGTACGCGCCGCGAAGAGAGTCAAGCTCTCCCTGTACAGACGCGTAGATCCTTCGAGAAAAACCCATGCCAATGCGTGGGTTTTTCTTTTTACTCTGCCGCATAGCTTCAGGCGCGGTGCCCACGTATATTGCTCTCTGCTTTCGTGGCGCCAAAGGATGGATGTGCAATGGACAACAAACTCGCCAGACAACTCACTCGACCAAAGGAGAAGGGAAAAGAGGCCGTATGCGACAGATTCGATCTGCAGGTCACCTACCGGCACCCTTTGCTTCGTATCGAATTGCATACCGATCTGCCGCTTAATACGCGCGTCGCCATCGCCGTGAGCAGAACATTCGAAGAGAAAGATGGGCATACGTGGATTTGGACCATGCTGGATATGACCGAGCCGGTGATTGCGCTGAGTGACGGCAACAACGGCCTGGTGCTGGAGCGCTCTTACGATCACCTTGATGCCAACGGTTTGAAGTCCTGGAAACATCTGGTGCGCAGCATGTCGGTCGAGCTTGCAACGCTGCCCTCTGCTGAAACTATCATTGTGCTAAATGCGCCCTCCGGCGAGCATCGGTTTGGCATCTGTAACCGTAAGCTCACAGGCCTTGCAGTTATACGCGAGCCATCCGGCCATTATGTGCAGCGCGGCGCGTCCATTGTGCTCCCATTATCTCCGGCGGTCAGGGAAGCCGTGGGCATTGATGCCGATGTGGCGGCTATCGATAATGCTGAGATCGTGGCTAGTCCGCTAACGGATGAAAATGCGCTCTCTGCGCGAAGCGCCACGTTGACGACTCGCCGGGTGTGATAGCGGATGTGCTTGCCCTTAACAAGCAGAAAGCGCCGCCATTAAAAGCCGTGCCGAGGCGAAGATAAGTGCCACACGACTTACACATAAAAAGAGAATGCCTGGAATGAATAGTCATGAAGCGGATAAGGTCCATCTCTGGATTGGCAGCAATCACGATTCAGAGGAGCAATATCACCGCTTTGCACTGGATTACTCCACTGAAGGCGATTTTGACGATCCCGCCTATCAGGTCTGTCCGTTTTGTCGCTATCTCGGTATCAAATGATACGACGAGGATTTCATTGGCATTATCCCAGGAGAAGCTGAAGATATTGCACTTGACGAGATCCTTCAGGAGGCGGCTGTTGATGAGGATGAAATCAGTAAAGTAAAAGCCATCTGCTCGACTTCAGGTATTGAAAAAGCTAACGCTATGTCCGCGCAATAACGGGGCTGAGATGAAGATATTTCACAATGAAAAGTTACCACGAAGTAATGCCACCCCATCAAAGAGCCCACGCGCGCACGTGGACTCTTTGACGTCTTTTACGCCAGCGGCCAGGCTCCGGCTTCGATCACCTTCGCCGAACCACTCCACGCGAAAAGAGAGAGCGCGCGCTTATCAGCATCAGGGTAGATGCGGCTGCTCAGGCACGCCTCGCCGTCGTTAACAAACACCTCAACCGATGAGCTGTCGAAAAAGAGGCGCAGCTCCAGCGAGGCATTAATATCAACCGGCACGCTGCGCATCCCGCACAGCCCATACTGCGGATAGTGGCGCGCCAGCACCAGGCGCTGCATCTGCGCATCAACGTAGACACGCAGCCCCTCGCCGAGGCTCACACCATACTGCTCCGCGCGACTGTCGGCGCACTCCCAGCGCAGGAGCACCTCCAGCGCCTCGCCGTTTTGCAGCAGCGTAGTTTGCTGATTTTCAAGTAGCGTAACCGGCCACGGCATCCACGCGCCGCGCAGGGCTTCCACCTCTCTTGCCGGTCGCATCTGCACACGGTTATCGGCGCTCAGGCTCACTTCGCGCGGCAGCGACAGCATCCCGGCCCAGCCATCCTGCTGCTCCGGCAGCGGTGATTCCCACATATCCAGCCAGCCAATAACTATTCGTCGACCATCAGGGGTCAGCAGACTTTGCGGAGCATAAAAGTCATGGCCGTGATCCAGCTCGATAAACTCGCTCTCGCGCACAAAAGGCTGCCCCGGCTGCCACTGACCGAGAATATAGCCGCTCTGGAAGAGATTACGGTTGTTATAGCCCTGCGCAGCGATCCCTTGCGGCGAGAACATCAGCACCCGTTTGCCGCCGAGGGTGAAAAAGTCCGGGCACTCCCACATAAAGCCGAGCGCCTTTTCCGCCTCATCCAGCACGCCGGCGTCCTGCCACTCGCGCAGATCCGCGGAGCGATAGAGACGAACATGGCCCGTTTCGCCATCGCGGGCGCCGACAACCATGTACCACTCATCCCCCTCCCGCCACACTTTCGGATCGCGAAAGTGGTGCAGCCCGGGCGGCGTGTCCAGCACCCTCCCCTGGCGCTGAAAATGGATGCCGTCGCGGCTGGTGGCCAGGCACTGCACCTGATAGAGATTGGCCTCATCCGTGGGATCGCCGTGAAATTTATGCCCGGTGTAGATCAGCGCCAGCGTGTCGCCATCAACCACCGCCGAGCCGGAAAAGCAGCCATCTCTGTCTGCCGGGCCTTCCGGTGCCAGCGCCACCGGCAGATGCTCCCAGCGCAGCAGATCTTTACTGCGCGCATGCCCCCAGTGCATCGGCCCCCACTGTGTTGAATAGGGGTGATGCTGATAAAAGGCGTGGTACCAGCCATCAAACCACACCAGCCCGTTCGGGTCGTTCATCCAGCCTGCGCGCGCCGCAAGGTGGTAGCGCGGATACCAGCGCAGGTTCAGGGTGTCTCGTTTGGCCTGGAGCGCTGCTTCAGCGCCGGCAAGGGAATAAGTCATAGTCGCTACTCTTTTCGGTTAAATGGCGGAGGGTTGCGGCATCAGCGGGTCAGAAGATGACTTACCGGAACGCAACAGAAAGATGGAGATAAAGGTGGTGGCGAAGACCAGCAGCCCCATGATCAGATAGGATTGGGCAAAGCCATACTTCTCATAGCTGTAGCCCGCCAGCGGTGACAGCACCGAGGCGATCACCGAACTGGTGCAGGCGAAGCCCACCAGGTAGAGCGTCGAAGAGAGACGTTTATCGAAGTGCAGGCTGTTGTACTTAAAGATCGCCACCAGCAGGATCGGCAACTCGACCGCGTGCAGCAGTTTGGTGATGGAGATAAGCAGCGGCCCCTCCACCAGCCCGGAGGCGATCATGCGCATTGCCATCACCATGCCGGCGAAAATCAGGCCGTTCTTCGCGCCAATTCTGTTCACCAGCCACGGGGCGCAGAACATGCCCGCGGCTTCAAGAAACACCTGGAACGAATTGAGATAGCCATACATGGCATTTCCCTCCTGCAACGTCGGGAATTGCGACGAGAAATAGACCGGAAACTGCTGGTCGTAGACGCCGTAAATACAGGTGCCAATCACGAACAGCACCAGCGCCCAGAAGCGCGGCAGCGTCAGTAAACCCAGCGCATCGGCAAGCGTCACCTTCCCGCCGCTTACCGCCTCCTGCATCGCATGCGGCGCAGAGGAGACTTTTAAGCGCGCCAGCAGCACAAAGAAGACCAGCCCGGAGGCGCTCGCCACCGCGAAGTTGAGTTTCGGGTTGATGTTAAACAGCAGACCGGCAAAAAAGGTCGCCACCGCCCAGCCAAGGGACCCCCACATCCGCGCTTTGCCAAACTCAAACTGGCTCTGGCGCGCGACGCGCTCGGTGTAGGACTCCAGCACTCCGATGCCGCCGTTAAAGGTTAAGCCGATATAGATGCCGCCAAACACACTGCCGAGCAGAATGTTGATTTGTAACAGATAGCCAAACAGCAAGAAGGCCGGGCCGGAGAGCGCCAGCATGGCGGTCAGATACCAGAGCAGGTTTTTACGCAAGCCGAGCTTGTCCTGAATAAAGCCATAACAGATCTGCGCAAACAGTGCGGAGACGGAGAGTACGGCGTAGATGATTCCGGTATCCCCCGCTTTCAGGCCCACTTCCTGATGAAGCCAGATGGAGAGCAGCGAGCCGGACGCGGACCAGGTCACAAAAAAGAAGAACAGTAAGGCACTGAGCAGGGGGTAGCTGTGAGCGTGATGGGCTTTCATCATGACAGTCTCATGTTGGAGTTGTGCAGCGATGATAACGTTAACATACACTATCACTCCTGCAGTTCTGCTGAGATTCATGATGTTAATCACAAGAGTTAACGTTAACATAGCAGGAGTGAGAGGGAGATCAAACTCCGCGCCTGTGACGAAAGCGCAAATACGTTACGATAGCGCCCTCTCTGGCCGCAGTGATTGCGCGAGTAAGCCCGCATGGAGTAACAGATATGGCCTCTCTGAAGGATGTAGCAAAACTGGCGAATGTCTCGCTGATGACGGTCTCGCGCGCGCTCAACAGCCCGCAACGCCTCAAGCCGGAGACGCTGGCGCGGGTGCAGGCGGCGATTGAGCAGACCAATTATGTCCCGGATCTGTCGGCGAAAAAGATCCGCGGTGCCCACGCCTCGCCGAAAACCATCGGCGTGCTGGCGCTGGATACGGTGACGACGCCCTTCTCGGTGGAAATTACCTTATCAATTGAAGAGACCGCACGCGCGCACGGCTGGAACAGCTTTGTGATGAATATGTTCACCGACGACAATCCGGAAGCGATTGTTGATCTGCTGCTCTCCCACCGGCCGGACGGCATTATCTATACCACCATGGGGCTGCGCCAGGTGCCGCTGCCCGCCAAGCTGCTTACCCTGCCCTGCGTGCTCGCCAACTGCGAAAGCCTGCACGATCCGGTCGCCAGCTATATTCCCGACGATGAACAGGGGCAGTACAGCGCGGTAAAAGCCCTGCTGGAAGCCGGTTATCGCCAGCCGCTCTGTCTGCATCTGCCCGAACCGCTACTCGCCACCGCGCGTCGGCGCAAGGGTCTTGAGCGCGCCTGCCGGGAAGCCGGAGTTAACCCGGATACCCTCACCCATAACTATATGGCGCTGGGTGACGAGCATTACCGTGATATTCCGGCACAGGTGCTGGCGCATATCCACGCGCAAAAGCCACAGTTCGATTCGGTGATATGCGGTAACGACCGCATTGCGTTTATGGTGTATCAGACGTTACTCGCGCAGGGGTTGCGCATTCCGCAGGATGTGGCCGTGGTTGGTTACGACAATATGGTGGGCATCGGCGAGCTGTTCCTGCCCTCCCTTGCAACGGTGCAGCTCCCGCATTATGAGATCGGGCGCCTGAGCGCCCTGCATATTATTAATGGGAGTGAACACAAGCAGACGACGCGGGTTGCCAGCCCATTCCTGCTGCGTGACTCCGTGCGGGAACGGCGTTAACTCACTGCCCTCTTCTCGTTGTGCGGATCAGGGCGGTTAATGCGAGATCAGATGGCAGAAACACCTGTGTATTGATGTCGAAGGGGTTTCATCGAGAGTCGTGGTGGTATTGCGCGGTTATGTCTGAATCGTGCGGACGCTCATCCATGTGCCCTGGCAGATTGTCATAACAGACGAGGGGATATTTACTGCATTCTGGAAGCCGCTATGGGACATGAATTATTCATGTACGATATTTGATATATTTAAATTTGTAATTGTGGTGTTGCAAATGCTTTATTTATGTTCCCGGAAAATGTCACGGTTATTACTTAAAGAGGAGAAGCCGTAAAAAAGAGTGTCAATTCTCCCGAGCCAGTCACAGAAAAATAGTTGTCTCTCGTTAGCCTATCGTTGGCGTATCCCTGTTAATAAAAGCGATTTCAATAGATTGTGACACGCCCTGGCCCTGTGTGCCGACTTTCGCAACAAAACTATTCATGTGGATTATTAAGCACTAATGATTTATCCTGGGTACAACTAAGACGATTCTCAAGGCGTAATTTCTGTTGGTGGAAGAAACGTAACATGATCGTGCGCCTGATAAGTTTATAACCGTTCCGGCACAACGTTGGCCCGTCTCTTATTCATGCTCAGCCCTTCCTTAACGCAACTGCGCTTTTCAATTGGTTTCACCGTTTTCCTGACATCTCACGCAATGCGTGTCAGGACGCTGGATATTCTCACCGGAGACGGAGTGTTATGAGTATTAAAGTACAAGCGAGTATTGCGCCTAAGCTGGGATTCACGTCGCATCAGAATGCTGTTCCCTTGATACGCGAACTGGTGCTGCACAACGAATCGGACAAAACATATCAAGATGTAGTGCTGCGTTTGCAAACCACGCCGGTAATACTCGAAGCTAAGCAGTGGAAAATTGATCGTCTCCTTGCAGACTCCTCACTCGACATCCGTGAAAGGGACGTAAAACTCGACGCCGAATGGCTGGCGGAACTCACCGAAAGTGTGATGTGCGAGATTACGCTCTCCTTACATCAGGGTGACGAGACGCTGTTTAGCGAAAGCTACCCTCTGGAAGCGCTGGCTAAAAATGAGTGGGGGGGAAATGCAATGCTCGAACTGCTCCCGTCATTCATCACCCCGAATGATCCTTCTGTAGACCGTCTGCTCAAATCCACTGCTGACGTATTGCGTAGCGCGGGTAAAAACGACGTGCTGGATGGGTACAAAAGCCGATCCAGAACGCGAGTGTGGGAACTTGTCTCGGCACTCTGGACAGCAGTGTGCAATATGAACATTAGCTACGCGCTGCCACCGGCCAGCTTTGAGCGTCATGGACAGAAGATCCGCACCCCGGGCGCCATCTGCGAAGGTAAAGTCGCCACCTGCCTTGATACAACGCTGCTCTTTGCCTCAGCCCTTGAACAACTTGGGCTGAATGGGCTGGTCTTTCTCAGTGAAGGACACGCTTTTGCTGGCGTCTGGCTTCAGCCCCAGGAGTTTGCGCAGCTGGTAACAGAGGATGTCTCTGCTGTACGCAAGCGCGTGGACTTAAAAGAGATGGTGATTTTTGAAACCACGCTGGCTACCCAGGCCTACCCGGCCTCCTTTACGCAAGCCAGCGAAGAGGCGAAAAAGCACCTTAACGAGAAAACGTTCCAGGCGGCTATTGATGTTCACCGTGCGCGCATGCAGAAAGTTCGCCCGCTGGCATTAGGCATCACCAGCCGCTCCGCTGCGTCTGATGAAGACGAGAACATCACACGACACGGTTTTGACAGCGCTCCCCTTCTGCCCTCTTTTGATCTCGATATTGATATCGTGGATGAAAGCGCATCAGCCAGCCGTCTGGTGCAGTGGCAGAGAAAGCTGCTTGATTTAACCACCCGCAACCGGCTGCTCAACCTGCCTGATAACGCAAAAAGTATTCGTCTGATCTGTGCAGACCCTGGCCTGCTGGAAGACAAACTCGCTGAAGGTAAACGCTTACGCATTGTCTCGCTGCCAAATTTAGAGATGAGCGGCCGCGACGCGGAGCTCTATCAGCAGCAAACCCATGAAAACCTGCAAACGGAATATGCTCATCTTGCTCTTGAGCGCGGCGAAGTGGTCTCTTCGCTCGAAAAAGAGCGGCTGGAGTCCTCTTTAATCGATCTTTATCGCAAATCCAAAAGCGATTTAGAGGAAGGCGGCGCTAACACGCTGTTTCTGGCCGTAGGCTTTCTGAAATGGAAAAAAGCGGCTGACGATCCCAAAAGCTACTCCGCGCCGCTGATTCTTTTGCCCATTCAGTTGGATCGTAAAAGCGCCCTCTCGGGCGTCACTATGCGCTTGCTGGAAGAGGAGCCTCGCTTCAATTTAACCCTGCTTGAACTGCTGCGGAACGATTTTGCCCTCAATATTAGCGGTCTTGATGGCGATCTCCCGACAGATGAGAGCGGTATCGATGTGGACAGCATCTGGAATATCATCCGTCGCGCAGTACGCGACATTCCGGGCTTTGAAGTTACGCGCGATGTGGTTATCGGTACCTTCTCGTTCGCGAAATATCTGATGTGGAAGGATCTCATCGACAGAGCGCCGCAGCTGATGGAAAGCCCTCTGGTGAAATACCTGATTGAGCGCGGGCAGCAACACGCCACCCTCGAAAAGAGTGGCGAAGTCATCGGCGTGGATGAACTGGATGAGTCGATTGCGACACGCGACCTTTTCCTGCCGTTACCGGCAGACTCCTCGCAGGTTGCGGCGGTTGTTGCGTCAGCCAAAGGGCGTGATTTTGTGCTGGATGGCCCGCCAGGGACGGGTAAATCGCAAACTATCGCCAACATGATTGCCCACAATCTCGCGCTTGGCCGACGTGTGCTGTTTGTGGCGGAGAAAAAAGCCGCCCTCGATGTTGTCTACCGCCGGCTGGAATCCCAGGGGCTGGGCGAGTTTTGCCTTGAGCTACACTCCAGCAAAACCTCAAAAATAGATTTCCTCAAACAGCTGGAGCGCGCCTGGGATGTCCGCGATACCTTAACAGCAGCGGAGTGGAACGAAGAGGCAAACAAAGTACAGCGCCTGCGCGACAAGTTGAATGACGTGGTTCGCCTGCTGCATACCCGCTGGCCAAACGGCTTTACGCTTCATCACGCTATGGGCCGCGTTATCAACGATGCCAACGACGCGACGCCACAGTTCAGCTGGCCTGCCAATACGCTGCACACCGCAGAACAGATGGAGCAGTTCCGCCAAATCGCTAAACGTCTTGAGATTAACCGCAAAGCGTACAGAACCTATGGCGAGCATTTTGAGCCAATTACGCAAACCGAGTGGACTAACGGCTGGCAATCCTCGCTGATTGCCGCCGCAACCCTGGTGCCGGCAGCCATTGACCGGCTGGAAAAAGCAGCGGATGCGTTGGTCGAGGCAACGGGCATTCCGCTTGCATCAAAAGAGCCTGCCCTGTTGGCGCAATTTGCCGCATTCTGCGCATTACTGGAAAAAGCTGAAGGTCGCGATCTCCGTTTCCTCTTTACGCCTGATGTGGCGGCTCGCATTGAGTCTGCCCATGCCGCAGGTGAGTTGCTACAGCAGATCGCCGTCAACAAGGCTCAACTCTCTGTTACCTATCCGGAGGATAGCTGGCAAAAAGTAAACGTTCAGCAGGTCACGCAGGCTCTCGAACAGGCGGCGAAGAAATTTTGGTTTTTTGCCAGCAGCGCGCGCAAAAAAGTGGTTGCCGGGATTGTCCAGCACTGCGCCCTCCCAGGCGCCCCCGATTTGAACCACGATTTACCCGTTATTGCGCGTTTGCAGCCTCTGGCAGAGCGTCTCTTCTCACATAACACGCTGTTGGCAGAGTTACCGGGGTGGAATGGTCTGTTAACAGAGGGAGAGAAATTCCAAACCACGGTGGCGATCGCCGAAAGCATTCGCAACACGCTGGGCACGCTGGCCTCTTCCCCTCAGCAACTGGCGGAAACCCGTGCTGCTGTCAAAACACTGCTCACCGACGCCAACGATCTCCTCGGTTCCAGCGGGCATATCGCTAGCCTGACCCTCCGTCTGGAGGCGGCCTTGAGTGACTTCAGCACGGCGAAAAATGCATTTTGCAGCTTGATAAATGCCGCGCCTGAAACACTCTCACTCGCCCGGTTGCACGAATGTGCATCGGGAGTTATCGCGCATCAGGCCGGGCTGAAAGCCTGGAGTGACTGGCAGCGAGTAAAAGATGACGCAATGTGTCACGGTCTCGCGCCAATGATTGAGGCATTAGTCCATCTGGACGCGACGGAGAGCAGTGCGAGCGAGATTTTTGAGACGGCTTACTGCCGCTGGTTTGCCTCGTGGGTCATTGATGCAGAACCTCTGCTGCACAATTTTGTTCCGGCCGAGCATATGAGTGATATTGAGTCGTATCGCCTTCATACCGACCGCCTTGCGAAACTCACCGTACGCTATATTCGGGCCCGGCTGTGCGGGTTAATCCCGGCCAAAAATGAGGTTGCTAAGCAGGGCGGCTTCGCGCTACTCAAACACGAGTTGCAGAAATCCCGCCGCCATAAACCCGTCAGGCAGATGGCGGCTGATATGGGCGATGCCATGTCGAAGCTGGCACCCTGCATGTTGATGAGCCCGCTCTCGGTTGCGCAATTCTTGCCTTCCGGGCAGGCCCCCTTCGACCTGGTGATTTTCGATGAGGCGTCGCAGATCTCCCCGTGGGACGCTATCGGGACGATGGCCCGTGGCAAACAGGTGGTCATTGCCGGCGATCCGCGCCAGATGCCACCCACCAGCTTCTTTAATCGCGCAGCCAACGATGCTGACGATGATACGCAAGAGGATATGGAGAGTATTCTGGATGAGTGCCTCGCGGCGGGCTTGTACAACCACAGCCTGAGCTGGCATTACCGTAGCCGCCATGAAAGTTTAATCACCTTCTCCAATCATCGTTACTACGATGGCAATCTCATCACCTTCCCGGCCTCGGAGACGCGCCAAAGCGCGGTGCAGTGGCGCAAAGTCGAGGGAGTCTATTCGAAGGGTAAAGGCCGTCACAACCAGGCGGAAGCGGAAGCTATTGTCGCTGAAACGGTAAAACGCCTGACGGATAAGGCTTTCGTCGCCTCGGGTAAATCGATCGGCATAATCACGCTCAATACAGAGCAACAAAAGCTGATTAACGATCTGCTGGATCGCGCCCGCCAGCTGCATCCGGAAATTGAACCCTTTTTCCAGGCTGAGCTTGACGAGCCTGTCGTCGTCAAAAATCTTGAAACCGTACAAGGCGACGAGCGCGATCTGATTATGCTGGGCATTGCGTATGGTCCGACCGAGCCGGGAGCCAATACGATGTCGATGAATTTTGGTCCGCTTAATCGTGAAGGCGGATGGCGACGGCTTAATGTCGCCGTTACGCGGGCACGGCAAGAGATGATGGTGTTTAGCTCATTTGAGCCGTCGCTTATTGACCTGAACCGAACAAGCGCGCGCGCCGTCGCAGACCTGAAGCACTTTATCGAGTTTGCGCAGCGTGGGCCTGTTGCACTTGCCCAGGCGATACGGGGTTCCGTTGGCAGTTACGACTCCCCCTTTGAAGAGGCGGTTGCTAATGGTCTACGCAGAAAGGGCTGGCATGTCGTGCCGCAGATCGGCGTATCTCGTTTCCGCATTGATTTAGGCATTGTCCACCCCGACAAACCCGGTGATTACCTTGTGGGGGTTGAGTGTGACGGCGCGACTTACCACAGCGCCGCCACAGCACGTGACCGCGATAAAGTGCGAAGCGCTATCCTGCAAGGCCTGGGCTGGAAACTGTTACGACTCTGGTCGACAGAGTGGTGGGTGGACAAAGAGGGCGCGCTTGAAAGGCTGGATGCTGAAATTAGGGCACTCCTTGAGGCATCAAGAAGCGAAGACGCCGCGAGCAGCGTGGTGGCACAAACAGAGGTTGAGCTCCCCGCACCCGAGACTGTTCCAGAAACGTCACCTGCCGCAATTGCTAGCGCTAACGATGCGGAAGAGGCCACCAGCCAGACGGCGACTCAGACAGAAGAGCAACAGGATGGTAAGGCGCATGCCGATAGCGCCACGGCGGACGTAAAGTATGCGTCGGGGGCACCCTCTGTGCGTCAGCAACCTGCACATGATGGACATTATCGCGTCAATGAGTTGCAGGGGTGGAGTGCGCGTATTGATGCCGGGAAATTCTATGTCAGTGAGTACGATGAGACGTTGCACGCGCTGATTGCGGCGATTATCACATCCGAATCACCGCTGCCGGAAACGGCGCTGGTGCAACGCATCGCCCGGCTTCACGGTTTCAACCGCGCGGGCAGATTAATCCGCGAGCGGGTGATGGAACTGGTCGATAAACATTACCATGTTGCCCCCGACCCCTTTGGCGAGAGCTTCGTCTGGCACTCTGAAACGCAGCGGGCAGACTGGAACACTTTCCGCCTGCCGGCAACAGACAATGATATTCGCCAGATTGATGCCATTCCGTGTGAAGAGTTGCGCGCGCTGGCGCTCAGCCTTGCGGGCAACAACACCGTTAATGAGATGGCCAAAGCACTGAGGATTAAACGGCTTACCGGCGCGGCGCGGCAGAAGCTGGAATCGCTCGTCTGAGCATTAACGCCTGCAAGCTCACTTTGTGAGACCCGGCGTTAACCCGCTGCATGAGGCAAACACAAAAATCCACGCGCGTGCGTGGATTTTTTTCATCATCAAATGGGGGGTAACGGGCCGACACCGTTAACGCAGCAACGACAGCATGGTTTGTGGCACCTGGTTTGCCTGCGCCAGCACGGACGATCCGGCCTGTTGTAGTATCTGCGCCCTGCTCATATTCGACACTTCCGTGCCATAGTCGGCGTCATTGATTCGGCTGCGCGCGGCAGAGAGACTATTCGCCGCCTGATTAAGGTTATTTATCACCGATTCAAAGCGGTTCTGAAATGCCCCAAGCGAACTGCGTTGGGTATCGACGGCTTTTATCGCATCGTCAATGGCGGCAAGCGGATTATTGAGTATCGCACCGCTAAAGGGGGTGACGGTGCCATGGAGCACATCAAAGCCTATTGCTTCTACGCTACGTGCATTGCCGTGAATAAACTCGCCAGAGACCTGGCCAATCGAACCGGAATTTGCCCCCAGGTTGTAGTCATCGCTGCTGCTCATGGTGATAACTATCTCTTCGCCATCATCTGTCCCTACGTGGAAGCTGTAACTGGCCGCACCGGAGCTGGTATTGAGAATTTTGATACCGTTGAAATCAGTCTGCAGGGTCACGCGGTTAATCTCGGCCATCCGCTCATTCACTTCCGACTGAATAGAGTCGACATCGGAGGCGGAGTTGGTGCTGTTTTGCGCCTGCACGGCCAGATCGCGGATACGCTGCAAGTTGTTATTGATTTCGCTTAAAGCGCCTTCAGCCGTTTGTGCCAGTGAAATAGCATCGTTGGCATTTCTTGCCGCCACGCCCATGCCGCTAATGCTGGAAGAGAAACGGTTGGCAATCGCCTGGCCCGCAGCGTCATCTTTCGCGCTATTAATACGCAGGCCTGAGGATAACCGCTGAATTGCGGAGCTCTGCGCTGCCTGGGATTTACTGAGGTTAGTTTGGTTGATGAGTGACAGCGTATTGGTATTAATGACGGCCATGCTACAACTCCTTGTAGAAACAGATAAAGACGCGCAGTGCGATTACTCATTAGCATCGGCATGAACGTGGAAAACTTTATGTTCTTTAAGGAGAGTGCGGTAACAAGTGCGATAACGCCTCGCTACCGCATAACGACGGTTACTCCGCCTGGCCGTGATTCAGCCATGTCAGCGGCGCATTTACATCAAACAGTTTGACGGTAATGTTGGTCGCGCCAAACTGCTTTAACCGCTCCATATGCTTATTCATATAGCGCTGAGCGTTCGCTTCGCTGTCGAAGAGATAGATCCCGCCCGCTTCCAGGGCCTGCGCATTCTCGGTCCACACTTTCCAGAGAAAACCCGGCTCCTGATTAATCGACTCTGCCATTGCAACCAGCTGATCCGACATTTCATCGCCAAATGGACCGTTAAAATCGAAGTGAATCTGCACTAATTTATTGGCCATACTATCCTCCGTGATGGCATGTTAATGAGCCTGTCGACACTATTTCATCACCCGGAAAATAGCAAAAAAAAATCCACGCCGGAGCGTGGATTTGGTATCAGAGCAGGTGAAACCAGTTCGGTTAAATATCATCCGTTGTATGGTGTACAACGATTTCCAGGGTGTGGCGTACAATATCGCTTTTTACCACATCCTCTGTGGTCTCGATCATCTTGATCAACTCCAGGATCAAGGCTTTATGGGTAATACGTTCACCGGCTGCCATAACACCACGAATCGCCGCGCCCAATACCACAGACTCCTCTGCGAGCGTCTCGCCACCGCTGCGGAAATACTCAGCGAGCGAGAGGTCAGGCAAATTTTCATATTCGTGTGAATCCAGCAAAACCTGGCTCATCGTTTACCCCGTTTTTTATTGATAATAACCGTGTCTGTTAATGTTTTTTCGAACTGCCGGCGGCGTTGTCGCCAAACAGCTGGAAAACGTTATCCCTGCTCTGCTCATCCCACTCATCGCGCTCACTTCCCTTGTCGCGCTTCAATGAGGCAAAATTATTGTTGCTGATTTCGGCAATAATCCGCCCCAGCATCTGCCGCCGCTGACCGTCCTGCTCGCTGGCCTCCATCGACCTGAGCCGGTTGATCAACGCACGTGTGCTGATGGGTGAGTTATCTTTCAGAAGTGACAGTACTGCCACTCCGATAAGTTCATCTGTCAGTTGCTCTATTTCACTACTATTCATAACTGCATCTCGGGTTGCCGCTACTTGCCGAACTGCAATTGCGGCATGAAGCCAATTCTCCCTTGGGGACGATTAACTCTCTGCACGCGCATGAAGCGCTTCATCACCCCGCGAGAATTGACTCAAAAGCCAAAAGTATTGCCGTTGGTCAAACTCTGTTAGCGATCGAAAAGTAGGCCAATCAGCGTGTGATAGTGGCTCTCCTCTTCCGGACCAGAAGCCTGCTCCAGACGGCTCAGCAATTTAGTACAAATTGCTTTGCGGTTCAGGTTGCGTCCTTCGCTCAGGATCTCAACGGCGATCTGTCCCAGCGTCTGCTGCTGAGTTGGGAGTGATGCCTTGTTGAAATAGCGGGTAATGGCATTAGCTGTGTTCGGAAAATAACCGTTCTGCTGCATATGTCACTCCTCAAATAATCCATTAACTTGTTAAAGTAACGTTAAAGTTATACAAAAAACGCCGGTTTGTACATAGTAATTGTACAAGTTTGTTAGCCATCTAATGAATATTTAGGAATGTTTATATTTATCAGGTGATTATATTAAAGGAAATTTTCACCTCGTTGACCAAGGTTGTACAAGCTGAAAAAACGCGTTGAACCGCAGCACAAACAGCATAAAACGCTGCTGAATCAATGAAGACGAGGCACTTTGCATCTGGTAGTGTGAGCGCTCATTCATCCCTTTCGGAACGCTTATGCTCACCACCCTCATTTACCGCAGCCATTTTCGCGACAACATATCGTTTTCGATGCTTGAAGGTATGGTCGAAGCGGCCAATCAAAAAAACAGCCAGGCCAGTGTCACCGGCATTCTGCTGTTTAATGGCACCCACTTCTTCCAGCTGCTGGAAGGGCCGGAAGAGACGCTGGACCCGATTTACGACGCCATCTGCCATGATGATCGCCACTTTAACGTTGTTGAGTTGCTGCGCGACTACGCGCCGTCACGACGCTTCGGTAAAGCCGGGATGGAGCTGTTCGATCTGCGCGCCTATGACCGCGAAGAGGTGCTGCAAACGGTGCTGGATAAAGGCACCTCGAAATACCAGCTTATTTATGACGACCGCGCACTGCAGTTCTTCCAGACCTTTGTCGAAGAGGGGCAGAAAGAGAACTACTTTGAGATCCCGGTCGACGACGAGTGGGAGTTCGTGCCTGACGGTAGCGCTGTCACCCTGCAGGCAGCCGTTGCCATCAGTAGCGCTGACTGCCGCTTTGCTTTCCAGCCGCTGATCGATCCCTTTGCCCGTAAAGTGGTGGCGGTTGAAGCCCTGCTGCGTACTCCTTCCGGCGATGCGCCGCAGGCTTACTTTGAAGGGCTAACGGGCGATGCCCTCTATAAAGCCGATATTGAGAGTAAGAAGGTGGCATTTGCGATGGCCACAGCGCTCGACATCGGCGCGCAGACCCTCTCAGTCAACCTGCTGCCGATGACGCTGGTAGAAGTGCCCGGCGCGGTTGAGTTTATCCTGCGCGAGATTGAGGCGAACGGCCTGGTGCCGGAGCAGATCATTGTCGAGTTCACCGAGAGCGAGATCATCTCGCGTCTTGAAGAGTTCACCGAAGCGGTGAAATTACTGAAAGGTGCCGGCATTCGCGTGGCGATAGACCACTTCGGCGCTGGCTTTGCGGGCCTGCTGCTGCTGGCACAGTTCCAGCCGGACCGCATCAAAATCAACCGCGATCTGATTAAAGATGTCCATAAGAGCGGCTCGCGCCAGGCGATTGTGCAGGCGATCATCAAATGTTGTACATCCCTTGAAATTCAGATCTCTGCCGTCGGTGTCGAGAAAGCAGAAGAGTGGATGTGGCTGGAGTCGGCCGGTATCTCTCAATTCCAGGGCTATCTCTTCGCGCGCCCGGAGATAAACGGTATCCCGGCGGTCTGCTGGCCAGAGAAACAGGACGATGCTTAATCGCTCCTTAAGTAAAGCTGTACAAAGTGCTTGTACAGCATGCAAGGGTTAACTAGTCTTTGCGGGTGTATATCGGGGTTACGAGGAAGTCATGGCGTTTTACAGTATTGGCGAAGTGGCTGAACGGTGCGGAATTAACCCCGTCACACTTCGCGCATGGCAACGTCGTTACGGTTTGCTAAAGCCCCAGCGCAGTGAGGGCGGTCATCGTCAGTTTGACGAAGCGGATATCCTGCGCATTGAGGCGATCAAGCGCTTTATCGAAAGCGGCGTCTCGGTCAGTAAAGTAAAAGCGCTCCTGGATGAGACGCCCGCCGCCGACCAGCAGGGCTGGGCGAAGGTGCAGGAAGATCTGCTGGCCACCCTGCGCCAGGTTAACCCGGCGCGGCTGCGCGCCATGGTGCTGGACCTGGGGCGTAGATACAGCGTCGATCAGCTGATCGATGACGTAATCATGCCGGTGCGCCTGCTGCTGGCGCGCGATCAGAACACCGCGCGGGTGATCTTAAGCCTGCTCGACGGCGTGCTGATTGACTTTGCCGTCACCCATCTGGCGCTTAATCGCCAGCAGGGAAGCAAAGAGGCGCTGTTTATTGCGTGGAACAATGACGATCGCACCCGCCTGTGGCTGGAAGCCTGGCGGCTGTCGCAGCAGGGCTGGTCGCTGGATGTGCTGGCCGATCCGCTCGACTCACCGCACCCGGAGTTTTTCCCGGGAAAGCAGCTGGTGGTCTGGACCGGCAAAGCGCTGACCCAGCGCCAGTCGCAGCAGTTTACCCACTGGCAGGAGCAGGGCTTCGCCCTCACCTTTCACGGCCCGCAATAACCCGCAGCCTTACGGCTGCCAGGTTTGCTGATTCCCGGACATCTTTTTATCTAAGTAGAACGCAGCGCTGATCAGCGCCAGATGCGTCAACGCCTGCGGGAAGTTGCCGAGCGGGAAGCCGCGCTCATCAAACTCCTCGGCGTAGAGCCCAAGGTGGTTGGCGTAGTGCAGCAGTTTCTCAAACTCAATGCGCGCCTCTTCGACAAAATCCGCCCGCGCCAGGCATTCGACGTACCAGAAGGAGCATGGCGCAAAATAGCCCTCCTCCCCCTGCAACGAATCCGCCGGGGTCTCCTCCTGCAAATAACGCCGCACCATGCCGTCGCGCATTAACTTTGTGCGGATCGCGTCGAGCGTTGCCAGCCAGTCGGGATCTTTCGCGCCGATAAAGCGAAACAGCGGCATCAGCAGCATTGAGCCATCGACATCGCTGCCGTTACGCGTTGAGGTGAAATGCCCAAGCTTCTCATTCCAGAAGTTATGCCAGATATCGTCACGGATCTTCTGCCGCGTCGCCTCCCAGCGGGCAAACGGCATTGAGAGCGACCGCTTGGCACCGAGGCGCAGGGCGCGGTCGAGCGCCACCCAGCACATCAGGCGCGAGTAGAGAAAGTTCTCAGGCTCGCCGCGCATCTCCCAGATCCCGGCATCAGGCGAATCCCAGATTTCGCAGACATAATCCACCAGCCGGACCACATGACCCCACGCACGATGGGAGATGTTGTCGCCATATTTTGTTGTCAGATAGACGGCGTCCATCAGTTCGCCGTAGATATCGAGTTGTAACTGCTTATAGGCTTCATTGCCTTTGCGCACTGGCCGGGAGTTGAGATAGCCGGCGAGGTGCGGCAGCTCCTCCTCGGTGAGATCCGTTCCGCTGTCGAGGCGGTACATCACCTGCAACTTTTTCGGGTCGAATTTGCTGTTCTCCATACAGCTGCCGATCCACGCGCCGAAGGCTTTTGCCTCTTCGACGTAGCCTAAGCGAATTAACGCATAACAGCTGAAAGAGGCGTCGCGCAGCCAGGTGGCACGGTAATCCCAGTTGCGCTCGCCGCCGGGCAGCTCCGGCAGGCCAAAGGTCGCCGCCGCGGCAATCGAGCCGTAGCGCTGAGAGGTAAGCAGCTTCAGCACCAGCGATGAGCGCGTTACCGCCTCGCGCCAGCGGCCGCTGTACTTGCTCTGCGCCACCCAGTTTTGCCAGTAAGTGAGCGTGCGCTGGCGCATCGCCGCCACCTGTTTTAACGTCGCGTGCTTCACGCTGTTATCGCCGAGCACAAAGGTCGCCGTTTCGCCTGTTTTAAGGCTGAATTCCCCTTCGATAAGCCCTTTTTTCACCTGCAACGTTTCCGATGAGGCCAGCGTCAGCGCCGCGGCTTTCTTGCCCTTAAAGTGATAGACCCGTTTATCCTCTTTCACTTCCGGCACGTCAGTGGCGTAGTTAAAGCGCGGCGAGCAGTGCAACTTGATTGTCGCCTCGCCGTAAATCAGCGTGATTTGCCGCACGATCAGCGGGTTGGCTTCGTCATCCTCGTTGATGGCAATAAAATCCGTCAGCTCCACCATCGTCTCATTCGAGAGCCAGCGGGTTTGCAGCACATTGGTATCCGGCAGGTAGTGCTGAATGGCGCGCCAGCCCTCGCCCAGCGGCGCAACAGCGAAGTAGCCGCCCCGTTTGGCGTCGAGCAGTGAGCTAAAAACGGAGGGGCTGTCGAGATTGGGCCAGCAGAGAAAATCAATCGCCCCTTCAATGGTCACCAGCGCGCAGGTCCGCAGGTTGCCGATAATGCCGTGCTTATCAATCACGGCGGTGGTCTGAGTGTCGGTTTTCATTCGGGTCCTTATGCGTGCGGTTACGCTTTAAGCGTAGGTGACGCAAAGGGTTCCCGCATCTGTGCCAGGCTTAACAGGCACTCATTTCACTGACGCGGAGAAACGCATGACGCAATACGCCTCACTTCCCGATGATCAACTGCAGCTGATCGACCGCTACTGGCGCGCGGCCAACTACCTCTCTGTCGGGCAGATCTACCTGATGGATAACCCGCTGCTGCGCGAGCCGCTTAAGCCTGAACATATCAAACCGCGCCTGCTCGGCCACTGGGGCACCACACCGGGGCTGAACTTTATCTATGCCCACCTCAACCGCGCCATTCGCCAGCACGATCTCGATATGATCTACATCTGCGGCCCCGGACACGGCGGGCCAGGCATGGTGGCGAACACCTGGCTTGAGGGGAGCTACAGCGAAATCTACCCGCAGGTGAGCCAGGATGCGCAGGGGATGAAAACCCTCTTTCGCCAGTTCTCCTTTCCGGGCGGCATTCCAAGCCACGCCGCACCGGAAACGCCGGGGTCGATTAACGAAGGCGGCGAGCTGGGTTACTCCCTCTCCCACGCCTTTGGCGCGGTGTTTGATAACCCGTCGCTGATTGCCGCCTGCGTGATTGGCGACGGCGAAGCGGAGACCGGGCCGCTGGCCTCGAGCTGGTTCGGTATTAAATTCCTCAACGCCGCACGCGATGGCGCGGTGCTGCCGATCCTCCATCTCAACGGTTATAAAATTGCTAACCCGACCATTCTCGGACGCAGCAGCGATGAGGATCTGCTCCATCTGTTTCGCGGCTACGGCTACGAGCCGCTGATTGTCAGCGGTCATGAGCCAGAGAAGATGCATCGCCAGATGGCGCAGACGCTTGAGCAGGCGCTGGAGCGTATTCGCCACTATCAGCAGCAGGCGCGCAGCGGTGAAGCCGCCGAAACGTTACCGCGCTGGCCGATGATTATTATGCGCAGCCCGAAAGGGTGGACCGGGCCGCAAACGGTGGATGGTAAAAAAGTGGAGGACTTCTGGCGCGCGCACCAGGTGCCGGTCTCCTCCTGCCGGGAAGATGACGGCCACCGGCAGATCCTCGAAGAGTGGATGCGCAGCTATCAGCCTGACGATCTGTTTGACGAGCAGGGGCGGCTGCGCCCGGAACTGGCCGCGCTGGCACCCGAGGGTGACAAACGTATGGGCGCCACCCCGTGGGCCAACGGCGGCCGTCTGCGCCGCGAGCTGAATACGCCGGCGATTGCCGATTACGCCGTGGACGTCACCTCGCCCGGCGAGACGCAGGCAGAATCGACCGCCGCGCTTGGGGCTTATCTGGCGGGCATCTTCCAGCGCAACCGGGATAACTTCCGCCTGTTTGGCCCGGATGAGACCGCCTCGAATCGCCTGAGCAAAGTGTTCGATGTCACCAGCCGTACCTGGCAGGAGCCGGTCAGACCCTACGACGAGCAGCTGGCCGCCGATGGGCGGGTGATGGAGATCCTCAGCGAACATCAGTGCCAGGGCTGGCTTGAGGGCTATCTTCTCACCGGTCGTCACGGCCTGTTTAACTGCTATGAAGCCTTTATCCATATTGTCGATTCGATGTTTAACCAGCACGCCAAGTGGCTGAAGGTGACGCGGAAATTGCCGTGGCGTGAACCGATCTCATCCCTTAACTACCTGCTCTCGTCTCACGTCTGGCGTCAGGATCACAACGGTTACAGCCACCAGGACCCCGGTTTTATTGACCACGTGGTGAATAAGAAAGCCGATATTGTGCGTGTCTATCTGCCGCCCGATGCCAACACCCTGCTCTGCGTGGCGGATCACTGCCTGAAGACCTGGGATCGCATTAACGTGATTGTCGCCGGTAAGCAGCCTGCGCCGCAGTGGCTCAATCTTGAAGCGGCGCAGAAACACTGCGCAGCGGGCATGGGGATCTGGCACTGGGCAGGCACCGTCGCCGAAGGTGACGCGCCGGATGTGGTGATGGCCTGCGCCGGTGATGTGCCGACAATGGAGACGCTGGCGGCGGTCGATCTGCTGCGCGACTACTTCCCGGATCTGCGCATTCAGGTGGTGAACGTTGTCGATTTGATGGCGCTGCAAACGGCAGAGCAGCATCCGCACGGCCTGAGCGACGAGGCGTTTGACGCTATCTTCACGGCGGATAAACCGGTGATTTTCGCCTTCCACGGCTACCCAAGCCTGATCCATCGCCTCACCTACCCGCGCAATAACCATAGCAATTTCCACGTGCGCGGGTTTATGGAGGAAGGCACCACCACCACACCGTTCGATATGACGGTGATGAATGCGCTGGATCGCTTCCACCTGGCGCAAGAGGCAATAGTGCGCACTCCCTCCCTGCAAGGCAAAGCGGACGCGGTGCTGGATGAGCTGGCGGAGAAGATCGCCGAGCATCACCGCTACGTGCGCGAACACGGCGAAGATCTCCCCGAGGTCCGCGGCTGGAAATGGCCCTCCGCGCAGGGCGACGGCGGCGCCCCCGAGTAACCTCTGCAACCGTATAGGCCGGATAAGGCGAAGCCTGCATCCGGCAAGGGTGTGGCGGGAATAATGCCGGATGGCGCGCAAACGCTTATCCGGCCTACGCCGTTTCAGCGGGTTCCGGTTTGGTAGGCCGGATAAGGCATAGCCGCCATCCGGCAAGGGGTATGGCGGGAATAATGCCGGATGGCGCGTAAACGCTTATCAGGCCTACACGGTTCAAGCGGCTTCGTTACCGTAGGCCGGATAAGGCGTAGCCGCCATCCGGCAAGGGGTATGGCGGTGATAATGCCGGATGGCGCGTGAACGCTTATCCGGCCTACGCCGTTCCAGCGGGCTCCGGTTTGGTAAACCGGATAAGGCGTAGCCGCCATCCGGCAAGGGCGTGGCGGTGATAATGCCGGATGGCGCGTGAACGCTTATCCGGCCTACGCCGTTTCAGCGGGCTCCGGGTTGGTAAACCGGATAAGGCGTACGCCCGCACAGAGGCAAATCACCCAGCATCACTCTCCAGCCGCTGCCGATGCCGCAACCCCGGAAACCACCGCATCCACAGCGCTACCACAATCAGCGTCCCCACGCCGCCAATCGCCGCGGCGGGCACCGCCCCCAGCCACGCGGCGAGCATCCCGGACTCAAACTCGCCAAGCTGATTGGAGGTGTTGATAAATATCGAGTTCACCGCATTCACCCGCCCGCGCATCTCATCCGGCGTATCAAGCTGCACCAGCGAGCCGCGGATCACCATGCTGATCATGTCAAACCCGCCGAGCGCAAAGAGCGCCAGCAGCGAGAGCCACATCCAGCTTGAGAAGGCGAACACCAGCGTTGCCACGCCGAAACCCGCGACCGACATAAACATAATGATGCCGACACGGCGCGTCAGCGCACGGTGGCTCAGCCAGAAGCCAACCAGCAGCGCGCCCACTGCCGGAGCGCTGCGCAGAAGCCCCAGCCCGAGCGGGCCGGTATGCAGCACATCGTGGGCGAAAATCGGCAGCAGCGCCGTCGCACCGCCGAGCAGCACGGCGAAGAGATCGAGGGAGATCACCCCCAGCACATCCGGCCGGTTACGGATAAAACGCACCCCGGCAAAGAGGGAAGAGAGCGTCGCGGGCGTGCGTTTTGGCTGCGCCTGCTCATAGCTCAGGGTGATCACCAGCAGCAGCGAGAGCAGATAGAGCGCCGCCGTGACGCTGTAAACCACATCCGCACCCGCAGCGTAGAGAAAGCCCCCCAGCGCCGGGCCAACGATCTGCGCCGCCTGGCCGGAGACCGCGTTCGCCGCCGTGGCGCGCGGCAGAATCGACGCCGGAACCAGGGCTGGCAGCATCGAAATCATCGACGGCGACTCAACGGTTTTGGCGCAGGAGATAACAAAAATCAGCGCCAGGATAACGCCGACGCTGGCATCCCCCTGCCAGGTAAGCCAGGCGAGCGCCACAATCGCCACCCACTCGCACACCTGCGACAGCAGCACTACGCGGCGGCGGTCAAACTGATCGGCGATATGCCCGGCGGGCAGCGCCAGCGTCAGGGAGGGAATAAACTGCACCAGGCCAATCATCCCCAGCCAGAAGGCGCTCTGCGTCTGGGAGTAGATCTGCCAGCCGACAATAATCGACAACATCTGAAAGCCAAAGCTGGAGCTGGTGCGCGCCAGCCAGAAGGCAACAAAGGATCGGTGCTGCAATAAACGGCCATCGCTGGCGGATAACAGGGGTGCCATAACATCTCTCTATGGGTGGTAATTAATGTCCGGCCGACGGCGCGCCGGGCGCACCGCTACGAACAAACGGCGGGCGAGCAAACCAGATAACAATCATCAGGGCTAAAAAGAGCCAGCCCAGCAGCCAGAAGTAGTCGATAGTCGAGAGCATATAGGCCTGCTGCTCGAGGGTTTTGTCCACCGCCGCCAGGTGCTGCTGCGTCGCGCCACCCATCCTGTGCAGATAGTCCGTCGCCGCCGGGCTCCACTGCGAAACGCTTTCGCTGAGGGTGGCATGGTGGTAGATCTCGCGCCGCGACCAGATCCAGGTAGTGAGCGAGGAGGCAAACGAGCCGCCCAGCACGCGGAAAAAGGTCGCGAGGCCGGAGCCTTCCGCCACCGCCTGGCCATGCAGGTTGGAGAGCACAATGGTGGTGATGGGCATAAAGAAGAAGGCCACGCCAATCCCCATAAACATCTGCACTTCGGCAATGGTGCGGAAATCAACCTCAGTGTTGAACTGCGCACGCAGCAGGCAAGAAGCGCCCATGGTCAGGAATGACAGCGTCGCCAGAATGCGCAGATCCACTCTATTCGCGTAGCGCCCAATAAACGGCGTCAGCAGTAGCGGCAGAAAACCCATTGGTGCCGCCGCCAGCCCGGCCCAGATAGCGGTGTAGCCCATCTGGGTTTGCAGCCACTGCGGCAAAATAATATTGATGGCAAAAAAGGCCGCGTAGCCGAGGGTCAGCGTGGCGGTGCCGATGGCGAAGTTGCGATCCTTAAACAGCCGCAGGTTAACAATCGGGTGCTGCTCGCCCAGCTCCCAGATAACAAACGATACCAGCGCAATCGCCGAGAGCACCGACATGACGATAATTTCGGTCGAGGCGAACCAGTCGAGATCGTTACCCTTATCGAGCACTACCTGTAGCAGGCCGACGCCAAGCACCAGCAGCGCAATGCCAATGTAATCAATCGGCGAGGTGGTCGTGGTCTCTTCCCGCTCGCGCAGCTGCATCCAGACGACAATCGCCGCGAAAATACCAATCGGCACGTTGATGTAGAAGATCCACGGCCAGGCGTAGTTATCGGTGATCCAGCCGCCAGTGATCGGCCCGACAATCGGTGCCACTACCGTCACCATTGAGAGCAGCGCCAGCGCCATGCTGCGTTTGCTGGTGGGGAAAATGACCAGCAGCAGCGTCTGGCACATCGGAAACATCGGGCCGGCGAAAAAGCCCTGTAGCGCGCGAAAGACAATCAGTTCCGTCATGCTGTGGGCAAAGCCGCAGAGAAATGAGGAGAGCGTAAAGAGCGCCACCGAGCCGACAAACAGCCGCAGCTGCCCGAAGCGGCGGGTAAACCAGCCGGTGAGCGGCAGCGCAATGGCGTTACACACCGCAAATGAGGTGATGACCCAGGTGCCCTGATCGGCGCTGACGCCAAGATTACCGGCGATGGTCGGCAGCGCCACGTTGGCGATGGTGGTGTCCAGCACCTGCATAAAGGTCGCCAGCGACAGCGCAATCGTCGCCAGCAGCAGGCTGGGCGGCGTAAATGCCGATTTATCTTGCATCGCGTCTCTCTTAGCGGGCGGCTACCGGCTGACCATTATCATGGAGGATCTTCGCCACCAGCGCGTCGGCTTTATCCAGCGCGTTCTGGTAGACGTCTGTTGCGAAACGCGGCTGCGCAACGCTCTGCTGCGGCAGCAGGTGCCCTTCGGTATCGCGAATATCGACGCGGGCAGCCATCGACAAGCCGACGCGCAGCGGATGCTTCTGCATATCATGGGGGTCGAGGGTAATGCGCACCGGCAGGCGCTGGACAATCTTGATCCAGTTGCCGCTGGCGTTCTGCGCAGGCAGCAGGGAGAAGGCGCTGCCGGTACCAATGCCGAGGCTCTCAATCGTGCCGTGATACTCCACGTCATCGCCATAGAGATCGGCAGTCAGCGTCACTTTCTGCCCGAGGCGCATGGTGCTCATCTGGCTCTCTTTGAAGTTCGCATCCACCCAGACCTGATCGAGCGGCACAATCGACAGCAGCGTAGTGCCGGAGTCGACGCGCATACCAAGCTGCACCGCACGCTTCGCGACGTAGCCGCTAACCGGCGCAACGATGGTGCTGCGGGCATTATCGAGAAAGCGCTGACGCAGGGTGGCGATGGCGCTTTTGATCTCCGGGTGGCTGGCGATAACGGTGTCGTCGACCATTGCCAGATTAGTGTTGAGCGCCTGCTGCGCGGCAAGCAGGTCGCTTTTCGCACTTATGACGTTGTCACGGTAATGAGCCAAATCCTCAGCGGTGACCGCGCCTGTGGCGAAAATCTTCTGCCGACGCGCATAGTCGCTCTGCGCCGTTTGCAGCGCCACTTTTTTCGCCGCCACCTGCGCCCGGTAGTTATCTGCCGTGCTGTAGAGGCCACGCACCTGCCGCACGGTGCTGGCGAGGTTGGCCTGCGCCTGTTGCAACGCAATCTCGGTATCAGCCGGGTCGAGCAGCACCAGCGGCTGCCCTTTTTGCACAAAGTCGCCCTCATCGACGGCGACCTGGGTAACGGTGCCGCCAATTTGCGGCGTCAGCGTAACCTGGTTGGCGCTGACATAGGCATCATCGGTGGTTTCGTAATAGCGGGCATAGAGCAGATACCAGGCCAGGCAGCCGGCAGCGATAATCACCAGCAGCACAAACAGAATGGCAAAGTTGCGCTTACGTTTACTCGGCGCGCGTGCAGGAAGGGCTGATGAATCGGTCATCTTGGTCAACTTTCAGGAGAACTTAGCGATAGGGTTGGATCGCGCCATCAGGCAGCATTTTGATCAGCAGCGTCACCAGCTGTTGCGCTTCGTCCTCGTTGAGGCGCTCGGTGAGTGAGGTGAGGATCGACGCCAGCGCCTCATTCTGGAAGCGATCGCAAATCGCCCGCCCCTTCGCCGTCAGGCCGAGGATCACCTGGCGTTTATCGTCGGGGTTGGTGGTGCGCACCACCAGATCGCGCTTCACCATACGCTCCAGCATGCGGCTCATGGCACCGGCATCCATCAGCAGGTTTTTGCTCACTTCAACCGGGCTGGTGAAGCCTTTGTAGATGCTGATCAGCACCTTGAACTGCGCGGCGGTGATATCCGCCGGCGAAAAGTAGTGGCTGAGAAGCTGGTCTTTGAACTGGTTTGCCAGATGGATCAGCAGGCCGAGGTGGAGCTTCGGGTTAGGGTTATCCGCAGAATTTGTCATGATATTTGCCTGGTCAATAATTACAAATGAAATTACTGACCAGGCAGATAAGTGTCAATGGATTGTCAAGATAAGCGCACATTTTGTCAGTTTTCGGCAACCGCCCCATGCCGGATGGCTGCTTACACCTTCTCCGGCCTACAAAACCGCTCCGACCTCGTAGGCCGGATAAGCGGTACGCGCCATCCGGCAATGTTTCCAGCGACACCGGTTTTTTTTATCTGCGATATAACAGCAAGGGGGGTTGTGTCCCCGCTGAAATCAATCGGCGAACCGAAGCGTGAATGACAAGGTCTGGACGCCATGGATGGCGGACAGAGGCGAACCGAGACAGGACAAAATTGCCGGGAGCAATTTTGAACAGCGCTTGCGCTGGCCCCGGAGGGGCGAGTCCCGGAACGGGTGAGTAAGTCGAGTCGAGCCGGCCGCCGTCAGGCTCGCGGGAGGTGAGCGCTGTGCGTAGCACCGATTTCCTCGCGGGGCCGCGGGGATTGACAAGGGGAGCGCGGCCGCTTCCGTTGTCCCGTTCACCGCAGAAGAGATTAATGATCCCTCCAGCGCCTGGTGAACGGAACCCTTCCACCCATCAGGCATGAGTGCCAACGCCATCGCCGGATGGCGCTTATCGCTTATCCGGCCTACAAAAGCTGATGCGCTTAATCCCACTGCTTCACTATATGAAGCACTTTTCCCGCGCAATTGTTGATAAGCCTCACGCAACGCAACACGCCGCTCGCCTGCCAGCCTGCGATGCCCAACACTCCCTGCACGATAACAACAACGCATACCCTACTCACTACGGGAGGCTCAATGGAGCACACCACCACACCGCCCCGCGCTGCCATCGATGGCGCAGAGCAGAAAGTGCCCGCCCGCCGCACCGCCAAAATCATGCTCTCGGCGGGCGTCGGGCACTTTATTGAATGGTTCGACTTCGGCCTTTACGGCACGCTGGCGGCGATCATCGCCAGCAACTTCTTTGTCAGCGACGACCCGGCTATCGGCCTGCTGAAATCCTTTGCCGTCTTCGGCTCCGGCTTCTTAATGCGCCCACTCGGCGGCCTCTTCTTCGGCTCAATGGGCGACCGTCAGGGGCGGCGTAAGGTGCTGGTGACAGTGATCGTTATTACCTCCATCTCCACCTTTGTAATGGGCATTTTGCCCACCTTCCAGCAGGCCGGGATCATCGCGCCGATCCTGCTGGTGCTCACCCGTCTGGTGCAGGGCTTCGCCGCCGGAGGCGAAAGTTCCGGGGTGATTACCTATCTTGCCGAAAGCGCGCCGCCGCATCGCCGCGCGACGCTCACCTGCTGGAGCGAAAACTTCAGCTTTATGGCCTTTGTCTGCGGCTCCGGGCTGGTGCTGCTGCTCACCCATACGTTGGGCGATGCGACGATGAACGACTGGGGCTGGCGCATCCCCTTCCTGCTCGCCGCGCCGCTCGGCCTCGGTGGGCTCTATATGCGCCGCAACATGGAGGACTCCGCCGAGTTCCATAAGCTGAAAGCCAGCGGCAAAATCGAAGCCTCACCGCTGCGTAAAACCCTCTCCACCTCAATGACCGCCCTGCTGTTTTGTACCGGCTTTGTGGTGGTGAAAGCGGTGAGCAGCTGGGTGCTGCAATCCTTTATGCCAGGTTATCTCTCCACCCACCTGCACTACAGCCGCACCGACTCCTACCTCATCACCACCCTCGGGCTGCTGAGTGTGGCGGTCTGCATGCCGCTGACCGGCTATCTCTCGGATCGCTGGGGCCGACGCCCGCTGATGTTAATGGGCTGTGGTGGCTTCATTCTTTTCACCTGGCCGGCAATGCTGTTGATGAGCCAGGGGTCGGTGGGCGCCTCGATTGCCGCCATGAGCCTGCTCGGCGTGTTTGTCGCCATGTTTAACGGCGGCTGCGGCGCAGCGATGGTTGAGCTCTTCCCGACCGCTATCCGCTACGGCAGCATCGCCATCGCCTACAACCTCACGGTTGCAGTCTTTGGCGGCGTAACGCCGTTCGCCTCGGCGGGGCTTATCACCCTGACCGGCGACCCGCTCTCTCCGGCGTGGTACGTGATGGGCACGGCCCTTATCTCCTTTATTGTCGTGTGGATCGCCAAAGAGACCGCCGGCAAAGTTCTCGATTAACCTGACCTGGAGTTGTCATGAAGATCAGCCGTATCGACTGTTTTCCGCTCAAAATCACCCCGCCGCAGGCCTATCTCGGCGGCGAGGTGAAGGCGAGCGACAGCGATTATTACTACCGCCCGGAGTACCGCTGCGTCTATTCGCGCAAGATGGAGACCTGTCTGGTCAAAATCACCACCGACAGCGGCCACGTCGGCTGGGGCGAAGCCCTCGCTCCCGTCGTGCCGCAGGTGATCGCCGAGTTAATTACCCAGCTGTTTGCGCCGCTGTTAACCGGCCAGTCGCCCTTTGCCAGCCAGGTACTGAATGCGCGGATGTATGACGCGATGCGCGATCGCGGCCATATCACCGGGTATCACATCGACGCGCTGGCGGCGGTGGATATTGCCCTGTGGGATCTGAAAGGCCAGATCCTCGACCAGCCGGTTTACCAGCTGCTCGGCGGCGCGTTTCGCGAGCAGATCCCCTGCTATGTCTCCGGCCTGCCGGAGCCGGATCTGCCGGCGCGCTGCGCGCTGGCGTTGCGCTGGCAGCAGAAAGGCTTTAACGCCATCAAGCTGGCGCTCGGTTATGGCGTGCAGCAGGACATTGAGAATGTGCGCGCCATTCGTGACGCTCTCGGTCCGCACGCCAGTCTCTTTCTCGACGCGCACTGGAACTACAGCGTGGCGCAGGCGGCAGAGCTGGCCAACGCGCTGCATCCCCTTGGCGTCGGTTTTCTTGAAGCGCCGCTGCTGCCGGAAGATATCGCCGGGCACCGCGAGCTGCGGGCGAAAAGCCCGCTGCCGATTGCGCTGGGCGAAACCGAGCGTACCCGCTACCAGTTCAGGCCCTTTATTGAACAGCGGGCGATGGACATTGTGCAGCCGGACGTCGGGCGCACCGGCATTACCGAACTGATGCATATCGCCTCCCTTGCGCAGACCTGGAATTTGCAGGTCGCGCCGCACCTGAGCGTCGGCCTTGGGCCGTGCATTGCCGCGTCGATCCACGTTGCCGCCGCGCTGCCCAATCTCTTCATGCTTGAGTATCAGCCGCCGGTGTTCGCGCTTGCCAACCAGTTGCTCGATACGCCACTGGTGTGCGAAGCGGGTCACTACACGCTGCCGCAAGGTGCAGGGCTGGGGATTGCAGTAAATGAAGCGCGGGTGCGCGAATCGGTAATGGGGGTCACATGTTAAAGGGTAATGTGCCAATTCTGGCAACGGCGTTTGATGAGCATGGTGCGGTGGACTTTGGCTCCATCGAGAAGTTAGTGAAATTTCTGCTGGCCCAGGGGATCGACGGGCTGGCGCTGTTTGGCAATGCGTCGGAAGGTTATGCGCTAACGACCGGGGAAAAAGAGGCGCTGTTTGCCTGTGTGAAACGTCTGACCGGCGCGTTGCCCCTTATTGCTGCCGCAGGTGGTGCCTCGGCGGTGGTGGCGATTGAAGATATTCAGCGCGTGCAGCGCTGGGGGGCGCAGGTGGCGATGGTCAACCCGCCGTCAGTGGTGAAACCCGGCCCGCAGGAGATCTACAACTTCTGGCGCGATATCTGCTCCGCCTGCGATATTGACATCATGGTGCAGGATGCGCCGCTGATGACCGGGGTGAACATCCCGGTGCCGACGCTGGTGAAGCTGTGCGAAGATTTCCCCTCCATCAAATACATCAAGGTCGAGCAACCGCCGACCACGCTGAAGATCAGCGCGCTTAAGCAGGCGCTCGGCGATCGCGTCGGGCTGTTTGGCGGGCTGAATGGCGGTTTTCTCTATGAGGAGCTGCGCCGGGGCATTATCGGCACCATGCCCGCCTGCGAATTCCCGGAGGTGATTAATGCCATCCTGCACGCCTGGCAGCACGACAAACTGGAAGCACAGGCGATTTTCTACCGCTACCTCCCCTTCCTGCGCTACGGCGTGCAGCCGGGGCTGGGTGTTGCCATCCACAAAACCGTGCTGCACCAGGCGGGCATTTTCGCCACCGATGTGGTGCGTGAACCGGCAAAAGGGCTCGATGAGGCAACGCGCGACGAACTGCGCGATTTGATCCGTGCCCTGCCGCTTGCGGTGCTGGAGGCGAGCCGATGAACTACATCGCAGTGGATTGGGGGAGCAGCAATTTCCGCGCCCTCAGCGTGCGTAACGGCGAGGTGTTTCGCAGCGTTGAGGCCGAATGCGGCGTGGGCAAATGCGCGCGCGAGGCGCTGCCGGGTATTCTGCGCGAACAGCTGCTGCGCCTCGAAGAGGGTTGGGATGAGAGATTGCCAGTGCTGTTATGCGGCATGGTCGGCAGCAATATTGGCCTCGCGGACGCGGGCTATCTGGCGCTGCCGCTCAGTTTTGCCCAGCTGACGGCAAAAGGCCGCGCGCTGCCGGGCATTCTGCCCAACCCCGTCACCCTGCGTCCCGGCATTTGTGACCGGCGGGTGATGGAGATCTGCCGCGGGGAGGAGATGCAGCTTGCCGGAGCGCTGACGCTGACCAACAGCCAGACCTTCGCCGCCGTCGGCACCCACAGCAAATGGCTGACGGTTAACCGCGCGCATCAGCAGGTGGAGAGCCTGCGCACCCTGATGACCGGCGAACTCTGGAATCTCGTGCTCAACCACTCGATTGTCGGCAAAGGGCTGCCAGCGCAGTCGGCATCAGACGAGGCGTTTCTGCGCGGCGTGGGCACTGCCCGGCAAGTTGAGTCCGGCGAGACGACGCTGGTGAGCGAGCTGTTTCGCTGCCGCGGGCACTATATTCTTGGCGATCTTGACCCGGTCGCAGCGGGCGCGTGGTTGTCGGGTTTACTTATCGCCCATGAGATCCTGCAGGGCCACCCGCGCCATGAGGCGGTCTGCTTTATTGGCAGCCGTGCGTTGCTGCCGCGTTATGCACTTGCCTGCGAATCGCTCGATCTCCCCTTCACCACCCTTGAGGCGGAGCAGGCGCTGATCGCCGGGCTGAATGAGGTATTCCGTGATGAAGCCTGAGCAGATTGTCGCCATCCTGCGCGGGATCGCCCCCGCAGAGTGCATCGAACAGGTGGCCTGCCTGCGCGATCACGGCATCACTACCATTGAGATCACCACCAACTCGCCGCAGTGGGAGAGCAGCCTTGCGCGCGTGGCCTCGGTGTTTGGCGACGCCATCACACTCGGCGCAGGCACCGTGTTGACCGCGCCGCAGGTGACGGCGTGCCGCGCGGCCGGGGCGCAGTTTATCCTGACGCCAAACCTCGATGCGCGCGTGGTCGACGCCGCGCAGCAGCAGGGGCTGCGCGTCTGTGCCGGGGTGTTCAGCAGCAGTGAAATTTTTCGCGCCTGCGAACTGGGGGTAGATGTGCTGAAGATCTTCCCTGCCTCGGCGCTGCCGCTCAATTTTCCGCAGATGATCAAAGGCCCGCTCTCAAAGGCGTTGCCCTTCTCTGCCGTTGGCGGTGTCGATGTCACTAATGCGGCGGCTTATCTCGCCCACTACGACAGCGTGGGAATTGGCTCATCACTCTATAAACCGGGGCAGACGGCAACGGTGACTGCGCAGCGCTGCCAGCAGTTATTACACCGGGGGGAGTGATTCGCCGCTGATCTTGCGCGCGGCGGAGATGAGAAACTGGCGAAGGGTGTCGATATTCACCTTGTCGCCACCGATGTTGGAGAGCGCAATCGCCGCCTGCATACCCGGAATGATGCAGGCCAGCCGGTAATCCCCCGGCGCCCACGCCTTGCCAAACACCTGGTGCTGGCGCGCCTGCTCAATATCCTGCTGCAAAAGATGGTAATCGTGGATGCCGATACGGTTGATGATCTCCTCATCGCTGAGGGTGGCGAGCAGCTTGATGCCAATCACCGAGTCGCGCACCGGCCAGGATTCATAATTGCCAATCGCGCGGGCGATGCTTTTGCCGCCGCGCGTATGCAGCAGGTAGACCACCTGGTTGCCGCTGAGCACACCAATCACAATCGAGACGTTATGGCTGCCTGTCTCCTCCAGCATCTCCAGTGCAGCGGTATAAAATGCGGAGTGATGAATGGCGCTGGCAGACAAGCGGTGGATACCCATGCCGAGGCGATATTTGCGCTTTGCATCCTGCTGCACCATCTCTAATGCCAGTAGGGTTTGCATCAGGCGCGTCACTTTGGCCGAATCCAGCGCCAGCTCACGACCAATCTCACGAATGCCAAACGCGCGGTTGCCGGTCGCCAGCAAATTCAGGCAGCGAAATGCGTCAAATACCGTACTGTTTAATTTCGTCATTCCTATATTCTCTGCCGCTTCGCTTATTTGCGCTGCTCAAGCATAACCCGCATTGAGATTGTTCTCAAACTCGGCGTAATAAGGGTTTTTTCGCTGCCTAATTTGACTAAAGAGCAGTTCCAGCTAGTTTTATTTGTGGGTGCGAAAAAACTTCGCTTAATAATGAGATGAGTTTTTAAATCATAGGGAAATTATTATTAGCTGATGACTTGCACATATTTAAATTAGCGACTAAGCGAATCATTCCCGGTTCGTTATCGAAACAATCATCACTGCAAAAATATATTTCGGTGCTACAGCGAAACGCTGGCACACAATTCCCCTTACGCGAAAACGACGAAGAGAAGGATTACACTATGACACCTCAAGAAAACTATCATGACTGGTTACGTGATGCCCACGCGATGGAAAAACAGGCTGAGTCGATGCTGAAATCCATGAGCGAGCGTATCGATAACTACCCGGATCTGCGTTCCCGTATTGCCCAGCATTTAACCGAAACGCAGGGTCAGATCCAATTAATTGAAGAAGTTATGGATCGCAATAATATTAATCGTTCGGTAATGAAAGATGCCACCAGCAAAATGGCCGCGATGGGCCAGGCTTTCGGCGGAATGTTTGCACCGGATGAAGTTGTTAAAGGCTCTATCAGCAGCTACGTCTTTGAGCAATTTGAGATTGCCTGTTACACCTCCCTTATCACCGCAGCGGAAAAAGCCGGTGATGTTGCCAGCGTAGATATTTTCAAACGCATCCTTGCTGAAGAAGTGGCAATGGCTGAATGGGCACTCAATCATATTCCGGACGTTACCGCTCAATTCCTGCTGCGCAGCGATGCGGATGGCGTAGAAGCGAAAAAATAATTATTAGAATTCAGGAGGCAAGCAATGTTTCGTCACGTAAAACAACTCCAATATACAGTTCGCGTTAGCGAGCCAAACCCGGGTCTCGCCAATCTGCTGCTTGAGCAGTTTGGCGGACCGCAGGGCGAACTGGCTGCGGCGTGCCGCTACTTCACTCAGGGTCTGGGTGATGATGACGCCGGGCGTAAAGAGATGCTGATGGATATCGCGACCGAAGAGCTCAGCCACCTCGAAATTATCGGCTCGCTGGTCGGCATGCTCAACAAAGGCGCGAAAGGCGCGCTGGCGGAAGGCACCGAAAGCGAAGCGGAGCTCTACCGCTCCCTGACACAAAACGGTAACGATAGCCATGTCACCTCACTGCTCTACGGCGGTGGCCCGGCGCTGACCAACTCGGCGGGTAAGCCGTGGACGGCGTCCTATATCGACACCATCGGCGAAGTGACAGCCGATCTGCGCTCCAACATTGCCGCCGAAGCGCGGGCAAAAATCATCTATGAGCGCCTGATCAACGTCACCGACGATCCGGGTGTCAAAGATGCGCTCGGCTTCCTGATGACCCGCGAAGTGGCGCATATGATGTCGTTTGAAAAAGCGCTCTACTCGATCCGCAACAACTTCCCGCCGGGCAAACTGCCGCCGATTGAGCAGTACAGCAACGTCTACTACAACATGTCGGAAGGTGACGATCCGCGCGGCAGCTGGAACAGCGACGAGAACTTTGAGTATGTTGCCAATCCGCAGCCGGCCGTTGATGGCGGTGATGGTCTGATCACAGTGCAGCTGACGCCGGAACAGTTGGCGATGGTGAAAGCGATGAGCGACCGCACCATGTCTGACCCGTCCGTTGAACCGATTACCGGTTTTGAACTGGGAACCGGCGAACCGAAGTCGAAAAAGTAATTCAGCTTATGGTTAACAAACACACCCCCTGCGGGGTGTGTTTTTTTATGCCCGGCCCTGCTGCAATGCGCGCAGCTCAAGGGCATCGTGGCTGCAAAAGAGGGTTAAATCCTCTTTATGGGTGCAGGAGAGTTCACGCAGGCGTTGTTGGTTAACGCGCCGCGCCTGGTTATCCATTCCCATCATCCACTGGTAAAAACGCAGCCCCGGCGTGCAGTGGCGTTCAGGCCGCCCCATCTCTTCCCGGTAGAACCACGCATCCCCGCCGTGCAGCAGCCAGCCATCCGGGCGCTGGATCGCCACACCCGCATGTCCCGGCGTGTGCCCGGCCAGGGGAATAAGCAGGATCTCCGGCGGCAGGCCATCCAGCGCCGTCACCGCCTCGAAACCAAACCACCTTTCGCCCTGCGACGCGTAACCGTGCCAGCCGGAGCGCGCGCTCCACTGCCCCGGCCGGTAGCGCTCGCGCTGGAGCCAGCTGTGGCGCTGCCGGGCGGTATCGATCTCCTGCTGCATCAGGTGTACCTGCGCATGGGGAAAATCGGTCAGGCCACCGGCGTGGTCAAAGTCGAGATGAGTCAGCACGATATGGCGGACATCTTCTGCCTTAAAACCGAGCGCCTGAATGCGCGACAGCGCGGTCAGCTCCTCGCGGCGCTGGATGTTGTTCATCAGGCGAAAGAAGCCCGACAGACGGCGCTGTGGGGCTTGCATATCTTCGCGGCCAAAACCGGTATCGACCAGCACCAGCCCGTCGCGGTCAGTCTCGATCAGCAGACAGTGGCACACCAGGTGCGCATGCAGCCCTTTGCTAAAGCCGTCATACAGCGCGCCGCCGAGCGGGCACATGCACCCGCAGTTAAGGTGATGGACGATCATCGTGACCTCCCTAAAAGTCAGTGAGAATGGGCTGCGCCTGCAGAGACCGGGACGACGCGAAGCTGTACCGCCTTCCCCTGCTCCCAGGCATCTGCGCCTTTGGCGACAGGGTTAGCCGGGAGATCGGCGCGCTCGGCTTTAATCTCTTCGGTATTGATATCGAAGCGGCGATCGCGGTCGACCAGTAATGCCGGATTGAGCTGCCCATCGGCGGTAAAGCCCATCATCAGCGCCGGTGTGCCGAGCGGCAGGGTTTTATCGCGATCCGTGTGCCAAGTGTGGAAGGTTTTGCCGTAGGTGTTGACGATTTTGCTCATCAGCGCCTTATCCGCTACCGCAGGCAGGCCCGGCGCGACCAGGCTGCCGGATTTCACTTCATAGCGATGACTGTGCCAGAGCTTCTTCTCTTCCGCTGGCAGGGTTTTGAACAGCCGTTCGCTGATGATGTACTCCACGCCCATCAGGCGCGCATCACGGGTATTGCCGTCGTAGATCACCGCCTGCATCACGTCCTCATTTAACACGGTGACGTAGTGGTGTGCCTCCATCTGCCCCTTCTGGTTGCCACTGTAGAAGTGGAAACCGTCGAGATAGGTGCTGATAGCGTCAATCGGCGGGCGGGACTGCATCACCGCCGCGCCGCTCTCCAGCGTCTGTAATTTACCCGAGGTTTTTTCACCGGGAATAGGCGTTTGCGGCGGGGTGTTATTGGCGTTGCATCCGGCAAGAGCGAGGGGAAGTACGAGGTACAGGGCCAGCCTTTTCATTGTCTCTCCTTTGATCATGATCTGGAGTTATGAGGGTAGCCCATTGCGGCTATTCAGCCAGTGAAAAAGGCAAATCAGATCGGCGCAAACGCAGCGGTGGCGCGGGCTGCACGATATATCCCCATCCATAACCGGGGAATGTGCCGCTGAGCGGTCTGTTTTGTAAGAAAGGTATTAACTATCAAATCCGTAGATTCATCCAAGTACCTTTAAATGTAGCGGCGGGATATCGTGACGGCATACGTAAGCCAATGGAGGCAGTTATGAGCACGTCAGACGAGACTAACCGCGATGCCGGAATGGGCAAATGCCCGTTTCATCACGAAGCCAGCAAGCCGGAAACGAAAAGCAGCGGCCCTACCACCAACCGTGACTGGTGGCCGAACCAGTTGCGTGTCGATCTGTTAAATCAGCACTCCAGCCGCTCGAACCCGCTGGGCGAGCAGTTCAACTACCGTGAAGCCTTTAAACAACTCGATTACAGCGCCCTGAAAGCCGATATTCGCGGCGTGCTCACTGACTCCCAGGCGTGGTGGCCCGCAGACTGGGGCAGCTACATTGGTCTCTTTATTCGTATGGCCTGGCACAGCGCCGGTACCTACCGCACCGTTGACGGACGCGGCGGCTCTGGTCGTGGTCAGCAGCGTTTCGCCCCGCTCAACTCCTGGCCTGATAACGTTAGCCTCGACAAAGCCCGCCGCCTGCTGTGGCCGGTGAAACAGAAGTATGGGCAGCAGATCTCCTGGGCCGATTTGATGATCCTCGCCGGGAACGTTGCGCTGGAGAACTCTGGCTTCCGCACCTTTGGTTTTGGCGCCGGCCGCGAAGATGTCTGGGAACCGGATATGGACGTGGACTGGGGCAGCGAGAAAGAGTGGCTGACCCACCGCCACCCGGAAAGCCTGGCGCAGGCCGCCATTGGCGCGACCGAGATGGGGCTGATTTACGTCAACCCGGAAGGGCCGAACGCCAGCGGGGAGCCGATCTCCGCCGCGGCGGCGATCCGTGCGACCTTTGGCAATATGGGCATGAATGACGAAGAGACCGTGGCGCTGATCGCCGGGGGCCATACGCTGGGCAAAACCCACGGTGCGGCCCATGCGCCGGATTATGTCGGTGCCGACCCGGAAACCGCGCCGCTGGAAGCGCAAGGGCTTGGCTGGAGCAGCAGTTATGGTAGCGGCGTTGGCGCAGATGCTATCACCTCCGGGCTGGAAGTGGCCTGGACGCAAACCCCGACGCAGTGGAGCCACTACTTCTTCGAGAACCTGTTCAAATATGAGTGGGTGCAGACCCGCAGCCCGGGCGGCGCGATCCAGTTTGAAGCGGCCGATGCCGAAGCGGTGATCCCGGATCCGTTCGACCCGGAGAAGAAACGCAAACCGACAATGCTGGTGACTGACCTGACCCTGCGCTTCGACCCGGAGTTTGAAAAAATCTCCCGCCGCTTCCTTAACGATCCGCAAGCGTTTAACGAAGCGTTTGCCCGCGCGTGGTTCAAACTGACCCACCGCGATATGGGGCCGAAGTCACGCTACATTGGCCCGGAAGTACCGAAAGAAGATCTGATTTGGCAGGACCCGCTGCCGGCGGCAGTGCATCAGCCGAACGGGGCCGATATTGCCAGCCTGAAAGCGGCGATTGCCGAATCTGGCCTGTCGGTGAGCGAGCTGGTCTCTGTCGCCTGGGCGTCGGCTTCCACCTTCCGTGGGGGCGACAAACGCGGCGGTGCTAACGGCGCGCGTCTGGCGCTGGCCCCGCAGAACGGCTGGGAAGTGAATGCCATTGCGGCGAAAGCGCTGCCTGCCCTGCAAAGCATTCAGCAAACCTCCGGCAAAGCGTCGCTGGCGGATGTGATTGTGCTGGCAGGTGTGGTCGGGGTGGAAAAAGCGGCAGCCGCTGCCGGGGTGCAGATCACCGTTCCCTTCACGCCAGGCCGCGTGGATGCGCGTCAGGATCAGACCGACGTTGACTCCTTTGCCTTAATGGAGCCGCTGGCCGATGGTTTCCGCAACTATCGCCGCGTCTGGGATGGCGTCAGCACCGAAACGCTGCTGGTGGATAAAGCCCAGCAGCTGACCTTAACCGCGCCGGAGATGACCGCGCTGGTTGGGGGCCTGCGTGCGCTCGGTGCCAATTATGATGGCAGCAAACACGGCGTCTTTACCGACAACGTGGGCGTACTCAACACCGACTTCTTCGTCAATCTGCTTGATATGCGCACCGTCTGGCAGGCGAGCGACGAGAGAGGCGAACTGTTTGACGGCCGCGATCGTCGCAGCGGTGAGGTGAAATTTACCGCCACCCGCGCCGACCTGGTGTTTGGCTCCAACTCGGTGCTGCGCGCGCTGGCGGAAGTCTATGCCAGCGCCGACGGCAAAGAGAAATTTGTCACCGACTTCGTCGCCGCCTGGACGAAAGTGATGAATCTGGATCGCTTCGACCTGCTGTAATCTCGCATCAACGTACACGCCTGCGCCGCCTGAAAAGGGGCGCAGGCTTTTTTATGGCAAAAAAATCCCGGCGGGTTGCCGGGAAAAGTGTGTGATAACGAGTTAAGTGCGGCGGCAAAGCAGCCGCCAAAAATTGGGGTAACAACCGATCAAGCCGCAGGCTTTCCGGCAGGCTCGCGGTCATTAAAAGGGATGATTGTCACGCCGGTGTGACAGTTGCGTGGCATTTTAGCCCGTGGTGTGGGAAGTCTCCTGCTCCAGCGTCAGCACAAAATGGCGATCGTGGCGTTCGATTTTCGCCCCGCTCAAACCATAGTTGGTGGTTAACATAAAAAAGGTATCGGCATCGACATCAAACGCCAGCTCGACCTGCTGATATTTGCCCGATGTCGCCATCTGATACGCCTGTTTCAGGTTGTACGCTTTTGCTCTGGACATGAAGCCCTCTCCGCGCAGTGTATAAATATTCGCCCCTAATCTTATAGACCGCTTTTGCCAAACTAGCCGCCAATTTTTCCACTAAATAACCGAAATCCCCAGGTGTTGTAGAGCAGCGTCACCGGCACCAGCAGGCCATAACTTATCAGCAGGAATTTTTGCGTGGCAGGCGGGGCCGCCGCCTGGCTGAGCGTAAGATGCGGCGGCACAATCCACGGAAAGAGCGTGAAGGCGAGCAAACAAAACGCCACGCTGACCATCACCAGCACGCCGAGCAGCGGCAAAAAATCGCGCCCCCTGTGCAGGCCGATAACAAACAGCGCCATGCCCGCAAGGGCCACCGCAAGCGATGGCCCCCACAAGAACGGGTTGAGCAGATGCTGCCGCCAGCTCTCCTGCAACTGCGCGCACCACACCAGCAGCCCCGCAACCATTAACAGGCTGACCAGCGCCAGCCACGGCAAAACGCGCCGTGCCCATGCGCGCAGCTCACCGGTCATCCGCCACACCAGCCAGCCCGCGCCGAGCCACGCATAGCCCAGCGCCAGCGCCACGCCGCAGTAAAGGGGGAAAGGCCGCAGCCAGGCGAATGCACTGCCGGTAAACTGCTGCCCGTCAGTGGCGATCCCCTGCATTAGCGCGCCGACCACCACGCCCTGTGCCAGCGCGGAAAGGAGTGAGCCGCTAAAGAGCATCGCGTCGAATAGCCGCGGTGCGTGGGGGCGAAACTCAATCGCCATGCCGCGCACCACCAGAGCCAGCATCATCACAAACAGCGGAATGTAGAGCGCACTCAGCACAATGCCGTAAGCCAGCGGAAAGAGGCCGAGCAGGCCGCCCGCTGCCAGCACCAGCCAGGTTTCATTCCCGTCCCACACCGGCAGCAGCGAGAGGTTGATATCCTGGCGCGCCTGCGGGCTGCGCTGAAAACCAGTGAGGAGCCCGGCCCCCAGATCGGTGCCATCAAGGAGTACGTAGATCAGCAGACTGCCTGCCAGCGCCATGGCAGAGAGGGTCTCAAGCCAGGGAAAACCGAGGATCGTTAACATGCTACTGCTCCCTCTTTCCGCTACGCTGCGCCACTTCCGGTGCCGCGCCCGGCTCATCCTCCGTCGGCAAGCGCGACATCAGTTTGAGTAAAAACCACAGGCCGAGGGCGAAGACCAGTAAATAGACCAGCACGGTGGCGATAAGCGACCCGAGCACCAGTTGTCCGCTGACCGGCGAAACGCTCTCTGCGGTGCGCAGCACGCCGTACACCGTCCACGGCTGGCGGCCGGTCTCTGTTACCCACCAACCGGCGAGCATCGCCACAAAGCCCGCGGGCGCCATCAGCACCATCACGCGCTGCAACCAGCGCGCCTGCCACAACCTGCCGCGCAGGCGCACCACCAGGCCTGCAATGCCGCATGCCACCATCAGCAGACCGAGGCCAACCATCAGGCGAAAGGCCCAGAACACCCCCGGCACCCACGGCAGATCCGCCGCCGGATATTGATTAAGGGTATGGATGCGCCCCTGCAAATTGTGCCGCAGATAGAGCGAGCCAATATTGGGGATGGCGACTTCATAGTGGTTACGCCGCGCCTGCATATCCGGCAGCGCAAAGAGGCGCAGCGGTTCCCCTTCGCCCGCAGGCGGCGGATCCCACGCCCCCTCCATCGCCGCCAGCTTAATGGGTTGATGATCGCGGGTGTTCTCGCCGTGCAGATCGCCCAGCACCACCTGCAACGGTGCCAGCAGCACCAGCATCCACATCGCCAGCGAAAACATTGTGCGGGCTGGCAGAGCACGGGCGTCGCGCAGCAGATGCCATGCGCCGCAGGCCGCCACCAGGCAGGCCGTGCCGAGCAGCGCTGCCACCGTCATATGCGCCAGCCGCCACGGAAAGGAGGGATTAAAAATAGCCGCCCACCAGTCGACGGGCAGAAAACGCCCGTCGGCGGCCAGCGTGTAACCGTCCGGAGTCTGCATCCATGAGTTGGCCGCAAGGATCCAGAAGGCGCTGAACAGCGTCCCGATAGCAACAATGGTGGTGGCCATAAAGTGTACCCACGGCCGCACCCGGCCCATGCCGAAGAGCATCACCCCCATAAACCCCGCTTCGAGGAAGAAGGCGACGAGGATCTCCATATACATCATCGGCCCAAGTATCGCCCCGGCGCGGCTGGAGAGCGCGCTCCAGTTGGTGCCGAAAACAAACTCCATCACCACACCGGTGACCACGCCGACCGCCACGTTGAGGGCGAAGATCTTGCTCCAGTAGCGCCAGAGCGAGAGCCAGAGTGGCTTTCTGCGCCACAGCCACATCCCCTCCAGAAACATCAGAAACAGCGCGAGGCCGACGGTGAAGGCCGCCAGCACAATATGAAAGCCGATGGTGAAGGCAAACTGGCCGCGCGCCAGCAGCAGAGCGAACTCCTGGCTCATTACGCGTCGCTGGGTTTGCCGGTAAAGGCGGAGATCGGTTTATCCACCGGCTCCTCCATACGCCGCGAAAAGGCTTTCAGCCCCTGTAACAGCGGCTGCACGGCGCTCCATAGCTCATCATCCTGTAACATCTTCCACACCCCCTGCACGCCAGGCGCTTTATGCTGCTCCTGCGACGGCGGCTGGCTGAAGGCTTCAGCCATGTCGCGCAGGCCAAACGCCAGCTTGTACATCTTGTCCGGCGAGACGCTGGAGAGCGCCATCAGCAGCACCGAGATATTTTGCAGGGCGTTGAGTGTCCCTTCGCGTTGCAGCCCTTTCACCAATACCTCGGCGATTTCGTTATTGGCACCAACCACATCGTTAGCGAGGCGCAGCACGCCATGTTTATGCAGCGTCTGGAGTAAACGCTCCAGCTCTTCATGGGCATCGGGGCCGATTTTGGCCGGCTCCGGCTGATAATCAATTGCTTTAGCCATTAAAATTTCTCCGGATGGGGTTCGCTTGCGGGGGGCTGGCGGTAGTCGTCGCGCTGCCACTTCTCTTCGACAGGCACCTTATCAATCGGCGTGCGGCTGCCGTGGCGGAAATTGTGTTTTGGTAACGGGTCGGGCAGCGGCGGGCGATCGAGCAGCGTCAGGCGCACCGCCAGCTCTTTATAGGCCGGGGTATTCACCTGCGGATCGTGGTGTTCCCCGGTAAGGACGTTGACGCCCTCTTTGCCGTGATGAATAGGAATAAAGAGTTCGTTGCCCGCCACGCGATCGGTGATCACCACCGGCACGTCGATCTCACCGCGTCGGGAGGTGAGCGTCACCCAGCTTCCCTCCTGCAAACCGCGCGCGGCGGCAAGGGTCGGGCTGACCTCAACAAACCAGTTTGGCGACAGGCTGGTGGTGCGCCCGCCCTGCCCGCTCTGGTTGGTGGACTGGAAATGCTCCAGCATGCGGCCATTGTTAAGATGCAGATCGTACTCGTCATCGGCGCTCTCTTCCGGCGCGCGCCAGCTTAGCGGGTAGAGATTGGCGCGACCGTCCGGCGTGTTAAAGCGCTCGGTATAGAGCAGCGGCGTGCTGCTGCCATCCGCCTTAACCGGCCAAATCTGCGATTTCCACCCTTCAAGGCGCTGATAGCTGACCCCTGCGAAGCTCTCCGCGATGCTTGCCGCCTCATGCATAATCTCCTGCGGGTGTTGATATCCCCAGTCATAGCCCATGCGCGCGGCGAGCTGGGTGAGGATCTGCCAGTCCGGGCGGCTGTCGCCAAGGGGCGGCATCACCGGGTAGAAGCGCTGGATGCGCCGCTCGGTGTTCACAAAACTGCCCTCTTTTTCCACGCTCGGGCAGCCGGGCAGCACCACGTCGGCAAACTGCGCCGTGCGGCTGAGAAAGAGATCCTGCACCACCAGAAAGTCGAGGTCTGTGAAGCCTTCATGCACACTGTGGGCATCGGCGTCGGCAAAGGCGGTATCTTCGCCGATCACATACATGGCGCGGATCTGCTTTTTGCGCGCCATCTTCACCATCATAAAGTTGTCCTCCCCCACCTCCAGCGAGAGCCGCTCTGCGGGCACGCCCCAGGCGTTGGCCCATTTAGCACGCACGGCAGGATCGCTGACCGACTCATAGCCGGGGTAGAAATTTTTCAGGCAGCCAAAGTCGCTCGCCCCCTGCACATTATTATGTCCGCGCATCGGATAGCCGCCAGTGCCCGGCCGCCCATAGTTGCCGGTCACCAGTAACAGGTTGGAGAGCGCGGTGCTGGCATCCGCGCCGTGGCTGTGCTGCGTGATGCCCATTGCCCACATAATGCAGACACTTCCTGCCTTGCCGATCATCCCGGCGGCGCGGGTGAGAAGCTCGGGCGGTAAGCCGGTCTGCTCAGCGGCAAAATCGAGGGTAAAGGGGGCCAGCGACTGGCGATATTCCTCAACATTGTTGACCCGGCTGGCGAGAAACGCCTCATCGGCATAGCCGTTCTCGAACATGTAGCGCGACATGGCGCTGGCCCACGCGAGATCGCTTCCCGGCTGAATGCGCAGGTGCAGATCGGCGCGCTCGGCCATTTCGTGACGGCGCGGGTCGACCACCAGCCACTGCTGCCCATGGTGCTTTTTCGCCGCTTTCAGACGCGAGGCGATCACCGGGTGGTTTTCAGCGGTGTTGCTGCCGACGATGATCACCAGATCGGCCTTGATAAGATCCTCGATGGTACCGGCATCGCCGCCGTAGCCAACGGTGCGGAACAGCCCTTCGGTCGCCGGGTTCTGGCAGTAACGGGAGGAGTTATCGACACTGTTGGTGCCAATTATGGCGCGGGCAATTTTCTGCGTCAGGTAGGCCTCTTCATTGCTGCCTTTACTGGAGCCGATAAAGCCGATGCTCTCGGCGCCTTCGTTATCGCGGATGGAGAGCAAACGTGTCGCCACCAGATCCAGCGCCTCATCCCAGCTTGCCGGGCGGAAGCGCCCGTTTTCGCGGATCAGCGGTGTGGTGATGCGCTCGGGGCTGTTGATAAAATCCCACGCGAATTTGCCCTTCACGCAGGTGGAGATGCTGTTCACCGGCGCTTCAACGCTCGGCTGCACCTTTAACAGGTGGCGATCGCGGGTCCACATCTCAAAGGAGCAGCCAACGCCGCAGTAGGTGCAGACGGTTTTGGTGCGTTTGATCTCCTGCTGGCGCAGGTGGGTATCGATCACCGAGACGCCGGAGATAATCTCCGCCCCGGTGGCGTTCTCGAGGGTTTTGATGATGTCGATCAGTGGGCGCTTCAGCGACTGGCGCATCGAAGTGAACGGCCCGGCGTCGGGCTGCATGCTCTTCTCCATCAGCGCGTTACAGGGGCAGACCGTCACGCAGTGTCCGCAGCTGACACAGCTGGAACCGGCAATCTGTGTGCCGCCGTCCCACAACACGCGCGGGTGCTGCATGGTGTAATCGATGCTCAGAGTTTCATTCACTTCAACATTCTGGCAGGCGTCCACACAGCGGCCGCAGAGGATGCACTGATCGGGATCGTAGGTGTAGAAAGGGTTGGAGTGATCTTTGACGTAGGGTTTACGCTCAAAGGCGTAGCGCTGAATCGGAATATGCATATCCACCACGGTGTTATGCAGCGTGCAGTCGCCGGTGTTGTGTTCGCAGACGGTGCAGTAGAGTTCATGTTTTGCCAGCAGCCGATCCATCCCCTCTTCGCGCGCCGCGCGGGCGGTTTCGTTCGCTGAATTAAGCACCATGCCTTCGCGGCTACGTAGCGTGCAGCCGCGTACCAGTTCTCCTTCCGATTCCACCCAGCAGACATCGCAGGTTTGCAGCGGATCGAGCGCCGGGTGGTAACAGACGTGGGGCAGTTTCACATTACAGTGTTCAAGGAAGGGGATCAGCGGCATGTCCGCCGGGCCAATAAGGGGCTTACCATCATAAATGACGGTACATTTTTGCAGGCTCATGTTACTTCCTCACCAATAAAAGGCTGTACGTCCACTCCCGGTGCAATCGGGCGCGCTACATTGCGCCTCGTCGCCCCTGTTCGGGTGGCGTATCGGTTATTAAGGTTTAAACGTAGACCCTGCCGCCCCGCTGAGCCAAACGGTCACGATATATTTATTCGCAAGCCTAAGATTTCTCTCAAAACCATTAGGAAAAGTGATATATAACGCCCTTTCGAACGTAATTTTTTGTCAATAAAAGCGTAGCGCAAGAACGTTTTGTGACAATCAACGCTGATAGTTTCGCAGGTTACTATTGGCTTTTGACTTTATTTCTCGCTAAGTCACTTATTTTAAAGATGCCTTTCAGATGACCGTTTGGTCTAATTAAAATATATCCTCTTTGGCGATATTATATTTTTGTTAATCACCCTCTTTCCCCTGCCGTTTGACTATTCCAGAAGCGGGTCTAAATTTAATGACGAACGCCGGCGACACTGCTGATAAATAAAGTGTCGTTATACTGAAACAACGAAACAGGAGAAATATTATGGCTGAACATCGTGGTGGCTCAGGTAATTTCGCCGAGAATCGTGAAAAGGCATCAGAAGCAGGCCGCAAAGGCGGTCAACAGAGCGGCGGTAATTTCAAAAACGACCCGCAACGCGCTTCCGAAGCAGGAAAAAAAGGCGGCCAGAATAGCCACAGCGGCGGCCGTAAATCCGGCAATAACTAATATTGCTGTGACGGGATAATCACTGCTTTGGAATTAAAGATTAATAACTGGCGAGCCAGCGATGGCTCGCTATTTTTAACGCTATTATTGGGTGGATATTATGCAGATTAATACGCTTAACGACCTTTTTATTCACGGTTTATCTGACATTTACAGCGCTGAGAAACAACTGGCGCGCGCACTGACCAAAATGGCGCGTGAAGCCTCCAACGCTGAACTGGTGCAGGCCTTTAAACAGCACCTTGAAGAGACCCACGGTCAGATTGAACGTATCGATATGCTGCTGGAAGCAGAAGCCAACGTGAAACTGAAACGCATGAAGTGCCATGCGATGGAAGGTCTGGTGGAAGAAGCGAATGAGGTGATCGAAGCGAGCGAAAAAGGCACCCTGCGCGATGCCGGCCTGATTGCTGCGGCGCAAAAAGTGGAGCACTACGAAATTGCCTCTTACGGCACGCTCTGCACACTGGCAAAACAGCTGGGTTATAAGAAAGCGGCTGAGCTGCTGGCGCAAACGCTGGAAGAAGAGAAAAATACCGATAATCTCCTGACCAAAATCGCCACCAGCAAAATTAACCAGAAAGCGGAAGTGGAATAATTCCCCGCTTCGTTGTGGCTGATAATTGCTTTTACTGACAGCAGGTTAATCTCCAGTAAATGTAAAGCCGTTATCAGCCAAAAGAGTATGCGCACACCAAGGTAAACAGTACGGTAAAAGTCAGGCGGGGCGATCTCTTGTTATTGCAAATAAATTAAAGGCGATAACCAGAGCGGTTATTTCCATCAGAATGACCTAATCGCTTGATTTAGCGCTTTGATTAGCCGTACTGAACTAATTCAGGAAGCTCGGTGTGTCAAAACGGTATACCTCTTTTACTGGCGTGGTCCGAAAGATCACGACCCCTGGAACATATTGCGGCAATGTCGGCACCTTAATTCGTAATCAGACAGGCTGCCGTCCCCGATGAGGAACCTGATATGCAACAGAACCTGAAACGTGTAAGGAATGTCCGTGTTAATTCGCGCACCAGCGCCGATCTCGGCTGGCAAGTGCAGGATGAGTTTGAACGTACTCGCCTGGAAAAACCCTTCGTACCGGTACAGGTAGCCAGTAATGAAGAGGCAGTGCCGCGCGCACACTGTGAACCGAAACTCGATCCCCTCCAGCAATACCTCGTCGCACGGATGGCGAATCGCAAGCAGGTGCAGGAGCTGGCTGAACAACATGAGTAACAGAGGGTAAAGACCCTCCCGCTATGTGCCTTGCCTGACTTGCCCGGCCTTTATGCGCCGGGCGTTTTTCTCTCTGCGTGTTGACTTCTTTTGTTATCGGCGTACTTTTCAGGACATGAAAATGTTCCTGATTATTGTGCCTGATGGCGGCATGCTGTTTGAAGCCGCCGGTATCGCCGACATCCTGATGCAGGCCAATCGCCTGCACCCGGACGGCACTTCACAACCCCGTTACACCCTACGTATTGCCACTACCCAACCTCACCCGGTGATCCATGGCCAATCCGGTTTAAACCTGTTAGCCGATCACCGGCTACCGGAGATCGATCCGCGCCAGCCCTGGGACACCATCATGATCACCGGTCGCGGTAACGACGAAGAGGAAGGGACAGCGGTCGTGGACTGGCTGCGTCTCGCCGCCCCCCACGCGCGCCGCGTGGTCTCCATCTGCGGCGGGGCGATGCTGCTGGCGCAAGCGGGTCTGCTGGATGGCCGCCGCGCGACCACCCACTGGCGGCTGCTGGAGACGATGCAGCGTAGCTATCCGGCCATCACCGTCGAGAGCGGCCCGCTCTATATTCAGGATGGTCCGGTCTGGACCTCCGGCGGCGTCAGCTCCGGGTTCGATCTCACTCTTGCGCTGGTGGAGGAGGATTACGGCTTTACCCTCGCCCGCGATGTCGCGCAGGATCTGGTGATGTATCTGCGCCGCCCCGGCGGGCAGTTGCAGTTCAGCCGCTACCATCTGCAACAGGCCGAAAGCAGCGGGCCAATCAGCACCCTGCAAAGCTGGATTTTGCAAAACCTCGCGGCGGATCTCAGCGTCGAGGCGCTGGCGGAACAGGTGGCGATGAGCCCGCGCAATTTTACCCGCGTCTTTACGCGCGAAACCGGCATCTCCCCGGCGCGCTATGTTGCCGAAGCGCGTCTTGCCGCCGCGCGCGACAGGCTTGAGCAGAGCCGCGACACGCTGGAGCGCATCGCCCTGCAAACCGGCTTTGGCAGCAGCATCAACCTGCGCCGCACTTTTGAGCGCCAGTTGCACCTCACTCCTGGCGAATATCGCCAGCGCTTCCATCGCCGCACTTTGGCGTAAAGTGATCCTTTTTTGTCATTTACGCCAAAAGATGCCAGGCCTACAGTGAATGCAGATCCCGAATGGAAGGAGAGCATCATGGTTAAGGTTGGCATTAATGGTTTTGGCCGTATCGGCCGTAACGTGTTGCGTGCAGCACTCGGTAATGCAGACGTTGAGATTGTGGCGATTAACGATCTCACGGACAGTAAAACCCTTGCGCACCTGCTGAAGTACGACTCCCTCTCCGGTACCCTGCCGGTGCCGGTTAAGGCGGGCGAAGGCGAACTGTTGGTTGATGGCAAAACGATCCGCGTGTTCAGCGAGCGCGATCCGGCAGCGATCCCGTGGCGCGAGGTGGGCGCTGAGATTGTGATCGAAGCGACCGGCTTTTTTACCGACCGTGAGAAAGCAGCGGTGCATATCAGCAGCGGCGGCGCAAAGCGGGTGATTATCTCCGCGCCGGGTAAAAACGACGATTTAACCATTGTGTTGGGCGTCAACGACGGGCAGTACGATCCGCTTAAACACCACGTGGTGAGCAACGGCAGTTGCACCACTAATGGTCTGGCGCCGGCAGCCCAGGTGCTGCATCAGCACTTTGGCATTGAGCATGGTTTGATGAACACCACCCATGCTTACACTAACAGCCAGGCGCTGCACGACCAGCCGGAGAAAGATCTGCGCGGTGCGCGCGCGGCGGCGCTCTCAATAGTCCCCTACTCCAGCGGCGCGGCAAAAGCGCTGGGGAAAGTGATCCCGGAACTCGAAGGTCGCCTGACCGGGTACTCCCTGCGCGTGCCGGTGCCGGTGGTATCGATTGTCGACCTGACCGTGACGCTGAAGCGCAATGTGACGGTGGATGAAGTGAATAACGCGTTTCGTGAAGCTGCCGCCGCCGGGCCGCTTAAAGGGATCCTCGGTTACAGCGATGAACCGCTGGTCTCCAGCGATTATCAGGGCGATGCGCGCTCATCGATTATTGACGGGCTATCGACGCTGGTGATTGGCGGCAAGTTGGTGAAAATCCTCGCCTGGTACGATAACGAGTGGGGATTCTCCAACCGGCTGGTTGAGCTGGCGGCGCTGATGGCGAAACGCGGGCTGTAAGCGGATTGCCGGAGTTGGATTTGTGGAAAGGTTCCGTTCACCAGGCGCTGGGGAGTTTCATTAATCTCTTCTGCGGTGAACGGGATAAGGGAAGCGGCCGCGCTCCCCTTATCAATCCCCGCGGCCCCGCGAGGAAATCGGTGCTGCACACTGCGCTCACCTCCCGCGCGCCTGACCGCGGCCGGCTCGACTCGACTTGCTCGCCCGTTCCGGGACTCGGTTTACTCGTCCCATCCATGGGACTCGCCCCTTCGGGGCCAGCGCAAGCGCTGTTCAAAATTGCTCCCGGCAATTTTGTCCTGTCTCGGTTCGCCTCTGTCCGCCATCCATGGCGTCCAGACCTTGTCATTCCCGCTTCGGTTCGCCGATTTCAGCGGAGACACAAACCCTCGCTGAGAAACCGCAGATAAAAGCCGCATCGTTGTCGCTGTAGGCACGTTTTGGTAGGCCGGATAAGGCGAAGCCGCCATCCGGCAATCGGTGCCGCAGGGAGAATGCCTGATGGCGCTACGCTTATCAGGCCTACGCGGTTTCAGCGGCTTCGGTGATATCAGCAGGATAAGCATTTACGCGCCATCCGGCAATTTTTACATCGCCATATCCACCACGATACGGCCGGTGATCTTCCCGGCACGCATGCGATCGAAAATATCGTTGATATTCTCCAGCGGCTCCACGGCGATCTCAGCATGCACCTTATTGCGCCCGGCGAAATCGAGCGCCTCCTGCAGATCTTTACGCGTACCGACAATCGACCCGCGCACCGTGGTGCCATCCAGCACCATATTGAAGATCGACAAATCGAACGTGCCAGGCGGCAAACCGTTGAGCACCATTGTGCCGCCGCGACGCATCATGGTGGTGGCCTGCGCGAAGGCCTTTGGTGACACCGCGGTGACCAGCACGCCGTGCGCACCGCCAAACTCCTCGTGGAAACGCGTACCGGGGTCCTCGTTAAGGGCATTTACCACTACTGACGCCCCAAGACGGCGGGCAAACGCCAGTTTCTCATCGTCAATATCGACCGCGGCGACATTCATCCCCATCGCCACCGCGTATTGAATGGCTAAATGCCCCAGCCCGCCAATACCTGAGATCACCACCCACTGCCCGGCGCGCGCTTCGGTCATCTTCAGCCCTTTATAGACCGTCACCCCGGCGCAGAGAATTGGCGCGATTTCGTTAAAGCCGACGTTATCCGGCAGGATGCCGACATAGTTAGCATCTGCCAGGCAATATTCGGCGAAGCTGCCGTTGACCGAGTAGCCGGAGTTCTGCTGACTATGACACAGCGTCTCCCAGCCGCCCAGGCAGTGTTCACAATGCCCGCAGGCCGAGTAGAGCCACGGCACACCGACGCGATCGCCCTCTTTGATATGCGTAACGCCCGCGCCGACGGCAACCACATGGCCAACGCCCTCATGGCCCGGAATAAACGGCGGGTTGGGTTTTACCGGCCAGTCACCTTCCGCGGCGTGCAGATCCGTGTGGCACACGCCGGTGGCGGCGATTTTGACCAGGATCTTGCCCGGTGCCACGGCGGGCACCATCACCTCTTCAATCACTAATGGTTGACCAAACGCCTTCACGACGGCGGCCTTCATGCTTTTCAGTTGCATTTTCTCATCCTCATCCTGATGGATAATCAATAGAGACCCAGCGGGGAACCGCTGTAGCTCACCAGCAGGTTTTTGATCTGCTGATAGTGACTGAGCGCCAGTTTGTGGGTTTCACGCCCCACGCCCGAGTTTTTGTAGCCGCCGAACGCCGCATGCGCCGGGTAGAGGTGGTAGCAGTTGGTCCACACGCGACCCGCTTTGATTGCGCGACCCATGCGCCATGCGCGGTTGATATCCAGCGTCCACAGCCCGGCGCCAAGACCATATTCGGTGTCGTTGGCGATTTGCAGCGCTTCCGCCTCATCTTTAAAGGTGGTGATGCCGATCACCGGCCCGAAGATCTCCTCCTGGAAGCAGCGCATTTTGTTGTGACCTTTGATTAGCGTTGGCTGAATGTAGTAACCCTTTTCCAGCTTATCGCCATGCTCCAGATGCGCGCCGCCGGCGATGATTTCGCCCCCCTCTTCACGGGCGATGTTGATATAGGAGAGAATTTTGTCGTACTGCTCTTGAGAAGCCTGCGCGCCAATCATGGTGTCGGTGTCGAACGGGTCGCCTTTACGGATGTTCTCCATGCGGGCAATCACTTTTTCAACAAACTGCGGGTAGATGGACTCCTGCACCAGCACGCGCGACGGGCAGGTGCAGACCTCGCCCTGGTTGAAGAAGCCGAGCACCACGCCCTCGATCGCTTTATCGATATACTCGGCATCGCCATTCAGCACATCTTCAAAGTAGATATTGGGGGATTTACCGCCCAGCTCGACGGTGCTCGGGATGATGTTTTCAGCCGCGCAGGCCAGAATGTGACGGCCAATCGGCGTCGAGCCGGTGAAGGCAATCTTCTCGATGCGCTTGCTGCGCGCCAGCGGCTCGCCCGCTTCCATACCGAAACCGTGCACCACGTTCAGCACCCCTTTCGGCAGCAGATCGCCAATCACCTCCATCAGTATGCAGATGCCCAGCGGCGTCTGCTCGGCGGGTTTCAGTACCACGCAGTTCCCGGCGGCCAGCGCGGGTGCCAGCTTCCAGGCGGCCATCAGGATCGGGAAGTTCCACGGAATAATCTGCCCGACCACGCCGAGCGGCTCATAGATATGGTATGCGACGGTATTGCTGTCGATCTCTGCCGCCGTCCCCTCCTGGGCACGGACGCAGCCAGCAAAATAGCGGAAGTGATCGACGGCGAGCGGAATATCAGCCCCCAGCGTTTCGCGAATCGGCTTGCCGTTGTCCCAGGTTTCCGTTAACGCCAGCAGTTCAAGGTTGGCTTCGATGCGATCGGCAATTTTCAGCAGCACATTGGCGCGATCCTGCACGCTGGTTTTGCCCCAGCTCTCTGCGGCGGCATGGGCGGCATCGAGCGCTTTTTCAATATCCTCCGCCCCGGAGCGCGGGAACTCGGCAATCACCTCTCCGGTTACCGGCGAGGTATTGGTAAACCAGCGGCCCTCTATCGGATCGACAAACTCGCCGCCAATATAGTTGCCATAACGCGGCTTGTAAGAGACTTTCGCGCCATCAAGGCCAGGGTGCAGATATTTCATAAGATGTTCCTCGTTATTATCGGTACAGAAGAGGCGTCTCACAGCGTGTGTGGACAGAAACATATAAGCAGTTGTTATGCCAACCGCTTATATGCTGTCAACAAAAAGCTAAAAAGGCTATAAAAATCAATAATTAATAAAAATTTCATTGCAGAAATGCAAAGTGCGGTAACAAAAAAGTGTGATGGCGATTACGGGAAGTGTGTTGCACGTCGCTACATACGCGACACTCATGTGATACACAATTGCAACATTTCAATTATCGGAGAGTAACATGCCATCACGCGCCCGATCGTTGTCCCCCGCCTCGCACGAGGTCAGCCTGCCGTATCAACTGGAAGATTCCTGGCAGCGCAGTTCGCGGTATGGATTAACCCGGGATGATGACGTGCAGCCCTGGGTGGCCTCCTCTCTGCTCAATGATGCCCGCGCGGAGAATGGCTGGGTGAACCACCTGGTCGCCCCGCTGCTGGCGCGCCTGCGCCCGCAACTCTCCAGTCACCCGTCGATTCTGGTGTTGTCCGATGCCACCGGCCTGGTGCTGGAGACCTACGGGAACAGCGACTTTTTGCATAAAGCGCAGCGCTTCGCCCTCTCGCCTGGTCACTTATGGGGCGAACACGCGCGCGGCACCAATGCCATCGGCACCGCGCTGGCATTACAGCGCCACTGCGAAGTCGCCGGCGGCGAACACTTTCTCAGCCGTAACGCCGGGCTGTTCTGCTCCGCCGCGCCAGTGTTTCGCCCCGATGGGCAGATTGCCGGCGTGCTGGATCTCTCCACTCCGGTGCAGACTCCGCGCCGCGATGCGTCGGCGCTGATCCGTCACGCGGTGTGCCAGATTGAACATAGCTGGGCCAGCGGCGCGCTCGGCGCAAATCGCTGGCTATTGAGCCTGCATCACGACCGGTCGGTGCTGGGCAGCGCGCAGGAGTTGCTGCTTATTTTTGAAGATAACACCCTGCTCGGCGCGAACCGGCTGGCGATGGAGGAGTTTTCCCTTACCGCCAACCATTTTGGCGCGATGGAGATCGGCACCCTCTTTCCGGGATTCACCGCAACAGCCAGTGAATGCGCCCTCGAATCGAGCCAGGCGCGTCACTATTACGTCCGCCAGACCCTGCCCGCCCGGCGCTACAGCGCACCGCGTACCGTTTATCAGCCCGATCACCTGGCACGCGAAAAAGAGAAAGCCCTGCGCATCGTTAATGCCGGTATCGCCCTCTGTATTACGGGTGAAACGGGCTGCGGCAAAGAGCATCTGGCGCGTGAGCTTTTTCAGCGCAGCCAGTGGCATGAGGGAAAATTTGTCGCCATCAACTGCGCGGCGCTGCCGGAGCCGTTGATCGAATCAGAACTGTTCGGCTATGTACCCGGTGCCTTTACCGGCGCGAACCCGAAGGGGTATATCGGTAAATGCCGCGAAGCCGACGGCGGTGTCCTGTTCCTGGATGAGATTGGCGATATGCCGCTGGCGCTGCAAACCCGCTTGCTGCGGGTTTTACAGGAGAAGCGCGTGACGCCGCTCGGCGCCAACAGCAGCGTGGAGGTCAACTTCACGCTGATTTGCGCCACCCACCAGGATCTCGCCGCGCGGGTAGCGGACGGCAGCTTCCGCGAGGATCTGCTCTATCGCATTCAGGAGTTTCACCTGCCGATCCCGCCGCTGCGCGCCTGGCCGCACCTGACTGGCTTTATCGAAAAACTGTGGCATGAGCTGGGCGCTGCCCGCCGCGGGCTGACATTAAGCGATGAGGTGCTGAACGCGCTGGCGCAGCGACCGTGGCCCGGCAACGTGCGTCAGTTGTTGAGCCAGCTGCGCGTGCTGATGGCGCTGGCGGAAGATGGCGATCGCATTACGCTTAGCGATCTGCCGGGCGAACCGGTAACCGCCGTAAACGCGGCTACCGCGCCGCAGGCCGATGCCCGACGGGCGATTGCCGATGCGCAGGGCAATATGAGCCTGGCGGCAAAGAAGCTCGGCATTTCGCGCAGCACGCTCTACCGGCGGCTGGAGAAGGAGCAGCCAGGCCGCTAAGCAGCTGACCTGGCTTTTTCTGAGCTACCCGGCGACAGTGGCGTTGATCCAGTCCGCGTAGTAGCTGACGCGCGTGAACTGCTGAGCGGGCAGAATAAGATCCCGCGAGACGATGCCGACAACGTAACGGCTGCCGTTGTAGTCAGCAAACAGCGGGCCGCCCGAATCGCCCCCGGCGGTGGCGTAACCGGCACAGATGTGCATCTGCGGCTCGAAATAAGTCGGCGGATAGAACTGCGGGACATCGATACACTGGCTATCCGCCAGCACGCTCAGACCTCCTTTATAGAGCACGTTCGGTTTCAGGCCATTTTCATTAACACCAAAACCGACACCGGTGAGCGGAATATCCGTTAGCGCGGCGGGCGGTTCATCGCTGTTATTATTTCCGGCAAGCAGCGCAAAATCCGTGCTGGTGGATTCGCGGGCCAGTTTAATTAACGCGATATCATATTTAGCCGTGCCCTCCATTGTCGACGTATCGTATGAGGGATGCACAATAACTTTCTCAACCGGTACGCTCTCTTTTATTTTTAGCGGCTGGTAACTTTCTGCACCAATTAAAATATTGGTTTTAGTTAAATCAAACAGGGTAGCGCAGTGGGCGGCGGTTAATACCCAACGGGAATTGATCAGCACACCGCCGCAGCGGTGCCCGGCCAGCGTGTTGTTGTCGTTAATGGTGATAAACTCAGGAAATTCGCCGGGTTGCGCGGGTGTGCCGTTGACGATCCTGACCATGCGGTCGCTGGCTGAAGCCATATTGATGCTGCTGAAGGACAAAAGCGCGGCGGCAACGCAAAGCGCTGCTCTATTTTTTAGGGTCACTCTTCTTTCTCCGGAATAAGGCTGACGCTCACGCAGGACAGCAATAATCGCCGCCTTTTTGCAATAGCGTGATTCTGTTAACCGAGTCATCGTGATGATTCAAAACTGCGTGAAATATATAAAGCGCGACGCGGGAAGTAAACAGAGACACTTTTCCTGTTATTGCGATTATTCTCAACGCTCACTTTACGCAGGGCGCGCGCAATGATTTTATGCCTCAGCATCGCGGCCTGGTGATTAAAGAGTCACGCTGGAAAATATGTCGGTATGACAAAACCGGTTATCGCGCAATTGATATCTGGCGGTAGAGAACGTGGGCGGGTAAGATGGCCTTTCACTGTTAAGCATTTGATTATTCAGACAAATGATAAAAAGGAAATCATAAGTTATATGGATACTTCAACTTACTCGCTCGCCAATGGTATCGCCCTCACCCTGCGCAGCCCCGTCGCGCAAGGCCCTCACCCTGTCGTGGTGCTGTGTCACGGCTTTTGCGGCATCCAGCCGATTCTGCTGCCTGCTTTCGCCGAGGCCTTCACCAGGGCCGGTTTTGCTACGGTCACCTTCGATTACCGCGGCTTTGGTGACAGCGCCGGGGAGCGCGGACGGCTGGTTCCTGCTATGCAGATCGAGGATATTCTGTCGGTTGTGGCGTGGGTCAGCGAGCAGCCTGCACTTGATGCCGGGCGCATCGGATTGTGGGGCACCTCATTCGGCGGCTGCCACGTCTTCGCCGCCGCCGCGCAGGACGCGCGTATCAAGTGCGTGGTCAGCCAGCTGGCATTTGCCGACGGCGAGGCGATCGTCACCGGCCATATGAATGAAGGCGAAAAGCGCGCCTTTATCGACACGCTGGATAAGATGGCACAAAAGCAGCAGGCAACCGGAAAAGAGATGATGGTGGCGATCACGCGCGTGCTCTCCGATGCCGAATCGAAGGCGTTCTTTGAGGAGAACCGCACCCGCTTCCCGCAGATGGATATCAAAATCCCCTTTCTGACGGTTCGCGAAACGGTGAATTATCACCCCGCCGAGTGGGCGGCAAAGGTGACCTGCCCGACGCTGGTAGTGATTGCGGCTGAAGATAGCGTCAACCCGCCTGAGCAAGGCCGGGCGCTGTTTGCGGCGGTGGCAGCAACTGAGAAAGCGCTGCACGAAGAGGCCGGTGCACGCCATTACGATATTTATAGTGGAGAGGCATTTGAGCGCGTAAGCGCAGCGCAGACCGCGTGGTTTACCCGTCATCTGTAAGGCATAAAAAAAGGCGCACCGCGGTGCGCCTCTCTTATTTACAGCGCCATATCATGCTGTGGCGCGTTTTCGCTCTTCGGCGCGGCAGGCGCTGCGGCCTGCGCGTCTTTCATGTCGATGACCGGCGGCTTGGTCAGCTCCAGCGCGGCGGCAGTGTCATCCCATACCTGCTGCGTCAGTGCGACGTTGCCGTTCAGATGCTGACCAAAGCTCGGCACAACCTCTTTGATCTTGCTCTGCCACTCCGGCGAGTTGAACTGCTCCGGGAACATCTTCTTGATGACATTCAGGGCAATCGGCGCTGCGGTAGAAGCACCCGGCGATGCGCCTAACAGCGCAGAGAGGGTTTTCGGCTGATCGACCACCACTTCGGTGCCCAGCTTCAGCACGCCGCCTTTGTCTTCATCTTTCTTGATGATCTGTACGCGCTGACCGGCCTGGATCAGTTTCCAGTCCTCTTTACGCGCCTGCGGATAGTACTCTTTCAGCGCTTCAAAGCGGTCATCATCACTCAGCATCACCTGACCCATCAGGTATTTCACCAGGTCGAAGTTATCCAGACCCACGTGGGTCATCGGCATAAAGTTGCTGGTGGTGGTGGTGCTCAGCAGATCAAAGAAGGAGCCGTTTTTCAGGAACTTGGTCGAGAAGGTGGCGAATGGCCCAAACAGCACCACGCGTTTACCGTCAATGACGCGCGCATCGATATGCGGAACCGACATCGGCGGTGCGCCAACGGACGCCTGGCCATACACCTTCTGGCGGTGAATATTGGTCACGGCCGGGTTTTCGGTCATCAGGAAAGAGCCGCCTACCGGGAAGCCCGCATAGTTGTCCGCTTCCGGAATACCGGTTTTTTGCAGCAGCTTCAGCGCGCCGCCGCCGGCACCGATAAAGACATATTTCGCATCGATGGTATGCTCATCGCCGCTCTTCACATCTTTGATCGTCACATGCCAGGAGTTATCGGCATTACGTTTAAAATCGGTCACTTCAGACGAAGTTTGCAGCGAGAAGTTTTTGCTCTTTTTCAGGCTACCGATCAACTGGCGGGTAATTTCGCCATAGTTCACATCGGTACCGACCGGGGTCCAGGTCGCCGCCACTTTCTGCTGTGGATCGCGCCCTTCCATCACCAGCGGTGCCCACTGCTTAATTTGTTGGTGATCGGTGGAGAATTTCATTCCCTGGAATAACGTGGTTTGCTGCAGCGCGGCATAACGTTTCGCCAGATAATCCACATTATCGCCCCAGACAAAACTCATATGCGGCGTGGAATTAATAAAGGAGTGCGGGTTGGTTAAAATACCGCGCTTCACCTGTGTGGACCAGAACTGGCGGGAAATCATAAATTGTTCATTAATTTCCAGCGCTTTGGTGACATCAATAGAGCCGTCTGCACGCTGTGGCGTATAGTTCAGTTCCATATTTGCCGAGTGACCGGTACCGGCATTATTCCAGCCGTTTGAGGACTCAAGCGCAACGCCGTCGAGTTTCTCTACCATCACCTGTTTCCACTCCGGTTGCAGGGTCTGCAGCCAGGTGCCCAGGGAGGCGCTCATGATACCGCCGCCAATCAGCAGGAAGTCGGTTTTTTGGTTCTCTTCCGCCCATGCACTGGTCGCAGAGCTGACGAGCATCGCGACGGCGCTGAAGGCAATAATTGTTTTTTTCATTGCAGGCATAATTATTCGGTTAGATAACAACAAGTGATTCGTGGTGACGCATATTAACGTATTTTTACGTTAATTTAAAATATCATTCACAAATAGAATAATTTTGTTTTTATTTGCTCTTTGCTTTTTTTAATTAAAAAAAGTAGTGGCGCACTCTGTGTGGATTTATTTTGGCGAGAATTTATCTTAAGGCGAGAAATAAAATTTAGCGTTTTTCAATTGAATGGAAAATAAATATCGGCCGCACACAGCGGCCGAATGGTCATTATCAGGCATCAGCCTTTTCACTTTTCGCTCCCGTGATGGCGAGGCGCAAATGACGGTGATTTTCTGCCAGCAGAACCTGCGCGCGCGCGGCACTTACGCCGGTAAGCAGCATTAAAATAGCGGCGCGACACTCATTATTCGCCTGTGCCAGCGCCCGTTTCGCCTCTTCTCGCGTACAACTGCTCGCCGCCATTACCACGGCGATTTGCCGTTCGGCCCAGTGCAGATTCACCGGCGCGATGTCGACGCGCAGATTTCCGTAAACCCGCCCGCACCGAATGGCCAGACCGGTGGTAAGCATATTGAGGATCTGCTGCTGCGCCAGCTGCGCTTTAGGCTCGCTAAAGCCGCTTACCGCTTCGGCTCCCGTATCGGGCGCAATGACAATATCCGCATACTGCGCCGCCTCGCACGTTTGTGCACGGGTGATCAGCACAACACGCGCACCAGCATTACGTGCCTGATGCAGCACGCCGCTGGTCCACGGCGTGTTGCCGCTGAACGACAGCGCCACCAGCAGATCGCGCGCGGTTAACCCCAGTGACTTTAGATCGTTGCTGCCGCCGACATAGTCGCCCGCGGCGCGATCCTGCTGCGTTTTACCCGACCGTGCGCCGCCGGCCATTATCGCCAGCAGCCCGTGCTGGCTATCCGGCGCGAAGGCCTCGACGGCTTGCTCTGCCGCTCGCCCCGACGCCCCCGCCCCGGCAAGCACCACTCTTCCGCCCTGATTCAGCGTCGCGCTGGCGTTATCAACCAGCCGGGCGATCGCCGGCAGGCAGGCAGTGACCGCCTGCGTGACCTTTTCACTCTCCTGATGGATAAGCGTCAGCATATCCAGCGTGGCGAGGCGATCGATTTCGCCCGTGTGGCGATGACGACGCGCCTCCATTGAACCGTTTGGCTTACTGCTCATACCCTGCTCCTTGTTAAAGGTTCCACATACACTATAAGGGTATTTGCGCTTCTCGCTTGCGAGTGGGGTCACGCTTCCCGGCGCGACTCTTTTTCCTGATTTATCACGCGCCTTTATGAATTGCCGCCCATCGGCGATAATAGCATTTCTCAGTTTAATGATTCGGGTTCGGCATGACTCAGATAGCGCCCACGGCGACACCTCCGCGGAAACGACCAATGAAGTTCGGCACCATGGTGACGCTAATGGTGTGCAGTGTGACGGGTTCCGTGCTGCTGCTGGCCTGCGCCCTCTGGTTCTGGCAGATAAGCAACGCCACGCGCGATGGCGTGAAAGCAACCGGGTTCGCGGTGGCGCGTACCCTTGCCGATGCGCCGGAAATCAGGCGCGGGCTGCTCCTGCCACCCAATAGCAATGTTATTCAGCCCCTTGCGCAGGCGGTGGCGGCGCGAAACGATCTGCTCTATGCGGTAGTGACCAATATGCAGGGCATTCGTTATGCGCACCCGAATGCCAGCATGATCGGGCAGAACTTTATTGGCGAGGATCTGCAGCCTGCGTTGAAGGGCCACGAGAATGCTGCGGTTAACCGCGGCGTGCTGGCCCCGGCGCTGCGCGTATTTACTCCGGTTTATGATGAGCGCCACCAGCAGATTGGCGTCGTGGTGGTCGGCATTTCGTTAAGCGAGGTCGACGAGCAGGTAAGCCGCAGCCGCCAGGCCGCGATGTGGATCCTGATCTTTAGCGCGCTGGTGGGTTTTTTTGGTGTCTGGCAGGTGGTGCGGGTGTTAAAACGCATCCTGCTTGGGCTTGAGCCGTATGAGATTTCAGCACAATTCAAGCAGCGGCAAGCGATGTTGCAGTCCCTCAAAGAGGGTGTAATGGCTGTCGATGCGGATGGCCGCGTGACCTTACTCAACCATGCCGGGCGGCGAATGTTGCTCAGCAGTACGGCGCAGGGTGCCGGCACGCATCAACCTCTGCTGGCCGATCTGCTGAGTGTGTTGCAGACCGGCAAACCTATTTTCGATCGTGAACTGGGGTGCAACGGCCGTCTGCTGCTGAGTAACACCGTACCGGTACGCAGCCAGGAGAGTATTATCGGCGCGATTTGTACTTTCCGCGATAAGACCGAGGTGAGCCAGTTGATGCAGCGGCTCGATGGGATGGTCAATTATGTCGATGCCTTGCGAACCACCTCGCACGAATTCATGAACAAGTTGCATGTCATCCTCGGTCTGTTAAATATGAAGCGCTATGACAAGTTGCAGGAGTATGTGCTGCAAACGGCCCAGAACTACCAGAGCGATATCGGCGCGATCCAGCATCAGATTAAGTCGCCGGTGGTGGCCGGTTTTCTGCTCGGTAAAATTAACCGGGCAAAAGAGTGCGGTTTTACCCTGACGCTGGCCGATGAGAGCCAGGTGCCGGATAACCCGAATGAGAAGCAGGTGACGGTGCTGGTCACCGTGCTCGGTAATTTGATTGAAAATGCGCTGGATGCGATGAGCGGCCAGCAGGAGGGTGAAGTCGGGCTATTCCTGCATTATCAGGATGGCTGGCTGGCAGGTGAAGTGAGCGATGACGGGCCGGGTATTGCGCCGGGCAATATCGACGCCATCTTTCGCAAAGGCTTCTCTACCAAGGGTGAAAACCGCGGCGTCGGGCTTTTTCTTGCCAGCCAGCAGTTGGCTGACCTTGGTGGCACCCTGAGCGTGGAATCTGAACCCGGTGTGTTTACCCAATTTTTTGTCCATCTCCCGTGGGATAGTGAAAGGAAGAACGCGTGATAAATGTATTAATTGTTGACGATGATGCCATGGTGGCCGAGCTGAACCGCATGTATGTGGCGCAGATAGCCGGTTTTCAGTGCTGCGGCACGGCGTCAACGCTGCGTCAGGCCGAGGAGATGGTGAACAATCCGCTGCTTGAGATCGACCTGGTGTTGCTGGATGTCTATATGCAGCAGGACAGTGGTCTCGATCTGCTGCCGATTATTCGCGCCAGCGGACGGGCGATTGACGTGATTATGATCACCTCTTCCGCCGATGCCGCCACCATTCAGACTTCACTGCATTACGGGGTGGTCGACTATCTGATTAAGCCGTTCCAGTTCCCGCGTTTTGAAGAGGCGCTCACCACCTGGCGCGAAAAGCGCAAGCTGATGGATGCGCACCCCTACTATGAGCAGTCGGACGTTGATCGCCTGTTGCACGGCGGCGCGCCGGAAGTGGCAGATACCCGCCGGCTTCCGAAAGGGCTCACGGCCCAGACCCTGCGCACTATTTGCCAGTGGATCGATGCCCACCCGGGGATTGAATTCTCGACGGATGAGCTGGCGAATGCGGTCAATATCTCCCGCGTTTCCTGCCGTAAGTACCTGATCTGGCTGGCGCAGATCAATATTCTCTATACCACCATCCACTATGGTGCAACCGGTCGGCCGGTTTATCGCTATCAGCTGATTGCTGAGCAGTACAGCCTGCTCAAGCAGTACAGTCAATAAACCGGTAGCTGTCGTCAACGTGGGTGTAGCTGAAGTGGCGGCGGGAGGAGAGGATTACGTCGCGCTTTTTGGTGACGAAGAGGGCTTCAATGTCCTCGCGCTGTTTTAGCAGCTGGCACCCCTTCTCGACGCCAAGCCCGAAGAGAAGCGTGGTCCAGATATCGCCGTCGAGTGAGTCGCCGGAGATGATGGTCACGCTGTCGAGCTCATTTTCCAGCGGGTAACCGCTGCGCGGATCGAGGATATGGTGCCAGCGCCGGCCATCCTGCTCGAAATAGCGCTCATAGGTGCCGGAGGTGACTACCGACTGGTTGGCAACCTCAAGCGTGCCAATCAGCGCATCCGCCTCGGCGAACGGCTTTTTCACACCCACCGACCACCGCCCCTGCGGCGTCCCCAGCGTCTGCACGTTGCCGCCAAGATTGATTAACCCTTCGGTCACGCCCTGCTGATGCAGATAGTCGCGCACCCTGTCGGCAATAAACCCTTTGGCAATCGCCCCGAGGTCAATCTCCATCCCGGCCTGGGTAAGAAAGACGCTGCCCGCAGCATCATCAAGGATAACGTCCTGAACGCGCGTCATGCGCAGCCGCGCGGCGATCGCATCCGGCTCCGGCACCCGGTCGCCCTTAAACCCGATTCGCCACAGCTTTACCAGCGGGCCAATCGCCAGATTAAAGGCGCTGCCCGGCACCATGCTGGCAGCTCTCGCGCATTTGATAAGCTCAAATACGGGACGGCTGACGGCAACCGGATGCCGCCCTGCGGCGTGATTGATCGCCATCACTTCAGAATGGGTGCGGTTAACGGTAAAGAGATCTTCGTAGCGCTTAATCAGGGAGAATACGCGGGAGGCGAGCGCTTCATCATGGACAAAGAGCGTGAGCAGGATGGGCGAGCCCATCAGCACGGCTGAGTAGCGCCAGCTCGGGTTAGCGGACATTGCATACTCCTTCTGTTGCGTACTGCTGGCGCTACGCTTATCAGGCCAGGGAGAGGCCTGATAAGACACAGCCCGTTTGCGTTAATGCGCTACCGTTTGGCGCGCAGCGCGGCCTGATGCCCAGCCAGCGAACCAAAGACAATAATATCTGCCACGGCGTTGCCGCCGATGCGGTTGCCACCGTGCAGGCCGCCTACCACTTCACCCGCCGCGAAAGCACCCGGAATCACCTGCTGCTCACTGTTAAGCACCTGGGTGTCGGTGTTGATGGTCACGCCTCCCATGGTGTGATGCACGCCTGGCGCTATCTGAATGGCGTGGAATGGCCCTTCGTTAATCGGCGCGCGCAGTGCGGTGGTGCGCCCGAAATCATCGTCGTGCTGTTTTTCCACAAAGCCGTTGTAACGCTCCAGCGTGGCGAGGAAGGCATGATAATCCATACCCAGCTTATCCGCGAGTTCGCGTGGGGAGCTGGCACTGGTAACAAAACCGCGGGCGATGTACTCATCCGCCGCTTTGTTTTTCGCGCGGACATGCTCATCAAAGACGATATAAGCATAGTGCTCCGGCAGCGCGATGATGGCCGCCGAGACTTTATCGCGGGTCGACATTTCGTTAAAGAAGCGGTTGCCCTGCTGATTAACCAGAATGGCACCGCCGCCGCGAATCGACTCTGAAATCAGGTAAGAGGTGTTTTGCTCAACCGTTGGGTGAATCTGAATTTCACCCATATCCACGGTGGCAGCGCCCAGGCGCTCCAGCAGTGCGATACCGCTTCCGGTCGCACCTTTATGGTTAGTGGTGACGAAGCCGTCCAGATCGGGGCGATATTTCACCACCATCGCACTGTTGGCGCTGAAGCCGCCGGTAGCGACAATCACACTTTTCGCGTCGATACTCTGGGTTTCCTGCTCGTCGTTCAGCAGACGCACGCCGCGCACTTCACCTGCCTCAAAGAGGATCTCTTCGACAGATGTATCGAGCATGACGTCGATATTGCGTTTGGTGACGTTGCGCAGCAGACCGCTGATCAGGTAGCCACCCACCGCCGATCCGTCGCGCGGACGGTGCGTACGGTCGATGCTCATGCCGCCAGTGGTAGTGATGTCGTTAAGCATGATGCCGCGACGCGCCAGCCACTCAATCGCTTCCGGTGCATGTTCAACAAAGCGGCGCAGCAGCGCAGGATCGTTCTTCTCACCGCCCCCTTTCAGGGTTTCAGCGTAGAAAAGCTCTTTGCTGTCCTGAATACCTTTTACGCGCTGGAAGCGGGTTTCCGCCGCGTTCATCCCTGCCGACGCTTTGATGGTATTGCCACCGATAGTCGGCATTTTTTCGACGATCAGTACGCTGGCACCTTCGTCGTGCGCCTGAATCGCCGCCGCAAGGCCGGCACCGCCGCTGCCGATAACAACCACATCGTAACTTTTCGGCGCGCTGGTATCGCCGCCCTCTTCTGCGATCCGCGCTTTGCTCGATTTCACCATCGCTTTCGAAACCGCTTTCTTCACCGCCTCGCTCTGGCTGGTTGCGCCGGAGATGGCGTCCACATGCGGAGAGTTGGCATCAATAATGCGGCTGCGGATCTCTGCAAAGCTGCTGGTAAACTCGACGTCATCCAGCGGGCCTTCAGCCAGCGTAATATCCGCAATGCTGTCGGTTTCGAGACTGACGTTGACCACCAGCGTGTTACTGTCATCCTGCACGGTTTCAGCAAAAACACCCGGTTTAAACTTCGCTGCGCCCATGCTCATATCGCGGATCATCGCTTCCACCAGCGAAAAACGCCACAGCGGCTCGGGGATGTTCAGTGCTTCACGCTGGGTGCTGTCCATGAAGAGTTCAAGGGTTTCACCGTTGGCGATACGCGATGCCCAGTCCGGGTAGGCGATGCAGGCGCGGCCTACCGCCATCAGATCGTAACCATGATCCAGCCCCTCTTCCGCATCTGCCGCGTTGACGATCCCGCCGACGCCCATTACCGGAATCTGCGCCAGCGTTTCGGAGCGCAGCGCGCAATATTTATCGATTAGCGGCGTCGGATCGGTCGTGTCATTGATGGAGGAGCGCAGCGCCGCTCCCACCGAGAAGTGCAGATAATCGAGACCGCGCGCGGCCAGCTTCTCCAGCAGGAACATGGTGTCATCAAAACGGATGCCGGGGACTTCCAGCTCTTCCGGTGAGAAACGGTAGCCGATGATAAAGGCGTCATCTGCGTACTGGCGCGCCATCTTATGGGCAGTTTCCAGCACGGCCAGCGGGAACCTCGCCCGGTTTTCGCGGCTGCCGCCCCACTCATCATCACGCTGGTTGGAGTGAGGAGAGAAGAATTGTTGAATGAGATAAGTATTGGCGCCGTGGATCTCAACGCCGTCGAAGCCGGCCTGTATAGCGCGACGAACAGCTTCACCAAATTTGCCAATCATGCTTTCAACTTCTGCAGCACTCATCGCCACCGGCGTCGCGGCACCTTCGCGCGGAGCGGCAATGGCGCTCGGCGCAATCGGTGTGCGTCCACCGACCAGCTTCGGCTCCACCATACGCCCGCCATGGTAAATCTGCAGAATGGCTTTTGAACCCTTCTCCTGGATAGCAGCAGCGATTTTCGCTAACCCTGCGATCTTTTCATCGCTATCAATACCAATCGCGCCCGGAAAAGCGAGGCCGAGATCGTCGACAAAGCAACACTCAACAATAATGGTGCCAATAGATCCTGAACGTGCGCAGTAATACTCCACCAGTTCGCTGGTGACGGTACCGTCAAAATACCCCGTGCAGGTGGTCATTGGTGCCATTAACAAACGGTTTTTCAGTTCCACGCCGTTTGGCAATGTAAACGGGCTGAGAATACGTTCGTTACTGGTCATAATAAACTCCACATCTAAAATTGATAAATCTTGAATTCGGTGACGGATCTATTTTCGTTCTGGTTATTAATCCTAATGTCGTGTATTTAATATACCGCGAATTTTATTTACCAAATTAATTACGTTAGTTATAAAACTATTTAACCCCTGCAATAACAGACCTACCTCCACTGTATTATCATTTTAAAATATTGCGTTCACATTTCTATAATTACCGGTAACATAATTATTACTTTGAAAACCATCTCTCCGCTCAAAGCAACGAACAATATAACAATAAAACCAATAACTTAAATAGAAATGGTGTTCTGGAAACACCAAGGACTGACACATAAATTTAACATCCATCCCGTTTTTCGGAAATTAACCACATTATTCGTAGTGGGTATTCCAGATATTAAAAAAAGCGCATCTCTTTTCGTTTTATTGATCTTAATCAAGAGAAATCCCATCGGCAGGGGCAATATAGAAATAGACTTATTTTTTATTTATTGCCGCTTCTTTTTGCAGTAAATAAAGATCAGCGGAATAAGAGAGAGTGATTTTAATAACTAAAGTATTTTTCGAAACTAAATAAATCACACTCTGTTCCACGATCGAACCGAATTTTTAACTACTTGTAGATGCTCACTATGAAAGAGAAAACTCCAACCCCAGCTCCTGCTCAGGCAGGGAGCGCAAAGGCCGGTAATAAAAACCGCCTGGTGATGATGGCGCTGCCCATTATCGTGGCCATATTGTTACTGTTCGTTCCGGTGCCGGAGGGCTTACCGCCCTACGCATGGCACTATTTTGCAATCTTCGTTGGCGTGATTGTCGGCCTGATCTTCGAACCGCTGCCGGGTGCCGTCATTGGTATGACGGGCGTGGTAGTGATTGCACTCTGTGGTCAATGGCTGCTTTTCAGTCCGGAACAGCTGGCAGACCCGAAATTCAAGCTGGCGGGCCAGTCCTTTAAATGGGCAGTCAGCGGTTTCGGCAACTCCACGGTCTGGCTTATCTTCGGCGCCTTTATGTTTGCCGCCGGTTACGATAAGACGCAGTTCGGCCGTCGCCTGGCGCTGATCCTCGTAAAATACCTCGGCCGCCGCAGCCTGACGCTCGGCTATGCCATCACCTTCGCCGATCTGCTGTTAGCGCCGTTTACCCCATCAAACACCGCGCGCAGCGGCGGGACCATCTATCCAATTATTGCCAACCTGCCGCCGCTCTATGGTTCAAAACCAAACGACCCGAGCGCGCGCCGCATCGGTTCTTATCTGATGTGGGTAGCGATCACCGCCGCCTGTATCACCAGCTCTATGTTCCTGTCTGCGCTTGCACCTAACCTGCTGGCGCTGGCGCTGGTGAAAAGCATTGTTGGGATCAATATCTCATGGGGCACATGGTTCATCGCCTTCCTGCCACTCGGCCTGCTGCTGATTCTGACTATGCCGCTGCTGGCATACTGGTTCTACCCGCCTGAAGTGAAAGTGAACGATGAAGTCCCGCTGTGGGCGAGCCGCGAGCTGGAGAAGCTCGGCAGAATGTCCCGTAATGAAATCCTGCTGCTGGTCTTTGTCTGCTGCGCACTGCTGATGTGGATTTTCGCCGCCGACTTTATTGAGCCAGCACTGGCGGCGCTGCTGGTGGTAGTGCTGATGCTGTGGACCGGTGTGCTTAGCTGGAACGATATCACCAGTAATAAACCAGCCTGGAATACCTTTGTCTGGTTCGCCACGCTGGTCGCGCTGGCTGATGGCCTCTCATCCACCGGCTTTATCGCCTGGCTGGGCAAAGAGGGTGGCCTGTTGATGAGCGGCATCTCTCCGGGCATGGCCACTATCGCTCTGCTGCTGGCGTTCTATCTGCTGCACTATCTCTTCGCCAGCACCACGGCACACACCACCGCGCTACTGCCGGCGATGCTGACCATCGCAGCGACCATTCCAGGCATCAATATGGAAGTGGTTGTGCTGGTGCTGTGTACCTCACTCGGTGTGATGGGCATCATCACCCCATACGGCACGGGTCCAAGTCCGATCTACTACGGTAGCGGCTATCTGCCGACCAAAGATTACTGGCGTCTGGGCACTATTTTCGGTGCCATCTTCCTCGCCGCCCTGCTGTTGATTGGCTATCCGTGGATCACCATGATGTTCTGATTCATAACCGTCGGGCTCTCCCGGCGGTTTTATTTTTGTGGAGTAATGAGCTATGTCGAACAAACCATTTGTTTATCAGGAACCGTTCCCGCTGGCAAAAGATGAGACGGAATACTATCTGCTGAGCCGCGAACATGTTTCCGTAGCTGAGTTTGAAGGTGAGCAGGTACTGAAAGTCGAGCCACAGGCGTTAACGCTGCTGGCCCAGCAGGCTTTCCACGATGCCGCGTTTATGCTGCGCCCCTCTCATCAGAAACAAGTTGCCGCCATTCTGACCGACCCGCAGGCTAGCGAGAACGACAAATATGTCGCCCTGCAATTCCTGCGTAACTCCGAAATCGCCGCCAAAGGCGTATTGCCGACCTGCCAGGATACCGGTACCGCCATCATCATGGGCAAAAAAGGTCAGCGAGTCTGGACCGGCGGTGGCGACGAAGCCGCGCTGGCGCGTGGGGTGTATAACACCTACACCGAAGATAACCTGCGCTATTCGCAGAATGCGCCGCTGGATATGTATAAAGAGGTGAATACCGGCACCAACCTGCCCGCGCAGATTGATCTCTACAGCGTGGATGGCGACGAGTATAAGTTCTTGTGCATCGCCAAAGGTGGCGGTTCGGCTAACAAGACCTATCTCTATCAGGAAACCAAGGCGCTTATTACCCCAGCCAAACTGAAAAACTATCTGGTTGAGAAGATGCGCACGTTGGGCACCGCGGCCTGCCCGCCCTACCATATCGCCTTTGTGATTGGCGGAACCTCCGCTGAATCCACCCTGAAAACGGTGAAACTGGCATCGACCCGTTATTTCGACGGTCTGCCGACCGAAGGCAATGAGCACGGTCAGGCCTTCCGTGATGTTCAGCTGGAACAGGAGTTGATGCAGGAAGCGCAAAACCTCGGACTTGGCGCGCAGTTTGGCGGGAAGTACTTTGCCCACGATATTCGCGTGATCCGCCTGCCGCGTCACGGTGCCTCCTGCCCTATCGGCATGGGTGTCTCCTGCTCTGCCGATCGTAATATCAAAGCGAAGATCAACCGCGACGGGATCTGGATTGAGAAGATGGAGGCGAATCCGGCACAGTATATCCCTGAAGAGCTGCGCCAGCAGGGCGAAGGTGATGTGGCGAAAATCGATCTCAATCAGCCGATGAAAGCGATCCTCGCCCAGCTCTCCGCGTTCCCGGTTTCGACCCGCGTTTCGCTCAACGGCACGATTATTGTGGCGCGCGATATTGCTCACGCGAAGCTGAAAGAGCTGATTGATAACGGCGAAGCGCTGCCGCAGTACGTGAAAGATCACCCTATCTACTACGCCGGCCCGGCGAAAACGCCGGAAGGTTATGCTTCCGGATCGCTTGGCCCAACCACCGCGGGGCGTATGGACTCGTACGTGGATCTGCTGCAATCGCACGGGGCGAGCATGATCATGCTGGCAAAAGGCAACCGCAGCCAACAGGTGACTGACGCCTGTGCCAGACACGGCGGCTTCTATCTGGGAAGTATTGGCGGCCCGGCAGCAGTGCTGGCGCAGCAGAGTATCAAGAGCCTGGAGTGCGTTGCATACCCGGAACTGGGCATGGAGGCGATCTGGAAGATAGAAGTAGAGGACTTCCCGGCATTTATTCTGGTGGATGATAAAGGGAATGACTTCTTCCAGCAGATCCAGAACAAGCAGTGCGCGGGCTGTAAGCAGCAGTAACGAAAAAGCCCCCGGCAGGGAAACCTGGCGGGGGCTTTTAACTGGGGCGGTGATTAATTACTGCCGATCGTCAACGTAATTGATGTTGATGGAGTTCACTCTGCCTTTAACGATCTCAAATGAGATCCGCTTGTTATCACGCTGGTAGCCAATCCACTCAGCCCCGTCGCTGCTCTCCTTTTCACCCGGCCCATAAAGCTCTGTGACTTTATCTTCGCTGCTACCTGGAGCAATGCCGCGTGCGGTATGCGATGTCGCTCCTCGCACGGTTATCTGGGCAACGATATAGCTATCAAAATCACGGCTCTGGCTGTCCCACCACAGGTTTGAGCTATAGACATCAAAATCATTAAATACGTGACGATAAAATTTGTAGTTACCGTCGCCAAAAGGGACTTCACCGACAAAACTGTCGTCGCTGCTCTTACCCAGCGACGTCTGGAGCTTATCGTTCCATGGCTGGCCCAATGAAACCGGCTGCTTATTCAGCATGACCGTAAAATCAGGCTCCTCAAGGCCCTGCTGTGCCCCGGCCACTGCGGTAAAACTCAGCAGCAGCGCTGCAAGGGATAAACGTCCGGTCATTATTTTGTTCCGTTGAGTCATTAGTTCAGCCATTTGGCTGGCTGATTAACCAGCACCTTTGTGCCCTGCATAACCACTAAGCCCGGCTGCTGATAATCAACGCGATAGGTTATGTTGCCATTATGGAATTCAGCGCCGGTAACGTTGTTTGCACTGTCCTGCAGCGTTTTCCCCTTCAGGCTAATCGTGGTGTTATCGCTATTGCGCACGCCGTTATAGAGCACGTCGTCGCAGGGCGTTAAGAATGCGCCGCAATTGTTGCGGACAAAGAGGGTGAACCTGGCGGTTTGCAGTAAACGGGTCGCCGCCCCCGCCGGGACATCCTCTTTGATCAGATTGTAGTGTTCAGGCGCATAATACTCCCCATTAACCGGTGTTCGGGTCATATTCCAGCGTAGCGTACTTCCCTCGAGCGTTAATGTCGCCTGACCATTTACGGCACCAAAGTTTGAATCAAAGCGAATCGTCGCAACGTTATTCTTCACCGAGCCCAGTAAGTTGGGTTTATCCTCGTCGGCGCAATCAATGCGATTGCCCCCCTGAGTGATGTAACAGTACGTCCCGATGACCTTGCTGCCCTTTTGCGTTAACTTCAGACTTAACGTTGAGGTGTTATTATCCTTGCCCTGCCATGTTCCGGAGAAGCGACTCTCCTGAGGTGCCATATCCGGGAACGTTTTTCCCTCCAGCTGGCTCGCCCACTGTTGAATATCTTTATCGATGCCATCGCCGGCATGATTAGTACGGTAGTTCACAACACTATCGTCAGGCAGAACCCACGCCGCAGAGAGGCGGCCATCTGGATAGATGACGAATACCGAAGCGTTCTCCTGAGCGAGATGCTGAAGCCAGCCAGAAACAAACAAGCCGCCATCCGCATTATGGTGCGGCTCGCCATAAACATCGAAGTTAGCAATGAAGTTGTCATAATCGTTACCCAGCAGTTTTTTCAGTTGTACAACCACCGTTTTGTCGGCAGTAATGCCTTCCACGGTGTCTAACTTATCGTAACGATTAAGATCGAACGCGGCTGATGCAGTATGAGGGAGCGTAGATAACAGGCAGGACAATAAAGCAGCGTAACGCAGTACGTTGCTGAAGACGTGACGATAACAGGCCATACTCTTTCCCTGATAACTTGAGTTGATTCTTATGATGTTTCAATTGCACGGAATAAAGTACATCACAGGTGATGAATGAATCTATAAAAAGCGATTTAATGTCGAAGGTTAAGTGTTACAGATCGCGTTGAAGTTGCACATCATCGGCAAAATTTCTTAGCGTCATTCTCTTAAGGCAGGCCGGTTCAGCATAGGGAAAGGCGAAAGCTGTCGCATTACCTTTCTTATCTAAAGGGGTAATCCAGGCAAAAGTTTCATTGACCGAGTGCCCGTGTGGCGCGCTAAATAGTTTTAGCTGCGGATAAATCTTTCTAACGTCTGACAATAAAATACATCCATTACTCACATCATAGTGAATGATAAAAACCTTAGATGGATGGTTATGATCCAATCGCACAGCGAGATTAGACAAGGTAACCCCGCCAGTAAGCGTGAAAGGTTGGGTTGTCAGCCAGTATTCATTGATTGGATTCAAACGGACAAGTGGATGCCCCACAATCGGCTCAACGGTATTCACATCCTTGCCGATGCTCTCTTTGAGTTGGTCTGCGAAGTCAGATAATGTTTTTAGTGTAGTGAGGTTTGCGTCGGCGTAAAGAGGAGTCGAAGTGCAGATGGCGGTGATGATAAGGAAGGTTCGGATAAACAATTTATTTCCCCCGGAAATACGCTTAGATGCATAAAGTTAATTATAAGCACTTTAGAATCTGACACTCATCTATTCCATCTCAAAAGGCATCATTACAACCTTCTGAGGATCGTGAGGAATATAATAAAGAACTACGGTATTCCTTCGCATGATTTTTATAAGCTCTTCAGGAGTAAAAAACCTTTTAGCGGTTACTCTCACAACTCCATCTTTAGTCGCGAATTCAACAACCACACGGAAACGTGTATTTCCAGAACCTGAAGCACCTATTTTTACTTTGCTAATAATTTTTGCCTCAGTTTTAACTCCCTCTTTTCTGTACTTGTTGTAATCCTCACCCGTTATGCAACAAACAACAAGCACACCTACACATGCAATTATGATTCCTGCAATTGTCATTAAAGAGGAATTGAGCAAATTTAACCCCTTTCGCTGTGAATTAGTTACTGGAAATTTAAAACTTTGATTTTAATAGTTTATGTGTTTTTAACGGCTAACTAAAGAGCGGCTAAAACCTATGGCCTCAAATAGTTGTTAAATAATATTTTAAATGATTGATAGCTGCGTATGAGGTACTGCAATCTCTTGACCCACCTAAATAATCCAAAAACAAACCAATCACTTATCTAAAAGGCCTTTCGTCTCCCTCAAAACATGCTTAGATGAATCGCCTCTAAGATAAACAACCGGCACACCTGCACCAACTAGATAGTTGCCCAGGTCCACTGTTTTTACAACTGTTAAAACTTTCTCTCTTGTCAGAGTCATGCCATTCCGATCAATAAAAGAGTAGTCTACAGTAATATTTACCAGCCCATTTGTTGTGGGCGTACCCGGCGTCACGGCTGTAATTATGCCATTAGCATAAACTCCGTCTTTTTTGATTTTCTTTTCGAGGATGCCATTTTTAATGGATCTTAGCACCATAAATGAAAAGACACTTATAAAGGCCGCAAACAAAACATAATTGATATATTTAAAATAAGCCATTAACAGCCCTCAATTAATTGAGCGTAATTAGAATCAATTACTCAAGCACAGACCTCTTCCTTAACGTCACCATGCGCTATAAATAAAGAACCAAAACCATCACCCTCTTCATTTGTTAAAAATAAATGCAATGTTATTATCATCGAGGTACTTTATTTTAATCTCTTTTCCCGGCTCAAGCTGACTTCCATAAAAAGTAGGAACGGTGCCCTTCCCTTCAACCAACCTCTGCCCATCAGGAAAGTCAACCCAAAGGGAATAACGCACATTTGAACTGCCACCATCATTGGAACTCGTTTCACGCATAGAAATGATTTTAGCGTTGAGAACAACACCATGTTTTTCTATTCTTGCATCTTTATAGAACAACCATCCAATCCAAAAAATAAAACCGCCTAACATAAGTGGGCCTAATATCGACTCCATGTCACCCTCCTGCTCCATCACAAGTAATTTAATATTAACGAATGTCCGGCACGCCTTTAAAGCAGTTTCGACGGGAAAACCTCACACTGAATCAATAACTAATAGTGTATTTGATTAGTTTAAAACTTCGGCATCTTTCCGTCCTGACATTACGGCTATACACTCGATATATAGTCAGGGCGCATAAGAAGATGCTAATGCGCCTCTATATTTAATAAAACCAATCTGTATTAATACTCGGATTAAGGTGCCAGCATCAATACCTTGAACTGGCTCGGCACAATGCGCATGCCGACAGCATTGGTAGAGTTTTGCAGGCTCACGCTGGTTAAGCGCGTCGCCGGGGTTCCTTTTAGCAGAACGGTGAAGGCACCCGTCAGGTGGCGGGATGGCCCCATCACGGTGCCGGATGCAACACCGGTGGCGACGCCGGGGTTATCTCCGTTGGTGAGTGGCGTCACTGTCGCCATATTGTGCGCGGGCATCCCCATAAAGAGAATATTGAGCGCATTCGGAATCGCCGTTGGCCCGAGCGCAATATCCGGATAGGGAATGGGCGTGGGTGCAGGCATTGGCGTCAGGCAGACGTCCGGAAACGCCAGGTCAACGCCCATCAGCTGACAGTTAGCAAACATACTCTCTCCTTAGCCCATATGGATCTGTTCAGAATCGACTTTGGTGATCGCTTTCGAGGTGATCACCGTGTTCTGCGCGTGCATGCGCAGATAATCTTCCGCTTTCATGTCAAGCTGCCCGGCGCGCACATGCTCCGTCTGGCGCGTGGTGCGAAACAGCTGCTGGCTGATTTGCGTCACGGTCTGCCAGACAGATTCTGCCCGCTTGCCGACAATGCGTGAGAGCGATACCCAGGCGGAGATCTTTTCGCCGCTATAATTCATCTCGCTGATATGACACTCCCCTTTTGCCGCATTGATATTGAGCGCTTCACTGCTCAGGCTCAGTGCACCCTGGCTGGCAATATGCAGATCGCCCTGCACGCTCAGCTCTGCGGCAGAGGTTGGGTTCTGGCGCTCCAGTACCGCGAGCAGCCACATCTGGTTATCGACGGCGCTAATCAGCACCGTATCGCCCGCCTGCGGAGCGATGACGCAACTCACGGCGCGACGGCAGTGCCAGCCGCGGCCTTCGCTTTCAACCATCAGGCTGCCATCATCAAAGCAGTGAGTGACCTGCGCGGAAAATTGTCCGCTGGGGATCGCCGCCATCAGCAGCTGGTGATTAATGTTCGTCATAATGAGTCTCCGTAAATTCTGCTATGGCGTTCGGCGCTCCAGGCTTCCGCCGCCAGTAACTCTTCGTCATATTCAAGGATGCCTTTGCGATCGGCAAAGCGCGCATTATCCTGCCGGGCGCGATGAAAACGGGTGCGCGAAAAGGTCGCACCGCGAAAATCCGCCAGCCGGACATCGGCGGCAGAGAAGTCCGCATAGGTCAAATCACACAGGGTGAACTCCGCTTCCTGCGCGGTCGTCTGCTGCAGGATGCTCTGGAAGAAGCGGCTCTGCTTAAAACAGGTCTTATTAAGCGTCGCGCCGACAAATATTGCCTGGTCGAACAGGCTGCCCTGCGCCTGTGCGCCACTTAAGTCCGCTTCCATAAACAGCGCCTGCGTGGCATTCACGCCGCGAAGCTGTGCCTGCTTTAAGGATGCGCCTTTAAAGTTACACTGCGTAAGCTGCGCGCCGTTGAAATCAGCGCCATCAAGCTGATTATCGGTAAACTGGCAGCCGGTAAATTTATGCTTCGCATAGTGCTTGCCGCGCTGGTCGCAGTTGAAAAACACCGTGCGTTCAAACTGGCTCTCCTGCAGATCGACCTCACGCAGGTCAATACCAAACAGCGTAGTCATCAGGTTGTGGCACCTGTCGAGCTTCGCTCCACCAAGCGGTGTTTCATAGAAGGTGGAGCGATCGAAGGTCGAGCCACTAAACAGGCTCTGCTCCAGCGCACAGCGCATAAACTGGCTGGTATCGCTACTGATGCGCGTGAAATCACTCTTCTCCAGATTGCAGTCATTAAAGACGCAGCGGGTCAGCGTCGCGCCGCTGGCGGTGATGCCCGCCATCTCGCACTGGTTAAATACCGTCTCTTCAAGAGTCGTGGCAGCCAGATTCGCGCCATTCAGCTGACATTCGGTAAAAACGCTCTCTTTGAGATTAACACCCTGCAGGTTGGCTCCCTGCAATGACACCTCCTGGAAAATCGCGCCGGAGAGATCGCAGCCCTGTAGATCGAGTCCGTCCAGGCTGAACTCCATGATCGCTTCGCCGCCCTTTATTTTCTGCTGCAGCTCTGCGGCCGTTAAACGCTTCATATCACCTCCCCGTCACGCTTCGGCAATGTTTTAACCCGTTTGGTGTAAGCGCCCTGGAGCTGCGTCGTCTCGCTGGTAAAAGATTGCGACAGATCGGCGCGGAAGAGGTTAGCAAAACTAAGATCGGCCCCTTCGAGGCGGCTTTTCTGCAACATCGCGCCCATCAGATTCGCCTCGTTAAGGCGTGCGCGGCGAAAATCGGTGCGAATAAACATGCTGCCGGTGAGGGTTGCGCCGCTAAAATCCGCCGCTTCGCACTGCGCTTCGCTGAGATCGCTATTATTGAGCCTGGCCCGGGTGAAGCGCGCGCCGGTCAAAATTGCCTGTCGCAGGTTGCTCTGTTTGAGATGCGCGCCGCTGAAATCTGCCCTGGCAAGCGTGCCCCCAGAGGCCACCGCGCAGGTCACCAGCGTGGCGCCAGCGAAATCCGCCTCTTCAAGCAGACTTTCAACCCATGAGCAGCTCTCCATCTGCGCGGAGGCAAAGCTGGCATGCTGAAGCTCGCACTTGATAAAGCTGGTTTTATTCAAGACCGCATGGCTGAAATCCGGCTTCGGTAGCGTCAGCTCCATAAAGACGCCGCCATCAATAGTGGCGTGGTTAAAACGACACTCGCTGAAGCCTGTTTCCCGCAATAAGAGATTATTCAGGCGGGCATAACTAAAGTCACAGGCGTCAAACAACGCGCCGGTCATCTCGGTTTCACTGAACTGCGCCCCCTGAAAACCGGTTCCCTTACACTGCGCCAGCGCCAGGCTGGCCTTGTCGAGGCAGCAGTCGCGCAGTGAGGCATTTTGTAAATCGGCGCGCGCCAGCATCGCCTGCGTGAAGTTCGCGCCATCAAGCTGACAGTCGTTCAGGTTCGCGCACTCCAGCAGCGTGTGAGTGAAGTTCGCCCCACGCAGATCCATGCCGGAGAAGTCGGCCCCGGTTAAATCGAGCCCGCTAAAGTCGCCGCCCTGCGCCATGGTGCGTTCGGCACGCTGGCGAATAATTAGCGCGATATCGCCGGTCAGTTTGATCGCAGGCGGCTGTTGCGCAGCGGACATCAGGTACATCTGATGCAGCGCTTCACGGCTTTGCGCCAGCTTTTTCTCGCTCATCTGCGAGGCGTTGCGCTCAAGCATATCGTTCATGCGGTGCATCGATTCAGGGCCGCGCGGGCGGTTTTCGTCGCTTGCGGCGTCAGGATATTTTGCTTCCATCTCCGCTTTACGTGCCTCGGCCTGCTGCTGCATTTCCGCCGCTTTACGCTCCATCTCTTCGATAAACTCAGGCAGTTCATCCAGTTTGGGCAATTCAGGCTCTTCAAACGCCTTCATCAGGTCGCTGACGTCGCCCCCCTGCGCTTCCAGCCTCGCCCGGTGCTGCTCACGCAGCTGCGTTGCGCGCGCATTCTGGTTCTCGCGCATCGGGCTGTCATTTTGCTGCACTTCATTGTCGATCCACGGGCCGATCACCTCTTCCGGCACCAAATCTTTTTCACGGAAGGCAAACAGCGCGCCCTTCTCTTTATCGAGACGCTGGGTGAGAACTTTGCGGTAGTGATTAACGGAGCGTGTCGCACCCGTTTTTTCCAGCGCCGGCATCAGGTGCAGCACATCGGCGGCATCATCTTCATTGATACGCTGGTTACCGTGCCAAATCAGCACCATCTGCTCAAGGTGGGGGAAGAACCAGACGGTGGTGGCGCGCAGAGCGATCTCCTCAAACAGGATCTCCTCCCCGCGCTGGCGCTGAATAAAGCAGCGCGCCTGCCACGGCGGTAATGTGCCTTCCTGCACCGGCTTCTGCGGGTGCATATTCCAGATACGCCAGGCGGCCTGCGGCGGCAGCGAGTCGCGCTCCTCCCACCACTGATCGGGGCTGGCGGCATTAAAGACGCGCCAGTCGATATCCGGGGCAAAACCGGGGAAATCATTCTGCAGCCAGCGGGCATCATAGTTTTTGCCCATGCGGCGGAAACGGCGCGGCCAGGTCAAATCCAGCGGCCCAAAGCTTGCCGGCTCGGGTTTCATGCGCGGCGACACTACGCGCTGTTGCAGCGCTTCGATATTTGGCAGACGACGGAACTGCGTGCCGTTATGATTTTCCACCACGGCACCGATGCCGTGCGGGTTCTCTTCATACCCCTCACCACCAAACGCGCGACTCCAGTCGAGGCGCATCTGTTCAAACGGTTTTGGTGCGGTCGCCCTTGATCCTGCCCAGTAACGATCGCCGGTAACGGCGAGGGTTTTGGTCAGCGTGTCGACTTCGATGCGAACCGCACAGGCTGTTTTATCCTGGTGGTGCTGCGTATACGCGTAACCGGTAGCGAGAAATTCAGCGCGCGCTTTCGGCATTGCCATATCCAGCACGCCGCCGCTGGTTTGCAGCTCGCTGGCCGCCAGCTGCCAGAGTTCAACCTCCGGGCGAAGCTTTGGTATGGCGCTCATATCAGCCAGCGCCATCACGGCAACGCCCAGATGATTCTGGCCCTGCAAACGGAACGGACGGTTTAACACGCTGAGCCGCAGCGGTTTGATAATCTTCATATAACTTCCTTTGGAAGATTAAGAGTGGTGTTGGCGTCTGAGAAAAAGGGTTATTTCAGTACGCCCGGAAGAGTATGTTTATTTTGTGAGGGATCGCCGCGTAAATAAACGATCGGCACCGTTGCGCCAACATTGTATTGCATCATTTCCATGGTTTTAACAACGGTCACAACATTATTCTTTGTATAGCGGTTCCCTGATGCGTCTTTGAATTCGTAATCCAGAGTCATATTGACAATGCCATTTGGGGCCGGTGTGCCAGGTACCGCTTTGGTGATTAAAGCATCGGTATAAACGGGATCGCGGGCAATACTTTTTTTCATTCGCGCGCTTTTGAAATTCCGGAGTCCCAGAAAGAAAAAAAGGAGAATGCAAAGCAGTGGGAAAATGTATGTCAGGTATATCAAAATCGACCTTCTGGATTATGCTTAAAATATAGAATTAAAGGTTTATTTAAAATAATCCTAAAAATATCACAAGCCAACTTTTACTTGAGAGACGCTAAATCTCTACTACTCTTTCAATATCAGCCAAACTTTTCCCGGATCCTTTTTATTATAATAGATATCTAGTTTCCTTTCGCGTTCAAGCTTCATTAAGTCCAGCACTGTGACAACTTGAGTGTGGTTTGTATGAATTTCTTTCCCATCTAATGTCTTAAATGACAAGCTAAAAACGCACTTTGGTGAACCCGTACCTGAAGTGGAGGTCTGCTTTATGTTTGTGATCTCTGCTACAGTCCTGCCCCCATGATTTTTAAAAGCATAATAAACAGATCCAGTATAGAAAACCCAGCCTATTAATGCACATGGTGCTGCGATACTTAACAACAAGCCAATATCGTTGCCGATAGACACGCCTTGCCCTCACCTAAAGAGAATCGATAATGATTCTATTGATTATAATGTCTGTAAAAACGTAAGCTTAAAAATTAAACATAAATAAAACATTATTCAACAATGATTATAATTGCCGCAAAATAAATAGGCGCATAGACATTATAAAAACCAACCCGTCATTTATTCTAAGATTAACTTTTACTATCATTACATTTTGCATTTATTTTTGGCTGTATTTGCATACCATAAAAAGCTAATGGCAACTCTATTTCCCATAACTATTAACGCAAATTACCAAAGTATATTGAAATGACGGCCATTTTACCTTTTGTCCCTTTCTTAACTTTTATACTTAATCCCTTTTTCAGCATATGCGCTTGCTCTGAGACAATTAAACTTTTCGCTGTGTATAACTGCTTATCATAGGGCAGGAAGAAATCAATATCATAAAAGTGGTCATTCCCATACATGGCGTTTAATTTTTGCCAGGATTCAATATTTGTTTGCATTACCTCACCCTGCCAACGGTTGCTTGAGAGATAATGCTTTATTCCCGAAACATCGCTTTTATCTTGTCTTTCTAAAAAGAAAAAAAAGACGGTGACCGCTGCTGTTAAAATGACACCCCCATACATGAAATATTTAGAGTACTCCTCCAGAGCCATTAACCCTCCTCTAAATCCAATTTAATAAAAAGGATCATTTATAATGACTGGATTTTAGAAAATCCACTATAGCAAGTTATTTTTCAGAAGAGCTATTTATCAAAAACAAAAACAAAATTCTTATCATCGATGTACATAATTTTTATTCCCATACCTTTTTGCATTTGGGGAGCATAAAAAGTATCAATTTTTTTTCGCCCCTGAATTTTACGCCCTTCAACATTCAAGGTATATACTACTGTTGTATTTCCAGCATCATCAGAAGCAACAGGTCTTATCGTTTCGATTATGGCAATTACCGACCTTCCTTCACGAAGGATCTTCTCCCTTCTGGCGACTGACATAAAACACAATATAATGATACTGGCAAATATCCCGAGTGCTAACAGCAACCCCATCATATCGCTTTGTCCTATCTCCATAAAAATTAGTCATTCACTGTCCTGCGCAGGTCTCGCGCTAGAGACATTGACGTCGTCATCTTGAGTGAAGTCGGAGCAAAATGAAGCATACGTTATTCCATATCCCCTGGCACGAGAAACACCTTTTTAGGATTTTCCGGCAAATAATACAATAAGACAGTATTTTTTCTCATTATTTTTATCAACTCTTCAGGCGTAAAAAACCGCCTGGCCCAGGCGCGAGTTGTTCCATTCTTTGTTTCGAACTCAAGCTCCATTTTGAACCTCATGTTGCCAGTACCCGACACCCCAATATTTTTCTTATTAATTATCCGCGCTTCTGCCTTTACCCCTTTGGCTCGAAACTTCGTGTCATCAATGCCTGTTTTAATAACACTGTATGCCATCCAACCTATTACAATTACTGAAAGAGAAATGCTCCATAATGTTGATTCAGACATCCATTCGCCTCGCATACTGATTTCTATTTACTATTGTGTGCTTTGGTGGTCGACATATTAACACCGAAGAACGGATGGCCTTTTAAGTGTAAATCTTCACTCCATTTCGTTTGGCATGAGAAGCACCTTTTGTGGCGCATGAGGCATATAGTAAATAATAACGGTATTGTTTCTCATAACTTTAATAAGATCCTCAGGTGTGAAAAATCTTTTAGCCGTTGCCCTAACGATGCCATCCTCGGTTGGAAACTCAACAATCATACGGAATTTTGTATTCCCTGTGCCTGACGCACCTATTTTTTCTTTGCTTATTATTTTAGCTTCGACTCTGACTCCCTCTTTTTTAAACTTATCGTAAATAGCGCCGATATAATAGCAATAAACAATCACACCGGCGCAGACAATGACGATACCTATGATAGTAGTAAAATATGAATTAAACAAAAAGTGAGCCACGCTAAATCTTTCCGGAAAATTAGGTGCAGGTTTATGAATAAAACTTCTGCCTCTCCTAGAGGTATTAAATTTTACTTTAGTAAATAATCATTCAAATCAGACGCATCCAAAACCTACTAACAAACCAATATCATCTCCAACAAATATATATAATCACATGAAATGTCGCTAACTAATATTGTGGAATAACATAGAAATAATTCTGACCACCCTATGACATGCTCGATACTGGTAATAAAAATAAGCAACTTTACCAAACCTGTTATATCTCACACAAATATCATCCATATTTTTAGCCAGGCTTCATTGATAGAACACGTAATGAAACCCAGCACGGAAAAGGAATACATATACACTAATGTGGTATTTCATCCTTCATATTTAGCATGTTACGGGAAGGATCTGTCTTCAAATAAACGATGGGAACCTTCGTGCCAATTTTGTAATTATATAAATCCATCGTTTTTATCACTGTTCGTGCATGTTTATTGCGGTAAGTGGTGCCATTTACGGCCTTAAACTCATAATCCACCTCGATATTAACAACGCCAAGTTTCGAAGGGGTATCGGGAACTATTTCAGTGATCGTCCCCTCAACGTGTACTGGATTGCTAAGTATCTCCTTTTCAATTCGGCCATTTTTATAATTACGTATAATTATTGACAGAACGATGGCAACAATAATGGCAGGGAAAATAAAATGTAAATATTTAAAATATTGCATAACTCTTTCTCATTCAATTGAACATATGGATAATGGCGTTTCTAAAAGCGGCTTTAGCAGTGGTCACGTCCATCCCCGACACTTTAAATTTAAAGCCTCTATTATAATGTATCGTGATAGGATTATTTTCCATTTTAGAGGCTGTAATACCAAAATTGAACCCCGTAAAACCGAAAGCAACCCCTGTTGTAGAAATGTTACTCGCAGCAAAGCTCGTTGTATTCCACTTTGTTTCAACTGCCCATGGCGTATCGATATTAACTAATGAATCACTTTTAATAGTGATTTGACTTGGTGAATATATACTCAACTCACCTTGAACTGTTTCGTTATAAGTGCCAGCAATATTCCTGGCGGCATTCCCTTTGATTTCGATAATCTGATTCTGGTCAACTGTTAATTGATCGATTCCCTCTATCTCGGTTACGACCCCTTTTTTATAGAATACTTTTGTCGCTGCTCCAATGGCTGCGCTTGATGCCGCAGCTAGATAAGCAGTAGGCGGTACAACAGTGCCAGGTGCAGAGACCACTGCACCCTGTGTTTTCTTAATATCAAATGGAACTGTGGTTACAGCGCTTACATTCCCGCCAGCGTCAATCACTTGCCCAAAAACAACCTCAGGGACTTCATACATGATTTTATTTGCAGCTAATGTACTCACGCTAGCATCTGTTTTAATCACAAGGTTCTGAGTATATGTATTATCCGAATATCCCGTTACCGACTTAGTCTCATTATCGACTATCGTCTCTTTTCGGCCTTTAGCCGTGACGGAGATTGTCTGACCACTATTGTATGTCTGCGTATCGTGATCATCTACAGTCACTGAACGGGTTGTTTTATGTTCATAAATTGTCGCTTGATGAACGACTTCATTATGTACACCTTCAACTGAAACGTTCATGTCGCGCTCAGAATGCAGATCGATAGATTCGCTACCCAGCCGGTCTTCGAAGAACAAATAGCTGGCGTTATCTTTACTTCCATCCTTACTGCGCGTCATAAAGCCCATACGCGTTGAATCATCAGGCAGTGACCATGGCGGCATGCTCGCTTCGTTGTAGACGCGCCCGGTCACAATCGGTCGGTCCGGGTCGCCGTTGATGAAGTCAATAACCACCTCGTCCCCCACGCGCGGAATTTGTACCCCGCCGAAGCCCTGGCCTGCCCACGCGCTCGACACGCGCACCCAGCAGGAGCTGGTGTCATCCCCTTTCGCCTGCCGGTCCCAGTGGAACTTCACCTTTATCCGGCCATATTTGTCCGTCCAGATACTCTCCCCCTGCGGGCCGACCACCTTCGCCGTCTGCGGGCCGTGGGTTTTCGGCCACGCCGTTACCGGTGCCGGGCGGAACACCACCGACGAGGGAATGACGGTGAAGTCGGTGCGGTGCACCGTCTCGCCGTCGGACCCACTGGCGTAGCGGTTTTCTTCCAGGAAGTAGTTCGCCTCGGTGGTCAGGTACTCCCCGTTATCGCTGAAGAACGGTGCGTTGTAGAGCGCAAAGGTGTGACCCGGCGCGATGCCCATCGCCGTGGCGGTGGCCTGTATCTGCTGGTGCTCCACCTGCCAGCGCTCCTGGCGGATGCGGGCGTAATACTCCCCGTGACCGTGCTCGACAAAACGTCCCGGCCAGTCATAGACATCAATGCTCCCCGGCTGCGGTGAGGCCGGGTTCTGCCGGGCCTGGAACAGCCATGCGTTCGGTTTGCGGAAGTCGTAGTCGTCGAGGCTATAGATGCCCGGCGTCACGCTGTCCTCCAGCGCCCACTGGCTGATGCCCTCTTCGCTGGTGCTGCCCCCGGAGGGCGTCGGGTGGTAAGGAATGGTTTCATACCCGCTGAAGGGCTGGTGTTCAGTGGCGGCGTCCGTCAGCACCATCACGTGCCGGTCGGCTTCGTGACTGAAGTGGTAGGCAATGCCCTCAAGCTCCATCAGACGGCTGATGAAGTCAAAACTGCTCTCCTGGTACTGCACGCAGTAGCCCCAGCTCCGGTAGCTGCCGGTCAGGCGGTCCTCAAGGTTCACCTGGTATTCGCCAAGCAGGGTCTTCACGATTTGCGGCACCGTCTGCTCCTGGAAGATTCGCAGGTTACGGTCGCGCTTCATCGGCCACACGTCCGGCTCCACCGTCAGCCGGTAGACCGCATAGCGCGTCCCGGACATCTCCGTGGCGCTCACCGCCACGCGGGTGATTTTGCCGTTGAAGTGGCGCATGCCGCCCGCAATCCCCTGCGTCGGCACATTCACCGTCACCGGCTGGCCGAGCAGTTGGCTGCGGTCAATGCGCGCGTCGGTGCCCAGCACCGTCAGGGAGAAGGCAAACGCCTCAGACAGCGCCTCGCGTCCGGTGAGTTTCCAGAAAAGCAGGCCGTCTACCGGCAGCTTGACCGTGATCCTGTCTTGCATGGTGAAGTCCTCTGTGACACTTAATTTTGATAAATGGTGAGTCTGGCAGTGCAGCGTTAACGGGCGCGATGGAATTTCAGGCTTTGAATGATTTCCTGATACTGCTGTTGATAAGACTCACTGAATTCGCCCGGGCAGGTGCCGACATAGCTAACCATTTTTTGCCCCGCAGCGGGATCGGCCAGCAAAATGATGGTCTGACGCTGATAAATGATCCGGTTGTCATTGCTGAACTGATAAAAGAGTTCGACGGCAGGATTACCGTCAACGTCTAACATTTGGGAGGATTCAAGGTGGAAATCGGTGAGCGTCATCTCCAGTTCGCGGATCTTTCTGGCGGCGACGGTATGAACCTTATCATCGGCTTTGGCGCTGGCACGAGAGACGACAAACGTAAATTCACTGCCACCGTTATTACTGTGTGTTAATAAATTCATAGTTCTGTCTTTTTTGTATGTCGGACGAGACTAAGGTCGTGATGAAAAGAAGCCATTGCTCCCTGCAGCAAGGTGAAATGATACGCGCGGGATAATGCTCCCGCGCGTGACCGGGTCGGGGTGCCCGGGTTAGCAATGACTACCGCGGCTGCGGATTGATAAGCCATGTGCCCGGGTTAGCAATATCGATAGTCTGACTGCGAGTCTGACCATTGCCTTCCAGCACCAGTTCGTAGCGGCCAGGTTTCACTTTCAGGGAGGCAAAACCGTTGGTAGCGGGCGAAACGGACTGGCTTTCACCGTTGAGCGTCAGCTTCTCGCCCTCGTTCATGCGAACAAAGAGCTGTGCTATCGGTGCCTGCGAGGCCACCGGCGCGGCACTCGGCGTTTCACTCTGACTTTGTGCTGGCGGTGTCGCAGACTGCGCGACCGGCTCGGTCTGACGCGGCTGCTCGACAGGCGCGCTGTTCTGCTGCGGCTGCGTGTTACTCGCCGTTTCCGTCGCGGCCTTCTCTGGCTCGGAGCTGCCGCTGAAAAGCAGCGCGCCCGCGATAACGCCAACAACCACACCAGCCCCAACCAGCGCAGGCAGTTTGTAGCGCTGCCAGCCAGCAACCTCGGCTTTTTCCGGCGTCTCTTCAACCGGCACCAGCATGGTGCCTGGCTGCTTCACGTTCAGCACATCGTCGATGCCGGCGACCGGCATCTCAATCAGGGCAGCAAACTCATCTATCGACTGCGGACGATCTTCCATCTTCAGCGCCAGCGCGCGATCCACCGCCTGCAACAGCGTGTGGGAGTAGCCCGGCAACCCGCGCTGGGTTAGTGGAACATAGGTGTCCTGAATACTGCGCACCACGCTGACTGGTGGTGGTGAACCGATAATCAGGGTATGCAGTACGGCGCCGAGGGCGTAGATATCGGTCCACGGCCCCTGCTCGCTGTCGTTGTCATCGGTATACTGCTCTATCGGCGCGTAGCCCGGACGCAGCATGGTTTCGGTTTCATCAGAAACGGAGCCAATACTGCGGCGCGCGGAGCCAAAATCAAGCAGCACCGGCAAGCCGTTTTCCTGAATCTGGATATTATCCAGCGAGATATCGCGATGGAGATAACCCTCATCGTGAATGGTCTTGATTGCCCCCAGCAGCATCGGCAGCATGCGGCGGATCCAGGCTTCATTGATCAGCGCCGGATTCTTCTCGCGCAGGCGCGACAGCGTCGTGCCGCTGTAGAACACCGTCCCCATGTAGGCGGTGTCGTTCTGCACCCAGAAACGCAGCACATGCAGCAGGTTCGGGTGGTTAAAACGGGCCAGTAAACGGGCTTCCTGGATAAAACTGTTCAAACCGGCGGTAAACGCTTTGCTGAAGCGCTCGCTGCGCAGCACCAGCGTCATGTCGTCGTTACGCACTGCCAGCGAAGAGGGCATAAACTCTTTAATCGCGATGGTTCGCTCAAGCTGGTGATCATGAGCGCGATAGACGATGCCGAACCCTCCGCCACCGATCACTTCTTTAATTTCAAACTCATTGAAGCGATATCCCGGTGGTAGCGCGTTCGGTACACTCCGGTTGTTATCGTGATCCGTCATATTGGAAAACTCTCTTGATAATGGCGTTACGCCGCAAACTGACAGTGAAACTCACCCTGCTCAAACGTGACACGTAAACGCTTATAATGCTCGTCTCGCGCGCTGGCGTCGAGTAATAGCTGGCTCATAAGCGGCAGCAGAGTGTTGGTAAGGATGGCGTCTACCATACGACCGCCCGATTCCACTTCCGTACAGCGGGCAACGATCTGCTCAACCACGCTCTCATCCACTTCGGAGATGATGCCATGGTTCTCTTCGAGACGACGCTGGATGCGCTTAAGCTGCAGACGCACGATCATCGCCAGCATCTCGTCGCTCAGCGGATAGTACGGCACTACCAGAAGGCGGCCCAGTAGCGCAGGCGGGAAGACCTGCAGCAGCGGCGCGCGTAGCGCGTCACGCAGGGCATCTGGCTCCGGCATCAGATCCGGGTCGGCGCACATGCCGGTAATCAGATCGGTACCGACGTTGGAGGTGAGGATAATAATGGTGTTACGGAAATCGATGTGGCGGCCTTCGCCATCTTCCATCCAACCTTTATCGAACACCTGGAAGAAGATCTCATGCACATCCGGGTGCGCTTTTTCAATCTCATCCAGCAGCACCACGCTGTAGGGACGACGGCGCACGGCTTCGGTTAACACGCCGCCTTCGCCATAGCCAACGTAGCCCGGAGGTGCCCCTTTCAGGGTGGAGACCGTATGCGCTTCCTGGAACTCGCTCATATTGATGGTGATGATGTTCTGCTCGCCACCGTAGAGCGACTCCGCCAGCGCCAGCGCGGTTTCCGTTTTACCCACACCCGACGGGCCGCAAAGCATAAACACGCCGACCGGCTTGTTCGGATCGTCAAGGCGTGCGCGCGAGGTGCGAACACGTTTGGCAATCAGCTCCAGACCGTGACGCTGACCAATAACGCGCTCATTTAAGGTGTCGGCCAGCTTCAGCACTGCGTCGATCTCATCTTTTACCATCCGGCCCAGCGGAATGCCGGTCCAGTCAGAGACCACGGCGGCAACCACGTTGGCATCCACGGAGGTAAAGAGCAGCGGCTCGTCGCCCTGTAACGCGCGCAGCGCATTTTGCTGCTCGGTAAGGGTGGCACGCAGTTCGATCAATGACTCTTCCGGCGCGGTATGCAGTTGCGCACGCTGGGCGATAATGCTGTCCACCAGCGCCTGCTCCTGCTCCCAGCGCTGCGTCAGCTCATCGCGCTGCGCGGCCAGTTTCTCCAGATCGGCCTGCAGTTTCACCACGCGCTCGCTGTCACCCACGGCAACTTTAGCTTCACGGTTGGCGATCTCAATCTCCACGTCCAGCGCATCGATGCGGTGCTGGCAATCTTCCAGCTGCGGCGGCGGAGAACTCTGGCTGACGGCAACGCGGGCACAGGCGGTATCAAGCAGCGCAACCGCTTTGTCCGGCAACTGACGTGCCGGAATGTAGCGGTGCGACAACTTGACGGCCGCTACGACAGCTTCGTCCAGCAGCAGTACGCGGTGATGTTTCTCAAGCGCCGACACGGTGCTACGCAGCATCAGCACCGCTTTCTCTTCGTCTGGCTCGGCGACCTGTACGGTCTGGAAACGACGGGTCAGCGCCGGATCTTTCTCAATGTATTTTTTATACTCGGCCCACGTTGTGGCACCGATAGTGCGCAGTTGCCCGCGCGCCAGCGCCGGTTTCAGCAGGTTGGCGGCATCGCCGGTACCCTGCTGACCGCCTGCGCCAATCAGCGTGTGGATCTCATCTATAAAGAGAATGATTGGCGTCGGGCTGGACTGCACTTCATTAATCAGCGCCTGCAGTCGCGCTTCAAACTCCCCTTTCATCCCCGCGCCCGCTTGCAGCATGCCGATATCAAGCAGCCACAGCTGAACGTCAACCAGCGGCTCGGGAACGTCTCCGCTGGCGATACGCAGGGCCAAGCCTTCCACCACGGCGGTTTTACCTACCCCGGCTTCACCGGTCAGCAGCGGGTTGTTCTGGCGACGGCGCATCAGGATATCGACCATCTGGCGGATCTCTTCGTCGCGCCCGACAACCGGATCGATCTTGCCATCACGCGCACGCGCGGTGAGATCCTGACCATACTGAGCCAGCGTCCCCTGCTGAGCGGGTGCAGCCACGCCGCTTTCATCGTTCAGGGCGACCGTGGCCTGCTGCGTCTCTTTACTGTTGGCACAAATGGTGTCGAAGTTATCCAGCAGCGCATCGGCGCTGACGCGATCAAACTGCGGGGAGATGCCTTTCAGTACGTTGGCGAGGCTCCAGGTTTTCAGGATCCCCGCTAACAGATGACCGCCGCGAATACGGGTGACGCCAAATTTCAGCGAACCGTACACCCATGCACGTTCAACCGCCGTATCAATGTGCTCTGACAGGTCGGAAACGGAACTTGCGCCACGCGGCAGTTTATCCAGCGCGGCGACGATATCGCGCGTCAGCACCTGCTCATCAAGGGAAAAGTGGCGGATAACCTGCTGCAAATCGCCATCCGACTGCTGCATCAGCTGATGCAACCAGTGAACCAGCTCCACATAAGGGTTACCCCGCAGCTTACAAAACGCGGTGGCGCTCTCCAGCGAGGTGAATAAGAGTGTGTCGAGTTTGCCGAATAAGACGGCGCGGCTGATTTCTGACATGGGTTCTTCCATTATTCATAATTAATTAGCACTTCATCCTTCGTGCTGTCTCGTCGATGGCGGCCCCATCTCCTTTGTCACTTACGGGTGTAAGCGTCCGGGATACGCCGGCTTACCGTGCAACGCAACGCGAATGATTTTGTGCAGACGTCAGACAGGGATGCAAAATCGAAGGATTAACCCTCCGGGCTAAATACCAAATCTCCACGCGCTTCTGGTCTCGGTTGCATACCGAGCCAGGCGCTATACCCCAGGCGGCTGTCGCCGCCCAGCGCGGCGCCGACAACATCTTCGCTGCGCAGGATAATTTTCACCGCCCACTGATACTCAATGCCCAGATACTGGCGCACCCAGTCGCGTAGCGCGGCGACATACTTCTCTCCCGGCAGAAAGCGCCGGTAGGTTTCAGCCGGGAGCGGGCCGATCTCAATGCGAAATTTGTGGCACACGTCGCGCACCGCCTCGCCAAGAAAGGTGGAGTGCCCCAGGCGCGGCGCGTGTCGTCCACCCTGCAGGCGTGCGCGTTCGCGCGGGCTGAGCGGCATCCACTGCGGCACGTTCTCCACAATGTTGACCGGCACATTGAAATAACCGCGCAGGATCTTCGCCAGCCCTTCGGGATCGCGGCCGTTACGGGTCAAGTGCCCCGCCAGCGCAAAGCGGGAATGGGGGCTGAGCGTCCCCTTCTCCAGCTGTCCCGGCTGACCCATGCCGATCAGCGAAGCGATATAGTGCTCGAAGCGGTTATTGTCTTTGCGATCGAGAGAGACCGTCGGCTGGGCATCCGCCCACGCGCGGTAAAAGAGCAGCGTCAGCCGGTGATGGAACAGATCGGCAAAGGCGCTCATGCTCTCATCCTGATGGTGGTCGATACGCTCGCGCGCATACTCCGTCAGGTGAATGGGCAGTGGGCCATTGGGGCCAAAAAGACCAAAGCTGTAAATCGACACGTCATAGAGAGGCGATGCTTCGCGCTTTTTCACCCCGGCGAGCGTTGCCGGCGCGAAGCTGAGCGATGGCGTCTGTCCGACGCGCAGCGACTCAAAGCGCGGTAGCGGCGCGCGCCCCAGCGGATAGCGCTCACCGCCGCGCGCATCCACGCGGCGCAGCAGAGTAAAGAGATCGTAGCGCCACGGCGTCGCCATTACGTTCTGCCAGAAGGCATCCGGCAGGCTGTTCAGGCGGACGATCGCAGACTTGAGCGCGGGCGTGTCGGTCATATCAGCGCCCTCTTGCCCATACGCGGCGGCCAGTAGCCCACTTCGCCGCGCTGCTGGCTCTTAAGCGTGAACTCGGTAAAGCTGTTCATGCCGACCAGGCGGGCAAAGACGCGCTCCAGCACGCTACCAAAGAGCCACGGGCTGAAGCCGGAGAAGGCCTGCTCATCCACGGTAAGGGTAATGCCAACGCCACGGGCAAAGACAATCGGCCCCGGCTCCGGCACCCGGCGATGCACCGGCTCCAGCACGCAGTGGCGCACACCCTCAATCTGGCGCGCCACCGGCGCTTCCGCCAGCCGGGTATAGAGCCCAAGCAGCTGGCGCAGCGCCGCAGCGCCCTCGCCGTTTTCGCCATCCATCAGGCTGAGGTAGTTCATCTGCAGCTGGCTGATTAAACGCCAGGTACTGAGCCCTTCCGCCAGCGCCGGACGCGGCGGCGTCGGCCCTTTGCGCAGCTTGAGTGATTTCACCGGTAGCGAATCGGGCAGCACAAACTGCCCCATATCCTGCTGCAGCATCAGCGGGAGATCGCGGCTGGTGCACAGCACTTCTGCGGTAATGTAGCGTAAATCTTCTCGCCACGGCGCATGCTGCTCATCCACCAGCGAGGCGAAGACCTCAGAGCCGATATAGCCGGTGCGGGTACCGTAGCGCTGGGCATGCTCAGAGAGCGCGCGCTGCTCGCGGCGCACCGAGAAGTAGGCACCGTAATTGCCTTCATCCTGGCTCCAGCTGCTCCAGAACGGACGGAAGGTCTGCTCATCGCGCTGACCATCAACGCTGGCGTGGATTTTGCCGACTGAGTAAATCTCATAATCCAGCGGTCGGATGTTATCGACCACCAGATGGTATTCGTGCAGGCTTTCGCTCAGCTTCTGCCGCTCGGCGACCTTCGGAAAGAGGTTGATGACCGGCGTACAGTGCAGCGCCAGATGGTTCTTATCCACCACCCGCTCCAGCTGACCGTCTGCTTTATCAAGCAGGATAATGATGTCGAAGGATTTGGCTTCACCGCTGCCTTCCAGCATGGTACGTAGCCCCTGCAGGCTGATAAAGAGGAAACGCGACGGGAAAGCAAAATACTCTTGCAGCAGCCGGTAACCGTCGAAATTGCGCAGATCGTCAGGCAGCAGAGACTGGTTAGCTTCAAAGCCCTCCTGGCGCAGCGCGTCATCCGCCAGCACATGGAGTGCCGCCTGCGGCGCGTTTGCCTGGCAGACCATGCCTACCTGATGCTCCATCAGCAGTTCAAGCAGTTGCAGCGCCTGCATGTCAGGCCCGCTGAGGAAGAGCTCAAGACGATCGAAGTCGAGATGGCTGAGGTTGACGGGGCCATCGCAGCTCAGGCGAATACGCAACGCGCTCTGCGCGCCGCGCTGGCTTAAACCGACCTGCGCGAGCGGGAGATCGGCAGGTACGCCGCCAAGCTCAACCTGGCTGATTTTCAGCGGCAGCAGCGTGACATCGTGCGCGGTGGTGTAACTGCAGGTGACGCCATTCTTCTTCATCACCTGGCTGTCCATCATGGTGCCGCGCGGCACCACAAAGCCGTTGCTCAGATCGCCTTTGGCACTGTCCGGCTGTAGTTCTGCAATCGCCATTGAGGGCGTCGGTGCCAGGTAGTTCGGCGCGACCATCTCCAGCAACCGCTGGGAGAAGCGCGGAAACTCGGCGTCCATTTTTAACTGTACGCGGGAGGTGAGAAAGGCAAAGCCCTCCATCAGACGCTCGACATAGGGGTCGGATACATCCATCCCACGCATGCCCAGACGTCCGGCCACTTTTGGGTAGCGCCCGGCAAACTCCTGGCCCATCTCACGCAGCCAGGCGAGTTCGCGGTTGTAGTACTCCAGTAATTTGCTTTCCATGAATTACCCCGCGTCTTTCAACTCGAAATGCCCGTTTTCAAGATCCACATCGGTACGAAAAAGGAACTCCAGCGGATAGGGCACACACCACAAACGACCTTTGATCTCAATCGACAGAATATTGTGCAGATCCAGCGATTTCGTATCGGAGATGCAGCGCACCTGCAGACCCTGCGGCAGAATGCGCGGCTCGAAGTGCAGGATCGCATCGGTGAGCTTGCGTTGAATATCATTCCATTCGATATCGGACATCCGCTGGCCCGCCAGCGGCGCAATACCGAAGTTGACTACCGATCGGCGCACCTCATCGAAGCCGGAGAGATCCTGCTGCGCTTCGTTGTTGATGGTATTAAACAGCCACTGCAGATCGCGCAGCACGTTGCGGCGCAGCGCCGAGTGGGTAATCAGATTGTTATTCGCCGGCTCCTGCTTTTTGTCCGGCGCGTCGTCGGTCAGACGATCGAGCAGCGAGGGCTGCATTTTGTCGCGCGCGCCAACGGTATCTTTGCCGCGACGCGAGCGCCAGCCGCTACGCAGTAGATCGCCCTCATCGTGTTGCGCAGAGTTACTCATCCGTCGCGTCCGCAGCGAAGGTCACTGTGGCGAGATCGAGCAGGGAATATTCGGCACTGTCATTGAGCCATACCTTTTGCCCCATCCCGAGGTAGTGCGCCGACTCGCCCGCCAGCGGCTGCCATTCGGTAACGCGGCAGAGCTTGAAGCGGTCTTCGGCGCTGGCATCAAGCGGATAGCGCGCCGGGATTTGGCACACCTGTTCACTGCCATCGCGCAGGCGCACCAGCGTGTGACGCCACACCAGGTCAGTAACACTGGCAGGTGGCTGGAACTGCATCGCAGAGATAGCGCTAAACGGCAGCCAGAAGTAACGGCCATTGACAATCGCTTCGCAGACCGGCCCAAAGCGGCCGTCGCCATCCATCAGCCAGTCGAATGCCACCGTCTGCTCATCCTGCATGGCGAGCTGGCCGGGGTTAGCGTCGGCCTTCTCCAGCGCCGCGTCACGCAGCGCGTCGGCATCACTGACCTGCGGATCCAGCGCGCTAATCATCTCTGCCAGCCACGAGTACTGCTCGACCGGCGCAACCGGACGCGCGCGCCCGGCCATTACGTCGGCACGCTGACGCTCGCCCTCGATCGCCTGCTCCAGCAGGGTGACGGTCGGCTGCGCCTGCGGCTTGAGCGCCTGCCAGCTTTTTAACTGCGCCTGGGCGCGTGTCCAGTTGCCATCCAGGCAGAGCAGCTGCGCGAAGGCAGCACGTAAGTCGGCGTCGCCCGGCTGGCTGCGGATACGGCTTTCGAGCTGCGCGAGGCTATCCTGCAGTGATTCACCCGCCAGTTGTTGAAATAAGGTGTTCATTGCTGCTCCTTAGTTGACGGTTTTGTAGGTCCCGACTGCGGGATCGCGCAACTGCGGATGCAGGGAATCAATCAGCAGGATATTGAGGCGGGTGCCCGGCTCGAACCATGGTGTCCAGACTTTACGCACTTCATCGAGCCGCGCTTTTAAACGCGTGGCATCGCTGGCAACTTCGCGCGAAATCTCTACCGCGACGGTGCCGTTAGCCTGCCAGCCGTTAAGGCTGTTGACGTAAGGCAGGATCATCCAGCTCTGCGCCAGGCTGCCTTCACTTACCACCATACGTTCGTTATTCACGGTAGTGATCAGCAGGCGGTCGGCGTCGACTTTGTCGCTCAGGCCGCTCACCGGGAAGCCGTGGACGAAGGTCATGGTAATTTTCTTTTCAGCGCCGTTGCTCACCTGCGTGACATCGCTGCGACCGTTCAGCCAGCCGCCCTTCTCGCACTTGCCATCCTCTTTAGCGGGGATGAAGAGTGCTGCCGCGCTGGCGTCGCCCTGCCAGAAGGTGCGCAGGTGGCAACCATCCTGCAGGGTAAACTCCTGCCACGGCGCGCGGTTGGCGGGTGGGGAGAGATCTTCAGGTCGGCCAACCGGCTGCTGCAGCGCAGTGGTTTGCGCTGGCGCTGCGCCGTTTGAGGTGACGACCGGCTGCCACTCTTTGGCTTTATCTGCGGTACCTTCAGCCAGCGTCGTACCCTGCGCGTCAGTCAGTTTCCAGTGCACCTGCGTCAGGGCGCCGCACTGGTTTTCCAGCAGCGCGCCAAGACGGGGTAAGAAGTTGTTCAGAACGGAAGGCTTTTTCTCACCGCCGGTGACAATGCGCAGCGGCAGCGTCTTGCCGCACCAGCTTTTGGGAGTGTTATCCTCAACATTGTCGATCCAGACATCCAGTTTTTGCGAAGGCGATTGCACAATGCGGTAGTTTTCTGCCTGCGCGCTGCCACATGCCGCAAGCAGGGCCAAACCCGGTAGCCAAAGTTTCATAAAAGTCCTTGTAAGCTGTATCAATCACGAAGAGGGAAAAACTGAGCGGCTTCAGAGATCGTATGCAAAAGCGTGGTCTCCTGAGGCGTACCCATCCACACCGCCACGGCGCTGTAGTTATCCTGCTGGGTTTGTGACCCGGCACCGTTTTTCAGCAGGATTTGATTCATTAATGTCAGCCACTCGTCGGGCGTATTGACCATATGCAGCGACTGCTGCATCTGCTCTTCGGTGACGCCGTGCCAGAAACCATCCGTACACAATAAGAAGGCGTCACCATCTTCAATCGGCACCACATCGCTGTAGCTCGGCTCACGCTCATCTTCGCCGAGGCCAAGCGCGAAATAGAGCAGGTTGCCGTTAATGCCTTCAACCTGATGTCCGGCGTCTTTCATCTGCTGGACCAGGCTGTGATCGGTGGTCACATGATAGAGCCAGCCGCGGCGAAAGAGATAGAGGCGGCTGTCTCCGGCGTGGGCCCAGTAAGCCAGCTCGTAATCGCGATCGATAAACAGGCTGACCATGGTGGTGCCCATGCGGTTGTAATCCCGTACCGCTTGCTGCTCTTTACGGATTGCACGGTTCGCGCCGTTGATGTAGTTGCGAATGTACTGGGCATTGAGGTGCTCATCGCCGTCAAACTCGGTGATGATGGCATTGCGCGCCAGCTCGGCCGCCTTGTCACCGCCGGGTAAACCGGCGATGCCATCGCAGACGACAAAACAGGCGGCACGCTCGCCGATAGTTTCTCCGGTCTGATCCTGATTACTGGCACGCTCGCCTTGTCGTGATATTGAGGCGGTGCTGATATTCATTCTTCCGATCCGCTTTGTGAGTCTTTGTACTGGTTAACCTCCATGTCGTAAGCGTGGAGGAACGCTTCACCGAACAGGGTATGGAAGTCATCGTCAATCTCACCGGCGGTTTGCGCATAGGTGCGCACAAAGTAGTCCCACATCGCGGCCTTGCGGTTGGAGAGCACGCCAAGACGTGAGGTCGCGCCGTCACGTTTTGCATCTTCTTCCAGCTGCTCAGGATTAAAGGATTGCAGCATCGCCGCGATAATCGCGCGGATACCGGAGATCATCCCCAACTGGTGTGCCTGCAAGTCGATCAGCGCATCGCGCACCGATTTTTTCGGCGGCATAAAGCCCGGCATGCGGTTGCCGAACATCTGCATCAGCACGGTTTTACCCGACGGCAGCAGTTTGAACGGGTTGTTTGCATCGTCCAGCACCATTGTCATATCCGCTTTCACGCCGCGCTTTAAGATCGAACGCGAGGAGAGCAAGGCCACGGTGCCCTGCGAGAACATACTTAACATCTGGCCAAACTGGCGCATGTTCTCTTTATCAAACTGCGGAACGGGTTGCATATCGCCGAGCCCCATCCCTTCCAGCAGCGCTTCGAGCAGCTCGCCTTGCAGCACATCGCCGCTGTCGCCAGAGGTGCTGGCAGGTGCTGATTTCGCGCCGGGGCTCTGCACCGGATCGATACGCAAGCGCCCTTTCGGCGTCTGCGCCGCGCTGCGCTGTACCGCCTGCGGCGTTGGCAGCGTGATGCCGGCATAATCCTGCGGCTCCTGCACATCTTCCTGCAGGGGCAGCGGCTCCTCTTCGGCAAAGAGCGGTGTAGCGCTCAAATCTTCTGCATGCAGATCGGTAATAATCGGCTGCGGCTCTACCGGCGGCTCGCTGGCCTGCAGATCGGTGATGATCGGCTGCACCGGCTCCTGCGGTTTCGCGGGGGCGATCTCATCAGCATTCGCCAGCGGAACGGCACCGCTCAGCAGCCCGAGGGGATCGTCGCTGCGCGCCTGCGGAGCACTGCCGCTGCCGCCAAACAGCGCCAGCGGATCGAGTTCGTCGCTCTCAGGCGCACTCTCTTTCGGTGCCTGCACTGGCTCAACCGGCGGGACTAAAGTCGACGGCGTAGCGTCATTAAAGATGCTGTCGTTTTTGAACAGCTGCTCGTCGTTAAACAGGTTGTCCGAATCGAGCGCTTTCGGCGCCACCAGCGGCTCATGGTTGCCTAACAACGAGAGCGGATCTTCCGGGTTACGCTCCGGCTCTTTCGGCTCAGCAAAGGGATTGAGGTTTTGCGGCTCGGCGGGCTTGGCGCGGCTGCTGGAGATGCTGTCGGAGATTGAGAACTCCTGCATCAGGCTGTCCCAAATTTCCGTCGGCACGGAGGCTGGCGCGCCCTCTGCTGTGTTTTTCGGCGCAGCGGTCGGCGCAGGTGCAGGTTTCGCCGCCGGCGCAGGCGTCGGCTTCGGATACATCTCCTCAGCCATGCGGCTCACCGGCTGCGTGTCCTGAATGAGATCGCTCACTTCAATGCGGTATTCATCGATACCGAGAATGTCCCCATCCTGAAGCTCGACCTGACGGCCGCGCTCCAGCGGAATGTCGTTGAGCACAACGCGCGTCACGTTGCCGCGGTTGGTGACACGGCATTCGCCCGTGCCGGAGATATGAACAATGGCCTGCAGACGGGAAATAGAGCGGTCGTTATCCGGCAGCACCAGATTATTGTCGGTGCCGCGGCCAATGGTGCCGCCCGGAGGATAAAAGTCGCAGCGGCTTTGCGGCGGCTGATGACCGGGTTTATTGGTGATAATAGTGAATCGCATCGCGTATTCCTGCTGGAGTTATGTGCACTCAAACGGCGCCGTTTTGGGTAAAGCGGCTGCGTTTGAATACGGGCACCTGAAAGGGTTTATTCAGCCACTTCGGGGAAGGCTGTGCGCCCTCCCCGCTATTGTGAAACGACTCAGACGCCATCCAGGCTGTGTGCCAGGGTTTCCAGACGATCGTTCATTGATTTCTTCAGGCACTGCGTGTCCGCATTACAGCTGTTGCGCTGGCTTAACCACGCTTTCTGCTGGGATTGCAGTTGCTTGTCGAGGTCCTTATTGCCCACTTTGACCGCTTCCTGACGGAAAGAGCGGTAGGAGTGCGCGACGCTGTTGTCCAGTGACGCCAGTTCACGATCGCTACAGATCGCTTTCTCCGGCGCAGAAGCCGCTTTAGCACAATCAAATGACGCTTTCGGCTTGCTGTTTTTATCTACAGGCGCGAGTAACAGGATGGTGCCATCTGTCCAGTTGAGCAGAACGCTTTTGTTAACGACTGCGAGGCTGGCATCAGCGCCTGCATCACCGTTAGAAAAGTTTCCTGATGCACAGGTAATGTTTTCCACCTTCGCTTGCGCTTTGCCGTCTAAGCCCAGCTCATAGGTTTTGGCTGCGTCTTTCTCCGGGATAGATTGCGTCGCTGCAATCCAGGCGTTAAGCGTGGAAGCACTCTCTTTTATCGTCGGCGACTGGCAGTTTGAACCGCCCGGCAGCGACGTAGAGATACCCTGATCGGTGACGCTCAGAAAACGCCCTACAAGACGATCGTCATTAAACTGATAGTTAAGAGTACGTTCCGATTCCGTATTGATAAAAGCTTGCTTAACCTGCCATTCGCCCGTAACCGGTGTATTCCCTGCCAGCGCAAGTGAAGGTAACAATGTCGCTGCGGAGATTGCCGCCGCCAGCATCACAATTTTATGCGTCTTCATCGGTCAGTTATTCCCATAGTCGCCGTTTAAGTAGAGATTTACTTCAAAGTTGCGACGATTAATCAAGCCCTTCACCACTTTATGATTACTGGTAACGGCGCGTTTAATTTCCGTCATCGCGTCAGAGATCTGCCCGCGGTTGATAAAGCCAAAGACGTTTCTCAGGCGTCCTCCGGGGTTATAAGCGAAGGAGACCAGCGCATCAAACTCATACTGTTTGAGCTGCACAAAAATACCATTTCTGACACTGTTGACGTACGGGGGAACCGTTGCGCGCAGTAAATTAGTCTCCTGCTCATCCGTCAGGCGCACCAGTTTGGCGTTGTCCTTCGCAAACTGGCTCGCTTTATCATCCTTCAGCCCGGCGGCTTTACTGATCTTCTCCGCCGTAACGGCATCAATACCGATTTCCATCATTTTTGCTTTGATGGACTGCTCAGAGCGCTCTTTCATATCATAGCCCGGTCCAAGCGTAACGCCGCTTGCGCCGCCAGGCCAGTGCAGATAACAGCTTTTGTTCGCCCAGGCTTCACGATGAAAAATGAAGCTCATACCGCTGGCGGAAATATCCATTGCGCCAACCGCCTGACGCCCTGCGCTGCCGGAGATCGGCGGCTGCGGCGCGCGGGTTGTCACGGGTTTACCCAATGCAGCGAGCGTACGACGCCCGACAATACCGTCCACATGGAGATTCTGTTTTGCCTGGAACTGTTTGACGGCCATTTCCGTTTTTAAGCCGAAAATACCATCATCACCAACATTGAACCCTGCCTTACTCAGCAGTTGTTGTAACTCTTTGACGTTCGTACCACGATCACCCTTGCGCAGAACACTCATTCGTTCATCCTCAAAATATTCTTTAATATTTATACGCATTCAAACGACACAGCTTTCAGCAAAGCTGCTGCGTTTGAGTAGCAATAGCTCTCTGTTGCAGGAAACATGCTATTTGATAAGAGGAAGTCAAAACTAAAAAGGAAATGTGTGGTTTTGCCAGACAGAAAACAGGGTGAGCCCTTGCGGGCTCACCGAAGCCATTACGCTTCTTTGTTTTCTTTGATGTTCCAGCCAGCGCTGGTTTCAGCACCTTTACCGCCGGAAGAGGACTGCTCCCAGTACTGCTGTTTCACTTTCGCAGCCTGGAACGCATAGGTCACACCTACGGTGTCGCCGTTGTCAGCACCGGTGTACTGAACGGAGGTCACCAGCACGTCTTCCAGAGTGATGCGCGCATATTCAACCTGCTGACCACCTGCTTTGCAGACAGAGAGCTCAACTTTGGTCAGATGCTTGCCGCTGGAGCAGTGCTTCAGGATAGCGGTAGTAGATTTGTCGATGAGTGCATTAACATGCAGGTCATTGAAATTGACTTTACCGGCACCGCCGCCACCGCCAACACTCATGTTCCCTGGCTGTGAAGCACCCCAGGAGAAAGATGTGATATCAGTCCAGCCGGTGTGGTTGGAGTCTTTAGACTCGCCCGTAACTCCATCGACCTTCAGAAACATATCAATAGCCATAATATTTACTCTTCGTTAATGATAAATATTGCTTTCGAAAAAGCGCTTATATGGCAAATGGGTAAGCATGGGGCTGAATAAAACCGTCCATATTTTACCTCTGCCTCTTTACATTCCGAAAAAACGGGTGTTTTTTCAGAAATTCGTTTTCTCTCACATAGAGAAATTTAATCTTTTAAAGTGATAATTTGATTACTGTGAATCAGTTTAATTCCCAGAACCAGATTTCTTTGCAATGCGGAAAGCAGTTTGAGTTACAAATAAAAGAATTACTGGTCAGGGGCTCAAGCATATCAATATGCCCACCGCCATAACCATCAATTCTATTAAAAAAAACGACACCACGACGTTTTAAAAGGGCCCGACCACCCTCGACTTTGTCAGTGTAAATTTCCGCACTACCAAAAATATGGGGTTTATTGAGTTGGTCGGCCAGAAGCTTGGCCCCCATTTCAAATTTTTTACCTTTTAACGGGCCTTTTCTGATAGTAAACCGCCCTGAAAATTCAATGTTACATTTCAGCAGCGCCAGGCTCATTCTTACTGCGCACGTGTTTTCGTACTGGTCACCTTGTCGCAGTAAAGCCTTAAAATCATAGCCTATTTCTGAAAAAAGAGCATCCGAGTCCACAAAACCTGCTCGCACATCATTTGAAGAATAATGCTGCCTTTTCAACTGCTCATATAATGGTCTCATTTTTCACTCCTTTTGGCGCAAGGAAGAATTTCAGCCATCGAATTTGCAATATACTCAGCTGCAGGTTGTTCTCTTTCCTCTGATTTCATTTTTGATAAGCTTGAGTAAATATATTCATGCGCGGAGCTGGGAAGGATTTTTTTGTAGTTACACCACGTTTTACCTTCGGTTGCATCCAGTACGCCTAAAAAATACATATCAGCTTTAATGCGCTCACGTTCGTTTTTTTTATTATTCCAGGCGTTAAAAAAACGCTCGACGGTGAGCTTAACATCATGCCCGGTTAAAAGTGCAGGATCGCGTGGGAATACAGAAGTGTCATCTTCTGGTAAAGATTCAGCCCTGGGATATTCATACGTTTTAGTTTCCGCTAAAACCATCACAGGCACTGTTATTAAAATAGTGACAAGTAGTGCTTTAATTTTCATCACAAATCCCTCTGTTACGAAAAGTATTGGTTGACCGTAAGCGCATTGCGCTTACGGTCTTACAGTCTTACGCCTCTTTGGTTTTCAGCGACGGCAGTTTTGAAACCAGACGCAGAGAAACGGTCAGACCTTCCAGCTGGTAGTGCGGACGCAGGAAGAACTTCGCCGCGTAGTAGCCTGGGTTGTCTTCGATCTCCTGCACCTGCACTTCTGCAGCAGCCAGCGGTTTACGCGCTTTGGTCTCCTGCGAGGAGTTTGCCGGGTCACCGTCGACGTAGTTCATCACCCAGTCGTTCAGCCAGCGTTCCATCTCATCACGCTCGCGGAAGGAGCCGATTTTGTCACGCACGATGCACTTCAGATAGTGCGCGAAACGGCAGCAGGCGAAGAGATACGGCAGACGGGAAGCCAGGCGCGCGTTGGCGGTGGCATCAGCGTCATGGTACTCCATCGGTTTTTGCAGCGACTGAGCGCCAATAAAGGCAGCAAAGTCGGAGTTTTTGCGATGAATCAGCGGCATAAAGCCGTTTTTCGCCAGTTCCGCTTCACGGCGATCGCTGATGGCGATCTCGGTCGGACACTTCATGTCCACGCCGCCGTCATCGCTCGGGAAGGTGTGGCAAGGCAGGTTTTCTACCGCACCGCCAGACTCAACGCCGCGGATAGAAGTGCACCAGCCGTACTCTTTAAAGGAGCGGTTAATGTTGGTCGCCATTGCGTAAGCGGCATTCGACCAGGTGTAGTTGTTGTGGTTCGCGCCATCGGTCTCTTCTTCAAAATCGAAGCTGTCGACCGGGTTGGTACGGATGCCGTACGGCAGACGCGCGAGGAAGCGCGGCATAACCAGACCCAGATAACGCGCATCTTCAGACTCACGCAGCGAACGCCATGCGGCGTACTCGGTGTTCTGGAAGATCTTCGTCAAATCGCGCGGGTTCGCCAGCTCCTGCCAGGACTCCATCTGCATCACGCTTGGTGCAGTACCAGTGATGAACGGGCAGTGTGAGGCCGCACCGATGCGCGCCATCTCACCCAGCAACTCGACATCCTGCGGGCTGTGGTCGAAGTAGTAGTCGCCAACAAGGCAGCCGAACGGTTCGCCACCGAACTGGCCATACTCTTCTTCGTAGATCTTTTTGAACAGTGGGCTCTGATCCCAACCGACGCCTTTATAGCGTTTCAGGTTACGACCCAGCTCCTGCTTGGAGATGCTCATAAAGCGGATCTTCAGCATCTCATCAGTTTCAGTGTTATTCACCAGGTGGCTCAGGCCGCGCCAGGCGCTCTCCAGCTTCTGGAAATCTTCGTGGTGAATAATCTGGTTGATCTGCTGTGACAGCTTCTCGTCGATACCGGCAATCAGGTTCTGGATGGTGCGATAGGTGTCGGATGAGAACGTAACGGTGTTCTCCAGCGCCTGCTGCGCCAGCGTTTTCACCGCACTTTCAACCGCGGAGCGCGCCTGATCGGTTTTGGGACGAAACTCTTTATTGAGCAGAGAGCTGAACTCGTCCTGGCTAAAGGACTGGGCACCCTGCTGCAGTTCTTGTTGTTGAGAAGGATTGCTCATCAATTATTCCTCTTTACCTTGCGCGTTCTCGTCACTGTTCGGCATCTGGCTGAGTGATTTCAGCAGGGTTGGATCCTGCAGCACTTTGGCAATCAGCTCTTCAGCGCCGTTTTTACCGTCCATGTAGGTCAGCAGGTTAGAGAGCTGGGTACGCGCTTCCAGCAGCTTGTTCAACGGTTCGACTTTGCGGGCAACGGCGTCCGGCAGGAAGTCATCCATGCTTTCAAAGGTTAAATCCACGTTCAGACGGCCATCACCGGTCAGGGTGTTGTCTACGTTAAACGCGACGCGCGGTTTCAGCGCTTTCATGCGTTCATCGAAGTTGTCCACGTCGATTTCGAGGAATTTACGCTCTTCAATCGAAGGTAAGTTCTCCACCGGTTTCCCTACCAGATCCGCCATTACGCCCATCACAAACGGAAGCTGGATTTTGCGCTCCGCGCCGTAAACTTCCACGTCGTACTCGATCTGTACGCGCGGCGCACGGTTGCGGGCGATAAATTTCTGACCACTGTTACTCATTGCCATGATGTTCTCCATCGAATATACGCGGTGAAGGTTTGATGACAGGCAACGCGCCTGCCGTCATAACGCGGTTTGCGTCACTCCTGACGCCCAAAGATATTTTGTAGCTGATTGACGCCGTCAGGCGCCAGATCGCGAATGATCTCCATAAAATCCAGTTCGATTAATCGCTGCACGCGGTCGATCATCAGCGGTGCGGGGTGGCTCGGCTCATGCTGGGCAAAGTACTGTTTTACCTTCTCCAGCATTAACTGCGCATCTGCACGCGTGGCGACCTGCGCGGTACGCCAGTCAGTCATCGCGGCTAACGGAACGGCAGCCGCGGGTTGCGCAGCGCTCTGCGTTGATTGTGGTTCTGATGTCGTCTCCACATGCTCATCGGAGCGGGAAGCGCGGCTGACGCCAGCAATCATACCCACGGTCTTGAGTAACTGTTCCATTTCCGGCACCCCGCTTTCGCCCAGTTGTTCCAGCAGCCATGTACGGATGGTTTGCAGACGCCCTTCGATTTGCCCAATAGCCTCAATGCCAGGCTGACCGCCGCGCGTCAACTCATCAATCAGGCGCACCCGACCACCGGGATAGCCAGCACACTCGGTTTTGCTGCCGTCGAGCAGCGACTGTGCGTCACGCACGACAATCTCATCGCCGTTGCTGCGCAGTAATACGGACTGGCGCAGCGTTGTGGTCAGCGACGACTTATCGCTTAACCCTGCGAGCGCATTAATGCGAAAGAAGGGATCAAACTCGCCGCCGTCGGTGAGGGATGGCCAGAGCTGATCCCAGTACAGCGAGAGCGCCTGTCCCAGCAGCAGTAAACCATCCGCATACCCTTCAAGGCCGCGGCGGTGGGTCCAGGCCTGAGTCAACGCCATCATCACGCGGATATCTTTAGTGCGTGACAGCAAGCCGGTGGCCAGTTTTTCCACGCGCGTCCAGTCAGCCGGTTCAGCAGGAATAATAGTATCGCCAAACTGCTGCTCGGCTTTGCCAAGGCTCGCCTGCTCCATCGCCTGAAATTCGGCATCGTACTCAAGGTTTTCGCCACACGGCTGCTCCGCAGAAACCGGAGCCAGTAACGTTTCAATAGTCATCCGCAACCTGCTTATTCATCAAACATCGGTGGGTAAAGACCGTGACGACCGGGTCTTGCGCCGCCTGCCGGTTCAAACAGCAGCGTAAAGAGCTGACCAGTAAAGTTACCGCTGTGCACATGCGTGTAGAGCGGATAACCATCGCTACGGTTGGTCCACCAGAAACTAATCTGACGCTGCGGATCAAAGCACTCGGCGGCCTGCTGCCAGCCGATCGATGATTCCCCATCGCCCTCATAACCAATCACATCAAGAATTTCCGAGCGCGCTTCAGGCTCCGCCAGCTGCACCGGTGGGATAGCCAACAGCGCCTGATCCAGCTGCTCCGGCGAATAACCATTGCGCACAGCGTGCAGCATGGTACGGCCCAACTGCTGATACCAGTCACCCGCTTGCGCCAGGTGCCGCGGCGACCACTCCAGCGGGTTGATCGCCATCAGCGCACAGAGCGGATACTGGCGGCCGACGCTGTCACGCCCCGGAAGCAGACATCCCATCTGAACCTGCTGACCACCCAGCATCGGCGGCACAACGAAGTTCCAGATTGGCGCATTGCTGAACTGCCGTTCACTGCCGCGCTGCTCCTCTTTTTGCCAGTTCATCAATCCCACCTGAAACCAGTGGGACCATTGACGCTGCAGAGCGTCGGGAAAGCGGCGCTGGAGAAAATCACCCGCACTGGGCAATTTTCCATACCAGCTAATTGCAGAAGTCGTAGTCATTAGGCGTTCCTTTGCAGTTCAAGGACATGCGAATCGGGGAAGCTGGAACGGATTGCGGATGCTGTTCGGCGCAAACTCCAGCGTGACCTGATGCCCGTCAACCGTGAATGTCGCCTGGCGGCTGAGGCTACTGCTGCCAGGGCTTACGCGCGCTTTATCGAAAAAGCGGTTCAGCGCCCAAGCGCCGTTGGTCACCAGTGTTGCCGTTGTACCATTGGCCAGCCCCAACTGCATGCGTACCTGATTGGTGCCGCCTGTGCCCGGCCAGCTAACAATTTGTACCGCCTGCGGCCCGTGGCTATAGCGCAGGATCTGCCCGTCTACATCCAGCGTCATATTGAGGATAGTGTTATCCATCCGCACTGTACGCACTGTGGTACGAAAAGAGGGTGTTGCACTGCCATTGGCGAAGAAGGCATCGCGAATCGACTGCGCCTGCTGGAACGGTACCAGCACCCCTTCGCTTCCGGGCAGCGTTTTGCCATCGATACCTGGCATAAAGCGCCATGTGGCCTGCGTGGTATCGACTTTATTGGTCAGGTTATCGCGAAAGAAGACGTCCATCAGGCCGGTGCCAGGGGCGAACATGCGCGCCAGATCGTCCGGTGTCACTTCTGCGCTGGCGGAACGCACCAGCGGGTAACGCCCGGCAATCGCCTGGCGGCAGAAACTGCCAACTTCGACGCTGATACGCTTACGCACGTTTTCCATATCACGGCGTTGCGTATCGCTGCTGGCACCCACCGCCATGTTGCTGAACATGGTTTGCAGGCCGCCCGGTAAACGCCCTGCGCTGGCCTGCAAGCGGCTGATCGCCTCTCCACCCGGCGCTGGCATACCGCTGTTGGCCGCATCCTGCACCGCCGTCAGGTAGCGATAGAGTTCATCAACCTGCTTGAGGAAATCATCAAAGACAATGGTTTTACCACCCTTCTCCAGTGGCTGAGCCAGCTCAATGATCGGCGCAAAATGCTCGGTCACGCGCTGTTCAGGCGTCTGGTTAGCGGTCGCGTCGCCCGCAGCGCTGTTTTCGTGACTGCTGAAGAGCGATTCAAGCATCTGCGTACCGCGATTGCTGCTTTCAGGCGCTTTCTCTTTGTCTCCCGTAGCCGGCTCATCGCGCACCAGCGTCAGCTGCTGGCTGAGGTTAACCACCAGACGGCGCAGCGGTGAGTTATTGCTGGAAAGGACGCGCGCGGTGTTAATGCGCTGATTGAGATCGGCGCTGTTATTCAGCTGAATGTCGCTTAAGAAGCTATCCCAGATGGTAATGAAGTCGCGCGCGTAGAGCTGGCGTACCGCATTATCCGTCTGCTGTTTATCCTCCGGCTGCGTGGTCGAGCCCAATACCCAGGCGTCATCTTCATGCAGCGAGGCGGTCACTGGCGCAATCTGCGCATTGAAACTGTTCCAGTAACCGTTCGGCGTGTAGAGCCCAGGAATGCCATCATTCACCGGCTTGCCGCTTTTACGCGAGAAGACCAGCTCACTCTGCGGACCACCCAGCGTCGCGAGCGACACCGGCTTCAGGTTTTCATCACGCTCCAGCAGGCGCTTAAGGCGTCCATAGACACGCGTGGAGAGCGGCTGCTGGTTTATCAGCGCCTGCTCGCGGCTGATGAGCGCGTCATCTTTTGCATACGGCGAAGCCTGAATTTGCGGCTCCAGCAGCTGCGTCAGGTGCCACTCAAGCTGGCGGATCTGCGCTTTGGTTACGTTCTGCGGCAGATTGCGTTCCAGGTTGAGCATCACCCATGAGTGCAGGAATTTGCCGTCGTAATGTTTCGGCTGGTAGAGCATCTGATACGCTTTCAGCGCTTCATAGCTGTACTCAACATCGCTGCCGTTATCGTTACGCAGCCAGGTGGTGATGCGCATTGCCACTTCTGGCAGCAGCATCTGCTCAAGGGCTTTTCGGTAGAGCGCCTGCGAGGCATCCGACACATCGTTACCGCGATAGAGGCCCATACGGCGGGTGATCGGCGGATGGTTGATGTCGAACTCTTCGCTCTGCGGCAGTTCGGCAAGGCCATTGAGCAGCGGCAGTAAGGCAAACAGATCGCCCTGCTGGCGGTTACGCAGCGCTTTGATCTCCTGATCGAGCGCCGGCACTTTTGCCTGGACTTCATCAAGGTAATCTTTGTTATTGCCGTAGCTGGTGAACCAGAGCGCGCTGAGGATAACCAGCAGCGCCAGCAGTGCGGCATAACCAGACCAGATCACTGCCCGGCTTCGCAGCTCCCACCAGCGGTTCTGCCCGGCGATCCCCGCTTCCTGGAAGATAACGTTCTGCAGCAGGTGCTTAATAAAGAAGCTCTGCCCTTTGCCGCCCGGCACCGGCTCATCTTTGCTGACAGAATCCCAGTTATCGCCCGACTTGCCCTGCGGCAGAGAAAGCGCGCGGTTAAGCTCGCCCATTACCCGGTCAAACGGCAGACCTTCCTGCGTGCCGCTGGCGAAATAGATACCGCGCGGCGAGAACTCAGTTTCAAAGTTGGAGCGGGCAAAAATCGTATCCAGATAGTCCGACAGCAGCGGACGCAGCGCGGCAAACTCTTGCGGGAAGAGGAAGCACTCGGCGCGCGCCTGCGGGTCGCTTTCACGCAGCATCGTATCCGGCAGCCCGGCATCCAGACGCTGCTGTAACAGAGCAAACTCCTGAATGAAACTGCCCTGCAGATCGAAATCGGCGAGCTTCGCTTTTTCCCACGGGAAGGTGAAGCCCCAGATCTGATCGCGCTGCGCTTTATCAAAACCGGAGAAGTAAGCGCGGAAGCCTTTAAGCAGGTCAGCTTTAGTCACCAGCACATAGACCGGGAAACGAATGCCCAGTTGCTCGTGCAGTTCGGTCAGACGTTTACGCAGGTTGAGCGCCTGCTCGCGTGAAGCCTCGGCAGACTGCGTCAGCAGATCGGCGATGCTGATAGTGATAATCACACCGTTAATTGGCTGGCGACGACGGTATTTCTGCAGCAGACCAAGGAATTTATTCCACTCGCTGGCATCCTGAACCTGTTCGCTCTCCTGCGTCGTATAGCGACCGGCGGTATCCAGCAGAACCGCTTCATTGGTAAACCACCAGTCACAGTTACGCGTTCCGCCAATGCCGCGCAGCGCGGTTTTACCAAAGCGGTCAGCGAGCGGGAATTGCAGACCGGAGTTGACCAGCGCAGTGGTTTTACCTGAGCCTGGCGCGCCAATAATCACATACCACGGCAACTGATAGAGGTACTGAGTGCTGAAGCGCTGCGTCCAGAGGCCACGCTGGCCCGGCTGATTGAAGTGTGCCTTTTTCAGCACCTGCGCCGCCTCTTCGAAGCGGTCGTTCAGCACCTGATCGTCACTGGTCAGGCGTTGACGCTCAGCGGGATCTTTCGCCTCTTCACTTTTGAGGTTGTCCATCAGCTTGCGGTTGAGCCACGCGTTATAGAGACGCGGCACAATATGGCTGTGAACCCAAATCAGATACATCACCGCAATGGCGATCATGCGGTTTTGCTCGGACTCCAGCGGACGGGAGTCGACGACCGACAGCAGCGGCCCGATCATCCAGATCACCGCCGCCAGCCCGGTAACGCCAAGGAAACCCCACAAAATGCGGTTAGTCAGCAATGAAAGCAACATGTTCATCCATTAGTTTCCTTGCGGCAGTCCGTTCAGCTCGGCGGCCGTATTTTCCGGCGACACAAGCAAGGTAATTTCGACACGGCGGTTACGCGCGCGGTTTTCGGCCGAGTTGTTCGGCGCGATGGGGTCCATCTCCCCTCGCCCTTCGGCTTTCACACGCTCCGGCTGCGAAAGGTGTTTTTGCAGCAGCGACTGCACCGAGCGCGCGCGCTCAAGTGACAGCTCATAGTTGGAGGCGAAACGTGCGCTGCGGATCGGCACGTTATCACTAAAACCGACCACCAGGATCTTACCGCTAACATTGTTCATTGCCTGCGCAACGCGGTCGATGACCGGCTCGTAGCTCTCACGCGCGACCGTGGAGGCAGAGGCAAACAGCCCGTCACCTTTCAGGGTCACAACGCTGCGATCGGCTTCATCACGCACGGCCACCAGCCCGGCCTTGATTTCAGGACGCAGGAACTCACGCAGGTTAAGCACCGGCTGCACATGCTGTACCGGCTGCTGAACGGAGACTTCCGGCAGCTGCGTCTGGTAGATCTTAGCCAGCACCGGATTGGTGTTGTCGCCCAGACGCCAGTTGAGCACGATATAGAAGAGGCAGGCGAGGAAACCGGCGAGCCCTGCGCAGGCCCACAAGGGGATCACCGGACGCCACAGTTTGCGCATCACCGGCTGATCTTCCGGATGCGGCGAGAGCGGCGGTGGATAGTTGCCCCGCACGCCACGGATCATCTGCCATAAACGCTGCTTGATGGTTTCAAGCTGCGTACGGCCGTTGTCCATTACGCGGTAGCGCCCTTCAAACCCAAGCAGCAGACAGAAGTTGATTAACTCCAGCAGCGCAATATGCTCGCGCGGGTTTTGCGACAGACGCGCCAATAGCTGGAAGAACTTCTCCCCACCCCAGGTTTCATTGTGAAACGTCACCAGCAGCCCGCTGCCAGACCACACACCGCGGCTTCCCCACGGCGTCAGCGCGGCGGCTTCATCCAGTGCGGTGCAAAGACAGTAGCGTGCGCCCACGATGACCTCGTACGCCAGGCCGGATTGCTGGCAGCGCACTTCAAAACGGCGAATTTCATCTATCAGGTGCTGACGTAATCCGCTTTGATCGTCATGAGAGACCGAATAGCGGATCTGCGGTATCGCGTTGAGCAGCGGATTTGCGGCCGCCACCAACGGATTGTTACCACTTGCTCCTGCCAGGACGGCATCGCTGCCGGAGGCGTGTTGTTGCTGCATAGTGTGCGCTCGCTGTGTTATTCCGTCGGGCTACGGATGGCCCAAAATTCCATATCGAGACCGGGGAATTCGCCCGCAAGATGCAGTGCGAAAGCGCCCGATTTTTCCATTTCGTTCCAGAGCTCGCCGCCCTTTTCCAGTTCAAAATAGTTATAACCGGCGTGCCATGGAATTTGCGGCGGTGCAACGGGCATGCTGCGTAGCTTCATGCCTGGCAGCTGAAGCTGCACCAGATCGCGAATTTTCGTTACCGGCGCGACTTTCATCTGTGCCGGGAAGTGGGTTTGCAGAAGTTCACCCGGAACGCTGGCTTTCACCGCCAGCACAAAACCAAATTCGCGCGCCATGGTGGTGGTTGGCAGCGTGGCGATGTTCAGGCCGTGGGTGCGTTCGGTAAGCGGCAGTTGGATGGCATGCTCTTCCATCACCAGTGACAGCCCCTGGCGCAGCATCAGCTGCAATTTGCTGAAGCAGCCAGCGAGGTCGTCATGGTCATAAATCGGTAGCGTCTCTTCCGGCGAGCGCGCCGCGGTCCAGGTGGTGAGCTCGGTGGCAAACGCCAGCCAGCTGCGCCATAACTCTTCCGGGTGGATCATCGGCAGCGATTTCAGGTGCGACATCTGCCCGACGTGATGGTTGATCAGCGCCAGCAGCGAGAACTCCACCATTTCTGAGGTGTTGAAACGCCCCGGCTGGCGCAGGCGCTGACCAATCTGCTGGCTGCGCTGCATCAGCAGGCTCTGCAGATCGTTCATCACGGCGTAGAGTGAGGGGTTGTTAACCGCGTTGAGCATCGGGGGGATGTAGCGGTTGTCGATACGCACCTGGTTGTCGTTGCGCTTTTCCAGTACATGCGCCACGCCAATTGCCGTCCACTCCGCGCTGAGATCCTTCTCCAGCATCAGTTTCAGGCGCAGGCGGCCAAACTGCACCGCAGCGGGACCAACGGACATGGCGTTGTCATCATCGACTTCGCTCTCCCAGGTGATGTAGCGCGCCAGCGAATCTTTCTCTTCGCTGAAAATAACTTCATCACGACCGCCACGGCGGGCAGGCAGCGCCAGCACCACGCGTTCGTTGGTGAGATTGTCCGGGATCACCAGCGGAGTGGGTGCCTGGCGAGCATCGTTGAAAGAGAAGAAGGTGCCGTCTGGCAGCAGGCCGCTGGCATAGCTAACGGCAATGCATCCCTGGCGAAGCATCGCATCATCCAGTTCGATATCAAGGTAGCCCCAAAGATAGGGGCGCTGCAGTGTTCCCCACTCGCGAATATGGTGCTGGAGATAGCTTTCCGCGCGTTGAAAATGGTGAGGCCGCAGAAACATACCTTCGGTCCAGACGACCTTTTCTGCTTTATTCATACTGTATTCCTGTCAGGATGGCGCTATTTGGAAATCACGCGTATTCCGTTCACGTCGAGAAAGATGTTGGCTTCCAGCGCATCTTCTGACGATTTCCAGAACTCATAGAAGTGAGACTCCCCCTGTACCGGAAGCGGCAGGGAGATTCGCCATTTTTTGCCGTCGAGCGCCTGATACTCCGCCATCACGCCAATGTAGCGCGCTTCAGGCGAACTGTTGCCGGTCAGCGTTTTTGACAGCTGACCGGGCATCAGGAAGAACTCATCACTGTTCAGCAGATTGCCGCCCAGTGCGCTATCGGCGTTGTTTTGCAGCGACCAGAAATCGGCGGACATAAATGTCGCGTCCGATTTCAACAGCAACACCCTGACTTTAAGGGGAGCGGACTCATTGATTTGCGGATGAGCCCTGAACTGAAGGTTATAGCTGGTAGGTACGCTGTGTGAAGACGATCCACAACCGCTGGCCAGGGTGGCCAGCACAAAGAAAAACACCAGGCTAATCTGGCGTACAACCGAATTATTATTCATAGCAGGTACTCATCACGGCTGGATTAATCGATGATCCAGGTTCCGGATTTTACGTTTTTGCAAGCTTTACCGCTGCCGTCAACCGTTACGCAGTTCGCTTTTTTACGTTGAACTTTGCGACGATCGTTACGCAGGGTTTTTTCGTACAGCTCGCTTTTAACGACCGCACGCATCGGCACGTAGCCAATCAGCTCTTCCTGACCTTCATCGGCCAGCGCCATCCAGAAGTGTTCAACCTGGCCAAGCACAACGTAGGTTTTACCCGCTTCCAGCTGGCGAATCACTTTGCCGCCGAAGTCCGGTTTGCTCATGACAGATGCCGGGTAGAGGGCGCGGTAATCTTGCTTAACCGGTTCGAACTCTTTCGGCGGCAAAACAGCATAACGGTGGGTAAGGGTTACGCCATTAACTTCACTGGTAACAATTGTGTCGTCGGAAGGCGCGGGTTTCGGGTGTTTTACACAGCCAGAGACGCCAAAAACAAAAAGAAGTGCCAATACGATTCGCATGTTCATAGGGTTTGTTCCATTGCAAATATATTACTGTGTTGACGTGCATCGTTATGGAGAGGGGAAATGAAATCGTTATGAATGACTCAGTTCCTTGTCCGATAAACGACCTGATAATGAATTAAGGGCATAGCTACCGCACGAGCCTGTCCGCGAGGACCGCCGCAACAATATTACTTTTCATTGACTATCGTGACATGATTTTACAGATCGGATAATTCAATTCAATATCATTGCCGAGCCGTTGAAAAACTATTACTTAATTCTTTTGCAAATTAGGATAAATCTCAAGAAATAATTTCACTTAAGCAGGAATTCGGCAAAATTTTGTTCTGACATGAATCCCTCGTCGCCAATTATAATCCTAAAGTGATGAATAATAATAAAAATTTTATATGCAAAAGTGACTAGTATATGACCTGGAATATGAGATAGGATTATTCCTAAAAGTCAAAAAGAGCGAAGCAATACTACAATATTTGGTAGCCTATATTCCACATCGTGAGGGTAAGCTTTGCGCTAAGAATGTTTATTTGGGACTTTTCTTCGCCGCCGCCTCATTTTTTGCGAAATATATCGACTTTTACTCTTCGTATTCTGCAAAAAAGATAGTTACAGGCAAAACTATTACTTCAGTAAATCGCTTTTACAAGGTTCCCGCTCAACTTTATTTTATTCAGTGTGGCTAACATCTAATAAAGCCCACTTAACCGAATCCATTCAGCCGGGTGGCAGTGATTAAAAATAACGCAATCGGCAGCGTAAACGTTTTGATGCATGGCGACTCTACAGTTATACATTCTACCCCCTCCCTCGCCCTGTGATGCTTCACACCAGTAGCTACCCCAACGCGGCAGGTAATTACTCTGGATTGATACAAAATGCCGGACACCGCACACGAATTGTCTGAGTTTCGTCTATGGTTTGGGTCAAGGTTGAATGCAGCGGCCCGCTGCGTGTTCGCTAAGGAGACATCAATGACAAAACCTGTTTTGCGCCAGCCGCGCGCCCTCTTTCTGGTCATACAACTTGCATTGGGTGGTACATTATTTGCCGCGAATGCCCCGACGTTCGCTGCTGAGGCGCAAAACCCGCCGCAAACTCCTGACATTCTTCTCGGCCCGCTATTCAGTGATGTGCAGAGCGCGAAACTCTTCCCCGATCAAAAAACCTTTGCCGATGCGGTTCCCAAGGGCGATCCGCTGATGATCCTCGCGGATTACCGCATGCAGCGAAACCAGAGCAGCTTTGATCTGCGCCATTTTGTCGAGGTGAACTTTACGCTACCGGAAAAAGGTAAGCCGTATGTCCCGCCTGCCGGTCAAAACCTGCGTGAACATATCGACGGGTTATGGCCAGAACTGACGCGCACCACGGATAGCGCGGGTAAATGGGATTCACTATTACCACTGCCTAAACCCTATGTCGTGCCCGGCGGACGTTTCCGCGAAGTCTATTACTGGGACAGTTACTTCACCATGCTCGGCCTTGCAGAGAGCGGCCACTGGGACAAGATCGAAGATATGGTCGCCAACTTCGGGTATGAAATTGATACCTGGGGGCATATTCCGAATGGTAACCGCAGCTACTATCTCAGCCGTTCTCAACCCCCCTTCTTCGCATTGATGGTGGAGTTACTGGCGACGCATGATGGCGATGAAGCGCTGAAAACCTGGCTACCGCAGATGGAGAAGGAGTATCACTACTGGATGGAGGGTGCTGATGCGCTGCAGCCGGGCGAGGCGAATAAGCGCGTGGTGAAACTGAGCGATGGCAGCCTTCTGAACCGCTACTGGGATGACTCCTCAACGCCGCGTCCGGAGTCATGGCTGGCCGATGTCACCACGGCGAAAAATAATCCGAACCGCCCGGCAACGGAGATCTACCGCGATCTTCGCGCCGCTGCGGCTTCAGGCTGGGATTTCAGCTCCCGCTGGATGGACGACCCTGAACAACTTGGCACCATCCGTACCACCAGTATTGTTCCGGTCGATCTCAATGCGCTGATGTTCAAGATGGAGAAGATGCTCTCCCGCGCTTATCAGGTTTCTGGCGATAGCGCCAAAGCGAGCCAGTACGATGCACGGGCAACAGCCCGGCAAAAAGCGATCGAGACCAATCTGTGGAACGCGAAAGAGGGGTGGTACGCCGATTACGATCTGAAAACCAAAAAGGTCCGCAACCAGCTGACCGCCGCAGCGCTCTACCCGCTGTTTGTTAACGCGGCGGCGAAAGATCGCGCCGACAAAGTAGCAGCGATAACCGAGGCGCGGCTGTTAAAAGCGGGCGGTATTACCACCACCACCGTAAAAAGTGGCCAACAGTGGGATGCACCGAACGGTTGGGCACCGCTACAGTGGGTCGCCGCCGCCGGGTTGCAGAACTACGACCATCAAAAACTGGCGATGAGTGTCAGCTGGCGCTTCCTGACCAATGTTCAGCACACCTACGATCGCGAGCAGAAGCTGGTGGAAAAATATGATGTCAGCTCCACCGGCACGGGCGGTGGCGGCGGTGAATATCCGCTGCAGGATGGCTTTGGCTGGACGAATGGCGTGACGCTAAAAATGCTCGATCTTATCTGCCCGAAAGAGAAACCGTGCGACAGCGTGCCGCAACAACAGCCTGCGGAGAGTGCTAGACCTGGCGCTGAACCGGCGGCTCAGAAAGTTGCGCAGTAGCGTATAAAAAAAGGCCGCATCAGAGTGCGGCCTTTTTTTTTCAGAGGGGGTTCGTTACCGGCGTAACAGGCGGAAGACCGCCAGCACCACAATCGCACCGATCACCGCGACGATAAAGCTGTGCATGTCGAAGCCCGTAATGTCGCCGCCATAACCGAACATCGTCGCCAGCCAACCACCGACCACTGCCCCGACAATCCCCAGAACACAGGTCAGAATGAAGCCGCCGCCGTCGCGTCCTGGCATAATGAATTTCGCGATCACGCCCGCAATAAGGCCAAATACAATCCACGCGAGAATACCCATATTCACTTTCTCCTTTCGTTTATGACGTGTAAATGAACACACCACCTTGCAGTGGGTTGCGTACAGTATAGATGGCTTACGCAAAAGCGCTGTCATCTCACAGACTTAATTAAAACTTTAATGAAATAATTACTACCATTTGTATTAAGTTCTGGCATAGATTGCCGATAACACATCGACGTTGTGTCAGTATTGAGGAGCCATTCGGCGTGAGCAATTACAGTGAGCAGTTCCTGAAGCAAAATCCTCTGGCCGTGCTGGGTGTCTTGCGTGACCTGCAAAAAACCCAGGTGCCGGTTTGCATCAGCTGGGGTAGCGGTCAATTTATCAGCAAAATTCTCGAGGTGAACTCCGAGGCGCTGGTGATGGATTTTGGTAGCCAGGAGTATGAAAATAGCGCTGTTCAACGCGCCGGTAAGGTCACCATTACCGCTGAAACCCATGGCGCAAAAGTTGAGTTCACGCTCAATGCACTCACCACCGGCGACTATCAGGATCTGCCTGCGTTTATCACGTCGCTCCCGGAAACGCTGTGGTTTATTCAACGTCGGGAATATTTCCGCATTAGCGCCCCGCTCCAGCCCGCTTATTTCTGCAAGGCGAAGTTACCGGACAAGAGCCAGCTGCGCTTTCGTCTGTTCGATCTCTCGCTAGGCGGCATGGGTGCGCTGCTGGAGGGCGAATTGCCGGAGAATGTCCAGCCAGGCATGCGTTTCTCGCAGGTTGAGCTGGATATGGCATCGTGGGGGCAGTTCTACTTTGACGCGCAGCTGATTGCGGTGGGCGAGCGCAAAGTCGTGGACGGGAAAAATGACACTATCGCCACGCCAAGATTGAGCTTTCGTTTTTTAAATGTCAGCCCGGGCGTTGAGCGCGAACTCCAGCGCATTATCTTTGCGCTGGAGCGCGAGGCGCGCGAACGCGCCAGCCGGGTGCGCTAGTTACATCGCATCCATCGCTTTTTGTACTTTCCAGATATAACGCGGGGCTTGTGGCGCGGGGTGTTTTTCCGCTACGTGCTGCAAAAAGCCCTTCGGACTTAGCGAATTGATTTCGTCAATCGCCTCCTGGCGGTCCGAAGAGAAGGTGCGCAGCAGCGCACCTGCGCCATTTACATACGAGACCACCAGCGCGTACTGCATTACCAGCGGATCTTTAATTCCGGCAAGCGGTCCATGTTCAAGAATGCTCAGATAGGCCGCTCCCATCGAGATGTTGCGCTCCGGGTTTTTCAGCTCGCGCGTTGAGGGCTGCCCGCTCCAGCCCATACGGCGATAGACTTCTCGCCCCGCCGTTGACGCCTTCAGCTGCATCAAACCTACCGCATTGGACTTGCTCACCAGCTCCGGGTTGCCGCCAGACTCCACGGCAATCATCGCTGTAATCAGCTCCGGGCTTACGCCCCAGGACGCGCCGGCTTTTTCACTAATTGGCATCCATTGCATCGCCCGTTTGACCGGCACTTCGGGGTTCCAGTCGGGATTACGATAATCCTGTTTTGTCGAGCTGCAGCCCGCCAGCAGCACCACTAAAAAGGCAAACCATCTTAATTTCACGCCAGAAAATCCTTATATAAGCTGTACATCACGGCGGATGACAATGACCAGGGTTAGCGGCATGATAACTGTTTGTTTAGAGATGTCAGCAAGGAAATGCCATGTCCACTTTCCATTTAGTTGCCCCCTCCGGGTACTGCATTAATCAACGCGCTGCGGCGCTGGCCGTTGAACGGCTGACCCGCGAGGGCCACCAGGTCAACAATCAGCAGGTGATTACGCGACGTGAGGAACGTTTTGCCGGTAGCGAATCTGAAAGGCTGGCAGACATCAATGATCTCGCCCGCCTGGTTGGGGAGAATCTGATCGTCATGCCGGTGCGCGGCGGCTATGGCGCGAGCCGCCTGTTGGCAGACATTGACTGGCAGGCGCTGGTCAAACGCCAGCAGCAACAACCGCTGGTGATTTGCGGCCACAGCGACTTTACCGCTATCCAGTGTGGCCTGCTGGCGGCGGGCGGCACCATCACCTTTAGCGGGCCGATGCTGGCGGGCAACTTTGGTGCTGAACCGCTGAATACGTTTACGCAGGAGCACTTCTGGCGGGCCATACGTAATAAAACCTACACCGTAGAGTGGGACGGCGACGGGCCGCGCTGCCACGCTGAAGGGACGTTATGGGGCGGGAATCTGGCGATGCTGACCTCGCTGATTGGTACCCCGTGGCTGCCGACGGTCGCCGGCGGCATTCTGGTGGTTGAGGATATCAATGAGCACCCCTACCGCGTTGAGCGCATGCTGTTGCAGCTGCTCTATAGCGGAATTCTGGCGCAGCAGCGCGCGCTGATCCTCGGCAGTTTCTCCCATGCGCAACCGAACGAGTACGATGCGGGCTACACTTTAGAGAAGATGGTGGCCTGGTTACGCTCACAGGTGGCGATCCCGGTGATCGCCGGGCTGGACTTTGGTCATGAAGCGAAAACCGTCACGTTGCCGCTAGGTGCACACGCCACATTGCAACACGCTGAAAAATCAACGCTGACCCTCACGGGCCATCCCACAATCTCGGCGTAAAAAAAGCCCTTAATGCCCTTATTAAATTGCTTTTTCTGCCGTTATTATACTGTGTCGTAATAAATCCCGGCCCATGCCGGGAACTCACCGAGAAGGAGATGCATACCATTGGACGCTGGGGCGATAATTAGTCTGTTTATTCTGGGTTCTGTACTGGTAACCTGCAGTATTTTATTGAGTTCGTTCTCATCGCGCCTTGGTATTCCGATTCTGGTCATTTTTCTGGCGATTGGTATGTTGGCAGGCGTTGACGGCATCGGCGGCATTCCCTTCGACAACTACCCGCTGGCCTATATGGTCAGTAACCTGGCGCTGGCAATTATCCTGCTCGACGGCGGTATGCGCACGCGCGCCAGCTCTTTTCGCGTCGCGCTCGGCCCCGCACTCTCGCTGGCGACCATCGGGGTATTAATCACCTCCGGCCTGACCGGTATGATGGCGGCCTGGCTCTTCAGGCTCGATATCATGGAAGGCTTCCTGATTGGCGCCATTGTCGGATCTACCGATGCGGCGGCAGTCTTCTCGCTGCTTGGCGGCAAAGGGCTGAACGAGCGTGTCGGCTCGACGCTGGAGATTGAGTCCGGCAGCAACGATCCGATGGCAGTATTTCTGACCATCACGCTGATTGAGATGATCCAGACCCGCCACGCTGAGATAGATGTCACCTTCTTCCTGCATATACTGCGTGAATTCGGCCTCGGCGTTCTGCTGGGTGGCGCGGGTGGCTACTTACTGCAACAGATGATCAACCGCATTGCCCTGCCGCCAGGCCTCTACCCTTTATTAGCCCTGAGCGGCGGGATTCTGGTTTTCTCGGTCACCACGGCGCTGCACGGTAGCGGCATTCTGGCGGTCTATTTATGCGGATTTGTGCTGGGTAATCGCCCTATTCGCAACCGTTTCGGCATCCTGCAAAACTTCGATGGCCTCGCCTGGCTGGCGCAAATTGCCATGTTCCTTGTGCTGGGTCTGCTGGTCACGCCGTCTGATTTAATGCCAATTGCCCTCTCTGCCCTGATCCTCTCGGCGTGGATGATCTTTATTGCCCGTCCGCTCTCGGTGTTCGCCAGCCTGCTGCCGTTTCGCGGCTTTAACCTGCGCGAGCGCGTCTTTATCAGTTGGGTGGGTCTGCGCGGCGCGGTACCGATCATTCTTGCCACCTTCCCGATGATGGCCGGGCTGGATAACGCCCGCCTCTTCTTTAATGTGGCCTTCTTCGTGGTGCTGATTTCGCTCCTGTTCCAGGGAACCTCTCTGGGCTGGGCGGCGAAAAAAGCAAAAGTGGTGGTGCCGCCGGTAGGCTGGCCGGTGTCGCGCGTCGGGCTGGATATCCACCCCGACAATCCCTTCGAGCAGTTTGTTTATCAACTGAGTGCTGATAAGTGGTGCGTCGGCGCGGCGCTGCGCGATTTGCATATGCCGGAAGAGACGCGTATTGCGGCGCTGTTCCGCGATAACAGCCTGCTGCACCCGACCGGCAGTACCCGGTTACGTGAGGGCGACGTGCTGTGCGTCATTGGCCGCGAAAAAGATCTTCCGGCTCTCGGGAAACTCTTCAGCGAGTCGCCGCCGGTGTCGCTGGATCAGCGCTTCTTCGGCGACTTTATTCTCGAAGCGAGCGCCAAATTTGCCGATATAGCAATGATTTACGGTCTTGATGAGGGACTTGAGCATCGTGATAACCAGCAGACGCTCGGTGAGATTGTGCAACAACTGCTGGGCGCCGCTCCGGTGGTCGGCGATCAGGTGGAGTTTGCCGGCATGATCTGGACGGTGGCAGAGAAGAGTGAAAACGCGGTATCAAAAGTGGGTGTAAAAGTGGTGGAAAGCGAGGCGGAGTAAGCGCCTCGCCAGAAGTTACATTGTCACAACAGGCACGCGCGGCGCGAGGGCGCACATCAGTTCATACCCGACCGTATTGGCCGCCGCCGCCACATCATCAATCTTGATCTCCCTGCCCCACAGCTCGACCGGCGCGCCGATGCTGGCGTGCGGGCACGGTGTAAGATCGACGGTCAGCATATCCATAGAGACTGCGCCAACCACCGTGGTGCGAATGCCATCCACCAGTACCGGCGTACCGGTGGGGGCCTGGCGCGGATAACCATCCGCATAACCACACGCCACTACGCCAATGCGCTGTTCCGTCTGCGCACGGTAACGACATCCGTAGCCAACGGCGTCGCCGCTCTTCAGCGTCTGTACGGCAATGATTTCACTACTGAGTGTCATCACCGGGCGAATACCGCTGTTTGCCACATCCTGCCACCTGCCTGACGGAGAGGCGCCGTAGAGAATAATGCCGGGGCGAACCCAGTCAAAATGCGCTTCCGGATGCCATAACGTCGCAGCTGAGTTAGCAAGAGATCGCGGTAACGCCAGCCCTTCCGCCGCCTGCTCAATGCGCCGCATCGGCTGGGAAATGCCGTCCGGGCGCTCTGCTTCAGCAAAGTGCGACATCAATGTGATATTGCCGACGCTGGCAAAGCTGCTCAGTTGCTGCCAGACGCTGTGCACGCGCTCCGGCAGAAAACCGAGGCGGTTCATGCCGCTATTGATTTTGAGGTAGATATCTAGGGGGGCCTGCAGCTTCGCATTTTTCAGCAGATTGAGCTGCCAGTTACTGTGAACCCCGCTGGTAAGACGATACTGGTCATAAAGCGCCAGCTCTTCAGCATCGAAAAAGCCCTCCAGCATCAGAAGAGGCCCTTTCCAGCCGCGCTCGCGCAGCAGGATCGCCTCCTCAAGGTTGAGCATCGCGAAGCCATCGGTTTTATTAAGCGCTGACCAGATACGCGCCAGCCCGTGGCCGTAGGCATTTGCCTTCACCACAGACCAGACTTTGGCATCGGGTGCCGCGCGGCGCACTATTTGCAAGTTATTGGCTAACGCCTGTAAATCAAGGGTCGCCAGAACCGGACGAGACATGTCTATTCCTTACGCCTGTCAGCTATGTACACCGTGGAGATGCTGGGCACGCGCAGGCGTGAACCCCGGAAGATAACGCGCCACGCTCAGATCGTCGGCGGCGATAGCCGGCGTATTGCCGGTCATCAGATCGCTGAGGAGCTGCCCGGAGCCACAGGCCATTGTCCAACCGAGCGTACCGTGGCCGGTATTGAGCCACAGGTTTTTAAACGGCGTGCGGCCAACCACCGGTGTGCCGTCGGGGGTCATTGGACGTAAACCGGTCCAGAAGGTCGCCTCCTCAACACGCCCGCCGCGCGGGAAGAGATCGCGCACCACCATCTCCAGCGTTTCGCGCCGTGGTTGTAACAGCTCAGTATTGAAGCCGACAATCTCTGCCATGCCGCCGACGCGAATGCGCTGATCGAAGCGGGTAATGGCGATTTTGTAAGTCTCATCAAGAATGGTTGAAACCGGTGCGCCATCCTCTTGCGCCACCGGAATGGTCAGCGAGTAGCCCTTAAGCGGGTAAACCGGAATATCGACGATCCCTTTCAGCAGGCCGGTGGACCAGGAGCCGAAAGCCATCACGTAAGCATCGGCTTTCACCACCTCTTCGCCACACTTCACGCCGTAGATCTTTTCGCCTTCATAGAGCAGGCGATCGACCGGCGTGTTGAAGCGGAATACCACGCCGGCCCCTTCAGCCATCTGCGCCAGCCGCTGCGTAAAGAGCTGGCAATCGCCGGTTTCATCGTTTGGCAGTCGCAGGCCGCCGGTCAGCTTGTGCGCCACTTCGCCCAGTGCCGGTTCCACCTCGGCCAGACGCGCCGACTCCAGCAGCTGGTAAGGTACGCCAGCTTCCTGTAACACAGCGATATCACGGGTGGCGTTGTCATACTGTTCGGCGGTGCGGAAGAGTTGCAGCGTCCCGCCCTGCCGGCCTTCATACTGGATGCCGGTGGTTTCACGCAGCAGTTTCAGACAATCGCGGCTATATTCAGCCAGACGCACCATGCGCCCTTTGTTCTCCATATAGTGCCGGGTGTCGCAATTGCGCAGCATTTGCCACATCCATTTCAGCTGCGATGAGGAGCCGTCGAGCTTGATGGCGAGCGGTGCATGGCGCTCAAACATCCATTTGATCGCTTTCAGCGGCACGCCGGGCGCGGCCCATGGCGCAGCATAGCCCGGTGAAATCTGCCCGGCGTTGGCGGCGCTGGTCTCCAGTGCAGGCCCCGGCTGGCGATCGATTACGGTGACATCATGTCCGGCCTGGCGTAAATACCAGGCGCTGGTGACGCCGACTACGCCGCTGCCCAATACAACAACTCGCATATCCCTTCTCCCGTGAGTAAAGCACAATCATCTGATTACAAATTGATAACTCAGATGAAAATATTATTCAACATATGGCTTTTTTATGGTGACACCCCTCACAACATCGCCGCCCGGTAAGGGCTGCGGATATTCAGCATCTCCTGCTGTGCACCCTGACGCCGCAGCATAATATTTTACCAACGTACCTTTTTACGCGGTGAGCGAGCGGGAATATCGTGAAGATTTGGTGAGAGCTGGCGTACACTTTTAAATCAGTGTTCTATGCTTGAAATGAGATGCTCCATACAGAGAGTGTCGAGAACAATGAGGGCGCGCTAATGGCTACGATTGACTCAATGAATAAGGATTCTATTCGTCTGAGCGATGGACCCGACTGGACATTCGAGCTGCTGGATGATTACCTGGCAGAGATTGACCGTGTGGCGAAACTCTACCGGCTGGATACCTATCCGCATCAAATCGAAGTGATCACCTCAGAACAGATGATGGATGCCTACTCAAGTGTCGGCATGCCGATTAATTATCCCCACTGGTCGTTCGGCAAGAAGTTTATTGAAACTGAACGGCTCTATAAGCATGGCCAGCAAGGCCTGGCCTACGAGATCGTCATTAACTCTAATCCCTGCATCGCTTATCTGATGGAGGAGAACACCATCACTATGCAGGCGCTGGTGATGGCGCATGCCTGTTACGGGCACAACTCGTTCTTTAAGAATAACTACCTGTTCCGCAGCTGGACCGATGCCAGCTCGATTGTCGATTACCTGATCTTCGCGCGCAAATACATTACCGATTGCGAAGAGCGCTATGGCGTGGTCGAAGTGGAAAAACTGCTCGACTCCTGCCACGCGCTGATGAATTACGGCGTAGATCGCTATAAGCGTCCGCAGAAAATCTCGCTCCAGGAGGAGAAAGCGCGGCAAAAAAGCCGGGAAGAGTATCTGCAAAGCCAGGTCAATATGTTGTGGCGCACCCTGCCAAAACGTGACGAAGAGGTGGCTGTCGCCCAGGCGCGCCGCTACCCGGCAGAGCCGCAGGAGAACCTGCTCTACTTTATGGAGAAGAATGCGCCGCTGCTGGAGCCCTGGCAGCGCGAGATCCTGCGCATTGTGCGCAAAGTGAGCCAATATTTTTACCCGCAGAAACAGACGCAGGTGATGAATGAAGGGTGGGCAACGTTCTGGCACTACACCATCCTTAACCATCTTTATGACGAAGGGAAAGTGACCGACCGCTTTATGCTGGAGTTTCTGCACAGCCACACCAATGTGGTGTTCCAGCCGCCTTACAACAGCCCGTGGTACAGCGGCATTAACCCCTACGCCCTCGGCTTTGCCATGTTCCAGGATATCAAGCGCATCTGCCAGTCACCGACGGAGGAGGATCGCTACTGGTTCCCGGATATTGCCGGTTCAGACTGGCTGGAGACGCTCCATTTCGCCATGCGTGATTTTAAAGATGAGAGCTTTATCAGCCAGTTTATGTCGCCGAAGATCATGCGCGATTTCCGCTTCTTCACCGTGCTGGATGACGATCGCAACAACTATCTGGAAATTGCCGCAATCCATAACGAAGAGGGTTACCGCGAGATCCGCTCGAAGCTCTCCTCGCAGTACAACCTCAGTAATCTTGAACCGAATATTCAGGTCTGGAACGTCGATCTGCGCGGCGATCGCTCGCTAACGCTGCGCTATATTCCGCACAACCGCGCCCCGCTCGATAAAGGGCGTCGTGAAGTGCTGAAACATGTGCATCGCTTATGGGGATTTGATGTTCTGCTGGAGCAGCAAAATGAAGATGGCAGCGTAGAGCTGCTTGAGCGCTGCCCGCCGCGAAGCAATGTGCTGTGATATAAAAAACCCCTCTTGATGAGGGGTTTTTTGTCACTATCGACTTTGTAGCGCCAGATCGCCAGGCATCGTTTTCTGCATCTTATGCCAGATCTCTCCGCTGTCATGACCGTAGCGACGAACCAGTTCGTAAACCTGATCGTGCTGGGCATGTTCGCAGATCTCTGCCAGTCGATGGTAAAAACCGAGTGCCAGACTACGCGCCTCCGGGCTGGAGAAGTAGTGGCGACCAATGCGGGTATAGAGCCCTTTCATGCCGTTGAGGATCAAACCATAGATCGGGTTGCCGGAAGCAAACGCCAGGCCGCGAAAAATGTTGTAATCCAGCTCAGCAAACGCATCGGCGTGATCTTCAACTTCACGCGCGGTGGCGAGCACCTTTAACGCATCTTCAGGATGCTGGCGAAACGCAGTGCGAATGAAAATCGTGGAAATGTTGGTACGCACGGACAGCAAGTTATCGATCAACTGCGGTACGCTTTCGTGATCCAGACGTGCCAGCGTTTCCAAAATATTCAGACCTGAGGTTTCCCAGAAGTTATTCACTTTTGTCGGTTTGCCATGCTGGATAGTAAGCCAGCCATCCCGGGCAAGTCGCTGCAGAACTTCACGCAGTGTGGTACGAGTGACGCCAATCAGTTCAGAGAGCTCGCGTTCAGCAGGAAGAATCGAACCGGGAGGAAAGCGACTATTCCAGATACTTTCAATGATGTACTCTTCCGCGAAACCCGCCGGGCTCTGCGCCTTAATGACCATATAAGATTTCCATAACACAGCTAAGCAACGAGCACTCATCATACCAAAGCATGCAGTGGTCAGGTAGCGTAGGGGTGGAAGAAAAAAGGCGATCAACGTTTTATTTTCACGAATTTGCTACATGAATATTTCGCGTAAATATGCCTTAAATCCAAATAATTAACTGAAGATCGGCCCAAATGGCGTAGGCGATGTTTCACTTTTTGCTGACTAAACATTCCATTACGCATTATTTTGCCCCCGCTAGTGGCCTTGGGATTGATTTCGTTTACACTGCGGTCTCTACGCATCTCCAGGGAAATGATTATGTTGCGATATTTAAATAAGTGCTCACATGGGCGCGGCGCCTGGCTGCTGATGGCATTAACCGCCTTTGCGCTTGAGATGACAGCGCTGTGGTTCCAGCATGTCATGTTGCTGAAACCGTGTGTCTTATGCATTTACGAGCGCTGCGCCCTCTTCGGCGTGATGGGTGCCGGTATTGTCGGCGCCATTGCACCAAAAACGCCGCTTCGCTTTGCCGCCCTTGCCATCTGGATCTACAGCGCCATTCGCGGCATTCAGTTGACATGGGAACATACGCAGATCCAGCTTCACCCCTCCCCGTTTATGACCTGCGATTTTGCTGCGCGCTTCCCGAGCTGGTTACCGCTGGATAAGTGGCTCCCGCAGGTGTTTGTCGCTTCAGGCGACTGTGCGCAACGTCAATGGGAGTTTCTGACGATGGATATGCCGCAGTGGCTGTTGGGCATTTTTGTCGCCTATCTGGTGGTGGCATTACTGGTGCTAATTGCGCAATTCTTCAAGCCGAAAAAACGCGACCTGTTTGGCCGGTAAAAAAAACGCTCCTTCGGGAGCGTTTTTTTTGATGAAAGCAGGGATGAGGAGCAGAGCCTTAATCAGCCCAATCCGGCTTGTTCAAAATGTGTTCTTGCCAGTCGCGCACTTCAGACTCTTTCACCGCAATGTGGCGAACGGAAATCCGTTCAGCGTGCATCGCCGCTTTTGACCCGGTACGCAGTGGGTGCCAGACCGGCAAATTTTTCCCCTCTGCCAGCAAGCGATACGCACAGCTTGGCGGCAGCCATTCGAAGGTCGGTAGATTCTCACGGGTCAGCTTGATGCAGTCCGGTTCATATTCGAAACGGCGCTCATAATTGCGGCACTGGCAGGTTTTGATATTTAACTGACGGCAGGCGACGTTGGTAAAGTAAATCTCGTCAGAGTCTTCATCCATCAGTTTGTGCAGGCAGCACTGCCCGCAGCCATCACAGAGCGACTCCCACTCCGCGTCCGTCATTTGGTCGAGAGTTTTGCTTTGCCAGAAAGGAGTGTCGCTCATCATAAAATCCGCCATTGGTTACCAGGGAGCACCTTATAACCACTCTGGCAGAGGGATGCAAGTTTTGCCGCCCGAATGAGCGGCAAAAGCATTACAGCACGCGGGTCGACAGGGAGAGGCCGTTAAAGCGGAGATCGAGTTCATCACCGCTACTGAGCGGGCCGACGCCTTCCGGCGTACCGGTGAGGATCACATCCCCCGCCTTGAGCGTAAAGAAGCGGCTCATATAGGCAATCAGCGGCACAATTTTGTGGATCATGTCTGATGTGCTGCCCTGTTGACGGATCTCGCCGTTGATTTTTAGCTCCAGCGAAGTATTCTGCGGATCGCTCTCAAACTCAGCGGCCGGGACAAACCCCGAGAGGGGACAGGAATTATCGAACCCTTTCGCTTTCTCCCACGGCTGCCCCGCTTTCTTCAGTTTGCTCTGCAGGTCGCGAGCGGTCAGGTCCAGCGCCACGCCGTAGCCCGCGATCGCTTTTTGAACATGCTCTTCGGTGGCCTGGCGCAGCGTTGCACCAATTAACACCGCCAGTTCAATTTCATGATGCACCGAGCCAAGCTCAGTGGGCAGCACCAGCGGCTGACGAAGATCGCACAGTGCGGATTCAGGTTTAATAAACAGCACCGGCTCATCCGGCGTCGCGCTGCCCATCTCCTTTATATGCTTCGCATAGTTACTGCCGACACACACCACTTTACTCACCGGGTAATCCAGCAGAGCACCCTGCCAGTTATGATGTTGATACATGTTTTGCCTCTCCGGTAACACGTTGAACATGAGCGAAAAATGACTATCCGCGCCGTCCGGCGGTTTGTCAAATCGCAAAATAAGAGGGGGTGAGAGAATAAAAAGAGACGGCGGAATAATCCGCCGCCTTTAGAGAGAGTTATTGCTTACCGTTTGCCGCGAGGTGGGCTTTAAGTAAATTTTCCGGCGGCGGTGGCATCTGTAAATAATACCCCTGCTCTGCGAGCGCGGTTTTTACTTTTTCCAAATCCGCGCCGGCTAATTTTTTACTGCCGTCGAGCGGTAAAATCATCGCTAAATGCGGTTGGCCGAAACTTTGCATTAATGTTTCCGGCACGCGAGAAAAATCGTCTCTTTTCTCGACATAAAGATAGGTCTGTTCACGCCTGGCACTTCGATAGATCACACAAAACATACTTTTACTCGGAATTAGGAGGTGGTTACTTGCCTGAATATAACAGGGACTATAACATGCCCGGTAGTCTTCAGAATATCACCCCGATTTCGGGTGTTTAGAGCAAAATGAGTAAGGTCAGGATGTCAAACACGCCCATCGAGCTTAAAGGCAGTAGTTTTACCTTATCCGTGGTTCATTTGCATGATGCAAAACCCGAGGTTATTCGTCAGGCGTTAGAAGACAAAATCGCTCAGGCTCCTGCATTTTTGCAGCATGCTCCCGTGGTGGTGAATGTCTCAGCACTGGAAGGTCCGATTGACTGGCCGCAGTTGCACAAAAGTATTGCCGCCACCGGTCTGCATGTCGTGGGTATCAGCGGCTGCAAAGACGCCAGGCTGAAAGCGGAAATTGAACGCGCCGGCTTTCCCATTCTGTCGGAAGGCAAAGAGAAAGCGCAGCCGCGCCAGGAGCCCGTTGCTGAACCGGTATCTGTCGCTACGCCGGCGATTAAAACACGGCTGATTGATACCCCGGTGCGCTCAGGTCAGCGCATTTATGCGCAGAACTGCGACCTGATTGTCACCAGCCATGTGAGCGCAGGCGCGGAGTTAATTGCCGATGGCAATATCCACGTCTACGGCATGATGCGCGGGCGTGCGCTCGCCGGCGCAAGCGGTGATAATGAAGCACAAATATTCTGTACCCATCTGACGCCGGAGCTGGTCTCTATCGCAGGCGAGTACTGGCTGAGCGATCAAATCCCGGCCGAATTTTATGGCAAAGCGGCGCGTCTGCAACTGGCAGGTAACGCTTTGACAATTCAACCCTTAGATTAAGCCCTTTTAACAAGGAACTCCTATGGCACGCATTATTGTTGTTACTTCGGGTAAAGGGGGCGTTGGCAAGACCACCTCCAGCGCGGCCATCGCTACTGGTTTAGCCCAGAAGGGCAAGAAAACGGTCGTTATCGACTTCGATATTGGCCTTCGTAACCTTGACCTGATCATGGGCTGCGAGCGCCGCGTTGTGTACGATTTCGTTAACGTTATCCAGGGCGACGCAACGCTGAATCAGGCGTTGATCAAAGATAAGCGCACTGAAAACCTCTATATTCTCCCGGCATCGCAGACGCGCGACAAAGACGCCCTCACCTATGAAGGCGTTGATAAGGTATTAGAAGATCTGAAAAAAATGGACTTCGACTTTATCGTCTGCGACTCACCGGCTGGCATCGAAACCGGCGCGCTGATGGCGCTCTACTTCGCCGATGAAGCCATTATCACCACCAACCCTGAAGTATCGTCCGTGCGTGACTCTGACCGTATTCTGGGGATACTGGCTTCCAAATCACGTCGTGCGGAGAGAGGTGAAGAGCCGATTAAAGAGCATCTGCTGCTCACCCGCTACAACCCGGGCCGCGTTAACCGTGGTGACATGTTGAGCATGGAAGATGTGCTGGAAATTCTGCGCATCAAACTGATTGGCGTGATCCCGGAAGATCAGTCTGTACTGCGGGCCTCCAACCAGGGCGAGCCGGTTATTCTGGATGCTAATGCTGACGCCGGTAAAGCGTATGCTGATGCCGTGGAACGTCTGCTGGGAGAAGAACGTCCTTTCCGCTTCATAGAAGAAGAGAAGAAAGGTTTCCTCAAACGCCTGTTCGGAGGATAAGTTATGGCATTACTCGACTTTTTTCTCTCCAGAAAAAAGAATACCGCCAGCATCGCTAAAGAACGCCTGCAGATTATTGTTGCAGAGCGGCGCCGCAGCGACGCTGAACCCCACTATTTGCCGCAGCTGAAGCGCGATATTCTGGAAGTCATCTGTAAATATGTGCAGATCGATCCGGAAATGGTCACGGTACAGCTGGAGCAGAAAGGGGACGATATTTCTATTCTGGAGTTGAACGTCACGTTGCCAGAAGCGGAAGAGACGAAATAATCTCCGCAATAAAGGCAATAAAAAAAGGCAGAATAGGTTCTGCCTTTTTTATTAACTCAACCAAATACACTGTAATTATTTACAGTTTTATTGCGGATACTCCGCTAATAAGGCATTGAGTCGATCGGCCATCAATTCACCGCGCCAGCCGCTGATTAATTCCGGCAGGCTCGTTTGTGTCTTCAATTTCCAGTGCCAGTTTAATAACTGATTAATCTGCCGACGCGATGCCAGCAGCTCAACGCTAATATTCTCGCTTTCACTGATTGTCTGCACCTGCGCTTTAATCGCTTTAAACGCTTTGCGATAACCGGGCATATCCATCAAATTACGCAGTGGCTCAGGCAGCGTCTCTTCCGACAGCTCCTGGGCCTGCGCGACCAGCGCCAGTAGCGTTTTACCGTGAAAACGGATTTCGCTGCCGGAGAGGCCAAGGCTATCCAGCTCACCGAGGCTGCCCGGCATGTAGCGTGCGACCGCCCAGAGATGCTCTTCGCGCACCACGAAGTTCACCGCCATGTCGCGCTCGCGCGCCTTGCGCAGACGCCAGGAGGCTAGCAGTTGCAAACAGGCCAGCTGGCGCGGGCGCAGCTGCCAGGCGTTGGTGATTTCACGCCATGCGTCATCCGGTGCCAGCACTTCCTGACGACGCTGCATCATTAAACGGCACTCATCGAGCGCGGCCGCCAGTCTGCCCGCTTGCTCGGTCTCCGCCAGCAGTTTCCCGGCGATAGGCAGCAGATACCAGACATCCGCCGCCGCATAGTCACACTGCCGCTCGGTCAGCGGGCGCGCCAGCCAGTCGGTGCGGGATTCGCTTTTATCAATCACCGTCCCGGTGAACTCCTCCACCATCGAGGCAAAGCCCCATGACATCGGACGACCGCAGAATGCCGCAAGAATCTGCGTATCTATCATCGGCTGTGGCTGCACGCCAAACGTATTGAGGAACACTTCCAGATCTTCGCTGCCCGCATGCAGATATTTGGTGATTGCACTGTTGGTGAGCAGATCGCGAAACGGCGTCCAGTCGGTAATGGTCAGCGGATCGATAAGCGTGACACGCTCGCCGTCATACATCTGCAGCAGACCCAGCTGCGGGTAGTACGTACGGGTGCGGACAAATTCGGTATCGAGGGCAATGGCTGGAAACGCACTGGCTGCTTCACAGACGGCGGCCAGCGCGTCGTTCGTCGTTATCATCTGGTAATTCAAATCATTTTCTCTTCAGTTTGCGCCCATAAAAAACGCCGGCTTTGACCGGCGTTCGGGAGGCTAACGGATAGCTCAGGCGTTATTGTCCACTTTGGCGCGCGCTTCGTCACGTAATTCTCGTCGCAAAATCTTTCCAACGTTCGATTTCGGCAGCTCCGCGCGGAACTCCACCTGCTTCGGCACCTTGTAGCCGGTAAGCTGTCGGCGGCAGAAGGCGATCAGCGCCTCTTCGCTCAGGGAAGCCTCTTTTTTCACCACAAACAGCTTCACCGCTTCGCCGCTGTTGGCGGACGGCACGCCGACGGCAGCCACTTCAAGCACGCCGGGGTGCTGCATCACCACATCTTCGATCTCATTCGGATAGACGTTAAAACCGGAAACCAGAATCATATCTTTTTTACGATCGACAATGCGCAGGAACCCTTCGTCATCCATTACCGCAATATCGCCGGTGTGCAGCCAGCCATCGCGCAGGATCTCATCGGTCGAATCGGGACGCTGCCAGTAGCCGAGCATCACCTGCGGCCCTTTGATGCAGAGCTCGCCCGGTTCACCCGGTGCGACCTCGTTATTGTCGTCATCGACCAGCTTCGCTTCGGTCGACGGCACCGGCAGACCAATGCTGCCGCTGTGGTAGTCAATATCGTGCGGGTTGACGCTCACCAGCGGCGAGCATTCGGTCAGACCATACCCTTCGAGCAGATACTGCCCGGTCAGTTTGACCCAACGATCCGCCACTGCCTGCTGCACCGGCATCCCGCCACCGGCAGAGAGGTGCAGCGAGGAGAAATCGAGCTTTCTGAACTCATCATTATTGAGCAGCGCGTTAAACAGCGTGTTCACGCCGGTCATGGCGGTGAAGGGGTATTTGCCCAGCTCTTTCACCAGCCCCGGAATATCGCGCGGGTTGGTGATCAGCAGGTTCTGCCCGCCCAGTTCGATAAACAGCAGGCAGTTCATGGTCAATGCGAAGATGTGATAGAGCGGCAGCGCGGTGACTACCAGCTCTTTACCGCGATGCAGCAGCGGCCCGTACGTGGCGTTCACCTGTTCGAGGTTCGCCAGCATATTACGGTGGGTCAGCATCGCCCCTTTGGCCACGCCGGTGGTGCCGCCGGTGTATTGCAGAAACGCCAGATCCTCGCATACCAGTTCCGGTTTGACGTACTGCATGCGGTAGCCGTTTTGCAGCGCGCGGCGAAACGAGATGGCATCCGGCAGGTGATATTTCGGCACCAGCCGTTTGATATATTTAACGACAAAGTTGACCACCGTCCCTTTCGCCGTCGAGAGCTGATCGCCCATGCGGGTCAGGATGACGTGGCGCACCTGGGTTTTGTCGACAATCTTCTCCAGTGTGTGGGCAAAGTTGGAGACAATCACAATCGCCGCCGCGCCGCTGTCATTGAGCTGATGCTCAAGCTCACGTGGCGTGTAGAGCGGGTTAACGTTGACCACAATCATCCCGGCACGCAAAATCCCGAACAGCGCAACGGGGTATTGCAGCAGGTTGGGCATCATCAGCGCCACGCGATCGCCCTTTTGCAGACCAAGCCCCTCCTGAAGGTAGGCGGCAAATGCCCGGCTCCGCTCCTCCAGTTTCCGGAAGGTCATCACCTCGCCCATGTTGATAAACGCCGGCTGGTCGGCATAACGGGCTGCTGAGTGTTCAAATAATTCAACCAGGGATTGATAACGGTCAGGGTTGATCTCCGCAGGCACATCGGCGGGATAACGATTTAACCAAACCTTTTTCAATGCATCACCTCTAAAATGAGTGTTTGTTGTCATCGCAGCCCCAGTTAATAAACAAGTAATTAACATAATATTAACTCAGCGTACCAGTTTGAAAATTAACCGGACGGAAGGTTGCGAAGCGCGTCACTAATTATTTTTGTCATCTACTGCAGGAAACAAAAACAGCGGCCGGGCCGCTGTTTATTTTTCCTGTCAAAACAAGAGATTACTCTGTTACGACCGTTTGTACACGAGCGGGTTCGGGCGGATACCAGCCCCAGGGACCGTAACCTGTGCGCCACGGATAGGCTCCCGGGCCGGAGAACCACGGGTCGAGCGGCTGCGGCGGCATCATGATTTGCTGCTGCAAGCGCCAGCGTTTGTAGCCGTTAACCTGCATCACCATGTAGGTGTAGGAGGCGCTGCCCACTTTACCCGCTTCGGTGCCGGTAATCGGCCCGACCACAGTGACCAGCTGGTTACGGAAATCGACCGGATCAACAAAGCCGTTGATGTCGGCATAGATACGTCCAACGGAAGGTTCGCCCAGCACCGGCCGTGCGCCTTCATCCAGCGGGACAGAGGCGATCTCCAGCCGGGTTTTGCCCTGCTGATTGATCACATTGATCACTTTCCCGCCGAAGCGCCCCTCCTGACCAACATAGAGCGTTGGCGCATTCATCACCCGTACTAAATCTTGCTGCGGTGTCGGGCTGGTGCCCTTGATCGCATCAGGTACCGTCACGCACCCACTTAACGCTACCGTTACCAGCCCTGCCAGTAACAGCTGCATAAACCCTTTTTGACCCGCCATCATGCGACCCCTTAACTCAGTTAGTACTACTGAGATTCATTCCCGGCCAGGAAGTTTCTTCCACGCCACTTCGTTACGCAAATAAACCGGCTCCGCCTGTTCAACGGCAACATATTTCTGTGCGGCAAAAAGTTGACGGGCGACAGGCAACATATCTTCCGCAGCGGGCAGTAACATCTCGCCGTCGGTCAGCGTAAGGGGGCTATTGGCGGCCAGATCTGGCCATGCACCCCAGCCGGTGCCAACCATTGCCCAGCTGCCTTCAAGCTGCTGCAAACGTTCGCTTACCGCCTCAGGCTTCAGCACCGCTTCGGTCTCTTCACCGTGCCAGACGCCGTCGGCATCACGCTGATACTCCGCCCAGTAGACTTCGCCCATGCGGGCATCAATGGCGGCCAGCACGCGGGTCGCGCCGGTTTTGCGCCAGGCACCCTGCGCCATCGTCGCCAGCGTCGAGACACCGATCATCGGCAGCTCTGCGCCGAGCGCCAGGCCCTGTGCGATGCCAATACCGATACGCACGCCGGTGAAGCTGCCCGGCCCACGGCCAAAGGCCAGCGCGTCGAGATCGGTAAGCTTGACCTCGGCGTCGGCAAGGGCAGCTCTGACCAGCGGCAGAATGCGTTGTGTATGTTCACGAGGGCAAAGTTCGAAGTGAGCGAAGGTCGTACCGTCATTCCACAGGGCGACAGAACAGGCTTCTGTGGCGGTATCAATAGCCAGAATTCGCATGGGTATAGCAGTCCAGATTCAACAAAATGGCGCGCATCTTACCACACTTCGCGGAAAATTACTCCGCTGCGGGGCGGGCAAGAAACTCCACCGCGCGGCGGATATCGCGCGTGCGAGGAGCCGGCGGCAGGCTGGCGAGAAACACCGCGCCGTAGGGGCGCATCACCAGCCGGTTATCGCAAATCACCAGCACGCCGCGATCGTCAATATCACGGATCAGGCGACCGACGCCCTGCTTCAGCGTAATGACCGCATCCGGGAGCTGCACTTCATCAAAGGGATCGCCGCCGCGCAGACGGCAATCTTCCATCCGCGCTTTCAGCAGCGGATCGTCCGGCGAGGTAAACGGCAGCTTATCGATGATCACCAGCGAAAGCGTATCGCCGCGCACATCGACCCCCTCCCAGAAGCTGCTGGTCGCCACCAGCAGGGCGTTACCGGCGTCAACAAACTGTTGCAGCAATTGACCTTTACTGGTTTCACCCTGTAACAACACCGGCAGGCTAAGTGTGGCACGGAACTGTTCCGCGAGGTCGCGCATCATGGCGTGCGAGGTGCAGAGCATAAAGCAGCGGCCGTTGTTGGCCTCAATCATCGGCCTTAACATTGCTGCCAGCTGGCGCGCGGAGCCGGGCTGGTTAGTCTGGGGCAGGTTGCGCGGCACGCAGAGCAGCGCCTGGCGCGGGTAATCAAACGGGCTCGGCAGCAGCAGTGAGTCGGCTTCGTCGATACCTAACCGCGCGGTGAAGTGATGCAGATCGTCGTTAACCGACAGGGTCGCGGAGGTAAAGATCCAGCTCCCCTTCTTCTCCTTCATCACTTCCTGGAATTTATCGGCGACGGTCAGTGGCGTCAGCGCCAGCGTAAAGTTACGCGAGGTGCACTCATACCAGTAGCTGAAGCCGGGCTGGTTGAACTCTTTCAGCCGCTTAAGACGGGCGCGGTAAACCGTGGCGCGCTCAAAGGCGGCATCCAGCACCGCCGAACGCCCGAGAGAGAGCTTCGCCACGTCGTAACAGAGTTCGAGGGCGTCATCGAGCAGCAGCAGCGCACGCTGAATGCGCGCATCGGCCAGCAGTTCGCGCAGATTGCCACGATAGCCCGGCTCGCCGAGCTGCAGGCGAAAATCCTGCGCGCTTTGCGCCAGCCGATCGGCGCACTTCTGCAACTGTGCGGTATCGCGTAAATCGGTACGGTAGGCGATGGTGAAATCTTTGGCCAGATCGAGCAGCTGGCGGCTGGAGAGTGACTGGCCAAAATATTGGCTGGCGATATCGGGCAACTGGTGCGCTTCGTCGAAGATCATCACCTCGGCTTCCGGGATCAGCTCACCGAAACCGCTCTCTTTCACCACCATATCGGCGAGAAAAAGGTGGTGGTTGACGACGACAACATCGGCTTCCATCGCTTTTTTACGCGCCTTCACCACGAAGCACTCTTTGTACATCGGGCAGTCGCTGCCGAGACAGTTATCGTTGGTGCTGGTGACCAGCGGCCAGGCGGCGGAATCTTCGGCCACGCTGACGCAGGTGCTGATATCGCCATCTTTGGTCTGGTTCGACCAGGAGCGCAGCAGAATGACATCGCTCAGCGTCTGCACCGGCAGATCGCCACCGGCAATCGCTTGCTGTTCGAGACGCTCGAGACAGAGGTAGTTTGAACGGCCTTTGAGCAGCGCCGTGCGCCCGGTGTACTCCAGCGCTTTTGAGACGGTGGGCAGATCGCGGCTGTAGAGCTGATCCTGCAGGGCTTTCGAACCGGTGGAGATGATCACTTTCTTACCGGCGCGCAATGCGGGCGCAAGGTAGGCGTAGGTTTTACCGGTTCCGGTTCCCGCCTCAACCACCAGCGGCTGCGTTTTTTCAATCGCTTCGGTCACGGCGTAAGCCATCTGGCGCTGCGGTTCGCGCGGTTTAAATCCCGGTATCGCTTTGGCAAGCTGGCCGTCTGTTGCAAAATCGTCCGTCACACTACCCCCTGGTTAAATCGCCAGTGATTATGTCAGGGCGCGCGGATTTACGCCAGCCAGGTTTTTGTGGCACTCTTCCCGGCGAATCTTTGCAACCAGGAAGGAAAAGATGATGACAATTGTGCGTATTGACGCAGAAGACCGCTGGTCTGATGTGGTGATCCATAACCAGACGCTCTATTACACTGGCGTGCCGGAAAACCTCGACGCCGACGCCTTTGCGCAGACGGCTAACACGCTGGCGCAGATTGACGCGGTGCTCGAAAAACAGGGCAGCGATAAGTCACGGATCCTCGACGCCACTATTTTTCTTGCCGACAGCGATGATTTTGCAGCGATGAATAAAGCCTGGGATGCGTGGGTTGTGGCGGGCCATGCACCGGTGCGCTGCACCGTGCAGGCGACGCTGATGAATCCGCGTTATAAAGTTGAGATCAAGATTATCGCGGCGGTCTAATTACTCCTCCTCGTCTTCCTCATCTTCAAAGCGCGCCACAATCCGCTCACCGGTATGGCTGGCGCGCAACTCTTGCGCTACCTGCGTAATGGCCTCGCCGCTGCTCATGCCGCCGGCCATAAGCTCCTGAATACGTTCGACTGCTTTCTGCTGCTGTTCGTGACTGAGGGCGGGTAATCCTGCAAACATGGTCAACTCCTGATAAATTATCGGCGCTAATTATTCCACGCGTCTGTGCACTACGCCAGCGAAGACGCTCAAGAGCCAGGAATCATGAAACAGTTAACGCCTGCCCAACTCTCGCTTCCGTGGCGCCGCGACGCCGCGGCGTTCTATTTCGCCCCGCTCAGCACGCAACCGTGGGCGATGCTGCTCCATTCGGGGCATGCCGATCATCCCCATAACCGGTTTGATATTGTAGTGGCCGACCCGCGCACCACGCTGACAACGCAGGGCGATATCACTTATCAGGACGGGCATGCGTCCCAGGGCGATCCGCTGCAACTACTGCAACAGGCACTGGATGCCTGCGGTCTGCATGCTGAACCCGCAAATGACCTCCCTTTCCAGGGCGGCGCGCTCGGCCTGTTTGGTTACGATTTAGGACGTCGCTTTGAAAAACTGCCCTCCCTTGCCGCACAGGATATAGCCGTCGCCGATATGGCGGTGGGCATCTACGACTGGGCGCTGATTGTTGACCATCAACTCCAGCGCGTAACGCTGTTGAGTCACGGGGATGTCAATGCGCGCCTGGCCTGGCTTGAGGCGCAGATCGCACCGCCGCAGGCTGAGTTTCGCTTAACCTCCGCCTGGCAGGCGAATATGAGCCGCGCGGAGTATGGCGAAAAGTTCCGCCAGGTACAGGCCTGGCTGCGCAGCGGCGACTGCTATCAGGTCAACCTCGCTCAACGCTTTCAGGCGCGCTATAGCGGCGATGAGTGGCAGGCGTTTGTGCGCCTTAACCAGGAAAACCGCGCGCCGTTCAGCGCCTTTTTGCGTCTGCCGCAAGGGGCGATCCTCAGCCTCTCGCCGGAGCGTTTTATTCGCCTGACCGGTGATGAGATTGAGACTCGCCCGATTAAAGGCACCCTGCCGCGGCTTGCGGACGCACAAGCGGATGCAGAACAGGCCGCCCGCCTTGCCGCCTCGCCAAAGGATCGCGCCGAGAATGTGATGATTGTCGATCTGATGCGCAACGACATCGGGCGCGTGGCGGTGCCGGGGTCGGTGCGGGTGCCGGAGCTATTTGTTGTTGAACCTTTCCCGGCGGTGCTTCACCTGGTGAGCACCGTGACAGCGAGGCTGCCACCCGGGCGACAGGCGAGCGATCTGCTCCGCGCGGCGTTTCCCGGCGGCTCGATTACCGGTGCGCCGAAAGTGCGGGCGATGGCGATTATTGATGAGCTGGAGCCACATCGCCGTAATGCCTGGTGCGGCAGCATTGGCTACCTCAGCGTGTGCGGCAATATGGACACCAGCATCACCATCCGTACTGTCACCGCCTGCGACGGGCAGCTTTACTGCTCGGCGGGCGGCGGGATTGTCGCCGACAGCGACGAGGATGCGGAATATCAGGAAACCTTTGATAAAGTTAACCGTATCCTGCGGCAACTTGAGAGGTAATTCGTGGATCAACCGGTGTTAACTCTGGATAACTTTTTATCGCGCTTTCAGCTGATGCGCCCGCAGCTTAATGCCGCCACGCTGAATGCGCGCCAGGCGGCGGTGCTGGTGCCAATTGTGCGGCGCAAAGAGCCGGGCCTGCTGCTGACGCAGCGCTCAGCGATGCTGCGCAAACATGCCGGTCAGGTCGCCTTTCCCGGCGGCGCGGTCGACACTACCGACGCCTCGCTGATCGCCGCCGCGCTGCGTGAAGCGGAGGAAGAGGTAGCGATCCCGCCTGAATCGGTCGAGGTGATTGGCGTCCTGCCGCCGGTGGATAGCGTCACTGGCTTTCAGGTCACGCCGGTGGTCGGCATTATTCCGCCCGATCTCCCCTGGCGCGCCAGTGAAGATGAAGTGGCGGCGGTGTTTGAAATGCCACTTGCCGAAGCGTTGCGGCTCGGGCGTTATCACCCGCTGGATGTGCATCGTCACGGTAATGCCCACCGGGTGTGGTTATCCTGGTATGAGCATTATTTTGTCTGGGGCATGACGGCGGGGATCATTCGCTCGCTGGCGCTGCAAATCGGTGTGCGCCCATAAGCGCTATACTCTGTTTTGCGCACTCTGTGACGGCGAACTCGTTATTAGTTTAATAGAGGCCAGCGATTAGTTTAATTCATGTGAATAGTTAACCTGCTGGCACCCTTCCCTCTTACACTATGCGCAGTTATTACATCGTTACTGGAAACCCAGTAACCCTGTCAGGAGTGTAAATGTGATTAGTCTATTCGACATGTTCAAAGTGGGGATTGGTCCCTCCTCTTCCCACACTGTTGGCCCGATGAAGGCCGGGAAGCAGTTCGTCGATGATCTGGTCGAAAAAGGATTGCTGGAAAACACCACCCGCGTCGTGGTGGATGTTTACGGCTCACTCTCCCTTACCGGGAAAGGACACCATACCGATATCGCCATTATTATGGGTCTGGCGGGCAACGAGCCGGCCACTGTCGATATTGACGCGATCCCGGGGTTTATCCGCGATGTGGAAAACCGTGGGCGCTTGCTGCTGGCGCAGGGTCGCCATGAAGTCGATTTTCCGCAGAACGACGGCATGCGTTTTCACAGCGATAACCTCTCGCTGCACGAAAACGGCATGCGTATTACCGCCCTGAATGGCGACGACGCCGTTTACAGCAAAACCTACTACTCCATCGGCGGTGGCTTTATCGTTGATGAAGAGCATTTTGGCAAAGAGACCCTCGACTCCGTCTCCGTGCCCTACCCGTTTAACTCCGCGACGCAGATGCTGGAGTACTGCAAGCAGACCGGGCTCTCGCTCTCCGGGATGGTGATGCAGAACGAACTGGCGCTGCACTCGAAAAAAGAGATTGAAGAGTACTTCGCCAACGTCTGGACCACCATGCGCGCCTGTATCGATCGCGGTATGAACACCGAAGGCGTGCTGCCAGGCCCGCTGCGTGTGCCGCGTCGCGCCTCAGCCCTGCGCCGTCTGCTGGTCTCCAGCGATAAGCTCTCTAACGATCCGATGATCGTCGTGGACTGGGTGAATATGTTCGCGCTGGCGGTAAACGAAGAGAATGCGGCGGGCGGTCGCGTCGTGACTGCCCCGACCAACGGTGCCTGCGGTATCGTGCCGGCAGTGCTGGCTTATTACGACCACTTTATTGAGTCCGTTAGCCCGGATATCTATATTCGCTACTTCCTCGCCGCCGGGGCGATTGGCGCGCTCTATAAAATGAACGCCTCGATTTCCGGTGCGGAAGTGGGCTGCCAGGGCGAAGTGGGTGTCGCCTGTTCTATGGCGGCTGCGGGACTGGCAGAGCTGCTGGGCGCAAGCCCGGAGCAGGTTTGCGTTGCCGCAGAGATCGGTATGGAGCACAACCTCGGTCTCACCTGCGATCCGGTCGCCGGCCAGGTTCAGGTTCCCTGCATTGAGCGTAACGCCATCGCCTCGGTGAAGGCGATTAACGCCGCGCGGATGGCGATGCGCCGCACCAGCGCGCCGCGCGTCTCTCTCGACAAGGTTATCGAAACCATGTACGAGACCGGGAAAGATATGAATGCCAAGTACCGCGAAACCTCGCGCGGTGGTCTGGCGATCAAAGTGCAGTGTGACTAAACCCGCCTCTCTCAGCGCCGTTCAACCGAACGGCGCTTTTTTACCCGCTACGCCACAGATCGAGAATATTCCCCGCCGTTTGTGCATAAGCTGAGCAATTTCCCGCTACACTTCAACTGTGCTGGCATGGCAATCAGGCCAGGGAAATTACAGGCGATCGGCGCATGCAAACGGCTCAGCGGATCATCAAAAGCTATCGACAGCGGCGCGCCACGGTTTGCGTGCTGGCGGGCATTGCCGCGCTCATATTAACCCTCGCCTTTCGCTTTATTTCCGAGCGCAACCTCAACCAGCAGCGTGTCGCCTCCTTTACCCACCATGCGGTGGTGAATTTTGATCGCCTGCTGCTACCGCTGGAATCGACACGCGAAACTGTTTCGCCGCTGGTTGGCAAACCCTGTGACGGGGTGCATCTACAACTGCGTAAAATCGCCGCCAGCCTGCAGACGGTGCGCTCCATTACGCTGGTGCATGACGGCATACTCTACTGCTCAAGCATCTTTGGCGATCGCAACGTTCCTGTCCACCAGCTCCAGCCGAGCCTGCCGGCAAAAACCACCCTGCTGGTCCTCTCCACGGACCAGTCTTTGCTGAAAGATCGACCGGTGTTGATCGTGTGGTTCCCCACCGCCGCAGACGGGCAAAGCGGCGTGATGGAGGTAGTCAATATTGAACTGTTAAGCCGCTTAATGCTGGAGCCGCAGCCGCCGCTCATCACCCGCGTGGCGCTCTCCGTCACCGGGCGACATCTGGTGCAGGGAAAAGGTCTGCTGGAGACCTTACCGCTGGCTGATGATGAGAAGCGCTATCAGCGCGCCTCGCAATTCTTCCCTCTTTCAGTGAGTGTGAGCGGCCCGGGTGCCACGCGACTGGCGCTGCAACATCTGCCTTCACAGCTGCCGCTGGCGCTGATGATTGGGCTTTTAACCAGCGTGATTACCTGGTTTACCACCGCCAGCCGCATGAGCTTCGCCCGCGAGATTAACCTTGGCTTAACGGGACGCGAATTCGCACTCTTCTGCCAGCCCGTGCTGCATGCCCAGAGCCTGAAGTGCGTCGGCGTCGAGATCCTGCTGCGCTGGCACAATCCGCGCCAGGGCGCGATTTCGCCCGAGGTCTTTATACCTATTGCCGAGGCGCAGCATCTGATCGCCCCGCTGACCCGTTATGTGCTGATTGAGGTGCAGGCGCATCGCCACCTCTTTCCGGCCGATGCCCACTTCCATATCGGTATTAACGCCGCCCCCAGCCATCTGCGCGATGGCGAGTTACTGAAAGATCTGCACCGGTTGTGGTTTGTTCACCATCCGGTGCAGCAGTTAATCATTGAGTTGACCGAGCGCGATGCGTTGCAGGATGTTGATTCGCGCATGATGCACGAGCTGCATCACAACGGCGTAAAGATTGCGATCGATGATTTCGGCACCGGCAATAGCGCCCTGAGCTGGCTGGAGAAGCTGCAACCGGACATTCTGAAAATCGACAAATCCTATACTGCGGCGATCGGCACCGATGCGGTGAACTCTAAGGTGACCGACATTATTATCGCGCTCGCGCAGCGGCTGGATATTGAACTGGTTGCTGAAGGGGTGGAAACCCCGCAGCAGGCGCAATACTTGCGTCAGCAAGGGGTGCAGTCACTGCAGGGATATCTGTTTGCTCAACCGATGCCGATTGAGCATTTCCCGGCGTGGTTAGCCGGGAATGGAACGCCAGCCGCGCATGACGATCGGCTGACACCGTTGATGACGATCGAGGATCACTCCTCTTCGTCTTGAGCCGGTTGCTCTTTAACAATACGCACCAGATCGACCCGGTAGTCATTCGCTTCCATCACGGTGATATGCAGCGGCGCAATGGCAAAGGTTTCGCCCACCGGCGGGATCTGCCCACGCGCGGCAATAACCAGACCCGCAACGGTGGCGATATCTTCCTCTTCGTTGACGAAGTTATCGAGATCCAGCGTGTGTTGCAGCGCATGCAGGTCGGTAGTGCCTTTTACCAGCCAGCCGTCGCCGTCGGCAATGATTTCCGGCGTTTCATCCGCATCGGGGAATTCACCGGCAATCGCCTCCAGCACGTCCAGCGGGGTTACCAGCCCCTGAACCACACCAAACTCATTGGTGACAATTACGAAGCTACCGCGCGCGCGGCGTAATACCGCCAGCAGCTTGATCGGGTCGAGGGTTTCCGGCACCACAATTGCCGGCGACTCAGATGCGATAGCGGCAACATCGACGCCCTCTTCCAGCGACACCAGTAACTCTTTGGCGCGCACAATACCGATCACTTCATCCAGTTCGCCACGGCAGACCGGGAACAGGCTGTGCGGGGAAGAGAGCAACTGCTGGCGGATCTCGTCAACGCTCAGGTTGGCATCCACCCAGCTGATATCACCGCGCGGCGTCATAATGCTGCGCAGGGAGCGGGAGGCCAGCGTCAGTACGCCGTTGATCATATAGCGCTCCTCTTCTGCAAACGCGCCTTCCGGCACCGTTACTGAGGTATCGCTGTCCGTCTCGGTTTGCGTCGTATTCTGACGGCGACCGCCCATCAGACGCACAATCGCATCCGCAGTGCGTGCACGCAGCGGCAGGCGCGACTGGTTGCGGAGAAAGTTACGGCGCGCAACCTGGTTAAAGAACTCAATGATGATTGAGAAGCCAATCGCGGCGTAGAGGTAGCCTTTCGGAATATGGAAGCCAAAGCCCTCTGCGACCAGGCTCAGACCAATCATCAGCAGGAAGCTTAGACAGAGCACCACCACCGTCGGATGCTGGTTCACAAAGTTGGTCAGCGGCTTCGAGGCCAGCAGCATTACCGCCATGGCGATTACCACCGCTGCCATCATCACCGGCAGGTGATTGACCATACCGACCGCAGTAATCACCGCATCGAGGGAGAAGACCGCATCAAGAATAACGATCTGCGTCACCACCACCCAGAAGCTGGCATAGCCTTTACCGTGTCCGCCATCGTGATCGCGGTTTTCCAGCCGTTCGTGCAGCTCCGTGGTGGCCTTAAACAGTAGGAAAATACCGCCCAGCAGCATGATTAAATCACGGCCGGAGAAGGTAAGATTCCAGACGGAGAAGAGCGGCTGGGTGAGCGTCACCATCCATGAGATCAGCGACAGCAGGCCAAGTCGCATCACCAGCGCCAGCGACAGACCGATCAGACGCGCTTTATCACGCTGCTTCGGCGGCAGTTTGTCGGCAAGAATGGCGATAAAGACCAGGTTATCAATACCCAGCACAATTTCCAGTACAACCAGCGTCAACAAACCGATCCAAATCTGCGGATCCATTAAGAATTCCATGACAGGCTCCTGTTCAGGGAAACAGTACAAGGTGCGCGAAAATGCGCAGGCGTGATGACATTGACTCTATTTGAAAGGGGGTGAGATTCACCGGAATGCGTGGCGCGGAAGGGCCATAAAGTGAACTGACGTCGGTGACGATCCATACGATGGGCTACTGCCCTTTACTCCTGGTAACTTAAACGGAGGTTAAACATAGCAAAGAGCCTGGGTAGCTGGCAAAGATTTACCAGAATTTGCAAAGTGTATGGATATTTTGCGCCACAAATTTTCATCTTTATGAAACCTAAATTACGGATCTTCATCACATAAATTATTTTTTCACTCTCTAAAATAATTCGCGAAAGTTCCTAAACTTCTCTTTGAGTTTATCTCTGAATCGATTCGCTTTTTTGGTGCCGATTCACAATACATCCATCGCGTGGATGTTAACGACAAGAATAAGGAGGTAGCAAGTGACTATTGCTATTGTTATAGGCACACATGGTTGGGCGGCAGAACAACTGCTTAAAACCGCCGAGATGCTGCTTGGCGAGCAGGAAAATGTCGGATGGATCGATTTTGTTCCCGGTGAAAACGCGGAGACGTTAATCGAAAAGTATCAGGCGCAGCTGGCAAAACTGGATACCAATCAGGGCGTGCTGTTTCTCGTCGATACATGGGGTGGCAGCCCGTTTAACGCCGCCAGCCGCATTGTCGTCGATAACGAGCATTATGAGGTGATAGCCGGCGTAAATATCCCGATGCTGGTAGAAACCCTGATGGCGCGTGATGATAACCCAACCTTCGATGAGCTGGTGGCGCTGGCCGTCGAGACCGGACGCGAAGGCGTGAAGGCGCTGAAAGCACAGCCGGTGGAAAAACCCGCTCCTGCAGCGGTTCAGCCGACGGCTGCCCCGAAAGCCGCTACCCCCGCTAAACCGATGGGGCCGAACGACTATATGGTCATTGGTCTGGCACGTATTGATGACCGCTTGATCCACGGCCAGGTCGCCACCCGCTGGACGAAAGAGACCAACGTCACCCGCATTATTGTCGTCAGTGATGAGGTAGCTGCCGATAACGTGCGTAAAACGCTGCTGACGCAGGTCGCACCGCCGGGGGTAACGGCGCACGTTGTCGATGTCGCGAAGATGATCCGCGTCTATAACAACCCGAAATATGCCGGTGAGCGCGTAATGCTGCTCTTCACCAACCCTACCGATGTCGAGCGCATCGTCGAGGGCGGCGTAAAACTTACCTCGGTCAATATCGGTGGTATGGCCTACCGCCAGGGCAAAACCCAGGTAAATAACGCTGTTTCCGTCGATGAGAAAGATATTGAGGCGTTTCGCAAACTCAACGATCGCGGCATTGAGCTGGAAGTCCGTAAAGTTTCAAACGATCCGAAACTGAAAATGATGGATTTGATCAGCAAAGTGGCGAAGTAACCGCGACGACCTGATTGACTCAGTTTTCATACTTACGTCTGATTTAGCTATAGGAGAAGTACAATGGAGATTACCACTCTTCAGATTGTGCTGGTGTTCGTCGTCGCATGTATTGCCGGTATGGAGTCGATACTTGACGAGTTCCAGTTCCACCGTCCGTTGGTGGCATGTACGTTGGTTGGTATCGTTCTGGGTGATATGAAAACCGGTATCATCATCGGCGGTACGCTTGAGATGATCGCGCTTGGCTGGATGAACATCGGTGCGGCGGTCGCGCCCGATGCCGCGCTGGCGTCGATTATTTCCACCATTCTGGTCATTGGCGGCCACCAGAGCATCGGTGCCGGTATTGCGCTGGCGATCCCGCTTGCCGCAGCAGGCCAGGTGCTGACCATCATCGTGCGTACCATTACCGTCGGTTTCCAGCACGCGGCAGATAAAGCCGCAGATAACGGTAACCTTACCGCCCTCTCCTGGATCCACGTCTCCTCCCTGTTCTTGCAAGCAATGCGTATCGCCATCCCGGCGGTGATTGTGGCTATCTCTGTCGGTACCAGCGAAGTGCAGAACATGCTCAACGCCATTCCGGAAGTGGTGACCAGCGGTCTGAATATTGCCGGTGGCATGATCGTGGTGGTCGGTTACGCGATGGTCATCAATATGATGCGCGCAGGCTATCTGATGCCGTTCTTCTACCTCGGCTTCGTGACGGCGGCATTTACTAACTTCAACCTTGTTTCGCTGGGTGTGATCGGTGCCGTTATGGCCATTCTCTACATTCAGGTTAGCCCGAAATATAACCGCACTGCAGGCGGCGCTGCACCAGCAGCTGGTGCCAACGATCTTGATAACGAACTGGATTAACAGGTGAACGACATGGTTGATATGACGAAAACTCCGACTGAGAAAAAGCTCACCCAGAGTGATATTCGCAGCGTGTTCCTGCGTTCTAACCTCTTCCAGGGCTCGTGGAACTTCGAACGTATGCAGGCACTCGGCTTCTGCTTCTCAATGGTACCGGCGATTAAACGCCTCTATCCGGAAAATAACGAAGCCCGCCGCCAGGCGATTAAACGTCACCTGGAGTTCTTCAACACTCACCCTTATGTTGCCGCGCCGGTGCTTGGCGTGACGCTGGCGATGGAGGAGCAGCGTGCGAACGGCGCAGAAATTGACGATGGTGCCATAAACGGTATCAAAGTGGGTCTGATGGGGCCGCTGGCAGGCGTCGGCGACCCGATTTTCTGGGGTACAGTGCGTCCGGTCTTTGCAGCACTCGGTGCCGGGATCGCCATGAGCGGCAGTCTGCTCGGCCCGCTGCTCTTCTTCTTCCTCTTTAATATCGTGCGTCTTGCCACCCGCTACTACGGCGTGGCGTATGGCTATCGCAAAGGGATCGATATCGTTAAAGATATGGGCGGCGGTTTCCTGCAAAAGCTGACCGAGGGGGCGTCAATCCTCGGCCTGTTTGTAATGGGGGCGCTGGTCAACAAGTGGACGCATGTGAATATTCCGCTGGTGGTATCGGAAATTACCGACCAGACCGGTAAAACCACGGTGACCACGGTGCAGACCATCCTCGACCAGCTGATGCCGGGCCTGGTGCCGCTGCTGCTGACCTTCGCCTGTATGTGGCTGCTGCGCAAAAAAGTGAATCCGCTGTGGATCATTGTCGGCTTCTTCGTGATCGGGATTGTCGGCTACGCCATCGGCCTGCTGGGTCTTTAAACGACGTTGTCATCACCGGGGGCGTGACTGCCCCCGGTTTTTTATTTAAGGAGATGAGATGACGATTACGGATAGCGTGCTGCTGCTGTTTGTCGCCGCCCTGCTGGCGTTTGCGATCTATGACGAGGTGGTGATGCCCCGGCGCAAAGGCGAAACGCTGCTCACCGTTCCGCTGCTGCGCAGGAGCCGTACTGATGGCGCCATTTTTGTCGGTCTGCTGGTTATTCTGATTTATAACAACAGCGTCAATGGCGGGACATCATTAACCATGTGGTTATTATTTGCGCTTGCGCTGCTGGGTATTTACCTGTTTTGGATCCGCGCCCCGAAAGCTATCTTTAAATCACACGGGTTTTTCTTTGCTAATGCGTGGATTGAATATAACCGCATTACAGAGATGAATTTATCTGAGGATGGTGTGCTGGTGATGCAATTAGAGCAGCGGCGATTACTGATTCGTGTACGAAATATAGACGACCTCGAGAAAATATACAGAGTAATGGTTAAAACTCAATAAGTTAGAGAATATACCTCACGCTTTACTGCACAAAAAAGAGGCTTGAATATAGCCTCTGCTATATTTCTCATAAGAAATTACCTACCTTTATTAACGTTATTTTCACCTCGAAAGCCGAATGACAATCATTACCGGCGAACTCCGTCATGAATATTTCTCTGCTGTTGTTTTATATTCCAAAAATATGGTAAGGTGCGTCCGTCGTTGGGGAGTAGCCGATTTCCGCCATGCGGAGATGTACGTGTCAACATACTCGTTGCAAAACGTGGCACGTACGGACTGAACATCGTTCAGTCAGGCGAGACCATTGACACACCGACTGCTGTTTACTGGGGGCAGTGGTGTGTTATATGGAACTCCCGGTCAGGACGCACAGATGAATTTATCCGCCACCCTGCTTCTCGCCTTTGGTATGTCGATGGACGCCTTCGCCGCTTCTATCGGTAAAGGTGCTACGCTCCGCAATCCTAAATTTTCCGACGCCCTGCGTACCGGTCTTATCTTCGGCGCGATTGAAACCTTAACCCCGCTGCTGGGCTGGGGTCTCGGAATGCTCGCCTCGCAATTTGTGCTTGAGTGGAATCACTGGATCGCCTTCGTGCTGCTGGCATTTCTTGGCAGCAGAATGGTGCTTGAGGGCTTTCGCGGCAATGCGGATGACGAGGCAGATATGCCCCATCGCCACGGTTTCTGGTTACTGGTGACCACCGCGATTGCTACCAGCCTGGATGCGATGGCGGTCGGTGTCGGGCTCGCATTTTTGCAGGTCAATATACTTACTACCGCGCTGGCGATTGGCTGCGCCACCCTTATTATGTCGACGCTTGGCATGATGGTGGGCCGTTTTATCGGCCCGCTGCTGGGGAAACGCGCCGAGATCCTCGGCGGCGTAGTGCTTATTGGTATTGGCGTGCAGATCCTCTACAGCCACTTTGCCGGCTAGCTTTCCCGCCGTAAGCAGTGGATGGTGAAATCCGTCTGGCAGCGAAATGTTGTTGTCGCCGCCAGCTGTTGCCACACTTCCGGCTTCGCCCGCCAGGCAAATGGCGTCATTTGCAGGAGCGCAACGGCCTCTTCGCCGGTCAGTTCCATCTCATAAGCGAGCGACTGTTCAGAAATCAGCGTAAACCCTTCGATTTCACCACTGTTTGGCGCGTGTAGTTGTATCTCATCATAAATCAGACCCTTCAGCTCCATTAAGTGGCGCGGCCCGGGTGCAGCGGTGATCACCACGCCCTGCGGTTTCATTACACGGGCCAGCTCCTGCGCTTTACAGGGCGCGTAAATACGCACCAGCCCATCAATGCTGTTATCGTCAAAAGGCAAGCGGTGGCTGGAGGCTACGCAAAACATCACCTGCGGATAGCGTTTTGCCGCGGCGCGGATCGCCGCTTTCGAGACATCGAGACCTACAGTTTGCGCGCCTCGCGCGCGGCCTACTCCGGCAAATGCCTGTGTGTAGTACCCTTCCCCGCAGCCGATATCGAGTAGCGCCGTCGCTTCTGCCGGCAGAGTCTCTTCAAACAGGCTGCAGATTTTATCGCGCAGGGGTTGATAGTGCCCGGCATCAAGAAATGCCCGGCGCGCCTGCATCATTTCAGCGTTATCACCGGGATCGCGCGAGCGTTTATGCTGAACGGGCAATAAATTGACGTAACCCTCTTTGGCGATATCGAACTGATGCCGCTGCGGACAGATAAATGCACGCTCATGGCGGCTTAACGGTGCATGGCAAAGGGGGCAACTGAATGGCATAAACACTCCGGCGAGACAGACTTTTTCAAAGAGCGAAGTGTACCGTCAAATGTTGCGGCAGGGAAAATAAAAAGCCCCGCACAATGGCGAGGCTTGATAACTGACATTGATACGCGAAACGCGTCTCAAGCTCAGAGGTGTCGAAATCAGATAGCAGTTACGTTAACTGCAGCCGGGCCTTTCTGACCGTCCTGAATTTCAAACTCAACGTTCTGGCCTTCAGCCAGAGTTTTGAAGCCGTTACCCTGGATAGCAGAGAAATGTACGAATACATCTTTGCTGCCGTCAGCCGGAGTAATGAAACCAAAACCTTTAGACTCGTTGAACCACTTAACTTGACCTTTAATCTTTGCCATTTGCAAAATTCCTTAATGTATATACTTCGCCCGCAGGCATTGACTGAGAAAACTGAGACATTACTGCTTGAGGCACTAATATAAGGTTCGGCAGAGAAGCTGTATTCAACGAAACGTTTTACTCAGGACTTCTTTACTGAAAATGCCACACATAAACAGAACTGTACCTCGATTGACCCACAACGTGTTATCACATAATACGTAAACTATGGCAAGCCATTTTTAGATATGTCTCGATCCGCCGCACAAATTCTAAGGAGAGCGAAACAACCACTGTTCATTTATTCACTTCAATGACCGTTATAGCAGCCGCTGCATAAGCAGGTTTACCCGGTAAACGTAGACCATTTCTTTCGATTCATCAAGCAGTTCCATGAACTTACCCGCTAGCGGAGATGCTCATGCGTTTCGCTTATATGCTAAGAGCTTTCTGCGAATAGTTATGCGGATAATGGGATTAGGAAGATTCTCAAATGATTATTGCACTAGGCCGAAACTATTGCTGAGGTTAACTATGGATAATTACTGAGCAAATAAGCAGAGGCGTGCACCAAAATAATGAAATTATGATGACACTGCATCATTTAAAGGCAATAAAAACGTTTCGCGCAAATTAGACACAGGCAATTTTAATAGCGCTTACTTTTTATGGCGTTCGGCTTAAATTACGCAGGGATAAATACTGACCAATTTTCAGGATCCTGAAGTTATCATTTTCCCCTGCCGCTTCGCTTAACGCGCGTTGTAACTCCAGCACCGGCTCATCCAGTGATTCATCGGCCAGTTCAAATACGCCCCAGTGAATGGGAAAAGCCAGCGGTGAACCTAATTGCTGCCACAGCGAGACCGCACTCTGGGGATCCATATGGTTTGACGACATGAACCAGCGTGGTGCATAGGCCCCGGCAGGCAGCGCCGCTGCGTCGATTTGTCCAAGCCGTTGCGGGATCTGCAAAAGCTCTTCGCTGTAGCCCGTGTCACCGGGAAACCAGAAACGCAATGCTTCCGACTCAACCACCCAGCCGCACCACAACGAGCGGTTACGATCCCACGGCGTGCGCATACTCCAGTGCTGGGCGGGAACGGCTGTTAAATGCAGCCCGCTGAGTGAGGCATGTTGCCACCAGTCCAGCTCGGTCACAACACGCGCGCCAAAACGACGAAGCGTGTCACCTAACCCGAGCGGGACAAAGATTTTTACCTCAGGAAAGCGGCGCAGCAGGGCGCGAATTGTCCAGCGGTCCAGATGATCGTAATGATTGTGCGAGATAAGAATGGCATCAAGGGCCGGAAGATCGTCAATGGACAATGCAGGCGGAGTGCGCCGCAGGGGCCCGGCGAAACGAAGCGGGGAGGCACGTCGGGAAAAAACCGGATCGGTGAGCAGGTATTTGCCCTGCACACGGAGAAGAACAGAGGCATGGCCAAGCCACCAAAGGCCATCGTCACCCGGGGTGATCCCGGCTTTCTGCCACCAAGCCTCAATAAAAGCGTCATACCCTGCGGCTGGTGGGCGGGGAAGCCCGGCGGCTTTGCGGGCCTGCCGCCAGCGTTTTACATCGCCGGGCTGATGCGCTACGGCCGTCGGGTTACAAAAACCGTCCGGCGTATGATGGGAGAGCGCAGGATCGTACCAGGGATTTTTCCAGACCATCTCTCCCCTCCTTCCTGATTAGCGTTCAGCCACCAGCCGGATAAACTCCTCCTCTTCACCTTTGGTCTTGCTTTTTTCGACCTCAGGGAGAGACGCTTTTTCCGGCTCATTCGCTTCACAAAGACGGCGCAGCAGCGCATTTTGCCGTTTTTGCTGATCGAGCAGCGCTTCCAGCAGCTCAATCTGCTCATTTGTACGCGAACTGGCACGATTGATAAAGAACCACAGCACCAGGCCAATCACCAGAACCACCACAGAAACCAGCATAGACGCAAAATTTAACGCGCCAGAATTTAAGATTTCGTTCATTTCACACCCTCAAAGTAGACGCAGCATTTTACCACTGGCTCTCAGGAAGGAAATCTTTCACTGCAGAAATGCGCTTACCAGGGGATGAATTTATTGATGACACAAATACCACTAAAAAATTGTACATCCTGATCGCACATGACATTGAGCATTTGAGTCCAGAGCAGCAGGCAGACCACCACCACGGCAATCAGCAACAGCCATCTAAATTTTCTCACTCCATTCTCCGAAACATTTCAAGGTGTAAGCACACTAGCACGGCTTCCTTAAACAGCGGGTAACTGTACCGCCTTTCGGTATTTTTAGGAATGTGTGACTTGTTTCGTCCAATAAAAAACGTAGCCTTAATGCCAGACTTAATCGATGTGCAAGGAGCAAACATGCGTACACTTATTCGAAGCGTTATCGTTATCGCGCTGCTGTGGATCGGGCTCTTGCTGAGCGGTTATGGCGTATTAATTAACAGTAAAGAGAACGCCGCAGGTCTTGGTTTACAGTGTAAATACGCGACGGCACGCGGCACCAGCACAGCGCAATATGTGCACTCAAGCAACGGATTTTTTGGCCTTTCCAACTGCCCGCTGATGCGTAAAAGCGATAACGTTATTGATAACGGCTGATTTTTCCCATGAAAAAGCCGCCCATGAGGGCGGCTTTTTTGGCAACTATCAGAACGGATAGTCGTTATAGCCCATCTGTTCAGAAATTTTGCGCGCTGCCTGATGCAGCATTTCCACATACTCGTGCAGACGCTCTTCGGAGAAACGCAGGGTCGGGAATGAGATACTCAGTCCGGCAATAACCACGCCAAAACGGTCGAACACCGGTACGCCGATGCAGCGTAATCCCTCTTCCTGCTCTTCATTATCTTCGCCGTAGCCCTGCTGACGGACGATATCCAGCATCGGCAGCAGATCTTCAGTGCTGGTAATGGTGCGATCGGTACTGCGCTTGTATTCAACGCCTTCAAGGATCTGTTTCACTTCATCGCGATCGCGCCAGGCCAGCAGCACTTTACCAATCGCGGTGCTATAGAGCGGGTTGCGGCGACCAATACGAGAATACATGCGCAGGTTATACATCGAATCGATCTTATGGATATAGACGATGCTGTCTTCATCGAGAGCACCCAGATGGATGGTCTCTTTCGTCAGGCGAGAGAGTTCACGCATCTGGATATCCGCGCTGCGGATCAAATCAACGTTCTGCAGTGCACGCGCACCAAGTTCAAATAACTTCAGCGTCAGGGAATATTTCTCTGACTCCCCTTCCTGTGCCACGTAGCCTAACGATTTCATGGTCTGCAAAAAGCGATAAACGGTGCTTTTTGACATCATGACGCGCTGTGAAAGCTCGGTAATGCCGATTTCACGCTCTTCGCCCAAAGCCTGCAAAATGCCAAAGACCTTCAATACAGAAGAGACAGAATCTGGCTGCTTGTCCAAATCCGCGATTGCCATTAATCACCTCATCGCCTGTGTTTTATAAAAATCAGAATAGGTTTTTATTATAAATTCGTCGACCATCCGCCGCAATGCACGAATGCCTGGTTCGTTACAAATCTGCGACATTACGCCTGAAAGGTGTTGATGCCACGATCGCAGAAGCGATTGCGCGATAATCTACTTAATTTACCGCCCCACATTCATACCATTCCTGCGGGTTAGCGCTGATTAAAAACAAAAAAGCGCGTCAATAGACGCGCTTTTTTGTTTGTGCCGGTAATTTAATTACTTGAGGTATGCGCCGGAACGCAATGCTTCGATACGTTTGTCCAGCGGCGGGTGCGTCATAAAGAGTTCGCTCAGGGATTTTGATTTCCCGTTGATGCAAAACGCCATCATGCTGCTCGCCTCCTGCGGTTCATAGCTGGTTTTCAGCCTTTGCAGTGCAGCAATCATCTTCTCGCGTCCCACCAGGCGGGCTGAGCCTGCGTCGGCATGGAATTCACGGTGGCGGGAGAACCACATGGTGATCACGCTCGCCAGAATACCGAACACCAGCTCAAGCACGGTTGCGACGGCAAAGTAGACCAGCGGATTACCGTTACTCTCTTCACCCTCTTCGCGATCTCCACTCATAAAGCCGGCGGCAATCTGGGCAAGAATACGCGAGATAAAGATAACGAAGGTGTTCACAATGCCCTGAATCAGCGTCATGGTTACCATGTCACCGTTAGCAATATGGCTGATTTCGTGGGCGATGACCGCCTCGGCTTCATCTCGGCTCATGTTTTGCAACAGACCGGTGCTGACGGCAACCAGAGAAGCATCGCGACGCGCACCGGTAGCGAAGGCATTAATATCCGGTGCGTGATAGATCGCCACCTGCGGCATCGCAATGCCTGCCTGGCGAGACTGCTGCGCAACAGTATCCATCAGCCAGCGCTCCATATCGTTGCGCGGCTGCTCAATCACTTCACCACCTACAGATTTCAGCGCCATCCATTTCGACATCAACAGTGAAATGAACGAGCCGCCAAAACCGAACAGCAGCGCCATAATCATTAACCCCTGAACGCTGCTCGACTGAATGCCCGTCAGGCTAAGCACAAGGCCGAACACCAACATGACAGCCAGGTTAGTCAACAGGAAGAGCGCGATTCGCATCATAATTTTCTTTTAACCTCGATTTAACAAAACGCACTATGCGGTTACCCACATCGTATGGGCGTGCGGGCTATTTTCAAGCATGACTACTGCGTAAGTCACGAGAAAAACACAACTTTACATTTTGTAGCAGGATGCTTACGTGGCGGGGTTTTGTTAAAAAAACAGGCACAATCTCTTGTGCCTGTTGGGGAGTTACTTCGCAGAAGCGGGTTGCGCTGCAGGCTGATCTTTTTCAAGATGCGCCAGGTCGAGCGCGATATGCACCGTCTCATCAAGGTAGGGATCTGGCTCCTGATAATCCTTCGGCAGATCGTCCAGTTTCTTCAACAGCGGCTTGCCTTCACGCTTGAAGCGATCGTTGAGGCGCGAGAGACGAATAGCATCATCCTCCGCATTCTCTTTTTCACGCTGCGCCAGGTTCAACGACACCATATCGCGTTTCGCTTTCAGGGCTTCAAAACGGGCGATGTCTTTATTGATGTACTGGAACTCAGGATCTTTCGCGATACGCTCATCATGCTTTTTCAGCAGCTCAGGTCCGAAAGGTTTCAAATCGCCGGCGCGCACAAAGGTGGCAGCATTAATGCTGTCCCACGGCAGTGCGTTATCCTCGAATTTTTCCCCGGTTTCCGTTACCTGCGTACCGGTCGGCATGATGATATCCGGCGTGACGCCTTTACGCTGCGTGCTGCCACCGTTCACACGATAGAATTTCTGGATGGTGTACTGCACCGAGCCCAGCGCTGGCCATTCCGGACGCAGCATCTGATCGTAGATACGGTTGAGCGAGCGGTACTGCTGCACGGTGCCTTTACCGAAGGTCGGTTCGCCGACAATCAGTGCGCGACCATAATCCTGCATTGCCGCAGCAAAGATCTCTGATGCCGAGGCGCTGAAGCGGTCAACCAGCACCACCAGCGGACCTTTGTAATAAACCACGCCATCGGTATCGCTATCTTCACGCACTTTGCCGTTGTTATCGCGCACCTGCACCACCGGGCCGGACGGGATAAAGAGACCGGAGAGCGAGACCGCTTCCGTCAGCGCCCCGCCACCGTTGGCGCGAAGATCGATAATCACGCTCTTAACGTTCTGTTTTTCCAGCTTCTGAAGCTGCACTTTCACGTCATCGGTTAACCCGACGTAGAAGCCTGGAATATCCAGCACGCCGACTTTTTCTTTACCGACGGTTTTAACAGACATCTTCACGGCGCGATCTTCAAGGCGAATACGCTCGCGCGTCAGCGTCACAATGCGCGTTTTGGTCCCCTTGCCCGCAGGCAGGATCTCAAGGCGCACTTTGCTGCCTTTCGGCCCTTTGATCAGCGCAACGACGTCATCAAGACGCCAGCCGATAACATCGACCATATTCTGCCCGGTCTGACCAACGCCAACGATACGATCGCCGACAGTAATTGCTTTACTCTTCGCCGCCGGACCACCGGCAACCATCGAGTTAATCACCGTATAGTCATCATCGCCCTGCAGCACGGCACCGATCCCCTCAAGCGAAAGGCTCATTTCGGTGTTGAACTGCTCAGTATTACGCGGTGACAGGTAGTTGGTGTGCGGATCGATTTCACGCGCAAAGGCGGTCATCGCCAGCGAGAAGACATCTTCGCTGTTGGTTTGCGCCAGACGGCGGATGGCGAACTTATAGCGACGAGAGAGGGTCTCGCGGATCTCTTTCTCATCTTTGCCGGTGAGCTTGAGGCTCAGTTCGTCATATTTAACCTTGCTGTCCCATAGCGCATTCAGCTCGGCCTCATCTTTAGGCCACGGCGCTTTGCTGCGGTCGAGGTTAAACGAGTCGTTACCGGTGAAGTCCATCGGCCGCTCCAGCACTTTAAGGGCGTACTGGTAGCGCTCAAAACGGCGCTGCTGCGCTTTATTGTAGAGGTCGTAAAAGACATCCAGCTTGCCGCTACGCAGCTCATCACCAATCTCATTTTTCTTCTGCGAGAACTGCTCAACGTCGCTGGCCAGCAGGACGTTGTGGCTGTAATCGAGCAGATTAAGATAGCGGGTGAAAATCTTCGCGGAGAAGGCGTTGTCCAGATCGAACTGGCGGTAGTGGGAGCGTGTAAAACGCGAAGTGACGCGCTCGCTCACCGTCGCGTGCTGCGTCTCTTCTTTTAATACCGGGATTTGATCGGCCCGGGTAATATCTTCCACAGCCAGGGCGTGGCCTGTTACGAATAACAGGCCGGCCAACGCTGTGCGCTTAAACAAAGTGTTCATGCCAGGCCAGGCCTCCGTTTCAGAACAAGAGATGTTCTGCGCGTACAATCATCGACATACCCGAGCTAAGCTGTACGCGAACGCCGTCTTTGGTGATTTCAAGCACGGTTGCGCTCATCGCGTTATTACCCGCTTTCACTTTCAGGTCCTGACCCACGCTCAGCACGGAGATATCAGACACTGGCGTATGGCGCTCTTCCTGCTGCGGTTGCGGTGCGCGTTCGCGCTGCGGTTTAGCCGCCGGCTTATCAGCGCGAGGCTTGCGCTGTTCTGCGCCCTCTTTACGGCGCGGAGCCGGGCGAGGTTTGCGCTCACGACGCGGTGCGTCTTCCTGACCAGCAGCAGCGGCAGCTTCACGTTTTTTGGCTTGTTGCTCAGCGCGTTGCGCCTGCACACGCGCTTTTGCTTCTTCAAGCTGCTTACGGGCATGCTCAACGTGTTGCTCATCCAGCACGCCACAGGCGTTGCCGTCGAGATCGACACGCGTTGCGCCAGCTTTAATACCGTACAGGTAACGCCAGCTCGAAGTATAAAGACGTAGAGCGGAACGAAGCTGGGTTTTACTGAGATTCATCTCACCCTCAACACGCGCCACTAAATCCTGAAAGATACCGATTTTCAGGGGGCGTGCCTCGCCTTCAGCACTGAAACAGTGAGGGAAACGTTCGGCCAAAAAAGCGATCACTTCTTTACTGCTATTCAACTTAGGTTGATTTTCCATGAAATTTCCTGATTACAACGGACGTTGCCAACAAGCGCAGGCATGAACAGGCGTCATTATAATGACGCTAACAGTAAATGCTACGTTATCCGTTGATTATCCTGCGACAGTCGCAAAGAATTTTTGATAATCGGTTGCTGCAAGGCACTGTTCCAGATGGGAAACCAGCTCGCGCAGGCCCTTTTCATCCGCTTCGCTAAAGCGCGAAAATTCGACGCTGTCGATGTCCAGCACGCCGATGATCTGACCACTTACTGTGATCGGCAGCACAATTTCGGAGTTACTGGCCGCATCGCAGGCGATATGCCCGTCAAACTGATGAACGTCTTCAACCCGCTGCACACGGTTTTGCGCGACTGCGCTACCACAAACACCGCGCCCGACAGGAATACGAACGCAGGCGATTTTGCCCTGGAACGGCCCTAATACCAGCGTGTCACCCTCCAGTAAATAGAAACCGGCCCAGTTGACCCCATCCAGACGTTCAAAAAGTAGCGCGCTGGTATTAGACAACGTCGCTAAAAAACTGGTTTCACCTGCCATTAATGCCTGAAAATCGCGGTTTAAGTCCGCGTAAAACTCTGCTTTGTTCATTATCCAACCACTTTGGTGTCTTACTGAGTAAACGGCTAAGCCTAATAAAATAAGCATTAAATGCGTTGATGCTCAAGATGTTCTCATCATGAGTTAATATAGATGCATCTAACCCTTTTCTGATCCGGCCGATGGCACTAAAGATACAACACATTTCGCTTAACAAAAAAATTGCGATCCATCATGTCGGCGAAGCTTTGCCACGGGCACATTATCAGCGCTGCCCGCAATGCGATACGCTTTTTGCGTTACCGGTGATGAAATCGCACCAAAGTGCATTTTGTCCCTGCTGTGACGCCAAAATTCGCGATGGGCGCGACTGGTCACTAACCCGTCTTGCCGCTATGGCGGTGACGATGCTGATGCTGATGCCTTTTGCCTGGGGCGAACCGCTGCTCCACTTTTATCTGCTGGGCGTGCGTATTGATGCCAACCTGCTGCAGGGGATCTGGCAGATGACCTCACAAGGCGATGCGCTTACCGCCGCGATGGTACTCTTCTGTACCGTCGGCGCGCCGCTGGTGCTGGTCAGCGCTATCGCCTATTTGTGGTTCGGCAACCGGCTGGGGATGAATTTGCGCCCGGTGCTGCTGATGCTTGAGCGCCTGAAAGAGTGGGTGATGCTTGATATCTATCTGGTTGGTATCGGCGTCGCCTCCATCAAAGTGCAGGATTACGCTTACCTGCAGCCGGGCGTCGGCCTTGTCGCCTTTGTCGCGTTAACCCTTCTCAGCGTGATGACGCTTATTCACTTGAACGTTGAGCAGCTGTGGGAGCGTTTTTACCCGCAGCGCCCGGCGAAGCGCCCCGACCCGCAACTGCGCGCCTGCCTCGGCTGCCACTTCACTGGTTTGCCCGATGCACGCGGTAGATGCCCGCGCTGCCACATTCCGCTGCGTTACCGCCGTCGACACAGCCTGCAGAAGTGCTGGGCGGCGCTGATTACCTCAATGATCTTTCTGCTGCCCGCTAACCTGCTGCCGATCTCGGTGGTCTACGTTAACGGTTCGCGGCAGGCAGACACCATTATGTCGGGCATCATTTCGCTCGGTAACAGCAATATCGCCGTGGCGGGTATTGTCTTTATCGCCAGTATTCTGGTGCCGTTTACCAAGGTAATCGTACTGTTTACCTTGCTGGTCAGTATCCATTTCAAATTTGAACAGGGGTTACGCACTCGCATCCTTCTTCTGCGCTTTGTGACCTGGATTGGGCGCTGGTCGATGCTCGATCTGTTTGTCATCTCGCTGACAATGTCACTGATCAATCGCGACCAACTGCTCGCCTTTACTATGGGACCCGCTGCGTTTTATTTCGGCGCGGCGGTTATTTTGACTATTCTTGCTGTGGAATGGCTGGACAGCCGCTTACTTTGGGATGCACATGAGTCAGGAAAACCACGCTTCGCCGACTGAAGCGCGCATTAAAACAAAACGACGCATTTCACCGTTCTGGCTGCTGCCAGTGATCGCTTTGCTGATTGCCGGCTGGCTGGTCTGGAGTAGCTATGAAGATCGCGCCAACACCATCACTATCGACTTTATGTCCGCTGACGGCATTGTCGCCGGACGCACGCCCATCCGCTACCAGGGGGTCGAGGTCGGTACGGTGCAGGATATTAGCCTGAGCGACGATCTGAAGAAGATTCAGGTACGCGCCAGCATCAAAGCCGACATGAAAGATGCGCTGCGCAACGAAACGCAGTTCTGGCTGGTGACGCCGAAAGCGTCGCTGGCGGGTGTTTCAGGGCTGGATGCGCTGGTCGGCGGTAACTATATCGGCATGATGCCGGGCAAAGGTGAACCGCAGGATCACTTCACCGCCCTCGACACCCAGCCGAAATACCGCCTCAATAACGGCGACTTGATGATTCATCTGCACGCGCCGGATCTCGGTTCGCTCAACAGCGGTTCGCTGGTCTATTTCCGCAAGATCCCCGTTGGCCGCGTTTATGATTACGCCATTAACAAAAATAAACAGGGCGTCACTGTGGATGTGCTGATTGAGCGCCGCTTTACCAATCTGGTGAAAAAAGGCAGCCGCTTCTGGAATGTCTCAGGGGTGAAAGCGGATGTTGGTCTGAGCGGTGCGAAAGTGGAGCTGGAGAGCCTGGCCGCGCTGGTCAACGGCGCCATCGCCTTCGATTCGCCGGATGACTCTGCGCCTGCGGCAGCCGAAGATGAGTTTGGCCTGTACAAAGATCTCGCACACAGCCAGCGCGGTGTGATCATTAAGCTTGATCTGCCGAGCGGTCAGGGGCTGAAAGCGGGCTCAACGCCGCTGATGTATCAGGGGCTGGAAGTGGGCGAACTGACGGATATCACTCTCAATCCTGGCGGCAAAGTGACCGGTGAGTTGACCGTCGATCCGAGCGTGGTCAACCTGCTGCGAGATAATACGCGCATTGAGATGCGCAACCCGAAAGTCTCTCTCAGCAATACCAACCTCAGCTCGCTGCTGACGGGCAGCACGCTGGAGCTGATCCCGGGTGAGGGCCAGCCGCGCGATCAATTCGTTGTGCTGCCCGCAGATAAAAACCTGTTGCAGGAGCCGGGCGTCATCACCCTGACGCTTACCGCGCCGGAGAGTTATGGCATCGATGCCGGGCAGCCGCTGGTGCTGCACGGTGTGCAGGTCGGCCAGGTACTGGAGCGTAAGCTAACCAACAAGGGCGTCTCCTTCGCCGTGGCCATCGATCCGCAATATCGCGACCTGGTGCATGGCGACAGCAAGTTTGTAGTCAACAGCCGCGTGGATGTGAAATTGGGGCTGGATGGCGTTGAGTTCCTCGCCGCCAGCGCCAGCGAGTGGATCAGCGGCGGTATTCGCATTCTCCCGGGTGATAAAGGCGAGATGAAGCCCACCTACCCGCTCTTCGCCAACCTTGATAAAGCGCTGGAGAACAGCCTCAGCGATCTGCCGACCACCACCCTGACACTAACGGCGGATACCCTGCCGGACGTGCAGGCAGGCTCGGTGGTGCTCTATCGTAAATTTGAAGTCGGTGAAGTGATCACTGTGCGCCCGCGTGCCAACGCCTTTGATATCGATCTGCATATCAAACCGGAGTATCGCAATCTGCTCACCGCCGACAGCGTTTTCTGGGCGGAAGGCGGCGCGAAAGTGCAGCTCAACGGCAGCGGACTGACGGTGCAGGCGTCGCCACTCTCACGCGCGATCAAGGGTGCCATCAGCTTCGACAACCGCAGCGGTGCGGGTGCCCGTCTGCGTAAGGGCGATAAGCGTATTCTTTACGCCTCGGAAACCGAAGCGCGCGCCGTCGGCGGCAAGATCACCCTGCATGCCTTTGACGCTGGCAAGCTGGCGGAAGGGATGCCGATTCGCTACCTCGGCATCGATATCGGCCAGGTGCAGGAGCTTCACCTGCTGACGGATAAAAACGAAGTGCAGGCCAGCGCCGTACTCTACCCGGAATATGTCCGCACCTTCGCCCGCGCCGGATCGCGCTTCTCGGTGATCACACCGCAGATTTCTGCCGCTGGCGTGGAGCATCTCGACACCATCCTGCAGCCCTATATCAACGTTGAGCCGGGGCACGGCGATGCGCGCCGCGATTTTGAACTCGCCGAAGCGACGATCACCGATTCCCGTTACCTTGACGGGTTGAACATTGTGGTTGAAGCACCGGAAGTGGGGTCGATGAATATCGGCACACCGGTGCTGTTCCGCGGTATTGAAGTGGGGACAGTGACCGGCCTTGCGCTGGGTACACTTTCCGACCGCGTGATGATCGCCATGCGCATCAGTAAGCGTTACCAGCATCTGGTGCGCAATAACTCGGTCTTCTGGTTAGCCTCCGGCTATACGCTGGACTTCGGCCTGACCGGCGGCGTGGTGAAAACCGGTACCTTTAATCAGTTTATTCGCGGCGGGATCGCTTTCGCGACGCCACCGGAAACGCCGCTGGCACCGAAAGCGCAGCCGGGCAAACACTTCCTGTTGCTGGAGAGCGAACCGAAAGAGTGGCGGCAGTGGGGCACCGCGCTCCCCCGTTAAGCTGAGTGCTCCGGCGTGCCCGCGCCGGAGCCTTTGTGCTACACTGCGCGCCTCTTTTTTTCCTTCTGGGGCGCCCCGTGGCTCAAAACGCTGTTTACCTTCCTGAAGAATTTCTCGCCCAGATGCGCCTGGCGATGCCTGAGCATCTCGATTTTGATGCGTTTATTGCCGCCTGTCAGCGCCCGCTGCGCCGCAGTATTCGCGTTAATACGCTGAAAATTTCCGTCGATGATTTTCTCGCGCTGGTCGCGCCCTATGGCTGGCACTTAACACCGGTGCCGTGGTGCGCGGAGGGTTTCTGGATCGAGCGCGACGAGGAGGAGAGCCTGCCTTTAGGCAGCACGGCGGAGCATCTGAGCGGCCTGTTCTACATCCAGGAAGCGAGCTCAATGTTGCCAGTTGCCGCGCTATTTGCCGGGGAAGCGATGCCGCAGCGCGTAATGGATGTCGCCGCAGCGCCGGGGTCGAAAACCACGCAGATTGCCGCCCGCATGGGGAATCAGGGCGCGATCCTTGCGAATGAGTTCTCTGCCAGCCGGGTAAAAGTGCTGCATGCCAATATCAGCCGTTGTGGCATACAGAACGTGGCGTTAACCCATTTCGACGGCCGCGTGTTTGGTGCCGCGTTGCCCGAGATGTTCGACGCCATTCTGCTGGACGCGCCCTGCTCCGGCGAAGGGGTGGTACGTAAAGATGTCGATGCGCTAAAAAACTGGTCTCATGCCAGCAACCTGGAGATTGCCGCCACCCAGCGCGAGCTTATCGACAGCGCCTTTCATGCCCTGCGCCCCGGTGGTGTGCTGGTCTACTCCACCTGCACGCTCAATCGCGATGAAAACGAAGCTGTCTGCCAGTGGTTAGCGCAGCAATATCCTGATGCCGTTGCGTTCGAACCGCTGGGCGAGTTATTCGCCGGTGCCGGGCAGGCGCTGACGTCTGAGGGTTTTCTGCATGTCTTCCCACAAATTTTTGACTGCGAAGGGTTCTTTGTCGCCCGCCTGCGTAAAACCGCAGCGGTCGAGCGCTTACCCGCCCCGACCTACAAAGTGGGTCAATTTCCGTTTGCACCACTGAAAGCACGCGAAAGTGCGGCCGTTACTGCCGCAGCGGCTGAGGTCGGCTTATGCTGGGGAGACGCCCTGCGTCTGTGGCAACGTGATAAAGAGATCTGGCTCTTCCCTGCTGCCATTGAAGAGTTGATCGGAAAAGTCCGCTTTTCCCGCCTCGGTATGCGCCTTGCCGAGACGCACAATAAGGGCTACCGCTGGCAGCATGAAGCAGTGATCGCCCTGGCAGGCGATAGCAATCCGCTCGCTTTCGAACTGACACTTGAGGAAGCGGAAGAGTGGTATCGGGGACGCGATATCTACCCGCAGGCCTTGCCAGCCGGGGATGAAGCCATTGTGACCTTCCAGGGCCAGGCGCTGGGCCTTGCGAAAAAAGTGGGTTCGCGGCTGAAAAACAGCTATCCGCGCGAGCTGGTGCGCGACGGTCAGCTTTTCGCCGGCAAGGCGTGACGCAGCGCATAAAAATCGCATTTTTTGACTGGCGACTTTCCGGCTGTTGTACCAGGCTGAAATGTGGGCGGCTTTACTGGTCGTACCACATTTTAACGATCGACGGAGAGCATTATGACGAAAACCAGCGTGCGCATTGGCGCATTCGAAATCGATGATGCCGAGTTGCAGGGAGAGAGTCAGGGTGAGCGTAAACTGCATATTCCATGCAGTTCAGACCCCGATTTATGTATGCAGCTTGATGCCTGGGACGCGGAAACCAGCATTCCTGCGATCCTTAACGGCGAGCATTCAGTCCTTTATCGCGAACATTACGACGAGCAATCTGATACCTGGATCATGCGTCTTGCCTGATTCGATGGGAACCCGTCCGTGAGACGGGTTATTTACCTGCCTGATTTCCCCTGCCCCTATTCATCCCCTACACTTATCGTTACGTTGTACAGAACCGAGGATGGAATGTTCGCGCTGGTCTTATTTGTTTGCTACCTGGACGGTGGATGTGACGACATCGTGGTCGATGTCTTTAATAGTGAGCAACAGTGCCTGGCTGCGATGGACGATCAGCGTATGCGTCACGGCGGTTGTTTTCCCGTAGAAGATTTTATCGATGGTTTCTGGCATCCGGCGCGCGACTATAGCGACTTTTAACTACTGCAGTTGCACCAGCGTTAACTCACCGCCGAAGACCGCGCCGGTGTCGATGTAGTGCTGGTTATGGGCATCGAAGCGCGTTTTTAGCGGCGTATGCCCGAACCAGAAGTCGTCCGCACCGGCAATCGGCTCTCCTTTCCCGCACAGCAGCTGATTGAGGCGCTCCCGGCGCCACAGCACCGACTCGCAATCCACCTCTTTTTGCCAGCTATATTCCTTTGCCGGGTAATCAGCATGCGCGATGACATTCAGCCCGTCGGAGGTCTGAAGCTCAAGAATATAGGGCAACTCCGCGCACTTGCGCAGGGCATCACGCGCCTGCCCTTGCTCCTCAGCACTGAGATCTGCAAACCAGCCACCGCCGTTCATCTACCATAGCGCGCGGTTATTTTCCCGCAGAGCATCGATGGCCATCTGCTCATGGTTGCCGCGCACGGTGATAAACCAGCGCTGATTAAGCAGCGCCAGGCACTGCAAACTCTGCGGGCCGCGATCAATCAGGTCGCCGACGCAGATCAGCAGATCCTCATAAGGGTTGAAGTGACGCTCCCGCAGCGCCTGCATTAAGCGTTGATAGCAGCCGTGCAGATCGCCAACCAGCCAGATATGTCGCCACTGTGCGCCGTCGATACGTTGATACATAATCTCCCCCTCTTTTCAGTATAGAAAACAGGCGATCAACGTCCTCTCAGCGGTTACGTTTTTGAGATGAACGTTGCGAAAAAGGCATGAACTTGTCACTCATTTGCCGGAGAAACAGGAGCCGCACTCTGCGATTTATTGATGGCAAAAATAGCTAGACGGCCATATAGCGGGTTATGCTATGGTTTGAAGCGAATATGATGTTTTCGGGAGTTGTTGAGACGCCCACGGATTAAACGCCATATTTCAGAGAGATAAAAAAAGACCGAATACGATTCCTGTTTATGGTCTACTGATTATTTTCGTTTAAATATCAAAAATTTACCAGCATTTTTAGCCCATTCCTATCTTACCAACACTTACCATTAGATACTTTTGGAATCAAACACTTGTTACTTTATTCGTGGGCTCGACGTGGAATTTTAGTGGTGAAACTCCATCAATAAAATACCCATGACCTGCTCCCCGTAAACCAATACAAACTGATGTCAGCAACGTCCCCCGTGATCAAGGATAGCGTTGCATCGACCGTTGAACTCACAGCGAGGAGCGGACGCTTTCATTAGTTGTTACGAATGTTAGGAGTGGATAAAAGGTATTGCTAACACTCAGGCATATTAATTATAGAGGACAGGTTAGAGACCTATGCAGCGCCACTAGTTGCAAATGAGATAGGAGATATAGCAACAAGTATTGCTAAATATACCGGGATTAACTTTATGAAAATAGCATTAGAAGTATACGTTGCTTTCACTGACTCTTCAGAAAGTCAGTTTAAAAGTGGAAGACAACGTTGAGGGGATGAAGGAAAAAAGATCCATCATCCCTCTCATCTACAAAGCCATGGGATACTATGAAAATCAGCAGGAGTACTTATTACCGGACTATTACGGAACGGTCTAGCAAAGAGTATAAGTGATCTAGGTTTTTGAGAGGTTGATGATTACTTCCTTCGTAATCATCCTCAAAGATACAGTTTATTGAACTCAGATGAGTTGTTTTTACTAATTCATTTGTATAAATAAATTTAGGTTCTTTAAAGGACTCAGTTCCAACGCTAGACTCTGACATTGAAGCATCTTTTGCGAGATCTACAGGTAGATTTCTATTGTGGGATGATTCCCGTAACATATTTGAAAATATAGTTTCTAAATAAACCCAAGGGGATATTGTCTTTAATTCACCCATGTTCCCCTTAGACATTCTTTCATTTTCTTTACTAATACCAGAATCCCTATCAATGAAAATGAATCCATCCGACATATCCATTGTTTGGTAGAGGGAAGATGCTAGCATCGCAAAAATATTACTAGCGACAATACTTGCCCCTCTATGACTGTACGTAATCGTGTCACCATCCTCACTTAGTTTGTTTAAGTTATTATTTATTATTTTCTGTACTTCATCTATATGATGCCAAACCTGGGAATCTATGAAAGATACAACCTTATACTTTTTGTAAAGTATATTAGCCAGAGCTATCGCTGTCCCTGAATCCTGACTTTTATGAGAAATGAAAAGATGAGGCACATGGTCTGGAAAAAGTTTATCCATTATTACTGTGGCATCTATTTCTTCATTTTCCTCTACATATATTTTTATGTCATTTATGACTTTATCTCTAGACGCAGTGTTTAGATATCCGTAATCAAGATTTTCATTCGATACAGGGATTCCTGCTGAGCTTATTTCTGACTGTAAGACGCTTAGGTCTATTGAGTATTTTTTATGCATATTACTTCCTTTGTAATTATCTAAATGTCAAAACGATTATAATGGCAGATGCAAGGATGAATGGAATCATATAGAATATGCACTGAGATTTACTGGGGGCTGAACTTACCAGTCCATCTTTTTTTATGTCGTGGTATGAAGTGGTTATATCAAAGTAATTTATGCTTTCACAATTGCATTTTCTTTCATCTCTAGCTTTATAATCATACACCTTGCGCATTACTCTTTCATAATGCAGGTAGTAAGAATCAATCAGCAAAAATGAAACAAGGAGGAGAAGAAATATAACAATAGTATATAGCTTGTATGATTGAGGTACTTCTGTATCGGGTTTAGACAAGAAAAAAGTAACAACAACAGTTAAAAGAGTTGATGCTATGGCTATGTATGCACTCTTTAGCTTTGAGGATGTATCTGCAAGCCTGTTGATTATCGACTGTATATTGCCTAAAGCTGCAATTTTTGCTTCCTTACTATCGTTCATTACGGACCCCTATTAAGATTCTTCCTAAATGCAAAACATATCATCTGATCCGCTCCCCGTAAACTAATATGCGATGACGCAAGCAATGTCCGCTCCTGGCACTAAGCGGCCCTTAAGATATAAGCCTCTTTCATGGGGTGTCAGGGGTCGGAGGTTCAAACACTCTCGTGCCGACAAAAATTCCCAAATTAAAACAACCAGTTACGACTGGTTTTTTTATGCCTGAAAATTGTCTAAGGTAAAATGAAGGTAAAACCCCTGACCTGATTGCCCTCATTTCAGCAGCGATTTTACCTGCTATAACACCTTTGGCACGTCCTGCAAGCGGAAGATCCAACGGGACATTAAGACGGCTTAAAATGTATGGAATGCGCCCGCTCATTCTAATTTTAAATTACTATGCTAGGGTGGAGAGTGTTCAGCGTAATGGCATACAAAAATTAGACTTCTGAAACTTGTGGTGGGATCCGCTCAATGTCAGATCAACATGAAATTGCACACTTCAGTGAGGGTCAGGTCAGGCTTCCTGAAGGCTATCTGGACCGTACGGTCAACGTCTTTACTTCCCGGGACACTCAGGTGCCCTCCTTCAATATTGCCCGCGATACGCTCCACCAGGGCGAGAACCTTACGGCATACACCGATCGCCAGCTGGCTCTGATGCAAAAGCACCTGAAAGGCTGGAAGCAGAGTGAGCGCAGTGCCGAGATGCTGGGCGATAATTTTTTACAGGGTGAAAGTGTGCACGCCACTTTTCTTCGCGAGGGTAAGCGCATCTGGCAGCAGCAGGCCGTTTTCAATACTCAGGGTGCGCATATTCTTGTTTTCACCATGTCGTCAACAGAAAAGCTTACCGAAAGGGACAGCAGCCTGTTTGAGGACCTGCTCAGAAGCTTTTGTCCCCACGCTTAACGATAGGGAATTTTGTTATGTTTGAAGCCGCGCGCGTCGGTGATGATATCGGCCATTCCGGTGCACTCGCAGGGATGATTGCTGGCACGATTGTTGGCGGATTGATTGCTGCGGCAGGCGGTATCGCCGCTGGTGCCCTCTTCCTGGTAGGTTTGGGTGCATCATGCTTTGGTGTTGGTTTACTGTTGATAGCAGCCAGTTTCGCCGTGGGGTATTACACAGGAGAGCTGGCAACGGCGGCCAGGGACAAAGCCGTGGATGACGGGGCTGCGACCCTGACGAAAAAGGGTACCATCGCCAGTGGTTCAGTAGATGTTTATATCAACGGTAAACCAGCAGCCATCGCCACTGACAGCGCAGTCGACTGTGACGACGACGGTTCTCAGCAGATGGCAGAAGGCTCGTCCCGCGTTTATATCAATGGCCTGCCTGCCGCACGCACTGGGGACAGGACAACCTGTGATGCGAAAGTGATGATCGGCTCGACTAATGTCCGTATCGGAGGTGAGCCTAAGCAAACGTTGCCGATAAAGCCGGAAGTGCCGGAGTGGCTCTACAAGGTCTCTGACCTTACCATGTTGATTGCCGGACTCGCGGGCGGTGGGGCCGGTCTTGCTGGTAAAGCCGGGGCCGTCGTGAAACTGTTTAGCAAACTCCCGGGTATATCCAAAATTGCCCGTATCGCCTGCCGCGCCGGACAGGTGATGTTTGGCGTGGCGGCCGCAGGGATTATTGCCCGACCGGTGGATATTGTAAGCGGGCAGAAGTTTCTCAACGGCGACGATGAGCTGGACTTTGTGCTGCCGTCACGTTTACCCGTCAGGTGGCAGCGATACTGGCGCAGCGGTAATCTTGCCGAAAGCGTGCTGGGCAGAGGTTGGAGCCTGTTCTGGGAAAGTCGTCTTGAACGTGTTCAGGATGGTCTGGTGTGGCGGGCGCCAACTGGTGACTATGTCTCCTACCCACTGGTGCCTAAGGGGTACCGAACGTACTGCGAAGCTGAAAAACGCTGGCTGGAACACCATCTGGACGATACCTGGTCTGTATATGATATCAGTGGTGAGCGTCTGCACTATGCCCCGCTGCATGAAGATATACCCTCCCTCTTACAGCGCATCTCAGAGCCCTGTGGCAACGATACCCTACTGGAATGGAATGACAACCAGACCCTCCATGCGTTGACGGACAGTGCCGGACAGCGTGTGGTCTGCCGCTACGATGGCGACAGGCTAGCTGGTGCCTGGCTGGAGGATGAGATCTGTCTGGTCAGTTATACATATGATGAACTGCGCCAGTTGGTCTTAGTGACCGGTCGTGGCGGTAGCTTGCGCAGGCGGTTCCGCTGGCAGGATGGCCTGATGAGCGCTCACGAGGATGAAAACGGGTTACTTAGTGAATACCGGTGGCAGGAGATCGCGGGTCTGCCGCGCGTGGTCGCGTTCCGTCACAGCGGTGGAGAGCAATTAACGCTGGAATACGATTTTGAAAACGGCACCCGCCGGGCCATTCGTGATGACGGTGCCCAGGCGCACTGGCTAGTTGATGACGATGATAACGTGGCTGCCTTCACCGATTTCGATGGCCGGGAAACTGCCTTCATCTACCGCGGCGGTGAACTGTGCGATGCAGTCCTGCCCGGAGGCGCAATCCGGAGCACTCTATGGGACAAATATGGTCGCATGACGCAGGAGACTGACCCTGCAGGGCGACGGATTGAATATTACTGGTACCGGCTGACAGACCGCATCATTCGCACGATTTACCCTGATGGAACAGCTGAGCACGGCCGGTATGATCTGCAGGGGCGACTGCTTTCGGAAACCGACGCCTCAGGCAGTGTAACCACTTACCACTACCCGGACGATGAAGAATCGCTGCCAGGGAGTATCACTGATGCAAACGGTGGAATTGTCCTACTACAATGGAACCGGCAGGGACTGCTTACGCAGCGCACCGACTGCTCCGGAAGCGTCACCCGTTTCAGCTATGACAGGTTTGGGCAACTGATCAGCAGTGAGGATGCTGAAGGGAACCTCACCCGGCGCGAATGGGACGACTTCGGGCAGATCAGTACAATTATTCGTCCGGACGGCAGTCGCGAGACATTACACTGGAATGAACGCGGGCAGCTCGCTGCATGGCGCGATGCGCTTGAAAGCGAGATACGCTGGAGCTACAACCAGCTTGGGCTGCCAGTGAGCCTAACCGACCGTATCGGGCGTACTCACCGCTGGCATTACGATCCGCGCGGCAATTTGCTACATCTGGATAATGGTAATGGAGGGGCTTACCGCTTCTCGTATGATGAAACCGGGCACCCGCTTAGCGAAACGCGTCCTGACGACACTTCACGACACATTAAGTGGGACAGCCGTGGGTTTCTTACGGAACTGCAGGAGAATGGCAGACCTGCAGCTGGTGGAAGTATTGCCCGGCGCTCACAATTTTTTGCATATGATGACAGCGGCGTTCTAACAAGACGCATTACTCCCCATGCTGAGTACAGCTACATAAATAATCTTAATGGCCAAGTTATCCGAATCAGGCGCACGCCGACTGCCGAAGGTATCGCGTTGGGAATTGAACGCGATGAAGTCGTCTTTACTCGTGATGCGGCAGGCAATCAGATTGATGAACGCGGAAAAAACGGTGATATTAGCTATTCATGGGATGCCCTTGGTAATCTAACAAATCTTGCCCTGCCTGGAGGGCAAGAGATATCCTGGCTTCATTACGGCTCCGGCCATGTAAGCGCAATCCGCTTCGGATCACAGCTCATCACCGAATTTACCCGTGACTCCCTGCACCGTGAAATCCGCCGCACGCAGGGCGCACGTGAGCTGTCACGGACATATGACAGCCTTGGCAGACGCACTGCGCAACGCAGCATATTTATCACAGAGGTCGAACTGCCGGAACAGAGGCTACTGGAGCGCCTGTACCGCTACACAGGACGCGACGAGCTGGCAGGTGTCAGTGATACACTGCGTGGCGAGGTGAATTACCATTATGATGCTGAAAGCCGTCTGCTGAAACATCAGGAGCTCCGCCATGGCAACAGAAGTGCCTATTTCAGTTATGACGCTGCCGATAACCTGATCTCGAATGATGCTTCGCTTCCGGATAACCGTTTGCAGCACTGGCAGAATCTATTCATGCAGTACGACACGTGGGGCAATCTAATACGTCGCCGCAGTGGCCTGTATGAGCAGTACTACACCTACGACGCGGAAAACCAACTTATCACAGCCAGGGGAACCGGACCGCAGGGCAGGTTTGAGGCGCACTATCGGTATGACGCTCTTGGCAGACGTACACACAAGGCAGTTATCACGGGTCTCGGCACCAGCGAAACTCGTTTTCTCTGGCAGGGTTACCGTCTGCTGCAGGAGCAACATGATGATGGGCTGTGCCACACTTATATTTATGATCCCAACGAAACATGGAGCCCGCTGGCACGGATTGACCATCGGCAGAATGACACAGTCGGGGAGATCTATTGGTTCAACACTGATCTGAACGGTTCGCCGCTGGAGATGACTGACCTCGAGGGAGGTATATGTTGGAGCGGGCAATATGGCAGCTTTGGCGAGGTGCGACATCAGACTGACGGATTAACGCATCTTTCTGTTGGCACAACCATGTCGCACCAGCCGCTACGCTACGCCGGACAATACGCCGACAGCGAAACCGGGTTGCACTATAATCTTTTCCGCTATTACGATCCTCAGATTGGTCGGTTCATTGTACAGGATCCTATTGGGCTAAACGGCGGCTGGAATCTTTACCAGTATGCGCCAAACCCGCTCGGATGGATTGACCCATGGGGACTCTCGGCAGATGATCTTGTTCGCTATAAACCTCATGCAAATTTAAGTGCGAAACCAGGAGTAAGATCAACGGCAATCACCCGAGCCTGGGCCGAAGAACGAAAATTAGTAGCAGCAGGTGGAGGGAGTAGAGACTGGTCTGCTGCTGAGCGCGAAGTAATACTTGGAACAAAAAATAGTAGTAAGCTCGCTTCAGACATGTCTAAAATGGGATATACTGGACATCATATAAATAGTGTTAAAGGTAATGGTGCATTGGGTGGAAAATGGGAAGGCGATCCTAGAAATATTATATTCCTCCAAAATGGTAAGCATCCTAGTAATTATGATGAGCATTTGAAAGGATTGCGAGGGCATCGCGGCAACTATGAAACACCTGGTAAAGGACGGCTGATAGACCGTATGTTGACCATAAAGAAAATAACCGAATGCCCATAATTTATGTAACTATGCCCAAATAAGAGGATAATATATGAGCGATATTGATAAAACCTTAGAAGCATTTGTCAGTGTATGTAAAAAATATGACGTCCCGGGGCGTTTTGAAACGATTGATGACCTGAGCAAGGTATTTCCCGTTGAGTTACCTTTCCCAGCTGATATGGATTATTTTTACAAAAAATTTAATCCAGAGGATTTACTAATTGAAACTGGCATTACGCCCATAACGTTGTACTCCGCCAAAGATCTGGAAAAAGCCCAAGTCGGTTATAGTTCTTTTCCTGATAATTATCTTGTCATTGGTGATGATATTGGTGGCGGAAAACCAATCATAGCAGTAGTAGACCGTGAGCATACGCCTATTTATGCTAATTACGATGTTGGCAAGCCTTTTAAAATAGCTGACAGTTTCACTGATTTTATTTTATCTCTTACAAAGCTTATTGAATTAGTATATGGTCAATATGACATATTTGATGTAATTGATGAAGATGATGAAAGCCATGAAATAAAGGAATCGTTTATTTCAGAATTGAGGGCTCACATTTCCCCAATTATTGGAAATGAAAACTTTGAGGCCTTTTTGGATTACTTTTACGGCTGATTTCAGCTTGTTAATAGCCATGGGGGAGATACTTTCTATGGCTATTAATATGTGAAGCGAGCAAGCTCCTCATGTATAATCAGGACGATAGCCACAATTGATTTTTAATGATTCTTCTTCACTTACATCTAATTATGTCGATGCAAAAAAAACAATAAAAATTTATATACCTTTAACGAAAAGATAGAATTATGAATTTAACTGAATTATCACATTACATCCGAAGAAATATTGTTGCTACTATCACTGTCCTGATCATTTTTAGTGCATTCGGTGTTTTTTTAGTCAAGCAGTACATGGACTTATATGATAAGCAGATCCAATTAGATCAGAAGGTTAAAGATTTTTATGATAGCAGTCTTCTTAAGGAGCAGGACTTACTAAAAAGAGAAAAAGAACTTTACAAGCAGGAAATATCATTACAAAACGAAAAATATATCTATCAAAAAAAATCACTTGAATTATCGGAATTAAAAAATAAATACGAAAAAATCAATTCCGAGCTTGAAGAAAAAACAAAAAATTCGTCAGAAACAATGCGTAGACAGTTAGCAGAAAATAGGCTAAACACTTTAATGTCTGAATTTTCTGCAATGGGCATCAGTCTAAGACAGCCTCCTGACTGTAATGATAAAGAGGGTTGGAAACAATTTAACGCAGCACGAGCAAAACTTAGTGAAGCGATGAGTTTCGCTCGTGCAAACGGTTTATATGAAGATTATCAATCATTTTTTAATGCAAACTCTTCTTTGATGTTGAGAGGTTGCTGATATGCTTATCATCGAAAATGATAAACTCTAATAAGTCATGTCTGTTGCTCATATTAGTATTATGCAAAGCTTGCTGCCTGTGATGAATGAAAACGTTACCCTATATCGATTAGGATTGATTACATGCTTCTCACTTAACCACCAATAAATCTGAAAAGCGTGTCGTGTAACGCGGTGACAGCATTTCACGCTTCATCTGCCATGCAGGCTGTATCCCCTGACCGGCAAAGTACAGCGTGCCTCGCCCGTCTTTTGCATTCAGGTGATCCAGGACTTCCATCAGCTTTTCGCTGTTGGCTCGCGGCGCGTTGTCATCAAAGAGATTTAATTGCGCCACTCCCTGGCTGTAAAAGTCCCCCAGCATCACGCCGGCTTTCTGGTACCGATGCCCATCCTTCCAGATGGCATCAAGGCAGCGCATGGCAGCACCGATGATGTCGCGGCTGTCCTGGGTGGGTGTGAGGAGCTTTACTGATGCGCTGTTGCCATAATAGGGCTCATTGGGCGCGAATGGACTGGTTTTGACAAACGCCGTGATAAATCGGCAGTACTGATGCTCGCCACGGAGCTTTTCGGCGGCACGGCTGGCGTAACTGCAGATAGCCTGACGCATTTCAAGATAATCACTGACGCGTCCGCCGAAAGAGCGACTGCAGACGATTTCCTGCTTTGCCGGCGCGAACTCCTCGAGCCCGAGGCATGGCTCGCCACGCAGTTCGCGCACCGTTCTTTCAAGTACCACAGTGAAATGCTTTCTGATAAAGCGGATGTCACTGTCTGCCAGGTCCAGTGCGGTTCTGATACCCATCGCCTCCAGCTTTTTTGAGATGCGCCGCCCTATTCCCCAGACCTCTCCGACCGGAAGAAGCGACATCAGCTTGCGCTGGCGGGTAACGTTAGACAGATCAACCACACCGCCCGTCTGCCGCTGCCATTGCTTCGCGGCATGATTTGCCAACTTTGCCAGCGTCTTGGTCTGAGCAATGCCAACGCCGACTGTTAAGTGTGAACGTTTCAGCACCTCCGCGCGCAGCTCCCGCCCGAACTCTTCAAGAACACGACAGTTGCGAACGCCGGTCAGATCGCAGAAAGCTTCGTCGATAGAATAAATTTCCACGCGCGGGGACATCTCTTCAAGCGTGGTCATTACCCTGTTGGACATATCAGCGTAGAGTTCATAATTGCTGCTGAATGCCACGATACCGTGGCGACGGAATATTTCTTTTTGCTTAAAATAAGGCTCCCCCATCTTAACGAAGGGTTTCGCTTCCATGCTGCGCGCAATCACACAGCCGTCATTATTTGACAGGGCGACAACTGGCCGTCCTTTTAAATCGGGTCGGAAGACTGTTTCGCACGACGCGTAGAATGAGTTCACATCGCACAGGGCAAACATATTCAGCCTGCCGACTTGACGATATAAGTAACAACCCCGAAAACATCCAGGCTGTCCTCACTTCCCACAATAATCGGCGAATAAGCGCTATTCATCGGATTTAACTGCACGCGCGGACGTAATTGAAGCCGCTTAACGGTAAATTCCCCGTCCACCGCAGCAATAACGATATCGCCATGCTCTGGTGTACGTGAACTGTCCACGACCAGCAAATCCCCATCGCTGATTCCAGCCTCAATCATTGAATCACCGGCAGCCTTTACAAAATACGTCGCGCTGGGATGTCGGATCAGAAGATCATTTAAATCTATGCGCTGTTCCACGTAGTCAGCAGCAGGGCTGGGGAAGCCACACTGGACAAGGTCGCTGTAAAGCGGGAGCGCGACAACTGCGCGCGGAAAATCTGTCGGTTTTATAAATTGCATATGACACACCAATGCATACTGTTTTTATATACAGTAGATTTATTATGGTGAGCAATCAACCCCCCGCTTCGCTAACAACCTCATCGAGGTGATATATTTCCTTTATATGGTAATGAGTTAGGAAATGAAAAATTATTCTTCGCTCTTGTCCCGCTCTTCTCAAGCGCTGCCAATATCATTCGGCCCCGGAGCCACGCGCTGATTCCAGATGCTGTTTTCCGGCATATCCAGGCGGACATCGATCCAGCTTGTCGGCGGTACGTCGATGGCTACGCCTTTTTGCAGTTCGATATCACCGTGCTCCGAAAGGACATAACGGCGCTTATGGAGTCGAATGATGAGCGAGCCATCCTCCGCCTGCTCTGCTTCCACGATGCCCATATCGCCAGAACCTTGCGGGTCGCGCGGAGGCGACATTTGCCACCCCGACTTAGCCAGGCCAGCAGAGCCCTTGAGAAGATATACACCCGTCGCTTCACGGGTCAGAGTAACGCCCTCAGCCTCCCCATTCGCCACGCCTGCTCCGCACCACTCGAAGTCTGCCTCGTCAATATCAGGCCGCGTACAGTCTTCTTTGCTTTTCACAATGCGCACGATAGGTGATGCAGCCTTGATTGTGCCGTCTGCAGCGCGCGTGGTATTCCCCGTGGTGTAGCACTGATTCCATGCGCTCATCGTACTGCCGTTATATCCCCGGACTGCGAGTTTGCCGTCGATAGTCGCCTGCAGCTGTCCACTTGTGGTTGGGGTCCGGAACATCATCAGAATCGGGGAATAGTTATCAAAATAGTTGAGACCGCCGCTGCCACCGGCGCCCCAGATGCCGTTTGCATTAATGAGGTTGGCGTTCGTTACGATAGCGCCGCCGGACGTTCCACCGATACCAAAATCGCCGACGGACAGGATCGCGCCGGTTGTGCTGTAGGTATCACGGACAGCTGCGGTTCCCAGTTGTAAATCGCCTCGCGCGGTCGAAGGTGTTCTGCCGTTCAGCAGATTCAGCCATCCCTGTGATGCATCCTTAGCCCCGGTTCCGCCCTGCTGGATGCTCAGTGCAGTTGTCAGTCCGCCCAGGCTGGTGATGTCGGTGTTAGCGCCCTTCTTTGCCAGCAACTTCTGGCCGGGAACCGTGACAGGCTGACCGTTAATCGTGATGGTCACATCTCCGCTGCCGTTCATCACGTCAGCAAAGCCGCCCATGTACCGCTGGTACATACTGAACGTCTCGGCAATATCCTGTGCCAGGCCATCCACGCTAAGGCTGTCACTCAGCAGAATGGCAAATTTTGTCCCCGCAGGGACCGCCGGCGATGCCGCAGGCGATACGGTCAGGCCGGTCGCGCCGTCGACTGAGGTGATCTGGAAAGCCTGCGCCGGGCTGGTCAGTGCCAGCACCGTGCAGCCGTTACGAATGAGCGAACCTGCTGCGGTGCATGTTCTCCATCGATGGTCTGCTGGGTGAAAAAGCAAATCCGGTCATCACTTCCCCCTCAAACGAAGTCGAAAAACAGGAAGTGGAGATCGTTGGCAGTGTGCAGATGGAAGAGACTGACCCGAGCAAAGCCGAAGCTTTTAATGCGTTACCAGCAGTCGAAGTCGTTGATGAAGCTGCTGCGCAAACAGTTAGCGTAAGCCCGGCGGATAATCTCGCCGCTGCCACAACGGACCTGACGAGCAACGTTGCCGCCGATCTGGACCAGAATATCGATGCTCTTAGCCAGGATGAGCCGGAATTATCTCCAACCGAACCAGAAACGACAGAAATAGGACCGGTAGCGGATATTTCCGAGCCAGAGGCTGCAGCTAAGGAATGGCCAGCTTACTTCGAGCCAGGCCGTTATGAAGGTCTGCCGAACGACGTTTACCACGCCGCGAACGGCATCAGCAGCACGCAGGTGAAGGATGCCCGTGTCTCCCTGATGTATTTCGAAGCGCGCCATGTCTCTAAGACCATCCAGAAGGAGCGGTCGAAGGTTCTCGACATGGGCAATCTGGTGCATGCGCTTGCGCTGCAGCCGGAGACGCTGGCCGCCGAGTTCAGCATTGAGCCGGAGATCCCGGAAGGTGCACTCACCACCACGGCGACGATCCGCGAGTGCATTGACGAGTACAACGCCAGCCTGCCGCCGCAGCTGAGCGCTGACGATATCAAAGCGCTGCTGGAGGCCCATAACGCCACCCTGCCCGCGCCGCTACCGCTGGGTGCAGCAGTAGACGAAACCGCAGAAAGCTATATGGCGCTGCCGGAAGAGTTCCAGCGCATCGAGTCTGATAAGAAGCAGACCGCTGCAGCTATGAAAGCCTGCATAAAAGAGTACAACGCCACCCTGCCCGCTCCGGTGAAAACCAGCGGCAGCCGTGACGCGCTGCTGGAGCAGCTGGCGATCGTCAATCCTGACCTGGTTGCGCAGGAGGCGCAGAAGCCCGCGCCGCTGAAAGTGGGCGGCACCAAAGTGGATCTGATTCAGGCGCTCAAGGCTGTCCGCCCGGATACCGTGTTCGCCGACGAATTGCTGGACGCTTGGCGTGAGAACCCGGAAGGCAAGGTGCTGGTGACCCGCCAGCAGCTGGAAACCGCGCTAGCTATACAGAAAGCGCTGCATGCGCACCCGACCGCCGGAAAGCTGCTGCAGCATCCTGATCGCGCCGTTGAGACTAGCTATTTCGGCATCGACGAAGAGACCGGCCTCGAAATCCGTGTGCGCCCCGACCTTGAGCTGGACGTGGATGGCGTGCGCATCGGTGCCGACCTCAAAACGATTTCTATGTGGAACATCAAGCAGTCAGGTCTGCGGGCGAAGCTGCACCGTGAAATCATCGATCGCGATTACCACCTGAGCGCCGGTATGTACATGGAGACGGCAAGCCTCGACCAGTTCTTCTGGATCTTCGTCAATAAGGACGAGGGTTATCACTGGATTGCCATTGTTGAGGCTTCGCAGGAGCTGGTGGAGCTGGGCATCCTGGAGTACCGCGCCACGATGCGCGCCATTGCCAACGCATTCGATACCGGCGAGTGGCCAGCGCCAATCACCACCGACTACACCGACGAACTCACCGAGTACGATCTACGCCGCCTTGAAACGCTGCGCGCGGCTTAAGGAGAACAATAATGCAGAACACAAACGTAGCAGTAGCCGACCAGAACGCTGTCGTTAACTCAAACATCGCGCTGTTCGATTCACAGTACCTTAATGCCATCAGCACTTTCGCCCAGATTATGGCGCAGGGTGCGGCGACAGTACCGAAACACCTTCAGGGCAACCAGGCCGACTGTATGGCCGTTGCAATGCAGGCGGCGCAGTGGCAAATGAACCCTTTCGCCATGGCGCAGAAAACCCATCTGATTAACGGCGTGCTGGGATATGAGGCCCAGCTGGTAAACGCAGTGATTTCACGCAGCGGCGTGCTGGCGAATCGCTTTGAGTATGAGTGGTACGGCCCATGGGAAAAAGTGGTCGGAAAATTTCACATCCGCAAAGGTGAAAAAGGCGAATACCGCGTTCCGGGCTGGACCATGGCGGACGAAGCAGGTATCGGCATTATCATCCGCGCAACGCTCAAAGGCGAAGATCACCCCCGTGAGCTGGATCTGCTGCTGGCTCAGGCCCGCACCCGTAATTCGACACTGTGGGCTGACGATCCCCGCCAGCAACTCGCCTATCTGGCAGTAAAACGCTGGGCGCGTCTGTTCTGTCCGGATGTGATCCTGGGCGTTTACACACCTGATGAGCTTGAAGATCGTCAGGAAAAAGAAATCAACCCAGCACCGCAGCAGCGCATAAGCGTTGCTGATATCTCGGCTGAATGGACAACTAACAGCGCGCAGGAGTCCAGTACCAATATTGATGGCATGGCCGACGAGTTCCGCGATCGCATTGAAGCAGCTCAATCCGTGGACCAGGCCAAAGCAGTGCGGGTGGATATCGAAGCGGCCAAAACTACTCTCGGTTCGGCGCTGTTCACTGAACTGAAAAACAAAGCCGTACGGCGCTACTACCTGGTAGACGCCCGCAACAAGGTGGAAGCGGCGATCAACTCCCTGCCCCAGCCTGACGAACCGGATGCTGCAGAGCAGTTCGCCAAAGCAGAGCAAGCACTGGCTGCTGCGAAGCGCCATCTGGGCGACGAACTGTATGACCAGTTTGCCGTTACCCTGCTCGATATGAAGCCCGAATACGTGGCATGAGGGAGGCGGGAGGGTTGTCCCTCCCGGTAATGATATGAGCGAGAAACAACCCCGCTGGAGTGTTGAAGAGCTGAACATGTTGCTGACGCATAACAACCAGCAAGTGGTAGAGCTGACCGGCCGCCCGCTGACCGAGATAGAAGATCGCCGCCTGCTGGCGAATATCGAGCGAAACTGCAGGGACGTGTTTGACCCGGAGCGTGCCGAATGAGACTTATTAACCGAAGCAGGAAAGATTCCCCGATGGCCCGCAGGGCGTGCGATGCAGCGTTGGCCCGGCATGTTGAAAGGTTCGGTGATTATGCCAGCCGGGCCATGACCAGCGTATACACAGTGCTGGTGGACGGAATGAAGGTAACGGTAGAGGTGGAGAACCGCAGCACCAGCTACGTGGCCACAGCGATCATGGGCGCTCGGCGTCTGCGTGCCCTCGCCGGCCGGATGTCTTGATATCGAATTATCATCAAACAGCGCCTTCCGTCCTTATAATCGGGTGGTGGGCGCAGGAGAACAGAATGGCAAAGCTTCTTAATTTGCAGGAATGGGCCGCTGAAGTGTACTCATCACCGCCATCGCTTTCTACTCTTCGCAGATGGGTACGTGAAGGCAAGATCTATCCTGCCCCCGAGCTACACGGTAAAGAGTATAAGCTCCGCCCGGATGCTATCTATGTTGATCCGAGCAAGAAGAATTTGCGCTTAAAACCGCAGCATCTAAAAATTCCGTCCAAAGGGACTTTACTGGAGAGATTACAGAATGCAGAGGCCAGCCCGTTACGACGCTAACCTGCCCCGTAACCTGACCTTTCGCAACAGAGATAAGCTTTATTCCTGGCGCAACCCAATAACCGGCCAGGTAATCTACCTGGGCCGCATTGATCGCAGGGAAGCGATAGCCCAGGCCATTGAAGCCAACAGCTATCTTGATCAGAACTATATCCCTTCCAGTCTACTTCAGCGCATTAAAGAAACGCCCACCCTGACTATGGCTAAATGGCTGGAGAGGTATGACGTTATTCTCGAGCGAAGGGAATTAAAACCAAACACAATGAAAGTTCGCAGGAACCAGATGGAGACGATCAGGAAAGAGTTCGGCACCATCGCTCTTAGCGCAGTTACAACAAAAGACATTGCGGAATTTTTGGAAACATACATAGCCTGCGATAAAAAAAGCATGGCTGCAGGTCTGAGATCTGTCCTACTCGATGTATTCAGAGAGGCGCTCGTTGAGGGCCATATAGAAAGGAACCCGGCAGAACCTACTCGCACCCCGGCACCAAAAGTTAAGCGGGAACGTCTACTGCTCGAAGCGTATTTTACGATACGACAAACAGCAGTTGCTAATTCAGTATGGGCGGCAAATGCATTTGATCTTGCGCTGGTCACGGCTCAGCGACGCGAGGATATAGCCATGATGAAATTCACTGACATCCGGGAAGACAGATTGTTTGTCATACAGGAGAAAACAGGGAATAAATTAGCCATCCCTTTAGACCTGAAACTGGAAGCGGCCGATCTTCATTTAAAAGAAGTGATAGAGCGTTGCAGAGCGAACAATCCATCTGAGTTCCTGCTTTACTCGCCGGTGCGTCGGGGTGGAAGAAAGCCCGGACCACTGACGCCGGATGGGTTAACCCAGGCATTCTCAGATACCCGTGATGTCACTGTGCTTAAATTTGGCCCTTACCCGCCGTCATTTCACGAAATTAGAAGTCTGGCCAGTAGGCTTTATGAGAAGGAAAAAGGCGAAGAATTTGCGCAGCGGCTTTTGGGCCATAAAAATTTATCAATGACCAAAAAATACTTGGACTCCCGTGGGGCTGAGTATGTTAGGGTTTAGACTGAATATTGAGAATTGGTGGAATTTTGGTGGATTTTAGTGTGGCCACTAAAAAAATCATTATTATTCAACAATATAAAAAAAGACCGAATACGATTCCTGTATTCGGTCCAGGGAAATGGCTCTTGGGAGAGAGCCGTGCGCTAAAAGTTGGCATTAATGCAGGCTTAGTCGCCTTGCACCTTAAGAATAGATGACGACACCAGCTTTTCCAGTCCGCGACAAATGTGGTCAGAAAAATCCGGTAATTGTCACGTTTATCATAAAAAAACGCAGGCGGTGTTAACCGGACCTGCGTTTTTTTATGCTGAATCAGGTGATTTTTATCAGCCCGTGCAGAGGGATTTCGCGCGCTCGATAAAGGGGGCGAGGCTCATTTTCTGGCCGGGATGTTGTGGGTCGTCAACCTGAATGATGCTGATAGGCTGGCCGGTGCTTTTCCCGCTGTCGACCTGTTTCTGCGCGATATCATTCAGCGGATACTGCACCAGCGTGCTCGGGTTGATGGCGAACAGCGCATTGCCCGGCCTGCAGGTCAGCATTATCTCTTCGCGATTGAAGGCCCATTTCTCTTTGCCAACCTCGAAACGGCTGACGGTAATGACCTGCGGCGCAGCCAGCGCGGCGGCTGAGCTGGTCAGCAACAATACTGCAATCACACTCTTTTTCATTCTATTCACCAGATTTATTCAAAAAGGCTCCCAGGTGGCAAACAGGCTTACCGCCGCCAGCACCAGCGCACCGATTATCCATTCTGCCCGGGTTAACGTGATAAAGCGCTGCCGCGCTCCGTTATCGCTCAGGCTCAAGCGTGGCACCAGAACATACCGGTTCACAAGCGCGATTGCCACCATCAGCGTGACAAGCGCACATTTGAGCAACAGCATGCGCCCCCATGCACTCTGCCACGGCCACGCCAGCCCCTGAATCAACACCGCATTAGCCATGCCGGTAAGGATAACGCCTGCCACCGCTACGTGACCATAACGGGAGAAGCGCATCATCGCGCCAATAGCCGCAGGGTGGCTTCCCTCACGCGTCAGCTGCATACAAAACAATACCGGCAGCAGACCGCCCAGCCACATCGCCGCGCACAACAGATGCAACGCATGGTTGATGTGTTGCAGCACACCGGGCACCCCTTCGCGCATCGCCGCATGGCCGAGACCCGCCGCCAGCAGAAACTGTAGCGCCATCAGCAGCAGTAGCTTTTTTTGCTGCGCTGGCTGCAACAGCCCGGCAAACAGAGTCAGTAGCGCGAGGAAGATTTGCCAGGCCAGCAGTGAACCTGCCTGCGTACCGGCAACTGCGCGCCATATTGCGGGCTGCCACACCTCCCGCCAGCCGCCAGCCATCATCCCGCCCTGTACCGCATAGAGAAACAGGGCGCTCAACGCCGTCAGCATCAGGCAGACACGTTGTAGCGGCAGGAAGTGTTGGGTAAGCGTCCGGCGCAGATCGCGCGGTGCCAGCCAGGCGCTGAACAGCGCGCTGCCAAATAACAGCATCAGGGCGGCGAAATGAATAAATCGCAGCCCGACAAAGAGCGATGACAGCATGTTACTTCACAGAAAAGCTGTACTGCCCGTGAGTTTTGTGACCGTCGACGGAGACCACATGCCAGCTGACAGTGTACTTACCGGCGGTCAGGGGCTGTTCGAGCGGCACAATCATCTGGGTCTTATCCTTTTCATTGCGCTTAACCGCCCCGGTTTTGATCGCCTTCTGCTGCGCGTCTGTCACCTTAATGCCGCTGAACGCCGGCTCAATCCCTTCTGAAAAGTTGAGCGTCAGCGCCTGCGGTGCTGCCGTCACATCGGCATCCGCAGCCGGATACTGACCTTTGAGGTGGGCATGCGCCAGAACGGCGGGCGCGGCAAAAAGTGTGGTGATGAGGGCAAAAGTGCGTAAACGCTGCGTCGGGGAGATAAGCATAGAAGCATTCCTTTTTGTTATGCATACGATATAGAGGATAAACCTGTACAATAGTTGAGTCGAGTCTCATCGCCGCCACGCTTGTCTTTCTGCGACAGCCTTAGTAACTTTTGCCGCCTGAACTGAGGAGAAAATCATAATGACCAATCTTGCGCAGCTCGAACAAGAAGAGATGGATAAGGTGAATGTCGATCTGGCCGCCGCCGGCGTCGCCTTCAAAGAGCGCTACAATATGCCGGTTATTGCCGAAGCGGTTGAGCGTGAACAACCTGAACATCTGCGCGGCTGGTTTCGCGAGCGTCTGATTGCCCACCGCCTGGCTTCCGTCTCGCTCTCTCGCCTCCCCTATGAGCCGAAAGTGAAATAATGGAGACGACTATGTTACGTGTTATCGATACAGAAACCTGCGATTTGCAGGGCGGTATCGTCGAAATCGCCTCGGTGGACGTAGTCGACGGGAAAATCGTCAATCCGCAGAGCCACCTGGTACGTCCCGACCGACCCATCAGCCCGCAGGCGATGGCCATCCATCGCATCACCGAAGCGATGGTGGCAGATCAGCCGTGGATCGAAGAGGTCGTGCCCTATTATCACGGCAGCGAGTGGTATGTGGCGCATAACGCCAGCTTTGACCGCCGTGTGCTGCCAGAGATGTCCGGTGAGTGGATCTGCACCATGAAGCTGGCGCGTCGTTTATGGCCGGGGATCAAATACAGCAATATGGCGCTTTACAACTCACGCAAACTCAGCGTAGAGACGCCAGCCGGTCTGCACCACCACCGCGCGCTTTATGATTGCTACATCACCGCGGCCCTGCTGATTGACATTATGCAGGTCTCGGGCTGGAGCGCGGAGCAGATGGCTACCATCACCGGACGCCCGGCGTTGATGACCACCTTTACCTTTGGTAAATACCGCGGCAAACCGGTTGCCGAGATCGCCGACCGCGATCCGGGCTACCTGCGCTGGCTGTTTAACAACCTCAACAGCATGAGCCCGGAACTGCGTTTAACGCTTAAACACTACCTTGGCGAGGGGTAATCACCCTTTGCCGGGCAGTGTCCCCTGCGCCAGCGCGATCAGAAACGCATACTCCAGCGCGACCCCTTCGTAAGATTTAAAACGCCCCGATTTACCGCCGTGTCCCGAATCCATATCGGTACAGAGCAGTAGCAGATTGTCGTCGGTTTTATATTCCCGCAGTTTTGCCACCCATTTCGCCGGCTCCCAGTACTGCACCTGCGAATCATGTAGCCCCGTAGTCACCAGCATATGCGGATAGGGGTGCGCGCCAATGTTGTCGTAGGGGCTGTAGCCCTTCATATAGTGATAGTAAGTCTCATCCTGCGGATTGCCCCACTCCTCGAACTCGCCGGTCGTTAAGGGGATCGACTCATCAAGCATGGTGGTGACCACATCGACAAAGGGCACCTGGGCAATTACGCCGTGATAGAGAGAAGGACGCATATTGATCACTGCGCCCATCAACATGCCGCCCGCGCTGCCGCCCATCGCATAACAGTATTGCGGCGAGCCGTAGCCCTGCTCCAGCAAACTGTCGGTAACATCAATAAAGTCATTGAAGGTGTTTTGCTTGTTGAGGAATTTCCCCTCTTCGTACCAGGCATGACCCAGTTCGCCGCCGCCGCGGATGTGCGCTATCGCGCAGACAAAACCGCGATCCAGCAGGCTCAGGCGGCTGCTGCTGAAATCGGCATCAATACTCGCCCCGTAGGAGCCGTAGCCATAGACCAGTAGCGGGTTTTCGCCTTTGCGGAAATGGTTGTGGTTGTAAACCAGCGAGACAGGCACTTCAACGCCGTCACGTGCCACCACCCACAAATGCTCACTGCGATAGTCGCTGGCGTCGAAGCCCGCCACTTCCGTCTGCTTCAGCACGCGCCGCTCGCCGGTATCCATATCGAGCTCAAACAGCGTATCCGGCGTGGTCATTGAGGAGTAACCGTAACGCAGCCGCGAAGTTTCCGGCTCGGGATTGTAGGCAAGCCAGGTGACATACGCCGGATCGTCAAAAGCGATGCCGACCACTTCCCGCGTCTTACGGTTGATCTGCCGCAGGCTTGTCAGGCCACGCTGCCGCTCTTCGACCACCAGCCAGTCGGTAAACAGCGTGAAGCCTTCGAGCATAATGTGATCGCGGGCGGGGATTAACGCCTCCCAGCGCCGCTCATCGCGCACTTTGGTGCGATAGAGGCCGAAGTTTTTGCCATCCCGGTTGGAGCGAAGATAGAAGGTGTGCTGGTAGTGATCGAGGCTGTACTCATGCTCTTTGCGTCGGGGTAAAAAGCAGAGCGGCTGCGCATCCGGCAGTTCAGCATCGAGCAGCAATACTTCGCTGGTGGTGGCGCTGGCAAGGTGAATGGTGATGTAGTGCTGCGACGTGGTTTTGCTCAGCCCGACGTAAAAGGTGTCATCTTTCTCTTCGTAGACCAGCTCATCCTGCTGCGTCGGCGAGCCGACCGTATGCCGCCACACCTGGTAGGGCAGCAGCGTGGTGGCATGTTTACGCACGTAGTAGACGGTCTCGGAATCATTCACCCAGACAAAATCTGGCGAGACGTTATCGAGCACTTCCGGGTACCAGTTACCGGTCTCGAGGTTGCGAAAGCGCAAACCATACTGCCGCCTTGAGAGGAAATCTTCCGCCAGCGCCATAATGGTGTTATCGGGCGAAATATCGAGACCGCCCATGGTGTAGAACTCGCTGTGCGAGGCGCGCTGGTTGGCATCCAGCAGGGTGATCCAGTCATCCCACTCAGAGCTGAGCACCGACTGGCGCTGGTAGATGGCATATTCGTTGCCCGGCTCATAAATATGTCGGTAACGATAGCCGTTACGAATATAGGGCGCGGAGACTTCACGCTGCGGGATACGGGAGATGATCTCCTGCAACAGATCATCCTGTAGGGCCTGCTGGGAAGCCATCACTTCGCGCCCGTAATCATTCTCCTGATGCAGATAATCAAGCACCTCTGGCTGAGAGCGCGTGTCGTCCCGCAGCCAGTAGTAATTATCGACGCGGGTATCGCCATGAACAGTCATGGCGTGGGGGATCTGTTTTGCTTTCGGCAACATAGCACTTATCTTTTTTCTGTTTTCCATACCTATAAGGGTGGCAAAACAAACGCGCGTTGCAAGCGAAACGTTATCGCACTCAGGGTGTAAGGGCGCGTTTTTGCTGCTGAAGATCCTGTTCGATGCCCTCGCGGACATCTTGCGGCACCTTCAGCGCATCACCCAGCGCGTTGAGATAGCTGCGCTCCATAAAGTGATCGATGTCGATAACCGCACAGCTGAGGAAGTAGAGCTCCAGCGCCTCCTCCTCATTTTTGACACCCTGTGCCAGCCGCGCCGGATCGAGGGGCTGCTCCAGCGCTTTCGCCACCAGCTCACGCCCCTGGTCTTCAATGCCCGCTTCGCGCAGTTGCGACTCGATTGCCGCCTGCTCCTGCTCATCAATATGGCCGTCGCTCTTCGCCGCAAAGACCAGCGCCAGAATCAGGCGCTCGGTGCGCACGTCCAGCGGCGATTGCTGCTGCCCAAACTGCGGTTCATCCTGATGGGTTTCGCGAATACGATCTTTATATTTATTCCACAGCACCGTCCCGGCCACCGCTCCGCCGCCAACCAGCAGTGCGCCAGTGCCATATTTGGTAAGGAGTTTGCGTGAGGATTTGTTGGCAACCAGAAGACCGGCAAGACCGCCCAGCGCACCTGGCACCAGCAGCTTATTTAAGCCCTGGCCATCTGAAGAGGAGGAGGATGTCGATGCACCGCTTTTCTGACCCAGCAGCGACTGTAATTGATTTAACCAGTTCATGATTTTCCCTCGCTTAAGCTCTGTAGTCAGGCAAGAGTAAGCGAGGGGGATGTCAGGAAGTGTCTGTATCTGGAAAGAATAGGAAAATTATGGCACTACTGCTGCGCTGTGTAGGCTGCGCTCCCCGCCGGGCAATCGACCATTACGCGATAATGAATATCGGCGCTTTTACCGCGCACGGTGAGCGGCACTTTCCACTTATCGCCTTTGCCAGTGACCTCTTGCGGATTAACCCATACCACCGGATCCGCCTGACCAATTTTTTTCTGATCGTCTGCCCAGCGCACAATGCGGTTTTGCAGATAGTCGCGCTTAACGCTGGCAGCGATGCCCTCAGCGTTAAGCCCTTCACAGGAAGGAAACTTCACGACCTTCTGTGCGACGGCATCTGCCGCCATGCTGCCCGCCAGCAAAAACAGACCGGTTACTACCCCTGCTATTTTCATGCTTATCTCCTGGTTAATACCCATTCAAAGCATGGTACAAATTGCTGGCGGTGCAAGATCAGGCGACTTTCGCCCGCTTGCTGGCGCTTTTAATATCGACCGCGTCTGAGGATTCATCTTTAGCTGCTTTTGCCGAGGATGCGCCCTCTTCGCTCTCTGTGCCGGGGAGTTTGCCCGATTTCAGAATGCCGTTGAGCGCATCTTTTTGCTCGGCGAGCCACATCGCCATGCGTTCACGGGTCTCCTCTTCCAGAGCGACCGGACCGGTGCCTAACCAGTCGCCCAGCACTTCCGCCAGGTCGAGCATTTTGTCGTAAGCATCGGCTTCCTTTTTGCTGGCAAAAGACATCTTTTCCTCACCTTCGCGAATGACTACGTATTTAACTTCTACCGCCATGATGCAGCCTCGTTTTACTGTGTATTTGTACAGTATAGTAGCGCGATGAAAAAACCACCGCAAGTGAAAAAGACAGACGCAAACGTTTTCGTTATACTGCGGCCACTTTTTTTCTAATGGTACTTCGCTATGTCTCTTTTAGGAACTGCGCTGCGTCCGGCAGCCACGCGTGTGATGTTGTTAGGCTCAGGCGAGCTGGGCAAAGAAGTGGCGATTGAATGTCAGCGGCTCGGTATCGAAGTGATTGCGGTTGACCGCTATGCTGACGCGCCCGCGATGCAGGTCGCACACCGATCCCATGTCATTAACATGCTTGACGCCGAAGCGTTAAAAGCGCTGGTCGCCGCGGAGAAGCCGCACTTTATTGTGCCGGAGATCGAAGCCATCGCCACCGACGCCCTGATCGAGCTGGAAACCGCCGGGCAACGTGTGGTTCCCTGCGCGCGCGCCACAAAGCTGACCATGAACCGGGAAGGGATCCGTCGCCTCGCGGCAGAGGAGTTACAGCTTCCCACGTCAACCTACCGTTTTGCCGATAGCGAAGAGAGCTTCCGCCAGGCGGTGAGCGAAATTGGCCTGCCCTGCATCATCAAGCCGGTGATGAGCTCCTCAGGTAAAGGACAAAGCTTTATTAAATCCGCCGACCAGCTGGCAACGGCGTGGGCCTATGCGCAACAGGGTGGTCGCGCCGGTGCTGGCCGCGTCATTGTCGAAGGCGTGGTGAAGTTTGATTTTGAAATCACTCTGCTGACCATCAGCGCGGTGGACGGCGTCCACTTCTGCGCACCGGTGGGACACCGTCAGGAGGATGGCGATTATCGTGAATCATGGCAGCCGCAGCAGATGTCGGCGACCGCGCTTGAGCGCGCCCAGCAGATCGCCCGTGAGGTGGTGCTGGCGCTCGGAGGACAGGGTCTTTTCGGTGTCGAACTCTTTGTCTGCGGCGATGAGGTGATCTTCAGCGAAGTCTCGCCGCGCCCGCACGATACGGGAATGGTGACGCTGATTTCGCAGGATCTCTCCGAATTTGCCCTGCATGTACGCGCCTTTTTAGGCCTGCCGATTGGTGCGATCCGCCAGTACGGCCCGGCCGCCTCGGCGGTGATTTTGCCGCAGCTGCACAGCCAGAACGTCACCTTTGATAATCTTCACCACGCCGTTGATGCAGGCGTGCAGCTACGCTTGTTCGGCAAGCCAGAGATTGAAGGATCGCGTCGTCTGGGCGTGGCGCTGGCCGTTGCAGAGGATGTTGAGAGTGCGGTCGCCCGCGCCGTGGCCTCAGCCAACGCGGTGCAGGTTAAAGGATAAAAAAAAGCCCGCCGCGTAAAGCGTCCGGGCTTCTTATCAGGCGGGTTTTATTCCTGCCTGCTGATTACTGCTTCGCACCTTCAACGGCTTCGCGTGCCAGTTTGGTGATGCGATCGTAATCGCCCGCTTCCAGCGCGTCAGCCGGAACCAGCCACGACCCGCCGATGCAGAGCACACTTTTAAGCGCCAGGTAGTCACGGTAGTTAGCCGGAGAGATGCCGCCGGTCGGGCAGAAACGCACCTGCGAGAAGGGACCGGCAATCGCCTGCAGCGCTTTGGTGCCGCCATTTGCTTCCGCCGGGAAGAATTTGAACTCTTTCAGGCCGTAATCCATGCCCAGCATCAGTTCGGAAACGGTGCTGATACCCGGGATCAGCGGAATGGTGCCTTCGGTGGCGGCTTTCAATAGCGGCTCGGTCAGACCCGGGCTGATAGCGAACTGCGCGCCCGCTTCGGTAACGTCCGCCAGCTGCTGCGGGTTCAGCACGGTGCCAGCGCCGATAATGGCGTCAGGGACTTCTTTGGCAATGGCGCGGATAGCGTCAATCGCGCATGCGGTGCGCAGCGTCACTTCCAGAACGCGAACGCCACCTGCAACCAGCGCTTTCGCCATCGGAACAGCGTGCTCCAGTTTGTTTACCACGATCACCGGTACAACCGGGCCGGTTTTCAGGATGGCTTCTGCACTTGTTTTCCAGTTTTTCATCAATCTTTTCTCTCGCCAGAATAAAATCTTGTCGTCTTAAAAAGTGATACAGGTTGCGCCCTGCTCTGCGCCGGAGAGCTTCTCTCGCAGCGCGCCGAACATTTCACGGCCTGTGCCCACGCGCATCGCGCTAAGGTCAGGAATATGCGGCTGACGTGCGGCAAGTTCGGTGTCAGCAACCAGCAGGGTCAACTCACCTGTCTGCCCGTTAACCCGGATAATGTCGCCATCACGCACTTTTGCCAGCAACCCACCGTCGTAAGCTTCGGGTGTCACATGGATTGCCGACGGCACTTTACCTGATGCCCCTGACAGCCGTCCATCGGTAACTAAGGCAATTTTGAAACGGCGGTCCAATAATACACCAAGTGGCGGCATCAGTTTATGTAATTCTGGCATACCGTTGGCTTTCGGCCCCTGATGGCGAACTACCACTACACAATCACGATCCAGCAGACCCGCTTCAAAGGCCGGTAAGACGTCATGCTGGCTCTCAAACACCACCGCTGGCGCTTCAATGATCTGGTTCTCTACCGGCACGGCGGAGGTCTTCATCACCGCTCGCCCAAGGTTGCCGCTCAGCACTTTAGTGCCACCATGCTGCGAGAAAGGCTTATCGATGGTGGCGATAATCGACTCATCCAGCGACGCGGCGGCACCTTCACGCCAGTCCAGTTCGCCATTGTTGAGCCACGGCTCTTGGGTGTAGCGCGTCAGGCCGAAACCGGCCACCGTATTCACCTCTTCATGTAATAAACCGCCCTTCAGCAGTTCGCGCATCAATACCGGCACACCGCCCGCCGCCTGGAAGTGGTTGATGTCCGCCGGGCCGTTTGGATAGAGACGCGCAAGCAGCGGCACCACTTCAGAGAGTTCGGAAAAGTCATCCCAGTTAATGATAATGCCCGCCGCGCGCGCCATTGCCACCAGGTGCATGGTGTGGTTGGTGGAGCCGCCGGTTGCCAGCAGAGAGACGATGCCGTTAACCACCACTTTTTCATCGATCATTTTGCCGAGCGGCATCCACTCGTTGCCATTACCGGTCAAACGCGTCACCTGGCGGGCAGCGGCTTCGGTCAGCGCCTTACGCAGCGGTGCATCCGGGTGAATAAAGGAGGAGCCGGGCAGTTGCATGCCCATAAACTCAATCACCATCTGGTTGGTGTTGGCGGTGCCGTAAAAAGTACAGGTGCCCGGAGCGTGGTAGGAGGCGGCTTCCGACTCCAGCAGCGCCATGCGATCGACTTTACCTTCCGCATAAAGCTGGCGAATGCGCACCTTCTCTTTGTTAGCCAGTCCGCTCGCCATCGGGCCTGAAGGCACGAACAACGCAGGCAGGTGGCCAAACGACAACGCCGCCATCGCCAGCCCGGGGACGATTTTGTCGCAAACGCCAAGATAGAGCGCGCCGTCGAACATATTGTGCGAAAGCCCCACCGCGGCGGACATGGCGATCACTTCGCGGCTCAACAGCGACAGCTCCATCCCATCCTGACCCTGCGTCACGCCATCACACATTGCCGGTACGCCGCCCGCCACCTGACCCACCGCATTCACCGAGTGCAGCGCTTTACGAATGATGTCGGGATAGACTTCATAAGGCTGATGCGCGGAGAGCATGTCGTTATAGGAGGTGATAATGGCGATGTTGTTGCGCAACATACTTTTGAGCGAGGCTTTATCGTCGGGCTGGCAGGCGGCAAAACCGTGCGCCAGGTTACCGCAGGCCAGCGTCGAACGACGGACGGTGTTGCTTTTCGCTTGCTCAATGCGCGCAAGGTAGGCTGAGCGGGTTTCGCGGGAACGTTCAATAATGCGATTTGTTACGCGTAACATTGCTGGATTCATAGAGGCTCCTGAAATTTATCTGTTCGGGGAGAGCGTGCTGACCCTGCTTTTCACTGTGTGTAACAAGCTCGAAACAGCGGAGTACCGCGCCCCAAAGGCAAAATCACTGTCGCCAGTGTAATAAAAAAAGCCCCGCTGGTGAATCCAGCCGGGGCTTCGAAACAGAAAAATTATTCGCAGAGCTGTGTTAGATCATGTTACCGGTAAAATTGCGCAACATGACAGGTTCGGGTTACTCGAACTCGTTCCAGGAACGACCATCACGGGTGATCATCGCAACCGATGCGACAGGCCCCCAGGTTCCCGCCTGATACGGTTTCGGTGAGTCATTATCCGCAGCCCAGGCTTCGGTGATGGAGTCCACCCACTTCCACGCCTCCTCCACTTCATCACGGCGCACAAACAGCGCCTGAATGCCGCGCATCGACTCCAGCAGCAGACGCTCGTAGGCATCCGCCAGATGGGTTTCGTTGAAGGTTTCGGAGTAGCTCAGATCGAGTTTAGTGGTCTGCAAATTGTGTTTATGATCCAGCCCCGGCACTTTATTGAGGATCTGGATATCCACACCTTCGTCCGGCTGCAGGCGGATGGTCAGTTTGTTCTGCGGCAGCTCCTGCCAGGACTCTTTAAACAGATTGAGTTCCGGGTTTTTGAAGTAGACCACCACTTCAGAACATTTGGTTGGCAGACGTTTACCGGTACGCAGGTAGAACGGCACACCGGCCCAGCGCCAGTCGTCGATATCGACGCGGATCGCAACGAAGGTTTCAGTATGGCTAGACTTGTTCGCGCCCTCTTCTTCCAGGTAGCCCGGCACTTTTTTGCCCTGGGCGAAACCGGCGGTGTACTGGCCGCGCACGGTTTTTTCCCGCACGTTGGTGCGATCGATACGGCGCAGGGATTTGAGCACCTTCACTTTCGCGTCGCGAATGCTGTCGGCGGTGAGATCGGACGGCGGCGACATCGCGATCATGCAGAGCACCTGCAGCAGGTGGTTCTGAATCATATCGCGCATCTGCCCGGCCTGGTCGAAATAGCCCCAGCGACCTTCAATGCCCACCTCTTCCGCGACGGTGATCTCGACATGATCGATAGTGCGGTTATCCCAGTTATTGACGAACAGGGAGTTGGCAAAACGCAGCGCCAGCAGGTTAAGCACCGTCTCTTTACCAAGGTAGTGGTCGATACGGTAAACCTGGCACTCTTCAAAATACTCGCCGACCTGATCGTTGATTTGACGAGAGGTCTCAAGGGAGTTACCGAGCGGTTTCTCCATTACAACGCGCGCCGGTTTGGCGTTCAGCTTCGCCGCGCCCAGCCCTTTACAGATGGCACCAAAAGTATCCGGCGGCATCGCGAAGTAGTTGATGGTGGTGCGGTTTTTCTGATCCAGCATCGCGCCGAGGCGTTTGAAGGCAGGCGTATCGTTGACATCGAGATTACAGAAATCGAGACGACCACTCAGCTTGTCCCACAAGCTTTCGTCGATCTTCTCTTTCATAAAGGTTTCGAGCGCTTCACGGACCACTTTGGTATAGGCTGCTTTGTCCCAGTCGGCGCGGCCGACTCCGAGAATCCGCGTCTCGTCATGAATTTGACCGGCTTTTTCCAGCTGGTACAGGGAAGGCAGCAATTTCCGGCGTGCGAGATCGCCTTTCGCGCCGAAAATGACCAGGTCACACGCCTGGGCTGTTTGGACTACCGCCATGTCACTCTCCTCAGTTAGCTATCCTGAAGCTGTCATCCGCTTCAGTTGTAATTTTATTACACTGCACTGTACTGCTTTTACGTAATTCCCGAAACTATCAGGCCTTGTCAGGAAGTGCGTTATTGGGTCGTCATGAAAAATGTATATATTTGCGCCAATTGCGCCGCTTATTTGCCCACCAGCCGCTGGCGAAAATCCGACTCTGATCATGTTATGAAAAAAAACAACAACATTTCAGCGTATCACTTACCTTTCTACCCGACGCAGGCGTAATATCGACGCAAACTGCGTAACGATTCGCGCAATCAGTGTAATCGTTTCACCAGGAGCGCATTAACGCCTATGAATATGCTGGAAAAAATCCAGTCCCGACTGGAACACCTTAGCAAATCAGAACGAAAAGTCGCGGAAGTGATCCTCATCGCGCCGCAGCTGGCCATCCACTCCAGTATTGCCGCGCTTGCGCAACAAGCGGAGGTCAGCGAACCGACGGTAAACCGCTTTTGCCGCAGCCTTGATACGCGCGGCTTCCCCGACTTTAAGCTGCATCTGGCGCAGAGCCTCGCCAACGGCACGCCCTATGTTAATCGAAATGTCGATGAAGATGACAGTGTAGAAGCCTATACCGGCAAAATCTTCGAGTCGGCAATGGCAAGCCTCGATCACGTGCGTCAGTCTCTTGATATGGCAGCAGTTAATCGCGCCGTCGATCTGCTGACGCAGGCGAAAAAAATCGCCTTCTTCGGTCTGGGCTCTTCGGCAGCCGTCGCCCATGATGCGATGAACAAGTTTTTCCGCTTCAACGTGCCGGTGGTCTACTCCGATGACATTGTGCTGCAACGCATGAGCTGTATGAATTGTAGCGATGATGATGTTGTTATGTTGATTTCCCACACTGGCCGCACGAAAAGCCTGGTCGAGCTGGCGCATCTGGCGCGCGAAAACGATGCCATGGTGATTGCCCTGACGTCTGCGGGAACGCCGCTGGCGCGCGAAGCAACACTTGCTATCACACTGGATGTCCCTGAAGATACAGATATCTATATGCCGATGGTGTCCCGGCTTGCGCAATTGACGGTTATTGATGTGCTGGCGACCGGCTTTACGCTGCGCCGCGGGGCAAAATTCCGGGATAACTTGAAGCGAGTCAAAGAAGCACTCAAAGAATCGCGCTTTGATAAGGAACTGCTTATCAAAGACGATAACCATTAAGAGACCATAACTAAAAACGGTAGTTACTTACGCTATTCGGTTAGCGGCCTTGCCTGTCACGGCGCGCGTAACCCGAATTCATGTTCACGCAACACCTCGTTATTTCAGTCAACGGAGTATTACATGTCCAGAAGGCTTCGCAGAACCAAGATCGTCACCACTTTAGGCCCGGCCACCGACCGTGATAACAACCTCGAGAAGGTTATCGCTGCGGGCGCTAACGTGGTGCGGATGAACTTCTCACACGGAACACCGGAAGATCATAAATTACGCGCGGACAAAGTGCGTGAGATTGCGGCAAAACTGGGACGTCATGTTGCTATCCTTGGCGATCTACAAGGACCTAAGATTCGCGTCTCCACCTTTAAAGAAGGTAAGGTTTTCCTTAACATCGGCGATAAATTCCTGCTCGACGCCAACCTTGGCAAAGGGGAAGGCGATAAAGAGAAAGTCGGCATCGACTACAAAGGCCTGCCTGCTGACGTCGTACCGGGCGACATCCTGCTGCTGGATGATGGCCGCGTGCAGCTCAAAGTGCTGGAAGTTCAGGGCATGAAGGTGTTCACCGAAGTGACCGTCGGCGGCCCGCTCTCCAACAACAAAGGCATCAACAAACTGGGCGGCGGCCTCTCCGCAGAAGCGCTGACCGATAAAGACAAAGCAGATATCGTTACCGCCGCGCTGATTGGCGTCGATTACCTTGCCGTCTCCTTCCCGCGCTGCGGCGAAGATCTCAACTATGCACGTCGTCTGGCGCGTGATGCAGGCTGCGATGCGAAGATTGTCGCCAAAGTTGAGCGAGCAGAAGCGGTGTGCAGCCAGGATGCGATGGACGATGTGATCCTCGCCTCCGACGTGGTGATGGTGGCCCGTGGCGACCTGGGCGTGGAAATTGGCGACCCGGAGCTGGTAGGCATCCAGAAAGCGTTGATTCGTCGCGCGCGTCAACTGAACCGCGCGGTGATCACCGCGACGCAGATGATGGAGTCGATGATCACCAACCCGATGCCGACCCGCGCGGAAGTGATGGACGTGGCGAACGCCGTGCTCGACGGCACCGATGCGGTAATGCTCTCTGCGGAAACCGCAGCCGGGCAATATCCGTCAGAAACTGTTGCCGCGATGGCGCGCGTCTGCCTGGGCGCAGAGAAGATCCCCAGCATTAACGTCTCCAAGCACCGTCTCGATATTCAGTTCGACAACGTCGAAGAGGCGATTGCCATGTCGGCGATGTATGCCGCCAACCACCTGAAAGGCGTTACGGCAATCATTTCAATGACTGAATCCGGCCGTACTGCGCTGATGACCTCGCGTATCAGCTCCGGCCTGCCGATTTTCGCCCTCTCCCGCCACGAGCGCACCCTGAATCTGACCGCGCTCTACCGCGGCGTGACGCCGGTCTATTTCGACAGCCATAACGACGGCGTTGCCGCGGCTAACGACGCGGTGAACCTGCTGCGTGATAAAGGCTACCTGCTCTCCGGCGATCTGGTGATCGTGACGCAGGGTGATGTGATGAGCACCATCGGCACCACCAACACCACGCGCATTCTGACCGTCGAATAACTAATTCCTCAGAAAGCAAAAGGCCTCTCACAGTGAGAGGCCTTTTTTTGGCTATTTTTTTGTGTAGAGCTCTTTACGCTTATAGGGCTCAATCTCACCCGGTTTGCGCGTTTTCAGCAGCTTCAGGATCCAGGTGTACTGCTCCGGATGCGGGCCGACAAAGTTCTCCACCTCTTCATTCATCCGCCGCGCAATGGTGGTGTCATCTACCGTCAGCAGATCGTCCATCGGCGGGCGCACCAGGATTATCAGGCGGTGCGTTTCGGCATCATAAACCGGGAAAAGCGGCACCACACGGGCGCGGCACACTTTCATCAGGCGGCCAATCGCCGGCAGCGTCGCTTTATAGGTGGCGAAGAAGTCGACAAACTCACTCTGCTCGGGGCCATGATCCTGATCCGGCAGATAGTATCCCCAGAAGCCGTTGCGTATTGAGTGGATAAAGGGCTTGATGCCGTCATTGCGCGCATGCAAACGTCCGCCGAAACGCAAGCGCACCTTGTTCCACATGTAGTCGAAGACTTTGTTGCCCTGGTTATGGAACATCGCCGCGATGCGCTTGCCCTGGGAGGACATCAGCATTGCCGGAATATCGACACCCCAGGCGTGGGGGACGAGGAAAATGACGCGCTCATCGTTGCGGTGCATCTCGTCGATAATCTCTTTGCCCTGCCACTCAATGCGGGAGGCAACCTTTTCCGTGCCGCGCAGCGCCATTTCGGCCATCAGCACCATCGCCTGCGGTGCGGTGGCAAACATATGATCGATGATCGCTTCGCGCTCGGCTTCGCTCTTTTCAGGGAAGCAGTAGTAGAGGTTAATCTGCGCACGACGACGGGCGCTTTTTCCGCGCCGTCCGGCAAAACGACCCAGTTTCGCCAGCAGCGGATCACGCACAGAGGGCGGGATCAGAGCAACGCCGGCAAAGGCCAGTACCCCAAGCCAGGCGCCCCAGTGACGCGGATGGCGAAACTCGCCCTCAAACTGAGGAATGTACTCACTGTTATTTTTTTTCTTTTCCATGCATCGTCCGCTGGTCAAAAATCTCAACAAGATAAGGGGATAGTGTAGCGATGCGTTATCTTTCGCACAAAAGGAAAAGCCGATGCTAAGCAAGCACCGGCTTTGAACGCCTGATTATTACGCGAATTACTCCAGCCGCAGCTGAGGTAACACCTCTTTCACCTGCGCCAGGTAATCCTTACGATCCGAACCGCTCAGCCCTTCCGTTCTTGGCAGTTTAGCGGTCAGCGGGTTCACGGCCTGCTGGTTGATCCATACTTCATAGTGCAGATGTGGCCCGGTGGAGCGCCCGGTGTTGCCCGAGAGCGCGATACGATCGCCACGCTTCACTTTCTGGCCGGGTTTCACCAGCAGCTTACGCAGGTGCATGTAACGCGTGGTATAGGTGCGCCCGTGGCGGATAGCAACGTAGTTGCCCGCCGCGCCGCTGCGCTTCGCGATCACCACTTCACCGTCACCAACGGCCAGCACCGGCGTACCCTGCGGCAGGGCAAAGTCGACGCCCCGGTGTGGCGCAACGCGACCGGTCACTGGATTAAGGCGACGCGGGTTAAAGTTAGAGGAGACGCGGAACTGTTTCGCGGTAGGGAAACGCATAAACCCTTTCGCAAGGCCGGTGCCGTTACGATCGTAGAATTTGCCATCCTCGGCACGGAACGCGTAGTAATCTTTACCGTCAGAGCGCAAACGCACGCCGAGCAACTGGCTCTGCTCCTGCTTGCCGTCGAGCATCTCACGGGACATCAATACGGAGAACTCATCGCCTTTTTTCAGTTTGCGGAAGTCCATTTGCCACTGCATCGCTTTGATGACGGCGCTGACTTCACCGCTGGTCAGGCCGGCCTCTTTCGCGCTGGCAACAAAACTGCCGCCAACGGTGCCTTTCATCACCTTATTGACCCAGTCGCCCTGCTGCATCTCGCTGGACATCTTGAAGCCGTTTTCCGTGCGGTCATAGGTGCGGGTTTCGCGGCGTGACATCTCCCACGTCAGGCGCTGCAGATCGCCATCGGCGGTCAGCGTCCAGGAGAGTTGTTGGCCGATTTTCAGATTACGCAGCTCTTTATCCGCGGCGGCAAGCTGGCTGATGTTGCCCATATCAATGCCGTACTGGTTCAGAATGCTGCTAAGCGTATCGCCGGTCGATACCACATATTCGTGCACGCCGGCTTCGTTGGCGGTTTTCTCATCCAGCTCATCTTGCGGAATATCGTCAACGTCATCCGCCGCGGACTGGTCAATAGGCTCACTGGCTTCAGGCAGTAGCGAGCGGATTTCGCTCTTCGGCAGCTCGATAGCTTTGACAATCGGCGCGTTATTCTCGGGGTGATAAACGTAGGGCCGCCAGACGGCGACCGTGAGGGTCAGTACGGTGAGCGACCCCAGCATCACGCGATGGGGTCGCGGCAAATTGTTAAATGCCAGGGCGACAGAGCGGGCTATCTGTTGCACGTGTTCACTTCCTCGTTATTCTCCTTTCAGGCAGCTCGCATACTGGGAAGAAAGTTGCGTAAGGAACTGGGGATAGCTCTCTTTACCCAACTTGATACTGGTGCCGAGTGGGTCCAGCGTTCCCATGCGAACGGAGGTTCCTCGTGCAACAGCTTCAACGACCGCTGGCCTGAACTGTGGCTCAGCAAAAACGCACGTCGCTTTTTGCTCAACCAACTGTGTTCTGATTTCATGTAAACGCTGCGCACCAGGCTGAATTTCAGGGTTGACGGTAAAGTGACCCAGCGGAGTCAGACCGTAGTGTTTTTCAAAGTAGCCGTAGGCGTCATGAAAAACGAAATACCCCTTCCCTTTCAGCGGTGCCAGCTCGTTACCGACCTGCTTATCGGCCTGGGCTAATGATGCCTCAAATGCCTTCAGGTTGGCGTCCAGCTTGGCTCGACTTTGCGGCATAACTTCCACTAATTTATCGTGGATTGCAACCGCCGAAAGCCGTGCAATCTCTGGGCTTAACCACAAATGCATGTTGTATTCGCCGTGATGGTGATGATGCTCACTATTTTCGTCGTGATCGTGACCTTCATGACCCTCATGCTCATCTTCATCAGCGCCTTTCAACAGCTGCGATTTCACGCCGTCGAGTTGCGCCATCACCACCTGTTTTTGCGCAGGTACCTGTCCGGCCGAACGCACCATGAAGGCTTCCATTTCCGGGCCAACCCAAAAAAGTAAGTCCGCGTTTTGCAAGCGTTTTACATCAGATGGACGCAGAGAATAATCATGCTCGGAGGCACCATCAGGCAGGATAACTTCGGTGGTGGTCACGCCATCTGCAATGGCAGAAGCAATAAAGCCCAGCGGCTTAAGAGACGTCACGACGGCGGCGTTAGCGGATTGTGCTGTTAGGGTGAGAAACGCAGCGGAAAGCGCTGCGCAAAGAAGCGTATTTTTATGTAACATAATGCGTCTATTCATCGTAATGAGTGTGTGGAATGTGATATTATAACATTCGACAACTTCTGCAACCCCTTAAATGCTATGACGAATCTTATAACGCTCGAAAATGTCAGCGTCGCTTTCGGTCAACGCCGCGTGCTCTCTGACATCTCTTTAAATTTGCGTCCCGGTAAAATTCTGACGCTGCTCGGACCTAACGGCGCCGGAAAATCGACGCTGGTGCGCGTCGTGCTTGGCCTGGTAGCACCCGACGCGGGGGTTATCAAGCGCGATAAAGCTTTGCGCATCGGCTATGTGCCGCAAAAACTGCAGCTCGACGCTACCCTGCCTCTTACTGTAGGCCGCTTTATGCGTCTGCGCCCAGGCACGCGCAAAGAGGATCTCATCCCTGCACTGAAACGCGTACAGGCAGCCCACCTGATCGATGCCCCAATGCAGAAACTCTCCGGCGGTGAAACGCAGCGCGTACTGCTTGCCCGTGCCCTGCTCAATCAGCCCCAGTTGCTGGTGCTGGACGAGCCAACCCAGGGCGTCGATGTCAATGGTCAGGTGTCGCTCTACAACTTAATCGACGAGTTGCGCAAAGAGCTCGATTGCGCTGTGCTGATGGTCTCACACGATCTGCATCTCGTGATGGCCAAGACCGATGAGGTGCTCTGCCTCAATCACCACATCTGCTGCTCCGGTACGCCGGAAGTAGTCTCCATGCATCCCGAATTTATCTCTATGTTCGGCCATCGCGGCGCAGAACAGCTTGGCATTTACCGCCACAACCACAATCACCGCCACGATCTTCAGGGTCGCATTATTTTACGTCAGGGTAACGGACACTCATGATTGAACTTTTACTGCCCGGCTGGCTGGCCGGGGTTATGCTCGCCTGCGCCGCCGGGCCGCTTGGCTCCTTTGTTGTCTGGCGACGGATGTCCTATTTCGGCGATACGCTGGCGCATGCATCTCTGCTTGGTGTCGCTTTCGGCTTGCTGCTGGATATTAATCCGTTCTATGCAGTGATTGCCGTCACGCTACTGTTGGCCGCAGGCCTGGTGTGGCTGGAGAAGCGTCCCCATCTGGCGATCGACACGCTACTGGGAATTATGGCGCACAGCGCGCTTTCGCTTGGCCTGGTAGTCGTCAGCCTGATGTCCAACATCCGCGTGGATTTGATGGCGTATCTCTTCGGTGACCTGCTGGCCGTGACGCCGCAGGATCTGATCGCTATTGCGCTCGGCGTGGTGCTGGTGGTGGGGATTTTGCTCTGGCAGTGGCGCAACCTGCTGTCGATGACCATCAGCCCGGAGCTTGCCTTTGTCGACGGCGTGAAATTGCAGCGCGTGAAGCTGTTGCTGATGCTGGTTACCGCCCTGACCATTGGCGTGGCAATGAAGTTTGTCGGCGCGCTGATCATCACCTCTCTGCTGATCATCCCTGCCGCCACGGCACGGCGCTTTGCCCGCACCCCGGAGCAGATGGCCGGGGTGGCTGTCGGCGTCGGGATGATTGCCGTCACCGGGGGGCTCACCTTCTCTGCTCTCTACGACACACCCGCGGGCCCCTCTGTGGTGCTCTGCGCGGCGGTGCTGTTTATTTTCAGTATGATGAAAAAGAACGCGAGCTAAAGGTTCTGCCAGCGCCTCCCCGGCGCTGGCAGAGCTTATCAGGGCATTTCCGGCGGCGTAATGCCGAAGTGATCCCAGGCGCGCGGCGTTGCCATGCGGCCGCGCGGAGTACGCTGTAAAAAGCCCTGCTGAATCAGATAAGGCTCCAGCACATCTTCAATGGTCTCGCGCTCTTCACCAATCGCCGCAGCAAGGTTATCCAGCCCCACCGGACCGCCAAAGAATTTATCAATCACCGCCAGCAGCAGTTTGCGGTCCATATAGTCGAAACCCTGGGCATCAACATTGAGCATATCGAGCGCCTGGGCAGCTATCTCGGCGTTGATATCGCCATCGTGCTTCACTTCCGCGAAATCGCGCACACGGCGCAGCAGACGGTTGGCGATACGCGGTGTGCCGCGGGAGCGGCGCGCCACTTCCAGCGCCCCCTCTTCGCTCAGCTCCAGCCCCATAAAGCGCGCGCTGCGCCCGACGATATGCTGCAGATCCGCTACCTGGTAGAACTCCAGGCGTTGAACAATGCCAAAGCGATCGCGCAGCGGCGAGGTCAGCGAGCCGGCGCGGGTCGTTGCGCCAATCAGCGTAAAGGGCGGCAGATCGATTTTGATGGAGCGCGCAGCCGGGCCTTCACCAATCATGATATCGAGCTGGTAATCTTCCATCGCCGGGTAGAGCACCTCTTCCACCACCGGCGACAGACGATGAATTTCATCGATAAACAGCACGTCATGGGGTTCAAGGTTGGTCAGCATAGCGGCCAGATCGCCCGCCTTTTCCAGCACCGGGCCGGAGGTGGTACGCAGATTAACGCCCATCTCGTTTGCGACGATGTTCGCCAGCGTCGTTTTACCCAGCCCCGGCGGGCCGAAAATCAGCAGGTGATCCAGCGCATCGCCGCGCAGTTTCGCCGCCTGGATAAAGATCTCCATCTGCGAGCGCACCTGCGGCTGACCGATGTACTCATCCAGCAGCTTTGGTCGAATCGCCCGATCCGCAACTTCTTCAACAATCGTGCTGGCGGCGGCAACCAGGCGGTCTGCTTCAATCATCCTCTACCTCACAACGCCGCACGCAGCGCTTCACGGATCAGGGTTTCACTGTTGGCATCCGGACGCGCGATTTTGCTAATCATCCGGCTCGCTTCCTGCGGTTTATAGCCCAGCGACACCAGCGCGGCAACGGCTTCCTGCTCGGCATCATCCGTGGCCGGGCTGGCAGGTGACGCCAGCACCAGATCGGCGGCCGGCGTAAAGAGATCGCCATGCAGCCCTTTAAAGCGGTCTTTCATCTCAACAATCAGCCGTTCAGCGGTTTTCTTGCCAATACCCGGCAGTTTCACCAGCGCGGCGGGATCTTCACGCTCCACGGCATTCACAAACTGCTGCGCAGACATGCCGGAGAGGATCGCCAGCGCCAGCTTTGGCCCGACGCCGTTGGTTTTGATCAGCTCACGAAACAGGGTGCGCTCCTGCTTATTATTAAAGCCGTAGAGCAGCTGCGCATCTTCGCGCACCACAAACTGCGTAAAGACGGTCGCCTCTTTGCCGGCATCCGGCAATTCGTAGAAGCAGGTCATCGGCATATGAACTTCATACCCTACCCCTCCGACCTCGAGCAGGACCAGCGGGGGTTGTTTTTCGACAATAATGCCTCTGAGTCTGCCTATCACGTGACGCTCCTGCGCTAAGTGCTAAAAAAGTAATGCTGTATCATAAAAAAAGGCTGGATAGATATCCAGCCGATAATGAAGGAAAAAGCGCGAGCGTGCTTCAGGAATTCACGTAATAGTCCATATCGTGCAGATCGGTTAATAAATTACATCCTGAAGCTTGCCATCCCAGCGTCCTGCGCGTCTGTTCACTTGAGGCCGACATCTCCATGCCGGCGAAGCCAGCAAACCAGCCAAAATGCGACGCCTCGCGCGGCTCTGCGGGCACTCCGAGCATCTTGCCGATAGCAATGGCAATCTCACGCATTGCGATGCCCTCCTCCGCCACCGCATGATACACCGGTTGCGTCACACCGCTTTCCAGCGCCAGCCGGTAGACATTTGCCGCGTCATTGCGGTGTACCGCCGCCCAGCGGTTATTCCCTTCACCCTGCCACGCAGAGACCCCACTCTGTTTCGCGAGGGCAATCAGGAATGGAATAAAGCCGCTATCGCCTACGCCGTGTACCGTCGGTGCCAGCCGTACGCAGGCTGTCCTTACACCCTGTTGCGCAAGCGCTAAAGCGGCCTGCTCTGAGCGGCGCAGGTAATCCGGCCCGCTGGCGGGCGCGTCCTCTTCTGTCGCCGGGCGTCCCGCTACCAGCCGCGCAAGGCCGGACGTGACCAACAAGGGTCGCGAACTTCCGCGCAGCGCATCACCCAGTACGGTAATGGCGCGCTCATCCTGAGCGCAATTTTCTGCAAAGCGGGAGAAATCATGATTAAACGCCGTATGGATCACCGCATCAGCCTTTGCCGCCGCATCTAACAGCAACTGGCTGTCATCAAGCGTGCCGTAAACCGCCTCTCCCCCTGCGGCGATAAGCACCCGGGCTTTCTCCTCATTACGCACCAGACCGCTCACCCGATGGCCCGCGGCTAATAACCCCTCTGCTACTTTTGCGCCGACCCATCCAGTCGCGCCCGTCAGAAAAATGTGCATCTGTGTCTCCTTATGTTGACTCGCGCCGCTATCCTGCTGAATATCCGCGATGGGGAAAAGTAGTGACGTTATCGTGGTACAAGGACTAACAGGATGCAGAGCGCAAAAGATCTGGGCAGTTATCTGAAATCCCGCCGGGCGCAGCTCGACCCGCAGGCGCTGGGTTTTCACACCGCGCGGCGCCGCACGCCAGGGCTGAGGCGTGAAGAAGTTGCACATCTGGCCTGTATTAGCGCTACCTGGTATACCTGGCTTGAACAGGGGCGCGGCGGGATGCCCTCAGAAGAAGTGCTGGAGCGGATTTGCCAGGCGCTTTGCCTGAGCGGGCGTGAGCGCGAGTATGTGTTCCATCTGGCACTGGGGAGAGCACCAGGCGTGGAGTATGCGCCAGCCGCGACGGTGTCCGGCCGGTTACAGAAAGTGCTGGAGAGTATGCCCCTCAGCCCGGCGATGATCCGCAACGCCAGTTGGGATGTGCTTGCCTGGAACACGGCCGCCACGGCGGTGCTGGCTGACTATGCCACCCTTCCCGCGCAGGAGCGCAATATCCTGCGCCGCATCTTTCTTAATCCACAGGCGCGTGCTTCCCAGGCCGACTGGCAGGGGCTGACGCGCTTTCTGGTGGCGGCGTTTCGCGCAGAAACCACCCGGGCAGGTGCGTCACTCGAAGTTCAGCCGCTGGTCGACGAATTGAGCGCGGCGTCGCCGGAGTTTGCCCGGCTGTGGCAAACCAATGATGTCGAGGTGATGGGCGAAGGCACGAAAGTGATTTTTCATGCCAGCGCTGGCCGGCTTTCGCTGGAGTACTCGAGTTTTTCCGTTGAGGGGCAGCCCGATCTGACACTGGTGGTCTATAGCCCTTCGGGCGAGGAAGATGCGGATAAAATCCGCTTGCTGTTACAGCAGAAGAGATAAAAAAACGCCGCAATCCGGCGCTCTTTAACGTAACCGACCGCGTGCCAGATTGAGCCGTGTGCTGCTCACCTGTAACGCGTTCTGGCTGACATGGCAGTGGGTAATGGCGATCGCCAGCGCATCGGCGGCGTCCGCCTGCGGATTGGCGGGCAGTTTCAACAGCGTGCGCACCATGTGCTGCACCTGGCTCTTCTCCGCGCTACCGATGCCGACCACCGTCTGCTTAACCTGACGGGCGGCATACTCAAAGACCGGTAAGTCCTGATTGACGGCGGCGACAATCGCCACGCCGCGCGCCTGTCCCAGTTTCAGCGCCGAGTCGGCGTTTTTCGCCATAAACACCTGTTCGATAGCAAAAAAATCGGGCTGAAACTGCGTGATGATCTCCGACACGCCTGCGTAAATCAGCTTCAGGCGCGACGGCAGATCGTCAACTTTCGTGCGGATACAGCCGCTGCCAAGGTAGGTCAGCTGGCGGCCTGTCTGGCGGATCACACCATAACCGGTGATACGTGAACCCGGGTCGATCCCGAGAATAATCGCCATTATGCCTCTCCGCTTAGCGCAATAATCCTGCAACCTTACTACCCAAAATATTTCCGCTCACAGCAAGGCGGCTGCGCTCTGCATCTCCAACAATAAAGGTTGGTTGACGAAGAGAGCCACCGCCCCTGTGGGCAGAAAATAACGGATATTACAGGGTTGCCGCGACTTCGTCGGAGATCTCACCATTGTGGTAAACCTCCTGCACATCGTCACAATCTTCCAGCATATCGATGAGACGCAGCAATTTCGGCGCGGTTTCCGCATCCATATCCGCTTTGGTCGACGGGATCATCGACACTTCAGCGTTGTCCGCTTTCAGACCGGCAGCTTCCAGCGCATCGCGCACGGCACCCATCTCTTCCCAGGCGGTGTAAACGTCAATCGCGCCGTCGTCGTAGGTCACCACATCTTCAGCACCGGCTTCCAGCGCCGCTTCCATGATGGTGTCTTCGTCGCCCGCTTCGAAAGAGATCACCCCTTTCTTGCTGAACAGGTAGGCCACGGAGCCGTCGGTACCCAGGTTGCCACCGCATTTGCTGAACGCATGGCGCACTTCGGCAACGGTACGGTTACGGTTGTCACTCAAACACTCGACCATCACCGCCGTGCCGCCAGGGCCGTAACCTTCATAAATGATGGTTTCCATGTTCGCGTCGTCATCGCCGCCGACGCCGCGCGCGATGGCACGATTCAGGGTGTCACGCGTCATGTTGTTGGAGAGCGCTTTATCGACCGCCGCGCGCAGACGCGGGTTAGAGGCGATATCGCCGCCGCCCAGACGTGCCGCTGTCACCAGCTCACGAATGATTTTGGTGAAGATCTTACCGCGTTTGGCATCCTGTGCCGCTTTGCGGTGTTTGGTGTTGGCCCATTTACTGTGACCTGCCATAAAAAATTCTCCAGAAAAAACCGCCGTTCAGGCGGCGTTAATAACAAATTCTTCAATCGCCTGCCGGTTGCTCCACGACTTGGTCAATGCCGCCGCAGCGGGCGCATCAAGCCAGCGGTACGCCAGGTGTTCGGTAAACACAATCGGGCATTCGTGGGGCAGCGCTAAACAAAACCAGGATTCGGTGTTGTGTGTCACACCCGGCGCGTAGCGATGACGTAAATGACTGAAAATTTCAAATTCCACCGTGCGCTGGCAGTCAATCAGGCGATGCGGCGCGGCGCCGACATCGATATTGACCTCTTCCATGACTTCGCGCGCGGCGGCCTGCAACGCGCTTTCACCCGGCTCCAGGCTGCCGGTAACCGACTGCCAGAAATCGGGATCGTCGCGTCGCTGCAACATCAGCACCCGTTTTGTCTCTTCGGCATAAATCACTACCAGCACAGAAACCGGGTGCTTAAAAGACATCTTATTTGCTCTCCGGCGTCTCTTTTTTGATAACCGAGATACCCAGCTCCGCCAGCGCGGTCGGGTTGCCGAAGCTCGGCGCTTCGGTCATCAGGCAGGCAGCCGCCGTGGTTTTCGGGAACGCGATAACGTCACGGATGTTGTCAGTGCCGGTCAGCAGCATGGTCAGGCGATCGAGACCAAATGCCAGACCTGCGTGCGGCGGCGTGCCGTATTTCAGGGCGTCAAGCAGGAAGCCGAACTTCTCGCGCTGCTCCTGCTCATTGATACCGAGAATGCCAAACACCGTCTGCTGCATTTCGCCGTTATGAATACGGACGGAACCGCCGCCCACTTCATAGCCGTTGATAACCATATCGTAGGCGTTAGCGATCGCCGTTTCCGGTGCCGCTTTCAGCTCAGCCGGGCTCATGTCGCGCGGCGCGGTGAACGGGTGGTGCATCGCCGTCAGGCCGCCTTCGCCGTCGTCTTCAAACATCGGGAAGTCGATAACCCACAGCGGCGCCCATTTGTTTTCGTCGGTCAGGCTCAGATCTTTACCCAGCTTCAGACGCAGCGCGCCCAGCGCATCGGCAACCACTTTCTTGTTGTCAGCGCCGAAGAAGATCATGTCGCCATCCTGCGCGCCGGTGCGCGACAGAATTTCGCTGACGATCTCAGCGTTGAGGAATTTCGCTACCGGGCTGGTGATGCCCTCGAGCCCTTTCGCCGCTTCGTTAACTTTGATGTAGGCCAGCCCTTTCGCGCCGTAAATTTCAACGAACTTGCCGTAGTCATCAATCTGCTTACGGCTAAGCTGCGCGCCGCCCGGCACACGCAGTGCGGCAACGCGGCCTTTGGCATCGTTGGCCGGGCCGGAGAAGACTTTAAACTCGACCGCTTTCAGCAGGTCGGCAACGTCCACCAGCTCCATCGGGTTACGCAGATCCGGCTTATCAGAGCCGTAACGACGCTCGGCTTCGGCAAAGGTCATGATCGGGAACTCACCGAGATCGACGCCTTTCACTTCCTGCCACAACTGGCGAACCAGCGCTTCCATCACTTCACGCACCTGCGGCGCGGTCATGAAGGAGGTTTCCACATCGATCTGGGTAAATTCCGGCTGGCGGTCAGCGCGCAGATCTTCATCGCGGAAGCATTTAACGATCTGGTAGTAACGGTCAAAGCCGGACATCATCAGCAGCTGTTTGAAAAGCTGTGGGGACTGCGGCAGCGCGTAGAATTTGCCTTTATGCACGCGGCTCGGCACCAGGTAATCGCGCGCGCCTTCCGGCGTCGCTTTGGTCAGCATCGGCGTTTCGATGTCGAGGAAACCGTGGTCATCCATAAAGCGGCGCACGAAGCTGGTGATTTTCGCACGGGTCTTCAGGCGCTGCGCCATCTCTGGGCGACGCAGGTCGAGATAGCGGTACTTCAGACGCGCTTCTTCGGTGTTGACATGGTTAGAATCAAGCGGCAGCGCGTCGGCGCGGTTGATGATGGTCAGTTCGGTGGCGAACACTTCCACTTCACCGGTGGCCATCTCTTTGTTGGCATTCTTGCCTTCGCGGGCGCGGACAGTACCGGTAATTTGAATGCAGAACTCATTACGCAGTTCAGAGGCGAGCTGGAACGCATCCTGACGGTCCGGGTCGAAAAACACCTGCACGATGCCTTCGCGATCGCGCATATCGATAAAGATAAGGCTACCGAGGTCACGACGGCGGTTGACCCACCCACAAAGCGTTACTTGCTGTCCGACATGGGACTGATTGAGCTGCCCGCAATATACTGTACGCATGAGATATCCCTTAATTAGCTGCGCATGACCCATCACCTGCGGCGCAGGCGCGCTGGGGGGCAGCTATTTTCGTATGTCACATCTGGATGAAAAAAGGGGGCTATTATACTGGAAATAATGACCCACGATAAGCCCGCTACCGACTGTACGCACGTTTGCTGCGCGCTTATTGCGCATTCTCACAAAATTTAACAAAAATTGTAAACCCGGCGCGCGGAAAGAGCGCGTAAGGTAACGCCCCAACGCGATTATTTTTTCAGGAGTGAACATGCTCGAACTCAATACGGCGAAAACGGCACTGGTGGTTATCGATCTTCAGGAAGGCATTCTGCCTTTTGCCGGCGGTCCTCACACGGCGCAGGACGTAGTAACACGTTCGGCGCGACTGGCCGAGACGTTTCGTGCTAACGGCGCGCCGGTGGTGCTGGTGCGCGTCGGCTGGTCGGCGGATTTTGCCGAAGCGCTGAAGCAGCCGGTTGACGCCGCGATGGGCGGCCACAGTCTGCCAGAAAACTGGTGGGATTACCCGGCGGCGCTTGGCAAACAGGCGAGCGATATTGAGGTTACAAAACGCCAGTGGGGCGCGTTCTACGGCACCGATCTGGAAATGCAACTGCGCCGTCGCGGTATAGATACCATCGTGCTGTGCGGTATTTCGACCAATATCGGCGTCGAATCCACCGCCCGCAACGCCTGGGAGATGGGCTTTTCTCTGGTGATCGCCGAAGATGCCTGCAGCGCCGCCGATGCCGAACAGCATCAGGGCAGCATGAAAAACATCTTCCCGCGCATTGGTCGCGTGCGCAGCAGCGAGGAGATTATCGCCGCGTTATGATCTATATCGGCCTGCCGCAGTGGTCGCACCCGAAATGGGTGCGCCTTGGGATCACCTCCCTTGAGGAGTATGCCCGTCACTTCAACTGTGTTGAGGGCAACACCACGCTCTATGCGCTACCGAAAGCGGAGATTGTCGCGCGCTGGCATGAGCAGACCAGCGATGATTTCCGCTTCTGCTTTAAGTTTCCCGCCACCATCTCCCATCAGGCGGCGCTGCGAAACTGTGATGATTTAACCCACGAATTTTTTAGCCGCATGTCGCCGCTCGCCGGCAGGATTGGGCAGTACTGGCTCCAGCTGCCAGCGACCTTTGGCCCGCGCGATCTCCCCGCGCTCTGGGCTTTTCTTGATGCGCTGCCCGCAGGCTTTACCTACGGTGTCGAAGTGCGTCACCCCGCCTTCTTTGAAAAAGGCGAAGAGGAGAAAGCCCTTAACCAGGGGCTGCACGCCCGCAAGGTTAATCGCGTGATGCTCGACAGTCGCCCGGTGCACAGCGCGAAACCGCACAGCGAAGCGGTGCGCGAAGCCCAGCGCAAGAAGCCGAAAGTGCCGGTGCATGCGCTGGTTACCGCCGGGCATCCGATGGTGCGCTTCATCGGCAGTGACGACATGGCGCAGAACCGCGAACTCTTCGCCGTCTGGTTAAACAAGCTGCCAACCTGGGAGCAGACCACCACGCCCTATCTGTTTCTGCACACGCCCGATATCGCCCAGGCTCCCGAGCTGGTCGAGACGCTGTGGCAGGATCTTCGCACAGCGATGCCGGTCGTCGGCGAAGCCCCCTCCCTGCCGTTACAATCTTCTCTTTTTTAAGCACAGCACCTATCATTGATGGGCCATCGCCGTAACCTTAAAGGGAGTTTGTATGGTAAGCGCGTTGTATGCCGTGCTGGGTGCATTGTTACTGGTTAAATTTGCTTCTGATGTGATTCGTCTGCGTATGCAGTACCGTGTGAGCTTTGGCGACGGTGGGTTTAGTGAGTTGCAGAACGCGATGCGTATTCACGGCAACGCCGTTGAGTACATTCCTGTTGCGCTGATCCTGCTGCTGTTTATGGAGATGAACGGCGCGCCAAACTGGATGGTCCATCTCTGTGGCATGATGCTGATTGTAGGCCGCCTGATGCACTATTACGGTTTGCATCACCGACTCGTCTACTGGCGGCGTTATGGGATGGGCGCAACGCTCTGCTCCCTGCTGCTGATGGTGCTGGCGAATGTGTGGTATATGCCCTGGGAGTTGGTTTTCTCCCTGCGTTAGCGCACAATACGCCCCTTTGTTTTCCCGGATATTTACACTATGTCTCACCGCGACACGCTTTTTTCCGCGCCTATCGCCCGCCTCGGCGACTGGACCTTCGATGAACGGGTAGCTGAAGTCTTCCCGGATATGATCCAGCGTTCCGTTCCGGGTTACTCCAATATTATTTCGATGATCGGCATGCTGGCGGAGCGCTTTGTGCAGCCCGGCACGCAGGTTTACGATCTCGGCTGCTCGCTGGGTGCCGCCACGCTCTCGGTGCGCCGCAATATTCATCATGAAAATTGCAAAATCATTGCCGTCGACAACTCACCCGCGATGGTTGAACGCTGCCGTCGTCATATCGACGCCTATAAGGCGCCGACGCCGGTTGAGGTGATTGAGGGCGATATTCGCGATATCGAGATCAACAACGCCTCGCTGGTGGTGCTTAACTTCACCCTGCAATTTCTCGAACCCGATGACCGTCTGAAGCTGCTGCAAAAAGTTTACCAGGGGCTGAACCCGGGCGGCGCGCTGGTGCTCTCTGAAAAGTTCAGTTTTGAAGATCACACCGTCGGCGAATTGCTCTTCAACATGCACCACGATTTCAAACGCGCCAATGGTTACAGCGAGCTGGAGATCAGCCAGAAGCGCAGCATGCTGGAGAATGTGATGCTGACGGACTCCGTCGAAGCCCACAAAGCGCGCCTGCGCACCGCGGGTTTTGAGCACAGCGAATTGTGGTTCCAGTGCTTTAACTTCGGTTCACTGGTGGCACTGAAGGCGGTGCAGTCATGATTGAGTTTGGCCGTTTTTATCAGCAGATTGCCACCGGGCCCCTCGCCCACTGGCTGGAGACCTTACCGGCGCAAATCGCCGCCTGGCAGCGAGAGACTCTGCACGGGCAGTTCAAGCAGTGGAACAACGCCGTAGAATTCCTGCCCAGCCTGACACCGGATTCGATCGACTTCGTCAATGGCGTCACCGCGCGTAGCGCGGAACCGTTAAGCGCCGGGCAGTTAAAGGGGATGGAGACGCTGTTGCGTAACCTGATGCCGTGGCGTAAAGGGCCATTTTCCCTTTACGGTCTTGATATCGACACCGAATGGCGCTCGGACTGGAAGTGGGATCGCGTGCTGCCGCATCTTTCTGACCTGCGAGGACGCACTATTCTGGATGTCGGCTGCGGCAGCGGGTATCACCTGTGGCGCATGATTGGCGCGGGCGCGCAGCTGGCGGTCGGTATCGACCCGACGCAGCTTTTCCTCTGCCAGTTTGAAGCGGTGCGTAAATTATTAGGCGACGATCGCCGCGCGCACCTGCTGCCGCTCGGCATTGAGCAGTTGCCTGCGCTGAACGCCTTCGACACCGTTTTTTCGATGGGCGTGCTCTACCACCGCCGCTCGCCGCTGGAGCATCTCTGGCAGTTGAAAGATCAGCTGGTTAAAGAGGGTGAACTGGTGCTGGAAACGCTGGTGGTGGAAGGCGACGAAAACACCGTGCTGGTGCCGGGCGATCGCTACGCGCAGATGCGCAACGTCTACTTTATCCCCTCCTCGCTGGCGTTAAAAAACTGGCTGGAGAAGTGTGGCTTTGTCGATGTGCGCATCGTTGATGCTAACGTGACAAGCTGCGATGAGCAGCGCCGCACGTCATGGATGGTGACCGAATCGCTGGCCGATTTCCTTGACTCCAACGATCGCACAAAAACGGTGGAAGGCTACCCTGCGCCGCTGCGCGCGGTGCTGATTGCCCGTAAACCGTAGACAAAAAAAGACCCCTGTTAATGGCAGGGGCCTGGTACAAGCAAGCATCACATTGGGCGACATGATGCGGCGGTAAAAACGGTTACTGGCGGTAGTGAACAATCCGCGCTTTCATCTCTGCTACGGCCGCTTTATCGACACCGTAGCGGGCATACTCATCAGCGTTCGCATCGGACGACATGGATAATCCGCTGTTGCGATAGCGCATCGGCGATGCTGTCCAGCGTCCTGCCGAGCTATGCACCTCTTTCACACCGGCGCGAAGAAACAGTTCAAGATTGTCAGGACGCACGCCTGCGCCAGCCATAATGATTGGAACACCGGGGAGCGCATTTAGTTCCGTAATAAGTGAAACTCCTTTTTCCGCCGTCGCCTGCTGCCCTGACGTCAGGATGCGCGCCACGCCTGTTTGTGCCAATATTTCAACGGCCTGGTGCGGATCGGCACACATATCGAAGGCGCGATGAAAAGTCACCGCCATCCCCTCTGCGGTGCGCATTATCTGCGCCATTCTCGCCACATCGACTTCACCGTCCTCATTCAGCACGCCGGTCACCACGCCCGGAAAGCCAAGTTCGCGCACCCGCGCGATATCCGCCAGCAGCACGCGAAACTCATCATCGCGATAGCAAAAATCGCCGCCGCGCGGTCGCACAATCGGATGCACGGGAATGGTCACTGCCTCACGCACCGCCTGCAACGCGCCTAAGGATGGCGTCAGACCGCCCTCTTTCGGCGCGGCGCAAAACTCAATCCGATCGGCGCCGTGCTGCTCGGCGATAAGCGCATCATCGACGCCGTAACAACAGATCTCCAGTAATGTCATCACTTCTCCTTTTCCTCTTCACGCCCGCGCAAACTGGCTCACGCCCTGCTTTTACTGCTCGCTGGCGACAATCGCTTCAATGCTCCACGGGTGAAATTTCACCGTCACCTTGCCGTCCGTGACTGCCAGCGTCGGGTTGGGCAGCCGCTCGCGCTCGCCTTTTGGCGCACTGGTTTTTACCGCGATCCCGGGCTGGCTCAGCCCGTCGTCGGCCAGCAGCGCCAGCGCCCGCGCATTCAGGGTCTCCACCTCCCCCGGCAGGACGATTTCAATGTGCTCCCATCCTTCATGGGGATAGCGCTTCTCGCCCGGCCAGGGCAGCTCCACCACGCTGAACTGCCAGTGGGCAACGCAAACCGGCTCATGCAGCTTAAACAGGCAGATAGGGCGGCCATTGATGATATTTTCCGACAGCAGTTCGCCGCACTGCTCAAACCCGCGCCGCCAGCGCTCCGCCGTGGCGTTCTGATGGCAACGCAGGGAGATATGGTCGGCATCTAAGGGTGCGATAGCCAGCCCAAGACGGGAAGTGAAATTTTGCAGATCCGTCGTAAAACGAGGCAGATCTTCCACGATATCCTGCAACTCTTCGATAGTTTGCCAATGGCGCATAACAGTGCTCGCAACTCATAACAAAGCGCATAATCTACCGTGTTATGCGGTGCTGACGCCACCGGGCATTTGCAGTATACTCCCGCCTTTCATAAACACCCGGACGCCGCCCTCTTTCGCGGCGTCGCAAATGTAAGGTATCCCGGTGAATATTCAGGCACTTCTCTCAGAAAAAGTCAGTCAGGCCATGATTGCGGCAGGCGCCCCCGCAGAGTGCGAAGCGCAAGTCCGTCAGTCAGCAAAAGTTCAGTTTGGCGACTATCAGGCTAACGGCGTGATGGCAGTTGCCAAAAAACTGGGCATGGCCCCGCGACAACTCGCTGAGCAAGTTCTGACTCACCTCTCCCTCGATGGCATCGCCCACAAAGTGGAGATCGCAGGGCCTGGCTTTATCAATATTTTCCTCGCGCCGGAGTTTCTCGCAGAGCACGTTGACCAGGCGCTGAAATCTGAGCGCCTTGGGGTGTCCGTTCCGCAGCCGCAAACCATTGTTGTCGACTACTCCGCGCCGAACGTGGCGAAAGAGATGCACGTCGGGCATCTGCGCTCCACCATCATTGGTGACGCTGCCGTGCGCACCCTTGAGTTCCTCGGTCACAATGTGATCCGCGCGAACCATGTCGGCGACTGGGGCACCCAGTTCGGCATGTTGATCGCCTTCCTCGAGCTTAAGCAGCAGGAGAACGCCGGCGAAATGGCGCTGGCGGATCTGGAAGGGTTCTACCGCGAAGCGAAGAAGCACTATGACGAAGATGCTGCCTTTGCCGAGCGCGCACGCAGCTATGTGGTCAAGTTGCAGGGTGGCGATGAGTATTGCCGCGAAATGTGGCGCAAGCTGGTCGATATCACCATGAACCAGAACCAACAGGCCTATGAGCGCCTGAACGTTACCCTGACACGTAAAGATGTGATGGGTGAAAGCCTCTACAACCCGATGCTGCCGGGCATCGTCGCCGATCTGAAAGCCAAAGGGCTGGCGGTCGAGAGCGAAGGCGCCACCGTGGTCTTCCTCGACGAATACAAGAACAAAGAGGGCGAACCGATGGGCGTCATCATCCAGAAGAAGGATGGCGGCTACCTCTACACCACCACGGATATCGCCTGCGCCAAGTACCGTTATGAAACCCTGCATGCCGATCGCGTGCTTTACTACATCGACTCCCGCCAGCACCAGCATCTGATGCAGGCGTGGACAATCGTGCGTAAAGCGGGATACGTGCCGGAGTCGGTACCGCTGGAGCACCATATGTTCGGCATGATGCTGGGCAAAGATGGCAAGCCGTTTAAAACCCGCGCGGGCGGTACGGTAAAACTCTCTGACCTGCTGGATGAGGCGCTGGAGCGCGCCCGTCGTCTGGTAGCAGAGAAGAACCCGGAGATGCCGGCGGATGAGCTGGAGAAGCTGGCGAATGCGGTCGGTATTGGCGCGGTGAAATATGCCGATCTGTCGAAAAACCGCACCACTGATTATGTCTTCGACTGGGACAATATGCTGGCGTTCGAAGGCAACACCGCGCCCTATATGCAGTACGCCTATACCCGCGTGCTGTCAGTGTTCCGTAAAGCGGGCATTGAAGAGCAGGTGCTGGAAAATGCGCAGGTCGCGATCCGCGAAGAGCGTGAAGCCCAGCTGGCCGCGCGTCTGCTGCAGTTTGAAGAGACGTTGAGCGTGGTTGCCCGTGAAGGCACGCCGCATGTGATGTGCGCCTACCTCTATGATGTCGCTGGCCTCTTCTCCGGCTTTTACGAGCACTGCCCGATCCTCACCGCCGAAAGCGATGAGATTCGCCTGAGCCGTCTGAAGCTGGCGCTGCTGACGTCGAAAACCCTGAAGCTGGGTCTGGAGACGCTGGGCATCGAAACCGTCGAGCGTATGTAATTGCTATGCCGTTGCCTGATGGCACTTCGCTTATCAGGCCTACCGGTTTACCCGGCCGACATGAACACGTAGGCCGGATAAGGCGTCAGCCGCCATCCGGCAAGATGTTACGTCCAGCTCAGGCATATCAATTATTGCCTGATGGCGCTTCGCTTATCAGGCCTACCGGTTTACCCGGCCGACATGAACACGAAGGCCGGATAAGGCGTCAGCCGCCATCCGGCAAGATGTTACGTCCAGCTCAGGCATATCAATTATTGCCTGATGGCGCTTCGCTTATCAGGCCTACGGTTTACCCGGCCGACATGAACACGAAGGCCGGATAAGGCGTCAGCCGCCATCCGGCAAGATGTTACGTCCAGCTCAGGCATATCAATTATTGCCTGATGGCGCTTCGCTTATCAGGCCTACCGGTTTACCCGGCCGACATGAACACGCAGGCCGGATAAGGCGTTAGCCGCCATCCGGCAAGATGTTACGTCCAGCTCAGGCATATCAATTATTGCCTGATGGCGCTTCGCTTATCAGGCCTACCGGTTTACCCGGCCGACATGAACACGTAGGCCGGATAAGGCGTTAGCCGCCATCCGGCATCAGGCTACTCAGAGTGGCTGGTGATGAATAACAGTCTCAACCTTACCCAATATAAAACCCCGGCTTCCCGGGGTTTTCTTTTTCCACACTCAAAAATATTTGCGCAGATACTCGGTCAAACAGAGCATCGCCATTGCCTGACCATAGGGCATGGAGGTTAACGGGATCTGGCGGTAAAACTCGAGATCGCTGCCCATCCCTGTGCCGAACGAAACCTGCAACAACTCCCCTTCCGGCGAGATATTTTCGACAATCGCCTTCACCGCCCGCTCCGCAACCGGGGCGTAATCGGCGCTGATATACCGTTTGCGCAACGCCTTCAGCATGCCGTAAGCAAACCCCGCGGTGGCGGAAGCTTCCAGATAGGAGTCGGGGTCGTCCAGCAGCGTATGCCACAGCCCGCTCTGGTGCTGGCATTTTGCCAGCGCCGCAACCTGCGCGTTCAGCACCTGCACCAGATAACGGCGCACGGCGTTGTTTTCCGGCAGATCCACCAGCTCGAGAAAATCAGGAATAACGATTGTCAGCCAGCTGTTGCCGCGCGCCCAGCGGGCTTTCGCGAAGTTGTGCAACCCCTCATAGCTCCAGCCGTGGAACCACAGCCCCGTTTCGCGATCCATCAGATTCTGCACATGCAGCAGGAACTGGTAGACCGCCTCTTCCACATACTCGGGCTTGTGGAGCAGTTTGCCAATCTTCGCCAGCGGCAACACCGTCATCATCAGCGTGTCGTCCCACATCTGCTGGTGATTCTCTTCCGCCAGCGTGATGTGCTGCATGCCGCCGTGATCGGTGCGCGGCATCTCACTCATCGCCCACTCTGCCCAGCTCTCCAGCCAGGGAAGAAACGCCGGGTTGCGCGTCTCTTCATAGCGGTACGCCAGCGTCAGGAACGGCGCCATGGTATTGACGTTTTTGGTGGTTGCCCCTTCGGCAAAGCGATCGGCAAACCAGCTGTCAATCACGCCAAGAATGTATTCATCGCCGGTCTGGCGATAATACTGATACATCCCATACAGCCCGACGCCGTGCGTCCACTCCCATCCGGCCCAGCCTTTAGTGTCAATCACACGACCATCGTCGAGACGGAGTAAAAATTCGCCGCTATCATCGTGAATGTTGACAAGATTGTGCGTCACCTTGCGGATCAACGCTTTCAGTTCATCACGGGCGATAAAACGCTCTGGCTGACGCAGTAACGGGCTCTGTTTGACAGGCCAAACCTTCATAGTATTAACCTCAGTTATAAGTCGATTTCAGATGCGCCTCTTTCAGCGTGGGCGCAGCCGGTTTATTGCGATTCAGGAAACCAATGTTGTTATTGCCCCACAGGGATTCATACGGCATCCCCGCCAGCATCTCGACCGTTTCACGCGCTTCCGGGGTGATGTTCTCCGGCATCGCGCGGCCGTTCTGGCGCATTTTTGCCGTCTCTTCACGCAGCACACTGTGAGTTTTCAGGTTGAGCTTAAAGCGCAGGGAGACAAGGAAGCCGCAGCAGAGTACGGCGACGGTGCCGAAACACATGATCATCAAAATGGTGTGGCTCACTTCCGGTACCTGGGTTTTCTGCCCGGAAACAAAACCGGAGGCCTGCATCACAATCCCGACCAGCATCACTGCCCCCGCCTGCGAGGCTTTGCGGGTCAGGGTCATGATCCCGGCGAAGATCCCTTCGCGGCGCTGACCGGTGACCACTTCATCGATATCGGCAATATAGGTATAGGTATTCCATGGCACATAGTTGATGCCGCCGCGTCCCAGGCCCGCCACGGCAGAGATCAGCAACAGCAGCGAGTAGACGTCGCTCAAGCCCGCGTAGTAGAGCACCGCATAGGAGACAGCGCTGAGGCCAAACAGCACCACCACCATGCGGTAGGAGGGTGCCGGTCCGAAGCGGATGCAGAGTGGGATCATGGCGATGACCGCGATGAACTGGAAAATCGCCATCGTGCCGAGCAGGTTCGAGGCTAATGACGCCTCCTGCATCAGCACAAACACCACGTAGTAGGTGAAGACGGCGTTAAACACATCCTGGGCGATATACCCACCGAGATACATGCCCAGATGCTGGCGGAAGATCTTAATGCGCAGCGTCGAGCTCAGTTCCACTACCAGGCGGCGCAGGCTCTGCCCGAGGGATAAACTCTTCTTCTCCTCTTCGGCGCGCAGCGCCGCTTCTGTCCACTCCTCGCGCGGGCGCTCCCAGGTAAAGATCCAGACGAAAGTAAGCATAATGGCGCACAGCACCGAGAAGACCAGGCTGGCATAGAAGAAGGAGACGGCGTTGTCTTTACCAAAGTGCGTCAGCAGCACGCCCGGCAGGAACGAGGCGAGGATCGCCGACATCTGCGCCATGGAGATACGCGCCCCGGAGAATTTAGTTTTCTGTTTAAAATCATCGGTCATCTCCGGCACCAGCGTCTCATACGGCACCAGGATCATGGTGTAGACCACATCAAACAGCAGATAGGTGAGCAGGTAGTACCAGAAACTCATATCCCCGACCCACATGATCGAGTAGCTGAATACGCAGGGAATACCGAGCAGAATAAAGAACTTACGCCGACCAAAGCGCTTGCCCAGGCGGGTCGAGCCGAAGTTATCGGTGAGGAAGCCCATCAGCGGGCTGACCACCGCATCCAGCACCCTGGCGGCGGCGAAGATAAAGGTCGCTTCAATCGGCGTCAGGCCGCAAAAGGTGGTGTAGAAGTAGAGTAACCATGCGGCGGTAAGCGCCGTCGTGCCCGCACCCAGAAAATCGCCTGACCCGTAGGCAAGGTAATTAGCCAATCCAATTTTTCGTGTTTTCATTGCCGTCAACCCTGTTCATTTTGGGGGACCTTTGACGATCCGGCTGAGCCAAAGGAATTTCTTACACGGCTAAAGTAAGGGGATGCGCAATGGGAAACCTTTCTGTTTCTGCCATCAACATTCGCCATCTGGCAAAAATGCAAAGAGTGCCAATACTCGCTTCACTGATTTATAAAACAGCGTTTCTCTTGCATCAAAAGGAGAGGTCAAAACTGCGGAGCAGATAGCAAAATCCCGCGCGAACGGCGGGATTGTCGGTGAAATAACAGGCTAACTAATTGAGTTTACAGCTCAGGGCTGCGCCGGAGGACGGCGATAGTTGACGATAACCTGGTTGCTGCGCACCGTCAGCGCGGGCCATAAACGCCCGCCGCCCGGCACTTCCCAGACATAGCGCAGCGGCTCCAGCGCCGGTACGCCATTAAATGCGCTTGTCGTGCCGCTCTGGCCATCCAGCGCAACGCAGCGCGCCTGCGAACAGAGGCGCACAATCAGCCCGGCGGGGGTCGGGCCATTCAACTCATAACGCCACGAAACATCGGTCATCAGACCGCTGACCGGCCCGGTGGGGCCGAGCTGTGATGAGGAGGCAACCACGCCGCGATTGGCGAGCGTGATGCCGATACTGCTCGCCTGCCAGGTGCCCTCACCCATGGCGTGCGCCAGCACCGGCAGCGTCAACAACAAAAGAGCGAGCTTGCGCATTATTTGCCTCCGATGGTCGCGGTCATGCGAATGCTGCGGTTGTCGGACATCTCCATATTCGACAGCACCACCAGCTGCGGCAGGCTGCGGCGCAGGAAGCGGGCCAGCAGCGGACGCAGAGCATGGTTGACCAGCAGCACCGGCGGCGCGCCGAGCATCTCCTGGCGGGAGAGCGCTTCCTGAGTCTGCTCCAGCAGGCGATCTGCCAGACCCGGCTCGAGGCCACCACCACCCTGCAGGGCTTGTAGCAACAGGCGCTCCAGCGGGGTATCAAGACCAATCACCTGCACTTCACCGGTGCCCGGGAACCACTGCTGAGTAATGGCACGGCCCAGGGCCACACGCACCACGGCGGTCAATTCGTGCGGATCGTTCTGCAGCGGCGCATGCTCCGCCAGCGTCTCCAGAATGGTGCGCATATCGCGGATCGGCACGCGCTCTGCCAACAGGTTTTGCAACACTTTATGCAGCGTCGTCAGCGTTACCACGCCCGGAACCAGATCTTCGGTCAGCTTCGGCATCTCCTGGCTGACGCGGTCAAGCAGCTGTTGCGCTTCCTGGCGGCCAAACAGCTCAGGTGCGTACTGCCCAATCAGATGGTTAAGGTGAGTCGCGACCACGGTACTCGCTTCGACCACCGTAAAGCCCTGGATCTGCGCCTGCTCTTTCAGGGCGCTCTCAATCCAGATTGCCGCCAGGCCAAAGGCCGGATCGATCGTCGCTTCGCCTGGCAGCGATCCTGCTGCCGTGCCGGGGTTAATCGCCAGCCAGCGGCCCGGGTAGGCTTCGCCACTGCCAATCTCCACCCCTTTCATCAGAATACGGTAGCGCGCGGGCGGCAGATCCATATTGTCGCGGATATGCACTACCGGCGGCAGGAAGCCCATATCCTGCGCAAATTTCTTACGAATACTACGGATACGACCAAGCAGTTCGCCATCCTGCTGGAAATCGACCATCGGGATCAGGCGGTAACCCACTTCCATCCCGAGGTTATCTTCCAGCTGCACATCGTTCCAGGTGGCTTCCACTGCCTGGGTGTTCTCCGGCATTTTCACCGGCGCGGCTTCCAGCGGCGCTTTCTGCTCTTTGCCACGCAGCCACCAGGCAAGCCCCAGCAGCGCGGCGGTAAAGAGAAGGAAGACGAAGTTTGGCATGCCCGGCACCATCCCGAGCAGACCGAGTACACCGGCGCTCAGCATCATGACGCGCGGGTTGCTGAAAAGCTGCCCCACCATCTGCTGACCAACGTCCTGATCGGTGCTGACGCGGGTTACGATAACGCCCGCAGCGGTAGAGATCACCAGCGCCGGGATCTGTGCAACCAGGCCATCACCGATGGTCAACAGGGTATAGGTTGAGCCCGCATCGCCCATCGACATGCCGTGCTGAATGACACCGACCATCAGGCCGCCGATGACGTTGATCACCATGATCAAAATCCCGGCGACGGCATCGCCGCGCACGAACTTACTCGCACCATCCATGGAGCCGTAGAAATCCGCCTCCTGGGTCACTTCGCTACGACGACGCTTGGCTTCATCTTCGCCGATAATCCCGGCGTTGAGGTCGGCGTCGATCGCCATCTGTTTACCCGGCATCCCGTCGAGCACGAAACGCGCGCCCACTTCGGCGATACGCCCGGCACCCTTGGTGATAACCATAAAGTTGATGATCACGAGGATGATAAAGACCACGATACCGATGGCGAAGTTACCGCCGACGAGGAAGTGGCCGAACGCTTCCACCACGCGACCTGCCGCCGCGCCACCGGTATGCCCTTCCATCAGGATGATACGGGTGGACGCGACGTTCAGCGCCAGACGCAGCAGCGTGGTGAAGAGCAGAATGGTCGGGAAGGCAGCGAATTCAAGCGTGCGCTGGGTGAACATCGCCACCAGCAGCACCATGATCGACAGCGCAATGTTAAAGGTAAACAGCAGGTCGAGGACAAACGCCGGCAGCGGCAGCACCATCATCGACAGGATAAGCAAAATGAGCACCGGCCCGGCGAGCACTTGCCACTGGGTCGATTTCAGATTGTTCGGCAGACGCAGCATTGCCACCAGATTAGCCATCAGTGTCCTTCTCTTTCAAAAAGTCCAGCGCCTCTGGCACCGGGAGATTCTCAGGTTTAACAGGTCGTTGTCCGCCGGACAGACGCCAGCGTTTCAACTGCCATACCCACGCCAGCACTTCGGCAACTGCCGCATAGAGCTGGCCCGGGATTTGCTGACCAATTTCAGCATGACGATAGAGCGCACGCGCCAGCGGCGGTGCTTCCAGAATCGGCACGCGGTTTTCGGTGCCCAGCTCACGAATACGCAGCGCCACGGCACCCGCGCCTTTGGCGACCACTTTCGGCGCGCTCATTTTGTTCTCGTCATACTGCAGCGCCACGGAGTAGTGCGTCGGGTTCGTGACAATCACATCCGCTTTCGGCACGTCCGCCATCATGCGACGGCGCGCGGCGGAGCGCTGCATCTGGCGAATACGCCCCTTCACATGCGGGTCGCCTTCGCTCTGTTTAAATTCGTCACGAATATCCTGGCGTGACATGCGCAATTTTTTAATGTGGCTATAGATCTGCCAGAAGACGTCGAAGCCAACCATCGGGATGATGCTCAACGAAACCAGCAGCGCGCAGAGACCGGCAAGGTTCATGGCGCTGGCCATCGCCGTCAGCGGCGATTCGCTCATCAGGCGCATCATGTCCGGCCAGTGATACCAGAGAAAGAGGCCGGCGACGCTGCCCATCAGCAGCGCTTTCATCAATGCTTTTACCAGCTCCGCGCCGACCTGGGCGGAGAAGAGACGTCCAATGCCGCTAATCGGGTTAAGTTTGGAGAACTTAAACGCCAGCGATTTGGTGCTGAACACCAGCCCGCCGAGCAGCACCGGTGCCACCAGCGCGATAATCACCACCCCCACCAGCAGCGGCAGCATGCCCATCAGCGCCGTCTTCAGCATCATGATGATTTGGCCAAGGATCAGGTTCTGGTCGCTAATAATCTTGTGATCGAAACGTAACCCGGAGGAGAGCACCATCGAGAGGCGGTGACCAAACGACGCGCCGCCAAACCAGAGAATACAGACGCCGCCCAGCATGATCAGCACCGAGGTCAGCTCTTTGGATCGGGGGATCTGCCCCTCTTCGCGCGCTTTTTGCAATCGTTGCGCGGTGGGCGATTCTGTTTTGTCGTCGTTATCTTCAGAAGCCACGTTCAACGTCCGGGGTTACAGGTGTGACGTCATATTGCCAGAGTCAAGCGGGTCTAATGGGCGGAGTAAGGCATAAAAAGAGGGGGTTTTCGCCTTTTGGGCAGGAATGAGCCACGCGCAGGCCACGTAAAGGGGGAAATACAACTGTGTTGAAAAAGCGGGAAGGCTCTCCCCTTCCCGCTTGTAACGCCAGGGCTGATGCGAAATCAGAAGCCGAGGCTGTCCAGCAGGTCGTCCACCTGATCCTGGCTTGCCACAACGCCCGCTTTTGTCACGTCGAGTTGTGGGCCATTGAGCAGGCTGTCGTTTTCACGTTTCGGACGCGCGGACTGCTCCGGCATGTTCTCCAGCAGCACCATCAGCAGCTGGCGCTCAATCTCCTGGATAACATCCATCATGCGCTTGATCACCTGACCGGTCAGATCCTGGAAATCCTGCGCCATCATGATGTCGAGCAACTGGGCGTTGGTGAAGCTGGTGTGACCCGGGACTTCTGCGAGGAACTGGCGCGTGTCGGTCACCAGTTCACGGGCATCCGTCAGCTCGATCGGGTTTTCAAACCACTCATCCCAACGTTTGGTCAGCGCTTTCGAGCCTTTTTCCATCTCATCCTGGTGCGGCTGTGAGGCTTCAACGCTGTTCAGCGCGCGCTCTGCCGCCTGGGCGGTCATCTGCACCACATAGTCGAGACGGTCACGGGCATCCGGAATCGCTTCCGCAGCTTCAGCAATCGCCTGGTCAAGACCCAGTTCGCGCAGACTGTCGCGCAGCATACGCGTCAGGCTACCAATGCGGGCAATGATCTCGCTGGGTGAATGCTCTTCCGTGGGTTTAATTGAAGGTTGCATCATTTATCCAGTCCTCACATGCCAAGTTTCTCGAAGATCTTGCCAAGCTTCTCTTCGAGGGTTGCCGCCGTAAACGGTTTCACCACATAGCCGCTCGCACCCGCCTGTGCTGCAGCGATGATGTTCTCTTTTTTCGCTTCGGCCGTGACCATCAGCACCGGCATCGAGGCCATGTTGCTGTCTGCACGAATGGTTTTAAGCAGTTCCAGACCGTCCATGTTTGGCATGTTCCAGTCAGAGATGACGAAACCAAAACCACCGGCCTGGAGTTTATTGAGCGCATCAACGCCGTCTTCAGCTTCTTCGACGTTGTTGAATCCCAGCTCTTTTAACAGGTTGCGCACAATTCGACGCATAGTGGAAAAGTCGTCCACAACCAGAAATCTGAGCTCTTTATCCGCCATATAACTTCACTCCTCGTTAAATACGTATTGCCTGTCCGGCACTGATTTTCGCCAGCATCTGCTGGCTTACCTGGCTAAGATCGACCACTTCGCTGACGCCACCCATATTGATGGCCTCACGCGGCATGCCGAACACCACACAACTTGCTTCGTTCTGTGCGATGGTCCAGGCGCCCGCCTGGTGCATCGCTAACATCCCGGCGGCGCCATCGTTGCCCATCCCCGTGAGAATAACGCCCACGGCGTTGCGCCCCGCATGTTTCGCCACCGAATGAAACAACACATCAACTGATGGCCGGTGCCGGTTTACCGGCGGGCCATCGTGAATCTTAATCTGGTAGTTGGCGCCACTTCGCGCCAGCTCCATATGCTTATCACCGGGCGCAACATAGGCATGCCCTGGTAATACACGCTCTCCGTCTTCCGCCTCTTTCACGCTGATCTGACACAGTTTGTTCAGGCGTTCAGCGAACGAGCGGGTAAAGCCCGGCGGCATGTGCTGGGTAATCAGAATACCCGGACTTGAGAGCGGCAATGGCTGGAGTACATGGCGAATTGCCTCTGTTCCGCCCGTTGACGCGCCAATGACCAACAATTTTTCCGAACTGAGCAGCGGGCCGGCTTTCAAGGTTGCCGGTGCCGGCATCGGTTTATGCGCCGCAATACGGGCGCGCGATGCGGTACGTACTTTCTCAGCGATCATTTCGCTGTAGGCCAGCATGCCTTCGCGAATACCGATCTGCGGTTTGGTGACGAAATCAATCGCCCCCAGCTCCAGCGCGCGCAGCGTCACTTCTGAGCCTTTACCGGTCAGCGAGGAGACCATCACCACCGGCATCGGACGCAGACGCATCAGTTTTTCAAGAAAATCCAGCCCATCCATGCGCGGCATTTCCACGTCCAGGGTCAACACATCCGGATTGAATTTCTTAATCAAATCCCTCGCCACTAGCGGGTCCGGCGCAGTTGCCACCATCTCCATATCGCTGTGGCTATTGATAATTTCGGTCATGATTTGCCGCATCAGTGCGGAATCATCGACGGACAACACCCTGATTTTACTCATGCTTTATCCTTACTCAGCGCATAAACTGTTTGCCCACGCAGGCTAAACTCGCGCACGAGGTTGCTGAAATTCTCCGAATGCCCGGCAAACAGTAATCCGTCCGGTTTAAGCAGCGGAGCGAAACGATGCAGAATGTCCTGTTGCGTCGTTTTATCAAAATAAATCATTACGTTACGGCAGAAGATCGCGTCAAACGGCCCCGGCACGTTGTACTGCTTATCCAGCAGGTTGAGGGTGGTGAACTCAACATAGTTCGCCAGCTCCTGGCGTACGCGCACCAGACCCGCGTGCGGCCCGGTGCCGCGCATAAAGTAGCGCTGCATCTGCTGCGGCGAGAGGGTCTTCAGTTCATCGAGCCGGTAGATGCCGCTGCGTGCCTTCTCCAGCACTTCGGTATCAATATCACTGGCAAAGACTTTGAAGCGGCCAGGCGCCATCCCCAGCGCATCGGCGAGGGTGATCGCCAGCGAATAGGGCTCTTCACCGGTCGAGGCCGCAGCACTCCAGACCCGATACTCACCTGTGCGCTTACGCGCATGCTCGGCCAGCACCGGAAAGTGGTGCGCTTCGCGGAAAAATGCCGTGAGGTTGGTGGTCAGCGAGTTAATAAACGCTTGCCACTCGGCGCTGTTCTGGTTCGCTTCCAGCATGCTCAGATAGCGGCCAAAATCATCTAACCCCAGCGTGCGCAAGCGGCGAACGAGGCGGTTGTAAACCATGTCGCGTTTATGATCGGCAAGAACGATCCCGGCGCGCTGGTAAATCAATTGGCATATCCGACGGAAGTGCGCATCGGAGAGCGCCAGGCGCTGGGTCATCTGCTGCAATATTGATGACGTTTGCCCGTTAGGGATAGATGTTGTCATAGCGCCTTCTCAACTCAGTTCAGGATGCAACGAGCACGGCTTTTGGCGGTGCCACTTTTATGGTGTGACATATTTTTCATCTTTGTTCTGATACCGGGCGTCGCCGCCCGGCGTTGCAACCCTGCTTAAAACGTTTCCCAGTTCTCTTCTTTCCCGGCGGCAACCGCCCGGCTGCGCGTCGGCGCAAGCGTCGCATTCATCGCCGGTGGCAGTGTGGCCTGCGCTTTGCCCGCGGTGGCGGTCAGGCGGAAGGCGGAGACGGCTTGTGTCAGTCGGCTCGCCTGCTCCTCCAGCGCCGCAGCCGCGGCTGCGGATTGCTGCACCAGCGAGGCGTTCTGCTGCGTGACGCGGTCCATCTCGGAGACGGCCAGCGCCACCTGATCGATACCGCGGCTCTGCTCATCGGAGGCGGAAGCAATCTCGCCCATGATGTCATTGACGCGCGTTACGGCGTTGACGATATCGAGCATCGTCTCACCTGCACTTCCAACCAGTACAGAACCGGTATCGACACGGGAGACAGAATCTTCAATTAAAGATTTGATCTCTTTGGCGGCGTTCGCACTTCGGCTGGCCAGATTACGCACTTCGCCGGCAACTACCGCAAAGCCGCGACCCTGCTCACCGGCGCGCGCCGCCTCCACCGCCGCGTTGAGCGCGAGGATGTTGGTCTGGAACGCGATGCCGTCAATAACGCTAATGATGTCGGCGATTTTCTGCGAGCTGGTGGCGATCTCATGCATGGTTTTCACCACGCCATCGACCACTTTGCCGCCGCGCTCGGCGGTTTCGGAGGCGCTCTGCGCCAGCAGCGAAGCCTGACGGGCGTTCTCGGCGTTCTGTTTCACCGTTGCGGTCAGCTCTTCCATGCTGGCAGCGGTTTGCTCCAGCGCAGAGGCCTGCTCTTCGGTACGTGAGGAGAGATCGTTGTTACCGGCGGCAATTTCGCTGGTGCCGGAGTAGATCGCATCCGAGCCCTGACGCACATTGGTAACGGTGTCAATCAGCGCGGTTTGCATATGGTCAACGCTCTGCGCCAGCTCGGTCATCTCGCTACGGCCATCGATGCGCAGCGTGTGCGCCAGGTTACCGCCTGCAATTTCACGGATATGGGCAATCACCGAGGAGAGCGGCGAGAGCAGAATACGGCGGATGCCATACCAGACGCCGGCCAGCACAATCACCAGCGCGAGGGCGAGGATCGCCATCTGCCATTTGGCGAAGGTGTAGTCGCTGACGCTCTGCTCCCAGGCATTACGGTACAGGCTGTCGCTCAGGGCGGCATAGTTGCCCATCGCCGCGCCGAGGGCGTTTTGCATCCCCTGGGTCGGCTGCGCGAGGAAGCTGTTCATGTTGCCGCTTTCGAGGAACTGCACCAGCTCGCTCAGGGCGTTATGGTAAGTCTGGTATTTCTCATCAAGAGCCTGACGCGCACTCTCCATCTCCGGCATAGTCGGCAGCTGGCGGAAGGCATCGTAATGTTTGGCAGCATCGGCCAGCGACGCTTTCGCGCTGTTAAGCAGATCGGTTTTGGCACTGCTCTGCTGGTTGTTCGGGTCGAGCAACATCCGCGCGGAGGAGCGGCTCAGGTTGATACGCGTTTGCAGCATCAGCTCCCAGGCTTTGCCCAGTTCTGTTTGTTGCATACGCAGATCGTTGGAGACCGCAAAACTTTGCTGGTTCTGTTTAAGCGACGAAAAAAAGAGTCCGCCAGAGACGAGCTGTAACAGTGCAAAGACCACCAGCACACTCATGAGCAGAGTAACGACGCGGATACGGTTCAACATGCAACAAACACCTTATTGATGAGTTATTAACGGTGTTATCGGCATCCGGCCTGGGAACTTTACATTTGCGAAAAGGAAATAAATTTGCGCTTAAAACACAATATCCACCGTTAAGGTATCGCTGTAGGTTCCGCCAGGCGGCGTCGTCTGCGTCGTCAGCACCTGCGCGGTGTAGTTGTAGGTGCGCAGCAGGCCGTCAGCGCTCATTTGCGATGAGGCATCGCTGGCCCAGCGCTCGGCGCCGATACTGCCCCAGCGGCTGGTGGTGCCGGCTTTATAAATCTCATAACTGAGACGATTAGTACCGCTCGCCATATTTCGCACGCTGCCGTTGGCGTAGAGACCGTTATTAATTCCGACAGTGTAACTGCTCCCTTTGGTACAAGTAATGGAGACAGATTGCGAAACGGTTTGGAAATTTCGCACCAGCGGCGCGCTGCCAAAGTTGACGTTCGGCGCGCTGATGGTGGTGCAATCATTAGTGATGGTGCCGGTTAGTTGCAGGCTGGTGACCGCGGTGCCCCGCTGCGAGGATAAGCAGATACCGACCGCGCCCGCAGAACAGACGTTATACGCGACGCTGAAGTTAAGCGTCACCTGGTAAGGCCCGGCGCTGACATGCTGCCCCGGCACGGTAAGAAAGTAGAGCGGTAAGTTGTAGGTGCGCGAGCCGAGCAACTCAAGCAGCGCGGCACCGCTCCAGGTGTAGCTGTTGCCGCCGATGGTCAACTCACTGTTGTTGGCGCAGTTGGCCTGGCCGCAGAGCCGCACCGGGATGGTATCGGTGATAGCGGCGTTATCAGTGCGCTTCATCGCCGCCCGATTGGTTGCCGTTACCGTCGCCCCCGTCAGCGTTAAGGTGATGGAGTCGTTGGTGAGCAGGTTGAGGATCGCATCGCAGCGCACCAGCAATCTGCCGGTCGTGGTTTGCGCCCCGGCGTTGAGGACAAAAGAGGTGACGGTACCAAACGCGCCGTTGACGGTGCTGACCGTACAGGCCGACCAGGCCGGGGCCGCGCAGAGCAGCAGTATAACGAAAAGTAGCCGACGCATTATGGACTCCTCTGGCAGGTAAGCGGCCCGTAGGTCTGCAATTTGTGTTCAGGGTTGGCGCTAAGGGTGAACGAAGTCTTACACGCTCCCCCCTCTGGCAGGCGGACAAACAGCGGATTGACGTTCTCAAGATTCTCCAGCCAGGCGATACCGTCATATCCCACTACCGCCGGTGCTTTACCGGGGCGCTCCACCTGGCTGCCGACCGGGATCGCCAGCCCCTGTTCATCATGGAGGATGACGCTGGCGACGCGCTCCTGCACCATCGGGAACTCAATCAGATACCCGCTCTGGCGGCGCAGGGCGATTTTGCGCTCCGTATTCTTAAGCTGGGTATCGGCGGGAAGATTGAGGGTGTTGATGCTGTAACTCGCCGGATAGTAAGCCGACACGCCGCTCACCAGCAGGTAACCATTTTTATCCGTTTCGCCCACCGGCTGATTTTCATAATTGACTGGTACCCCCGCGTGGCCACCGGTGCTGATCACCGCAAAGGCGTCGTTGATACGGTTAGCGGCAAACAGCTGACCGTCCATCAGCACCACCGCTCCAATGGTTTCACCCCACCAGGTCATCTTGCCACGTTCGCCATAGCCGCCGCCCTGCAACTCGACGTTGTTGTTGCGCCAGCCGAGCGTGCCCTGCTGGTAACTTCTCGCCTGCGACTGGTGCGCCAGCGACATATTCCAGCTCAGACCGCCGTCGGTCGGCATCGCATGGCTGTAGTTCACGCGCTGCGTCGAGCCAGCATCGGGCGTCCTCTCCATACTGAAAGCAGCACTGTCGCGCTCGCCAATCGGGATCTGCACCGAGAGGCCAAAGGTCCAGTCGCCGCGCTGGTTGTCGCGGCTGGCGGCGAGGTTCATGCTGCTGGAGCCCCACAGATTGCGGCTCCAGGAGAGGTTCAGCAGCTCGGTCTTCTGATTGTCGAAACTGCGCACGCCAATCCACGCCGCGCCGATGTTGCCAAAATCGCCCATATTAAAGGAGAGCGAGTACTGGTCGGTATTGCGGCTGTAGCTGGCGATGGGCCAGCGCCCGTTCTGGCGCATATCGTCGTAACTGGCACGCTGATCGTAGAGGGCAAGGTTGCCAAACTCGCGGTTGCGGCGGCTGTGCTGGGTGTTGATGCTAAACAGACTGGTGTTGTATTGATAACCCCAGTTGAGCTGGTTACCGGTATCGCCGAACATCCGGCTCTCGGTCCAGGCGCCGTTGACCACGCCGAGACGCCCCAGACGCACAACCGCGCCTGCGCCGCCGAGCGCCAGCGATTCTGCCCCTTCGGCGTGCCCCTCCAGCGTTAACCAGTCGGTGACGCCATAACGGTAGGAGCCGCTGCCCACCAGCGGGCCGTAATCAAAATTTTCAATGCCGTAGTTGCGCCGTAACGTCCCGAGGGTGATCGCCCCGTCGCTCAGGCCCGGTGTTAACAGCTCGCTGGCGACATAAAAGGGCAGCGTGGTGCTGACGCGTCGCCCGAGGGCGTCGGTGGTGACCAGCACCGCATCCCCCGCGCCGTTGATGTAGGGCATGTTGGTCAGGGTGAATGGCCCCGGCTGTAGCTGCCGGTTGCCGGCGCGGTAGCCGTTAATAAAGAGATCAACTGACGTGGGCACCGCCGCTTCACCGGAGAAGGAGGGTAACGGCCAGGTGACCAGATCCGGACGCAGGGTGAAGTCGCGCCCGTAGCGGATACCGCCGACGCGCACGCTGCTGCTCCAGCTGAGGGCTTCCGAGATCACATCCCCCACTTCCCACTGCGTGGCATCCTCCTCGTTATTAAACATCAGCGAGGTGTCATAACGCATATAGCCCTCCTGCTGACGCAGGGAGCCGCTCAGCGTCTGGCGCAGCGCGCCGGTGGAGGAGAAGACCGCGTTGCCGGTAAAGAAGCGGAACTCATTCCATAACGCTGCCTGGCTGCCAATGTGCTCGGTAGTGCTGGTGTAGAGGTCGTAGTTAAGCACCGCGCCGCGGCCAAATTTTGGCTCGCTGCGCCGCCCGCCCTCATTGAATGAGGTATAGCGCGCCGGAACCCAGGCTGGCGGGACAAACAGCAGCAGCCGCTGCCCGGCACTGTCATACTCCACACGCACACCGGGAAGCGCAGAGACGTTCACCTCGCCCTCCGGCAGATGCTCCGGCGGCAGCCCGGCGTGGAGCAGATCGGCACGTTTAAGAAAAAAATCGTTGAGCCGCCGCGTTACCGGCACCACCTGCTGGGTGTCGTAATAGTTGATCACCAGCGCAAGGTGAAACTCCGCCTGCTGGTTGATGCTCTGCGCATCCGGCGGCGGGGGCAGACCGTCATCTCCCGGCTGCCCCCATGCCGCTGCGCCGGGCACGATTATTGCGGCCGCAATAATCAGTTTCCTGCCGACGACTGCCATTGCTCATCCCGTGCGTTAATCGATGCTTCCAGCGCCGATGGATTGCTCACCCCGGCGGGCAGTGGCCAGCGCCGGGCACTGTGCGGCAGCACATAACCTAACAGCCCGTCCGCAACCTGCCGCATCTGCCCCCCCTGGCGCACGCGCACTTTGCTCAGCCGCACATGGATATCATCGTCATTGCGCACTTCGAGCTGCGCCTGGCCGCCTTCACGCACCACGCGCCAGTGTAATTTTGCCGGTTGTACAAATGCGTGGTGCGCCCCTTCGGGCTGCGTCTTAACGCCCTGCCCATAGACAAACAGCGGGATCGAGTAGCGCATCTGTAATTTGAGGCCAATCTTCGGTTTGTTTGGATCGTCCGGCTGCGGGATCTCATCGACAATAATGCGGTAAGCCTGCTCGTTGCCGGCCGGGATCGCCGCCTGCTTAATCAGGCGGATCAGCTGCTTGCTGTCGGGTGCAATCTGCACGATGGGTGGGCTGGCGACTACATCGCCCTGCTGCTGATAGCGCTCAAGACCGCCCTCTTGTGTCCAGCGGACAATGCGCACCTGCATGGTAGTGGGGGTTTCCCCCTGATTCTGGATCCACAACTCGGTAGCTTTTGTCGCGTCATCCAGCCAGGGATCGATCGGCCAAATCAGAATTGTTGCCGCTGCCTGCGCGTTTCCCGCCGCAAGGGTCAACGCCCCCGCCAGTATACATCCTGCCGCGCGGCGGCCCAGGTTGACATTCATTCCCTCTCCCTTATCACCATGACAACGTCACGGTAAGTTGATCGCTGTAGGTCCCCGCCGGGCTGAAGCCGGTGAGTTGCGCTGCGCCAAAAATGGCGAGCGAAATATTATTGCTGTCGGTGATGGTGACCGGAACCGGCTGACTGACGCCGATTTCCGTGTTGGGTGCCAGCGTGCTGCTGGTGTAGAGGCGGTACGGCACACGCTCGACGCCGCCGTTGCGCTGCATATTGCGCACCGTCGAATAGTAGTTGCCGCCGCTGATACTCATGCTGAGCGCCACGCCGGGCGTACACCCCAGTGAGAGGGAGGCATTAGGAACAAAGGCGCTGGTCACCTGCCCTTTTTCGACGCCCGAGCGGGTGCCAAAGTTGAGCGTGCCGAGCGCCGCGCCGCTGCCAGTGACCACCGCGCAACCAGGCGTAATCGTTGCGCCGACGGTAAAGGTCTGCGTCGTCACCGCCAGCGCAGCCGGTTGCGCCAGCAACCCCAGCACCACTCCTCCTGATAATGCGCGCAGCACAGTCCGGCCACCCTGGCGGGCGGCGCGCACGCTCTCCCTTTTCATCGGCGGAGCTTTAGTACGTGACGCTCACGTTAATTACGTCGGTGTAGGTACCCGGCACCACGGTGACGCTGTTGCCGCCGCCGGTGATACGCCCGTAGAGGGTGTAGTTATCCACGCCACCGGAGGTGGAGGCGCGAGGAATGTTGGTGTTGTTGGCAATAACGTTACTGAAGCCGCTATCGCTGTAGAGGCTGTACGCCACGCCGCGGGTGGTATCGGCGGTGTTCACCAGATAGCGAGCCGGTGTGCCCGGTGTACCGACAACGTTACCCGGCGCGGTGGAGTTGGTGTTGCCGGTTACCTGCACGGTGTAGTCGGTGGTGGTGCACTGCACCGTAAAGCTGTTACCACCGTTGGCACCCGTCAGCTGCGTGGTGAGCTGGGAGAAGGTTGCCGGGTGAGTACCAAAATCGAGGGTACCGAAGTTAATGCCGTTCTGGCTCGGCGAGCCGTTAATCAGACACCCATTCGTGAGGGTCAATGTTGCGCCAATCGTCCCGCTACTGGTGACCGCCCAGGCACTTTGTCCGGCCATCATTAACGCGCCGCCAGCCAGCACATAAAGAAGTTTTCTGTTCATATGTCATCTCCAGCGTTCCCGCGCGCGCCACATTGCCCAATCAATGCAACGCCCGGAAAAGAGTCAATAAAATCAGTCGTAAAAAGAGGTTTAACTGAAATTTAGATGAGGTGCTGAAAACCAACCACTTTATCCGGGCGATAAAATGTAACGGACAGGTAAGCATTTTTAATGAATGGCATCAGTGAGTTAATAACGAAAATGGGGCGAGATCGCTGAGAATGTAACAAATATATGTCTGAATTTGTGATAAATATCACCATATATGATATCACCGTCAAATCAGGCAGTTAGAGAGGTTGAATAGTCACTTAAGGGTAACTGAAGTGGGATAGCAGAGGGGAAAAACGGGCGGGTGAAGGGCTTCACCCGCCTGATGCGTTACGCGACGTGAGTTGCCGCGATGTCCAGCAGCGCCATTTCGTCGCTGTTGAGCAGTTTCTCGATGTTCACCAGGATCAACATACGGTCGCCGAGCGCGCCGAGGCCGGTCAGGTATTCGGTCGACAGGGTCACCGCGAATTCCGGTGCCGGGCGGATCTGATCCGAGGCGAGCGACAGCACGTCAGACACGCCGTCAACCACGATCCCGACCACACGCTGACCAAGATTCAGCACGATCACCACGGTGTTTTCGTTATATTCCACTTCGCCCTGGCTGAACTTCACGCGCAGGTCAACGATGGGCACGATCACGCCGCGCAGGTTGGTGACGCCCTTGATGAAATCAGGGGTGTTGGCGATGCGGGTAACCTGATCATAGCCACGAATTTCCTGCACTTTGAGAATATCGATGCCGTACTCTTCATCGCCCAAAGTGAAGACCAGGAACTCCTGACCTGATGGCTCGCCCGCCAGTTTTGCTACATTACTCATACCGGTCATGTTTTATACCTTCTTAACTAAATCAGGCGGCTGTGTGCGCCATACGATGTTCACGATTCAATCCCTGCAGCGCTGAGACATCCACAATCAGCGCGACGCTACCATCACCAAGGATGGTGGCGGCAGAAATCCCCGGCACTTTGCGATAGTTGCTCTCCAGGTTTTTCACCACCACCTGGTGCTGACCAATCAGCTGATCGACCAGCAGCGCATAGCGACGACCTGCGCTCTGCAGAATGACAACAATTCCCTGCGTGGCTTCGGTTTTTGCCCCCGCCACGTCAAACACTTTCCACAACTCAACCAGCGGCAGGTATTCGCCACGCACTTCCAGTACGCGCTCGCCGCCCGCCAGCGGATGCAGATCTTCTTCGCGCGGCTGCAACGACTCCATGACGGCGTTGAGCGGCAGGATAAAGACTTCGTTATTCACTTTGACGGACATGCCGTCGAGGATCGCCAGCGTCAGCGGCAGCAGGATTCGGATAGTGGTGCCGGTGCCCTGCTTCGATTTGATCTCAACGTGGCCGCCCATCTCCTGGATGTTACGTTTCACCACGTCCATGCCCACGCCGCGACCGGAGACGTCCGTCACCTGCTCGGCAGTGGAGAAGCCCGGTGCGAAGATCAGCATGCCAACTTCTTCATCGGTCATGCTTTCGCTGACGGCCATGCCCTGGGAGAGCGCTTTGGCGAGGATGCGATCGCGGTTAAGGCCGGCACCATCATCGGTCACTTCGATGCAGATGTTACCGCCCTGATGCTCTGCGGAGAGGATCAGGTTACCAATCGGCGATTTACCCGCTTCAACGCGACGTTCCGGGGTTTCGATACCGTGGTCGAGGCTGTTACGCACCAGGTGCGTTAACGGATCGATAATACGTTCGATCAGGCTCTTATCGAGTTCGGTCGAGCTCCCCTGCAGGGTCAGTTCGACCTGTTTATCGAGCTTGGTCGCCAGGTCACGCACCAGACGCGGGAAGCGGCTGAAGACATACTCCATCGGCATCATACGAATCGACATCACCGACTCTTGCAGATCGCGGGCGTTACGCTGCAGCTGGCTCATGCTGGTGATCAGATCGCCATGTGTTACCGGGTCCAGCTCGTTGGAGCGCTGGGCCAGCATCGACTGGGTAATCACCAGTTCACCCACCAGGTTGATCAGCTGGTCAACCTTTTCAACCGCTACGCGGATGCTGGTGGACTCGCTGGCGGCACGCGCCGGTTTTTCACCACGACCGGCAGGCTGCGGCTCTTTGGCGACGGCTTTCAGCACCGGTGCGGCAGCGGCCTGAACGGCAGGAACAGCAGCTTCGGCCTCTTCTTCCGGCGCAGCAGCGTCGGCGACCGCTTCAACGGCGGCTGGCGCAGCGGCTTTCTCAAAAGCGATCTGATCCGCTTCGATGACAAAGCAGAGCACCGCAATAATGTCATCTTCACCGAGACCGCCATCGATGGTGGCGCTCAGGCTATTACTGCCTTTGACCACATCGCTCAGCGTACCGAGGTTACCCAGCTCCTCTTCCAGCAGGGCGACTTCGCTCTCTTTCAGGCGAGAAAGCACGACGCGCAGCTTGCCGTCGTTCGCCGCAGCCGGTGCGGCGTCAGCAGCCTGCGCGGTGCTTTCAACCACAGAGAGCTTCGCGCTGCCGGCAGCCGGAACGGCTTCGCCTTTCGCTTCCAGCGCCAGCTGGCGCAGAGCGTTGCAGATATATTCGAAGCTGGCAGCATCCGGCTCTTGCGAGCTTTTATAGGCGTCGAGCTGTTCTTGCATAATATCTTTGGTTTCCAAAAACAGGTTGATGATGTCGGTGTTAAGCTGCATTTCGCCACGCCGGGCCTCATCCAGCAGGTTCTCCATCAGGTGCGTGGTTTCCTGCAGAATGGTAAAGCCAAACGTTCCCGCACCACCTTTAATAGAGTGAGCGGCGCGGAAGATGGCGTTGAGCTGTTCTGAATCAGGTGCTTCCGGCACCAGGTCCAATAAATGTTGTTCCATATCGGCCAACAGTTCGTCGGCCTCATCAAAGAATGTCTGATAAAAATCACTAATATCCATGCTCACGCTATCACCTCGGATTGGCTTGTGGCGATGTGGGAACTGCTACCGGAGACGCAGAGGCTGGCGCGGGGGCTGCCGGCGCTGCGGGCTCAGGCTGTGTAATGGCGCTTATCGGCGCACTTTGACTCTCGGCGTTCTCATGCAGAATGGCCGCTTCTGCCTGTTTGTTGAGCACCAAAAGACTTATTCGGCGGTTGATGGCTTCATCAGGACCGCGGTTGACAAGGCGCATGGTGGCGGCCATGCCGACAACACGCATTACCTTGCCATCATCCAGACCACCGGCAACCAGTTCGCGGCGCGATGCGTTCGCACGATCGGCTGAGAGCTCCCAGTTGCTGTACCCTTTGTCGCCGTTGGCGTAGGGGGCATCATCGGTATGGCCGGAAAGACTCACTTTATTCGGGATGCCGTTAAGCACCGGGGCAATCGCCCGTAAAATATCGCGCATATAAGGCTCGACTTCCGCGCTGCCGGTTTTAAACATCGGCCGGTTCTGGCTGTCGATAATCTGGATGCGCAGCCCTTCCTGCACGAGATCGATCTTCAGATGCGGGCGCAGGGCACGCAGCTTCGGATCCGCCTCGATCAACTGGTCCAGATCGCCGCGCAACTTGCTCAGGCGCGACTGCTCCATGCGTCGTTTCAAATCATCAATGTTGGGCTGTTTTTGCACTTCGCCCTGTTGCTGTGTGTAGTCATCGCCACCGCCCGGAATGGGGCTGTCGCTATTGGAAATACGCGGCCCACCGGTGACCGCTGTTGCCAGCGGCGTGCGGAAATACTCCGCAATCTGAATCAACTCTTTTGGGCTGGAGATGGAGATCAGCCACATCACCAGGAAGAACGCCATCATCGCCGTCATAAAGTCGGCATAGGCGATTTTCCAAGAACCATGACCGCCGCCACCATGGCCTTTATGTTTTTTACGTTTAACTACGACGATAGGATGGGCCTGATTTTTCATGCGTCCTCGGTTGTCGTCTGTTGGTTAGGGTTGCGGACAGCACGTACGTGCTCATCCAGCTCGACAAACGATGGACGCTCGCTTGAGTAGAGCGTTTTACGTCCAAACTCGACCGCGATTGGCGGCGCATAACCGTTCAGATTCGACAGCAGCGTGATCTTGACGCACTGCATCATCTTGGCGGTTTCCGCGCTTTTCTGGCGCAGAACGCTTGCCAGCGGCGAGATAAAACCGTAGGCCAACAGGATGCCGAGGAACGTCCCCACCATTGCGTGAGCAATCAGTGCGCCCAGCTCTGCCGCCGGACGATCCGCCGAGGCGAGTGCGTGAACTACACCCATTACCGCCGCCACGATACCGAACGCCGGAAGCGAGTCGCCGACCGCCGCAAGGGCATTGGCAGGCACTTCCGCTTCGCTCTCGTGGGTCTCGATCTCTTCATCCATCAGCGCTTCGATCTCGAAGGTGTTCATGTTGCCGCTGATGATGAGACGCAGATAATCGACAATAAACTCGAGCATGGTGGCGTCGGCCAGAATGCGCGGGTAGCTGGCGAAAATCTCGCTCTCTTTCGGGTTCTCAATATCTCTTTCGAGGGAGAACATCCCCTGCTGACGCGATTTCGCCATCAGGCGATAGAGCAGCGCCAGCAGATCCATATACATACTTTTGGTGTACTTAGAGCGGCGAAACAGCAACGGCAACGCTTTCATTGTGCCTTTGATGGCTTTGCCGTTGTTGCCCACAATGAATGCACCCACACCCGCCCCGCCGATAATAATCAGTTCAGAGGGTTGATACAGTGCCCCAAGGTGACCGCCGGTCATCATATAACCGCCTAAGACTGCACCAACTACTATCAGGTAACCTAATACGATAAGCACGACATCATCCTTCTGCTAATGACTAAGGCTTAAGAGAAACATTTCGGAGGGTTTTTCACGAACGGCGGGCAAAAAAAAGCAGCGGCATTAAAGCACCGCTGCTGGAGTTTTGATTCCACCTGATTCGGTTAAACAGCCTGATCGATCTGTTCTTCCAGCAGTTGTGGAATAATATCGGCAGCTTCCGGCGAAAGTTTACGTCTTTTTACCGCGCGGGACGGCGGCTGGCATAAACTGCAGGCAAAGCTACCAACGGGCTGATGAGCATGGGTAACAAAGTTACCGCTGCAGCAGTTACAGCGCGACAACTCCAGCATTCCGCTTTCCACGAAACGGACCAGCGTCCAGGCGCGAGTCAGCGCCAGCAGCGGGCCTTCATCAGAATGAGGGCACTGTTCGAGGTAGAGTCGGTAAGCTTTAATGACTGCGTCAACGCCGCTGCACAGACCGGTTTTTAACAAAAACTGCCAGGCGTTGCAGAACATCGACGCGTGGATGTTTTGTTCCCAGGTCATAAACCAGTCGGTGGAGAATGGCAGCATGCCTTTCGGCGGCGGGCTACCACGCAACTCTTTATAGAGTTTGATAAGACGACCGCGGCTAAGCTGCGTCTCACTCTCCAGCATCTGTAAACGCGCACCCAGCGTAATCAGTTCCATTGCTAACTGAATGTCGCGTGCTTCCTGAACAATGCTTTTCTCACTCATGATTAAGCCCTTTTCTTCCTGGCCGCGTCGCCGTTTTTAGATGATTCGTTGAGCAGGCGGGTTGAAAGCAAAATACCGGTATGGACTTGCTGCAAATCATCCACACGCGATTCCTGGGTCAGACGAGTGATGGTCTGATGATTGTCAAAACGGAACTGACAAATAAGCTGATTGGTTTCAGCCAACTTCACCATTTGCGGCAGGGTTAATTCACCCAGCGTGTTTGCCATCTCTTCATTGATCCCTAAACGGAACATGGCGGAGGCTTTGTCCTGGCTAATCAGACGCTGAGCAAGGAGTAAATATGACAGATTGATATCGTAAACGTGTTTCAGCAACTCGGATGTATGCATTTTTCCCATCCAGAATAACCAACTTGAATCTTATGCGGCTAAGCCGCACCCCGTGATGTCGCCGGGAAAAAACCCGGTATAAAAAAGAAAGGCTAAATGCATAACTGACTCAGGATCTCGCGAGCAAGGCGCTTCGTTGAGATGTTAATGCCTTGCTGCTCTCTTAATCATTTCTTACAAAGAACTAAGATTTTTCCTAATTCGACGCAACTGTACTCGTAGGTGGTTCGACATACAATCTGAGCAGAGCGGGAATTTGAAATTTTTGTGATCCACGTCACATAATTTACGTGAATTTTGATCAGAAATCTATCAGTCTCGCTTCTGATTTGACGTTTATTTACTCGATTGAGCCCTTTTTTATTCCACTAGTACGAATACTCATGCAGTACCAACCGCTAAAAAGCGCCACTGGTCAGAGGTATGACGTGCTGTAATGCCTCGATTCAGCAAAACGTATCTATTGCAGACACATAAATAAATATACTTACAAAACAATAAGTTAAGATTTTAGTGTGGCTAATTAGTTGACTTAAGTGACCATTTCAATTTCGTTAATGAGTCTGATGATCAGGTGAGAAAAATAGCGATATATTCTTTAAATTTCAGTTAGGTATTCAATATTCGTTAACTTGCTTATTATATGAACGCTCTGTTACGTAAGAAAAATTAATGAATATTTATGATTACCTTCACAGAGTCGCAATGTTCGTGGCTTGCACTGGAGCATGAAACAGAGTAATGGTGAAAAACGGGATTACCTCGTGGAGCACGCAATGGCCTACATGCATCTTCTGGTTGCGGTGGCGATGACCCCGGAGAGTCATCAGCTTCTCGCCAAAGCAATTGATATTGCTCGCCCTTCTCACGCCCGCATCACATTAATTACTCTTGCCGCCGACCCCGAACTCTATAATCAGCTTGCCGCGCCGATGATGGAGAGTGTCCGAACTCTCTTACAGGAAGAAATGCAACAGTTTCTTAACGAATTGGTAACTAGTACAGATTACCCGATAGCGCAAACGCTAATCGCCTCCGGGGAGTTGTGTGAGCATATCGTGCATATCTGCCGGACAAAGGAGGTCGATCTGGTGGTATGCGGTAACCATAACCAGACATTTTTCTCGCGCGCGGCCTGCGCGGCGAAGAGCATTGTAAAGAGAAGTGACGTGGATGTGCTGCTGGTGTCGCTGGCAGGATAAAAAAATGCCCCCGCCGTGGCGGGAGCTTTCGGGTTTAAGGCTTAAGCCAGTTTCGGGAAGGTCGCCACTTTGTTTTGTAGCTCGCTCTGCGCGCTACGTGGCGTGATTTGCTTTAGGTCGTCAATAAACCTCTTCTGCCAGTGGTCGATATCATTCTCCTGAATGATCTTCAGCATCTCCGCATGGCGCGAAATACGCTCCGCCAGCGGCATGCGCAGCGCACGATCAAGGGCTGCGGCCACATCATCGCGATCGTACGGGTTGACCAGTAAAGCGGAAGTCAGCTCATTTGCCGCCCCGGCAAACTGCGACAGCACCAGCACACCCGGGTTTTCCGGGTCCTGCGCCGCCACATACTCTTTCGCCACCAGGTTCATACCATCACGCAGCGGCGTTACCAGCCCCACTTCTGCATAGCGGAAGACCTTCATCAGCACTTTGCGATCAAAATGCTGGTTGAGATAGTAGAGCGGCGTCCAGCCAAGCTGGCCATATTTACCGTTGATGCGCCCCGCTTCCGTCTCCAGCTGGTGACGAATATCCTGATAAGCCTGCACTTCACCGCGCGAGGTCGGTGCAATCTGCGTATAGCGGATTTTGCCGTGATGTTCGGGGAATTTCTCCAGCAGCGTCTCATAGGCCAGGAAACGCTCCGGTAAACCTTTGGAGTAGTCCAGACGTTCAACAGAGAAGATATTCTTCACATTCTTCAGCTCGGCTTTCAGCTGCGCCAGCTTAGGCGGCAGCGGGCCGGATGCCTGTTGAGCAATCTCATTCGGCTCAATACCGATGGGATAGACTTCAGTGCGGAAGTGTCTGCCCCACGCCATGTGCTCTTTACTGTTACGCGTGCTGAGGCGCGTCTGCATCGACACGCTGTCGAGAAACGCCGTGCGGTCGCTCTCGGTCTGGAAGCCAAGCAGATCGTAATCGCACAACTGCTCGAGCAGTTCTGCATGCGGCGGCAGCGCGTTGAAAATTTCCGGCGTCGGGAAAGGAATGTGCAGGAAGAAGCCAATCTGATTTTTCACGCCGCGTTTACGCAGCTCGCTGGCAAATGGCAGCAGGTGATAATCGTGTATCCAGAGAATGTCATCTTCTTTCAGCAGCGGCACCAGCTTATCGGCCAGTAAGGCGTTAACCTCTTGATAACCATCCCACGCTTCACGCTGGAATTTCACCAGGTCGAGACGGTAATGGAAAGCGGGCCACAGCACCGCATTGGAGAACTGATTGTAATACTGCTCGTGATGCTCTTCGCTGAGGTTGAAGGAGACCCAGGTAATGTTACCTTTGCTCACCTCTTTCAGCGGTTGATCTTCATCGCCGATTTCGCCGCTCCAGCCAAACCAGACGCCGCCTGCGGCTTTCAGTGCGCCCAAAATACCAACTGCCAGTCCGCCAGCACTGGCTTTTTTATCATCAGGCGGTGCAATTCGATTAGATACTACGACTAAGCGACTCATAGCCATCTCTCCTGTTTGTTAGCGCCTTTTCTTCTTGTTTTTGATACTCGGACATACGTTCCAACCAGTGATGAACATCCCGGACATCGTTCAGCCGCCACTGGGCGTGGGTTTCACCTGAACCGACTTTAATCGAGATACCGCCGAGTTTATTGACGGTTGCAAAACCATGTTCATCAGTAAGATCGTCACCAAGAAACACCGGTTTCCTGCCGGTGAAGGGCGGCATGCGCAGAAAGGCTTCAATGGCCGCGCCCTTATGAATGTCTGACGGTTTGAGTTCAACCACGCATTTGCCTGGCTGCATCGCCAGCTGCGGGAAGGTGTCAACCATCTGTTTTGCCAGGGCGAAGACCGCATCTTCGTACTGCGGTGCCTGGCGATAGTGCAGTGCGAATGCCATCCCTTTGGTTTCCAGCACGACGCCGTCAAGCGACGTCAGCCCTTGCCGAAGCGCCTGCTCCAGCGGAATAAGCACCTCTTTCGGTAATGTCACCCGTTCAGTTTGACCTGCGATATCGCGCCGCTCTGCGCCGTGAACACCGGCAAGCGGAAAGCGATACGGTTTAACAAGCTCATCGAGCTCGCTAATGGAGCGCCCTGAAATCAACGCCAGCGCGCCGTTATTCATCTCTGCAAGCAATGAAAGTCTGGCCAGCACCTGTTCCGGAATAAAAACCTCATCCGGGCGCGGTTTAATATCAGCGAGGGTGCCATCCAAATCGAAAAAAAAGGCAAAATCACCGGAAAAGAGAGGCGGTTTTGATAACGCGTCGTCCACCCTTGTTTCCTCCTTACAGTCATCGTGTGAGCCGTTGTTGTGCTGCGGCCCATTATCATTAGCCATGTAAGTATAGACAGTGTGACGCCGCTCGCCATTTTAACAATGAAAGACCAGCCGCATTCGCGGCTGGTTAAAGGGGGAATTACACTGAAAGGTTGTGTCGATAATTTAAGCAGTTAGCTTCACACCGTGCGCTTCGCTTTTTGCTTGTAACGGTCGAAGATCACCGCTGCCAGCAGGATCAGACCGCGTACGACGTACTGGGAGAAGGGAGAGATATTGAGCAGGTTCATGGCGTTCTCAACGGTGCCAAGAATCAGAATACCGGCCACCACATACGAGATTTTTCCTATGCCGCCCTTGAGCGAAACGCCACCCAATACGCAGGCCGAGATGACAATCAGCTCATAACCAATCGAGGTCATCGGCTGTCCACTGGTCATACGCGAGGCGAGAATAATCCCTGCCGCCGCCGACACCAGCCCGGAAAGCACAAAGATGATGATTTTGGTGCGTACCACCGGCACACCCGCCAGCCGCGCCGCCTCTTCATTACCACCAATCGCCAGCGTATTGCGACCAAAGGTGGTGCGATTAAGCAGGAAGCCGAAGATGATCAGGCAGCCAACCGTCAGCCAGATTGGCGCAGGCAAACCCAGCCAGTTCGCATAGCCCAGCTCGAAGAAGCGCTCATCTTCGATGCCGACCGCTTTACCGTCAGAGATGATATAAGCCAGCCCGCGCACAATCTGCATGGTCGCAAGCGTTGTAATCAGGGCGTTGATCTTTAAGCGGGCAATGACAAAGCCGTTAATAAAGCCGCTGACTACACCGAGCAGCAGACCGGCAGCGACGCCAATCCACAAGCTTTCGCTGAGGTTAATCACCACCGCCGTGGTCACACCGGCGCAGGCAATCACCGAGGCGACCGAGAGATCGAAATCGCCGGAGGCGAGGCAGAAGAGCATGCCGCAGGCAACCATTCCGGACATTGAGATCGCCAGCCCCAGCCCCTTCATATTGACGAAGGAGGCGAAGTTCGGCACAAACACCGCGCAGCCAATAAACAGCACGGCGAAGACCACCAGCATGCCAAACTGATCCCAGATGCGCCCGACGCTAAAGGGCGACTTTTTCGGCGCGCGGGCCGTTGTTAAAGATGACATCGTATTCTCCTCACTCAGGCGACCGCCTGGCTCACTTTTGGCATAGCCAGGCTCAACACCTGCTGTTCATCACCCTGGCCGTGTAACACCTCACCGGCAATCTCCCCTTCGCGCATCACCACGATGCGGTCGGCAACGCCGAGCACTTCGGGCAGGTCGCTTGAAGCAAAGAGCACCGCGACGCCACGCGCGGCCAGCGCGTATATCACGTTGTAGATCTCATGCTTGGCACCCACATCAATACCGCGCGTCGGCTCATCAAGCAGGATCACTTTCATCTCTTCCGACAGCCAGCGCCCAAGGATCGCCTTCTGCTGGTTGCCACCGGAGAGATTCATAATCAGCTGTTCGGCGCCGGGGGTTTTAATATTGAGCGCGCGAATATGATGCGCGGCATTCTCGCTCTCCCAGCCGTCGTTAATCAGGCAACCGGCGCGGATGTATTTGCGCCGGGCGCTGATGTTGATGTTCTCCTGCACCGAGTGCACCGGAATAATCCCTTCGGCTTTACGATCTTCCGGGCAGAGCATCATCCCTGCGCGAATGGCGTGGGCCGGTTTCTGGATGGTGATCGCTTCGCCATCGATAAAGACCTGCCCTTCGGTGATCTTCGTCCCGCCGAACAACCCTTTCATCAGTTCGCTGCGCCCGGCACCGACCAGACCAAAGAGGCCGACGATTTCGCCGCTGCGCACGTTTAAGCTGATGGGCGTGCGTACGCCCGGCGCTTTCACCTGATCCAGCCGCAGACGCTCTTCGCCACAGGGGCGCGGTTGCCAGCCGTAGATATCGCCCAGCTCGCGCCCGACCATCGCCTGCACCAGCTGATCGTGGTTGACCTGCTGCATATCGCTGAAGGTGCGCACGTAGCGGCCATCTTTAAACACGGTAATGGCGTCGCTGAGGGCAAAAATCTCCTCCATGCGGTGGGAGACATAGAGGATCACCCTGCCCTCTTTGCGCAGCTCGCGGATGACGCGGAACAGGTTGTCGATTTCACGCGCCGAAAGGGAGCTGGTGGGTTCGTCAAAGGCGATCACTTTGGCATTGCGCGCCAGCGCTTTGGCGATCTCCACCATCTGCCATTGACCAATAGAGAGATACTTAAGCGGCGTCTGGGGATCGATATCCAGCCCAAGATGTTGTAGTTGCAGGCCCGCTTCGTAGTTGAGCAGCGAGCGGTTCACAATGCCGCCTTTTTGCGGCAGTTGACCAAGGTAGATATTTTCCGCGACGGTCATCTCCGGCACCAGGTGTAGCTCCTGGTAGATAATCGCCACGCCGGCATTGAGCGCCGCGGTGGTGTCGCTAAACACCACCTCTTCGCCTTTGATCGCCAGCGTGCCGCCGGTGGGCGCATAGTTACCGCTGAGGATCTTCAGCAGGGTGGATTTCCCCGCGCCATTTTCGCCCATCAGGGCGTGCACCTGCCCGGCGTAGCAGTCAAAGGTGATATCGCTCAGCGCTTTCACGCCGGGAAAAGTTTTGCTGATGCCGCGAAACGAGAGATAGGGAGTGGAGTGTTGCATAACGTCTCCGTGAAGCAGTTGAGGGTACGACAGGCTCCCCGTTCACACGGGGAGCACAACCGACAGAGCCTTACAGTCCTTTTTTCGCCAGCTCTTCTTTGAAGTTATCGCGGGTGATCAGCACCACATCGGTCACCGCGGTGAACTTCGGCGGCTCAACGCCTTTGGTCACCCAGTTGTAGAGCAGCTCGCTGGTTTTGTAGCCATGCACATCCGGGCTTGGCAGCAGGGAGCCATAGAAGCCGGTGGCCTGCCCTTTCGACAGCTCGCTCACCGCATCGACACCGTTAATACCGATACCGATCACATCCGCCGCTTTAAAGCCCTGCCCTTCGGTGGCGCGTACGCCGCCGAGCACGGTGTTATCGTTCATCCCGAGCACCAGCCAGTGCTTCACTTCCGGGTGCTGTACCAACAGGGAGTTACCGGCATCGAATGCGCCGGGGATGTCGTTAGATTTGGTCGGCACCTGGTAGATCTGTTTCTCCGGGAAGCCCGCTTTTTTCAGTGCGTCCATCGAGCCGGAGGTCCGGCGACGGGCGGTGTCGAGTTCGTTAGCGGTGATAGCCATCACGCCCGTCTCTTTCACATCCCAGCCGCGTTTTTGCATCTCTTTATAGAGCTCTTCGCCCTGGCGCGCGCCAATTTCGCTGGCCGCCATCATCACCAGCGGAACGGTCTCCATCGGCTTGCCTTTGGCATTGACGAACTGGTCATCGACGGCAATCACTTTCATGTCGTAACCGCGTGCTTTCGCCATGATGGCGGAGCCGAGTTTCGGATCTGGCGTACAGATGACAAACCCTTTCGCGCCGCTGGCCGCCAGGCTATCAATGGCGTTCAGCGTTTTTTCGCCATCCGGGACGGCGATTTTAATCACCTCGAAACCCAACTCTTTGCCCGCTTTGTCAGCGAATTTCCACTCAGTCTGGAACCAGGGTTCTTCCGGCTGTTTAACCAGAAACCCGAGCTTCATGGTTTCAGCGATAGCGGATTGTGACATAACGGCAGCCAGGCCGATGGCCGCCAACGCTTTAGTGAATTTGTGCATGGTAAACTCCGGCTTAAACACGCTTTTATGTAGGGAACAGAAATAATTGGTATTGTTAAAAGTTCAAAAAACAAGGCATTAGCGCCCATGCATCAGATGGACATCTGTGCTGGAAATAGTTTTAGCGGGAAATTGATTCTCCATAGGAGAGCGGCATCACACGGCTGAATTACAGTAATTCCGTACATAAATTCAGCGAATTTAGCCATAAAGTCAGCGGCTTTTGTCAGACAAATCGCAAGGATGAAAGCAGGATAATCCATAACGTCAGCCAGCTTATCCTTGTACCCGGCCGCAGGGCGCGACCGGGCGAAACGATTACCAGCGGTAGTAGATGTGATCGGCGTGATCGCGAACGGCTGTTTCGTCCCCCAGCAGGCGTGCGGCAAGCGTAAAGGCGAAGTCGAAAGCGTGTCCCAGCCCTTTGCCGCTGATCAGGTTGCCATCTTCAACCACGGGCGCATCGACATACTCGCCGTCTTGCACTTGTTGATAGAGATCGCCGGAACAGACATACCGACGCCCGTTGAGCAGATTGTTGCCACCCAGCACGCGCGCAGCGGCGGAGCAGATGGGGCAGATCAGTTTCCCTGCCGCATCGTGGGCTTTAACAAATTGCACAACATCGCTGCTGGCGGCGAGATTAACGCTGCCCTGCGGCCCGCCGGGCAGGACGATGGCGTCGAACAGCGTCCCCTGCCGCTCTGACAAGGTGCTGTCTGCCACCATGGGAATGGCGTGATAACTGACCACCGCGCGGGAATCCGCGCAGGCCAGCGTCTCTACTTCAATCTCTAAGCGGCGCAAAATATCAATGGTGATAATCGCTTCCGCTTCTTCAAAACCCGGCGCTAACAATACCGCCACTTTTTTCATGACCGACTCCTTGCCGTTAAGGTCAGATGAAACAGGTGGCGTTATTGTTGATCAAAACAGCGTTTCAAAATCCTCGCTGCGTCACAGACCCGCTGCCGGGATTCGATTAATCGCGCTTAATGCGCTTCGCCCTGCGGGGTGAACTTCAGTTCAATCAGCGCGATGGCTTTTTGAATCGCCCGGCGCGTGACCGGATCGGCGGCGGCAGGATGGGTCGAGAAGTCGATAGTTTTCAGCTGGTTAGCCATTTTCTCACGCACTTCAACCGGCGCGATAACGTCAATGACATCAAGGATCTGTTTGATGACCAGCTGGCAGGCGACAACGTCAGAGACCAGCTCCTGGTCGGCGGGGGTGTTTTGCGACATGGGAAGCTCCTTATTGAAAGGGCGCCATAGTAGCGGGAAACGGCGGGCAAGAGTAGTTTTGCGCGCGACAGGCTTGCGCAGAGACAAAAAAACCTGCCGCAGCAGGTTTTTTATTCTCAGAACATCGCGCCAGGCGGGACGTCTTTGAAGGTCTTGCAATAGGTTTCAAACATATGCTTCAGGATTTTACGCAGTTTCATCTTTCACTCCGGCAAATAGTCAGGCAGGTGTTAAGCCTTAATGGGCGACATAATATGACGCCCGTCACAAAAATCAATCTATCTGAGAGCAAAATCACGTTTCAAAAATCAAAAATAGCGTAGTTTTATTAGCAATCCGATTACAAATCCGGCAGTTAGCGCGCTAAAATTTTTTTTAGCTTCTTCAATTATTTTTTGATGGCAGACCCGTAATGACCGACAGTTCCCCTGCGCAAACGCGAGGCGCGGTTTCTCCCGCTGCATTACTGGTGGCGGGCGCTTTCTTTATGGAGTTCATTGATGGCACGGTGATCGCCACCGCGCTGCCGGATATGGCAAAGAGTTTTGGCGTCGAAGCGGTGGCGCTCAATATCGGAATTAGCGCCTATCTGATTACCCTTGCCGTGCTGATCCCCGCCAGCGGCTGGATTGCCGACCGTTTCGGCGCGCGCACCATCTTTACCCTGGCGCTGGCGATCTTCACCTTCGCCTCGGTGCTGTGCGGACTCTCGACCAGCGTTGAGATGTTTGTGGCAATGCGGATTTTGCAGGGGATGGGCGGCGCGCTGATGGTGCCGGTCGGGCGGCTGGCGGTGCTGCGTACCACGCCGAAACATCAGCTGATCACCGCGATTGCCACACTTACCTGGCCCGCGCTGGTGGCACCGATTATTGGCCCGCCGCTCGGCGGGTTTATTACCCACTACGCGGACTGGCGCTGGATCTTCTTTATTAATGTGCCGCTCGGGCTACTGGGTATGGCGCTGGCACTGCGCATCATTCCCAATATCCGTGAAGAGGAGCGTCGCCCCTTCGACGTTACCGGCTTTCTCTCCACCAGCGTGGCGATGGTAAGCCTGGTGTACGCGATGGAAGCGCTCGGTTCGCAACATCCGCAGGGTGGATTGACGCTGGCACTGCTGGCGCTTGGCGCAGTGACGTTTGCCTTTACGCTGCGCCATTTTCGCCGCCATGCGTGGCCGATGATCCGCCTCGACGCAATGCAGGTACCAACCTTTCGCGTCACGATGTATGGCGGCTCGCTGTTTCGCGCCTCGATCAGCGCCGTGCCGTTTCTGCTGCCGCTGCTGTTTCAGGTTGGGTTTGGTATGGACCCCTTTCACGCCGGGCTGCTGGTGCTGGCGGTGTTTGCCGGGAATCTGTCCATTAAACCAGCGACAACACCGCTTATCCGCTGGCTCGGCTTTCGTAAGCTGCTGCTGATTAATGGTGCGCTCAATGTGATCGCGCTGCTGGCCTGCGCGTTTCTTACCGCCGATACGCCGGTGTGGCTGATCTTCGTCATCCTCTACCTGGGCGGCGTTTTTCGCTCGGTGCAGTTTACCGGCGTCAGTACGCTGGCCTTTGCCGATGTGCCCACCGCGCAGATGAGCTATGCCAATACGCTGTTTAGCACGGCGACTCAGCTGGCGGTAGGTCTTGGCATTACGCTTGGCGCGATTGGTATTCGCCTTGGGGAGCATATCAGCGGCTGGTTAGGGATCGGCGCGATAGAGGGGATCAGCTTCCGGCTGGCGTTTGTCTTTATTGCGTTGATCTGTCTGGTGGGGATGTTTGATACGTTGCGTTTAACCAGGGATGCCGGCAGCGCGGTATCGCAGAAAAGTCGTTAAATAACGATGCCGGATGGCGGCTTACGCCTTATCCGGCCTACGGGGGCGAAGAGCGAAATTTGCTCCCCGTAGGCCTGATAAGCGCAGCGCCATCAGGCAAGGGGGTTATCAGGCCAGCACTTCGCGTACGAAGGCTTCGATCTCTTTGTTCTGGCAGTTCTCAAAGAAGCACTGCTGGAAACGCTCGCCGGAAACGGCGGTTTTCACCAGCTCGCGATCGATAGCACGCAGGGTATCGAGATAGTTCTCTTTCACCACAGCTGCTTTCACCTGATTCAGAATGCCCGCGTTACGCACCTGCGGCTCTTTACGCTCCGGCGGGTAACCTTCCCCGTTGCGGCCGGTAAAGGCTTTCTCAAAGATAAAGCGCACGTTCAGCTCCGCGCCCCAGCCAAAGCCTTTAGCAAACGGCAGCGCCAGCGCGTTACCGTTGTTGATCTGCGCAAAGAGGAAGGCATCGGCCGGATCGATACAGTAACCGCAGACCACGCCCGGATGAATGTTCAGCGACATCAGCGCGCCCTGGCCGGTACCGCAGCCAGTCACCACGAAATCTACCGCTTTGGAATTGAGCAGAATGCTGGCCATAATGCCAAGGTGAATGTAGGTCAGATGATGGTCGTTTTCGTCGCTCATGCCGACGTTATACACCGGGAAATCTTTCTCATCGGCTACGGTTTTCAGCTCTTTGAGAATGATGGCGTTTTTCGCCGCCTGGCTGTTTTCCATCATCAGTGCAATTTTCATTTTCATCTCCTGTGGACGTGCTTCGGATAGCAAAGGTTACCTAAACCTTACTACCTCACAAACATACTTTCAAATTTAGTGAAAAATGGTTTTAAAAATCAAAAGCCGCCTCACAGTTTTAAGCGAACCGCTTGAGCCGTCCTGATTAGTAGAGGGTGTTCGGGGGGTTATTCCGACGATTGCCGCGCAGAGAGGGCGATTAAGATGAGAAGATGCAAAAAATGAAGCAGAGCAACGTCATGAAGAGAGTCGTTATTGCCGCCACGCTGTTACTCCTTGCCGGGTGCACCATCACCAAAGAAGCAGAAGTGAGCAGTGTGGACACCACCAGCGGCGTGGTGCGTCTGAGCTTTAACCAGCCGATGATGCAGACCGCGCGCTACGATGAGTATGTCGCCCAGGGCACCGCCAACAAACAGTGCCAGCAGTTGGGTTATGCCACCGCCGTGGCGTTTGGCCAGCCGGTGCAGACCTGTAGCTTGATCAGCGGTTCGGGCTGCATGAACACCAAAATCACCATTCAATATCAGTGCCGCGGTATCGCTATCGATCCTAACCGGGCGGCCTGGTAAATCCTGAAGCCAGCAATACCTGCTGGCTTTTTCTTTTATTAATAATTAAAACAATTCTCATTCATTTAAATAATTGCCCGGCAATGCGTGTTATTCGCATTCTCTTTATTAATCAGACGCTTTATTATTTTACCTTTTGCAAATAATTAAATAACAAATTATAGTGGCGGCACTTTCCCCTGTTATTTTTTTAATTCCGGAGCCGTGCGATGTTAAAAGCAGAGATGATCGAAAAACTCAACGAACAGATGAATCTGGAACTCTTCTCCTCCCTGCTCTATCAACAGATGAGCGCATGGTGCAGCTACCACAGTTTTGAAGGCGCCGCTGCGTTTCTGCGCCGCCACGCGCAGGAAGAGATGACCCATATGCAGCGCCTGTTCGACTACCTGACGGACACCGGTAGCCTGCCGCGCATCGCGAATATCGCTTCACCGGTCGCAGAGTATGCCTCCCTTGATGAACTCTTTCGCGCGACCTATGAACATGAGCAGCATATTACGCAAAAAATTAATGAGCTGGCCCACGTTGCGATGATGTCACAGGATTATCCGACCTTTAATTTCCTGCAGTGGTATGTTGCCGAGCAGCATGAAGAAGAGAAACTTTTTAAATCGGTCATCGATAAATTAACGCTGGCCGGTAAAAGTGGCGAAGGCCTCTACTTTATTGATAAAGAGCTGGCGACCCTCGACGCACAAAATTAATAATAAAGGCGGTTCAGTTAATTCTGCACCGCCTTTCTTCTTCCGTTCTTAATTGCTCTCCCCAGTTTTTCCTCTTTGTAAAACCCTGCCTGATTGCGCGCTCCCCAACCCTGGGAAATGCTTCGTTCTGTCCACCGCATAACTCGTAAAGAAAAGATTACAACAGATGTAACGGTCATTTGACGAAACGGAGGAATTATCTTACTCTGCGCCGCGTATTGCGTGTGCAGTGAGTCCAGAGATTGAGGAAAGTGTGAAAAATCGGGCACTTGGAAGTGTATTTATTGTCGCGGGCACCACCATCGGTGCAGGCATGCTGGCGATGCCGCTGGCGGCGGCGGGGGTCGGGTTTGCAACGACGCTGGGGCTGCTTTTCATTTTATGGGCTGTGATGTGTTACACCGCCCTGCTGCTGCTTGAAGTCTATCAACATGTTCCGGCAGAGACCGGGCTCGGCTCGCTGGCGCAGCGCTATCTGGGTCGCTATGGGCAGTGGATCACCGGCTTTAGTATGATGTTTTTGATGTATGCACTAACGGCTGCGTACATCAGCGGCGCAGGCGAATTGCTCGCCTCAAGCATCAGCGAATGGTTTAACGTTTCGCTCTCATCAAGCGCGGGCGTACTGATCTTTACACTGGTCGCCGGTGGCGTGGTCTGCATCGGCACCTCGCTGGTCGATCTCTTCAACCGTTTTCTCTTCAGCGCCAAAATCCTCTTTTTGGTGATCATGCTGGCGCTGTTAATGCCGCACGTACACCAGGCGAACCTGCTGACGATGCCGCTGGAGAAAGGGCTGGCGCTCTCAGCTCTGCCGGTGATTTTCACCTCGTTCGGTTTTCACGGCAGCGTGCCGAGCATTGTCAGCTATATGGGCGGCAATATTCGCCAGCTGCGCAAAGTATTTATTATCGGTAGCGCCATTCCGCTGGTGGCTTACATCTTCTGGCAACTGGCGACGCTTGGCAGCATCGACTCGCCTACCTTTATCGGCCTGCTTGCCAGCCAGTCAGGGCTGAATGGTTTATTGCAGGCGCTGCGCGACGTGGTTGCCTCCGCGCATGTTGAGCTGGCAATCCACCTCTTCGCCGATTTGGCGCTGGCCACCTCATTCCTCGGCGTCTCGCTGGGACTGTTCGATTACCTGGCCGATCTCTTCCGTCGCCGTAATAGTGTCAGCGGGCGTTTGCAAACCGGTATCATCACCTTCCTGCCGCCGCTGGCGTTTGCCCTCTTTTACCCGCGCGGTTTTGTGATGGCACTCGGTTATGCCGGCGTTGCGCTTGCGGTATTAGCACTGCTGCTGCCGTCGATGCTGGCGTGGCAGAGCCGCAAACACCATCCGCACAGCGGCTATCGCGTACTGGGCGGGAAACCGGCGCTGTGCGTGATCTTTGCCTGTGGCATTGCCATTATTACGATTCAGTTTCTGATTGTGGCGGGGTGGTTGCCGCAGGTTGGCTGATGTCGACTTTACGTACGCACTAAATGGTGCGTACGTCTCCTTTTGCGGGCAATGAATATTGTGCCGTGCCGTAATTATGTATCTACAGCAATATTTCCTTTTTAGCGCCCTGCTATATGCTCACCGAATTATCATTCAATCGCCGGAATAAGACGGTAAAGATAGGTTTATTCATATTCTCCGCGAAATTTATTTTTAAAAACTCTTAATTATCATAGAGATAAAATAAAAAAGCGAATTTTTGATATTTATCACACCAGTAACATTCACTAGATCTATATTGCATCATCCCGTTACAATTCATCGATTCTTATTTTTATTGCCTTATCTGAATCTCTGATGGCAGGGCCACCCGCTCATCCGTTCGTCGACACGCCATGTTATGTGGCTGAATGCTTATCGCCAGAATTAGAGGACGCCGTATGAGCGATCTACAACATCCCCCCATAAAAACGATTGCCGTCATTTTGGCCGGTGGACGCGGCTTGCGTTTCGGCGGTGAGGTTCCCAAACAGTTTGTTAAACTGGCCGGGCGTATGGTGATCGAATATACGGTCGAGGTCTTCGAGCAGTGCGACGCGGTGGATCACATTATCATCGTCGTGCCTGCCGGTTATCAGGACACCCTTTGGGAAGTGACCATGCGTAATGAGTGGCGCAAAGTGATGAAGATTGTCGAAGGCGGACGCGATCGCGCCGACTCTACCGCATCAGCACTGGCGGCCCTGACAGAGTTTAGCGCAGACGCTAGAGTACTTACGCACGACGCCGCCCGCCCTCTGCTTGACCAACCAACGCTGGCACGTTTCCTGTCTGCCCTGGATGAGTACGCTGCGGTTGATGTGGTGATTCCAGCCAGCGATACGATTGTCGAAGTTAACCATCGTCAGCAGATTGCGGATATTCCCGATCGCAGCCGTCTTCGCCGTGGTCAGACGCCGCAAGGCTTTCACCTCGGTGTGCTGCGCGAAGCCTACCAGCGCGTCATTTCACGTGGATTTGTCGGCGTTACATGTGATTGTGGCGTCGTACGGCGCGAAATGCCCGACGTCGCCATTGGCACCGTTCTCGGCGACGCCTCTAATATCAAAATTACCGACAGCATCGATCTCTTTTTTGCCGAGAAACTGCTGCAATTACGCACTACCCAGGCGGTGCAGGATGAGAGCACCCTGAGCCAGCTTGAGGGCAAAGTGGTGGTAGTGATTGGTGCCAGTTCCGGTATCGGTGCGGCGGTAGCCGATCTTGCTCAGCGCTATGGTGCCCGGGTTTATGGGGCCAGCCGCACTCTTGATGGCCTGGATATTACTCAGCAAGCCCAGGTTCACGATCTGCTGGCAACCGTTGCGGCGCAGGAAGGAAAGATAGACGCGGTTATTAACACGGCCGCGCTGTTGATCAAAAAACCGTTGACGCACCTTAGTGCCGTAGAGATACAGCAGGTTATTGCCACTAACCTCACCGCAGCAATCACACTTTCTCAGGAAGCTTATCCATGGTTGCGGGCGACCCAGGGTTGCCTGATTAATTTTGCGTCCAGCTCTTATACCCGCGGGCGCGCCTTTTATGCTGTTTACAGCGCGACCAAAGCCGCGATTGTTAATATGACACAGGCGCTGGCAGAAGAGTGGTCCGCTGAACATGTCCGGGTACTTTGCATCAACCCGGAACGCACCATGACCCCAATGCGCATGCGTAACTTTGGCGCTGAACCGCCGGAAACCCTGTTGGATCCCGAAACCGTGGCGCGTGCGACGCTGCAGGCCATGTGTTCCTCTCTTACCGGAGCTGTCTTTGATGTACGACGTAAAAACTGATCCCACCGGCGACGCAGCGGAAGCCGCCTATTTCGTCGCTGGCGTACCCATCGAAGATGTCCAGCGTCAGGCATGTGCCGTGCTGGTTTCATTAACCGATTTCTTTGAACAGCACGGGATCCGTTATTGGTTAGTTGGCGGTACGCTGCTCGGGGCGCTTCGCCATGGCGGGTTTATTCCCTGGGACGATGATATCGATATCGTGGTCGCGCGCCCTGATTACACACGCTTATTGACTCTGCTGGATAGCTTACCCGCCTCATTGCGACCTATTCATCCGCAGAACTGCCCGACTACGCCCTTCCCTTTTCTGGTGGTGACCCACGCGCAATCTCATCTGGTGATGGATTACAAAAAGCCATTCGATCGCGGAATTGGTATAGATGTATTTCCTTTGGACGCTATTCCCGCGCCGGGCTGGCGTCGGCAGTTACTTTTTCGCGCGGTACGCCTGATGCGATCGCTGTCAATGAACAAGCAACAAGGCTTTTACCCGCGACCATTGAATGGCAACGTGCAGCTGCGTTTTGCCCTCCTTTCGGCATTGAGCAATATTCTCTCTGCCCGCACAATCTTTAGCCTCTATGACAAAATCGTGGGTCACGGTGATGTTGATTCAAGCGAGTGGGTGGGAAATCTGTACGGCGTCTATGGCGAACGAGAGGTCGTTAAGCGGGAGATTTTTGGCAGCAAAGAGGTGCGTGCCACCTTTGCGGCGCATGCCTTGCGGGTGCCGGCGCAGCCAGAGCGTTATTTGCAAAGCATCTATGGTGACTACATGAAGCTGCCGCCGCTGGAGAAACGTAATACAGAGCACCGTATCAAGTTTGTGGCAATTGGCGATGATAAGCCAACGGCCTCCCCTCTTTCACCCTCGCAGCCATAACGGCTACGCATGAAAAAGGAAGCCTGAGCGTGGGCTTCCTCTGTTGCAGCAAATTGAGATAACCCTTGCGGATAGCAAAATTCAGGCACAAAAAAACCACCTTTCGGTGGTTTCACGACACTGCTTATTGCTTTGATTATTCTGCTTTTTCCCCATGGTACCCGGAGCGGGACTTGAACCCGCACAGCGCGAACGCCGAGGGATTTTAAATCCCTTGTGTCTACCGATTCCACCATCCGGGCTCGGGAAGAAATTGGAGGCGCGTTCCGGAGTCGAACCGGACTAGACGGATTTGCAATCCGCTACATAACCGCTTTGCTAACGCGCCAAAATTCTTCAGGCTTTTCAGCCAGCACCCGCTGTAACAGCCGATGCGTAAAACTGGAGCGGGAAACGAGACTCGAACTCGCGACCCCGACCTTGGCAAGGTCGTGCTCTACCAACTGAGCTATTCCCGCATAACCAAGCGTGTTGTAATTGCTTGATTTTGTTATCTTCTGGCAAGCTGTGCCGCCTTCCGATGCGTTGCATTCTACTTACCTGACGCAATGAGTCAACGATATTTTTCAAAAGCACGATCGTTTGCTGAAATTTGCGACGAAACGATCACGGTTCGAGCAGATCGCCCCGCGCAGCGTTGAGATATTGCAGCATCGACCACAGCGTCAGCACCGCCGCGACAAAGAAGAGTGCAATCCCGGCATACTCAACCCACTGATTCGGCCGCCACAGCAGCCACACCAGCGCCACCATTTGCGCCGTGGTCTTGACTTTGCCAATCCATGAGACCGCCACATGGCTGCGCTTGCCCATCTCAGCCATCCACTCGCGCAGGGCAGAGATGATAATTTCACGGGCGATCATCGTTGCCGCGGGCAGCGTCACCCACCAGCTGTGATAGTGCTCCGCCACCAGCACCATCGCGATACCGACCAGCACCTTATCGGCCACCGGATCGAGAAAGGCGCCAAAGCGCGTGCTCTGGTTCCAGCGACGCGCCAGATAACCGTCAAACCAGTCGGTTACCGCCGCGCAGCAAAAAATAAGGGCGCAGACAAACGGCGCCCAGTGAAACGGCAGATAGAACGCCAGAACGAAAAACGGGATCAGGATGACGCGAAAAAGGGTGAGCAACGTAGGAATATTGAATCGCATGGTGGCGTTAACTGTCTGTTGTCCGTAAAATTTCGCTCTATGTTGCTACAGAGCCCCTAATGTTTCAACGAGTAGAAGATCTTTTCTGCCAGACCTTGCGAGATGCCCGGCACTTTCGCAATTTCCTCAATGCTGGCGTTCTGTAACCCTTGCAGACCCCCCATATACTTCAGCAGCATCTGGCGGCGTTTCGGCCCCACCCCTTCGATCGTTTCAAGCGAACTGGTGTTCTTCACCTTCGCCCGCTTTTTACGGTGTCCGCTGATGGCGTGATCGTGCGATTCATCGCGAATATGCTGAATCACATGCAGCGCAGGCGAATCCGGCGGCAGGCTGAACCCCTCCCCTTCCGGCTCGAAAAAGAGCGTCTCTAAACCGGCTTTACGATCAGCGCCCTTCGCCACACCCAGCAGCAGCGGCTTGTGTTTATCCCACGGCACGTCCAGCTCGGCAAATACCGTTTTCGCCTGGCCCAGCTGTCCTTTACCGCCGTCAATCAGGATCACATCCGGGATCTTATTCTCTTCAATCGCTTTGCCATAGCGGCGGCGCAGCACCTGGTTCATTGCCGCGTAGTCATCCCCCGGCGTAATGCCGGTGATGTTGTAGCGACGATACTCGGCGCGCACCGGCCCGTTGGGGTCAAACACCACGCAGGAGGCGACCGTCTGCTCGCCCATAGTATGGCTGATATCGAAGCACTCCATGCGTTTTACCGCAGGCAGATTAAGCACGCTCGCCAGCGCGGCCAGCCGCTGATGGACGGTCGACTGCTGCGAAAGCTTAGTGCTGAGCGCCGTGGCGGCATTGGTGCGCGCCAGCTTCAGATAGCGGGCGCGATCGCCACGCGGTTTGGTCTGCACATTGACTTTACGCCCGGCCAGCTCAGAAAGAGAGTCGCCAAGCAGGGTTTTATCGCTAAGGTCAAAGTCGAGGAGAATTTCGCCCGGCAGCGTACGCATCTGGCTGCCCTGTAGATAAAACTGCCCGACAAAGGTTTCGACCACTTCGCCAAGCTCGGTGCCACCTGGCACTTTCGGGTAGTAGCTACGGCTGCCGAGGACCTTGCCCTGGCGAATAAACAGCACATGCACGCAGGCCATCCCGGCGTCAAATGCCACGCCGATAACATCAAGATCGTCGCCGTTATTGGAAACGAACTGCTTCTCCGTGACGCGGCGCACCGCCTGGATTTGATCGCGCACGCGCGCGGCTTCTTCAAAATCGAGCGCCTGGCTCGCTTTTTCCATCCGCGCGATAAGCTGTGTCAGCACCTGATCATCTTTGCCGGCGAGGAACAGCCGCACATAGTCGACCTGCTGCGCATACTCCTCTTCGCTCACCAGACCCTCGACGCACGGGCCAAGGCAGCGGCCAATCTGGTACTGCAGGCACGGACGGGAGCGGTTGCGATAAACGCTATTTTCGCACTGGCGAATGGGGAAGATTTTTTGCAACAACGCCAGCGTTTCCCGCACCGCATAGCCGTTCGGGAAGGGACCGAAATACTCCCCTTTAGCATGCTTCGCGCCGCGATGGGTGGCCAGACGGGGGTGCGTATCGTTGCTGAGAAAGATAAACGGGTAGGATTTATCGTCCCTGAGCAGCACGTTGTAGCGAGGCTGGTAAAGCTTGATGTAGTTGTGCTCCAGCAGCAGCGCTTCGGTCTCCGTGTGCGTCACGGTCACATCGATCTGTTGGATCTGCGCGACCAGCGCTTCGGTTTTACGCGAGGCAAGATTGCTGCGGAAGTAGCTGGAAAGACGTTTTTTCAGGTCTTTTGCTTTACCGACATAGATAACGGTACCGCCGGTGTCATACATGCGATAGACACCGGGCTTACTGGTTACCGTTTTCAGAAAGGCTTTGGAATCAAAAACTTCAGTCACTGACTTATTAACGTCTCCGCATTGCACAAACCATGGCGAATGGCGAGGTGCGTCAGTTCGACGTCACCGTGAATGTTCAGTTTACTGAACATCCGATAGCGATAGCTGTTCACCGTTTTCGGGCTCAGATGCAGTTGCTCTGAGATCTCATTGACCTTCTGGCCCTTTGTGATCATCAGCATAATCTGCAATTCACGTTCCGACAAACTGTCGAACGGTGAATCTGTCTTTTCTGGCTCGATTTGGCTAAGCGCCATCTGTTGTGCAATGTCAGAAGCGATATAGCGTTGGCCGGAGTGAACGCAGCGAATGGCATTAACCACGTCCTGCGGCGCAGCGCCTTTACTGAGGTAACCCGCAGCCCCGGCCTGCATCACTTTGGCGGGTAACGGATTTTCAGTGTGAACGGTAAGCATGATGACTTTTGTGTCGGCACTGCCGCGCGCGATTTTTCGCGTCGCTTCAAGGCCGCCGATACCGGGCATATTCATATCCATGAGAACAACATCAACCGCATTGGTACGACACCATTTAATGGCGTCTTCACCGCAGTTGACCTCACCCGTCACTTTAATGCCCTTAATATCTTCGAGAATGCGTCGTATCCCTGCGCGCACCAGTTCATGGTCATCAACAAGTAGTACGTTGATCAAAGGAGTATCTCCGGAATAGGGATAACGCTGCGAAAACTAATTCGGCATATATTAGCTTTTTTTTAGCCCATAATGAAAGGCAAAAAAACAACGATCGCCAATTTTGTTCTCGTTTTTGGAAATGAAGTTGTACATAAGCTGGAAACTTTTTTCAATATAAAAAACGAAGCGGTAAATTTGGAACTTCTTTCTTTTCAGAAAGTTAGCAAAAGCCACGCGTTTATACAGAAGAAATTACGCTAATATCCTTGTTACAGCAATTAACCACGCTTAACGCTCACTAAACATATATTTCATATACAACAATAGCGTAACCTTAATTTTCAACGTCGCCTCAATCAATTACTTTCTATAGTGATGAAAAAATAACCACTGCTTTTTTTTATAAGCCTTGTGGTATACTCCGCGGCCTTGACAGCAATCGTCGCGAAAGTTCGTGACAATGTAATGAGGAAAATAAATTGAGCACACCTGATTTCACCACCGCCGAAAATGCAAAAGAACTGGCGCAGGAAGTCGCTTGCCTGAAGTCGATGATTACCCTGATGCTGCAAGCGATGGGCCAGGCTGATGCGGGCCGCGTCATTATTAAAATGGAAAGATTAATTGCACAAATGGAAGATGAAGCTCAGGCCGACGTATTTTCCAGCACCGTTAAGCAAATTAAACAGGCTTACCGCCAGTAATTACTCTCCGGCTGTCAGGCTCTCTGACAGCCGGAATCACATTGCGACATCCGTCGCGCAGGCTATTTAAATTATTCCCGTTGCCGCTGCATAGCAGGCAATTTGTGTTTTATTCGGCGCGTTAAATTTCTTCTGCATATTCTTCTGGTGGAAATTGACCGTGTTTTCGGAAATAGAGAGAATCATCGCTATTTCTGCCGACGTTTTCCCCTCAGCCGTCCACTTCAAAATCTCCCGCTCGCGCTTACTGAATTTCATCTCCGGTGTCATCACCGTGTGATCCGCAAGCCGCGTCAATGCCAGCAGACTCAGCTGCACCAACGTCTGCAAACGCAATTCGATTTCATCATCGGCTATCGTCTTGCCAAACAGGCTGCTACGCGAGACCGACAGAAAGCCCAGCGCGTGATTAGGCAGCATCAGACACTGCGAAACCCCTTTGCGCAGGCCGTGGTCGCGTGCGGCATCCCACAATGTCATCGCATCATGAAAAAGTTTGTCATTCCACGGCAAGTGTCCCTGGATGAAGTTTTCAGGCTTCAGCACCGGATCGACAGCGAAGTAATTCTCTGCCTGATAGTGCTCCATCCATCCAGGAGGATATGAGGTTTCCACGCTGAGCTTCGGCCGGGTGAAAGGCACCGGATGGCGTACGCAAAGCGAGTAATAATCAAACTCCAGTAGCTGTGTCTGCTGCTGGATCTCCGTATAAACGTCCTGTGCCACAGTCATTTCCTGAAAACGCGAAATCATTTCACGACGCCAGGTTAAAAAATCTTTTTGCTGCATACCGACCGGTAATACCCCTGCACTTATTAATCATATTTTTGTATACAATAAGCTAACACATAAAACTTAATTATAAATATAAAATATCGGAAGATTTGGTAAGGAGTTCACTTTATTACCGAATTAAAGCGCGGTGATCAGGAGTAAATATGGCGCAGAAGATGACATTATTTCCCTGGCACAGGTGGGCTAATTGGTTACTTTAATAAAGGCTTTAAGTAAAATTGTCGCGATTCAGCGCCCGGCGTTGCTGAATCGCGCCTTCGTATTACTGAGTGAGGAACTTTTCGAGGAACTGCTGCGTGCGCGCCTGCTGCGGTTGGGCAAACAGCATTTTCGCCTGCCCTTGCTCCACAATGCGTCCCTGATCCATAAAAATCGCCCGATCCGCGACATCGCGGGCAAAGCTCATCTCATGGGTGACAATCACCATCGTGCGTCGCTCCTGCGCCAGCTGGCGAATTGTGTTTAACACTTCGCCAACCAGTTCAGGATCGAGTGCTGAAGTAGGTTCATCAAAAAGGATCACATCCGGGCGCATCGCCAGCGCGCGGGCAATTGCCACACGCTGCTGCTGGCCGCCGGATAAACGGCGCGGATAGCTGTTCTCTTTCCCGCTCAGCCCCACTTTCGCCAGCAGTTCGCGCGCTCTTACCAGCGCCTCCTCTTTCGGCTCGCCTTTCACAATCACCGGCCCTTCAATGATGTTCTCCAGCACCGTGCGGTGGGGAAAAAGGTTGAAGTTTTGAAAGACAAAACCGACATGCTGACGCAATTCACGAATGGCACTTTTCTGCTGGCCGACAGAGCGGGTAGCATCAATGGTGATATTCCCCACGCGGATCGTGCCACTCTCTGGTTGCTCAAGCAGATTAATACTGCGCAGCAGCGTAGTTTTCCCCGAGCCGCTCGGGCCGATGATCGCCACCACTTCGCCCTCTTCCACCTGCAGATCGATACCGTGCAGCACCGTCTGGCCCTGGAATTTTTTCACCAGGTTTTTTACGTCAATTGCGCTCATTTCGGATCCTGCTCCTGCCGGTTAAGCTGGTTTTCAAAGTAGTTCTGCAGCGTCGAGAGCACCGTCGCCATCACCCAATAAATCAACGACGCCGCCAGATACATGGTGAAGACCTCCAGCGTACGCGAGGTGATAAGCTGCGCCTGGCGAAACAGCTCCGGCACCTGAATCGTGGCTGCCAGCGAAGTATCTTTTACCAGACTGATAAAGCTGTTACTGAGCGGTGGCAACGCCACGCGCGCCGCCTGCGGCAGAATGGCGCGGCGCAGAGTCTGCCACGGCGTCATACCAATACTCGCCGCAGCTTCCCACTGGCCTTTATCAATGGACGAGATCGCCGCGCGCAGGGTCTCTGCCGCGTAGGCCGCCGTATTGAGCGACAGGCCAATCATCGCTGACGGGATCGGGTCGAGTTCGATACCGAACTGCGGCAGACCGTAGTAGATCATAAAGAGCTGGGCGATAAGCGGCGTACCGCGAAATATAGAGATATAGAAACGCGCCAGCCAGCGCAGCGGCAGCAGCTTCGACATGCGCATCAGCGCCAGTAAAAAGCCGAGCAGCAGGCCAAAAAACATGCCGCCGATACTGAGCTGTAGCGTAAAGACCGCGCCCTTTAGTAAATAGGGGGCGGAGTCGATAACGAGTTGTAGGCTCTCTTGCATTCTGGTTTTTCTGCCTGCGTTAAAGGTGAGGATGGTAGGCAAAGAGCGCCGGTGCGCCGCCCGTATGCACAAACAAAATAGGGCCGTTATCTTTAAAGCGCTTCTGCTCGATGCCATCAAGCAGGCCGGCCATCGCTTTACCGGTATAAACCGGATCGAGCAGGATCCCTTCAAGGCGCGCCAGCAGTTTTACCGCTTCCATCCCTTCATCATTCGGCAGCCCGTAGCCTGGCGCGTAGTAGTCATCCCACAGCTGGATATCCGCCTGTGCTTGCAGCTCAAGCTGACGGGCAATCTCCTGTTGCAGCGTCACCACCTTCGGTTTTTGCTCCGCGACGCTGCGCGAGACGGTAACGCCAATCAGCTCTGTATCCGGCATCAGCTGTTCCAGCCCCACTGCCAGCCCGGCATGGGTGCCGGCGCTGCCGGAAGCCACCACCACCGACGAGAGACCGAGCACCCCTTCACATTGTTGGGCAATCTCCAGCGCGCTCTCAACATAGCCCATCGCCCCCAGCGCGTTAGAGCCGCCCACCGGCACAACATAGGGGCGAAAACCCTGCGCTTCAATGCGCGTTGCCAGCTCGCTCAGTTGTGCTGCGGGGTCGGTAAGCGCGTCGCACATCTCAATCTGCGCATTAAAGAGATCGAGCAGCAGGCGGTTGCCGTTGGTGAGGTAGTTTTCCGCGCGGGTGCCGGTCGGGTTCTCCAGCAGCGCGACACAGTGCAGGCCGAGCTTCGCCGCAACCGCCGCCGTCTGGCGCACGTGGTTGGACTGGATCGCGCCAGCGGTGACCAGCGTATCGGCCCCTTCGCGCAGCGCATCGGCGGCAAGAAACTCCAGCTTGCGCAGCTTGTTGCCGCCCATTGCCAGCGGCGTCACATCATCGCGTTTGATATAAATATCGCGTCCAAGGTAATCCGATAAGCGCGGCAAATAGTCGAGCGGCGTCGGTGCGCCGATAAACTCAAGGCGAGGAAAACGGGTTAAATTGTGTAAGGGCATACAACCTCCTGAAGCCGCAAAGATACGTAATGGTTTTATTATGCACGGAAATATCCGCCGCAATAAAAAAGGCGCTTGATTAAGCGCCTTTTTTTAGCAGAGCACGATTACTTCGTGACGTCCGCACCGAACCATTTCTCCGACAGCGCCTTCATGGTGCCATCTTTCTGCATCCCGGCAATGGCCGCATCGATCGCTTTCAGCAGGTCATCGTTGCCCTTGCGCACCGCGACGCCAGACTCCTGACGGGAGAAGGCATCACCGGCGACTGCCAGTGTATCTTTGGTTTTCTTCACCAGATCCAGCGCCGCCAGACGGTCGACCAGAATGGCGTCAATACGCCCTACGCGCAGATCCTGGTATTTGGTCGGGTCATCATCGTAGGTACGAATATCGACGCCCTGCACGTTCTTGCGCAGCCACTCTTCATAGTTGGTGCCAAGACCGACGCCGACTTTCTTGCCTTTCAGATCGGCAGGCGTTTTGATGCTGCCTTCATTGCCTTTTTTCATCAGCGCCTGAATACCGGAAACGGTGTACGGCGTTGAGAAGTCATACTTTTTCTTGCGCTCATCGGAGATGGTCACCTGGTTTATCACCACGTCGATGCGCTTTGAGTCCAGCGAAGCGAGCATGCCATCCCATTTCGTGGGTTTCAGCGACGCTTTTACGCCCAGATGCTGGGCCAGCGCCTGGGCGAATTCCACCTCAAACCCGGTCAGCTTGCCATCATCACCCTGAAAGCTGAACGGCGGATAGGTGCCCTCCAGCCCAACCAACAGTGTGCCGCGCTCTTTGACTTTATTCAGCAGATTTTCTGCGGCAAAGGTTTTGACGCTCATGCCGGCCACCAGCGCGACAGCCATAACGCCCATCAATGCCTGACGACCCAAAAGTGCTAGTTTCATTCTTCCCCCACTAAGAGATTCGCTATAGCGCGCCGCGTCTAAGCGCTAAGCGCAGGCGCGGCCTGATAACACATTCTTTTTTAATATATATCAGATGTCGCGCCGACAGCGATCTTTTGCGCGCCAGTAAAGCGTTGTTGAGCTTTAAACTGCGCATATTTGCGCAAAGCGATGCGGTAGTTATTGGTGCTGGTTGCAGGCAGCCAGGGTTCGAGGTTCTCATCAAGGAACCCCTCTTCCAGCAGTTGGCGGGAGATATTCAGTTCAGTGAGATGGTTGCCGAGGCGGCGAAGACGTACGACATATTCGCGCACCGTACCGTGGCTCATCTCAGTTTGTTCGAAAAGGTACTGCTTAAAGCCGATGATATCGAAGAAATCGCTCTGCTCTTTGCAGTGCAGATCGCCACAGAAGCGGCAGAGTGCGACCCACTCTTTCTGCTCTTGTAGCCACGCGGCTTCATCTAACAACATGTCCAGACGCGAAATCGCAATTTTATTGACGATCTCGCCCCGGCGAACCAGTGTAATGCGGTCGAGCAGTTTGTGGCAGTGAGCACAATGCGTTTGGCTGTGTTTAAAGTCTTTAAGGTAGCGGCTTAATGGCCGTCTTTTGGATTGCTGCATCGTCATGATAACTCCTGGTTGTCAATGCGTTGTACGGCATTTACCAGGGGCGATGCAGTATCACCAACCTATAACTTACCCAGCTTGGTACGTAAGCGCTTAATGGCCTGGCTATGGAGCTGACTGACACGCGATTCCCCGACTTCCAGCACGGCGCCAATCTCTTTCAGATTCAGCTCCTCCTGGTAGTACAGCGTCAGGACAAGTTGTTCACGCTCGGGCAGCGACTCGATTGCTTCCATAACCCGGTGGCGTAAATTACTCTCCATTAACTGGAATAGCGGGTTTTCCTGTTGATGATCTTCCGTCACCAGCTCGATACTGTCGCCGTGCTCTTCCCGCCATTCGTCATAGGAGAAAAGTTGGCTATTGTTCGTATCGAGCAACATCTGACGGTACTCCTCGACAGGAATCCCAAGACGCTGCGCGACTTCAGTTTCCGACGCGTTACGTCCCAGCTCTTGCTCTAGTTGCCCCATTGCCTGCGCCACTTCGCGGGCATTACGTCGGACACTGCGTGGCACCCAATCGCGGCTGCGCAACTCGTCCAACATCGCCCCACGAATACGCTGAACTGCGTAAGTGGTAAATGCCGTTCCTTGCAGAGCGTCATAACGATCTACTGCATTCAATAGACCGATGCCGCCCGCCTGTAGCAGGTCGTCCAGTTCCACACTCGCTGGCAAACGCACCTGCAGGCGCAATGCTTCATGACGCACTAGAGGAACATAACGTTGCCACAGCGAGTGTTTATCCATTACACCATCAGCGGTATAGAGTGAATTCACGATAAACAGCCCTGCGTTAATTGAGTTATCGGCGTGATTATCCGTTTCTATAGTTGTTTTAATCGGATGAATAGTGGGTGAAATGGCAGGTTATTTACACCAATAGAGAAATTTCGCCATGTAAAATGCACCTCCGCTCAAGAAAAATCTGAGCAATCAAGGAGATAATCGATGCGCTTAAACAGGTAAAAATTTTTCCGCTTACGGCACAAAATGGTTTTGCGGTAGAGCCGTTTTTGTTAAGTCATTAGCCAAAGCCGCTGACTTAAATGAAATTATTCAAAAAATCGCGCTTTTTTGCCCTCTCCTATCCGTTGATAAGCGAGGAAAAATGATGGTTATTCCCCCCCTGACTCACCCCACCGCTCATTTACATTAAAGCTCTCATCCGGGCTCTCACTCTTTGCGCGCGAGCGAACGCGACAGCGTGACGCGCTGAACGCAAAACGCATCGCCCGGCAATACCGCATATCGAGGATATGATGAAACTGGCAATCTATGGCGCAGGTGGTCTCGGCAGAGAAGTGCTTGAACTGGCGACACACATCAATCATCTGCATCACCGTTGGGATGACTTCTGCTTTATCGATGATATGCAGGCCGCGCGCCAGCTTAAAGGCTATGAAGTGGTGACGCTACACACTCTCGATCCTGCCGAATATGAGATTGTCATAGCCGTCGGCGAACCCGCAGCCCGCCGTCTGCTGGCGGATAAAGCCCGGACAGCCGGCTTTAAACTCCCCGTGCTGGTGCATCCTGCCGCGCATGTCAGTTCGGACGTTATCCTCGAAGAGGGGTGCGTCGTCTGTTACGGCGCCTTTATTTCATGCGACTGCCGCATTGGCCGCAATGTCCATCTGCAACCTAACGCCAGCCTTGGTCACGACTGTTTAATTGGCGACGACGTCGTCATCTCATCCTATGCCAACCTGGCGGGCCACTGCCGGGTCGGCGACGCGACCTTTATTGGCATGAATGCGGTGATCCGCGAAAACACCACTATTGGTCAGCAGGCGATCGTCAGTATGGGTGCCGCCGTGTTTGCCGATATCGCTGACGGCGTGATCGCCATGGGTAACCCGGCAAGAGTCATCCGCGCCAACGACGATAAAAAAGTCTTTCGATGATTTCAGCCGCCGGTCTGCTGCCTACAAGACAACTCATTTTTTACACAATTCTGGAGAAACACGATGTCTAACTTAGCTACCTATAACCGCATCTTTACGGAAACATTTGATGTTAGCGAAGCGATCCTTGCCGACTACAAATATCAGGACACCCCCTCCTGGGACTCCGTCGGTCACATGACGATGATCGCCTCGCTGGAAGACGCGTTCGATATCATGATGGATACCGACGACATCATTGAGTTCTCTTCCTGGGCAAAAGGGAAAGAGATCCTGAAGAAATACGACGTCGAACTTCAGGACTAAGACTATGTTGCTGAAAGCGAAAACGGCTGTTATCACCGGTTGCCTGCAGGGTATCGGCAAGGCAACGCTGGAAACCTTCGCCCGGGCGGGAGCCGATGTTTTCGCCTGCTGCCAGACCGAATCGGCGGAGTTTACGCACTATTGCGCGCAGCTTAGCGCGCAGCATCAGGTGGAGATTATCCCGGTCTATTTCGATCTCACCGACAACGATGCGGTCAAACAGGCCGCAATGGCGATTCAGAAAGCGAAAAAGCCGGTCGACATCCTGGTGAACATTGCTGGCGCAAACTTTGATGCCAACTTTCAAATGGTGACGCTGGAGCAGCTGCAGAAAACCTTCACCATCAACTTCTTCTCGCAGATCGCTTTCACGCAATATATCGCCCGCCTGATGCTGCGCCAGAAGAGGGGCAGCATTATCAATATCTCCAGTATCTCAGCGCTGGATGGCAACCCAGGCCAGCTCGCCTACGCCAGCGTAAAAGCCGCGTGGATAGCCGCGACCAAAACCCTCTCTGCGGAACTTGGCCCGCAGGGCGTGCGGGTCAATGCCGTCGCGCCAGGCGTGATAGCGACAGCCATGACTGCCGCGCTCTCTGAAGAGGTCATGGCTCGCCAGATGGCGCGCTGCGAATTAAAACGTCCGGGGCTGCCTGAAGAGGTTGCTAACACCCTGCTGTGGCTTGCCTCCGACGCTTCCAGTTATACCACCGGCCAGATTATCCGCGTTGATGGCGGAATGGGTTGAGGAGTCACCTATGTTGATGCAAGGAAAAACCGTTCTTATTACCGGCTGTCGTCGTGGCATGGGCCGGGCGATGGTTGAGGTTTTCGCTGCCAATGGCGCGAACATCTATGCCCACGCGCGCGAAGCTGACGCACCGTTTTGTGAAGAGATGGCGCAGATTGCCAGCCGCCATGATGTGCAAATCTGGCCGCTGGGCTTCGATATGACTGACTATGATGCGATGAAGCAGGCGGTAAAACGTATTATGGCGGATAAACGCCCGCTGGATGCCGTGGTCAATAACGCCGGTATTACGCTCAATTCTCTCTTCCAGATGACCAGCGAAGCGCAGTTGCGCAGCCAGTTTGAAGTTAACTTCTTCTCGGTCTACCTGTTTACGCAATACGTTGCCAAGCTGATGACCCGCAACCAGCGCGGCAGCATTATCAATATCGCCTCGACCGCCGGGGAAGATGGCAACCCGGGTAAATCGGCCTACGGTGCCTCAAAAGCGGCGCTGATCGCCATGACCAAATCCATCGCCGCTGAATTGGGCGAAAAAGGGATCCGCGCAAACTGCATCGCGCCGGGGATCACCGATACAGAGATGTTATTGACCATGCCTGCGCAGGTAGTTGAGGAGGCGAAAAATAGCGCCGACTTACGCCGTGCCGGCCAACCGGCAGAAATTGCCGAAGCGGCGCTGTTCTTAGCCAGCGATCTCTCAAGCTATATCACGGGCCAGACGATCCGTGTGGATGGTGGTCTCAAATGACGCAAAAAATTCAGGATGCGGCGCGACGCATACGTCGCCGTATCGTTAATGTGGCGCACCACGCGCCGAGCGATGGCGTGCATGTCTCCCCTGCACTGTCGATGACCGACATCCTGAGTACGCTGTATGGCAGCGTGATGCGTTACGATGCGCAGCAGATTACCAGCAAGCAGCGGGATGTTTTTATTCTCAGTAAAGGCCATGCGGCGCTGGGGCTCTACGCCACGCTGTGCGAATTCGGCATCATTACCGAGGCGCAACTCAATGAGTTTGAGATCAACGGCTCGGTGCTGCAGGTTCATCCGACCAAACACCCGGAATATGGTATCGACTTCTCCGGCGGCAGCCTGGCGCAGGGGCTCTCCTTCGCGATCGGGCTGGCGCTTGGACGCCGCCTGCACGGCGAAGCCTGGCACACCTATGTGCTGGTCGGCGACGGCGAGTGCAACGAGGGGGCTATCTGGGAAGCAGCGTTTATGGCCGCGCATCACAAGGTCGATAACCTGACCCTGATCGTTGACCGTAATGGCCTGCAATCCGATGGCTTTACCGCCGAGGTGATGCAGATGGATCTCGAGGCACTGTGGCGCGCCTGCCGCTGGGAAACCCTGGTGTGCGATGGCCACGATATTGACGCGCTGCAGGCGGCCTTCGCCGCACCGCACAACGGCAAACCGAAAGTGATTATCGCCAACACGGTGAAAGGCAAAGGGGTGTCGTTTATGGAAAACAGTAAAGAGTTTCACCGTAACCGCGTCTCGGCGCAGCAGCTCTCTGATGCGCTCAGCGGGCTGCATGGAGGCGAAGATGATTGAGTTTAAACCTGCGGCTATCCGCTCGTGGTCCATGCTTGGCTCACGCGGCACCTTCGGCATGACGCTGCTTGAGCTGGCGCACGACGATCCGCGCATCGTGGCGCTCTCCGGCGATCTCTGTAAATCCTCGGGGCTCGATCGTTTTAGCACCACCTATCCCGACCGCTTCCTGAATACCGGCATCGCTGAACAGAACCTGGTTGGCGTCGCCGCCGGTCTGGCCTCCAGCGGCTTTGTGCCGTTTGCCACCTCGTTTCCTAACTTTCTGACGCTGCGCGCGGCAGAACAGGTGCGTCTTAACCTCGGTTATATGCAAGAGAACGTGAAACTGGTCGGGCTGGCGTCAGGCCTGGCGACAGGCATGTTTGGTGCCACGCACCACGGTATCGAAGAGCTGGCGATGCTGCGCTCGGTCTCCAATATCGCCATCTTCTCACCGGCTGATTGCACCGCCACGGTCAAAATGACCCAGGCGGCACTGGCCTACGATGGCCCGGTCTATCTCCGTCTCACCGGCGGTATGCGCGCCCCCATCGTCTATAAAGAAGATTTTGAACTCATTCCAGGCAAAGCGATTACCCTGCGCGAAGGCGATGACATTGCGCTTATCGCCACCGGCAGCATGGTGCATGTTGCGCTCACCTGTGCGGCACAATTAGCGGAATGCGGCATTGAGGCCACGGTGATAGATATGCACACCATCAAGCCGCTGGATGAAGCAGCCATCACCGCGCAGCTGGGGAAAAAATTGCTGGTGACGCTGGAGGAGCACAGCGTGATCGGCGGTCTTGGCAGCGCCGTGGCGGAGTGCCTCGCGAGCCAGGCGCAGCGGCCGCCACAGATGATTGTCGGTATCCCGCAGGGTTACCCGCACGCTGGCGACTACGGCTGGATGCTCGAGCAGAGCGGCCTCACCGCCGGGCAAGTGTGCGCACGGATTGTGGACGCGCTGCAATGATCCCCTTCTGGCAGACGCAACAGCACGACCCGGCCCGGCTGGCGCTGATTGACGATCGCGGTCAGCAGCTCAGCTATGGCGAGTTGACCTCCAGAGTTAATGCGCTGGCCGGACAGCTTCCCGCCCGCGCGCTGGTTTTTCTCTTTTGCCAGAACCAGGCCGACGCGGTCATTGGCTATCTCGCCTGCCTGCAAGCCGATGCGGTCGCCCTGCTGCTCGACAGCGCGCTGGATGAGACGCTGGCGCAACAGTTAATTGAGGCCTACCGCCCGGCTCTGCTATGGCAACCGCAGGAGAGGGGTTATCAGCTGACGGCGACCGGGCTCACGCCCTGGCCGCTGCATGACGATCTGGCGCTGCTGATGTCGACGTCCGGCTCCACCGGCAGCCCGAAACTGGTGCGCCTGAGTAAACGAAATTTGCAAAGCAATGCCGCCAGTATCGCAGACTATTTACAGATTGATGGCGATGAGCGCGGGCTGGTGAGCCTGCCGATCAACTATGTCTATGGTTTATCGATCATCAACAGCCATTTACATGCTGGCGCGACTCTGCTTCTGACCGGGCACAGCGTAATGCAGCGCGAACTGTGGAACTTTGTCCGCGAGACGCGCGCCAGCTCCTTCGCCGGGGTGCCCTATACCTGGGAGATGCTGCGTAAGCTGCGTTTTATGCGCATGGATCTGCCGGATCTGCGCACCCTGACCCAGGCCGGGGGCAAGCTGTCGCCAGCCTTGCAGCAGGAGTACAGCGAGTTTGCCCGCCAGAGCGGAAAGCGCTTTATCGTTATGTACGGTGCCGCAGAAGCGACCTCGCGCATGGCCTGGCTACCGCCGGAAGAGGCCGACACGCGTTATGGTTTTATCGGTAAACCGATCCCCGGCGGCGAATTTTTGCTGCTGGATGAATCAAACCAGCCCATTACCACCCCCGATACCCAGGGCGAACTGATTTATCGCGGTGATAACGTGGCGCTGGGCTACGCCGAACGGGGCGAAGATTTAGCCCACGGTGACCAGTTTGCCGGCACGTTGCACACCGGCGATATCGCCACCGTCGATGAGGCGGGTTTCTACCGCATCGTCGGGCGCAAGAAGCGTTTTTTGAAAATATTCGGTAACCGCGTCGGTCTTGATGAGATGGAAGCGCTGTTAAAAACCGCTTTTCCCGATCTCAGCCTCGCCTGCGACGGCCGCGACGATCTGCTCTGTATCTTTCTTACCGATGCCACGCATGCCGCCGCGGTGAAACAGTATGCCGCCCAGTTAAGCCATCTCCATGCCAGCGCGTTTCACACCATTATCCTTGCTGACATTCCCAAAAACCCGGCGGGAAAGACGCTCTATCACAGGCTGAAAGAACATGTCCCTCACCCTTGATGAGATGCTGGCCATCGCACCCTACTCGCTGGCGCGCGAGGAAAAGCGCGCGCTTCAGCTGGCGCGGCTGAAAACCCTGACCGCCCATCACTACGCACACTGCGCGCCTTATCGCCAGATGCTGGACGCGCAAGGTGTTGCACCGCAGGCGATTAACGCGCCTGAAGCGATCCCTTTCCTGCCGGTATCGCTGTTTAAAACGTTAACGCTGAAAAGCGTGGCGGATGAAGAGGTAGTAAAAACCATGACCTCTTCCGGCACCACCGGCCAGCAGGTGTCGCGCATTTTTCTCGATAAGACCACCGCCGCGATGCAGCAAAAGACGCTGGTAAAGATTGTCAGCCACTTTACCGGTGCCGGGCGGATGCCGATGCTGATTATCGACTCGCCGGAGGTGCTTAAAGATCGCCTGCACTTCTCGGCACGCGGCGCGGGTATTCTCGGTTTCTCCCTCTTCGGTGCCGACCGCGCGTGGGCGCTGGATGAGGAGATGAACCTCAATGTTGCGGCGATCGAAGCATTTCTGCAAAAACATCGCGGTAAGCGCATTCTGATGTTTGGCTTCACCTTTATGGTCTGGCAGCACTTTTATAAAGCGCTGGCCGCCAGCGGGCAGAGACTGGCGCTGGATAACGCGCTGCTGATCCACGGTGGCGGCTGGAAAAAGCTGCAAAACGAAGCAGTCTCACCGGCTGAGTTCGCCCGTCGTTTACAGGCGGTGTGCGGGCTGCCCGCGGTGCATGACTACTACGGCATGGTGGAGCAGACCGGTGCTATTTCGATGCAGTGCGAAGCAGGTCATCTGCACTGCTCCATTTTCTCGGATGTGATTATCCGCAACGCCACCGATTTCTCCTGCGCGCCGGTCGGAGAGCGCGGGATCGTTCAGGTGCTCTCACTGCTCCCGGAGTCCTATCCGGGACACTCCCTGCTGACCGAGGATGAGGGCGTGCTGCTGGGTGAAGATAATTGCCCCTGCGGGCGCAAAGGGAAATATTTCCATCTCTTTGGTCGGCTGAAAAAAGCGGAATTACGAGGGTGTAGCGACACATATGCAGCCACATTTTGACGGTATAACCTTTGCCCTTGGCGATGAAGCACAGCTGCGGGCGATGCCTGCGCTGGCTCCGTTTGCCCCCTTTGCCGCGTCGGTGCTGGAATTTCTGCACACCTTTTCGCGTCTGACGCTGCGAGACAGCGAAGCGAAAGCCTGGCCCGATGTGGTGAGCCTCGGCTTCTGGTGTCGTCCGGCGTCGCTGGCGCAGATGCGCGCCAGCAGTGGCGATCTCGCACAGCGCTTTGGTCGCGGCGTGGCGTTTCATATCGCGCCGGGTAACGTTGCGGCAAATTTTGCCTACTCGCTGTTTAGCGGGCTGCTGACCGGCAATGCCAACATCGTGCGCTTACCGGGGCGCGATCACCCTCAGGTGACGATTATCATCCGTCTGTTATCCGCTGCGCTGGCAGAGCATCCGGCGCTCGCGCCGTGGATCTGCCTGCTGCGTTACGGGCGGCAACAAGCGATTAATGATGCGCTCTCGGCGCTGTGCGATACGCGGATAATCTGGGGTGGGGATGAAACCATCGCCCAGATCCGTCGCTCGCCGCTGCCGGCACGCGCACTTGATATCGCCTTTGCCGATCGCTACTCGCTGGCGGCGATTGACGCCGGACGCTATCTGGCGCATGAAAACAAAGCCGCGCTGGCGCAGTCATTTTTTAACGATACCCTGCTCAACGACCAAAATGCCTGCTCCTCGCCTGCGCTGGTGGTGTGGCTGGGGCAGGATGCCGCGCGTGCGCGAACGCTCTTCTGGCAGCACTTTCACGACTACGCCGCACCGCGTTATACGCTGGAGCCCGTGGCCGCCGTCGATAAACTGAGTCGTCTCTGTCAGCTGGCGGCGCACTACCCCGGCGTGAGAAAAGCCCCCGATGCCAATAACCTGCTGATGCGCGTTGAGCTCCCTTCCCTTGCGCCACAGATGATGGCATTGCGCGGCAACAGCGGTTTCTTTATGGAGTATGAAGCCGCTGAACTTGATGAGATCACCCCGCTGTGCGGCGAACGCTGCCAGACACTGGCGCTGTTTGGTGTTGAGTCGCAAACGGTCAATCAGTGGCTGAGCGCGCGGCGTCCAAAGGGCGTTGATCGTATTGTCCCCGTTGGTCAGACACTCGATTTCACGCTGAACTGGGATGGCTATGACCTGGTGGCGATGCTGACCCGGCGCGTGGCTTACCTCCCCTGAAGCATAAAAAAAGCACTGGTTCGCCAGTGCTTTTTTTTCCTCACGCGACGTGGGGAACCACGCGCTTTTTCTGCCCGTGTCGACGAATCACCTCGATGACCCGCAGTTGATCCGCTTCGCTTAAGTCCGGGTAGATAGGCAAACAGAGGATCTTCTCCGCGATGGCATTGGCAGCCGGTAAATGGTGCGGCGCGGCGGAGGGGAGATGGCGATACATTGAAAACGAGCTAATCAGCGGATAGAAGTACCGGCGGGAGTATATCCCCTCCTCTTTCAGCGCATCATAAAGCCCGTCGCGCGTAAGCGGATAGTCGCTCTCCACCAGCACCGGATAGTAAGCGTGGTTCCAGTCGAAACGTCCTGCCGCATCGAACCAGCGAATGCCCGCCACATCCTGCAAGCCTTCGCAATAACGCTGATAAATGGCCGCCCGCGAGGCCAGGGCAGCATCAATATGATTGAGTTGCAGCAGGCCAAACGCCGCTTCCATCTCATTCATCTTGGCGTTGATGCCCGGCGCAACCACGCGGGTTTCCCCGGCAAAACCAAAGTTTTTCAGATAGTCGATGCGCTGTTTGGTGCGCTCATCATGGCAAATAATTGCGCCACCTTCGAAGGTGTTGAAAACCTTGGTCGCATGGAAGCTGAGTACTGACAAATCGCCGTGGTTCAGAATACTGGTTCCGTGCTGGCGAACGCCAAAAGCGTGTGCCGCGTCGTAAATCACTTTCAAGCCATAGACATCGGCAATCTGTTGGATCTTGTCGGTATCGCAGGGAATGCCGTAACAGTGTACCGGCATGATGGCGGTGGTTTGGGGCGTGATCAGCTCTTCAATACGTTCAGGCGAGATATTAAATGTCTGCGGATCGATGTCGGCAAACACCGGCGTCAAATTGTTCCACAGCAGCGTGTGCGACGTCGCCACAAAAGAGTAAGGGGTGGTGATCACCTCACCGGTGACGCGCAGTGCCTGTAACGCGGTCAGTAGCGCGAGGGTGCCGTTAGAAAAGAGGCACACATGCTTTACGCCAAGGTAGTCGGCTAATGCCTCTTCAAGCTGACGGTGAAACGGCCCGCCGTTGGTCAAAATGCGGTTTTGCCAGATCTTCTCCATGTAAGGAATAAATTCTTCCAGAGAGGGTAACAAAGGACTGGTGACGAAAATGTTATCGCCCATGGAGAAGCCTGCCTGATTAAGAGAAGTTTTGCTGATAGTAACCAGCCTGCGGCTATTCGATCGGCAAAACAGCATTCATTTTTGGTGCTAATTAGACAAACGAGCGCGGCAGGGGCCACCATCACCAGAATAAGCGCATAAAAGATCCGATATTTAACGGCTGGATTCCTCCGCAGTGTGACAAAGTCGGCATATTAAAACGATGACCCTGCCTTCGCGCGCGCGGGTAGCTCAGCATGGATAAAAAATGAACGAACACGCTCTGGTAAGTATTACCATCCCCGCTTACAACCCTGAGTTCTTTGAGACAGCGCTTCTGAGCGCCCTGCATCAAAGCTGGCCTAACTGTGAAATCATTATCTGTGATGATAGCCGCGATGACACCATCCGCACCCTGACCGAGCGTTACGCGCGTCACGCCACCATGCCGATCCGCTACTTTAAAAACGAACCGGCACTGCGCGAGGTGAATAACGTGCGCCGCTGTATTCGGGAAGCGCAGGGTAAATACATCAAGTTCCTCTATGACGACGACATCATTTATAAAGAGTGCGTAACGCGCCTGGTTGACGCCTTAGAATCCTCGCCCGCCAATCGTCTCGCCTCCTCCCGCCGCACGCGTATTGACGAAGAGGGCAAGCCGCTGGTGGATATTAATGCCACCGCCTTTCCGTTTGGCTGTGATGTGGTGATTGACGGTGCCGATCTGGTGGCCTTTTTTGGCGACTACCAGGTCAACTTTATCGGCGAGCCCAGCGCGGTGCTCTGCTACCGCGAAGACGCGCTCGCCTTCGGCGAGGAGTTGTTTAACCTGGGCGGCGAGCCGATGCCCTTCCTTGTGGATGTCGCGCTCTACGTGAAATTGCTGCGCCTTGGCAACCTGGCATTTATCGCCGAGCCTCTCGCCGCGTTTCGCGTTTCAGAAAATCAGAGCAGTAAGCGCGCCAACGATGAGAAGTATCGCGAGATGATCAATCGTACCTACACCCGTTTCCCGCAAATCATTCGGGAACAGGGCTGGTACAAAGGCAGCAAAGAGGAGAACTGCATCGTTAAGGTGGCACCGCTCAACGCCCCTGAGCAGGTGCAGCAGGAGAACCTGATTCACGGCATGCTCCATGCCACGCACCTCTCCAGCCGCCATTATCAGAGCTATCAGATTCAACAATGGCTGCAACAGCGCGCGCTTCCTGCCCAACACCAGGGCTATGCCGATGCCTATGCAAAGGCGCGCAACATCGCGCAAACCTTAACGGTGTTTATTCTGCATGCCGACCGCGATGCGGCAGCCACGCAGCGAAGCCTCGACAGTATCAACAGCTACACCGGTTACGGGCTAACGCTTGAAGCGGTTGCAGTAGGCGAAACCGCACCGCAAATACCGGAGACGATGGCTATTGCGGCGGCGCAGGCGCAAACGGTGCAGCGCATCAACGCATTTCTCAGCGACCACGCCACAGAGTGGGTGCTGTTCCTTGAGGCAGGCGAAACGCTGCTCGCCAGCGGCATGCTGATGTTCGATCTGGCGCTGGAGGGCGCGGAACAGTGTGATGCCCTCTACGGTGACGAACTCTATCAGCACGAAGGCGCTATCCACTCCACGGCGTTTCGCCCGGACTTTAACCTCGATTTATTGCTGAGTTACCCGGCGGAAATGGCGCGCCACTGGCTGTTTCGCACCCGCACCCTGCGTGAACTGGGCGGTTTTAACCCGCACTATACGCAGGCGTGGCAATTTGAGTACATCGTGCGCCTGATTGAGCAGAAAGGGATGGGTTTTGCCGGGCATCTCCCGGAGCCCTTCCTTCTTGGCCATCTGCCGGAGATCCTGACCCAGGCGGAAGAGGCGAACATTTTAACCCACCACCTGCGCCAGCGCGGTTACGCCCAGGGCGAGGTGGCCGTGACCGGCGAAGGGCTGTACGCCCTGCGTTACCATCATCAGGAACAGCCGCTGGTGTCGATCATCATCCCGACCAAAGATCAGCTGCGCATCCTCAGTACCTGCGTCACCACTCTGCTGGAAAAAACGCGTTACCCGCGTTACGAGCTGCTGATTGTCGATAACAACAGCGAAACGGTCGAAGCGCTACAGTGGCTGGAGGGCATTTCGGCCATTGATCCTGAACGTATTCGCGTCCTGCGCTACCCGCATCCCTTTAACTACTCTGCCATCAATAACATGGCGGCACGGGAAGCACGCGGCGACTACCTGGTGCTGCTGAATAACGATACGGCGATCATTAACCCCGACTGGCTGGATAATCTCCTCAACCACGGTCTGCGACCAGAAGTGGGTATTACCGGCGCAAAACTGCTCTACCCTGATGGAAAAATTCAGCACGCGGGCGTCGTGCTCGGGCTGCGCGGTCCGGCCGATCACCCCTATATCGGCAGTGAAAACGATCGCAGCGGCTACATGAACCGTTTACGTGTGGACCAGAACTACAATGTGGTGACCGCCGCCTGTTTGCTGATCCGCAAAGCGGTGTATGAGCAGGTTGGCGGATTAGACGAGACGCAATTTACCGTCTCCTATAACGATGTCGATCTCTGCTTAAAAGTGCGCGAGGCGGGATATTTAACGGTCTGGACACCGCACGCGGTGGTGATGCATGAAGGCAGCGTCAGCCAGACTCATGTCGATAAGACGGTGCAGGAGAAAAAGCGCCAGCGCTTTATGGCTGAGCAGGATGCCATGTACCGCAAGTGGCTGCCAATCATCGCGAGCGATCCTGCCTATAACCCTAACCTCTCCCAGGATGGCGCAGGTTTTCAGTTTGAGGTCGATCGCCATAACAGCTGGCAGCCGCTGCACTGGAAACCGATCCCGCGGCTGGTCTCCTTCCCGCTACGCAGCTTACCTGAGAGTCAGCAGCGTCTCGATACGCCGCTCTCACTGATGCATGAAGTGGGGCTGGTCGAAGGTCAGATCAATTATCACGCCAGTACTTACGCCGACCTGGCGCGTGTTGCGCCGGATGCGTTAATTGTTCATCGCCAGATCAGTGACGGCACGCAGGAGTGGTTACGCCGACTGCCGCAGAGAGAGAGCCTGTTCAAAGTGTTTGACCTTGACGGCTGGTTGCCCGCCATGCCGGGAAAGGGTGCCGAGCGCAGCGACTCTCCGCAGATGGTAACAGCCGCACTGCGCGCTACCCTACACCATGTCGACAGGCTGGTGGTAGCCAGCGAAGCGCTGGCAGAGCAGTGCGCGGGGCTGCATAGCGATATCCGCGTGATGCCCGCTCGTCTCGATCCGCGTCAGTGGTTAGCGCTCAATACGCTGCGCGCTACCGGCGATAAAGTGCGAGTCGGCTGGATCGGTAGCGCCGCCGATGTCGGCGACCTGGAAATTATTCACAAATTAGTAGGTCAGCTGGCGGATCGCGTTGAGTGGATCTTCTGTGGCTACTGCCCGCCCTCATTGCGCCCGCTGATGACCGAGTATCACGTCGCGGTGCAGCCGGCTCATTTTGCGCAGAAACTGGCCAGCCTCAATCTGGATCTCGCCCTGCTACCCATGGCGGATAATCTGTGGAATCGCACGCTCAGCCCGCGCCGACTGCTGGAGTTTGGTGCCTGCGGTGTACCGGTTATCTGTAGCGATATTGTTGCAACCGGCGACTTTGCTGCCGTCACCCGCGTGGGCAACAAGCCCAAACTGTGGCGCGAGGCGATTGAAAATCATCTGCACGACCGCTCCGCTTCAGCGGCTCAGGGCGATGCGCTGAAAGCGCAGGTGCAGGCGAAAGGTTTCTGGGATGAGGAGACGCTGCTTCAGCAGGCCCGCCTCTGGCTGCCGGACGCATAGTCGCAAAAAAGGTAATAAAAAAGGGAGGCCTTCTGGCCTCCCTTTTTTCATGTTGCTTCGCTATTTTTCTGCCGGTAACCACGCATGACGCCACTCATCCAGCCCGCTTTCGCGAAGATACCACGCCTGGTGTACGGCTTCGCGCAGCGCATCTCCCTGACGGTGGCGTAAATCCGCATCATTGATGTAGGCCTGAACGGCACTCATCCACTCTTTAAAGCGGTTCTCCACCAGCGTCACCGGAAGATTACAGCGGTACGGTTCAATATTGGTGGCGATAATCGGCACGCCGCAGGTGCCAATCTCCAGCAGGCGCAGGTTACTTTTGCACTCGTTGAACTGGTTGATCTCCAGTGGTACCAGCGCAAGATCAAGGTTGAGGCTCGCCAGCTTTTCCGGGTAGAGCTCAAACGGTACGCCGGGATGAAACTCGCACTGCACATTTCGCGGCTTCATGCCCATAAAGACCCACTCAACCTGCCCTTCCAGCGCCTTGATAAGCGGCAGCAGGATCTCCAGATCGCCGCTATGCGAACTGCCGCCCGCCCAGCCGACGCGCACCTTTTTCCCCACTCCGCGTGCGCTGCGCAGCTCTCCCCACTGATGCGGTGCCAGGCGGTTCTGCGCAATCCGAATGTCGGAATGAAAACGGCTATAAGCCTCTGCCAACGGTGCGGTTGACACCACCAGCCAGTCGGCGCTGTCGAGCACTTTTCTGAAGCTTTTGATCATATGCTGCGGGAAGTGCTGCCGATTACCGTTCTTCAGCGGCACATTTAACAGGTAGTCATCATATTCGAGCACGATTTTCGCCGCGCTCACTTCGCGCAGCTGCCTGAAGATATCCGGGAAGCGGCTACCGGTAATCAGCTCCAGCAGAATAACGTCCGGCTGTAATTGCGCCGCTTCCATCACGCCGGGAATGGTATTGGTAAGCCCCCCCTCCAGCATCAAGTGACGCTCCATCGCTTTGAAGGGCTGCATCACACGGTGATGGCCGCCGCCAACCCAGTTAATGTGATGCGCCATAACCACCGGCAGTGGACGCCCCGGCAGCGGCTGGTGCAGCCGGGCGACGCTGTCGCTCAGGGTGAACGCTTTGCCCATTTTCTGCATTAACGGATGGTAAGAGGGTTCGGCCAGCAGCCCCTGCTGCCACTCAGCGCGAAGCGTTGCATAGTCGTGCAGTAAAGGACGCTCCTGTACGCCGATTTTACTCCCGAGCAGACGCGTCGCGCCGCCCATATGTTTGACGCGGGCGTAAGGGGTCCAGACGTTGAGATAGCCCAGTTTTTGCGCGCGTAACCCCAGGTCAACATCACCGAAATAGAGCGGGTATTTCTCCTCAGTAAAGCCGTTGAGGGCGTAGAAGACCTCTTTGCGCACCATCATGCAGGCACCGCTCACCGCCGCCAGATTGCGCGGGGTTTTCAGGAAGTGACTAAATCCGCTGGCCTGGCTGTCGCTCCCCTCAAAGGCAACTTCGACGCCGTGCTGCAGGCCGAGCAGATACCCGCCGTGCTGAATGGTGCCATCCTGATATTCGAGCCTTGCCCCTACCAGTGCCACTTCCGGACGCAGAGCCTGCTCCAGTAAGGTATCAAGCCAGTCGCCATCAATGATTTCACAATCATTATTCAGGAATACCAGCACATCGCCGCGCGCTTGTTGCGCCGCGGCATTATTGATCCCCGCATAGTTAAATGGAGCGTCATAACGCAGGATGCGCACCTGATCGATGCCCAGTGCGGCAAGATCGTTGAGAAAACGGCAGGCATCCTCCTCGATGGACTGATTATCGACGATCAGTACTTCATAGTGCGGGTAACGCGTCTTCTCCATCAGGCTTTCGATACAGCGTTTGAGCAGGGCAAAGCGATCGCGGGTCGGAATAATAATAGAGACCAGCGGCGTGGCGCCCCAGTGGTAGCGAAGGCGTTTCATCGCCGGGGCGTTGCCCTCCTCCAGCGAGGCGTTAATACCGAGACGCTGCAGATGGGCGAGCAGCACCTCGCCGCACTCCTCTGTCACCGCCGGGCTGGCGTACCAGGCTGACGCTTTTTGCGGGTTCTCCACCAGAACCTCCGCCACGCGCGCCAGCGCCTGCGGCCCCTGTGCTTCAACAAAGCGCCACAGCAGATCGATCATCGCAGCGTGCGGATAGCGTGGATTGAGGCCACCCAGCTGTTGCGCCGCCTCACGTGAGAAGAGCAGCACGCGTCCGATATAGGGAAAACCGCGCAGCAAATCGATGTTCACTTCCGGGCGCAGCGTCAGCTCTGGATCGTTGCCCTCGCCCTGCGTCATCTCGTCGCAGTAGAAGAGCAAGGCGTCAGGCTGATGCAGCGCTTGCCCGACGAAGCGCAACAGCGCGTCATCACGTAAGGTATAGCCTGCTGGGACGATCAACATCGAACCGGCATCGCGGGTGGTGAGCAGCGTATTGACTGCTGCAGGCCAACCGCCCTCCTCTGCAATCACATCAATGCTGACGGGCATCAGCGACTGGCTCTCAATCGACGCTTTGGTTTTCTCCGCCTGCGCACCTTCGCCAACAATAATGACGCCAAGAGTGGATTTGTGCGGATATGCCGCGGCAAAAGAGAGCAGCGCCTCGCGACGGGCGTCGCTGAGTTTGCGGTCTTCAAACCAGCGCGTCAGTGAGTAATCGCTGGTCTGCTGCTGGGCCAGTACCGCTTTGCTGTGAAAATGGAGGGTGTAGCGCTCTTTATCATCAATCAGCAGCGGCTTTTCAGGTAACGCCTGCGCCAGCAGGGCTTCGAGCTGTACATCCAGCGCCCACTTCGATGCGAAGTGCGCCCGCTGCGCCTGAGTCCACGCCTGCGCGCTGGCATAGCCGCTTTGCAGTAACTCTACCCACTCATCGGCATCCGGGCAGTTGCGCAGGGTAAGTGCGCTAAAATGCTCCGCCTCATGCTGGGCGATATTATTTTCACCCAGGTAACCCTCTACATAGCCTTCATTAATCAGGAACAGGGGAATACCGAGCGAAAGCGCTTTTGCCACGCTCTCTTCGTTGCCAATGACCACATCGTACTGCTCAAGCCAGCCGGGCTCGAGACGCTCACTCTGCTGGCTGGGATCGAGCCACTCAATTTTGATGCCCACATCCCGCGCCCGCGCCTGGATTTCATACATCTCTGTCGACATGGATGGCGCCATGTAGAGCGCACGCGTCAGGCTTTGTGATTGACGTGTTCGCACATACTGCGCAAAGCGACGCGGTACGCTCCACGGCATCGTTTTCAGCTGCGCAGGATCGATACCCGTTTGCAACAAAATGGCAGAGCTGCGCGGGGAGAGATCGAGCGTCAGCGCGGCGAGACGGTTCTCCAGCGCGACGCCCCACGGAATGTACATATCATTGTAATCACAGTAGTGACGGAAGAGCATCGCGCCGCGCAGTTCGCCGGCGCTCAGGGCATCGAGTAACTTGTCACTGAAAAAGCCGCGGTAGATCCAGATAAGCGTGTAATGGCGGGAGAGCTCGCCTTGCTTATCGGTAATGATCGCAAAGCGGCCTGTCGCCGTCAGGCGGGCAATTTCCGCGCCCAGCGCTTTACCTGCCGTCGAGCAAATGACCTCGACGCGCCAGCCAGACGACAACAGCGTGTCAGCAATATCAATAAGTTCAGCCGCAGGCTGCGTAAAAGCGTCGAAACTATCAATACTGATTAATAGGGTTTGCATCCGTCATCCTCAACCTGTTTGACCTGCTACCCGTAACGGTGGGCGCAAGTGTAATTAGAGTTATTGTGCGGGAATGCCTGTGTTTCGAGGGGGGAATAAGGTTGTTGAAAAGGGCTTAAATCTGGCGATTGTCCGGCGTGTTAGCCGTGGAGATAAAAAAAAGCGCCGACAAGCGGCGCTTTTTTGTACGACTGAGTCTGCGGATTAACGCAGCAGGGAGAGCATGGTCTGCGGAACCTGGTTGGCCTGCGCCAGCACGGAAGAACCGGCCTGCTGCAGGATCTGCGCGCGGGACATGTTCGACACTTCCGTCGCGTAGTCGGAGTCCTGAATACGGCTGCGGGCCGCTGACAGGTTGCTCACGGTGTTGTTCAGGTTAGTGATGGTGGACTCGAAACGGTTCTGGGAGGCACCCAGCATGCTGCGCTGATCGTCAACCGCTTTGATGGCCGCATCGATATCTGCCAGCGGAGCACCGTTGGTACCGCCAGTGGAGTCAACGGTACCTTTCAGTACGTCGAAGCCTTCAGCAGAAGTAGAACGCGCGTTACCGTTGATGGTCTGGGTAGTCGTTACCGCAGTTGCACCCGTGGCGTTGTACAGGTTGTAGGAATCAGACTTGCTCAGGCTGATGGAGATCGTTTCGCTATCTTTAGAACCGACCTGGAAGTTGTAGCTGCTTGAACCGGTACCGGTGTTCAGCACTTTGATGCCGTTGAAGTCGGTCTGGGTGGTCACGCGGTTGATCTCTTCCATACGCTGGTTAACTTCAGCCTGGATGGAGTCGATGTCAGACGCGGAGTTGGAGCTGTTCTGTGCCTGAACGGTCAGGTCACGGATACGCTGCAGGTTGTTGTTCACTTCGCTCAGCGCGCCTTCCGCGGTCTGCGCCAGGGAGATACCGTCGTTGGCGTTACGGGCAGCAACGGTCAGGCCGTTGATGTTAGAGGTAAAACGGTTGGCGATCGCCTGACCAGCAGCATCATCTTTTGCACTGTTGATACGCAGACCGGAAGAGAGACGCTCAATCGAAGTGCCCAGAGAAGACTGAGATTTAGTCAGGTTGTTCTGGGTCATCAGCGACAGGGTGTTAGTATTAATAACAGCCATGATAGTTATCCTTCAGTGAGAGATTTTTTATATTCCGGTAAGCGCCAGCGGCTTCATCACCGTCATAATTGTTATCGACGAACCTTGCCAACTCTTTAGGTTTTTTTATGTTTTTTGCACAATTTTTGTCGAAAAAAACACCCACCCTACAAAATAAAAAAGCGCCGACAAGCGGCGCTTTTCTGTACAACTGATGTCTGCGAATTAACGCAGCAGGGAGAGCATGGTCTGCGGAACCTGGTTGGCCTGCGCCAGCACAGAAGAACCGGCCTGCTGCAGGATCTGCGCGCGGGACATGTTCGACACTTCCGTCGCATAGTCGGAGTCCTGAATACGGCTGCGGGCAGCTGACAGGTTGCTCACAGTGTTGTTCAGGTTGGTGATGGTGGATTCGAAACGGTTCTGGGACGCACCCAGCAGGCTGCGCTGATCGTCAACCGCTTTGATGGCCGCATCGATATCTGCCAGCGGGCTACCATCGGTGTTACCGGACGCGTTAACGGTACCTTTCAGTACGTCGAAGCCTTCCGCCGCGGTGGCACGTTTGTTGCCGTTGATGGTCTGGCCGGTAGTCTGCGCCGTTGCACCGGTCGCATTGTACAGGTTGTAGGAGTCAGACTTGGTCAGGCTGATAGAGATCGTTTCGTTATCTTTAGAACCAACCTGGAAGCTGTAGCTGCTTGAACCGGTACCGGTGTTCAGCACTTTGATGCCGTTGAAGTCGGTCTGGGTGGTCACGCGGTTGATCTCTTCCATACGCTGGTTAACTTCAGCCTGGATGGAGTCGATGTCAGACGCGGAGTTGGAGCTGTTCTGTGCCTGAACGGTCAGGTCACGGATACGCTGCAGGTTGTTGTTCACTTCGCTCAGCGCGCCTTCAGCGGTCTGCGCCAGGGAGATACCGTCGTTGGCGTTACGGGCAGCAACGGTCAGGCCGTTGATGTTAGAAGTAAAGCGGTTGGCGATCGCCTGACCAGCAGCATCGTCTTTCGCGCTGTTGATACGCAGACCGGAAGAGAGACGCTCAATCGAGGTGCCCAGAGAAGACTGAGATTTAGTCAGGTTGTTCTGGGTCATCAGCGACAGGGTGTTAGTATTAATAACAGCCATGATAGTTATCCTTCAGTGAGAAATTTTATATTCCGGTAAGCGCCATCGGCTTCATCACCGTCATAATTGTTATCGACGGGTTCAGCGAACTCTTTAGAAGTTTTTATACTTTTTGCACGAAAATCGTCGAAAAAAGACGCAGCGCAGAAAATAAAAAAGCGCCGACAAGCGGCGCTTTTTCTGTACAACTGATGTCTGCGAATTAACGCAGCAGGGACAGCATGGTCTGCGGAACCTGGTTGGCCTGTGCCAGCACGGAAGAACCGGCCTGCTGCAGGATCTGCGCGCGGGACATGTTCGACACTTCCGTCGCATAGTCGGAGTCCTGAATACGGCTGCGGGCAGCTGACAGGTTGCTCACGGTGTTGTTCAGGTTGGTGATGGTGGATTCGAAACGGTTCTGGGAGGCACCCAGCAGGCTGCGCTGATCGTCAACCGCTTTGATGGCCGCATCGATATCTGCCAGCGGAGCACCGTTGGTTTTACCGGACGCATCAACGGTACCTTTCAGTACGTCGAAGCCTTCAGCCGCGGTGGCACGTTTGTTGCCGTTGATGGTCTGGCCGGTAGTCGCTGCAGTGGCGCCAGTGGCGTTGTACAGGTTGTAGGAGTCAGACTTGGTCAGGCTGATGGAGATCGTTTCGTTATCTTTCGCGCCAACCTGGAAGCTGTAGCTGCTTGAACCGGTACCGGTGTTCAGCACTTTGATGCCGTTGAAGTCGGTCTGGGTGGTCACGCGGTTGATCTCTTCCATACGCTGGTTAACTTCAGCCTGGATGGAGTCGATGTCAGACGCGGAGTTGGAGCTGTTCTGTGCCTGAACGGTCAGGTCACGGATACGCTGCAGGTTGTTGTTCACTTCGCTCAGCGCGCCTTCCGCGGTCTGCGCCAGGGAGATACCGTCGTTGGCGTTACGGGCAGCAACACCCAGGCCATTGATGTTGGAAGTAAAGCGGTTGGCAATTGCCTGACCAGCAGCATCATCTTTTGCACTGTTGATACGCAGACCGGAAGAGAGACGCTCAATAGAAGTACCCAGAGAAGACTGTGATTTAGTCAGGTTGTTCTGGGTCATCAGCGACAGGGTGTTAGTATTAATAACAGCCATGATAGTTATCCTTAAGTAAGAAATTTATATTCCGGTAAGCGCCAGCGGCTTCATCACCGTCCAAGTAGTTATCGACGGACCTTGCCAACTCTTTAGTTCTTTTTTACTTCTTTTTATCTTTTATTTTTCAGACAAATAAAAAGCGCCGACAAGCGGCGCTTTTCTGTACAACTGATCTCTGCGAATTAACGCAGCAGGGAGAGCATGGTCTGCGGAACCTGGTTGGCCTGTGCCAGCACGGAAGAACCGGCCTGCTGCAGGATCTGCGCGCGGGACATGTTCGACACTTCCGTCGCGTAGTCGGAGTCCTGAATACGGCTGCGGGCCGCTGACAGGTTGCTCACGGTGTTGTTCAGGTTGGTGATGGTGGATTCGAAACGGTTCTGGGACGCACCCAGCAGGCTGCGCTGATCGTCGACCGCTTTGATAGCGGAGTCGATGTCTGCCAGCGGGTTACCGTTGGTGTTACCGGACGCATCAACAGTCCCTTTCAGTACATCGAAACCTTCAGCGGCAGTAGAACGTTTGTTGCCGTTGATGGTCTGGCCGGTAGTCGCTGCGGTGGCGCCAGTGGCGTTGTACAGGTTGTAGGAGTCAGACTTGGTCAGGCTGATGGAGATCGTTTCGTTATCTTTCGCGCCAACCTGGAAGCTGTAGCTGCTTGAACCGGTACCGGTATTCAGCACTTTGATGCCGTTGAAGTCGGTCTGGGTGGTCACGCGGTTCACTTCTTCCATACGCTGGTTAACTTCAGCCTGGATGGAGTCGATGTCAGACGCGGAGTTAGAGCTGTTCTGTGCCTGAACGGTCAGGTCACGGATACGCTGCAGGTTGTTGTTGATCTCGCTCAGCGCGCCTTCAGCGGTCTGCGCCAGGGAGATACCGTCGTTGGCGTTACGGGCAGCAACAGTCAGGCCATTGATGTTGGAAGTAAAGCGGTTGGCAATTGCCTGACCCGCGGCATCATCTTTAGCACTGTTGATACGCAGGCCGGAAGACAGGCGCTCAATAGATGTACCCAGAGAGGACTGAGATTTAGTCAGGTTGTTCTGAGTCATCAGCGACAGGGTGTTAGTATTAATAACAGCCATGATGTAATTCCTTCATAAAAATAGTTATCAGATTCAGGCATCTGCCTACGGCTTTCTCACCGTTAACCTGATTATCGACAGCCTGAAAACAACCTTTAGAAAAAAAGAGCATTTTTTTAAAGCGACAAACTGCCCCTGATTCACCCTCTTTATTTCGCCATTGCTTTAAAAAAAAGCTTCTAATCTTTTCATCATCGCTGCCGATACTCTCCACAGTGATTGTCTAAAACTGAAGGATGAAGAAATGGCAACTATTAGTTCTCTCGGCGCAGGCACCAGCCTGGATCTCAATACGTTGTATGACAATTTGCAGACGGCTGAACAGACCAAGCTGACGCCAATTGCGTCTCAGCAGTCCTCATATAAAGCCAAACTGACGGCCTGGGGCGTGGTGCAAACCTCCCTGAATAAACTGCAAACGGCCGCAGATGCATTGAAAAATACCTCGGCGATCGCAGGGACGAAGGTGTCGAGCACTAACACCGCGTTTACTGCCACGCTTGCTAACACAGCGTCCGCGGGGACGTACTCTATTGAAGTATCCGCGCTGGCAGCGTCACAGTCGCTGCTGAGCCCGAAAGTGGCCAGTAAAGATACCGATTTAGGCGACCAGAGCCTCGATTCGCGCACGATTACCATCACGCAGCCGGGCCAGAAAGATCCGCTGACGGTAACGCTGGATAAAGATAAAACCAGCCTCGCGGATATGCGTGATGCGATTAACGCCAAACAGGGCAGCGTCACCGCCAGTATCATCAAAGCGGACGATAACAGTTACTACCTGGCGCTGACCTCACGCGACAGCGGCACCACCAACCAGATGACCATCACCACCAATGATGCGGAACTGGCGAAATACGTTAGTTATGATTCATCGAACACCGGCAGCGCCAGCAATGTGATGACGCAGCAGGTGGCGGCGAGCGATGCGAAAGTCAAAATTAACGGCATCGATATCACCCGTAGCAGCAACAAGATCACCGACGCGCCGGAAGGCGTAACGCTGACGCTGAACAAGTTGACCACCGGCACGCCGGAAACGCTGGCCGTGACGAAAGATAACGCGCCGATGACCGCTGCAATTCAGGCGTATGTTGATGCGTACAACTCGCTGCAAACCACCATTGGTAACCAGACCAAATACACGGCGGTGGATCAGGGCAGTGATAAGCAGAACACCTCGAACGGCGATCTGCTGGGTGACGGTACGCTGCGTAACATTCAGACGCGTCTGCGCTCTCAGCTCTCTACTTCGCAGGCGGGGAATGACAGTTTCTCTGTGTTGTCGCAGCTGGGGATTACCCAGGATGTCAGCGGTAAACTGACCGTGGACAGCACCAAGCTTGAAAAAGCGCTGAATGAAAAATCCGCCGATGTGGTGAGCTTCCTCTCCGGCGATGGCAAAACAACGGGCTTTGCGACTCAGGCGAGTAACCTGCTGAAAGATATTCTCGGCAGTAAAGGTAGCATCCAGAATGCGACCGACGGCATTAACAAGACCCTGAAGCGCCTGGATACGCAGTATAAAGCGGTCAGTGACCAGATCACGGCCACCATGGCACGCTACAAAACGCAGTTCACCAGTTTGAGCCAGTTAGTCTCCTCCATGACATCAACAGGGAACTATCTGACACAACAGTTTAATGCAATGAGTTAATAAACCATTAGTTGAGGTTGGACATGTATACGAAATCGGGAATTCAGGCTTACGCTCAGGTCGGCGTCGAAAGCGCCGTGATGAGCGCGAGCCCGCATCAACTCGTGGTATTGCTTTTTGATGGCGCGCTGAGCGCCATGAAAAAAGCCGCGATCCTGATTGAGCAGGGAGATATCCCCGGTAAAGGACAGGCGCTTACAAAGGCAATTAATATCATTAATAACGGTTTGCGTGCGGGTCTCGACCATGAAGTGGGCGGCGATCTTACGGCAAACCTGGACAGTCTTTATGACTACATGACACGACGTCTTTTACAGGCAAATCTCCATAATGACCTCGCCGCTATTGATGAAGTCACCCTGTTGCTGAGCAATATTGCTGATGCCTGGAAAGAGATTGGCCCCACTCATCAAAACGCGCGGGACACTTACTAATGGAAGCAAATCTCGGGTTGCTCCACCACTATCAGCAACTGTTGGCCACCAGCCTTACCATGCTCAACCTTGCTAAGGAAGGGCGTTGGGACGAACTGATTAGTTACGAGCTGGGGTACGTTACCTCAGTGGAGAAGTTGACACAGTTCCAGGACTCGAGCGAAGCAGCGCCTCATGTGCAGGCGCAAATTCGCCCGATGCTTAAGCAAATTCTGGATAATGAAGTGTTATTGAAGACATTGTTAAACCAGCGAATGGACGAGCTGAGGACATTAGTTGGTCAAACTTCCCGACAACATAACCTGAATTCGACATATGGACGTCTTTCCGGAAATATTCTCTTCCCCAATGAGATGTAAGTCTCATTAGCGGCGGGTGCTGCGGTTTCCCCCTCACCCGCCACGCTTTACTCTTCTTCGCACTACCTAGCGGTTAATATCCAGACCCGCCTTCTCCAGCGCCTGTTGGCACTCAACGGTCGGTTTATCGGTACGCGACAGCGTCAGGCCATCAAACTCCAGCGTATTGCCTTCCTGATTTAAACGGTAAACGTCCAGCTTCTGCGTAACGTTATAAAAAGTACCGCCATCCAGCATCAGTTTGCCGGGAACGGCAATCACGCGCTGCCACTGACGGCAGTCGAGAGTATCGCCCTGCGGCGTGACAATCAGGCTGGCGATCGCTTCCGGGCTGACCAGGCTGCTCTGCGGTCCTGTTGATTGCCAGTAACCCGCTAATCCTGCGGGTGCCGGGTGTTTCACTACCGCCTGATAGTTATCCACCTGCACGCAGCCGCTCAGCAGCAGCATCGCGCCGAGAATCATACGCTTTTTCATTCTTCATCCTGCTCGTGAAAAAAAGCGATTGTGGCATTAAAGGCTGCGCCTCGCCACCCTTTCGCCGCGCGAGAACAACTTTGATCTGCGCCAGGTTTTCGCCCTATTGTTCATCGGTTCAGGCGCGAAGACGTGTATCATCCCGCTTCTTTTGTACGACTTTTCTGTACATCCCCATACCTTCTGAGTTCAGAGGCTTTTTACTATGTCATGGCAACACTTCAAAGACCGCTTCCTTATTAAGTTCTGGTCTCCTGTTCCGGCGGTGATCGCGGCCGGTATTCTCTCTACCTACTATTTCGGCATCACCGGCACGTTCTGGGCGGTGACCGGCGAGTTTACCCGCTGGGGCGGCCAGCTGCTGCAACTGGCGGGTGTGCACACCGAAGAGTGGGGTTACTTCAAACTGATCCATCTCGACGGCACGCCGCTGACGCGCATCGACGGCATGATGATTATCGGCATGTTCGGCGGCTGTTTCGCCGCTGCGCTGTGGGCCAATAACGTCAAACTGCGTATGCCGCAGAACCGTATCCGCATCGCGCAGGCGATTGTTGGCGGCATTATTGCCGGGTTTGGCGCGCGCCTGGCGATGGGCTGTAACCTTGCGGCCTTCTTTACCGGCATCCCACAGTTCTCCCTGCACGCCTGGTTTTTTGCTATCGCCACGGCGATTGGCTCGTGGTTTGGCGCGCGCGTTACCCTGCTGCCGCTGTTCCGTATTCCGGTGAAGATGCAGAAAGTCACTGCCGCCTCGCCGCTCACCCAGAAGCCCGATCAGGCGAAGCGCCGTTTTCGTCTCGGAATGCTGGTGTTTGTGGGCATGCTCGGCTGGGCGCTGTTAACGGCGATGAACCAGCCGAAGCTGGGGCTGGCGATGCTCTTCGGCGTGGGCTTTGGTCTGCTGATTGAGCGGGCGCAAATCTGCTTTACCTCGGCGTTCCGCGATATGTGGATCACCGGGCGCACGATGATGGCAAAGGCGATCATCTTTGGCATGGCGGCGAGCGCCATCGGCATTTTCAGCTATGTGCAGCTGGGGCTGGAAGCGAAAATCATGTGGGCCGGCCCCAATGCGGTGCTCGGCGGTCTGCTGTTCGGTTTTGGTATTGTGCTGGCGGGCGGGTGTGAAACGGGCTGGATGTACCGCGCCGTCGAAGGCCAGGTACATTACTGGTGGGTCGGGCTGGGTAACGTGATTGGCTCCACCATCCTCGCGTACTTCTGGGACGATCTCTCGCCGGCGCTTGCCACCAGCTGGGACAAAATCAACCTGCTTAACACCTTCGGACCGCTCGGCGGTCTGCTGGTCACCTATCTTCTGTTACTGGCCGCGTTTCTCTTTGTCGTCGGCTGGGAGAAGCAGTTCTTCCGCCGCCAGAAACCTGCCGCCAACCCTGCGAAGGAGCCTGCATGAGCATTGTGCCTGATTACCGTCTCGATATGAGCGGCGAACCCTGCCCCTACCCGGCGGTCGCCACCCTTGAAGCGCTGCCGCAGCTGAAAAAGGGGGAAATTCTCGAAGTGATTAGCGACTGCCCGCAGTCGATTAACAACATTCCGCTCGATGCGCGCAACCACGGCTATATGGTGCTGGATATTCAGCAGGATGGGCCAACCCTCCGCTATCTGATCCAGAAATAAGCCTCTCCCGCGCCGCAGCCCGTGGCGCGGGGCATAAAAAAACCAGGCGGGATCGCTCCGGCCTGGTTTTTTTTATCTCTGCTGCTGTGAACTACAGCTGCATATTCATGATGTCCTGGTAAGCAGAAACCAGTTTGTTACGCACCTGGATGCCCATCTGCAGCGAGATCGATGATTTCTGCAAATCGGTCATCACATCATTAAGCGCCACGCCCGGCTCGCCAAGCGTAAATTTCTCCGCCTGTACACGTGCGGCGTTCTGCGTGTCGCTGATGCGATCCAGCGCCGCGTGCAGTTGCCCGGCGAAGCTGATAGACGGTTCGCTCTCCACGCTCTGAGCACGCGCAACACCTGCAGTTGCCTGCAGCTGACTGACAACGCTCTCAATGCCCTGTATAGCCATTATTATTCCCCGGATGGATTGATACCTGACAAGGCTAACAGTTTGTCAATGAGATGATGGCGGTAAATAGCGTCAAAAAACCAGGTTATTTGAGGCATAGAAAAATCCATTTCATCAAATAATGACATCGCCATCTTAATGGTCATTTGTCGAGTTTGCCGACCCGGGAGTCCGTTTTGTTTCTCAACTCACATAACAACATCCACCCAGAGTCACGAGGTGCACAATGAGTGCGACTGCAACAACTGCACCGCAGAATAAATCTCTTGAGTGGATCAACCGCTTACGCGCGAACCCAAAAATTCCGTTGATGGTGGCCGCGGCAGCAGCCTGCGCCATTGTTGTCGCTATGGTGCTGTGGGCGAAATCGCCGGATTACCGCACCCTTTATAGCAACCTGTCCGATCAGGACGGCGGTGCCATCGTTACCCAGTTAACGCAGATGAATATCCCCTACCGCTTTGCTGACGGCAGCGGCGCGATTGAAGTGCCCGCTGACAAGGTGCACGAGCTGCGCCTGCGTCTCGCTCAGCAGGGTCTGCCGAAAGGCGGCGCGGCAGGTTTTGAACTGCTGGATCAAGAGAAGTTTGGTATTAGCCAGTTCAGCGAGCAGGTTAACTACCAGCGCGCGCTGGAAGGCGAACTGGCCCGTACGATTGAAACACTCGGTCCGGTAAAAGGCGCGCGTATTCACCTGGCGATGCCAAAACCGTCACTGTTCGTGCGTGAGCAGAAATCTCCGTCCGCGTCGGTCACCGTCAATTTACAACCGGGCCGTGCGCTGGATGATGGTCAGATCAGCGCTATCGTACACCTGGTCTCCAGCGCCGTTGCTGGTCTGCCGCCGGGCAACGTGACCGTTGTCGATCAGAGCGGTCGCCTGCTGACGCAGTCTGGCGTTGCCGGTCGCGATCTGAATGACGCACAGCTGAAATACACCGCCGATGTCGAAAGCCGTGTGCAGCGTCGTATCGAAGCGATCCTCGGCCCTATCGTCGGTAACGGTAATGTTCACGCTCAGGTGACTGCCCAGCTGGATTTCGCCAGCAAAGAGCAGACTGAAGAGCAGTACGCGCCGAACGGCGGCGACCCGGCACAAGCAGTGCTGCGTTCACGCCAGGTTAACAGCAGCGAGCAGATTGGTGGTCAGTACCCGGGCGGCGTGCCTGGCGCACTCTCCAACCAGCCGGCGCCGGCTAACTCTGCGCCGATTACTACGCCGCAGAATGGTCAGAACGGTCAGCAGAACGCCCAGGGCCAGCAGCAGGGTCAGCAGACAACGTCGACCAATACCGCCTCAAGCGGCCCGCGTAATACCACGCATAATGAAACGAACAACTACGAAGTTGATCGCACCATTCGTCACACCAAGATGAATGTTGGCGATGTGCAGCGCCTCTCCGTCGCCGTGGTGGTGAACTACCGCACGCTGGCCGATGGCAAAACTGCCGCGCTGACCGCCGATCAGCTGAAACAGATTGAAGATTTGACCCGCGAAGCGATGGGTTACACCGAGAAACGCGGTGACACGCTGAACGTCGTGAACTCGCCGTTCAACATGACCGATGATGTCGGTGGTGAGCTTCCGTTCTGGCAACAGCAGTCGTTTATCGACCAGCTGATGACCGCAGGTCGCTGGTTACTGGTACTGATTGTCGCCTTCATCCTGTGGCGTAAAGCGGTCCGTCCGCAGCTGGTTCGCCGCCAGGAAGAAGCGAAAGCGGTGCAGGAAGCGGCACAAGCGCGTAATGAAATTGAAGAGTCCGTGGAAGTACGCCTCAGCAAAGATGAGCAACAGCAGCAGCGCCGCAGTAATCAGCGTCTGAGCGCCGAGGTCATGAGCCAGCGTATTCGCGAAATGTCAGATAACGATCCGCGCGTCGTGGCGCTGGTCATTCGCCAGTGGATGAGTAATGAACATGAGCAATAATCTTACCGGAACGGACAAGAGCGTCATTCTGCTGATGACCATTGGTGAAGATCGCGCGGCTGAGGTGTTTAAGCACCTCTCCGCCCGCGAAGTCCAGCACTTGAGTACCGCGATGGCCAGCGTACGTCAGATCTCCAACAAACAGCTGATGGATGTATTGCAGGAATTTGAGAACGAAGCGGAACAGTTCGCGGCGCTGAACGTCAACGCCAACGACTACCTGCGCTCCGTCCTGGTAAAAGCGCTTGGCGAAGAGCGCGCCTCCAGCCTGCTGGAAGATATTCTCGAAACGCGCGATACCACCAGCGGCATCGAAACGCTCAACTTTATGGAGCCGCAGAGCGCCGCCGACCTTATCCGCGACGAGCACCCGCAGATTATCGCCACCATCCTTGTGCACCTCAAACGGTCGCAGGCGGCAGATATTCTTGCCCTGTTTGATGAGCGTATGCGTCACGACGTGATGCTGCGTATCGCCACCTTCGGCGGCGTACAGCCTGCCGCACTGGCGGAGCTGACCGAAGTGCTGAACAACCTGCTCGACGGCCAGAACCTCAAGCGCAGCAAAATGGGCGGCGTGAGAACCGCAGCGGAAATCATCAACCTGATGAAGACCCAGCAGGAAGAAGCGGTTATTACCGCAGTTCGCGAATTCGACGGCGAGCTGGCACAGAAGATCATCGACGAGATGTTCCTGTTCGAAAACCTGGTGGATGTCGACGACCGTTCTATCCAGCGCCTGCTGCAGGAAGTGGATTCCGAATCGCTGCTTATCGCCCTCAAAGGCGCCGAGCCGCCGTTGCGCGAGAAGTTCCTGCGCAACATGTCGCAGCGTGCGGCAGATATCCTGCGCGACGACCTGGCCAACCGCGGTCCGGTTCGCCTCTCGCAGGTGGAAAACGAACAGAAAGCTATCCTGCTCATCGTTCGCCGTCTGGCGGAAACCGGCGAGATGGTAATTGGCAGCGGCGAGGATACCTATGTCTAATGAATTGCCGTGGAAACGCTGGACGCCGGATGACCTGGCGTTCCCGCAGGCAGCTGAATTCGCTCCCCTGCTGAAGCAGGAAAAAACCGCCTCGCCCTATGAGAGCGAAGAGACAGAGCAGGACGAACTGAGCGCCGAGCAGCTGCAACAGCAGCAGCTGGCGCAGATCCAGATGCAGGCGCACGAAAGCGGCTACAACGCGGGTCTTGCCGAAGGACGCAAAGCGGGTTATGACGCCGCATTTCAGGAGGGTCTTGCTCAGGGTATGGAGCAGGGTCTTAACCAGGCGCGTCAGCAGCAGGCCCCGATCCACGCTCGCATGCAGCAGCTGGTGAGTGAATTCCAGTACACGCTGGATGCCCTCGACAGCGTGATCGCCTCCCGCCTGATGCAGATGGCGCTGGAAGCGGCGCGCCAGGTGCTTGGCCATGCGCCGGTGGTGGACAACAGCGCGTTGATCAAACAGATCCAACTACTCTTACAGCAGGAGCCGCTGTTTAGCGGCAAACCGCAGCTGCGCGTCCACCCGGACGATCTACAGCGCGTTGAAGAGATGCTTGGCGCAACGCTCAGCCTGCACGGCTGGCGTCTGCGCGGCGACCCGACCCTGCATCAGGGCGGCTGCAAAGTCTCCGCCGATGAGGGCGATTTAGATGCCAGCGTCGCCACGCGCTGGCAGGAACTGTGCCGTCTGGCGGCACCCGGAGTCGTGTAATGACCGCACGTTTAACCCGCTGGCTGACCACGCTGGATAATTTCGAACACAAAATGACGCAGCTCCCGTCGGTGCGTCGTTACGGTCGGCTGACCCGCGCCACCGGTCTGGTGCTGGAAGCGACCGGGTTACAGCTGCCGCTCGGCGCGACGTGCATTATTGAGCGTCAGGATGGTCTGGAGACCCGTGAAGTCGAGAGCGAAGTGGTCGGCTTTAACGGCCAGCGCCTGTTTCTGATGCCGTTAGAAGAAGTAGAAGGTATTCTGCCCGGCGCGCGCGTCTATGCCCGCAGCGCCTTCGGCGATGGTTTACAAAGCGGGAAGCAACTCCCGCTCGGCCCCGCCCTGCTCGGCCGCGTGCTCGACGGCGGCGGCAAGCCTCTTGATGGCCTGCCCGCGCCCGATACCGGCGAAACCGGGGCGCTGATCACGCAACCCTTTAACCCCCTGCAACGTACCCCGATTGAACATGTGCTTGATACCGGCGTGCGCGCCATCAATGCGCTGTTAACGGTCGGGCGTGGGCAGCGTATGGGGCTGTTCGCCGGCTCCGGCGTCGGGAAAAGCGTGCTGTTAGGCATGATGGCCCGTTACACCCAGGCGGATGTGATTGTCGTCGGCCTGATTGGTGAACGTGGCCGTGAAGTAAAAGACTTTATCGAGAACATCCTTGGCGCTGAAGGGCGTGCGCGCTCAGTGGTGATCGCCGCGCCTGCGGATGTCTCTCCTTTATTACGTATGCAGGGCGCGGCGTATGCCACGCGTATTGCGGAAGATTTCCGCGATCGCGGCCAGCATGTGCTGCTGATCATGGACTCCCTGACCCGTTATGCGATGGCGCAGCGTGAGATCGCGCTGGCGATTGGTGAGCCACCGGCGACCAAAGGCTACCCGCCTTCCGTCTTCGCTAAACTGCCGGCGCTGGTAGAGCGCGCGGGTAATGGTATTCACGGCGGCGGTTCCATCACCGCGTTTTACACCGTGCTTACCGAAGGGGATGACCAGCAGGACCCGATCGCCGACTCCGCGCGCGCCATTCTCGATGGTCACATCGTCTTGTCCCGCCGGCTGGCGGAAGCCGGACACTATCCGGCGATTGATATCGAAGCGTCTATCAGCCGTGCGATGACCGCCTTGATCTCTGAGCAACATTACGCGCGCGTGCGCAACTTTAAACAGTTGCTGTCAAGCTTCCAGCGTAACCGCGATCTGGTGAGCGTCGGCGCTTATGCGCGCGGCAGCGATCCGATGCTGGATAAAGCCATAACGCTGTGGCCACAGCTGGAAGCGTTTCTGCAACAGGGCATTTTCGAACGTGCCGGGTGGGAAGATTCAATGCAGGCTTTAGAGCTTATCTTCCCGGGTGTCTGAGGTAGTGGAGAGCTGACTTTATGACGCAAAACAGCGCATTAACGACGCTAAAGGATCTGGCGGAAAAAGAGGTTGACGACGCCGCACTGAAACTGGGTGAGATGCGACGCGCCTGCCAGCAGGCTGAAGAGCAGTTAAAAATGTTGATCGATTATCAGCATGAGTACCGCAACAGCCTGAACAACACCATGAGCCAGGGAATTGATAACCAGCGCTGGCAGAACTACCAGCAGTTTATTCAGACGCTGGAGAAAGCGATTGAACAACACCGTCTGCAGCTGAAGCACTGGAACGAGAAAGTCGATTTCGCGCTTGGCTGCTGGCGCGAGAAGAAACAGCGTTTACAAGCCTGGCAAACCCTGCAGGATCGCCAGAGCGCCGCGGCGTTACTCGCGGAAAACCGTCTTGATCAGAAAAAAATGGATGAGTTTGCACAACGAGCGTCATCGAGGAAAACAGAATGATCACTCTGCCAAAACTGGTAGTTACGCAAACCGATGATGTCGCAACCGGCGCATCAGCGGGTAAAGCAGGCGCTGAAGGCGCACAAGATTTTCTCGGTCTGCTGACCGGTGCGCTCTCGGGCGTGCAAAACCCTGGCAGCGATACGCCGGTGACGCTTGCCGATCTGCAGGCAGCCGCCCTGAGCGGTAAGCTGCCCAAAGGGGCTCTTAACGGCGCAGGTGTCGCAGCGGCTGGCGCTGACGCACGCGCGCAAACCCCGGCGCAGAAGCTGGCAGATCTGCTGGCGCGCCAGGATGCGAAAGCGGAGATCGTTGCCAGTGCCCAGAGCGATGAAGAGATTGCGAAACTCTTCTCCGGCCTGACGCCAGCGGCGAAAACCGATGTGCTCGCCGCGTTAAGCAAAACGGCGAAAGCCAGCGATGTTAACGCCGACAGCGATACGCAGAATGAAGATTTAGCCGGGCTGAGCGCCCTGATGGCGATGCTGCCGCATCAACAGGCAGCGCAACTGAACCCGGCGGCAAAACCGACGGCGACGACCACTGCCATTGATGCTGGCGCGAGTGCGAAAACCGCCCTTGCTGGCCGCACGCTGAGCGACGCCGTAGAGGGCGATCAGCCGCGCGGTAACGCGAAAGCCGATACTGCCGCGAACCGCGTGCCGTTCAAAGCGGCGGATGATAGCCAGCAAAACGCGCCAGTCGCCTCGACCTTCACCGTTAAACGTGAACATGAAACCGCAGCGTTGCAGACCACCAATACCACCGCCAGCATGGCACCGGTGTCGAGCGCCGTCAGCGGCGCGCAGGCCAGCGCTCCGGTAGCGGCGTCGGTTATTAGCGCCCCGCTCGGTAGCCACGAGTGGCAGCAGAATATCAGCCAGCACGTGACGCTCTACACCCGTCAGGGCCAGCAGAGCGCCGAGCTACATCTGCATCCGGAAGATCTGGGCCAGGTGCAGATCTCGATCAAGCTTGAAGATAACCAGGCGCAGCTGCAGATGGTTTCCGCGCACAGCCACGTGCGTCAGGCGCTGGAAGCGGCGCTGCCGATGCTGCGTACCTCCCTTGCGGAGAACGGCATCCAGCTTGGCCAGAGCTATATCAGCAGCGAAAGCTTCGCAGGCCAACAGCAGCAGGCCTCTCAGCAGCAGCAACAGCCTTCCCGCACTGGCAATAATGGCGCGTTTGGCAGCGAAGAAGATGACGCTATCGTCGCGCCGGCCAGCCTGCAATCCGCCGCTCGCGGCACTGGCGCAGTCGATATCTTCGCCTAAACGGCAGAGGTAGCATGATTATCCCCGTCTTTTCCACCCTTTGACCGGAGCAGGACACGGGATAATCATCGCATAAGCTGTTAACAGGAAGCCCGTATCAGATGACTGACTCCGCTATCACAAAAAAACGCAAGCGCTCTATCTGGATCCCGCTGCTGGTTTTAATCACACTCGCGGCATGCGCCGCAGCTGGCTATAGTTACTGGCGTATGCAGCAAAAACCTGCGGCAGATGCCAAGGTAGAAGCGCCACCGCCGCCGGCACCGGTCTTTTTCGCACTCGACACCTTTACGGTGAACCTGGGCGACGCCGATCGCGTGCTGTATGTCGGCATCACGCTGCGTCTGAAAGATGACGCCACGCGTGCACGACTGAGCGAATATCTGCCGGAAGTGCGCAGCCGCTTGCTGATGCTCTTCTCGCGTCAGGATGCCGCGCAACTTGCGACCAACGAAGGCAAGCAGAACCTTGCTAACGCGATTAAAGAGACAATCGCAACGCCACTAGTGCCAGGACAACCGAAGCAGGAAGTCACTGACGTTCTTTATACAGCTTTCATTTTGCGGTAAAGACATGGGCGATAGTATTCTTTCTCAGGCAGAAATCGATGCGCTGCTCAACGGCGACAGCGATAACAGCGATGATCCGAAACCGGGTAAAACGGGCGATAGCGATATTCGCCCCTATGACCCGAATACCCAGCGCCGCGTCGTTCGTGAACGTCTGCAGGCGCTGGAGATCATCAACGAACGTTTCGCGCGTCAGTTCCGTATGGGGTTGTTCAACCTGCTGCGTCGTAGCCCGGACATTACCGTCGGCGCGATCCGCATTCAGCCCTATCATGAGTTTGCGCGTAACTTACCCGTACCGACTAACCTTAACTTGATCCACTTAAAACCCCTGCGCGGTACCGGCCTGTTTGTTTTCTCGCCGAGCCTGGTGTTTATCGCAGTGGATAACTTGTTTGGTGGCGACGGGCGTTTTCCGACTAAGGTAGAAGGCCGCGAATTTACGCATACCGAACAGCGCGTGATCAACCGCATGCTGAAGCTGGCGCTTGAAGGCTACAGCGACGCGTGGAAAGCGATTCACCCGCTGGATGTCGAGTATGTGCGTTCTGAGATGCAGGTGAAGTTTACCAACATCACCACGTCGCCCAACGATATCGTAGTGAATACGCCGTTCCATGTTGAGATCGGTAACCTGACAGGTGAGTTTAATATCTGTCTGCCGTTCAGCATGATTGAACCGCTGCGCGAAACACTGGTGAACCCGCCGCTGGAGAACTCACGCAATGAGGACCAGAACTGGCGTGACAACCTGGTGCGTCAGGTTCAGCACTCTGAGCTGAATTTGATTGCCAATTTCGCCGACATTCCCCTGCGCCTGTCGCAGATACTTAAGCTCAAACCCGGCGATGTGCTGCCGATTGATAAACCCGATCGCATTATCGCTCATGTGGACGGCGTACCGGTGCTTACCAGCCAGTACGGCACGGTCAACGGACAATATGCGTTACGTGTAGAGCACTTGATAAACCCGATTTTGAATTCGCTGAATGAGGAACAGCCCAAATGAGTGATATGAACAATCCGTCCGATGACAACAACGGAGCACTGGACGATCTGTGGGCTGACGCGTTGAACGAACAAAAAAACCCGCCGGCAACCAAGAGCGCGGCCGATGCCGTGTTCCAGCAGCTGGGCGGCGGTGAAGTGGGCGGCAATCTGCAGGATATCGATCTGATTATGGATATCCCGGTGAAGCTGACCGTCGAACTGGGCCGTACGCGGATGACCATCAAAGAGCTGCTGCGCCTGACGCAGGGTTCAGTGGTGGCCCTTGACGGTCTGGCGGGCGAGCCGCTGGATATTCTGATCAACGGTTACCTGATTGCACAGGGTGAAGTGGTGGTGGTCGCCGATAAATATGGCGTGCGCATTACCGATATCATCACCCCGTCCGAGCGTATGCGTCGTTTGAGCCGCTGAGGCACGTATGAAGACACAGGCCACGGTTTCGCAACCGTCCGCCGTTTCCGGCTCGCCACTTATTCAAGTGAGTGGCGCGCTGTTTGGCATCATCGCCGTGATTCTGCTCGCGGCGTGGCTGGCCAAACGCTTCGGCTTTGGCGGCAAGACCGCCAGCAGCCGGGGGTTAAAAGTCACCGCCAGCACCGCGGTCGGCACGCGTGAACGCGTGGTGATCGTCGATGTTGAAGATGCACGTCTGGTTCTGGGCGTGACGCCCACCCACATCAATTTGTTGCACAAACTTCCTCCCGCCCCCGTCGACAGTGACGCTGTGAACGAGAAAAACGTCGATTTTCAGGCCGTGATGAAGAATCTGCTTAAGCGTTCCGGGAGATCGTGATGCGCCGTTTGTTATCTATCGCTGCCGCCGGGTTGTGGCTGGCGGCGCCTGCCGCCTTTGCCCAGTTGCCGGGCCTGATCAGCCAGCCGATGGCGGGTGGCGGTCAATCCTGGTCGCTGCCAGTGCAGACGCTGGTGTTTATCACCTCGCTCACCTTCCTGCCCGCCATTCTGCTGATGATGACCAGCTTCACCCGTATCATCATCGTGTTTGGTCTGCTGCGTAACGCCCTCGGTACGCCCTCCGCGCCGCCGAACCAGGTGCTGCTCGGGCTGGCGCTGTTTCTGACCTTTTTTATTATGTCACCGGTGATCGATAAGATTTATACCGACGCTTACCAGCCCTTCAGCGAGAACAAAATTTCGGTGGATGTCGCGCTGGAGCGCGGTGCGCAACCGCTGCGCGAGTTTATGCTGCGCCAGACCCGTCAGGCTGACCTTGCGCTCTTCGCCCGTCTCGCTAACAGCGCGCCAATTGAGGGCCCGGAAGCGGTGCCGATGCGTATTCTGCTGCCGGCGTACGTTACCAGCGAACTGAAAACCGCATTCCAGATTGGCTTTACCATCTTTATTCCGTTTTTGATTATCGACCTGGTGATCGCAAGCGTCCTGATGGCGCTCGGGATGATGATGGTGCCGCCCGCAACCATTGCGCTGCCGTTTAAATTAATGCTGTTTGTACTGGTGGATGGCTGGCAGTTGCTGGTCGGTTCGCTGGCGCAAAGCTTTTACAGTTAGGAGCGGCAATGACACCCGAATCGGTCATGATGATGGGCACCGAGGCGATGAAAGTCGCCCTTGCCCTCGCCGCACCGCTGTTGCTGATTGCCCTGATAACGGGTCTTGTGATCAGCATTTTGCAGGCGGCGACGCAGATCAACGAAATGACGCTGTCGTTTATTCCGAAGATCATCGCCGTGTTTGTCACCATCGTAGTAGCCGGGCCGTGGATGCTGAATCTGCTGCTTGATTACATGCGTACCCTGTTCAACAACATTCCTTACATCATCGGGTAATCCGGCCTATGTTGAACGTCACCAGCGACCAGTGGCTGCACTGGATCAGTATGTACTTCTGGCCGCTGCTGCGCGTGATGGCGCTGATCATGACCGCGCCGATCCTGAGCGAATCGCGCATTCCCCGCCGCATTAAAGTCGGTCTGGGAATTGTCATTACCATTGTTATCGCCCCGACGCTGCCGGACACGCCCGATATCGGTATCTTCTCGCCTGCGGCGCTGTGGGTAGGGATGCAACAGATTCTGATTGGTATTGCGCTCGGCTTCACCATGCAGTTCGCCTTTGCCACTATCCGCCTTGCCGGTGAGCTGATCGGCCTGCAAATGGGGCTGTCGTTTGCCACATTTGTTGACCCGACCAGCCACTTAAACATGCCGGTGCTGGCGCGCATTCTCGATATGCTGGCGCTGCTGCTGTTTATGACCTTTAACGGCCATTTGTGGCTGATTTCGATGCTGGTTGACACTTTTCACACCCTGCCGATCGGTGGAAACCCGGTCAACAGCAATGCGTATCTGGCGCTGACGCGCGCGGCGGGGATGATCTTCCTCAATGGCTTAATGCTGGCGCTGCCTATTATTACCCTGTTGCTGACCATCAACCTCTCCCTTGGTTTGCTGAACCGTATGGCACCGCAATTGTCGGTGTTTGTCATCGGTTTCCCTGTCACATTGAGCGTCGGTATTCTGCTCATCTCGGCGATGATGCCGCTGATCGCTCCCTTCTGCGAACGTCTCTTCAGTGAGATTTTCGATCTACTGGCGGATATCGTCAGCGAGCTGCCGCAGAGATAGTACCCCTTCGCTTAGCAGTGTCACCCTGAGGATAATCCTAAAGTAAAATTTTAAAAACAGTCACCAGGATAACCCCGGCGCGGCTTATTTGTTTTTAGCATTCTCACAGAACGCAACATTTACTTTACTTTAAGATGATTCCTGGCAAATTATACGTAACTTTACGGGATAGTGGATTCGCCTGAGGTCTTCCCATGCACTTCAGTAATATATTCCTGTATGGCTTCTGAAGCTTCTGGCGGGTGGTGAATTATCGTTACGCATTGAGTGAGGGTATGCCATGTCAACGATTATTATGGATTTATGCAGTTATACCCGGTTGGGATTAACAGGGTATCTGACAAGCCGGGGAGTAAAAAAACGAGATATCAACGACGTGCAATCTGTTGATGAACTCGAATTAGCTTGCGCCACATTTCAACCTTCCGTGGTGTTTATTAATGAAGACTGCTTTATTCATGATCCAAACAGCAGTCAGCACATTAAGCAGGTCATTAATCAGCATCCGCGTACACTGTTTATCGTCTTTATGGCCATCGCCAATATCCATTTTGATGAGTACCTGTTAGTCCGTAAGAACTTGTTAATTAGCTCAAAATCGATAAAACCTGAGTCTCTGGACAATATTTTGGGCGATTATTTGAGCAAAGAGAAAAAAAGTATCGGGACTATCAATCTGCCAACACTTTCACTGAGTCGGACAGAATCCAGCATGTTAAAAATGTGGATGTCAGGACAAGATACTATTCAAATATCCGATCAGATGAATATTAAAGCGAAAACAGTATCGTCACATAAAGGAAATATTAAAAGGAAAATTAAAACGCACAATAAACAAGTCATCTATCATGTAGTGCGGCTAACAGATAATGTTACTAACGGTATATTTGTGAATATGCGGTAAGACAAAATTCTTATATCTACCCTCCGCAATGGAGGGCGATAATTTATTCAGCCAGCTCGACAAACACCCCATCGGGGTGATCTTTTTCATTAAAGAACCAGATACCGAGCGGGTAATCTTCAAGAGAAACCAGGTACATCGTGCCTTCGTTGAATGCTTCAACAGCCAGGACAACACCCGGACGGCGTGGACCTCCGTCCGTTTTGACCGTAACCCGATCGTTAACCTTCATAATCACTCCTCCAAATCACATTTACGCCAGTGTAGATCAAAACGCGCGGGCTGACAGCGTCGTGCCGTATGACTGCCCTTTTTTTCTAGCGTCTATACTTAAGCTCAGCACGCAACCATGAGGTGATAGCATGAAAACGGTGAGAGAGTACGACGAGACAGCCAAGCGTGACGTGCAGGTCGATATTGATGCACTGCTGGCGGCCATTAATGAGATCAGCGAAAGCGAAGTGCACCGCATCGATGACGATGAAGGGCAGCGCGTTAGCGTCGATGGGCGTGAATATCATACCTGGCGGGAGCTGGCGGAGGCCTTTGAACTGGATGTGCATGACTTCAGCATTACTGAAGCGAACCGCTAAAGAAATACCCCGGTCGGTGAACGGCCGGGGAAACTTGCTTACGCAAGAAGCACTTACAAAATTCGCACATCAGGGGAATCTGATGTAGAGCCCACTCTATCGGCTATTATTTGCTCTGACAAGATATATCGATAAAACAGGCAGTTAGCCAAAGACCCCTCCCCTTCATTGCGTGTGCAGCGCCCTATTGATCTCAAGGAGCCAATGATGCCGAGCCTGGACGATCCGTTACTGATTTTTACCGACGTGGATGGCACCCTGATGGATAGCCATACCGGTGAATGGCAGGCCGCTGCCAGCTGGCTGAGCCGTTTGCGCGAGCATGACATTCCGGTCATCTTATGCAGCAGCAAAACGGCCGCTGAGATGGTCGCCCTGCAAAAGATATTGAACCTGCAAGGCCTGCCGTTTATTGCGGAAAACGGCGCAGTCGTACAGCTGGATGAGTCCTGGCACGATGATGAGAACTATCCGCGGCTGGTGAGCGGCGCGCCGCATGAGGAGATTGCCCGTGTGCTGAACGAGTTGAGGAAAACGCACGGCTGGAAATTTACCCCCTTTTCCGACCTTGATGAGAGCGTACTGGCAGAAGTGACCGGCCTGCCACCTGCGCAGGCGGCGCTGGCAAAGTTGCAGGAAGCCTCTGAAACCTTAATCTGGCGCGACAACGATGCTGAGATGGCGGCGTTTGACGATGCCCTGTCACAGCTCGGTTTACGCTTCGTACAAGGGGCGCGCTTCTGGCACGTGCTGGATGAGCGCGGCGGTAAAGATCAGGCGGTCAACTGGCTGACGCGACGCTATCACCACTATGCAGGTAAAAGTTTCACTACCGTTGGGCTGGGGGATGGTCCGAACGATGCGCCGCTGCTCGACAGCGTGGATTACGCGATTGTCGTTCGCGGCCTCAACCGCGAAGGCGTGACGCTGCGCCACGATAGCCCTGAGCGGGTCTATCATACCGCGCTTGAGGGGGCTGCGGGCTGGCGCGAGGGTCTCGATCAGCTGTTCGGCCTCTCATCTTCAGCACAAACCTGATTACGCCCCTGATGCTTCGCCCGATAGAGACGCTGGTCGGCAATGGATTGCAGGTGTTCAAAATCATAACTCTCCGCTTCACGCGCCTCGCTGACTCCCAGCGAGGCGCTGATTCGAATTGTCGTGTGCTTGTGAATCAGGATCTCTTTACTGGCGATACGCTGGCGAATGCGTTCAGCTATTTCGGCGGCTTCAGTCAGCGTGTGTCCCGGCAGCAGAATACAGAACTCCTCCCCGCCGACGCGCCCGGCAACCTGCTGCTCATCAAGGCTGCTGCTGATTAACCCGGCAGTATGCGACAGCACCAAATCCCCTGCCTGATGACCGAAGCGGTCATTCACCTCTTTAAAGTGATCGAGATCGAGCTGGATCACCGCGAAGGGTAGATTTTGCGTACGAGCCAACTGGGAGAGGGTTTTTGCCCGATCAAACAGCACGCCGCGATTGCAGAGCCTTGTTAGCGGATCGTACCAGGCCTGCCACTGGAGCGTGTTCTGCATAGCGTACATATTCTTCACCATCCTGCGGATCACGCCCCACGCCACCAGCAGCATGGTCATAAACAGCAGCCATAACACCGCCATCGCAATGCTGATGCGGCCAAAATCGCCGGTGATCCCTTCGCGCAAGGTGTGAATACGCACCAGCACGCCGCCGAAATGCTTCAGCTTTTGCCAGCTAACGTAGCGCGCGCCGAGACGCAGGCCGCCAAGGGTATCCCTCTCCATCTCCGCGCTGAGCCGCGCACGCTCTTCAGTGTTAAAGGCACGCTGCGCGTTAGCGAACGATGAGGTGGTGGTGATCAGCTTCATTTGGCTGTCATAGAGCAGATACTCCCCCTTATCTGCGCTCTCCTCACCGGGGCTGGCGTGCATCAGCAGTGCATGGATGGCATCGACCGAGAAACTGACGCCCAGCACACCCAGCCAGTCACCCTGATAATCGAGCGGTACGCTGGCGGTGACATCGCCGTGACGCTCGCTGCCCGGCGTCAGGTCGCTGAACCAGCGCACCCCGCGCCCGCGGTTCTCCTGCCTCTGCTGCCCGGTAAACCACGGGCGCATCAGCAGGCGGTAGTAGGTGGGAACAATCGTCTCTTCGCTGGTCTGGGTCTCGGTGGTAATGAAGAAGCCGGCGCGGGAGATATACCAGGCGCGACGCGGCAGCATCTGCGCATGGGTTGAGAGACGAAACAGGTAGCCCAGCTCCATCGCCGCGGTGAGTTCATTGTGCAGGTTGGGATTGTCGCGGGTCAGCAGCGCGGTTTGCGCAACAAAATAGTCGGAGACGCCATATACCGGCAGCGTACGCAGGTTATCGCGGCCGATTTGCCACTGTGGCAGCGCGCGCTTGTCATCAAATTCACCGTGACGTCTTCGCAGGATATTGAGATCGAGCGGCGTTTGCAGCGCCGCCTGCATGGTGTGGCGGAAAAAGAGCAGCCGTTCGACGCCGACCTGCATCTGCATATCCAGCGCGTTGCTGACATTCTCCAGCGCGCTACGCTGGCTGGTTGCATACGCGTTCTCCAGCACGATCACTTCGCGCCAGGTCAGCACGGTCGAGCAGACCATCACGATCACAAAACAGAGGTTAACTACCCAGGTGGGATCGAAATAGCGTCCGGCCTCTTTGCCCTGTCCGGGCCGATGATTAAGCGTGGAGTGGCGCACGGAGGCTCCCTGAAAAGTCTGGTTAACTGCTGATGTCGCGCGCCGGCTGCCAAGAAAAACGCCCAGCAGAGCCGGGCGTTTCGTTGGTTATGCTTCTTCGTGAATGCGCTGCCCTTTACCGGGCATTAACTCATCTTCACGAAAGGCTTCCCGTTTGACCCCATAGCCGTCATACCACCGACACTCCACCATACCGCTGGCGTAACCGGTGACAATCATGCGCGGACCACCCTTTTTAGCCTGAACCTCATCACTGACCACAAAGACCATACCTGCCTCCTGAATCAGAGTGAAACGTTTTCACCATAGACGAAGTTTTTACATTTTGCGTAATAGGAACTGCTTATTTCGCGCCACGCAGGCGGCCAATCCCTTTTACCACCGCAATGACCACTGCGCCGATAGCAAAGCCGATAACCAGGTTCGCCGCCATTGGCACCAGCGCCTGTACCAGCGCATTTTGCGTGCTGGCGACGTGTTCAATCGCGTGGTGCAACGCCGGAATCCCGTGTACCACAATGCCGCCACCGACGAGGAACATCGCCAGCGTGCCAACGACTGAGAGGATCTTCATCAGCCACGGCGCAACAAACAGCAGCCCTTTACCGACACCCTGCGCCAGCGCGCCCTTTTTCTCCACCAGCCAGTAGCCCATATCATCCAGCTTGACGATAATTCCCACCAAACCATATACGCCTATGGTGACCAGCAGTGCAATACCCGAGAGGATCAGCACCTGGTTGAGCAGCGGTGCGTCTGCCACGATCCCTAAGGTTATGGCGACAATTTCCGCCGAGAGGATAAAGTCGGTGCGTACGGCGCCTTTAATTTTATCTTTTTCGAACTGCTGCGGGTTTTGCGCCGCCAGCGCTTCCAGCCGTTTCTGCCGCGCTTCAGGGCTCTCTTTATGTTTTCTCGCTTCGAAGGTATGCAGCACTTTCTCTACCCCTTCGAAACATAAATAGGCCCCGCCCAGCATCAGCAGCGGTGTAATCGCCCACGGAATAAAGGCGCTGATCAGCAGTGCCAGCGGCACAAGGATCACTTTATTAAGCAGTGAGCCGCGCGCTACGCCCCAGACCACCGGCAGCTCACGGTTGGCGCGCACGCCGGTAACCTGTTGTGCGTTAAGGGAGAGATCGTCCCCCAATACGCCTGCGGTCTTTTTCGCCGCCAGTTTTCCCATTACCGAAATATCGTCCAGCAAAGTGGCGATATCGTCGAGGAGGGTTAATAGACTACTTCCTGCCAAAATGTCTTCCTTTTTGAGTAAGCTGCGCAAACCGCCCAGCGAGTGTTGAACGTGTAACAGTATGCGTTAAAAGATAGCAGGCGAGAATAACCCTGGTGAGTGAGCGAACATAATGTCAACAAATATTTAACACCAGAGGGGTGATTAACCCCTCGCCATAGAAATACTTTTATCGTTAACTATAAGCCTCTTATCCTTTCCCGTGGTGGGTTATGCGTTTCAGGCAGGTTTTACCGCTGATTGGCGCGCTTTTTGCGCTCTATATTATCTGGGGTTCCACATATTTTGTTATTCGCATCGGCGTGGAGAGCTGGCCGCCGTTTATGCTGGCCGGAACGCGCTTTTTCTGCGCAGGCACGCTGTTAACGCTGGTGCTGCTGCTCACTGGCCACAAGCTGCCGCCGCTGCGCCCAATGCTTAACGCGGCGCTGATTGGCGTGCTGCTGCTGGCAGTCGGTAACGGTTTTGTCACCGTCGCCGAGCACCAGAATGTCCCGTCCGGCATCGCGGCAGTGGTGGTGGCAACGGTGCCGCTCTTCACCCTCTGCTTCAGCCGCTTTTTTGGTATTGCTACCCGCAAGCTGGAGTGGCTGGGCATCGCCATTGGCCTGGTCGGCATTGTGCTGCTTAACAGCGGCGGTAATTTGAGCGGCAACCCGTGGGGGGCCGGGCTGATTTTGATTGGCTCGCTCAGTTGGGCGTTTGGTTCCGTCTACGGCTCGCGCATCGAACTGCCGGTCGGCATGATGGCGGGCGCAATTGAGATGCTGGCCGCCGGGATCGTACTGCTCGCGGCCTCTGCGCTCAGTGGCGAGCGTCTGACCGCCGTGCCGCCCATTGAGGGCTTCTTCGCCGTTGGCTACCTGGCGCTTTTTGGCTCGATTATCGCCATCAATGCCTATATGTATCTGATCCGTAATGTGACGCCCGCCGTTGCCACCAGTTATGCCTACGTTAACCCGGTGGTGGCGGTGCTGCTCGGCACCACCTTTGCCGGTGAACACCTCTCCTCAATTGAGTGGCTGGCGCTGGGCGTGATTATTTTTGCGGTGGTGCTGGTGACGCTTGGCAAGTATCTTCTGCCCGCGCCCCCGGTTGTCACATCCTGTGAAGCAAAGAAATAACCCCTTCTACGGTCGCCATAAAAAAGGAAGTATTACCGCAGTAAAAGAGGGTAATACTTCCTGCTCTTGATGATGAGCCGTTGCTAACCTGTCAGCACGCTACTTATCAAAGAAATGTATCAACAATTCAATACCGAAGCGGCTTGCGGCTAAGACATCACAACTCAGCGAAACATAGCCGTCAAAGTTGGTCTCTTTGTGATCATACAGAAGCTTCAGCCCCACCTTCATAATCATCAATCCATTGGTAAAGTGAGGCATACCATCCAAAAAATCCTCGATTGAAACCTTGCCGCGAATATATTCAGCGACTTTAATTAACAGTTCTTTAAGTTCACTGCTCATCTCCACGCTTTCCGTTGCCCCCTTGTCGCCGAATAAAGCGCGCATATGACTCCAGTATTCTTGGTGACGACGCTGCTGATTAGCCAGTATAGCGAGTTCATCTGCCGATAAATCCTTGGGGAAAAATGTCCTTGCCTGTGAGAGTAATGCCTCATGGCCCTTTAATTTAGGGCTGTAAAATGCCGGATAAGCGGTCACCTTTTTATCCAGCAGATAAGCCAGCGCCTTGCCGACCGGTACCCTGCCAAGCGTGCCAAAGTGGCTATAAAGTTTGATTTCGTTAATGCTGGTTAAATCAACGGCAACATTTTCGCATTTTGCTAAGCCGCGGATGGTATCTGCCAGCTCATGCGCATCCATACTATTCACCGCACCGGGGCCTGCCATGGCTTTAATCGAGAGCGTGCTACCCTCAACCGTAAAGGCGCCCTCCGCGCCCAGTAATGCCGGGACGCGCATTTTTTTCAGAGCAATGTCACCGGCTGAAATAACGTTACGGCGCATCACTTCGCTGGGGATCTCACTGGCGTGAATAATTGCGCTTTTATCCGCTAAGGAAGCATCAAGCCGGGCAGGATCGACAATAACAAACTCGCCGTCGCCCAGGCTGTACATGACATGACCACCATTCGATTTCCCCTTTTGCATAAAGGTAACCAGGTGCCCCTCTGGCACAGCCATCATCTCCGCCTCGCTTTTAATGCTCACGGGTGAAATGAGCACATCCTCTATCGCTCCCATGTGGCCATAAACAGGCGCGGGATTTTTAACCACGGGCTGAAGCGCGCGCGACAATGCCTGGGCCTGTTCGGGCGATAATTTACCGGCCTGCGCCAATAAATCTGTCAATCCGCTGATCCTCTCCTTACCAGCAGGAAGAGTGCTGGCCAGGTCGCGCACTGCCGGTTTATCCGCGCGGAGAAGCCCCGCCGGCCTGGCCGCAAAGATCTGCACATTTTCTCCACCGGCATTCAGTTTGACCTGCGTTCCTGTGAAGTCACCAAGCTGCTCGGCCAGTAGAATGCTCGGGGCGTTGGTAAGTGTCTCATCAAGCATGCTGTTGTTTATGCCGGCAAACCGCCCGTTTCCGATGCTCACCATAACGTGAAGCGGCTGCGTTGCAGTGGCCTCCCCGGCAGGAACGGGCTTGAAGAAGAAGAGCATTTCCCCCTCTTCCACACACAGCAGCGCTTCCTGCGAAGTAATCCGCCGTGGCGTATCAAACAACTCCCTGGCTTCGGTGATCGCCCTCCCCTCTTCTCCCAGACGCTTAATGCCCTGGCGTAATAAACCAGCCGTTTCTTTATTAACTAATTCACTGTGTTCGAGTACATCCACCACATAATCCGTTGCATTATCAGTGGTGAGCCCTTTCAACTGGCTGCAGCGCACCCGTGACATGACTTTATTTTCTGCCCCGGGGCTGGCTAGCGTTGTTTTCACGATGTCAGCACTGTTATCTATTCGCGCTTCTGCCGCTAAGAGATCAGGGTAATACCATTCAGGACGTCTGAGAACTTTCGCATGAGGAATAATAGCTTTGGGCCCATGGCGGGTATATTCGCTAAACGTGCCAAACATCTCTGCTGCTTTTGCGCGGGATTGATAATCAGCGTATTTAATCAGGCTAGCACCGTTGATATTTGCATATTTCTGCGCCCATAGCTTTTCCGCAAGGATCACCGGGCCATTCAGCTCATCATATTTTGTTGAGAACTCTCCGGCCGTGAGGTCAAAAACATAGTCGCGATTATTTTTTGCACCGATAACAACAAAGTGATTCGCTGGCATTCTGTCCCCAGAATCAACAAAAACGGCAACACCGCGATAGCGGATGTTTTCGAAACCCTTTTCAAGCATAAAGTTGCCCACTGGCGCCATTGAGTATTCGCTGCGCTCTGCAGGATTATTCATTGTTCGTTTTATGGAGTCGCGCTTATAAAGCTCTTTAAGTAACGACTGTGCATCCACCCCTTCGGTTTGTGCTGCATCCTGAGTATTAAAGGCGATTTTTTTGTCGGGTATGCTATTACGCAACCTCTGGATACCCATTTCAGGTTGAAATTCGCTACCTTTAGCATCATGGCTGACCACCCATTTGTTCTCTTCAGCGCGCATAATCTGACCAGGATTTTCCAGGTCCTTGGGATCAACAGTACGCCAGGCTTTGGTTGTCTGGCTCCAGCGAACTTCAGAGATACCGTTCGCCGTTTCTATGTAATAAACGCGCAACCGGGTCTTTGGATCGATGCTCATATAAACCTCACCGCCGAGTAAGGTCTGTTTCTCCATATCTTTAAGTACAATATCCATACGAATAAACTCTTTACCCACCCTTTCAGCAGCAAAGTGGCCGGGAACAACATTGTGAAAAATCATAGCAGCGCGAACTTTAGACATTACATAGTTAGAGAGATCGCGTAGCATCAGTGAGTCAACTAAATCGAATATCGTGTTAGCACCTATTTTCGCTAATTTTATAGTGTTAATAATTCCCTGTTTGCCCATCTCACGAAGCATATATTTATACAAGCCTTTGCCTGTTAAACCTCTGGCCCCCGCCTCGTGCGCGATAGTCGCAATCCCTTTGGCATTTTTTATCAGCGCGCCGATTTTTGCTCCTACCTGCGCCGCAATACACACCACGCCAAAAATGTCGGCCATAAGGGCAAAACCGTCAGGCTGATATTCATCATCAGTCAAAGAACCGTATATATCGGCATAAAAAGGAATAAAAACACAGGCGATACGATGTAGCGCAGATGGCTGATAAAGATCGGATTTCAGGTTATTAGCCGAACGATTGAGAGCATGTTGCATACTGATATTAAGCGTAACGACAAGACTTTTATTCGGTTGTACTTCATGTTCGAGCACACTGTACTCGGTACCGCCAAAGGGGACTTTACTAAAGGGATTAGGATATTTCATTCCACGCTCTTTTTTATAAAGAATGTGATTGATGAACTCCTTTTTTTCCTTCGCCGCTCGTCGCGCGCCATCCCAATAATTTTTTTCATTTGCGTGACCGAACTGCTTTTTAAAAAACGCCTCGGTAAATACGCTCTCCAGCCCATGGCTATGAACTCTATGAGGTTCAAGATTGGCAATGACTTTCAGCCACGGGTTGTTTTGCATTTGCGCATCGGTGAAATGCCGATGGAACGTTGCATTGGGAAAAATAGAGAAAAAGACCCAATTGTTATTTTTGAGTTGAATAAATAAAAGCTCACCGGCGTGAACATTTTTAACGTTACTTTTCTTTCTGGCATCAAGCCGGATTCTTTTTTTGACAGGTGCGGTTATTTCCTCCAGTGAAAGACCTGAAATGATCAGCAACTCCCTGACCCGCTCACTGGCTTCATATCCGCTATACTTTCTTTTGTATTCTATAAATTGTTGATTGTAATCCCTCTTACTCAAAAAGTAGTCTCTACCCAGCATTTCAGATAGCGAGGTATACCCTTCTGGAATATCTTTTTCAGTCGTTAATGGGTTTAATTGGTGACGGCTTTTTACGTAAGTATCGATAATATCCTGCGCACAAAGCTTTTTCAGGTGCGAAACACTCTTCTTATTCATCTGCAGCCAGTGCAGCATAGCGGGTAGGAGATCGTGTGCTGCGGCATTCTCTTCCTCAGCAAAGAGTTTAGGATAGATCTCTTCCGTGATTTTGTTCGCCCAGACAATATCAGCATAGGTATTTTCAGCGGCGGGTATATCAATATTTATCGTTGCCAGAGCGTCCGTCAGATCGACATAGGTTTGTTGTTGCACCAGGTGCGATTTGACCGACGCTCGGGCGATACGCAGGGTATCAACCTGTTTACGCACTCTTTCGCTGTCGCCATTGTGCAGCTTTTGCCGGAGCTTCACCTCCTTCAGTGCCAACTCGGCTACAGCCTCTTTTGCAGCAGTGATGATATCTGACTTATCTCTCTGCAATGCAAGGCGTTGGGTGAAGATGTTATCGCCAAGCGCCATTCCCTCTTCATACGGCTGGTATTTTTCTTTGTAAGACTCTATGAGTTGATGATAGGCATCTCTCTTTTTTTGAGTTCTGGTAATAATGGATTGTACAACCCTCTTTTCTTCCTGTTTTATTTTTAGTTCGGCTTTGAAATCATCACTATATCCTCGATAGTAAGCCATAGTTAAAAACACGTGATTATATTCCATGGAACTGTTTTCTATTTCACTTATTTTAGTGTTCAACGTGACGATAGCAGCGTTTATTTTCCCCAACTTCCTCCTCTCTTTCTCGAAAGCCTTTTTGTTAATTTTATTATATTTAGCCTGAGCATCATCTGCCAGAATGCGCGCATAACGCGCGGTGTTTAACATACTGAGATCGGTAATATCAATATTGAAAGCTTCCCAATAGTACGAGAGTAGTTTCTGATCCCAGAATAAATCCGAGCCCTCGTATATTCTGCCTTCGATGGCGCCGTTCGCCACTGTTTGGGTATCGAGGATCTTTTTCCTGAGCATTATTATCGTGATAAGTCTTTCATCCTCCGGATTCAAATAGATCTGGTGAAACGCCTTGTTGATAACGGTGACGATGAGATTAACTAAACTACTCCAGGAGATAAAATTATCCGCAGTCAGACATTGATTGATTCTCTCTTTCGTTGCCGTTTCGAGAGTCGCGTGGGTGATGTTTTTTTGGATATCTAAAAAGGCGTTAAATTTTTCAACATCTGTCTGATCGGCATAATCCCAGTAGCCATTAACATCACTGATAATTACAACTTTTTTCATGCCCCAGGCGGTAACCAATATCCCGTACAAATCGTCACTTAATTTTTTACAGGGCCAGAACCTGCCGGCAAGATAAAGATATAACTCACTCTCTTTTTCACAGTAAATACCGCCCTCACAGGGCACCCCTGAGAGCGTAAGATCATAAGCGCCTCTAACGCTCCATCCCCTGACATCAGATAACAAAGTAGCCGTTGCGCCTTTATAACCCGGCGCGCTTTTTAGCTCCCAGACTTTCGATTCAGCATCACGGTAAATCCTTATCGGTATCGCTTTGTCGAGCACAATCGCAGCCTCGTTATCGGCTTTTAACTCTACAGGCCAGTATTTGTTGTGCAGATAGATATAGTGCTGTTGTCCGTCAACGTACACGCGCCCCTGCTCACCGGGTATCATCTCGTCATAATTCATGGCGGTACCTGTCGGCCATCTGATTGCTTCGGAGATCAGTTGGTTTGAGGCCGTCGTCATTATCATTGCCGGCGGTAACGCAAGGGTCACATTTGACAGGCGATCTTCTTCCCGCGCTAAATACCAGGCCCACCGATCGTTACGTTTTTGGTAGATAACAGGTAACAGCAGCGTCTCTTTTTTACTCCAGTCATCCAGTGCGTAGAGGCTGGCAGAGATAGCATCCTCATCTTTTTTCGTGATATCGAAAACGCGGTAGTACAAGCCATTAATATAAAGATATTCGCCGCCATTTGAATAGTAGACTTTACCCTTACGGCTTTTATTCGCTTTTATATTTTTTACCTGCGCCCGATATGCGCGAGAGACAGGAAATTCGGCGCGTACTTTATTTAGCAACTCATCGCTAATTTCCGATGGCCTTGGCAAAAGAGGATAGTATCTGTTTTTGATTCCCTTATCGGCCTTCATGCGCCTGAAGTTTATCGGATTGGTCTCTTCGCCGTAATCCCAATAATTCTGTTTATCTTAAATGATGACGACTTTATATTTTCCCGAAATGGCGACAGAGACACCGCCAGAATCTGCGGTGAGCGTCGTGTAGGGCCAAAAAGCACCGCCTAAAAAGATATAGAGTTCACCATCGCTTCGTTTATATATTTCACCTTCAATAGCTGAGGAGGCAAGCTTGAAATTATACGCCTTAGAGTGATCCCAGCCGTTTATCTCTGCGAGGAGAGCAGTCGTTACACCCCGGGAACCGGGTTGCTCCTCAAGCTCCCAGCGATGGGTGTCAACATTAAGGGTGATCGTTTTATTTCGTGCCTTATCAAGCACGACATACGCCTTATGATCAGCGTTAAATTGCAACAACCAATAATTCCCCGCAAGGTAGATATAGTGTTTAACCCCATCAAAATAGGCCTGCCCTTGTTGCCCACCAGCCATATGGGGATAGCGATAAGCACTTTCCGTTGGCCACTCTTCGGCTTTTTCACTCAGCCGCGCTGAAGCATGAGTTGTGATGAAGTCTTTTTTGCCAGAGGAGAGCTTTCTGTTACCCTCAAGATCATTGCCGCCTGAAACATGCCACCTGTTATCCTCTTCACTAAAATAGACGGGCAGCACGGGGTTATATTCATCCTCTTGTCCTTTGTTAGCATAAAGAGTGCCTTTCATATTGTTTAATTCAGCATGCGCTAACTCGATGTACCAGTATCGCCCGCTGATAAATAGGTACAGGTCGTTTTTATATCTATACAAGCGGGTGAGTGACGACGCCTGAAAAACGTCCGAGGCCGGGAATATCCCCTTATCGGTAAATGGGAAGATCGCTTTTACTTTATTCTCAAGCTGGGAATCAATGGCTGTTTCCCGCCCGGGCAGCGGATAAAAAGCTTTCCTGGAGGGTGCCTGCTGAGAGTCCGCGGCGCGTTTTGCCCGGCGTCGCGGTGAATCCTTTGCAAAAGGTGCCGTGGATTTTGCTGCCGGCCCGGCAGGTATAGCCGCTTCGGCGATGAATGTCGCGACTTCCCGCGCCAGGTCCTGCTCAACACACTCCCTCACTGCTGCATACATCCCGCCACGCGCACCGGCAAACCCTGCCGTCCAGGCGTGCGTTTGCGGCAGGTTAAGCATCGCTTTCTCAAACTCTTTTCTTTCCTCGCCGCCCCTGGCTGTGGTTGGTGACAGTGAGAGGGTCAAGCGAAACGCAACGTTCAATAACGCTGTATTGCCAGAGCGATCGCCGCAAGAGAGGTTTCCCCCGCTTTGCGCTGCGCCAGACAATACACGCACGGGTAGCGAAAATGACCCGACGTCCAGGCGACACCCCTCTTTGAGCATCGCGGTGATCGCGCCAGTTGTTACCCCTCTCTCAGCCCAACGCTGGATATCCTTCGGCAGGCTTCGCATGCCGGCGACTATCTCCGCCGGTGTGGGCAGCTCCCCCTCTGCCGTATACTGAAGCGCGAGTTGTAATCTGCTGAGGAAACCTGCAGCCTGTGGATCGGATTTTTTTGCGAAGTGGCTGCGATTATCCTTAATCACTTCCAGCAAGGTTTGGTCAAATACGATCGCGGCTTCGGCTTTTTCCTGCCAGGGAAAATCGCGTAAGTACTCCTGACGCTGCTCTGCCGCCCAATCGCTAATGGCGCGTATCAACATGCCACTATGAGAGAAGCTTCCCAGCAAGCGCCCGGTCAGATCACTTACGCTTTTCTTAACGGCGGCTTTCATCCCCTTTAACGCCACTGACCACTGGGCGAGGTGTTTATTCAGTTCAAGCCTGCCGCTGTCGCCGAGTCTCGCCAGGGGAATAACGGTGCTCTGCATGTGTCGACCCAGCTGGCTTAACCCTTCCGCGGTTTGCCGCAGAATGTTATCGATCTCTTCGGTTCTCGCCGCATCAGAGGGCTGCGGCACATCGCGCAGAGCCTCAAGCAAAGCAGCGTGGAACAGGCCTGCCCACTCATCTGCTGTGCGTTGCGTAATGGGATGGATAAGCGCTTCCAGTTGCTGCTGCGCGTGATGTGCGACTGTATGCCAGCGCGCTGCCTCTGCCACTAATGCCTGGGTGAGCAGATGATTGAGCTCCGCAAACATCTCTTCTCCTGCACGCGATTCCGTCACTTGCTGGTAGTGCTCAACCGCGTCTGCCACGCGTCCCGCAGCGGTCGGTATCTGTTTTATTCGCCGCTCGGTCTGTTGAATTGCGTCAAGCAGAAGCAATGCGCTATCTCTTACCGCGCGGGTGACAGCTTCGGTGTAGGTAGGCTGACGGGAGGGCTTTTTCTTTGCACTCATGCCGGAAAGCCTCTTTGCGACCTGGGCAAGATTTCTGACCCGGCTCTCCGCACAATGCCATCGCTTATCCGCTTCTTTTCTCTTTGCGTCAGGCGCGACATGCGCTATTACCTGCTTCAGCCGCGCAGTCAGGCTTCCGAGCATGTTGGCCGTTTGCAGAAGATGCCGGATCAGTTGTTCATGAGCGTTTCCTTGTTCCAGCTCCTTCATCAGCGGATTGCCTTGCTGCCCACCCTCACTGGTACCCGTCTCGGGATACGCAAAGATCTGATACGCCTGCATCCCGTCGACACATTGCTCGGCACGCCCCACGGCGGTTCGGTCCGCCCGCTTCAGTAAAATATCCATCGCATATAACCGCGCATCATGGGCACGGCTCAGTATGATGTCGGCCTGCTGTTGCAGCCATTCTGCCAGGCGCTGACGCGTGAGCCGACTCTCAGCCACCAGCGACTGCTTGAGTTGCGCGAAGCGCTGGTACTCGGCGCTTCGCGCACTGCTTTCGGCCAGGAGTAAATCCTCCACCTGTTGACGCTGGGGAATGTCCGGCAGGGCTGCGATCGCTCTGTTTCGATACTCATCCGCCGTGGCGGCCACTTGCGCTTCCCACGCCAGATGCCCTACCTTTTCGGCGACGGTGATAGCATCCAGCGCATCGGAGAGCGCGCGCACTAAATGGAAGGCGTGATGTTCTGTTTCATGAAGGGCGGGATCGTCGCTTTCCTGCAGCGATACCAGGGTTTCCAGAAAAGCGTGAGCGGGGGCGAGGAGCGTGTCCGGTACCGCTTTACCCTGCGCGGCCTGTAGCTTTTTCTCTACCCGGCGAAGGGCGGCTGCATCCGGCTTGAACCTGTTATTTCCCTGGCGTTGATATTCAATGAGGTGTGGCATCTTGTGGCTCAGGGCCTCAAGAAGGGTCACTTTCAGCGGTTTTGCCTCTTCAGGTTGCCGCGGTGGCGCGTCTTCATCACCGCTCACACCAGAAATAAGCTGCGGTGGAATATCTATCGCAACATCAATAATCTCATCACAGAGTAACGCCGCCTCATTCAGAGCCTTATCGACGTCAGAAGGCAAAGAGGCCTTCTCCTCATCAGCAAACAGCATATAAATAGTTTTTGATAAAAAATTGTGAGATGGCATATAACCTCCGCAATAGACATTACTGATTATTCAATCCACCCAGGCCAGGTCTTATTCAGACAACCCGGCCCCTTTTCATCAGTAAATACAGCATGCGTTGGTTTTAATAAAAGCACGTCAGATGGCGTGCGCCCCACACAACAAAACACCGACCTATTTCAACCGGATAATTAAACGCCAGGGATATCTCGTTTACGCAACCATGATGGCACCTGCGGTAATTAATAAAATTAACCCGGTTGTTTTTTCCAGGCATATTTATAAAAACAGTTAAGGGGTTTTATTTTACTTATTAACCTCAGAGGCTGGCTTATGCTGGCAGGTGAGAGGCGTCGGCAAATCATAATGTGCCATGTATGCCCTGGGTATCGATCTGCGCGGTCTGTTGCCCCTCGCAGATCCACTCCTCCAGGCGAACGCTGAGCGCATCATCGCTCAGTTTTAGTTTTCCGCGCAGCGCGCACTCCCAGACCACCATTACCCGCCAGCCCTGCTCCAGCAGCAATGCGCAGTCGCGGGCGTCGCGTGCCACGTTTTTGCCAATCTTCTCTAGCCAGAAATCAGTGCGCGTAGCCGGGACTTTAAACAGATAGCAGTTGTGGTGATGCCAGAAACAGCCGTGGGTGAAGATAACGCAGCGGTAGGCATCAACGATAAAATCGGGGCGGCCGGGCAGCGTGGCGTCCTGCACGCGGAAGTCGAGCCCCAGCGCTTCCAGGCAGCCGGCCAGCCGTTTCTCAATGGCGGTGTCGCGCGTGGCGATGGCGCGCATATTCTTGCTGCGCGTCGCTTTATCATGCACATCTGCCATTGTTCCCTCTCCTCAGGATGGTCGCGCGCGGTAGCGGCGCAGCACCTCATCATCAAGACGCTGAAAATCGCCCTGCAACTCGGCGCTCAGTTTTGCCATAAAGTGTACCAGGAAATCGGCGTTATGCTCCGCCAGCGCGCGGCCTTTGGCGGTCTGCATAGTGGCAGGCAGTTTTAACAGCTTGCAGGGAAAGTGATCGAGGGCAAAGCGTTTGTCGTCCAGTTCGCGCCGGGCGGCAAAGGGATCGTCGCCGTCAAACAGCGCGCCACCCATGCTGCCGGAGACGGCGAAAACCCGTGCCAGGCCAATTGCGCCAAGGGATTCGAGCCGGTCGGCATCCTGCACGATTTTCGCTTCGAGTGTTTGCGGCGTAATCGCCGCGCTGAAGCTGTGTGCTTCAATGGCGTGGCGCACCGCAGGAATGGCGCTTTCGGGAAAATCAGGGAAGTCGGTTGCGAGAATGGCGGCGGCTTTTTCCGCCGCCCGTTGCGAAGAGGTGTGACGCAATGGATGATTTTTGGCAAAGCTGACAATGTCGTGGAAGTAGCAGGCGGTGAGCACCACCAGCGCATCAGCCTGCTCGCCCTCCATCAGCGTTTGCGCTGTTTGCCATACGCGGCGAAAGTGTGCGAGATCGTGAGCAGCATCGGTGTGGGTAAAGTGCTGCGTCATCCAGCGGTCAAAGCGCTGCTGCCAGTCGAAGAGAGACATGCATCATCCTGTGAAGTCGGTGGTGCCCCGGCGTCACGCTTGCATATCACGTGGACGCGTATACCAGGCAATGGCGCCCAGTATCGCACCTACCGCACTTAATGCAACGATGCCTGACACCGTATTCAGCCCGCTCTCAATGGATCGCGCCGCGCCGCTGGCGAAGCCTGATGTGATATCAGCCGGGCCAACGAGCCAGAGATTGCTCGCCAGCGACCAGCAAAAATAGAGGCAGAATATCCAGAAGACCCATAGCGCCAGTTTTCCACCTGCGCTACGCACTGCGAAATCGTCCATAATCTCGTTTTCCTTTTTTGGTCGGGGATGGTGAATAAGAAACGTTCTCACTATTCAGAGTTCTCCCACATCATATCGCCAGAAAATATGAATTAAAGATATATCAACGATATTGATAATTTTAATGCATAAGGACGGCAGGAACCGGAGAGGCTGATATCGACCGTAGCGTTAGCTATCAAATAAGTTATTGATACATAAAGAGATTAAATCCCACCCCTTTTATAGATTTATCGCATTAGTAAAGTCGTAAAAGGAATAAGGTGATCACGCACAGGCTCAGTTTTGCGCTACGCAGAGCCATGCGCTGGCAAATGACTCTACTCCTTCGATGTCAATGTGCCCTGCCGGGCGAGCGCAATCTTCTCAATTTGGCTCATATGTGCACTTCCCCATGTGCATAGCGGAGCAAGACTGTTGGCAAGACTGACGCCAAATTCGGTAAGCGAGTATTCGACTCGGGGAGGAATGGTCTGGTAGTCGACGCGCTGCACAACGCCATCGGCCTGCAACTCCTTCAGCTGCTGAATAAGCATCTTGTCACTGACGCCAGCAACCGCGCGTTTCAGCTCACCATAGCGGCGAGTATCATGCGCCAGGTGAAACAGGATCAAAGGCTTCCACTTACCGCCGATTACGGCCAGCGCTGCGTCCAGACCGCATGTGAATGAGGGTGTCATCGGGTTTCCTTAGGTACTTACCAAAAGGTGCATACTATACCAAAAGTAATTTCCCGTCTAAAGTGCAGCTGTCGGCAAATCACTTAAGGAGAGGCTTATGTCCAGACTCACAGGCAAGACAGCATTAATTACAGGTGGAAGCACGGGGATCGGCCTGGCAAGCGCCATACGCTTCGCAGCAGAGGGGGCCCGCGTCTATATCGCCGGACGTCGCCAGGCCGAGCTCGATAAGGCAATTGCCACGATCGGCCATGGCGCTACGGGCATCCGATGTGATGTCTCAAACCTGGCGGATCTCGACCATCTCTACGCGCGGATCAAGAGCGAAGCAGGCCAACTCGATATCCTCTTCGCTAACGCGGGCTTAGGCACATTCGCTCCGCTGGGCGAGATCAGCGAAGCGGACTTCGACCACATGTTCGGCGTCAACGTAAAGGGCACGCTATTTACGGTGCAGAAGGCGCTTCCGCTGATGCGCGCTGGCGGCTCAATCATCCTGACTGGCTCCACCACTGGCACAAAGGGGACGCCCGCTTTCAGCATCTACAGCGCGACGAAGGCGGCAATCAGGAACTTCGCCAGAAGCTGGGCCCTGGATTTGCAGGGAACGGGTATTCGCGTCAATGTACTCTCACCCGGCGGCACGGAAACCCCGGGGTTGCACGACCTGTTCGGAACCAGCGGACAAGCAGAGGAGATGCTCGCTGGCCTTGCCGCACAAACTCCGCTTGGCCGCATCGGTCGCCCGGAAGAGACGGCTGCGGTCGCCCTGTTTCTGGCAAGCGATGAGAGCAGCTTTATGACAGGCAGTGAAGTCTTCGTCGATGGCGGCATGGCTCAGGTGTGAACAATCCCGGCGCTCCGGTCAGTGCCGGAGTGCCAGGAGGTCAAATCGCAGGTGTTGGTTTACAACAAGAAGAAAATGAGCGCAGCTTTGCCCGGAAAAATGGGAACTTTCGCGCTCGCATTTTTCTGAAAGAATTTTCTCATTGGGATCTGGATCGTTGAAAGCTGTGCAGGTAAGTGCTTGAATAATGGCGGAGAGAGGGGGATTTGAACCCCCGGTAGAGTTGCCCCTACTCCGGTTTTCGAGACCGGTCCGTTCAGCCGCTCCGGCATCTCTCCGTTCAGATGGTTGCCATCATGCCAGGTAATTTGGCATTTTAACAGACCCTGTACCGTTAATTGGGTTCAAGTGGCGAGTTTGCGAGCAAAACGATGATTAAGTGGCCCTGGAAAATCCGGGAGTCTGCCGATGAAGCAGATCTTCCCTGGCAAGATGCGTTAAACGTCCCTCTCCTGGCGAATTTATCGCCCGATGAGCAAAGCAAACTGGTTCAGCTGGCCGACCGTTTTTTGCAGCAAAAGCGCCTGGTGCCGCTGCAGGGATTCGATCTGGATGCGCTGAAAAGCGCGCGTATCAGCCTGCTGTTTTGCCTGCCGGTGCTGGAGCTGGGTCTTGAATGGCTGGATGGCTTTCACGAAGTGCTGATCTACCCTGCCCCTTTTATCGTCGATGATGAGTGGGAGGACGATTTTGGCCTCGTGCATAATCAGCGCATGGTGCATTCCGGGCAGAGCTGGCAGCAGGGTCCTATCGTGCTCAACTGGCTCGACATTCAGGACTCGTTTGACGCCTCCGGTTACAACCTGATTATTCATGAAGTGGCGCACAAGCTTGATATGCGCAACGGCGATCGCGCCAGCGGTATTCCGCTGATCCCCCTGCGTGATGTGGCGGCCTGGGAGCACGATCTGCGCGCCGCCATGGAGAACATTCAGGATGAGATCGATCTGGTCGGCGAAAGCGCTGCCAGCATTGATGCCTATGCCGCCACCGATCCCGCCGAGTGTTTCGCGGTGCTCTCGGAGTATTTCTTCAGCGCACCGGAGCTGTTTGCCCCGCGCTTCCCTGCCCTGTGGCAGCGCTTCTGCCACTTCTATCAGCAGGACCCCTTAAGCCGCCTGCGCGGTCAGCCAGGTAGCCACGGCGAACCGGCGAACCCGGTGCATTAATTGCCGCCCTGGATGTTAATTAGCCAATTGAATCAGCACGTTAAATTTAGTGTTGACACTAAAGTACGGGGTCAGTAGTATTCGCCCCGTTCACACGATTCCTCTGTAGTTCAGTCGGTAGAACGGCGGACTGTTAATCCGTATGTCACTGGTTCGAGTCCAGTCAGAGGAGCCAAATTTAAGAAGCCCGCTTTTTAGCGGGCTTTTTGCTTTTTATTTCCACCCTCCCCCAGCCAAACACGACTTATTAAGCCGCTGTGCCTCTGGCGTTATAAATTTGTAACAAAAGTTTTTTAGACTGCTCTCCATTGCGACGCAAGCCTATGGAAATCACAGGAAAACGATATGAGCAGACCCCTTAAATCGGTGTTCAAGCAAGAGCACAGCGATGAGATCAGTAACCCAAGCCACAACGCCGCGTTTTCAGAGGTCGTCAGCGCGTTTGTGTCACGCCGCCGCTTTCTGCAAATGGGGATGGTCGCCGGCGCGGCGGTCTCTTTCCCCTCTCTGCTGATGCCAGAAAACGCCTTCGCGACGATGAGCAAACCGTCCGCCTTAGCGAAAGCGATGTCGCTCGGCTTCACCAGCATTCCCGTCTCGACCGCCGATAATGTCACGGTGCCGGAAGGCTATATCGCGCGCCCCTTCTATCGCTGGGGCGATGCCGTGGGCTTAAAGGGCAATCTGCCGGAATTCAAACTCGACGCCAGCAACACCACTGATGAGCAGGCAGCGCAGGCCGGTATGCACCATGACGGCATGGCGTGGTTTAGCCTGCCGCAGGGCGAAGAGAACCCGGCGCACGGTCTGCTGGCGCTCAACCATGAGTACATTGATAACGGCATGCTGTTTAAAGACGGTACCGCCAACTGGGATCTCGACAAGGCGCGTAAAGGGCAAAACGCCATGGGCGTGTCGGTCATCGAGGTGAAAAAAGCCGATGCCGGCTGGCAGGTGGTTCGCCCCTCAAGCTTTGCGCGTCGCATTACCGTCAATACGCCGATGCAGCTGAGCGGCCCGGCGCGTCACCAGCCGCTGATGCAAACCGCTGCCGATCCGCAGGGCGAAAAGGTACTGGGCACCATGCAAAACTGCGCCAATGGCCGTACGCCCTGGGGCACCTATCTCACCTGTGAAGAGAACTGGTCGGATATTTTTGTCAAAAAAGCCCCGCTCAATGCACTGGAGAAGCGTTACGGCATCAGCGACAGCGATGAGTCCTATCGCTGGAATGAAGTGGATGAGCGCTTCAGCGTCGACAAAACCCCTAACGAGCCAAACCGCTTTGGCTGGGTGGTAGAGATTGACCCTTACGATCCGACCTCGACGCCGCGCAAACATACCGCTTTAGGCCGCTTCAAGCATGAAGGCGCCGCCGTGACGCTGGCGGCGGATAACCGCGTGGTGGTCTATATGGGCGACGATCAGAAGTTTGAATACATCTATAAATTCATCTCTGATAACAAATATGACCCGAACGATCGCGAGGCGAATATGACGCTGCTGGAGTCAGGCACGCTCTACGTCGCCAAATTCAATGAAGATGGCTCCGGCGACTGGCTGCCGCTGATCTTTGGCGAAAACGGCCTTGACCAAAGCAACGGCTTCGACAACCAGGGCGATCTGCTGATTAAAACCCGCCTTGCTGCCGATAAGGTCGGCGCAACCAAAATGGATCGTCCGGAGTGGATCGCCGTCGATACCCACGCGAAAGGCAGCGTCTACTGCACGCTCACCAACAACTCCGATCGCGGCAAAGAGGGCAAAGCGCCGGTGGATGCAGCCAACCCGCGCGCCAATAACCAGTTCGGCCACATCATGCACTGGCGCGAAGAGAACGCCGATCCGGCGTCAGCGAAATTCAAATGGGATATCCTGGTGCTCGCCGGGCGCACGGACAGTGACGACCCGAAAGTGAAAGGCTCCATGCAGGGTGCGGAGTTCGGCAGCCCGGACGGGCTCTCCTTCGATCATCGCGGCGTGCTCTGGATCCAGACCGATGTCTCCTCCAGCACCATCAATAAAAAAGCCTACGAAGGGATGGGCAATAACCAGATGGTGGCGACCATTCCGGGCAGCAATGACTATCGCCGCTTCCTGACCGGGCCGCGCGGGTGTGAAATTACCGGTATCGCCTTTACGCCGGACAACCGTACGCTGTTTATTAATATCCAGCACCCCGGTGAAGGCGGTGATGACATCACCGATCCGACTAATCCGCACGCCATCTCTAACTGGCCGGATTTTAAAGCCGATGGCCGACCGCGCTCCTCCACGGTGGTGATCACCAAATCCGATGGCGGTATTATCGGGACCTGATATGAGATAAGAAAAAGCCCGCATTGTGCGGGCTTTTTGCGTTTCTGTACCGGGAAAATCGCGGATTATGCGGCTTACTCGTTGCCCCACTCATTGAGGAAGTTGGCAATCTCATCAATGCGGCTCTCTTTGAGACCGGCTTCGCGCGCCATCTCTTGCTGCGCCTCTTCGCTGATCTCTTCATTGTTGGACAAGCGGGTCAGCAGCAGCTGGAAGTAGTGTGCCACCGCGTCACGCTCGGACTCGCTCACCGGCGTCGCGGACTCCGTCGAATACTCATCGGCGATGTCATAAAATTTCAGCGGAATATCGTGGTTCATATGGGGTCCTTAAAAGCAGCAGATAACGTCAAACTTTAAGCAGTTTCACCGTCGCGTCGATATCGATCTCATCTTCCGTAAAGATAAGCGTTGAGCCCTGGAAAGTGGTGATCGCCAGCTTTTTCAGCGTACGCATCTCCCCAGGCTTGATATCGGATTTTGGCCGGATACTGCTCATCAGCACCCCGACCGAGAGCACCGGGCTCTCTTTATCGATACGGGTATCAGCAGGCACGTCTTCGTTGAAGACAACATAGGATTTGATCGAGGTGAGCTTCAGGCGCTCGCCGGCGATAAAAATATACTTGCTGTCGGGCACCACTTTTACCGCATAGGCCGAGAGGCCTTTATTGTTGGTGGTGGGTTCAAACGTCACCGCCGCATCTTTTTTAATCAGCTCTGGGTTGGCGACCTTGATCACATGGAAATAGCGGTTCTCACCGTTCTCATCTTTGATAAACCCAAAACCTTTCTCTTTAAACCAGGTTGTGATTTTTCCGTTCATCGCCTTACCGCCTGTTGACTCGTTGTTCTGTGCTATTTTTGCCGCGCGCAGTGTAAAGCACATTGCCCGCGCAGACCACGCTTTTGGCCCGATATTCTTCCCGGCGCATTACCACATCAGATCGTCAGGCACTTTAAAGTCGGCATACGGATCGTCTTCATCCTGCGCTTCCTGGCTCAGTGCGCTGTTGAGCACAATGCTGTCGGCATCGCGCTGGGCGATTTTATCAGCAACACTTGCGGGAATAATTGCGTACTCCGGCTCGCTGCGGTTTTCCGTCATCAGACGGGCAATCGCCAGACGGCCGCTGATCAGCTGCGCCTGCGTCACCTTATCGACGACGATTTTTTTGATCAGATTGTTGTCGGTGAAGTTGAAGTTGATATCACCTCTGTTGATGGTGATACGGTTCATCTCAATTAACTGTTTCACCTGCGCTTTGTACTCTTTGGCCAGCGCCGCCTGCTTTTGCTGCTCGTTGAGCTGCTTATCGCGCTCAAGCTGCGCCTTTTTATTCTCTTCTACCGCTTCTCTTGCCTCGCGCGCCTGCACGCGGGACTTCTTCGCCGTGCGCTGCACTTTGGCCATCTTTTTGCTGTTGACCAGCCCCGCCTGCAGGAGCTGCTCTTGTAAGGTAAGTTTCGCCATTTTCGCTTCTGAATCCGTTAACAAATTTCCCGGATTATAGCGGGAATTGTTAAGGATATACCAGGCGCAGAGTCAGGTCGTTTAACCCGGTCAGGCAGGAGATCGCTGTAAAAGGGTTTTCTCACGCGGGCTGTCGCTGTAGTCTCAAGGGCGGCCTTAATTTTGCCGCATACAATGTGAGTAATCCTTTCCCTGGTTTTAATAATAAAAAATTGCAAGATGTAAGGAACAGACAGGACAGCTATGGACTCCACACTCATTCCCCCCCGACCCGATGAGCAGACCCCATCCTCCCACCGCGCACGCCGTGCTGCATGGGGCAGCTTTGCGGGCGCCGTGGTCGACTGGTTCGATTTTTTACTCTACGGCATCACCGCCGCGCTGGTGTTTAACAGCGAATTTTTCCCGCAGATCGACCCGGCAATGGGCACGCTTGCCGCTTTTGCTACCTTTGGCGTCGGCTTTCTGTTCCGCCCGCTCGGCGGCATCGTCTTTGGTCATTTTGGCGACCGCTTAGGGCGTAAGCGAATGCTGATGATGACCGTCTGGATGATGGGCATCGCCACCGCCTGCATCGGCATACTCCCCTCTTTCGCCACCATTGGCTGGTGGGCGCCGGTATTGCTGGTGACTCTGCGCGCCATTCAGGGCTTCGCCGTTGGCGGTGAATGGGGCGGCGCGGCGCTGCTGGCGGTTGAGAGCGCCCCGGCCGGTAAGAAAGCCTTTTACAGTAGCGGCATTCAGGTGGGCTATGGCGTCGGCCTGCTGCTCTCTACCGGGCTGGTGTCGCTGATCAGTACGCTGACTACCGATGAGCAGTTCCTGAGCTGGGGCTGGCGTCTGCCGTTCCTGTTCAGCATTGTGCTGGTGCTCGGCGCGCTGTGGGTGCGCAACGGCATGGAAGAGTCCGTCGAGTTCGAACGCGCGCAGGCACAAAAGCCTGCTGAAGCAAAAAAACGCCCGCCGGTGTTTGAAGCGCTGGTCCGCCACCCTGGCGCGTTTCTCAAGATTATTGCCCTGCGGCTGTGCGAGCTGCTTACCATGTATATTGTCACCGCCTTTGCGCTCAACTACTCAACGCAAAACCTGGGCATGCCGCGCGAGCTGTTTCTCAATATCGGGCTGCTGGTGGGCGGCGTCAGCTGCTTTACTATCCCGCTCTTCGCCTGGATGGCGGACCGCTTCGGGCGTCGGCGTATCTATATTACCGGTGCGCTGCTCGGTGCCATGAGCGCCTTCCCCTTCTTTATGGCGCTCGAAGCACGCTCCATTCTCGGCGTGGTGGTCTTCTCTATTCTGCTGGCGAACATCGCCCACGATATGGTGGTCTGCGTCCAGCAGCCGATGTTCACCGAGATGTTTGGCGCAGGTTACCGCTACAGCGGCGCGGGCGTCGGGTATCAGGTCGCAAGCGTGGTCGGCGGTGGCTTTACGCCGTTTATCGCCGCCGCACTGTTAACCTTCTCCGGCGGCGAGTGGCACAGCGTGGCGATCTACCTGATGGCGGGTTGTTTGCTCTCGGCAGCAACGGCGATATTTATCAGGCCGCAGCCGCGCTAAGCCGATAAAAAAGCCTGCGTCTGCGCAGGCTTTTTTTGGCGTTAAATCTGGTAATCAATCGCCGCTTCATCCGGCTCCATCACCTGGCGCTTGATCTCATCCACCGACAACCCGGCATTGCAGAGTTCGATAAAGCGCCAGACATAGTTGCGCTGCAACTGACCGCGCTTCAAGCCCAGCCAGACAGTATTGGCATCGAACAGGTGCCGGGTATCGAGGCGCACCAGTTTCCCCGCTTCATGCTCACCGCTGGACTGCTCCGCCACCAGCCCGACGCCGAGCCCCAGCTCGACATAAGTTTTAATCACATCCGAGTCCTGCGCGCTCAGCACCACGTCGGGAATTAATCCTTTGCGGGAAAAAGCTTCATCAATACGTGAACGGCCGGTAATGCCCTGACGATAGGTGATAAGCGGCCAGCGGCCGATCTCCTCCAGCGTCAGCGGTGAAGCCTGCGCCAGCGGATGATCCTGCGGCACCAGCAGGCTGTGATGCCAGCGGAACCACGGGAAAGCGACCAGCGCGCTGTCGTTGCTTAAGCGCTCACTAGCGATACCGATATCTGCGCCGCCGTTATGCAGTAGGGTTTCAATCTCCTGCGGCGTCCCCTGGATGAGCTCAAGGCGAACCTCAGGAAAGAGCGCGCGGAAGGATTTGATTACCGACGGCAGGCTGTAACGCGCCTGCGTATGGGTAGTCGCGATGGTCAAAACACCGGAAGTGTCATTGGTGAAGAGGTCGGCGAGCCTGCGGACGTTGCTCGCCTCGTTAAGAATGCGCTCGGCAATCACCAGCAGCGCCTTGCCCGGTTCGGTCATGCCCAGCAACCGCTTGCCGCGGCGAATGAAGATCTCAATCCCCAGCTCCTCTTCAAGCTCGCGGATATGTCGACTCACGCCGGACTGCGACGTATACAGCATGTTGGCGACTTCCGTCAGGTTGTAATCCCGCCGCGCCGCCTCACGGATAATTTTAAGTTGCTGGAAGTTCACCCTTCGCTCCTGGCCCATCAATCATGATGTTATTGTTAAAGTCTGCGGCCAGGCAGAACAAATAATAAAAACCAGCAACTTATACTTTTAAGGAATAAAGACTAGCTTGCCAGTTGCAGCTCGCGATTCTCCATCGTCGGACGGCTGACCAGTGACAGCAGAATATCTTTCACCGCCTGCGCCTGTGGCGACATGCTGCCACGGGCAGAGACATTCAGTGACAACGGCAGGCTCATTGACGGCGTAGTTATGCGCGCCATCCAGCCATTCGTGGCGCTGCAAAGCGAGCGCGCGGCGGATTCCGGCAGCACCGTCACCCCCATACCGCTGGCGATTGCTGCCGTCAGCGTGGCAATCGACTCGATCTCACCGATGATCTTCGCCGTCAGGCGGCGCAGCGAGAAGGCTTCATCTACCCGTAAACGCACGGCGCTGTAGTCACGCGGCAGGAAGAGATTGAGTTCCGCTACCGCCGCCAGATCGACGCTCTGCCCCGGGCAATCTCGCGTACCGATCAGGTAGAGATCCTCTTTCAGTAGCGGCAGGCTGTTAATGCCTGCGCCCGGCGCGCGCTCATAGAGCACCGCCATATCAAGCTGGCCGTTTAACAATTTATCGTTAAGCACCGTGCCGCTGTTTTCATGCAGATAGACGGTCACTTCCGGCAACTCCGCGCGCACGGCTTGCAGCAACGGCATGGTCACGGAGGAGGCAGCCGTACCGGGCGCGAGGCCAATCGATACCTGGCCGCGCAGCGTCTGGCCGACGTTATGCACCGCCAGCTGCGCTTGTTCACACTGGCGCAGAATGGTGCGCGCATGGGTATAGAGGATTTTGCCCGCTTCCGTCGGCGTAACGCCGCGCTTGGTGCGGATGAGCAACTGTTGATCCATCTCGCCTTCCAGCGTCGCGACCTGCTGGCTCAGCGCAGGCTGCGCAATATGTAACACTTCAGCGGCCTGCGTCAGGCTGCCAATATCGACGATTTTTACGAAGTACTTCAGGCGTCTTAAGTTCATTTTGCCTCCTGTAAGGATTACCCATGCCAACGCTAAGAGTGATGATGCTGGAAGAGTTGCAATATGCTTGCCACATTTTCTGAGATGAATAAAAGAGGTGTTAAGCGGCTGGATAATAAGCCTTTCTAATCACAGCATGACAAATTCAGGATGAAACAGCGGTTTGCTTATGCCCCATAAGGGGTAATTTGCACCAATGGGGTGCAAAACAGCGCCAAACGCGGCGCAAATGGGCGCGGGATGAACAGATTGCCCAATTTGTCAGCAAACGGTCATCTCATTGCAATCCACCCTTTGACAAGGCCGATGGTCATCGATAATATGCGCCCCGTTCACACGATTCCTCTGTAGTTCAGTCGGTAGAACGGCGGACTGTTAATCCGTATGTCACTGGTTCGAGTCCAGTCAGAGGAGCCAGATTTAGAAAAGCCCGCTTTTAAGCGGGCTTTTTGCTTTTCTGCATCACCCCTCCTGCTCCGGCGGCACGCTCTGTCGGCTTCGGCTCCACGCTTTATAGCGCGCCGGGGACATCCCCGTCACTGCGCTGAACGCCCGTCTGAAGACCGTTTCATCCTGATACCCGCAGGCAAAAGCCACCTGGCTGACGCTGTTGCCGGGCGCCTCAAGCAGGGTAATCGCGCTCTCAATCCTCACGCGGGTGATGAAACTTTTCGGGCTCTCCTGTAGCAGATCGCGCATTTTCCGGTGCAGTGTGCGCGGCGTCATATTGAGCGCGGCGGCAAGTTGTTCAACGGTAATGGCCGGGTTCTGATAGCGCACCAGATGCTCGGCTTTGGTTAATAACGGGTCGACGGAGTTGAGAAAGCCTTTGGGCGCATAGAGCTGCTGGGAGAGCGGCTGGCTGTCGGCAACGGCCATATCCGCCATCAGGCGGGCAATCTCCTTTCCGGCGTGGTTAGCGACAATATGTAGCGTTAAATCTACCCACGACAACGGCCCGCCGGTGGTGATGACATTGCGATCCTCGGCCAGCGCTTTTCCCCACACCGGTTTTGCCCGCGGGTAGCGTTCGCGAAACGTATGAAACAGCCACCAGGTGGTGGTGCAGATCCTGTCGGTCAATAACCCCGCCTCGCCAAGCACAAAGCCTCCCGCGCAGGCACCTGCCACCACGCTTCCCTTGGCATGGCAGCCTTTTACCCACTGCGCGGCCTGCGCAACCGCCTCTGCGTCAATGGGGTGCTTATCCTCATTTAGCTTCATGCCGCTGGCGATAATCAGATCCGGGCGCTCATCAAACGCGCCGTCGCTCTCGATCATTCGCCCTTGCGCATCCGGCACAGCCTTGCCCTCTGCCGTCACGATCTGCGTTTCAAAACGCGCCGTGGTGTGCTGATTTTGCCCGAGAACCTCGTTTGCCAGCCAGAACATATCCGTTAACCCCGCCAGCGCTGAACGCATACTGCCGGGTAATGCCAGAAGTACTACGCGCATACCTCACCTCATCACTCTGTCCGATTTTGCATTATAGATGTCAAATAAGACACTACTCGCCAGCTGCGGATTCTTTCACACTCTTCTCAACTTCTCCTCCACTGATTAAGGCCTGGCAATGTGGCGCAACTTCACGCTGTTAACCATGCGGGTTTTCACCCTGCTGCTGATGACCGTTTTAGCCGCTCAGGCAAAGGAACAGACCATGCCTGATATTGTTCTGGTACACGGCGCGTTTACAGATGGCTCCAGCTGGTCGGCGGTAATGGCGCGGCTGCAGGCGATGGGCTATCACGTCACGGCGGTGCAAAACCCCCTTACCTCACTAAAGGATGATGTCAACGCCACGCGCGCAGTTATTGCCCGCCAGCATGGTGATGTTTTGCTGGTCGGCCACTCGTGGGCGGGCGCGGTGATTAGCGAAGCGGGTAACGATCCGCGCGTCAAAGGGCTGGTCTATCTCTCGGCGCTGGTGCCGGACAGCCACGAGTCTGTCGCGGACTTGCTGACGCGTTTACACGCGCCGATGACGGGCTTATCTGCCGACGAACAGGGGCTGATCTGGCTCGACGACCCGGTACTGTTTCATAAAGTGATGGCAAACGACCTCTCCCGCCAGCGGGCGCAACTGCTTGCCGCCGCACAACAACCGATGGCAGCACGCGCCTTTACCGACTCCCTCACCCATGCTGCCTGGCACGATAAACCATCGTGGTATCTGGTGACCGAAAACGATGCAGCTCTCAACCCTGCCGTGCAGAACGCACTGGCAAAAGCGATCGGCGCGACGCGCGTTTCACTCTACTCCAGCCATCTGTCGATGATCTCCCATGCCGATCGCGTGGCTGACTTTATCGATCGGGCTGCCCGCACTCTTCCCTGAACCAGAGGCTATTGGTTATGAACATCCTGCACATTGATTCGAGCTTTAATCACGCGCACTCCGTCTCGCGCCTGCTCTCCCGGGAGATTGTCGACCGGCTGATGCAAAGCGGGCGTTATGACGAGGTGGTTTATCGTGATGTTGTTGACGACGAGATACGCCATCTGACCGCGCCCATCGCCGCTGGCTTCCGACCGGTGGCAGAGCGCGATCTCGCGGCCGATGTCGCCGTTGAGCATTGTCTCTCCGAGGCGCTGGTCGCGGAGTTTCTGGCAAGCGACCTGATTGTTATCGGCGCGCCGATGTACAACTTCTCCATTCCGAGCCAGCTGAAAGCTTGGCTGGATCGCCTTGCCCAGCCGGGCAAAACCTTCAGTTACACCGCGCAGGGCCCGGTCGGGCTTGCCGGTGATAAGCGGGTGATTATCGCCTCTTCGCGCGGCGGCTTTTACCACGATACCCCGCTCGAGGAGATGGATTTCCAGGAGCGCTACCTCGATGCCTTTTTTGGTTTCCTCGGCATTACCAACGTCGCGTTTGTGCGCGCCGAGGGGATCTCGAAAGGAGATGCGGTGAAAGAGCGTGAAATTCAGCGCGCTATCGCCTCAGTGGCCGATGTCATTAACCCTTAAGGAGCCGCGGATGTTATACGCAGTGACATTACGCTGGATAACTTCGCCTGAGCGGCTGGAGCCGTGGCGCGAGGAGCATAAATCATGGCTGGTGGAAGGCCTTCAGCAAGGCATTGTGATGGTCGCGGGTCCGCTCAGCGACAACTCCGGCGGCTTTATTCTTCTGCAGGCGCAGGATGAGAAACAGATTGAGGCTTATCTCCAGCGCGATCCCTTTATTATCAACGCCCTCGTCTCGGTCGAGCGGGTCGCAGTTGAGCCGGGGCTGCGCGCAGTGGATTTTCCCGCGCAGTGGGCAGCCGCAGCGAAGGCGGTGTAGGGGGCAGGCTTAGGGTAAAGTTTTGCGCCACTTTGCCGATAACTCAGTGCGGCGTTTATTTCGCCGTGCTGAGCGATGTTGCTCGACAACAAAAGGATGATCGACATGGACCCAATTCAGATCGCATCATTAGCCAGCAGCCTTGATTCTTATCAGCTCGATAACCAGGTGAACACCCTGGTGCTGAAAAAGGCGCTGGATACGCAACAAACTATTGCAACGGATCTGATCAAACAGATCCCGCAGTTGCCTTCTAATCCGGCTATCGGTCGTACCATTAATACGACTGCCTGACGGAGTTGCCCGCCTTGTGCGGGCATTTTTCTCTCCCCTCCTCCCTTGCCTCTTCTCCCCGTCCGGCGTAGGCTTAGGCTGATTAAAACCAATCGGTCTAAATTATGGATGGCGATAATATATTGACGCAAAAGCCGCGTCGCGGCCGCCCGCCGCAAAAGGCACGCGACTTTACCGACACTCGCCAGGCGCTGATCCGCTCGGGTCTGGAGGTGCTGACAGAAACCGGCTATCTCGCCGCCGGGATCGATGCGGTAATCAAAAATATCGCCGTACCTAAGGGATCGTTTTACCACTGCTTTAAGAGCAAAGAGGCGTTCGGCATGGCGGTGCTTGAGGCCTACGGTGCCTTCTTCGCCCATAAACTCGACACTTTTCTGCTTAATACGTCACGTACGCCTCTTCAACGGCTGGACGCCTTTGTCCATCACGCCGGTGAAGGAATGGCGAAGTATGATTTCCGCCGCGGATGTCTGGTCGGCAACCTGTTGCAGGAGACGCCGCTGTTACCCGATGCCTTTCCAGCGCAGCTAAAAACCACTCTAATCGACTGGGAGCGCCGCGTGGCAGCGTGCCTGCGCGAGGCGCAAGCGTGCGGCGAGCTGCCGCAACAGGCGTCGCCCGGGGCGCTGGCGAGCCTCTTCTGGTCCGGCTGGGAGGGCGCGGTGATGCGCGCCAAACTCTTTCGCAGCGCGGAGCCGCTCGACCACTTCTGGGCCTTCTTCCGCCAACATATTCAAATAACACCTGCAGAGCCGGCATTACGCCGAAATCCACCCCTCATGACGAGGAAAACGCAGTTATGAAAGCATTAGTTCTGGAACAACATGAGAAACAGACCCTCGCTGCGGTGCAAGAGATCGCCCTGCCGGATCTTGCTGAGGGCGAGGTAAAAGTCGATATCGACTGGTCCTGCCTCAACTACAAAGATGCACTGGCGATCACCGGCAAAGGCAAAATCGTGCGTCAGTTCCCGATGGTGCCGGGCATCGATTTCGCCGGTCGCGTCAGTGAAAGCCGCGATGCGCGCTACACGCCGGGCCAGGCGGTGATCCTCACCGGCTGGGGCGTGGGAGAAAACCATTGGGGCGGCCTGGCAACCCAGGCCTGCGTGAAGGGCGACTGGCTGGTGCCGCTGCCGCAGAGCCTGAGCGCGCGCAATGCGATGATCATCGGTACTGCCGGTTTTACCGCCATGCTCTGCGTTAACGCGCTGCAAGAGGCGGGCGTAAAACCGCAGGATGGCACGGTGCTGGTTACTGGTGCCAGCGGCGGTGTCGGCAGCACGGCGGTGGTCTTGCTGAAAGCGCTGGGCTACAACGTTGCAGCCGTCACAGGGCGCGAATCGACCCACGCGTTCCTGCGCCAACTGGGCGCCGATGAGATCCTGCCAAGAAGTGAGTTTGATGAGACGCGCCCGCTGGAGAAGCAGCTCTGGGCAGGCGCAGTCGATACGGTTGGCAGCAAGGTGCTGGCAAAAGTACTGGCGCAGACCAACTATGGCGGCTGCGTGGCGGCCTGCGGTCTGGCGGGCGGTTTCGATCTGCCGACCAGCGTGATGCCGTTTATTCTGCGCAATGTGCGTCTGCAAGGGGTTGACTCGGTGATGGTGCCTGCTGAAAAGCGCAGCGCCGTCTGGGAGAAGCTGGCGAGCACGCTACCGGAGAGCTATTACCAGCAGGCCGCAACAGAGATCGCGCTCGAACAGGTCCCTGCCACCGCAGCCGAATTCCTCAACAACAATATTCATGGCCGTACGCTGGTCAACATCTACGCGTAACCCGCTTCCGGCGTGCGCTGGCGCGCCGGATCTTTTCTCCCCCCGTTTCTTCCGAATCACTGTCCGGCAACTTTCGTTTCACAAAGTCGTGACATATTATCGGTAGAGCCGTAACGCAGATAAGGAGATAAAAATGACCAACGAGGGTGCAAATCTGACCCCGGAACAGGCGCTGGATCAGCTGGAAGCGCTGTATGACCGCTCCGTCAATGCCCTTCGCGAGGCGATTGGTGTCTATATTGAAAAAGGTGAGCTTCCTGACGTTGAAGCGCGTGAAAAAGGGCTCTTCGTCTACCCACAGTTGTCGGTGAGCTGGAACGGCAGTGCAAGCAAGCCGTCGAAAACCCGCGCTTATGCACGCTTTACCCATGCGGGCCGCTACTCCACCACCATTACCCGCCCGTCGCTGTTTCGCGCCTATCTTATCGAGCAGCTCACGCTGCTGTGCCAGGATTATGGCGCGCAGATCGAGGTTGGCCTGTCGGCCCACGAGATCCCTTATCCTTATGTGATAGACGGTTCAGAGCTGACGCTGGATCGCTCAATGAGCGCCGGCCTAACGCGCTTTTTCCCGACCACTGAGCTGGCGCAGATTGGCGATGAGACGGCAGATGGCCTGTTCCATCCAACCGAGCTCTACCCGCTGTCGCACTTCGACGCCCGCCGCGTCGACTTCTCGCTGGCGCGCCTGCGCCACTACACCGGTACGCAGGTCGAACATTTCCAGCCGTTTGTGCTGTTTACCAACTACACCCGCTATGTGGATGAGTTTGTGCGCTGGGGTTGCAGCCAGATCCTCGATCCCGATAGCCCCTATATCGCCCTCTCCTGCGCGGGCGGCCACTGGATCACCGCCGACACCGAAGCGCCGGAGCAGGCAATCTCCGATCTGGCGTGGAAGAAGCACCAAATGCCCGCCTGGCACTTAGTCACGGCAGACGGTCAGGGCATTACGCTTATCAATATTGGGGTTGGCCCGTCGAATGCGAAAACCATCTGCGATCACCTGGCGGTGCTGCGCCCGGATGTCTGGCTGATGATTGGTCACTGCGGCGGCCTGCGCGAGAGCCAGCAGATTGGTGATTATGTGCTGGCACACGCCTACCTGCGTGATGATCATGTTCTTGATGCAGTCCTGCCGCCGGACATCCCGATTCCGAGCATCGCTGAAGTGCAGCGCGCGCTGTACGACGCCACCAAAGAGGTGAGCGAGATGCCTGGCGAAGAGGTGAAACAGCGGCTGCGCACCGGCACGGTGGTCACCACCGACGATCGCAACTGGGAACTGCGCTACTCCGCTTCAGCGCTGCGCTTTAACCTGAGCCGCGCGGTAGCAATTGATATGGAGAGCGCCACCATTGCCGCGCAGGGTTATCGCTTCCGTGTACCTTACGGTACGCTGCTCTGCGTCTCGGACAAGCCGCTGCACGGTGAGATCAAGCTGCCCGGCCAGGCGAACCGCTTCTACGAAGGGGCGATCTCCGAGCATCTGCAAATCGGTATTCGCGCCATCGACCTGCTGCGCGCCGAAGGCGATCGCCTCCATTCGCGTAAGCTGCGTACCTTTAACGAACCCCCTTTCCGATAAACCTGCCTCCCTCACCGCCGGTTTCGGCTGGCGGTGAAGAGTTATGCCCATCAGAGATGGGGTAAATAATCAGGCAACTGATAACGTTTGATAGTTATCTTCCCACTAATACATAAAAATTTTGTTTAAGCGGTTAAATATGGCAACGATAGGATTCTGGTTGGTCATTTTCTTTTTGGTGTTTTCTGTCGTGATCATCTTTATTGGCGTACGCAATTCAGTAGTTAGCGGGCGCGAGGAAGAAATGATAAAAAATAGAGGTAAAGAGACCACCGCGCTGATCACACATACCGAGCAGAATAAAAACCAGAGTATTGAGGGGGGGTTGCATCTCAACCTTACGCTTGAATTTAGCGCTGATAATCAAGTGAGGGTCACGCAGCGCGAGGTTTTCGTGCGTATGCTCCATCTTGATGAGTTCAGGGCAGGCAAGAGTGTGACGATACGCTATTTAGCAGAAGAGCCAATGAAACTTGTCGTACTGGGTAATTGCATAAACTGAGGAAAAGAGACCACTGGAAATGCAGCATTTCTTCGCCAACTTGAAGCCAGTAGAATGGATGAGCATCCTTTTGAGTATTTCCGTTACACTACTCTTTTGCTGGTGGATCTGTTTTGGTTTTAAAGGCAGGTCGACCAGTATTCTCGCTGGGATTATCTACCTTACACGTCACCGTTGGTCCGGCAAACTTCACTCTACGCAGATCGAGTCCTGGGAAGAGACCAATACATTTTATGAAAATGCCCGGTTCGTCGATCTCTCTTTTTATCTTGATTCGTCACCCAATCGTTATTGCGCCAAGGCTCTGGTCTCCCCGCTCCAGCTACATATTTTGCGGCATGGGTTACCGATCGTGGTTAAAAAGGGAAAATGGAAACTCATTGCCGTGATGCACATCGGTGAGCATGAGAATGCTGGTTAACATTAGGTAAGTAAACAGCTTAAAAGGAATAGCGGTGTTTAAAAACTGGATTACAAATATGTCAGGGTTTGAGATGACCTTTCTTATGATTGGCATTGCAACCCCCATCGTTTTTATCATCGCCATTTTTTATACCTTCCGCGGAAGCACTACCGGAATGAAAACAGCAAAAGTGTTTCTTACCCGCGAGAAGTGGCCGGGAAAACTGCACAACACACGTATTGTTTCCTGGCAGCAAACGAATATGTTCCATGGCAACAACCTCTTTATCGACCTCTTTTTTCATCTCGACAATCCACCGCAAATGCACTCTGCAAAAGCTCTCATTGCCCCCGCACAGCTGCACCTACTCAGAAAAGATCTGCCGATCGTGGTGAAAAAAGGGAAGAAGAACAATATCGCAGTGATGCAGCTTGGCGCATGGGAAGCTGAGCAGGAAACTGAATAATGCGAGAGAAGCGGCTGGAAGGAAGAAAGCAAAAAGCCTGCTCGTAAGCAGGCTTCTTAAATTTGGCTCCTCTGACTGGACTCGAACCAGTGACATACGGATTAACAGTCCGCCGTTCTACCGACTGAACTACAGAGGAATCGTGTGAACGGGGCGAATATTAGCGGTGCCCCCGCGCTATGTCAAAGCCTGATTTCACATTTTGGCGCGTTTGCCGAATTATTCTCCATTCTGTGCAGAAATGGTCCGTTCCGTTGGCGTTTTCTGCGGCTTCGGATACTTCCACAGCCAGCGGCCGCTGACCATTCGCCAGTAGAAAAGCGCGCCGCGCACCGCCCAGTCAAGGAACATTCCCAGCCAGACGCCGACTACGCCCATACCTAACACGATACCAAGCGTATAACCTGCCACGACGCGACATCCCCACATGCCGAGCATCGACACCCACATCGCAAAACGCGCATCGCGAGCGCCTTTCAGCCCGGCGGGCAACACCCACGAGGCCGCCCAGATTGGCATAAATGCGGCGTTAAGCCATAAAAGCACCTTAACGACCTCTTTTACATCCTCTTCATGGGTGTAAAACGCGGCGAACCAGCCAGCAAACGGCGCGGTTCCCCAGGCAATCGCTGTCAGTAACAGCGTTGAGAGCCAGAACACATGGCGCAACTGCCGTTCGGCCTGGGCAATCTGTCCTTTGCCGAGGCGTTTACCGGTAATGATTGTCGAGGCCGACCCCAGCGCGTTACCGGGCAGGTTAATCAACGCCGCCACGGAGAAAGCGATAAAGTTCCCGGCGATGACGTTGGTGCCCATTCCGGCGACAAACATCTGCGTCAACAGCTTGCCGCCGTTAAACAGTACCGATTCAATACTGGCAGGAATACCGATGCCCATCACTTCCCAGATGATATTGAAGTTAAGCTTTTCGAAATAGCTTTTGAGCGGAATGCGCAGGGATGGGTTAAAGCCAATCATCAGCACCCAGATAATCGCCACCGCGCCGATATAGCGCGAAATAGTCAACCCGAGACCGGCACCGGCAAAGCCCATCCCCTGCCAGCCGAAAACACCGTAAATCAGCGCGCTACTGATGATGATGTTGAGAATATTCATGCCGCCGTTTATCAGCAGCGGGATTTTCGTGTTCCCTGCGCCACGCAGCGCGCCGCTGCCAATCAGCGCAATTGCCGCCGCCGGATAGCTCAGCACCGTTAACTCAAGGTAGGTGAGCGCCAGATCTTTCACCGGTTGGGTTGCCGCTCCGGCAATGACATCGATAATTTCACGGCCGAAGTAGTGGATCACCGCCGCCAGCACGATGGCGAACAGCGTCATGATCATCAGCGACTGCCGCGTTGCTGACCTCGCCCGCTCGGCGTCGAGTTTGCCAAGGCTGAAGGCCACCACCACTGTGGTACCGAGATCGATAGCGGCAAAAAAGGCCATCACTACCATGTTAAAGCTATCGGCAAGGCCCACGCCCGCCATCGCCTCTTTGCCCAGCCAGCTCACGAGGAAGGTACTGAGCACACCCATCATTAGCACACAGGTGTTTTCGAGGAAGATCGGCACCGCAAGCGGGGTGATTTCCCGCCAGAAAAGTACACGGTAGCTTTTACGCTTTCTATACCAGGGGGTACGCATGACGGCCTGGCGAAGGGGGGTGACGACGTTCAAAATAGTCCTTGCCGCAAAAGATGAAATTACATTTCAAATGATGGGGGAGAAATGGTGATCCTGCAAAGCAATTCAGCATAAATTGGTGTCAATACATGCAAATCGCTGATGGAATCAGCAGTTGACTCCCCTCCCCTGAAATGGGGTTTGACAAAAGATTTTTCGCCGCTAAGATAAGCCTCCACACGATTCCTCTGTAGTTCAGTCGGTAGAACGGCGGACTGTTAATCCGTATGTCACTGGTTCGAGTCCAGTCAGAGGAGCCACATTTAAGAAGCCCGCTCAGGGAAACCCGAGCGGGCTTTTTGCATTCTGCGCAACCCGGTTAACGTAAGTGCCCATCTATATCGCCGAGCGCCGCAATCTGATCTTCGCGGTAACCTGCATCGCGCAGCGGTTGCAGCACATCAGCCATCAGATCCGGCACATAACCGATTAGCACATCACCCGCATCATGCAGAGTGACCTCATCCAGCGCCGCGGGCAGCAGCAGCGATGCCGCCCTGCCAAGCGGGACGCTGACGCCGTTTGCCTCAACGGTTAGCGGCGCACCAAGGTTAGTGAGAATACGCGCGCTGTTGAAATGAAAACGTTGCGTCTGGCTGAACGACCAGCGCTCCAGCGCAAAATAGGGCCCGGCGCAGCAGAAGAGCCGCGTCAGATTTGGCACTTCGAGCACCAGCCCAGGCTGCGGCTGGCAGCGCAGTTCCGGGCGCAGCTCCTGTAACAGCGCATCGATATTGCGCTCCCACTCCTGCTGGCTCAGGCGCGAGCCATCCTCCATGCGCCACGGCATGGCGTGCTGCTGGATATCCGAGGTCTGCTCGATTTCATAAATCAGCGTGTCGGGGCCGAAACTGTGCAGCATGCCGCCGGGAACGTAAAAGGTATCGCCCGTTTTCACCGGCACGCGGTGCATCACCGCATCGTAATCCTCGGCCAGCAGCGCCGCTTTCAGCCGCGCATTATCAACGCCCTCGCGCACTCCGAGCAGGCAAGTCGCGTCTTCCGCCGCCCACAGAATGTACCAGGCTTCGGTTTTACCGTTAGGCTGCTGCTCAAGAGCCTGCGCGACTTTATCGTTGGCATGCAGATGCACCGGCAGCATTCCGCTGCCGTCGATGAACTTGCTTAGCAGCGGAAAGTACGGGCCGCGCCAGCCGGGTGCCACCATCTCATCCGGGTAGCGCTCCACCAGTTCACGCAGGCTGCAACCTGCATATTCACCGTTAACTACCGAGGCGATCATGCCGTCGACGTCGCTGATCTCCCAGGTTTCCGCGATGCGTGAATCGGGCAGATCCGCTTTGCCCAACTGCTGCTTAATGCGTTGCCCGCCGAAGATATGGGTGGCAACTGGCACACTGAGCGCCAGAGGATAAGCCTTCATCACGTCTCCTTGCCTGTCAGATAACTGCAACGCCACCGGTAACGGCAATGGTCGCACCAGAGATGTAGCTCGCTTCATCGCTGGCGAGCATCACGTAGGATGAGGCGAGTTCAGCGGGCTGGCCCATCCGCGCAAGCGGCACTTCACTACCAAAGCTTTCAACCTGCTCAGGTGGCATGGTCGCTGGGATAAGCGGCGTCCAGATGGGGCCCGGCGCAACGGCGTTTGAACGGATGCCCTTTTCAGCCAGCAGCGCAGCGAGGCTACCGGAGAAGTTAATAATCGCCGCTTTGGTCGCCGAGTAAGCAATCAGTTTCGGCTTCGGCTGATCGGCATTTACCGAGGCCGTGTTGATGATCGACCCACCGGCTGGCATATGCGGTACCGCCGCCTTGCAGATATAGAACATGGCGTAGAGATTGGTTTTCATGGTGCGATCGAATTCGTCGTCGCTTATCTCATCAAGCGACTCGCGCGTCATCTGGTAGGCAGCGTTATTCACCACGATGTCGATCTTGCCGAATTGCTCCACCGTCTGCGCCACAATATTGCGGCAATGTTCAGCATTCGTGATATCGCCCGCAATCAGCACGGCTTTCTGCCCTGCCTTTTCAACCCACTGTGCGGTGTCTTTCGCATCATCATGCTCATCGAGATAGGAGATCACCACGTCTGCGCCCTCGCGAGCATAGGCGATGGCAACCGCCCGGCCAATGCCGGAGTCGCCGCCGGTAATAATGGCGGTTTTACCTTTCAGGCGGCCCGAGCCTTGATAATCTGCTTCACCGTGATCGGGTTTCGGCTCCATCTGTAAAAAGCTGCCGGGCCACTGTTGTTGTTGCGCGTGCTGAGGATTTTGTGGACGGTCTGTCATACCTTATCTCCTTGTGTGGGGAGTGAAACAGCTTGCAAAAGCGAAGCGTTTCACCGCGCGGAAATGACGTTATGTCGTTACCGATAACGCCAATAAGTGTAGCAGCCGTCACAAAATCGCAAGGTTGATAACCCTGTGTAACAGTTTGAGTGGAAAGCATTTCAAGCGAAGCGGGGAGGAATATGGCGTATTACATGAGACAAAACGAGTAATGCGCTGCTTTTTAACGTACCAGGTTAACGCAGAGCGGATAAGGATTTTATCTTTAATAAAATCAATATACTGAAGTAATATTTATCGCTTGCCATTTTCGGTTACGCGGCAAAAAAACGTCCTGCCCGTATGAACGTGGCAGGACGCGCTGGCTTAGTTTCGCCAACCCATGGCGGGCGCAACGTGTTTCAAAATGGATTCAATAACGTGGGCGTTATAGTCAACGCCGAGCTGGTTCGGCACCGTCAGTAACAGTGTGTCCGCTTCGGCAATCGCTTCATCTCGCTTAAGTTGTTCAATCAATTTGTCCGGCTCTGCGGCATAGCTGCGACCGAAAATTGCACGCGTCTTCTCGTCGAGAAAACCGATTTTGTCATCGTCGTCACGGCTGCCGCCAAAGTAGGCGCGATCGCGATCGTTCATCAGGGCAAAGATGCTGCGGCTAACGGAGACGCGCGGTGTGCGCGTATGACCGGCGGCTTTCCACGCCTCACGATAAGCGCGGATCTGCTGCGCCTGCTGAATGTGGAACGGTTCACCCGTTTCGTCATCCTTCAGCGTCGAACTTTGCAGATTCATCCCCAGTTTTGCCGCCCATACCGCGGTGGCATTGGAGCCTGCGCCCCACCAGATGCGCTCGCGCAAGCCTTCTGCGTAAGGCTCCAGGCGCAGCAACCCCGGCGGGTTGGGGAACATCGGTTGCGGGTTGGGCTTAGCAAACCCTTCGCCGCGCAGCGCATCGAGCAGCACTTCGGTGTGACGACGCGCCATGTCAGACTCATTTTCGCCCTCGGCGGGCTGGTAGCCGAAATAGCGCCAGCCATCAATCACCTGCTCCGGCGAACCGCGGCTGATGCCAAGCTGCAAACGCCCACCGGCAATCAGATCCGCCGCGCTGGCGCTCTCCGCCATATAGAGGGGGTTTTCATAACGCATATCGATCACGCCAGTCCCAATTTCGATGCGGCTGGTTTTCGCGCCAACGGCGGCAAGCAGTGGGAATGGCGAGGCGAGCTGACGGGCGAAATGGTGCACCCGGAAGTAAGCGCCATCTGCGCCCAGCTCTTCTGCAGCGACCGCCAGATCGATAGATTGCAGCAGCGCGTCAGCCGCAGAGCGGGTACCGGACTGCGGCGAGGGGGTCCAGTGACCAAATGATAAAAAGCCGATCTTCTTCATGGCGTCGTCCTTTGTTCAGGAAATCGTGAGTGCCTCTACTCTACGCTTTACGCCATAAGAAGAAATAACATTGATTTAACAATAACATTCAAATTAATTGAGCAACTGATCTGTCCGCTTTCACATCCGTTCGATGCCTCGCGCTTCGCTGTTGTTCACTGCTGGCGCGCCGATTTTTACCGGCATACCTGAACGTCTCTCAAGCGCCATCGCCACCAGGCCTGCATCCGCGCCCGCCTCTTTTACGATTCTGTTGAGTACCGGCGTGGCGGGGAGCGGCACTTTTGCTGTCGATTCAAACTCTGCGCGGTTGCGCGACAGCGGCTCGTGCACCTCGACCCAGCTGCTACCGTCCGGCTCGCGGCTCACTTTCACCGGCTCATCGATAATCTGCACGCGGGTGCCGACCGGCACGTTATCAAACAGATATTTAATATCCTGATTGCGCAAGCGGATGCAGCCCTGGCTGACACGCAGACCGATGCCGAAATCCGCATTGGTGCCATGAATGGCATACAGCTTACCGATATAGATGGCGTACAACCCCATCGGGTTATCCGGCCCGGCAGGCACAAAGGCTGGCAGGGTTTTGCCCTCATCGGCATACGCTTTACGAGTATTGGCCGTCGGCGTCCAGGTGGGACCCGCCTGTTTACGCTCAACGGCAGTCACCCAGTTACGCGGCGTTTCGCGTCCGGCCTGGCCGATACCAATCGGCAGGATCTCAACGGTGTTGCTCTCTTTCGGGTAGTAATAGAGCCGCATTTCCGCGACGTTAACAACAATGCCCTCCCGCACGGTATCAGGCAGGATGATCTGCTGCGGGAGCACCAGCTGTGAACCGGCTTTCGGCAAATAGGGGTCGGCGTCGGGATTGGCTTCCAGCATATTACTCAGCCCCTGCCCATATTTCGCGGCGAAGGCTTCCAGCGGAAAGGTGTTGCCCTGCGGCACGGTGATGGTTTGCGGGTTACCCACCAGCCGGCTGCCTTCCGGCGGCAGCGGATAAGTAACCGCCAGCGCAGGCCGGGCCGAGAGTAACAGCAGAGAAGCGCAAAGCAGTGTGACAGGACGCAACATAACCTTTCCTCAGGCGCAGCGGATGTCTGCTAATGATAGTCGGCTTCGCGGGTTCTGCCGTCAGAGCGCGAAACCATAATGGGAGCCGTCGGGCAACTCGATATCGATCCGCAGCTTGCTGCCCGTCGCCTCGACGTAGCGTTTCAGCGTCGATAACTTAATATCCCTACCCTGCTTCTCCATTACAGCCACGGTGGGTTGCTTAAGCCCCAGCTCCTGCGCCATCTCGTTCTGCGTTTTTTGCACGCGCTCACGCAGCTCAGCAAGGTGGATATTAAGCAGCATCTCCTGCGCCAGAGTTTGCGCCTTCGCGACAACCTCAGGTGTTTGCCCGGCAATTAATTGCTCTAGTGTTTTACTCATCGCGTTAACTCCTCTTGTCAATTTTCTGCAGATGCAGCGTAAACTCATGCCGACAATATAGATCGCTTACTATATAGACTCAAAACTATATTGACATTTTGCCTTGATGAAATTGCTTTCGCCTGCCAAAAAAATGCAGCCCGGGAGCGCGCTTCCACACTTTCGATGAAAAACAGCAGAGTGGAAAAAAGGTTGCGAAGCCGCTCAATGAACAACAGCGCTGGACAACAATTGAGCGTAAAAAAACCCCGCCGAAGCGGGGTTTGAAGTAACAAGTTAAACTCTATCCTTTACTGCGGCTGGCGATGATCTCCTCGGCCACATTGCGCGGCGCTTCGGCGTAGTGATGGAACTCCATACTGTAAGTTGCCCGCCCCTGCGACATCGATCGCAGCGTGGTGGCGTAGCCAAACATCTCCGCCAGCGGCACGTCGGCGCGTATGATCTGGCTACCGAAGCGCTCTTCCATCCCTTGCACCATGCCGCGGCGCGAAGAGAGATCGCCCATAATATTCCCCGCGTACTCCTCTGGCGTCTCGACTTCGACATGCATCACCGGTTCAAGGATCGCCGGATCGGCTCTGCGCGCGCCCTCTTTAAAGCCAAAGATCGCCGCCATGCGGAAGGCCATCTCAGAGGAGTCGACATCGTGATAGGAGCCGAAGGTCAGCGTCGCTTTCACATCCACCACCGGGTAACCTGCCAGCACGCCGCTGTTCATCGCTTCGCGCAGCCCCTTTTCCACGGAGGGGATATACTCGCGCGGCACCACGCCGCCTTTGGTCGCGTCTTCAAATACAAAGCCGCTTCCTGCCGCCAGTGGCTCAAGCGTCAGCACCACATGGCCATACTGCCCTTTACCGCCGGACTGACGCACAAACTTGCCCTCAATCTCTTTAACGGTTTTGCGCAGCGTTTCGCGATAGGTGACCTGCGGGCGGCCAATATTCGCCTCCACGCCAAATTCGCGCTTCATACGGTCAACGATGATCTCCAGATGCAGCTCCCCCATCCCGGAGATGATGGTTTGCCCGGACTCCTCATCCGTATGCAGGCGGAACGACGGATCTTCTGCTGCCAGCCTCTGCAGCGCGATACCCATCTTCTCCTGGTCCGCTTTGGTCTTCGGCTCGATAGCGAGCGAGATCACCGGCTCAGGGAACTCCATGCGCTCAAGCGTAATCACCTTGTCCGGATCGCTGAGCGTGTCACCGGTGGTGACATCTTTCAGCCCGACACAGGCGGCAATGTCACCCGCGCGCAGCTCATCCACTTCATGCCGGTCGTTGGCGTGCATCTGCACAATGCGCCCAATGCGCTCTTTTTTGCCTTTCACCGGGTTGTAGACTGCATCGCCTTTTTTCAGCACGCCCGAGTAGACGCGAATAAAGGTCAGCTGGCCGACATAGGGGTCGGTCATCAGTTTGAAGGCGAGCGCCGAGAAGGGCTCATCATCATTCGCATGACGTTCCGCCGGCTGGCCTCTTTCGTCCACGCCCTGAATCGCCGGAATATCCAGCGGTGAAGGCATCAGCTCAACCACTGCGTCGAGCATGCGCTGCACGCCTTTATTCTTGAACGCGCTACCGCACAGCATCGGCTGGATTTCACCGGCGATGGTGCGCTGGCGCAGACCGGCAATAATTTCAGCTTCGTCCAGCTCACCGGTTTCGAGGTATTTATCCATCAATGCCTCGTTCGCTTCCGCTGCCGCAGAGACCATCTTTTCGCGCCACGCTTGCGCAGTTTCCAGTAACTCTTCAGGCACTGGCGCATAACTAAAGGACATACCCTGCGTGGCATCATCCCAGATGATTTCGCGCATTTTGATCAGATCGACCACGCCCGTGAAGTGCTCTTCAGCACCTATCGGAATGACAATCGGCACCGGGTTGGCCTTCAGGCGGTCGATCATCATCTGCACCACGCGGAAGAAGTCTGCGCCGGGGCGGTCCATTTTGTTGACGAACGCGAGGCGCGGAACGTGATACTTATTGGCCTGCCGCCAGACGGTTTCTGACTGCGGCTGCACACCGCCGACCGAGTCGTAGACCATGACTGCGCCGTCCAGCACGCGCATCGAGCGCTCCACTTCGATAGTAAAATCGACGTGCCCGGGGGTATCGATAATATTGATGCGGTGCGGTTCAAAATTACGATCCATACCGGGCCAGAAGCAGCTCACTGCTGCGGAGGTGATGGTAATGCCGCGCTCCTGCTCCTGCGCCATCCAGTCGGTGGTTGCCGCGCCATCGTGTACTTCCCCCAGCTTATGGCTCATCCCGGTGTAAAACAGGATGCGCTCGGTGGTGGTGGTTTTACCGGCATCGATATGCGCGGAGATACCGATGTTGCGATAACGTTCGAGAGGAATGGGTCGGGGCATGATGCGTCCTTAGTCTGTTGACTGTCAGTTGGCGGCCCGGATGAGCCGCAGAGGGTTAACGGCGTTTAGCATATTACAAATGTACGAGTATATTCGAACTATTTTTACTATTCTTTTGATTGGTGAATCCGGGGTAGCGGTCATGGTGTTGGGCAGACAGTTTGCGTATAGTACCGCCGCTGAGTCAGCCGCAGCCCCATCGTTAATACAGGAAAAGTATGATCGCTAACCACCCTGAACGTGAGCAGTTTCGCCTGGAAAATGTGCTTTCTGCGCTCGGCAACCCGCTGCGCCTGGCCATCATCCAGCGCCTGGCCGACGGCAGTGAAATGAGTTGCAACACGCTGCGCCCGCAGGAAGTGGCGAAATCGACCATGACCCATCACTGGCGCGTGCTGCGCGACAGCGGCGTGGTGTGGCAGCGCCCGCAGGGGCGGGAGAATATGATTTCACTGCGCCGCGAGGATCTGGATATCTGTTTCCCGGGCTTGCTGGATACGCTGTTGCAGGTGATGCAGCAGGCAGAGTAAGCGGTGTTTGCCGGATGGCGCTGCGCTTATCCGGCCTACGTAATAGAGGCCGGTTTGTTGCATCTGCGCTGTTGCCGGATGGCGGCATAAATGCCTTATCCGGCCTACGCAAACCGAAAGCATGATATTTTGTAGGCCGGATAAGCGCAGCGCCATCCGGCAACCCCTACTGCGCAGGAGCAACACAATATTGCTGCCCGCCCGCAGCTGCCATCCGGTTTAAGTAAACCATCCAGATGCTGCTACGCGCGCGCCTTCCCCCCTTCGTCGGGTGGAGGAGTGGTCGCGCATAGCGTCGCTAATGTCTGCATCAGGTCTCTCGTTAAGGGCTCAGAGCAGCGCTAACAGGAAGATAACCTCGCCAAGCTCAATCGCCGCGCCGAGGGTGTCGCCGGTCTGCCCGCCGAGGGCGCGCTTAAGCAACCAGCCGAGCAGGTAAATTGACACCATGGTGACCAGCAGCGCCAGCACGCCCTGCGCGCCGAGCAACGCCACGGCTAACAGGGCGGTGATGATTAAGGTGATGAGAGTATCTTTACCGGAAACCTTGCCGATAAACAGATTGCCCAGCCCTTCGTCGCGGGCGTAGCGGTGACCAAACATCAGTAACACCGAGCAGCCGCGTCCGGCTGCACAGGCCGCTGCCAGCGCCGCTATCATCGGCGTATCGCGCAGCTGTAGCTCGCTGAGGAGGAGGATTTTTGCCACCACGACAAACACCAGCGCCAGGCCACCGTGGGTGCCAAGCCGGCTGTCGCGCATGATCTCAAGCATGCGCTCGCGTCGGCGGGCCGAGAAAACGCCATCGCAGGTGTCTGCCAGACCATCGAGATGAAAACCGCCGGTCAGCAGTGCCAGCACCAGCACGCTCAACAGCGCCGCCAGCGGCGCGCCGCACCAGGTGTGTAATAGCATGAAAAGAAGACCGCTCAGGCCGCCGAGCAGCAGGCCGACCAGCGGAAAAGTAGTGATCCCACGCACATAATCCGCCCCATCCAGCCCCTGTACCCAACGGCCCGGCACCGGAATGCGGCTGATAAACGACAATGTGGCGAAGAACAACTTAATCATTTTATTTTCACTCCAATTCCCGAGACTACCAGCCAGACCTTATCGGCGGCCTGCGCCAGCCGCTGATTGATGCGCCCGGCAATATCATGAAAGTGCCGCGCCAGACGGTTTTCCGGCGCGATGTCTATCCAGCGCGGCGCATTTTACCACTCTGCAAACAGAGAAAGGCCTGGTTTTTATGGGTGATAAAGAAAAAAGGAGGAAGAAAAGTGGAAGGGAATGGAGAAAAGAGAAGACGGTGAGAGACGAGGCTCTCACCGCGCAGGCGCTTACTCGGCTTTATGCTCGACCGATTTCAGCTCGCCCATGGTTTTCAGTTTCTTAGAGATTTCGCGGCGCTCTTTCGACAGCTCGGCGTTTTTGATGATGTAGTCATCAACGCGATCTTCGTAGTCGATACGCATGCTGGCAATAATGCCCTGAATGGCTTCAACGCTCATGCCCGGCTTGATGTAGTCGCTGAGGTTGTCCAGCAGCAGAACGCGTTTCTGGTTATCACGGATCTTTTTCTCAACGTCCTGAATTTCGCGCTGCAGCTTGTTTTTGCGACGGAACAGACGCACAAATTCCAGAACGTCCTGGAATGAAGGCTTGGTTGTTTCCATTTTGACACCCCTGATTAATTGAGATTCGGATTCGTTAAGGCCATCACCTGAGAGGCAAACCTACCCAAAGCAGTGGCATATGACAATAAGTTTTCCTGCTGGCTATCATAACCGCAAATATAGCTGAATCGAAACAACCTGGCAGCCCGGGGCGGTTATTAGCCGTTTATTTGCGCAGCGCCCGGCAGATCAAATGCGATAACAGCTCCAGCTGGCGCGCCAGCTCCATACTGAGCCAGACATAACCGTGAATCGAGGTTTCTGTCACCGCGTCACCCTGATGTTCGCCAATTATCTGCCGCAGTTCAGCGACGATATCGTTAAGTTTTTCCGTGTTCGCCAGGATCGGCTGCGGGTTGCCCTCATAGAGCGCGTGGGCGATGGTGAGCAACGTCTGCTGCGTCATCTGCTGCGTCTCTTGCAGCGTGCTGGCGTTAATCATCACAAAGTGGCTGGCGCGCGAACTCCAGTGGGCGTTGATTTGCAGCTCCAGCATGCAGACCATATTGCGGCTGACGGTCTGGATAGCCTCGAAGATCGCTTTCTGAATATGGGTCTCTTTACAGGCGGGCGTAATCAGCCCGCGCATCTTCACCACGTCGTTGAGGATTTTTTGCAGATGTTTTTCCAGCCGTGGCCGCTCCACCAGGTTGCGCGAGAAACCACCCTGGTAGACGCGATTAAAGGCCGTGACGTAGTTCGCCATCTGGATACGCCAGTGCAAAAAGGCGCGCTGCGGCCAGATGCCGGTAAAGAGCATGGCGAGGAGCGAACCGATAATCACATCGCCACCGCGCCACAGCGCCGTATGCATATCGCCGCTTGGCCCACCCACGACGACCGCAAGGGTGATACCAATCAGCAGTGCCTGGTAAGGTTTTTTGCCGAGCGCCAGCCAGCCGCAGAGAAACATGGCGGCGGCGCACCACAACAGCATCAGCGGCAGAGAGTAGAGCTCCAGCTTTAACGCCACCAGCCCCAGCACCGCGCCGAAAATGGTGCCGCCGATACGCTCAAAAGCCCGCGGCACCACGTTGCCCCAGAAGGAGATTGGCCCCATCAGCACCACCAGCGTAATCAACGGCCAGGTGCCTTCCGGGACATTAAGCAGGCGGATGAGTAAAAAGGTGAGGATAAAGGCCAGCGCGATGCGCACACCATGTACGACACGGTAGTGGCGATAAAGTCGAATTTCAAATGGGCTGAGGGATTTGTCGCGACGCACAGCCAGGCTCCGGGTCAAAAAGAAAGGCGCAATTGTAGCGGTATTTTTTCCTGCCAATGCCCTGTCAGGACAAAAAAAGAGGCCGCCAGCATCACTCTCGCGGCCTTTTTTACCCTGCCCGGCTTTAGTGGGCGTTCGGCTCGACGGGGATATACATTTCGATATCCCAGAAACCATCGCCCTTGCCATCGTTCTGGTAGATCTCAAAACAGGGACCGGCACCAATCTGCACCGAGGTGTCACCCAACAGCTCGTCGAAAAAGAGATTCCAGCTGCCTTCAAAATCTTCGTTGTAGACCCGCGCGCTCATCACCGCGTAGTGACCGCCGGGAATGTCGGTGGTGATAACGCCTGCGCTGTTAACAGGCACCTGGAAGTCGCGCTCAACGGTGATGGCGACATCACAGCGCAGCTTTTCCGGCGGCACTTCATCGGGGTTATCGTAATAGACGCTGACCCACTCCAGCGGCTGGATCTGGTTATGCTCGACCCACAGCAGCAACTGCTGGAAGCCCTGCTTCACCTTCTCTTCCCACGGCCCCACCAGATGAAACCCGGCGATACGGCGCTGCTCTGCTTGCTTAACCTTGTAGCCCATCGTGACCTCCTGCGCGTTACTGTTTGTCTGTACAGTATATCTACCCGGCGACCATCAGGCTTGCCGCACGCGTCAATTATGCGAGCAGACTCGCAAGCCTGCCACTCTGCCCGCATGATGGTCACCCTTTGTGGTGCAAGTAGTCGCTCAGTCGGGAGAAGAGCCCGCCTTTGCCAACGCTCTCCAGCGTCACCAGCGGCATTTTGGCAATCACTTTATCGCGGTCATAAAGCTGGATTTCACCGACGCGCTGATGGGCGGCAAGCGGCGCTTCCAGCTCTTTGCTGTCCAGCACATATTTCGCTTTGATGTTTTGCAGCTCCGCTTTCGGCAGCACCAGCCAGCGATCCTCATCGGTGCCGACGGCAATCTGCTCTTTATCGCCGTACCAGACGCGCTCGCTGCCCACTTTTTTGCCGTTACGCAGGATCTCAACCGTGTCGAAGTTCTGCTGGCCCCAGTGCAGCAGCTTGCGCGCCTGCTCTTCGCGCCCTTTCGGGCTGTCCGCGCCCATGATCACCGCGATCAAACGGCGCTGACCATCAACGCTTGAGGCAATCAGGTTAAAGCCCGCGCCGGAGGTGTGACCGGTCTTCAGCCCATCGACGTTCAGGCTTTTATCCCACAGCAGCCCGTTGCGGTTCTGCTGCGTGATGCCGTTCCACGTCAGGCTCTTTTCGCTGTACATGTGATAGAAATCCGGCTCGCCGTGAATAATGGCGCGCGATAACACCGCCAGATCGTAGGCTGAGCTATGCTGCCCCGGCGCATCCAGGCCATGTACCGTTTCAAAGTGGGTGTCACGCAGGTTCAGTTTCTGCACGTAGTCGTTCATCATCGCCACGAACTGCGGCTGCCCGCCGGCAACGTGATCCGCCAGCGCCACGCAGGCGTCGTTCCCGGAATCGACAATCAGCCCACGGCTCAGATCGCGCACCGTCAGGCGATCGCCCGGCTTAAGGAACATCAGGGACGAGCCGGCAAACACCGGGTTGCCCTGCGCCCAGGCATCTTTGCCAACCGTAACCACGTCGTCCGCACTGATGCGATGGCTATCAATGGCGCGATCGACGACGTAGCCGGTCATCAATTTGGTGAGACTCGCCGGATTACGCTGCTGATGCTCATGCCCCGCAGTTAAGATTTGCCCGGTCGTGTAGTCCATCAAAACCCATGATCCGGCCTGCACTGCCGGGGGCTGAGGGGCAAATGGGAGGTCGTCGGCCTGAGCGCAATGGACGCTCACCGCCAACAATGAAGCAGCAAACAAACGGCGTTTCAATGAAATATCCTCAATACTTCGCAAAGGGGCGTCCTTTGTACGGAACTTCGTGTGTCGTTACCTGGCAAAATTGCAAAAAAATGTGACATAAATCATTTTTAAGCCCCTGTTTTTGCGTATGACGCCGTAAGCTGGCACGGTTTTTCTTCGGCACACGGGCGACGATGGTTTACCATAGTCGGCATACTTTCTGACAGGATGAGCTTCTGGTGTCTGATTCCCCGGCAACCCCGACATTTCTTTTTCATGATTACGAGACCTTCGGAACCAGCCCCGCGCTGGATCGCCCGGCGCAGTTCGCCGCGCTGCGCACCGATGCCGATTTCACGACCATCGGCGAGCCGGAAGTCTTCTACTGCAAACCCGCCGATGACTATCTCCCCCAGCCTGAAGCGGTGCTGATCACCGGCATTACCCCGCAGGTGGCGCGCGCCAAAGGTGAAAATGAAGCGGCGTTTGCGAAACGCATTCACGACCTCTTCACCGTGCCGAATACCTGTGTAGTGGGTTACAACAACGTCCGTTTTGACGATGAAGTGACGCGTAATATTTTTTACCGCAACTTCTACGATCCCTACGCCTGGAGCTGGCAAAACCACAACTCCCGCTGGGATCTGCTGGATGTGATGCGCGCCTGCTACGCCCTGCGCCCGGAGGGGATCAACTGGCCGGAGAATGAAGAGGGTCTGCCAAGTTTCCGCCTTGAGCACCTGACCAAAGCGAACGGTATCGAGCACAGCAACGCCCACGACGCGATGGCGGATGTCTATGCCACCATCGCCATGGCGCAGCTGGTGAAAGCGAAGCAGCCGAAGCTGTTTGCCTATCTCTATAGCCATCGCAGTAAGCAGAAGCTGGCGACCTTGATTGATGTGCCGCAGATGAAACCGCTGGTGCATGTCTCTGGTATGTTTGGCGCGGCGCGCGGCAACACCAGTTGGGTTGCGCCGCTGGCCTGGCACCCGGAAAACCGCAACGCGGTGATTATGGTCGATCTGGCGGGCGATATGTCGCCGCTGCTGGAACTGGACGCCGATGCATTGCGTGAGCGCCTCTATACGCCGAAGAGTGAGCTGGGCGATAACGCGGCGGTGCCGGTTAAGCTGGTGCATCTGAATAAGTGCCCGGTGCTGGCACAGGCCAATACGCTGCGGCCAGAAGATGCCGAGCGGCTCGGCATTGACCGTCAGCGCTGTCTCGATAATTTACAGATCCTGCGCGGCCATCCGCAGGTACGCGAAAAAGTGCTGGCGATCTTCGCCGAAGCGGAGCCGTTTGTGCCGTCAGACAATGTCGACGCGCAGATCTACAACGGCTTTTTCAGCGATGCCGACCGCGCCGCGATGAAAATCCTGCTTGAGACCGAGCCGCGCAACTTACCGGCGCTGGATATCACCTTTGCCGACGGGCGCATTGAGAAACTGCTGTTTAACTACCGGGCGCGCAACTTTCCCGGCACGCTCGATGAAGAGGAGCAGCAGCGCTGGCTGGCGCATCGCCGCGAGATCTTTACGCCAGAGTTTTTACAACGCTACGCTGAAGAGTTGCAGGCGCTGTTCCAGCAGTATGAGGGGGACAGTGAGAAACAGGCGCTGTTGAAAGCGCTGTGGCAGTACGCCGAAGAGATTGTCTGAACGTCGCCCTCCCGTGTGCGGGAGGGCCTGCGGCTTACGCCTTCTGGACGGTGATGCTCCAGGCGGCATCACCCACCTGCTGGTAATCCGTAATGGTGTGCCCCTCTTCTGCCGCCCACTGAGGAATCGCTTCCGTCGCCTGGGTGCAGTCGAACTCAATCACCAGTTCATCACCGCTGTGCATCTCTGCCAGCGCCGCTTTTGCTTCAATCAGTGGGAACGGGCACACCTGCGTTACCACATCGAGTTTTTTAACTGCCATAACAGCTCCTGTTTATTTAGGCCACAGCCGCGGCAAGCTTCGCTTTGCGCTGCGGACGAACATATAAAAACCATGACGCGGTCCATACGCCAAGGATCATAAATACCAGGCCGATCCACCCCTGCCAGGTCATCATCGCCGTCATCACCAGACCGTTACCGATGGAGCACCCGCCGGCCATGCTGGCACCGACGCCCATCAACAGCCCGCCAAAGCCACTGCGCAGGGTGGTTTGCGCATCGGCGGCGCGCACACGGAACTCGCGGCTGGCTTTCGCGGCAATGAGCGATCCCATGAAGATCCCCAACACCAGGAAGACACCCCAGTTGAGAATTTTGCTCTGACCGTTGACCAGGAATTGCAGAATGTTGGCAGTCGGCGAGGTGATGCCAAGACCAAACATGCGCCCGGTAGCTTCGCTCAACGGCCACGCCAGCAGCGCAATCAGACCGATCAGCACGGCGGTGACAAACGGGTGCCAGCGCTTCTCAAACAGAATGTGTGCAAGGCCAGTTCTGCGCGGCGGCAGTGAGGCAACTTTCAGCTTCGGTTTGCGCAGCTCTTTGGCAACCAACCACAGGGTTACTGCCACCAGCAGCACAACCAGCGGCCAGACGGAGAGGCCAAAGGTCTCGGCTATCGAGTTATGTTCGGTGCTGTAGGTTTTCAACAGCTGGTTGAGACTCGCTGCGTTCGGCGAGCGCATCACCGCGCTCATCACCATATAGGTAAAGAGCGCAATCCAGCTGCCGATCAACCCTTCCCCGGCGCGATACCAGGTTCCGGTCGCACAGCCGCCTGCGTAGACGATACCGAGCCCGAAAATATAGCCGCCGACCACGGTGCCAAGCCACGGGAAAGTGCCCGCGTCATACTGCACCACGCCCGCCTGAATCAGGGCGAAAACGCCCACGCTCTGGATAGCAATTGCGATCAGCAAGGCATAGAACATGCGATTATTTTTCGCGATATACATGTCGCGAAAGCCGCCGGTAAGGCAGAAACGGCCGCGCTGCATCACAAAGCCGAGCAGCGCGCCGCAGATCAATCCACTTACAATCATTGAGAACATAACGGTAATAGCGTCCGGAAAAACAAGATCGCAAATTATTCACAAGCAGGCGGGCAGGAACCAATAACAAAATGGTCTAGCATAGGGTGTTTTGTTATTAGCGCTGGGCAGGAGAGCGAAGGCAAAAAAAAACCGGAGGCGTGGCCTCCGGTTCTCTTATCTGTCTGAGCAGATCTTACTGGGTGATATCTTCGTACTGCGGCACCGGGTTACGGAAGCTGCGGGTTACGCAGGCCAGGTAAACCAGACCAATACCGCCCCAGATGAGGCCCAGCACCATCGAGCTCTCCTCGAGGTTGACCCACAGCGCACCGACCGTCAGCGCGCCGCAGACCGGCAGCACCAGGTAGTTGAAGTGGTCTTTCAGCGTTTTGTTACGCTTCTCGCGGATCCAGAACTGGGAGATCACCGACAGGTTAACAAAGGTGAAGGCCACCAGCGCGCCGAAGTTAATCAGCGCGGTCGCCGTTACCAGATCGAAGTTAATCGCCAGCAGCGCAATCGCGCCAACCAGCAGCACGTTCCACGCCGGAGTACGCCATTTCGGGTGTACGTAGCCGAAGAAACGGGTCGGGAAGACGCCGTCGCGGCCCATTACATACATCAGACGGGAAACGCCCGCGTGTGCCGCCATACCGGAGGCCAGTACGGTGACGCTTGAGAAAATCAGCACGCCCCACTGGAAGGTTTTACCCGCAACGTAGAGCATGATTTCCGGCTGCGACGCGTCCGGATCTTTAAAGCGCGAGATATCCGGGAAGTAGAGCTGCAGGAAGTAAGAGGCCACGATAAAGACCACGCCGCCCAGCAGTGCGGTGAGGAAGATCGCGCGCGGAATGACGCGCTCAGCGTCTTTGGTCTCTTCAGAAAGGGAAGAGATGCCGTCGAAGCCGAGGAACGAGAAGCAGAGGATCGTCGCACCGGTAATCATCGGCACCACGTGCGCACCTTCAGACCAGAACGGACGAGTGCTGGTCAGCGTGCCTGCGCCTTCGCCGTGCGACACACCGTAGATGATAAGCCCAACGATGACGGCAACGATGCCCATCTGCAGGATCACAATCAGGGTGTTGAAGTTCGCCACGGTCTTAATGCTGCGCAGGTTGGAGATGGTCATAAAGGCCACCAGCGCCACCACGAACAGCCACGACGGAACAGAAGGCACCAGCGCTTCAAAGTAAATTTTCGCCAGCAGAATATTGATCATCGGCATGAACAGGTAGTCCAGCAGCGATGACCAGCCCACCATAAAGCCCACGGCCGGGGAGATGGATTTCTGCGCGTAGGTATAGGCGGAGCCCGCCGACGGGAAACGGCGAACCAGTTTACCGTAGCTCAGGGCAGTAAAGAGAATAGCGACCAGGGCAAACGCGTAGGCGGTTGCCACATGACCATCGGTCAGGCCGGAGACGATACCGAACGTATCGAACAGCGTCATCGGCTGCATATAGGCAAGGCCCATCATTACAACCGGAATCAGCGTAAGCGTCTTACGCAATTCCACGCGAGAGGTTTTTGGAGTAACGTTATGCGACATGGCTAACCCCCATAACGGCGGCGGCCGTCGCAAAAGCAAAATATTGCCCCATTTGTGTTCTTTCCTCAGCGACAACGACTGTCGGTTTTTAAATGTGTATCTATCCGGTACGAAGCCCGGCCTCTTTTATTGAATGACGTTTTGCTTGCAAAAAAATAACCGACGCGTTGAACGTCGGTTAATCTTCTCTATTTTTTGCAGCGGCATATTCTGCACCAGGTTGAAGCACAATGACAATACAATGCAGGCCGCCATAGAAATTAATGATGGCTAACCGTTTGATTTTTAAACGGCTGCTCGATCATTAATCCTTCTAATCGCATTTTTTGCTAAAAAACTCTACTCCAGAGGCATCTGCATCGGGTCGGGGTAGAGATATTCAAAGCCTAGCTCAGAACAGATGCGGCTGCCATCAACGACTTTGCCGCGCTTTTCCGCCGGCGAATCGGTAAAGGTTGGCGCTTCCAGACCCAGCTTGCGCGCCATCGCCGGATAGAAGGTTTCGCGCGTCGGATGCGCGGGCGCACAGATATTATAGATGTGCCCGCCTTTCGGCGACTGCAGCAGCAGCGTAATGGCGGCAACCACATCTTCGAGATGCACGAGGTTAACGCCAAGCTGACCGTCCGGCGCGGTTTTACCGGCGAAGAAGCGCCCCGGGTGGCGGGCGGGGCCCACTAATCCTGCCAGACGCAGAATGTCGACCTGGGTCCCGGGCAAATTATGCAGCCAGTCCTCCAGCTCTTTCAGCACCCGCCCGCTGGCGGTCACCGGCTGGCGCGGCGTGGTCTCTTTCACAGTACCTGGCGCATCGCCATAGACCGAGGTCGAACTGGTAAAAAGGATACGTGGAATGCGGTGCGCCAGCGCGCTGTCAACAATCTCCTGCATCGCCTGCACATAGAAGTCATCGCCGGGGCCGCTGCGCCGGGCAGGGAGCGTGATCACCAGCGCGTCAACATTCATCAGCGCATCAAGATCGTCTGCGTCACAGACCAGTTCAGGGTCGAGCTTAAGCAGATAGCTTTCTATACCGCACATGCGCGCTGCCTCGACGCCATCTTCCGTGGTCTTACTCCCGGTCACGTGCCAGCCTCGCGCCATTAATGAGAGCGCCAGCGGCATCCCCAACCAGCCTAACCCGACAATTGCGACTTTTTTCATGCCTCTCCCCTGCTTACAACCTGCGAATACCCTTAGGCTACGCCAGCGCTCTGTCAGTGACAATTCACAGAACGTATATGAAATGATTTAATCATAAAAAAAGCCCTTGCCTTCATCGACCAAACTGGTTTACGGTAATTGCCAACATATGAATAAGCATTCATCGAGAATTTTATGAACCGCGTTCCATCTAAACACCACCATCATCACCATCACCCTGACTAGTCTTTCAGGCGATGTGTGCTGGAAGAGAGTCAGATCTTCCAGTGGTGCATGAACGCAAGAGAGCCCCCGGAAGATCATCTTCCGGGGGCTTTTTTTTTGAACAAATTTTTGCAGGATTACAGAGGACAACAGAATGTTAGATAACTCGCGTTTACGCATAGCTATTCAGAAATCCGGCCGTCTTAGTGACGATTCACGCGAACTGCTGGCCCGCTGCGGTATCAAGATCAACCTGCACACCCAGCGCTTAATCGCCCTCGCGGAAAATATGCCCATCGATATTCTGCGTGTACGCGATGACGATATTCCGGGTCTGGTAATGGATGGCGTGGTCGACCTCGGCATTATTGGCGAGAACGTTTTAGAAGAAGAGCTGCTGACCCGCCGCGCGCAGGGCGAAGATCCGCGCTACTTCACCCTGCGCCGCCTCGATTTCGGCGGCTGCCGCCTGTCGCTGGCCACGGCGGTGGATGAAGCCTGGGATGGTCCGCTGTCGCTCAACGGCAAACGCATTGCCACCTCCTACCCTCACCTGCTGAAACGCTATCTCGATCAGAAAGGCGTGTCCTTCAAATCCTGCCTGCTGAATGGCTCCGTCGAAGTGGCTCCGCGCGCCGGTCTGGCAGATGCGATTTGCGATCTCGTCTCCACCGGCGCAACGCTGGAAGCGAACGGTCTGCGCGAAGTCGAGGTGATCTACCGCTCGAAAGCCTGCCTGATCCAACGCGACGGCGAGATGCCGGAGGCTAAACAGCAGTTGATCGACAAACTGCTGACCCGTATTCAGGGCGTCATCCAGGCACGCGAGTCGAAATACATCATGATGCACGCGCCGAGCGAGCGTCTGGACGAAGTGATCGCCCTGCTGCCGGGCGCAGAACGCCCAACTATCCTGCCGCTGGCAGGCGATCAGCAGCGCGTGGCGATGCACATGGTCAGCAGCGAAACGCTCTTCTGGGAGACCATGGAGAAGCTGAAAGCGCTGGGCGCCAGCTCCATCCTGGTGCTGCCGATTGAGAAGATGATGGAGTAAGGCCCCGCGTAGTGCGGCCTGCGGTCCCGTTCGCCAGATAAGGAAAAAGAGAATGAGCTTTAACACCATCATCGACTGGAACAGCTGTAGTGAAGAGGAGCAGCGCGCTCTGCTGCTGCGCCCGGCGATCTCCGCCTCTGAAAGCATTACCCGTACGGTCGCGGAAATTATTGAAGCGGTGCGCACAGGCGGGGATGACGCCCTGCGCGCCTTTAGCGCGAAGTTCGACAAAACCCAGGTCGACGCGCTGCAAGTGACCACGCAACAGATTGAAGAAGCCAGCGCCCGCCTGGGTGACGAGATCAAACAGGCGATGGCGGTAGCGGTGAAGAACATCGACACCTTCCACACCGCGCAGATCCTGCCAACCGTGGATGTGGAAACGCTGCCTGGCGTGCGCTGCCAGCAGGTGACCCGCCCGATTGATTCAGTTGGGCTCTATATTCCCGGTGGCTCCGCGCCGCTCTTCTCGACGGTATTAATGCTGGCGACCCCGGCGCGTATCGCCGGTTGCCGCAAAGTGGTGCTCTGCTCACCGCCGCCCATTGCCGATGAAATTCTCTACGCGGCGCAGCTGTGTGGTGTGCAGGCGGTCTATCAGGTCGGCGGCGCGCAGGCGATTGCCGCTCTCGCTCTTGGCACTGAATCAGTGCCAAAAGTGGATAAGATTTTTGGCCCAGGTAACGCCTTCGTCACCGAAGCGAAACGCCAGGTAAGCCAGCGCCTCGATGGCGCAGCAATCGATATGCCGGCCGGCCCCTCCGAAGTGCTGGTGATTGCCGATAGCGGCGCAACACCGGATTTCGTCGCCTCCGATCTGCTGTCGCAGGCGGAGCACGGCCCCGATTCGCAGGTGATCCTGCTGACTCCCGATAGCGAGATGGCCTCACGCGTGGCGCAGGCCGTTGAACGCCAGCTCGCGGATCTGCCGCGTGCGGAGACAGCACGTCAGGCGCTTGCTGCCAGCCGCCTGATTGTGGCGCGGGATCTGGCGCAGTGCGTGGATATCTCCAACCAGTATGGCCCGGAGCACCTGATTATTCAGACCCGCGACGCGCGTGCGCTGGTGGAGAGTATTACCAGCGCCGGTTCGGTGTTCCTCGGTGACTGGTCGCCAGAGTCGGCGGGGGATTACGCCTCCGGCACTAACCACGTGCTGCCGACCTATGGTTACACCGCAACCTATTCCAGCCTCGGGCTGGCAGATTTCCAGAAACGCATGACGGTGCAGGAGCTTTCGCGCGAAGGGTTTGCGCAGCTTGCCAGCACCATCGAGACGCTGGCGGCGGCTGAACGCCTGACCGCGCACAAAAACGCCGTTACCCTGCGCGTCAAGGCGCTGAAGGAGCAAGCATGAGCATTGAAGAGCTGGCGCGTAAAAATGTCCGCGAACTGACCCCCTACCAGTCGGCGCGCCGCCTTGGCGGCAAAGGTGATGTCTGGCTGAACGCCAACGAGTTCCCGACGGCAGTGCCGTTCGATTTAACGCAAAACGCACTCAACCGCTATCCGGAGTGCCAGCCGAAAGCGGTGATTGATAACTACGCCCAATATGCGGGCGTGAAGCCGGAGCAGGTGCTGGTAAGCCGCGGCGCTGATGAGGGGATTGAACTGCTGATCCGCGCCTTCTGCGAGCCGGGCCAGGATGCGGTGCTCTTCTGCCCGCCGACCTACGGCATGTACAGCGTCAGTGCCGAAACCTTCGGCGTCGAGTATCGCACCGTGCTGGCCCGTGAAAACTGGCAGCTGGATCTGCAGGGCATCGCCGATAAACTGGATGGCGTGAAGCTGGTCTATGTGTGCAGCCCCAACAACCCGACCGGGCAGATTATCAATCCGCAGGATCTGCGCACCCTGCTGGAGATGACCCGCGGTAAAGCGCTGGTTATCGCCGATGAAGCCTATATTGAGTTCTGCCCGCAGGCGACGCTCGCCGGCTGGCTGAGTGAATATCCGCACCTGGTTATCCTGCGCACTTTATCAAAAGCCTTTGCGCTGGCGGGGCTGCGCTGCGGCTTTACCCTCGCCAATGAAGAGGTGATCGCCCTGCTGATGAAAGTGATTGCCCCCTACCCGCTCTCCACGCCGGTGGCCGATATTGCCGCGCAGGCACTCAGCCCGCAGGGCGTGGCGGCGATGCGTGAGCGCGTGGCGCAGATCGTTGCCGAACGAGCCTACTTAGTCAACGCATTGCGTGATATTCCCTGCGTTGAGCAGGTGTTCGACTCCGAAACCAACTATATTCTTGTGCGCATGACCGCCTCGAGTGCGGTGTTTAAATCGCTGTGGGATCAGGGCATTATCCTGAGAGACCAGAACAAGCAACCCTCTTTAAGCGGCTGTCTGCGTATCACTATTGGTACCCGTGAAGAGAGCCAGCGCGTCATTGACGCTTTACGTGCGGAGCAAGTATGAGCCAGAAGTACCTGTTTATTGATCGTGACGGAACACTGATTTCCGAGCCGCCCACCGATTTTCAGGTGGACCGATTTGACAAGCTGGCCTTCGAGCCGCAGGTGATCCCGGTGCTGCTCAAGCTGCAGGCGGCGGGCTATAAACTGGTGATGATCACCAATCAGGATGGTCTTGGCACCAGCAGCTTGCCGCAGGCGGATTTTGACGGCCCGCACAACCTGATGATGCAAGTATTCGAATCCCAGGGCGTGGCGTTCGAAGAGGTGCTGATCTGCCCGCACCTGCCGGCCGATAACTGCGACTGCCGCAAACCGAAAGTGAAACTGGTCGAGCGCTGGCTTGAAGAGGGCGCGCTGGATCGCGCTAACAGCTACGTGATTGGCGATCGCGCCACTGACATTGAGCTGGCTGACAATATGGCGATTGGCGGCCTGCGCTACAATCGTGAAACCCTGAACTGGGCGATGATTGGCGAGCAACTGACCCGCCGCGACCGGTACGCCCACGTTGTGCGTAACACCAAAGAGACGCAGATTGAGGTCAAGGTGTGGCTCGACCGCGAAGGCGGCAGCAAGATCAACACCGGCGTCGGCTTCTTTGACCATATGCTCGATCAGATCGCAACCCACGGCGGTTTTCGCATGGAGATTGCGGTGAAAGGCGATCTCTATATCGACGATCACCACACCGTTGAAGATACCGGCCTGGCGCTGGGCGAAGCGCTGAAGCTGGCGCTCGGCGATAAGCGTGGCATTAACCGTTTCGGCTTTGTGCTGCCGATGGATGAGTGCCTGGCGCGCTGCGCGATGGATATTTCCGGCCGCCCGCATCTGGAGTATAAAGCGGAGTTCACCTATCAGCGCGTTGGCGATCTGAGCACCGAAATGGTGGAGCACTTCTTCCGTTCGCTCTCTTACACCATGGCGCTGACCCTGCACCTGAAGACCAAGGGCAAGAACGATCACCACCGCGTCGAGAGCTTGTTCAAGGCCTTTGGCCGAACGCTGCGCCAGGCGATCCGCGTTGAGGGCGATACCCTTCCCTCTTCAAAAGGAGTGCTGTGATGAATGTGGTGATCCTCGATACCGGCTGCGCCAACCTTCACTCGGTGCAGTCCGCCATTATGCGCCACGGCTATGAACCACAAGTGAGCCGCGACCCCGATGTGGTGCTGCGCGCAGATAAACTCTTTCTGCCGGGTGTCGGCACCGCGCAGGCGGCAATGGATCAGCTGCGCGAGCGCGAGCTGATTGAGCTGGTCAAAGCCTGCACGCAACCGGTGCTGGGCATCTGTCTCGGTATGCAGTTGCTCGGGCGTTTCAGCGAAGAGAATGGCGGCGTCGACCTGCTGGGCATTATTGACGAAGCGGTGCCGAAAATGAACGATGCCGGGCTGCCGCTGCCGCACATGGGCTGGAACCAGGTCTACCCGAAAGCGGGCCATCGCCTGTTCCAGGGCATTGAGGATGGCGCCTACTTCTACTTTGTTCACAGCTACGCAATGCCGGTGAATGCCAGCACCATCGCCCGCTGTGACTATGGCGAACCGTTTACCGCCGCCGTACAGAGCGACAACTTCTACGGCGTGCAGTTTCACCCTGAGCGCTCCGGGCGCGCCGGCGCGCAGCTGCTGAAAAACTTTCTGGAGATGTGATGATCATTCCCGCTTTAGATTTGATTGATGGCAGCGTGGTGCGCCTGCATCAGGGCGATTACGCCCAGCAGCGCGACTATGGCAGCGATCCGCTACCGCGTTTGCAAGCGTATGCCGCCGAGGGCGCGAAGCTGTTACACCTGGTTGATTTAACCGGTGCGAAAGATCCGGCGCGCCGCCAGATCCCGTTACTGAAAACGCTGGTGACGGGCGTTACTGTGCCGGTGCAGGTGGGTGGCGGCGTGCGCAGCGAAGAGGATGTTGCCGCCCTGCTCGATGCGGGCGTGGCGCGGGTAGTGATTGGCTCGACGGCGGTGAAATCACCCGGGATGGTCAAGGGCTGGTTTACCCGTTTTGGCGCCGATAAGCTGGTGCTGGCGCTGGATGTGCGCATTGATGAGCAAGGCACAAAGCAGGTAGCGATCAGCGGCTGGCAGGAGAACTCCGGCGTGACGCTGGAAGCGCTGGTCGAGATCTATCTCGCCGTCGGCCTGCGTCATGTGCTGTGCACGGATATCTCTCGCGACGGCACGCTGGCAGGCTCGAATGTGTCGCTGTACCAAGAGATCTGCGCCCGCTGGCCGCAGGTGGCGTTTCAATCCTCCGGTGGCATTGGCGACATTAACGATATCGCTGCGCTGCGCGGGACAGGCGTGGGCGGCGTGATTGTCGGCCGTGCACTGCTGGAAGGTAAATTTACGGTGAAGGAGGCCATTCAATGCTGGCAAAACGGATAATCCCTTGTCTCGATGTGCGTGATGGCCAGGTGGTGAAAGGCGTGCAGTTTCGCAACCATGAAATCATCGGCGACATTGTGCCGCTGGCAAAACGCTACGCCGAGGAAGGCGCAGATGAGCTGGTGTTTTACGATATCACCGCCTCCAGCGATGGCCGCGTGGTGGATAAGAGCTGGGTGACGCGCGTGGCGGAGGTGATTGATATCCCCTTCTGCGTGGCGGGCGGCATTAAATCGGTTGAAGATGCGGCGCAGATCCTCTCCTTTGGCGCGGACAAGATCTCCATCAACTCACCGGCATTAGCCGACCCTGAGCTAATTACCCGGCTCGCGGACCGCTTTGGCGTGCAGTGCATTGTGGTCGGGATTGATACCTGGTTTGATGCCGCAACCGGCAAGTATCACGTGAATCAATATACCGGCGATGAGAGCCGCACCCGTGTGACGCAGTGGGAAACCCTCGACTGGGTGCAAGAGGTGCAGAAGCGCGGTGCCGGTGAAATTGTGCTGAATATGATGAACCAGGATGGCGTGCGTAATGGCTACGACCTTGAGCAACTGAAAAAAGTGCGCGAGGTGTGTAATGTGCCTCTGATCGCCTCCGGCGGTGCCGGCACGATGGAACACTTCCTTGAAGCTTTCCGCGACGCCGATGTCGACGGCGCGCTGGCCGCCTCGGTGTTCCACAAACAGATTATCAATATTGGTGAATTAAAAGCGTACCTGGCAGGCCAGGGCGTGGAGATCAGGGTATGTTAACAGAGCAACAACTCTCCCAACTGGATTGGGAAAAAACCGACGGACTGCTGCCCGCCGTGGTGCAACATGCAGTCTCCGGCGAAGTGCTGATGCTGGGCTATATGAACAAAGAGGCGCTGGCGAAAACGCTGGAGAGCGGCAAAGTAACCTTCTTCTCGCGCACCAAAGGCCGCCTGTGGACCAAAGGCGAAACCTCCGGGCACTTCCTCAATGTGGTGAAGATAGCCCCTGATTGCGATAACGATACGCTGCTGGTGCTGGTAAACCCGATTGGCCCCACCTGCCATAAAGGCACCTCCAGTTGTTTTGGCGACACCAGCCACCAGTGGCTGTTCCTCTATCAGCTGGAAACGCTGCTGGCTGAGCGTAAGAGTGCCGATCCGGCAAGTTCTTATACCGCCAAACTTTATGCCAGCGGCACGAAGCGTATTGCGCAGAAGGTTGGCGAAGAAGGTGTAGAGACGGCGCTGGCGGCAACGGTGAACGACCGCGAAGAGCTGACTAACGAGGCATCGGATCTGATGTATCACCTGCTGGTGCTGCTACAGGATCAACAACTCGATTTAACCACCGTGATTGAGAACCTACGCGCGCGGCATCAATAAGCTGTGGACATAAAAAAACCGGGCAGTGCCCGGTTTTTCTTTTTACGCTTTCGGTTGGTAGCTTCGCAGCGCGTTTCGCGTCAGGACGAAGGCTGAGCCAATGATACCGCCGAGAAGAATAGCCAGAATCATTGTCAGTGTGCGACGCGGGCTGTCACGCTTAATGGGCAACGTGGGTTTCATCACGTAGCGATAGCTGTGAATCGTGCCCGGTTTGATCTCAATTGTCTTTAGATCCAGCAGGTTTTGCCGGGTTCTGTAGTAATCGTCTGAGAAGACCAGCGGACGCGACGATTCATTTTTAATCATCGATTCCAGCGCGGCGCTGCCGAGCAGGAACATGGTATCCTGCGAGACGTTTTCCGTCTGCTGCACCTGCGGCGAGCGGACTTCCGCCTCTTTTGCCACCGACAGTGCCTGCATAATCTGCTTGATACGCAGATCTTTTTGCTCCTGTGCCACTTTTTCCTGGGTGGTCAGGGACTCAACCAGATCGTCGGTGCGGGATTTAATATTGATCTCAAGATCATCAACCAACTCTTTCGCGATAAGCTCATCAACCTGCTGGATATATTCGGCCAGTTTCTGCTGGGATTCTCTTGCACTTGAACCTTGATAGGTCACTTTCAACGGCAGCGGTTGCCCCTGAACTGCAGTGTTAATGGTGAGTTTTTCGGGGAGATTCTGATTGTCAAGAGTTTCCGATAGCGCTGAAAAAGCAGAGTTGAAGCGCCCGATAACCCGTTGTTGAATACCGCTGATATCGAAGTGATTGTCATTGGTGAGAATACTCATTGCGCTGGTGTAATCGACAATCTGACCAGCATCAGGCGCACTGATAACCGCAACGGAGGTCCATTTCTCTTTCGCCAGCATCAGGTAGATACCAGCAATAATTAAAGTTAATGCGACAAAGAGAGCAACAATCCATTTCCCACGCCAGATTTGCATCAGCACATCAATCAAATCAATCTGCTCGGCCCCGTTCTTTTGTCCTGAAGGCCGATTATTCTTTTCGTCTGTCATAGCTACCCTAGATAAGAAGCGCCGAAAAATAGAGTGATAAAGCGCGAGTTTAGCGGTTCGCTCTTTTTTTGCTATAGGATTCCGTGTAAATAAATGTTAGCGAACACTATTTAGGCATATCCGCAGATTTAGCACCCTAAATCCTGGTAACTGCACAACACTAATGCAAACCAGAATAACAACAAACGGCCCATTTGGGCCGTTTGGTTTGTTCAGGCTCGTGCTTAATCGTTGTTGAATAAGTCACGGGTATAGACTTTATCTTCCACGTCAGCCAGTTCGCGCGCCATGCGGTTGGAGACAATTACATCCGCCTCTTGTTTGAACGCTTCAAGATCGCGCACCACGCGGGAGTGGAAGAACTCATCTTCCTGCATCACAGGCTCATAGACGATGACCTGTACGCCCTTCGCTTTAATGCGCTTCATAATGCCCTGAATCGACGACGCGCGGAAGTTGTCCGAACCGCTCTTCATCACCAGACGATAGATACCGACCACTTTCGGTTTGCGCGCCAGGATGGAGTCAGCAATGAAGTCTTTGCGCGTACGGTTAGCATCAACAATGGCCGAAATGATGTTGTTCGGCACCGACTGATAGTTCGCCAGCAGCTGCTTGGTATCTTTCGGCAGACAATAACCGCCGTAACCAAAGGAGGGGTTGTTGTAATGGTTGCCGATGCGTGGATCGAGGCAGACGCCTTCAATGATCTGCCGCGTGTTCAGCCCCAGGCTTTCGGCATAACTGTCCAGCTCGTTAAAGTAGGCAACGCGCATTGCCAGATAGGTGTTGGCAAACAGCTTTATCGCTTCTGCTTCGGTGGAGTCCGTAAACAGTACTGGAATATCTTCTTTAATAGCGCCTTCCTGCAGCAGCGCCGCAAAGCGCTCGGCGCGTTCTGAACGCTCGCCAATCACGATACGTGACGGATGCAGGTTGTCATACAGCGCTCTGCCTTCACGCAGGAATTCTGGCGAGAAGATGACATTATCAATGCCAAATTTCTCTTTGATCGACTGGGTAAAGCCTACCGGGATAGTCGATTTGATAATCATCACCGCCTGGGGATTGATGGCGTGAACATCGCGGATCACCGACTCTACGCTGCTGGTATTGAAGTAGTTGGATTTCGGATCGTAATCGGTCGGCGTAGCGATAATGACGTAATCAGCATTGCGGTAGGCGTCATGTTTATCCGTCGTTGCGCGGAAATTGAGCGGCTTAGTCTGTAAATACTCCTCAATCTCTTTATCCACGATCGGAGAAATTTTCTCATTAAGCATATCCACTTTGGACTGCACAATATCGAGCGCGACGACCTCATGGTTCTGCGCAATTAGGATGCCGTTTGATAACCCAACGTAACCTGTTCCGGAGATTGTTATTTTCATTCGATAAGCAACTTTTGTCAGTGTATGAAAACGGTGGTGGCGATCCCATCGCCACCGCTTTATATCAATAACTGTTGGGGTTTTTACCTCTTCCGTTGAGAGAGTGTCAATAAGACAAACAGCGGCTGCAAAGCGCGCCCTGCCTGAGTTTGCCTGGCTTTATTCTTAAAAATAAACGCCCGATCCCCGTAATTATCGCGGTTTCGATGAAAAAAAAGCCCGGTTTTGACAACCGGGCTTGTATTCAGCTAATGGATGATTATCAGATTAATCCAGCCATTCCGTATGGAATACGCCGTCTTTATCCGTGCGCTTGTAAGTATGTGCGCCGAAGTAGTCACGCTGCGCCTGAATCAGGTTCGCTGGCAGCACCGCAGAGCGGTAGCTGTCATAGTAAGCGACTGCCGCGGAGAAGGTCGGAACCGGAATACCGTTCTGTACCGCATAGGCGACGACATCACGCAGCGCCTGCTGGTAATCATCAGCGATCTGCTTGAAGTAAGGGGCCAGCAGCAGGTTAGCGATAGCCGGATTTTCTGCATAAGCATCAGTGATTTTCTGCAGGAACTGGGCGCGAATGATGCAGCCCGCGCGGAAGATCTTCGCGATTTCGCCGTAGTCCAGATCCCAGTTGTGCTCGTCAGAGGCGGCACGCAGCTGAGAGAAGCCCTGTGCGTAGGAGACGATTTTGCCCAGATAGAGCGCGCGACGCACTTTCTCAATGAATTCTGCTTTATCGCCAGCCGGTTTAGCCTGCGGGCCGGAGAGCACTTTAGAAGCCGCAACACGCTGCTCTTTCAGCGAGGAGATGTAACGTGCGAATACTGATTCAGTAATCAGTGACAGCGGTTCACCGAGATCCAGCGAGCTCTGGCTGGTCCATTTACCGGTACCCTTGTTCGCCGCTTCATCAAGGATCACATCAACCAGGTAAGTGCCCTCTTCATCTTTCTTAGTGAAGATATCTTTGGTGATGTCGATCAGGTAGCTGCTCAGCTCGCCTGCATTCCACTCGCTGAAGGTTTGCGCCAGCTCGTCGTTAGAGAGGTTCAGGCCCCCTTTCAGCAGAGCATAAGCTTCTGCGATAAGCTGCATATCGCCATATTCGATACCGTTGTGCACCATTTTGACATAGTGTCCGGCACCGTCAGGACCAATATAGGTGACGCACGGTTCGCCATCTTCAGCTACCGCAGCGATCTTGGTCAGAATCGGCGCAACCAGCTCGTAAGCCTCTTTCTGGCCGCCAGGCATGATAGAAGGCCCTTTCAGCGCGCCCTCTTCACCGCCGGAAACGCCGGTGCCGATAAAGTTGAAGCCTTCCGCAGAGAGTTCACGGTTACGGCGGATGGTGTCGTGGAAGAAGGTGTTACCGCCATCAATAATGATGTCGCCTTTGTCCAGATACGGTTTCAGGGAATCGATAGCAGCATCGGTACCCGCGCCAGCTTTCACCATCAGCAGAATGCGACGCGGAGTTTCCAGAGATTCGACAAATTCTTGTACGGTGTAGTAAGGAACCAGCTTTTTGCCTGGGTTCTCGGCAACAACTTCTTCGGTTTTTTCGCGCGAGCGGTTGAAGATAGAAACGGTATAGCCACGGCTTTCGATGTTGAGCGCCAGGTTGCGCCCCATCACGGCCATACCAACAACGCCGATTTGTTGCTTGGACATTACATACTCCTGTCAGGTGTGGTCACCGCGTTATACGCGGTTTGGAAAGTACTTAAGATGGTAACTCAGTATTAGCAATAATGGATAGTATGAGTTGTGGTTAAAAATGAAATTTAAAACTGCAGAAAAATGAGCACAATATGTTTAACATATATGCACGAAACGAATTCTTTTCTCTTGCTTAATTCCCCACAAAAATAACAATCTATGAGTCATAAAAACGGCTTGCATAAAGTATAAAAGACAACCAAAAAAAACTGGTACCTACTATAAAGAACGGTAGCTTATATGGTAGGGGTCGCGTAGTTATACTATGCATGAAAATCAAGACAAGGAAAGGTTGAATAAACATAATGATACGGTAGGAGAAGAGATAGATACCACTTGCAAACATAACACTACATAACAATACAGTTACGAGCGAGCAGCGATATAAACTGGCAATGAAATCATCTTTTTTGTAGGATTCAAAGCTCAATAAAAGTATAAAAGCACTGTAAGCAATTGTTGTCCCAAACAACAGGCGAGAGAAAAAGATATAGAGTTCTCTCCCTGAATTTAAATTGGCAATGTCATTTTCCACAGCAAACAAATAATAATCAAGCTTTAAATAAATGCGGGCAAAGTAAGGATCATTCCAGTCAACATAAGCAAGACCGCATGCAAATCCAATAATAATAATTACAAACATAATGATATTCTGCCGAGTAGCATTGAGCTTTGAAATCAGCAAAAACATTATTATTATTAAGCTACTAGTATGTAATAAGACGGCAAAAATACCAACAAAAAAACCTTTTATATTTTTAGACTTATTAAAAAACCATAACGCAATTAATACAGCGCAACAGGCAGCGAAAGCACGTACGCCATTAATAATGAATTGATAGAGAATTAACAGGTACAAACTAAAAAACAAGGGATCATCAGCGGACTGAAATAATCTTGTTTTTCTATACACCCAATAGACCCCTAACGTAGGCAGAATGCTGGCCAAGAAGAAAAATAAGTAAGGAGAATTTATGCCGGCTGCTTTTAAAAGCGAAATAAAGAAAAACCAAAAGGGCTCGATAACGAGATTATTTACATTGGCCAATGAAAATGATGAAAAGTCAGGATTAATGGCATCATAAATGCTTACATATTGGCTAGTATCATCACCAATTGTTCTGAATGAGATAATAATAAAAGCAACAATACAAAGAGTGCTAGTAACGAAACTGTTTTTTTTACGAAAAGCCACCATAGACATAAAAGCAATGATGACGAGAAATATGGCCACCAGATCGACGATCCTAATCATTATCAATAGGCCCTATAATTTTCGAGTAATACTCTACCGAGCGATACTTCCTCAATAACTCTTCACCTACAGGCTCATAGTTAGAATTGATAAAATCATCCGGAATTTCATAAGATGTATCTAAAATCAAAATATTATTTGGATTGTAAAAACTATAGTTACTGATATTGCTATTATTAGTTATTAGTTTTCTTCCATAAAAAAGTGACTCCAGCGCACGTAAAGTCAAGCCGACCTGCTCTTCCTGCACAATGTCAATAATGTATTTCGATCGCTTCACCTGACGAAGATTTTCTTTGTAACTTTTTTTCCCAAGATAAAAACTTATGCCTAGTTTGTATTTCCTAACGATATTAATGTCAGGCACAATACCTTTCTGTTTAAGCTGCTGAGCTAATTTATCAAGATTTTTTTTACGACCTTTTTCAAGACCGAGAAAATAAGCTTTATTTTCAAAGACTGACTCACCATTAAATTCATAAGTGCAAGGAATATATTGCCCGCGAAAATCTAACTTCAAAAAATTCGCATCAGATTCATCAAAAGTGTAAAGTTCGTAACCATTATCCCTAAGGGAATTAATAGTACCATACATTTTTTTTGGAATCTTATTACGAAACACCACTATCTTACGAGGTAATGGTAATGCCGGATGAAGTGAACTGTAATAAATAATATCATCACTAAAAACCACCACACCTTCTTGATTAAGTTTATTTTTTAGTAACACTCGAAGGATTGAATGACTAACTGCGCGAGGAAAAAAAAGACGTACGAATGCAACGACTAATTTAAGTAAAACATGCATCGATATATTTTTGGTTTCATATACTGCTTTAAGGGAGTCAATAGAGGCACAGTCGTAGTCGCTATACCATCCCCAAAAAAAAACGCGCTTCATTTAATCACCTCAAACGGGACATCATTTTGTATCAATGAGTCAATCGGGACATGAGTAATTTTAGGATTATCTTCTTGTAATAATTTTATTAGCTCGATACCAGAAATGATATTAGGTAAAAATTCAAACTCAGGTTTTGTATTTGGTGTTTTTAAAATGAAAAAAGGATGCTTTGACAAATAGAGGTCAACGAAAACTCCACTTTCAGAAATTATTGAGAAATCAGAATGACAAATGCCTTCCTTAAGACTTGTTATTTTATGCACACGCTTGTCTAAAAAATATTCATTTTTATCATCTGGATGTTGCTTCAATAAAATATGGTAGTTTGTATGAAGAAGAAGATCAGAGATCATAGACAGAAGAAATATGTTACTCTCATTATTATGTGTACCATTCAATAAAACCAGTACGCTATTGTTTCTACACCAATGATCCTCGTATTTAATAATGTTTTTAAAGCAACCAAAAGAAATAAGTCTTCTTTCATCCACTCCTATTTTAACAAGATTGTTTTTTGTTATATCGCCCCAACACAACATAAAGTCAGAGACAAAATTTTCATAGACCTCTTTATTAATAGAGTCAGGAGAAAAAGTATAATAGCCGTGTTGCAATGTGTAAGTTTTACAGCCAAATAATTGACTACACATTTGTGAAATCATATTATCTTCTGGGTGAGCATCACAGAACGTTACAACCGCTTTCCCGTGCAGTTCCATTTTTTTTATTTTCAAATAAAGCATATTTAGCTGCGACAACTGCACCAACTCTAAAAAATTTTTCCTTTTTTTAAAGCCAGCGATAATAAAAAATATTTTTTGAAAAAATAAAAATGGAGTAAAAGTATAACTTAAGTTAACTTCAAGCAAATGTCTTACACTGCTGCATTGCCCTATAAAGTTATTCATATACTCAACATAGTCATTACGCTTTTTCAGATGACAGGTGTTGAAAACAATTAAGTCTGTTTCTTCATGACCATCAAATTTTACGGAGTAAGAAAACAATAAAGAATGAATAATCCTTAACAAACCCGTGTAAAAATAAAGTCTACATTTTAAGACTTTATCTAAATTCATGCTAAAAAAGTTATGATTCATCTGAGTTTCTATTTCTCATAAAACTGAAACGAAATATATTTTACAAACATTAATATATCTTTTCGTACTGTTGGGTTATTTTATCCCAAGTATAACGACGTAACGCAATTTCGTTCATATCATTGGCATTTGCTTTAAGTTCATCGATGTCAGTTTCGAGCAATTGTTTCAATTCATCGCTTGATGAAAAATATTTGGCTTTATTTTCAGTGCTGTATCTATTAAATTGGCAATCATAAGCAAATACTGGCACACCAACATGCATCATTTCAACTAAAGAAGGATTTGTCCCGCCAGCAGAATGACCATGAATATAGATGTTACAGTTTTTTCTTATATTATATAAAATGTCGAGTTCATATACAGGATCCATGAGGATAATGTTTTTTACATTTTTATATTTTTTGCGCAATTCTCTACCAAAGTTACTAGCATTCCAGTTGCCAACAAAAACAATTTTTTTATTAGTCCCATAAAACGCCTCAAGGATCATGGCAACATTATTCTCCGGTTCAATCCTGCATAAGCCTAGTGCATATTGAGTGTGTTCATTCGCCGAATCATAATCACGAATAGCATGATCGCCTCCATAAGCGATCACTGCACTCTCTTTATTGTATTCATCTTTGACATAATCACTGATTGCTTTATTATCTGTAACGATAATATCGGAGAATTTCACTGCCATTGCTTCAGAAAACTTTAGAAACTTGCGAGCCCATTTATTCCATTTATCGCGTTTCCACTCAAGCCCATCTATGTTCGTGACAACTTTTGCTTTGGAAAAAATTTTAAAAAATGGAAGAAAAACGCATCCAGAAACACCAAGAATAAGAATTGTATCAGGCTTAATGAAATAACACTTAATCAGTGAAATGATGTCATAGAGAATGCTACTTAGACCATTAGCATTTAATGGGATGTATATTAATTGAGCACCGTTATGTTCTTTTACTTTATTAACATACGTTTTACTTGAGCAAAATATTGCATAGGAAAATTCTTTAGAACTATTGAGTGTTAAATTTTCAACAAGTGATTCGAAGCCGCCATAGCAAGCAGGTATACCAACGATACCTACAACGGCAACTTTTTTAGTCATAAAAACCTCAGATATTCAAAACTCATACCTTGCGCATCCTTATCAGAAACAACTGGCTCTCCATCTAATGGCCATGTAATTTTAAGATCAGGATCATTCCATATAATCGAATGTTCTGCTTGTGGATTATAATAATCAGTGCATTTATACAAGAACTCAGTATCGTCTTTTGTCACATAAAAACCGTGAGCAAAGCCCTCCGGAATCCATAACATTCTTCGATTTTCTTCGGAGAGGTAAACCCCAACCCATTTGCCAAAAGTGACAGAATCGCGCCTTATATCAACCGCCACATCATAAACTTCCCCAGATACAACACGGACTAATTTTCCCTGTTGATTTACAGATTGGAAGTGAAGGCCGCGGAGAATACCTTTTTTTGATTTCGAATGATTGTCTTGAACGAAATCGGTGGGTTTGCCGGTAACCAAGCGCTCGAACTTTTTTTGTTGCCAGGTTTCCATAAAGAATCCCCTCTCATCACCATGGACGACAGGTTCAATTATTTTCACATCGGGGATGGCTGTATCAATGATATTCATACTATTTCACATACTCACTTATTCGGGTTAATGCCTTCTTCCAGTCGCTGGGCTCAATTCCAAAATTACGACTAATTTTATTCATACTCAATCTGGAATTATGAGGTCGCGCAGCAGGTGTAGGATATTCAGTTGAAGGTATCCCGATCAAAGAAGGTGACTTGAGTACACCGAGAATTTCTGCCTCACGGAAAATGGCGTCAGCAAATTCAAACCAACTAACATAGGGGAAGCCGGAATAATGATAAACACCATATAAACCAGTATCTTTAGTACAGGCTAACTTCAACATTATATTTATCAAAGCGTCAGCTATATCACCGGCATAGGTTGGACCACCAAACTGATCGTTTACAATCGCCATTTCAGATTTGGATTTCCCTATACGTAGCATTGTCCTGACAAAATTATTACCGAATTCACCAAAAACCCACGAGGTACGTAATATTATATGTTTATTCAAAATGCTAGTTAATTCATTTTCCCCCTTTAGCTTAGATAACCCATAAACATTACGAGGGCCTGTCAGATCGTTTTCATGATATGGCTTATTAGACTCACCTGGAAAAACATAATCTGTTGAGATATGAAGAACAGTCGCATCATACTTATTAGCAGCATTTGCCAGATTTTTTATACCTGTACAATTCACCGCATAAGCAATTTCTGCTTCGGATTCGGCTTTGTCTACAGCCGTATAAGCGGCAGCATTAACAATAAATTCAGGATTAAATTTCCCTATAGTTTCAAAAACAGCATTTTCATCAGAAATATCCAGCATATTCCTATCTAAAGCTATTAAATCAACCTGATCCTGAAGCCTTATTACGAGACTCTTACCAACCTGTCCGTTTGAACCCGTTATAAGGACACGCATCACTTAACTTCCTCTGCTAGCCTTAAAAGATATTGGCCATATTCATTCTTTTTCATTGGTTCAGCTAAAATCAAAAGATCCTCAGTTTTAAGCCAGCCATTACGCCAGGCTATTTCTTCCAAACAAGCGACTTTTAAACCCTGAACATTCTCAATCGTCTGTACAAAAGAAGATGCTTGATGAAGACTTTCATGAGTTCCGGTATCAAGCCAGGCAAAACCACGACCGAGTAACTCAACATTCAAACTACCATCTTTCAGATACATTTCATTGATAGTAGTGATCTCTAGTTCACCACGGCTTGAAGGCTTAACTTGCTTCGCAAAATCAACCACGCGGTTATCATAAAAATAAAGACCAGTAACGGCGTAATTTGACTTAGGTTGAACGGGCTTCTCTTCAATAGAGATAGCTTTCATTTCACTATCAAATTCGACTACACCGAAACGCTCTGGATCTTTAACTTGGTATCCAAATATTGTTGCACCATATTTACGTGAAGCAGCTTTTAACAAAGCACCGGAAAAGTGCTGACCATAGAAAATATTATCCCCTAATACCAAACAAGAATGATCATCACCGATGAAGCTTTCGCCGATTATAAATGCTTGCGCCAGTCCATCTGGTTTTGGCTGAACTTCATATGATAACTTAATACCGAATTGCGATCCGTCACCGAGCAGTCTTTTGAAGCTTTCATTATCTTCAGGCGTTGTAATGACCAATATTTCACTAATGCCAGCCAACATCAAAGTCGATATCGGGTAATAAATCATGGGCTTATCATAAAGAGGGAGCAATTGCTTAGATACGCCTCGGGTAATAGGATAGAGGCGAGTTCCTGATCCACCCGCAAGGATAATACCTTTCATTTTATATCCTTAATTTATTTCTTGACGCCTAAACGTTCACGTGAATAGGAACCATCAAGTACACGTTCCCACCAGTCACGATTATTAAGATACCATTTAACGGTTTTACGTATACCTGACTCAAACGTCTCTTGCGGTACCCAATTAAGTTCGCGTTTCATTTTAGATGCATCAATAGCGTATCTTAAATCATGACCCGGTCGATCCTGCACAAAAGTAATTAGACTTTCGTAGGATGGGATATTGACTGGCTTCGATGGCGCCAACTCTTCAAGCAACTTACAAATCGTTTTGACAACGTCAATATTAGCTTTTTCGTTATGCCCACCAATATTATAGGTTTCGCCTACTTTACCTTTCGTTACGACACAATATAAAGCACGGGCATGATCTTCAACAAATAACCAATCGCGAATCTGCATACCATCCCCATAAACTGGTAAAGGTTTACCTTCAAGCGCATTGAGTATCATTAACGGAATTAGTTTTTCTGGAAAATGGTACGGACCATAATTATTTGAACAATTGGAAACTATTGTTGGTAAATTATACGTTCGATGCCATGCACGAACTAAATGGTCGCTCGATGCTTTAGAAGCAGAATAAGGTGAGCTTGGTGCATAAGGCGTTGTTTCAACGAACAAATCATCCTCGCCATGCAAATCTCCATACACTTCATCTGTGGAAATATGATGAAAGCGGAAGGAAGCCTGCGCTTCTTTGGTTAAATTCAGCCAATAATGCCGTGTCGCTTCTAATAATTGATAAGTACCAATAATATTGGTCTTGATAAATTCTGAAGGACCGTCTATTGAACGATCCACATGTGATTCAGCAGCAAGGTGCATTATTGCATCAGGCTTATATTCCTGGATTGCTGCTTTTATAGCTTCATCATTACAAATATCTACTTGCGCGAATTGGTAGCGAGGTGAAGATTCTACTTCGACCAATGATTCAAGATTACCCGCATATGTTAATTTATCAACATTCAATACATCATCTTGTGTATTTTTGATAATGTGTCGTATCAACGCAGAACCAATGAATCCTGCACCACCAGTCACCATTATTTTCATTTAAATTTTCTCGTTACTTTCTGAAATAAATAAGCAATAAACTGTTCTGGATATAGTAATAAATTCTTGACTTTCAACTTCTCGGCTTTAGTGAGAATTTTTGAATAGTAAATATTTCTTCTCCAGAAGGTACTTATATCGGCATTGGAAATAATATCAAAATATAATTTATTAAAGTCTGCTCGCAGAATTGGATTCATAGCACCTATTTCTGTCACACCTTCCATTCCATATTTTATTGATATTATCTCAAGGAAATCTATTTTAACATTATTTAATAATGCCTTGACATAAAAAGGATAATCTTCAAGCAACCGATATTGCTCGTCAAAATAGCCCAATTCTTCAAGTTTCTGCTTACGATACGAGGTTGCAGCACCTGATATAAAATTCCCGCGGGTTAAAATATGATGCTTTAGCTTTTCTTGATCTTCAAAAAGCCGAATGTTTTTTTTATCAGGTAAGCAAGGGAGATCTTTATCTTTGACGACTGGTTTGCGCAACGTTGTTACTATATTAACTTCTGGATTTACAAACGTATTTGCAATTGAATTAACCACATCCACACTGTAAAAGGAATCATCGGCGGACAACGGTATAATAATATCGCCATTTGCGCTTTTTATCGCATCGTTGAATGATTTAACTGTACCTTTATTGTTTTTATTCTGAATGATTTTATATTCATAAGGACAATCTCGGGCAAGCAATGATGATACGTGTTGATAATCGAAATCAGGTGTTCCATCATCAACAACTAAATACTCTACAGTGTATTTATCATTAACTATCTGTGTAGACACTGAACTTATGGCTATATCAAGTTCACGCCAATTTTTATAAGTTAGTGTTATAATCGATAATTTCATTTTTTATTATAATTATTAAGTACTTGGACAACGTGTTGTATTTCGAAATCCTGGAGTACTGGCCCTATCGGAATGCTAAGGACGGTTGAATGTAACTCCTCACTGATCGGATATGAAAAATTATGCCATTCACTCATATTACGATAAGCTTGCTGTTGATGAGGTGGAATTGGGTAATGGATCAATGTTTGTATTCCGTTATCGGAGAGATGTGATTGTAATGCTTCCCTATTATTGTTTTTGATAACAAAGAGATGCCAAACATGCTCCTCCTGACTACGAATAACAGGAAGTTTAATTAATGGATTTTCAATTTGAGTAAGGTAAATGTTAGCAACTTTTCGTCTGGCTGATATTTCATTATTTAAATAACGAAGTTTAACCCTAAGCATCGCAGCCTGTATTTCATCTAAACGGCTATTAACACCTGTATACTTGTTCTGATATTTTTGGTGAGAGCCATAATTGCGGAGAGCGGTAAGTACTTCGTACAACTCACTATCATTAGTAACTATGGAACCTGCATCTCCTAACGCGCCCAAATTTTTACCGGGATAAAAACTAAATGCTCCAGCATCGCCCCATGTACCTGCTTTTTTGCCAGCAATAGAAGCACCATGTGATTGAGCGCAATCTTCGAGAATCAGTAAACCGTTTGCTTGTGCAACTTTAACAATCTCTTCCATGGGTGCGATTTGACCATATAGATGCACGGGTAAAATGGCTCGCGTTTTGCTGGTAATTTTACTTTGGACGGATTGAGCAGAGAAATTAAATGTATGCGGGTCAGGTTCTACCAGAACAGGAACAAGCCTGTTCTCCGTAATCGACAAAATCGAGGCTATATAAGTATTAGATGGTACAAGGACTTCGTCACCCTCGTGAAGTTTACCCATCTCTTTCCAGGCGCGAATAGTCAGCGTGAGCGCATCAAGACCGTTAGCAACACCCACACAGAATTTGGCCTGACAAAATTGCGCGAATTCCTCCTCGAACGACTGGAGCTCCTCCCCCATAATATACCAACCGGAGTCGATAACACGCTTCGCTGCCTCTTTCAATTCATCGCTATACTGCGCATTAACTGCTTTTAAGTCTAAGAAAGAAATCATTTTATTCACTCACATATTTAATAATACGCGCAGGATTACCTATGGCAACAGCGTAATCAGGAATATTTTTAGTAACGACTGAACCAGCACCGACCATTGCTTTTTTTCCAATCGTTAAACCAGGAAGAATTGTCGCATTAGCGCCTATCGAAGCGCCAGATTTGATAGTCGTGATTGGATAATTTCCGATGTGATGTTTTGATCTGGGGAACTTATCATTTGTAAAAGCAACACACGGGCCAATGAAAACATCATCTTCAATTGTAATGCCATCCCACAAATATACACCTGATTTCACAGTGACGTTGCTACCAATTACAACATCGTTTTCAATAAATGTATGCGCACAAATATTACAATTCTGGCCAATAACAGCACCGGCTAAAACTACTGAAAATTGCCATATATTCGTGTTTTCGCCAATATTAACAGATTGAACGTCGCTAAGAGGATGCTTCATTTTCCAGGCCTTTCAAGAATTCATTGTAGTCACGTATATAATCACTTTCATCATAATATTTGCTTGCCAGCACCAGAAGTACACAATCATCCGAGAAGTTATGCATTTCACGCCATTTATTATTATCGATATAGAGCGCGCGAGAAGGATTATCAAGCACTACTGACTCACGAGTTTTTCCATCATCAAGGAGAAATTCACATGAACCACTTACACAAACAGCAATTTGTTGTAAATCTTTATGAGCATGAAATCCACGAGATACTTGATTCTTGGTACCGAAAATATAGTAAACGCGTTTAATGTCGAAAGGTACGTTTTTGTTACTTTCGAGTGCTACTAAACTACCTCGACTATCTCCCAGTATTGAGAAATCAATCAATTTGATCAAAGACATTGTCTGCCACCCTTATTGGATATGTATAATGATGAAGGTTTTGACAATATTCTTTTCATATTAAAATGGTTGCTCTTTATAATAAGAACCTCCCTAAAAGAAAACATATTACATCCTCAATGCATATACTATGCAACTTGTTAATTGAGACGCAATTATTAAAACAAATGCTTTCGCATGATTATGGAAACGATTATTAAATAAATAAAGTAGTTTAAAGCAAATGCATAGCTCAGGCCAACAAAACCGTAATAATTGACGAACGCCATAGAAAAGAAGCAATATGACACAGAGAAAACCATCTCTGTGATAATAAATTGCTTTGTCATTGCTTTTGCCACCATGATATATGACAACAACCAAGCAATTATTTTAATTACATCGCCTATCATTTGCCATTTAAACAGTTCTAGCATTGGTGAAAAATCTTCACTAAAAAGAATAACAGTCAGAAAATCTTTTATAAGATAAGCTACCAAAGCCATTAATGAAACCAACGGTATAATAAACTTATAACCATTAAAAAGCTCTTGCCGCAATTCTCTTTTTTCAGTAATTTCTGATAATCTTGGCAAATAATAAATAGATAGCGCAGTTGTAATGACCATTAGATACATCGTTGAAATGTATGTCATGCCTTGCCAATAACCAGCATGTTCCCATGAAAGCTTGTTAACCACATAATTTCTTACGATGATTTGTGATAAGGGCAATGTAATGGCAGAAGCCAGAGCCATTAGCGAATAATGCAGCAACCGTTTAGCGATATCTGAATCGAATACAGCTCTAAATTTTTGAAGCGTGATTATTTTATGATTTCTTAATCGCCAAATAACGACAAAAAATATTACAGCCTGATTCGTCACCAATCCAATTAGCGCACCATCAAGATGATAATAATAAATTAGCAAGGTTGTAAAAACCAACCCATATATATTTTGGCTTATGTTTATGCTTATAAACAATCGTATTTCTTTCAGCCCGTTGAGGATTGAAAGAAACAATTGGTTCAACGTGAATAATGTAAGCGTAGCTCCCAATATAATCAAAACATACTGATAGCTTGTTGTTGCAAAAATATATTTAGAAATACCTTTTGAAAAAATAATTAACAGAAGGCTAACGATGAATGAAAACAGCAGAGTAAGTTTTAATGATGTACTCCAGAGCCTCTCGACACTATCTTCTTTTATTGCCGATTCTGCTGTGTACTTTACAACTCCTGAGTTAATCCCACCTTGAGCAAGGATACTGATTAATGTGAACGAATTTTGAAACTGCCCGATTACCGCTAGCCCACTTGGTCCGATAAATAATGCTACTGCTTTATTAATAACTAATCCAGCAAGCATCTTTACAGCAGTTGCAATAAAGCTGAGTATGGATGTTTTAACTAAATTCAACGTCATTAACCCTTATGAACTCTGATGATAATTTAAACAATAAAGATTGCTTTCAGAGGTTAGAAAATACTCAACCACCACAACTCTGGAGCTAACTCGAGCTTGTCTACATGATCAGGATTCCGCTTACGCTGATTAAATGGCACGCTACCGCCCCTGGCTCTACAGCTACCAGCTAACTGATCAAAATCTTGTGAGGTAACTGCGACAACAAATTTCTTATGTTGAGCACAGTTTTTTGTACGAAGAGATTATTCTCTTCTCAAATGCGTTTAGAAACAAGGAAAAATAATGGTAACTAAAGCCCAGCCCCTCAACTGACTCTAGATTATTACCTATTGATTATTTTATAAAAAAAGGAGAGGTTAAAAGTATACAAGAAGCCTCAGGCCTCTCGCTACTTTTAACCGCCCCTGTCGTTGATACCTAACTACGCGCCTGTTGGAATGACTTACTGGCTAAGCAATTTCTGAATGCTATCGCGGAATTTCTGACCTTCTTTCAGGTTGCGCAGACCATAGTTTACGAATGCCTGCATATACCCCATCTTCTTACCGCAGTCGTAGCTGTCACCCGTCATCAGCATGGCATCAACGGACTGTTTCTCCGCCAGACGCGCGATAGCATCAGTCAGCTGAATACGTCCCCATGCACCCGGCTCGGTATTTTCCAGTTCTGCCCAGATATCCGCAGAGAGCACATAACGCCCTACTGCCATCAGATCGGAATCGAGAGTCTGCGGCTGATCCGGCTTCTCGATAAACTGCACAATGCGGCTCACTTTGCCTTCGCTATCCAGCGGCTCTTTGGTCTGGATAACCGAGTACTCAGAGAGATCGCCCTTCATACGTTTCGCCAGCACCTGGCTGCGGCCGGTTTCGCCAAAGCGCGCAACCATTGCGGCGAGGTTATAGCGCAGCGGATCGGCGGTTGCCGTATCCAGCACGATATCTGGCAGGACAACGATAAACGGGTTATCACCGACAATCGGACGCGCGCAGAGAATGGAGTGGCCCAGGCCCAGCGGCTGTGCCTGACGCACGTTCATGATGGTTACGCCCGGTGGGCAGATAGACTGAACTTCTGCCAGCAACTGGCGTTTAACACGCTGCTCAAGCAGTGCTTCAAGTTCATAGGAGGTGTCGAAGTGGTTTTCTACCGCGTTCTTTGACGAGTGGGTGACCAGAACAATCTCTTTGATCCCCGCCGCGACAATCTCGTCGACAATGTATTGAATCATCGGCTTGTCGACAATCGGCAGCATCTCTTTTGGAATCGCTTTTGTGGCGGGAAGCATATGCATCCCGAGTCCGGCTACCGGAATAACTGCCTTCAAATTAACCATTATTTCTTCCACCTATAATTTATTGATGAATTATAAACCCTTGACCTGTTTTCGCCAGTGCGTTCATGGCAAACAGGTATGAAAATGGCGACGAGTAATGTTCCCTCATGACATCTGATGTAATCCTAACGCCCCGGTTTAATCTCCAGGATTCCTCGCAAAAGCCTCGCAAAGAGGCTTAAGACCGTTTAGCGGGTAAGCGGAAGTTTAAATTTTCGACATTTACCACATGCTGATCGACGCGGTCGATATCCACGGAGCTCTGACCGTTCTCATTCACTGCGTGAATATTCGCCATCGACAGCAGCGTCTCGTTTTTTGCCATAAAGCGGCCGCGTACATCTTTACGCAGGTCGAAGTTCAGCTTCAGCGCCGGGCCTACTGACGCATCCTGCGTAATGTGAATATTGCGCAGGAAGAGGTGCTGCGGCTTATTGTGCAGCTCAAGGGTAGCCTGCTGCATCTTGATGTTGGTGATGGCGACAAACGAGGTCGCGTTACCGGAGGAGACCTGGATACCGCGCAGCTTATATTTACTGCGGCTGTTATCCTGCTGGATATCGTTAAGTTTGAAATTTTGCGGAATGGATAAATAATCGCCTTTAATCACGCCGTAACCAATCAGCATGCCGGCACTATTTTCCATCGTGACATTATCAATAACGAAATTATCACAGCCATAAATAGCCACCGTCGCGTTATCAATCCCCGCTTTTTTACTGAAGTCCGGAGTAATATTTTTCGCTTTGATATTGCGGATAACGAAATGTTTACCGTTTTCCACATGTACTAGCTGGCGACAATTACTGCCGGTGATATTTGCCACGACAAAGTTTTTCACCGACTGATCTTCCGGGTAGTTATTGTCATAGGTGCTGCCCGCTAACCCGATGCCAATCCCCCAGTTAATTTTGCCGTTGGTGCAGTTAATATTGTCGATCACATGATCGGAGATAAGGATATTGCGGTCATTGATTGCCACGTTCCACTCAATGGCATCGCCCTGCAGATCGCTAAAGCGGCTATGGGTAATGCGCGCGCCGTCCAGCTGGTTATGGAAGCCCTGGCGTAAAATACCGTAGTTGGCTTTGCTGATGGTGATGTTATCGATCAGCAGATTGCGCATTACGCGCTTCTCTTTACCGCCAATATAGATCTGCATCACCGGACCATAACCGCTCATGCTGACACCTTTAATGGTGCAGTCTGAGCCGCGCACGTCCAGCATAACGTTGTAGAGGCTACCGCCCTGCTCGCCGATGACCTTGCTACCGTCCTGCAGAACAAGACGTCCGCGTCCGCTGCCTTTTAATGCACCGCGCACCAGCAACGTTTTACCGGCGGGAATAAAAATGCCGGTATTGATGTTTTCGCACACCAGTCCGGCGGGAACCTCCACCGTCTGCGCGTCGGAAAAAGCTTTGTTGAGCGCGGCCGGCCAGTCGTTGTGGTTGTAATCGCTTAATTTTACCGTGTCACTGCGGGTCAAGGCTCGCGCGGCAGGCAGATGCAGCAAGGGAAGTGCCGCCAGCGCAGAGCTGGCGGTGAGGAAGGAGCGGCGCGTCAGCGCGGTTGAGCGTCGTTTCGCAGTCATAAAGCCTCTCATCAAAGCGTTTGCAGCAGACTGGCCAGTTGCTGGTTGATAATCGTTTGATTAAAGTCCGTTTCTACTTTCTCCCGGGCGCGGGTCACGACAGGCGTAAGCTCATCACTCGCCATCTGGCCAAAGGAGGCCAGCCGTTCAGCCAGCGCTTCGGCGTCGTTTTCCGGCACCAGCCAGCCGGATCGTCCGGCGTCGATCAGTTCAGGAATACCGCTGTGGACGGTTGAGACAACAGGAATACCGACCGCCATCGCCTCCATCAGCGCGACCGGAATACCTTCCATGTCGCCATCGGTGCCGGTAATGGAGGGGAGCAAAAAGACATCCGCCTCATCAAGCAGCGCTTTTACTTCATGGCTCGGCTTAAAGCCGGGCATCTCAATCACATCCTCAAGCTGGAACTGCTCGATCAGGGTGCGCAAACGGCGCTCCCAGGGGCCGATGCCCAGAATGCGGTATTTGAACGCCACGCCGCGCGCTTTCAACAAGCGACAGGCTTCGATGGCAACGTGCAGCCCCTTTTTCTCCGTCAAACGCGCAACAGAGATAATTTGCAGCGGGCGGCCCGGCGATTTCACTTCGCGCAGGCTAAAGCGCGTCATATCGACACCCATGCGCGAGACGGCAATCTTATTCTGCGGACAGCCCATGGTGAGCAGCCGTCCGGCCCAGAGATCGCTTATCGGCAGCATCAAATCGCCGCGCTGAAAGAGCTGCTGATACTCCGGGGTGTAGTGCGTAAGCACATCGCGGTGCGAGATATCGATCCCGTGAAAGACGGTGGCGATCTTGCCTTTCAGCACGCCAAGTTCGCGCAGTTTCGCCGCGGTAACGCCCGCCGGGCCAAAGTGGGCGATAAAGACATCTGCGGTGAAGGTTTGCGGCGCGAGGCCGCAAATCGCAGGCAGGATCAGGTTGCGCGCCTCATCACCGTAGCGGGAGAGGTTAAGCGCTTTCCAGGTTGACGACTTAAACATGCCGCGGGCAATGGCCTGCCCGCGATAGCCCAGCTTCGCCAGTTTCCCTTCCGGCTCCGCCAGCAGCCAGTGCGTCTTCTCTGCCAGCTTATATTCAGTGTAAGCGGCGTGTGTGTTGTTCATATCGCCCTTGTGCAGGGCGACAATCTCAACCTCAAATCCCATATTGATAAAGGCAACAATCTGGTTGAGGACAAACGTTTCGGACGAGAGGGGAAATTTCAGCAAAAAGAAGCCGACTTTCATTTCACCCCCTGCACGCGCTCGAGCACCGACTGCACCATCTTGATGCCCTGCTCGCGCTCGGCCGCCACCGCCGTTGCCAGCCGTGCATTGATCGCCGGCAATTGGCCCAGCGTATCTGCCGCCATTGACGCCAGCGAACCGTCAAGCAGATGGCGAATATCCACCGCCATCTCCGGCATGCCGAGCTGCTGCATGATCCCGGCTGACTTGTGTTCGTAGTTAATGGCAATCGCCGGCGTACCGAAGTTCATGGAGATGATCGCCGAGTGCAGACGTGTGCCGATGGTTAAGTCGCACGCGGCGAGGATTTTGCCCATCTCCAGATCGTTCAGCTCATCCATCACCACGTGGTAGCGGGAGGGGTCCTGAATGTGCTGGCGCAGGTTGAGGGCCACCATGCGGTCGTCTTTGTTGTAGCTGTCGATACCGGTGCAGGTGGAGAGCGCAATCACCTGATAGCCTGCGTCAATCACGCGATTGACGACATCCGCAAAAGCCTTCTCATACGCCTGCTGGGTGGTGCCAAGGCGCTTATCAAACGGCGCCAGTTCACGCAGGGTAATGGCGACGGTCTTCTCTTTCGCCGCCAGATCCAGCCAGTGCTGCACGGCGTAGCTGGCGGTGAAATCTTCCTGATGGTGATCCACCAGCCAGGCGGTATCGACGCCCTGCTCCACTTTATCGGTGGTGATGCCGCTCTGCTTCATCAGATTGAGGCTGACATGCTCGCGCAGGATCAGCGCGTCACAATGGCCGAAGACGTAGTTCGCCAGCTTGTTGAAGTCGTCGTTCTGGAAGGGCCCGACGCTGTGACCAATCATAAACAGCGGCTTTTTCGCCATAAAAGTACAGAGTGCATGTTCAAACTGCGGCACGCCGTAGAGATCGACAAAGAAGGAGCCGCCGACCTGGATAATCGCATCATAATCCGCCAGACGGCGTACAAAATCGGTAAATCCCTGAGCGATGGCGATATTGCGCAGCTTGCCGGTATCGGTCACGCGGGAGAGCAGCACCTGGTGCTGGTAGCGACGGCGCAGCACTTTCTTCACGCGCCCCATCAGGCCAGCGGCGTTGTTGTGCGCTTTCATCTGGCTGTAGAGCGGGTCGCCCATCACCGGGCGATTGAGTAGCCAGGAGGAACTCACCGGATAGCGGCTCATTACATCCACTTCCGCCTCAGGATTGAGGCGGGCAATAGCGTCCAGCAATCCACGTAAAATTGCGCTGTCACCACGGTTGCCGCATGTGTGATTGCCAAGGATCAATAATTTCATAACGACCTCATAAAGGGGTTCAATAAGGTTTCTTATCCTGCGCGAAGCAGTGTTTTCAATTTCTCGTTGCGGCAAAACTGACGCTTCATCTCCACCACCAGCGCGTTACGCGACAAAATCAGCATCACGGCGAAGGCAATAGCACCCGCTGCAACCTGAATCGCCAGCATCGCAGCGAGCGGCAGCTGGCCGTCGAGTGCGAGGCCGAGGCCATAGCTGACCACCAGCGTTGGCAGCGACAGGTAGAACGGCAGCCACAGGCTGAGGATGTACTGACGGTAGCTCGAACCGAGCACCGGTTTAATCATCACGAAGTAGCTCAGAATGGTGTTGATAATCTGCACCAGCAGGAAGCCGAGCGTCACGCCCAGCGCACCGGCCATATGGCCGCCGATGATGATCGCCGGAATAAAGAGAAACGTTTTAAAGACGTTGAATTTAAAGCTGATATCGACGCGTGCTTTCGCCATCAGCAATGAGCCGATGGGGTTACCGACTGCGCGCAGCAGGCCTACAATGCACAGCAGTTGCAGGATCGGAATGATGCTGTTCCACTTCTCGCCAAATACCAGCGGCACAAAGTTATTCGACACCACCATCAGCCCGAGCAGGATCGGGAAGTTGATAATTCCCACTACCGACAGCAGCTTGTAGAAGTTCAGACGCAGCTTTTCCGTGTCATCCTGGATCTTGGCGAACGCCGGGAAGAGCACGCGGGTAATGATCGGGTTGAGCTTCATTGGCGGTACGACGGCCACGTTATAGGCGAGGTTGTATCCCCCGGCGACGCTCGCACCGAGAATTCGCGCCAGCACCAGCGTAGAGAGGTTGGTATTGACGTAGTTGATGATGCTGTCTGCGGTCAGCCACGCGCCAAACCGCAGGTTGGAGCTAACGGAGGCAAGTGAGAAATGCAAACCGGGGCGGTAGATCTTGCGACCAAAGTAGCCGAACAGCAGCGTACGCACGGCGCTGTTGACGAGATAACCGAGGATCGCGGTCATCGCCAGCGGCCAGAAGAAGGCGCTGATCACCGTAAAGCTGAAGCCCGCCATCACTGACAGGGTTTCAATCGCGCCAATCTTGTTAAACTCCAGCTCTTTTTGCATCAGGGCGCGGAACTGCTGCCCGTGCGGGATCACCACAAAAGCGACCGACAGGGTTTTGATCAGCGGTGCCAGATCCGGGTTATTCAGCACGTCGGCAATCAAATTGCTTAAAGAAAAGACCGCGATGCAGACCACAATCCCCAGCCCGACGTTGAGCCAGTAGAGGGTGGTCAGCTCAAGGTGGCTGATCTCTTTGCGCTGAATAATCGAGTTAGCGATACCAAAATCTGACAGCGTATCCGCCAGCGCAATAATCACCAGCGAGACGGTCAGCAGACCGAACTGGTGGTTATCGATAATGCGCGCCAGCACCGTCATCTGCACCAGCCCCAGACCGATAATGGTCAGAGTGGCCATGGCTGACCACTTTGCTCCGCTGATGGTTTTTTCTCTCAGGCTCATGACCTTTCCTTAATACGCCGCTTTGTTAACAAAGCCTTTAAAGATGGTCAGAAAAACGATCTTGATATCGAACCACAGGCTCCATTCGCGGATGTACTCGAGATCGAACTCAATGCGTTTTTCCATTTTTTCCAGCGTGTCGGTCTCGCCGCGCCAGCCGTTAATCTGCGCCCAGCCGGTAATGCCCGGTTTCACTTTGTGACGCAGCATGTAGCCCTCAATCAGCGCACGGTACTGCTCGTTATGCGCAACGGCGTGAGGACGCGGGCCGACAATCGACATCCCGCCGGTGAGCACATTAATAAACTGCGGCAGCTCATCCAGGGAGGTTCGGCGCAGGAAGCTGCCCACTTTGGTGACGCGCGGATCGTTCTGCGTCGCCTGGGTCACCACTTTGTCATTCTCCATCACCTTCATCGAGCGGAACTTCCACACTTTGATCGGCTTACCATCCATGCCGTAGCGCGTCTGGCGGAAAATGATCGGCCCCGGCGAACTCATCTTCACCGCCACGGAGATGGCCAGCAGCACCGGCGAAATCAGCAGCAGAATCAGCGACGAGAGCACAATGTCCTCGAGGCGTTTGAGGATGCGGTTCACCCCGGAGAGCGGCGTGTCATACAGCGGCACGATCGGTACGCCATTCACCTCTTCAATGCGTGAATGCAGGATGTTAAAGGTGAAGACATCCGGGATCAGGATCACTGAACAGGTGGTATCCGCCAGATCGCGCACCAGTTTTTTGATGCAGACCGCGTCGTTCATCGACATCGCAATGTAGACGTTATGGATCTTGCCGCTGCGGGCATCTTCAACCAGTTGCTCGAGGTTGCCCGCCCAGCCGGTATCAATGCCGCCCGGTTTCGGATCGTAATAGACGCCGACCACATCAAAGCCCAGCCACGGCTCATTACGGAAACCGTCGAGCAGCGCCTGCCCCATCGGCATATCACCGGCAACGGCAACGCGACGGGTGTTATACCCAAGATTACGCATCCAGCCGGCACCGAAGCGGATCACCGCCCGGCTAAACATCAAGCCGAGGCTGGTTAACAGATACCAGGTGAGATAAAGCGAGAAGGTGACATCAAAGTCCGAGTTGAACGACATCAAACCAGCGCTAAAGACGATACTTAGCGTCCAGTTCTGCAACAGCAGCGTCAGTTCGGTCATCATTCTGACGCCGCGCCAGGAGCGGTAAAAATCGGTCATGCCGCCGATCATCTGGAATACAACCAGCGTGGTCAGCGCCATCAGCAGATGCATGTAGAAAAATGGCAACGCATTGACTTTGCACACCAACCACAACCCAGCGAACATGATGGTGATGTCTGAGAATCGCTGCACGATAGAGATTAACGATGCATTCGTTTTGGCCCGGTCGCGCTTTTTTAGATTTGTCATCGTTGTACCTGCCTGTTTGCCCTCCTCCCCTTGTGGGGAGGAGAACGACTAAGAGTTACTGATTCAACAGCGCCAGAATTTCCTGCGTTCGCGCCTCCATCAACGCCACGTCGTGTCGGGATTCGACATTCAGACGCACCACCGGCTCGGTGTTGGAGGAGCGCAGATTGAAACGCCAGTCGGCAAAGGCGATGCTGATGCCGTCGGTGTAATCCACCGCCAGCGCGTCCGGCGCATAGCGATCTTCAACGCGTTTAATGGCGCTAACCGGATCGGCCAGCTTGCTGTTGATCTCGCCGCTCGCCGGGAAGGCCACCATGCGATCGCCCACCAGTTCGGCCAGCGTTTTGCCCTTCAGGCACAGCAGCTCAGTAACCAGCAGCCACGGGATCATGCCGCTGTCGCAGTAGGCGAAATCGCGGAAGTAGTGGTGCGCGCTCATCTCGCCGCCGTAAATGGCGTCCTCTTCGCGCATACGCTCTTTAATAAAGGCATGGCCGGTTTTCGACATCACCGGCGTACCGCCTGCGCGACCGACCACATCAACGGTGTTCCAGGAGAGGCGCGGATCGTGAATGATTTTCGCGCCCGGGTGTTTTTCGAGGAACGCTTCTGCCAGCAGGCCAACGATGTAGTAACCCTCAATGAACTGGCCCTTGTCGTCGAACAGGAAGCAGCGGTCGAAGTCGCCATCAAAGGCGATGCCCATATCCGCCTGATGCTCGATCACCGCGTTGCGAGTGTCATCGCGGCACTCGGGCAGCAGCGGGTTAGGAATACCGTGCGGGAAGGTGCCGTCCGGCTCGTTGTGCACTTTAATAAAGCTCACCGGCACATTCAGCGCCTTGAAACGCGCTTCGATGGCGTCGATCACCGGGCCTGCCGCGCCGTTACCGGAGTTGATCACCAGCTTCAGCGGCTTGAGGTTAGCGGTGTTGATGTAGCCGAGCAGATGGTCGATATAGTCATCGCGCAGGGAGATTTGCTTGTAGCTGCCGCGTTTTTCCGGGTTCACCGGCGGGAAGTCATTAGCTTCTGCCAGGCGCTGCACGTCGCGCAGACCGGTGTCGCCGCTGATCGGGCGTGCGCCTTTGCGCACCAGCTTCATGCCGTTGTAGTCCATCGGGTTGTGGCTGGCGGTCACTTCGATACCGCCGTCAACGCCGAGATGGAAGGTCGCAAAGTAGATCTCTTCGGTACCGGAGAGGCCAATATCCAGCACATCAACACCGGCGTCCTGCAATCCTTTAGCTAATGCCAGCTTCAGCGATTCGCTGGTCTGACGCACATCGCCACCGAGCACAATGGTCTGCGGCTTCAGGTACTCCCCGTAGGCGCGGCCAATACGCCAGGCTATGTCTTCATTCAGCTCTTCGCCCAGCTTTCCGCGAATATCGTAAGCTTTAAAACAGGTTAATTTTTCCATCATTACCTCTTCTTCAGGCAACAGTCAGCCTTGACCGCAACTGGCCACATAAAAGTTATCAATAGTTGTTCTGGCCGAACCCGCGCGTGGCGGGCCGGCAATGGGCGTTAAATTCGCCCGTAACGATCGGCGAAGCGCACAATGTCATCCTCTTCCAGGTACGAACCGGAGCGTACCTCAATCAGGTCGAGAGGAATTTTGCCCGGGTTTTCCAGGCAGTGGCGCGCGCCGAGCGGAATGTAGATAGATTCGTTTTCGCCCAGCAGTTTGACTTCATCATCAATGGTGACTTTTGCCGTACCGGCCACCACCACCCAGTGCTCGGCGCGATGGTGATGCATCTGCACCGACAGCCCCTCGCCCGGTTTCACGGTGATGCGTTTCACCTGGTAGCGATCGCCTGCATCGATGGAGTCATATTTGCCCCACGGGCGGTAAACTTCGCGATGAATATGGTGCTCGTGACGCCCTTCGGCTTTGATCTTTTCGACCACTTTTTTCACATCCTGCACCGCATTACGGTCGGCGATCAGCACGGCATCTTTGGTCTGCACAACCACCAGATCTTTCACGCCAACGGTTGTCACCAGGCCCGATTCAGCATAGACATAGCTGTTTTCGGTTTTGTGGCTGATCACATCGCCGTGGTGCACGTTGCCTTCCGGCGTCTGCTGGCTGATCTCCCACAGGGAGGACCAGGAGCCAACATCGCTCCAGCCTGCGTCCATCGGCACCACTACCGCATCGGCAGTGCGCTCCATCACCGCATAGTCGACAGACTCTTCCGGGCACGCGAGGAATGCTTCTTCATCGACGCGGATAAAGTCCATATCCGGGTCGGTGGCATCCATCGCCTTTTCACAGGCTTCGAGAATGTCCGGGCGGTATTTTTGCAGCTCTTCCAGGTAACGACCGGCGCTGAACAGGAACATGCCGCTGTTCCAGTAGTATTCACCGCTGGCGACATACCCCTGAGCAGTTTCAAGGTTCGGTTTTTCGACGAACTGCGCCACTTCAAATGCCACAGCATCAACCTGACCCGGGCTCACTTCGCCGCGGCGGATGTAGCCGTAACCGGTTTCGGGCATATCCGGCACAATGCCAAACGTGACCAGTTTGCCCGCCTCGGCATACGGCATGGCATTACGGACTGAGGTACGGAACGCCTCTTCATCCTGAATAACGTGGTCCGCGGCCAGCACCAGCATCAGCGGATCGCTATCCGGGTTGTGGCGTTTGACCGCCAGCGCCGCCAGCGCAATTGCCGGTGCGGTGTTGCGGCCTGCCGGCTCCAGAATGATGTTCTCCGTCAGCTTGTTAAGCTGGCGCAGCTGCTCTGCGACGATAAAACGGTGCTGCTCGTTACAAATCACCACCGGGCTTTCGCACTCGACGCCCTTCAGGCGGCAGACGGTGGTCTGCAGCATGGTGAGATCGCCCTTCAGGCAGAGAAACTGTTTAGGGTAAAGCACGCGGGAAAGTGGCCACAGACGGCTGCCGGAGCCCCCGGCCATCACGACCGGATAGAGTTGCGTTTGACTCATGATTTATCCCCATTGCCGTCGAAATTGAGGCGCGCCTCATGCGCCGCGCTATCGTGGGCGGCTGCGGGCGTCGCGGATTTCTCCGGGCTGATATCTGCAATAAACTGGCTTAACACGTTCTCTTTCTCGAGCGTGCGTTCGGCATATTCACGTGCCACCGTGTTGTTTGTGGGCAGCGCTAACGCGCGTTCAATGCCCGAGGTCAGCGCATCGACCGATTCCGGTTCGACGCAGACCGCAATGCCAGGCTCATTCAGGCAGAGCTGGCCAAGTTCGGTACTCTCTTCGGCGGTGATCACCGCATTGCCGCCCACTGCCAGGATATTGGTCAGCTTGGAGGGCAATACCGCATCCGCCGCGCCGCGCTTCTGGATAACCAGGTGGCAATCGCCGAGCGCGAGCAGCGCTGGCAGCGCTTCATAAGGCTGCAACGGGAAGAATTTCACATTGTCGAGGCCGCGCTCGCTGACCATTTTCTCCAGCCGCGCTTTGCCCCCGCCCTGCCCGACGATGGCGAACAGCCACGGATGGCCCTTCAGTCGCGCAGCGGCTTCAATCACATTTTCTAATCCCTGCTTCTCACCGATATTGCCGGAGTAAAGAATGATTTTTTTGTCATCCGGCAGACCGAGGTCGCGGCGTAACTGCGCAACGCTTGCCGCGTCGACATCACGAAAACGCGCCACTTCGGACCAGTTCGGGAAGAAGATAATCTTGTCGGCTGACACGCCCTTCTCACGCGCTTTGTTCATCATCGAGCGGGAGATGGTCGAGACGTTGTCAACGTTATGCAGATTGCTGCGTTCAAACGCGGCCGCCAGTTTTGCCACCAGGCCGCCTTTACCTTTGCCCGCCATACCTAAACCGAGCATGGCGTCCACTTCATAATCCTGGATGTGCAGCAGCGTGCGGGCGCCGCTCAGTTTTGCCAGCAGGCGCATGCCCGGCGTGCAAAACAGCGTCGGCACCACGCCGATGATGCGATCCGGCTTCCAGCTGCGTTGGGCCATCAGCGGGAAAAAGCTGCTGGCGGCAAAGCTGCCCAAGTGCAGCAGACGCTTGATGGTCGACGGCTGCTTTGGCACGTAGAGCGGGCAGCGCCACACCGTGGCGGCACCCTGCTCTTTACGCCAGCGCCAGGCACTGTAAGGGTGCCCGACTTTCCACTCCGGGTAGTACGGCGGTGCAGTGATGACGCGAACGTCATGGCCCTGACGGGCCATCCACTCCACCATTTCGCCGGTGTACTTACCGATCCCGGTCAGCTCCGGCGAATAGTTGATGCCATAAACCAGGATTTTCATAAGCCCGGTACTCCCTGCGCGTCGAGGAAATAGGCGCGGCTGTTGTCATGCACCAGCGGGTCGGCAATCAACGCCTCCGGCGAAACCCAGCGATAGTCATCGTGCTGCTCCGTTGGCAGGGCGAGGGTCTCCTCGTCCACGCGCAGACGGAAGCCGAGCACGATGTAGTGGGTCGTAAAATCGGGGCCGGAGAAGTTATCGTCATAGAAGTGCTGCCAGACGCCGTAAAACTCACCTGCCGACATCGGCAGGCGCAGTCCCAGTTCCGCCTGCGTCAGCCGCTCGAAAGCGGCTGCCAGCGGCTCGTCCTTTTGCACGCGTCCGCCCGGCACGAACCAGTATCCCTGGGCCGGACGGTTAGTGCGTTTGCCGAGTAAAAACTCGCCGCGTGAGTTCTCCACGATCAGATCGATGGAGATCAGCGGGGTGGAACGCACCACCGTGGCAAAATCTTCCTGACTTAAAAACATGCTTACCCCCGGAACCGGTGCTGGTTTTCAAGGAACCACTGGTAGGTGCTTGCCAGCCCCGCTTCCAGTGAGATCTCGTGATACCAGCCCAGCTGATGCAAACGGGTTACATCGAGCAGCTTACGCGGTGTGCCGTCAGGCTTGGTGGCGTCAAACACCACACGGCCTTTGTAGCCCACTACGCTTGCAATCGTCTGCGCCAGTTCGCGAATGGTGCAGTCAACGCCGGTACCGACGTTGATGTGCGACAGCATCGGTTCGGTATTCTCCTGCCACACTTCGCGCGCCAGCTCCTGCACATGAATGCTGGCCGCAGCCATGTCATCCACATGGAGGAATTCACGCATCGGCGTGCCGCTGCCCCATACCACCACGTCTGCCGCATTCTCCTGAGTCGCTTCATGGAAACGACGCAGCAGCGCAGGAATAACGTGCGAGTTGCTCGGGTGGAAGTTGTCATGCGGACCATAGAGGTTGGTCGGCATCACCGAGCGGTAATCGCGGTCATACTGGCGGTTGTATGATTCGCACAGTTTGATCCCGGCGATTTTGGCAATCGCGTACGGCTCGTTGGTCGCCTCCAGCGTTCCCTGCAGCAGCTCGCTTTCAGCGATCGGCTGCTTCGCCAGTTTCGGGTAGATGCAGGACGAACCGAGGAACAACAGCTTGTTCACGTCGTGCTTATGCGCCGAGTGAATGATGTTGCTCTCAATCATCATATTTTCGTAGATGAAGTCCGCCGGGTAGGTATTGTTCGCCACAATACCGCCCACTTTTGCTGCCGCCAGGTAGACCTGGTCAATACGTTCGCTGGCGAAAAACGCGTCCACCGCTGCGGGATCCAACAGGTTTAGCTCTTCGCGCGAGCGCAGCACCAGTTCGATATCCGCACGCTGTTCCAGCTGCCGTACGATGGCTGACCCCACCATCCCGCGATGGCCAGCCACAAAAACACGTTGTTTGGTCATGCTCAGGACTCCAGCGCGATGGCAACCTCGTAACCGTGGGCCTTAAGCAGTGAGTGTTTTTTCGCTGCTTCCAGATCTTTTGCCACCATTTCGGAGACCATCTCCTGCAGGGTAGTTTCCGGTTTCCAGCCCAGTTTTTCGTGTGCTTTGGTCGGGTCGCCCAGCAGGGTTTCCACTTCAGCAGGACGGAAGTAACGCGGGTCAACGGCAACAATCACATCACCCGGTTTCACGCCCGGCGCATCGTGGCCAGTCACGGAAACAACGATACCCTTCTCTTCTACGCCAGTGCCTTCGAAGCGCAGTTTGATACCCAGCTGTGCGGCAGCCATTTCCACAAACTGACGAACGGAGTACTGCACGCCGGTGGCGATAACGAAGTCTTCCGGCTGTTCCTGCTGCAGCATCATCCACTGCATTTTCACGTAGTCTTTGGCATGGCCCCAGTCACGCAGGGAGTCCATGTTGCCGAGGTAGAGGCAGGATTCCAGGCCCTGAGCGATGTTGGCGATTGCGCGGGTGATTTTACGGGTCACGAAGGTTTCGCCGCGACGCGGAGATTCGTGGTTGAACAGGATGCCGTTACAGGCGTACATGCCGTAGGATTCACGGTAGTTCACGGTGATCCAGTAAGCGTACAGTTTGGCCACTGCATACGGAGAGCGCGGGTAGAACGGCGTGGTCTCTTTCTGCGGGGTTTCCTGCACCAGGCCATACAGCTCAGAGGTGGATGCCTGATAGAAACGGGTTTTCTTCTCCAGACCCAGGAAGCGGATCGCTTCCAGCAGACGCAGCGTGCCCATGGCGTCAACATCAGCGGTGTATTCCGGGGATTCGAAGGAGACCGCAACGTGGCTCATCGCACCCAGGTTGTACACTTCATCCGGCTGCACTTCCTGCAGGATACGGGTCAGGTTGGACGTATCAGTCAGATCGCCGTAGTGCAGGTGGAATTTCGGGTTGCTTGTGTGCGGATCCTGATAAATGTGATCAACACGCTCAGTATTGAAAGAGGAAGCGCGGCGTTTGATGCCGTGAACTTCGTAACCCTTTTCCAGAAGCAGTTCTGCCAGATAAGAGCCATCTTGCCCGGTAACGCCGGTGATGAGAGCGACTTTAGACATAATTTATTTTCCTCAATGTTCCCTGTTAGGGAGTTACCTTTTCAACGCGTTCGCGCGTTACCACTGCGGGATTGCCCCGACAAATCGCATTTGCCGGTAGCGATTTAAAAACACTGCTGCGTGCACCGACGACCGTGCCGTCGCCGATAGAAACGCCGGGAGCAACAAACACATCCGTCGCCAGCCAGCACTTCTCGCCAATCACAATGGGCGTCGCGTTAATATCGAAATGCGCGCTCATATAGTCGTGACTGCCGGTACACAAATAACACTTCTGTGACACCACAGAATTTGCGCCGATGGTGATGTCGCCGAGCGTATATAACACCGCGTCATCCCCCACCCAGCTGTAATCACCCAGGGTTAATTTCCATGGGTAGGTAATTTTGACCGATGGTCGAATCACTACGCCTTTACCTACCTTTGCGCCAAACAGGCGTAATAAGAAGGCGCGCCAGCGATAAAGCACCTGCGGAGACCAGGCAAATAATGTCGCCTGCACCGCCCACCACAGTTGAACCTTAATAGCGTTCCCGCCCCGAAAGCCTTTCGGCACGGAGAATCCGTTTAAATCTTGCATATTCTTTCCTTATGTCCGGGCGTTACGCTTTGTTATATAAAGCCTTTGCTTTACCCGTCGTCCGTAAACGCAACATATAGGATAATTCTGCCCAGAAGCCGGGAACGTGTAATATCATGCGCTGAACTTTACGGGCGTCTTGACATAATTCGAGGTTATTAGAAGTGGATACACCGCCCATCGAAAATTCAGATACCAGCCCATGCAGACGCTTAAACGGGAAGCCCGCTTTAAACATTCTGGCCGCTAACGCGTAATCGGATGAGACTTTAAATTGCAGATCGTAGGGGTACGTTTTTAACCCGTGTACCGGGAAAAAGATCGCCTGATGGCTGGCCGGCAGGCTGTGGTAAATATACCAGCCGCTTTTCGCATTACGGCGCAGCTTGTTGCCGTCGCCGAAATCAAGCAGCGCATCACCGATATACATCGCGGTCTCTTTCGCTTCGCTTAACTGGCGAACAACGTCGACGATCTCTTCATGGAAAATATCGCCAGAATTAAGAAATATCGCAAAGCGACCGGAGGCCATATCAATGCCTTTATTCATGGCATCGTAAATACCTTTATCGCGTTCGCTTATGAAACGTAAATTATATTGTCCGTTGAGGCTTTTCAGAAAATCCTCAGTACCGTCCTGTGAACCGCCGTCAACCACGATCCATTCGAATTCGATATCTTGCGCTTTCGCCAGGTGAGCCAGCGACTGCCAGGTCTTCATCACACCTTCATAATTGCGAAACGCGACAGTAATAACACTTAGCAGCATGTGACCCACCTTCTCATGAACTTACAATATTCAACGCTTTACGCAGAATAAACGGACAAACAATTAAAAATGCATATTCCGGACTAAAAATTGACCCCGTAAAAAACAACGAGATCGGGGTAAACAAGAAAAGTTGAACGCGAAAATTCTGATTGTTGCCAAAAGCATTCATCGTCATTTTAGCGACTTTAAACATGTACCATCCGGTCAGTATTACCGCTAACCATGAAAAATATATGATCAGCAGATACAACCCATTGTCTATTGTTTTCCCGACGTCTGCACCGTTAAAGATTCCGAATGATGCGACATATTCATAAAGTGAGCCGAATCTTACTACACCATCAATATTGGTCAGCGAATATCCAACCATCACAAGCGGACCGATAATTCGGTAATAAGAGGAGGAGCCTTCCGTTCCCAAATCGCCAATACGCGTTGCAATATAAGGAAAAGCAAATACGAGGCCCACGACAAACACCGCAAGTGAAATAATTGCCAGCGGTAATTTCTTTTGAATCGCCTCTTTATTGAGATACTGAAACGCCCATTCCAGCAGGTAGAACATGATGAATGTCATTACCCCGGAGAACGATCCTGAGAGAACTATCCCTGCCAGAATCATAGCATCGGTCTTCGGAGTTTTGATACCAAACTGTTTGATGCTAAGCCAAATTGAGATTAACGCCAGAGCGAAGAATGCCGGTTCGAAATAGAGCGCAGTGGTTCGCTTGCCACCGAACTTGATAAAATTCAGCACGTAACTGTTGCTGTAAATAAGATATTTCGAAATTATTTCCATCAAACTACTGCCGCCAGTAAGAATGATCTGAGCCATCTCCATTGCGGCAAGCGTCACTATTAACGCCACCACCATGTAGAAAAATCTCAAAATCTTTCGATAGTTATGCGGCGAGATCGTTTTGAAGCGAATACTCCACACCATGCCGATAATGATCACAATGTAGACAAACAGCATTGTCGACGTGACGTATTTGCTGGCATCCAGTGACTTACCGAAAATAAAGTTGAAGAGCGTTAATCCTGCACCGAGCATCAGCGCTAACATCAATTTTTTCAGGTTGATGCGCTCAACGTAGAGCAGCAGCAGCACCGGTAAAAACGTCACAATCGTGATCGGGAAGCTCTCACCGAGCTGGAATAATTTCACGTTGACCAGCAGGTAGATCAACGGCAGCAGCAGATAGCTACAGACTCTGATAGAACGAGACATACTCCTCCAGCATCTGATGACCGCTATAGGCCTGGCGGCTACGCGCACGAAACGCGTCGAGACTCTCGCCAAACACCGCCTGGGCGATTTCTGCTTTATGGCACTGCACCAGCGGCAGCACCTCCTCTTCACTGAAGGTTTTACCGCCCGACTTTTGCAGCACTTCACGCGCCGCATCGCTGTGGGTGGCAATCACCGGCACGCCGATGGAGAGCGCTTCACAAAGGATCAGCGGGTAGTTGTCGACGCGCGAACTAAACACCAGCGCATCCATCTCGTTGAGCTCGCTCATCAATTTACGCTTATCAGTCAGAAAGCCGTGGTTCACCACCTGCGGCCCCTCAAAGGGCGAGAATTTACCGAAGGTGTGCAGCTCGACGCGATCCTCAAGGGCCATAATGTCGCGCACCAGCTGCTGGTTGGTTTTACCGTCGTAACGTAAATCGTGGGCGACGATGGCGATCTTCGGTTTGCCCTGCGTCACTTTTACCGGCGCGAGCTGGGCGAGGATCTCTTCTGTCGCCACATCGATGCCGTTGTTAATAATCTGACAGCGACCAGCGCCATAGAGGCTGTTAAAGGCGTCAGCGACATGCTGACTCGGCGAGATAAACTGGCAGCCCAGCCCCAGCATGGTATTAAACAGCTGGCGTTTGCGGCCCACTAACTGATGCGCGCGGTCGATTTTAACCGGCGGATAGTTGCTCAGCGTCGGGCACTTCTGGCAGTTGTTTTTCCACCCTTCGCAGCCGTCGGTAAAGGCGCAACGGCCGGTGACGCTCCAGTGGTCGTGCAGCGTCCAGACAAAGGTGACGTCCGGTTTGTGCGCTTTCACACGCTGGCAGAACGCCACCAGATCCTCGAGATTGAGCCAGTAGCTGTGCATCACATGGAAATGGAGCACCAGCGGCCCTTCGCTGCGGGTGACATCGCGATAGAGATTATTGAGATTGCCGAAAACATCCCGGTTAAAGAGGCGGAACAGTGCCAGGTTGGCAATCGAGGTCAGACGCGGCGTCTGTTTATAGACGTTTTGATAGTTGTCATGGCTGACACTCTTTTTGCCGCCTTTACCGTAGCCATAGATAAAGCGCGACTGATAACCCTGCTGCAGTGCCCGCTGGTGGAGATCCAGCGCGACACCCGCAGCACCGCCCTCTGCGAGGCGTACGTTAAACTGCAAAATATTCATTTAATCACCTTCACGCGCGCTTTCTCACCCACCACCAGCGCGTTGTCCGGCACACTGTCGAGCACCACGCTGCCTGCGCCGATGGTGACATTGTTGCCAATGGTGATATCACCAATCATTACCACATTCGCACCCAGCTCAACGCCGTTACCGATGACCGGGCAGGCCAGGCTATCGGCGCCGCGGTTGCCGATGGTGACACCATGGCGAATGGTAAAATCATCACCCGCGACGACATTTTTATTAATCACCACCGCATAACCGTGGTGAATGGTGAAACGCCGACCAATAGTTGCTGCCGCCTGGATCTCATAGCCAAACAGGCATTCGGTGATAAAGCGGTAGAGCAGAATGACCGGCGCGGCCCAGATGTTGTTAATCACATGCTTTTTGCGCCACACCGAGCAGAAGTGTGCGATACGGTAGGCGGCAACCATGCAGCACGGGCGCAAATTCCAGTGGTTTGCGCGAAAATCTTCCAGTCGCATTATTTACCCCGCAGCCCATCAGCCAGACGTTTGCCGTTGCGCACCGAAAAGAGTGTCAACAGCGTGCGCCAGTTCATCCGCTTATTACGGATCTGGTAGAGGGTGAAGAGTTGGTACTTCTTACTGGCACGGTCGAACTTATCTTTGTGCTTGCGGTAGAAGTGGAAGTAGCCGGAGAACTTCTTCGGTGAAGAGGTAATTTGCATCTCGCCGTGGTTGATATGCAGGATCTGCGTCGCCTCTTCGATTTTGAACGGCTCGCCATATTCGGTAACCATGCGCAGGAAGATGTCGTAATCCTGGGCGGCTTTCAGCTGGGTATCGAACAGCGACTCTTTAAAACGCCACGCCCAGGTAAAAACCTGGTTGCCAACGATATTGCGTTTGTAGAAGAGCTTGCGGGAGAACGGCGATTTCGGGTAGAGCGGCAGGCTCGCCGGCTGCGCATAGACTTCGCCCTGGCATACATAGTCATTGGCGTAGAGGAACGCGCGGGTATTGAGCAGATGTTTATGGGCGAGGAAGACCGATAAGCGGTTTGGCGTCCACTCATCATCATCATCGATGCCGGTAATGTATTGCCCGCGCGCCTGCAGGATGGCCTGGTTGCGCACGGCGCAGGCACCGGAGTTGAAGTCGTTGCGCGTGTAGCTAACGCGCGGATCGTTGAGCTCGTCAACAAACTGTTGCAGCTGATCGAACGACGCGGAGCAGTCATCAACGATGATCATTTCCCAGTGCGGGTAATCCTGGCGCAGCACCGATTTAATGGCGCGGATGGCCAGCTGCTGACGGTTCCAGGTAGGCATATAAATTGAAATTAATGGGTTTGCTGTTGTGCTCATGATGCGATCCCTAATGCGTTCCACATGCCGCTTTTCGCCCTCGCTTACGCCCTCCCCCCGTTAAGGGGAAGGGCAAAGCACGCTGAGGGTAGAGGTATAAGTCTTGTTATTTCGAGTCGGACTTGTATTCGTACTCGTAGTAGCCGTAATCCTGGTAGCCGGTTGCGCGGCGGAAGATGGAGTTCAGGATGACGCCTTTCACCTGGATGCCGTTCTGCTCGAAGCGGCTCAGGCTGGTCTGGATCTCTTTCAGGGTGTTGACCGCGTAACGCGCAACCATCAGCGTGGTGCCCGCATGGCGACCTACTACCGCCGCATCGGTTACCGCGAGGATTGGCGGGGTATCAATCAGCACCAGGTCATAGTTTTTGCTCGCCCACTCAATCAGCTGAGTGAAGCGTTCGCTCATCAGCAGCTCAGAGGGGTTAGGCGGCACCTGACCACGCGGAACCAGGTCGAAGTTACTGATAGAGGTCGGCTTCGCACAGCTCTCGATGGTGCCCTTCCCTGCCAGCACATCTGACAAACCGTTGATGTTGTCGGTGCCCAGCAGTTCATGGGTGTAGCCTTTACGCATATCACAGTCGATCAGCAGCACGCGTTTGTTGGTCTGGCTGATCACCGCCGCGAGGTTGGCACAGACAAAGGTTTTACCGATGGAGGGGCTGACCCCGGTCATCATCAACACATTGTTGTTAGCCTGCATCATGGCGAAGTGGAGACTGGTGCGCAGGCTGCGAACCGCTTCAATCGCCAGGTCGGTCGGGTTACCCACGGCCAGCAGCTGGCTCTGCTTGAAGCGGCGCGCGCCTTTGGCGACTTGCGCGTTGTCACGCTCCTTCTGCCACTCGGAGAGCGGGATGCTGGCATAGACGCTGATGCCGTGCTCTTCCAGTACCTGCGGGCTTTCGATACCGCGGTTGAAGAGGGAGCGCAGCAGCACGCCAACGACTGAGATGATCAGACCGAAAATAATGCTGCCGAGAATAATCAGCGCTTTTTTCGGCTTCAGTACGCCAGGCTGGGTGATCGCCGGGTCAACGATGCGCACATCGCCCACGGTGCTCGCCTGGGTGATACGCAGTTCCTGCTGTTTATTCAGCAGCTGCATATAGACCTGCTGACCAGATTCAACATCGCGAGTCAGGCGCACAATTTCCTGCTGCGTCTGCGGCATTGCCGTGATGCGTTTATTGAGCTTGGCCTTCTCATCTTCCAGCGCCTGGCGTTTCTCCAGCAGCGTGCGGTACGCCGGGTGCGCTTTGGTGTAGAGCTTGGAGATCTCTGCTTCTTTGAAGGTCAGTTCATTCAACTGCGCATCGATGTTAACCACCGAGTCGAGTACTGACTTCGCTTCGAGCGGCAGGTCGACGGAGTCTTTCGTCTGGCGATAGGCATTGAGCTTATCTTCCGCGACGTCGAGGTTGTGACGCACTTCCGGCAGCTGCTTATCAAGGAAGATCAGGCTTTTCGCCGCTTCTTCTGATTTGCGCTCAATATTCTGCTCAAGGTAGTTGCGGGTGATGCTGTTGAGAATGGCGCGGATCTGATCGCGATCTTCGCCGGTGTAGCTGAGGCTCAGCACGCCGGTGTCTTTGCCGTTCTCTACAACCGTCAGGTTGTTTTGCAAATTGTTGATCATGCCGAGGGTCGAGAACTTGGTGACGGTAAACTCGCTGTCATCCGAGGCCTGAATCGCGCTCACCATCATGGTGACGCCCTCTTTGCTCAATGGCTTGCCCACTTCACCGCGCGCTTCAAAGCCGCCGTCGCTGCTCAGCAGATAGGTTTTCGGGTTCAGCACTTTAAGAGTGAAGGTCTGCTCCGCCCACCCTTTCGGCAGTTCGAACGAGGTGACCTTAACGGTCTCATTCTGCCGCCCCATCAGGCGATCCCAGCCGGCGCCAAACAGCGGGAACGTATTTTTCACCACCGAGATGTCGAGGTCGAGATCGTCGACGGTTTTACCCAGTACCAGGCGGGACTGAATAAGCTGGATTTCCGCTTCCGACGCCGGCGGTTTGTTACTCAGCGCACTGTTAATATCCTGCACCAGCGAGCTGCCGGTATTCTGCTCGATCTGTACCAGCGCGTCGGCGCTGTAGATAGGCGTGGCAAACATGCAGTAAACCAGCGCGGCGAGGGCAAATAGCGCGGTAATGCCCAGCACCCACCAGCGAGCCTCAATGATTGTGCCGAGTAGACGGCCAATATCGATTTCGTCATTGCCCACTGCCGACGTAGCAGAATGCGAATGGTGTGTTTTCTCTGTCATTATTATCCCTGCTGAGCTTGCAATGCCTGCGCCCAAAGGCGGGCAGACTGGTCAAGTAAGGTGTAAACGGCTTCAAAAGCTTCGCGACTTTTGCGATACGGATCGGGGATCTCCCGTTCGTTATCCCAGTGGCCAAACAACATGACCTTTCCACGCATCTCCGGGGTCAGTTCGCACAAGCGGGAGATGTGTCGCTTCTCCATGACCAGAATCAGATCGAATTCACGACACAATTTCCCTGAGATTTGGCGTGCGACATGCCCATCCAGTGAGAGCTGGTTATCTGCCGCCACGGCCGTGGCGTTGGCATCTGCGCTATGTCCGACCAGTGCGCCCAACCCGGCGGACTCAACCGTGAGCCCGGGGTGATATTTTTTCAGGAGCCGTTCCGCTGTTGGGGAACGACAAATGTTCCCCACACAAACCACCAGAATTTTGTTGAACATGCCTGTTACCACGTATGAATATCTTTGGCCGTATCCGTCATGTAGCGAACGCCACTGATGGTTGGCAGCAACTGGTTGATAAGACGGTTCCAACGCGATACCGGTGCGGTGGTGACATAAACAACGTCATAAGGCTGGAGGCGGAAGTTGGTGGCCATCACCAGCGACGTAGCATCCGACATATCAAGCTGGTAGATGTTGGCAATCTTGTTGCCGCGACCGCCTTCGCCGTTCTTGATCGGACGGATAACGAAGATGCCGCTGGCGTTGGAAGAGGTCAGGTCGAGACCTTCTGCCTGGCCGAGCGCTTCGGTCAGCGTCATGCCGCTGAAGTCCATTTTGAGGGTGCTCTGTTTTTTCACTTCGCCCATCACGAACACTTTCAGATCGTCATTGCGCGGAACAAACAGAATGTCGCCAGGGTAGAGGAGACGGTTCTGGCTGAGGTCGCCGTTTTGCATCAGCGCCTGCAGTGAAATGCGCTCCTCTTTGCCTTTGTGGGTCAACACGACATTGCGCCAGTCAGCAAGATCGGTCAGACCACCGGCGGCGTTGATCGCGTCAAGCACGGTCAGCGGCACGTTGGTGATCGCCTGCTGGCCTGATTTATTGACCTGACCGGAGACATAGGCTTTTTGCGAGCGGAACGCGGCGATATTAACGTCCACCTGCGGGTCGGCAATATAGGTCGCTAAGCGGCTGGTAATATCACTACGGATTTCGGCCAAGGTTTTACCCACCACGCGGACTTTGCCGATATAGGGGTAGAACATGGTGCCATCCGGCTGCACCCAGTTACCGGTATCGCTGGAGCTGCGATACTGACCGGCAGGGGTGGTTAATTCCGGGTGATCCCAAACGGTGACGCTCAGGACATCACCAGGGCCGACGCGGTATTCATAAGAGGAGATCTCTTGATCCAGCGACATGTTCGGCTGGGCAACGTTAACGCGCGGGCGCAGTTGCTCAATCAGACGCGGGGTCAAAGGATAAACGTTCACCATACTGTCTAAATCAAAGTCAGCATCCTGCTGTTTAATCACGTCCTTTCCCGATGTCGACATATTGCTACCCGGGAATACGGTGCAGCCACTCATTAAGCTTATGGACACCAATAATGGCATCAATTTCATTTTAGATTTCATCATTGATTAATTATCACTATGGCAGAGTAATTATCCTGTGCGATTTAAATAAGCGCTCAAGCAGTACACAGAATCAGAATGCAGTTAATTCACCAGGAATATAACTAGCATCAGTCCTAAAAAGCATTTATCCAACCCCATGACATTACAGAATAATCCGGCTGCAGTCATGCCGACAGGCATGCTACCGCCCCTGGCTTCCAGTTACCAATGCACTGATCATCGATATGTCGTTGATAGTCATCCTTTACATCCTCGTCAGGGCGCCAACTGCGGCGCGCGCTAAATACGGCGGGTATCCTTTTCCGCATCAAATAACAACGCGGAAATTAACATCGCAGGTATATATGAAAGATGCTGGTGGAATTGTTGCAGCTAAGGCAAGGGCAGGCAAGGCGGCATCTCCCGGGAGGCGCTTTTTTAAGAATAATATTAACGTCGGATTTTCACGATTTTAGGAATTAACTTATGTTGACAAGATGGGGATACACTCTGCCCCATACGATAGTTCCTAAATTCACACCTTAACCGGGTATAAATAAACTTAATCACCGTGCGGGAATGTAATTAAATAACTCTTAAATATCTTATTAAATAAGATTAATCGCAGGCAGCATTGCATTCGCGCCGAAAGTTACCCATGATCTCTTCATCACAATGCTCATCTTAAATAAGGTTTCACGCTAACAATGGAGTGGATTGCTGATCCATCAATCTGGGCCGGGCTGATCACGCTGGTGGTCATTGAGTTAGTGCTCGGTATCGATAACCTGGTCTTTATCGCCATCCTGGCGGAAAAGTTACCCCCCGCACAGCGCGACCGCGCCCGTGTGACGGGTTTAATCCTTGCCATGCTGATGCGCCTGGTGCTGCTGGCCTCTATTTCGTGGCTGGTGACGCTCACGCAACCGCTGTTCACCGTGCGCGATTTAAGCTTTAGCGCCCGCGATCTCATCATGCTGTTTGGTGGCCTGTTCCTGCTGTTTAAAGCCACGGTCGAGCTGAACGAACGGCTTGAGGGAAAAGACAGTGACAACCCCAGCCAGCGGCGCGGGGCAAAATTCTGGGCGGTGGTCGCGCAAATCGTAGTACTTGACGCGGTCTTCTCGCTCGACTCGGTGATCACCGCCGTCGGCATGGTAGACCATCTGGCGGTGATGATGGCCGCAGTCATTATCGCCATCTCGCTGATGCTGCTGGCGAGTAAAGCCCTCACCCGCTTCGTCAACAACCACCCGACGATTGTGATCCTCTGCCTCAGCTTCCTGCTGATGATTGGCTTTAGCCTGGTGGCGGAGGGCTTTGGTTTCCATATTCCGAAAGGCTATCTCTATGCGGCGATTGGCTTCTCGGTGATGATTGAGTCCCTCAATCAGCTGGCCATCTTTAACCGTCGCCGTTTCCTGTTTGCCAACCACACGTTGCGCCAGCGCACCACCGAAGCGGTAATGCGTCTGCTCAGCGGACGTAAAGAGGATGCGGAGCTGGATGCAGAAACTGCCTCAATGTTGCGGGACAGCGACGATGCGCAGATTTTCAATCCGCAGGAGCGGCGGATGATTGAGCGCGTGCTGAACCTCAATCAGCGCACGGTGAGCAGCATCATGACCTCGCGTCACGATATCGAACATATCGATCTCAACGCGCCGGAAGCAGAGGTGCGCGCCCTGCTGGATAAAAACCAGCACACCCGCATCGTGGTCACCGGCGGCGAGCAGGAGGAGTCGCTGCTCGGCGTGGTGCATATTCTCGATCTGTTGCAGCAGTCCCTGCACGGTGAACCGCTGGATCTGCGCGTGCTGGTGCGCCAGCCGCTGGTTTTCCCGGAAGGGTTACCGCTGCTACAGGCGCTGGAGCAGTTCCGCAATGCCCGTACCCACTTCGCTTTCGTGGTCGATGAGTTCGGTTCGGTTGAAGGGGTGGTGACATTAAGTGATGTGATGGAGACCATCGCCGGCAACCTGCCTAACGAGGTGGAAGAGATTGATGCCCGCCATGATATTCAGAAAAACAGCGATGGCAGCTGGACCGCCAACGGCCATATGCCGCTGGAAGATCTGATTCAGTATGTGCCCCTGCCGCTGGATGATAAACGCGATTACCACACTATCGCCGGGCTGTTGATGGAGCATCTGCAACGCATTCCCGCCCCGGGCGAAGAGGTCACGATTGGCGATTTCCGCCTGAAAACGCTGGAAGTTGAGAGCCATCGGGTGCAGAAAGTGCAGCTTATCCCGACGGCGAGCGATATCTCCCCGGATTACGAAGTGTAAACCAGCCGGGGTTCGCCCCGGTTTCCCCCTCCCTCAGAGTGCGCCAGGTTCTGCTGATAACACTGTGCGCCTCTCCAATGCATGAAAAATCTTGTTTACGCACGAATATGCACGATATGATGCCTGTATCCGCAAAAAGGAGCATCTATGCAATCTGAACAGGCACAAGCACGCATTATCTCGGTGATTCCGCTATCGCAGGATTGGGGAAAGCTGACCAAATACACTTTCGATTTCCGCCGCCGCGATGGCGAATGGCAGCGTCAGAGCCGGGAGGTGTATGACCGCGGCAATGGCGCAACGATCCTGTTATACAACCGCAGTAAACGTAGCGTGATCCTCACCCGGCAGTTTCGCTTACCGCTGTTCGTGAACGATCATGCAGGTTTTTTACTGGAAGCCGCCGCCGGGCTGCTGGATGAGCTGGACGCGGAGACGCGCATAAAGCAGGAAGCTGAAGAGGAGACTGGCTACCGTCTGGATCGGGTCGAAAAGGTGTTCGAAGCCTGGATGAGCCCCGGCTCGGTCAGTGAGAAGCTGCACTTTTTTGTCGCCGAATATGACGCAAGCCGCCGTACCGGAAACGGCGGCGGTCTGATCGAGGAAGGAGAAGATATTGAAGTGGTGGAGATGACCTTTACCGACGCGCTGGCCGCTATCCGCAGCGGAGAGATTGCCGATGGCAAAACCATCATGCTGCTCCAGCACCTGGCCTTAGAAGGCGTTCTTTAATACCCTCATAACGCCCGTAGGCCTGATAAGGCGCAGCCGCCATCAGGCATGTCGCCCTGCACCATCGCCGTGGCCTGATAAGGCGTAGCCGCCATCAGGCATTTTGCCCCGCACCATCCCTGTAGGCCTGATAAGGCGCAGCCGCCATCAGGCATGTCGCCCTGCACCATCGCCGTGGCCTGATAAGGCGTAGCCGCCATCAGGCATTTTGCCCCGCACCATCCCTGTAGGCCTGATAAGGCGTAGCCGCCATCAGGCATTTTGCCCCGCACCATCCCTGTAGGCCTGATAAGGCGTAGCCGCCATCAGGCATTTCACCCTGCACCATCGCCGTAGGCCTGATAAGGCGCAGCCGCCATCAGGCATGTCGCCCCGCATCATCGCCGTGGCCTGATAAGGCGCAGCCGCCATCAGGCATTTCGCCCTGCTGTATCGCCGTAGGCCTGATAAGGCGCAGCCGCCATCAGGCATTTCGCCCGATGGCGCTACACTCACATTTTATCGAGCAGCTTCTTCACATCTTTGCTGCTCTGCTTATCCTGATTGCGATCGGCCCAGTCGCTCAGGCGGCGTTTCGCCTCATCCTGCAGATGCTTACGCAGCAGCTGATCAACCTGCAGGGAGTAGTTGAGCGCCTGCCACTGACCATAGACACGCAGCGGGATCGGCGTCGTTTTCAGGAAGTCGATAAGCTCGCTCTCCCCCAACCAGCCGCCCAGCACCTGGATATTGAAGCGGGTATCCGCCTGCTCCTTGACCAGATCCATTTTGCCTTCGCCGGTAAGGGAAATGAGCGGCGAGCTGCCCTGCATATTGCTCAGCGTCATCTGCCCCGCTTTCAGCGCCAGATCGCTACTGAAGCTGTCGAGCCGCGTCGCGGTATCATATTTTTCCTGCGTCTGCACATCCGCGCTGCGCGCCACCGCCTGCTGCACCAGCTGCTGGAAGTTGAGACCTTCCATGCGGCTATTTTTCAGCTCCACATGCGCCTCGCCCTGCCACAGACGGCGAAACTCTTCTGCATCAATGCTCGGGCCGGAGAAATCGCCCGCCATCGACAGGCTACCGGTAAGCGCAATCGGGTAATTAAAGGCTTTCAGAATGTCGCCAATCTCAACATTGTCGAGGCGCGGCTGGAACACCGCCCGCGAAGCATCGCGGCGTACATCCAGTTGCCCCGGAAGAGAGATCTGCCCGGCGCCCATTTTGCCCTGCAGGGTCGGAATGGCGAGCAGGCCAGCATTGTTGTTGAACTGGCCGCTGACATCGGCAAACTGCATCCCGCGCCAGCGCACGGCTTTGGCGGTGATCGCCACCTGGGCGGTGAAATCACGCAGGCCGTTAAAGTGCGGTACATCGGCGCTGTTTGCGATCACCGGACGCGGCGGACGGCTTTGCGCCTGACCCTGTTGATCCGGCGCACTGGTATCCGCGGCGCTATCTTTCGGCGGCAACAAGTTATCGAGATTGAGATTATCGAACTGCAGATCCAGTGCCCAGACCGGCAGCGTACCGAACGTTACGCTGCCATTGCCGGTCAGGACGCTGTCATTGGCACGCAACTTCAGCGCGCTGAGTACCAGACGTTGCTGCTCGCCCTGCCACTGCGCCTGCAGCTGACCTTCGCCTTCGATACCCTGAGACGGCACATCGCCGCCGCGCAGCTGCCACTTGACGCTGTCCACCACCGCAGAGAGGTTATGCGGATAGTTGTGCGCGTCGAGATTCGCGCGCAGCGCCAGGGTTAAATCACGTTGATTACGGTTAATGCGCCCGGAGAACTCCAGCGCCGCCTGGTGCTGCTCATCCTGCTCCATCTGCAGCCGGATATCGCGCACCGTCACCTGCTCATCGTTCTCATGCTGTAACACCAGCACGCTGTCCGCTATTTGCAGACTGCCGATATCCCAGGACCAGCCGCGATCCTCTTCCGCCTGCGGCAGCGTATTTTCACGCGGCGCGACCGGTGCGTCTTTATCTACTTTGGCCTGGGTTTCGGGCGTGAGCTGGATCACCGCACCTTTTAACATTACCTGCTTAACGTGCAGCTGGTGGGAAAGCAGAGGCAGGAGATTGACGTCGAGGCGCATATTGTCCGCTTTAACCACCGGCGTCTGCGCGCCCGGCGCGGTTAAGGTCATACGCCCTGAGAGAATGCTGAGCTGCGGCCAGACGTGCCAGCGCAAGGGGCCATCAAGCTGTAAGTGATAGCCGCTACGCGCTTCAACCTGACGCACCATATAAGCACGGAAATCGTTGGGGTTGACCAGCAACACCAACGCTGACAGGCCGGCAATCAGCACGACCAACAGAATCATCAGCGTGGTTAACACTCTTCTCATGGCGTCCTCTGCAGAGATAACTTGCTCAGTCTTTATCGATACGGCTGGCAACCGCGCCCTGCTGATCGCGATACTTCGCATCTTCGCGGCGGTTGTAAGGGCGCTCGGCCGGGCCGGAGAGCGGCTCGAAGCTCAGCGCGCCGATCAGCATGCCGGGGCGCAGGGCCAGCGGCAGTTTGCCTGAATTATAGAACTCCAGCACGATACAGCCAGACCAGCCGGGATCGATGCGGTGCGCGGTAACGTGCACCATCAGCCCTAATCGCGCCAGCGACGAGCGGCCATCGAGCCAGCCAACCAGATCCGCCGGCAGCGTGACAGACTCATAGGTCACCGCCAGCGCCAGCTCACCCGGATGGAGGAAAAAGGCTTCGCCATCGGCGAGGACAATCTCATCGCTCATCACCCGATCGAGGGCTGCGCTCACTTCCTGTTTCGGCCCGCTCAGATCGATAAATGCTGCGGTATGACCACTGAATGTGCGGAATTTGTTGCCCAGACGGACATCCACCGTCGCGCCATTAATTCGTTCTACCGGCGGACGCGGGTTAATTGCGAGTCGGCCCTCATTCATCCAGGCTTCGATATCGCGGTCACAAAGACGCATGGCACATTCTCCTTTGGTGCGACACGCCCCTGAAAAAGCCTCAGGGGACGGGTAGTTAACACTGAGTTTGACAGCCTAACATGTATTATTCAAAAAATTGGCTGATTTTGGCTTTCAGAATGTCGATGGCGATACGGTTCTTGCCGCCGCGCGGCACGATGATGTCGGCATACTGCTTGGAGGGTTCGATAAATTGCAGGAACATCGGACGCACAGTTTTCTGATACTGCGCCATCACCGAATCCATCGAACGCCCACGCTCATTCACGTCACGTTTGATGCGGCGCATCAGGCAGATATCGAGCGGCGTATCGACAAAAATGGAAAAGTTCATCTCATCGCGCAGGCGAGAGTCAGTCAGCAGCAGGATCCCTTCCAGAATGATGACTTTTTTGGCTTCGATACGAATGGTCTCCGCAGTGCGGGTATGCTCAACATAGCTGTAGACCGGTAACTCAATGGATTCGCCGCGTTTAAGCGACTGAAGATGCTGGAATAACAGACTGTGATCCATCGCGCTTGGATGGTCATAGTTGGTTTTTACACGCTCTTCCATCGACAGATGGCTTTGATCTTTGTAGTAGCTGTCTTCGGGAATAACGCCAATGTGTTCATCACCCACCTGCTCGCGTAACTCGCGGTAAAGCGTACTGGCAATAAGACTTTTACCTGAAGCAGATGCGCCGGCGATGCCGATGATGACGCACTGATGTGACTGATCAGTCATAAATTTAGGGACCTGATTAACCTGGATGTAAAGGAAGGAAGACGCCTTGGCGTCAAACGCGGCAATTATAGGGATTTCACCGCCGCGATACCAGTCGAAAGCGCGGCTCAGGGCGATAAGCAAAAATGGCGGCATTTTTCGCCAATTTGCGCGCTTTTTTTCTCAGCAAGGTGGGTAAAAATGACGCACCGGGCGCGTTTTAAGCATTCACTAAGTAATTAATAACCCTATGATGTCAATTTATGAGCGCGCGCCATAGGAATTGTAAATTGTTTGTACTAGCATAATCCGAAATTCTCATTTCATTCGTCGGCCGCCGTGTCGGACGGCACAGGGTTGCGGATAAAGCGGTAATGAAAAAACAATACCAACACGTTTTGGTTACCACGCCACACCCCGTGCTGCGGCTAATAAGTCTTGGGCTGCTCTCTTTTATCTTCACGCTCTTCTCCCTTGAGCTGATCCGCTTTGGCACCATCATTGCGCCGCTCTGGTTTCCCACTGCGCTGATGACCGTGGCCTTTTATCGCCATGCCGGTAAGATGTGGCCGGGCATCGCCCTCGCCTGCACACTGGGCAACATCACTGCCACTATCACCCTCTTTTCGCCGTCGTTCGTCGATTTTCGCTACCCGCTGGTCAATATCGTTGAAGCTGTTGCGGGCGCGATCCTGCTGCGCAAACTGCTGCCTTCTTATAATCCGCTCAAAAATCTGGCCGACTGGATACGGCTGGCCATCGGTAGCGTACTGATACCGCCGCTGATTGGCGGGGTGCTTATCTGCATACTGGTGCCGACGGATAACCTGCTGCGCACCTTTATTGTCTGGATGTTATCGGAAGCGATCGGCGCGCTGGCGCTGGTGCCGCTCGGTCTGCTCTTTAAACCCCACTACCTGCTGCGCCATCGCAACCCGAAACTGCTGCTGGAGTCGCTGGCTACCCTGACGCTGACGCTGCTGTTGAGCTGGCTGGCACTGCACTATCTGCCGTGGCCCTTTACCGCGGTGATTGTGCTGCTGATGTGGAGCGCGGTACGCCTGCCGCGCATGGAGGCCTTCTTAATCTATCTCGCGACGGTGATGGTGGCGTCGCTGGTGCTGGCCATCGATCCGAACGTCGTCAGTTCGTCGAAAACCGGGGTGATGATTAACGCGCCGTGGCTGCCCTTTATGATGATCCTTCTGCCGGTGCATGTCATGACCATGGTGATGTATGCCTTTCGCACCGAGCGTAAGCACATCATCGAGAGCGAAGCGCGTTTTCGTAACGCCATGGAGTATTCGGCCATCGGCATGGCGCTGGTCGGAACCGACGGCCAGTGGTTACAGGCCAACAAAGCCCTGTGCCAGTTTCTCGGCTACAGCCAGGAGGAGCTGCGCCTGATGACCTTTCAGCAGCTCACCTGGCCTGAGGATCTGGCGCGGGATATGGCGCAGTTGCAGCAGCTGTCGCGCGGCGAGATCGCCAGCTATTCGATGGAAAAACGCTACTACACACGCAATGGCGATCTGGTGTGGGGGCTGCTGGCCGTCTCGGTGGTGCGTCACGCCAACGGCACTCCGCTCTACTTTATTGCCCAGGTTGAAGATATTAACGACCTGAAGCAGACCGAATGGGTCAACAAACGGTTGATGGAGCGTATTACGCTTGCCAACGAAGCGGGCGGCATCGGTATCTGGGAGTGGGAGCTGGAGCCGGACATCATCAGCTGGGATAAACGAATGTTTGAGATGTATGAAGTGCCTGCACATCTCAAACCGACCTGGCAGCTCTGGTACGAGCGCATTGTGCCGGAAGACCGGCCGGAAACCGAGCGGGTGATCCGCGACGCGCTGGCGTCGCGCATCGCGTTCAAGCTTGAGTTCCGCATTGCCGTAAAAGATGGCATCCGCCATATTCGCTCGCTGGCGAACCGCGTCCTTAATAAGCAGGGCGAGGTCGAACGGCTGCTCGGCGTCAGTATGGATATGACGGAGGTAAAGCAGCTTAACGAGGCGCTTTATCAGGAGAAGGAGCGGCTGCACATCACCCTCGACTCCATCGGCGAAGCGGTGCTCTGTACCGATGTCGCAATGAAAGTGACCTTTATGAACCCGGTCGCTGAGAAGATGAGCGGCTGGTCGCAGGAGAGCGCCATGGGGCAGCCTCTGCTGAAAGTGCTGCACATCACCTTTGGCGACAGCGGTCCGGTACTGGAAAATATTCACAGCGGCGATATGTCGCGCACAGATATTGAACAGGACGTGGTGCTCCACTGCCGCGCGGGCGGCAGCTTCGACATCCACTACACCATTACGCCGCTCAGCACCCTCGACGGGCAGAATATCGGCTCGGTACTGGTTATCCAGGATGTGACCGAGTCGCGCAAAATGCTGCGCCAGTTGAGCTACAGCGCCTCGCACGATGCCCTCACCCACCTGGCGAACCGCGTCAGTTTCGAGGCGAACCTTAAACGCCTGCTGTCGACGGTGCAGGAGTACCATCAACGGCATGCTCTGGTGTTTATCGATCTCGACCGCTTTAAAGCGGTCAACGACACCGCCGGGCATGCTGCTGGCGATACGCTGCTGCGCGAGATCTCAACGCTGATGCTCAGCCTGCTGCGCTCAACGGATATTCTTGCCCGCCTGGGTGGCGACGAGTTTGGCCTGCTGCTGCCGGAGTGTAATGTCGAAAGCGCGCGTTATATCGCTGGTCGTATGATTGAAGCGATCAATGATTATCACTTCAGCTGGGAGGGTCGCGAGCACCGTATTGGCGCCAGCGCCGGCATCACGATTATCGATGAGTATAACCATCAGGCTTCCGAGGTGATGTCGCAGGCCGATATCGCTTGCTACGCCTCGAAACATAACGGCCGCGGCCGGGTCACGGTCTATGAACCGAAACAGGGGCTGATGCAGCATGAGCGCTCGATGATGTCGCTGGAGGAGCAGTGGCGCATCATTAAAGAGAACCATCTGTTGATGATTGCGCGCGGCGTCGCCTCGCCGCGGGTGCCGGAAGCGTGCAACTTCTGGCTGCTCTCTTTACGCTTATGGACCAGCGAAGGCGAAGTGATGGAGGAGCACGCGTTTCGCGCTGGCCTTCACGAGCCGGAGCTGATTCGTGCCCTTGATCAGCGCGTCTTCCACGAGTTTTTCCACAAGCATGCTGCCGCCATCACCGCCAAAGGGTTGGGCGTCGCGCTCCCCCTCTCCGTGCACGGGCTGGCAAGTAGCAACCTGGTGGATGAGCTGTTACTGATGCTGGAGAGCGGCCCGATGCCGGGGCGTTTGCTGCATCTGGTGATCCCGGCAGATGCGCTGGTGCGCGAAGGCCATACCCGAATTGAAAACCTCAGACGCCTGCGTCAGGCGGGTTGTCGCATTATCCTCAGCCGTGTCGGGCACGATCTCGATGTTTTCGAGCGCATTACGCCGCATATGGCTGATTATCTGCTGCTGGAGCCGGAGCTGGTCTCCAATGTACACGGCAATTTGATGGATGAGATGATGGTGACCATTATTCAGGGGCATGCGCAGCGCCTTGGGCTGAAGAGCATTGCCGGGCCGACGCATCAGCCGATGATGATGGATACCCTCTCCGGGATCGGCATTGATCTCATTTATGGCGATACCATCTCCCCGGCGCATCCGCTTGATTTGATGCTCAACACCAGTTATTTCGCCATCAACTGACTGCCGGATGGCGGCTGCGCCTTATCCGGCCTACAAAACCCGTCCCTTAACCGTATGCACACTTCCCACAGGCCCGATAAGCAGAGCGCCATCGGGCATCGCGTTACGGCTCCGGCGACCAGCCCTGCGTAAACCAGATATGCAACAGCGCATAAGAGCGAAACGGCTGCCAGCGCTCGGCATACCGGCGCGTCTGCGCGGGCGTCATGCCGGCGAAACGCTGTTTAATCGCATAATCATCCGGTAAGAAGATATCTTTCGCCTGCCAGCCGCGCAGCGCAAAGTAGTTCGCCGTCCAGCGCCCAATCCCCGGATAGTTCAGCAGCGCTTTCACCCCCTGCTCCACATCATCCGGCTTTTGCAACGGAAAGGTGCCATCACAGGCAGCCTCAGCAAGGGTAATCAGCGCCTGCGCGCGCTTTAGCGGCATCCCGAGACTTTTCAGCTCCTGTGCGTCGGCGGCGGCAATCTGCTGCGCGGTGGGAAAGGTGATAAAGCCCGGTGCTTCATTCATTACCTCGCCATAGCGATGCGCGACTTTCGCCGTCAGCTTCGCCGCCATCGCCACGCTCACCAGTTGCCCGAGCACCGCGCGCACCGCCTGCTCAAAGGGATCGATCGAGCCGGGCAGCCGCAGGCCAGGGCGCGCAGCGGCAAGCTCGCCAAGCAGCGTATTGATACGCTCTGGCTCGCAGGAGAGATCAAATAACCTCTCCAGCCGCTGCAAACAGTGTTCCGCAATCGGCTCAAGCCCCTCACTTAAGGTGACCTTCAGCGTCGTGCTTGTCTCATCCGGCTCGGCGGTAATAATCCCGCGATGACCACCAAAGGCATAAGAGCGCTCATAGCGTGACTCGCTCACCACCTCCACGCCCGCAACGGCGCGCGCGCCTAAGAAACTCAACATCCACGCCCAGTCATAGGGCGGCTGCCAGTGCAGTGTGTACATACCATCTCCCCGCTGATAATGCTAAAAGCATAACAACTCAGGGAATTTTCGCCTTGCTTTCATATTCCGGTTGTCGCCCCGCACGCATTCGGCTAAAGTCGCCCCCCTTCTTCACAGGCATGGGGATTGCACGGTGTTTATTGGTTTTGACTACGGTACGGCAAACTGCTCGGTAGCGGTGATGCGCGACAACGCGCCACAGCTGCTGACCATGGAAAATAACAGTACCTTACTGCCGTCGATGCTCTGCGCGCCGACGCGCGAAGCGGTGAGCGAGTGGCTCTATCGCCACCATCAGGTTCCGGCAACGGGGAGTGAAACCCAGGCGCTGCTGCGCCGGGCGGTGAGCTTCAACCGCGAAGAGGACATTGAGGTCAACGCCGCCAGCGTCCAGTTCGGCCTCGCCTCGCTGCGCCAGTATGTGAGCGATCCGGAAGAGGTCTACTTCGTTAAATCGCCGAAGTCGTTTCTCGGTGCCAACGGCCTGAAGCCGCAGCAGATCGCGCTGTTCGAAGATCTGGTCTGCGCCATGATGCTGCATATCCGCAAACAGGCAGAGAGCCAGCTGCCGGAGACGATTCGTCAGGCGGTAATTGGTCGGCCAATCAACTTCCAGGGGCTCGGCGGCGATGAGGCAAACGCCCAGGCGCAGGGCATCCTCGAGCGCGCAGCAACCCGCGCGGGCTTCGAAGAGGTGGTGTTCCAGTTCGAACCGGTCGCCGCTGGCCTCGATTTTGAAGCGACATTAAATGAAGAGAAGCGCGTGCTGGTGGTCGACATCGGCGGCGGTACTACCGACTGCTCGCTGATCCTGATGGGTCCTCAGTGGCGCGAGAAAGCGGATCGCAGCGCCAGCCTGCTCGGCCACAGCGGTTGCCGCGTGGGCGGGAACGATCTCGACATCGCGCTGGCGTTCAAAAACCTGATGCCGCTGCTCGGCATGGGCGGACAGACGGAAAAAGGTATTGCGCTGCCGATCCTGCCGTGGTGGAACGCGGTGGCGATCAACGATGTTCCGGCGCAGACGGAGTTCTACAGCACGGCAAACGGCCGCCTGTTAAACGATCTGTTGCGCGATGCGCGTGATGCCGAGAAGGTCGCTCTGCTGGTGAAAGTGTGGAAGCAGCGCCTCGGCTACCGGCTGGTGCGCAGCGCGGAAGAGAGCAAAATCGCCCTCTCCGACACGCAGCAGGTGACCGCTTCACTGCCGTTCATCAGCGACAGCCTCGCCACCGCCATCGATCAGCAGGGGCTGGAAAATGCCCTTAACCAGCCGCTGCAACGCATTATTGAGCAGGTACAGCTGGCGCTGGCAACCAGTAATGAGACGCCGGATGTGATCTACTTAACCGGCGGCAGCGCCCGCTCACCGATTATTAAAAAAGCGCTGGCAGAAACGCTGCCTGGCATCACCATTGCCGGCGGCGATGACTTCGGCTCGGTGACCGCCGGGCTGGCCCGCTGGGCGCAGGTCGTCTTCCGTTGATTATCTGCCGGGTGGCTTCACCCGGCACGCTTTCTGCTACAAAATCTCCCTAACGCAAATTATCTGTCGTGGCTACGTTTCCAGACAGTGTTTCATTTTTCCTCCATTTTTCTGCGCTTCAGGGTGACTACACTACTATTACTTCGCCATTCGATTTAAAGAGATACCTATAACGATGAAAGGACGAGTCACTTTTCGCCGCACCGTTGTCGCGGCACTGGTCATCGCACTGGCGGGTGCGGCCTGGTACTACTTTGCGCACACCCCCTCAACCATCACAGAAAGCGGGCAAAACGCGCCTGCGGGCGGCGGGCGTCACGGCATGCGCGGCGCGCTGCCACCGGTGCAGGCGGCGACCGCCACCAGCGAATCCGTTCCGCGCTATCTCTCCGGCCTCGGCACCATCACCGCGGCGAATACCGTTACCGTGCGCAGCCGCGTTTCCGGCCAGCTAAAAGCGATCCACTTCCAGGAGGGGCAGCAGGTAAACGCCGGCGATCTGCTGGCGGAGATTGACCCCAGCGAGTTCAACGTGGCGCTGGCGCAGGCCCAGGGCCAGCTGGCGAAAGATAAAGCAACCCTTGCCAACGCCCGCCGCGATCTTGCCCGGTACCAGCAGCTGGCGAAAACCAGCCTCGTCTCTCGCCAGGATCTTGATGCCCAGCAGGCGCTGGTCAGCGAATCTGAAGGCACGGTAAAAGCGGATGAAGCCTCCGTCGCCAGCGCCCAGCTACAGCTGGAGTGGAGCCGTATTACCGCGCCGGTCAGCGGACGTGTCGGCCTGAAGCAGGTCGACGTCGGCAACCAGATCAGCAGCAGTGATACCACCGGTATTGTGGTGCTGACGCAAACTCACCCTATCGATCTCATCTTTACCCTGCCGGAGAGCGACATCGCCACCGTGGTACAGGCGCAGAAAAACGGGCAGAAGCTGGTGGTGGAAGCCTGGGATCGCACCAATAAGCAGAAACTCAGCAGCGGCACGTTGTTGAGCCTGGATAACCAGATCGATGCCACCACTGGCACCATCAAGCTGAAAGCGCGTTTCGACAACCAGGAGGACGCCCTCTTCCCTAACCAGTTTGTTAACGCCCGTATGCTGGTCGCTACTCAGCAGGATGCGGTGGTGATCCCTGCCGCAGCGCTGCAAATGGGTAATGAAGGCAACTTCGTCTGGGTGCTGAATGATAAGAACAAGGTCAGTAAACACACGGTGACGCCGGGCATTCAGGACAGCCAGAAAGTGGTGATCAGCGCCGGGTTATCGGCAGGCGATCGCGTCGTCACCGACGGTATTGACCGCCTGACAGAGGGCGCGCAGGTGGAAGTGGTTGACGCCAGCAAGGCGGAAACCCTGCCCGCGAAACGTGAACGTCCGGCGAAAGGAGCGCAAGGCTGATGCAGCTGTTACCGCCGGGCCGGACGGGTGGCCCTTCGCGTCTCTTTATTTTGCGTCCGGTTGCCACCACGCTGTTGATGGTGGCGATCCTGCTGGCCGGGATTATCGGCTACCGCTTCCTGCCGGTTTCCGCGCTGCCGGAAGTCGACTATCCGACCATCCAGGTGGTGACGCTCTACCCTGGCGCCAGCCCGGATGTGGTGACCTCGGCGATTACCGCCCCGCTCGAGCGCCAGTTCGGTCAGATGTCGGGCTTAAAGCAGATGTCTTCGCAGAGTTCCGGCGGCGCGTCGGTCGTCACCTTACAGTTCCAGCTGAGCCTGCCGCTGGATGTCGCCGAACAAGAAGTGCAGGCGGCGATGAACGCCGCCAACAGCCTGCTGCCATCGGACTTACCGAACCCGCCGGTCTACAACAAAGTAAACCCCGCCGACCCGCCAATCATGACGCTGGCGGTCACCTCTTCCGCCATGCCGATGACGCGGGTAGAGGATATGGTGGAAACGCGCGTGGCGCAGAAGATCTCCCAGGTCTCCGGCGTCGGGCTGGTAACGCTCTCCGGCGGCCAGCGTCCGGCGGTGCGCGTCAAACTCAACGCGCAGGCGATTGCCGGGCTGGGGTTAACCAGTGAAACCGTGCGCACCGCCATCAGTAACGCTAACGTCAACTCGGCGAAGGGTAGCCTTGATGGCCCGACCCGCGCCGTCACCCTCTCGGCCAATGATCAGATGCAGTCCGCTGAGGAGTACCGCAAGCTGATTATCGCTTACCAGAACGGCGCACCGATCCGCCTCGGCGACATCGCCACTGTTGAACAGGGTGCAGAGAACAGCTGGCTCGGCGCGTGGGCGAACAAGCAGCAAGCGATTGTGATGAATGTGCAGCGCCAGCCGGGCGCAAACATTATCGATACCGCCGATAACATCCGTGCCCTGCTGCCGCAGCTTACCGAGAGCCTGCCGAAATCCGTCAGCGTAAAAGTGCTCTCGGATCGCACCAACAATATCCGCGCTTCGGTCAGCGACACGCAGTTTGAGCTGATGCTGGCAATTGCGCTGGTGGTGATGATTATCTACCTCTTCCTGCGCAATATTCCGGCGACGATTATCCCCGCCGTTGCGGTGCCGCTGTCGCTGATTGGCACCTTTGCGGCGATGGTGTTTCTCGATTTCTCCATCAATAACCTGACGCTGATGGCGCTGACCATCGCCACCGGCTTTGTCGTCGATGACGCGATTGTGGTGATCGAAAACATCTCGCGCTATATCGAAAAGGGCGAAAAACCGCTGAATGCGGCGCTGAAAGGCGCAGGTGAGATCGGTTTTACCATCATCTCGCTCACCTTCTCGCTGATTGCGGTGCTGATCCCGCTGCTGTTTATGGGCGATATCGTCGGGCGGCTGTTCCGCGAGTTTGCCGTCACGCTGGCGATTGCCATTCTTATCTCGGCGGTGGTGTCGCTGACCTTAACGCCGATGATGTGTGCCCGCATGCTGAGCGCGGAATCCCTGCGCAAGCAGAACCGCTTCTCCCGCGCCTCGGAGCGCTTTTTTGAGCGGGTGATTGCCGGTTACGGTCGTCTGCTAAGCCGGGTGCTAAACCATCCGTGGCTGACGCTTGGCGTTGCCCTCGGCACGCTGGTGCTGTCGGTAATGCTGTGGATCTTTATTCCGAAAGGCTTCTTTCCGATCCAGGACAACGGCATTATTCAGGGCACGCTGCAAGCACCGCAATCCGCCTCCTTTGCCAGCATGGCAGAGCGCCAGCGCCAGGTGGCGGATATTATCCTGCGCGATCCGGCCGTTGAGAGCCTCACCGCCTTTGTCGGCGTCGACGGCACCAACCCCTCCCTGAACAGCGCGCGGTTGCAGATCAACCTTAAACCCCTTGAAGAGCGCGACGATCGCGTCCAGCCGGTGATTGAGCGGTTGCAGCAGGCAGCGGGCAATGTGCCCGGTATGTCGCTCTTCCTGCAACCGACGCAGGATCTGACCATTGATACCACCGTCAGCCGCACCCAGTACCAGTTCACCCTGCAGGCAAACTCCCTTGATGCGCTCAGCACTTGGGTGCCGCAGCTAGTGAGTAAATTGCAGGCGATGCCGCAGTTGGCGGATGTCAGCAGCGACTGGCAGGACAAAGGACTGGTGGCGTATGTCAATGTGGATCGCGACAGCGCCAGCCGCCTCGGTATCAGCATGGCGGATGTCGATAACGCGCTCTACAACGCCTTTGGCCAGCGCCTGATCTCCACCATCTACACTCAGGCGAACCAGTATCGGGTGGTGCTGGAGCATGACACCACGCAGACGCCGGGTCTCGCGGGGCTGGACAATATTCGCCTGACCAGCAGCGAAGGCGGCGTGGTGCCGCTCTCATCGATTGCCAAAATCGAGCAGCGCTATGCGCCGCTCAGCATCAACCATCTCGATCAATTCCCGTCGACCACCATCTCCTTTAACGTCGCCGATGGTTATTCGCTGGGCGATGCGGTTGATGCGGTGCAGGAGAGCGAAAAAACGCTCCACTTCCCGACCGATATCCGCACCGAATTCCAGGGCAGCACGCTGGCATTCCAGGCGGCGCTCGGCAGCACTATCTGGCTGATTGTCGCGGCGATTGCGGCGATGTATATCGTGCTCGGCGTGCTGTATGAGAGCTTTATCCACCCGATAACCATCCTCTCGACGCTGCCGACTGCGGGGGTTGGCGCGCTGCTGGCGCTGATGATCTCCGGCAGCGAGCTGGATGTGATCGCCATTATCGGCATCATCCTGCTGATCGGCATTGTGAAGAAGAACGCCATCATGATGATCGACTTCGCCCTCGCCGCCGAGCGCGAAGCGGGCATGTCGCCGCGCGATGCCATCTTCCAGGCCTGCCTGCTGCGTTTTCGCCCGATCCTGATGACTACACTGGCGGCGCTGCTCGGCGCGCTGCCGCTGATGCTCAGCACCGGCGTTGGGGCAGAGTTGCGCCGTCCGCTGGGGATCGGCATGGTCGGCGGCCTGCTGGTGAGCCAGGTGCTGACGCTGTTTACCACCCCGGTGATCTATCTGCTCTTCGACCGTCTGGCGCTGGCGGCGAAAAAGCGTTTTCCGCAGCGTGAAGAGGAGGCGTAAGTGAAGTTCTTCGCCCTCTTCATTTACCGCCCGGTGGCGACGATCCTGATTTCGCTCGCCATCACCCTGTGCGGCATTCTTGGCTTCCGGCTGCTGCCGGTCGCCCCGCTGCCGCAGGTTGATTTTCCGGTGATCATGGTCAGCGCCTCGCTGCCCGGCGCTTCGCCGGAGACCATGGCCTCGTCGGTCGCTACGCCGCTTGAGCGCTCGCTGGGACGCATTGCCGGAGTGAGCGAGATGACCTCCTCCAGCTCGCTTGGCAGCACGCGCATTATTCTTGAGTTCAATTTTGACCGCGATATCAACGGCGCGGCGCGCGATGTGCAGGCAGCCATCAACGCGGCGCAGAGCCTGCTGCCGAGCGGCATGCCGAGCCGCCCGACCTATCGCAAAGCGAACCCCTCCGCGGCGCCAATCATGATCCTGACCCTCACCTCGGATACCTACTCCCAGGGAGAGCTATATGATTTCGCCTCAACGCAGCTGGCACAAACCCTGTCGCAAATCGACGGTGTCGGCGATGTCGATGTCGGCGGCAGCTCCCTGCCCGCGGTGCGTGTCGATCTCAACCCGCAGGCGCTTTTTAACCAGGGCGTCTCTCTTGATGCGGTGCGCACGGCTATCAGCAATGCCAACGTGCGCAAACCGCAGGGCGCGCTGGAGGATGGCGCGCACCGCTGGCAGGTGCAGACCAATGATGAGTTAAAAACCGCAGCAGAGTATCAGCCGCTGATTATTCACCATAAAAATGGCGCTGCGGTACGCTTAAGCGATGTCGCCACGGTCACCGACTCGGTGCAGGATGTGCGCAACGCCGGGATGACCAACGCCAAACCGGCGATTTTGCTGATGGTCCGTAAGCTGCCGGAAGCCAATATTATCCAGACGGTGGACAGCATTCGCGCCCGCCTGCCGGAGCTGCAAAAGACCATTCCCGCCGCCATTGACCTGCAAATCGCTCAGGATCGCTCACCCACCATCCGCGCCTCGCTGGAGGAGGTGGAGCAGACGCTGGTGATCTCCGTCGCGCTGGTGATCCTGGTGGTGTTCCTCTTCCTGCGTTCAGGTCGGGCGACCTTTATCCCGGCGGTGGCCGTGCCGGTGTCGCTGGTTGGTACCTTTGCCGCCATGTATCTGTGCGGCTTTAGTCTCAATAACCTGTCGCTGATGGCGCTGACCATCGCCACTGGCTTTGTGGTCGATGACGCGATTGTGGTGCTGGAGAATATCTCCCGCCATCTCGAAGCGGGGATGAAGCCGTTGCAGGCGGCGTTGCAAGGTACGCGGGAAGTGGGCTTTACGGTGCTCTCCATGAGCCTGTCGCTGGTGGCGGTGTTCCTGCCGCTGCTGCTGATGGCCGGGCTGCCGGGGCGGTTGCTGCGCGAATTTGCCGTTACGCTGTCGGTGGCGATTGGCATTTCGCTGCTGATCTCACTCACCCTGACGCCAATGATGTGCGGCTGGTTGCTCAAAGCTCATAAGCCGCGTAGCCGTACGCGGGAGAGAGGCGTTGGCCGCCTGCTGACCCGTATCCAGCAGCAGTATGCCCGCTCGCTGAAATGGGTGCTTAACCACGCCCGGCTGGTTGGCGTGGTGCTACTTGGCACTATCGCGCTCAATATCTGGCTCTATATCTCGATTCCGAAAACCTTCTTCCCGGAGCAGGATACCGGCGTGCTGATGGGCGGCATTCAGGCGGATCAGAGCATCTCCTTCCAGGCGATGCGCGGCAAGTTGCAGGACTTTATGCAGATTATCCGCGAGGACCCGGCGGTGGATAACGTCACCGGTTTTACCGGCGGCTCGCGGGTTAACAGCGGGATGATGTTTATCACTCTCAAATCGCGCGACCAGCGCCACGCCACGGCACAGCAGGTGATTGACCGCCTGCGCAGTAAGCTGGCAAAAGAGCCGGGCGCGAGCCTCTTTTTGATGGCGGTGCAGGATATTCGCGTTGGCGGCCGCCAGGCCAATGCCAGCTACCAGTTTGCGCTGCTGTCGGACTCCTTAAGCGACCTGCGTGAATGGGAGCCGAAGATCCGCAAAGCGTTTGCGGCGCTGCCGGAGCTGGCGGATGTCAACTCGGATCAGCAGGATAATGGCGCGGAGATGAACCTGGTCTACGACCGGGAAACCATGACCCGCCTTGGCATCAGCGTGCAGGCGGCAAACAGCCTGCTGAATAACGCCTTTGGCCAGCGGCAGATCTCCACCATCTACCAGCCCCTTAACCAGTACAAAGTGGTGATGGAGGTCGACCCGCGCTACACCCAGGATGTCAGCGCGCTGGATAAGATGTACATCATCAACGATGCGGGCGCGTCGATTCCCCTCTCCTACTTTGCCCACTGGCAGCCAGCTAATGCGCCGCTGTCGGTTAATCATCAGGGGTTGTCGGCGGCCTCAACTATTGCCTTTAACCTGCCGGCGGGTGTTTCGCTCTCGCAGGCCAGCGAGGCAATTGACCGCACCATGACCCAGCTTGGCGTACCGAGCAGCGTGCGCGGCAGCTTTGCCGGTACTGCGCAGGTGTTCAAGGAGACGATGAACTCGCAGGTGATCCTGATCCTTGCCGCCATCGCTACGGTCTATATCGTGCTCGGCATTCTCTATGAGAGCTATGTCCACCCGCTGACCATTCTGTCGACCCTGCCGTCGGCGGGGGTTGGCGCACTGCTGGCGCTGGAGCTGTTTGGTGCGCCGTTTAGCCTGATTGCGCTGATTGGTATTATGCTGCTTATCGGGATAGTGAAGAAAAACGCCATTATGATGGTCGACTTCGCCCTCGAGGCGCAGCGCCAGGGGCAACTGAGCGCCGAAGAGGCGATTTTCCAGGCCTGCCTGCTGCGTTTTCGCCCGATTATGATGACCACCCTGGCAGCGCTGTTTGGTGCCCTGCCGCTGGTGATCTCCAGCGGCGATGGCTCAGAGTTGCGCCAGCCGCTCGGTATTACCATCGTCGGCGGGCTGGTGATGAGCCAGTTGCTGACGCTCTATACCACGCCGGTGGTCTACCTCTTCTTTGATCGTCTGCGCGCGCGGTTTAGTCGCAAAGTGAGAGAGCCCATAAGTGAATGAATGAGTTACCGAAACAGATCCGCTGGCAGTTATGGATAGTCGCCTTTGGCTTCTTTATGCAGTCGCTGGATACCACCATTGTTAACACCGCCCTCCCCTCGATGGCGACAAGCCTCGGCGAGAGCCCGCTGCATATGGTGGTGGTCTCCTATGTGCTGACGGTTGCGGTGATGTTGCCTGCCAGCGGCTGGCTGGCCGACCGGGTTGGCGTGCGCAATATCTTCTGCGTGGCGATTGTGCTCTTTACCGCCGGGTCGCTATTTTGCGCGCTGGCCGCCACGCTCGATCAACTGATCCTGGCGCGCGTACTGCAAGGCTTTGGCGGCGCGATGATGGTGCCGGTCGGGCGCTTAACGGTAATGAAGATCGTGCCGCGCACCCACTATATGGCGGCGATGACCTTTGTGACGCTGCCAGGCCAGATCGGCCCGCTGCTGGGCCCGGCGCTCGGCGGCATGCTGGTGGAGTACGCCTCCTGGCACTGGATCTTCCTGATTAATTTGCCGGTGGGCATTATCGGCGCGATGGCCACCCTGAGCCTGATGCCGAACTACACCCTGCAAACCCGCCGCTTCGATTTCTCCGGTTTCGTGCTGCTGGCGGGCGGCATGGCAACGCTGACGCTGGCCCTTGACGGCAGCCGCGGCCTTGGCCTGACGCTCTGGCAACTGGGCGGTCTGGTGGCAGTAGGTGCAGCGGCGATCCTCTTCTACCTGCTGCACGCAAGGGGCAATGACCGGGCGCTGTTTAATTTGCGCCTGTTCCGCACCCGCAGCTTCTCGATCGGGCTGGCGGGAAGCTTCGCCGGGCGTATCGGCAGCGGCATGTTGCCCTTTATGACCCCGGTCTTTTTGCAGATTGGCCTCGGCTTCTCGCCGTTTCACGCCGGGCTGATGATGATCCCGATGGTGCTGGGGAGCATGGGGATGAAGCGTATTGTTGTGCAGGTGGTTAACCGCTTTGGCTATCGCCGCGTACTGGTCACCTCAACCCTTGGCCTTGCGCTGGTGAGCCTGCTGTTTATGGCGACGGCGCTGCTCGGCTGGTATTACCTGCTGCCAGTGGTGCTCTTCTGCCAGGGGATGATCAACTCGATGCGCTTCTCCTCAATGAACACCCTGACGCTGAAGGATCTGCCCGATGAACTGGCAAGCGGCGGCAACAGCATGCTGTCGATGATTATGCAGCTCTCGATGAGTATTGGCGTCAGCGTCGCCGGTCTGCTGCTCGGCCTCTTCGGTCAGCAGCATCTCTCGGCGGACAGCGGCGTGGCGCACGAGGTCTTTCTTTATACTTATCTGACGATGGCGGTGATTATTGCACTGCCGGCGGCCCTTTTTGCCCGCGTGCCCGATGACGCCAGCCAAAATGCGGTGATTGCCCGTCGCAACAGGAGAACATCATGAGGTTCTGGCGGCCGGGGATCACGGCCAAACTCTTTCTCGCCATCCTGACAACCTGCATTCTGCTGCTGTTCGCCACCCACTGGGCGGTGCGCATCAGCTTTGAGCATGACTTTATGAACTACATCAAGCGCGGGAACGATCTGCGCTTGCAGATGCTGACGGATACCCTCGCCGAGCAGTATACCCAGCACGGCGACTGGCAGTTTCTGCGCCACAACGACCGGATGATTTTCCAGATCCTGCGCTCCTTTGACCGGGAGAATGAGCATGATGACGGACGTCCTGGCCCCGGTGGTCCGGATCGCGGGCGCGGCCCTGCCCCTGATGAGGACGCTGGTCCGCCGGATCGCCCGGATATGCCGCCCCACGGCTGGCGCACCCGCTTCTGGGTACTGGATCAGCAAAAACGGGTGCTGGTTGGCCCGCATTCGCCGGTGCCGGTGGACGGTTCGCAGCGTGCAATCAAAGTGAATAACGCCACCGTTGGCTGGGTGATCGCCTCGCCGGTGAAAAAGCTGACGCGCAACACCGATATCAACTTTGACCGCCAGCAGCGGCGCACCAGCTGGGTGATCGTCGGTCTCGCCACGCTGCTGGCCGCCATCGCCACCTTCCCGCTGGCGCGCGGATTTCTGGCCCCGGTTAAACGGCTGGTGGACGGCACCCATAAGCTCGCCTCGGGCGATTTTTCTACCCGCGTGAAACCGGGCAGCCAGGATGAGATTGGCAGGCTGGCGCAGGACTTCAACCAGCTCGCCAGCACCCTTGAGAAGAACCAGCAGATGCGCCGCGACTTTATGGCCGATATCTCCCATGAGCTGCGCACGCCGCTGGCGGTGCTGCGCGGCGAGCTGGAGGCGATTCAGGATGGCGTGCGGCAATTCACCCCCGAGTCGGTCACGTCGTTGCAGGCTGAGGTCGCGACGCTGACCAAGCTGGTGGACGATCTCCATCAGCTCTCGATGTCCGATGAAGGGGCGCTAGCCTATCAGAAAAAATCGGTGGATGCCGTCTCACTGGTAGAGATTGCCGCTGGCGCGTTTCGCGAGCGCTTCGCCAGCCGCAATCTGACGCTGTCGCTGGAGTTGCCGGAGAGCGCGACGGTGTTTGGCGATCCCGATCGCCTGATGCAGCTGTTTAATAACCTGCTGGAGAACAGCCTGCGCTACACCGATAGCGGCGGACGAACGCTTGTCCAGCTTATCCCACGCGATAATATGCTGCTGCTGCGCGTTGCCGACAGCGGGCCTGGGGTGAGCGATGAGCAGTTACAGCGCCTGTTTGAGCGCTTCTACCGCACGGAAGGGTCGCGCAACCGCGCCAGCGGTGGCTCCGGGCTGGGGCTGGCAATCTGTCTGAATATTGTGGAGGCGCACGGTGGCGCTATCCATGCGGCGCACTCGCCATTTGGCGGGGTTAGCATTACAGTTGAACTTCCGCTTGAACGCGAAAAATCGAGAGATGTATGACAGAGTTACCTATTGACGAAAACACGCCGCGCATCCTTATCGTTGAAGATGAACCGAAGCTTGGGCAACTGCTGATCGACTATCTGCGCGCCGCGAGTTATGCCCCTTCACTGATTAGCCATGGCGATCAGGTGCTCAGTTACGTGCGCCAGACGCCGCCGGATCTGATCCTGCTCGACCTGATGCTGCCAGGCGTAGATGGCTTAACGCTGTGCCGCGAAATTCGCCGCTTCTGCAATGTGCCAATTATTATGGTGACGGCGAAAATCGAGGAGATCGACCGCCTGCTGGGGCTGGAGATCGGTGCCGATGATTACATCTGTAAGCCCTATAGCCCGCGTGAAGTGGTGGCGCGGGTGAAGACCATTCTGCGCCGCTGCAAACCGCAGCGCGAATTGCAGCAGCTTGATGCCGAAAGCCCGCTAATTGTCGATGAAGGCCGCTTCCAGGCGAGTTGGCACAGCAAGCTGCTCGATTTGACGCCCGCCGAGTTCCGCCTGCTGAAAACCCTCTCCAGCGAACCGGGTAAAGTGTTCTCGCGCGAACAATTACTCAATCATCTGTATGATGACTACCGCGTGGTGACCGACCGCACTATCGATAGTCATATCAAAAACCTGCGTCGCAAACTGGAAGCGCTGGATGAGGAGCAATCCTTTATTCGCGCAGTCTACGGCGTGGGCTATCGCTGGGAGGCGGACGCCTGCAAACTGGCGTAACTCTTTTTATAAGGATGGGATGGTGAGGAAATATACCTACGGCGCGCTGGCGCTGATGTTCGCGGCCTTCGGTTGCCAGGCAGAGATTACCGAAGCGCAAATTAAGGCTGACTGCGCCAAAATCAGCAGCTACGCAAAACAGGGCGATAAGTTCTATAAAGCGAAAAACTACCCGAAAGCGCGGGAGGCCTTTGAGCAGCAGGCCGCATGGCAGGAGCAGTGCGATGCCAGCGATCAGAATTTCCAGGATGTGCTACAGGCTACCGCCTACAATAACGTCGCGCTGACCTGGATCCGCCAGGGCGAATATCGCAAAGCGCAGGCGTGGCTGACCATCATGCCAGATGATGAGAAGTCGAAATATAACCTGTCGCGCATTCAGGACAAACTGGACGCGCTGCCGAAGCCGACCTCCCCTGCTGGTGAGTACTGGCAATATTCCGGACGCAGTGGTTTCCAGATCCTGAAGCTGACATCGCAGGGCAACGACACCTATAAAGCTGACTGGGAAGGTGCCTACTACGGTCTGATGGGGCTCTACTCCGGGCCGAACATCGGCGAATTTAGCGAAAAAGTGACGCTGAAAGCGGGTAAAGGCGACATTGTCATTTCGGATCTCGGCACCACCTGTACAATTTCGCTGGCGCTTTCGCCGGATGGAAAAAGTCTCGCCATGAAAACTGACAACATCGACAACTGCGCTTTTGGTCATAACGTCAGCGCCGACGGCACCTATCTGCGCGTCAACTGAGACGCCGGTTTACTCCCCCGGCGCGCAGCGCTACAATTCCCGCCCTAAATTCAGGGGAACTCCCCTGCCGCCCCATGAGAATGGGGCGATCTGACCTGTCATCAGAATGAGATCATCATGTTTAAACCGGAACTTCTCTCCCCGGCGGGAACGCTGAAAAATATGCGTTACGCTTTCGCTTACGGCGCGGACGCCGTTTACGCAGGCCAGCCGCGCTACTCGCTGCGCGTGCGTAATAACGAATTCAATCATGAAAATCTGCAGATCGGCATTAACGAAGCGCACGCGCTCGGTAAGCAGTTCTACGTGGTGGTGAATATCGCGCCGCACAACGCCAAGCTGAAAACCTTTATCCGCGATCTGCAACCGGTGGTGGAGATGGGGCCGGACGCGCTGATTATGTCCGATCCGGGGCTTATCATGATGGTCCGTGAACACTTCCCGCAGATGCCGATCCACCTCTCGGTGCAGGCGAATGCCGTCAACTGGGCGACGGTGAAGTTCTGGCAACAGATGGGGCTGACGCGCGTGATCCTCTCCCGCGAGCTGTCGCTGGAAGAGATTGCCGAAATCCGCGCCCAGGTGCCGGAGATGGAGCTGGAGATCTTCGTTCACGGCGCGCTCTGCATGGCCTACTCCGGCCGCTGCCTGCTGTCGGGCTATATCAACAAACGCGATCCCAACCAGGGCACCTGCACCAACGCCTGCCGCTGGGAGTATAACGTCCAGGAAGGGAAAGAGGACGCCGTCGGTAATATCGTGCATGTTCACGAACCGATCCCGGTACAGAACGTTGAGCCGACACTTGGCGTCGGCGCGCCGACCGATAAGGTGTTTATGATTGAGGAGGCGCAGCGTCCGGGCGAGTATATGACCGCCTTTGAGGATGAGCACGGCACCTACATCATGAACTCCAAAGATCTGCGCGCGATTGCCCACGTTGAGCGCCTGACGCAGATGGGTGTGCACTCGCTTAAGATTGAAGGCCGCACCAAATCCTTCTACTACTGCGCGCGCACCGCGCAGGTCTACCGCAAAGCGATTGACGATGCCGCCGCGGGCAAACCGTTCGACACCTCGCTGCTGGAGACGCTGGAAGGGCTGGCGCACCGCGGCTATACCGAAGGGTTCCTGCGTCGTCATACCCATGATGATTACCAGAATTACGACTACGGCTACTCTCTCTCTGAGCGCCAGCAGTTTGTCGGCGAGTTCACCGGCGAGCGTAAAGGCGATCTCGCAGCGGTACGGGTGAAAAATAAGTTCTCAGTGGGCGACAGCCTCGAGCTAATGACGCCGCAGGGCAACGTCAACTTTACGCTGGAGGAGATGGAGAGCGGCAAAGGCGAAGCGATGTCCGTGGCACCGGGAGATGGTTATACCGTATGGTTGCCGGTTCCCCAGGATATGCCTCTGGAGTACGCGCTGCTGATGCGTAATTTCACTGGTCAGACGACCCGAAACCCGCACGAAAAGTAATTTAGCAGGGGTATTTTTACGCTGCGAAGATTCTTAGAATCGGATCACACACCGCCACGTTTAATGCGGTTATTATGCACTCCGCTGAAAAAACATAACCCATAAATGCTGGCTGTACCAGGAACCACCTCCTTAGCCTGCGTAATCTCCCTTACGCAGGCTTATTTTTTTCTCCCTTTATCTGCTTTTTCCACGCCTTCGCTTTTCCTGAGATACACTTTCGTCATCGGTTTTTTGTCAGGACGAAGAGAATGAGTACATTTCCCACAAGCTTATTGATCCTTAACGGCAAAAGCGCCGGTGACGAGCCGCTGCGCGAAGCGATAAATTTGCTGCGCGATGAGGGTATGGATATTCAGGTGCGCGTCACCTGGGAAAAAGGCGATGCCGCACGCTATGTTGCAGAAGCGCAGCAGCTTGGCGTCGCCACGGTGATTGCCGGCGGCGGTGATGGCACCATCAATGAAGTGGCGACCGCGCTGGTTAACTGCGCAGGAGAGAGTAAACCGGTGCTAGGCATTCTGCCGCTGGGCACCGCCAATGATTTCGCCACCAGTACCGCCATCCCGGAAGCGCTGGATAAAGCATTGCAGCTGGCAATTGTCGGTAAAGCGGTGCCGATTGATATTGCGAAAGTGAACAATGAGACCTGCTTTATCAATATGGCGACAGGCGGTTTCGGTACGCGTATTACCAGCGAAACGCCGGAAAAACTGAAAGCCGCGCTCGGCGGTGTCTCCTATCTGATCCACGGCCTGATGCGCATGGATATGTTGAAATCTGACCATTGCGTGATTCGCGGTGAGGATTTCCACTGGGAGGGTGACGCGCTGGTGATCGGTATTGGTAATGGTCGCCAGGCTGGCGGCGGCCAGCAGCTCTGCCCGGAGGCATTGATCAATGATGGGCAGTTGCAGCTGCGCATTTTTACCGGGGATGAGATTATTCCTGCCCTCTTCACCACGCTGACCCAGCAGGAGGAGGATAACCCGCATATTATCGATGGTCACTCGGCATGGTTTGAGATCACCGCCCCCCATGAGATCACCTTTAACCTCGATGGCGAACCGCTGCGCGGCGAGCATTTCCGCATGGAAGTGCTCCCCAATGCGTTGCAGTGCCGCCTGCCACCGGATTGCCCGTTATTGAAATAAGTTTTATCGGTGAACCTTAAACCGTAGGCCGGATAAGCGGTTACGCGCCATCCGGCATTATCTCCGCGGCACAATTGCCGGATGGCGGCTCCGCCTTATCCGGCCTACAAAAACGCGCTTTCAGCGACACCGACTTTGTTTTTATCTGCAATATGACAGCGATGGGGTTGTGTCCCCGCTGAAATCGGCGAACCGAAGCGTGAATGACAAGGTCTGGACGCCATGGATGGCGGACAGAGGCGAACCGAGACAGGGAGCGAGTCCCGGAACGGGCGAGCAAGTCGAGTCGAGCCGGCCGCAGTCAGGCACGTGGGAGGTGAGCGCAGTGCGCAGCACCGATTTCCTCGCGGGGCCGCGGGGATTGATAAGGGGAGCGCGGCCGCTTCCCTTATCCCGTTCACCGCACCGGTGATAAAAATATTCCGCCACACGCCTGGTGAACGGAACCATTCCACCAATCCAACCCTAATGCCTGATGGCGCTACGCTTATCAGGCCTACGCCGTTTCAGCGGCTTCGTTACGGTAGGCCGGATAATGGGCTATATACCGGTGATCAATACGCCGCGACCTCGCGCGCCATTTCGCGGCTATATTGCTGGCTGGCATTCACCAGCATCCGCGTATAATCCGTTTGCGCCGCGCCGCTGACCAGTGCATCCACCGTTAAGGTTTCAAGGATCTTGCCATGCTGCATCACTGCCACCTTCTGGCAGAGATGGGCAATCACCCCCAGATCGTGCGTCACCATCAAATAGGTTAACTGCGACTCCTGATGCAGCGCCGCCAGCAGGTTGAGGATCTCCGCCTGCACCGAGACATCCAGCGCCGAGGTCGGCTCATCAAGCAGCAGCACGCGCGGCTCGAGAATCAGTGCCCGGGCAATCGCCACGCGCTGACGCTGTCCGCCGGAGAGCTGATGCGGATAGCGCTCGCGAAAGGCGCGGCTTAAGCCGACTTTATCCAGCAGCGTGTTGATGCGCCGATCGCGATCGTTAATGCCGTGGATTTGCAGCGGCTCTTCGAGAATATCGCCGATGGTATGGCGCGGATGCAGCGAACCATAAGGGTCCTGAAACACCATCTGCACCAGTCGGCAGCGCGGCCGGCTGAGGCGCTTCTCCAGCCGCTGATCGTTAATCGCCAGCTCGCCCTCCCAGTGGGTAAACAGCCCCGCCAGGCACTTCAGCACCGTGGTTTTGCCCGACCCCGACTCGCCCACCAGGCCATAAATCTCCCCCGGCTGCACGGCAAAGGTCACCTCGCTCAGCACCTGGTTGCGCTTCTCTCCTTCGCCAAACGCCAGGTTCAGCTGGTTCACAGTAATCATATGGCTCTCCTCACTCGCCCAGCCAGCTGGCCTGACGCTGCAGCACCGGCAGCACAGGTCGGCGGTTGTGAATCTCCGGCAGGGCATGGATCAACCCCTGCGTATAGGGATGCTGCGCATTATCCAGATCTTTTGCGGCGATCGACTCCACCACGCGCCCGGCGTACATCACCAGCACGCGATCGCAGAAGCTGCGCACCAGGTTGATATCGTGGCTGATAAAGATCAGCCCCAGCCCGCGGGATTTAACCAGGTCGTCCAGCAGCCCCAGCACCTGCAAACGCACCGACACATCGAGCGCAGAGGTCGGTTCATCGGCAATCACCAGCTCCGGGTCGGTGATCAGCATCATGGCGATCATGATGCGCTGCCCCTGACCGCCGGAAATCTCGTGGGGATAGAGGTGATAGACCCGCTCCGGCTGGCGAATACGCACCACATCGAGCATCTCCAGCACTTTGGCTTTCGCCGCCTTTTTCTGCCCGGGATGGTGGGTCAGCCAGGCTTCGGCAATCTGGTCGCCGACGCACACCACCGGGTTCAGAGAGTATTTCGGGTCCTGCATAATCATCGAGATACGTTTACCGCGCACCTGGCGCATCTGCGCCTCGGTAACCTGCTGCAGATCGATATCGCCAAACTGCATGCGCTCGGCGGTGATCTTAGCTTTCGCCGGATGCAGACGCAGCAACGCGCGCCCGACGGTGGATTTACCGGAGCCGGATTCGCCGACAATCGCCAGCTTCTCCTGACCGAGCGTAAAAGAGACGCCGCGCACCGCGTGGGTGATCGCGCCTGCGTTGACGAAATCGACGTGCAGGTTGCGCACATCGAGAAGCGGCGAGTTATTCGCTGCGGGGATCGAGGATGTCACGTAAGCCGTCTCCTAAGAAGTTGAACGCCAGGCTGTTGATCAAAATCGCCAGCCCCGGAATGGTCACTACCCACCAGCACTCCATCATGTAGGTGCGTCCGCTGGAGATCATCGCGCCCCACTCCGGATCGGGCGGCTGTGCGCCGAGGCCGAGAAACCCAAGCCCGGCAGCGGTCAGAATGATGCCCGCCATATTCATGGTGATACGGATAATCACCGACGGCAGGCAGAGCGGCACAATGTGTCGCCACAACACGCGCAGCGGCGAGGCGCCTTGTAAACGCACCGCCGAGATAAAATCGGCCTGGCGCAGCGACAGGGTTTCCGCTCGCGCCAGACGCGCAATCGGCGGCCAGGCGGTGAGCGTAATGGCAATCACCACATGCTCAAGGCCGGGGCCGAGGGCGGCGACAAACGCCAGCGCCAGCACCAGGCTCGGAAAGGAGATAAAGATATCGGTGACGCGCATCAGCACCATATCGACTTTGCCGCCAAAGTAACCGGCGGTGACGCCGAGCAGCAGGCCGAGCGGGCCGACGGTGACGGAGACCAGCAGCACGATATAGAGCGTAATGCGCGAGCCATAGACCAGACGGCTGAAGATATCGCGCCCGAACTCATCGGTGCCGAACCAGTGAGCGGCACTCGGCGCGCTCAGGGCATTATTGAGATCCATCACCAGCGGGTGGTAAGGAGCAATCAGCGGCGCGAAGATCGCCACAATCAACAGCAGCAGGATAATACTGCCGCCGATAGCGGTGAGCGGGTTACGCGCCATTTTGCCAATAAATCCCGCCGTGCGGCCAAATCCACGCCTGATGCGCTGGCTGCGCTCGCGGCGGGCGGCTGAAACAGGCGAATCAAAGGAGACCGTCATGATTTCGTCCTCGGATCAAAGAGTTGATAGAGCATGTCGGAGAGCAGGTTCAGCAGCACAAAGATCACCCCTACCAGCAGCACGCAGCCCATCACCGCATTCATATCGCCGAGCAGCAGGCTGCCGGTGAGATAGGAGCCGAAACCAGGCCACGAGAAGACCGTTTCGATCAACACCGCCCCTTCCAGCAGCGAGCCGTAGGCCAGCGCCACCACCGTTAATAGCTGAACGAGAATATTGCGAAAGGCGTGATTCCAGATCACCTGCCGCTCGGTCAGCCCTTTCACCCGCGCAGTGATGATGAACTCCTGCGAGAGCTGCGCCAGCATAAAGCTGCGCGTCATGCGGCTGATGTAAGCGAGCGAGTGAAAGCCGAGCAGCGAAGCGGGCAGCACCAGGTGATTGAGCGCGTTCCAGAACACCTGGCCGTTGCCCGCCAGCAGCGCATCGACGGTAATCAAGCCAGTGCGACGCGGCACCAGGCCATCGAGCCCCAGATCGAGCCGCCCGGCGCCGCCGACCCAGCAGAGCCAGGCGTAAAAGAGCAGCAGCCCCATCATGCCGACCCAGAAAATGGGCGTCGAATAACCGGCAAGACTGATGATGCGCACCACATAGTCCGCCACGCTGTTGCGCCGTGCCGCCGCCAGCACACCAAGGGGAATGCCCAAACCAGCACCGACAATAATGGCGAAGGTCGCCAGCTCCAGCGTTGCCGGGAAGACGCGCAGAATATCGTCCAGCACCGGTTTGCCGGTCAGCAGCGCATTGCCCAGATTGCCGTGCAGCAGGTTGTTAAGGTAGATGCCAAACTGCGTCATCAGGGACTGATCAAAGCCGAGCTGGTGGTAAACCTGCTGATAAGTGCTGTGATCGGCATCGGGCCCGACAATCGCCAGTACCGGATCGACCGGCATCACGCGGCCAATAAAGAAGGTCAGCAACAGCAATCCGAACAGGGTGATCGCCACCTGGGTGAGACGCGTCGACACCCGCCGGGCCCGTGAGCCGGGGGCAAGCAGTAGCATACTCATGGTTTCTCTCCTTCAGCGCCGTCGCGTTTGTAGACTTCACGCAGAAAGGTGGTTGCCGATGGATGCGACTGGAAGTTTTTCACCTCATTGCGCACCACCACCGAATCGACCATTTGCGACAGCGGGATCAGCGCCGGGATCAGCTGGTCATAACGCACCTGAATTTGCTGATAATCCGTCTTCTGTTTGTTTGGATCGCGCTCCAGCAGGGCCTGGTCGATCATCTCGTTGAGCTGTTTGTCGTAGAAACTGGTGCGCCAGCCCTGGAAGTTGGTCAGCCGGGCTTCGTCGCTGTTATCGGGGTTATAGACCAGCGCGCGCAGGCTGGAGTGCGGGTGCGGCTCGACGCCGCTGCCGCCGCGCCCGACCAGCATATCGAACTTGCGCTCGCGCATTGCGCCGTAGATCTGGTTGCCAGTGCCGGTGATGATTTTGGCGTTGATGCCGGCCTGCATCAGCGTCGACTGCACGGCAATGGCGATATTGAGAAACGGCTGATCGGCCAGCACCCGCAGCGTGGTATCAAAGCCCTGCGGGTAACCCGCTTCCGCCAGCAGCTTTTTGGCGCGCGGAATATCGAGCCGGTAGCCGGGGTCCGGCAGCGTTGATGGCATTCCCGCTTTAATCGGCCGCTGATGCAGCACGCCGTAACCCGGCATCAGCGCATTGTTGATGCCCTGGTAATCAATCAGGTAGCGCACCGCTTCGCGCACTTTTGCATTGGCGAAGTGCGGCTCTTTCATGCTCATCGCCACGTAGTAGACCGTGCCCTTCTGCACCGCCTCGACGGTGACATTCGGGTCTTTTCGCAGCGCGTTGATATCCGATACCGCCATATTATTGGCAATATCAAGATCCCCTTTCGCCAGCATCAGGCGCAGGGTTTGCGACTCCTGAAAATGGCGCAGCACCACCCGACTCAGCTTCGGCTCTTCGCGCCAGTAGTGCGGGTTACGCTTCATGCGCAGCACATCTTTCGCCTGCCAGGTCTCGAGCATAAATGGCCCGGAGCCCGCTTCGTTGGTGGTCAGCCAGCGGTTGCCCCAGTCGTTATTTACCGCATGCTGCTGCACGGTTTTGCTGTCGAGCACGCCCAGGTTACCCAGCGCGCCGAGCGAGTAGAGCACCAGCTGCGGATCGTTGGCTTTCGGCAGGGTGATTTTTACCGTGTAGGCATCCGGGGCGCTGATCTGCTGGTCGATATTCTTTTTGCTGAAACCGTAGGATTTCCACACCGATGCCTGCGCGAGGTTAAGGTGCAAAAGCCTGCGCATCGACCAGACCACATCCTCTGCGGTTAAGGGGTTACCGGAGTGGAATTTCACGTCGTCGCGCAGATGAAAGGTCAGGCTTTTGCCGTCCGGGTCGATAGTCCAGCTTTTCGCCAGCGCCGGTTTCACGTTGGTCAGCTCGTTAGCGTCCAGTTCCACCAGCGAGTCGTAGAGATTGACGACGATACCGACCACTTCGTTACCGGTCATCGCCGCCGGATCGAGGGTCAACAGGTTGTTCATGTTCATGCCGATGATGAGCTGATCGGGCGGCGTTTTTGCCTCTGCCGCGCCGCTGCCCACCATCAACGAGAGCGCGAGTACGCACGCGCCCGCGAGGGAGTTTTTTTTCATCTATCTGTCGCCTGTAGGGTACGTTTTGCCGGTGGTGACAAGCACACAAACCGGCCCACGCGTCCCGAAAGTCAGTGCTCCCGGGTATTTTTTATTGTTCAGTCGTGGCTGACGGTGTTGGCTTCGATAAAGGCAAAGTTGATATCTTCCCCGAGTCCCGGGCGCTGCGGCAGATGCACAAAGCCCTCCTCATCCATCGGGTCGACGATGCTGTTGAGATAGGCGGCGGGCCGATCGTAATCGAGGAACGGGTGCAGCAGGCCGCGCTCATACCAGCGGCAGTTGCGGATCGCACCGATGACCGCGAGGCTTGCCGCGCCGTTGCCGTGTACTTCGCAATCCATGCCGAAGGATTCGGCGAGGTTTGCCACTTTTAGCGTCGGTGAAATACCGCCCACGCCGTTTGCACCAGCGCGCAGGATGTCGCAGGCACCCGCTTTTACCCAGTCAGCGCGGCTGTGGTGTTTTCCGCCGAGGCTCTCCGGGCCGATAATCGGGATCGATAAATTCTCCGCCAGCCAGGCGTAGGAGGACATGCTCTCCTCCTCCATCGGCTCTTCAAACCAGGCGAAGTTGAGCTTCTCTAACTCTTTGCCAATCCACAGCGCTTCGGTGCGGCTGTACCAGTGGTAGCCATCAATCATCAGATCGATATCGGGCCCGACCGCTTCACGCACCGCGGCGCAGGCTTTGATATCCATTTTCGGGTTCGGGGCAAATTTCACCGGCGGCATCCAGGTGTGCAGCTTGATAGCCTTATAACCGCGCGCCACCAGCGTTTCGGCAAAAGCCGCGTACTCTTCCGGCGTGGAGAGCCCCCCCTCAAGATCGTCACCGCACATGGTGCTGCCGTACGCCGGAACTTTATCGCGGTAGCCACCGAGCAGTTTGTAGACCGGCATATTGAGCTTGCGGCCAATCAAATCCCACAGCGCCTGCTCCACAAACGAGAGCGCGCGCTCGGTCAGCTGATGGGCGCTGCCGCGCTGCCAGTGCACCAGATCCTGCCAGATACGCTCACGGTTAAAGGGGTCCTGGCCGACCATCACTTTGCGGAAGAATGCGGTGAGCACGAAGGGACGTACCACTTCCGGCGGGGCGAATGAGTAACCGGTGCTGCCGTCGTCTGCGGTGATGGTTAACATCGCCATCTTCGCCTGTGTCTCCGGCCCCGGATGGGAGTGCCCGGCGCTGTCAGAGACCCGTCGCGTAGGGTGCTGAAAGACGGTGACGTTTACAGATTCAATTTTCATTCCGTATCCTTGAGTTTTGAAAAGCCGTTTCAGAACAAAATATATGCACAAAACCTGGTCACATCCTCGGACAAATAGCGCTAAGCAGCGACCATTTTTTGGGCATGCGCACAAGGATGCGTGACACTTTTCACAAAAGGTTACGGAAATGTGATCGGAGTCCGTGAGGGGACGACGCGCAGGAGTGAGAAAAAGCCCCCTTCCTGGCGGAAAGGGGCAACAGCAGAGGTTAAGCGATGGTGATCTTCTCGTCGAGATAGACATCCTGCACGGCGTTAATCAACTTCACGCCGTCAGCCATTGTTTTCTTGAACGCTTTACGCCCGAGGATCAACCCCATGCCGCCGGCACGCTTATTGATCACCGCCGTGCGTACCGCCTCGGTGAGATCCGCCTCGCCGCCGGAGGCACCACCGGAGTTAATTAGCCCCGCACGCCCCATATAGCAGTTGGCTAACTGGTAGCGCACCAGATCGATCGGGTTGTCGCTGGTCAGCTTGCTGTAGACGCGCTCATCGGTATAGCCGAATTTCACCGCGTTATAGCCGCCATTGTTCTCCGCCATCTTCTGCTTAACGATATCCGCGCCGATGGTGGCGGCAATATGGTTTGCCTGGCCGGTGAGATCCGCTGAAACATGGTAATCGACGCCATCTTTCTTAAACGCGGAATTACGCAGATAGGCCCACAGCACCGTGACCATCCCCAGCTCATGGGCGCGCTCAAAGGCAGCGGAGATCTCTTCAATCTGGCGGCGGGACTCCGGCGAGCCAAAGTAGATGGTCGCACCGACCGCCACCGCGCCCATATTGAACGCCTGCTCGACGCTGGCGTAGTAGGTCTGGTCATAGGTGGTCGGGTAGCTGAGGGTTTCGTTATGGTTGAGTTTCACGAGGAAGGGAATGCGGTGGGCATAGCGGCGGGAGACCGAGGCCAGCACGCCGTAGGTTGATGCCACACAGTTACAGCCCGCCTCAATCGCCAGCTCGACGATATTCTTCGGGTCAAAGTAGAGCGGATTGGCGGCAAACGACGCGCCTGCCGAGTGCTCAATCCCCTGATCGACCGGCAAAATGGAGAGATACCCCGTGCCTGCCAGCCGCCCGTGGTTGTAGAGCGTCTGCATGTTTCGCAACACCGCAGGCGGGCGGTTGTTGTCGATCATCACGCGGTCGACGTAGTCGTGTCCGGGCAGATAGAGCTGGTCGGCAGGAATGGTCATGCAACGGTGTTGCAGAAGGCTGTCGGCGTCTTTGCCAAGTAACTGCACAATATCAGTCATTACAATGCTCCCGTAAGCTTGCGCTTCGCGAATTGGATTGTCCTTACCCACCTTGCCTGGCGATGGGCAAACTAAGCCTGGTACTCTGGCGTCAGAATGTCCACCGCCGGGTATTTTTTCAGCTTATTCTGCTGGCACGTTTCGGTTTCTGATTTACCACCAGTGATGAAAGTGGTGAACCGGGCCGATCCCCTCGCCCACTTCAAGCGTATCGGCCTGCGCCAGCGCAGCGGTAAGCCACGTTTTCGCCTCTGCAACCGTTTCAGCCCAGCCGGTATGGCGTGGTCGTAGCGCCGCCAGCGCCGCCGAGAGCGTGCAACCGGTGCCGTGGGTGTTTTTTGTCGCAATGCGCGCGGTGGTAAAGCGCTGCGCGCCGTCGCGGGTGAAGAGCCAGTCAGGGCTTTCGGCATCCTCCAGATGACCGCCCTTCATCAATACCGCTTCACAACCGAGCGCTAGCAGGGCTTCGCCCTGCTGATGCATCTCGCGCTCGTTGCGCGCGTGGGGCGCATCTAACAGCGCCGCCGCTTCCGGCAGATTGGGCGTGATAAGCGAAACCTGCGGCAGTAAATGCTGGCGCAGGGAGGCGACCGCCGCAGGCGATAACAGCGGATCGCCGCTTTTCGCCAGCATCACCGTATCCAGCACCACATTGCGCACCTGGTAATGGCGCAAACGCTCCGCCACCGCTTCCACAATATCCGTTTCCGCCAGCATGCCGATTTTGGTGGTGTCGATGCGCACATCGTTCAGCACCGAGTCCAGCTGGGCGGCAACGAAATCGGACGCAATCCGGTAAACCGACTGCACGCCGCGCGTATTTTGCGCTACCAGCGCGGTGATCACCGAGCAGCCATAAGCCCCCAGCGCCGAAAAGGTTTTCAAATCCGCCTGGATCCCCGCGCCGCCGCTCGGGTCGGTGCCGGCAATGGTTAATGCATTAATCCGTTTCATCACTCCCCCTCCTCGTATGCCGCCAGCGCATCAAGAAAAGCGGGGACGAAACTGCCAGGGCCAGCACTCTCCTTCACCGCCCGGCTGCCCGCCTGCTTCATTATCTGGCAGGCTGACGCGACATTGCGCCACCGCTCACCCGGTAAGGCGCAGCAGCTGGCTACCACCGCTGAGAGCGCGCAGCCGGTGCCGACCACGCGCGTCATCAACGGATCGCCACCGCTAACACCCAGGGTTTGTTTGCCATCGGTGATGTAATCAATCTCGCCGGTCACAGCAACGACTGCGCCGGTCTGTTGCGCCAGCAACTGCGCCGCAGGTAATGCCGCCAGCGCGCTGTCGGTGGTATCGACACCGCGCCCACCGCCCGGCATACCGGCCAGGGCGAGGATTTCAGAAGCGTTGCCGCGAATGGCGGCCGGTCGTAGGGAGAGAAGTTGTTGGCAGTAAGCGGTGCGAAAGGCGAGTGCGCCAACGGCTACGGGGTCGAGCGTCCAGGGTGTTTGAGCGCGGTTGGCGCTCTCAATTGCGGCGTGCATTGCCTCAGCGCGTTCGCGCGTCAGCGTGCCGACATTAATAAGCAAGGCATCAGCGATAGCGCTAAATTGCTGCGCCTCTTCACGATCGATAACCATCGCTGGCGATGCGCCGAGCGAGAGCAGCACGTTAGCGGTAAAGGTTTGCACGACGTCATTTGTCATACAGTGAACAAGCGGGGAGTGTGTACGGAGTTGCTGTAACACTTGTACAGAGTGCACAGGATCAAGCAGGTCAGGTTGCATCTTTTTTGCTCCTGCCCGGCGTGAAGAAGGGATGCCGGGCAGGCATCTGACTTCCCTACGCTGGCATTATCCAGATCAGGTGGTACGGGTATTTCTCAGCCTTCACGCAGAAGGGCACCCCGAGTCATAACATCAATAAATTGTGGTAAAACCGTTCAGTAGCTTAATGCCGGCAGCGTCATGTGTAAATGCGCATTTGCTCGTGCAGTCAGTGGCGAATCTGCGCCAGCTCCGCTTCGGTAAGCCCGGTCATGCTCATCACCGTGCTGCGATCGAGGCCGTTTTGCAGCATCGTCCGGGCGATGCGGAACGCCTCTTCTTTGCGCCCCTTCTCGATACCGCGCTGCTCGCCGATCTCAATGCCTTGTTCAATTCCTTGCTCCCTACCCCTTTGTTCAAGCTGCTGTGCAATTGTCATCAATTGGTCCTCATGCTGTGGCGCCTTTAACGCCAGTTCACGTACAAAGGCGTGCGCATCTACTGTCTCGCCGACGTACACCAGGTAGTTTATCAGCGAAGCTAATTGCTGTCGTGTGATGTATTCATTCACCAACAGCGTTGCTAGCTGGTCCAGAATTTCGCTTAAATCGCGCTGATGAATATGTTTTTGTAACAGCGTCAGCGCCGCCATGCTGCGGTGATTCATTATTTCGCTATCAGGGATCACCGAGACATCAACGAGCGGAAAACTGCTGCTGTAAAGCTCTTGTGCGGTAGTTGGACTGACAAACAGCTCTAACCAGTTCGTTGACCAGGGATAAGGGGTGCGCTTTCCAGTATAAAAAAGCAGGGGAATAACTAACGGTAGCGATTTATGCCCGGCATCAAGGTGCCTTTGCATCGCGGCAATCGCGTAACGCATTAACCGAAACGCCATATGGCGATCGGGGGTGGATTGATGCTCAATGAGCACATGGATATACCCCTCCCCTGCGCGTGTTTTCAGGCTGTAGAGCACGTCGCTGTAATAAGCCCGCAGGTTCTCTTCGACGAAACTGCCCGACTCCAGCCTGAGCGTGCGTAAATCGCAGAGTGCCAGTAAATGCGTGGGCAGATGCAGTACGATAAAATCCCTGGCCGTCGTCGGGTTGGTCAGAAACTGTTTGAATGCCGCATCGTGCGGCGTGGAGGTGCTCTTTGTTTTGCATTGCGTGGTCGTATCAGACATCAAGGGTTTGCCTCCCTGGCTTACGTTATTTCCCTTTAAATATCACTAAAATCTGACCACGCCTAGCTGTGCTTTTTCTGAAAAAAATCAATAACCTTTTCCTGTTATTTCATCAACTTATGCGCAATTACCTGCAATTGTTGGGCGATCTCCTGCAGGTTAGCGCCCTGCTCCTGCAATGCGCCGGTAGAGTGACGCACAATCAGCCGTGCAGGCAGTACGGATGAACTGCGGGCGGCGTCGCCGTGGCCGCTGTCGAGCAGACGACGCACCGCCTCTTTGCCCTGCAAATCGAGATCCAGAGAAACGGTGGTTAACGACGGGTGGAAGAAGGAGCTTTCATAGGTATCGTCATAACCGATCACCGATTTCTCGCCGGGAATGGCGATCTGATGTTGATGAAACGCGCTCAGCACGCCAAGCGCCATCTGGTCATTCCCCACCAGCACAGCGGTAAAGTTGGGCGTTTCACGTAGCATCTGCAGTGCGCCTGCATAGCCGCTCTGGGCATCCCAGTTGCCGTGGAATACCTTCACCGGCTTCAGGCCGTAGCTATCAAGGGTATCCACCCAACTTTTCAGCCGCAGCTTTGCCGAGACGGAGCTTTCAGGCCCCGCCAACAGCGCGATATCGCGATGCCCCAGATCGTAGAGATGTTTGACGCTCGCACGGGTGCCGTCCGCCGGATTAAATGAGACGTTAAACACCGAACTGTAAGGGTCAACGTCGAGGAACAGGCAGACAATATCATCATTGTCAGCCGCAATCCGCTGGGCTTCATCGGTCTCCAGCGGCACGTTAATGATCACCTTATCAACCAGCTGCGACTTCAGCTCATTAATGGCGGACTGGATATCATGATTGACGTTCTCATCAATCATTGAGATCAGCACCTGGTAACCGTCGAGATTGGCATAGCGTTTTACCGCTGCTGCCACCTGAGAAGGGGCATGCAGCGCCAGCGAAGTGGTGACAAGTCCAAGGGTCTGACTCTGCTTACCGACCAGCTGTTGCGCCAGCCGGTTCGGCACATAACGCAGCAACTCTATCGCTTTCTCAACCTTGAGACGCGTGGCTTCGGATACATTGGCAGATTTATTGAGTACCCTGGACACGGTCTGATAGGAGACACCCGCATGGCGGGCAACGTCTTCCAACGTCGCGCTTTTAGACTTCATGGTCAGGTTCCTTATGTTGTTATGCGCCAATTGTAACAGGGCAGATCAAAAAAAACGCTCACCGCTCATTTCCTCGCCGCTTCAGCTGCCAATAAGTATCACGCTCACAATACGCATAAATGTGAACAAATTCTCTACCTGTAACAAAAATCGCTGATTTATTTGCAGTTAATCACACATTTTAGATCCTCAGTTTGCCTGTTTTTACAATTAAGCATTTTATGACTGCGATTATGTGAACGTAATACAAAACAATAAGAGGAATACGATGAAGACTCCACTACGCACACTCTCTCTTGCGTTAGCCGCTGCGCTGACCTCAACCTCGCTGATGGCGGCCACCTCGGTCCCCATCGATTTTCACGGCTACCTGCGCGGCGGCGTGGGCGTGTCGGGCGATGGCGGCCAGGTGGAGTGGCAGAAAAATAAGATCGGTCGTCTGGGCAATGAATCCGACACCTACGGCGAACTCGAGCTGGGCTCGGAAGTCTACAAAAAAGATGAGGTCAGCTTTTACCTCGACAGCATGGTCAGCATGGTGTCCGATGGCTCCAACGATAACGAGACCACCATTGGCGACGATGCCCAGTTCGGCTTACGCCAGCTGAACCTGCAGATCAAAGGACTGATCCCCAACGATCCCAACGCGGTGATCTGGGGCGGTAAACGCTACTATCAGCGCCACGATCTGCACATTATTGATACCAAATACTGGAATATCTCCGGCTCTGGCGCGGGGATCGAAAACTACACCTTCGGGCCGGGTGCCGTCTCGTTTGCGTGGATCCGCGGCGATGCCAATGACGTGGATTACCGCGTCGATAACGACAATGACGTAAACATTAACTATCTCGACCTGCGCTATGCGGGCTGGAAACCGTGGGCGGGCGCGTGGACCGAGTTTGGTATCGACTACGCCATGCCGAACCCCACGAAAAAGCAGAAAGCCTATGGCGGGCTGTACGATGCGGATGATGGCGTGATGCTGACCGGTGAAATCAGCCAGGATATGCTCGGCGGTTACAACAAACTGGTGTTGCAGTACGCAAACAAAGGGCTGGCGCAGAATATGGTGTCGCAGGGTGGCGGCTGGTATGACATGTGGAACTATGTTAACGATGCGACCGGCTATCGCGTGATCAACACCGGGCTTATCCCAATCACCGACCGCTTCTCCTTTAACCATGTGTTGACCTACGGCGCGGCCGAAGATACCACTGCCTTTACCGACAAATCCCGCCTGGTGTCGCTGGTGGGTCGCGCGCAGTATCAGTTCACCGAATATGTACGTCTGATTGGTGAAGTGGGCGGCTTCTACCAGAAGGATAACTACAAAAACGGCACCAACTATAAGCAGAGCGGCGAGAAGTACACCATCGCGCTGGGTCTTGCCGACGGTGCCGATTTTATGTCGCGCCCGGAGCTGCGCCTCTTCGCCTCTTATTTAAACGACTCTGAAGATGGCAAAGCATTTGAAGATGGCACCAAAAATAATACCTGGAACTTTGGTGTGCAGGTGGAAGCCTGGTGGTAAATAAGTGCGATTTTTTTTCGCCTTTATTAACCCACTCTGTTAGTAAAATCGTTATTTATCTCTGAGCCTTGCAGGTTTATATTGCCACTGCGTTCGTTATTGTTTATTTGGGATACCCATTCGGGTATCCCTTTTTTATTACTAACGGGAAGAGAAACGCTCGTCGAGTAATTTACGCAGCGCGTCAGACTGCTTGCCGAAAATAGCATGCACCTGTTGGCCGAGAATAATCACACCCAGCGCACCCTCATCCTGCAGCGCCTGCGAATCGACCCGGGTTAACTCTTTTACCGTGACGCGCAGACGTGTCAGACAGGCATCAACCTGTTCAATATTCGCCTCACCGCCAAACGCCGCGGCCAGTCGCTCAATTTTCAACACCTCAGCGTCGCTGAGCGGGGTGGCCGGTTTGGCCTCAGAGAAGTAATGCAGGAAGGATTTAAGGCTTACCATCGCAGGTCTCCGTAATCAGCAGATAAAAAACGCCTGCCCGGATGGGCAGGCGCGCAGAGTGGGCTTATGCGTCGCGGCGAACGACGCGGCAATCCCAGGGTTTGAGCGACAGCGCACCGCTGACGGAGGCCCCGCTCAGGCAGTCGTGATAACCCGGCGGCAGTGTGATGCTTTGCTGCTGCGCGGTGAAGTTCTGAATAAAGACAAACGCCTGTTCACCATCTTCCCGCGCCGTTGCCACCACGCCCGGTGGCAACTCCACGTTAAGCGCGCGCGGCAGCGATAGCGTCTCGATGAGGTTGGCGAAGAAGTCCCGCTGGAAGGCCAGATCGTTACGCGAGGCGACATGCCAGGCTTTGCCCTTGCCGAAGGCGTTGACCGTGACCGCCGGGCGACCGGCATAGAAATCATCCCGGTAGGTTGCCAGTGGCTGCGCGCCCTCGAGCTGAATCAGTTCACACAGGTGGCGCACCTGGTACGGCCCCTGTAAGCCCGCTTCGTTGCCCGCCAGCCCCTGCACCAGGTTGCGTTCCTGGTCGTCGAGACAGTCGATCTCCTCTGCCCAGATGCCGAGCAGGTTGCGCAACGGGCCGGGGAAACCGCCCAGGTGGCAGAGATCGCTCTCGTTGACCACGCCGCTCCAGTAGGACGTGACCAGATGACCGCCGCTGGCGACAAAGGTCTCGGCGCGTTCAGCGAAGCCGTCGCGCACCATGTAGAGCATCGGGGCGATAACTAAATGGTAGCGGCTGAGATCGGCATCGGCATTAATCACATCCACCGCCACGCCCTTCTCCCAGAAGGGTCGGTAGTGTTCGTTAACCGTCTTCTCATACTCCATGCCCTTGTTGCGCGGCCCCTGCGCATCATCCAGCGCCCAGCGGTTCTGCTGGTCGAAGATAATCGCCACCCGTGCTTCGGTACGGCACCCCATAACCGGGGTCAGCTTGCTGAGCATCTCGCCGAGGGCGGAGACTTCACGACCAACACGGGTATCAAGATGGCCGACGTGATCAATCACCGCGCCGTGAAACTTCTCCACCGAGCCGCGGCTTTTGCGCCACTGGAAGTACTGCACCGAATCGGCACCGTGCGCCACCGCCTGCAACGAGGAGAGGATATGCATGCCCGGCTTTTTCAGCTTGCTGGTTGGCTGCCAGTTGGTGACGCTCGGCGTCGACTCCATCAGCACGAAGGGTTTGCCGCCTTTCAGCGTGCGCATCATGTCGTGGTACATAGCCGTGTAGCAGGCGAGCTGGGTCTCATCTTTATCGCGGTGCCACATCGGGTAGCTATCCCAGGAGATAAAGTCGATCGCCCCGGCAAGCTGCCAGTAGTCGTAATCGTAGAAGTACTCCATAAAGTTGGTGGTCACCGGCAGCGCCGCGTTGGCGGCCTTCAGCGGGGCGACTTCATGGCGGCAGAAATCGGTCACCTGGGCGGTGTTAAAACGCCGCCAGTCGAGATTCAGGCCATGGATGGAGACTTCGCCCTGCGGCGCAGGGGACTCGATTTGTGACCAGTCGCTGTAGGTGTGGCTCCAGAAGTCGCTCCACCAAGCGTGGTTCAGCGCCTCCAGCGTCTGATAGCGCGCCTTCAGCCAGTCGCGGAACTTCTGCTGGCATAAATCGCAGTGGCACTCGCCGCCGTACTCATTGGAGATATGCCAGCCGAGCACCGCCGGATGCTGCCCGTAACGCTCCGCCAGCAGCGTATTGATCTTCAGCGTCTTTTCACGGTAGATCGGCGAAGTCATACAGTGGTTGTGGCGACCGCCATGCAGCGCGGGCACGCGATCGCGCCCGACGCGCAGCACTTGCGGGTATTTTTGCGACATCCATGCCGGTCGCGCACCGCTCGGCGTGGCGAGAAATATATGGATACCGGCGGCATATAATTTTTCTATGACCTCATCAAGCCAGGCGAAATTAAATACCCCCTCCTGCGGCTCGAGTTTCGACCAGCTAAATATCCCGACCGACATCACATTACATTTTGCCTGCTGCATCATGGCAATATCGTTATCGATAATACCGGGATAGTTTTCCCACTGCTCCGGGTTATAGTCCGCGCCATGCAATAGCGAGACGACCTTCGGGCTTAAAGGCGCAAATTTATTCATTATTCATTCCTGAAATTTACAACACGATAATTAATTAAAGACTTTCACCGACGGCAGCACTTTTCCCTGGCAATCAAACAGCGCCTGGTTTTCCCGCGCATTGCCCTCTTTCCAGTGGTCATTGATATATTTCATGCCGGCAGGCGTTGCCCAGCCATTGCCCGGCACAGCAATCCAGGTCGGTTCCCAGTAGAAGATGCCCTTGCCGCGCTGGCCCTGTACATTGATGACCGACTGCATTAAATCGTGCACATAGTCATACTGCCCCTGCACAGTCGCCGGGTAGCCGCCCGCTTTCTCCTCTTTCGCCTGGAAGCTGTTCTCGGCGTTATCGCAGTTCGCCAGCGTATAGGCGTAGGCCGCTTCGACGACGATGACATCTTTGTTGTAGCGCTTGCTGATGTCATCCATGTTGGCTTGCAGGGCGCTGATGGGCCCGTTCCAGTAGGTGTACATCGACAGGCCAATCACATCGAAAGGTACGTTGCGTTTGGTTATCTCATCAAACCACCAGCGGAAGGTGTCGTTCTTGGTTCCTTCGGCGAGGTGCAGCATGATCTTCACCTGCTCGCCGTTATTCAGATTCTCTTTGACGCCATCGATTCCGGCCGTGAGCAGCCCGGCTAACCGGTCAAACTCGCCGCCGCCCTGCCCCCAGCTTTTGCCCTCCGGCCAGAGCATGCCGCCGTTGATCTCATTGCCAATCTGCACCATGTCCGGCAGCACGCCCGCCTGCTTAAACTGTGCAATCGTGTCGCGGGTGTAGTCATGTACCCGGCTTTTCAGCTGCGGATAATCAAGCTTCTCCCAGGCTTTCGGCTTGAACTGCTTGCCCGGATCGGTCCAGAAATCGCTGTAGTGCAGATCGAGCAGCAGTTTCATACCCTGCGCTTTCGCCCGCTTCGCCAGCGCAAGGGTGGTGGCAAGATCGTTATCGCCACCGCCGTAGGCATTGCCCTGCGCATCTTTCGGGTCGACCCACAGCCGCAGGCGCACATAGTTGACGCCGTTGGCTTTCAGGATAGCCAGCGCATCCTGCGGCTGGTTTTTGTCGTTATAAAATTTCGCCCCGTGCTTTTCCGCATCGAGTAGCGTTGAGATATCCGCCCCTTTAATAAAGTCGGCGGGCATTTGGGTAAACGGGCGCGTGGTCACTGCGCTGGCAGAAAAACTGGCAGCGAGGCATACCGCCAGCAGAGCGGGAGTCAGTCTTTTCATATGCTTATCCTTTTGTACTGCCGGAGGTGAGGCCGGAGACGAAGTATTTTTGTAACGCCAGGTAGAGGATCGCCACCGGCACCGCAATCAGCACCGCACCCGCGGCGTAAGTGGTGTAACTGGCGCCCATTTTTTGCGCCACCAGGTTATAGAGCCCGATCGGCAGCGTGTATTTATCCGGCGTACGCAAAATGGTGCTCGAGAGGATAAAGTCGCCGAGCGGGCCGGTGAAGGAGAAGAGCGCCACCACCGCGATAATCGGTTTCGACAGCGGCAGGATGATCTCAATAAAGATGCGGAAGTTGCTGGCACCATCCATGCGCGCGGACTCATCAAGATCGCGCGGAATAGCATCCAGGTAGCCCTTCATCAGATAGGTGTTCATCGGGATCATCCCGGCAACGTAGATCAGCACCAATGCCATATGGCTGTTGATAAGTCCGAGTAACTGCGAGAGAACGAAAATCGCAATCAGCGCCGAGAACTGCGGGATCATTTGCAACAGCAGAAAGAGCATCAGCCCGTTCTGGCGGCCTTTAAAGCGAAAGCGCGAAAAGGCGTAGGCGGTAAAGCTGACGCTGATTAGGGTCAGGATCATCGTCAGCAGGCTGATCTTCATCGAGTTCCAGTACCAGGTGAGGTAGTTCACCTGGCCGTTAAAGAGATCGGCATAGTGCTGGAACGAGAGATTTTCCGGGATGATCGAGGTGCTGAGCAGGCTATTGCCGGCGTTCAGCGACGCGCCAATCGTCCACACCAGCGGGTAGATAATCGTCAGCGACACCGCTGCTATCACCAGCCAGGAGAGCGTCAGGCGAATAACCTTCTCGCGGCGAATACTTTGTGATTGAGCCATTTTCTTCCCTTATGCCATGTCGTCGTTTTTGAACGATTTGGTGGCGCGGAACTGCCACAACGCCAGGCCGACAACAAAAATCGACAGCAGGATGGTGATGGTGGCCGCGATGGCGTACTGCGATGAGGACATCGTCAGCTTATAGATCCACGACACCAGAATGTCGGTACCGCCCGCGTTCGCACCGGCCACCGCCGGTCCGCCGTTGTTAAACAGGTAGATGATGTTGAAATTGTTAAAGTTGAAGGTGTATTGCGTGATGATGATCGGCGCAATCGAGTAGAGCACCAGCGGCAGCGTGATGGTGCGCAGCCGGGTAAAAGTGCCCGCGCCATCCATCTTCGCCGCTTCATAGAGATCGTCGGGAATCGCCTGCAATACGCCGGTGGTCATGGCAAAGACAAACGGGAAGCCGAGCCAGGTCTGCATCATGATCAGCGCGGTTTTGGTCCAGAAGGGGTCCGTCAGCCACGGTTTCGGGTCGATGCCGAAAAAGGCGAGGATCGCGTTATTGATCACGCCAAAGGAGTCGTTGAACATCCCGGCGAAGACCAGAATAGTGACAAAGCCCGGCACCGCCCACGGCAGGATGAAAATGGTGCGTACCAGCGGCTTAAAGCGCAGATCTTTCTGGTTCACCAGAATCGCCAGCAGCACGCCGACGCTGCACTGCAAGGTGGTTGCCAGTAGCGTCCACACCACCGTCCATTGCAGCACGTCAAAGAAGGTTGAGCGCCAGATCGACAGGGTAAAAATATTGACGAAGTTCTTTAATCCGACCCAGTCGACCAGCTTGGCGGGCGGCGTGTGGTAGAGGTTGTAGTTGGTAAAGGCGATGGCGAAGCCGAAGAGGATCGGGAAAATCACCACAAACACCAGCAGGATAAAACCCGGCGAAATCATCAGGTAGGGAAAGCCGTCGCTGAGCAGCATCTGGTACTGCTTGCGCACGCTGTTAAGCGGCTTACCGGCATCGCGTTTTTTGCCATTCAGCCACGCATCGCGCATTGAGAGCCCCCACACCATCAGGCCAAAGGCGATAATCAGCACGCTGATGATCCCTTCCGCCAGCAGGAAGATAGAGTTGTCGCGCGGCACCTCTTCACCAAGGGTGTATAACCCCCACAGCCCTTCGCGCAAAAAATCAGCGAAGATGCCGGTAAAACTCGCCAGCAGCACAAAAAAGATAAGGCCTTTCAGCCACTGGCGATGGTAGAACTGACCAAAGCCCGGCACGATGGCCAACAGCAGCCCGCACCACGCGTGACGCCCTGCGCCGGGCGCTTTGGCAAAATGTTCGCTGGGACTGATAATCACGTACGACTCCTTTTCGACAACGGGAGGTCGCCCTCCCGTTTCTGTACTAACACGCGGTTACTGGTTACTGGCCTGCATCGCTTCGACCTGCATCTGGATCTGCTTAGCTGCGGCATCCAGCGCCGCCTGCGGGGCCTGTTTGCCGGTCAGGCTCAGCTCCAGCGCGGCGTTCGCCGGGCCCCACACTTCACCCATCTCCGGAATGCCCGGCATCGCGGTTGCGCGGGCGGCCTGCACCGCGACGGCGCTCGCCTTCTCATCATTTTTGATCACCGGATCGTCAATCATCGCTTTCTGCGCCGGGATTTCGCGCGTGGCGATATAGCGCGTCTTCACGTACTGCGGCTGGTTGATAAACTCGATAAATTGCTGCGCCAGCGCTTTGTCTTTGCTCCAGGTCGAGACGACATAGCCTTTCACGCCGAGGAAGGAGCTCATCGGTTTGCCATCCGGCAGGTTTGGCAGCGGCACGACGCCGTAGTTAATGCCGGCAGCTTCATAGGGCTGGAACGCCCACGGGCCATTGATCACCGCTGCCGCTTTTTTCTCGGTAAACAGCGAATCGATAGCGTTAAGCCCGTTATCGCCGAGGATCCCCGACGGGAAGACACCTTCGGCATAGAAGTTTTTCAGGAAGGTAACGGCTTCCACCGCGCCGGGTTTATTGAGGCCGATATCCTGCGGGTTATAGCCGCCTTTGTCGTTTTTACCAAACAGATAACCGCCCATTGGGCCGATCGCGCCCCAGCTGTAGTAAATCTGATCGAACTTCGCCAGCAGGCCATATTTGTTCTGCGCGCGCTGTTTTTTCGAGTAGTCGAGCCACTCCGGCAGGCTTTGCAGCGGCTTGTCGATAAGATCTTTGTTGTAGATCAGCACCAGCGTCTCTACCGCTTTCGGCACGCCATACAGGGTGTTGTCGAGGCGGAAAGCATTGATGGAAGCGGGTGTGAAGGCGTCAATCTTTTCTTTGTCCAGATTCAGGGGGGTCAGCAGGCCTTGCACAACCGCGCCGCCCAACTGATCATTGGGGATCACCAGCACATCCGGGCCGATGCCGGCCGGGCCATCAAGGCGCAGTTTTTCCAGCTGTTGCGCGTAGGGCATCTCCTGCACGTTAACTTTGACGTTATATTTCTGCTCAAAATCGCGCACCGCATCCTGGATGCCCGCCGATTTTTTGATGTCTTCCCAGACATTGAGTTGCTGTGCGGCGGCGTGCGCCTGCAAGCCGACAAGCTGCCCGGCGGCAAGGGTCGTCAAAATCAGTGCGGTAAGGGTCTTCTTTTTCATTATCAACCTCATGTCAAGGTATAACAATTTCATGGTTTTTATGGCGCATCATCAGGTCACTGCTCTGGCAAACCACCTGATATTGCAGGGCTTAAGACGTATTCATTCGCCTTATCGGATTTGTTATACGCTACGCTTTACGCGCTGATAAAACGAGAATAAACGTTGCGTTATGTGACCAGTGTTACAGAAATGAAAATTGAGTATAGGGCGCTAAATCCGTGGAAGTTATAGTCAGACCATGATTTTTCGCCGTTGAGCAGCACTGTCTCCTGATTGTTATACGTAAAACAAAACAGCTGACAAACGGCCAGTAACGGCTATTACATTCGGGGAACGTTGATGTCCAATATACGACTGAGAAATGTCACCAAGCGGTTTGGCGACACGGTGACGCTGAACAATGTCAATCTGTCGATTGATGACGGCGAGTTTGCGGTGTTTGTCGGCCCCTCCGGTTGCGGGAAATCCACCATGCTGCGCATGATTGCCGGTCTTGAGGAGGTGAGCGAAGGCGAAGTGCTGATTGGTGACGAAGTGATGAACGATGTCGCGCCCGCCCATCGCGGTGTCTCGATGGTGTTCCAGTCCTATGCGCTCTACCCCCATATGACCGTGGCAGAAAACATGGGCTACGGGCTGAAAGTGAACAAAGTGCCGAAAGAAGAGATCCGCCGCCAGGTGGAGATGGTGGCGAAGACCCTGCAACTGAGCCACCTGCTGGATCGCAAACCGAAGCAGCTCTCCGGCGGCCAGCGCCAGCGCGTCGCCATCGGCCGCGCGATTGTGCGTAACCCACGCGTCTTTATGTTCGATGAACCCCTCTCTAACCTCGATGCGGAGCTGCGCGTCGAGATGCGGCTACACATTGCCCGCCTGCACCAGGAGCTGAAAACCACCATGGTCTATGTCACCCATGATCAGGTGGAAGCGATGACGCTGGCGGACAAAATCGTAGTGATGAACTACGGCAACGTTGAGCAGATGGGCTCACCGATGTCGCTCTACTACAACCCGAAAAACAAGTTTGTCGCCGGTTTTATCGGCTCGCCAAAGATGAACTTCCTCCCCGCCACGGTAAGCCAGTGGCAGCCCGGTGAAGTCACTATTGCGCTTGCTCAGGGTCACCAGCTGACGCTCGGCATCACCACCTCTCCGCTGGAGGTGGGCGCGGTCATTACGCTCGGCATTCGCCCGGAGCATCTATCCACGGACATGACGGGCGGCGTGCCCCTTGAGTTTCAGTGCGAAGTGGTGGAGCGGCTGGGCAACAACACCTATCTGTTTGGTCAATGTTACGGCCACGACAACATTAAAATCCTGCTGCCGGGCGATGTACATTTCCGCCCGTGGCAGAAGATCGCCCTCGCCTTCGACAGCCGCCACTGCATGATCTTTGACGAGCAGGATCAGCGCGTCAGCGCCGATATCCCGGTGCCCAACCACGATATGTAACCCCCAGGCCGGAGAGGGCTGAGCCACCATCCGGCACTGCATTTTCACTCGAAAACGATAAGTGCTGCTCTATTTTGCGGGTTTTTCATCAAAGTTGCGTTGTCTACCCTTAGCGGTAGTGATGAAAACCCAACAAAACGGAGCCTGTTATGAAAGCCATCGCCATTACCCGCGCCGCCGATGGCGGCAGCAACCTTGATGCCCTCACCGATATTGACCTGCCACAACCGCAAGCCAGCGGTCACGATCTGCTGGTAGAAGTGAAAGCCATCTCCGTTAACCCGGTGGATACCAAAGTGCGCGCCGGTTTCCATGGCGATACGCCGCGCGTGCTTGGCTGGGACGCGGTAGGCGTGGTGAAAGAGGTCGGCGAGTCGGTCACCCTGTTTCAGCCGGGCGATGAAGTGTGGTACGCCGGGGCACTAACCCGCCCGGGGAGCAACAGTGAATATCAGCTGGTTGATGAGCGGATAGTGGCGCGAAAACCTGCTTCGCTCGATAACGCTTCTGCCGCCGCCCTGCCCTTAACTGCGATTACCGCCTGGGAGCTGCTGTTTGACCGCCTCGGTGTCAAAGAGAATGGCAACGACGGCGATGTGTTGCTGATTGTCGGCGCCGCTGGCGGTGTCGGTTCGATCCTCACGCAACTCGCGCGCCAGCTGACCCGTATGACGGTGATCGGCACCGCGTCACGCCCTGCCAGCCAGCAGTGGGTGAGAGATCGCGGCGCGCATCATGTCATTGACCACAGCAAGCCGCTGACCGAAGAGCTGGCGCGGATCGGCATCAAAGAGGTGACGCACGTCGCCAGCCTGACCAACACGCGGGATCACTATCAGCAGCTGATTAACGCCCTCAAACCGCAGGGCAAACTGGCGCTGATTGACGATCCCGACAGCCTCGATGCAATGCCGCTGAAAGCGAAGAGCATTTCGCTGCACTGGGAGTTTATGTTTACCCGCTCGATGTTCACGACCGACGATATGATTGCCCAGCATCAGCTGCTGACGCGGGTCGCAGAGTTGATCGACAGTGGTGTGCTGAAAACCACGCTGGGCGAGCATGGCGGTGCGATCACCGCCGCTAACCTGCGTAAGGCCCATGCGCTGCTTGAGAGCCAGCGCGCGGTGGGCAAAATCGTGCTGGAGGGGTTTGCGGGCTGATCCTCCCAGGATTACTCCCAAACCTGCCGGGCGAAGAGCGAAATGGCTTCTTCGCCCGCACTACTTTTTCCTGGGTTTGCTTACACTTTTTACCAAAGCGTTATTTTTTGCTGGTTGCTCCGCTGTCTGTAAACGGCAATGATGTCGTGCTATTTATGCAACTACGTGAAATGTATAAGAACAACCTGGAGAGAGTATGCGTAAAACAAAAATGATGCTTCTGGGTGCGCTGCTGGCGACGGCTTCGGCAACCTATGCTGAAACCCCGCCCGCGACGCCGCCTGCAAGCGGCACACAGTCATTTGAAGTGAAAGAGTTTGTTGCCGACTTTACCAAATTCACCATTGGCGACACGGTGCCGGAGATGTACCGCAGCGAGGATTACAACATTAAGCAGTGGAAGTTACGTAACCTTCCCGCGCCGGATGCCGGTAGCCACTGGACTTACATGGGCGGCAACTACGTGTTGATCACCGATGCCGATGGCAAAATCCTCAAAGCCTACAATGGCGACATTTTCTATCATCGTTAACCGGGAGCGCCTGTGATTATCCGCCGCTGGCAGGAGAGTGACAGGCCGTTTCTGCGTACCCTGTATCTGCATGCCCGTAAAGAAGCCTGGACCTGGCTCGATAGCCGCGACTGGGCGCTGGAAGATTTTGACTCCGCGACGCTGGGAGAGGTGATCTGGGTGGCGGAAGAGGACGGGCACCGGATGGGGTTCGCATCGGTCCTGGAGAACGATAACTTCCTGCATAACTTGTTTATCGACCCGGTGTTTCAGGGAAAAGGTGTCGGCAGCGCGCTGCTTGAGCATGTGCAGCGCACCTTTACCAGCACCGGCGCACTGAAGTGTTTGCTGCGCAATAAAACTGCGCTCGAGTTTTATCAGCGCCACGGCTGGCGCGTTGAGGCCAAAGGCGTCTCCCCGCAGGGGGATTATGTGCTGATGCACTATGTGTTGAGATAGGTTTTGTCATTTCGTAGGCCTGATAAGGCGAAGCCGCCATCAGGCAATGATGCCGCGATACAATGCCGGATGGCGCGTAAACGCTTATCCGCCCTACAGGCACGAAGCCGCCATCAGGCAATGGGATTTTCATGTGGCATTGGTGGAATGGTTCCGTTCACCAGGCGCTGGGGAGTTTCATTAATCTCTTATGCGGTGAACGGGATAAGGGAAGCGGCCGCGCTCCCCTTATCAATCCCCGCGGCCCCGCGAGGAAATCGGTGCTGCGCACTGCGCTCACCTCCCGCGTGCCTGACTACGGCCGGCTCGACTCGACTTACTCGTCCCATCCATGGGACTCGCCCCTCCGGGGCCAGCGCAAGCGCTGTTCAAAATTGCTCCCGGCAATTTTGTCCCTGTCTCGGTTCGCCTCTGTCCGCCATCCCTGGCGTCCAGACCTTGTCATTCCCGCTTCGGTTCGCCGATTTCAGCGGGGACACAACCCCATCGCAGTAAGACCTGAAGCAAAAGCACTTTCGGTGTCGCTGAATGCACGTTTTGGTAGGCCGGATAAGGCGTAGCCGCCATCCGGCAATCGGTGCCGCGGAGATGATGCCGGATGGCGCGTTACACGCTTATCCGGCCTACGCCGTTTCAGCGAATTCGTGCCCGTAGGCCGGATAAGGCATAGCCGCCATCCGGCATTCAATCACACTGCGCGGAACGCGATCTCACCGGGGATGATCTCGCCCTGCCAGTAAAGCTGGGCGGCTACGCGGCCGGCGAGGTTGCGGTAGATGGCGGTGAACTCGCTGTCCGGGCGGCTGACCACCGTCGGCGTACCCTTATCGAGATCTTCACGCAGCGAGATATGCAGCGGCATCTGGCCCAGCAACTGCGTGTGATACTGCTCCGCCAGCTTCTCTGCGCCGCCGGTGCCGAAAATAGGCTCATGGTGACCACAGTTGCTGCACACATGCATGCTCATGTTCTCCACGATGCCGAGCACCGGCACCTCCACTTTCTCGAACATGACGATGCCTTTTTTGGCATCAATCAGCGCGATATCCTGCGGCGTGGTCACGACCAGCGCACCGGTCACCGGAATATTTTGCGCCAGCGTCAGCTGAATATCGCCGGTGCCTGGCGGCATATCGAGCACCAGATAATCGAGATCCGGCCACATGGACTCCTGCAACATCTGCAGCAGCGCTTTGCTGGCCATTGGCCCGCGCCACACCATTGCGTTATCGTCTGTCACCAGGTAACCAATTGAGTTAGTCGCCAGACCATGGGCGATGATCGGTGCCATGTGCGTACCGTCCGGTGAGGTCGGGCGCTCATTTTCCGCGCCCAGCATCATCGGGATCGACGGACCATAGATATCGGCATCGAGGATACCGACTTTCGCCCCTTCCGCAGCCAACGCCAGCGCCAGGTTAACGGCGGTAGAAGACTTCCCTACCCCGCCCTTGCCGGAGCTAACGGCGATAATATTTTTCACGCCGTTAACGCCCGGCTGGTTTTTCACCCGCTTCAGGGTGGCGATATTGTGCGACAGCTTCCAGTCGATGGCGCGCGCGCCGGTCAGACGCAGCAGCTCGGCGCTGCACTGGGCTTTCAGCTCTTCGAAAGCGCTGCTCCAGACGAACGGCATCAGCAGCTCGACGTGCAGGGTCTCATCCAGCCATGCAACATGGTGGACGGCTTTCAGCGCGGTCAGGTTATGTTTGAGGGTGGGGTGCTGAAAATCGGCCAGCGTCCCGGTGACGATTGCCCGTAAGGCTTCCGGGGATTTGGCCTGGGATTGCGAACTCATCCCGACTCCTTTGTAGTTGTTCTGAAAACGACATTTGTAGCGCTCAAGTTTACCCCAAAGGGAATAATTATCCATTTATGGATTAATGCCCTTATCGCTTGGCGCAGATCGATGCGGTTTGGTAATATCGGAACCCCTTTTTCTCAAGAAGATGTAATGCCAACTATGACTCAAGTCGCGAAGAAAATTCTGGTAACGTGCGCGCTGCCGTACGCCAACGGCTCCATCCACCTCGGCCATATGCTGGAGCACATCCAGGCTGATGTCTGGGTCCGTTACCAGCGAATGCGCGGCCACCAGGTCAACTTCATCTGCGCGGACGATGCCCACGGCACGCCGATTATGCTGAAAGCACAGCAGCTGGGGATCACCCCGGAGCAGATGATTGGCGAAATGAGTCAGGAGCATCAGACCGATTTTGCTGGCTTCGACATCAGCTACGACAACTACCACTCAACGCACAGCGATGAGAACCGCGAGCTGGCCGAGCTTATCTACACCCGTCTGAAAGAGAACGGGTTTATCAAAAACCGCACCATCTCCCAGCTCTACGATCCGGAAAAAGGCATGTTCCTGCCGGACCGCTTTGTAAAAGGCACCTGCCCGAAATGTAAAGCGGCGGATCAGTATGGCGATAACTGCGAAGTGTGCGGCGCGACCTACAGCCCGACCGAGCTGATTGAGCCGAAGTCGGTGGTCTCCGGCGCGACGCCGGAAATGCGTGATTCCGAGCACTTCTTCTTCGATCTGCCGTCGTTTAGCGAAATGCTGCAAGCGTGGACCCGCAGCGGCGCGTTGCAGGAGCAGGTGGCGAACAAAATGCAGGAGTGGTTCGAATCCGGTCTGCAACAGTGGGATATCTCCCGCGATGCCCCCTACTTCGGCTTTGAAATTCCGGGCGCGCCGGGCAAATACTTCTACGTCTGGCTGGATGCGCCGATTGGCTACATGGGCTCGTTCAAAAACCTCTGCGACAAACGCGACGATCTCAACTTTGACGACTGGTGGAAGAAGGATTCCGACGCCGAGCTCTATCACTTTATCGGTAAAGATATCGTCTATTTCCACAGCCTCTTCTGGCCGGCGATGCTGGAAGGCAGCGGTTTCCGCAAGCCGACCAACCTGTTTGTGCACGGCTATGTCACGGTTAACGGCGCGAAGATGTCCAAATCGCGCGGCACCTTTATTAAAGCCAGCACCTGGCTGAACCATTTCGATGCCGACAGCCTGCGCTACTACTACACCGCCAAGCTCTCGTCGCGCATTGATGATATCGACCTCAACCTGGAGGATTTCGTCCAGCGCGTGAACGCCGATATCGTTAACAAAGTGGTGAACCTGGCTTCGCGTAACGCGGGCTTTATCGCCAAACGCTTTGACGGCGTGCTGGCGTCAGAGCTGGCCGACCCGGCGCTCTACAAAACCTTCACCGACGCCGCCGCCGCAATCGGCAGCGCGTGGGAGAGCCGCGAGTTTGGTAAAGCGGTGCGCGAAATCATGGCGCTGGCCGACGTGGCGAACCGCTATGTTGATGAGCAGGCTCCGTGGGTAGTGGCGAAACAGGAAGGCCGCGATGCCGATCTGCAGGCCATCTGCTCGATGGGCATCAACCTGTTCCGCGTGCTGATGACCTGGCTGAAGCCGGTTCTGCCATCGCTGGCCGCGCGCACCGAAGCGTTCCTCAACACCACGTTGACGTGGGATGCGATTAACGAACCGCTGCTCGGCCATAAAGTGAATCCGTTTAAAGCACTTTATAATCGCATCGAGATGAAGCAGGTCGAAGCGCTGGTGGAAGCGTCGAAAGAGGAAGTGAAAGCCGCTGCTGCACCGGTAACGGGCGAGCTGGCTGACAACCCGATTCAGGAGACCATCACCTTTGACGATTTCGCCAAAGTCGATATGCGCGTGGCGCTGATTGAGAACGCCGAGTTTGTCGAAGGCTCCGATAAGCTGCTGCGCCTGACCCTCGATCTCGACGGTGAGAAGCGCAATGTCTTCTCCGGCATTCGCTCAGCCTACCCTGACCCGAGCGCGCTGATTGGCCGCCTGACGGTGATGGTGGCTAACCTCGCACCGCGCAAAATGCGCTTTGGCATCTCCGAAGGGATGGTGATGGCAGCGGGTCCTGGCGGCAGTGATATCTTCCTGCTCAGCCCGGATAGCGGGGCAAAAGCGGGCCAGCAAGTTAAATAAAAAAATAAGGCGCTGAATTCAGCGCCTTTTTCTATACTGTTATACGCAGTCTTACAAAACATTACCTCACATGGAAAATAGGGGATTATCGTGAAATTCAGCAAAATCATTGCAGCACTCTTTTCTGTCGCTTTAGTTGTTGGCCTGACCGGCTGTGGTGATAAAGAAGAGAGCAAAACCTTTACCTGGGCGACGGGCGGTACGGAAGTGACGCTGACTTACTACTACAAGGGTGATGAAGTAGAACGTCAGACCGCGAAGAACAAAATCGAATACTCCTCGATTGGTGCGAAAACCAAAGAAGAAGCGATGAAAGTTCTTGATCCGATCAGCAAAAAATACCAAAGCGTGAAAGGTGTGAAAGAGAGCGTAGCGTATGAAGAGACCTATGCTCAGGAGACGCTGGAAGTTGACTACAACGAAGTGGACTTCGCTCAGCTGAACAGCCTGCAAGGTTCTGAATTTACCGGTACTGTTAACGGTAAAATCAGCATGAAGCAGTCAGAAGAGTTGCTGAAAGCGCGCGGCTTTAAAGAAGTGAAATAAGGCGTTTACTGCCCGGTAGCGCATTGTCTGCCGGGCAAATTAAACCGCATCACCTGGCGTGAATGCGGTTTTTTTATGGGCTAAAAAGCCGGTTAACTCTTCGGCTTCTGCCCGCGAACTGCCAGCCCGCGCAGGAAGTAGCGCAAAAACTGGTCGCCGCACTCGCGGAAATTCTTATGCTCCGGGGAGCGCATCATGGCGGTAATTTCCGGCATTGAGACGCGGAACTGCTGCTCGGTAAGGATCGCCAGAATATCGTCGGTCTTTAACGAGAAGGCGATGCGCAGCTTCTTCAGCACGATATTGTTGTTGAGCTTGCGCTCCATGGCGAGCGGCGGCGCACTCTCATCTTTGCCGCGCTTCTCATAAATCAGCCCATTAAGAAACGCCGACAGCACAATATCCGGACAGGGTTTATACCCCTCCTCATCCTCTTTACGCAGCCACGGAACCAGCTGTTCAGCCGTGACTTCAGTCTCTGCCAGCGCCAGAATGCGCACCAGCGCGGTGTTGTCGACCTGCAGGGTGTAACGCAGGCTGCGCAGGATATCGTTATTTAGCATGTCTCTTTCCGAAATGATGAACCAGCGCGCAGTGTAGGCATCGCGCAGGAATTTACAACCCCAACGCCTCTTTTAAATTTTTCAGATAGCGTCGACTTACCGGCACCGTCAGCCCGTCGCGCAGCAGCAGCTCGGCCTGGCCATTATCCTCAAGGCGGATCTCCTTAAGATAGGCCATATTGACAAGATATTGCCGGTGGCAGCGCACCAGCGGTGTGCGGCTCTCCAGCGTGCGCAGCGTCAGCTCGGTAAAGCCCTCTTTGCCTTCGTGGCTGGTGACATACACGCCGCTCATCCGGCTGCTGACAAACGCCACCTCCTCCATCTGTAATAACCAGATGCGGCTGTGGCCGGTACAGGGAATAAACTTCAGCGGCTGCTGATTTTCCGCCAGCAGCGACACATCCTGCACGCCGCGATCCTGACGCAAGCGGTTAAGCGTTTTGCTCAGCCGTTGCGTTTCAATCGGCTTTAGCAGGTAGTCGAAGGCGTGCTCTTCAAAGGCCTGCACCGCATACTCATCGAAAGCGGTAAGAAACACGACGTAGGGGCGGTTGCCGGGATCGAGCATGCCGACCATCTCCAGCCCGCTGATGCGCGGCATCTGGATGTCGAGAAACAGCACGTCGGGGCGCAGTTTATGCACCGCGCCAATCCCTTCGATGGCATTACCGCACTCGCCCACCACCTCGATGTCGCGCTCTTCCTGCAACAGGCTGCGCAACATTTCCCGCGCCAGCGGTTCGTCATCAACAATCAGCACTCTTAACATGCCTCTTCCTCCAGAGGGAGTCGTAAGGTAATGCGGGTAAAGAGATCCGGCTCGCAGGCGATGCTGATGCCGCACTCGTCACCAAAACGGGCGCGCAGCCGCTTATCCACCAGACTCATCCCTAAGCCACCGGCATCCTTCTTCGGCTGATAAAGCCCGGCGTTATCCTCAATATCCAGCACCAGATGCTGCGCCTGCTGGCTGGCACGCAGGGTGATCTCACCCACGCCCAGCAGCTGAGAGGTGCCGTGTTTGATCGCGTTTTCAACAATCGGTTGCAGCGTGAAGGCGGGTAAACGTAACTGCGCCAGCGCGTCCGGCACCTCGAGCCGTATCTGCAATCGCGCCTGAAAACGCGCTTTTTCAATTTGCAAATATGCATTCACGTGCTCAATCTCATCCGCAAGGGTGACGATTTCTGCGGGGCGTTTCAAGTTCTTACGAAAAAAGGTCGAGAGATACTGCACCAGCAGCCCGGCCTCATCGCTATCGCGGCGGATCACCGCTTTTATGGTGTTGAGCGCGTTAAACAGGAAGTGCGGGTTGACCTGCGCATGCAGGAGTTTGATCTCCGACTGGGTGAGCAGCGCTTTTTGCCGCTCATACTGCCCGGCGAGGATCTGCGCCGAGAGCAGCTGGGCGATCCCCTCCCCCAGCGTGCGGTTGATGGAGCTAAAGAGGCGGTTTTTCGCCTCATAAAGTTTGATGGTGCCAACCACGCGCTGGTTTTCACCGCGCAGCGGGATCACCAGCGTCGAGCCGAGCTTGCACTGCGGGTGCAGTGAGCAGCGGTACGGCACCTCGTTACCGTCGGCATAGACCACTTCGCCAGTTTCAATTGCCCGCTGCGTCCAGACGGAGGAGATAGGCCTTCCCGGCAGATGGTGATCGTCCCCCGCGCCGGTAAAGGCTAATAGCCGTTCGCGATCGGTGATCGCCACCGCGCCAATATCCAGTTCCTGATAGAGCACCTGCGCTACCCTCATGCTGTTCTCTTCATTAAAGCCCTGGCGAAGAATGCCTTCGGTGGAGGCCGCCACTTTCAGCGCCGTGGCGGAAAAGGCCGAGGTGTATTTCTCAAACATGGCGCGCTTATCAAGCAGAATGCGCATAAAGAGCGCCGCGCCGACGGTGTTGGTCACCATCATCGGCGCGGCAATGCTCTGCACCAGATGCAGCGCGCTTTCGAAGGGGCGGGCAATCAGCAGGATGATCACCATCTGTAATAGCTCCGCCACGCAGGTGACTGCCCCGGCGGTAAAGGGGTTGAACACGCGATCGGTGCGCCCGCGTTTGATAAGGAAACTGTGTACCAGCCCGCCGAGCAGCCCTTCGATAAAGGTCGAGAACATGCAGCTTAATGCGGTCATGCCGCCCATTGAGTAGCGGTGCAGCCCGCCGGTAAGCCCCACCAGCCCGCCGACCAGCGGGCCGCCGAGCAGGCCGCCCATCACTGCGCCAATCGCGCGGGTGTTGGCGATAGAGTCTTCAATATGCAGGCCGAAATAGGTGCCGAGAATGCAGAAAATGGAGAAGGTGACGTAGCAGAGCAGCTTGTGCGGCAGCCGCACGGTGACCTGAATCAGCGGAATAAAGAGGCGCGTTTTGCTCATCAGCCAGGCGATCACCAGAAACACACACATCTGCTGAAGCAGCAGCAACACCAGATTGAACTCGTACATACCCGCCACACCGCATCACATAAAGCGCGTAACATACAGCGAGTCGGCGGCGGTTTCTTCGCCAGGCGTTAAAAAAAGAGAGATTCGTGCTCTGGGTCACACATTGTGCCAGGGTATATGCAGTTATGAACAAACAGTAAACAAAACGTTACTGTTGTTGTCTTCACACCTAAGAAAGGTCTACAGTTATACCGGCATTCGGGAAGCAAAGGAGAGATCATGGCACTTTACACTATTGGTGAAGTTGCTCTGTTATGCGATATCAACCCCGTCACACTGCGTGCGTGGCAACGCCGCTACGGTTTGTTAACCCCGCAACGCACGGATGGCGGCCACCGGCTCTTCACCGAGGCGGACATCGATCGTATCCGTGAAATCCAGCACTGGGTTGAATCGGGCGTGCAGGTCAGTAAAGTCCAGGCGCTACTGGCGAACAGCAGCGACAAGCGCCACGACGTCTGGCATAGCCACCAGGAGCGGGCGATGCATCTCCTGCAACAGCGAGATGGCAACACCCTCCAACAGTGGCTGAGCGAACTGATACGCGACCACCCGGCGAAGACGCTGGCGCGCCAGTTGTTCAACCCCTTACGCACGCGCCTGCAGGGCACACGCCCCGCTTACCAGGCGAAGCTTAGCCTGCTGGATGGCATTCTAATCAGCCTGATTGCCGGGAGCTTATCGGCGTCACGGCAGCAGGCGCATGGCCGCCCGGCGCTGGTAGTCGGCTGGGACGTGCAGGACAGCACGCGGATCTGGCTCGAAGGCTGGATCGCCAGCCAGCAGGAGTGGCAGGTCGGCATTCTTGCGCACCCTTTCACGCAGTTCCATCCGGAGATGTTTAAAGGCCAGATGTTGCTGGTGTGGTGCGGCGAAACCCCCTCCCCCGTGCAGCAGCAGCAGTTGCAGGCCTGGCAGGAGTCAGGGCACCAGGTGTGGCTTCTCGGCATTTAATGTTTCATTAACAACTCACAATGCCTTTATAATGCCGGCCTCACTTTAAAGGAGCCTGAGATGAAGCCTGGTAAAATTCTTGTCATCGCAATTTTTCTGCTGATGGCCCTCGGCGGGATCGGCGGCGTAATGCTGGCTGGTTATTCGTTTATCGTGCGCGGCGGTGCCGGTTAAGACGCAGCGCCAGCCGTTCAAATCCCCGATCGACAATGATTGCCGCCAGCGCCACCAGCACTGCCCCCTGCACAATATAGGCCGTATTAAACCCGCTCAGGCCGATGATGATCGGCGTTCCCAGCGTGCTTGCCCCGACAGTTGATGCAATGGTTGCCGTACCGATATTGATAATCACCGAGGTGCGAACCCCGGCGACAATCAGCGGTGCGGCCAGCGGCAGCTCCACTTTAATTAACCGCTGCCAGCCGCTCATCCCCATCCCCTGAGCCACGCTCTGTACGCTTGCCGGCACCGCAGCGATCCCCGCCAGCGTCCCCTGTAAAATCGGCAGCACGCCATAGAGCACCAGCGCAATAATGGCGGGCGCTTTGCCAAACCCCATCACCGGCACCGCAATCGCCAGCACCGCCACCGGCGGAAAGGTCTGCCCGACGGCGGCGATAGTTTCTGCCAGCGGGCGAAACTCTTCCCCACCGGGTCGCGTCACGGCAATACCGACGCCCATGCCAATGGCGACCGCAATAACGCTTGAGAGCGCCACCAGCGAGAAATGGGCCAGCGTCAGCGCGACAAAGCTCTCCTGCAGATAGACCGGGCGCGGAAGTTGCGGAAAGAGCGCGCTAAACAGCGGCGCGCTGTGGGGCATAGCAAACAGCAGCGCGATAAACAGCGCCAGCAGCCAGAGCAGCGGATCACGCACTATTTTCACGACCCGCCTCCCCGCGTAACAGATCGCGGAAATGGAGGCTGCCGCAGGGCTGCCCATTGGCATCCTGCACCGGCAACACCTCGCAGCGTTGGGCGACAAAGGCAGAGAGCGCCTCGCGCAGGCTCATCTGCGCCTGCAACGGCTGGCCGTGGCTGACCGGGTCGTTACGCAGATAGTCGCTTACCTGGCGCAGGGAGAGCAGGCGTACGCCCAGCTCGCTGCGGCCAAAAAACTCGCGCACAAAGTTATTCTGCGGCGCGTTCAGCATCTCCAGCGGCGTGCCCTGCTGCACCACATTGCCGCCATCCATCAACACCAGGTGATCGGCTAACTGCAGCGCTTCATCAATATCGTGGGTCACCAGCACAATGGTGCGCCCGAGCAGGCGGTGAATGCGCACCATCTCCTGTTGCAGGGCGCTGCGGGTAACCGGGTCAAGCGCGCCGAAGGGTTCATCCATCAACAGCACTTCAGGGTCAGCGGCCAGCGCACGGGCGACGCCGACACGCTGCTGCTGCCCGCCGGAGAGCTGGTGCGGAAAACGATCGCGCAGCCCCGGCTCCAGACCGAGCAGCGCCATCAGCTCATCCACCCGCGCCTCGCGCTTGCCGCGCGACCACTTTTGCAGCTGCAAAACCGTGGCGATGTTCTGCGCCACCGTCCAGTGGGGAAAAAGCCCAATCGACTGAATGGCGTAGCCCATACGGCGGCGCAGTTCGAGCACCGGCAGGCTGCGGATCTCCTCCCCGGCGAAGGTGATCGTCCCCTCATCGTGTTCAACAAGGCGGTTAATCATCTTCAGGGTGGTCGATTTTCCCGAGCCGGAGGTGCCAATCAGCACCGAAAATGCGCCGGTTTTCATCTGCAAATTGAGCTGATTAACCGCCCGCTGCCCGGCAAAGGTTTTGGAAACGTTGTGAAATTCAATCATGGTGTTTTACCTTCAACAGCGCGAGGGCAAGATCAAACAGGGCGTCAATCACCACCGCCAGGCCGATAACCGGGATCACTCCGAGCAGCACCAAATCCAGCGCGCTACTGAGCAGCCCCTGGAAGACCAGCGCGCCAAAGCCGCCTGCGCCAATCAGCGCGGCAATGACCGCCATACCGACCGTCTGAACCGCCACGACCCGCAGGCTGCGCAGTAACAGCGGCAGTGCCAGCGGAATACGCACCTGCCAGAAGCGCTGCGCAGCGCTCATGCCCATCGCCTGCGCGCTCTCCAGCACATCGGCAGAGACCTCGTTCAGCCCGGCAACCACGCCGCGCACCAGCGGTAACAGCGCATAGAGGATCAGCGCAATCAGCGCCGGGGTGATGCCGGTACCGGCAATGCCTATCGATGCGAGGAACGGGAAGTGCTGCGCCAGCCCGGCCAATGGTGCAATCAGCAGGCCAAACAGCGCCACCGAGGGGATAGTCTGAATAATGTTGAGCGCGGTGAAGACCGGTCCCTGCCGCGCCGGATGGCGATAGCACCACAAACCGAGGGCAAAGCCGATGGCTAACGCCGGGAGCAGCGTACCGAACAGCAAGGTTAAGTGCTGCGCCAGCGCATCATCAAACACCTCCTGGCGGTTGCGGTACTCATGCAGCAGCGAGAGGTTATCCAGCTCGCCACTAAGCAGCAGCCAGAGCGGCAACAGCCAAATCTGCACATGCAGCAGCCAGCGCCACACCGGGTGCGCAACAAGGCGGCGAATGGCATCGCTACAGGCGAGCAGGCTGAGCGCCAGCCATAGCCATAAGCCGCTGCCGGGCGAGGTACGCGCCAGCGCGCTGCCGCTCTGCGCCAGATCCGTTGCCGCGCGGCCTGCGCTCCACACCAGCAGACAGAAGAGGAGTTCAGCCAGCAGCAGCGTTGCCGCCTGCGCACTGCGCCCCGGTATAAAGCAGAGGATCAGCAGAAGCGCGGGCGCAAGCAGCCACAGGCCGCTAAACAGCTGCCACAGCGCGCGCCCCTCGCCGGAAACCAGCCGGTTTGGCGCATAGTTGATAAACGGCAGCCACGCCGCCAGCCCTCCCAGTACAACCAGCAGCAACAGCACACGGTTGTGGCAGCGTTTCGATCCCTCCATCACGCCCTATTTCACCAGGCCTTTTTCTTTCAGGTAGTCCGCCGCGACTTTCTTCGCATCCAGCCCCTCCACCGCGATGCTGGCATTCAGCTTTTGCAGGGTCTTCTCATCGAGGCTGGCAAAGACCGGCTTCAGCCAGCTATCCAGCTCCGGGTAGGCTTTCAACACCGCTTCACGCACCACCGGCGTCGGGGCATAGATCGGCTGTACGCCTTTCGGATCGCTTAATGTCTGTAAGCCGAGCGCCGCCACCGGGCCGTCGGTGCCGTAAGCCATCGCAGCATTAACGCCGGAGGTTTGCTGCGCCGCCGCTTTAATGGTCACTGCGGTATCACCACCAGCCAGCGACAGCAGCTGATCCTGCTTCAGATCGAAGCCGTAGGCTTTTTCAAAGGCAGGCAGCGCATCGGCACGCTCAATAAACTCCGCCGAGGCGGCCAGTTTGAACTCGCCGCCGTTTTTCAGGTAACGGCTGAGATCGTCAAGGGAGGTGAGTTTGTTCTTCTGCGCCAGATCCTGACGCACAGCGATGGTCCAGGTGTTATTGGCCGGCGCAGGCGTCAGCCAGATAAGCTTGTTCTTCTCAGCATCGAGCTTTTTCACCTTCTCGTAGCCCTGCTGCGCGTTTTTCCACGCCGGATCGTTCTCCTCTTTAAAGAAGAACGCGCCGTTGCCGGTGTACTCCGGGTAGATATCCAGCTCGCCAGAGGTAATTGCGCCGCGCACCACCGGCGTGGTGCCGAGTTGCACTTTATTGACGGTTTTTACGCCGTGGCTCTCCAGCACCTGCAAAATGATATTGCCCAGCAGCGCCCCTTCGGTATCGATTTTTGATCCCACTTTGATCGGTTCTGCGGCCTGCAACGGTAAGCTTACGGCGGCCATTAGCGCCACTGAGCAGGCAAGTTTTCGGCTGAGTGTCATGATTTATCCCTCATTTTTTTACTGCCTTTATCAGCAGCTTGAGAAAAAAGCGTAGCTGAAAAATAGCGACGCGAAGGTGAAGCGGTGCGAAACGGTAATGCGGGTAATAAATCAGGCCGGTTGCCCGGCCTGATGAGTGGTTACTTTAATTCAAACTCGCCCTGGTTGACGCGGGCGGAGTCGACGCCGATAAAGACGTTGAACTTGCCCGGCTCGGCGTCGTACTTCATGCGCTGGTTCCAGAACTTCAGCGCGTCGACATCGATCGGGAAGCTGACGGTCTGCGTCTCACCCGGCTTCAGGTTGACCTTCTTAAAGCCGCGCAGCTGTTTCACCGGGCGGCTCATCGACGCGGTGACATCCTGCACATACATCTGGATCACCGTCGCCCCTTCGCGCTTACCGGTGTTGGTCACCTCTACGCTTGCATCCACGCTGCCGCCGCGGGTCAGGGTCGGCGCAGACATCTTCACATCCGACACTTTGAAGGTGGTGTAACTCAGACCATAGCCGAAGGGATAGAGCGGGCCGTTGGCTTCATCAAAGTAGCGGGAGGTGTATTTGTTCGGGTTATCGGCGTTATAAGGACGGCCGGTGTTCAGGTGGCTGTAGTAGACCGGGATCTGACCCACGGAGCGCGGGAAGGACATCGGCAGCTTACCTGAAGGGTTGTAGTCGCCAAACAGCACATCGGCAATGGCGTTGCCGCCTTCGGTACCGGCAAACCAGGTCTCAAGGATAGCGTCAGCCTGCTGATCCTCTTTCACCAGCGCCAGCGGGCGGCCATTCATCAGCACCAGCACCAGCGGCTTGCCGGTCGCTTTCAGGGCGGTAATCAGATCGCGCTGGCTCTGCGGAATGGTGATATCGGTACGGCTGGAGGCTTCGTGCGCCATCCCCTGCGCTTCACCGACCACCGCCACTACGACGTCAGATTTCTTCGCCGCGGCCACCGCTTCATCAATCATTGCCTGCGGAGAGCGGGGATCGACTACCACTGCTGGTTCGTAGAGGTTAAGGAAATCAACAATGCCTTTATCGTTGGTGATGTTCGCTCCTTTAGCGTAGATCACCTCGCCTTTGTCCTTCAGCGCGTCGCGAATACCGGTCAGCACGGTGACCGACTGATCGGCAACCCCGGCGGCAGACCAGCTGCCCATCGAGTCGCGCTTGCTGTCCGCCAGCGGCCCAATCACCGCCACGGTACCCGATTTTTTCAGCGGCAGCGTTTCCAGACGGTTTTTCAGCAGTACCATACTTTCGCGCGCCACTTCCCGCGCCTCTTTGCGGTGCAGACGGCTTTCGGCGTTGGTGTCCTGCGGGTCGCTCTCTTTCGGCCCTAAGTGGCTGTAGGGATCGTTAAACAGCCCCATATCATATTTGACGTTCAGTACATGGCGCGTGGCGTCATCCAGTTCCGCCATCGTCACCTTGCCGGATTTGATCAGCCCCGGCAGGTATTTGCTGTAGTACTCGTCGCTCATGCTCATATTGATGCCGGACTTCAGCGCCACGCGCACGGCATCTTCCGGATCGGCGGCAGTGCCGTGTTTGATCAGCTCCTTAATCGCGCCGTGATCGGAAATGGTGATGCCCTTAAAGCCCCACTCATCGCGCAGCAGATCTTTAAGCAACCATGAATCGGAGGAAGCCGGTGTGCCATTCAATGAGTTAAGCGCCACCATCACCCCGCCGCTGCCGGCGTCGAGTGCGGCTTTGTAGGGCGGCATATAGTCGTTAAACAGGCGCTGCGGGCTCATATCGACGGTGTTGTACTCTTTACCGCCCTCTACTGCGCCATACGCGGCGAAGTGTTTCACGCTGGTCATCACCGAGTAGCGATCCGCCGGGCTTTTGCCCTGCATCGCTTCCACCATGGTGCGCCCCATTTCAGAGGTCAAAAAGGTATCTTCTCCGAAGCCTTCCGAGCCACGGCCCCAGCGCGGATCGCGCGAGACGTCGACCATCGGTGCCCAGGTCATATTCAGACCATCATCGGCGGCTTCATAAGCAGAGACGCGCCCGACGGTTTTCACCGCGTCGAGGTTAAAGCTGGAGGCGAGGCCAAGGCTGATAGGGAAAACGGTACGCTGGCCGTGCACCACATCGTAGGCAAAGAAGAGAGGAATTTTCAGGCGGCTAAGCTGCATCGCCTGGTCCTGCATGGCACGGATGTCCTGGCGGGTGACGGTGTTGAAAATAGCCCCGACCTGGCTTGCTTTAATCATCTCGCGGATCGCCTCTTTCGGGTTATCCGGCCCGACGCTTATCAGGCGCAGCTGGCCTATTTTCTCATCCACGGTCATCTTTTTAAGCAGGTCAGTGACAAAGGCGTCCCTGGCTTGCGGCGTCAAAGGATGGTTAGCGATCATCTCTTCGGCCAGCGCGGGTTGCAGCGCAAGGCTCACAGCGACACCTACAGAACATAGCCATTTCATGTCGTTTACTCTCTTGTATTTTCAGCAAAAACCGCGGTAACGGGCCGCGGAAAAACGCAGTGTGCCATAATCCTGGCACGTCTTGCAGCGCCAGGCTCTGATTTTTATGTTAATTCGCTCCCCTTCGGGCCTCCTCTGGAGCTAACATTAGTAACGAAATATTCACAATATCATTCACGCAGCCTGCAACCGGCGTGAAGCAAAGCATCCTTTTTATTCATGCTTCGCCACAAGGAGTGGATCGTGACCCAGTCAAATAACACTTTCATTAACGAACTCAAACGATTAGTGGGTGCTTCTCACCTGCTGACCGAACCCGCCAAAACTGCCCGCTACCGCAAAGGCTTCCGCTCCGGCCAGGGCGACGCGCTGGCGGTGGTCTTTCCCGGCACGCTGGTTGAATTATGGCGCGTTCTCAACGCCTGCGTGATCGCCGACAAAATTATTCTCATGCAGGCGGCGAATACCGGCCTGACAGAAGGCTCGACGCCGAACGGCAATGATTACGACCGCGATATCGTCATTATCAGCACCCTGCGCCTCGACAAACTGCACCTGCTGGATAACGGCGAGCAGGTGCTGGCTTACCCGGGCACCACGCTCTACTCGCTGGAAAAAGCGCTGAAACCACTGGGACGGGAGCCGCATTCGGTGATTGGCTCCTCCTGCATCGGCGCGTCGGTGATTGGCGGTATCTGCAATAACTCCGGCGGATCGCTGGTGCAGCGCGGCCCGGCCTATACCGAGATGTCGCTGTTTGCACGCATTGACGATCAGGGCCGTCTGCAACTGGTCAATCATCTCGGCATCAAGCTTGGCGAAACGCCGGAGCAGATCCTCGGCAAACTGGATGACGATCGTATCAACCCGAGCGATGTGCTTCACGACCAGCGCCACGGGCACGATCATGATTACATCAACCGCGTGCGCGATGTTGAAGCCGAAACCCCGGCGCGCTACAACGCCGACCCCGATCGCCTGTTCGAATCCTCCGGCTGCGCGGGCAAGCTGGCGGTATTTGCCGTGCGTCTCGACACCTTCCCGGCGGAAGCGCGCCAGCAGGTGTTCTATATCGGCACCAACCAGACTGCGGTGTTGACGGAGATCCGCCGCCATATTCTGGCTAATTTCGACCATCTGCCGGTTGCCGGCGAGTATATGCACCGCGATATTTACGATATCGCCGAGCGCTACGGCAAAGACACCTTCCTGATGATCGACAAGCTCGGCACCGATAAGATGCCGCTCTTTTTCAATATCAAAGGGCGCACCGACGCGCTGCTCGATAAAGCGACGGTGTTTAAACCGCACTTTATCGACCGTTCATTGCAAAAAATCAGCGGTCTCTTCCCTTCGCATCTCCCCTCGCGCATGAAGGAGTGGCGCGATAAGTATCAGCACCACCTGCTGCTGAAGATGTCCGGCGGCGGTATTGATGAAGCGCAGAACTGGCTGAAAGCCTTTTTCGCTGACGCCGAAGGGGACTTCTTTGTCTGTACGCCGGAGGAAGGGAGCAAAGCGTTTCTGCACCGTTTTGCCGCCGCCGGGGCCGCGATCCGCTATCAGGCGGTGCATGCCGACGAGGTGGAGGATATTCTGGCGCTCGACATCGCCCTGCGCCGCAACGACACAGAATGGTTTGAGCACCTGCCGCCCGAGATTGACAGCCAGCTGGTACACAAGCTCTATTACGGCCACTTTATGTGCCACGTTTTCCACCAGGATTACATCGTGAAAAAAGGCGTCGATGTACACGCCCTGAAAGAGCAGATGCTGGCCTTGCTGGCGCAGCGCGGCGCGCAATACCCCGCCGAGCACAACGTCGGCCATCTCTATGAGGCCCCGGATGCGCTGAAACGTTTTTATCGGGAAAATGATCCGACTAACAGCATGAACCCCGGTATTGGTAAGACGAGTAAGCGCAAATTCTGGCAAGAGAGCGCTCAGGCAGAGCATCCCGCCGATCCGGCGATAAAGTAGCCCCTCGCCGTTTTGTGCTGCGCGCGCCTTTCGTATTAGAGTAGCGACAGCGCCAGAGAACCTTCTCTCTGGCGCGTTGCGTTGAAAGGAGCGCGCCCGATGTCAGCTGTTGATATTCTCTCTGGTCCTGCGGTCGAGGTGCGTGACGCCCGCCCCGACGATGTCCACGCCATTGCCTCCCTCTACGCCTGGCACGTGCTGAATGGCCGCGCCTCGTTTGAAGAAGTGCCCCCCACTATCGATGAGATGCGCAGCCGGATGAGCAAGCTCGCCGCCGACGGTTTACCGTGGCTGGTGGCACTCTTTCATGGCGTGATTGTCGGCTACTGCTATGCCGGTCTCTATCGCCCGCGTCCGGCTTATCGCTACACCCTTGAAGAGTCGATTTATGTCGATGCCAGTATGACCGGGCGCGGCATCGGCTCGACGCTGCTTGGCGCGCTGATCGCCCGCTGTGAAGAGGGGCCGTGGCGGCAGCTGATCGCAGTGATTGGCGATGGGCATAACAACGCCGGTTCGCTAAGGGTGCATAAAAAACATGGTTTCGAAGTGGCCGGACAGCTACGCAGCGTCGGCTATAAGCAGGGAGACTGGCGGGATACGTTGATTATGCAGCGTCCACTCAACGACGGTGACTGGACGCTGCCGGAGTAATTAATCGTTCTGCGCGGTCAGTTCGCCCGCCGAGCCTGGCGGCGTTTGTGCCATCTGCGCCGCTTTCTGGCGCTTGTAGCTTAATGCGGCAGCGGGCACCGGCTGGGCTTTTCCGGTCTCGATCCAGGTGCGTAAGCGGCTGGCATCGGCAAAGTGGGTATATTTGCCAAAGGCGTCCATCACCACCAGCGCCACCGGTTTGTTGCCAATCAGCGTGCGCATCACCAGGCAGTGGCCCGCAGCGTTGGTAAAGCCGGTTTTCGTCAGCTGAATATTCCAGTTATCGCGGTAGACCAGATGGTTGGTGTTGCGAAACGGCAGCGTATAGGCCGGATTGGCAAAGGTTGCCATCTCTTCGCGCGTGGTGCTCAGCTGGCCAATCAGCGGGTACTGTTTGGTGGCGATCAACAGCTTGCTTAAATCGCGGGCAGTGGAGACGTTCTGGATCGATAAGCCGGTTGGCTCGACGTAGCGCGTATGGGTCATGCCCAGCGCGCGGGCTTTGGCGTTCATCGCGGCGATAAAGGCTTTATAGCCGCCGGGATAGTGGTGCGCGAGGCTTGCGGCCGCGCGGTTCTCCGACGACATCAGCGCCAGCAGCAGCATATCTTTGCGGCTGATCTCACTGTTCAGCCGCACGCGGGAGTAGATCCCTTTCATCTCTGGCGTCTGGCTGATATCGACTTTTAATTTTTCATCCAGCGGCAGGCGCGCATCCAGCACCACCATCGCGGTCATCAACTTGGTAATAGAGGCAATCGGGCGCACCAGATCGGGGTGGCTTGAGTAGATCACCTTATTGGTTTGCAGATCGACAATCATTGCGCTGCCGGAGGCAATTTCCGGCTGTGCTGCGGCAACCGCAACGGCTGTTTTTGCCTGCGCCAGCGGTGCGAAGGGCGCACTCAGTGCAAGGGCCAGGCTTAAAAGAGAGACTCGAAATTTCTGCATGGTGAGGCTTCTGAAAATTATTCACGCGCGTTATAACGCACACCGCTTCTGTTCATGAGATTTATAACAGGGCTGGCTCTGGCATAATAGCCGCCGCGCAGGGTTGCCGCCAGAGAAGAATCGTTGCGAGAAATTGCGTTGCCAGCAGGGTGTGCCAGCAACGCCGGGAGAGTTAAAACAGGCGGTAGCCGTAACCCCAGAGGATCACCGTCAACGCCAGCAGGATCTCCAGCAACAGTACGCCGATGGCAAGCGTCGAGCTGGAGAAGTTGAGCCCCTCTTCCTTGTTGATGTTAAGGAAGGTCGGGATGCCGACATAGAGCAGATAGCCGGTGTAAAAGAGCGCGACGGTGCCGACCAGCGCGCAGAGCCACACTAGCGGATAGAGCGCGACAATGCCGCTGAGAAACAGCGGGGTGGCGATATAACCGGCAAAGACCATGCAGCGCGCCAGCGACGGGCGCTGCGGATAGTTACGCGCCATCCACCAGATAACGCGCCCCATCACCGCGACACCCGCCAGCATCAGGCCATAAAAGAGAATGGCCAGGTAAAAACCGGTAGATAACGACAGAGGCACGACGACGTTCTCGCCGAAGCTCCAGCCAAACTGCGTGGTACCAATAAATGCACAGATTACGGGAATGGCCGCCATGATAAGCACATGGTGGGTGTAGTGGTGCGAAACGGTCTCGTTTTCGCGTTTGATCACCTGCATTTCACGATCGGGATGGGACAGGAGTCCCCAGACATGGTTCATAACGCCCCCTCACTGAAAGCCCGAACATCGAGCTGTAAGTATACGTCACTTTTATGATTATTTTTTGTACAGCAGAAAAAAGCCGAAATGATTGAACGCAGCGCAAAGCCGGATGCAGGTATATGCTTAAAGACGTTTTACAGGAGGATGTAATGACACTGGATATCAATCAGCTTATTAGCCAGTATGGCTACGCCGCGCTGCTGGTCGGCAGCCTCGCCGAGGGCGAAACCATCACCCTGCTTGGCGGTGTGGCGGTACATCAGGGGCTGCTGCGCTTTCCGCTGGTGGTGCTCGCGGTTGCCATGGGGGGCATCATTGGCGATCAGTTGCTCTACTTTATTGGCCGCCGCTATGGCGTTAAAATTTTGCGCCGCTTTACCCGCTACCGGGGCAAGATCCATCAGGCGCAGGCGCTTATTCGCCGTCACCCCTATCTGTTCGTGATTGGTACACGCTTTATGTACGGCTTTCGTATTATCGGGCCGATATTGATTGGTACCAGCCATTTAAAACCGAAAATCTTTCTGCCGCTGAATATCTTAGGCGCGTTTATCTGGGCGCTGATCTTCACCACACTGGGCTATGTTGGCGGTGAGGTCATTACGCCATGGCTGGAGTCCTTCGATCAGCACGCGAAGCGCTGGATCTGGGTAGTTATCGCCATTGTGCTGGTCTTCTGCCTGCGGTGGTGGTTTCGCCACCGCAGGAAAAAGCGGGAAGGGAACCCGGGCGATAACTAAGCTTTTTGCGGTTTGAATTGCGGGTTTGCCAGCATAAAGCCGCCATCGATGATAAACGACTGCCCGGTGGTGTAGCTGGCATCATCGGCGCAGAGCCAGGCGACCATACTGGCGATCTCCCGCGTGGTGCCCGGCCTTGCCAGCGGGATGTTCGGCATCGAGCCGGGTTTGGCATCGTCATCGCTCATGTTGTTCATCGGCGTGGCGATGGCACCGGGCGCAACGGCGTTGACCAGAATATTGTGCGGCACCAGCTCCAGCGCCATCGATTTCGTCAGGCCCCCGAGCGCATGTTTTGCCGCGGTATAGGCCGTCGCTTCCGGCAATGGCGTGTGCTCGTGAACAGAAGTGATATTGACGATGCGCCCGCCCTGCCCCTGCTTCACCATATGACGGGCGGCGATCTGCGAGCAGAGAAACGCGCCGTCGACATCAACGGTGAAGATGCTGCGCCAGTCCTCAAAGGTGAGATCGAGAAACGGGGCTTTGCTCATCGCACCGGCATTATTGACCAGCGCGTCGATACGCCCGAAGCGGGCAATCAGGGTTTCAATCGCCTGCGCGCCTTGCGGCAGATGGCTGAGATCGAGCTGGATGGTCTCTGCCCGGCGGCCAAAGGCTTCTACTTTTTGCGCCGTCTCCTGCGCGCCGCGCTCATCCGAGTGCCAGGTAATGCCGATATCAAATCCCCGCTCTGCCAGCATCAGCGCGCTCTGCTTGCCGATGCCCGAGTCTGCGGCCGTGACGATTGCTACTTTGTTTGCCGACATGCGCTTCTCTCCGATTATTTAATAAGCAGTTAAGTATAGAAAAAAGGCGCAATGTTGAGAGATTGACTAGGCTTGCTGTAACTAACACATGAGAAGGAAGACGAAAATGATGAAATTTTTACTTTGGGCGATCCTGATTATTTTCCTGATTGGCCTGCTGGTGGTAACCGGCGTCTTTAAGATGATCTTCTAAGACACCTGCCGGATGGCGGCTCCGCCTTATCCGGCCTGGGAAACACAGCCATTAATTAAGGCCCGGTGCGCGTTAATGCCACCGGGCCTTTTGCCGGGTTTACTCGCCTTTCGCGCTGTAATTAATGGGCACCCAGCGATAACCGTTCCCGGCTTTCATTACTTTGCCCATTCCCGGGAAGGCAATATGCGCTGCCGCCACCCAGTCGCCTTCACGCGCTACCTGCGCCAGTACCTTCTCGCGCGTTGCCACTGCCTGCTTGCGATCGACATCAAAATGAATCGCCACTTCAGGGTCGGGCAGCTGCACCGGCTGAGCGTGAATAATATCGCCCCACAGCATCACGGTTTTTCCGCCGTGCGTAACGCGATAAATCACGCTGCCCGGCGTATGTCCCGCTGCCGGGATCGCCTCAATGCCGGGGAGGATCTCGGTTGGCGCATGGAACGTGCTCAACTTACCGGCATCGATCACCGGGCGAAGTGAGCGTTCCGATTCAGCGAAGGTGTGGCGCTGCCCCTCCTCCACCTCCGACGCCCGCTTCGGATTGAGCCACAGATCGACATCCCGCTGGTCGACGCGCACGGTGGCATTCGGGAACACCGGTTTGCCATCACGCTGCACGCCGCCGGAGTGGTCGCCATGAATATGGGTCAGCAGCACCAGGTCAATGGCGGCCGGATCGATACCCGCAGCGCGCAGATTCTCCGGCAGATGACCACCCGCATCGCCCAGCAGCGCCCCGGCCCCCGTATCGACCAGAATCAGCTGTTTGCCGGTGTTGATGACAAAGGCGTTGATGGAGGTTTCGGCCTGCACCGCCATGTTGGCCTGCGCCATCTGCGTCTGTAAGCGTTGCGGCGTGATATCGATCAGCAGCTTGTCCAGCGGCACGTTGACCGTCCCATCCGAGACGGCGGTGAGTTGCCAGTCGCCCAGCGCCATGCGGTAGTAGCCCGGTGCCTGAGCCTGCCGGGTGGAAAGCGGCGTGGCGCTGGCGTATTGCATAGTGAGGCCAGCGGCAGTAAGCGCCAGCAGTAGCGGATAATATTTCATGGTTTCTCTCCTGTTTTGCATTGCGCCAGTATGCTGCGCCCGCTACTATCACTCCAATTGATTGGAGCAATAATGACTATCAAAGAGAATGATTTTCGCAAGATCGATCTGAACCTGCTGATCGCCTTTGCCGTGCTTTACCGCGAGCAGAGCGTCTCTGCGGCAGCGGATAAACTGCATCTGGGTCAACCGGCGGTGAGCGGCGTGCTGTCGCGGTTGCGCACGCTGTTTGACGATCCGCTGTTTATCCGCAGCGGGCATAAGATGCAGCCGACCGCCCGCGCCAGCGAACTGCACAGTGAGCTTCTGCCGCTGCTGGAGCAGTTACAGAGCGCGCTGTTTCAACAGGCAGCCTTCGATGCGCAAACCGCGAAGGCAACGCTGACGCTGGGTATGGCAGACTGGGTGGAAATATGGCTGATGCCGAAGCTCATCCCGGCGCTGATGCAGCATGCGCCCGGCATCCGCCTGAACGTGGTGGCAAGCGATCCCTTCAGCGATGCCGCACGGCTTGAGGGCGGCGAAATGGATATGGCGGTCAGCGTTGCCGTCGCCGGGCCACGCTGGCTGGAGCGCGAAGTGTTAACCACTATGCCGTTTGCCACGCTCTGGCATCCGCAGCAGTTAACGCTCAGCGCGCCGCTGGATATAGAGACCTTTGCCGCGCAGCGACATTTGATGGTCAGCTACCGCGAAGCGAGCAGCAGCCATTTTGATACCCTGCTGGCAAAACGCGGCTATCAACGGCAGATCCACTACACCACGCCCCACTTCGCCGCGCTGCCGGGTTTGCTGGAGACAATGCCCGCACTGGCCACGGTGCCCGCCGGGCTGGCGGATGAGTGGCAGCGCACCCGTGGTTTGATGCGCAGCCCGTTACCGCTCGACGCGGAGCCGATTGAAGTCGCCATGCTCTGGCATCAGCGCCACAGCAGCGATCCGGCGGTGATGTGGCTTAAAGAGTTCATCGCTGCGCTTATCGCCTGACGCGTTTACGTCAGGTTCGCACCGTTGCTGGCGATCACATCGCGATACCAGAAGAAGCTCTTCTTGCGGCTGCGCGCCAGCGTGCCGCTGCCATCATCTTCGCGGTCGACGTAGATAAAACCGTAGCGCTTGGAGATTTCCGCTTTCGAGGCGCTCACCAGATCGATAGGCCCCCAGCTGGTGTAGCCCAGCATCTCAACGCCATCCTCAATCGCTTCGCGTACCTGCAGCAGATGGTCATTCATATAGGCGATGCGGTAATCATCATGAATGCTGCCGTCCGCCTCGACCTTATCCTTCGCCCCCAGCCCGTTCTCAACAATAAACAGCGGCTTCTGCCAGCGGTCCCACATCACATTCAGCAGCGTGCGCAGGCCAAGCGGATCGATCTGCCAGCCCCACTCGGAACTGGGCAGGTGCGGGTTGGGCACCATGCTGAGAATATTGCCGCGCAGTTGCTCGTTAAGCGCCTCATCGGCGGTGACGCAGCCGCTCATGTAGTAGCTGAAGGAGATGAAATCAACGGTAGTGCGCAGCGCTTCGCGATCCGCGTCGGTGATCTCAATCTCAATGCCGTTATCGCGGAAGTAGCGCAGCATGTAACCGGGATAAGCTCCACGGCACTGCACGTCGCCAAAGAAGGCCCAGCTACGGTTCTGCTGCAGCGTCTCAAACACATCTTCCGGTTTACAACTGAGGGGATACATCAGCCCGCCGAGCAGCATATTGCCAATTTTGGCGTCCGGGATGATCTCATGGCACGCTTTGACCGCCAGCGCGCTCGCCACCAGCTGATGATGAATCGCCTGGTAGATTTCCGCTTTGCTACTGCTGTCAGGCAGCCCGACGCCGGTCATCGGCGCATGGAGCGACATATTGATCTCATTGAAGGTGAGCCACAGCTTTACTTTTCTCTGATAGCGGGCAAACACCGTGCGGGCATAGTGCTCAAAGCAGCGGATAGTCTCGCGGCTACCCCAGCCGCCGTAGCCTTTCACCAGCCCCCACGGCATTTCGTAGTGAGATAAGGTCACCAGCGGCGTGATGCCGTGCTCCGCCAGCTCATCGAACAGGTCGTCATAAAATGCCAGCCCCGCTTCATTCGGCGTGCTCTCATCGCCGTTAGGGAAAATACGCGTCCAGGCGATAGAGACACGCAGGCAGTTAAAGCCCATTTCGGCAAACAGAGCGACATCTTCCGGGTAGCGGTGGTAGAAGTCGATCGCCACATCCTTCAGCGCGCTGTCGCCCGCCTTGCGCTCAACAAGCTCGCCAAACACGCCATGCGGCTGCATATCGGAGGTCGAAGGGCCTTTGCCATCGGCCTGCCACGCGCCTTCAACCTGATTGGCGGCAATGGCACCGCCCCATAAAAATCCCGCTGGAAATGCTTTCATTCTCTTCTCCTTTGATTAAATGGCTACCGCCAGCAGCGGTTTCCCGGCCTGAACGGTGCTGGATGCCACGTTATTCACCCCGGCAAAGTTTTCGCTGTTGCTGATGATGATAGGCGTAGCGAGATCGAAGCCGGCGTCGAGGATCGCGGCGCGATCAAATTCAAGCAGCAGATCGCCCGGCTGCACTCTGTCGCCAATGCTGACATGCGCGGTAAAAGGCTTACCCTCGAGCTTAACGGTATCAATACCCACGTGGATCAGCATCTCCACCCCGCTGTCGCTGAGTAAGCCAATCGCATGTTTGGTTTCAAACAGCGAGGCGACCTCCCCGGCAAACGGTGCCACTACCCGGCAATCCACCGGAATAATCGCCACGCCATCCCCCAGCACACCGCTGGCGAAGGTGGCATCCGTCACCTGATCGAGTGCCAGCACGCTACCGCTCATCGGTGCCAGCAGCGTCATGCCATCAGCCTGCGGTTTTTGCACGGGCGGTGCGACGGCTGCCGGCGCTTTCGGCAGCCCGGCAAGGCAGGTCAGCAGTAATGCCAGCATAAACGACGCCGCGCTGCCCACAATGCCGCCCCACAGGGTGGCGTCGATGCCGCCGGGCGGGATCATCTGTGCGAAGGAGAACACGTTCGCCATGCCGAAGGAGTAGGTGTGTGTGCCGCTAAAACCGACAATCGCCCCGCCAAGTGAGCCGCCGAGGTAACCAAAAATAAACGGACGGCGCAGCGGCAGGGTTAAGCCATAGACCGCCGGCTCAGTGATGCCGAAAATCCCCGCCGCCACGGCTGAACCCGCCAGCGTTTTTTGTTGTTTGTCGCGGCTGCGCAGGAAAATACCCAGCGTTGCCCCCACCTGCCCAAGCACCGCAGGCAGCAGGATCGGCAGCATTGAATCCTGACCAAAGACGGCCATGTTGTTGATCATCAAAGGCACTAATCCCCAGTGCAGACCAAATATGACGCACACCTGCCACAGTGCGCCCATCGCGCCGCCTGCCAGCCAGGGAGAGAGGGTGTAAATGGCCTGATAACCGTTAGCCAGGCCCTGGCTTAGCCAGGTGGCGACCGGGCCGATGATCAGAAAGGTGAGCGGTACGGTGACGGCAATGCAGAGCACCGGCGAGAAGAAGTTTTTCACGGCAGCGTGCAAAAAGCGGTTGCCCTGCTTTTCCAGCCAGCAGCTGACCCATGAAGCGAGAATAATCGGGATCACCGAGCCGCTGTAGTTGAGAAAGGTGACCGGAATGCCGAGGAAGGTTTCGCTCACCGCTCCGCTCATCTGCGCGGCGTCAAAGGCGGCGATCATCAGCGGATGGGTTAACGCCCCGCCAATCGCCATGGTGATAAAGGGGTTGCCGCCAAATTTTTTCCCGGCGGTATAACCCAGCACCAGCGGGAAGAAGAAGAAGAGCGCGTCGCTGGCGGCGAACCAGATTTTATAGGTGCCACTCTCGGGCGTCAGCCAGTTGCAGACCACCGCCAGCGCCAGAATCCCTTTCAGAATGCCGGAGGCGGCCAGGATGCCAATGAAGGGGGTGAAAATGCCTGAAATGATGTCGATCAGGCGGCTAAAGAGCGAGCTTTTGTCATTGCTTGCAACGACCGGCGCATCCTCTGTTATGCCAGCCGCTTTGCATACCGCCAGCCAGACGTCGTGCACGTGGTTGCCGATCACCACCTGGAACTGTCCGCCGCTCTCGACCACCATGATGATCCCGGGCTCTTTTTTTAGCCCGTCGGCATCGGCCTTCTGCATCTCTTTGAGTTTAAAGCGTAACCGCGTAGCGCAATGCACCACGCTGCTGATGTTCTCCTTGCCGCCAACGTGGCTGAGAATGACGTTCGCCAGCGTTTGATAATCCATGCTTGTATCCTTACCTCTTGTCTCTGAGTAAAAAAAAACCTGAGCCACGCCACCTTCCGGTGACGGACTCAGGTTTTGCCTGCATACGTAAATGCAGTAACAACCCATAGGTGCAGTTAGCGCTGCTCTTTTCTCACGCGCTCGATATGGAGCGCGAGAAACATTGTCTCTTCGTTGGTCAGCCGCCGCTGATAGGTCATGGTCAGGTGAAGCGCCACTTTCTCCGCGCACTTCCACGCCAGCGGATAGTTATCTTTCACCGCCTGGTGAAGACTGAGATCGTCGTCATCCACCACCGTGCTGTTCAGCATGCGCTGGGAGAAGAACTTCAGATGGGTAACAAAGCGCTGATAGCTCAGCCCCTCTTCGTCATACTCCAGCTTTAACTGATACTGCACGATATGCAGGATCTCCTGCATCGCACGGGTGATGTGCATCACCTCCGGCATGGCGCTGTTTAACTGGGCCGTCACCAGATGTAGCGCAATAAAACCCGCTTCATCTTCCGGCAGCGTCACGCCAAGCCGCCTGGCGATAATCGCGCGCGCCTCATGCCCGAGCGTGAACTCCCTCGGGTAGAGGCGCTTGATCTCCCACAGCAACCCGTTGCGGATAAGCAGCCCTTTCTTCTGCCGCTCAATGGCGAAGTAGCAGTGATCGGTGAGCGTGATGTAGAGGCTCTCCTGCAGCTTCCCCAACCGTTCACTGGCCAGCGCGATAATGCGATCGCAGGTGGTCATCACCTCCAGCGGGATCTGGTTAAGCAGCTCCCCCAGGCGGCGCACCAGATCGTCGCTTTGCAGCGCGAAGACCTTCTCAACAGCGCCTTCGTCGAGGCGATCGCCGGGACGCTTCTGAAACGCGATGCCGCGCCCCATCACCACCTGTTCATGCTGCTGCTCGTCCAGCACCACGGCGACGTTATTATTTAATATTTTGGCGATACGCATTCCGCCCGGCGGAGCCCGACCGGAAGAGAGACCTGCTTCGCCGATGTGTGACACCATCAGCGGAACAGAGCCTGATACTGGGCTTCATACTGCGGCGCATTCCACTGACCATCAAATACCGTCAGGGTGATATAGCCTTTATTAAGCCAGCCGGTGTCGGTGTCGGACTCATTCATCATCATCATCTTTTCACTGATTACCTGCTGGGCACGGCCATCTTTCAGCAGTACATAGCTGTGCTGCGGTTCGGGGAACGCCTCGTTGCCGATAAATTTTTCACCCTTCACCGCGCTTTTCGCCAGCGGAGGATAGTTGATGCTCAGACCCGATCCGGCTGGCAGCAGCGGCTGGCCGGGCTGGCGTTTTGCCTGCAGTTTATCGACCAGTGAGACCACATAATCGACCGAATCCGGCCAGTACTTGTGCGTGCTCGGCCAGCCCGCTTTCTGCTCTTCTGCCGTCATCAGATAACCGATGCTGGCGGCTATTGCCGGGTAGCCGTAGCGTACGGCACGCACCGCTGCGCCAACGGTGCCGGAGTTAAGCTGCGCAACCCCGGTATTCGGGCCGTCGTTCACGCCGGAGATGACGAGGTCCGGCGGGTTCTCTTTCAGAATGCCGAGCAGGCCGAAATCGATCGCATCCGCAGGCGTGCCGGGGAAGCAGTAACGTTTTTCCGCCACCTGCTTCACGTCAAAGATTTTGTTGGGTTTGAAGGTGATCGCCGAGCCAATGCCGCTCTGATTGGTGGCGGGCGCCACCATCCAGACATCAAAGCCTTTGGCGGCCAGTTTTTCCTGTAGGGAGATAGTGCCGATGGAGTCGCAGCCGTCGTCGTTGACCAGTAAGATGCGCGTTGCGCGTTCAGCCGCCTGTGCGCCGGTAGTGGCGAGCGCGGTGAGTAAAAGTGCCAGTAACGTTTTATTCACGGTGAAGCTCCTTATTGATTATGCAGACCAAATTTGTATTCCATGGTGATGCCGCCGCCGATGCCATGGGAGCGGTGGAAATCGCGCTTGTCATCCGTAAGCCAGGGCTGGCCTTTAACCTGTTTCCAGCTATAGCTCGGGCCAAACCCGGCGAAGAGCGATAATCCGGGAACGGTATTGGGTGCCCATGCGATAAAACCGCCATATTCCCACTGTGTTAATTCGACGCCCTGATATTTCGCCCCAAAACCATAATTAGCGAAAATACCTGTCGTCAATTCCGGAGAGATAACATATTTCCCATACCAATAAATCATCTGCTCATTATCATTGACATAATCATTGCCTTCGCCATCCGCCGGGCTATTAAATGCGCCGCGGGTATTTTTACCCATATGCCAATAAAAATGACCCAGGCCATTCTCTAATGGCGCTTTGGTTTTTGACCAGGCGATGCCCGATTCAAGAGCATGATAGTGATAGCCAACCAGGGCGAAAATATGCTGTGCGCTGTGGGTAAACCCACGCGCCCCTTCCCACTCTGCCAGCCCGCGATTGTAATACCAGGCACTGCGAAATAACAGCGACGCTTTCTCGTCCAGCGGTAATGCGAATTGCGCTTCGACTCCCTGGCGTAAAAGATAATTATCGCTTTCGCCTGCAACCCAACTTACGCGGGTACTTTTATCAGGGCTCCAGCTTATATCACCGGTAACAATATGATCGATGGACTTATTACTTTTTAAGGTATAAAAACCGCGTTTTTCCGGCTCATCGCGCTCCGAGAAACGGTTAACCCAGGCAGCGCGGGCGACGAAATCGCCCCAGCCGCTCTCGAGACTCACCCCTCGCCACGAGCTTGGCGCGGCCCGGCTGCGCGTAACACTGAGCGTGCCGAACTTATAAAGCTGCTTCCAGCCCGCATAGAGCCTGGCATAGGCCTGCTCATCCTCCCATTTGAGCTTTGCATAAAGCTGACCCACTTTGTTGAACCCTTCCGCATGACCGTGGCTATCGCGCAGCAGATCGCGCCCGGCAAAGTCCTTATTGGCGTAGAGCTTGACCACGCTATACCACGAGGCATCAATACCGATAACATCCCGGTACCAGCCACTCTGATAATCAAGCAGCGCGCCCTGCGCCCACGCATTCTGGTCACCAATACCGGCTTCTGAGAGCTGGTTATTGGTATTAATCATCCAGACATTTTTCAGCGTGACATCAAACCGACTATTTTCAATAAAACCCTGAGTGTTGGGCAGTTCGCTATTAGCAAAAGCGCAAGTCGCGCTAATACCTGACAGGAACGCCAAAGGTAAGGCGAATTTAATATGTGCCATTTCTATTCCGTTTTTATATTGCTGGCCGCAACTGCCGCGTTAAAAATAGTGCTAACGCGTAAGGCTCAGGCAATTCCTTATAGTTATTTGCTTTACAGCTTTTATTTATGCACACCACCAAAACAAAAAAACCCAAACCCGAAATTCACGCGCGGTGAATTTGATGGTTTAGGTTTTGCCTGTTTAACAGTAACAATCCTGAGATGGTGTGGGTAAATAATTACCATCTCATCTGGAAATAATCTACGAGCAATTTAACCAAGAGCGTAAAAGTGTGACTCAGATAACGCTACGAATTGAATTAATTACTGCGTAGCGTTGCCTGATTCTATATTTCGGCGCGGGCAATGGCCGCCGCAATATCCTGCGAGGTTTTGTAAGTGCGGATTTCCGCAAACAGTTCGCCAGCTTCGGCATACTCTTTGCGCAGATAACCCAGCCACTGTTTGATACGCGCAACGTGATACAAACCGGTATCGCCTTGCTTCTCAAGCCGGGTGTATTTTGCCAACAGCGCAACCACCTCAGGCCAGGGCATACGCGGCTCGTTATACTTCACTACCCGGCTAAGGTTCGGCACATTGAGCGCGCCGCGACCAATCATCACCGCATCGCAGCCGGTCGCCGCCATGCAGGCCTGCGCGCTCTGCCAGTCCCAGATTTCGCCGTTGGCGATAACCGGAATCGACAGGCGCTGGCGGATCTCACCGATCGCCTGCCAGTTAATGCGTTCGGCTTTGTAGCCATCCTCTTTCGTTCGCCCGTGCACCGTCAGTTCGCTGGCACCCGCCTGCTGTACCGCATCGGCAATTTCAAACTGGCGAGCGGAGTTCTCCCAGCCAAGACGGATTTTCACCGTCACCGGTAGATGCGACGGCACCGCTTCACGCATCGCTTTCGCACCGCGATAGATCAGTTCCGGATCTTTGAGTAATGTTGCGCCGCCGCCGCTGCCGTTGACCAGCTTCGACGGGCAGCCGCAGTTGAGATCGACCCCCCACGAGCCGAGTTCAACGGCGCGGGCGGCATTCTCCGCCAGCCACTGCGGGTATTGACCCAGCAGCTGAATGCGCACTAACGTGCCGGAGGAGGTGCGGCTCTGGCGCTGCAATTCCGGGCAGATTTTATGAAAGGATTTGACCGGTAGCAGCTGATCGACCACGCGCAGAAATTCGGTGATACAGAGATCATAATCATTGACGTCAGTCAGCAGCTCGCGCACCAGAGAATCGAGCACGCCCTCCATTGGAGCCAGTAATACACGCATAAATCACCCCGAAAAAATGAGGCGACATAGTAGCCGCTCTCCGGTGGCGAGGAAAGCGCCATTATCATCAGGCTCTGAAGGCTTGGCGGCTCCTTTTTTCACGGACTGGCCCGTTTGAACCCATAATCTAACCAAATGGAATGTCTGGTATGCTCAAAATTCATGATGTGATCGGTAGCACGTTTTTAGCTTTAATTGTATGATGAATGCGTTTCAGCAAGGATTTCCACCATGAATAAATCACTGATAACCATCTGGCAGTACCTGCGAGCCTTCGCACTCATCTATGCCTGCTTATATGCCGGTATTTTTGTCGCCTCACTGCTGCCGATCGCCATTCCCGGCAGCATTATTGGCATGCTGATTATGTTTGTCCTGCTGGCGCTGCAAATCCTGCCGGCCAAGTGGGTCAATCCCGGCTGTTTTCTACTTATTCGCTACATGGCGCTGCTGTTCGTGCCTATCGGCGTTGGCGTTATGCAGTATTACGACGTGCTGCGCGCGCAGTTTGGCCCGATTGTGGTCTCCTGCGCGGTGAGTACGCTGGTGGTCTTTTTGGTGGTGAGCTGGAGTACCCATCTGGTACACGGCGAGCGTAAAGTGGCCGGTCGTGAGGAAACTAAAGAGTGATGGCCTATATCTGGTGGTCCCTGCCGTTAACGCTGGCGGTCTTTTTCGCCGCCCGCAAACTGGCCGCGCGCTTTAAGCTGGCGCTGCTGAACCCTCTGTTGGTGGCGATGGTGGTGATTATCCCGCTGCTGCTGCTAACCGGTACGCCTTATGATCACTACTTTCAGGGCAGCAAAGTGCTTAACGATCTGCTGCAACCTGCGGTGGTGGCGCTGGCGTTTCCTCTTTATGAGCAGTTGCACCAGATCCGCGCGCGCTGGAAATCGATTATTACCATCTGCTTTATCGGCAGCCTGGTGGCGATGATCAGCGGCACGCTTATCGCGCTGTTGATGGGTGCCACGCCGGAGATTGCCGCCTCGATATTACCGAAATCCGTTACCACGCCGATTGCCATGGCGGTGGGTGGCAGCATTGGTGGCATTCCGGCAATCAGCGCGGTGTGTGTCATTTTTGTCGGCGTGCTTGGCGCGGTGTTTGGGCATACCTTACTCAACCTGATGCGCATCAGAACCAAATCCGCGCGCGGGCTGGCAATGGGCACCGCTTCCCACGCGCTGGGGACGGCGCGTTGCGCGGAGCTTGATTATCAGGAAGGCGCTTTTAGCTCGCTGGCGCTGGTGATTTGCGGGATTATCACCTCACTGGTGGCACCGTTCCTCTTTCCGTTACTGATCGCCTTGTGGGGCTAAAATTTGCGATGTGTCGCGCAATTCTTTAATGCGTTTCATTCGTTGCATAAATAGTGTGATTATAATCACATATAAAAGCGAGACAGGCCCGTACACTGTGTTTCCATTACACTGCTATGAGGCACTGCTATGCATTCTCGTTTTCACACTGCTTTTTCCGGACTGCCGGGCGAACTTCAGACCGCGCTGGCGCCTCTGCTGGCGGATGAACACTTCCCCGCTATGCTGAGCGCGGAGCAGGTGGCAACGTTGCAAAGCGCGACACAGCTCGATGCCGATGCGCTGGCCTTCGCGCTGCTGCCCCTCGCTGCCGCCTGCGCCCGCACCGATCTCTCCCATTTCAATGTTGGCGCGATTGCCCGCGGCGTCAGCGGCACCTGGTATTTCGGCGCCAATATGGAGTTTATCGGTGCCACCATGCAGCAGACGGTGCACGCCGAGCAGAGCGCCATCAGCCACGCCTGGCTGCGCGGTGAGACCGCACTCAAATCGGTCACCGTTAACTACACGCCGTGCGGCCACTGCCGACAGTTTATGAATGAACTCAATAGCGGGCTTACGCTGCGCATTAACCTGCCGGGCCGCGCCTCGCATACGCTCGGTGATTACCTGCCGGATGCGTTCGGGCCGAAGGATCTTGAGATTAAAACCCTGCTGATGGATGCCCAGGATCACGGTTTCGCCCCGCGCGGCGATGCGCTGGCCCAGGCCGCTATCGCCGCAGCCAGCCAGAGCCACTCTCCCTATACAAACTCCCCTTCCGGCGTGGCCCTGCTCTGTCGCGACGGGCAGATCTTCAGCGGACGTTATGCGGAGAACGCGGCGTTTAACCCGACACTGCCGCCACTGCAGGGCGCGCTCAATCTGCTCAGCCTGAGCGGTTTTGACTATCCGGATATTACGCGTGCCGTGCTGGCGGAACGCGCAGATGCACCGTTAACGCAGTGGGATGCCACGGTAGCAACTTTGCGGGCGTTAGGTTGCGATGCGGTTGAGCGCGTAACGCTCTGATGCGCATCACTGCGGTTAAGGCCGCAGTGATGAAAAACAGTGCGATTGAGCTGCCGTTTCTTGCGCTTGTGGTGTGGGTAAAGTAGCCTGAGTGCAATTTCAATCCCTTACCGAGCCAGCTTCATGTTAAAGCGTGTTTTTTACAGCCTGATAGCCCTGATTGGTCTGCTGGTGTTAACCGCGCTGGGTCTCGATCGCTGGATGAGCTGGAAAACCGCCCCCTATATCTACGACGACCTGCAGGATCTCCCCTGGCGTCAGGTCGGCGTGGTGCTCGGCACCGCCAAATATTACCGCACCGGTGTGATTAACCAATATTACCGCTACCGCATTCAGGGTGCACTGAACGCTTATAACAGCGGCAAGGTGAACTACCTGCTCTTGAGCGGCGATAACGCCCAGCAGAGCTATAACGAGCCGGTGACGATGCGTAAAGATCTTATCGCCGGTGGCGTTGATCCTGCGGATATCGTGCTCGATTACGCCGGTTTCCGCACGCTGGACTCGATTGTCCGCACCCGCAAGGTGTTCGACACCAATGACTTCATTATCATCACCCAGCGCTTCCACTGTGAACGCGCGCTGTTTATCGCCCGCCACTTAGGCATTCAGGCGCAGTGCTACGCCGTGCCGTCGCCTAAAGATATGTGGAGCGTGCGGGCGCGCGAATTTGGCGCCCGGCTCGGGACGATTGCGGATCTCTATCTGTTTAAACGTGAACCCCGTTTCCTTGGGCCTCTGGTGCCGATCCCTGCCATGCATGAAGTGCCGGAAGATGCTCAGGGCTACCCGGCAGTCACGGCCGAGCAGTTAATTGATATGCAGAAAAAGAGGTAACAGAGCGGATTAATTGAAAGGCACCGTACGACCGCTGCTTTTGACCGGGCGCAGGAGCGTGAAGTCACGGGCGATAAAGCCCTGGTGGTCGATAACTACGGAGGCGTTTCGCTCCGTCCATGTGCCGTTAAGCGCGTTAAACTGCATCACTTTCTCCCCTTCCGGCGTCTCCACCAGATAGTCGCCCGTTTTCAGATACCCTGCGCTGCAGGTGATCCGTGCCGGCGGGTTATTGGCCATTCTGTACTCGATCTTGCGAAACCCGGTCTGCACTGAGCAGAAGTAGAAAAACGGCAACGACGTCACGGTGAGATCGCCGGGTACGGCAATCACTTCGCCATCACGAAGCAGTTCAACATTTTTTAAAACGAAGTTCACCTGGCTGGTTTTTTCATGCGGTGCGTGGTCAATTCTAAAAAAAACAAAATTCATAAGCGCCCCTTGAGCTGCCATCACAACTCTCAAAGATTGTCCCTTAAGCGTATGTAGCCGCTGCGATTAAGGCCTTCAGAATCCCCTTAAATTTAATCGGTTCTTCAATAGGATGCGCGCAGGACGGGAGTTTAAAGGCATCAACAAGGCACACGACAACACAGCGCAAGCTGCATGACACATGCCTTTGCGGAGGTAAAACGGGGAAAATCTCAGGCGACTTTTTCGTGCTCGATTTCATGTTCCGTCAGGCTGCGTTGCAGATCGTAGATCAGGCTGCGCACCATATCGGGGGTTAAGCTGAAAAACTGCGAGTCAAAAGTCGATGCACCCGGGCCGTAGGGCGAAGTGCTGTAACCAAACTTCACAACGATGCTCTGCTGCTTATCTACCGCGCCCACTTGCCATCCAGTGACGGGGAATGCCGGAAAAGCGAATTCATTCTTCATCCTAATCTCCTTATAAATGCTGGGACTTCATAAAGCGTAGCAGCGGCGCGGGATTTCACCATGTCAAATAGATGAAGTTTTCTAATAGCAGAGCAATAAAAAAAGCCCGCACAGGGCGGGCTTGAGAGCGGAGCAGAAGGATTACTTCTTGCGCGCGTATTTCAGGGAGTCCAGCGCCACGGCGAAGATGATAATCCCGCCTTTGATGATGTACTGCCAGTAAGGGTTGATGCCGATATAGGTCAGACCGTAGTTGATAACGGTAAAGATGATCACACCGGTCACCACGCCCAGCACGGTACCGACACCGCCGCTGAAGGAGACGCCGCCCACCACGCACGCGGCAATCGCGTCGAGCTCATACATAAAGCCGAGGTTGTTGGTCGCCGAGCCGATACGGCCCGCTTCCAGCAGCCCGCCGAAGGCGTAGAAAACGCCGGAGAGGGCATAGATCATCAGCAGGTTCAGCGCGACGTTCACACCGGACACTTTTGCCGCTTCCGGGTTGCCGCCGATAGCGAAAATGTTCTTACCGAAACGGGTTTTGTTCCACAGCACCCAGACAAACGCCACCGCGATCAACGCGTAGAAGGTGATGTAGGAGAGGCGGAAGCTGCCGAGGGCAATAAAGCCCTGCGTAAAGGTGGAGAAGCCGCTGTCGAAGCCAGAGATCGGCGACGCGCCGACAAAGTCGTAGTACAGGGAGTTGATACCGTAAACGATAATCATCGTACCCAGCGTGGTGATAAACGGCGTCACGTTGAGGTAAGCGATGATAATGCCGTTGATAAGGCCAATAATCGCGCCGATAACGCAGACGATCAGCACCACCACGATAATCGGCATCGTTGCCATCTCCGGGAACACCTTGTTGGCGTTCTCCATCGATTGCAGCAGCGTTGCCGCTACCACCGCCGCCAGCCCGACCTGACGTCCGGCAGAGAGGTCGGTGCCCTGCGTCACAATCAGGCCCGCGACGCCGAGCGCGATAATAATACGCACCGAAGACTGGGTCAGAATATTACTTAAGTTCAGCAGGCTTAAGAATGTAGGGTCCTGGAAAATAATAATGGCCAGCAACACTAAAAGAACGACGTAGATACCGCCATCTTTCAGATAAGTGAGAAAAGTCTTTTTATTTAACGCACTCATGAGGAGCCCCTGATCTTAAAGGTGCAAAGACGCAAGACGGAGAATTTCGTTTTGCGTTGTCGTTTTAGTATCAACAATTCCAGCGACGAGGCCATTGCTCATTACCAGAATACGGTCAGTGATGCCTAACAACTCAGGCATTTCAGAGGAGATAATAATGATCCCCTTCTCTCTTTTCGCCAGCTCAGCAATCAGCTGATAAATTTCAAACTTCGCACCCACGTCAATACCGCGCGTCGGTTCATCAAGCATCAAAATTTCCGGCTGGGTTAATAACCAGCGTCCAATAATCACTTTCTGCTGATTACCACCGGAAAGCGAACCGATTTGCGTACGGTGGCCAGGGGTTTTTACCCGCATCGAGTCAATAACCCATTGGGTATCGCTCTTCATGCGGCTGTTATCCAGCAAGCCCACTTTGTTACGGTAGTTCTGAATATTGGAGATTAATGAGTTAAATCCAATATCCAGATAAGCATAAATACCGGTCGAACGGCGCTCTTCAGTCACCAGGGCAAAGCCGTTATTAATGGCTTCGTTGGCAGTATGGTTATTAATTGCCTTGCCGTGGAGCTTAATGGTGCCGCCCGATTTTTCACGGATACCAAACAGCGTCTCCACGATATCGGTACGTTTCGCGCCTACCAGCCCGGCGATACCGAGAATTTCGCCCTTGCGTAAATCAAAGCTCACATCACGGATCGACGGCTGACGCAGTGAGGTGAGATTACGCACCTCCAGGATGGTCTCGCCCGGCGTGTTGTGCTTGTCCGGGAAGCGCTGGTTCAGGGAGCGGCCGACCATCATGGCGATGATCTTATCCATATCCAGCCCTTCCAGCGGCTGGGTGGCGATCCACTGACCGTCACGCAGAACGGTAATTTCGTCGCACAGCTGGAATATCTCTTCCATCTTGTGCGAGATATAAACGATACCGCAGCCACGCTCTTTCAGCTTGCGGATAATTTTAAACAGATGGTTGACCTCTTTTTCGGTCAGCGACGACGTCGGCTCATCCATAATGACGATTTTGGCGTCATAGGAGAAGGCTTTCGCAATTTCGATCATCTGCATCTGGGAAACGGATAATGTCCCGACACGCGCACGGGGATCGATATCAATATCCAGCTCATCGAAGATGGCTTTCGTGTCGTGGTACATTTTATCCTGATCGACAAACACGCCTTTGGTCGGGTAACGCCCGAGCCACATGTTATCCATCACCGAACGCTGTAATACCAGGTTCAACTCCTGGTGCACCATCGAAATACCGTTCTCCAGCGCCTCTTTGGCCGAGTGGAAATCGATCTCTTTACCCTGAAATAGAATGCTGCCGGAATCTTTTTGGTAGATCCCAAAAAGGCATTTTAATAATGTCGATTTACCCGCACCGTTTTCACCCATCAATGCATGAATAGAGTGAGGACGGACTTTTAAATTGACATTATCGAGCGCCTTTACGCCGGGAAAGGACTTGTTGATATTGCTCATTTCCAACAAGAATTCACCTGACGACTGAGTATTATTGCTGACCATAATTCTACCTTGTTGGCCTGGCATATCATTTTTATAAAAGGGCGTATTAAACAATACGCCCAGTGAGAACGGTCGAACTAAATCTTATTTACCGGTAATTTGCGCCAGGTTGTCTTTATCAACGCCAACGTAAGGAATACGGACAATCTTGTTCTCAATTTTCCAGGTGGTGCCATCTGCCGCGCCTTTGCCATCAGCAAGGTTTTTCGCCAGATCGAAGGTCGCTTTCGCCTGGTTGTTGGCATCGTTCAGCACGGTACCGGCCATCGCGCCCGATTTCACCAGCGCCAGCGCTTCTGGCAGTGCATCGACGCCAAATACCGGAATCGAGGATTTGTTGTGCGCTTTCAGCGCTTCAACCGCACCCATTGCCATCGCATCGTTGTTGGCGATCACCACTTCGATTTTGTTGGCGTTCGGGCCAGAGAGCCACGCGTCCATTTTGTCTTTCGCCTGAGCGGTGTCCCACATGGCAGTATCTAATGCCAGCTGCTGGGTTTTGATGCCCTTGTCGTTCAGCTCTTTGACAACGTAGGTGGTACGCGCTTCAGCATCCGGGTGGCCCGGCTCGCCTTTCAGCAGCACGAACTGAATCTGACCATCTTTGTTCAGATCCCAGCCCGGGTTGGCCGCCCAGTGTTTGGCAATCAGGTCGCCCTGAATCACGCCGGACTCTTTGGAGTCGGTGCCGACATAATAAGCTTTGTCATAGCTATCCAGCGCTTTGCGGGAAGGCTCTTTGTTGAAGAAGACGATAGGCACATTCTGCCCGCGCGCTTTCTCAATCACCGTACCCGCCGCAGCCGGGTCAACCAGGTTGATGGCAAGGGCTTTAACCCCTTTTGCCAGCAGGACGTCGATCTGATCATTCTGTTTGGATTGGTCGTTCTGGGAGTCGTTCATCAGCAGCTGCACATCCGGTGCTGCTTTACCGTCTTTCTCAATCGCCTTACGCACAACGGACATGAAGTTGTCGTCATATTTATAGATGGTCACACCAATACGGGTATCCGCTGCGTGTGCGGCTGCGCCAAACAGCATGCTTGCCATGACAGCAGACAGAGTCAACACCTTCTTATTCATGGTATCTCCGGTTTTATTATATGCAGGGTAGTGCTAGTGAATAGTGCTCGGCGGGTCAGTATGTTAAGAAGAGGTTACTGACACCCGACGTCCACGCTAAAAAAAATCAATCGTCCGTGTTCGGTAACGCTCCAGAAGATCGCTTTATCCGATGCTTTTACGTGAACGTTTCATTAAAAATGAATACTCACCGTTACATCGTGTTTCAGCTTCCAAAACGCTGACATCATAGTCAGCGCCTTGTTAAGATACTGTGAATTTACTCACAGATTGAAAACGGTTACATCGCGACGCATTACGAGTTAGTGATCGGCGCCACACTTTGTCGCAACGCCACGGAGTGACGGCGCACCAGCGTCGGCATAAAGCAGTGCGCCGCCTGCGGATCGAGCTTGCCCGCCGCCCCCTGTAGCGCCAGTTCCGTCGCCAGCCGCGCCATCGATGCCACCGGGTAGCGCACGGTGGTTAATTGCGGATCGGTGTAACGGGCAATCGGAATATCATCGAAACCAATCAGAGAGAGATGCTGTGGCACCGCAATGCCGTTATCTTTCAGCGCCGTCAGCGCGCCCGCCGCCATGCTGTCGTTATAGGCAAATACGGCGGTGAGTTGCAGGTTGCGTCCCAGCAGCTCCACCATCGCCGCCTCGCCGCCCTGCATATCCGGCGAACCGGTGCCGACCCAGCTGTCCGGCGCGGCAATGCCCTGCTCTTCGAGTGCGCGGAACCACCCTTCGCGGCGTAAATCGTTATCTTCAATCTGGTGGCTGGAGGCGAGGTAGCCGATACGTTGATGGCCGTTATTGAGCAGCATGCGCGTCGCCATCACCGCCCCGCTGACGTTATCAAGGCAGACGCAGCGATGGGCATAACCGGGCACTACACGGTTGATCAGCACCATGCCGGGGATCTGCTCCATAAAGCCCGTCAACTCCTCATCGCTCAGCGCTTTTGAGTGCACAATCAGGGCGTTACAGCGCTGACGTATCAGCACTTCAATGGCGTGGCGCTCTTTTTCCGCCTCATGGTAGCTGTTGCCAATCAGCACATATTTTTGATGTTCCTGCGCGACGGTATCAACCGCTTTGACCAGCGCGCCGAAGAAGGCATCGGAGACGTCCATCACAATTACGCCGATAGTGTCGCTCACCTGCGTCGCCAGCGCCTGGGCGTTGGCATTGGGGCGATAACCGAGCTGGGCAACCGCCTGCATCACGGTTTCGCGCGTCTCCTGGCTGACCAGGGCGCTGTTGTTGAGTACGCGGGAAACCGTCGCGACGGAGACGTTCGCATGACGGGCAACGTCACGAATGGTGATCATTTTTTCCCACCTTGTCTGAATGGCGGCACGTCACAGGCACCCCCTGGGTAAAGTAAGGAGGCTATTCTGGCAGTCGCGGTGGCTTTGCTACGTGAGAGGCATCACATCAATGGAAACGGTTACATCGCATTTGTTAACGATTGTGATCCAGATCGTTATCTGCTTGTAGGTGGTAATGCGCTGCCCGCCGCACGGGCGGTGAGTTGACGCCACAGCCATTCGACAGGCCCCTGGCGAAAACGCCTGAGCCAGAACACGGAGAAGAGGATATTAACTGCCCAGACGGCGGGGACGATCGCCAGCAGTTGCAGACGGTCAAAGCGCATAAACAGACCGAAGTGGTTAAACAGTGTGGTGCAGATCAGGGTCTGCAACAGATAGTTAGTGAGCGCCATGCGCCCGACGCAGGCGATTGCGCTCACCAGTTTGCTGGCGCAGATTTGCGGCCAGAAGCCCCACGCCAGCGCCGCATAGCCGATGGCCTGCACCGGCGCGCTCAGTTCGCGCGGGGCCTGCAAAAAGAAGGCGCACCAGCGATACGACCAGCCGAGCTGCCACTGGGCGACAATGGCGGGAATATTCACTGCCATTCCCGCCACCACCAGCACGGCGCCGACGCGCCGGTAGTGGCGCAGCGGGAACTGCCCTCTCATCCAGCCGCTGCGCATCAGTGCAGCACCAATCAACATCAGCCCGGCCAGCTGCCAGCCATACTGCACGCCGAGCGCCAGCAAGGCGTTTGACAAGAGATCGCTGCGGTTACTCAGCCCCTCCACCAGCGTGCCGCTGGTGCGCCACCAGGCTTCATACTGCACATTGGCAGCATCGGGCAGCCAGGAGCGGTTTGGCGTGGTACCGGAGATCGCGCCGAGCAGCAGCAACACGACAATGCCGATGAGATAGAGCACCACGCCGGTATGAAACATCGCTTTCACGCTCTGCGCATCGCGAATCATTCGCCAGCCGATAAGCCCCACCAGGCCATAAGCCAGCAGAATATCGCCTTCCCAAAAGAAGAGTGCGTGAATGAAACCGAGCAGCACCAGCAGCGTCAGACGCGACTGGATCCAGCGCTTGCCGCGTGGCAGCAGCATCTGCAACCCGGCACCAAAGAGAATGGCGAACAGCGAGAGAAATTTTACCTGTGCAAAAAGGTCGAGCAGCGCCCAGGTCCAGGCATCATGCAGGGTGATGTCGCCATACCAGGCGGGATTAAGATAGGCCGCCTTCGGCAGACCAAAGGCGGTGATATTGAGCAGCAGAATGCCAAGGATGGCGAGGCCACGGATAAAATCGAGCGTGACGCTCCTTCCCATATTGGCGGCTCCCACTATCAGTTAGTGTGGCGAACGGCGCGCAGGAACTCCTGGCGAGTGTTCTGGCTCGACTTAAACAGGCCACCAAGCGAGGTGGTGGTGGTCGCACTGGTGGCATCGCGAATGCCGCGTGCTTTCACACAATAGTGGACCGCATCAATCGATACCGCGACATTGTTAGTGCCAAGCAGGGTTTGCAGCGCGGTGAGGATCTGCTGGGTCAGGCGCTCCTGAACCTGCGGGCGCTGGGCGAAGAACTGCACAATGCGGTTGATTTTCGACAGGCCAATCACCGACTCTTTCGGGATGTAAGCCACCGTCGCTTTACCATCGATAGTGACAAAGTGGTGTTCGCAGGTGCTGGTGAGCGTAATGTCGCGCACGGTCACCATCTCATCAACCTTCATCTTATTTTCAATGACGGTGATTTTCGGGAAATTGGCGTAATCAAGACCGGAGAAGATCTCATCGACATACATTTTGGCGATGCGATGCGGCGTTTCCATCAGGCTGTCATCATTCAGATCGAGATTGAGCAGCTGCATAATCTCGGTCATATGGCCGGCGATAAGGCGTTTACGGGTTTCATTATCCATTTGCACCGGGGGGCGCAGCGGGGTTTCCAGACCACGGGCAACCAGCGCCTCGTGCACCAGCGCCGCTTCTTTACTGAGTGATGACATATTTTCTTCTTCTCCTGCAGGTATGGCGTGCTTCGCGTATTGCGGCGAAGTGAGGCAACATTGTGCGTGAGGTCGCGCACATAATCCAGCCCCGCCGGGGATAATTATTGAAATCGCCGCTGCCTTTCAGGCGCGACGTTTCCACACCAGAACACCGCCAATCACCAGCGCAACCGCCGCGATACCCAGCGCCGGCTCAAGGCGCCCGGTAAGCCAGGTCGAGAGTGCAGAGGTCATCGGGCCGACCAGCTGCCCGACGGCATAGCCGGTGGTGAGCAGCCCCGCCATATAACGTGCGTGATAGGGTGCCAGCTCGCGGCCATACAGCAGCGACAGCTGCACTGCGCAGAGAAAACCGCCGCCGACCAGCACCGCGCCGCACACCAGCCCGCTCATTCCCGGCAGAAGCCAGGCTGCCAGCACGCCCGCGCCCTGCAACCAGAGCACGATCGCCAGCCGCTGATGGCTCTGCCCGCAGTGGCGCAGAAGGATACTGAGGCCAATGCCGATCACGGCCGCAAGGCCAAAGATCGGCCAGACAAACTGGGCAAACAGGCTGCCGGGAAAGCGCAGCGCCGCCATTTGCGACAAAAAGGTGGCGGGCAGAATATAGCCAAACCCGGCCAGGCTGTAGCTCCAGACCAGCCGGTTCAGATCGGTTGTCAGGTGCAGAGGCTGCGTCTTCATCTCCGGGCGATGCCACTCGCCGGGCTTTGGTAAGTAGCGGGCAATCAGCGCCACCAGCAGCAGCGCCAGCACGCCATACACCTGCCATGCTCCAGCGGCGCTTAAGCCTTTGGCCTGAATCGCCACCGCCAGCAACCCGCTTAACGCAATGCCTGCCCCCGGCCCGGCAAACACCGCCGCGCTGAGGCCCGGCTTCCCGGCATGGGCCAGCCGCTCATTGGTCCAGGCGGCAATCAGCACCATTCCCCAGCCGCTCATCGCGCCGATGATCAGCCGAATTGCGCCATGCAGCAGCGCGTTGTCTGCCAGCGCAGAGAGGAAAGTGAGCAGCACCGCGCCGCCAATGCCGAGCCACAGGCGCACTTCGATATGCCGCTTCGCGCGCATCGCATCCCAGGCACCGAGCAGATAACCCAGGTAGTTAATGGCTGCCACCAGCCCGGCGCTGGTGAGGGTGAGCTGGCCGTCACGGATCATCAACGGCACCTGCGGTGTAAAGGCAAAGCGGCCAATCCCCATTACCACCACCAGCACGATAAAACCGCACAGCGCGACGCGTAGCGCCATTCCCGCCCCCGAATGTTAATGTAAAGTTATGTTTATGATGCAGTATGTTGCGTAAGTGCGGAAGTGAAAGTTACTCACAGCGGCGTGAATTATCTGTATTATGCAGGGTTATCACTCTGTTTATCTCTGTGAAACCTGAGGAGCCCCGCATGGAATTGCTCGAAGAGCACCGCTGTTTTGAAGGCTGGCAGCAGCGCTGGCGTCACGACTCCAGCGTCCTGAACTGCGCCATGACGTTCAGCATCTTTTTACCGCCGCAGCGTAACGATGCGCGCCCGCCGGTGCTTTACTGGCTCTCCGGCCTGACCTGCAATGATGAGAACTTCACCACCAAAGCCGGTGCGCAGCGCGTCGCCTCTGAACTGGGCATCGTGCTGGTGATGCCGGATACCAGCCCGCGCGGCGATGAGGTAGCCGACGCCGACAGCTACGATCTGGGTAAAGGGGCCGGCTTCTATCTCAACGCCACGCAGCAGCCGTGGGCCACGCACTACCGGATGTTTGATTATCTGCGCGACGAACTCCCGGCCCTTATCCAGAGCGAGTTTAACGTCAGCACCCAGGCGGCGATCAGCGGTCACTCCATGGGCGGCCACGGCGCGCTGATTATGGCGCTGAAAAACCCGGGCCGTTACACCAGCGTCTCTGCCTTCGCGCCGATTGTGAACCCGTTACAGGTGCCGTGGGGGCAGAAAGCCTTTACTGCCTATTTAGGTGAGGATGCCAGCCAGTGGCGCGAATGGGACAGCTGCGCGCTGATGCTGGAAAGCGGCGAAGGTGACGCCATTCCGACCCTTATCGATCAGGGGGACAGCGATCAGTTCCTCGCCGATCAGCTCCAGCCAGCGCGGCTGGCAGAAGTGGCGCGGCAGAAAAGCTGGCCGCTGACCCTGCGCATTCAGCCGGGGTACGATCACAGCTACTTCTTTATCGCCTCGTTTATTGAAGATCATCTGCGCTTCCATGCGCAGCACCTCTTCCGCTAAGTATTCCCCCGGCCTCTTTGCGCCGGGGTCTCTCATCAGAAGCGGTAATCCACCGCCGCAAAGTAGCGACGCCCGTCTTCGTTAAAGCTGTAGTCATCCCGGCTGAGATCTTTATCGCCGAGGTTAAGTACGCCCGCGCGCAGTTTGACGTTTTTCGTTGCCTGCCATGCGCCGCCCGCATTCCAGATAACATACCCGCCAGGCGTTGCGCCCTGCGATACCGAGCGTTTCTCACCGCTGTAGTTCGCCGCCACATAGAACGACCACGCGTCGTTAGCCTGCCAGTCCAGCGTGCCGTTAGCGGTGTGGAACGGCAGATCCTGCAACGGTTTATTGCCGCCGCCGCTCAGATTTCGCCCGTCGTTATAGGTGTAATTCAGGGTCAGCTTCCACGCTTCATCGAACGGGATTTTCACCTCCGTCTCCACGCCCTGAATCCGTGCTTTATCAACGTTGTAATAGCGGAATACCGGTACGCGCGCCCCACGCGCGTTACGTTCAAAGCCGACGAAGTTCGGGTAGCCCGGCGCTTCGGTCAGGCTGGCGGTACGGCTGATATTGATCATATCGTCGATATTGTTCTGGAAGGCGGTGACGCTCCCCTGCACCCCCTCGAGCCAGCCCTCTTCGCCGCTGTAGTAAAGCCCCAGTTCAAAGCTTTCGCTGGTTTCCGGTTTCAACTCCGGGCTGCCGACAATCCGACAGCCGCCGCGGCAGGAGTTGGACGCCCAGTCCGGGCTTAGCTGCAACAGCGACGGCGCTTTAAAGGCCGTTGCCCAGCCCCCCTTCACCGTGATGGTATCGGTGGCGCTCCACACCAGGTAGGCGCGTGGGCTCCAGTGATCGCCATAGGTTTCATGGTCATCCATGCGCAGGCCGGTGGTTAGCGCCAGCGGTTCAATAATCCGCCACTCATCTTCAATAAACAGCGCGTACTGGCTGGAGGAGGTTTTACTGCTGTTGCCGCCGGTCAAATTAATGGGATCGCTGAGTTTGTCATGACGCCATTCACCGCCGAGCGTCACTAATTGATTGATCTCACCCAGCGGCAGCACCACTTTGCCATCCACGGTGTTGCTTTGCGAACGAATGGCGCTGGCGTTGCCGGGGTTTTTGTTATCGATCTTCTCACCGTAAAACCGCAGCTCGCTATTCGCCATGCCCCAGCGCCCGTTGTGAGCGAGGGAGTAGTTCTGGCGATCGAGGCGGTTTTTATTGAGTGAATCAGAGTTGCGATCCTGGCGGTCATAACCGTAACCGGCGGTGAAGTCATGATCCTCGGTTGGCGTCCAGGCGAGCTCAATATTGCCATCGCGGCTGGTAAAGCCTTCGATGCGCGGCGACTCACCGCTGGCGGCGGTTTGCGAGGCTTGCTGCCGATCTTTTTCGCGCTTAGCCACGCCGCCAAAGGCCTTCAGCCCGAGCACGCCGTCAATCAGTGGCCCGCTGGTGTAGAACTGGCCATTTTGCGTATCGCCGCGATCGCGGTGCGCCTGAATGGTGGTATCGGCGGTGATTGAGCCGCTCCAGCGCTGGCCGATTTTTTTGGTGATGATATTCACCACGCCGCCGAGGGCGTCGGAGCCATACAGCGACGACATCGGGCCGCGCACCACTTCAATGCGCTCAATCGCTTCTACCGGGATCCAGTTGAGGTCAAAATCGTTGTGGCGGAAGACGGCATTGCGCGAGTTGACGCGCTTGCCATCAATCAGGATCAGGGTGTAGCTGCTGTTCAGCCCACGCAGGCTGACACCTTTGCGGTTATCCCCTTCATTGGTGAGCTGCACGCCGGGCACCTCTTTCAGCACATCTTTCAGGTTTTGCACCGGCCTGCGCTGTAAATCCTGCTGCGTGATCACACTGATGCTGGCGGGCGCATCTTTCAGGTTCTGCTCGCTGGCCGAGGCGGTCACCACCAGCGTTTCACCCTCCCCTGCGGCAGCCATCACCGGCAGCGCCAGCGTTAACGCGGACGCACAGAGGCCTCCCCGCATAATGGGATTCAAGGTAAACATTCCGTAACTCCATGAGGTCTGAAAAAGATTGAAAAATTTGCTCACGTCTTGCAAAACCGCGCACCGTTACATTGACGGCAGCATTATAGATTGTGGAAACATCAGGCGCATGAATCCCGCCGGGTTCCCTTTTTTTTCAGACGCTTACCTTAGTGCAAACGAGAATGATTATCAATTTCACAAACTTAAAGTTATGTAAAGGACGGCAGGTAGCAGGCAGGAGAAAGTGATTAAAAAAACGCCCTCTGAGCAGAGGGCGTTAAACAGATAACTATTTGGTAAAGCGTTCCGGGAACTCCATCTCGCTGTAGCGCACAAAGCGCGTCCCTTTGCTGAACTTGTAGCCCAGCCAGATCACCAGGAAGAGCGGAATGCCGATATAGGTTGCCGTTACCGCACCCCAGTCGATGGAGTCTTCGAGGAAGGCCTGGTAGTTCTGCCCAAGGGTAATAACCAGGCAGAGCACAAAGGCGAAGATCGGCCCAATCGGGAAGAAACCGGAGCGGTACGGCAGGTTGTCCAGCGAGTGGCCCTGCGCAACGTAGCCGCGGCGGAAACGGTAGTGGCTGATGGCAATTCCCAGCCAGGCGATAAAGCCCGTCATGCCTGAGGTGTTGAGCAGCCACAGGTAAACGGTCTGGTTGCCAAACATCGAGGTGAGGAAGCAGAGACCGGCAATCACCGTGGTGGCATACAGCGCATTGCGCGGCACACCGCCTTTCGACAGTTTGGCGAAGATGCGCGGCGCTTTACCGTCACAGGCCAGCGTGTAGAGCATACGGGTGGAGGCATACATCCCAGAGTTGCCCGCTGAAAGCACCGCCGTCAGGATCACCGCATTCATTACCGCCGCCGCCGAGAGCAGGCCAGCGTGTTCAAATACCAGCGTGAACGGGCTGACGCTGATATCTTTCACGTCATTGCGCAGCAGGCTTGGATCGGTATAGGGAATGATCAGGCTGATAATCAAAATTGCGAAGACGTAGAAGAGCAGGATTCGCCAGAAGACCTGACGCACCGCGCGTGGAATATTCTTCTCCGGATCTTCCGATTCACCGGCCGCGATACCAATAAGCTCGGTACCCTGGAAGGAGAAGCCCACAATCATCGCCACGCCAATCATCGCCGAGAAACCGCCGGCAAACGGCGCGTCGCCGATGCTCCAGTTGCTCCAGCCCGCCGGTTTTTCACCCTGGAAAATGCCGACAATCATCATCACGCCGACGATGATAAAGATAATCACGGTGGTCACTTTGATAAGCGAGAACCAATATTCCGCTTCGCCAAAGCCTTTCACCGAAATGTAGTTAAGCAGGAAGATCACTGCCAGGAAGAGCGCGCTCCAGATCCAGCCCGGCGTATCCGGGAACCACCAGGTCATCACCAGTTGGGAAGCCACCAGGTCAACCGCGATAGTGACCGCCCAGTTGTACCAGTAGTTCCAGCCGAGGGCGAAGCCGAAGCCCTCTTCCACATATTTCTGCCCGTAGGTCGAAAAGGAGCCGGAAACCGGCATAAAGGCGGCAAGTTCGCCGAGGCTGGTCATCAGGAAATAGACCATCAGGCCAATCAGCATATAGGAGAGCAGCGCGCCGCCCGGCCCCGCTGAGGAGATGGTTGCCCCGGAGGCGACGAACAGACCGGTCCCGATGGAGCCGCCAATCGCGATCATCGTCAGATGACGCGCTTTCAGTGCACGACGAAGCGTGGTCGCTTCTGTGGTTTTTGATTCGGAAACCATAAGAAAAAGCTATCCATCCAAAAAATGAGGCGCGATTGTAGCAGACGAAACGCGGCCCTTCCGGTGGAAAAGGTCTCTTATTAGAGACCTTCATAATTGGCCACGAATTATAAGTAAAGCAGTGAATGGAGGATGTGGCGAGGCGAAAACGCGCGGTCAGGCGAGACCGCGTACCGAGGCGATAAACTGCTGTAACTCCGGCGTGCGCGGCTGGTTGAAGAAGGTTTTACTCGCCCCCTGCTCCCACACTTTGCCCTGATGCATAAACACCACCCGATCGCCCACTTCACGGGCGAAGTTCATCTCATGGGTGACCAGAATCAGCGTCATCCCTTCTGCGGCAAGCTTTTCGAGCACGCGTAACACTTCTCCGACCAGCTCAGGATCGAGTGCGGAGGTGATCTCATCGCAGAGCAGCACTTTCGGCTTCATCGCCAGCGCGCGGGCAATGGCAACGCGCTGCTGCTGACCGCCGGAGAGGCTCGACGGCGCATAATCGATGCGATCGCCGAGCCCGACTTTCTCCAGCATCTCGACTGCCAGCTCGCGGCAGGCTTCAGCCGGCATTTTCAGCACCCGGCGCGGTGCCAGCATCACGTTTTCCAGCGCCGTCATGTGCGGAAAGAGGTTAAAGCTCTGAAACACCATGCCGACGGAGCGGCTGATCTCCCGCGCCTGCGATTCACGGTCGGTCACCGTCATGCCGCCGAGTTTGATGCTGCCATCCTGGTAGCCCTCCAGCCCGTTCATGCAGCGCAACAGGGTGCTTTTGCCCGAGCCGCTGCGCCCGATAATCGACACCACTTCGCCCATCTCAATATCCAGGCTTACGCCCTTCAGCACATGGTTGTCGCCATAATATTTCTGAACATCATTAATGGTGATGAGCGGCATGGAACTTTTTCTCCAGATAGCGGCTGTAGCGCGACAGCGGATAACACAGCAGGAAGTAGCCCGCGGCGACGAGGCCGAAGACCTTAAACGGCGCAAAGGTGACGTTATTCAGCATGGTGCCCGCCTTGGTCAGCTCAACGAAGCCGATAATGGATGCCAGCGCCGTGCCTTTTACCACCTGCACGGAAAACCCCACCGTCGGCGCAATGGCAATGCGGATCGCCTGCGGGGCGATCACGCGAAACAGCGTCTGACCAAAGCTCAGTCCGAGACAGCGGCTGGCTTCCCACTGCCCTTTCGGCAGGGCGCGAATCGACCCGTACCAGATATCGAGCAGAAAGGCGCTGGTAAACAGCGTTAAGGCAAGCGTGGCGGCGGTCCAGGCGCTGACATCAATACCGAACAGCCCGAGACCAAAAAAGGCGAGGAACAGCTGCATCAGCAGCGGCGTGCCCTGAAACAGCGCGGCATAGGCGCTGACAAAACGCTGCGGCCAGCGCCAGCGACCAAGGCGCACCATCAACAGCGGCAGGGTGACCAGCGTGCCGCAGAAAAAAGCAATCAGCGAGAGCAACACCGTCCAGCGGGCGGCCAGCAGCAGATTGCGCACAATATCCCAGTCGGTAAAGGTACTCATCATGCTCTGCTCCCTAACCATTTGCGCCCAATCGCCAGCAGCGCCTGGCGCATCAGCAGCGAGAGCGCGAGGTAGAGCAGCGTGGTGACGAAATAGACTTCAAAACTTAAAAAGGTGCGCGACTGGATAAGATTCGCCATAAACGTCAGCTCCTCATAAGAGACCTGCGACACTACCGACGAGCCGAGCATCACCATCACGCACTGGCTAACCAGCGCCGGGTAGATCCGCGCCAGCGCGGGCGGCAGCACCACGCGCAGGAAGGTCTGAACCTTTGTCAGGCCAAGTACGCGCGCCGCTTCCCACTGCCCTTTTGGCGTTACCTGAATGCCTGCGCGGATAATCTCCGTGCTGTACGCGCCGAGGTTAATCAGCATGGCGATCAGCGCCGCCTGCCCGGCGGTGAGCTTCATCCCCAGCCCCGGCAAACCAAAAACAATAAAGAAGAGCTGCACGACAAACGGCGTATTGCGGATCACCTCAACATAGATCCCCCACAGCGTGCGCAACACGCCCGGTTTGCCGCTGCGCAGCGCCGCGCCGAAGATACCAAGCGCGACGCCGCCTACCGTTGCCAGCAGCGTCAGGGTGATCGTTGTCCACAATCCGGCCAGCAGCTCCGGCCAGAAGGGCCAGAGCGCGGCGAAATCAAGCGTCACCGTCATCGCTTAGGCGCCAAAGTTCGCGGGCAACGGTGCCTGCATCCACTTCTGCGAGAAGCTATTCAGCGTGCCCTCTTTCTGCGCCTGATCGACCAGCTTATCGACCTCGGCCTTCAGTGCCGGCTGGTTTTTCATCAGCCCGATAAAGCAGGGAGAGTCTTTGAGCATAAATTTGCTCACCGGCGCATGTTGCGGGTTCTGACGGGCAATTGCCGCCACTACAACGTTGCCCGTAGCAAGAAATGCCACCTGGCCGGAGAGATAGGCCGAAAGCGTGGTGTTGTTATCTTCATAACGCTTCACCTGGGCATCTTTTGGCGCGATATCGCTCAGCACCATATCCTCCACCGCGCCGCGCGTAACGCCGATGGTTTTGCCGCTCAGAGCCTTCGCATCGGCAAGCGCTGCGTCTTTCGGGCCAAACACGCCGAGGAAGAACGGCGCATAGGCACGGCTAAAATCGATCACCCGCTCGCGCTCGGCGTTTTTACCGAGGCTTGAGATCACCAGGTCGACTTTGTTGGTTTGCAGATAGGGCACGCGGTTTGCGCTGGTGACCGGCACCAGTTGCAGCTTCACCTTCATCCCTTTCGCCAGGTAGGTGGCCATGTCGATATCGTAGCCCTGCGGCTGCAAATCGGTGCCTACCGAGCCAAACGGCGGGAAATCCTGCGGGACAGCCACGCGCAACACACCGCGCTGTTGAATATCCTGCAACTGATCCGCCAGCGCCTGGGCGGAACAGATCATCATTACTGCTGCACTGGCCGTCGCCATCATCCACTTTTTCATCTCAACACCTCATCGCCCATGAAACAAAAGATTCTTTGAATCACTTTTTGCAACTAATGTGCCAACGAAGCCAGTGCCTGATTCAGCGGGCGTGCGGGTGAACGTGAGGAGGCCTGCACCCCTAAAACGGTGCAGGTGCCTGTTGATGGTGCAATCAGATATCGCAGTAGCGGATAAAGCGGGTCAACGCGCTGGAGAGATGTTTCTGGCGGTGATGAATGCGCCACAGGGTGCGCACCAGGCGAGGTAACGGCAGCGGGACTTCCACCAGCGTGCCGGTTTCCAGCTGTTCGGCAATCACACGGCGCGACAGGCAGCTGATGCCAAGCCCGTGGCGCACTGCATGTTTTATCGCTTCTGAATTGCCAAGCTCCATGCCTAGCTGAAACTGCGGCAGGTGTGAGAGCAGTAGATAGTCGACGATTTCGCGGGTACCGGAGCCGCGCTCGCGCAGGATCCACGGCGCAGCGGCAAGGGCTTCCAGCGTCACCTCCCCTTGCAACAACGGTGAGGAAGGCGGCGCAAATACCACCAGCTCATCCTCCAGCCAGGGTTCAGCAATGATCTCCGCGGCATGGCATGGCCCTTCGATAAGCCCGATATCAACGCGAAAATCGGCCACCGCGGTGATCACATCCTGGCTATTGCCGACGCTCAACTCCAGCGGCAGCTCGGGAAAATCACGCCGGTAATGGGCGATCACCTCCGGCAGGATGTAGTTACCGATGGTGCTGCTGGCGAAGACGCGGATAGCGCCGTTGGCCTCGCGAAACAGCTGTTCGATTTCGCTTGCCTGCTCCAGCGCCGCCAGCGCACGCGGGTAGAGCAGCCGCCCGTGTTCATTCACCACCAGCCGTTTACCGACGCGATCAAACAGCTGCACGCCAAGCTGCCCCTCCAGATCCGTTAGCGCAGCGCTCACCGCAGATTGCGACAGCGCCAGACGCTGGGAGGCCTGGGTGGTGGAGCCGCTTTTCAGCACTTCCGCGAAGACTTCGAGCTGGCGCAGAGTTATATGCATAAGAAGTCGCTTACCACTTATAAAGATTAATTATAAATATATAATCAATTTTACCTTTAAGCCAGCGCGCCGTACCCTTTTCAGCAACAAGAGGAGAAGGCTATGACCGACATCACATTACACTCTCATCACTCTCGCGTCTGGCGCGTTATGCCCGGCCTGATGCTGAGCGGCACGATCACCGCGGCGGCGCTGTGGCTGGGCTCCCTGCCCGCCGTTGCTGGCCTTGGCCTGAGCGCGTTAACGCTGGCGATCCTGCTCGGCATGGTGCTGGGCAACACGCTCTATCCGGCGCTGCATCGCCACTGCGATAGCGGCGTGCTGTTTGCCAAACAGCATCTGCTCCGGCTCGGCATTATCTTGTATGGCTTTCGTTTGACCTTTTCGCAGATTGCTGACGTCGGCGTCAGCGGCGTGCTGATCGATGTGCTGACTCTCTCCAGCACCTTTATGCTGGCCTGTTTTCTTGGGCAAAAAGTTTTTGGGCTGGACAAGAAAACCAGCTGGCTGATTGGCGCGGGGAGCAGCATCTGCGGCGCGGCGGCGGTGCTGGCAACGGAGCCGGTAGTGAAAGCAGAGGCGAGCAAAGTGACCGTCGCCATTGCCACAGTGGTGATTTTCGGCACGCTGGCGATCTTTATCTACCCGGCGCTGTGGCCGCTGCTTGCGCCGTGGTTCAGCCCACAAACCTATGGCATCTGGATTGGATCGACGGTGCATGAAGTAGCGCAAGTGGTCGCCGCCGGTCACGCCGTCAGCCCGGAGGCAGAGAATGCGGCGGTGATTGCCAAAATGCTGCGCGTGATGATGCTGGCTCCCTTTTTACTGCTGCTGGCCGCGCGGGTGAAACAACTCAGCCCACAAGAGGGTAATGAGAAAAGCAAGGTGACGGTCCCGTGGTTTGCCTTAGGCTTTGTGGCGGTGGCGGTATTTAACTCCTTTCACCTGTTGCCGCCCGCAGCGGTGGATATGCTCAACACGCTGGATACGCTGCTGCTGGCGATGGCAATGGCGGCGCTGGGCGTGACCACCCATATCAGCGCGCTGAAAAATGCCGGGGCGAAACCGCTGGTAATGGGTCTGCTGCTCTTTATCTGGCTGATTGTCGGCGGCGGCGCGATCAATCTGCTGGTTCACACGGTGATGGCATAAAGCACTACATCTCTGCCCTGCAGACCCGCTATGATGTCGGTTTTCCCCCGGCGGGTCTTTACAGGAGTGTTTATGAAATACATTGGTGCGCATGTTAGCGCCTCAGGCGGCGTCGCAAATGCGGCCATCCGCGCCGCCGAGCTGGACGCAACGGCGTTCGCGCTGTTTACCAAAAATCAGCGTCAATGGCGCGCCGCGCCGTTAACCACGGAAACGATTGATGCGTTCAAAGCCGCGTGTGAGGCGCACAACTACTCCCCGGCGCAAATCCTGCCCCACGACAGCTATCTGATTAACCTCGGTCATCCGGTTGATGAGGCGCTGGAGAAATCCCGCGAAGCGTTTATTGATGAGCTTTCTCGCTGTCAGCAGCTTGGGCTGACGCTGCTCAATTTCCACCCCGGCAGCCACCTGCAGCAGATCCCGGAAGAGAAGTGTCTGGCGCGGATTGCGGAATCCATCAACATTGCGCTGGCGCAGACCGAAGGCGTCACCGCAGTGATTGAAAATACCGCCGGTCAGGGCAGCAACCTCGGCTTCCGGTTTGAGCATTTGGCGGCGATCATCGAGGGCGTGGAGGATAAATCCCGCGTTGGCGTCTGTATTGATACCTGCCATGCGTTTGCCGCCGGTTACGATCTGCGTAGCGAAGAGGCGACCGCCGCCACCTTTGCCGAGTTTGACCGCGTGGTGGGCTTTAATTACCTGCGCGGAATGCACCTGAATGATGCGAAAAGCGGCTTCGCCAGCCGGGTTGACCGCCATCACAGCCTCGGCGAAGGCAATATCGGCCACGATGCGTTTCGCTGGATCATGCGCGACGCGCGCTTCGACGGCATTCCGCTGATCCTCGAGACCGTTAACCCGGATATCTGGGTGGAAGAGATCGCGTGGCTTAAAGCGCAACAGTACGCGGAAACCACCGCCGGGTAATCCTCTGCCATCCGGCGATGCCGCAATGCCTGATGGCGCTGCGCTTATCAGGCCTACAAAAACAAATCTGCCCTTTTGCGGGCATAAAAAAAGGCCGCTTAGCGGCCTTTTTCTGTTTTTACGACTCAGGCTACTTTCGCGGCCATCTCCGTTTCCGGACGTTTCAGCAGGGCATAAAGCAGACCCGACAGCAGCGTACCGGCAACGATCGCCAGCAGGTAACCGAGCACCGGAGTGATAGCGCCCGGGATCAGCAGCACGAACAGACCACCGTGCGGTGCCATCAGTTTGGCGCCAATCGCCATTGAGATGGCTCCCGTCAGCGCGCCACCGGCGATACAGCACGGGATAACACGCATCGGATCGCGCGCCGCAAACGGAATCGCACCTTCAGAGATAAAGCACAGACCCAGCACCAGCGCCGCTTTCCCCCCTTCACGCTGACCTTTGTCGAACTTGTTGCGTGCAACCAGCGTTGCCAGACCCATCGCCAGCGGTGGCACCATACCGGCCGCCATAATCGCCGCCATCGGCGCGTAGGTTTGCGTACTCAGCAACCCGACGCCAAAGGCGTAGGCCGCTTTGTTCACCGGACCGCCCATATCGGTACACATCATGCCACCGAGGATTGCGCCCAGCAGAACGGCGTTCGCCGTGCCCATGGTTTGCAGCCAGGAGGTGAGACCCGCAAGGATTTTCGCTACCGGCGTACCGATGAGGTAGATCATCGCCAGGCCAACAATCAGGCTGGAGAAGAGCGGAATAATCAGGATCGGTTTCAGCGCTTCCATACTTTGCGGCAGCTTGAAGCCTTTGCTGATCGCTTTCGCGACGTAACCGGCAAGGAAACCGGCGATGATACCGCCGATAAAACCAGACCCGGTGCTTACCGCCAGCATACCGCCGATAAGACCCGGCGTCAGACCCGGACGGTCAGCAATGGAGAAGGCGATAAAGCCCGCCAGTACCGGCACCATCAGTGCAAACGCCGTGCCGCCGCCGATCTTCATCAGCGCCGCCGCCAGTGTGCCCTCTTCTTTAAACGCGGTAATACCAAAGGCGAAGGAGAGTGCGATCAGCAGACCACCCGCCACCACCATCGGCAGCATGTAAGAGACGCCGGTCAGCAGGTGACGATAGGCGCCCGCGTTCTCTTTTTTGCCTTCTGAAGCTTCAGACTTCCCTTGTGTGGATGGCTGATACGGCTTCGCTTCCGCTACCGCTTTATCCAGCTCCTGCGTCGTTTTCTTCAGCGCAAGACCCGTCGAGGTGCGGTACATCGGTTTACCGGCAAACTTCGCCAGATCAACTTCGATATCCGCCGCCACGATAACCAGATCCGCCTGCGCCACCTCTTCCGGGGTGATGGCATTGCCTGCGCCCACGGAGCCGCGCGTTTCAACCTTCACCCACCAGCCGCGTTTTTTCGCTTCGGTTTCAATGGCTTCTGCCGCCATAAAGGTATGCGCGACGCCGGTCGGACAGGCGGTCACGGCAACAATACGTTTTGGCCCTGCGGCCGGGGTTGCCGCCGCCGGTGCGGCAGCCGGTGCGCTGTAAGGCGTGGCGTGGTTCTTCGCTTCGCTCAGGAACAGCTCCGGGTGCGCGACCGCGCGATTGATATCGCCCAGCCAGACTTTTTTCCCGCTCAGCGCCGCGTCGTTCGGCAGCTGGCTACCCAGCACGATCGCCAGTTCCGCGTCGCCAGGGTTATCAACAAATTGCAGATTCGCTTTTTGCGCCGCCGCGCCCAGCAGGGTCTTTGCCATATAGGCACGGGCCTGTCCGAGTTCAGCGTCGATGATCAGCAGCGTTTTCATTATGCCTCTCCTGCTGTTAGTTAAAGGGTTTTAAGTCAACGCGCGCCATCATCGCGGCCAACTGGGTACGATCGGTAATCCCTACGTTACTCTGACTGACCGCCAGTGCAGCGACAGCGGTGGCCAGGCGTAAAGTGTGCTCACTGGACTCACGCATCAGCAGGCCATAAATCAGGCCGCCAACCATCGAATCCCCTGCGCCAACGGTGCTTACCACTTCCATTGACGGCGGTTTGGCGATCCATTCACCCGAAGCGTTGACCCACAACGCCCCTTCTGCGCCCAGCGAAATCACCACGTGGGCGATCCCCTGCTCGCGAAGCGCGTGAGCGGCTTCAATAACGTCCTGCAATTCCGGCAATTTACGACCGGCCCAGATCTCCAGTTCGCGGCGGTTAGGTTTCACTAACCATGGTGCGGCTTTCAGCCCGGCGACCAGCGCGTCACGGCTGCTGTCGAAGATGATGCACGGGCACTGGCTGCGCAGGCGCGTCATCCAGTCGGTAAACGCTTCCGGGCTGACGCCGGACGGCAGGCTGCCGCTGACGCAGACCATATCAAACTGACCAAGCCAGGTGAGCGAGTCGGCGACGAAGCGCTCCCAGTCGGCCGGGGTGACTTCAAAACCGGAGAAGTTAAAGTCGGTCACTTCGCCATCTTTCTCGGTCAGCTTAACGTTGATGCGCGTACGCCCCTGCACCACCTGGAAACGGTTGGCAATGCCCAGCTCGCTGAACAGCTGCTGGAAACCGTCCTGGTTATCTTTACCGAGGAAACCGCCCACGGTGACGTCGATGCCGAGGTCTTTCAGCACCTTGGCGACGTTGATCCCTTTCCCGGCGGCGTGCAGCCCGGTGGTGCGCACCAGGTTGACTTCGCCACGCTCAACTTCCGGGGTGAAACCCACCAGATCGTAGGCCGGGTTTAAAGTAATTGTTGCGACTCTTCTGCTCATTTACGCTCCCTCTCCCAGGCCAGCTGCGATGGCGTCGCCAATCGCTTTCAGCGCCTGTTCAGCATCTTCGCCCTGTGCGGTAAAGCGCAGGCGGTGTCCTTTTTTCACGCCCAGCGCAACCACTTTCATCAGGCTGCGGCCATTCGCCGGTTTGCCCGATCCATCGAGGTTGGTGACGGTGATTTCACTGTTGAACTGTTTAATGGTGTTGACCAGCATGGTGCCCGGACGGGCATGCAGGCCGTGTTCGTTACGAATGACAAACTCTTCGCTGAGCAGATCGTCGGCGACCGCGTCGTCGCTGGTCAGCAGCGCCAGCAGCGTGGCGGCATCGGCATTCAGCAGACGGTCAGCTTTATTCGCCAGCAGCAGATCGCTCAGGCGCTTCAGCACGGCAACGGGTTGCTCGTCGGCTATCGCGACGCTCACCAGTACGGCGGCGTTTTCGCCTTCCACGTCAAACGGTGTGGCGGCACGGCTGACGGCCACTGCGCTCAGCAGGTTGCCCTCGGCGCTGTCGTTCAGCCAGATGCCCTGACCGAGGTTCAGCGGCTGTTCGTTAATAGCACGGGTGACGTAGACGCTGTCTACCGCGCCCGCCTCTTTCAGACGCGCGGCGTTCAGCGCCTGCAGCGTCATCAGCGAGCTGGCGTTGACGTCCAGCGACAGAGTTTCGTTGTCCAGCTTCAGCGCGCTGCTCTGCTTTTCGCCCATCAGCAACGCCCGCAGCTCTTCAGCGGTGGTGGCGGATTGCAGCTGCGCGGCGACGGCATCATCACTCAGCACGTGTGTCAGCTGACGCAGCAGACCGAGGTGCTCATCAGAGCTGGCGGCGATACCGATGGCAACGTAAGCCACCTGCCCTTCGCTCCACAGAATGCCCTGCGGGAACTGGAATACTTTGACGCCGGTTTTCAGCACCTGGTCGCGCGTGTCGGTGGTGCCGTGCGGAATGGCGATGCCGTTGCCAAGAAAGGTGGAGGTTTGCTGCTCGCGTGCGAGCATGCCATTGACGTAGCCGTCAGCCACGTTGCCGGCTTCAGTCAGTGCCGCCGCGATCTGGCGGATGGCCTCTTCTTTATTACCGGCCTGCTGGCCTGGATGGATGTCCTGAACGGATAACTGGAACATGTGACTCGTCTCCCGCTGAAATTGAATCGTTTCAGCTTGCATAAGAAAGGTTACGTCACCGCCGAGGTTCAGAGACAATGCGATGACGCTGAAACGTTTCAAGGAGTCTTGACCTTTTTTGCTCAACGATCAAGAAATCTCTCATTTGGCGTTTAAGAATTTTGAGGCACTGCACATTTTACAGCCCGTTAAGGGAAATTTGCTGACGCGAATTTGGCCGTCAGCTTAACGCCTTCAGCCTCTTCAGCTTTTGAAAGGATTACGGCGCGGTCTGCTGTTCGAGATCGAGGAGGTAGATCATCGCCTGTTCACGCGTTGAACCGCACATCTCCAGGCTCGGTTGCAGCCCGGCGCACACTTTTGGCCGCAACGGTGAGCCAAAGAGTTTGCAGCGCTGGTGGTCATCAAGCTGAACGCAGGGCGTATTGGCCGGTTTACCGTTGGGCATGCCGGGGATCGGGCTGGTAATGGACGGGGCAGTACAGCAGGCTCCGCAGTCCGGGCGGCAGTGCATAGTGGCTCTCTTATTTAGCATCGACGCGCTGAATTAGCGCGTTGCGGGGCACGCTATCATCTTTTGCCCGTGCAACGCAAAACTCAGCAATTCCCCTTGCCTGAAAAGGCCCTCGCGAGTAGTTTGTCGCGATATTTTGGTGAAATTCATTTTTACAGGAACCTGGCAATGCCAAGAGCGAACGAAATCAAAAAAGGTATGGTGCTGAACTACAACGGCAAGTTGCTGATTGTGAAAGATATTGATATTCAGTCACCGAGCGCCCGCGGCGCAGCAACGCTGTATAAAATGCGTTTTGCCGATGTCCGCACCGGCCTGAAAGTTGAAGAGCGTTTTAAAGGCGACGACATCGTTGATACCGTCTCCCTGAACCGCCGTTTTGTTGACTTCTCCTACGTCGACGGCAACGAATACGTCTTTATGGATAAAGAAGACTACACGCCTTATACCTTCACCAAAGACCAGATTGAAGATGAGCTGCTCTTTATTCCGGAAGGTGGCATGCCGGATATGCAGGTGCTGCTGTGGGACGGCCAGCTGCTGGCGCTCGAACTGCCGCAGACCGTGGATCTCGAAATCGTTGAGACCGCACCGGGCATCAAAGGCGCATCTGCCAGCTCCCGTACCAAGCCTGCCACGCTGAACACCGGCCTGGTGGTGCAGGTGCCGGAGTACCTGACCACCGGCGAGAAGATCCGCATTCATATCGAAGAGCGCCGCTATATGGGCCGCGCTGATTAAATAGAAAAGCCTCCGCATGGAGGCTTTTTTTTCGCCCGCGAAAGCGAGCAGAGCGTTTACCCGCAGCTATTACAGCAGGTCGCGGAACAACGTCTTCTTCAGCGCCAGCTCAACGCCGCGCACTTCCGCCATCCCTTTCAGACGACCAATCGCCGAGTAGCCGGGGTTGGTTTTCTTACGCAGGTCGTCCAGCATCTGGTGACCGTGATCCGGGCGGAACGGGATCGGGCGCAGATCGCCCGCTTTCTTACGGCGCTGCTCTTCGCTAAGAATTGCCGCTACCACCGACACCATATCGACATCGCCCTGCAGGTGCGCCGCTTCGTGGAAGGTTTTCGGGTTCTCTTCGCGGCAGGTGGCGCGCAGATGAGTAAAGTGAATGCGATCGCCGAAGGTCTCGATCATCCGCACCAGATCGTTATCCGCCCGCACGCCGTATGAACCGGTGCACATGGTGAAGCCGTTGTTGATGCTGTCTACCGCCTCTTTCAGCCACTGCATATCTTCGATGGTGGAGACAATGCGTGGCAGGCCGAGGATCGGGCGCGGCGGATCGTCCGGGTGAACCGCCAGCCGTACGCCCACTTCCTGTGCTACTGGCACAATGGCGCGCAGGAAACAGGCCATATTTTCGCGCAGTTGCGCTTTGTCGATGCCGTCATACTCTGCCAGACGCGCGCGGAACTGATCCAGCGTATAGCCCTCTTCCGCCCCTGGCAGACCGGCGATGATATTGCGCGTCAGCTTCTCCACTTCCGCATCGCTCATCGCATTGAAATAGGCCTGTGCCTGGCGCTGCTCTTCCTCGCTGTAATCCGCCTGCGCCCCTTCGCGCTTAAGGATATGCAGCTCAAACGCGGCAAAGGCGATCTGGTCGAAGCGCAGCGCGCGTGAGCCATCCGGCAGCTGGTATTCCAGGTCGGTGCGCGTCCAGTCGAGGATCGGCATAAAGTTGTAGCAGACGGTATCAATCCCGCAGGTGGCGAGATTGCGGATGCTCTGCTGGTAGTTAGCAATCCATTTGTCACAGTCGCCGGAGTGGGTTTTGATCTCTTCATGTACCGGGATACTTTCGACGACGGACCAGTAAAGCCCCTTTTCAGCCAGCAGCGCCTGGCGGGCTTTGATCTCTTCCACTGGCCACACCTGGCCGTTCGGAATATGGTGCAGAGCGGTAACCACGCCGGTCGCGCCCGCCTGACGTACATCATCAAGAGAAACCGGATCGTTCGGTCCATACCAACGCCAGGTTTGTTCCATCGTCTTCCCCTCAAAAAAAGTTGTTATACCAATACAGCGTGAAACATGACGACTACCATACATGCTTATGGAAAACGGTCAAATCCCGCCACAGCAATGATTGATCCAGCTCACATTCCCCGGATATTTAAGGCATACCAATTCTTTTTGCTGTCATATAACTTTACACTGCTATTGTTAATTATTGGTTAATCAGGTGTATAGAGATGAAAACAATTGCCTCCGCCACGCTGCCCGCTTCGGTGCAACAGCCTCAGTACGATCGCAGCCAGCTCCGTTCGCGCATCGTCCACTTCGGTTTTGGTGCCTTTCACCGCGCCCATCAGGCGTTATTAACCGACCGGGTGCTGAATGCGCAAAGCGGTGACTGGGGCATTTGCGAAATCAGCCTGTTTAGCGGCGATGTATTGATGTCGCAACTGCGCGAGCAGAAGCACCTTTATACGGTGCTGGAGAAAGGCGCGGACGGAAATAAGCCGATTATCATTGGCGCGGTGAACGAGTGCCTGAATGCCAAACTCGACACGCTGGCGGCGATTATTGAGAAGTTCTGCGAGCCGCAGGTGGCGATTGTCTCTCTGACCATCACCGAAAAGGGTTACTGCATCGATCCGGCCAGCGGTGAACTTGATCTCACCCAGCCGCGTATTGAGCACGATCTGAAATACCCGCATGAGCCGCACTCCGCGCCGGGCATTCTGGTAGAAGCCCTGCACCGCCGCCGCGAGCGCGGGCTGCCACCCTTTACCGTGCTCTCCTGCGACAACATTCCTGACAACGGCCACGTGGTGAAAAACGCCGTGCTCGGCATGGCGCAAACCCGCTCGCCGGAGCTGGCGCAGTGGATAGCGGAGCATGTCAGCTTCCCGGCCACCATGGTCGATCGCATTGTCCCGGCGGCGACCGACGAGTCGCTGGCGGAGATTGCCGACGTGCTGGGCGTGTTTGATCCGTGCGCCATCAGCTGCGAGCCGTTTATTCAGTGGGTAATAGAAGATAACTTTGTCGCCGGGCGTCCGGCGTGGGAAACCGCGGGCGTGCAGCTGGTGGAAGATGTGCAGCCATGGGAGCAGATGAAGCTGCGCATGCTTAACGGCAGCCACTCCTTCCTCGCCTATTTAGGTTATCTCGCCGGGTTTGCCCATATTAATGAGTGTATGCAGGACGCGGCCTTCCGTGAGGCGGCGCGCCAACTGATGCTCAATGAGCAAGCCCCGACGCTGCGCATTAAAGGCGTTGATCTTAACGCCTACGCCGACAGTCTGCTGGAGCGCTTCGCTAACCCGGCGCTGAAACACCGTACCTGGCAGATTGCGATGGACGGCAGCCAGAAGCTGCCGCAGCGCCTGCTGGATGGGATCAGAATCCATCTGCTGCGCCAGAGTGACTGGCCGCTGCTGGCGCTTGGCGTGGCGGGCTGGATGCACTATGTCAGCGGCGTCGATGATGCGGGCGAGACCATTGATATTCGCGATCCGCTGGCGGATAAAATCCGCGCCATCGTTGAGACCAGCAGCAGCGACGAGCGTGTCACGGCGCTACTGACGCTGAAAGAGATCTTCGGTAACGATCTGCCGCATAACCCGCTGTTTGTTGATGCCGTCAGCCAGGCATGGCGCAACATCGAGACACTCGGCGCACATGGCGCGGTGCAGCAGGCGGTGAACGCTTAACTTTTTTTGCCCTCAACGCGGACGGATAGTGCGATGCGCCGTCCGTCCTCTTCTCTTTTCCCCTTTTTTTCGCCAGGATTGTCCGCTTATGATTTTTGATGACGCGGAGCTCCTGTGACAAAGACCAACCTGATTACCGGCTTTCTCGGAAGCGGCAAAACCACCTCCATTCTGCATTTGCTGGCCCATAAAGATCCGCAGGAGAAGTGGGCGGTGCTGGTGAATGAGTTTGGCGAAGTCGGCATCGATGGCGCCCTGCTCAGCGACAGCGGCGCGCTGCTTAAAGAGATCCCCGGCGGCTGCATGTGCTGCGTCAACGGCCTGCCGATGCAGGTCGGCCTCAATACCCTGCTGCGTCAGGGTAAACCCGATCGCCTGTTGATTGAGCCGACCGGGCTGGGTCACCCGAAGCAGATCCTCGATATGCTTACCGCCCCGGTCTATGAGCCGTGGATCGATCTGCGCGCCACGCTCTGCCTGCTCGACCCGCGCCAGCTGCTGGATGAGAAAGCGCTGAACAATGAGAACTTCCGCGACCAGTTAGCGGCAGCGGATATTATCGTTGCGAATAAAGAGGATCGCGCCAGCGCCGAGAGCCAGCAGGCGTTTGACACCTGGTGGGCTGAGTTTGGCGGCGATCGCCTGCGGGTCAACGCCACGCAGGGGGCGATTGACGGCAGCCTGCTTGACCAACCGCGCCGCAACCTGCGCGCCCTGCCAGAGAGCGCCGCGCACGATCATGCGCACGGTGAGAAAAAGGGGCTGGCGGCGCTGAGTTTACCGGCGCATCAACGCTGGCGTCGCAACCTGAACAGCGGCCAGGGGCACCACGCCTGCGGCTGGATTTTCGATGCCGATACGGTTTTTGACACGATTGGTCTGCTGGAATGGGCGCGGCTTGCGCCGGTGTCGCGGGTAAAAGGGGTAATGCGTATTCCCGAAGGGTTGCTGCGCGTAAACCGTCAGGGCCAGGATTTGCATATTGAGACGCAAAACGCCGCGCCGCCCGATAGCCGGATAGAGTTAATCACCGACAGCGAGGCTGACTGGAACGCACTTCAATCGGCGCTGTTGAAGCTTCGTTTAAGTTAGCGGGACTACCGTGGCGTCCCTGAAACCTAAAAGAGCCTGCAAAATGAAAACCCGACTGCCTCTCATCGTGCTGCTGAATGCTGCTGGCCTGGCGCTGTTTTTCTCCTGGTACCTGCCGGTGAATCACGGTTTCTGGTTCCCGCTGGATTCAGCAATTTTCCACTTTTTCAACCATGGCCTGGCGGAGAATCGCACCTACTTATGGTTTGTGGCCCTGACCAACAACCGCGCCTTTGACGCCTGCTCGCTGGTGGCGATGGGCTGTCTGATGCTCTCTTTCTGGCTGCCGGCAGACCCGGCCGGGCGTCGGCGTGTGGTGATGATTGGCCTGACCATGCTGCTGATGGCACTGGTGATCAACCAGCTTGCGCAACATATTATGCCGGTGAAGCGCGCCAGCCCGTCGATCTCCTTTACTGACACCTATCGGGTGAGCGATCTGCTTAACTTCCCGACAAAAGATGCGTCGAAAGATAGCTTCCCGGGCGACCACGGAATGATGCTGCTGATTTTTGCCTCGGTGATGCTGCGTTATTTCGGTAAAAAAGCCTTCGCCATCGGGATACTTATATTTGGCATATTTGCTTTCCCCCGGGTAATGATTGGCGCGCACTGGTTTACGGATATTGCCGTCGGTTCACTCTCTGCGGTGCTGATTGGCCTGCCCTGGTGGCTGATGACACCACTGAGCGATAAGATCGTGGCGTTATTTGATCGTTATTTGCCTGGAAAAAACAAAATTTAAACACTTAAATAACATTTATCGCCGCCGGGTAGAGGCGATCATTAGCGTCCTTAATGTAAATTCCCGGCGGTAGCCTGATTGTGTCACTTTTTAGCCAACTCAATCGCCTTTAAAAAGAGCATTTTGCCCGCTATTTCTCTTTATTCGTCCATTTATTGACCAAACTCATAAATTCACTTTCTGTATCACAATTTCTTATAAAAAAGTGATGAAAAGCACTCGCCTTGCATTAGATGTTCAGGTAACCTCGGTCCGTCTTGTCGCAAAGAGTGCTCTTTTACTCTCTGCGCGGTAATTTGTGCGTTTCGCCACAAATTCTGGCTCGAGTATTTGTCTTGAAACATTCAGATAATTAATCTCGCTGCGTTTGGCATTTTTCATAACGATATTATCGTTAAGGACTTCAAGGGAAAATAAGCAACATGGTCAAGTCTCAGCCGATCTTGAGATATATCGTGCGGGCGATACCCGCGATCGCAGTAGCGGTTCTGCTTTCAGCTTGTTCAACAAATACCGCCAAGAATATGCATCCTGAGACGCATGCTGTGCCCGAAGATAGCTCTTCACTGCAAGCCTCTCAGGATGAATTTGAAAACCTGGTACGTAATCTGGATGTTAAAAACCGGCTTATGGATCAGTATGCAAGTTGGAAAGGCGTTCGCTACCGTCTCGGCGGCGACACCAAGAAAGGCATCGACTGTTCTGGCTTTGTGCAGCGCACCTTCCGCGAACAGTTTGGTTTAGAGCTGCCGCGTTCCACATGGGAACAGCAGGAAACCGGTAAGTCTATTTCGCGCACTAGTCTGCGCACCGGCGATCTGGTTCTCTTCCGCGCAGGCTCGACCGGACGTCATGTCGGCATCTACATTGGTAATAACCAGTTTGTTCATGCCTCCACCAGCAGTGGTGTGATGATCTCTAACCTTGATGAGCCATACTGGAAGAAGCGCTATAACGAAGCGCGACGTATCCTGACACGCAGCTAATCGCTTTATGCCAGTTACCCTTGGCTGGCGTAAAGTTATAAAAAACACTGCTTCGGCGGTGTTTTTTTGTGCCTGCAATATGCTATACGAAGCTTTCCGGGTTTTATTTCGTTTATATCCCGCTTTATGAGCGAAATATGATGAACCTCTAACATAGGCTCAACATCATGCTTACCCGTAACGTCACCGTGAATCGACGCGTTGTGCTTATCAGCCTGCTCACCGGCGCGCTTGTCGCACTGCTGGTTGGGGGAATTCAGTTCGGGCTGGAGCAGCAAAAGCGCGAAGCGCGCTACGATACGCTGCTGAGCAGTATTCAGGCTTCCTATGCCAGTTACTTCAGCACTATTCGCGCCGCGGCAGAAACGCTGCACCCGCTTACGCTTAACAGCTGCGAAGAGGCTGCCAGCGAGCTCACCTCGAAAGCCGCCTTCAGCCAGAATGTGCGCGCCTTTCTGTTAATCAAAGATCAGCACGCCTACTGTTCGTCAGCCACCGGCGATATGGATGAGCCGATGAAAAGGCTGATTCCGGAGATGGATATTAATAAAACCACCGATATGGTGATTTTACCCGGCACGCCGATGATGCCGACGCAGCCGGTGATTGCGCTCTGGTTCCGCAGCCCGCTACTGGATAATCGCGGCGTCCTCGCCACGCTCAATATTAATCTTGCCCCTTACATGCTTTATACCGCGCAGATCCCCGATCTTAACGGCATTGCGCTCGGCATCGGCGATCGCGCGCTCACCACCTTCTCAGGCAGACCGCTGCAGTTAAGTACTCTGCATCAAACGCCCTACCTGAGTGCGCAGGTTGAAGGCTCGCCGGTGAGGCTCTATCTCTACGCGGATAAATGGCGAGTGGAAGATTTACAGTTCGCGCTGCTGCTGGGTGTCACCATCGGCATGCTTGCCGGTCTGCTGACGGCGGCGATGCTCGCGATTCATCTGCGCCCCGGCCGCGAAATCCTCGCGGCGATTAAGCGCGACCAGTTTTATGTTGTCTACCAGCCGGTGGTGAGCGGCGCGGAGTTAAAAGTGACCGGTATAGAAGTGCTGATGCGCTGGAAGCACCCGACCGCAGGCGAAATTCCACCCGATGCCTTTATACACTTCGCCGAAGCGCAGCAGCTCATTGTGCCGCTGACCCTGCACCTGTTTAAGCTTATCGCCCGCGATGCCCCAGTGTTAAAAACGCTGCTGCCTGAAGGGGTCAAAATGGGCGTCAATATTGCGCCCGGCCATCTGCATGCGCCGAGCTTTAAACAGGATATGCAGCAGTTTGCCCACGCCCTGCCCCCTCACCATTTCAGCGTGGTGCTGGAGATCACCGAGCGCGATATGATCAAGCATGATGAGGTGAATGAGATCTTCCAGTGGCTGCATGATGAAGGGTTTGAGATCGCCATTGATGATTTCGGTACCGGTCATAGCGCGCTGATCTACCTTGAGCGTTTCACCCTCGACTTCCTGAAGATCGATCGCGGGTTTGTTAACGCCATCGGCACGGAGACCGTCACCTCACCGGTGCTTGACGCGGTGCTGACGCTGGCGAAACGGCTCAATATGCGCACCGTGGCGGAAGGGGTGGAGACGCCGGAGCAGGTGCGCTGGCTGCGCGATCGCGGCGTCCACTACCTGCAGGGCTACTTTTTCAGCCGCCCAATGACGCTTCAGCAGTTTATCGACTGGCGACCGCCGACATTTACTGCCCGGCTGTAGGCGGAAAGAGTTCACAACCGCCGAGCCCTCCCCTATTATTCAAGCAGAAAAATTCACGCCTCCGTCGCATTGCGGTAAAAGGGACCCATCAAATGAAGTGTGCGCGCATTGTTGCTCTGTTACTGGCGTTTATCGCCCTCGCCTGCCAGGCGCAGACCATTAAAGAGAGTGACAGCTTTGCGATTATCGGCGAACCGAAATATGCCGTTAATTTTTCCCATTTTGATTATGTGAACCCCGCCGCGCCGAAAGGCGGTAATGTGACGCTCGCCAATATCGGCACCTTTGATAACTTCAACCGTTTCGCCCTGCGCGGCAACCCGGCGGTGCGCACCGATGCGCTCTATGATGGCCTGTTTACCACCTCCGACGATGAGCCTGGCAGCTACTATCCGCTGATTGCTGAAACCACCCGCTATGCCGATGACTTCTCCTGGATGGAGATCTCGCTCAATCCCCGCGCCCGCTTCCATGACGGCTCGCCAATCCGCGCCAGCGATGTTGCCTTCACCTTCCAGAAGTTTATGACCCAGGGGGTGCCGCAGTTTCGCATTGTCTACAAAGGCACGACGGTAAAAGCCATTTCGCCCTTAACCGTGCGCATTGAGCTGGCGAAGCCGGGCAAAGAGGATATGCTCAGCCTGCTGACGCTGCCGGTGATGCCGGAGAAGTTCTGGAAAGATCATAACCTCAGCGAGCCGCTTGCCCGCCCGCCGTTGAGCAGCGGGCCTTATCGCATCAGCAGCTGGCGCATGGGGCAGTATATTGCCTATACCCGCGTGCGCGATTACTGGGCCGCCGATCTGCCGGTCAACCGCGGCCGCTGGAACTTCAACAATATTCGCTATGACTACTATCTCGACGACAACGTCGCCTTTGAAGCGTTTAAAGCCGGCTCCTACGATCTGCGCAGCGAAGATAGCCCGAAAAACTGGGCCACACGCTATATCGGCACTAATTTTGCGCGCGGCTATATCGTTAAAGATGAACAGACCAACCACTCGGCGCAGGATGCCCGCTGGCTGGCGTTTAATATCCAGCGCCCGGTGTTCGCTGACCGGCGGGTACGTGAAGCGGTCTCGCTGGCCTTCGACTTCGAATGGATGAACAAAGCGCTGTTTTACGGGGCCTACAGCCGGGCAAACAGCTACTTTATCAACACAGAATATGCCGCGCGTAACTACCCGGATGCCGATGAACTCACCCTGCTGGCTCCGTTAAAAGATCAGATCCCGCCTGAAGTGTTTACGCAGATCTACTCCCCGCCCACCTCGAGCGGCGACGGCTACGATCGCCAGAACCTGCTGAAAGCCGATAAGCTGCTGAACGATGCCGGTTGGGTGCTGAAAAACCAGCAGCGGGTGAATGCCAAAACCGGCAAGCCGTTTGTTTTTGAACTGCTGCTCCCCTCCGGCGGGAATGTGCAGTGGGTGCTGCCCTTCCAGCACAATCTCGCTCGCCTCGGCATCACCATGGAGTTACGCCAGGTGGATAACTCGCAGGCGACCAACCGTATGCGCAGCCGCGATTACGACATGATGCCGCGTCTGTGGCGCGCGCAGCCGTGGCCGAGCGGCGATCTGCAAATCTCCTGGGGCTCTGCCTATATCGACTCCTCCTACAATGCGCCGGGGGTAAAAAATCCGGCTATCGACACCCTGCTTGAACAGATTGCCCGCTGGCAGGGGAATAAAGAGAAGCTGTTGCCGCTCGGGCGCGCGTTGGATCGCGTGCTGACGTGGAACTATTACATGCTGCCGATGTGGTATATGGCGGCCGATCGCCTTGCGTACTGGGACAAGTTCTCCATGCCCGGCATTCGCCCCGTCTACTCAATTGGGTTTGATACCTGGTGGTATGACGTAAACAAGGCGGCGAAACTGCCCGCCGCCAGACGTTAAGGAGACGGGATGGGTGCCTATCTCATTCGCCGCTTATTGCTGCTGATCCCCACCCTGTGGGCGATTATTACCATCAACTTTTTTATTGTGCAGATTGCGCCCGGCGGCCCGGTCGATCAGGCGATTGCCGGCATTGAGTTTGGCGATCAGGGTCGGCTACCCGGCACTGGCGGAGGGGGTACGGGGGCAGGTCATGCGCGCACCGGCGTCGGCGATGTGCTGACCAACGATAGCCACTATCGCGGCGGGCGCGGCCTTGACCCGCAGGTGATTGAGGAGATCAAAAAGCGCTACGGCTTCGATAAACCGCTCTCCGAGCGCTACTTCAAAATGCTGTGGGATTATGCGCGTTTCGATTTCGGCGACAGCCTGTTTCGCAGCGCCTCGGTGCTGCAACTGATCAAAGAGAGCCTGCCGGTCTCCATCACTCTTGGCCTGTGGGGTACGCTGATTATCTACCTGGTATCGATCCCGCTTGGCATCCGCAAAGCGGTCTACAGCGGTAGCCGGTTTGATATCTGGAGCAGCGCGCTGATTATTGTCGGCTACGCTATTCCGCCGTTTCTGTTCGCCATCTTGCTGATCATCTTCTTCGCCGGTGGCAGCTATTATGACTTCTTCCCACTGCGCGGGCTGGTGTCGACGGATTTCGCTACGCTCCCCTGGTATAAACAGGCCGCCGATTATCTCTGGCACATTACCCTGCCGGTGCTGGCGACGGTGATTGGCGGTTTTGCCGCGCTGACGATGCTCACCAAAAACTCTTTTCTCGATGAGATCCGCAAGCAGTACGTGGTGACGGCGCGCGCCAAAGGGGTGAGCGAACGCAATATCATGCGTAAACATGTCTTTCGCAATGCCATGCTGTTGGTAATTGCTGGCTTCCCGGCAACCTTTGTCAGCATGTTCTTTACCGGTTCGCTGATGATCGAGGTGATCTTCTCTCTTAACGGTCTCGGCCTGCTGGGCTATGAAGCGACCGTCTCGCGGGATTACCCGGTGATGTTCGGCACGCTCTATATCTTCTCCCTGATTGGCCTGCTGCTGAATATTGTCAGCGATATCACCTATACGCTGGTCGATCCGCGTATCGATTTCGAGGGGCGCTGATGTTCAGACTCAGTTATGTAAACCAGGCGCGCTGGGCGCGTTTTCGTCAGAACCGACGCGGATACTGGTCGTTATGGATTTTCGTCGTGATTTTTGTCCTGAGCCTCTGTTCGGAGCTAATCGCCAACGATAAGCCGCTGCTGGTGCGCTATCAGGGCGAGTGGTTTGTGCCATTGGTGAAAAACTACAGCGAGAGCGACTTTGGCGGCCCGCTGGCGACGACCGCGGATTACCAGGATCCGTGGCTGCAAACGCAGATTAACGAGCACGGCTGGGCGCTGTGGGCACCGGTGCGTTTCGGCGCGCGCAGCATTAACTACGCGACAACGCAGCCCTTCCCCTCTCCACCGTCGGCGCAAAACTGGCTCGGCACCGATGCCAACGGCGGTGATGTGCTGGCGCGCATTCTCTACGGTACGCGCATCTCGCTGCTGTTTGGCCTGCTGCTGACGCTCTGCTCCAGCGTCATCGGCATTGTGGTCGGAGCCGTACAGGGTTATTACGGCGGCAAGATCGATCTCTTCGGCCAGCGCTTTATTGAGGTGTGGTCCGGGTTGCCGACGCTGTTCCTGATTATTTTGCTCTCCAGTGTGATCCAGCCCGGCTTCTGGTGGCTGCTCGGCATTACCGTGCTGTTTGGCTGGATGACGCTGGTGAGCGTGGTGCGCGCCGAGTTTCTGCGCACGCGCAATTTTGACTATATCCGCGCCGCGCAGGCGATGGGCGTAAGTGATGGCGCGATTATGCTGCGCCATATGCTGCCTAATGCGATGGTAGCGACGCTGACTTTCTTCCCCTTTATTCTCAGCGGCTCGGTCAGCACCCTCACCTCGCTTGATTTTCTCGGTTTTGGTCTGCCGCTCGGCTCCCCCTCGCTTGGTGAACTGCTGCTGCAAGGTAAAAATAATTTGCAGGCTCCGTGGCTCGGTATCGCGGCGTTTGTCTCAACGGCGCTGCTGCTCTCGGTGTTGATCTTTATCGGCGAAGCGGTGCGCGACGCGTTTGATCCCAATAAGGCGGTATAAGATGGCCTCCCCTTTACTGACTATTGACGCCTTAACCATCGCCTTTCGCCAGCAGGGCACCACTCGCACGGTGGTGGAGGATCTCTCTCTGCGCATTGAAGCGGGCGAAACGCTGGCGCTGGTGGGCGAGTCTGGCTCTGGCAAGAGCGTCAGCGCATTGTCGATCCTGCGCCTGCTCCCTTCGCCGCCGGTGGTCTACCCCGCAGGCGATATTCTGTTTCATGGCGAATCCCTGCTGCATGCCAGCGAGCCCACCCTGCGCGGCGTGCGCGGCAACAAGATCGCCATGATTTTCCAGGAGCCGATGGTCTCGCTCAACCCGCTGCATACGCTGGAAAAGCAGCTTTATGAAGTGCTCTCCCTGCACCGGGGAATGCGCCGGGAAGCGGCGCGGGCCGAGATGCTCGACTGCCTCGATCGCGTCGGCATCCGTAATGCGCGCAGCCGCCTCGGCGATTTTCCCCATCAGCTTTCCGGCGGCGAGCGCCAGCGTGTGATGATCGCCATGGCGCTGTTGACGCGCCCCGAGCTGCTGATTGCCGATGAACCAACCACCGCGCTGGATGTTTCCGTGCAGGCGCAGATCCTCACCCTGCTGCGGGAGCTGCGCGACGAGCTTAATATGGGGCTGCTGTTTATCACCCATAACCTGAACATCGTGCGCAAGCTGGCGGATAACGTGGCGGTGATGCAAAACGGCCGCTGCGTGGAGCAGAACCGCGCACAAGCCCTGTTCAGCGCGCCGAATCATCCCTATACGCAAAAGCTGATCAACAGCGAGCCGCACGGCGATCCGGTGCCGCTCCCGCCTACCGATCGGCCACTGTTGCAGGTGGAGAAACTCGGCGTCAACTTCCCGGTGCGTAAAGGTATTTTCCGCCGCGTTGTCGCGCAAAATGCGGTGGTAAAAGGGATCTCTTTTACCCTGCGCGCGGGTGAAACGCTGGGGCTGGTGGGCGAATCCGGCTCGGGGAAAAGCACCACCGGCCTTGCGCTGCTGCGGCTGGTCAATGCCGAAGGGACGATTCTGTTCGATGGCAAACCACTGCATTTATGGAGCCGCAAGCAGATGCTGCCGGTGCGCCACCGGATTCAGGTGGTGTTTCAGGACCCTAACTCGGCGCTGAATCCACGCCTCAATGTGCAGCAGATTATCGAAGAGGGGTTACGCGTCCATCAGCCTGAGCTGTCGCGCGAAGCCCGCGAGCAGCGAGTTATCGAGGTGATGCAGGAGGTGGGGCTGGATGCGCAGACGCGCCAGCGTTACCCGGCGGAGTTTTCCGGTGGCCAGCGTCAGCGTATCGCCATTGCCCGCGCGCTGATTATGAAGCCGGAGCTGATTATTCTTGATGAACCGACCTCTTCGCTGGACCGCACCGTGCAGGCGCAGATCCTTGCGCTTCTGAAGTCGCTTCAGCAGACGCACCGGCTGGCTTATATCTTTATCAGTCACGATCTGCATCTGGTGCGCACCCTTTGCCACCAGGTGATTGTGCTCAAACAGGGCGAAGTGGTGGAACAGGGCGAGTGTCGGCGGGTGTTTGACGAACCTCAGCAGGCGTATACACGCCAGCTGCTGTCGCTGAGCTGAGGTTCAGAACGGGTTGTAGTTGGAGAAGGGTTCCGCGATGGCAACGCCGAAGTTTTTCAGGCGGCAGGTCGCGGCAAACTCATCCTGGCTGTGAACGAAAAGGCACGGTTCGCCTTCACACTCGACCACCGAGCAGTCGACTTCGATGTCGCTGAGTGCCTGGCTGAGTTTATGCATCACCGGCCAGGCGTTATCGCCATCCGGGCTGAGCAGTTTTAGCGCCACCAGCGCGTCATCCGCCGCATGACCGTTTTGCGGAATCGGTTCAACTTTGGCACCTGCAAAACCCTCTCGCCAGCGATAGCACTGGGGCAAACGATGGATGATTGAGAGCTGTAATGTATTCACTTTCTTTCCCCAGAAGCACTTTCGCTTCACAAATATTTCACATCTAGATTAACACACTATTCACATTTCATCCTGCCAGCGGCAGAGAAAAGGTTGCACCCCGCGTAGTGTGTGGGTTTGCCGCGCTTTTATCAGCATGTTATGGACGCGTCGGCAAGCCAACTTTTCGGCTATATGTACCCGTTTATGAGATCTAACTCAACCTTTTTCACTACAAAGATGTGACTTTTTACACGAGAGGATTTTACATAAAAGAAACAAAAAGCCCAAAAAGAGAGCGGCTTTTGCTTGATATATATCAACGCAGGGAGCGGTTTACGCTCCCTGTTGAGGTAGGGTTATGCCGCTTTTTTTGTCCGGCTGGCATAGAGATAGAAGAGAACCGAACAGGTGGCGCAGAAGGTCATCGACCAGATCATCGGCCAGGCGGTGTTGAAGGTCGCCAGCGACAGCAGCGCGCCAACAATCGCCCCGATACCGAAGCGGAAGGTGCCCGCCAGCGACGAAGCGGTGCCGGCCATATGCGGGAACTCGTCGAGGATCACCGCCATCGCGTTCGACGCCACCAGCGTGACACAGCCGACAAATGCCGCCACGCCCACCACCAGCGCCCAGAAACCGACATCCAGCAGCGCGGTCACCACCATCCATAACGCCATCACGAACTGGATCCATAGCCCGCTGCGGAACATGTTCAGCGCGCCAACCCGGCGTACAAAGCGGCCGTTGATAATCGTCAGGATGAAGAGAAAGACGATATTGAGCGCAAAGTAGTAGCCAAAATCCTGCGGCGAAACGTGGTTGATTTCGATATAGACAAACGGCCCGGCGCTGAGGAAAGAGAACATACCGGCGAAGCTGAAACCGCTGGCGAGCATATAGCTGAGTACGCGTTTATGGCGAAACAGTGAGGCAAAGTTGCCAAGGGTGGTGCGGAAATGGAACTTATGCCGCTTCTCTACCGGTAAGGTTTCACGGATGAAAAAGGCGATCATGCCTGATGCCAGCAACGCCGCCAGCGCGAGGATCCAGAAGATGGCGTGCCAGTTGAACCATATCAGCACTGCGCCGCCAATCATCGGTGCCAGCAGCGGCGCGATGGTGGTAACCAGCATGACAAACGACATCATGCGTGAGAACTCTTCCCGCGGGTAGATATCGCGCATCAGGGCATTGATCACCACGCTGGCTGCTGCCGCGGCGAGGCCGTGCAGGAAGCGCATGAAGATAAGCTGCTCGATACTCTGCGCCAGCGCGCAGGCCACCGCCGCGACAGCGAACACCAGCGTGCCGCCGAGGATCACCGGCTTGCGCCCGATGCTGTCTGCCATCGGACCATAAAAGAGCTGACCGATGGCAAAGCCAAGAATATAGCTGCTCAGGGTCATCTGCGCGCTGCCGGCCGGTACGCCGAACTGCCCGGCAATTACCGGCAAGGCGGGCAGATACATATCAATCGACAGCGGCATAAGCATGGCCAACAGGCCAAGGATAAAGACAATACTCAATGATGAGTGTGGCCTGCTGGTCACGGCAGCAATCTCCTGAAGTTAGCGGGTGAGCATGCCAACGCTGGCAATTTCATCCTCGGTAAGCGCGCGGTACTCCCCCGGCGCCAGGTCGTCATCCAGACGGATGCCGCCAATGCGTTCGCGATGCAGCCCAACAACGTGGTTGCCCACGGCGGCAAACATGCGCTTCACCTGATGATAGCGCCCTTCGCTAATGGTCAGGCGCACCTGCGTCGGCGTAATCACCTCCAGCATGGCGGGTTTGGTGAGATCTTTTTCATTATGCAGCTGAACACCGTGGGCAAATTGCTCAGCGGTGTCTTCTGCAACCGGCGACTCCAGCGTCACCAGGTAGGTCTTTTCGCAGTGATGGCGCGGCGAGGTAATGCGGTGCGACCACTGACCATCATCGGTCATTAGCACCAGACCGGTGGTGTCGATATCGAGACGCCCGGCGGCGTGAAGCTTGTGCGCGACCGGCTCGTCGAGGAAGTAGAGCACCGTCGGGTGATCGGGATCTTCGGTAGAACAGACGTACCCTTCCGGTTTATGCAGCATAAAGTAGCGCGGGCCGGTCTGCTGAACGAGGGTATTGCCGTTGTACTCAACCTTGTGTTCTGGTTGCAGTTTAAAGGCGGCATCGCGGACGATCTCGCCATTGACCGTAACACGGCTGCCGCGGATTTCGCGCCCGGAAATGGCGCGGCTGACGCCAAGCTGCTGAGCGATAAACTTATCAAGTCGCATGAAATTTTCTGGCCTGTATGGTGCTGAATGGGGGCAATGCGCCCACAAAAGAGATGAACAGCCTGAAGTATAACGAGCATCATAAACCGCTTAAAGCAAAGTTTCGTGGCATACTGTCTGCCGTCAATCTGTAACGCCGCTGAGACAATGACTTTTACGCTACGCCCCTACCAACGCGAAGCGGTGGATGCCACCCTCGCCCATTTTCGTCAACACGCTGAACCCGCGGTGATTGTGCTGCCGACCGGTGCCGGAAAAAGCCTGGTGATTGCCGAGCTGGCGCGGCTGGCGCGCGGTCGCGTGCTAGTGCTGGCACATGTGAAAGAGCTGGTTGCGCAGAACCACGCCAAATATATTGCTTTGGGTCTGGAAGCCGATATCTTCGCCGCCGGGCTGAAGCGCAAGCAGAGCCACGGCAAAGTGGTCTTCGGCAGCGTGCAGTCGGTAGCGCGCAACCTGGATCAGTTCCAGGGGGAGTTCTCCCTGCTGGTGGTGGATGAGTGCCACCGCATCAGCGATGATGACGACAGCCAGTATCAGCAAATTCTTTCCCATCTGAAGGAAGTGAATCCGCGTATTCGCCTGCTCGGCCTGACGGCGACCCCCTTCCGTCTTGGTAAAGGGTGGATTTACCGCTTTCACTATCACGGCATGGTGCGCGGGGATGAAAAAGCGCTGTTCCGCGACTGTATTTATGAACTGCCGCTGCGCTATATGATCAAACACGGTTATCTGACGCCGCCGGAGCGGCTGGATATGCCGGTAGTGCAGTACGACTTCAGCCGCTTACAGACGCAGAGCAACGGCCTGTTCAGTGAAGCGGAGCTGAACCGCGAGCTGAAGAAGCAGAAGCGCATTACGCCGCACATTGTCAGCCAGATTGTCGAATTTGCGCAGACGCGCAAAGGGGCGATGATCTTTGCCGCCACGGTCGAGCACGCCCGGGAGATCGCCGGCCTGCTGCCCGCTAACGACGCCGCGCTGATCACCGGTGAAACGCCCGGCCCGCAGCGTGACGCCTTAATTGAAGCCTTTAAACAGCAGCAGTTCCGCTTTCTGGTCAACGTCGCGGTGTTGACCACCGGCTTTGATGCACCGCATGTCGATCTGATCGCCATTTTGCGCCCGACGGAATCCGTCAGCCTCTATCAGCAGATTGTGGGTCGCGGCCTGCGCCTGGCACCGGGGAAAACCGACTGCCTGATCCTCGATTATGCCGGTAACCCGCACGACCTTTACGCCCCGGAAATTGGCGCGCCGAAAGGTAAAAGCGACAACGTGCCGGTGCAGGTTTTCTGCCCCGGTTGCGGCTTCGCCAACACCTTCTGGGGGAAAACCACCGCTGACGGCACGCTGATTGAGCACTTTGGCCGCCGTTGCCAGGGCTGGTTTGAAGATGATGAGGGCCACCGCGAGCAGTGCGATTACCGTTTCCGCTTTAAAAACTGCCCGCACTGCAACGCGGAAAATGATATCGCCGCCCGCCGCTGCCGTAGCTGTGATGCCATCCTCGTCGACCCGGACGATATGCTGAAAGCGGCGCTGAAGCTGAAAGATGCGCTGGTGCTGCGCTGCAGCGGCATGACGCTCCAGCACGGCGCGGATGAGAAAGGCGAATGGCTGAAAATCACCTATTTCGATGAAGATGGTGCGGATGTCAGCGAGCGCTTTCGCCTGCAGACCCCGGCGCAGCGCACCGCCTTTGAGCAGCTGTTTATGCGCCCGCATACGCGCACGCCCGGCGTGCCGTTACGCTGGATTGTGGCGGCGGATATCGTTGCCCAGCAGGCGTTGCTGCGTCACCCCGATTTTGTCGTCGCTCGTATGAAAGGCCAGTACTGGCAGGTGCGGGAAAAAGTGTTTGATTACGAAGGTCGCTTTCGCCGGGCGCATGAATTGCGTGGCTAAGCGCACTTTTGATTGCCGTATCAATCATTAGGGGATAGAATACCGCCCGCTTTTGCATCCGCAAAGCCGATCATCTGCCTGTTGCTGGGTCGCCTGTAACAGGATTTATTTAAGAGAGATTCAAATGTTTACTATTAACGCAGAAGTACGTAAAGAGCAGGGTAAGGGTGCGAGCCGCCGCCTGCGCACCGCGAACAAGTTCCCGGCTATCGTTTACGGTGGAACTGAAGCGCCGGTTGCTATCGAACTGGATCACGACAAAGTGTGGAACATGCAGACTAAGCCTGGTTTCTACAGCGATGTTCTGACTCTGGCTGTCGATGGCAAAGAAGTTAAAGTTAAGATTCAGGCTGTTCAGCGTCACCCGTTCAAGCCGAAACTGACTCATATCGACTTCGTTCGCGCGTAATCGCTGACAAGTTGAAGAAAAAACCCCGCTCCGGCGGGGTTTTTTTATGGCCTATTTTCCGCCGTTCAGCCGACGCTGCAGCTGATCGCGCAGGTTCGGCGGCGTGCCTTTGATGGTCAGCGTGTCGGTCGCCGGGTCCCAGAAGATGCGCTCGCCAAGCAGCAGTGCATCAAAATTGATGGTCAGCCCGCCGCCGCTGCCGGCATATTTGGTTAACTGCCGCAGGGTGCTGCGATCTGCCGGGAAGCTCTCTTCCAGCTCGTAGCCCTGGCCGGTGGTAAACTCTTCAAAACTCACTTCGCTCACGCCCGCCAGCTCTTTTGAGAGCGATGCCAGTTCAATCTCTTCACCCGCCTGCAACTGCTCGTTACAGTAGGTGTAGACCTGCTGGCGCACCGTTTGACGCTCGGATTTATCAAGCTCGGCCTGGGCGGTAAAATCATCGACCGCCTGCAGCAGCCCACGGTTCTGCGCTTTGGCATTCAGCCCTTCGCTGGCGCCGAGGAAATCCATGAAGAAATCCGCGACCTTGCGCCCTACCCGCCCTTTGAGGAAGGTAAGGTAACGCGTTGACTCCGGGTTGGTTTCCCACTCGGTTAAGTCGATGCGCGCAACGATATCGGCGTGATTGATATCGAGATAGTGGGTCGAGCTGATATCGAGGTGTTCATTGACGCGCATGCTGCTTAAGTTGTTCAGCACCGCTACCAGCAGATACTCCACCGCCAGGTAACGGTAGTGGCAAAACAGCACAATACCGCCGTCGGCAAAGGGGTATTTCGCCAGTTCATCACGTAAGCGCCCGGTCGCCGCGCGGCTGAAGGCCAGAAACTCCTCCTCGCCCTGACGTTGCAGACGCAGCGCCTGTGCCAGCTCGCTCTCATCATTAAACAGGCCATAGGCTTTACTTTTTGCGCTATAGACCCGGTGCAGTTCCGCTACCATCTCTTCAACGGGCGGGGTGGGTTCGAGCAAAGAATCGCGCAGCACCAGCTCAAGGGTTTGCTCATCGCGCTTGATAAGCTGGTGCAGGGCAATCTGGTTGATGTCCAGACTCATGATAAACTCTCCTTTTTGACCGGCGGTATTCAACCACCACCAACGCCGCGGCGCAACTGCTGATAAAAAAGCAGAAAAAAAGCTCTTCCTACGGTAAGATGTTGCCCTTTCATGAACAGACTGATTTCGATTTATGCCACAAATCTCCCGCTACAGTGATGAACACGTTGAACAACTGCTCAGTGAGCTGGCCAACGTACTGGAAAAACACAAAGCACCGGCCGACCTCTCTTTGATGGTGCTGGGCAATATGGTGACCAACCTGATTAACAGCAGCGTCGCCCCCGCGCAGCGTCAGGCCATTGCGACCTCGTTCGCAAAGGCACTGCAATCGTCCATTGGCGACGACAAAGCGCACTAAGGGAAATCACAACAGTTTATGGTGACTAATCGTCAACGCTACCGTGAAAAAGTCTCCCAGATGGTGAGCTGGGGGCACTGGTTCGCGCTGTTCAACATTTTGTTGTCCATCGTGCTCGGTAGCCGTTACCTGTTTGTTGCCGACTGGCCGACCACGCTCTCCGGGCGTATTTACTCCTGGCTGAGCCTGGTGGGCCACTTCAGCTTTGTGGTTTTCGCCACCTATCTGCTGATCCTCTTCCCGCTGACCTTTATTGTGATGTCGCAGCGGCTGATGCGCGTGCTCTCGGCGATCCTCGCTACCGCCGGCATGACGCTGTTGCTTATCGACAGCGAAGTCTTTACCCGTTTTCACCTGCACCTCAATCCGGTGGTCTGGGAGCTGGTCATTAACCCCGATCAGAACGAGATGGCCCGCGACTGGCAGCTGATGTTTATCAGCGTACCGGTCATTTTGCTGATTGAGATGCTGTTTGCGACGTGGAGCTGGCAGAAGCTGCGCAGCCTCACGCGCCGCCGCCACTTCGCCAAACCGGTGGCCGCCCTCTTTTTCGTCTCCTTTATTGCCACCCATGTGATGTATATCTGGGCGGACGCCAATTTCTATCGCCCGATCACCATGCAGCGCGCCAACCTGCCGCTCTCTTACCCGATGACCGCGCGCCGCTTCCTTGAAAAACACGGTCTGCTCGATGCGCAGGATTACCAGCGTCGCCTGGTGGAACAAGGCAATCCGGAAGCGGTATCGGTGCAGTATCCGTTAAGCGATCTGCGCTATCTCGATATGGGCTCCGGGCAGAATGTGCTGCTGATCACCGTCGACGGGCTGAACTACGCCCGTTACGAAAAACAGATGCCGAAGCTGGCGAGCTTTGCCGGGGAGAACATTAACTTCACCCAGCATATGAGCGCCGGGAATAACGCCGATAACGGCTACTTCGGCCTCTTCTATGGCATTTCGCCGAGCTATATGGATGGCGTGATGTCGGCGCGCATTCCGGCGGCGCTGATCACCGCGCTGAATCAGCAGGGCTACCAGCTGGGCCTCTTCTCCTCTGATGGCTTCAGCAGCCCGCTCTATCGCCAGGCGCTGCTCTCTGATTTCTCGCTGCCGCCGGCGAAAAGCCAGAGTGATGCGCAGACCGCCGATCAGTGGATCAACTGGCTGTCCCATGACGCGCAGGAAGATAGCCGCTGGTTCTCGTGGGTCTCATTGAACGGTACCGCCGAGCTTGAGACTGACACCCCGGGCTTTGCGCGTAAGTACACCCGCGCGGCCGCCAATGTCGATGCGCAGATTGCCCGCGTGCTGGATGCGCTGCGCGCCTCCGGGAAGATGAATAACACGGTGGTGGTGATCACCGCCGGCCGCGGCATTCCGGCCGACCAGCAGGATACGACTTTCGACTGGTCACGCAGCCGCCTGCATGTTCCGCTGGTGGTACACTGGCCGGGCACGCCTGCGCAGCGTATTACCCGGCTGACGGATCATCAGGATGTGATGACCACCCTGATGCAGCGTCTGCTGCATGTCAGCACCCCGGCCAATGAGTATTCACAGGGGCAGGATCTCTTTACCGCCACGCGCCGCCACAACTGGGTGACCGCCGCGGACAGCAATACGCTGGCGATCACCACGCCGCAGATGACGCTGGTGCTCGATCAGAACGGTAACTATAAGTCCTGGGATGCGCAGGGTGAGAAGATCCGCGATCAGAAACCGCAGCTCAGTTTACTGCTGCAGGTGCTGACCGATGAAAAACGGTTTATCGCTAACTGATTGATTATTTATGAATCACTCAGCCTGCCCTGCACTTGCAATCAGGCAAGAAACGGGTAGTATTAGCGCCACATGTCGGCACGTAGCGCAGCCTGGTAGCGCACTGTCATGGGGTGTCAGGGGTCGGAGGTTCAAATCCTCTCGTGCCGACCAAAATTCCCCCCAACGTTTTGTCTACTGAAGTCCAGACAAGACTATAAAAAACTGAATTAACAGTGGGTTGCGTAGACCCGCTGTTTTTCTTTTGTCTAGTAAAGTTTACGCTGATACAGTGAAATCCAACATTTTTAGGCATATCTTTAGGCATACAATCCATCGTGTCGTCTGAGCCATATGCCTAACCAGTGATTGGAGAATAATATGGCGCGTCAGACAAAGCCCCTTAACAACACCGAAGTCAAAAATGCCAAAGCGACTGAACGTGCCACTATCCTGTATGACGGGGATGGCTTAGAGCTACTGGTTAAGCCCGGAGGCTCAAAACTCTGGCGATTCCGCTATTACAAACCTTTCACTCGCAAACGCGCAATGATTAGCTTTGGTGCTTACCCTGCTGTATCTCTCTCTGAGGCTCGTCAACTTCGTGAAGATGCCCGTCTTCTATTGAGCAAAAATATTGATCCGCAGGAGCATAAAAAAACCGAGCAGTTGCGGCAAAAAAGTGCCACAGAAAGTACCTTTGAAAAGGTTGCAGGAGACTGGTTTAAAACCAAAGAATCAGCGGGGCTGGCAACTCATACGTTAAACGATATCTGGCGTTCTATGAGTAAATATGTATTCCCACATATTGGCTCTATGCCCATTGCTAACATCACGGCTCAGCAGTTCATCGGAGCATTAGAGCCAACACACGCTGCCGGAAGACTCGAAACGGTTAAACGTCTAAGCCAGCGTATCAATGAAGTTATGGATTACGCCCTTAATTCTGGGCTGGTATCTGTAAACCCAGCAGCACGAATCGGGCGAACATTCCATAAACCAAAGGTAAAGCACCGCCCTGCCCTACCTCCAGAGCAACTCCCCCTTTTGATGAAAACTCTGGCATTTGCCAGCATCGGACGACAAACTCGCTGTCTTATCGAATGGCAATTACTAACGATGATCCGACCTGCCGAAGCGTCAACGACTCGCTGGGATGAGATCGACTTTGCCGCAAAACAATGGCGTATCCCTGCTGGTCGCATGAAGATGAAACGTGAGCATATCGTTCCACTTTCTGAGCAAGCTTTGGCTATTCTGGAAGTGATGAAGCCCATCAGTAAGCACAGAGATTATGTTTTCCCCGGCTACCGGAATCCACTTGAACCTATGAATAGTCAGACAGCAAACATGGCGCTTAAACGGATGGGCTTCAAAGATCTGTTGGTGGCTCATGGAATGAGAGCGATTGCCTCAACAGTGCTTAACGAGAAAGGTTTTCCACCAGACGTGATTGAAGCTGCTTTAGCACATATCGATACTAACGAAGTCAGGAGAGCCTATAACAGATCACAATATCTGGAACAGCGTAGAGAGATGATGAACTGGTGGGGAAAGCATGTGGAGGCAGCTTCTTATGGATGGACGAGCATGGGTGCAATTCCTACCAAGACAAAGCTTAATTCAGAAACCACATGAAAATTTTGCAGCAGTATTCTAAAAAAAAGATAACTCTGTTTTTTTCTCAACGTAAAAGAACATCGTGTGGTTTATTAGATTACTATTGGTATGCTTTCCGTTTTGAATTTCAACAGTTGACAATTCATTGATAATTCGTATGTTAATCGAGTATAAAAGTTATTAATTTAACTTTCGGCTTACTGTGAATTGACCAATAAGCAACAAAATCACATAAAAAAATACAACTCTCACAGGAATAACAAATGATCATTCCTCCAAATGAAATATTAAACGATACATTGCATTGTAAGCGCACCCGTTTTAGTTCCACGCACTTTTTGAGATTTCCGGGTTTTCAGTTATCAGCCGGTATTCTTCCGGCGTCAGGTTATTCAGGGATTCATGAGGGCGCTCGCTATTATATTCAGCCAGCCAGCGCTCTGTAATTTCCCGTGCTTCATTCAGCGTCCTGAACAGATAAAAATCCAGTATTTCTGTCCTGTACGTCCGGTTGAACCGTTCGATAAAGGCATTCTGCGTAGGCTTGCCAGGCCTGATAAATTCCAGCATCACACCATGCTCATCTGCCCATTGTGCCAGCGTCAGCGAGACCAGCTCCGGGCCGTTATCCATCCGCATTTTTAGCGGATATCCGCGGTTTGCCACGATCCTGTCCAGCACTCTCACGACCCGCTGCGCCGGGATATTCAGGTCAATTTCGATCGCCAGTGCTTCGCGGTTAAAATCATCCACTACGTTGAAGGTCCGGAAGCGTCTGCCGCACACCAGCGCATCGTGCATAAAATCGATGGACCAGTTCTGGTTCATCGCCTCTGGCGTCGCCAGCGGAGCCGGATTACGCACCGGCAGGCGCTGTTTTCCCTTACGGCGAAAATTCAGTTTCAGCAGGCAGTAAATACGGTGAACTCTTTTATGGTTCCAGGTATTGCCCTGCCTGCGCAGCACCTGAAAAAGCTTTTTAAATCCGTATCGTGGATAGCGTTCAGCCGCCACGGTCAGCGCCATAATGACCGGCTCATCACGTCGCGTATCCGGCTGATAACGAAATACCGTCCTGCTCAGCGACAATGTCCTGCATGCCTGACGTAAGCTCATGGCAAACTGCGCGGTCAGATAGCTGACCAGCTCACGCTTTATCGCTGGTTTTAAAGCTTTTTTTCAATAACGTCCTTCAGGGCGCGGCACTCGAGACTCAGGTCCGCAAACATCTGTTTCAGCCGGCGGTTTTCATCCTCAAGGTCCTTCATCTTTTTGATATCAGAGGCTTCCATGCCGCCGAACTTCGCTTTCCAGTTGTAGTACGAGGCCTCAGAGATCCCGGCCTCACGGCAGACATCCTTAACGGTGCGTCCGGCTTCGACGGACTTCAGAACGGCGATGATCTGGTGTTCGGTGAATCGGGCTTTGCGCATGGCGATCTCCTTCAGGGACATAATCAATATGCTGGAAGATCTCTAAAAGTGAATGGTCCGGTTTCCCGGGGTACTTACATAAGCCCTGCATGAAAAAACGTAAAGAATTACGTTAAATATAGGTTTTGTTAAGATATAAACTTTACAAATCTGAGAATTAATCTTCATAAATATGAAGGCTGTAATTTTATTTCAGGCGACATGCTTTCTTGAATTTTCGATAGTTAATTGAATCCACTCTTCCACTTCACTTTCAATGAAAGCAACTGCACGAGATCCAATTTTCACTGGTGATGGGAAACATCCTTTGCTGATTAGATGATAGATCCAAGCTTTACCATAACCGGTTCGATTGAGAACTTCAGGGAGGCGAATAAGACGGGTGTTGTGCTGATTCATAGTCGTTTCCTCTTCTTTCGTTTTGATGGAAACGACTATACGAATGAATCAGCGGGAAAGAGAAAGAAGCTGGGAACGCCAGAGCTAATGGAGGTTGGCCTTAGTCAGAATCAGCGATTTTCATCACGTCTGAAACTCTGAGGTTTTTGAGATGGCTGTTTTTGTTGATGAACAGATGAAACTGTCGGATGAAAGGTATACTGGCTGCTTTTATCGCCAGTGGTCTGTCTGTGTCCCGAATTTGGTGATTAAGTCGGGTCTGTTCTTCATCATCATCGTCGGTGTTAAGGAGGCGTGAAAGTCGATCTTCTGATATGCGAACCTTATGCAAGGTTGACCATACAAGGATGTCGATCATGGGTATCAATCTGTAGTTGATGAGTTTCTTAATCGTTCCATAACCGAAGCGGATAGCGTCCGTTGTATCTGCCTCGATACCTCTGACTTTACGCCATTGAGGTAGCGCTGCTTTGAGTGATTCAGCTATTTCCTCATCAGTTCCATTCGCAAGGTCAATTTCGACCATGACCGTATCCCTGAACAACTTGGGGAGAGCTTCTGATACAGGGCTATCGAGGAATTCACGGTTAACCGAATACTCATCACTCCCATCCCAAAAGAACAGTGAATTTCGCAGACCGTTGATGCTCAACTGTGCCAGTCGTTCGGTGGTTGTGAGAAAGAAGTGCGGTGGCTGGTAAAGGGTATCCTCTCTTGTGAGATAGCCGAGATGCTTTTCTGTGATGAGAAACGGTTTTCCAGTGAAGATCCTGTCGATGTAAAGCCTGACCGCCTCTGCTTCAAATTCCTCATGATACGGCTTAAAGAACAGTGTTCTTGCCAGTAGCTCATGGTAAAGCTGTATGAGCGGAAGCTCTTCAAACTTGCGATAGCTATCAACATCCAGCCACTTCTTCACATCTCTCGTATGCTCAACTGACCAGTTTTTCATAAACCCCATTACGTTAACCTTTTAACTAATATTTAATCAATTTATGTGGGCGGAATGATTACTAAATTCACTTTATACTTGATAAAATATTATGTTTATAAATTTATATGGCACCTTATTAGGATTTTGTTTTTTGATTTGACTCTTTTTATTAGCTTGAAAGCCAACACTCATGTCAAATCTTGTCAATTCAACATGAGGTTTATTTATTTTAAAAACTCCGTTGGTTTTTTGGATATAGTAAAGATATCTATAAAACTACTATCATTACAAATTGTATCATCCGTTTTGTCCTTATATTTAATTACTAAGGATTCATTCCCCCACTTCGTCATCAGCTTTATAAAATTCTCATATGCATTTGGGTCCCTGGCAATAGAATATCTGATTAAAAAGAATGCTCTTTTTTCTATACGGCAAACTGCGCCGCTGAAACATTCTTTCATCATTTTATCGTCAAGATCTCCTTTTAATATTCCAACTGCTGCAAATTCATAAAAATTAAGGAGATATGACAACCCCTTAATACCCTCGACATAAGAGAAATATTCTGATGCATATAACGGATTTTGAAATGACGGCTTTGGTTGATCCTTAATTTTAAACACCCTATCTGACCAATCTGGATGTACTGTAATATTCATTCCAAAGGCTTTAACTAGATCGTCGTTCTTTCTCATATATAAATCACTAAATCTCTGATTCATAATCAAATTTAGTGTATGACTTTTACGTTGCGATGATCTATTTATAGTTGATTGGGTCCACCAACCAGCACAAATAAATAATGAACTCACCAATAGTGAAAGCGTTGTCTGATACTCCATAGATATCTTTGACATTAAATAGTAATATATGGAAAGTGTTAAAAACATCGCTGTAGATATCACAACTAAAGATTTTTTTATCTCTTCATACTTTATGGATAACACTAAATAAAAACTAAAACTGAATAATAATATCAGCGATATATACAACCAATCTCTGCGGTTGAGTGATCTAATATTAAATGGTTTTGTTTGACAGAAAAATAGCACTCCGATTAAAAAAATAATGCTAAAGATAACTAATATATATATTACGTTTTGCAATGAAAATTTATTATCATTTTTCATTAGGTAGCCTTAAAAAAAAGAGCAGTTTAAACTGCTCTTTAATTAAAAAATACTCTTTTATTCAAAATAAGCGTTTTCTGTGATATTTTTTAATAGATTATGTAGCATAAATCCTCCTTTGTATTGATCAACTAATGAAGTATCCACTTATTTATTTTATACGATCTTTTAATAAAAAGCAATATAGATATTTATTATCTTTATTTTCCCCTCCAATCATTATATCTTCTTCACAAAGCTAATATAATGAGCCTAATGTTAAATGATAAATTTGGTTTCTGCTGAAAACCCTAAATATGTTGAGGCTTATGGCTTTCACTTTAAACACTCCTGATTTGGCTTGAATCCTTGCCATCAGATCATCGTTGAGCGGTATGAGAGTCAGCTCTTCCCGCGATACGTATCAATATCCAGCCATGTCTTAACATTCTTCGTATGCTCAACTGACCAATTTTTCATCATCCAGCCCCTTGAATCCATGTGGTGGCTTTAGCTTACTGCAACCCTTAAGTCAGGTGAAATTTTAGAGTAGCAGTGTTTTTCCTCCATCTAAGATGACTTTACCTTTTAGGCATACGCTTAGGCATACACTGATACAATTCAATAAAAAAAATCAATTATAATCAATATATTATATTGCTTTATTTAATCCTCTCGTGGACCAAAATTCCCCGCCGTGTTGCCTGCTCCACTCCGGCAAGACGAGAAAAAACAGCAAGTTATTTTAACTTGCTGTTTTTTTTTGCCCGCGAAAAAGCCTTTTAATCCGGCAAACGGGTAAGCAATTCGTAATCAGGATGTTAACATAGAGACAAATTCATGCCTGTTATGATGAGTGAAACCTATGTCCGACGTAAACCGCCCACAACTCCAGCTGCCCAACGGCGCCGATAAACTGCTGCTCCACTCCTGCTGCGCGCCCTGCTCGGGCGAAGTGATGGAAGCGATTCAGGCTTCCGGTATCGACTACACCATTTTCTTCTATAACCCCAACATCCATCCGCAAAAAGAGTATGAACTGCGCAAAGAGGAGAATATCCGCTTTGCTGAAAAGCACGGAGTGCCCTTTGTCGATGCGGATTACGATACCGACAACTGGTTCGAGCGGGCGAAAGGGATGGAGTGGGAGCCGGAGCGCGGCGTGCGCTGCACGATGTGTTTTGATATGCGCTTTGAGCGCACGGCGCTCTATGCCCATGAGCACGGCTTTAAAGCCATCAGCAGTTCGCTGGGCATCTCTCGCTGGAAAAATATGCAGCAAATCAACGACTGCGGCCAGCGCGCGGCGGCGCACTATCCGGAAATGGTCTACTGGGATTACAACTGGCGCAAGCAGGGCGGCTCGGCAAGGATGATTGAGATCAGCAAACGGGAGCGCTTCTATCAGCAGGAGTATTGCGGCTGCGTCTACTCCCTGCGCGACAGCAACCTGCATCGCAAATCACAGGGCCGACCGCTGATTAAGATCGGCAAGCTCTATTACGGTGACGATCAGGAGTAGAGATAAACAATCCCGGCCATCTGACCGGGATTATTTGCATTACAGCGCGATATCCGCCACCTGCTCATCGTCATGATGCGGCTGCGTCAGCGGCTTCTGCACCGGCGGGGTAATGTCCGCCACCATCGATTCGTCGCACTTCAGACCAAGGATTTCGCTGGTGTAGCGCAGCTCGGCGTCGGCGGCCTCGATATTGCCATTCAGCTCGGTGCCGAAGGAGGGGATAATCTCCCGGAGCTTCGTTTGCCAGGCCTCGGAGGCGAAGCGCTCGGTAAACACCTTCTCCATCAGCTCAAGCATGATCGGTGCCGCGGTTGAGGCACCCGGCGACGCACCCAGCAGCGCGGCAATGGTGCCCTCTTTGTCGCTGACCACTTCGGTGCCCAGACGCAGCACGCCGCCTTTGCCTGCTTCACGCTTGATAATCTGCACCCGCTGCCCTGCTTGCCACAGACGCCAGTCCTCTTTTTGCGCCAGCGGATAGTATTCACGCAGCGCATCGAAGCGGTCATCCTCGTTTTGCAGCACCTGGTTTACCAGGTATTTCACCAGGCTGAAGTTAGTCATCCCGACCGTCAGCATGGGCAAAATATTGGATGAGTTGGTTGAGCGCAGCAGATCCCACAGCGATCCATTTTTCAAAAAACGCGTGGAGAAGGTGGCGAACGGCCCGAAGAGCAGCACGCGTTTGCCATCAATAATGCGCGTATCGATATGCGGCACCGACATCGGCGGCGCGCCAACGGTCGCCTGCCCGTAGACTTTTGCCAGATGGTGATTCACCACCGCCGGATCTTCCGCTACCAGGAACTGGCCGCCCACCGGGAAACCGGCATAATCGGCCGCTTCCGGAATGCCCGATTGCTGTAAAAGCTTCAGCGCCGCGCCACCGGCACCGATAAAGATAAATTTTGCTTTAATTACCTGCTCAGCGCCGCTGTTCAGGTTATGCAGGGTCACGCTCCAGCTCTGGTCGGCATTGCGCTTCAGGCCGCGTACTTCGGTCGCGAGTTGCAGGGCAAAGTTCGCCTTTTTCTGCAACGAGCCGATCATCTGGCGGGTCAGCTCACCAAAGTTAACATCGGTGCCGATCTCTGTACGGGTAGCGGCAATTTTTTGCGTGGCATCGCGCCCTTCCATCACCAGCGGTGCCCACTGTTTGATCTGCTCAGGATCTTCGGAGTAGCGCATACCGCGAAACAGCGAGCACTGCTGTAGGGCTTTATAGCGCGCGCGCAGGAAGTTGACGTTGTCGTCGCCCCAGACGAGGCTCATATGCGGCACGGTATTGATAAAGGAGCGCGGGTCGCGCAGCACACCGCTTTTTACCTGGTGCGCCCAGAACTGGCGAGAGATGCGAAACGCTTCGTTGATCTCAATCGCTTTTTTGATGCTGACAGAGCCGTCCGCGCTGCGGGGGGTGTAGTTGAGTTCCATCAGGGCAGCATGCCCGGTACCGGCGTTGTTCCAGCCGTTTGAACTCTCTTGCGCCAGGGCGTCGAGACGCTCCACCATCGTAATTGACCAGTCCGGTTCAAGATCCGAAAGCCAGGTTCCCAACGTGGCACTCATGATCCCACCACCGATTAAAAGCACATCTGTTTCCTGCTCTTTCGATGCGGACGCGTCTGCTGCTTTTGAGACAGCATTAAGCCCGACAGCCATCGAAAACAGCCTGGCAGTCATTCTTTTCATGATGATATTGCCTTACTTTTAGTGCTGCTTTATTCGCATTTATAGAGGGTTAAGTCGTTAGCTCGTCTAACGTAGCACTTAAAAGTCGAGATTTAAATAATGTTTAAACATTAAATAATAATTATATAAATGTTACTAATAAGTTGCTTTTATGCATTAGTTTTAACACTAATTGTTGCCCGTGTAGCGCCGGAATCTGCTATTATCCTGCGCTTTGCCAAACGCATGGATGCCGTTTGCCTCTGCTTTTATGGCACTCTCCACTTGCGGAACGTTATGACCGACAAAACTCTCCTCCCCTCTTCTTCGGTAAGCGCCATACTGCGCTCGCCGAAGCTGTTTACACGCGAAATTTTAGCCGGTGTGATTACTGCGCTGGCGCTGATCCCGGAAGTGATCTCCTTCTCGGTGATTGCCGGAGTTGACCCGAAAGTGAGCCTGATCGCCTCGGTTGTACTCTGCTTCGCGATGTCCGTTCTCGGCGGTCGTCCGGCGATGGTGACGGCCGCTGCCGGGTCAGTCGCCCTGGTTATCGGTCCGATGGTTCATCAAAACGGCGTGGAATACATTTTGCCTGCGGTATTACTGGCGGGCGTGATCCAGATTATCTTTGGCCTGACCGGCATGGCGCGGCTGATGCGCTTTATTCCCCATGCGGTGATGACCGGGTTTGTTAACGCCCTCGGTATTCTGATCTTCTTCGCCCAGGTGCCCCACTTCTGGAGCAAAAATCCGCTTATTCTGGCGCTCTTCGCCCTGACGCTGCTGATTGTGCTGTGGCTGCCGCGCTGGCTGAAAAGCGTGCCCGCGCCGCTGGTCGCCATTGTCGTACTCACCGCCTATACCATTTTTAGCGGCCAGCTGTTACCGACCGTCGGCGATGAAGGCCCGATGCAGGGCGGCCTGCCAGGTCTGACGGAATGGCTGGTGCCGTTTGATTTGCATACGCTGAGCATTATCTGGCCCTGCGCGCTGAGCATCGCCTTTGTCGGGCTGATGGAGTCGCTGCTGACCGCAAAACTGGTCGACGATTTAACCCATACGCCGTCGAATAAAGGGCGTGAAAGTACCGGGCTTGGCATCGCCAATATTCTCGCCGGTTTCTATGGCGGCATCGCCGGCTGCGCGATGATTGGTCAAACCATCGTTAACGTTGAGATGGGCAAAGGCCGCACGCGCTTCTCAACCGTTGCCGCCGCGCTGGTGTTGCTGCTGCTGGTCACGGCATTAAGCGAAGTGATGGCGAAAATCCCGATGGTGGTGCTGGCCGGGATTATGGCGATTGTCGCCTTCAAGACCTTTAACTGGGGAAGCCTCAAGCCGGGCACCCTGAAGCAGGCGCCTTTCGTCGAGAGCCTGGTGATGGTGATAACGGTGATTGCTACCGTCAGCACCGGCAACCTGGCGATTGGCGTGGTTGCCGGGGTAGTCACGCTGGCGATTACACCGGCGAAGTGGCGGGAAAAAGCGCTGTTTACAGCAAAAACAGCGTCGCCAGACCCAGAAAGATAAAGAAGCCCCCGGTATCGGTAATGGCGGTGATCATCACGCTGGAGCCGACCGCCGGGTCGCGCCCCAGACGGATCATCAGCATCGGGATCAGCACGCCCATTAAGGCCGCCATCAGCAGGTTAAGCACCATTGCCAGCATCATCACGCCGCCCAGCGCCGGGTCGCCATACAGCCACCAGGTGATGCAGCCCATCAGGCCGCCCCACACTACGCCGTTAATTAACGCCACGCCCATTTCGCGCAGAATAAGAAACGAGAAGTTGCCCGGCTGAATGTTTTGTAGCGCCAGCGCACGCACAATCATGGTGATGGTCTGATTGCCGGTGTTACCGCCAATACCGGCGACAATCGGCATCAACGAGGCCAGCGCCACCAGCTGGGAAATGGTGTGTTCAAACCCGTCAATCACCCGCGAGGCGATAAACGCGGTACAGAGGTTAAGCGCCAGCCACGCCCAGCGCGACTTTACTGCTTTGGTGACGGGGGCAAAGACATCCTCTTCGGTGCTCAGGCCGCCCATCTGACGCATATCGTTATCGGTCTCTTCGTAGACCACGTCGAGGATCTCATCGACGGTCAGCCGCCCCATCAGGATACCGTTCTCGTCCACCACCGCGGCGCTGAGCAGGTTGTCACGCTCAAAGGTACGCGCGACACGCTCCGCCTCCTCTTCCGGCAGGAAGGTGACGGGATCGCTCTCCATCACTTCGCCCACTTCACGATCGGTAGCGTTCAGCAGAAGGGTTTGCAGCGTCAGCTCGCCAACCAGCCGGTTGTCGCGATCGACCACAAACAGCTTGTCGGTGTTCTCCGGCATCTTTCCCAGACGGCGCAGGTAGCGCTGAACGGCGGCCAGCGTCACCTCGGCGCGGATGGTGATCACCTCAAATTCCATGATCGCGCCGACGCAGTTTTTGCCATAGCGCATCACCTGGCGCACCCGCGCGCGCTCTTTCGGCGGTAGCGTTGCCATCATGCGCCCGGTCAGGTTGCGCGGAAGATGCTGCACCAGGTAGATCTGCTCATCGATATTGAGGGTTTCCAGCGCATCCAGCAGCGCACGGTCGCTCATCTCATCAATCAGATCGTCCCAGACATTTTCCGAGGCTTCGAGCAGCACTTTGCCGCGCTTGTCATCTTCAATCACCCGCCACAGCGCATGGCGTTCAACCACCGGCAGCGCCTCGAGGGTATCGGCCAGATCCGGCGGCGGCAGGTGTGCGGCGAGGGCGCGAACTTCAAGCAGGTGCTGATCGAGCACTTCACTGTTCACCTGCTCCACCAGCGTGATTTCACCCAACAGCGTGGCGGTCAGGGCTTTATGGGTGGTGAGCAACCAGATAAGACGCGCGCGCTCTTCTTCGCGCAGTTTGACACTGTTCTTTTTAATAACCGGCATGACAATCCTGAATCGCAAGCGCCCTCTTATCCGGGCGGAATAGCCTTAAGCATAGCGGCAGGTGCTAAAAAAAGGCTCAATGGCGGGGTTGTTTGGATAAAAAAACGGCAACGCTCCCCGCTTCAGCAGGGAGCGGGGTGATTACGCGGTGCGGGAAACGGCGTCGCGGGAGGCGAGCTGACGCTCTTCACCTTCCAGCTCGCTTAAGTGGCCGTTGCGCATCTCCAGCAGGCGATCGGCGTGGATAAAGTAGTGATCGTCATGGCTGATGGCGAAGATGGTTTTGCCCATCTGCTGCATCAGCGGCAACAGTACCTGGTAGAAGTCGCGTCTGAAGTGCGGGTCCTGATCGGCCGCCCACTCATCCAGCAGCAGGATATCGCGCTCTTCCGCCAGCGCCAGCAGCAGTGCGACACGCTTCTTCTGCCCCTTTGACAGCTTGAGGTTGAGGATTTTACCGTTCTCCAGTTCCAGCTTGTGCGACATCTTTAACTGCTCCAGCCACTTCGCCACCAGCGCAGGATCGGCCTGTTGCCCTTCGGGGCCAAGCAGTTCATCAAACAGCCAGACATCGGTAAACACGGCGGAGAAGAGCTTGCGGTAATCTTCCGGTTTATCCTGCGCCATCGGTTTGCCATCCAGCAGGATCTCACCGGAAAGCGGCTGATAGAGGCCGGTCAGCAGCATCGCCAGCGTCGATTTCCCGCTGCCGTTGCCGCCAATCAGAAACACCAGTTCGCCGCGCTTGAGGGTCATATTGATTGGCCCGATGGCAAAGTCGTTATCCTGGTATTTAAAGGTGACATCGCGCAGCTCAAGGGTTTGCCAGCCCGGGAAGGCCTGCGGGCGCGGAAACTCAGGGCGGTAAGATGCCAGCGCGAACTGCTTGAGTTTGCGAAACGCCACCTGGGCGGTCAGCAGCGTTGGCAGCGCGCCGACGGCGGAGAGCAGCGGCGTGCGCAGAAAGAGCAGCGTCAGTGAGTAGGTCGCCGCAACATTGGTATTCGCCCAGCCGAGACCGTTCGCCATCCAGAACACCAGGCCAATCGCGCCCAGCATCATGATGTTCGACCAGTTTACCGCGCTCAGATGGAAGGTATCGGCGCGGATAATATGGTGGCGGTATTCGCGGGCATCCGGCAGGTACATCTTTTCAAACACATGCTCGGCGCGCTCGCGGTTGAGCGTAAGCTCCTTGCGCCCTTCGAGCACCGTCTGGAAATCGGCATAGAGCTTATCTTCCGTCTCGCGGAGGGTCGCCATATGTTTGTACACCCGTGAAACCAGCAAAAAACCGCCCCAGATGGTCAGCACCATCCAGACTGCGGTGATCAGCAACATTTTGCCGGAGAGCATGGCGAGATAGAGACAGGAGCCAACGGTGAGGATAATCCCCTGCACCAGCTCCGGCAGGCGCACAAAGGCGATAGTAATATTGCGGACATCGCTGGTCAGCCCGGCCAGCAGCGAGGCGCTGCCCAGCTGCTCGATGCGTTCGACCGGCGTATCAAGGAGACGCTTGATAAATTCGCTGCGCAGACGGTAGACAAAGTGGTGGCCGAGGGTAGTCAGCGCCAGCTGCGAGCCGAGGGTGACGGCCATCAACAGCAGCAGCAGACCGAGGAACTCCGGCAGCACGGCAATAGAGAGATCAACGGATTCAATCAGGCGCTGGTTAATAAAGGCGATAAGCCCAATGCCCATTGCCGCGCTGGCAAGCGTCAGCGCCAGTACCGCCATAAACGGCCAGCGATACTGCCGCCAGACAAGAAGGAGAAGTTCCATAAGCGTACCCGGTCAATAAAAACAGCCAGCAGTTTAAACGGCTGCCCGTTTTCATCAAGAATAATTCTTATTTTTGTTCGCTATTGCCCGCCTGGCGAAAAGTGAGGTTATAGCGGCACTCGCCGGTGAGCGGATGGTAGCCGGGCTTCAGCGGCGCAATGCCATGATAGAAGAGGCGTGATTCCCCGCCCCACACCACCACATCACCATGCTCCAGCAGCAGCCGCTGTAGCGGATCGCTGCGTTTCAGGCCGCCGAACTGGAAAACCGCCGGCAGGCCGAGCGACACGGAGACAATTGGCGCACGCAGATCCGGCTCGTCTTTATCCTGATGCAGCGAGAGTTTGGCTCCCGGTGCGTAGCGGTTGATAAGGCAGGCATCCGGGCGGAAATCGGGGTAGCCGGCTGCGGCGCTTGCCGCATTGCAGAGCGCCACAAATGCCTGTGGCATCTCGGGCCACGGGCGCTGCGTCTGCGGATCGGCGGCATCGTAGAGATAACCGCGCTTGTCCGTCGTCCAGCCAAGCTGCCCACAGTTGGTCATGGCAACGGACATGGTGTAACCGCCGGGGGTCACCATATGGCGCAGCGGCGCAACGCTAACCACATCAGCGATACCGCGCATCAGCGCCTCGCTGTGCGCCAGGGCAAAGCGGCGCAACACCACGGCACCCGGTGCCAGCGGCTCCTGCCACGGTTGTTCATCGGCAAACAGATCGAGCATCAGGTCTCCTGTTGATTAGCTTCGCGCGCCAGCAGCTGCGCTTTGCGATCGGCGCCCCAGCGGTAGCCGGAGAGTGCCCCGCTCTGGCGCACCACGCGATGGCAGGGAACAATAACCGCCAGCTTATTCGCCGCACAGGCGCTGGCGACGGCTCTGACCGCGCCGGGTTTGCCAATACTCTGCGCCAGCGCCTGGTAGCTGACCCTCTCCCCTGCCGGGATCTGGCGCAGCGCTTGCCACACCTGCAGCTGAAACGCGGTGCCGCGTAAATCGAGCGGCAGGGTAAAGGGCAAATCGGGTCTCTCTACATGGGCAATCACCTGCTGCACGCGCGCGGTAAATTGCGGATCATCTTCTGCCTGGCGAGCATGCGGAAAGAGGTTACTGAGCTGCATCAGTAACGCCTCATCACTTTCGGCCAGCAACACGGCGCAGATGCCGCGTTCACTCTCTGCCACCAGGCAGCGGCCGAGCGTACAATTTGTCAGGGTAAACCAGACCGGGCAGCCTGAGCCGCCACTGCGAAAAGCGCGAGCGGTCATGCCAAGCGCAGCATCCGCGTGTCGATAGTAGCTGCTGCTGCCCGGAAATCCGGCGGCCAGCACCGCATCGGTAATGGTCTCGCTGTTCGCCAGCGTTTCGCGTAAGCGCCGGGCGCGAAATGCCTGCTGCCACGCTTTTGGCGTCACGCCGGTCACTGCTTTAAACAGACGGTGAAAGTGATAAGGGCTCATGGCAACCGCCGCGGCGAGCTCTGCCAGCGTCACCGGTTGATCCTGCTCCAGCAAACGGCACGCGGCGGCGACCCTCTCCAGCCGCTGCTGCTGCGGATGCGTTTTATCCGGCTGGCAGCGTTTGCAGGGACGAAAACCCGCCTCCAGCGCACTGGCGACATCTTTATAGAAGCGTACATTCTGGCGCAGGGCGCGCCGCGCCGTGCAGGAGGGGCGGCAAAAGATCGCTGTGGTCAGCACGGCAAAGACAAACTGACCGTCGGCATTCGGGTCGCGCGCCAGCACCGCCTGCCAGCATTGATCATCGGTTAACATCGCATTGTTCATCGCAGGCTCCTTATCTAAGCTTAGCCTTACTGTGGCGGTTAGCGCGCGCGCAAACACCCGCAATCTTGCGCTTTAATTTTTATCCTTCACCAGGAAGGCGGAGAACTGCGGCGACATCCAGGTCGTGAAGCCATCCCCCTCCTTCATGATCATCATCACCGCCAGCCCTTCGCGCGTCACTACCTCTTTTGCCCGCTCAGGGCCGAGCACCATCAGGCCGGTGTCCCAGGCATCCGCTTCCAGCGCGGTTGGCGAGATCACCGTCACCGATACCAGCTTGTGATCGATTGGCCGCCCGCTGCGCGGATCGATGACGTGAGAGATGCGTTTACCGTCCAGCTCATAGTAGTTGCGATAGCTGCCGGAGGTGCTGATGCCGTGACCATTAATATCGACCACCGCCTCGACGGCGTTTTCGCGATCCGTTGGCTTCTGCACCGCCACCCGCCACGGCAGCCCTTTACCATTCATCCCGCGGCTGACCAGCGCCCCGCCGACGGAGACCAGATAGCGGCTAATACCCTCGCGCTCCATTAACTGCGACAGATGATCGGCGGCGTAACCTTCGCCCACCGTAGAGAGATCGACGTAGAGATCGGGCAGATCTTTTTGCAGGAACTGTTCACCGGCGCGATTGATTACCGTCAGATGTTGCAGCCCGGTGCGCACTTTCGCCGCGTCGATTTGCGCCTGCGTCGGCGTGTTGACCGGCTGCTGGTCGGGGCCAAAGCCCCATAAGTTCACCAGCGGCCCAACGGTAATGTCCATCACACCATCGGTTTTTTTACCGACGCGCAGCGAGGTGGTGACAATATCCGCCATCGCTTCGCTGACCGGCCACGGCGCGGTGCTGGTGCTGCGGTTAAAGCGCATCAGCGCTGAATCTTTTTTCCAGGTCGACATCAGCCAGTCGTCGCCATCAAGCTGCGCCTGGATTTTCTTTTGTAGTGCTGTCGCCTGCTGCGGCGTGATATCCACCACGCTGACGCGCCAGGAGGTGCCCATGGTTTTACCTTCGAGCACCGTCGGTGTGACCTGGCTTGCCGTGTCGCAGCCGGCTAACAGAAAAAGTGCCGCCATCAGCGCGGCACGAAGAGAAGCGATCGCCATAGTTGTTATCTCCTTGCTGGCGCAAGCGTACACGAAAAAGGGATTTGCCCGAAACAGGCAATAAAAAAGGGGCCTTACGGCCCCCTTCAATACGCGTTGTTGCAGACTTAGAACTGGTAAACCAGGCCCAGGCCAACAATGTCGTCGGTCGCAATACCGGCCGCGCGGGTAAAGGTGTTGTCGTCCAGCAGGTTGATTTTGTAATCAACATAGGTGGACATGTTTTTGTTGAAGTAGTAAGTCGCGCCAACATCAACATACTTCACCAGATCCTGGTCGCCGAAGTTAGCAGTACCGGTGTTGTTGGTGATGTCCTTACCTTTGGACTGCAGGTAAGCGATGGACGGACGCAGACCGAAGTCGAACTGGTACTGTGCAACCACTTCGAAATTCTGAGCTTTGTTAGCAAAACCGTATATTGGGGTCTTAGAAGAGCCGTTAGAGGTACCGAAACGGGTCGCGTTGTAAGTCTGAGAGTACTGTGCTGCCAGGTAAACGTTGTTGGCATCGTATTTCAGGCCGCCGCTGTAAACTTCAGCGCGGTCGCCGTCACCGTACAGGTTCGCATTGATGCTGTTCTGATCGGCAGTACGTTTAGAGGAGGACATCGCGCCGCCGATGCTGAAACCTTCACCCAGATCGTAGGTCAGAGAGGCACCGTAACCGTCACCATTCTGGTTCAGCAGGCTGCGGCCGTTGGTGTTTTCACCGCTAACGCTGCCGTTTTTACCCTGGTACTGCAGGGCAAAGTTCAGGCCATCAACCAGACCAAAGAAGTCGGTGTTGCGGTAGGTTGCTACGCCGTTAGCGCGGTTCTGCATGAAGTTATCTGCGCCGTAGGTGTCGCCGCCAAACTCTGGCAATACGTCGGTCCAGGAGGTGACGTCGTAGTTAATGCCGTAGTTACGACCATAGTCGAAAGAACCAGTGTTAGCTACGCGGATACCTGCGAAGGCCAGACGGGTCCATGCCTGATCGCTTGCACCCTCTTCTTTGTTCGCCTGGATGTTGTATTCCCACTGACCGTAGCCGGTTACCTGGTCGTTAACCTGAGTTTCGCCCTTGAAGCCAAAACGCACATAGGTCTTATCGCCATCAGAACCGTTGTCGTCAGAAAAATAGTGCAGGCCGTCTACTTTGCCGTAGAGATCTAATTTGTTGCCGTCTTTATTATAAACTTCAGCCGCATTTGCTGCGCCCGCTACCAGCAGAGCCGGTACCAGGAGGGACAGAACTTTAACTTTCATTTTATTAACCCTCTGTTATATGCATTTTTATTGCCACTGCATGCTGATTAACCCTCAAATCAGCTGGCGATTCATTGTGCGCAAAAATCAAAAATAATCCAACAGGAATATGATACGAAAACTTTGAAGATGTTTCATATCTAAAGCTAAATGTTTCCATTTGTAATTTTGCGGGAACTTTTTGAAAGCACTAAAAGCCAATAAATAAGAAAAACAGCGGCTGCAATACAGTTATTTACTTATAAAAACAAAGACTTACCAAAATTTAAAATGAGAGCACTGAATGCCAAACCGAAAGCAGAAAGGGTGTCTAAAATAATCAACGCTATCATCATTAACTTTATTTATTACCGTCATTCGAATCTGAATGTCTGTTTACCCCTCTTCAAACCGGATGCTCTGCATTCGGTTTTTTTTTACCTTTCTTTACATCAGTCGATACTTAAGTTTTATATAGTCGCCATTTGTAATGACTATTAATTAATCAAATATCGTACCAGAGTGAATCCTCAAGCCTAATTAAAAAGTTAATATCTTGTTATTTCGTGCGATATTTTGTTAGCCAGACGGTAAATAGGTGTATTGCCATGCTCATTTGAGCATTTTTTCTACTCTATGGGCAAAGAGTGCATATTCATGCACCCCCCAGGCATTTCCTGAAAAGAGAGTCTGGAAATTCACCCATTTACCGATATACTGCCTGCTGAACATTACTCTGCAGCACACTACCTTTACGCCCGCGGCCCACCAAACGCGACGCTAACGGCATGGCAGCAACATTGTCTCAGCGCAGGCTGAAATTTATCAGCCGTGTTGTCATAACGGGTTACACACACGAATGAGTCAATCGGACACAATGATTCCTGGCAAATTTTCCCTGATACCGGGCAACATTACCCGTTACTTCCTTTTATTGATTATTGTCCTGCTGGTCACCATGGGCGTGATGATCCAGAGCGCGGTTAATGCGTGGCTGAAAGATAAAAGTTATCAAATTGTTGATACCACCCACGCCATTCATAAACGCATCGATATCTGGCGCTATGCAACCTGGCAAATTTACGACAACATCGCTGCTGCCCCCGCCTCCTCCGGCGAAGGTCTGCAGGAGACGCGTTTAAAGCAGGACGTTTACTACCTCGAGAAACCGCGCCGTAAGACGGAAGCGCTGATTTTCGGCTCCCATGACAGTTCGACGCTGGAGATGACCCAGCGCATTTCGACCTATCTCGATACCCTTTGGGGCGCGGAAACCGTGCCGTGGTCGATGTACTACCTTAACGGCCAGGATAACAGCATGATCCTCGTCTCGACGCTGCCGCTTAAGGATCTCACCTCCGGTTTTAAAGATTCGATGATCAGCAATATCGTCGATACCCGCCGCGCGGAGATGCTCCAGCAGGCGAACGCCCTTGATGAGCGCGAAAGCTTCTCCTCGCTGCGCCGTCTTGCCTGGCAGAATGGTCACTACTTTACGCTGCGCACCACCTTTAACCAGCCGGGCCATCTGGCGACCGTCGTCGCCTTCGATCTGCCAATCAACGATCTGATTCCACCCGGCATGACGCTGGACAGCTTCCGCCTCGATCCCGATACCACACCGGGCAGCGCACGCGCGCAAGACAAAGAGACCACCGACAGCGTCTCTGTCAACTTCAACAGCTCGCGCATTGAGATCTCCTCTGCGCTGAACGGCACCGGTTTACGCCTGGTGTGGCAGGTGCCGTTCGGCACATTGCTGCTTGATACCCTGCAAAACGTTCTGCTGCCGCTGCTGCTGAATATTGGTCTGCTGGCGCTGGCGCTGTTTGGTTACACCACCTTTCGCCAACAGCCTGGACGCAAGAGCGATGCCCTCGCCACGCCGGGAGCGAATAATGAGCTGCGCGTGCTGCGCGCCTTTAATGAAGAGATTGTCTCTCTGCTGCCGCTCGGCCTGCTGGTTCACGACCAGGAAGCCAACCGCACGGTGCTGAGCAATAAGATCGCCGATCACCTGCTGCCGCACCTTAATTTGCAGAACATTACGGCCATGGCGGATCAGCACCAGGGCGTGATCCAGGCGACCATCAATAACGAGCTCTATGAGATCCGCCAGTTCCGCAGCCAGGTGGCCTCGCGTACACAGATCTTTATTATTCGTGACCAGGATCGCGAAGTGCTGGTCAATAAAAAGCTCAAGCAGGCACAGCGGCTGTATGAGAAGAATCAGCAGGGCCGCGCGGCGTTTATGAACAATCTCGCCGAGGCGCTCAAACAGCCGGTTAAAGCGCTGGCCACTGACGCAGCATCGATTGAGAGTCAAGAGGCGAACCGCCTTGCGGATCACGCTGATCGCCTGGTGCAGTTGGTGGATGAACTTCAGCTGGCGAACATGCTGGAGAACGACACCTGGAAAGGCTCCTCTTCACTCTTCTCGATTCAGGATCTGATCGATGAAGTGGTGCCGGAAGTGTTGCCGGTGATCAAGCGTAAAGGGTTACAGCTGCTGATCAACAACCATCTTCCGGCTAATGAAGAGCGGCATGGCGATCGCGATGCGCTGCGGCGCATCATGCTGCTGCTGATTCAGTATGCGGTAACCACCACGCAGATGGGCAAAATCACCCTCGAAGTGAGCATGGACGAATCGGCAGACGATCGGCTGACCTTCCGCATTCTTGATACCGGCGTCGGCGTCAATGCCAGCGAAATCGATAATCTGCACTTCCCGTTCCTCAACGAAACGCAGGGCGATCAGTTTGGCAAAGCAAATGCCCTCACCTTCTGGCTTTGCGATCAGTTGGCCCGTAAACTGGGCGGGCATCTCAATATTAAGGCGCGTGAAGATCTCGGCACCCGCTATTCCCTGCATGTGAAAATGGCAGTCCGCGCGCAGCAGGGCGAGAGCGAAGAGAAATTGCTCGATGATGTGGTGGCGATGATTGATATTACGTCGAATGAGATCCGTAATATTGTTGTGCGTCAGCTGGAGAATTGGGGGGCGAGCTGCATTTCGCCCGATGAGCGATTATCAAATCAAGAATATGACCTCTTTTTAACAGATAATCCGTCAAATCTTACAGCTTCAGGATTGCTTTTAAGCGATGATGAGGTCGGCGTGCGGAAAATTGGTCCAGGCCAGTTGCGCGTCAATTTTAATATGAGTAACGCAATGCAAGGAGCAATATTGCAGCTCATTGAGGAGCAGCTGGCGCAGGAGGAAGTCACGGAGTCGCCTTTAGGCGGCGATGAGAATGCCGAACTCCATGCCAGTGGCTATTACGCGCTGTTTGTCGACACAGTTCCCGATGATGTTAAGAGGTTGTATACTGAATCGGCTTCGCGCGATTTCGCTGCGCTGGCACAGACGGCCCACCGCCTTAAAGGGGTGTTTGCCATGCTTAATCTGGTACCTGGTAAGCAGTTGTGTGAAACGCTGGAGCAATTAATTCGCGAGAGTGATGCTCCAGGCATAGAAAATTACATCAGCGACATTGACGCTTACGTCAAAAGCTTGCTGTAGCAAGGTAGCCTAATACATGAACAATATGAACGTAATTATTGCCGATGACCATCCGATTGTACTGTTCGGTATTCGCAAGTCACTTGAACAGATCGAATGGGTAAATGTAGTCGGTGAATTTGAAGACTCTACAGCGCTTATCAACAACCTGCCGAAACTTGAGGCCAATGTATTGATCACCGATCTGTCAATGCCGGGCGACAAATACGGCGATGGCATTACGCTGATCAAGTACATTAAGCGCCACTTCCCGGCGCTGTCGATTATCGTGCTTACCATGAATAATAACCCGGCAATTCTCAGCGCCGTTCTGGATCTCGATATCGAAGGTATCGTGCTGAAACAGGGCGCGCCGACCGATCTGCCGAAAGCGCTGGCCGCACTGCAAAAGGGTAAGAAGTTCACCCCGGAGAGTGTCTCCCGTCTGCTGGAGAAAATCAGCGCCGGTGGCTATGGCGATAAACGCCTGTCACCGAAAGAGAGTGAAGTGCTGCGCCTGTTCGCAGAAGGTTTCCTGGTGACGGAGATTGCCAAGAAGCTGAACCGCAGCATTAAGACCATCAGCAGCCAGAAGAAATCAGCCATGATGAAACTGGGCGTCGATAACGATATCGCTCTGCTGAACTACCTCTCTTCCGTGACGCTCACCCAGACGGAAAAAGAGTAATCCCCGTAACCCCGGCAGCCGCCGGGGTTCGTTTTTCTTAGCCCTACTTCCTGCTTTTTCTTACCCGCGCGGCGTACGCAGCCAGCGTCTGCTTCAGCACATCCAGCGTTACCGGCTTCGACAGACAGCTATCCATTCCCGACTCGAGACAGCGCTGCTTCTCTTCCGCCAGGGCGTTGGCCGTTACGCCGATCACTGGCAGCGTCAGCCCAAGCTGGCGAATGCGCTGCGTCAGGCGGTAACCATCCATATTCGGCATGTTCACGTCGCTGAGCACAATATCGATCGGGTTCTTACTCAACACATTGAGTGCATCGACGCCGTCATTGGCGGTTTTACACTGATAGCCAAGCGATCCCAGCTGATCCGCCAGCAGACGGCGGTTGATAGGATGATCGTCCACCACGAGGATCATCATATCCTCGTTATTCTCCATCTCGCCGGAATCAGAGGTTAAGACGTTTGACGCCTGCGCCTCAACGACCTGCACGCGATAGATGCGACCCAGCAGCGCCAGCAGATCGTGCGGCGAAGCAACGCTGTGCAGCCACTCGCCCGGCGCGCGCTCAAGGGGAATGCCAATATGGCGGCGGGAGAAGATAATCGCTGCCCGCCCGGTCCAGGGCTGCGGCAGATCATCATCGGTGATCAGCGTATCCTGGTTACCCAACTCATGACCATCATACTGTTTGACCTGAATGCCGTTCCACTTCAGCAGGCTATGCAGGTACTCCGACAGCCAGGCGTTGCGCACGGCCAGCCAGCAGCAGGTTTCTGCCAGCCCATCCACATCGGCCTGCACCGTTGGCACCGCGCTGTAGAGCGGAATGCGAATGGTGAACTGGCTCCCCATACCCGGCTCGGTATCGACAGCGATATCGCCATCCATCATGTTGACCAGCTTTTCACAGATCGCCAGCCCCAGCCCGGTGCCCTGGAAGTTGCGCTGCACGCCAGTGCCGACCTGGAAGAAGGGATCGAATAAGCGCACCACCTCTTTGCCGGGAATACCCACCCCGGTATCACGCACACGAATGCTGAGATACTCCATGTCACACTGCACATGCAGCACGATGCAGCCCATATCGGTGAACTTAATCGCATTGCTTAACAGGTTGGAAATCACCTGTTGCAGGCGCATTGGATCGCCATTAATCGCCAGCGGCACATCCGGCTCGATAAAGCAGTAGAGCCCCAGCTGCTTGCGTACCACCAGCGGCAAGTAGTTGGCGGTGATGTGGCTCATCACTTCGCGCGGCGAGAACTCGCGCGGCTCGATTTTCAGCTGTTCGGACTCAATTTTCGAGAAGTCGAGAATGTCGCTGATGATCTTCAGCAGCAGGCTCGAGGAGTTGTTCATGGCGGTAACCAGCCGGTCGACCCCTTTCGGTAACTCTTTAGTCTGCAACAGATCGAGGTTACCGATAATGCCGTACAGCGGTGTGCGCAATTCATGGCTGACGGTCGCGAGGAACATCGATTTCGACTGGCTCGCCTGCTCCGCCGCCTGCGCCATCTCCTGCAGCGACTCCTCCATTTTGACGCGGGCAGAGACATCCACCAACACGCAGATCGCCACGTTTTCATTGCGATAGCGCGAATGCACAAAGCTGATTTGCAGGTTGGTGTTGTTGCTGGTTAACACATCAACAAAGTTAACCTGCTGCCCACAGATAATTTGCGTCAGCCGCTGTCGGTCTTCATGAGTCAGCATATTGAGGTAGTTATGCGCCAGCTCGTTACTCAATATGTTGGTGCCATCCTGGGTTCGCAGGATACAGATCCCCACCGGCGCGGAGGCGACAATTTTACGGTTGAACTGCTCATGCTCTTCCAGCCGCTGCGCATCGTTCTCCGCCGGGATAAAGATGCGCCGCTCATACATGCGCGCCAGGGTAAACAGCGCCACGCCAACCAGCACGTTAAGCAGCACGGCGTTGAGGATCAGCATGCGGATGCGCTCCAGCACCACATCCACCGGCACGGAGTAGACCACGCTCAGGGAGGATGGCGGCAGCGTCTTCTTGAGGATCAGCTCGCGGAAACCGGAGGTGTAACCAAACCAGGATCGCTCCTGCAACCAGCGCGGATCGGCAGTAATAGTGCTCTCCTGCCCGGTTAGCGAGAGTAAAGTATGGCCATTCTCATCAAGAATGGTGACGCCCATCGGCAGCGTACCCGGCGTGAAGAAGTTCTCCATGCGGATCGACTGCTCGGTGCCGAGCAGCGCTTGCAGACGGTTGCCAAGGTAGACCGGCGTCAGGGCGTAGAAATAGCCGATGCCCGGGCGCGGGCCCTGGCTCATCCAGTAGACGTTGTTGCTGCGCTCATCCTGCGGCGCATTACGGTATTTGACGATCCGCTCATGCAGGCTCTTCAGCGTGTCATCACGCTCAACCGGCATATCACGCAGGCCGAAGTCGGCCATACAGAGGTTATCGCTGCCAATCAAAAAGACGCGGTTCAGATCGTAGGCGGCGGAGAAATTATCGCGCCAGTAGCGCATAAACCACGCCAGCGACTCCAGCGAGCCGCGCCAGGCGCTACCCATTGCCGAGCAGTCGGAATCAGGAAAGAGCGGCAAGAATGCCGGCACGTCGGTTTTATCGCCGCGGGTGCGCGACGTCAGGATACCGTTGTCCGCCGTCAGGCGATTTTCAGCAATATACTTCAGCTCCTTCATCACATCAGAGGTGCGCTGGATATAGCGCTGCGCCTGATCGGAACTGAGGTTAAACTCCTGGCGGATCTCCGACTCTTTGTCATGCAGCGCATTAACGATGTAGAAGACGGAAAAAAAGGCAATTAACAGCCAGAGCAATAGCGCCAGCGCCCTGAACAGATAGCGGGAAACTTTCAGGGTACTGCGAAAAGAGACGAGGTATTTCAACCTGGGGAAACTCCGCCACAAGGAAGTTAAAAAAGAGTGTGCTTAAAGTAGCGATAAATCGCAGATGCCGCAAGGCAATGAAAAAGGGCCGGAAACCCGGCCCTTGGTAACGCGTTACTCGGCGTCTTCGTCGTCCGCCGCGTCGTCGTCAGTATCGACTTCCGGCGCGATGTCCTCATCGCCTTCCGCAACGCTGCCGTCGATGGAGTCAAGCTCTTCATCATCCACCGGCTCAGCGACACGCTGCAGACCTACCACGTTTTCATCCTCTGCGGTGCGGATCAGGATCACGCCCTGGGTGTTACGGCCCACGACGCTGATCTCCGACACGCGCGTACGCACCAGCGTACCGGCATCGGTGATCATCATGATCTGATCGCAATCATCCACCTGCACCGCGCCAACCACCGAACCGTTACGCTCGGTGACCTTGATGGAGATAACGCCCTGCGTACCACGGGATTTGGTCGGGTACTCGGTTTCCGCGGTACGTTTACCGTAACCGTTCTGCGTCACCGTCAGGATAGCGCCTTCGCCGCGCGGCACGATCAGCGAAACCACGCTGTCGTTTTCAGCCAGGCGAATACCGCGCACGCCGGTCGCGGTACGACCCATCGCACGCACGGCGCTCTCTTTAAAGCGCACCACTTTACCGGCGGCGGAGAAGAGCATCACGTCGTCGCTGCCGTCGGTCAGGTTTACGCCAATCAGCTCATCGCCTTCGTTCAGGTTGACGGCGATAATGCCGGCAGAGCGCGGACGACTGAACTCGGTGAGCGCGGTTTTCTTCACGGTACCGCTGGCGGTCGCCATAAAGACGTTCACGCCCTCTTCATATTCACGTACCGGCAGAATGGCGGTAATACGCTCATTCGGCTCCAGCGGCAGCAGGTTAACGATCGGGCGACCGCGCGCGCCACGGCTCGCTTCCGGCAGCTGGTAAACCTTCATCCAGTAGAGACGGCCACGGCTGGAGAAGCAGAGGATCGTGTCGTGGGTGTTAGCCACCAGCAGACGGTCGATGAAGTCCTCTTCTTTGATGCGCGCGGCTGATTTACCTTTCCCGCCGCGACGCTGCGCTTCGTAATCGGTCAGCGGCTGATACTTCACGTAGCCCTGATGCGACAGCGTCACCACAACATCTTCCTGGTTGATCAGGTCTTCGATGTTGATATCTGCGGTGTTAGCGGTAATTTCGGTGCGGCGCTCGTCGCCAAACTGCTCGCGAACCAGCTCAAGCTCTTCGCGGATCACTTCCATCAGGCGCTCAGCGCTGCCGAGGATGTGCAGCAATTCAGCGATCTGCTCCAGCAGCTCTTTATACTCTTCGAGCAGTTTTTCATGCTCAAGGCCAGTCAGTTTCTGCAGACGCAGATCCAGAATCGCCTGTGCCTGCTGTTCGGTCAGGTAGTATTTACCGTCACGAATGCCGAACTCCGGCTCCAGCCACTCAGGACGCGCGGCGTCATCACCGGCACGTTCCAGCATCGCAGAGACGTTGCCCAGATCCCACGGCTGCGCGATCAGGCCCGCTTTCGCTTCGGCCGGCGTCGGCGCGCGACGGATCAGTTCAATGATCGGGTCGATATTCGCCAGCGCAACAGCGAGCGCTTCAAGAATGTGTGCGCGGTCGCGGGCTTTACGCAGTTCGAAAATGGTACGGCGCGTCACCACTTCACGGCGGTGGCGCACAAACGCGGCCAGAATATCTTTCAGCGGCATGATCTTCGGCTGACCATGGTGCAGCGCAACCATGTTGATACCGAAGGAGACCTGCAGCTGCGTCTGGGAGTAGAGGTTGTTCAGCACCACTTCGCCAACGGCGTCGCGCTTCACTTCAATCACGATGCGCATACCGTCTTTGTCAGACTCGTCGCGCAGCGCGCTGATACCTTCAACGCGTTTCTCTTTTACCAGCTCGGCAATCTTCTCAATCAGGCGCGCTTTGTTCACCTGGTACGGAATTTCATGCACGATGATGGTTTCGCGGCCGTTTTTGGCGTCGGTTTCCACTTCAGCGCGGGCGCGAATATAGATTTTGCCGCGACCGGTGCGGTAGGCTTCTTCGATTCCACGGCGACCATTGATGATCGCGGCGGTCGGGAAGTCCGGCCCCGGAATATGGGTCATCAGCTCTTCAACGCTGATCTCTTCATTATCGATATAGGCCAGGCAGCCGTTGATCACTTCCGTCAGGTTGTGCGGCGGAATATTGGTCGCCATACCGACAGCGATCCCGGAAGCGCCGTTAACCAGCAGGTTCGGGATCTTGGTTGGCATCACATCTGGGATTCGCTCAGTGCCGTCGTAGTTATCAACGTAATCGACGGTCTCTTTTTCCAGATCGGCCATCAGCTCATGGGCGATTTTCGCCAGGCGGATTTCCGTATAACGCATTGCCGCGGCGGAGTCGCCATCGATGGAACCGAAGTTCCCCTGGCCGTCGACCAGCATATAACGCAGCGAAAACGGCTGTGCCATACGCACAATGGTGTCATACACCGCGGAATCACCATGGGGATGGTACTTACCGATTACGTCACCAACGACACGGGCAGATTTTTTGTAGGCTTTATTCCAGTCATTGCCCAATACGTTCATGGCGTAAAGTACGCGACGGTGAACCGGTTTCAGGCCATCTCGGACATCCGGAAGCGCACGGCCAACAATGACCGACATCGCATAGTCCAGATAGGAGCTCTTCAGCTCTTCCTCGATGTTAACCGGTGTAATTTCTCTCGCAAGGTCGCTCATCTAACCGCTATCCCTCTACTGTATCCCGGATTCAAAGGTCGCAAATTATAACACAACCGGTTTGATACAGGTAAACCTATAACACCCCGGCAAAGGTTTATTCATGCCGTCGGCCTGATATACTCACAGGTCTTATTGAGAGAGGAGTAAATGCGCCCATGAATGCCGAAAAACCGTCGGTGACTCAGAACGTTGATCATGCAGAAATCGCCAAGTTTGAAGCCGTCGCTTCACGCTGGTGGGACACAGAAGGCGAATTTAAACCTTTACACCGTATTAACCCGCTGCGCCTCGGCTATATCGCCGAACATGCCGGCGGCCTGTTTGGCAAACGCGTGCTGGATGTCGGCTGCGGCGGCGGTATTCTCGCCGAGAGCATGGCCAAAGAGGGTGCGCAGGTGACCGGGCTGGATATGGGCGCGGAGCCATTGCAGGTTGCGCGTCTGCACGCGCTGGAGTCGGGCGTGCAGGTTGACTATGTACAAGAGACGGTGGAAGAGCATGCCGAAAAACAGGCGCAGGGTTACGACGTTGTGACCTGTATGGAGATGCTGGAGCACGTGCCGGACCCGCAATCGGTGGTCAGAGCCTGCGCTAAACTTGTGAAACCCGGCGGCCACGTCTTCTTCTCGACCATCAACCGTAACGGTAAAGCGTGGCTGATGGCAGTGGTTGGCGCAGAGTATGTGCTGCGCATGGTGCCGAAAGGCACGCACGACGTGAAGAAGTTTATCAAGCCTGCCGAGCTGTTAACCTGGATTGACGATACGGTGTTACAGGAGCGTCACATCACCGGGTTACACTTTAACCCGCTGCTGAATAAGTTCACCCTTGGGCCGGGCGTTGATGTTAACTATATGTTGCACACAACGGCGAAAAATCGCTAACGTCATGCGTTAATGTTATGAAGATTGCGCAGCCGCAAAAGGCGCAATCTTCCCCGCCGATGAAGAAATCAGCATCCGATCAAAATTTCATTTTTTTTTTCAGATTATTGACAACCTCTGCAAGCCTTATGCGACGAGGACTTAGCGTTTATTACGCTTTCGCAACCTCAAGTTAACCTCAAAATCAACTCTTGTACTCAAAAGAATCCTTACTAGAATACTCACCATATAGCGTTTCTCTTATCGCAAACCCCCTATATATAGTATTTATCCACAGAGTTAGTCACAGTGCTGACTTGTGGATAATACGGGGGATACTTTTATTTCACGGACAGGTAAGCAAATGAATCAGAGTCTGCTGGTGACAAAGCGTGATGGTGGCACTGAGCGCATCAATCTCGACAAAATTCATCGAGTACTGGATTGGGCCGCAGAAGGGTTGAGCAACGTTTCCATCTCTCAGGTGGAGCTGCGTTCACATATTCAGTTTTACGACGGTATCAAAACCTCCGATATCCACGAGACCATTATTAAAGCCGCTGCGGATCTCATCTCCCGCGATGCGCCGGACTATCAGTACCTTGCCGCGCGCCTGGCGATTTTCCACCTGCGTAAAAAAGCCTACGGCCAGTTCGAACCGCCTGCGCTGTTCGACCATGTGAAGAATATGGTTGCGCTGGGTAAATACGATCATCATCTGCTGGAAGACTACAGCGAAGAAGAGTTCCAGCAGATGGACGGCTTTATTGATCACTGGCGTGATATGAACTTCTCCTACGCGGCCGTGAAGCAGCTGGAAGGGAAGTACCTGGTGCAGAACCGCGTTACCGGCGAGATCTACGAGAGCGCGCAGTTCCTCTATATTCTGGTTGCTGCCTGCCTCTTCTCCAACTACCCGCGCGAAACCCGTCTCGACTACGTGAAGCGTTTCTATGACGCGGTCTCGACCTTCAAAATTTCGCTGCCGACGCCGATCATGTCCGGCGTGCGTACTCCGACGCGCCAGTTCAGCTCCTGCGTACTGATCGAGTGCGGCGACAGCCTTGACTCCATCAACGCCACCTCCAGCGCGATTGTGAAATATGTTTCCCAGCGCGCCGGTATCGGCATCAACGCCGGTCGCATCCGTGCGCTGGGCAGCCCGATCCGCGGCGGTGAAGCATTCCACACCGGCTGTGTACCGTTCTACAAACACTTCCAGACCGCAGTGAAATCCTGCTCGCAGGGCGGCGTTCGCGGCGGCGCGGCGACCCTCTTCTACCCGATGTGGCATCTGGAAGTCGAAAGCCTGCTGGTGCTGAAAAACAACCGCGGCGTGGAAGGCAACCGCGTGCGTCATATGGACTACGGCGTACAGATCAACAAACTGATGTATACCCGTCTGCTGAAGGGCGAAGATATCACCCTCTTCAGCCCGTCCGACGTACCGGGTCTGTATGACGCCTTCTTCGCCGATCAGGATGAGTTCGAGCGTCTGTATACGCAGTACGAGAGAGATGACTCCATCCGCAAACAGCGTATTAAAGCGGTCGATCTCTTCTCGCTGATGATGCAGGAACGCGCCTCTACCGGCCGTATCTACATCCAGAACGTTGACCACTGCAACACCCACAGCCCGTTTGACCCGGCTGTTGCGCCAGTACGTCAGTCCAACCTGTGCCTTGAGATCGCTCTGCCGACCAAGCCGCTGGAAGACGTTAACGATGAAAACGGCGAGATCGCGCTCTGCACGCTCTCTGCCTTTAACCTCGGCGCGATTAAGAACCTCGACGAGCTGGAAGAGCTGGCAACACTGGCAGTGCGCGCCCTCGACGCCCTGCTTGATTATCAGGACTACCCGATCCCGGCCGCAAAACGTGGCGCGATGGGTCGTCGTACCCTCGGTATCGGTGTGATCAACTTCGCGTACTGGCTGGCGAAAAACGGCAAGCGCTACTCCGACGGCAGCGCCAACAACCTGACGCACCAGACCTTCGAAGCGATTCAGTACTGGCTGCTGAAAGCCTCCAACGAGCTGGCGAAAGAGCAAGGTGCCTGCCCGTGGTTCAACGAAACCACCTACGCTAAAGGCATTCTGCCGATCGATACCTATAAAAAGGATCTCGATGGCATTACCAGCGAGCCGCTGCACTACAACTGGGAAGCGCTGCGTGACGATATCACCACGCATGGCCTGCGTAACTCGACACTCTCTGCCCTGATGCCGTCTGAAACCTCGTCGCAGATCTCCAACGCCACCAACGGCATTGAGCCGCCGCGCGGACACGTGAGCATCAAAGCGTCGAAAGATGGCATCCTGCGCCAGGTGGTGCCGGATTATGAAGAGCTGAAAGATGCCTACGAGCTGCTGTGGGAAATGCCGAATAACGACGGCTACCTGCAACTGGTCGGCATTATGCAGAAGTTTATCGACCAGTCGATTTCTGCGAACACCAACTACGATCCGACTCGCTTCCCGTCGGGTAAGGTGCCGATGCAGCAGTTGCTGAAAGACCTGCTGACCGCCTACAAATTTGGTGTGAAGACGCTCTACTATCAAAACACCCGCGACGGCGCGGAAGATGCGCAGGATGACCTGGTCCCTTCTATCCAGGACGATGGCTGCGAAAGCGGCGCATGTAAGATCTAACTAAGGGGCGGGGAAACCCGCCCTTTTTTTCGCAAGACAGGACTCACATTCATGGCATACACCACCTTTTCTCAGAAGAAAAACGATCAGCTGCTCGAGCCGATGTTCTTTGGCCAGCCGGTGAACGTGGCGCGCTACGACCAGCAAAAATATGACATCTTCGAAAAGCTGATCGAAAAGCAACTCTCCTTCTTCTGGCGTCCGGAAGAAGTTGATGTTTCCCGCGATCGCATCGACTTCCAGGCACTGCCGGAACATGAAAAGCATATCTTTATCAGCAACCTGAAGTATCAGACGCTGCTGGACTCAATTCAGGGTCGTAGCCCGAACGTTGCGCTGCTGCCTTTGATCTCCATTCCGGAACTGGAAACGTGGGTGGAAACCTGGGCGTTTTCAGAAACCATTCACTCGCGCTCATACACCCATATCATCCGCAATATCGTTAACGATCCGGCGGTGGTGTTTGACGATATCGTCACCAACGAGCAGATCCTCAAGCGCGCGGAAGGGATCTCCTCCTTCTATGACGAGCTGATTGAGATGACCAACTACTGGCATCTGCTGGGTGAAGGCACCCATACCGTGAACGGCAAAACCGTCACCATCAGTCTGCGCGAGCTGAAGAAGAAGCTCTATCTCTGTCTGATGAGCGTGAACGCGCTGGAAGCGATTCGCTTCTATGTCAGCTTCGCCTGCTCCTTCGCCTTCGCCGAGCGCGAACTGATGGAAGGCAACGCTAAAATCATCCGCCTGATTGCCCGCGATGAAGCCCTGCACCTGACCGGCACCCAGCATATGCTGAACCTGCTGCGTTCCGGGGTTGACGATCCGGAGATGGCGGAGATTGCCGAAGAGTGCAAAAAAGAGTGCTACGACCTGTTTGTGCAGGCGGCACAGCAGGAGAAAGAGTGGGCGGAGTATCTCTTCTCCGGCGGCTCAATGATTGGTCTGAACAAAGATATCCTCTGCCAGTATGTTGAGTACATCACCAACATTCGTATGCAGGCGGTGGGCCTCGATCTGCCGTTCCAGACCCGCTCCAACCCGATTCCGTGGATCAACACCTGGCTGGTGTCCGATAACGTGCAGGTGGCGCCGCAGGAAGTGGAAGTGAGTTCCTACCTCGTCGGGCAGATCGACTCGCAGGTCGATACCGACGATCTGAGCAACTTCCAGCTGTGATGAGCCGGGTTACGCTCCGCCTTTCCGGCACGCAGGTGCATTGCCAGGAAGAGCACCCTTCCCTGCTGGTGGCGCTGGAGTCCCAGCAGGTGGAAGTTGAATACCAGTGCCGCGAAGGCTACTGCGGCTCCTGCCGCTGTCGGCTGGTAGCAGGCCAGGTGGACTGGATTAGCGAGCCGCTGGCCTTTATCAACGAAGGGGAAATTTTGCCCTGCTGCTGCCGGGCGAAAGGCGATATTGAGATCGAGATGTAAAAAATGCCGGGTGGCACTGCGTTTACCCGGCCTACAGTTACTGCACACTCATACTTCCCAGGCCTGATAAGCGAAGCGCCATCAGGCAACTTCGCTTATCGGATTCCACTCTTATTTCCGCTTTAAAAACTGCACCGCTTTATCGGGGAAATCGGTAAACAACCCGTCGACCCCGGCCTGGTGATACAACACTTCATAGAGCTGATTCACATCGCTGGCATACGGCGGCAACTGATCGGCGCGCACCGTAAACGGGTGCACCTGCAAATGGCTGGCATGCGCCTCTTTCACCATTGCGGTTAACTGCACGTGGCCAGGCTTCGAGCCGTCCGCCACCAGCATATGGTAATCGGGGCCGATACCATCCGCGTACTGCGCAATCTGCTTCATCGCGCCGGGTTTCAGCATCCAGTCATAATCGTAATTGACCCATTTGCCGTCCGGCTGCTTCTGCTGGGTCTCATTCCATTTGGTATAGGCAATCAGCTGCACCAGATTGAGATCCATCCCCATCTTCGGCTCAAGCTCATTTTTGATGCGCTTAAGCTCATCAGCGTCGAAACACTGCAAATAGACCTTATCCTTCTTGCTGCTGTAACCGTACTTCTTCAGCACCTCCAGGGTCGCCTTCGCAATATCCTTCCCCTCCTGGTGGTGGAACCACGGGGCTTTGATCTCCGGGTAGATCCCGATATCTTTGCCGGTCGAGTGATTCAGCCCCTGCACAAACTCAATCTCCTCTTCAAAGGTATGAATACGGAAATCGGATTTGCCCATCGGAAAACGGCCCGGGAACACCTGCTCTCTCTTGCCGTTTTTTAACTCAAACCCTTCGCTGAATTTCAGCGAGCGGATCTCATCCAGCGTGAAATCGATGGCGTAATAGCGGCCATCTTTGCGGGCGCGGTCGGGAAAGCGCTCGGCAACATCGGTGACGCGATCGAGATAGTGGTCATGCAGCACCACCAGACGATCATCTTTGGTCATCACCAGATCCTGCTCCAGATAATCTGCGCCCTGGGCATAGGCCATCGCTTTGGCAGGCAGCGTATGCTCCGGCAGATAACCGCTGGCGCCGCGATGGGCGATCACCAGCTTTTCGGCGGCCAGCGCCTGGCCTGCCATCAGGCCCGCCAGCAGAAGGCCTGCCGTAATGCGGCTAAAGGTCAATTTCATAACATCTCCTGTTATTGACGACGCGCAAGCACGTCAGCGTGATGGCGTTTTTCGCCAATCATCACCACGATCAGCAGCAGTACCGCTAACACGCTGCCCCCGATCATCACCATGAAACCGCCGTCCCAGCCGAAGAAATCGACGGTATAGCCAACAATGGCGCTCGCCGCCACCGAGCCACCGAGGTAGCCAAACAGACCGGTAAAGCCCGCCGCAGTACCGGCCGCTTTCTTCGGTGCCAGCTCCAGCGCGTGCAGACCAATCAGCATTACCGGGCCATAAATCAGGAAGCCAATGACGATCATACAGGCCATATCCACGCCCGGGTTGCCCGCCGGGTTGAGCCAGTAAACAATGGTCGCGATGGTCACCAACGTCATAAAGAAGACGCCGGTCGCGCCGCGGTTACCCTTAAACACTTTGTCCGACATCCAGCCGCAGATCAGCGTGCCGGGAATGCCCGCATACTCATAGAGGAAGTAGGCCCAGGAGGATTTATCCAGCGCGAAGTGCTTCACCTCTTTCAGGTAGGTTGGCGACCAGTCAAGGATGCCGTAGCGCAGCAGATAGACAAAGACGTTAGCGATGGCGATATACCACAGCAGCTTGTTCGGCAGCACGTACTGCATAAAGATCTGCTTCGCCGTCAGCTCCTCTTCATGTTTGTCGCTGTAATCATCCGGGTAGTCGTTTTTATACTCTTCAATCGGCGGCAGACCGCAGGATTGCGGCGTATCGCGCATCAGTGCGAAAGCGATAATCGCCACCAGGATGGCACCAAAGGCCGGCATATAGAGCGCCGCATGCCAGTCGTTAAACCACGCCATCCCCAGCAGGAAGAGCAGCGGAGGCAGACCGCCGCCGACGTTATGGGCGCAGTTCCACACCGACACAATGCTGCCGCGCTCTTTCTGCGACCACCAGTGCACCATCGTGCGTCCGCACGGCGGCCAGCCCATCCCCTGGAACCAGCCGCAAAGAAACAGCAGCACAAACATCACCGCAATGCTGGAGGTCGCCCACGGCACAAAGCCCATAAACAGCATCACTGCCGCGGCGAGGATCAGACCGGCGGGAAGGAAAACGCGCGGATTCGAGCGATCCGACACCGAGCCCATAATGAATTTTGAGAAGCCGTAGGCAATTGAGATCCCCGACAGCGCAAAGCCCAGATCGCCGCGCGAGAAGCCCTGCTCCACCAGATAGGGCATCGCCAGCGCAAAGTTCTTACGCACCAGGTAGTAGGCGGCGTAACCAAAGAAGATGCCCAGAAAGATTTGCCAGCGTAAGCGCCGGTACAGAGGATCAACCTGCGCGTCGGGCAGACGCGACTGGTGGGGGGCGGGTTTGAAAATGCTCAACATAAACTGCCTCCGTGGCACGGTAAAAGTCATGACATCAGGCGTCATGAGTGAAAACGAAAATTGCTTGAGTTGTTCGCGGCGGATTGTAGAGAAAGTTTTGACGAGAAAGAATGAAATGCCACATACAATGTTACAGAAATATGACAAAGCTCTAACTTCGTGCGGAAAAGTGCATTTCACTTTCGTTTCTTGTTCGTATATGCGCGATATCAAACAAACCACAGTAAGGGTATGGCTAAATGGTCGGTAAAGAACGTCGACCAGCCAGGAGACGACCGTGCCCCACTCAAACGACTACGATGTGATCATTATTGGCGGCGGCGCAACGGGCGCCGGTATCGCCCGTGATTGCGCCCTGCGCGGCCTGCGCGCTGTCCTGCTCGAACGCCACGACATCGCCACCGGTGCCACCGGCCGCAATCACGGCTTGCTGCACAGCGGCGCGCGCTATGCCGTGACCGACAACGAATCAGCGCGTGAATGCATCGCCGAAAACCAGATCCTCAAACGTATTGCCCGCCACTGTATTGAAGCGACCGACGGGCTGTTTATCACCCTGCCGGAAGACGATCTGCGCTACCAGGCACACTTCATTGAGGCCTGCACCCGCGCCGGTATTGCCGCGCAGGCCATTACCCCACAGGAAGCCAGGCGCATGGAGCCGAGCGTCAACCCGCAGCTTATCGGCGCGGTGCGCGTGCCGGACGGCACTGTCGACCCCTTCCGCCTGACTGCCAGCAATATGCTTGATGCCCGCGAGCACGGTGCAAAAATTCTCACCGGCCACGAAGTTTGCGGCCTGCTGCGCACGGGCGACACGGTGTATGGCGTGCGCCTGCGCCATATCTCCAGCGGTGAAATCCGCGGCCTGCATGCCCCGGTGGTGGTGAATGCCGCCGGGATTTGGGGCCAGCGCATCGCGGAATATGCCGATCTGCGCATTCGCATGTTCCCGGCAAAAGGCGCGCTGCTGATCCTCGATCACCGCATTAACCAGCATGTCATCAACCGCTGCCGCAAGCCTGCCGACGCCGATATCCTCGTGCCTGGCGACACCATTTCGCTGATTGGTACCACCTCAACGCAGATTGATTATGCCGATATCGATAACGTTCGCGTCACGCCTGATGAGGTCGATATTCTGCTGCGCGAAGGGGAGAAACTGGCACCGGTGATGGGGCAAACACGCATCCTGCGCGCCTACGCTGGCGTGCGTCCGCTGGTGGCGAGCGATGACGATCCCAGCGGGCGTAACGTCAGCCGCGGCATCGTGCTGCTCGACCACGCCGCGCGCGACGGGCTGGAGGGTTTTATCACCATTACTGGCGGTAAGTTGATGACCTACCGCCTGATGGCCGAGTGGGCAACGGATGCCGTCTGTCGCAAGCTCAACCATCACGTAGCCTGCACCACGGCGACAAACGCCCTGCCGGGATCGCTCGGTTCCCCGGATGAGGCGCTGAAGAAAATCATCTCTCTGCCGACGCCGCTGCGCGGTTCAGCGGTCTACCGCCACGGCGATCGCGCCCCGGCCTGGCTTGCCAGCGACCGGCACAGCCGCAGCCTGGTGTGCGAGTGCGAAGCCGTCACCGCCGGGGAAGTGCAGTATGCGGTGGAAAACCTCAATGTCACCTCACTGCTCGATCTGCGCCGCCGCACCCGCGTCGGTATGGGCACCTGCCAGGGCGAACTCTGCGCCTGCCGCGCCGCCGGGCAGCTTAACCGGCTGCATGTCACACGCGATAACGAAGCGCGCAGGCAGTTGGCGGCGTTTCTGAACGAACGCTGGAAAGGCATCAAGCCCATCGCCTGGGGCGATGCGCTGCGTGAGAGCGAGTTTACCCGCTGGGTTTACCAGGGGCTGTGCGGGCTGGAGAAGGAGCAGGATGATGAGATTTGATACGGTGATTATCGGCGGCGGGCTGGCGGGCTTGCTGTGCGGCATTCGTCTGAGCGAGAGCGGCCAGCGCTGCGCGATTGTCAGCCGCGGCCAGAGCGCGCTGAGCTTCTCCTCCGGCTCTCTCGATCTGCTCTCCCGTCTGCCGGAGGGTAAACCGGCCGGCACGCTGACAGAGGCCATTGCGCACCTGCAACACCATCACCCCGAGCATCCCTATGCGCGGCTCGGCGTCGAGCGCGTGCGCCACTATGCGCGGCAAACCCAAACCCTGCTCGCCGACTGCGGGCTACAGATGCAGGGCGATGTCGATACGCCGCACCTGCGCGTCACGCCGCTGGGCACTTATCGCCGGGCGTGGCTCAGCCCGCAAGAGATTGCGTTGAAACCACCGCAGGGGCTGCGCATCGGTGTTATTGGCATCAGCGGTTTTCTCGACTTTCAGCCCCAACTGGCGGTGGAAGCGCTGCGCCAGCGCGGTGTTGCTGCCGGGGCGGAAGAGATTGCGCTCCCGCTTCTCGACACGCTTCGCGATAACCCCAGCGAGTTTCGCGCCGTAACCATCGCGCGTCAGCTCGATCGCCCAGAGCATTACGCCGATCTTTGCGCCGCCCTGCGCCCGCTGAGTACGCGTTACGAGATGCTGTGGCTCCCCGCCTGTTTTGGCCTGACAGAGAGCAAAGTGTTAACGCAGTTAAGCGAAGATCTGGCCTGCCCGCTGCGGCTGATCGCCACGCTGCCCCCTTCGGTGCTGGGCATGCGCTTACAGCACGCCCTGCAGCAGCGTTTTCTGCGCAGCGGCGGCTGCTGGATGCTGGGCGATGAGGTATTGCGCGCCGATAGTAACCACGGCCAGGTAACGCAGCTCTGGACGCGCAAGCATGACGATCTGCCGCTGCGCGCCCGCCATATCGTGCTGGCCAGCGGCAGCTTTTTCAGTAACGGGCTCATCGCCGGGCGCGATCGCGTGCGCGAAGCGGTATTCAATCTCGATGTCCTGCAAAGCGCCTCGCGCCGGGAGTGGTATGGCGACGATCTCTTTGCCCCGCAGCCGTGGCACCAGTTTGGCGTGCGCACCGATGAACAGCTGCGCGGTCTGCGCGACGGGCAAGCGCTTGAAAATCTCTATGCGATCGGCTCGCTACTTGGCGGCTATGACGCCATCGCCCAGGGCTGCGGCGGCGGTGTTTGCGCCGTGACGGCGCTGCATGCCGCGCAGCAGATCCTCGATCAGGGAGGAAAACCCTAATGCATAACTCTTTCGAAAGCTGTATCAAATGTACCGCCTGCACCACCGCCTGCCCGGTAAGCCGGGTAAACCCCGCCTACCCTGGGCCAAAACAGGCGGGCCCAGATGGCGAGCGGCTGCGGCTGAAAGATGCCGCGCTGTATGATGAAGCGCTGAAATATTGCACCAACTGCAAGCGCTGCGAAACCGCCTGCCCGTCCGGGGTAAAAATTGGCGATCTGATCCAGCGCGCCCGCGCGCAGCATGCGGCAAAACCGCTGTCGGTGCGTAATGCCATTCTCAGCCATACGGATCTGATGGGTACCCTGTCGACGCCTCTCGCGCCGCTGGTCAATGCCGCGACATCCCTGAAGCCGGTGCGCCAGTTGCTGGATAAAGCGTTAAAAATCGATCATCACCGCACGCTGCCCAAATATGCCAGCGGCGGCACGTTTCGCCGCTGGTATCGCAGCGTGGCGGCGCAGCAGCGCGCCTACGGCGAGCAGGTGGCGTTTTTCCACGGCTGTTACGTCAATTACAACCATCCGCAACTGGGGAAAGACCTGATCCGCGTGCTGAATCAGATGGGCATTGGCGTGCAGTTATTGCAGCGTGAGAAGTGCTGCGGTGTCCCGCTGATTGCCAACGGCTACTTTGCAAAAGCGAAAAAGCAGGCGCAGTTCAACCTCAGCGCATTAGAGCAGGCGATTGGTATGGATGGCCTGCAGGTGCTCGCCACCTCCTCCACCTGCGCGTTCACCCTGCGCGACGAGTACCCACACCTGCTGGAGGTCGATAACAGCCACCTGCGCACACATATTGATTTAGCCACCCGCTGGATCTGGCGACAGCTCGATGAGGGGCACAGCCTGCGGCTCAGAGAGATGCCGCTGAAGGTGGTCTATCACACGCCGTGTCATATGGAGAAGATGGGCTGGACGCACTACACGCTGGATCTGCTGCGGCGCATTCCGGGGCTGGAGTTAATGGTGCTGGACTCGTCCTGCTGCGGCATCGCGGGCACCTACGGCTTTAAGCGGGAGAACTATGCCACCTCGCAGGCCATCGGCGCACCGCTGTTTGCACAAATTGACGCCAGCGGCGCAGATCTGGTGGTGACGGATTGTGAGACCTGCAAATGGCAGATTGAGATGTCCACCGGCAAACCCTGCGAACACCCCATTACGCTGCTGGCGCGGGCATTAGGCTAACGCCCGCGATTGTCCTACAGGCTTATTCCACGGCGAGGGTTTCGACCACCGCAATCCAGCCGTGATCGCTGGCGATATCTTTGCCCGCCAACCAGCGGCGCAGGATATTGAGCGCCATCATCGCGCAAACCTCCTGGCGCACCGCCAGGCTGTGGCGGCTGCTGTTAAACCTCACCCGCAGGGCGCGGGTGCCTTCCGGCGTCGCCAGCGCGAAGTTGAGATGATCCTCTTCCAGCCCGGTGACGGTCAATGCCAGCCCGGCAAGATGCCGGTTGCGTGATTCGGTTGTCCAGCGCGCGGTTTGTGCCAGCGCTTCTGCCTGCGTCGGCAGCACTTCGCTGGCCAGCAGCGGCGCACCGGCGCGGGAGAGTTGTAATGCGATAAGCCCGCTGGTGAACTGCTCGCTCAGGGTGAGGCTCAGCTGGCGCTCGCGCAGTGCGGCGGCAATCGCGGCCGGTAACCCCTCGGTGCCTTCAAAAATCAGGCTTTCCCCCGCCACTTTTTTCACTTCCGGCCACAGCGCTTCCATCGCCGCGCGCTGCTCCGCCGGGCCGGTCAGTTTCAGTTCGATAATCGGCATCGATGAGCGATATCCCATTACCACGCCGGGCGGCAGATCGAGATGCTGGAGTTTCTCCGCCAGATCGCTTTCGGAGCGACCAAAGGTGGTCAAACGCAGGCAGACCGGCGGCTGCGGCAGAGTGAAACGCTCACGCAGACGCGGCAGGATCTCCTGCTCGACCATCACTTTAAATTCTGAGGGGACGCCTGGAGTAAAGAACATCAGGCAGCGATTGAACTGCAACGCAAACCCGCAGGCGGTACCGACCGGGTTATCGACCAGCTCGGCGCTGGCGGGGATCTCCGCCTGCTTGCGGTTGCTGGGAGCCATGACGCGGCCGCGATCGGTAAAAAAACGCTCCATCTGCTTCAGCCACGCTTCGTGCAGCACCAGCGTCTCGCCTTTGGCGGTGGCCGCTGCCAGCGCGCTCAAATCATCACTGGTCGGGCCGAGACCGCCGTTGACGATCAGCACATCTGCCTGCTCGCTGCGCTCGCGCAAAATGGCAATCAAGTCGTCGAGGTTGTCGCCAACGGTATGGCGGCGCGTTAACGGCAACCCCTGGTTAAAAAATACGTCGGCCAGCCAGGCCGCATTGGTATCGACAATCTGGCCATGCAGCACTTCATCGCCGGTCGATAACATCTCCACATTTAACATCGTTCGCTCCTGCAATCGGGGTTGAAACACTATAGCGCATGCGCAGAGTAAAGAGGGGGAAACGGGCGCGGCGGCTGCCGCGCCGGGGGATCAGAAGCTGGCGCTGGCACCGAGATACGGGCCATCCGCAACGACGTTGTCGCGGCGACCATCTTTGCCTGCCATCTCAATGTAGCGATAACCGGCTTCGACGGTGAACGGGCGCATAATGGTATAACGCGCACCGGCTTTAGCTTCCTGGTACTCTTTAACACCGCTTGAGAGCGAGTCCGGAGAGTAGTAATACTCGCCGAAAACGTTGAAACTGCGGGCGATCTCCCACTGCAAACCGCCGCCGACAGCGATGGCGTAACCTTCGCTGCCCTCATCCGGGTTCAGGTAGATGCCTTTACCACCAACGGTTGCCAGGAACGGCCCGAGCGGCAGGTTGTAACCGAGCCCAAGGCTTGCGGTGTCACCATCATCTTCGCTATGCGCCCAGTTACCGCTGACTGCGATACCACTGGTTTCGGTTCCCAGACCGAAACCGAGGCTGCTGTAATCTTTACCAATCTGGCCATTGAGATTAATGGCCTGTGCACCGGCGGAGGCCAGCAACACGCCAGCACATCCTAACAGAGCTAACTTTTTCATTTTCACGTTCCGCACGAAACGGGGCAGCGCCCCAAAGCGTCTGATTGTACGCTTATTTTCCCGACAGCAGAACGTCTAATAGCGTGTACGGCCTGAGGCAATACGCTTCGGCCTGAGGACGAAAAGCCTTGCACCGGAGCGTGTCAGTGGCGGGCTTTCTCTACCATCTCAACCGGGATAGCGGTCAGGGAGGCCACAACGTCAGGCTCCATCCCCTTTTCCAGCATCACTTTCGCGATACGCATCGCCTCCTGCTGGACGCCTTCGACTCTCCCCTGAGCCTGCCCTTCTTCGCGAAGATATTGTGCAATGTTCATTAACGTCTCCTTCTGCTGCTGATCGGCTTTTGCATCCTTAGCGCAACTTAGCACACTCTGAGCGCATGTCAGCCGCAGGCTTTCGCGCTGTCGAGGCAGCTCGCAAAAAGAGTTATGGCACTAGCACTGCTGCTGGTTGACCCACGTCTGCAGGGCGCGGCGGGAGATTTTGATGCCGCCGTTTTTCAGCTCCTCTGGCAACGGCAGCCAGCGCACCGGCTGTTGAAAACGCGCCAGCTTATCTGCTGCCCAGTTACTGAGAGCCGCAGCAGTGATCTCGCTTTCGCACTCAATCACCGCGACAGGGCGCTGACCAAACTCCGCATCATCAACCGGTACCACAAACACCTGCTGCACCTGCGGATGACGGGCGATGGCGCGCTCTACCTCTTCAGGCTGAATGCCTTCGCCGCCGCTGAAAAAGAGGTTATCCAGCCGGCCATGCAGGGTGAGGCGCCCTTTATGCAGCGTGCCGCGATCGCGGGTGGCAAACCAGCCTGCATCGTTAAGCAGGGGCAACAACGCACCGTTGCGCCAGTAGCCTGCGGCGAGGCTCTCTGCTCGCAGCCACACCTCTTCGCCGACAATTTTCACCTCACGCCCCGGCAAGGCATAACCGACATCCGGCGCACCGTCGGCCTCTTTCGCGCATACCGTCGAGGCAAACTCCGTCAAACCATACCCGCACCAGCAGCGGATACCGCGTGCGCGAGCCTGTTCGGTCAACGCAACGGGGATCGCCGCGCCACCGAGCAGCACCGCTTTCAGCGACAGCGGGGCATTATCATTGAGTAAGCGCCAAAGCTGCGTCGGCACCAGCGAAGCATGGCTACAACCACGCAGCGCCTGATCCAGCGGCAGCTTGTCATGCACCGCCAGGCGCGCACCCGCTAAGAGCCAGCGCCATAAGATCCCCTGCCCGGAGACATGAAACAGCGGTAGCGAGAGCAGCCACTCATCTTCAGCAGTAAACGGGATAAGTGCCAGTACACCCTGGGCGCTGGCCAGATGGGCGGCAAAGGTGTGTACCGCCGCTTTCGGCAAGCCGCTCGAGCCGGAGGTGAGCGTCATTGACGCCAGCCGCTGCGGCTGCCACGCAACCGCGTGCTCACCCGGCGCTTGTGCGCAGCGCAACGGAATAAAGTCGTGCGCCAGCGGCGCAGGGGTGAGATCGAGGGCAAAGCGTAGCGTCATGGTGGGCAGCAGCGTATCGAGCAAGGCGGCGGGTAGCTGCGGGTTGATGGGTAACACCCGTGCGCCGCACTGCAATAGCGCCAGCCAGGCGAGCACCGTCTGCGGCTGGTTGCGCGCGCGCAGCATCACGCCATCCCCCGCGCCGACGCCCTGGCGGGCAAAGCCGCTTGCCAGCGCATCCACCTCGGCACAGAGCTGCTGCCAGCTCAGGGTATGCTGATCTGAGCGCAGCGCAGGTTGGTCGCCGCACTGCGCACGCCAGTATCGCCAAGGCCAGTCGGGAAAATTCATAGTAACGCGTCCAGTTCCGCCGCCGCGATGCAGGGCAGTTCGCTGCCGGGCCAGCGGCGAATCAGCTGCGCGGACATCAACTGTAAAGTATCAAGACCGGGCACGGTGTCGGGCGTCAGCCAGGCGGCAATCCGCGCCAGCTGCGTTAGCCCAAGGCTCGACTCCAGCGATGAGCTGATCACTGCCGTCAAGCCGAGCGCATGTGCCGCCGCAACCTGCTGCGCCACGTTTTGCAGGCTGCCAGTCAGGGTTGGCTTGATCACTACCGCGCTGACGCCCGACTGAGGCGTAAAGGTGAAATCCGCCTCGCGCAGGCTCTCATCCCAGGCAATCGCAATGCCGGTCTCGTCAGCAAAGGCCAGCGATGCTTCGCGGCTCTGGCACGGCTCTTCCAGAAAAGCGATGCGTGAGCGGTTGGCTGGCGCGACATATTTAGCGAACTGGCGGGCTTTGAGCGGCGTCCAGGCGCGGTTGGCATCCAGACGCAGGCGCAGATCGGGGATCGACTCCAGCAAGAGATTGACCACCATGCCGTCGCGCACCGCTTCGTACAGCCCGACTTTCACCTTCGCCAGCTTCTCACCGGGCAGCGCGGCGAGTGCGGCAAACAGCTCATCGGGATCGCCGGTGCAGAGCATCGCTGCGCGGTAGTCGGCAGGCTGCGGTAACTGCCCCGCCAGCTCGGCCAGCGCACAGCTCAGGCCAAACGCCGCGCTCGGTTGCGATGGCAGCGCGGGCGACGCGCCGTCACGCCAGGCTTGCACCCACGCCATCACCGCAGGCTGCACCTCATCCAGCGTCTCAACGCTGAACCCCGGCAGCGGAGCGATCTCGCCCCACCCTTCGCCGCCCTTTTCCTTAAGCTGGATAAAAAGCCCGTCACGGGTTTTCAGCCGACGCTCGCGCAGCACCACGCCTGCATCCAGCGGGATCTGCCAGCGGTAGATCTGCGCCTGGCGCATTATGGGTTCCGTTTAAATTTGCTGAAGTCAGGCTGGCGCTTCTGGTTGAAGGCGTTGCGCCCCTCCTGCCCCTCTTCGGTCATATAGAAGAGCATGGTGGCGTTGCCCGCCAGCTCCTGCAGCCCCGCCTGGCCATCGCAATCTGCGTTCAGCGCCGCCTTCAGGCAGCGCAGCGCCATTGGGCTGTTCTGCAACATTTCACGGCACCAGCGCACGGTCTCTTTTTCCAGATCCGCTAACGGCACCACAGTGTTAACCAGCCCCATATCCAGCGCCTGCTGCGCATCATACTGGCGGCAGAGGAACCAGATTTCGCGTGCTTTCTTCTGGCCGACAATGCGCGCCATATAGGAGGCGCCCCAGCCGCCGTCGAAGGAGCCGACTTTCGGGCCAGTCTGGCCGAAGATCGCATTTTCCGCGGCGATGGTCAGATCGCACATCATATGCAGCACATGACCGCCGCCGATGGAGTAACCCGCCACCATCGCCACCACCGGTTTCGGGCAGGTGCGGATCTGGCGCTGGAAATCAAGGACATTAAGGTGGTGCACGCCGGAGTCATCCTGGTAGCCGCCGTAGTCGCCGCGCACCTTCTGATCGCCACCGGCGCAGAAGGCTTTATCACCTTCACCGGTCAGGATGATCACCCCAATATTGTCGTCGTAGCGTGCATCGGCCAGCGCCTGAATCATCTCTTTTACCGTGACAGGACGAAACGCGTTGCGTACTTCCGGGCGGTTGATGGTGATTTTGGCGATACCGTCAGCGGATTTTTGATAGCGGATATCGCTAAAGCCTTCGGAGCAGTCGTGCCACTCAACGGCGGCGTAGAGTTCTTTTTCATCAGGGTAGATCATGGTCGGTCCTTAATCTCAAGAGGCAGAATTCGCGCCAGCAGAGCAGCAACGGCCGCGGGATTCTCCCGGTGCGCGTTGTGCCCGGCGGCAGGAATGGCGTAACAGTGGCGCGCGACCTCGCTCGCCAGCGCCCGAAACTTACGGTCATGTTCGCCAAAGAAATAGTGAACGGGAAAAGTGGCGTCCCGCAGCGCCGCACGCAGATCGGGTTGGCGGCCAAGCGACGTTGCCGCCAGCATCTGCGCCAGCGCGTTGCCATCGTTATGGCTACGCAGCGCAACCAGTGCCGCACGTTCGTTTTCTGTCAACGCGGCAAATACCGGCTGGCGATACCAGGCATCAAACACCTCGCTGAGCGGCTGGTGACGCAGGCGCTGACACCACGCTTCATCAGCCTCCAGCCTTGCGGCACGCGCCTGTTCATCAGCAAGACCTGGGTGGCCGCCTTCGATAATGATGCCCTGTAGCCCCGTTGGCTGCTGGCAAGCGTGAAACATCGCAATGCGGCCGCCGAGGGAGTACCCCACCAGCCAGTAGTTCAGTATGTTGTAACGACTAATAGTCGATCGCAGCAGCGCATCCATCCCGGTAAAGGAGTCAACAGAGGTTGTGGCGGATGCGCCGTGGCCCGGCAAATCGAGATAGAGACGCGGGAAATCCGCAAGCGCTGCGCCGACGGGCTGCCATTCGCGGCCATCACCGGAAAAACCGTGCAGAAACACCAGCCACGGCAGCGGCCGACCAGCATGGATCTCCGCATGCAGAGTCATAGCTGGCTGACCTGCGCTAAAAGCTTTTGCAGGTTCTGCGCGCCGTCGGTCTCGTTGACCACCACCTCAATCACCGTCGCGCCCGGCCTCTGCCAGGCCTCGCTCAGCGCCTGCTCCAGTTGCGCCCAGTTCTCCGGGCGGTGGTAAGGAAGCTCGAACATCGCGGCGGCATGGTCGAAATGGACATTCTGCGGCATCAGGTAGAAGCGCTCGCGCTCGGCGGGTGGGGTCGGTAACAGGGAGAAGATCTGCCCGCCATTGTTATTGACCACCAGCAGCACAAAGGGGGCAGAGGCCTGGCGCAACAGTGCGAGGGCGTTGAGATCGTAAAGCGCGGAGAGATCGCCAACGATAGCCAGCGTCGGGCGCGCGGTGGCCCGTTGCACCCCGGCCGCCGTGGAGAGCAGGCCATCAATGCCGCTCGCGCCGCGGTTGCTGTAAACCGGATACCCGGTCGGCAGCTGCGCCAGCGCGTCCACCAGCCGCACCACTAGGCTGTTGCCGAGAAAAAGCTGCCCCTGCGGTGGTAAATAGTCGGTAATACGGTGCGCCAGCTGCGCTTCGCCGAACTCATCACGCTGTAGACACACACGCTCCCAGGCTAGCGCTGCAAGCGAGGTGAGCTTTTCGCACCACGGCGTACGGGGTTCAGCCGGATGTCGCGCCAGCCAGCTGCCCACATCAGCCACTAAACGACGCCCGCGATGATGCGCCGGATCGAGCCTGCCGGGAAGGTTATCAATCAGCCAGTACGCTTGTGGTGCGCAGGTCGCCTGCCACTGTAAAAGACGTTTTCCGGTCAGGCTGCTGCCAAATTGCAGCACAATCTGCGCTTCGCTGAGCGCCTCGACGGCCTGGCTATTACCGAGCCAGAGGTCGGCGCAGGGCAGCGGCTGCCCGGTTTGTGATAACACATCGCCAATCAACGGCCAGCCGAGGGTTTTCGCCCACTCCGCCAGCTTGCGCCCCTCAGTGGCGCTCATGCGCCCGGCAATCACAACGCCACGTTTCTGCCGCCAGGAGAACCAGTCCCGCTGGGTATCAATGCCGCACTGTGCAGTTACCTGTAACCAGGGCTTATCATCCTGCCACCAGTCGCCTAACGCCCGCTGCCAGCCAAGGCCGGTCTCATCCATTTCGCCATACAGCGGTTCGGCGAACGGGCAGTTAATATGCACCGCCCCGCCCTGCAATGGGGCTAAGAGGTTATCAATCGTCGAGACCAGCCAGCGCGCCGGGATATCCTGGGAGGGGCGCGGTAAGGCGATGGCCTCTGTCGGATGGGAAGCAAAGATGCCCGGCTGGCGAATCGCCTGGTTAGCACCGCAATCAATCAGCTCCGGCGGGCGATCCGCCGTCAGCAATATCAATTTTTCGCCGGTTAACCCGGCTTCAATCAGCGCCGGGTAGAGGTTCGCCACGGCGGTACCGGAGGTGACGATCACCGCCACCGGTTCACGGCTCGCTTTCGCCAGCCCGAGCGCCAGATGCCCCAGCCCGCGCTCATCAAAATGGGTGTGATGAATAAAGGCGCGGTTTTCGGCGGCAGCGAGCGTCAGCGGCGTCGAACGGGAGCCTGGCGCGATGCAGATATGTCGTACACCGTGGCGCGTTAAGGCTTCCAGAATCACCGCGGCCCAGCGTCGGTTGAATGAGCTTATCGACATGAATTTGTCCGGTATCAATATTGGGACTAAGTATAAATTTTCTGAAATGATGAGTTTTTGATATAGGTCGTCTATGGGTGCGTCTGTAGCAACAATGATCGCAGCCCGGCGGCTTTATTATCGATCTCCTGCCACTCCTGCTCAGGGTCTGAACCGGGCACAATGCCCGCCCCGGCATAGAGCCGCACCGTCTCGCCGCTCACCTTCGCCGAACGCAGCGCCACGCAGAACTCACTCTGCTTACGCGACAGATAACCGGCCGACCCGGCGTACCACTCGCGGGCAAAGGGCTCGTGACGGGCGATAAAACGACGGGCTTCAGGGCGCGGTAAACCCGCCACCGCCGCTGTTGGCTGGAGCAGGTCTAAACAGAGCGCATCGTCCGCCGCCCGCAGGTCGCTCCAGATACAGCGGCGCAAATGCTGCACTTTACGCAGCCGCACCACCTGCGGCGGCAGCACATCCAGCGCGCCGGTCTGCTGCTGCAACCGCTGGCAGATATCTTCCACCACCAGCATATTTTCACGCTGGTTTTTATCGTCACTCATCAACCATGCCGCCCGCTGCTGCGCCTGCGCATCGTCATCATGATTTGCCACCGTCCCGGCCAGCGCCTCGGTGCGCAGCGCCACGCCGCGTCGACGCCACAACCGCTCGGGGGTCGATCCGAGAAAAGCGGTCTGGGTGCTAAAGCGATAGAGAAAGTGGAAGCAGTGAAGGTTAAGGCGACGGCTGGCGGCCATCAGCGCGCCAGCATTAATTGGCGCATCGAAGCGGTAGTCGGTCGCGCGGGCGAGCACGACTTTATCCAGTTCGCCGCGCTGGAGCGTATCCAGCGCCTGGGTTATCAGTGTTTCCCACCCTTCGCGCGTCGGGAAGTGCTGCTGTTCGACACAGTGCGGCGGAGTGATTGCCAGCGGGGCCGCAGGGGAAAGCGCGGTCAGGAAATCGGTCGCGCAGCGGGCATCATCACGCAGCGAGGTTTCGCTGTAGAGGTAGAGGCGCAGTATCGCTTTGCCCCCTTCGCGCCGCCATTCGAGGCGGGGTAAAAAGAGCGCCCCCTCGCTTGGCTCAAAGGCATTTAGCCCCCAGATGCGCACATCGTCGGGCCAGGCGTGCAGCTGCTGTTGCGCCTCAGCAAGTGAAGTGAACGCGCGTAACGCGCCAAGCGCGGCCGCTTCGTCATCGCCGCTGCGCTGCTGCCAGTAAAATTGCGGGAAAACATGTTGCGCCGTAAGCCATGCCAGCGGATCGAATGCATTGTTTAGCGGGAAGGGAACGTCAAAGAGGGTAAAACCAGGCGTGTCAGGAAACGTGTCGGCAAGACGCTGGTGTAGATCGCCAAGCGCAGAGGACAGAGAAAACATGCGAACCCCTCCCGGAAAAACGGCACGGTTTTAAAAACCACACAGTATACGGGGTACTACGATGAATAGCAGTACCCCCTTCCAGGGAGGGGAGATAAAGGTTTAGCGACGGGCTAACAGCAGACCGAGCACCAGACCTACAGCAGCACCGGCACCAACGCCCTGCCACGGTTTTTCGTGCACATAGTCATCGGCGCGGTAAACCGCTTTTTTCGCACGATAGTAGTAGGTATCAGACGCGCTGCTGACGCGGTTTTTCACATCATGCAGCGCCTGTTCGGCACGTGCTTTCAGCTCAATGTACTTCTGGTCAGCGGGATCGCCCGATGAGCGGAGAACTTCTTCCAGCGTTTCGCTCAGCAGGGTCAGGTCGTCGTCAATGTGTGAATCGAATTGATTAGTCATCTCTTTTCTCCATGTTATGCACCTGTACGCTAACTATAGACAATAGCTGGCGTTTACGCCTGGCCGACCTCGCGCGCCATGCCGATATGGGGAATGCCATCTTCGTCATAGATGTCGGTGACCGGCTGGAATCCAAACTGCTGATAAAAGGGTTGCAGATGCGCCTGCGCGCTCAGGTAGAGCGCGTGCTGCGGCCAGTGTTGCTGGCAGGAGGCCACCGCGCGTGACATCAGTTGATGACCCAGTTTTTCCCCACGGACGCTGGCGCTGACAATCACCCTGCCGATGGCAACGGGCGAGAAATCATCGTTACTTTTCAGAATCCTCGCATACGCCACCAGCTCATCGCCCTGCCAGCCGAGGAGGTGGCGGTTCTCTCCTACAAGATCATCACCATCAATATCGAGGTAGGGGCAGATCTGTTCGACCACAAACACTTCGCAGCGCAATTTTAACAGCGCATAGAGCACAGGCACGGTCAGTTCGGAATGGTGCAGGTCTTGCCAGCGGATCATCGTTATCTCCTCAAATAGACTCATCTGGTTATACTAGATTCTTTTCATTTCAGGCAAAGCATGTGGAACTGATCTTCTTAGGTACTTCAGCAGGTGTCCCGACGCGGGCGCGAAACGTTACCGCCATCCTGCTCAATCTTCAGCATCCGACCAGCGCCGGGCTGTGGCTTTTCGACTGTGGTGAAGGCACGCAGCATCAGCTGCTGCACACCGCGTTTAATCCGGGCAAGCTGGACAAAATTTTCATCACCCACCTGCATGGTGACCATATTTTTGGTCTACCGGGTCTGCTCTGCAGCCGGTCAATGGCGGGAAATACCCAGCCGCTGCAAATCTATGGCCCGCATGGCATCAAAGAGTTTGTTGAGACCGCACTCCGCCTGAGCGGTTCGTGGACGGACTATCCGCTAACCATCGAAGAGGTGAAGCCGGGACTGGTGGTGGATGATGGGCTGCGCAAAGTGACGGCCTTCCCGCTGGCGCATCCGGTGGAGTGTTATGGCTACCGCGTAGAGGAGCACGATAAACCCGGCGCGCTGAATGCCGCTGCGCTTGTCGCCGCGGGCGTTCCCGCCGGGCCGCTGTTCCAGACATTGAAGGCGGGCGGCACGGTAACGCTCGATGACGGGCGCGTTATCGAGGGTAAAGATTACCTGGCACCGGCCGAGCCGGGTAAACGGGTGGCAATCTTCGGCGATACGTCGCCCTGCCCTGCCGCGCGGGAACTGGCGCAAGATGTTGATGTTGTGGTGCATGAAGCGACGCTTGAGAACGCGATGGAAGAGAAGGCCAACAGCCGCGGCCACAGCTCAGCGCGGCAGGCGGCGCAGCTGGCTCAACAAGCGGGCGCTGCCCGGCTGGTGATTACCCATATCAGTTCGCGTTATGACGCACAAGGGAGCCAGGCGCTGCTAAAAGAGTGTCGTGAAATCTTCCCGGAGACGACGTTAGCAGCAGATTTTGACGTAGTTCGCATTTGATTTTAATTTAGGCACTCTATTTTTTCGCCGTCATGCCGATAATAAGTTATACGCAGGCATTTCTTCTTTGAGGGCATGATGGATAATTTCCAGAAAGACATCGATGACAGGGCGAATCTTACTCTGTCGAACCGGTTTGAGCTGTTGCTGTTTCGCCTTGGCACATCATTAGATGCGACGAAATCTGAGCTGTTTGGCATCAATGTGTTTAAGTTGCGCGAAATCGTACCGATGCCCACATTTACACGCCCTGCGGGAATGAAGCCGCCGTTGATGGGGATGGTCAATATCCGCGATCAGGTGATCCCGGTAATTGATCTCTCCGCGGTCGCCGGTTGTAAACCGGAGACCGGGCTTAACATTCTGCTGATCACTGAGTATGCCCGTAGCGTACAGGCTTTTGCCGTCGAGTCCGTTGAGAACATCACGCGCCTGGACTGGAAACAGGTGCACACGGCGGAGAAAGCGATCAATGGCCGCTATATCACCAGTATTGCCTGCCTCGATGATGATAAGGACACCAACAACCTGGCGATGGTGCTGGACGTTGAACAGATCCTCTATGACATCGTTCCGGCGGATCATGACGTTCACGGCGATCATGTACCGGATAAGAAATTCAACCTGAAACCGGGTTCCATCGCGATTGTGGCTGAAGACTCCAAAGTGGCGCGCGCCATGCTGGAAAAAGGCCTGAATGCTATGGAGATCCCGAGCATGATGCACATTACCGGCAAAGATGCGTGGGAGAAAATCCAGCTTATTGCTCAGCAGGCAGAAAAAGAGGGTGTGCCGGTAAGCGATAAGATCTCAATGGTGCTGACCGATCTGGAGATGCCGGAGATGGACGGCTTCACCCTGACTCGCCTGATCAAAACCGATCCGCGCCTGAAGAATATTCCGGTGGTGATCCACTCTTCCCTCTCGGGCAGCGCTAACGAAGATCACGTCCGTAAAGTGCAGGCCGATGGCTACGTCGCGAAGTTCGAAATTAACGAGCTTTCGGCGGTGATTCAGGAAGTGCTCGATCGCGCAGCGAACAATGTTCGCGGCCCGCTGATCAGCCACCGCCAGATGACCCCGACCCCGCTGCTGGCGAAGTAACGCTGGCACAACGGTTAAAGGCGCTACCGTCGGTTAAACGGTAGCGCCTTAAGTACGTTTCAGGTCATTACAAGAACGACAAGATCAGCTGTAACACAGCAATGATGATCGTGATTACGCGTTTCGCGAATTCACGGTTGTACATCATCCGTTTTCCTCAACAGAGGAAGGAGTCGCCCGGACCGGCCCTCAAATTCCCCCGAATCAGGGCGAGCAGATGTTGAGTATTGCTACACCCCTTCCAGGCCTGAACCCTGTCACCACCACGTGTTACAGCGGGGGAAATCCTTTTGCCCTGCCCAAAAGTGAGATGCGGCGACCCCAACGCACTCGATTTTACACTTCGGCTAACCGACTGAAACATAATTAAAAAATGTCAGGAAAAACGACCAGTTTTCAGGCATTTTTCTTAAAGCACCGTGAACCCAACGGTTTACGCTTGAAAAAAAACAGCATATATCGGAAGCTTCAACGCGTTGAGTATTGCATACGCTCTTCCCCCCTGACGGGCCGGAAAGTAAGAAACGGCGTAGCGTATCCCTCACCAGTTTGCGTTACCCCGTTAAAACCCCAGCCTCCCCCGCTGGGGTTTTTTATGCGCAAAAAAAACCGCCAGGCTGCAAACCCGGCGGTTTTTTGTTACGCGCAATGCGTGATTACATCATCGGCAGCGCCAGCTGAACAATGCTGATCAGCGGTTGCGGATAGATACCGAGTACCAGCACCAGCAGAGCGGAGATCAGCACCACGATACCGCCCGCGCTGTAAGCCCAGTTAGACGGCGCATCGCGGTTCAGCTGCTGCGGCGCGTTGAGATAGAGGCTCACCGCCACACGCAGGTAGTAGTAGAGACCGATTGCAGAACCGACCACCACCGCACCGGTCAGCCACCACAGGTTGGCCTGCACACCGACAGCCAGAATGTAGAACTTACCGATAAAGCCCAGCGTCATCGGGATACCCGCCAGCGACAGCATCATCACCGTCATGACCGCCGAGAGGATCGGACGGTGCCAGAAGAGGCCGCGATAGGAGTAGAGCGACTCGGCGTCCGGACCGCGATACGGGCTGGACATCAGGCTCACCACGCCAAAGGCACCCAGGCTGCTAAAGAGATAGCCGGCCAGGTAGACGCCTACGCTCTCCATCGACATCTGGCCGCCGCGCAGGGCAATCAGCGCCACCATCAGATAGCCGAGGTGGGCGATAGAGGAGTAACCGAGCAGACGTTTGATATTGGTCTGGCTCAGCGCCATCAGGTTACCGAAGATGATGGAGACAAAAGCGATAACGCCCAGCACCACGCGTACGGCTTCGCTGTTACCTACCGGCGCATAGAGGAACAGACGCATCAGCACGCCGAAGATGGCGATTTTGCTGGCGGTCGCCAGGAAGGTGGAGACCGGCGCAGGCGCGCCCTGGTAAACGTCCGGCGTCCAGAGATGGAACGGCACCAGCGACAGTTTAAAGCCGAGGCCAACAATCATCAGGCCGAGGCCCGCCAGCAGCAGCGGCTCGTGCAGCACGCCTTCACCGAGGTTTTTACCAATCGCGACAAAGGACAGATCGCCACTCTGGGCATAAACCAGCGCAATCCCGAACAGCAGGAATGAGGAGGCAGCCGCCGACAGGATGGTGTATTTGATGCTGGCTTCCAGCGAGCGTTTCTGGCGGAAGGCGTAGCCCACCAGCCCGAACAGCGGCAGCGAGATCAGCTCAATCCCGAGGAACAGCGACGCCATATGATTGGCGTTAGCCAGCAGAATGCCACCCAGCGCGGCAATCAGCACCAGCAGGTAGAACTCTTCCTTGTTGTCGCTATAGCCTTCAAGCCACGGATAAGCAAAGGTGCAGGTGGCGAGGCTCGCCAGCAGCACCAGCCCGGTGTAGAGCATGGCGTAGCCGTCGACGCGCATCAACGGCGTCACATCCATTGCCCCGGCGTGACCAACGAACCACAGCGAGAGCAGTGCAACGTTAAGACCAACGACCGAGAGCGTGGCATTGAAGAAATGGTTGCGTCGCCACGCAATGGAGAGCATCACAACCACCACCGTCAATCCGACGATTAGCAGCGGCAGCAGCGCAATCAGGTGTTGTGGAGTTATTGTCATGGCGAATTACGGCCTTGTAGTAATGGAGTTAACAAACCACTGCTGGATATTGCCCATCGCAGCGTGCGAGGTATCCAGAATCGGCTGCGGATAGAAGCCGAGCAGTACCAGAAGCACGACCAGGATAAGGATCATAAACAGCTCGCGCAGTGACAGACCCGGCAGCGTCTGGTTAGCAATTTCGCTTTTCGCTTTACCGAAGTAAGCGCGATGCAGCATCGCCAGCGAGTAAACCGAGGCGAAGACCAGACCGAAGGTGGAGATCACGGTGATCATCGGCACAACCTGATAGCTACCGAACAGGATCATGAACTCACCGACGAAGTTACCGGTACCCGGCATCCCCAGCGTCGCCACGGCGAAGAACATCGACAGCGCCGGCAGCCACTTAATCTTGCTCCACAGACCGCCCATCATGCGCATATCGCGGGTATGCAGACGTTCGTAAAGCTGACCACAGAGGATAAACAGACCCGCCGCCGAAAGACCGTGGGCAATCATCTGAATCACCGCACCCTGGTAGGCCAGCTGGCTGCCGGTGTAGATGGCAATCAGTACGAAGCCCATGTGGGAAACGGAGGTGTAAGCGATAAGACGTTTGATATCGGTCTGCGTGAAGGCCATCCACGCGCCGTAGAAGATGCCAATCACACCCAGCCACATGGCAATCGGTGCAAACTCCGCCGAAGCGTTCGGGAAGAGCGGCAGCGAGAAGCGCAGCAGGCCGTAAGCGGCGGTTTTCAGCAGGATCCCCGCAAGGTCAACGGAACCGGCGGTCGGTGCCTGCGAGTGCGCATCCGGCAGCCAGCCATGCAGCGGCACCACCGGCATTTTTACCGCGAAGGCGATAAAGAAGCCGAGCATCAGCAGGTATTCGACGTTGTGGGACATCGGCGTTTTCAGCAGCTCTTCATAGTTGAAGGTCCACACGCCGGTCGCGTTGTAGTGCACAAACACCAGGCCGAGGATGGCAATCAACATCACCAGGCCGCTTGCCTGGGTATAGATGAAGAATTTCGTCGCCGCGGTGATACGCGTCTTCCCGTCGGAGGCTTTATGGCCCCACAGCGCGATCAGGAAGTACATCGGCACCAGCATCATTTCCCAGAAGAAGAAGAACAGGAACATGTCGATGGCAAGGAACACGCCGATAACGCCGCCGAGGATCCACATCAGGTTCAGGTGGAAGAAGCCCTGATATTTCTCGATTTCACGCCAGGAGCAGAGAACTGCCAGCACGCCAAGGAAGCCGGTCAGCACGACCATCAGCAGCGACAGACCGTCCATCGCCAGATGGATAGTGATGCCGAAGCGCGGGATCCAGTCGTGTTTAAAGCTCTCCTGCCACGTCGGGAAATCGGCAGCCTGCGATAAAGAGTAGCCACCCTGCAACCAGAGTTGCAGGGAGAGCGCCAGCGTCAGTCCCATGGTGATCAGGGCGATCCAGCGCGGCACCTTCACGCCGAAGCGCTCGGTTTGCCAACACAGGAAACCACCGATAAAGGGAATCAATATTAGCCAGGGTAATAACATGGCGATTCATATTCCTTGTTTAAGTCCAGCTCAGGCTTTCTGGCTCGTCATCTGACTTCACCGTTACTGCCTGTCCTTTCGGACCTGATTTTCAACGAATTTTCACAAAATTCAGATTCTGCTCGCAGGCCGGAGACCAACTCTGCTCCCCGGCCCGGGAACTCAGCGCAACACCATCAGCAGACCGAGCACCACAACGGCACCGATACTCATGGAGGCCACATACCAGCGCAGATAACCGTTCTCGCTGAACAGCAGCCCTTTCCCGGCAAAGCGGGAGAGGATCGCCGGAATGTTCATCAGCGCGTTCAGCGGATCGCTCTTCAGCAGCCAGGCAACGCCCAGATACGGTTTAACGAAGATGCGATCGTAGAGCCAGTCGAAGCCCCAGGCATTGAACCACCAGGTGCCGAAGAAGCGGCCCAGCGCGCTGTTGGCAATGGATGTCACCAGCGTGCGTTTACCCAGCCACAGCCAGGCGGCCAGCAGAATGCCGATTACCGCCACTGCGCCAGAAGCCACTTCCAGCATCACTACGCTGCTGTGCGCCAGCTCAGCCGTTTCCGGCAGGACGCCGCGCAGCGGTGGCACAATCATCGCGCCAACGAAGGTGGAGAGGATCAGCAGCACAATCAGCGGCAGGTGATGGGTAATCCCCTTCCCTGCGTGGGCATGAATCTGCTCTTTGCCATGGAAGACAATGAAAATCAGACGGAAGGTGTAGAGCGAGGTCATAAACGCCCCGACCAGACCCGCAATCATCAGGTTAACGTGACCGTTCGCCACCGCCCCGGCCAGGATCTCATCCTTACTGAAGAAGCCCGCGGTAATCAGCGGCAGTGCAGAGAGCGCCGCGCCACCGACCAGGAAGCAGGCATAAACCAGCGGAATGGACTTACGCAGGCCGCCCATCTTGAAGATGTTCTGCTCGTGGTGGCAGGCGAGGATCACCGAACCGGAGGAGAGGAACAGCAGCGCTTTGAAGAAGGCGTGCGTCATCAGATGGAAAATCGCCGCGTCCCATGCCTGCACGCCAAGCGCCAGGAACATGTAACCAATCTGGCTCATCGTCGAGTAGGCGAGGACGCGTTTGATATCGGTTTGCACCAGCGCGGCGAAACCGGCCATCAGCAGCGTGACCGCACCAACGATCCCGACCAGATGCAGCACTTCCGGCGTCATCAGGAAGAGGCCGTGGGTACGGGCAATCAGGTAGACACCTGCGGTAACCATCGTTGCGGCGTGGATCAGCGCAGAGACTGGCGTCGGGCCAGCCATCGCGTCGGCAAGCCAGGTCTGCAACGGCAGCTGCGCCGATTTACCAACCGCGCCGCCCAGCAGCATCAGCGTCGCCCACATCAGCATGTGATTGCCGTTAGCGAAGTGCTGCGGTGCCAGCTCGACCATCTCGCGGAAGTTCAGCGTGCCCAGCTCGTTGTAGAGGATGAACAGCGCGAAGGCGAGGAAGACGTCACCAACGCGGGTGACGACAAACGCTTTCATCGCTGCTGCGCCATTCTTCGGATCGGTGTAGTAGAAACCGATCAGCAGATAGGAGCAGAGACCCACGCCTTCCCAGCCGAGGTACATCAGCAGCAGGTTATCGCCCAGCACCAGAATCACCATGCTGGCGATAAAGAGGTTGGTGTAGGCGAAGAAGCGGGAGTAGCCCTCTTCCCCCCGCATATACCAGGAGGCGAACATGTGGATCAGGAAGCCAACGCCGGTCACCACCGAGAGCATGGTCAGCGACAGGCCGTCCAGCACAAGGTTGAAACCGATATTGAAATCACCGACCGCCATCCACGTCCACAGCGGCTGAACAAACGCCTGCTGGCCGTTGTTGAAGAACTCAACGCCAACCAGCGCAGTGACCAGCGCCGAGAGACCAATCGAGCCCATGCCAACGGCGGCAGAGAGATTCTCCGACCAGCGGCCACGGGAGAAAGCCAGTAATACAAAGCCAATAAGAGGAAAAATAATCGTTAAGGCGAGCATGTTCATCCACGCATCTCACTTACTGAATCGATATTCAGACTCTGGCGGCGACGATGCAGTTGCAGCAGCAGCGCCAGGCCAATGCTCGCTTCCGCAGCGGCAAGGCTAATGGCGAGAATATACATTACCTGACCGTCGGTCTGGCCCCAGTAGCTGCCGGCGACCACAAAGGCCAGCGCGGCGGCGTTGATCATGATCTCAAGCCCAATCAGCATAAACAGCAGATTACGGCGGATAACCAGACCAGTCAGACCCAGCACAAACAAAATCGCCGCGAGGATCAATCCATGTTGTAACGGGATCATGCGTGCTCCTCCGTTTTTCTTTTCGCGCGGTCATCCGTGCGATTGCTCAGCAATTCGCCAGGTCTCTCTTCACGTCCAAGGTGGAACGCGACAACCAGACCCGCCAGCAGCAGCATTGAGGCCAGCTCAACCGCCAGTACGTAAGGACCAAACAGCGTGATACCGACTGCTTTCGCGCCAATCGCCGTGCCCTCGATGCCCTGATCGTTCACGCCCATAATGGCGTAGATCATGACGCCCAGCAGCACCGCAGAGAGCACCGCAGGGCCAATCCAGATTTGCGGCGTGAGCCAGTTACGCTCCTGCTCGACCACTGAATTGCCCATGTTGAGCATCATCACTACGAAGACGAACAGCACCATGATGGCCCCGGCGTAGACGATGATCTCCAGCGCCCCGGCGAAGTATGCGCCAAGGGAGAAGAAGACCCCGGCAATCGCCAGCAGGGAGATGATCAAGTACAGCAGCGCATGCACCGGATTGGTATGCGTAATCACGCGTACCGTCGTCAGGATGGCGATCAGGCCACAGATATAAAAAGCGAACTCCATTGCCCCTCTCCTTACGGTAACAGGCCTTTGACGTCGATAGGCTTGGCTTCGTTTTCCGCTTCGCCCTTATCTTTGCCGTCGATTGCCATACCTGCCATCCGGTAGAAGTTATATTCCGGGTATTTGCCCGGACCGGAGATCAGCAGATCCTCTTTTTCATACACCAGATCCTGGCGCTTGAACTCACCGAGTTCGAAGTCCGGCGTCAGCTGAATCGCTGTTGTCGGGCACGCCTCTTCGCACATGCCGCAGAAGATGCAGCGCGAGAAGTTGATACGGAAAAACTCCGGATACCAGCGGCCATCAACGGTTTCCGCTTTCTGCAGCGAGATACAGCCGACAGGACAGGCAACCGCACACAGGTTACAGGCTACGCAGCGCTCTGCACCGTCCGGATCGCGCGTCAGCACGATACGGCCACGGTAGCGCGGGGCCAGGTAAACCGGCTCTTCCGGGTACATACGCGTTTCGCGTTTGGCGAACGCATGCAGGCCGATCATCCAGATACTGCGAACCTGGGTGCCAAAGCCCACGAATAACTCTTTTAACGTCATGGTCTCATCACCCCTTATTACGGCGCCTGCCAAAGAATGACTGCCGCCGTGCCCAACAGGTTAAGCAGAGTCAGCGGCAGACAGATTTTCCAGCCGAAAGACATCACCTGATCGTAGCGAGGACGCGGCAGTGCGGCGCGAATCAAAATGAACATCATCATAAAGAACGCGGTTTTCAGCGCGAACCAGATAAACGGCGGTAACAGCGGACCCTGCCAGCCACCAAAGAAGAGGGTGACCATCAGCGCAGAGATGGTGACGATACCGATATACTCGCCGACGAAGAAGAGACCGAACTTCATGCCGGAGTATTCAATATGGTAACCATCCGCCAGCTCCTGCTCCGCTTCCGGCTGGTCAAACGGGTGACGGTGACACACCGCGACGCCAGCGATAGCGAAGGTAACGAAGCCGAAGAACTGCGGAATAACGTTCCACAAACCCGCCTGGTTGTTGACGATGTCGGTCATATTGAATGAACCGGCCTGTGCCACCACGCCCATCAGCGAGAGCCCGAGGAACACTTCGTAGCTCAGGGTTTGCGCAGAGGCACGCATCGCGCCAAGCAGGGAGTATTTGTTGTTACTCGACCAACCAGCGAACAGCACCGCGTAAACTGCCAGACCCGCCATCATCAGGAAGAAGAGGATCCCGATATTGAGGTCGGCCACCACCCAGGTGGGGCTGACCGGCACAATGGCGAAGGCTAACAGCAGCGAGGTGAAGGCGATCACCGGCGCGAGGGTGAAGATCACGCGATCCGAGAAGCGCGGGATCCAGTCCTCTTTAAAGAACATTTTGATCATGTCCGCGACCAGCTGGAGTGAACCACCCCAGCCCACACGGTTCGGCCCATAACGGTTCTGGAACAGGCCGAGCAGGCGACGTTCACCAAAGCTCATGAAGGCGCCGCAGGTGACCACCACCAGCAGGATGACCACCGCTTTCAGAATGCTTAACAGAATGTCGATAACATCCGGTGTTAACCAGCTCATGCTTGCGCCTCCCGCAGATTTTCAAGACGTGCCCCGGCCAGCACCGGTGCAATACCCGGCATGCCCATTGGCAAACCGACCTGCCCCGCCGTCAGACCTTCCGATACCTGCAGCGGCAGGCTGAGGGTCTGCCCTTCGTAGGTGAAGGAGACGTGCGCGCCTGCGTTTACGCCAAGCTTCGCGGCATCGGCCGGGTTAAGCGTGATGTAAGGCTGCGGCATACGGCTCTGGAACACCGGCGAACGCTGCGACAGCTCATCGCTGCCAAACAGGTGGTAGTAAGGCGCGATACGCCACTCGCCATCCTGTGCGCTGAAGGCGCCCGGAACGACGGTGAAGTAATCCAGCCCGGTTTCCGTCGCTTCAATCAGGCGTACGCCCGGATCGCCATGTCGCAGGTGGCCGCCCACTTCGTCCTGGAATTTGTTCCAGGCCTGCGGGGAGTTCCAGCCCGGAGCCCAGGCAAACGGAATTTGCGAGCGCGGAGCTGAAGGCTGGTTGTTCCCTTCCATTGAGAAAGCGAACATGGTGTCTTTATCCTGCGGCTGACGCGGTTCGTGGACGCTGATATTGGCGCGCATCGCGGTGCGACCGCTGTAGCGGTGCGGCTCACGCGCCAGTTTCTGCCCGCGAATGCGGAAGCTGGCATCCGGTGCGGCATTTTTGATGCCCGACAGCTGCGGCAGCGCGGCGACAGCGGCATCGATCACATGATCGAGCTGCGTCCAGTCCACTTCGCGGTTCAGCACGGTGCTGTGCAGCGAGTGCAGCCAGCGCCAGCTTTCCAGCATCAGCGCTTTGTTATCGTAGTAGCTCGGGTCATAAACCTGGAAGAAGCGCTGAGCGCGACCTTCGTTGTTAATGACCGTGCCGTCGCTTTCGGCGAAGCTTGCCGCAGAGAGCACCAGATGAGCGTTATCCATAATCGCCGTGCGCTGGTGATCGACCACCAGCACCAGCGGCGCTTTCGCCAGCGCAGCGTCAACGCGCGCAGCAGAAGCGTGACGGTGCAGATCGTTTTCCAGCACCACGACCGCGTCGGCGCTGCCGCTCTCCAGTTCGGAGAGTGCATCATCGAGGCTGCCGCCGCCAATAAGGCCGAGGCCCATGCTGTTAACGGAGCGGGCAATCATGGTGATACCGACATCGGCACCGCGCCCTTTCAGCGCTTTCGCTACGTTCGCCGCCGCGTGGATCACGTCGGTGCTGCCAGCGTTAGTACCGGAGATAATCAGCGGTTTCTTCGCCCCGGCCAGCGCCTGGACAATCACATCCACTTTGCCCTGCAGATCGCTGCTCAGGCCCTCAACCGCCGGTGCCGAGTTATCCAGCGCATGGGCGATGGCAAAGCCTAAACGCGCCTGATCTTCCACCGGCGCGCGGTAGGTCCACGCAGCGATATCGTCCAGACGGGTGCTGTCGACGTTGGTGACAAACAGCGGATGTTTCGCGCGCTGACCGATGTTCATGATCGCCGCGATCTGCCAGTCGGCGACTTTCTGCGCCGCCGCCATTTCGCGGGCTTTGCCTTTCACCGCCTGACGTACCGCCAGCGCGACGCGCGCGCCGGTCTGGGTCACGTCTTCGCCGAGGATCAGCACCGCATCGTAAGATTCGATTTCACGCAGCGCCGGAGTACGGATGCCGCCTTCGCGCAGCACTTTCAGTGCCAGCGTCAGACGCTCCTGCTCACCTTTGGCGATACCGGTGTAGAAGTTATCCGCACCCACCAGTTCGCGCAGCGCGAAGTTGCTCTCTACGCTTGCGCGCGGAGAACCAATACCGATCACTTTCTTCGACTGGCGCAGAATATCCGCCGCGCCCTGCATCGCCTGTTCGGCGTTGAGGGTGATGAGATCGTCGCCACGACGCTGTACCGGCTGGCGCGGACGATCTTTCAGGTTGACGTAGCCATAGCCGAAACGACCGCGGTCGCAGAGGAAGTAGTGGTTAACCGTGCCGTTGTAGCGGTTCTCGATACGACGCAGTTCGCCGTAACGCTCGCCCGGGCTGGTGTTACAGCCGATCGAGCACTGCTGGCAGATGCTCGGCGCGAACTGCATATCCCATTTACGGTTATAGCGCTCGGAGTGAGTTTTATCGGTGAAAACGCCGGTCGGGCAGATTTCAACCAGGTTGCCGGAGAACTCGCTCTCCAGCGTACCCTCTTCCGGGCGGCCGAAGTAGACGTTGTCATGTGCGCCATAGACGCCCAGGTCGGTACCGTCGGCATAATCTTTGTAGTAACGCACACAGCGGTAGCAGGCGATACAGCGGTTCATCTCGTGAGAAATGAACGGGCCGAGATCCTGGTTACGGTGCGTACGTTTGGTGAAACGGTAGCGACGGAAGCTGTGACCGGTCATAACGGTCATATCCTGCAGGTGGCAGTTGCCGCCCTCTTCACAGACCGGACAGTCGTGCGGGTGGTTGGTCATCAACCACTCCACCACGCTCTCACGGAACTCCTTCGCTTCGTGATCGTCAATAGAGATAAAGGTGCCGTCGGATGCCGGTGTCATACAGGACATAACCAGGCGGCCACGCGTGTCTTCCGCGTTTTGATATTGCTTCACCGCACACTGGCGGCACGCACCCACGCTCCCCAGCGCCGGATGCCAGCAAAAATAAGGAATATCAAGGCCCAACGAGAGACAAGCCTCTAACAGGTTGTCTGCGCCGTTTACCTCGTATTCTTTGCCGTCTACGTGAATAGTAGCCATTAGCATGCTTCCAGTTGTCTCAGCCGGAGCTGAGAATTAATCAAAATTCGTTCCGCGTCCCCTCACCTGCTCACGATGAGGGGGAACCACTACCAGCGCGCTTTCAGCAGGTTTGGCTGGATACCGCCAATCGCATGGGTATTGCTGAATTGCTGCTTGATCCCCGCTTCAAACTCTTCGCGGAAATACTTAATGGCGCTCTGTAACGGTTCAACCGCACCCGGCGCGTGTGCGCAGAAGGTTTTACCCGGCCCCAGTTGGCGGCAGAGTTGCTCCAGGGTTTCGATATCGCCAGGCTGGCCTTCGCCACGCTCCAGCGCACGCAGGATTTTGACGCTCCACGGCAGCCCGTCGCGGCACGGCGTACACCAGCCGCAGGACTCGCGGGCGAAGAACTCTTCCAGGTTACGCACCAGCGGCACCATGCCAATTTCATGGTCAACGGCCATCGCCAGCGCGGTACCTAAACGGCTGCCCGCTTTACCGATGCTTTCAAACTCCATCGGCAGATCGAGGTGCGCTTCGGTCAGGAAGTCGGTTCCCGCGCCGCCCGGCTGCCAGGCTTTAAATTTCAGCCCGTCGCGCATGCCGCCCGCGTACTCTTCAAGGATTTCACGCGCGGTAGTGCCAAACGGCAACTCCCAGACGCCCGGATTTTTCACGCGCCCGGAGAAGCCCATCAGTTTGGTCCCGGCATCTTTGCTGGTCGACAGGTTCTGATACCACTCCACGCCGTTGGCAAGAATGGCCGGGACGTTGCACAGGGTTTCGACGTTGTTAACGCAGGTCGGTTTACCCCATACGCCGGAGCTTGCCGGGAAAGGCGGTTTCGAGCGCGGGTTCGCGCGACGCCCTTCCAGCGAGTTGATCAGCGCCGTCTCTTCGCCGCAGATGTAGCGGCCCGCACCGGTATGGACGATAAGTTCGAAATCGAACCCGCTGCCGAGAATATTTTTGCCGAGGAAGCCCGCTTCGGTGGCTTCAGCGATGGCGCGGCGCAGATGCACCGCCGCCTCGATGTATTCCCCGCGCAGGAAGATGTAGCCGCGATAGGCTTTCAGCGCAAAGGCGGAGATGAGCATGCCTTCCACCAGCAGGTGGGGCAGTTGCTCCATCAGCAGACGGTCTTTGTAGGTGCCCGGCTCCATCTCATCGGCGTTACACAGCAGATAACGGATGTTCATCGATTCGTCTTTCGGCATCAGGCTCCACTTAAGACCCGTGGAGAAGCCTGCGCCGCCGCGCCCTTTCAGGCCGGCGTCTTTTACCTGATTGACGATCTCGTCCGGTGCCAGCCCGGTGAGGGCTTTACGCGCACCGGCATAGCCGTTCTTGCTCTGGTACTCTTCAAGCCAGACCGGCTGTTTGTCATCGCGCAGACGCCAGGTCAGCGGATGGGTTTCGGGAGTACGGATAATGGTCTTCATTATTTATACCGCTCCAGCAAGTCAGGGATCGTTTCCGGCGTCAGAGAACTGTGGGTGTCCTCATCGATCATCATGGTCGGCCCTTTGTCGCAGTTGCCGAGACAGCAGGTTGGCAGCAGCGTAAAGCGGCCATCAAAGGTGGTCTGGCCCGGCTTGATCTTCAGGTGGCTCTCAATCGCCGACTGAATCCCCTGATAGCCCGTGATGTGACACACCACGCTGTCGCAGTAGCGGATCACATGGCGGCCGACCGGCTGACGGAAGATCTGGCTGTAGAACGTGGCTACGCCTTCGACATCGCTCGCCGGAATGCCCAGCACCTCGGCGATGGCGTAAATTGCGCCGTCCGGCACCCAGCCACGCTGTTTCTGAACAATCTTCAGCGCTTCAATGGACGCCGCACGCGGGTCTTCGTAGTGGTGCTTCTCGTGCTCAATTGCCTCACGCTCTGCCGCACTCAGCTCAAAAGCCCGGGTTTCTGGTTGTTGATTCTCGTGCATAATTAGCGGTCCACATCTGACATAACAAAATCGATACTACCCAGGTAGACAATCAAGTCTGAGACCAGGCTGCCGCGAATTGCCGCCGGAATTTGCTGCAGATGCGGGAAACTCGGCGTACGGATACGGGTACGGTAGCTCATGGTGCTGCCGTCACTGGTCAGGTAGTAACTGTTGATACCCTTGGTTGCTTCAATCATCTGGAAGGATTCGTTGGCCGGCATCACCGGGCCCCACGATACCTGCAGGAAGTGAGTAATCAGGGTTTCGATATGTTGCAGCGTGCGCTCTTTCGGCGGCGGCGTGGTCAGCGGGTGATCCGCTTTAAACGGCCCTTCCGGCATATTGTTGAGGCACTGCTCAAGAATGCGCAGGCTCTGGCGCAGCTCTTCCACTTTCAACATCACGCGGGTGTAGCAGTCGCTGACGCCACCGCCGACCGGGATTTCGAAGTCGAAGTTCTGATAGCCGGAGTACGGGCGCGCTTTACGCACGTCAAAGTTGATGCCGGTGGCACGCAGGCCTGCACCGGTGGTGCCCCACTCCAGCGCCTCTTTCGCGCCGTAAGCGGCAACGCCCTGAGCACGGCCTTTCAGAATGGAGTTGCGCAGCGCAGCTTTCTCATAGGACGCCAGACGTTTCGGCATCCAGTCGAGGAACTCGCGCAGCAGACGATCCCAGCCACGCGGCAGATCGTGCGCGACGCCGCCGATGCGGAACCAAGCCGGGTGCATACGGAAACCGGTGATCGCTTCCACCAGATCGTAGATTTTTTGACGATCGGTAAAGGCGAAGAAGACCGGCGTCATCGCGCCGACGTCCTGAATAAAGGTGGAGATATAGAGCAGGTGGCTGTTGATGCGGAACAGCTCAGAGAGCATGACGCGGATCACTTCCACGCGTTCCGGCACGGTAATGCCCGCCAGTTTCTCAACCGCCAGTACGTACGGCATCTCGTTGACGCAGCCGCCGAGGTACTCAACACGGTCGGTGTAAGGAATGTAGCTGTGCCATGACTGGCGTTCGCCCATCTTCTCCGCGCCGCGGTGGTGATAACCGATATCCGGCACGCAGTCGACGATCTCTTCGCCATCAAGCTGCAGAATGATGCGGAACGCACCGTGCGCAGAGGGGTGGTTCGGACCGAGGTTGAGGAACATGAAGTCCTCATTATCGGTGCCGCGCTTCATGCCCCAATCTTCTGGCTTAAAGGTCAGCGCTTCCATCTCCAGATCCTGCTTGGCTTTGGTCAGCTCAAACGGATCGAATTCGGTGGCGCGCGCCGGGTAGTCTTTACGCAGCGGGTGGCCGGTCCAGGTCTGCGGCATCATGATGCGCGTCAGATGCGGGTGGCCATCAAAGGTGATACCAAACATCTCCCAGGTTTCACGCTCATACCAGTTGGCGTTCGGGAAGAGTTTAGTGATGGTCGGCACATGCAAATCGTTTTCTGCGAGGGCCACTTTCAGCATGATGTCGCTGTTACGATCGATCGACAGGAAGTGGTAGAAAACGGAAAAATCCGCGGCGGGCAGACCGGCGCGGTGTGTGCGTAGACGCTCGTCCATGCCGTGAAGATCGAACAGCATGACGTAAGGCTTCGGTAATTTCTTTAAGAAATCGACCACTTCCAGTAACTGCTCACGCTTCACCCAAACAACGGGTACCCCGGTGCGGGTCGCCTGAACGGAAAAGGCATCCGGCCCAAAACGGTTGCGCAATTCGCCAATGACCGGATCATCCAGATGATCCCGGGTCTGCCATGGGGCTTCTTGCGCAGTTAAATCGGTCATATTTTTCACCATTGCAAAGGGTCCGTGGTGACTGTGGGGCAGCGCGTCGCGTTATTGGATTATTGAAATGCGACGCTTTTTACCCTTGCCCACAGGCGCAAATTAAATCTCGTCCGGCGAACGCAGGTTGGTGACGGCAATACGTTCACCGCGTTTACGTTCACGCTCCGACTGCATGTTGGCGCGGTAAACGCCCTGATCGCCAACCACCCAGGAGAGCGGACGGCGCTCCTTGCCAATCGACTCCTGCAGCAGCATCAGCGCCTGCATATAGGCTTCAGGGCGCGGCGGGCAGCCAGGGATGTAAACATCCACCGGGATAAATTTGTCGACGCCCTGCACGACGGAGTAGATATCGTACATACCGCCAGAGTTTGCGCAGGCCCCCATGGAGATAACCCATTTCGGCTCCAGCATCTGGTCATAGAGGCGTTGGATTACCGGCGCCATCTTGGTGAACGGCGTACCGGCAACGACCATCAGGTCAGCCTGACGCGGCGAGGCACGCAGCACTTCTGCGCCAAAACGCGCCACGTCGTGCACGGCGGTAAACGAGGTCACCATCTCGACATAGCAGCAGGAAAGGCCGAAGTTGTACGGCCAAATTGAGTTCTTACGACCCCAGTTCACCATATCGTGCAGGACATTTTCGAGTTTGCCCATGTAGACGCTACGGTTGATCTCTTGTTCCAGGGGGTCAGTTACGATCTCCTGTTTTTGCAGGGGGTAACGGTCGTTCTCACCGTTAGGATCTATGCGGGTGAGCGTATAATCCATCTTATTGCCTCGCGGTTAGCGTTGACTGTCAGTGTAGCTGTTGGTCTCAGGGTTGACCTGCGCGCGGCGCGAACGCACCGGCGTCCAATCGAGCGCGCCAATACGCACCAGATAAACCAGACCAGCCAGCAGCACTAAGATAAAAATTGCGGCTTCGGCAAACCCTACCCAGCCACTCTCACGAATGGATGTAGACCATGCGTAGAGATAGAGCGCTTCGACATCGAAGATGACGAAGAACATGGCGACCAGATAGAACTTGGCGGAGAGACGTAAGCGAGCGGAACCGACGGAGTCGATACCTGATTCGAAAGGTACGTTTTTGTGCCTTGCGCGCGCGCGTCCGCCCAAAAACCGACCGCCGACCAGCATGAGGCAACAGAGGCCGATGGCGACAATAAGAAAGACAGCGAATGCCCAGTGATGAGCGATGATTTCAGTGGATGTTGACATACGCATTGCTTAACTCAAAAGGTAGCGTTAAAACCTCTGCTCTTGCTGGCAGATGACGCCACATCGATTCACGGGGAGGAATAAAAAACCACATACTTACTGTGCAAAAAGCTGAAAAACAGCTAAATGATGTGGGTTTTTACTCCTTTCTATAACCTTTTGTCAACTTTAACAAAAGTTTCCTCACATTAGTTTACATCGGCAGCAATCCATTAACATTTAGTGCCGTTTTATTGACCAGCAACAACTTTTCCTGCGGCAAAATCCGGTGTTGAATCGAGTCCGTTGTGGAGGATTACAAAAATTACCCTCCTATTTTGACAGGATTTACCCAGGATTCCTCCCCCTCTCCGGAGGTATTTTTTTGATCTGAGACACGCTTTTGTTAATTCATACGTTAAATCGGCAACAATCTTGCTTGATTTTTAACATGAGCAGAGGGCATGAAAGACTATAGATGATAAAGGGAGATTGTGCTGTGAGGTGGATTAACAGATTGAAAGAAATAATGATTTAGGGCATGAATAATTCATTTGCTTATTATTTATGCAAAAAATGACCCGCTGTCGTCATTTCTCTCTTCAGCGGGTCATTTTTACACTTACAAATTATTACCAGTTTGCGGTCAAATGTTAACTAGAAATCCCCATCAACCAGTAGCTGTTCATCTCCCCCTTCCGGAGTAGATCCTTTGTAGTGCCAGGGGTCGCGATAGTGCTCCATGGCATCGAAAATTACCTGCGCCAGCTCATTGCCGCTGTGCGGATTTCGCGAGAGCAGGTATTCCGTTTCCGGTAACGTCGGGAAGCCTTCAGCGTTACTCAACACGCGCAGATCGGGGCTCATCATCTCTACCGGCCGGGCCGTTACGCCAAGCCCCGCTTTAACAGCGGCTTTTACCGCAGAGAGCGTTGAGGCTACGTAAGCCATGCGCCAAGGAATATCGGCTTCATTGAGCGCGGTGAGCACCATGTCGCGGAATGGGCTCGGCTCATCCAGCAGAACCAGCGGCACTGCCTCCCCTTTTTGCAGCACATACTCTGCCGCGCAGTACCAGAGCGTTGGTGAGGTGCGCAGCGTCAGATAGTCAAACGGCTGGACGCGATGGGTAGTCACCACCAGATCCACTTCATCTTCCTGAAGCTGATCGCCACTCATGGGATTGCGTTTCACCCGCACATCTAACGCGAGTTTTGGATAGACCGAGCTAATACGATTAAGCAGGAACGGCAAAATCGTATCGGCAGACTCATCTGACGCCCCGATGGTTAAGACGCCCTGCAAGTTGCTGAACATCAACGAGGTACAGGCTTCGTCATTGAAACGGAGGATCTTTCTCGCATAGCCCAGGAGCTGAATGCCATGCTCGGTCAATAATTTATTGCGACCATGGCGGGCGAACAGCTCTTTTCCCACAAGCTGTTCAAGGCGCTGCATTTGCTGGCTTACCGCGGATTGCGTACGGCAAACCGCCGCCGCAGCCGCTGCAAAGGTGTTTAAATCCGCGACCGCAACAAACGTTCTCAGCAGATCGAGGTCGAGATTCAGTATCGGACGATTTGCATTTATCATCATTTTTCACTTACGGGTTGCGCGCGCTGCGTGCCCCGGGTTTATGCTGTGTTCATAAGATTAAGTAAGTCCATTTAAAAAGCGCATCCTGCACTGCCATTGCCGATGAAACCGGACAAGTATGTGATGTTTTAGTTCGCCATCTGATGCAAGCAGAACTCAACGTCTTTATTTGGCAAACATCCCGCTCAGGGATATATAAACCAGCCAAATAGTGTTGATGCATTTAAAACGCGTCTTTCGCGGCGAATACCGATTTAACATCGCGCGTCGCAGATAAAGGTGAACCCAACAGAGGTTCTGAAGTAAAAAAGAGTAATAGCGATTAAGTAAAATTAAGAATTCAACCTTACCGAACTCAGGGCTTTGCCCACAAGCGCCCTTTCAGGCTGTCTGAGTTTACCCCAAAACCTTTTTATTTATAAGCGTTAATACGAATTATCTTAAATTTTGAAAATGTCAGTACGAAAAAATGAGACATATAAATATTAGTGATGGTCATAGTTACTATTCTCAATATTAAATAGCGAACGGTTCTGGAAAAGGATCTCTTTAATAGAAATTAACATTATTTTCACAGCAACCCCGCGCGTCGCTAATGTTACTTTATCTCTTTTATTTATCCGCACCCCGTTCCTCTCTTCCGCCCCGCCCGCATCGCCAAAAAATAAATCCCCGCTACCGGAAGGCGATTCCGTGGTGGAAAGCATCAACAACGAAGCATTAAACAACACCAATTACTGCTGATTTGCATATAGTCAGCACTAAAAAGAGAAAAAACGCGTCATTGATAGTTAAAAGATGGTTAAAGGTGCCTGATGTGCTGGGCAAAATCTTCTTCTGTTAACCCTTCAAAATAAGCGGGCGTGGGAGTACATTGTTCCGTGTTCACTTCCACGGCAGGGAGTGACGATTCCAGTAAAAAGGCAAAGGTTCATGTCCTCCATCGAAAAATCCAGCAAGTTAGATAACGTCTGTTATGACATCCGTGGCCCGGTTCTTAAAGAAGCAAAGCGTCTGGAAGAAGAAGGCAACAAAGTTCTCAAACTCAACATCGGCAACCCTGCCCCGTTCGGCTTCGAAGCCCCGGATGAGATTCTGGTCGATGTGATCCGCAACCTCCCTGGAGCCCAGGGCTACTGTGATTCAAAAGGGCTCTACTCCGCCCGTAAAGCGATCATGCAGCACTATCAGGCGCGCGGCATGCGCGAAGTCACCGTCGAAGATATCTATATCGGCAACGGCGTCTCTGAGCTGATCGTGCAGTCAATGCAGGCGCTGCTGAACAGCGGCGATGAGATGCTGGTCCCGGCGCCGGACTACCCGCTGTGGACCGCGGCGGTGTCGCTCTCCGGCGGCAAAGCGGTGCACTACCTTTGCGATGAATCCGCTGGCTGGTTCCCGGATCTGGACGACATCCGCGCCAAAATCACCCCGCGTACGCGCGGCATTGTGATCATCAACCCGAATAACCCGACCGGCGCGGTCTACTCAAAAGAGCTGCTGCTGGAGATTGTCGAGCTGGCACGCCAGCACAACCTGATTATTTTCGCCGATGAGATCTACGACAAGATCCTCTACGACGAAGCGCAGCACCACTCAATTGCCGCGCTGGCACCGGATCTCTTTACCATCACCTTTAACGGTCTGTCGAAAACCTACCGCGTAGCCGGTTTCCGCCAGGGCTGGATGGTGTTGAGTGGGCCGAAAAAGCACGCCAAAGGGTATATCGAAGGGCTGGAGATGCTTGCCTCGATGCGTCTGTGTGCCAACGTGCCGGCGCAGCATGCTATCCAGACCGCACTCGGCGGTTATCAGAGCATCAGCGAATTTATCGTGCCCGGCGGGCGTCTCTATGAGCAGCGCAACCGCGCGTGGGAGCTGATTAATGAGATCCCCGGCGTCTCCTGCGTAAAACCGAGCGGCGCGCTCTATATGTTCCCGAAAATTGACGCGAAACGTTTCAATATTCTGGATGACCAGAAGATGGTGCTCGACTTCCTGCTGCAGGAGAAGGTGCTACTGGTGCAGGGCTCCGCTTTCAACTGGCCGTGGCCGGATCACGTCCGCATCGTCACGCTGCCGCGCGAAGACGATCTGGAGATGGCGATCACCCGCTTCGGGCGTTTCCTCTCCGGTTACCATCAGTAATTGCTCCAGGGGAGGATTTGCATCTTCCCCTCGTCTCTGCGCACAATGGCCCAGGTCGTATTCAAGACAAGGTTAACTATGAGTCAGAGTCACTTCTTCGCCCACCTCTCCCGCCTGAAACTGATCAACCGCTGGCCGCTGATGCGCAATGTGCGCACCGAGAATGTCTCCGAGCATAGCCTGCAAGTGGCAATGGTCGCGCACGCGCTGGCGGCGATCAAAAATCGCAAATTCGGCGGCGCGCTCAACGCAGAGCGCATTGCGCTACTGGCGATTTATCACGATGCCTCTGAAGTGATCACCGGCGATCTCCCGACACCGGTGAAGTACTTCAACTCGCAGATTGCCCAGGAGTACAAAGCGATTGAGAAGATCGCCCAGCAGAAGCTGGTGGAAATGGTGCCGGAAGAGCTGCAGGATATTTTCGCCCCGCTGATTGATGAGCATCACTACAGCGAAGAGGAGCGATTAATTGTTAAACAGGCCGATGCGCTCTGCGCCTACCTGAAGTGCCTCGAAGAGCTTTCCGCCGGCAACAATGAGTTTCTGCTGGCCAAATCGCGGCTGGAGAAAACCCTCGAGGCCCGGCGCAGCCCGGAGATGGACTACTTTATGCAGGTGTTTGTGCCGAGCTTCCAGCTGTCGCTGGATGAGATCAGCCAGGATTCGCCCTTATAACAAGGGCGAACAGGCCCGGTTAAAAGGGAAACAGCATCGGGATCATCACCACGCACACCATCATCACCAGCAGCGTAAAGGGCACACCGAGTTTGATAAAGTCGCTGAACCGGTAGTTGCCCGGCCCTAATACCAGCGTGTTCACTGGCGATGAGACCGGCGTCATAAAGGCGGCAGAGGCGGCCATCGCCACCATCATGGCGAAGGGATAAGGCGAGACGCTCATCGATTTCGCCGCCGCCAGCGCAATGGGTGCCATCAATACGGCCGTGGCGGTATTGGAGATAAACAGCCCTATCGCCGCGCACATCACAAACAGGCAAATCAGCATCAGGTGCGGGCCGTAGCCGCCGCCCAGCTCCATCAGCCCTTTCACTACCAGATCAACACCGCCGGTTTTTTGCAGCGCCAGCGCAAAAGGCATCATGCCGACAATCAGAATGATGCTCGGCCAGTGGATCGCTTTATAGGCGCTCTCGGCGTCAATGCAGCGGAATTTCCCCATCAGCATGCAGGCGATAATGGCGGCAATCGGATTGGGAATATCGTCGGTCAGCATCAGCGCGACCATCAAGACCAGGCAGAAAATGGCATGCGGCGCCTGGCTATGTGCCGGCGAAGCCGCGCTCTCTTCAACGGGCAGGTTGAGCACCACAAAGTCGCGGGCGTGTCCGGCAAGCTGGCTGATGAGCTTCCAGTTGCCGACCACAAGGAAAATGTCGCCGAGTTGCAGCGGCTCATCAGTGACCGCCCCTTCCAGCGCCACGCCATTGCGCTTCAGGCCCACCACGTTCAGCCCGTAGCGGGTACGAAAACCGATTTCGCGCACCGTTTTGCCCAGCAGTTCAGAGTCAGGAATCAAGGAGACTTCCGCCATGCCGACATCCAGCGCCTGGTCGGAGAAGTACTCCCCGCGCAGGATCATCGGCTCCAGCTGCTGCTCGACGCAGAACTGGCGCAGGTCGACATCCGCGGAGGACATATCAATCAGCAGCACGTCACGGGCGCGAAACTCCGAAACGCCATTGACGTTAACAATCACCCGGCGAAAACGCCGCCAGCGCTCAACGCCGATAACATTGGCACCATAGCGTTCACGCAGTTGCAGATCGTCGAGGCGCTGACCAATCATCGGCGAGCCGGGGCGGATCGCTAACCGCCGTGCGCGGCCCGCCAGGTGATACTCGCGGATCAGATCGCGAAACGAGCGCCGTTTCCAGCTCTCGCGCTGGGCATCGCTCCCCTCCGCGTTCAGCGTAAAGCGCATCAACAGCATATAGATGATGCCGAGCAGCAGGATAACCAGCCCAAGCGGCGTGACGCTGAAAAAGCCAAATCCCTCCAGCCCTTCACGCAGCAGTTCGCTGTTCACCACCAGGTTTGGCGGCGTCGCCACCAGCGTCATCATGCCGCTAATCAGCCCGGCGAAACTGAGCGGCATCATTAACCGCGACGGCGAGACCTGCATGCGCAGAGAGACGCTCAGTACCACTGGGATAAAAATTGCCACCACGCCAGTCGAGCTCATAAAGGCACCCAGCCCGGCGACGGTAATCATCAGCAGGACCAGCATTTTGGTTTCGCTGCTGCCCGCCATCGTCACCAGCCAGGCGCCCATATTGGTTGCCACGCCGGTGCGCACCAGCCCGTCGCCGATAATAAAGAGTGCGGCAATCAAAATAACGTTCGGATCGCTAAAGCCGGAGAGCGCTTCGGGCAGCGTCAATGTGCCACTCAGTACAAAGGCCACAATGACAAACAGCGCCACTGCGTCCATGCGCACTTTGCTCGTCGCAAAGAGCACCACCGCAATGCCCAGCAGAGAGAGAACCCAAATCAATTCACCGTTCACAACCTGTCCTTGTTTGTTGAGGGTGGTAAAAGCGTGCCATAAAAAACCCCACCGCGGTGGGGTTACATCATCGAATCAGGCTTTCAGATCGACGCTGACGATGCCGTCATGCTGTTTTGTGACGCTTATCGCCTCCAGGCTGGTCAGCGAAAAGTCGACCTTCTCAAGCCCGGGTGACCCCGGCGGCACATTGACGGCAATCACATGACAGCCAGCGGCAAGGCCAGAGAGCACGCCCGCAGCCGCGTCTTCCACCACCACGCAGGTTTCCGGTGCCAGCCCTAACAACTCGGCACCGAGCAGGTAGGCATCCGGTTCCGGTTTGCCATGCTTCACCTGTTCGGCGGTAACGAAGACTTTTGGCATCGGCAGCCCGGTCGCGCGATGGCGCGCATGGGCGACGGGCACCGAGCCGGAGGTGACAATGGCCCAGGGAATTCCCGACTCATCCAGATGCCGAAGCAGTTCAATCGCGCCGGGCAGTGGCGCAATGCCGTCCGTGTCTGAGGCTTCAATCTCCTCCAGGCGGGTAAATTCAGCGGCAATCTCCGCCTCTGAGGCACCCGCCATAAAGTGGCGCAGCGAGGTGATGGCCTGTTTGCCGTGGATAAAATTCAGCACCTCGTCATGGCTGATGCCAAAGCGATCGGCCCAGCTGCACCAGGCGCGCTCGACGGCGGGGAGTGAATTTACCAGAGTTCCATCCAGATCAAACAGAAAGCCTTTACACTGCACGTTCACCTCCTCAGGCGTTGAGAATTTGATTAATTTCGTTGCTGCTTAAGTGGTACTGGCGCGGGCAGGCATGCCAGGCGCTCAGCATGCGCTGGTACTTATCCCACATTGGCGTTTGGGCGTTAAAGCCGTGGGTACCGGCATCAAAATGGGTGTAGCGCCCTTCGATATTGACCATAAAGCGGACATAACCGAGGTAGCGCGCTTCGGTCGCGGCGTCGAAGCCGAGGAAAGTGACGCGGCGCTCGTCAATGGTGGCGTTATCTTTCAGGTTGGTCCAGGAGACATGGAGCGCATGATACATCTCCATGATATCGATGATGTTGCGGCACGTTTCCTCTTTCAGCTCGCCAAATTCGCGATCCAGCTCGCGCATCTGCAAACCATATCCTCGTTCAACAATGGTTTGCAAACGACGATAGCGCTCCGCATTGGCCGGGTCCATCATAGTCATCATCTTGTATTGATTGGATAAGATCAGACGTTGGGCATTGGTCATTTCCATCTTCGACTCCTGTGGCACTTCGGCGCAGTAAAATAAGTTGGCCTCAGTCTACCTGTGAGTAAAAGGCGCTTTCTTGATTTGCCGGGGGTGTTGCGCGTATCTGACAAAAAAAGAAAGCATCTGACGATGCTCTCTTTTATCAATCATGCACAACGTTACAGCTCATCGAGAAAGGTTTTATCCAGCTGTTTAAAGGCGCGCTTGAGGGTATCTGCCAGCGCCTGATAATCGGGCTTGCCTTCAACCGGCGCCAGCGCCTGGCCCGCCTCCTGCAACTTACCGCGCACTTCATAGAACCAGTTCAGGATCGAGGGCGGCAGCGGCGTGACCGAGCGCTTGCCCAGCCACCATAATCCCTGCATCGGCAAACTCAGGGCAAAAAGCGCGGTGGCAACAGCCGGGCCGAGCTGCCCGCCAAGGGCAATTTGCCAGCAGAGCGTGAAGATTGCCACGGGCGGCATAAAGCGAATCGCGTAGCGGGTCGCGCGGATGGTACGGTTTTCAACAAACATTGGAGCGAGGCGTTTTTCCATAGGCCAGGTCTTCGCGTAGTGCTGACCCCGGCGAAATAAACTGAAGAAACTAACGGGTCGAATCTCAGGATTTGACATGGCTTTACCTCAACTTCACATATAAAAATTAAAAAATTTGTGCAAAACAACAACTGTGAATGACAACGTTAAAATTTTTTGTCAATCCCACCTGCTATCGGGTATTCTGTGGCGGCCTTTACCAGGCCTTAGACGAATAGGTTTGAGTCGTCAAATAATAAGCTCATTATGCCACTGTCTGAAAATTGCGCAAAATAGCTTAAAATCTTAACTATTCTTTCATCGTGTCAGAAAGTTCTCTCGACATGATGTTAATCATAAATGTCAGCGTCAACCTGCGCTACGCTGTGCGACTCACTGACCTTTTTTAGCCACGTATCATAAATAGGTACTTCCATGTCGAGTAAGTTAGTACTGGTTCTGAACTGCGGTAGCTCCTCACTGAAATTCGCAATTATCGATGCTGTTAACGGTGAAGAGTACCTCTCTGGTTTAGCCGAATGTTTCCACCTTCCTGAAGCACGCATCAAGTGGAAAATGGATGGCGGTAAACAAGAAGCGGCTTTAGGTGCAGGTGCCGCTCACAGTGAAGCGCTTAACTTTATCGTTAACACTATTCTGGCACAAAAACCAGAACTGTCTGCTCAGCTGACCGCAATCGGTCACCGTATCGTCCACGGCGGTGAAAAATACACCCGTTCCGTGGTGATCGACGAGTCTGTGATCCAGGGTATTAAAGATGCGGCCTCTTTCGCCCCGCTGCACAACCCGGCTCACCTGATCGGTATCGCCGAAGCGCTGAAATCCTTCCCGAGCCTGAAAGAGAAGAACGTTGCCGTGTTCGACACCGCGTTCCACACCACCATGCCGGAAGAGTCCTACCTCTACGCCCTGCCGTACAAACTGTACAAAGAGCACGGCGTTCGTCGCTACGGCGCGCACGGCACCAGCCACTTCTATGTCACTCAGGAAGCGGCAAAAGTGCTGAACAAGCCGGTTTCCGAACTGAACATCATCACCTGCCACCTCGGCAACGGCGGTTCTGTTTCCGCTATCCGTAACGGCGAGTGCGTAGACACCTCCATGGGTCTGACCCCGCTGGAAGGCCTGGTGATGGGTACCCGTTCTGGTGACATCGACCCGGCGATCATTTTCCATCTGCATGACACCCTGGGCATGAGCGTTGAAGCAATCAACAAAATGCTGACCAAAGAGTCCGGCCTGCTGGGCCTGACCGAAGTCACTAGCGACTGCCGTTATGTAGAAGATAACTACGAAACCAAAGAAGACGCGAAGCGTGCGATGGACGTTTACTGCCATCGCCTGGCGAAATACATCGGCTCTTACACGGCGCTGATGGATGGTCGTCTGGACGCGGTGATCTTCACCGGCGGTATCGGTGAAAACGCAGCGATGGTACGCGAGCTCTCCCTGGGCAAACTGGGCGTGCTCGGCTTCGAAGTTGACCACGAACGCAACCTGGCTGCCCGTTTCGGCAAGTCTGGTTTTATCAACAAAGAAGGCACCCGCCCGGCGATCGTTATCCCAACTAACGAAGAGCTGGTGATTGCGCAAGACGCAAGCCGCCTGACTGCCTGATAGCTTACCCACACCGCCAGCCAACGCTGGCGGTGCTGTTTTGTAACCCGTCCGCTTCGACGGTAACGAAAGAGGATTAACCGTGTCCCGTATTATTATGCTGATCCCTACCGGAACCAGCGTCGGCCTGACCAGCGTCAGCCTTGGCGTGATCCGTGCTATGGAACGCAAAGGCGTTCGTCTGAGCGTCTTTAAACCGATCGCCCAGCCACGTGCGGGCGGCGATGCGCCTGACCAGACCACCACCATCGTGCGCGCCAACTCCGGGCTGCCAGCGGCTGAACCGCTGAAAATGAGCCACGTCGAGTCGCTGCTCTCCAGCAATCAAAAAGATGTGCTGATGGAAGAGATCATCGCCCGCTATCACGAAAGCAGCAAAGATGCTGAAGTGGTGCTGGTTGAAGGCCTGGTCCCGACCCGTAAACACCAGTTCGCCCAGTCCCTGAACTTCGAAATCGCGAAAACGCTGAACGCGGAAATCGTCTTCGTGATGTCTCAGGGTACTGACACGCAGGAGCAGCTGAAAGAGCGCATCGAGCTGACGCGCAACAGCTTCGGCGGCGTGAAAAACAGCAACATCACCGGCGTTATCGTCAACAAACTGAACGCCCCGGTTGATGAGCAGGGCCGTACGCGCCCGGATCTCTCTGAGATCTTTGATGACTCTTCAAAAGCAAAAGTGGTGCATATCGATCCGGCGCAGCTGCAAGAGACCAGCTCTCTGCCGGTGCTGGGCGCGGTGCCGTGGAGCTTCGATCTGATCGCCACCCGTGCGATCGATATGGCGCGCCACCTGAATGCGACCATCATCAATGAAGGCGACATCAAAACCCGCCGCGTGAAGTCCGTCACCTTCTGTGCGCGCAGCATTCCGCACATGCTGGAACACTTCCGTCCGGGCTCACTGCTGGTGACCTCTGCCGACCGTCCTGACGTGCTGGTTGCGGCCTGCCTGGCAGCGATGAACGGCGTTGAGATTGGTGCCGTGCTGCTGACTGGCGGCTACGAGATGGAAGAGAGCGTGCGCAAGCTGTGCGAGCGCGCGTTTGCCACCGGCCTGCCGGTATTTATGGTGAACACCAACACCTGGCAGACCTCCCTGAGCCTGCAGAGCTTCAACCTGGAAGTGCCGGTTGACGATAACGAGCGTATTGAAAACGTGCAGGAGTACGTTGCTCGTTACATCAACGCGCAGTGGATCGACTCCCTGACCGCCACCTCCGAGCGCAGCCGTCGCCTCTCGCCGCCAGCCTTCCGTTACCAGCTGACCGAGCTGGCACGTAAAGCGGGTAAACGCGTCGTACTGCCGGAAGGCGACGAGCCGCGTACCGTGAAAGCGGCCGCTATCTGTGCTGAACGCGGTATCGCGACCTGTATCCTGCTGGGCAACCCGGATGAGATCAATCGCGTTGCGGCAGCACAGGGTGTTGAGCTGGGCGCCGGTATCGAAATCGTCGATCCGGACGTGGTGCGTGAAAGCTACGTCGCTCGCCTGGTTGAGCTGCGTAAGAGCAAAGGCATGACCGAAGCCGTAGCGCGCGAGCAGCTGGAAGATAACGTGGTGCTCGGCACGCTGATGCTGGAGCAGGATGAAGTTGACGGCCTGGTTTCCGGGGCGGTTCACACCACTGCGAACACCATTCGTCCGCCGCTGCAGCTGATTAAAACTGCGCCGGGCAGCTCGCTGGTCTCCTCCGTGTTCTTTATGCTGCTGCCGGAACAGGTTTATGTTTACGGTGACTGTGCGATTAACCCGGATCCGACCGCTGAGCAGCTGGCCGAGATCGCGATTCAGTCCGCTGACTCTGCGACTGCGTTCGGCATCGAGCCGCGCGTGGCGATGCTCTCCTACTCCACCGGCAACTCCGGCGCGGGTAGCGACGTTGAGAAAGTGCGTGAAGCGACTCGCCTGGCGCAGGAAAAACGTCCTGACCTGGTGATCGACGGTCCGCTGCAGTATGACGCCGCGGTTATGGCAGATGTGGCGAAATCCAAAGCGCCGAACTCGCCGGTTGCCGGTCGCGCTACCGTGTTCATCTTCCCGGATCTGAACACCGGTAACACCACCTACAAAGCGGTACAGCGCTCTGCCGACCTGATCTCCATCGGGCCGATGCTGCAGGGTATGCGCAAGCCGGTGAACGACCTCTCTCGTGGCGCGCTGGTAGACGACATCGTCTACACCATCGCCCTGACCGCGATTCAGGCGTCCCAGCAGCAGTAAGATGTCAGATGGCGGTTGTGCCTTATCCGACCTACGGTTTGATAAGCTTCTCCGCCAGCAGACAAAAAAGGCGACCTTCGGGTCGCCTTTTTTATACCGCGGATTGTAGGCCGGATAAGCACAACGCCATCCGGCAAATAAAGGCGGTCGCCTGTGGGCCATAAAAAAGCGACCCTGATGGTCGCTTTTTTCTGTACAGCAAGAGAGGTTACTCCGTCTCCTGCTCGCGCTTTTCCACATCGTTGCTGGCATTGCGGCTCATCCACAGCGCCAGCGCTTTCAGCGAATCGTCGGTAAACTCGTCGCAGCGGGCGGTGATCTCTTCCGGCGTCATCCAGAAGACTTCACTCACCTCCTCTTCCTGCAGGGCAAACGGCCCGTGGGAGACGCAGCTGAACAGCCCGCCCCACACCCGACAGTGCTGATCTTCAAAGTAGAACTGACCATGCTCGGCAAACGGTACGCCGGCGATGCCCAGCTCCTCTTCCGCTTCGCGGCGCGCGGACTCCAGCAGGTTTTCCCCCGCCTGCACCACGCCGCCCGCGGTGGCGTCCAGCTTACCGGGCATAAAGTCTTTTAGCTCGGTACGACGCTGCACCAGAATATTGCCCATCCCATCATGCACCACAATATAGGTTGCGCGATGACGCAGGCACTGCGCGCGCATTTGCTCCCGGCTGGCCTGTGCGATCACCTCATTGTCTTCGTTGACAATATCTACCCATTCCATGCCTGCAAAATGACTCTGTTCCACCATCGGGACATCTTCTCTTTATGGCGCTCTTACGGCGCGTTTCGGTTGACGGGTAAATTACGGATTAATCGCAACCTGCGCAATAACCCGCTGATCATTAAGTGCGATAACACGTAACATATTCTCTTCCAGCATGCCGTAGCTGGCGGCAAACCCACCTTTCGGGATAGAGACCGAACCGGGGTTGAAGTGCACAATCTCACCACGCTGCTCGGCAACCGGAATATGGGTATGCCCATACACCAGCACATCGCCTGCTTCCAGCGGCGGAATATTCTCCGCACCGAAGAGATGACCATGGGTCAAAAACAGGCGGCACGCGGGTAATAAAACCTGCTGCCAGGACGCGGTAATGGGAAAGCGCAGCAGCATCTGATCCACTTCGCTGTCGCAGTTGCCGCGTACGGCGATAATCCGGCTCGCCTGCGTATTGAGCCGCTCTGCCACCTGCGCCGGATTATACCCCTCCGGCAGCGCGTTACGCGGCCCGTGATTGAGTACATCGCCAAGCAGAACCAGCCAGCGGGCGCCGCTTTGCGCGAACCGTTCCAGTATGCGTTCCGTCGCGGGCAACGACCCGTGAATATCCGATGCAAACATCAGTTTCATCACTGCACCTCTTTGAAAAAAACGCCCATATCATACCGGAACGCGAAGCGCTTATCAGCCCGCGCGCTTTGCGGAAAGTGCAACATAGCGCTGAACCGAGGAGCGCTGCCACTGGAAGGTGGCGTACTCCGCTAAGCGCTCCGGTACCGGGTCGCCATGCATCACCAACCGGTTAAGCATCAGGGCGAGATCGACATCGGCAATGCACCATTCGCCAAACAGGTTCGGCTTGCCGTGCGCCAGCAATTCCCCCGCGATGGCAAACAGCTTATCGGCGCTCGCCTGGCCTGCTTCGCTGAGCGGCGCTTTTTTCGCCCCGGCAAAGACAACATCCGTTGAGCGCGCTTCACGGATCGGCAGCAGATCGCTGCGCAGCCAGGCCTGCACCTGCCGCGCGCGGGCGCGGTTCTCGCGGTCGTGGGGATAGAGACGCTCCCACTCCGGCGGCGCAAAACGCTCGTCGAGGTATTCGGCAATCGCCGAGGACTCGCTCAACACAAAGCCATCAATCTCTAAGGAAGGAACACGTTGCGTCAGACGGAAGCCTGGCCAGCCCGCGCCGTGTTGCGCGCCGTTCGCCAGATCGACGGTTTGCAGCGTGAAGGGCAGCGCCTTTTCCTGCAGGGCAACGTACGCCGACAGCACATACGGGGAGAAGTACTCATTGTCAGACCACAACGTGATTGCCGGTTCGCTCATAACATCCTCGTTTAGCGGATAGGTTTCGACCAAAATATAGCCTCTTCTGCCTTCTGTCACTCGCGGAAAACTCTGTCATTACCGGGAACACCTATACTTAACAGGCGACGCCCATTCCGCTCACAGGAGTTTCGATGATAGACCTCTATTTCGCCCCGACACCGAATGGCCATAAGATCACGCTGTTTCTCGAAGAGGCCGGGTTGCCGTATCGTCTGATCCGCGTAGATATTAGTAAAGGCGAGCAGTTTCGCCCGGAATTTTTAGATATCTCCCCGAACAACAAAATCCCGGCGATTGTTGATCATGAACCCGCCGACGGCGGTGCACCCCTTAGCCTGTTCGAGTCGGGTGAGATCCTGCTCTATCTGGCGGAGAAGTCCGGCCAGCTCCTGAGCGGTGAGCTGCGCGAGCGTCATGTCACTTTGCAGTGGCTATTCTGGCAGGTGGCGGGACTGGGGCCGATGCTCGGGCAGAATCACCACTTTAACCACTTTGCACCGCAGCCGGTGCCCTATGCCATTGAGCGCTACCAGGTGGAGACACAGCGGCTCTATCAGGTGATGAATAAACGTCTTGAGCAGGTGCCATGGCTGGCGGGCCAGCACTACAGCATTGCGGATATCGCCGCCTGGCCATGGATTAATTCCCATGCCCGCCAGCGTATTTCGCTTGAGGATTACCCGGCGGTCTTTAACTGGTTCGAGCGCATTCGCACGCGCCCGGCCACTGAGAGTGCATTGCAGAAAGCGCAGCTGCCATAAGCTGCGCCTTTTAAGGATAATCACGCTTCGGAGGGAAGCATGAATATACTCGTTACTGGCGGTACTGGCCTGATTGGCCACCATCTGATCCCCCGTCTGCTGGAGCTGCACCACAGCGTAACGGTGGTCACGCGAAATCCGGCCAAAGCGCAGCAAAAGCTTGATGCCCGCGTCAGCCTGCTGAAGGGCCTTAACGATCTTACGGATCTCAACAACTTCGATGCGGTGATCAATCTGGCAGGCGAACCGATTGCTGATAAGCGCTGGACGGAGGAGCAGAAGCAGCGCTTGTGCAACAGCCGCTGGCAGATTACGCAGCAACTGGCGGATTTGATCAAAGCCAGCGACAACCCGCCGCAGGTGCTGATCTCCGGTTCCGCCTGCGGCTACTACGGCGATCTCGGCGAAGTGGTGGTGACAGAGGAGGAGCCGCCGCATAACGAGTTTACCCATAAGCTTTGCGCGCGCTGGGAGCAGATCGCCTGCGAAGCGCAGAGCGACCGCACCCGCGTCTGCCTGCTGCGTACCGGGGTAGTATTAACGCCGAAAGACGGTATTCTCGGCAAACTATTGCCGCTCTTCCGCCTCGGTCTCGGCGGGCCGATTGGCACCGGCCGACAATATATGGCCTGGATCCATATCGACGATATGGTCAACGCCATCCTCTGGCTGCTGGATAACGATCTGCGCGGGCCGTTCAATATGGTCGCGCCCTACCCGGTGCGTAACGAGCAGTTCGCTCACGCGCTCGGTCACGCCCTCCATCGCCCGGCGTTTATGCGCGCCCCTGCAACGGCCGTGCGCCTGATGATGGGCGAATCTTCGGTGCTGGTGCTTGGCGGCCAGCGCGCACTGCCTAAACGCCTGGAAGAGGCCGGGTTTGCCTTTCGCTGGCACGATCTCGAAGAGGCGCTGACGGATGTGGTGAACGCGTAAAGTTTGTCGCCCTGGGTCTGGGGTGATGGTGGTAAGCTACCCGTTTTGACACTAAAAGGGTTGCCATTGACCAGGTCGCAAAAAATCCGCCTCTGCGCGCTCGCGCTGTTGCTGCTGGTATGGGCACTCTGGATGTGGGAGAGCAACAAGCTGGCGGTGACGGTTTTTATGCGTGACGATGCGCCCGATACGCCCGTTCTGCTGGCGCTTGCCCTGCTGACTGGACTCTGGTGTGGCTGGCGCAGGTCGGTACGCGGTGAGGCGAGCGCGTTTAAGGCATTAGCGCCATGGCAGCTTTTCCTCAGCGTCGCGGCCTTTGTTGGCGTCACGCTGCTCAATGTACCGGAAGGCTGGGTGCGTCTGACGGCAGGCGAAACGGTACGGAGCGACGTCACCTTTCGCCTCACCTACCCCGGCCCTTCTCTCGGGCGCAAAAGCCACTGCGAAGCGGGTCTGCGCATTGATGATGCGTGGCTCGGGCGGTTGGTGACCCTCTGCACTCACACAGAGAGCGTGCCGCGCGACGCCAGCTCGGTGCAGGTCGAAAAACGCATCGCCGCACGCGGTGCCTGGTTTACCCGCTACCGCTTTATAACCGATAACGGCAAAACCTATGCCTGGCAGACCACTACCCCCTAATATTTGTGGCAGCCGCACGCGCTTTCCCGGTGCTAAGCTTCTCCGTTTGATTCTCACAAGGACGCGTCATGACGTTGCAGACCCCCCGTTTTACCCTGACACCATTTCAGGCGTCTGACTGGCCCTTCTTTTTGCAGATACGGCAAGATAAAAGCGTGATGCACTATATGGCGGAAATCGCCTCTGAAAGCCAAATCCGCACCCTGTTTGAAGACCGGCTTAACGATCCGAATGCCTTTGTGATCCGCGATGAGCAAGGTCATGCAATTGGTGATGTCGGACTGCGCCCGAGTCCGCATCTTCTGCAGGAAGCGGATCTCGGCTACTCGATCCTGCCTGAAGCGCAGGGCCAGGGCGTGGCCTCAGAAGTCGTCGCTGCCTTGTGCGATTTCGCCTTTACCCAACGCGATATTCACGCCCTTAACGCCTGGGTGCTGTCGGACAACCTCGGCTCGGTGCGGGTGCTGGAGAAGAGCGGTTTCACCCGCGTACAGGTTCTGGAGCAGGCCTATTTGCTGCGCGGGAAATATTACGATGACTGGATCTATCGCCGTGAAAAACGTTAAACGGATATTGCGATCGGGTAGAGTGGTGCTCGCCTTGTGCGTGCTCTTTTTCTTTCTGTGGTTGATATGGCTGCTGTATGCCGTCGGGCTTGGTAATCGGGTCTACCTGCAAGCAGGCGCGCCGGACACCTGGCTGGTCTTGATCGTCGCGGTGGTGTTGAGCCTGCTGATCATCTGGCGTATCCCGTTTATCACCAGGCTGCGCAGTAAGCTGATCGGTTTCGTGGCTCTCTTTATGTATTGCATTGCCACACTGTGGAATGTGCCGGAAGCGTGGGTAACGTTTAGCGCCAGCGAGACAGTACAGAGCGAGGTGAGGTTTACCATTGCCCACCCCGGCCCGATGATCAGCCGCGCTAACCGCTGCCCGGCGGGGCTGCGCTTTTATGATGCGTGGTTAAACCGCCCGGTTGAAATCTGCACCCGCGACGCGCTTGTGCCGCCTGGTGCGCAAACGGTTCAGCTTGAGAAGCGGGTCTCCGCACGTGGGGCGATATTTACCCATTACCGTTTTATTTCCGCCTCAGGTATTCCGCAAGGCTGGTGGCCGGTTAATCGCCCGGATAAGTGATGTTGCGACGGTGCAGTGCCGGATGGCGGCGTTCGCCTTATCCGGCCCAATTGCACTCCCCCGTAGGCCTGATAAGCGTAGCGCCATCAGGCAGGGGATGCCGGATGGCGGCGTTCGCCTTATCCGGCCGACAACTGCACTTCCCTCCAGGACTGATAAGCGCAACGCCATCAGGCAATCATGGCTTACTTCAGCGATCCCTTGAGGAATTGCTGCAAGCGCAGGCTTTTCGGGTTGCCGAACAGCTCATCCGGCGTACCCTCCTCTTCAATCTTGCCCTGATGGAGGAAAATCACATGGCTGGAGACATCGCGGGCGAAGCCCATTTCGTGGGTCACCACCACCATAGTTTTCCCCTCTTCTGCCAGCTTCTGCATAATGCGCAGCACTTCACCCACCAGCTCCGGATCGAGTGCTGAGGTCGGCTCATCGAACAGCAGCACTTCCGGCTCCATCGCCAGCGCACGGGCAATCGACACGCGCTGCTGCTGACCGCCGGAGAGATGCACCGGGTACTTGATCTGCTGCATCGCATCGATGCCCACTTTCGCCAGATATTTCACCGCCCGCTCGCGCGCTTCCTGCTTGCTTAACCCCAGCACCTGAATCGGCGCTTCCATCACGTTCTCCAGCACCGTCATGTGGCTCCACAAGTTGAAGTGCTGAAACACCATCGTCAGACGCGTGCGCAGCAGGCGCAGCTGATTTTTGTCGGCCACTTTCAGCTGACCATCTTTGTCACGCACCAGATTGATGTTCTGCCCGCTCACCACAATGGTGCCTTCGCTCGGCTTCTCAAGGAAGTTGATGCAGCGCAGGAAGGTGCTTTTGCCGGAGCCGGAGGAGCCGATGATGCTGATCACATCCCCGGCGTTAGCCTGCAACGACACGCCTTTCAGAACTTCATGCTCGCCGTAGCGCTTATGCAGATCGGTAACGTTTAATTTATTCTCAGACATCGTGCTCTCAGTGCGTCGAAGAGGGCTTCATATGCTGTAAAAAGCGCTTTTCCGCACGGCGGAAGAGGCTAATCAGGACATACGAAATAATGAGATAGAGCACCGCCGCAATACCAAACGCCGTAAACGGCTGGTAGGTGGCGGAGTTAATATCACGGGCGATTTTCAGCAGATCCGGCACTGTCGCGGTAAAGGCCAGCGCCGTGGAGTGCAGCATCAGGATCACCTCGTTGCTGTAGGCCGGCAGCGCGATACGCAGCGCCGAAGGCAAAATAATGCAGCGGTACATTTTAAAAGATGAGAAGCCATACGCCCGCGCCGCTTCAATTTCGCCGTGCGGCACCGAGCGGATCGCCCCGGCGAAGATCTCGGTGGTATAGGCGCAGGTGTTGAGCGTCAGTGCCAGCACCGTGCAGTTGAGGCCGCTGCGGAAAAAGGCGTTCAGCAGCTCGGTCCCTTTCACGATCTCCAGCGTGTACATGCCGGAATAGAAGACCAGCAGCTGCACATAGAGCGGCGTGCCGCGAAAGATATAGGTGAATAACCAGATCGGGAAGCAGATAAATTTGTTGCTGGAGACGCGCCCAATCGCGAGAAACAGCGCCAGTATGCCGCCCATCACCACGGAAGCGATCAGCAGCCATAAGGTAATCGCCACGCCGGTAATGCGGTAGCCGTCGCTCCAGAGCAGGGATTGCCAGTACTCCTGAATAATCTCAATCACAGGTCGGCCCTCTTCACACCCACCGAGTAGCGGCGTTCAAGCAGCAGCAGGACACCGTTGGAGGCCGTGGTAAAAATGAGATAGATCGCGCCGCAGACAATGGCGAAGTAGAACGGCTCCCAGGTGCTTTTGCCGGCGAGCTGGGTCGCTTTCACCACATCTTCCAGCCCCAGCAATGAGACCAGCGCCGTCGCTTTCAGGATCACCTGCCAGTTGTTACCGATGCCCGGCAGCGCAAAACGCATCATCGCCGGAAACAAAATACGGCGGAATACCTGGCGGCCGGTAAAGCCAAATGCCGTCGCCGCTTCAATCTGCCCTTTCGGCACCGCCATTAAGGCTCCGCGAAAGGTTTCGGTGAAGTAAGCGCCGTAAATAAAACCGAGGGTGATGATACCGGCCACCATCGGATCGATATCCAGCTGCGCCATGCCGAGCGCGTCGGTGATGGCGTTAAGGGCAATTTGCAGACCGTAGAAGATAAGCAGCATCAGCACCAGATCGGGCACGCCGCGAATAAGGGTGGTGTAGCCTTCAAAAATCAGCGCCAGCGCGCGGCTTTTCGACAGCTTCGCCCCCGCGCCCGCAAGGCCAATCAGCACCGCCAGCACCACGGAGCTGAGCGCCAGCTCGAGGGTCACCAGCGCCCCCTGGAATATCACTTGAGAAAACCCGTGCAGCATGCAGCCTGTCCTGTCGTGTGTGGTGTTTGCCGTGTCTCATCCCCTCCCTTGCGGGAGGGGTCGCACGTTAATGTGGTGTGGAATTAACCACCGTAAACATTAAAATCGAAATACTTTTTCGCCAGCTTGTCGTAGGTGCCATCAGCGCGCATTTCGGCGAAGGCTTTGTTCAGCGCGTCGCGCAGTTCGCTATCGCCTTTACGCACGCCCATGCCGGTGCCGACGCCAAACAGCTTCTCATCTTTAATCGACGGCCCGCCGAATTTGTAGGCTTTGCCCATCGGGGTTTTGAGGAAACCTTCGCTGGCGGCGACTTCATCCTGGAACGCAGCGTCAATACGCCCTGCGGTCAGGTCAGCATAGATATTGTCCTGCCCCTGATAGGAGACAATTTCGACCCCTTTCGGTGCCCAGTGAACATTACCGTAGGTCTCCTGGGTAGTCCCCTGCAATACGCCGATGCGTTTGCCTTTCAGCTTCTCCAGCTCCGGCTGGATAGCAGAATCTTTTGCCACAACGAGACGGGAATCTGCCGCGTAGAGCTTGTCGGTGAAGTCAATCTCCTGCTGGCGCTTTTCGGTGATCGACAGCGAGGACATAATCGCGTCGATTTTCTTCGCTTTTAACGAAGGGATCAGCGCGTCCAGCGGGTTCTCAACGAACACACACTGCGTATTAATGCGCTTACAGAGCTCTTTTGCCAGATCGATATCAAAACCGACTAACTCACCCTGCGCATTTTTCGACTCAAACGGGGCATAAGTGGGATCGGTACCGATACGTAATTTTTGCGGGATAGCAGCAAATACAGTAGAGACGCTGGAAACAGCGAGCACCAGAGAAAGGGAGAGCACCAATTTTTTCATAATTATCCTCAACAGACTGTCTTTCCTAAGGGAATTCTCACAACTTAACGGTGCGTTATCGTGCCATCATCTCCCCCGGCAAGGCAAAAGATAAACGCGGCAGCCTAACTTTTTTTGCAATCTGAATGCGTAACTATGCAGCTCTGCACTGTTGTGATGCAGCCGCTGCACCACGCTGGAACAGGCACCGCTTGCTGCACCATGCCGCGAAAGGCGCATGGCGCACCGTTTTCCCTCACGGCCCGCTGGCGCGGGCCGTACAGCCTTACTCGCCGTAGACGTTAAAGTCGAAATACTTTTTGGCGAGCTTGTCGTAGGTTCCATCTTTACGCAGCTCGGTAAAGGCTTTGTCGAAAGCCGCTTTCAATTCGGTATCATCCTTACGCAGGCCAATCCCGGTACCGTCGCCAAAGTATTTTTTGTCTTTCACCGAGGGGCCGGCAAAAGCAAACTCTTTGCCCGCAGGCTGTTTCAGGAAGCCTTCGCTGGCGGCCACTTCATCCTGGAATGCCGCGTCGAGACGACCGGCAGCCAGATCAGAATAGATCTGATCCTGGTTCTGATAGGCGACTACGTCGATCCCTTTGCTGCGCCAGTTATCGTTAGCGTAACCTTCCTGCGTCGAGCCTTGCAGCACGCCGACGTGCTTGCCTTTCAGCGACTCCAGCGTCGGTTTGATGGGGGAGCCTTTGGCTGCAATCAGGCGTGAATCGGCCGCGTAGAGCTTCTCGGAGAAGGCGATCTCCTGCTGGCGTTTTTCGGTAATGGAGAGCGACGAGATAATGGCGTCAATCTTCTTCGCTTTCAGCGAGGGGATCAGGGCATCAAAATCGCTGCCGACCCAGGTGCATTTCACCTGCATGCGTTTGCACATCTCATTACCAAGATCGATATCAAAGCCCACAAACTCCCCTTTCGCATCCTTCGAGGAGAAAGGCGCATAGGTGGCATCGGTGCCGATACGGACTGTCTGGGGAAGCGCTGCATAAACGCTGGCGGTGGCGGAGAGCCCCAGCAGTAAAGACAGAGCGAGGACCGTCTTCTTCATACATTACCCTCAAGTGTGCTGTTTTTTTATTGTGTCATGTGTTGTGTTGCAGCCAGTAGCCTTGCACGTCTTATGCCACTTTCCCGACCGTGCTGTAACGCAGCGCGGGAATTGTTAATAAAACGTTGCAGATTGACCGTTGTGATGAAAGATAGCAGGTCTGCGGAACGAACCGCAGCAGTAAGCGGGGGAAAAGAGGATTAAATGTTGAGGATATGATCGCGCTTACAAAATTGCCCTAAAAAAGCGCATCCGGCGATACGTTGCACTATTTTGCAGCATCGCCACCCTGCCAGCGGGCAAAGAGATCTTCCGGCAGTTCGATATCAAACTGATCCACGACGCGGTTGACGGTCTGATCGACAATATCCATCACGCTTTGCGGGCGGTGATAAAAGGCGGGAACCGGCGGCATGATCACCGCGCCGAGTTCCGCCGCCTGCGTCATCAGGCGCAAGTGGCCAAGATGCAGCGGGGTTTCACGCACGCAGAGCACCAGCGGGCGACGCTCTTTCAGCACCACGTCTGCCGCGCGCGTCAGCAGCCCGTCGGTATAGCTATGGACAATGCCGGATAACGTTTTAATAGAGCACGGCAGAATCACCATGCCTGCGGTTTTGAACGAACCAGAGGAGATGTTGGCAGCGATATCGCGGGCGTCATGCACCACATTTGCCAGCGCCTGCACATCGCGCAAGGAGTAGTCGGTTTCAAGGGAGAGAGTTTGCCGGGCGGCCTGGCTCATCACCAGATGGGTCTCAACTTCCGCGACATCGCGCAGCACCTGCAGCAGGCGTACGCCATAAATTGCGCCACTGGCGCCGGAAATGCCCACAATCAGTCGTTTCATCTGCTTATCCACCCGCTAACATAAGCGCAAACTTTGCCTGATTATAGAGGGTGTTGCAACAAGTTGCGCCCCTCATGCGAGGGGCGCGGCGGGATTAGCCTTCGTTATGCATCTCTAAACTTTCAACTTCGTTCTGCAGCTGTACCGCTTTGGCATCGTCATTACGCAGAGAGTCGAGGTAATCGAGGTACTGCTGATCGACATCTTTGGTGACGTAAATACCGTTAAACACCGAGCACTCGAACTGCTGAATATCCGGGTTCTCTGCGCGTACGGCATCAATCAGATCGTTGAGATCCTGGAAAATCAGCCCGTCGGCGCCGATGATCTGGCGGATTTCATCCACTTCACGACCGTGGGCAATCAGCTCATTGGCGGTCGGCATATCGATGCCGTAGACGTTCGGGAAGCGAATTTCCGGTGCCGCGGAAGCAAGATAAACCTTCTTCGCCCCGGCTTCGCGCGCCATCTCGATAATCTGCTCCGAGGTGGTGCCGCGCACGATGGAGTCATCCACCAGCAGCACGTTCTTGTCGCGGAACTCGGCGCGGTTGGCGTTCAGCTTGCGGCGCACCGATTTACGGCGCAGCTGCTGGCCCGGCATGATAAAGGTGCGGCCAACGTAGCGGTTTTTTACAAAACCCTGACGGTAAGGCTTGTCCAGAATGCGGGCGATCTCCAGTGCGATATCGCACGAGGTTTCCGGGATCGGGATCACTACGTCGATATCGAGATCTTCCCACTCGCGGGCGATCTTCTCGCCGAGCTTCATGCCCATATTGACGCGGGCGCTGTAGACGGAGATTTTGTCGATAAAGGAGTCCGGGCGCGCAAAGTAGACATACTCGAACAGGCACGGGTTGCTGACCGGGTTTTCCGCGCACTGGCGGCTGTAAAGCTGCCCTTTCTCGGTGATATAAACCGCTTCGCCCGGTGCAACATCGCGCAGGAACTCAAACCCCAGCGTATCAAGCGCCACGCTCTCGGAGGCCACCATATATTCGGTGCGACCATCGCCCAGTTCGCGCTTGCCCAGCACCAGCGGACGGATGCCGTTCGGGTCGCGGAAGGCAACCATGCCGTGACCAATAATCATTGCCACGCAGGCGTAGGCACCGCGGATCTGGCGGTTGGTCGCGGCAATCGCGGCGAAAACGTTATCCGCTTCAAGGGGATAGTGACGGAAGTTATCCAGCTCGCTGGCGAAAATATTGAGCAGGATTTCAGAATCTGAGGTGGTGTTAATGTGGCGACGCTTCTCTTCGAACAGCTTTTTACGCAGTTCGTGCGCGTTGGTCAGGTTGCCATTGTGCGCAAGCGTGATGCCGTACGGGGAGTTAACGTAAAAGGGTTGCGCTTCTGAAGCGCTGGAGCTGCCCGCGGTGGGGTAACGAACGTGGCCAATCCCCATATTGCCCTGCAGGCGCTGCATATGGCGGGCTTCAAATACATCATTCACCATGCCATTCGCTTTACGCAGACGGAAACAGTTATTGGCATCAATGGTAATGATGCCCGCTGCATCCTGCCCACGGTGCTGCAGCACCGACAACGCGTCATAAATCGACTGGTTTACCGGCATGAAACCGGCGATACCGACAATACCGCACATACGTCTTTTCCTCGTTAAGAGCTTGGTTTACCAGGCGTGATCGTCAAAGACCGCTTGAACAGGCACAGCGCGCGAAAACAGCCTGTTAAACCAAACTCTAAGCCACATCTCAGGGCTTAGGCCCTGGGCAAGAAACTCGACGAGCTTTGCAGATAGTCAAAGAACCACCTGATGATGAAGCTGAATTGCGGGATAAGCTGCGACTTTTGCCAGTCTTCGCTTTTCGACAGACCTGTAAAGGTATCCAGAAAGAACAGAATGGCGGCGACGATCAGCACACCGCGAAGCGCACCAAAGCAGATCCCCAACACCCTGTCTGTACCCGACAGGCCGGTTTTCTCCACCAGCGTACCGATAACGTAGTTAACGATAGCGCCCACAATCAACGTCGCGATAAACAGCACCGCGATGGCAATTCCATTACGTACCAGTTCCTCTTCAAAGCCCGTGAACCAGACTGACAGGTAAGTGTAGTAATGGCTGGCGACAAAGAAAGCACAACCCCATGTCACCAGCGATAACGCTTCACGAACAAAGCCGCGGATCAGGCTTACCAGACAGGAAAAACCAATCACCGCGATGATGGCGTAATCAATCCAGACCATATGTGTCCCACGATTTTACGCCCTGTCATCCAGTTCGGGGCGCATTCTAACAGAAAAAGAAAACGTTTGCGTAGGGATTTCCTTCCCGCGCGGAAATAAAAATGGCGCTGAAAAAATATTCAACGCCAGCAGAACATTGGCCTTCACGACCGCACTTTTTTCAGGCTCCCCTGCCCCGTTTTACGGGCCGTAGCCAGCAAAGCAGCGCAGGGTTGCGCGGTTAATTGGCGCTGTAATTCATCACCACGCCATTGAGGCCTGACAGCTGATTGAGTTCGCCAAGCGACGCTTTGAGCTTATCGCGCGAGGCATCGGGCCCGACCAGAATGCGGGTGATTTTACCCTGAACCGGCGTCGTCGGCGATGTATATGCGCGATAACCCGCCGCGCGCAGTTTACTCACCACTTCATTCACTTTATCGGCGTTTTTCAGCGCACCCAACTGGACGACATAGGCTTTGCCGGTCGGAGCGGGTTTCTCCTCCTGCGCTTTAGGCGGTGCCGCGTTCGCCGCGGTCTGCTGCTCGCGTGCAGGCTGCTGCTGCGGTTTAGGCTGCGGCTTCTCAACGGGTTTCGGCTTTGGCGTCGCCGGCGTGGAAACCACTTCCGGCTCGGGATTACTGCTCGCCGCAAGCCTCGAAGCATTGAGCGACGGTGTGGCGGCATCGCCAGCGCGCACCTCTTCAGCCGCGCCCTCCGGCGGCTGCGCAGGCAGCGCCTGAGTGGCGGCCGGCATCATATCCGGCTCGTCGCGATCGCCCGGTTTCGGCACCAGCGGGATCGCCGCGAACTCATCCTGATAATGTTTTTTCTGCCCGTCGAGCAGCCCGGGGAGAATAATCACCCCAAGCGCGACCAGTATAACGGTGCCCATTAAACGGTTCTGAAACTTACTTGCCACCGGTTCTCCCCGCTTCCATCGCTTCCATGACATGCGCCACGGTGTGGAACGAGCCACACACCAGCACGGTATCGCAGGCGTCGGCCTCCGCCATTGCCGCCTGCCAGGCCTGGGCCACGTCCGGGAATGCTTGCCCCGAGGTCAGGTGCGCCAGCAGCTGCTCTGCCGTCGCGCCGCGCGGCCCCTCCAGAGGGGCACAATACCAGCTATCGACCACCGGCTCCAGACAGGCAAGCGTTCCGCTAATGTCTTTATCATGCAGCATGCCGACCACCGCCAGCACGCGCCCGCTTTTTGGCAGCGCCGCCAGCCGCCCGGCAAGGTAGCCTGCGGCATGAGGATTATGCGCGACATCGAGGATGAGCCGCGGTGAGTCGCTCACAATCTGAAAACGACCGGGTAAAATCGCCCGTTCTATGCCGTCGCGGATCGCCTGCTCGCTCACGTCCAGGTTACTGGCGCGCAGCGCGGCCAGCGCGGTAGCCGCGTTCGGCTGCGGCACCTGCGGCAGCGGCAAATCACTCACTTCGCCCTGCGCATCGCGAAAACGCCAGCTCTGTGCGCCAACCTCGTAGTGCCATGCCACATCGCGCTGCAACAGCTGCGCGCTCTTCTCCTGCGCCACTTCAGCGATGGTATGCGGCATATCCGGCTCGCCAACCACCGCGGGTTTACCGGCGCGGAAGATGCCCGCTTTTTCACGGCCGATGCTTTCGCGATCCGGCCCGAGCCAGTCGGTATGATCGAGTGCGATGCTGGTGACCACCGCGACATCGGCGTCGACCATATTGGTGGCGTCAAGGCGACCGCCAAGACCTACTTCGAGGATCACCACATCCAGCTGCGCCTGCTTAAACAGCCACAGCGCCGACAGGGTGCCAAATTCAAAATAGCTTAAAGAGATATCGCCGCGCACGGCTTCGATCTCCGCAAATGAAGCGGTGTGCGCGCTTTCTGCCAGTTCCCCGCCCTGCACGCGTACACGTTCGGTGTAGCGCACCAGGTGCGGCGAGCTGTAAACGCCGACGCGATAACCGGCCGCCAGCAGGATCGACTCCAGCGTGCGGCAGGTGGTGCCTTTGCCGTTGGTTCCAGCGACGGTGAAGACAAAGGGTGCGGGACGCAGCACATCAAGACGCGCCGCCACCTGACTTACGCGATCGAGCCCTAAATCGATAGGTTTACTGTGCAGCTGTTCCAGATATGAGAGCCATGCGGCCAGGGGCGACGTGGCTTGCGGAGTAGAGAGAGTATCCATGATGCCCGTTGATAGTGTGCGGTTTGAAAAGCAAAAGGGCAGTGCCTTTTGGCCCTGCCCTCAAGAGTATACACATGCTCGTTTTCGCTGCTGGCGCGTGGTCACGTAGCCATCCCGCTCTCCGGGTATGGAGGAAGCGCGGGCTAAGCAAGGCGCGTCAACGCACCTGCAGCAGAAAGCGTGACGTGTATTATCAGGCTTCGCCTTCCTGATCCGGCTCTGGCGTCACCACCGTGCCAATATGCGTATCGTCCGCATCCGGTGCCGGCAGATTCATCATCTTCGCCAGAATACGCGCCAGCTTAAAGCGCAATTCCGGGCGGCGAATGATCATATCGATAGCACCTTTTTCGATCAGGAACTCACTGCGCTGGAAACCGGCAGGCAGTTTCTCACGCACGGTCTGCTCGATAACACGCGGGCCGGCAAAGCCGATCAGCGCTTTCGGCTCAGCGATGTTGAGATCGCCCAGCATCGCGAAGCTTGCCGAGACGCCGCCCATGGTCGGGTCAGTCAGCACGGAGATGTACGGCAGACCGCGCTCCTGCATTTTCGCCAGCGCCGCAGAGGTTTTCGCCATCTGCATCAGCGACATCAGCGCTTCCTGCATACGCGCACCGCCGGAAGCGGAGAAGCAGATCATTGGGCAGTTATCTTCCAGCGCCTGCTCAACCGCACGCACAAAGCGCGCGCCAACTACGGAACCCATCGAACCGCCCATGAACGCGAACTCAAAGGCCGCTGCGACAACCGGCATGCCGTGCAGCGTGCCCTTCATCACCACCAGCGCGTCTTTCTCGCCGGTCTCTTTCTGAGCTGTCGCCAGACGGTCTTTATACTTCTTCGAGTCGCGGAACTTCAGCACATCTTTCGGCTCAAGTTCGCTGCCCAGTTCAACCAGCGATCCTTCATCCAACAGGCTATGCAGGCGATTACGCGCTGACATCCGCATGTGGTGATCACATTTTGGGCAGACTTCAAGGTTACGCTCCAGTTCGGCGCGGTAAAGCACCTGACCACAGCTATCGCATTTTGTCCACACGCCCTCAGGGATGCTCGCCTTACGGGTGGGGGTGATGTTGCTTTTAATTCTTTCAATCCAGCTCATTGATAACCTTTCTACATGAACCTGGTAGCCCTTGACTGGGGCACATTAAAACATAACGGTTCGCAACTTGGGATAAAAAAGTGGTCGAACCGCCAACAGGTGATTATTTTGTCTGCCGGGACGCGGCGCGGCGATGGCGGATAATCTCAAAGACCCCGGGAAGTATAGACACTACGATAATTCCGACAATCATCAGTTTGAGATTCTCCTGAATCATCGGGATGGTGCCAAAGAAGTACCCGGCGTAGGTGAAAAGTAACACCCATAGCAGCGCGCCCGCGACATTATAGAGGGCGAAATGGCGATAAGACATATGTCCCATGCCGGCAACGAAAGGCGCAAAAGTACGCACAATCGGCACGAAACGCGCAAGAATAATCGTTTTTCCGCCATGTTTCTCATAAAACTGATGCGTTTTATCAAGATGGCTACGACGGAAGATCTTTGAGTTGGGGTTACTGAATAACCGCTCACCGAACAGCCGCCCGATGGTGTAGTTCACCGCATCGCCCGCGATGGCGGCCACCAGCATCAGCAGCACCATCATATGCACATTGAGATCGTTGGTCTCAAGGGACGCCAGCGCGCCCGCGACAAACAGCAGCGAGTCGCCCGGCAGGAACGGCGTGACCACCAGACCCGTTTCGCAAAAGAGAATAATAAACAGGATCGCATAGACCCAGACGCCATACTGCGCCACCAGCTCAGCGAGGTGAACGTCAATGTGAAGAATGAAGTCAATCAGGAAGCGTATTAAGTCCATCTACTTATGCCTTATTAATGTGCGACTAGTCCGCCAGGAACAGCGGGCCCATTGGCGCAGCGGGCAGCGCAAAGTGTGATGGATAGTCCACCGACACCAGATAAAGCCCTTCCGCTTTCGCCGTTGCTGCCGCCAGCGTTCTGTCCTTTGCCGCCAGCAGCTCTGCTATCCAGCTCTCCGGCTGGTTGTGGGCGCCTACTTCCATCAGGCTGCCGACAATATTCCTGACCATATGATGTACAAAGGCATTGGCTTTGATATCGACCACAATATAGGTGCCGTAGCGGCTGACGTTAATGTGCATCAGGTTGCGCCAGGGCGTACGCGACTGGCACTGCACGGCGCGAAACGAGGTAAAGTCGTTTTCGCCAATCAGGCACTGTGCCGCGCGGTGCATGCGTTCGGCATCCAGCGGCTGATGATAGTGCGTAACGCCATGACCGAGCACCGCCGGACGCAAGCGATGATTGTAGATGACGTAGCGGTAGCGGCGCGCCGTCGCGCTAAAACGCGCATGAAAATCATCGGGCACATCTTTTACCCAACGCACCGCGATGTCTTTAGGCAAATTCGCATTTACGCCCAGCGTCCAGGCGGCATCTTTGCGCAGCGCAGTCGTCTCAAAATGGACCACCTGCCCTGTCGCATGCACCCCGGCATCGGTGCGCCCGGCGCAGAAGACCGAGATCGGCTCATTGGCCACCTGCGAGAGCGCCTTCTCCAGCTTCTCCTGCACGCTGCGCACTTCCTGCTGACGCTGCCAGCCGTAGTAGTGGCTGCCGTCATACTCAATTCCCAGCGCGATTTTGTAGCGCGGCGCGGTGGTTTCTTCCTGCATCAGTACAGATACTCCTGCACCAGTTTCTCCGCCGTTTTCACCGCCATCAGCGCGCCGCCAAAGCGGACGTTATCGGCCACCGACCAAAACTGGATCTGCTCCGGCATGCCGTAGTCGTTACGAATGCAGCCGACAGAGAGATGCGCCTGGCCGGACGCGTCCGCCACCTGGGTCGGAAATTCGTTTGCTTCGGAGAGCGCAATATCCTCAAAGCGGGCAAACGCATCGCGCGCCTCTTCGGCTGCCAGCGGGCGTAACGCTTCGAAACTGACCATCTGCGCGTGACCGTAGAAGACCGGCGACTGCACGCAGTTAGCGGAGATCATCAGCCCCTCGTCCTGCAGGATTTTACGCATCTGATCGACGATGATGCGCTCTTCACGCACGCTGCCCTCACTGTCCGGCAGCAGTGGCAGCATATTGAATGCCAGCTGGCGACCAAAGTAGTCATCGTCATCAATGGGAATACCGTTCAGCAGTTTGGCGCTCTGCCCTGCCAGCGCATCTACCGCCTGTTTACCGCTGCGCGAAACAGAGAGCAGGCTGGTAACGGCAATACGCGACAGGCCGCCTTCGTCAATCAGCGGCTTAAGGCCTGCCAGCAGCTGGCTGGTGAGGCTGTCCGGGATAGCGATAACATTGCGGTTGCGGTAGTCCGCCAGCACGAACGGGTTGACGTCCGGCATCACCAGCGGCACATCAGGCTCAAGGGCAAACAGACCGCTGGTGTCGATCACCAGACAACCGGCGTTGGTCGCTTCTTCAATATAGGTCGCGGTGGCTTGCGCACCCGCGACAAAAAACGCCAGCTGCGCCTGTGTCCAGTCGAATTCAGCCGCATCTTCTACGCGCACAGTTTTACCGGCATAACGCAGGTTTTCTCCGGCGCTTTCGCTCTGAGCCAGAGCATAGAGTTCGCCAACCGGGAACTGGCGCTCCGCCAGCGTTTCGAGCAAGGCTTCTCCGACCGCGCCAGTGGCGCCGAGAACGGCAATATTCCAGCCTTCAGACATGGTGATTCACTCCAGAAAAAAGCGTCCCCGTCGGCGACGGGGAGCATAAAGATGAATTAACGTACCGGGTGATAAACGGCGTCGAAGCCCAGTTTTTGCAGCAGCGCTGAGGCGTCCGCGTCGTCGCACTCAACGGTGAGTGACGACCATTCGCGGCGCTCAAGATAGTGCTTACGCAGCTTATCGAACTCACCCGGTGTGCCCGCCGCTTTTCGCAGCAGGGCATCGTCGCGGCGCACATCATACACCAAATGCACCAACCTTTTTAACATTGCCTGTCCAACCGGACCATGAAGGGAGATGCGGCTGCACTCCGGCGCAGGAAGCAGCGTATTCAGCGCCACCTGCTGTGGCTGGCCGAGGAATTGACTGTAGGCTTCAAACACCTGCGTGGTGCCGCGCGCTTTCCCCTCCAGCGTGTAGCCCGCGATATGCGCCGTGCCGATATCCACCTTCGCCAGCAGCTCAACGTTGAGATCCGGCTCCGGCTCCCAGACATCCAGCACGACGCTGAGATCCTGCCCCGCCTGCAAGTGCTGCAACAGCGCGGCGTTATCCACTACCGGCCCGCGACAGGCGTTGATCAGAATGGCGCCTGGCTTCAGGCGGCTGAGCAGCGCGTCATCAACCAGGTGCAGGGTTTTATAAGCCCCCTCTTTAAACAGCGGGGTATGGAACGTGAGAATATCCGCTTCGCGTACCAGCTCATCCAGCGTGCGGAAGTCACCCGCATCACCGCGATCGGCGCGCGGCGGATCGCACAACAGCGTGCGGATGCCCAGCGCTTCCAGCCGCGCCTGTAAGCGGCCGCCGACGTTGCCGACACCGATAATACCCACGGTACGATCGGTGAGTGCAAAACCATCGCGCTCCGCCAGCATCAGTAAAGAGGAGAAGACATACTCCACCACGGCGATAGCGTTACACCCAGGTGCAGCGGAGAATGCAATGCCCGACTCTTTCAGAAAAGCCTCATCAACATGATCGGTGCCCGCCGTGGCGGTGCCGACAAATTTGATCCCGGTCCCTTGCAGTAAATCGTTATTCACCTTCGTGACGGATCGCACCATTAATGCTTCTGCATCAGCCAGTTCCGCCTGCGGAATCGGGCGTCCGGGCACGGCCTTAACCTCGCCCAGTCGGCTAAAAAGATCGCGGGCGTAAGGCATATTTTCATCAACAAGGATTTTCACACTACAGTACCTGTTTGAGAGCGGGAGTTGAGCGCGCAAGTGTGCCATAATCTCGCCGCCAGGCATACCCGCAATGCCGGCCACCGCCATGCGAGAGTAAGAGGAAACCCATGATTCAACCCATTCAGGGCGCACCCGCGCGTCCTCCCGGGCAAGAGCCACCGCAAGCCGCGAATCCTGTCGGCGAGCAGCCATTATCCACCCAGCAGCGTACCGTGCTGGAGCGGCTGGTGACGCGTTTGATCGCCCTGACCCAGCAGCAGAGTGCTGAAGTCTGGGCAGGCGTAAAGCATGACCTGGGGCTGAAAAACGATGCGCCCCTGCTCTCGCGCCACTTCCCTGCGGCTGAGCAGAATCTGACTCAGCGCATGGAGACGGCGACGCAGAACCATACTACCCGCCAAATGGTGACCCAGTTGACCGAGCTGCTCGGTAAAGGGAACAATCGCCAGGCGGTGAGCGATTTCATTCGTCAGGAGTTCGGCCAGACGGCGCTCAGCCAGCTTACGCCGCAGCAGTTAAAGACGGTGCTGACGATGCTGCAGAACAACCAGATTACCATTCCGCAGCCGCAACAGCGCCCGGCGACCGAGCGTCCGCTGGTGGCGGCGGAGCATAACTCCCTCAACCAGGCGGTGACAAAACTGGCGGCGGCCACCGGCGAGTCGAGCAAGCTTATCTGGCAATCGATGCTGGAGCTCTCCGGCGTGAAGAGCGGCGAGCTGATCCCGGCGAAACATTTTACGCCGCTGATGACCTGGCTGCAGGCGCGCCAGACGCTGGCAACGCATACGGCGCCGACACTGCAAACGGTGCAGACCGCGCTGAAACAGCCGCTGGACAGCGCCGAGTGGCGCGGCATCAGCGACTATGCGCAGCAGACGTTTCAGGTGACGCCGCAGACGGTGCTGACCAATGCCCAGGTGCAGGATATTCTCAACCAGGTCTTTTTACGACGCACCGAGCGCGCGTCGGGAATGATCGAGGTGCGTGATGTGCAGCCGATTTACAGCCCCTTCGTCGCGCCGATAGTCGACACGGTAAAAGCGATGTCGATGCGCCCGGGCCTCTTTTTTATTGCCCTGCTGGTGGTGATGCTGCTGCTGTGGCTGGTGATCTAGCTTTTCTGTAAGCCTGTAAAAATCCATAGGCCTGATAAGCAAAGCGCCATCAGGCAATAACCTGATGGCGCCTTATTAATCTACGGATCACCCTCTTACTTGATGTTATCGCCGTTCTGTTTGATCACATCCTGGTACCACCAGAAGGATTTCTTACGGCTGCGCGCCAGCGTGCCGTTCCCTTCATTGTCCTTATCGACGTAGATAAAGCCGTAGCGTTTTTTCATCTCGCCGGTGCCGGCAGAAACCAGATCGATACAGCCCCACGGCGTATACCCCATCAAATCAACCCCATCTTCCACCACCGCTTTTTTCATTTCGCGGATGTGGTTGTGCAGATACTCAATGCGGTACTGGTCGTCGACCACGCCATCGCTACCCAACTGATCGATAGCACCGAAGCCGTTTTCAACAATAAACAGCGGCAGCTGGTAGTGATCGTAGAAGTAGTTCAGCGAGTAGCGCAGACCAACCGGGTCAATCTGCCAACCCCAGTCCGATGCCTTCACGTAAGGGTTTTTCACCAGGCTTTTGGTTTCGTCGTAATCAAGCTGCGGGTTATCTTCTGTCGCTTTAGTGGCAAAAGACATGTAGTAGCTAAAGCCGATGTAGTCGACACAGCCGCGGGTCAGGATCTGCAAGTCTTCGTCGGTAATATCAAGCTTGAAATCCCGGCGGGCAAAGTAGTTGAGCAGGTGCTGCGGGTAGTAACCGCGCACGTGAACATCGGTGAACCAGTAGCGGCGATGCATCGCCACCACCGACATCATCATGTCGTTTGGATCGCAGGTGAGCGGGTAGATCGGGCACATGGCGATCATGCAGCCAATTTTGAAGTCAGGGTTAATTTTATGACCCGCTTCCACCGCCAGCGCGCTGGCTACCAGCTCATAGTGCGCGGCCTGGTACATGATCACTTCACGATCTTCGCCCGGCTGATACTTCACGCCGGAGTTGGTAAATGGCGCGAAGTCTTCGTTGTAGTTAGCCTGGTTGTTGATTTCGTTGAAGGTCATCCAGTATTTGACCTTGCTGCGATAGCGGGTGAAGACGGCGTTGGCAAAGCGCACAAAGAAGGCGATCACTTCACGATTGCGCCAGCCGCCATATTTTGTAACGAGGTGATAAGGCATTTCGAAATGGGAGAGCGTGATTACCGGCTCAATGTTGTATTTCAGGCACTCGTCGAACAGATCGTCGTAGAACTGCAAACCGGCTTCGTTTGGCTCCAGCTCATCCCCATTGGGGAAGATACGGGTCCAGGCGATGGAGGTGCGAAAACATTTGAAGCCCATCTCGGCAAAGAGTTTGATGTCCTCTTTGTAGCGGTGATAGAAGTCGATGGCATCGTGGTTGGGGTAGTTTTTCCCCGGCAGTACGCCATCGGTGATCTCACGCGGGACGCCGTGCGCGCCTGCGGTCATCACATCCGCCACGCTGACGCCTTTACCGCCCTCCTGCCAGCCGCCCTCCAGTTGATGCGCAGCAACCGCACCGCCCCACAGAAAATCCGCTTTAAACCCGGACATATCTCTCTCCTTTCGCTCATCAGTGCGAAAAGCATAAACGCGACCGCGCACAGATGACATCGCCGCGGTTGCGTTTTGTGAAACCGGTTGCAAAGAGAGTACTTGCTGCTATTTATTGCGCGGGCGAAAGGCGATCAGCGTTACGACAATCCCCATCGCCGCTGAAATCGCCCCTGCAAGAAAGACGGAGGCGTAACCGAGTGAGGTGGCCAGAAAGCCGGTCAGCGGGCCGCTGGCGGCATAGGCAATATCCTGAAACGCCGCATAGCCGCCCAGCGCCGTGCCGCGAACTTGCGCCGGTACGCGTTTCACCACTTCCACGCCTAATGCCGGGAAGATAAGCGAGCAGCCGCAGCCGGTTAACGCCGCACCGAACAGCGCCATCCACGCCCCGCTGGCCTGCCACAGCAGCAGCAACCCGGCGGTCTCCACCAGCAGGGAAACGAGCGCGACCCGCACGCCGCCAAAACGGTCCGGCGTCCAGCCAAACAGGATGCGCATCAGAACAAATGCGCCGCCAAACGCCGTGAGCGTAAAGCCGGCCATCGGCCAGCCTTCACTGGCGAAATAGAGGGAAATAAAGGTGCCGATCACCGCAAAGCCAACGCCCTGTAGCGCCAGCCCTAAACCTGGCTGCCAGATAAGGCCAACCACGCTCCAGAGCGACGGGCGCTCTCCGGCATGGGCCGGAACTTTACGCACACCGCCGTTGAACAGCCAGGCGAGCAGCGGTAAGAGAAGAGAGATCGCCGCCAGCGCCGCGAAGCCAAAATGGCTATTGATAAGCAACCCGAGCGGTGCCCCGGCCGCCAGCGCGCCATAAATTGCCATACCGATCCATGACATTACTTTGCCGGAACGTGCCGGGCCGACCAGGCCAACGCCCCAGGTGAGCGTGCCGGTCAACAGCTGGCTTTCACCGAAACCGAGGATCAGTCGCCCGACGATCAACAGCGCGAACCGGGCCCATACGTCAAGTGGCAAGAGCGCCGCCAGCAGTAAAGCAACACCCGCCAGCGAGCAGGCAAACAGGCCCTGTAGCGCCGAGCGTTTTGCGCCATATTGATCGGCCAGCCGACCAGCGTAGCTACGGGTTAAAACCGTGGCGAGAAACTGTGCGCCGACGGCAATACCGACCATGGTGTTGCCAAAGCCCAGCTCATGGTGAACAAACAGTGGAATGACCGACAGTGACAGGCCAACCGTCATATAGGTCAGGAATACCGCAAAGGCGATGCGAAACAGCGAGTGCGTGGCTGAAGGGGAATGAACAGCGTCTGCTTGAACGGACATGCATTACTCCATAGGCCAGAGCAAGGCGGGCAACGATTTTGACCACGCCCCCTCCGCCTGACAGTCAGGATTAGGGTGCGTTGGTTGACGTTAAACGCTTACGCATTATCAAAATGATAATGTTGGGCTGGAGTTTGCCTGTCACGATAATGGCCTGTCAATAGCAAAAAAAAGGGAGCCGAGGGCTCCCTTTTTAATTCAGCTGATCAATCATTTATGTCACGCCGTGGCAACAGACAAATGAAATTGCTCACTTATTTCAGCTTGCGCATCACCAGTGTGGCGTTGGTACCGCCGAAGCCGAAGCTGTTGGACATCACTGTGTTCAGCGTCTGCTCGGTCGGTTTGGTCACGATATTCATGCCCGCCGCCTGATCGTCAAGATCCTCGATGTTGATGCTCGGCGCGATAAAGCCGTGCTCCAGCATCAGCAGAGAGTAGATCGCTTCCTGAACGCCAGCTGCGCCGAGTGAGTGACCGGTCATCGCTTTGGTGGCGGAGATAGCAGGCGTGTTATCGCCAAACACTTCACGAATCGCACCCAGCTCTTTCACATCGCCAACCGGCGTGGAGGTGCCGTGGGAGTTGAGGTAATCGATCGGGGTATCAACGCCGTGCATCGCCATCTTCATGCAGCGCACTGCGCCTTCGCCTGATGGTGCAACCATGTCAGCGCCATCGGAAGTTGCGCCGTAGCCGACGATTTCAGCATAGATGTGCGCACCGCGCGCCAGCGCGTGCTCCAGCTCTTCAACCACTACCATGCCGCCACCGCCAGCGATAACGAAGCCATCACGCTCTTTATCGTAAGTGCGGGACGCTTTGTCCGGCGTTTCGTTGTATTTGGTGGAGAGCGCGCCCATCGCGTCGAACTCACAGGCCATTTCCCAGCACAGCTCTTCGCCGCCGCCAGCAAAAACGATGTCCTGTTTGCCCAGTTGAATCTGTTCAACCGCATTACCGATACAGTGCGCGGAAGTGGCACACGCGGAGCTGATTGAGTAGTTAACGCCGTGGATTTTGAACGGCGTGGCGAGGCAGGCAGAAACCGCAGAGGCCATCGCTTTGGTCACCACATAAGGACCGACAGCTTTCAGGCCGCGCGGGGTGCGCATCGCGTCTGCACCGAAAACCTGCGCTTTAGACGAACCACCGGAACCTGCAATCAGGCCCACGCGTGGGTTGTTCTGATAGACCTCTTCTTTCAGGCCTGCATCTTCAATAGCCTGCTGCATGGAGAGGTAGGAATAGATAGAGGCATCGTTCATGAAACGAACCACTTTACGGTCGATCAAACCCGTCGTGTCCAGTTTGACGTTACCCCAGACGTGGCTGCGCATGCCGGAATCTTTGAACTCCTGAGAAAATGTGATCCCTGAGCGTCCTTCACGCAGAGATGCCAGGACTTCCTGCTGGTTACTACCAATGCTGGAAACGATGCCCAGGCCAGTAATTACTGCACGCTTCATTCAATACCCCTAAGTCGCACTAATTAAGTTTCGTGTCGCAAGATAGCGTACACTTGTACGCCGAACAAGTCCGATCAGACATTTCACAGAGAAATTTGCGCCTTTCTTTGACCCTCGTTAAGATCGACGCACTGCTTGCCGGACGAGTAACTTACGTGAAACACACCGCTATACAGACCGCTAACCTCGAATTCAACGCTGAGGGTACACCTGTTTCCCGAGATTTTGACGATGTCTACTTCTCTAATGATAACGGGCTTGAAGAGACCCGCTATGTTTTTCTCGGCGGCAACGACCTCAAGGCACGGTTTCCAGAACATTCAAGGAAGCTGTTTATTGTTGCGGAAAGCGGCTTTGGTACCGGCCTCAACTTCCTGACGCTGTGGCAGGCTTTCGCCGCTTTTCGCGCCGATTACCCTGACGCTACCCTGGAAAGATTACATTTCATCAGTTTCGAAAAATTTCCCCTCACTCGTGATGACCTGCAAAAAGCGCACGCCCACTGGCCGGAACTGGCTCCCTTTGCTGAACAGTTGCAGACGCAGTGGCCACAGGCGATCGCTGGCTGCCATCGGCTGTTGCTGGATGAAGGCCGCGTGACGCTCGATCTCTGGTTTGGCGATATCAATCAGTTAACCGATACGCTCGATGAGAGCCTGAACCAGCAGGTTGATGCCTGGTTCCTCGATGGCTTTGCGCCGTCGAAAAACCCCGATATGTGGACGCCCGCCCTTTTTCAGGCGATGGCGCGCCTCACCCGCCCTGGCGGGACGCTGGCGACCTTTACCTCCGCTGGCTTTGTGCGCCGCGGTCTGCAGGAAGCGGGCTTTACCATGCACAAGCGCAAAGGGTTTGGCCGTAAGCGAGAGATGTTGAGCGGCGTAATGGAGAACGATGTTGCCTCCGCGCCGCGCGCGCCGTGGTTCGCCCGCAGCGGTGCGGATACGCGGGAAGTCGCGCTGGTTGGCGGCGGCGTGGCGAGCGCGCTGCTTGCCCTGGCGCTGCTGCGCCGTGGCTGGCAGGTCACGCTCTACTGCGCAGATGCTGCCCCGGCAGAGGGCGCCTCCGGCAACCGACAGGGCGCACTCTATCCGCTGCTTAGCGCGCACGATCCGGCGCTGGCGCGCTTTTTCAGCGCCGCATTTACCTTTGCCCGCAGGCTTTATGACGCGCTGCCGGTAGCGTTTGATCACCAGTGGTGCGGCGTCACGCAGCTCGGCTGGGATGAGAAGAGCCAGCATAAAATCGAGCAGATGCTGACGCTGGAACTGCCTCACGAGCTGGCGCACCGCATCAATGCGCAGGAGGTGCTGGCGCAGAGCGGCGTGGAGACCGGTTGTGGTGGGATCACCTACCCCGCTGGCGGCTGGTTATGCCCGGCGCAATTGACCGCGGGCGCTATCGCACTGGGCATCGAACAGGGGTTGCAGGTGCACTATCGCCATGAGGTTGCAGCACTTGTTCAACATAGCGATGGCTGGCAGTTGCGTTTCGCCGATGGCAGCGAGCGCAGGCATGAGAGCGTGGTGCTGGCCAACGGTCACCGCATTCAGCACTTCGCCCAAACGGAGAAACTGCCGGTGTATCCCGTGGCCGGTCAGGTAAGCCATATTCCCACCACTGAGCCACTGGCCCGTCTGCGTCAGGTGCTCTGTTATGACGGCTATCTGACGCCGCACAACCCGCATAATCATCAGCACTGTATCGGCGCGAGCTACCATCGTGGTCAACAGGAAGCGACCTACAGCGAAGCGGATCAGCAGCAGAACCGCCAGCGCCTGATTGACTGCTTCCCGCAGGCCGAATGGGCGCAAACGGTGGATGTTAGTGCCGGAGAGGCGCGTTGCGGCGTACGCTGCGCCACGCGCGATCATCTGCCGATGGTCGGTAATGTGGCGGATTACGGTGCCACGTTGTCGGTTTATGCAGATCTTGCGGAGCATCCGCAGACGGCGGTTAGTGCGCCGATCCATGAGGGGTTATTTATGATCGGTGCGCTCGGCTCGCGCGGCTTATGCAGCGCGCCGCTGGCGGCAGAAATCCTCGCTGCGCAGATGAGCAATGAGCCCATTCCGCTGGATGGCGAAACGCTGGCGGCGATGAACCCGAACCGGTTGTGGGTGCGAAAGTTATTGAAAGGAAAAGCGGTGAAATAAGGTGTTGCCGTCGGGATGTTGCCATAAACAGATTGCCGGATGCGCGTAAACGCTTATCCGGCCTACGCCGTTTCAGCCGCTCCATACACGTTTCCGCATCCCTGACCCGTAGGCCGGATAAGGCAGAGCCGCCATCCGGCAACTCCGCCACAGGTTACAGCAGGCTTAGTGCGCCTTCGCCTGCTGGTAAAGATTTTCCCACATGCCAAGCACCAGCGCCTGGTCGCGCGGCGACAGCTCACCGGCCTGAATGGCGTGTTCCACACTGGTGGTCACGCGTGCGGATACCGCTTCCGGCGAGTGATCGTCGCCGCTCTCCAGATCGGCCACCGCCAGCGTCAGGTGCCCGCGCAGATAACCGCCAGCAAACAGTTCATCATCACTGGCGTGATCCACCATATTGTCAATTAACGCCAGAATGCGTGATTCAAACTCCGCGATCATCTCTCTTCCTCTCGTAAAAACGTGGCCCTACAGATCTTCCGGCCACGGAAACTGTGCTGCCGCTAACGGCGGCGTCTGGTAATAATCCTGTAATGCCTTGATAAAGCGCGCCGGACGCGCCGGAATACCCTGCTCCAGCCATACCATTACCTGGGCGTGTACGCGGCGCTGAAACGCCACGCGATCCGGCTCAACGTCGCCTTCCAGGTTGTCGCAGCTGACATTAAACGGGAAGCCCGCTGCCGCGCAGAACAACCACTCCAGCGCCTGCGGCTTCACTTCGACATCTTCAAACTGCCCCTGGGTTGCAGCATCGCGCCCGTCCGGGCAGTACCAGTAGCCGAAATCGACCAGCTTGCGCCGCTCGGCTCCAGCAATACACCAGTGCGAAATCTCATGCAGGGCGCTGGCGTAAAAGCCGTGGGCAAACACCACGCGGTTGTAAGGCGCGTCGGCATCAGCGGGAAGGTAGATCGGTTCGTCGTCGCCTTTAATCAGACGGGTATTAAAATCGCTGGCAAAGCAGCCATCAAAAATATCAATTAATTGCTGATAGTGGTGCGTCATACATTCACCCCCAGAAACTGGAGGATCTCCTGGCCGTGACTGTCATAGAGAAGTTTTGCGCTCATTACCGCCGAGACAATCACAATCATCGGACGGATAAGCTTCTGCCCTTTACTGAGCACCAGCCGCGATCCCATGCGCGCGCCGAGAAACTGGCCGACAAGCATCACAAAGCCGGTACCCCAAATCACTTTGCCGCCGATGATAAACAACAGCAGCCCACCGACGTTGGAGGTGGCATTAAGCACTTTGGCATGCGCGGTCGATTTCGCGAGGTTGAACCCGCAGAGGGTGACAAACGCCAGCGCGTAAAACGACCCGGCGCCGGGGCCAAAAAAGCCGTCATAGAAGCCGACGCAGCCGCCGGCCACCAGCGCAAACGGCAGGCCATACAGACGACGCTGCCGATCCTCTTCGCCAAGCTTTGGCATCAATAAAAAGTAGAGACCGATACAGATAACTAATATTGGCAGGATCTGGCGCAGCACGTCCGATTTCACATACTGCACCAGCAGCGCGCCGCTGGTTGAGCCGATAAAGGTCATCAAAATATTGAGCTTCTGATCGGCGATATTGACCACTTTGCGGCGGATAAAGTAGAGCGAGGCGGAGAGCGATCCACCGCAGGCCTGCAGCTTGTTAGTCGCCAGCGCCTGCGCCGGGCTCATCCCCACGGCTAATAGCGCCGGAACGGTTAACAGCCCGCCACCGCCCGCCAGCGCATCGATAAAGCCCGCCAGCATCGCGACAAAAAAGAGCACCGCCAGCATCAGCGGTGTCATCATAAACAGCGAGTCAAAGAGTTCCATCAGAGGGCGTGTTCATCCAGTAGAGCCTGACAGGAAGGCGGCAACGGTGGCGGCGTCTTTTTCTCAGGCGTGCTGCTGCCCGGTTTCGCCGGTTCAAACCAGCTCTGCAACTCCGCGCCGCAGCCGTCGCCAGGTGGCGGCGCTGGCTGATCGACACACTCAAGGCTGTCGGCCGGGCAGCGCAGGCGCACGTGCATATGCGCGCGGTGCTGGAACCAGGGTCGCACCTTGCGCAGCCAGTCGCGATCCGTGCCGGCATCGAGACAAAGCTGCTGTTTGATTGCCGGGTTAACGAAGATGCGCGTTACCTCATCATCCTGCGCGGCAAGCTTAATCAGGCTGCTGATTTCCGGCTTCCACAGCGAAGGCACCACGCTTTTTCCGTCGCGCGAGACCAGATCCAGCGCCTGCGGTTTCAGCAGCTGCGCCGCGCTCCAGCGCGTGGTCGGCAGCTGCAGGAAGATATCCACATCCAGCCCCGACTGATGGCTGGCGTGGCCGCCGTTAAAGCGCCCGCCCGCCGGCATGCCCATATCACCCACCAGCACGGTGCCAAGCCCGAGGTTATGCACCTGGGTGCTGAGGCGCTGAATAAACAGCACCAGATCCGGATGACCAAAATAGCGGCGCTGATCGGTGCGCATCACCTGATAAGTATCAGATTGCAGCGGCAGCTCCTGCGCGCCGACGATGCAGCCATTCGAGAATGCGCCAATCGACTGCGGGCTGCCCGGCACCGGATGGGTCAGTTTTTGCCACGGTGTCGCCGCCGTAGCGGCGGCGCTCAGCAGCAGCGCACACAGCGCGATTGCCGTCTTTTTCATCGGTTACCAGCGTGGAAGTGTGGGAGTGACATCAGCGTTTTGGCCGCGCTGACGCAGGAAGTGATCCATTAATACGATCGCCAGCATCGCTTCGGCGATCGGCACGGCGCGAATGCCAACGCAGGGATCGTGACGCCCCTTGGTGATCATCTCTACTTCATCGCCAGAGCGCGTCACGGTCTTACCCGGCACGGTGATGCTGGAGGTAGGCTTCAGCGCAATATTGGCAACGATCTGCTGACCGCTGCTGATTCCGCCAAGAATGCCGCCAGCATGGTTGCTCTGGAAGCCGTCGCGAGTCAGTTCATCCCGGTTCTGGCTGCCGCGCAGCTTCACCACTTCAAAACCGTCGCCAATCTCAACGCCTTTCACCGCATTGATGCTCATCATGGCGTGGGCGATATCAGCATCAAGACGGTCAAATACCGGCTCACCAAGGCCTGGCGGAACGTTGTCAGCGACAACCGTTACTTTCGCACCGATGGAGTCGCCCTCTTTCTTCAGGCCACGCATCAGCTCATCCAGCGCCTCGATCTTGTCCGGGTCCGGGCAGAAGAAGGGGTTAAGCTCAACCTGATCCCACGCTTTGATCTCAAGCGGAATGTCACCCATCTGGCTCAGGCAACCGCGAATGACGATGCCGAATTTCTGTGCGAGGTATTTCTTCGCAATTGCGCCAGCTGCCACGCGCATCGCCGTTTCACGAGCGGAAGAGCGGCCGCCGCCGCGATAGTCGCGTACGCCATATTTCTGTTCGTAGGTGTAATCTGCATGACCGGGACGGAAGAGATCTTTGATCGCACCGTAGTCCTGCGAACGCTGATCGGTATTTTCAATCAGCAGGCCGATGCTGGTACCGGTGGTCACGCCCTCAAACACGCCGGAGAGGATTTTGACCTGGTCCGGCTCGCGGCGCTGGGTGGTGTAGCGCGAGGTGCCAGGACGGCGGCGGTCGAGATCGTGTTGTAAATCCGCTTCTGTCAGCGGAATGCCCGGCGGCACACCGTCAACAATACAGCCCAGCGCCAGCCCGTGCGATTCACCGAAAGTGGTGACGCGAAAGAGTTGTCCAATCGTGTTTCCTGCCATCACGGCTCCGTTATTCGTTGTGTGTTTGCGCGTTGATCAGTCTTTGTAAATGCTGAAATGTTCTTGTGCCGCAATCAGTTGCGCTTTGGTCAGCATAAAGACACCGTCCCCGCCGTTGTCGAACTCCAGCCAGGTGAACGGCACATCCGGGTACTGGTCCATCAGATGTACCATGCTGTTGCCGACTTCACAAATCAGGATGCCGTTATCAGAGAGGTACTGCGGCGCGCAGGCGAGAATGCGGCGCGTCAATTTCAGACCATCGCTGCCGGAGGCAAGACCCAGCTCCGGTTCATGACGGTATTCCGACGGCAGGTCGGACATATCCTCTTCATCAACGTACGGCGGGTTGGTAACAATCAGGTCGTACTGCACTTTCGGCAGATCGCGGAAGAGATCGGAGCGGATTGGCGTGACGTGGTGAATAAGGCCATGCTCTTCAATATTGTGCTCCGTTACCGCCAGCGCATCGGCGGAAATATCCACCGCGTCCACTTCCGCTTCCGGGAAGGCGTAGGCGCAGGCGATAGCGATACAGCCGCTGCCGGTGCACATATCGAGAATGTGCTGCGGCTGCCCATCGATAAGCCCGGCGAAGTGGTTGTTAATCAGCTCGCCAATCGGCGAACGCGGCACCAGCACGCGCTCATCAACATAAAATTCGTGGCCGCAGAACCAGGCTTTATTGGTGAGATAGGCCACCGGAATGCGCTCGTTAACGCGGCGGATCACGCGCTCAACAATGCGGTGGCGCTCGCTGGAGGTGAGGCGCGCGTTACGCATCTCTTCGGGAATATCCAGCGGTAAGTAGAGGGTCGGCAGCACCAGTTGCACCGCTTCATCCCAAGGGTTATCTGTGCCGTGGCCGTACCAGATATTGGCGGCGCTAAATCGGCTGACCGACCAGCGCAACATGTCCTGAATGGTGTGCAGCTCGTTCACTGCTTCGTCGACGAAAATTTTATCCATACTATCCCCCAGGGCATGCTCGCAATAAATTCGGCGGCTAGTTTGCCATGAAGATGGGGATAAATCAGCATCCACGCGCATCTGCGCGGCGTAAAAATGCATTTTGCTGCACCGTAGCCGCCTGCAGTCGGGTACACTGGCGCAAAGAAAAAACAGGATGCGCAAATGAAAAAGAAACCATCGCTTAGCGAGGAGGAGCAGGCCCTGTTCCGGCAGCTGATGACCGGGACGCGCCAGATGAAGCAGGACACCGTCGTGCACCGCCCGGCGCGCAAGAAGATCGCAGAAGTGCCGGTCAAGCGCCTGTTACAGGAGCAGGCGGATAACAGCCACTACTTTTCCGACGAATTTCAGCCGCTGCTCAACACCGATGGCCCGGTGAAGTATGTCCGCAGCGATGTCAGCCACTTTGAGTTGAAAAAACTGCGCCGCGGCGACTACTCCCCGGAGCTGTTTCTCGATCTGCACGGTTTAACGCAGATGCAGGCCAAGCAGGAGCTGGGCGCGCTGATTGCCGCCTGTCGGCGCGAGCATGTCTTTTGCGCCTGCGTGATGCACGGCCACGGTAAACACATCCTCAAGCAGCAAACGCCGCTCTGGCTGGCGCAACATCCGCACATTATGGCGTTTCACCAGGCCCCGAAAGAGTACGGCGGCGATGCGGCGGTGCTGGTGCTGATTGAAGTCGAAGAGTGGCAGCCGCCGGAGTTGCCGTAAGGCAGAAATGAGAAGAGCCGCACTGTGCGGCTCTTTTTTTGCATCGGTCCGATGAATCAGATGGCTTTCGGCATCTTCAGGTTGCAGGGACTCATTTGCCAGTTGAACACCCCTTTGCCCTCTTTATCCAGCGTGACGCTGGCGATAGCAGAGGTGGTAAACATGGGCGGCGTTTCACCGGGGCAGAGCTCGGCGACCAGGTAACCGACCAGCGGCAGGTGCGAGATCACCAGCGCCGTTTCGGTACCTTCATTGGCCAGCGCCTGTAAATAAGCGCTTACCAGGCCGACATCGCCGCAGGGCGTCAACTCCGGCAGGACATCCACGTTGTCAGGCAGGTTCATGCACTCCCCTACCTTCTCCAGCGTCTGTTCAGCGCGTAAAAACGGGCTAACCAGAACACGATCGATATCCACTTTTTGGCCTTTCAACCACGTTGCCATTTGACGCGATTCGTCGCAGCCGCAAGGGGTAAGCGGACGAACGGAGTCACTGGCTGCATCGAGGGCAGCATCGCCGTGACGCATGATAAAAACTTGCATATTGCACCGCTTTTGTTAACCAGAAGCATCGCGCTTTTGCCGGTGAAAAGAGATCACGCTGGCAGAAAAACGGGATGGCCGGGCATTTTGCCTGATTCATTCGTTGAATGAAACGCTGTTTTTTACCTCAATGGCGCAAGTATAGTCAATCACTGTTTATGAAATAACCGCGAAGGCCATGAGGTATAACAAATTTACTTTTTTCGACCTTAACTTACAGGCTCACTTTCCGCTGTCGGCCAGAAGCGTTTCCCCTCCTGAGCCATACGTAACAGGGCTTCACACGGTGCAAATCGTGCCCCATAACGCGCCTCCATCTGCTGCAGCGACGCCACGACGCTTGCCGCGCCCAGCGTATCCATATAGTGGAAAGGCCCCCCTAAAAATGGCGGGAAGCCAATGCCGAAAACGGCACCGATATCGCCATCGCGCGCGCTACGGATCACCTGCTCATCAAAACAGCGCGCCGCTTCGTTAAGCATCAGCAGAACGCAGCGCTCGGCAATCTGCTGCGCCGAAGATTGCCCTTTCGCCGACACGCCGATTAAGCGGTAGATCGACGCGTCAGGCTGTTTTTTGCTTTTACGCCCTTTTGTCGGGTAAAGATAGAAACCGCGGCCATTTTTTCTCCCTTTGCGATCGTCGTTCAAAATCGCGGAGACAAGCGTTGCAGGCGCGCTAAAACGCTCTCCATACGCGGCTTCCAGCACCGGACTGATCTTCGTCCCGGTGTCGATACCCACTTCATCCAGTAGCTGAATCGGGCCTACAGGGAAACCAAACTTCACCAACGCCCGGTCGATGGCCTCAATCGGCTCGCCTTCGCTCAGCAGGCGCATCGCTTCATTGATATAGGGCGCGAGAATGCGGTTAACGTAAAAGCCCGCTTTATCGGCCACCACAATCGGCGTTTTGCCCTGCTTCTTCGCCAGCTTCACGGTAGTAGCGATAGTCTGCTCATCGGTACCGGCGTGCGGGATCACTTCCACCAGCGGCATCTTCTCCACCGGGCTGAAAAAATGTAATCCGATCACCTTTCCCGGACGCGCTGCGTTTTCAGCGATATCCGCAATGGGCAGCGACGAGGTATTAGAGGCAAAAATCGTATGCGGCGCGCAGTGCGCCTCTACTTCGCTGACCATCTTCTGTTTGAGGGAGAGATCTTCAAACACCGCTTCGATCACCACATCGCGATGGGCAAAACCGCGGTAGTCGAGAGAGCCAGAGATCTTCGCCATCTGGCTGTCGCGCTCGCCGGGTTTGATAAAGCGGCGACGCACCTTTTTATCGAGTTCCTGCCAGCTGTACTTCAGCGCATGGTTAATGCCTTTCGCATTAATATCTTTAATGCGAACCGGCAACCCGCCCTTGCTGGCGGTGACATACGCGATACCGCCGCCCATCAGACCGCCGCCAAGAATACCCGCGGTATGCAGCGGCGCGGCAGCAACACTGCTGCCGGGATCTTTTTTGATGTCGGTCGAGGCAAAGAAGATGTTACGCAGCGCCTGTGATTGCGGCGTCATCGCCAGTTGACCAAAGGCGCGCGCTTCCGCCTCATAACCGCTGCTGCGCCCCTGCGCCAGACCGGTCTCAATCACCGATAAAATTCGCGGCGCGGCGGGATAGTTGCCGTGGGTTTTCTGCTCAGTGCGCTTCGCCGCCATTTTAAACAGCAGCGTGCGGCCAAGCGGCCCGGCGAGAATGCGCTCACGCACCGGCAAACGGCGGCTGAGTGGACGCTCCTGCTGCGCCAGTTCGACCGCCGTTTCCAGCAGAATATCGTGTGGCACAACATCATCGACCAGCCCCACTTTCAGCGCCTGGCGCGCAAGAAACTGTTTACCGGTCAGGATCATCTCCAGCGCAGTGCTGACACCCACCAGCCGCGGCAAACGCTGGGTGCCGCCAGAGCCGGGAAGCAAGCCGAGCTGCACTTCCGGCAGGCCGAGAATGGTTTTGCCATCGTCCGAGCAGACGCGGCGATGACAGGCCAGCGCCAGCTCCAGCCCGCCGCCGAGACAGGCACCGTGGATGGCGGCGACAACCGGGATCGACAGGGCGTGGATCTCTGCCATGATCTTCTGCCCCTGCAGAGCCAGCTCTTCTGCTTCTTTCGCGCTCTGGCAACGACCAATCATGTTGATATCGGCCCCGGCAATAAAGTTGTCTGCCTTCGCCGAAATAAACACCACGCCGCGCAGCGCCCGGTTATCACGGATCGCTTTTAAGATGGCGCGCACTTGTGCGCCAAACTCCGCTTTCAGGGTGTTCATCTTTTCATTGGGTACATCAATAGTAACGACCGCGACATTGTCGGGACGCACATCAAGGGTAAATGCAGAAACCGTCATTATTCCGCCTCCAGAACCATTGCCGCGCCTAATCCCCCCGCCGCGCAGGCGGTAACCAGACCGAAACCGCCGCCGCGACGGCGCAGCTCATGCAGGGTTTGCGTGATCATCCGTGCGCCGGTGGCGGCAAAGGGGTGACCATAGGCAATCGAGCCGCCAAGCACGTTAAATTTGCTCTCATCCACCTCGCCGGTGGCCTGCGAACGCCCCAGCACCTCGCGGGCAAAACGATCGCTGGCCATTAGTTTCAGGTTGGTTAGGGTCTGGGCGGCGAAGGCTTCATGCATATCAAACAGGGTCAGATCGGCCATGGTTAACCCGGCGCGATCCAGCGCCAGCGGCGTTGCCCAGGCCGGTCCGAGCAGCATATCTTTCTGCACGCCGATTGCCGTAAAGGCGTAGCTGCGCAGATAGCCCAGCGGCACAAGGCCCAGCTCTCTGGCGCGTGATTCGGTCATTAACATTACCGCCGCCGCGCCGTCGGTGAGCGGCGTGCTGTTAGCTGCGGTAACGGTGCCATGTTTGCGATCAAAGGCCGGGCGCAGTTTGGCGTAATCGGCGAGGCTGGAGTTGCCGCGCACGTTATTGTCCTGCTCGACCGGATCGCGGAACGGTGGCGCGTAGGCAGTCATCACCTCTTCCGCCAGTTTGCCCTCGGCCCAGGCCTGAGCGGCAAACTGGTGAGAGCGGTGCGCCAGCGCATCCTGCTCCTGACGGCTAATGGCGTAGGTTTTCGCCATCTGCTCGGCGGTATCGCCCATGCGCAGGCCGGTCGAATACTCGGCAACCGCAGGCGGGACGGGCAGCAGATCGCGCAGACGCAGGCGCGAGAAGAGTTTGAGTTTCTGCCCGACGGTGCGCGCTTTGTTGGCATCCACCAGCACGCGCGCCAGTTTTTTACTGACGCCAATAGGCAGTACAGAAGAGGAGTCCGCTCCACCAGCGATTCCGGCGCGGATGGTGCCAGCCAGCAGGCTTTCCGTTACGTTCGCCACCGCCTGAAAGCTGGTCGCGCAGGCGCGGCTGACGCTATAGGCATCGGTGTGGACATTCATGCCGGTGCCGAGCACGATTTCACGCGCGATATTCGGCGCTTCCGGCATCTGCACCACCTGGCCAAAGACCAGTTGTTCAATCACTTCGGGGGGAATTTCGTTGCGCGCCAGCATCTCCCCCACCACCATTTTGCCGAGATCGATCGCCGGCACGCCGTGAAACGCGGTCGCCTGACGGACAAATGGGGTTCGTAACCCGCAGACAATGGCAATGCGGTCGCCCTGACGGGTGACAAGCGGTAACGCCTGACTCATAACACTCCCCTGTTAACAACGTAATCAATAAAGTGGTCTGACCTGATAACAGTCTTAACCAATCTTTTACATTTAGCCAATGGCAGGGAGGAAAAAATGGGAGCTAAGGCACAGATAAACGGATAAAAAAACGCTCCCGCAGGGGGAGCGTTGAGAGCGGGGTTTAGCGCAGGCCGAGCTGGAAAATGAGGGTTTCCGCTTCGCAGGCGAAAACAAAATCGATATCCAGCTGAACGCCGCCCGCCACCTCGGTGAAAGTCGGGGTGATTTCACACGGTTCAGACTCGACGCTGCGCGCTTTGGCAGTCAGCGCGGCCAGCGTCTCTTCGGCGTCGGCGCGGTTAGCGAATACGCGGCTGTAAGAGGCGGTACAGTCGGAGTTGTCCATAATGGTTCCGACATCCATACAGCAGCAAACCGGGGTTTCATCAGCACTGCATTTACTCATAGAAGATTTCCTCAAAATTCGCACCCTGGGTGCCAGGTCAAGATTGCACATATTTTACGCCGCCGCGCAGGGTCGCTCCAGTCGTTAATCGCCGGAACGGCCTTAAGTGACCGAAATCACAATTAAAAATGATCTAAAACAAAAACTACCGAAAACGGGGATCCGTGCTACGACCAAATTTGCCACGCAGATCCCGTTTCGGAGATCACAATTGAAAAATCTTGATTACATACTTGCAACATTAGTTCTGGTCAGACCTATACTCTCGCCACTGGTCTGATTTCTCTGTGGTAGCTCAGACCCTACACTTCGCGCTTCTTTAACAAGGCGTAAGAAAGTTTGTATAAAAATAACTCGCTTCGAATGAGGTTATGGTCATGAGCCAGAAAACCCGTTTTACCAAGTCTGCTCTGGCAGTCGCAGTGGCACTCGTTTCTACCCAGGCCTGGTCCGCAGGCTTTCAACTCAACGAATTCTCCGCCTCCGGCCTCGGTCGCGCTTACTCTGGTGAAGGCGCCATTGCTGATGATGCAGGCAATGCCAGCCGTAACCCGGCACTGATTACCATGTTTGATCGCCCGACCTTCTCCGGCGGCGCGGTGTTTGTAGACCCAGGTGTGGATGTTACCGGCAGCTCCCGTATTGGTAACAACGCCAGCCAGGACAACATCGCGCCGACAGCGTGGGTGCCAAACCTGCACTTTGTTGCGCCGATTAACGATCAGTTTGGCTGGGGCGCGTCCGTCACCTCCAACTACGGCCTGGCAACAGAGTTCAACAACAATTTTGCCGCGGGCTCAATAGGCGGTAAAACCGACCTCGAAACGCTGAACCTGAACCTCAGCGGCGCGTACCGTCTTAATAACAACTGGAGCTTCGGCCTCGGTTTCGACGCCGTCTACGCACGCGCGAAAATTGAACGTTACGCGGGCGATCTGCCGGAGCAGGTTGATTTCGCCACTGGCGGTGCCCTGGGCCTTAGTGACCTGATCCCGCGTGATACGCAGATTGCACATCTGAAAGGCGATGAGTGGGGCTTCGGCTGGAACGCCGGTATCTTGTATGAACTGGATAAAAATAACCGCTGGGGTCTGACCTACCGTTCAGAAGTGAAAGTTGACTTCGACGGCGACTATAAGAGCAATCTGCCGCTCGCGGTTAACGTACTGGGCCCACAGCTTGGCCTGACAGGTCTGCCAGTCGCAACAGGCGGCGCAACCATTCCTGGCTCGCTGACACTCAACTTACCAGAAATGTGGGAAGTGTCGGGTTATAACCGAGTCGATCCGCAGTGGGCAATCCACTACAGCCTGGCCTACACCAGCTGGAGCCAGTTCCAGCAGCTGAAAGCGACGGGTAGCCAGGGCCAGCAGCTCTTCTATAAAGAAGAGGGTTATAAGGATGCCTACCGTATCGCGCTCGGTACCACCTATTACATGGATGATAACTGGACCTTCCGCGGCGGTATCGCCTTTGATGACAGCCCGGTTCCGGCTGACAAACGCTCTATCTCCATTCCGGACCAGGATCGCCTGTGGCTGAGCACCGGTGCGACCTATGCATTTAATAAAGATGCATCCGTTGATGTCGGCGTCTCCTATATGCATGGCCAGAAAGTGAAGTTCACCGAAGGGCAGTACACCTTCAAATCTGAAGGGCGCGCCTGGCTGTATGGTGCTAACTTTAACTACGCTTTCTGATAAACGCGTAGGGATAAAAAAAGGTGAGCGTCTGGCTCACCTTTTTTATTGGCGCTTATTCCGAGTCGATATCTTTTAAATCACCCTCAATCGCCTGCGCGTTCGGGTTCTCCTGCGGCTTCAGCTTACCGCCGTTGGCAATAAAGTCATGGCGCTGGAAGTAGGCTTCACGCACAAGAATATAAGGGTCGGAGGACTGGCGCAGCAGGCCGTCGGAGTCGAGCAACTGGGCGCGCGATTCGATGCCTTCAACCGTCCACTTACCGACGGAGAGCGGCCAGGTCAGCCAGGAGAGCACCGGATAGAGCGTATCGGCCATATCGCCGCCATCTTCACGCAGGGTGAAGCTGCCATAGAACGGCAGTTGCACATACGGGCCGTAACCCATGCCGTAGTGTCCCAGCGTGCTACCAAAACGGTGCGGCTCTTCGCGCTGCAGTTTCGGGTTCGACATCCCGGCCACATCCATCAAGCCGCCCATCCCCAATAGGGTATTCAGGAAGAAGCGCGTGAAGTGAACCATCCCCTGATAAGGGTTGCCCTGCAGGAAGTAGTTCGCCATCACTGCCGGCTCTTCAAGGTTACTGGTGAAGTTGCTCAACCCGTTACGCGCCGGCTGCGGCACATAATCACGCCAGGCGACGGCAACCGGTCTGACAACATAGGGGTCCAGCACATTGAAGTTGAAGTTATACATGGTGCGGTTAAACCCTTCTAACGGGTCCGAGCGCCCTTGCGTCTCGTTCGAGCTGGCGCAGCCGACCAGCACAGTGGTGGCCAGCGCAAGCGCCGACAGGCGGTATTTCATCATTCTCTCCCTGCAGAATACGGCCTTCTTCGAGGCCATTCATCAAAATGCAACGCATTGTAACAGCGCGTCTTATGATGTCTATGTCGTGGTCTGGGTGGTTCACTTCAGCATAGCCGCCGTTGCCGGTGCGGCGTGTTAATAATCTTATACATTGTTTCCAGGCAATCTATCGCCTTTTTTGCTCTTCACTATAATTTCGGAGGATACCGCCCTGAACACAGGGAGAAAGCCGCTACGCTTAACGCACAAAAATCAATAAAGTGAGGCCTTCGTGGACAAAATAGAAGAAGAGAAGATCGACCAGCACAGCGATGACATTAAAGTCGAAAGCGAAGAGAAGCAGCGCGGCGAGGAGATAGAGGTTGATGAGGAGCGTCTGCCCTCGCGGGCGATGGCGATCCATGAACATATTCGCCAGGATGGCGAAAAAGAGATGGAGCGCGACGCAATGGCGCTCTTCTGGTCGGCGATTGCCGCAGGCTTATCGATGGGCGCCTCGTTACTGGCAAAAGGTATTTTTCATGTTCAGCTGGAGGGCATTCCCGGCGGTTTTTTGCTGGAGAACCTCGGTTACACCTTCGGCTTCATTATCGTCATCATGGCGCGTCAACAGCTCTTTACGGAGAACACTGTCACCGCCGTTCTGCCGGTGATGCAAAACCCAAGCTGGAAAAACATGGGCCTGCTTGGGCGGTTGTGGGGCGTGGTACTGCTCGGCAACCTTGTCGGCACCGCCGTGGCTGCGTTCGCCTTTGAGTTTATGCCGATCTTTGATGAAGCCACCCGCGACGCCTTTGTCAAAATCGGCATGGACGTGATGAAGAACACGCCGCTGGAGATGTTCTCCAACGCTATCATCTCCGGTTGGATCATCGCCACCATGGTCTGGATGTTCCCGGCTGCCGGCTCGTCAAAACTGGTGGTGATTATTCTGATGACATGGCTTATCGCGCTGGGCGACACCACCCATATCGTGGTCGGTGCCGTAGAGATCTTCTACCTGGTATTTAACGGCACGCTGCACTGGAGCGAATTCCTCTGGCCCTTCGCCCTGCCGACGCTTGCCGGGAATATTTGCGGCGGCACCTTTATTTTCGCCCTGCTCAGCCATGCGCAGATCCGTAACGATATGAGCAACGCCCGCAAAGCGGAGGCGAAAGCCAAAGCGAAAGAGGAGAAGCAGGCGCGTGGGGAAGCGTAATTTGTCAGAGAATGATAAATTGCAGTGATATATCAAATTGAGCAATGAGCGCTGATTATCGCGGACTGGCGCCCTTTAAAGCCTTCCAGGGGTTGTCCGATACACTCGCGGCATCAGCGACTCATTGCTCCGAATTAGGCCAGTTCTTCGTCGCTTACGTCCTCGTGTTTTCTTGACTCATCACAATATGCAATACACTTTCGAATAAAGGGGCCAATGCCCAGTAACGGCGCATTCACTCTTTACCGTCACGAAATTGCGAAAGCGCTGCGCGCTATTCAATCCGTTTATTAACGCTAATGCTGTTTGTTATAACGAAAATTCCCTCATTTACCTTTACCGCCACCTCACCATTCGTTAGATAAAACATTCAGTTCGCTGTTCAGATAATAGGTTTGAAATCATCAATAGAGGGATATCATCCTGACTCTTCGCAACGAACCGGGAACAAAAACCTTGAAGCGCAGCAAGCAGTTACGGTAGCATACGCACGCCAATTACTGGCCCCGCTCTGCGTCCCCTTAGTTAAATGGATATAACGAGCCCCTCCTAAGGGCTAGTTGCAGGTTCGATTCCTGCAGGGGACATACTGAGATCCTGCCAACCCTTCCCCCCTTTATTCACACCCCCTCCAGCGCATACTTTTTAATTTTGCGATAAAGCGTAGCGATACCAATCCCCAGCACATCCGCCGCCTGCTTTTTATTTCCGTAGCGCGAAAGCGCATCACAGATCATCTGCCGCTCCATCTCCTCCAGCGCCGTAACGCTCTCTGCCCGCGCCTCAGCCGCCGCAGTGACGCGCACGCCCGTTCCGCTCACGTTGTCGCTGCTCAACAGATTGGGCGGCAAAAGGGAGATATCGATGATCTCACCGGAGGGAACGACATTGACCAGGTACTCCATCAGGTTACTCAATTCACGGATATTGCCCGGCCAGCGGTAGCGTTGCAGGAAGGCCACCACCTCCGGTGCCACGCCGGGATAGACCAGATCCAGCCGGTGCGTATGCAGATGAAGGAAGTAGTGGATCAGCAGCTCGATATCCTGCTGGCGCTCGCGCAGGGGCGGTAAGCGCAGCGGGATCACATTCAGCCGATAGTAGAGATCCTCGCGGAATTTGCCCTCGCTGATAACGCGCGCGAGGTTTTGATTGGTTGCGGAGATAATCCGAATATCCACCGGCACCGGGTGGCAGGCCCCCACCGGCTGCACTTCCCGCGACTCAATGGCGCGCAGCAGCTTCACCTGCAGGGTTAATGGCATATCGCCAATCTCATCAAGAAACAGGGTGCCATGATTTGCTGCCTGAATAAGCCCCGTTTTGCCATTAGCCGATGCGCCGGTAAACGCGCCTTTAACGTAACCGAACAGCTCGCTCTCCAGCAGGTGCTCGGGAATCGCCGCGCAGTTAATGGCGACAAAAGGTTTGACGCTGCGGTCGCTCAGTTTATGGATCGCTCTGGCGACCACCTCTTTGCCGGTGCCGCTCTCGCCAACAATCATCACGCTCGAGGGGCCCGGCGCGACGCGGCGAATAAGCGCCTTCAACTGCCGCATCGGACGGCACTCCCCTATCAGGCTCTCAATTAAGGGCTCCTCGTGGGCCGTGCTTACTTCAGCTGATGAGTGGGACTGGTGAAACGCCATTAAAAATAACCACTGATCCTGAACCGCATGCAGCTGACCGATAATAAGCTCTTTCTTATCATCGAATGAAACCACATGCTGCATATGGCCGTGGCGAAAATGGTCTTCAAAGGTGAGCGGGCGAAAGTGAATACTCTTGCCAATCATATTTCCCGCTGACTCACCGATAATTTTCAGCGCCGAAGGGTTAGCGAATTTAATTTTATGGTCGTGACCGACCACCAGCACGCCCTGATCCATAAATTCAATCATGGTCAAAAAGACTTTCTGAATATTATCGTTGCTGGAGAGATCCTGAAGAAAGCGCGAAACAAATATTGATGAGACATGACGAACATAATCGGAAAAGGCCTGGATATTGTCATTAATGCGTACCTGCTGTTCGTGGGTTAACGCCACCAGGCTTATTACGCCAACACACTGCCCATGATAGATAACCGGCGTGCCGATAAAGGCTTTCTCTTTGCAGTTCGTCTTGCTGTGGCAGCCGTTACAGAAGGGATCGAAGCGCGAGTGGGTGACCACCTTCTCCTTTTTTGTCTCAACTATGTGGCGCAAAAGTTGTGAACTTGTATTTAGTTTACGCCCAATTTGCGTATCAAAAATTCCCGTTCCGGCGACCCTGCATAATGAATTATCAACAATTTCCACTTCAAGCTGCAGAACGCTCGCCAGCATTCCGGCGAATTTTTGTATCTTAGGTTGAATCTGCATCAAAATGGAGGGCGTGGTGGATGGAATCATAATCGTCCTTATTTATTGCTCACAAACTTTAACAGCATTTTCCGCTCTGCTTTCATTTTCTGCAGGATAACACTCCCCTTCGCTTATTACGGAATAACCACACCCGACCGCTATGTGACGAATGGTAAATATGTAATAGCTATCACATTTTGCTATCAATATGATAATTCCGCCGCGCGGTTTATCAATTTAGCGGCTATTTCCCGGTTATTTTTCCCCCATTTGCCGTTTCGCCTTTATATTGCCACCGCATCGTCTGTTTACGCGCGTTAGCCTGTTGCCTTTTTTCTGCGCAATCTTGCGCAAATCTGTGATTCATCTCACACAATCACCGCCCCTTACCCGCCTCCCAGCGCCGCTTGCGGGAAATGGCACACTTATTGTTAGGGTGCCACTACACGTTGGCCGTCGCGCGTCACACTCCCCTGCAACCGCACCGCCACACGTAAGCCCGTCATTCTTAATCAGGATTGCAAAATGAAAACTGTTAATGAATTAATCAAGGAGATCCGCACCCTTCACTCGCATCTGCATGAGAAAGATTTTCTGCTGACGTGGGAGCAGTCGCCGGATGAGCTGAAGCAGGTGCTTGATGTCGCCGCAGCACTGAAAGCGCTGCGTGCGGAGAATATTGCCACCCGCGTGTTCAACAGCGGGCTGGGGATTTCGGTATTCCGCGACAACTCCACCCGCACCCGCTTCTCCTATGCCTCGGCGCTCAATCTGCTCGGCCTTGCGCAGCAGGATCTCGATGAGGGGAAATCGCAGATTGCCCACGGCGAAACGGTGCGCGAAACCGCCAATATGATCGCCTTCTGCGCGGACGCCATTGGCATTCGTGACGATATGTATCTCGGTGCCGGTAACGCCTGGATGCGGGAAGTGGGCGAAGCGCTGGATGATGGCCATAAACAGGGCGTGTTGCCGCAGCGTCCGGCGCTGATTAACCTGCAGTGCGACATTGACCACCCGACCCAATCGATGGCGGATCTCGCCTGGCTGCGCGAACACTTCGGCTCGCTGGAGGCGCTAAAGGGCAAAAAAATCGCCATGACCTGGGCCTACTCGCCAAGCTACGGCAAGCCCCTCTCGGTACCGCAGGGGATCATCGGCCTGATGACCCGTTTTGGAATGGATGTCACCCTCGCGCACCCGCAAGGGTACGACCTGATCCCGGATGTCATTGAAGTGGCAAAAAGCAATGCCGCCGCCTCGGGCGGCAGCTTCCGCCAGGTCAATGATATGGCAGAAGCGTTTAAAGATGCCGATATCGTCTACCCGAAATCCTGGGCGCCCTACACCGTGATGGAGCAGCGCACCGAGTTACTGCGCGCAAGCGATCATCAGGGGCTGAAAGCACTTGAGCAGCACTGCCTGGCGCAGAACACCCGCCATAAAGAGTGGGAGTGTACCGAGGCGCTAATGGCAACCACCCGCAACGGCGAGGGGCTCTATATGCACTGCCTGCCGGCGGATATCAGCGGTGTCTCCTGCGACGAAGGCGAAGTCGCGGCGACGGTGTTCGAGAAATACCGTATTGCCACCTACAAAGAGGCGAGCTGGAAGCCCTACATCATCGCCTCGATGATCCTCTGTCGCAAATATGCCGAGCCGGGCCAGCTGCTGGAACAGCTGTTTACCGACGCGCAAAAACGCATTTTGTAACCGTCCGGCAGCCCGGTCGGCCACTCACTGTTTCTGACATTATGGAGAAGGTTAGAACATGTCCGCACTACCATTGCGTATCAATATTGCAGAAAACCACTTCTTTACCGGCGAAGCCTCGCCGCGCTTCACCCGCCAGCAGGCGCAGCAGGCGCGCCAGTTCCATCAAAAACTGGCGGGCTATCAGCCCACCCCGCTCTATGCCCTGAACGCGCTGGCGGCGTGCGTCGGTGTGGATACGATTCTGGTAAAAGATGAGTCACAGCGCTTCGGCCTTAACGCCTTCAAAATGCTTGGCGGCGTTTACGCCATCGCCCAGCTGTTATGCGAGAAATATCATCTTGATATCAACGCCTTTTCGTTTGAACACTTCAAAGCAAGCAGCAAAGAGAAGCTCACCTTCGCCACCTGCACCGATGGCAACCACGGACGCGGTGTCGCCTGGGCGGCGCAGCAGCTTGGGCAGAATGCCGTGATCTATATGCCAAAAGGCTCCGCGCAGGCGCGCGTCGATGCCATTCTGCGCCTCGGGGCCGAGTGCATCGTCACGGATATGAATTACGACGATACCGTGCGTTTTACCCTGCAACGGGCGCAAAAAAATGGCTGGGAGGTGGTGCAGGATACCGCCTGGCCCGGCTACACCAAAGTCCCCACCTGGATCATGCAGGGTTACGCCACGCTGATTGATGAGGCCATCGAACAGATGGCCGCGATGGGCACGCCCCGACCCACTCACGTCTTCCTGCAAGCGGGCGTCGGCGCGATGGCAGCCAGCGTGCTGAACTACCTGGCAGAAACCTTCGACGCCCGGCAACTTCACAGCGTAATTATTGAGCCGGAGCGGGCCGACTGCCTCTACCGCTCCGCCGTAAAAGGGGAGATCGTCAAGGTCGGCGGCGAGATGGAGACCATTATGGCGGGCCTCGCCTGCGGCGAACCCAACCCGCTCGGCTGGACGATCCTGCGCAACTGCGCCAGCCAGTTTATCGCCTGTGAAGATGCCGTCGCCGCGCTGGGTATGCGCGTGCTCGGCCATCCGCTGGGTGACGATCCGCGCATTATTTCCGGCGAATCCGGCGCCGTTGGCGCGGGCCTGCTCGCCGCTATCCCGCTGCATCCGCAGGGCGAGTCGCTGAGACAGAGCCTACAGCTTGATCATGATTCGGTGGTGCTGCTGATCAGCACCGAAGGCGATACCGATGCGCAGCACTACCGCGAGGTGGTGTGGGCAGGCAAGCATCCGGCGGCTGAATAATTTCCCCGGCGTCAGCGCCGCTCCCGCCAGGCGGCAAGCGCCATAACAGGAGAAGAGAGCGATGGCTAAAGCTATCCCGTTTGAACAGATTGTTGAAAAGGCACACCACTACGAAGCGGAAATGACGCGCTTCCTGCGCGATATGATCGCCATCCCCAGCGAAAGCTGCGATGAGAAGCGCGTGGTTCACCGCATCAAAGAGGAGATGGAGCGCGTCGGCTTCGACAAAGTGGAGATCGACCCGATGGGCAACGTGCTCGGCTACATCGGCCATGGCCCACGGCTGCTCGCCATGGATGCCCACATTGATACGGTCGGCGTCGGCAATATCAAAAACTGGGGCTTTGATCCCTATCACGGCATCGAAACCGATGAGCTGATCGGCGGGCGCGGCGCATCCGATCAGGAGGGCGGCATGGCCTCGATGGTCTACGCCGGGAAGATCATCAAAGATCTCGGCCTTGAGGATGAGTACACCCTGCTGGTGACCGGCACTGTGCAGGAGGAGGATTGCGACGGGCTTTGCTGGCAGTACATCATTGAGCAGTCCGGCATTCGACCGGAGTTTGTTGTCAGTACCGAACCGACCGATTGCCAGATCTACCGTGGTCATCGCGGGCGCATGGAGATCCGCGTCGATGTGCATGGCGTCAGCTGTCATGGCTCCGCGCCGGAGCGCGGCGATAACGCCATCTTCAAAATGGCTCCGATTCTCGGCGAGCTGGAGAAGCTGTCGCAACGTCTGGGAAATGACGATTTTCTCGGCAAAGGCACGCTCACCGTGTCGGAGATCTTCTTCACCTCGCCGAGCCGCTGCGCGGTGGCAGACAGCTGCGCTATCTCAATCGATCGCCGCCTCACATGGGGCGAAAGCTGGGAAGGCGCGCTGGAGGAGATCCGTGCCCTGCCGGCGGTGAAAAAGGCCGAAGCGGTGGTGTCGATGTACAGCTATGACCGCCCGTCGTGGACCGGGCTTATCTATCCTACCGAGTGCTACTTCCCGACGTGGAAAGTGGAAGAGGATCACTTTACCGTGCGCGCGCTCTACAACGCCTATGAGGGGCTGTTCGGCAGCGCGCCGGTGGTCGATAAGTGGACCTTCTCCACCAACGGCGTTTCGATTATGGGGCGCCACGGCATTCCGGTGATCGGTTTTGGCCCCGGCAAGGAGCCGGAAGCCCATGCGCCGAATGAGAAGACCTGGAAGTCGCATCTGGTCACCTGTGCGGCGATGTATGCCGCGATCCCGCTGAGCTGGCTGGCGACGGCGTAGTGTGTCGATGTCACGCCCGCCGGACTGCACGGCGGGCGTTCTGGAGTCTCTATGCGCGTACTGATCAAAAATGGCCTTATCGTGAACGCTGACGAGCGAGCCTGCGCGGACCTGCTTATTGAAGCCGGGCGGGTTAAACAGATAGCCAGCACGATTGAGGCCGATGCCTCCTGCAAGGTGATTGATGCCGCGGGCTGTTATGTGCTGCCCGGCGGCGTCGATGTTCACACCCATTTCAATATTGATACCGGGCTTGCCCGCAGTTGCGATGACTTTTTTACCGGCACCCGCGCGGCGGCCTGCGGTGGCACCACCACGGTGATCGATCATATGGGCTTTGGCCCGCCTGGCTGCCATCTGCGCCACCAGCTGGGGGTTTACCATAGCTATGCCGCCTATAAAGCGGTGATCGACTACAGCTTTCACGGCGTGATCCAGCATGTGAACCACGGCATTCTGGATGAGATCCCGATGATGGTGGAGAGCGGCATCAGCAGCTTCAAACTCTATCTCACCTACCAGTACAAGCTGAATGATGATGAGATTTTGCAGGCGATGCGCCATCTGCATCTGGCGGGCGCGCTGACCACCGTCCACCCGGAGAATGATGCCGCCATCGCCCAGCGCCGCGCGGCATTTCTCAATGCCGGGAAAACCGCGCCGCGCTTTCACGCCCTGAGCCGCCCGCCGGAGTGCGAAGCGGAAGCGATCGCCAGAGTGATTAATCTCGCGCGTCTGGCCGGCGATGCGCCGCTCTATATCGTGCATCTCTCCAACCAACTGGGGCTGGAGTACCTGCGTCTCGCCCGTGCGCAGCAGCAGCCGGTATGGGTGGAGACCTGCCCGCAATATCTGCTGCTCGACGAGCGCTGCTACGAACGCCAGGACGCGCTGAAGTATCTGCTCAGCCCGCCGCTGCGTAACGCCCGCCACAATGATGCGCTGTGGAGCGGTATTGCCGATGGCGCGATTGACACCGTCGCCACCGATCACTGCGCCTTTTCGCTGGCCCAGCGCCAGAGCCTCTCCGGCGGCGATTTCAGCCGCTGCCCGAACGGGCTGCCAGGGGTGGAAAACCGTCTGCTGCTGCTCTTCTCCTATGGCGTGATGACCGGGCGCATCTCACCCGAGCGTTTTGTGGCGCTCACCAGCACCAACCCGGCGAAGTTGTTCGGCCTGTGGCCGCAAAAAGGAGTCTTAGCTCCCGGCGCGGATGGCGATGTGGTGATTATCGATCCGCAGCGCACCACCACCATTCGTCACGACAAGCTGCATGACAATGCCGACTATTCGCCGTGGGAGGGGTTTATCTGCCAGGGCGCGATCCGCCAGACCCTGTCGCGCGGGCGGGTGATCTTCGATAACGGCATCTTTACCGGCATTGCCGGCCAGGGGCGCTTTTTACGCCGCCAACCCTTTCAGCCGCTTACGCTGCCGTCAGCGGAACCGTTGCTACAGGAGAGTGTGCTATGAAGAAAAAGATTGTTCTCGCCCTCGGCGGGAATGCGCTCGGCTGCGATCTCGCCGGACAGATGCAGGCGTTACAGCAGACCGCACAGACCATCGCCGGGCTGGTCGCCCAGGGTCACCAGGTGGTGATCACCCACGGCAACGGCCCGCAGGTGGGCATGATCACCCTCGCCTTCGAGGCCGCCGCCAGAACCGAGGCGCACACGCCGATGCTGCCGATGTCGGTCTGCGTTGCCCTGAGTCAGGGTTATATTGGCTACGATCTGCAAAACACCCTGCGCGAAGCCCTGCTCGCCCGCAATCTCGACATTCCCGTCGCCACGGTGATAACCCAGGTGGAAGTGGCGGCAGGCGACCCCGCTTTCCACCAGCCGGACAAACCGATTGGTTCCTTCTTTTCCGAAGCTGAAGCGCAGGCGCTTATCCGCCAGGGCTACACCATGAAGGAGGATGCCGGGCGCGGCTACCGGCGGGTTGTCGCCTCGCCGAAACCGGTCGACATCATTGAAAAAGAGACGGTAAAAGCGCTGATGAACGCCAATCAGGTGGTGATCACCTGCGGCGGCGGCGGCATTCCGGTGGTGCGTGAGGGGCAGCATCTGCGCGGCGTCAGCGCGGTGATCGATAAAGACTGGGCCAGCGCCACGCTCGCCGCCATGATCGATGCCGATATGTTGATCATTCTCACCGCCGTGGAGAGAGTGGCGCTGCACTTCGGCAAGCCCAACCAGCAACTGCTCGATACGCTTTCGGTCAGGGATGCGGAGCGTTTTATCGCCGAAGGCCACTTCGCCGCAGGTTCAATGCTGCCGAAGGTGGAGGCCGCCGTCGCGTTTGCCCGCTCGCGGCCGGGCCGCCAGGCACTGATCACCGAGCTACGCCAGGCGAAAGCGGGCATTGAGGGCAACACCGGCACGCTGATTAGCCAGTAACCGGCGGCCGGGCTTGCCCGATCAACTGACCGCGATCGCCGTGTCGCTCTGTTGGTGTGCGGGCGTGTTAAGGCCAAGCAGCCCGCCCGCCGCGCGGTTTTTCACCTGCAGGATCTCCGCCAGTATGCTGATGGCGATCTCCTGCGGCGTCTCGGCGCCAATGTCATACCCCACCGGCGCGCGCAGGCGGGCAAGCGCACTGTCGCTGACGCCCGCCTCGCGCAGCTGGCGCAAAAAGGATTGCACCTTACGCCGACTCGACAGCAGGCCAAGCCACGCAACCGGCTGACCAATCAGCAGCTCCAACGCTTCGCGATCCTGATTATGGGTGGCGATCAGCACGTAGTCCTGCGGCTGGATCGCGAGGTTGTCGATCACCTCGACGAAGGTCTGCCCATATACCAGCCGAATGGAGGGGAGAAAGGCATCGGAGGTGAGGCTCTGGAGGTAGGTGTCGCCAACGGCGATATCAAACCCGAGCGGCACGGCGGCGTGCGCCATCGCGCGGTTAACATGCCCGCCGCCAACCAGCACCAGCCGCGGACGCAGGCCATGCACGCTGATATGTACCGTCATTGCGCCGCCGCAGTCCGCGCCGACCGCATTCTGCCCGCTGCGCGCCATCCGGCCATGAAAGACGCGGGCGGTTTTCTCTTGCAGCGCCTCCAGCGCCTCATTAATAACGTGACGCTCAATTACGCCGCCGCCGATGGTGCCGATAATCGTGCCGTCATCGCGTATCAACATCTGCGCCGTGTGCCGGGGGGCTGAGCCACGGCTGTCAATAATCTGCGCCAGGGCAAAAGGCCGGTTCTGCTCTTCAAGTTTTGCTGCTTCTGCGAAAATCGTCATAACATCCTCAAGGTTATTTAGTCCGCGCGTGGCACGCTTTTTCACCTTTGAGTAATGCAATATTTATACTCGTCTGCCGGTTTATTTTTTAAAGCGTGAGCCGCGTCGTAAACGAATCTGATATTTGCCTGAAGATTAATCAGCAATAACCACGCTAATACGCCGCAGCAGGCGGGACATTATCACTCTGATAGTTTCTCTGCGCTTTTTGAGAAAATGAAAATCACGCCTGTCTGATAACCGCTTAACAGAGTGCCCTTAACCGGCACGACTTTAGATACACCTCACACTTTTACGCTCTTTCAACCACTTAAAACAGGAGTGGTGTGATTGTTGCTTCCTCTCTCCCCGCCGCTGCGATGAAGAATAACGCGGCAATGTCGTTTATCTGAATAAGCCAGAGGAGAGGGTTATGGGAGATATTATGCGCCCCGTGCCGTTTGAGGCGCTGCTGACGCGTATTTTTGCGGAGTATCAGAGCCAGCGGTCAATATTTGGCATTCCCGAACAGCAATTCTATTCAACCGATCGTTCGCGGCCCATCACGGTATTTGGCGAAACCTGCGCCACCCCGCTTGGCCCCGCCGCCGGGCCGCATACACAGCTGGCACAAAATATTATTACCGCCTGGCTGACGGGTGGGCGTTTTATCGAATTAAAAACCGTGCAGATCCTCGATCGTCTTGAGATTGAAAAACCCTGTATTGATGCCGCAGATGCCGGTTTTAATACCGAGTGGTCGACGGAGTTCACCCTGGCAAAGGCGTGGGATGAGTATCTGAAAGCCTGGTTTGTGCTGCATCTGCTTGATGCGGTGTTCCCGCAGACGCCGAGAACAGAAGAGAAATCCTTTATTTTCAATATGAGCGTCGGTTACAACCTCGACGGCATCAAGCAGCCGCCGATGCAGACCTTTATCGCCCGCATGATGGACGCCTCGGCGGAGCCAAAATTTCACCTCTATCGCACGACTCTGCATCACTGCCTGAATAGCGCCGACTTTCTCGCCCGCCTGCCGAATCATGCCCGCTCGGCCAGGCTGCAATCCCTCACTGAGCGCATTCCCGCCACGCTGGTGCAGGGGGTGACGCTCTCCACCATGCACGGCTGTCCGCCGGATGAGATTGAAGCCATCTGCCGCTATATGCTGGTGGAGAAGCGGCTCAACACCTTCGTTAAACTCAACCCGACCCTGCTGGGCTACGGGCGCGTACGCGAGATCCTCGACCGCTGCGGCTTTGAGGAGATCGTGCTGAATGAGGAGTCCTTCGCCCACGACTTACAGTTTGCCCCGGCGGTGGCGATGCTGACGCGGCTGATGGCGCTGGCGGCCGAACAGCAGCGCGGCTTCGGCGTCAAGCTGACCAACACTCTCGGCACGGTCAATACCCGCGGCGTGTTGCCGGGCGGCGAGATGTATATGTCCGGGCGCGCCCTCTTCCCGCTCGCCATCAATGTTGCTGCCCGGCTGTCGCGCGTCTTCGACGGCAAACTGCCCATCTCCTACTCCGGCGGCGCCAGCCAGCTCACCATCCGCGACATCTTCGAGACCGGCATTCGCCCCATCACGCTGGCAACGGATCTGCTGAAACCGGGCGGCTATCTGCGCCTTGGTGCCTGCCTGCGCGAGCTGGAGCAGGCGCAGGGCTGGGAGATGACCGCCATTGATGTTGCGCGCCTCGACGCGCTGGCCGAACGCGCTATCACCATGACGTACACGCAGAAAGGGTGGAAGCCGGACGATCGCATCGAGGTCGCCAGCCCGCTGCCCGCCACCGACTGCTATGTTGCGCCATGCGTCAGCGCCTGCGCCATCAAACAGGATATCCCGGAGTATATTCGCCTGCTCGGCGAGGGGCGCTACGCCGATGCGCTGGCGTTGATTTACCAGCGCAATGCACTCCCGGCGATGACCGGTCATATTTGCGATCACCAGTGTCAGTACAACTGCACGCGCCTCGATTATGAGAGCGCGGTGAATATTCGTGAGCTGAAGAAGGTGGCGCTGGAAAAGGGGTGGCAAGAGTACCAACGCCGCTGGCATAAACCGGCGGGCTCCGGCTCGCGTCATCCGGTAGCGGTGATGGGTGCCGGGCCTGCCGGGCTGGCAGCGGGGTATTTTCTCGCCCGCGCCGGCCATCCGGTCACGCTGTTCGAGCGCGAAGCGAGCGCCGGTGGCGTGGTGAAAAATATCATTCCGCCGTTTCGTATCCCTCCCGAGCTGATTGAGCACGATATTGATTTCGTGGTGCAGCACGGCGTGAGGATTGTCTACGGCTGCGACTCAAACCTGACCGTTGCGCAGCTGCAAAAGCAGGGTTTTCACTATGTGCTGGTGGCGACCGGTGCGGATAAGGGCCGCGCGGTGGCGCTGGGCGGCGATAATCCGCATATTCACTCATCGCTGGCGTTCCTGCGCGCCTTTCATCGCGGCGAGCCGTTGCAGCCCGGTAAGCATGTGGCGATTATCGGCGCGGGCAACACGGCGATGGATTGCGCCCGCGCGGCGCTGCGCATACCGGGCGTTGAGCGGGCGACCGTGGTTTACCGCCGCTCGCGCAAAGAGATGCCCGCCTGGCGCGAGGAGTATGAGGAGGCGCGCCGTGCAGGGGTGGAGTTTGCGTGGCTAAACAACCCGGAGCAGTTTGCGCCAGACGGCACGCTGACGCTGCGGGTGATGCAGCTCGGTGAGGCCGATGCCGCAGGGCGACGCCAGCCGCAGGCAACAGAGAAAACGCGCACTATGCAGGTCGATAGCGTCATTACCGCCATCGGCGAGCAGCAGGATAACGCGGCGCTGGCGGCATTCGGCCTGCCCGTTGATGAAAAGGGGCGCGTGGCGGTGAACGCAGAGGGTGAAACGCGCCTCGCCAATGTCTTCTTAATTGGCGATGTGCAAAACGGCCCGGCGTCGATTGTTGCCGCCATCGGCAATGCCCGGCGGGCAGCGGAGGCGATCCTCGCGCGCGAAAGCCTCGCCAGCCATCAGCAGAGCAAATACTGGAGCAATGTCGACCCGGCGGAGATTTACCAGCGCAAAGGCAATATCGTCACGGCGCAGGTGGATAAGGGGGATCGCGAAGCGTTTGTCGCCCAGGAGGCGAGTCGCTGCCTGGCCTGCAACTACATTTGCAGCAAGTGCGTCGATGTCTGCCCGAACCGGGCGAATATCTCGCTGCCGATCCCCGGCTTTAACAACCGTTTCCAGACCCTGCATCTGGACGCCTGGTGCAACGAGTGCGGCAACTGCGCGCAGTTCTGCCCGTGGCAGGGCAAGCCCTACCAGGACAAAGTGACCCTCTTCAGCCTTGAAGAGGATTTCCTCAATAGCCGCAACCCCGGCTTTTTCATCGACAACCAGCGCGTCTCTATCCGCCAGCATGACCAGCAGTGGCAGCTCGATATCGATGAGGGCGGCCACTTCGGCCACGTGCCACCGCAGCTGGAGGCGATGTGCCGCATTATCGGCCACGTCCATCAGTACCATCCCTATCTGCTTAGCGAGGTAGAACAATGAGTCTCACCATTCTGAAAAATGCTACCGCCGTGCAGCTCTTCCCGGCGAAAGTGTGGCAGCAGGTCGATATCGCCATTAAAGATGACCTGATCCTCGCGGTCGACAGCGGGCTGGAGCAGCGCTATCTGGGCGCGGAGGTGATAGAGATGCAGGGTCGGCTGGTGATGCCCGGCCTGGTCTGCGCTCATAATCACTTCTACTCCGGTTTATCGCGCGGGATTCAGGCGAAAATCGCCCCCAGTCCTGACTTTATCTCGACGCTGAAAAACCTCTGGTGGCGGCTCGACCGGGCCATCGACGCCGAGTCGCTCTACTACAGCGCGCTTATCTGTGCGCTGGAAGCGGTGCGCAGCGGCTGCACGGCGGTTATCGATCACCACGCTTCGCCGGGGTATATCGCCGGTTCGCTCAGCCAGCTGCGCCGCGCTTTTCTCACCGTCGGGCTGCGCGGCATGACCTGCTTTGAGACCACTGACCGCAACGAGGGGCTGCGCGAGGTGTGTAAGGGCGTGGAGGAGAATATCCGCTTTGCCAAAGAGATCGACGCTGCGCGGCAAAAAGAGCAAGAGCCTTATCTGGTCGAGGCCTGTATTGGCGCGCATGCGCCCTTTACCGTGCCGCACGAGGGGCTGAAGATGCTCAGTGAGGCGCGAAAAGCGACCGGGCGCGGGCTGCATATTCATGTCGCTGAGGATCGCTATGATGTCGCTCATAGCCACCACCACTACGGGAAAGATCCGCTGGAGCGGCTGGCAGAGTATGACCTGCTTGATGACAAAACCCTTGTCGCCCACGGGCTTTATCTCTCCGACATCGATATCTCGCTGCTCAATGCCCACGACGGTTTTCTGATCCATAACGCCCGTTCAAACATGAATAACCACGTCGGCTATAACCACCGGCTGGCGCAGTTCCGCCATCTTGCGCTCGGCACTGACGGCATCGGCTCCGATATGTTTGAAGAGCTAAAGTTCGCCTTCTTTAAGCACCGCGATGCGGGCGGCGCGCTGTGGCCCGATAGCTTTGCCCGTGCCCTCTATAACGGTAACGAAGTGCTGAACCGCAACTTCAACGCCCGTTTTGGCCGTATCGAAGCGGGGTATAAAGCGGATTTGACCATCTGCGACTATCTGCCGCCGACGCCGCTGGTTGATGCGAATATCGCCGGGCATCTGGCATTTGGCCTCGGCTCCAACAGCGTCCATAGCGTGATGGTGAACGGCAGGATGATTTATCAGGATCGCCGCTTTACCCTCGACTGCGCGCCGCTCTTTGCCGAGGCGCAGGCGGTGGCGAAACGGCTGTGGGCAAGGATGGATGCCCTGAACTGACCCCGCCTGCCCGCCCGTTGGCGCAAGCCGGGCGGGCAGGCGCTACACGGTAGGGTTGAGTGGTTTGCCCGATCCGCACAGGAGAGAGAGCTCATGAAAGAGAGTGCTATGGCGGCATCGACCGCGTCCGTTGATGAGGTTCTGCCCGTTACGCAGATGTTTTTTTATGGCCTGCAACACGTGCTGGTGATGTATGCCGGCGCGGTGGCGGTGCCGCTAGTGGTGGGCAACGCGGTCGGGCTGCCTGCGGAACAGATTATTTTGCTTATCAGCGCCGATCTGTTTATTTGCGGCGGCGCAACGCTGATGCAGTCGCTGGGGGTGACGCAGTGGCTTGGCTGTCGGCTGCCGCTGATCCAGGGCTGCACCTTCGCCGCGCTGATCCCGATGGTGCTGATTGGTAAGGAGTATGGCCTCGGCGGCATCTCCGGGGCGGTGATTATCTCGGGGATCTTTATCCTCTGCTGCGCGCCGTGGATCAGTAAGCTGATCCGCTTTTTCCCCAGAGTGGTGATGGGCAGTATCGTCACGCTTATCGGCCTGTCGATTCTGCCCGTCGCCGGTGGCTGGGTCGGCGGCGGCGCAAGCGATATGCACGGCTTTGGCGATCTGGTTTCGCTCCTGATGGCCGCCGTGACGCTGGTGGTGATCCTCAATATCTACACCTTCGCCTCTGGGGTAATTAAAAACACCTCGGTGCTGATTGGGCTGGTGGTCGGCACGCTGCTGTGGAGCGTGTTTAAACCGCTCGATTTTCAGATGGTACAGGCGACACCCTGGCTGCATCTGCCGCAGGCACTGCCGTTTGCAAAACCGGAGTTTCACCTGCTGCCCGTCGCCCTGCTGTCGATGGTGATGGTGGTGGTCATGGTGGAGACGATGTCGTCGATGATGGCGACCGGCGATATTGTCGGTAAAAATGTTGATGCGCGGATGCTGCGTAACGGCCTCAACACCTGCGGGCTGGCAACCATGATCTGCGGGCTGTTTAACCTCTTCCCCTATGCGGCCTTTGCGCAAAACGTCGGGCTTATCGGCCTCACCGGCGTGCGCAGCCGTTTTGTGGTTGCCATGTCGGGGGTGATTTTGATGCTGATGGGGCTGTTTGCCAAACTGGCGGCGCTGGTGGTGCTGATCCCCAAACCGGTGCTGGGCGGCGCGGGAATCGTGATGTTCGGCATGGTCGCCGTCTCGGGCATTCGCACCCTCGGGCAGGTCGATTATCGCAACAACAATAACGGCATGGTGGTGGCGCTGACGCTCGGCCTGGGGATGATGCCGGTGCTGGTGCCGACGCTGTTTACCCAGTTTCCGCCCACGGTGCAGCTGTTTCTGCACAGCGGCATCACCATCGGCACGCTGACGGCGATTGTCGCCAACCTGACGCTCAACGGCAGCGCGCCGTTTAAATTCTCCCACCACGCTCCTTCGCCCGATCCGCTGCCACCCAGCGCCGCCGCGCGCAATGTGGCGGTGCGTACCGTCAGAATGTGGCTGCTGCTGCGTAAAGTGCAAAAAGAGCGGCAGGAGAAAGCGTGATGCGCTCGCCCAGGCGAGCTGCCCTACACTGCCCGCCGCTGCGTGCCCAGCGCCAGTAACAGCAGGCAGATCGCCACCGAGACGGCAAAATTGCAGAGCATGCCCGCGACAAACGCCGACGCGTACTGCCCTGTCTGCGCAACTGGCCCGGCATCGCTCAGGGCAGCATTGAACAGCATCGCCACCACCGCCACGCCCAGCGCGGCACCCACCTGCTGGACGGTGGAGATGATGCCGGAGGCCATACCGGATTGCGCTTCATCCACGTAGCCGAGCACCAGGTTGAGCAGTGGGGTCATGATCGCCCCCTGCCCGGCGCCAACAATCACCAGCACCGGGATCAGGGTAACGGGGTTCAGCTGTGCGCCCGCCATTGCCACCTGAGCAATCAGCGCGGCGATAAACAGTGCGTAGATCAGCGCCCCACCGATAATCGCGTTAATCCCCCAGCGCGCCACCAGCCTCGATGCGGCGAGCGACGCCAGCACAAAGCCGACGCTACAGGGAGCAAAAATCAGCCCCGCCTGTAATGGGTCCAGCCCGAACCCTTTTTGCACCAGCAGAGCAAAGCAGAGAAAGAAGGAGCTGGAAGTGGAGTAGACCAGCAGCACCAGCACTACGCCGAGCGCGACATGGCGTTGCGCCAGCCAGAGCACCGATATTGTTGAACTGGTGGACGAGCTGGAGCACGTGTCGCCCGACTTCAGCCGCTGGTGGCGGCAGCATGATGTTCATGCTCCGTGCAACGGCGTGCGCCATTTAAGGATTGATGAGCGTTCCGTGCCATTCGAGCATACCACCCTGATTATCGACGAAGATCGCCACCTGCGGCTGGTGGTTTATGCCCAACAACAGCAAGCAACCGAGTAGAGAATAACGGGAAGTCGATCAGGGCAAAAACTCGTGCGGCGTCGCACCAAGAATCGCGCGGAAGGCCGCGGTAAACGCGGCAGGACAGGAAAAGCCGAGCTGATAAGCGACCTGCTTCACCGGAATGCCGTTGGAGAGCAGATCCAGCGAGGCGCAGATGCGTGCCCGCTGCTTCCAGCTTCTGAAGCTAAAACCGGTGTCGCGGATAAACTGGCGCGAAAAGGTGCGTTCCGACATCGCCGCGATATGCGCCAGCTCGCTCAGCGGCGCGTCCCAGCGCTGCCCGAACAGTAATTCATTGGCTGCGCGGGCGAGGCGCTCATCCTGCGGGAGGGGAAGTTCTGCGGCAAGCTGCTCTGTCTCGCTGAGAATTTCCAGTAACAGCAGCGTCATTCGCCGCTGGCTTGGCGCTTTGTACTCATCGCTGAAAAGCCCCGCAATCAGCTCTTTCACCAGTGGCGTCGCGCCAATCACATGCACCAGTTCGCTCTTAGTGAAGTTGCTGCATTCCGCAATCAGCGAGCGGCTGAAGTAGAGGGTGCGCAGGTCGGTCTGCGAGAGCAGCGTATAGCTATGCTCCTGTAACGGCGGCAGCCAGAGCGCGCGTTGCGGTGGGATCACCCAGCGGCGCTCGCCGGTCTCTACCAGCAATACGCCACGGGTGGCAAACAGCAGTTGCCCTTCCAGATGGTAATGGGGCGGATCGATCTCTCCGCGTTGATAACCTCTGGCAAGGTTTGACCAGCCAATGGCGTCGTCATGTCTTGGCGCTTTATCTATGCTGTTTGGCATGTGAGATTCAAAACCTGCATTTATGATTGGCCGGGTTATATCACCCCATCGCAATCTGGAGCAAACATCAATGCGGGTTCATTTTATTGTTCATGAAAGTTTTGAAGCGCCCGGCGCGTATGAAAGCTGGGCGCAGCAGCGCGGTCATCAGATCAGCTACTCCCGCGTTTATGCGGGCGATACGCTACCGGCCACGGCTGACGCCTTTGACCTGCTGATTGTGATGGGCGGCCCTCAGGATCCTGATACCACGCAGGCAGAGTGCCCCCATTTTGATGCCCGCGCCGAGCAGGCGCTTATCGCTGCGGCGATCGCGGGCGGAAAAGCGGTGATCGGCATCTGCCTGGGGTCACAATTAATTGGCGAGGCGCTGGGCGCTGCTTTCGCACACAGCCCCGAGAAAGAGATCGGTAAATTCCCCATTACGCTGACGGCGGCGGGCAAAAATCACCCGCTGTTTGCCCATATCCCTGAAACGCTGGCGGTCGGGCACTGGCATAACGATATGCCGGGTCTCACGGCCGAGGCGCAGGTGCTCGCTTTCAGTGAAGGCTGCCCGCGCCAGATTGTCGCCTATAGCGATCGCGTATTCGGCTTTCAGTGCCATATGGAGTTAACGCCAGAGGTGGTCGAGCAGCTTATCGCCCACTCCGCAGCGGATCTGAGCCGCGCCGCGCAGTACCGTTTTGTTGAAACGGCTGAAGCGCTGCGCGCCCATAATTACCGCGAGATGAACGATATCCTGTGCCAGTTTCTCGATAAGCTTACGGCGTATTATCAACACGCAACGCAGGCACCGCGCCACTGATCTCATCAAGCGTATCGCGCCCCGCCTCGCGCCACATGCGTAGCAGGCGCTGGCGCGAATGGGGAGCGGCGCACTCAAGCAGTTGCACACGCGCGATCTGCGCGACGGCGAAGTGGCGAAAATCGCCGCGGGTTTCGCACCATGCGGCGAGCAGCAGATCGCGGGATAAGTAGCCGAGCGCGAAGGGCCAGATCACGCGCTCACTGCTGTTTCCCTGGCGGTCGGTATAGCGAATGCTCACTTTCAACTGTCGCCGGATGGCGGCGCGCAGCGCGGCAACGTGCTGACTTTCTATCGCCGTTTCGGCTCTTCCTACAAGCAGCGTGGCGTGTTCGAACAGCGACTGCATCGGCGGCGGGATGCTCTGCATCACTTTGCCCGCCACCTCTTTTGCCGCCTTGCCAATCTCCGCATCGCCATAGGTCGCCACCCAGCGCAGGCCGAGCGCCAGCGCATCCAGCTGCTCCGGGGTAAACATCATTGGCGGCAGAAGATAGCCCGGAGCAAGCAGATAACCGGTGCCCGCTTCGCCCTGAATATCCGCGCCCTGCGCGCGCAGCGTGGCGATATCGCGATAGAGCGTGCGCAGGCTGATGGACAGCTCCTCCGCCAGGCTTGCGCCGCTCACCGGATAGCGGTGGCGGGCAAGAATTTGCAAAAGCGCGAGCAATCTTCCGGCACGCGTTGGTCCTGATGCTGACATGTTTTGTCACTCCTCCCTGCGATAGTCATCTTCCCCTTACCTTGAGAAGAGAAGCGCCCAATGATACCGAATTTATTCATCCTGTATGTTTCCGACCCACAGCGCAGCAGTGATTTTTACCAGACGCTGTTTCAACAAGCGCCCGATGTGGTGCTGCCTACCTGGGCGGCATTCTCCTTCGCCAACGGGCTTAATCTTGGATTGTGGTCCACCCGCGCCGCCGATTTTCTCTCCGGCGGCGAGGGCAACCGCATGGAGATAAGTTTTATGGTGCAGAATAGCGCAGCGGTTGACGCGCTCTACCAGCAGTGGCTGGCGCTGGGCGTTGAGATGGAGCAACCGCCCGCGCAGGCCGTTTTCGGCCGGACCTTCGTCGCCCGCGATCCGGACGGCCACCGCATCCGGGTTTGCATTCCGGATTAAGCGGGCTGTTCGTAGCCCCGGGAGATGGTATTGTTTTTATCCCTTAGCGGATGTTTGCCGGGCTTATCGCCTGATGCCCGGCCAGCCATCCTATAACGATAAAAAGGAACAACAATGCAACGAAACCTCGCCTGCCTGACACTCGCTATTTCCGCCCTGCTCGGCGCGTCGACGCTACCCGCGTTGGCTGCGCCGCTTCCGGTTACGCCGGATCAATCGGTGCCGGTCAGTCACTACATTACGCAGGTTAACGCCGATAAGAGCGTCACCTTCCGCCTTTTCGCACCGGGCGCAAAGCGCGTCTCGGTAGTCACCGGCTCCAGCCCGGACAGCTATGTCTCGCATGATATGCAAAAAGATGAGCGCAGCGTCTGGTCGTGGAAGAGCGAGGTGCTGGCTCCCAATCTGTATGAGTATTACTTCGATGTGGACGGTTTCCGCTCGATCGATACCGGCAGCCGTTTTCAGAAACCGCAGCGCCAGGTCAACACCAGTTTGATTCTGGTGCCGGGCTCGATGCTTGACGATCGCGCAGTGGCGCATGGCGATCTGCTGACGGTCACCTACCACGCAAAAGCGCTGGGGGCCGAGCGCCGGATGTATGTCTGGACACCGCCGGGTTATGACGGCAAAGGCGAGCCGCTGCCGGTGCTCTACTTCTACCATGGCTTTGGCGATAGCGGCCTGTCGGCGATTGACCAGGGCCGTCTGCCGCAAATCATGGATAACCTGCTGGCGGAGGGAAAAATCAAACCGATGCTGGTGGTGGTGCCGGATACGGAGACGGATATTGCTCAGGCGATCCCGGAGAACTTCCCGCCGAAAGAGCGGCGTAAGGAGTTCTATCCGTTGAATGCGCAGGCCGCTGACCGCGAACTGATGCAGGACATTATTCCGCTGGTTGATAGCCGCTTTAACGTGCGCAAAGATGCCGACGGGCGCGCGCTGGCGGGCTTATCGCAGGGCGGCTTTCAGGCGCTCTACTCCGGTATGCACCATCTTGAGCACTTTGGCTGGCTGGCAACCTTCAGCGGCGTGACCACTGCAACGGTGCCGGATAGCGGAATTACCCGCCAGCTCGATAACGCGCAGGCGGTGAATAAGCAGCTGCATAACTTTACCGTGGTGGTCGGGGAAAAAGACGCCGTCACCGGCAAGGATATCGCCGGGCTGAAAACGGAGTTAGAGAGCAAGGGCGTCCATTTCGACTACAAAATGTACCCAGGCCTCAATCATGAGATGGATGTCTGGCGCCCGGCCTACGCCGAGTTTGTGCAGAAAGTGTTTAAGTAACGGCAAGCGCCTTCTCATCTCCCGGGAAGGCGCTAATTTGCCCCTGCTGCTTGCCTGAGATTTTTGCTGTCGCGTGCCGGCGAAGAGAATAGGTTGAACTCGCAGGCCTGGCAGGCTAGCCTGCGTCAACAAATACCCTCTTCTAAAACACAGGTAATGTCGGCCATGGCTTTAATCCCTAAAAACTACGCGCGGCTGGAAAGCGGCTATCGTGAGAAAGCACTCAAAATCTATCCGTGGGTATGCGGGCGCTGCTCGCGGGAGTTTGTTTACTCAAACCTGCGTGAATTGACGGTTCATCATATCGATCACGATCACACCAATAATCCGGAAGATGGCAGCAACTGGGAGTTGTTGTGCCTCTTTTGCCACGATCATGAGCACTCGAAATACACCGAAGCGGATCAGTATGGCACTAACGTAATTGCGGGCGAGGATGCGCAAAAAGATGTGGGCGCGGCGACCTACAACCCGTTTGCGGATTTAAAGTCGATGCTGGGCAAGAAGAAGTCAGGTTGAGTAAAACGCAGGCGTAAAAAAACCCGCACATGGCGGGTTTTTTTTATTATCAGAAGTCACTTACTGCTCGGGCTATCGCCGTCATGCGGTTGTAAGGCTTGCTGATAATCAGCGCGGCTTACAGGGCAGTAACGTTGCCAGCTGCTGGGCCTTTAGCGCCGTTTTCGATGGTGAAGGAAACTTTCTGACCTTCATCCAGGGTTTTGTAGCTGTCGCTCTGGATTGCAGAGAAGTGTACGAATACATCTTTGCTGCCGTCGTCCGGAGTGATAAAGCCAAAACCTTTATCAGAGTTGAACCATTTTACTAAACCAGTCATTTTATTAGACATAGATAATTCCTTAATAGATGAGCCACTTAGCGCGGCGGTAATGGCCTGTAATTAGAGAGTATCTTATTTGGCACTTAGGAGGAGGCTCACGAAGAAGGGTATCTTTGGATAACTCTTGAACTGAGGACTGCTTTACTAAAACTGCTTTCATAAGGTCTGTCTTCCAAACCGATGGCGCTATTAAGACACAGCAAATTTCTTTTGGCAACGTCTAAGTTTAACTATTTTAACCGTTTACACACCTGGACGGCTGCCTGCCAGAGTGTGAAGGCTTGAGCGGCGCGGCCTCAGCCGCTTAAGCCAAACGGCAAATATTTTGTATTTATCGTCTCATTCAGGAACGTTTTTGCGAACTTAAACGCTCCCTCAATCATCTGCACGTTCACATTATCCCCCCCTTAACTATAGGGGTATACTCCTGCCCGCAGTTCGATCTTGTTATGGCGAGGCTCCTGAGCAAAAACAAGTTACCGCCCTGATGGTGTCGAGAGAGGCCACACAGGGAAATACAGGCATCCATCGAATCAAGGTGTTGCCAAGGTAACTTCCGGCGTTTTTTCGCGGATACGTTGCTCAGTGCTAAAACCGGGACGTAGGGATCTTCTTCTATATCTTCCTGTTTTGTTCGCCCTGTAAGCAGTTTTCTATAGGGAACGTTGTATGTCACATATTTATACTCACGGCGCACACTATCCAGAGGCGCATCAGGCTGGCGATAAGCTTGCCCACTATATGTCTGCCGACTTTATTGCACTGTCAGATGACCTGACCGTTGAAGAGGGTCGTTCGACATTTTTGCAACAGATTAGCGATGACTACTTTCCGACATACGTGTTTATCGTATGCGGTGCGATGCTGCGCGGCGCCCTGCCCATCAGGGCGTTGTTGCAGGAGGAGAATGTCGCCAAGCCCATTACCTCTTTAATGACCAGCGATCTGGTTCACGCCGCGCCTGATGATACGCGCCATGAAACCGCCCGGCTGATCGAAAGCCGGGGCATGACGCTGATCCCGGTCACGGAGCACGGCAGGCTGGTTGGCTGCCTGGCAGAGAAAGAGATTGCCCACCTGCTTGCCGATGAAGCGACAGAGGATGCCCAGCGCCAGGGCGCTACCTTGCCGCTGGAAAAGTCGTATCTGGAGATAAGCCCGGTCGGGTTATGGAAAAAACGCGCGCTCTGGCTGCTGCTGCTGTTTGTCGCAGAAGCCTATACCAGCAGCGTGATCCAGCACTTTGAAGAGGCGCTGGAATCGGCGATTGCGCTGGCGTTTTTCATTCCGCTGCTGATCGGTACGGGGGGCAATAGCGGGACGCAAATCACCTCTACGCTGGTGCGCGCGATGGCGCTGGGCGAAGTCAGGATGGCCGACATGGGCCGGGTGATCCGTAAAGAGATGACCACCGCGCTGATGATTGCCGTCACCCTTGCCGCTGCCGGATGCCTGCGCGCATGGATGATGGGCATCGGCCCGGAGATCACCTTAATCGTCAGCCTGACGCTGCTCTGCATCACGCTCTGGAGCGCGGTGGTCTCTTCGGTGATCCCGATGGTGATTAAACGCGTCGGTATCGATCCGGCGGTGGTCTCTGCGCCGTTTATTGCCACGCTGATAGACGGCACTGGCCTGATTATCTACTTCAAAATTGCCCAGTATTTTCTTGGGCTGAACTGAAAACCGTCACTCTCATCACCTTACGAAGCGCGCTGACTTAATCCGTCGGCGCGCTCGGCCCCCTTCCCCCTTAATTTTCGGCGCATTCATTATGTTTGAAGACGTGTTATCGTCAGCCGTTAACAGACTGTTAAAAAAGGTTTTATGATGAGCACTCTCGAACAATTAAAAGCAAAGTACCCCGGCGCGCAGGCGTGGCAGATTGGCGACAGCCCGGCACTTGCTGATGAACTGGCAACGTTAGTGGCCAGCGGCATCAAAACCGCCTCCTGCGGTGCATTCGCTTACTGGCAGGCAGAAGATCCCGCGCCCAAACTGGGCAGTTACAATATTATTCTTAACGGCCGGGATGAGCCGGTGTGCGTGATCCGCATCATCTCGCTGCGCCTGACGCGCTTTTGTGATGTCACCGAAGCGTTTGCCCGCAAAGAGGGTGAAGGCGACTTAAGCCTCGAATACTGGCGCAAAGAGCATCAGCGCTTTTTCAGCGCAGCCGGGATCTTCTCTGAAGAGATGGAGCTGGTGGCGGAAGAGTTTGAAGTCGTTGAGCGTGTTTGAATGACGCCGCATTGCGCGGCGTTTACTTAATGTAGCGCCAGAAAATCTTTTTCACCCCCTATAACCCCATTAATAATGGGCCAATAATTAAATGTGGCTCATATAGAAAAATAATTTAGTAATTATTATTAAATAGCATTACTTTGCGTAAGCTTATTTCCTAATTGCGACTCATTATCATAAATATAATCACCACCCTGCTTAGTATTCAATTATCAAAATCCGGCAAAATTAAATTAAAGGGGTGGTTATCGGCGTGAAAAATAAAAACTTTAAGCTTTTTATAAAATACAAAAAAAACATTAAGCAAAGTGAACCCTTTCAGCAAAACACCTGCACCACATAAATGTAATTCATTGTTTTATAACTAATAATATTTTTCATTTTAATTAGAAAATTTAAACAATTTACTTCATGGACAATTAACCCTGCGTATCTATAATTTCCCTGCAGCCAGATTTCTTTAAATTGAAACCTCCTGAATATAGGGGGTAATTTTTATCGTGAGCGCATTAACCATTTTATTGATGCCATTTAAAACATTACAATCACCAGGGTAAAAATGAAAAACCTCTTAAATAAAATTAACCTCTCCACGAAGTTTATGGTGCTGGGTATCATTTCACTTCTTCTTTTTGCACTGCCGACTGCTTTATTTGTAAATGAAAGCAGCCAAAAAGTGCAGGCCAAACAGGTTGAATTGAAGGCGATTCCGGTTGAGAAAAAGCTGTTAAAGCTGCTTAACCTGATCCAGCGCCACCGCGCCGAGTCCGCTATCGCGGTTACGCAGGGGAACCCTGCTTATCCGCCGCGTATTGCGCTGCGTGACCAGATCAATGTGCTGGCTGATGAGATCAGAAAAGATATCGTCGCTGAAAGCCCGGAGGCACACCCTTTACAGCAGCTTGATAAGGTTAATCAACAGTGGCAGGCGCTGCAAAACCAGATCGACAGCCGCAGCCTGACCGCGCCGGACAGCCTGGTCTCTCATGCTGCGCTTATCCGCAGCCTGCTGGACTTCAATATTGACGTGCTGGATTTCTATGGCCTGTCGCTGGACCCCGATTTAGATACCTCGCAACTGATTACGGCGGCGCTCTATCACCTGCCTGAGCTAACCGAAACCCTGGGTCAGATCCGCGCCAGCGGCACCTCACTGCTGGCGAAGAAAGATGGGATTAGCGAGGCCGACAATGCCCGCATGGAGTTTCAGATTGGCAACGGCGAAAAAGCGTTGCAGCTGTTTGACGTCGGCATGAAGAAATACCTGAGCACTAACGAAGAGATCCGCAACCTGTTTGGCCGCAAAACGGAAGGCGCTATTCAGGGTGCAACACAGGCGCTCTCAACCGCCCGCGAGATCTTTATTTCCCATTCGCGCCCGGCAATGGCACCAACGGAGTACGTGGCGATCTTTACCGAAGCCATCAACAACTTCACCGTGCTGGGTAACGGCATGAGCGATGAGCTTTCGCAGCAGTTAACTAACCAGATTTCCGCGCAGCGTAGCGCGCAGATCACCCTGCTGGCGGTGCTGATCTTCAGCGCGCTGTTAGGGATTACCCTGACGGTATTTATCATTCGCTCGATTACTGGCCCGGTTAATGAAGCGGCGCGCATCGCGCAGGAAGTGGCAACCGGCGATCTTACCTCGCGCATTGCCGTCAGCGGCAGTAATGAGATGAGCGCGCTGTTGCAGTCCCTGATGAAGATGAGCGAACACCTCTCATCGCTGGTCAATGATATAAAAAACAACGCCGTGACCATTGCGACCTCCTCTGAAGAGATCGCCAGCGGCAACAGCGATCTCTCCTCACGCACCGAGGAGCAGGCCGCCTCTCTGGCGCAGACTGCCGCCAGTATGGAGCAGCTCGCCTCGATTATTCAGCAGAATGCGGACAACACCCGCCATGCCGCGTCGATGGCTGGCTCGGCGACCAGTGCCGCGCTGCTCGGCGGCGAAGCGATGGAGTCCGTTCTGGCTTCAATGCATAAAATCAGCAACAGCGCCGGTCAGATTGAGGAGATCATCGCGGTGATTGATGGCATCGCCTTCCAGACCAATATCCTGGCGCTGAACGCCGCAGTTGAAGCAGCCCGCGCGGGCGAACACGGTAAAGGGTTTGCCGTTGTCGCCTCCGAGGTGAGAGCCCTGGCGCAGCGTTCGGCTGTGGCAGCGAAAGAGATCAAAGAGCTGATTGAAAACTCGGTCAGCGATGCGCAGTCGGGCATTAAGATGGCGGAAAACGCCGGCGACAAAGTGAAGCAGAGCGTGAGCGCTATTGAGCAGACCTCAATGCTGATCAACGAAGTCTCCGCCTCTTCTGCCGAGCAGAGCTCCGGGGTGTCGCAAATCAATATCGCGGTGAGCCAGATGGATCAGGTGACGCAACAGAACGCCGTGCTGGTTCAGCAGTCAGCCTCTTCGGCAGACGATCTCGCCGAGCGCGCGGCGCGCCTGCGCCAGCTGGTGGCCGTCTTCAAAACGCAGTAACCCTCTGCTGCTCAGAATGAATCCGTTCTGAGCCGTCGACTCCGACGCCGCCCGCATAGCCTGGCGGCGTCATCTCTACCCTGTTTCACCGCCCGCTTTTTATCTCCTGCGCCAGGGTTTGCAGCGTCGCCTGTAACCAGCTTGTCGCGCCTCGCTTGCCGCTGCGCTTATGGGAGTAGATTTTCACCTCAAACGGCGCGATGTCGAACGGTAAGGCAAAAAGCGTAATATCCACGGCGGGCATCAGTTTTTCGGCGGCAAAACGCGGGATCGCCATCAGCAGATCGCTCCGGGCGATGATAAATGGCGCACTCAGCATCGACGGCGTTTTCAGCGCGATCTGCCGCGTATAGCCCATCTGCTCAAGCTGGAGATCAATCACCCCCTGCTTCTCATTCCACGGCGTCACCACCAGATGCCGCGCAGCAAGATAATCCTCAAGGGTCAGCGCGGAGCGGCTTTGATTGCTGATCACGACATACTCGTCTCTGAACCAGTCGATCTCCTCCAGCTCCGGGTGGCGAACCGCATCCGGCGTGCTGAAGCCCAGCGCCAGGTCGATCTCGCCGGCCAGTAATTCAGTGAGCGCCGGGCTATGCGGCAGGTAGATCAGGTCAAAACCGAGGCCGGGCGCGTCGTGTTGCAGTTTCTCCATCAGCGCGGGGAAGATGCAAAAAGCGGTGAAATCGGTGATGGCGATCTGCAAACGCTCCGTCGTAGACGCGGGTGAGAACTGCAGCTGCGGCGTTAGCTCCTGGTTAAGGAATTTCAGCGCCGAGGCGATCGATGGCGCAAGCTGGGTAGCATAGACGCTGGGGCACATCCGGTGCCCCTCCCGGTAGAAGAGCGGATCGTTGAGCGCGGTGCGCAGCCGTGAGAGCGCATGGCTGAGCGCCGAGGTGCTCATCGCCAGCTCATCAGCCGCAAGACGCACCGAGCGGTAGCGGTAGACGGCGTCAAAAACGGGCAGCAGGTTCAAATCAAGACGCCGTAGCGCCGGATGCATAATATTCATCATTGTGTGATTTCATTGCACTTAATTCTTCAGACGATACCCCTTATGCTTGGCACCAGCAATCTCGCCTCACGACCAAACCAACAGGAAAACCGATGAGCCTTACCATTCGCCCGGCCTGCCCGGAAGACGCATCCGCTATTTACGACATGATTTATGAACTGGCCGTGTATGAAAAATCGCCGCAAGAGGTGGTCACCACCCCCGACGAGATCCGCGAGACACTGTTTGGCGCGGGCAGCAATACTGAAGCGTTAATCTGTGAAATCGCGGGCAAAATCGTCGGTTATGCCGTTTTCTTCACCAGCTACTCCACCTGGCTTGGCCGTAACGGCATCTATATGGAAGATTTGTATATCTCCCCGGATTATCGCGGCCAGGGTGCGGGCAGAGCGATGCTGAAACAGATCGCGCAGTACGCCGTTGCGCGCCGTTGCGGCCGCCTCGAGTGGAGCGTGCTCGACTGGAACCAGCCGGCCATTGATTTTTACCTGAGCATCGGTGCGCTGCCGCAATCTGAATGGGTACGCTACCGCCTTGATGGCGACGCGCTGCTGAAGTTTGCTGAATAAACGGCGCACACCGCAGCAGCGTGACGGGCTAAACACCTCACTCCGCTGCGGTGACTTTTGTGATGGTGGATCAAACCCGCGTCATGGTTGAGCGCCGAATTGACCCCTTACGCAGCGGCCAGAGCAGAGTTGTTTATGCCATCAGCACACAAGGCCCGGACGTGCAGGCTTTCGGCGAAGGTATCAGCGCCGACTTCCCCGAGGTGATGGCGGGGCTGGCGAAATACCTGGCTGAAACAGGGTCAAACATAACAACGCAATAATCTGCCGGCGGTCTTAAACGGCGGCCAGAAAGCAAAGCGGGTCTTTGTTCAGAGTGAAGAAGCGGAGAACGCTTTAACGTCTGCCTGAGGATTCGCTTCTTTAACTGCGCGTAAAAAATCAGCGAAATTATGGTTAAAGAACGTAATGTTGTGATAAAAACTGACCTGTTTTTCCGCGCCATCGCTCTGCCATGTCACCACCCAGTTACGTCTGTTATTGACTCTCATATAGCCCGGCTTCACCCGTACTATTTTTGCAAGCGGAACTTTAAGCTTCACCGTTTCCTTAATTTGATAAAAAAACTGATCGTCGTAGTAATAGAGCGTGCGAGATGCGAACAAACCGAACAATGACGGTGGCGTGGAAATTTTCCTTAGCCCGTTGCTCTCGGTAATGATTTTTTTCGGATGGCGTAGCGATTTATAGAAGGATCTCATCAGCTTCCAAAACAGGACGACGGGAACTATCAACATAAAAAAAGCAAAAATTTGCTGCATATACTTCTCCAGGTCTTCGGTGATACAAACCTTCTAATCGCTGCTGCCGAGCGTATTCATTTCAGCCAGCAACCAGCCTTCAAAACTCTCCAGCGCGGCTTCATTAATTCCCGTCTCTGTCGGTTTGACTAAACAGAATCTTTTGCTCAGGCTTTCTGATGCAGGCCACGGTGAAACAAGCGTGCCGCAGCGCAACTCATTCTCGATGTACATACGCGGAACCAATGCGACGCCCTGCCCTGCCATTACGGCAGCAATAGCCATTTCATGCAGATCGTAGCGCGCGCCCTGTGCCGGGTTATCGAGGTCTATTCCGCTCTCCTCGGCATAGCGATGCCATGCATCGGGATTCTGTCGGCGATGAATGCGCGGAAGTACGTTTAACTGCTGATTGACGTCATCATGGGTCAAGAGTGCAGGATGGCAAACCGGCAGCAGATTTTCCTGAAACAGAAACTGCATCCGCATGCCTGCCCACGCGGAGTGTTCAAAATGGATAACCGCGTCAAAACCGCTGCCGGGCAAAATAAAAGGGTCCGTTCTGGCGGCAATATTTATGGTTATATCCGGAAACAACGCGTTAAAGCTATTCAGGCGGGGAATCAGCCAGCGGCTGGAAAAGGTTGGCAGAACAGCAATATCCAGGCTCCTGCTACCTTGGGGTATTCCCATTACGTACTGCGTATCTCTTTCCAGCCTATCGAGGGTTTCGCGTACGTGATGCGCGTAGCGCGCGCCGACCGGATTAAGCTTTACCCGGCTTCCCACACGGTCAAAGAGTTTACAGTTCAGCAGCGCTTCAAGGCGCGCAATCTGGCGGCTAATCGCCCCTTCCGTTAACGATAGCTCCTCTGCCGCACGGGCAAAATTTCCGTGCCGTGCCGCGGCATCAAAAGCCTGCAACGATGCACTACTGGGTATTTTTTTGCGCACAGAAGAGGCTCCTTGCTCTCGCCATTAGTGAGTTAAAGTCACTGATGCGTGACATAGTATCGATTTTAAGCGGCAAAACCAGCTTGTAGCATGATGAAAAGTCATTAAAACAAAATATCCCAACTAACCCCCGAGGTCGTGATGAGCCACGCTTTTCCGTTCCGCCAGATTGGCGATTTTCAAATAACTGCGCTGAGTGACGGCACGATGCCAGCCAGCCTGGAGCTGTTGTCAGGCATTGAGAACGCCGAGGCGGATGCTATTCAATGCAGCGCCGGCATCGATAAGCCCGGCGATATTCATATAAACAGTTACCTTATTCGCGGCCGGGGGCGGGTTATTCTGGTCGATGCGGGCGCAGGCGCGCCGGGACAACTCACCGCAAATCTTGCCGCAGCGAGTGTCAGCCCTGACGACGTCGATACCGTTTTATTAACGCACTGCCATCCGGACCATATTGGAGGCCTGCTCAATGCTGAAAAAGAGCCGGTTTTTAAACGCGCTGAAATTATTCTGCACCCTCTCGAAGCGCAGCACTGGCGGGATGATAAAAAACGCGTAAGCGCTAATGAACGCGGCCAGCGTAATTTTTTGCTGGTTCGGCAAACTTTTGATGCTTATGCCCCGAAGATCCGTTTTTTCAACGGCGAAAAGATAGCCGGAGGCATCCTCCCGGTATGGTTACCGGGCCATACGCCCGGGCATACCGGTTTTCGCATCGATTCGGAGAATGAATGCTTATTAATATGGGGCGATATTGTCCATTACCCGCATATTCAGTCAGCACAACCGGCAGTTTCGATTCTGTTCGACGTTGATCCCGCGCAGGCCGAGGAAACCCGGAAAAAAATAATGGAACAAGCGGTCAACGAAAAACTGCTTATTGCAGGCATGCATTTAAATCAGGCAGGGTTTGCCCGCATTCTCCGGGATGGGAGCGGATACCGCATTGATTACGCTGAAAAATGAGTGAATAGCCTGGCTGGCGGACAAGGACGTTATGCCGCTGCGCCAGGTATTTATCTTCTCCTTCCTCACCCTCTGAATCTAACGAGGGATCAAAATTCGCTACCCATTCTCTTTTTTATCACTCCCTGTCTCGACCTTTTCACAAAAAGCTATCACGAGACAGCCTTATGAATGCCCGCTTTTTCAGTGACAAAATCAATGTCACTTTTCTGAGCTAACCCGTTGCCATTTTTACCGCTCCGTCGGCGCGTATCTGCGTCTCCCCTGCTTTAACACCCCTTCTTTCGCCTCTCTCTTCCATCAAAATATAGATTAATTTTATTTATGTTTTAATACCACGAACGCAATTTCCTTATTACGAACCGACACTAAAAAGCAACTGATTTAAAAGTAAAAATCGCTATTGAAAAGCCTGAATTGTCGGCGTACAGTAAAAACACTGTATATAAATACAGTACTAAACATCACTTACAGGACAACAAATATCATGGCTACTAATGAAAACAGCACCGCCATTACGGAAGTTGCCTCTTTTGCCGCGCTGCGCACACGTAAACCCGCAACCGAGGGTGAACGCGTTTTTCTGACCTCATGGAATGCGCGGGCAGCCACCGATCGATCTCTTCGTTATGGCGAAGGATGGTTCATCGGAAATCTCGTTGCGGGCAGTGACGATGGCGGTTTTATCGCCAGCAGCGGCGGTGCATACCACTGGCGACGCGATACGGATATTGAAGCCCTTACCGTTCACGATTTCGGTGCCGTACCGGGTGGCACCGTTGACTGCGCTCCTGCGGTCAAAGCGATGTACGAGTTTATGAATGGCAGCGTTGCACGTGGCGCAACCAGCGATCTTTCCGGCAAAATTGGCATCCGCTTCGGTGCGGGCACCTATCTGATTAAGCCCCTCGACCTGCGCCGTTACGGCAAGAAGATCGCTGCCGACGACGCTGAACTGCCTTATAACCCAAGCGGTTACTTTGCCGCGGGCGACTTTGTCCTGCGCGGTGTGACTACCAGTTTTGGCAAGCAGATTGCGACCCGCATTATCTCCGATAAATCGAATTCAGCCGTGCTGGCGCTCAACCACCGTTATTTCTCCATTTATGGCATTGAGTGGGAGGGGCAGCAAACCGTCAAGCAGGATGAAAAGAGTAACCTGCTGATTGGCGCCACGCTTGGGGTGTTCAACGATACCGCCTCCAACAAGCAGCCGTTTCTGACCAACGAATGCGTAGGCGGCACCTTTGCTAACGTCTCCTATTTCAAAGCCAGTAACACCGGCGAGGCGACGATTTACTATCTCGACAGCCTCGACAGTAAATTTAACCAGATTTACTGCAGCAAAGTGGCGGGCCCGGTTATCAAAGTGGGCTGGAGTAACCGGCCATACGGCGTCTGGGATCACTCCACGGCGATTGAGCTTTCTGAATTTAACTTCCAGTACTGTTATGCACCGGCCATCTGGATCCCGCGTCACGGCCAGGGGCTGATCCGCAACGGCTGGATTGAGCACAGCGCGGTGCCGATGGATATCAACAACGGTCAGTGGCTCATTGAGGCGCTGAGCATTGAGTCATCCACGTATGACGCGGTGTTCTTTAACTCGCGCGTGGTGATGTCGCAATGGTCAAACCCAACCGGCGTCAACTATGACCGCACCACCGAGCCAGGCAGCGATAAGTGGTTCAGCTACCCGAAAAACCCGGACGGCAGTGCGATCACCGCCAAGCTTTCCGCCTATGAAATGGGCATGTCGCTGTTTCAAAATAGCGGCACTTATCTGGACAATCCGCTACGCGCTCAGTGGCTGAGCGGCGTGCTGCGTGGCACCATCGACAGCAAAAAACTGTGGCTCAATATCGGCTCGTTCCGGATGCCAGAAACCGGCACCCACTGGAAGATTGAGGTCGATTGCCGCAGCACTTACTACAGCCTGGGAGGAAGCGGGCCGATGCCGGTAAATAACGATCGCTCTGCGGGAACGTTGCATATTCACGTTGCGCGCGGTGCCGCGGACGTTCCGGCCGTGACCTACTGGATGGAGGGTGCGCCAGGCATTACCGAGGTGAAGTATATTGCTCAAGATTTCAACACGCTGCTGCCGGGCTTGTGGATCAAACTTCCGGCGACCATTGGCGAGTATGCGGTGCACGTTCGCGGCACCGGTGTAACCCGCAAGGAGAAAGGGGAATGGGCCATCTTTACGCCGGATGGTCAGGTGCAGGCGGAAGCGCCGAACGGCGTGGACGCCGAACCCCGCGCCTCCATGCACAACGGTAAAGCGGGCTTTGGCGCGCAGGGTGATGTCGCGGCAATCAGTACCCGTTCGCAGGCCTCATCCAGCGTACCGGTCGAGCTGTCCAAGCCGCGCCAGTGGATGCGGGTAAATATCAACGGCATAGAGTATGCGATGCCTTACTACGCCTTTACGCCGCAGATTAAGACCCAGCCGGCGGCCACCGTTTCTGTTGCCGCAGGCGCTACGCTGAACCTGACCGTCGACGCCAATGATGCCGCCAGCTATCAGTGGCAGAAATCCACCAACGGCACCAGCTGGAGCAATATCTCCGGTGCTAACAAGGCGACGTACAGTAAAGATGCCGTCGCCTCGGGCGATGCGGGGCAGTATCGCTGCGTGATCAAAGGGCAGGTTGGCGCGGTGGACGCCTCTGTAACGACCAATCAGGTGACAACAAACACTTCCGTAGTGACCGTCACCGCCTGATACACCTGACTAAATAGAAGCAGAGCCAATAAATAAAAATCCACGCGCTTGCGTGGATTTTCTTTGCCTTCGGCTGACGCACCGTTCCCTACTCGCCTTTTAAATTCTTACTCATATTGATGCCGGTCACACCAAAGCCGATGGCTTCATAAACATGGCGCGCCCGCGCGTTATCACCGGCCACGCGAAGGCGGATCTGCTCAACGCCTTTCGCCCGCATCTCATCCTCAAAGGCCCGCAGTGCGCTTTTACCAAGGCCCTGCCCCTGGCAGGTATTGAAGATATGAAAATCATAAATAAAGACGGTTTGCATCGACGCATCCGGTTTATACCAGAGGTAGCCGACATGCTTCTCGCCCTCCGCCAGCAGGCAGAGCAGAACGTGGCCCGGCGTATTAACGCCTTCCGGGAGATCGTCTGCGATCTCCTGCGTGGCTCTGGCCTGCGCCTCTGCCGCAGAAAGGCGATAGTTTGCGGCAATTTCCTGCGCATAGTCCGCAATGAAATAGTCCAGATAAGCCGGGTATTCATCCTCGCGCATGGGGCGCAATGTAATCATCGGTATTCCTTTTATTAAAGCGGGATGCATATCGCCGCCCTGAGTTATCGCCGTTCACAATAAAGCGCCCCGCTGGTGCTGTCAGCATAAAAGCGCTGGCAATGTGAATCCCCTCAGCTGACGTGAAGCACGATGTTGCCCTGAATACTGCCCTGCGAGGCGCGTTGGTGCGCCTCGCCTGACTACCTGAGCAAGCACGGCATGCCGCAACATCCCGACGAGCTGGTGGATCATGAGACGGTGAACCTGCGCTATAAAAGCAGCGGGCAGCTGTTTCGCTGGCCGTTCAACGTGGGAGAACGAGAAGTCGAGTTAGTGCTCCCCGCCGCAATCGTCGTTGACGCCAGCGAAGTCGTGCTGACTACAGTAGCGGCAGGCGCAGGGATTGGAATGGCAGCAAGTTTTATGGCGGCGTCATGGGTTGAACGAGGCGCGCTTGTCCCTGTGCTGGCAGATTTTGCCGTTGAAAAGCACAACCTCACGGTGTTGTGGCCCGAGAGTCACCGGGCGAATCCCGTCGTTCGTGCCTTTTTGGATCTGCTGTTTGCGCAGCTATAAGCGTGGCAGGGTGTGGCCTTTGAGAAGCACAACGCCTCTGGCTGAGCAGAGGCGCTGGAAAACATTAAACGTCCAGCGTGCGAAGCACCACCAGCTCAAGGGCATTTCGCAGGATATCTTTACGGATCACATCCGTTTCGGTCTCTACGCGGGCGATAAGCGCCAGCATGATATCTTTATTCGCCACCGTCACTTTCACGGCCTGAAGCTCACGGGTCACTTCGTCAATGATCTCTTTTTCAGCCTCGAAGACCGAAAAAACTGACTGGAGGGTCTGCGGGAGTGTTGCGGTCGGATTGTTCATTTTATTTCACTCATTAAGTGGGCCCGGATTTCACATGGTTGGGCCGGCAGCGTGGTCGCGAGGTAAGTTGTACAACTTACCACTGCAAACTTGTACAAGCTGCAACTATAGTGGCGCGGCTTAACATATGCAATGTTACGGCTGAAATAATTCACCACGGAATGAGTTGTTATGAGGCCTCTTTCGTTCGCTATGCGTTAAACGTGCGCACCCGGCCGCCGGGAGCGCCAGCGCCGGGTGATATTAACCACAGTGCTTACACAGACATGCCGCCATCGATCACCAGTTCGGCGCCGCTGACGTAACGGCTTTCATCCGAGGCCAGAAACAGCGCCGCAGCCGCCACTTCATCGGGTTTTCCCAGCCGCTTTGCCGGAATTTGCGCGCTCAGCGTCTGCCTGACGTCATCGCTCGCCTGGCTGAACATCGGCGTATCGGTAGGTCCTGGGCTGAGGGTGTTGACCCGGATGCCGCGCGGAGCCAGCTCGCTGGTCCAGGTTCGCGCATAAGAGCGCACCGCGGCCTTGCTGGCCGCATAGGTGCCATATCCGGGCACCGCCATGCTGCCGGCAATCGAGCCGAGCAGAACGATGGTGCCGCCCTCGCCCATCTGCGTGATGGCCTGCTGCACAGTGAGCACCATCGCGCGCACGTTCAGGCCAAAAGCGCGGTCGATATGCTCTTCCGTGCTCTCCTCAAGGCTCGCAGGTTCGGAAACGCCTGACGAATAGACAAGGATGTCGAGGCCTCCGGCTCTGGCATGAATGGCGTCAAACAGCCGGGTGCGGTCTTGGGTATGAGTGATGTCTCCCGCAATCGCCTCAACGTTACCGCCAATACGCGTCACCGCTTCTGCCAGTTGCGCTTCGCGTCGGCCGGTGATGAAAACATGGGCGCCCTCTTGTGCAAATCGCTGAGCGATCGCAAGACCGATACCGCTGTTACCGCCGGTCACCAGGGCGGTCTTACCTTCAAGTTTCAACATGGCTACTCCAGAACGTGGGATGGACGCCTGATGATACATTTCGTATATTTACCGTCAATTACGCACCTGATATACACCAGATATAGAGAAGGTAACCTTATGTCGACCGATATCCCTGCCCTGCTGGCTGAAATCAACAGTACGCGCCCGATCCTTGAACAGGTTGCCAACAAATGGTCGGTGTTGATCCTGACAGTGCTGTGCAGCGAACCCTCGCGCTTTAACGCCATCAAACGCCGGCTCGATCCCATCACTCATAAAGCGCTAACGGAGGCGTTGCGCCGCCTTGAGCGTAACGGGCTGGTTAACCGCCGCGTCATCGCTTCGTCACCGGTAGCGGTCGAATACTCCATTACACCGCTGGGTCGATCCCTACAGGATCCGTTTGTGGCATTGGTGAGCTGGGCGAGGCAATACGGTGTGGCGATTGAGCAGGCACAAGAGGTTTACGACGCGCGGCGTGCCACGGAAGAAGAGGGGTAATTTTCCCGTATACATAACGGGTCCAGGCTTTAAGGAAGGAGCGTAAAGCAGATGACAAGTCAAAGAAAATAGGCTTTCAGCGAGAAGCCGATCTTCAGTCAGAATAAAACAGATCCTCTGACGACGCGCTAATAACCCCAAAAACAGTAAATCTCATATGACGTGAAATAGTGCACTATCTTAAGACGTTTCCATGTTAAAAAATAAGATTAACCTACATGGAGATGTTGTTCTTTATGGCTTTTTTTTCCGGAATTACTGGGCGGTTGTTCCTTATAAACGTAATGACCGCCATTTCATATGCCTTCATTTTGCCTGTCATGAGTCTTTTTTTAATAAACGGATTACATGCCAGCCCGATTTTTATCACGTTCTACAGCCTGGGGTTTGCCCTGTCAGGATTATTTTTTAGCCAGTTGATGGGATCGCTTGCAGATAAGGGATATCCAGTCAGGCAACTTTTCATGATGTCTGTTGCGTCGCTTTTTCTGGCGGGTTTAGCCTTCAGTTTCTGCCGTAAACCCATCGAAGCTCTGGCCATCGGTATTTTCTTAATGGGGCCGGGCAATGCGTCTATCCCGCTACTGCTGTCGATGATCCGAAAGCACTCCCTGACGGCAGGGCTTAACGCTACGCGGCTTAATACGCAGATGCGTTCGGGCGTGTCAATTGTATGGATTGCCGGACCGGCTCTGGCATTTGTCTTCGCCGACCGGTTTGGCTTCACCTTTAATTTTCTGGCCTCAGCCCTGCTTGCGGCCATAACTTTACTTGCCAGTCAGTTGCTGCTTTCGAAGGATAAAAAAACTGTCGATAGAGGCAGAGCAGTAAAAACGCAAGTCAGTAAATCCCCTATCACGGGTATAATTTGGGCACTGGGCGCAGTCATGATGCTGGCAAATTTATCCAATAACATGTACCTGACCATTATGCCGCTGTACCTGGTACACGATCTTAATTTACCCGCTTCGTTTCCGGGCTTTCTGCTGGGTGCAACCGCGATAATGGAAATTCCCGTTATGCTTGCCGCCGCTCATCTGGCTGAGAAAACAGGGAAAGAGCCACTGATTATGGTCGGCTTTCTCTTTGCAGTCGTCTATTACAGCCTGCTTCAGCTGGCCACTAACATGACCGAACTGATTGTGTTGCAACTTTTTAACGGATTATTCTTTGGTATTTTTGTCGGACTGGGCATTTCTGTTATTCAGGACGCGTTGCCAGAGCGTAGCGGCTTCGCATCAGCATTTCACTCCAATGCCATGCGCACAGGCATGATGGCTGGCAACGGGATTGCCGGTCTGATGGCGCAACTGGCAGGGTTTAAAATGACTCTGCTTGTTCCGTTGTTATCAGTGTGTTGTGCTGCTGTGCTAATGCTTTGTATAAACAGAAATCACTCTGCAAAAAACAGTTCTTCAATAGGCTGACAGTTCTCATAAATATAGGCAGCAATTGTTCTGCCCCCGGATTTATCCGCAGTCCCTCTCATCAGGACAAACACCAGCCATACAAGCGAGAAAAGCTAAAAACGGGGAAAATCCTCTTCCCCGTCGTGAACGTGCTTAACTTTGCTCGTTTTGACCAACAACCTTATTGATCGCTTCCATCCCACAACGTTCGTCGGACTCTGCGCCACCGGTGCCCGCCATGCCAATAGCACCGATCCACTGACCGTGATATTTCACCGGCACGCCGCCGCCGAGCAGCAATAACTCATGCACCGTATTGAGGTTGGCGGTCTCTGGCGAAGCCTGCGCTTGCTTCGCAAACTGCCGGGTTGGCGTTTTGGTCGATAGCGCCGTAAACGCTTTGCGCCAGGCCGCCTGCGTATTGTGCGGCCCGATGTTGTCATCGCGCATCAGCGTGACAAGATTGCCACCGCGATCGACCACCGCCACCACGCCCTGGCGATGCATGTCATGACAAACGGATAACGCTTCGGTTGCCAGCTGCGTGGCGAGCGCCTGTGTCATGTCATAAACGGTTGCGGGCGTTGCAGCCAGCGTCGTCGCGGGGCCTGCCGCCAGCAGCAGCGCGAGCATAAGACGTTTCATCGGCCCTTAGCTCCCGCGGTAGGTGGAGTAGCCGTACTGGCTCAACAGCAGCGGAACGTGATAGGTCGACTTCGTGTTGTCAATATGAAACTCGACCGGAATTTCCGGGAAGAAGCTCTGCTGTTTCTGGTCGGCGAAGTATTTACCGGTTTTGAAAATCACCCGATAGTCACCCGCGGCAAACGGCTTTTCCGGCCACAGGGCATTGATACGCCCATCCTGATTGGTGTTGGCGGTGTTGAGCACCGTCCAGTTATCCCCCTGCTTCTGCTCAAGCGTTACCGCAACATCGGCGGCCGGCAGCCCGGTTTGCTGATTCAGCACATGAACGCTCAGCGGGTTTTTATCGGCCGCGAAGGTGAGAGCAGGCGCGGCAAGCAGTGCAGCCAGGGTTAACGCAGCGATAGACTTTTTCATGTTGGATTCTCCTGTGTTGATGACCCGGCTTTTATACCTCCACGCTTGCCGCAATTGCCTGTCAGGAAGATGACCATATTGTCATCTGGCGCTGAAAGGCTGGGGCGGCTCAATATTTCGTGGCACACTGCGCCGATGAAACTGTTACTGATTGAAGACAACCTGAAAGCCAGCGCCTGGGTGCGCAAAGGGCTTGAAGAGGCGGGCTATATCGTCGATTACGCAGCAGACGGGCGCGATGGCCTGCATCTGGCGCTGGCGCACCCGTATAGCCTGGTGATCCTCGATATTATGCTGCCGGGCATGGATGGCTGGCAGGTGCTGAAAACTCTGCGTACCGCAAGCCCGGTGCCGGTCATCTGCCTTACCGCCCGTGATTCGGTAGAGGATCGGGTCAAAGGGCTGGAGCTGGGCGCGAACGACTACCTGGTCAAACCCTTCTCCTTTGCGGAACTGCTGGCGCGCGTCAAGAATCAGCTTCGTCAGCACCAGCCGCACAGCACTACGCTGCGCGTTGCCGATCTGGTAATGGATTCGGCGCGTTTTCAGGTGACGCGAGACGGCATGCCCATCGCGCTGACGCGCAAAGAGTTTATGCTGCTGTGGCTGCTCGCCAGCCGTCACGGTGAGATACTGCCGCGCACGCTGCTGGCGAGCGAGATTTGGGGCGTCAATTTTGACAGCGAAACCAACATCGTCGATGTTGCCATTCGCCGCCTGCGCCGCAAAGTTGATGATCCGTTTGCGCAAAAGCTGATCACCACCGTTCGCGGCATGGGGTATTGCCTCTCCGTGCAGGAGCCAGGCGATGTATAGCCCCTCCCTGACACTGAGGCTGACGGTAATTTTTACGCTGATTATGGCGCTGGCCTGTGGCGGCATCAGCCTGATCCTCTATAACGCCCTGCGCAGCGAGCTGGTGTGGCGCGACGATCAGACGCTGATCAACCGCGCCGCGCAACTGCGCCAGCTGCTGGAGGATGGTGCCCAGCCCGATGCGCTGCCGCTCTACTTCAACCGCATGGTCGATATTCGCCAGGATATTCTCAGCATCCACCCGCAGCAGGCGCAAAACGTTACCATCAACCATACCGGCGTCGCCTTGCCGGATATTGCCCCTACATCGGTTAACACGCCCCCCAGTGCACAGCAGCTGCACCGCTGGCGCAGCGCCGACAATATGGACGCCTCGGCGCTCAGTCTGCAGGCCAACTCACCGCACGGGCCGGTCACCGTCACGCTCGCCCGTGTGGCGCGCGAGCGGGCCATGATGCTTGAGCGCTACCGCCAGCAAAGCATTTTGGTGTCACTGGCAGCCATTCTGCTCTGCGCCGCCCTCAGCCCACTGCTGATTCGCCGCGGTCTGCGGGCCATTGGTCGCTTAAGCCAGATTGTGGCCGAGACCGCCAGTGACCGGTTAAATCAGCCGGTGCCGTTACAGGCGATACCACAGGAACTGCTTCCCCTCGGCAAGGCGCTTAACGCCATGCGCCAGAGCCTGTCGACGGACTTTATCCGCCTCACCCAGTTTGCCGACGATCTGGCCCATGAGATCCGCACCCCCATCAATGTGATGCTGGGTCAGAACCAGGTGGCGCTGGGTCATCAGCGTTCCGTTGAAGAGTACCAGGCGCTGCTCGAAGGGAACATTGAGGAGCTGGAAGCGCTGTCGCGGCTGACGGAAAACATCCTCTTTCTTGCACGCGCCACGCATCACAATATCAGGCTCAATCAGGAGACCTTCGCGCTCAGTGAGGCGCTGGAGATGGTGATCGATTTCCTCGAACCGCTGGCGGAAGAGCGTGAAATGGCGATCGAGCTGAATGCGCAGCGCAGTCTCACCGCCGATAAGATGCTGTTTCAACGGGCGATAACCAACCTGCTGACCAACGCCATTCGCTATGCGCCGGGAAAAGGCACCATTACCGTCAGCTCAATTCAGCGCGGTAACGCTGTTGAAATTGAAGTGGCGAACACCGGGGAGCCGCTTGCCGAGCCGGAGAAAGCGTTCGAGCGCTTCTGGCGGGGAGATAACGTCCGCCACACCGCCGGCAGCGGGCTGGGATTATCGTTAGTAAGCGCCATCGCCGCGCTACACGGCGGTAGCGCTTATTATCGCCACGCGCAGGGAGTGAATATTTTCGGCCTGCGTTTGCCCGCCTGACACGTCGCGCAAATAGCCTTAAAAGGGGTAAAGCAGCGCCGCGCCATACAGCCCAAGGCCATAGGCCAGATGCGTCAGCAGGCTTAATCCTCGCGCCCGCCACGGTTTGGGCGTGCGCGAGGCCGCAATGCCAAAACCCAGCGCGGGCTGCATGACCAGCCAGGGCGCAGGCAACGTAAGCAAGCCTGTCAGCACGCCCGTCAGCAGAAGCGGTTCGCGCAGCCATGCCGAACCCTGTAGCAAAAACGGTATGCCCGCAAACAGGATGCCGGTGAGGTAATGGAATGCCCAGCCGGTAAAACTTTCCCCTTTGATGCAAGGCGTGGAGAGAATGGTGTTATGCCGCACCTTTCCCCGCACGAGCCACAACAGCCAGCGCCCCACCAGCCCATAATTAAGCGGCGGCACGTGAAGCAGCTTTTTCTGACACATCGACCAGCCATCCATCAGCAGCGTTGCGCCAGTGCCGGTGACGATAATCTGAAGCACAAGAGTGTTATCCATTTTTCCTTCCCCTGATAAAGAGATGCTAAGGTGGCGACGAGTCTGCAACGTGAAGTGAGGTTTAAGTCAATGGTGAAAGAGCTGGATATTGGGGAAGTGGCGGCGCTTTCCGGCGTAAAGCCCTCCGCGCTGCGGTTTTATGAAAAGAGGGGCTTAATCAAACCGATTGGCCGTAACGGGCTGCGAAGGCAGTATCCGCAAAGCGTGCTGAGTCAATTGCAGCTGATCGCACTCGGCCAGGCGGCAGGCTTCTCACTGGATGAGATGGCAGCAATGTTAAACCCGCAGAGCAAGGTCGCTATCAACCGCGAGCAACTTCAGCAGCGCGCGCAGGCAATTGACGAGACGATTTGCAAACTGCAGTTATTCAGCGAGGGGCTGAAGCATGCCGCCCGCTGCACCGCGCCGGAGCATACCGAGTGTGCGTCGTTCAAAAAACTGGTGAGCAGAGGGCTGCGGCTGATCGCGCGCAAATAACGTCAACGCAAATGCATTACTCATCATGATAGCGGGTCGAGCGACTCTCCTTCTTCGCCGAGTGCATCCAGCAGCGGCCATAGAGGGTTGACGCGTAGTGGCGACCGCGATCGTCAGTAATCCGGCAGCGGCAGGCAAAAGGCTCAACGGAGGCAGCGCCTTCAATTAACGCCGTATCGACTCCCCGGGGTCTAAAATCGACGATGATCTCGACGTTACTCACCCAGTCCGGTCGAATACGCTGTTTGTTCAGCAGCTTTGTCAGCATACTCGTGTAATAGCGCACCAGATGATCTATCAATGCCTCGCTCGCCTCGATCCGGGTTTCGGGCAATGCAATCCCTACGGAGGTGAATCGGTGCCTGATCGCAAAGTGCTTTAGCAGCCCCAGAGACCAGTAGCCATGAAAATCATTATTGCGGCTCACAAAGCTCGAATTGAGCGCATTAGCGATGCCCTTAAGCTCACGTCGTCTTGCCATCATTACTCCCTGTTTACAGATCAACGGCCTCGCCAATATTAGGGGTTGCGCACCTGTTGTTGCCTTTCAAAGGATTATCCATGTTAGAACATGGCGTTAGTCTTTATGAATATACACGCGCACATTACAGGAATCGCTATGCCATATACATCAGCAACGCCGCGCCTCTTTTACCGTACGCAGGGAGAAGGCCCGTTAGTCATCATGCTTCATGGTCTGTTGATGGATAGCAGATGCTGGGTGGATAACGGCTTCATCTCTGCGTTGAGTCCCCATTTTCAGGTAGTGTGTCCGGATCTGCCCGGCCACGGGGCGAGCGATAAGCCTGATAATCAGGCTGCCTACACCCAACAGCGCCAGGCGTTAGCCATCGTCAATCTGATGGATGAACTGGGGTCTGAAAAAGCGCATATCATCGGCTACTCTGCCGGTTCCTGGCTGGCGATGGAGCTGATAAACGCTCACGCAGATCGCCTGCACTCTGTGGTGTTGGGGGGATGGGATTGTGAAGCTGGCCTGCCTGAAACGCCTGTTGGCAAGCTGACGTTTGAGATGTTTATTGCTTATGCCCGGCAAGTCGCGCCGGAACTCACCGCCTCGCTCACCCCTGAGGATGAAAAAGGGGCGGAGCACTTTTTCAATGAACTGAGAAAACATGCTCAGGACGCGGAGGGCTTTTTCCCCAGCCCTGTCCCGCTGCGGTTTTGGGCGAGCGCTGATGACCCCTATTACGCCGCAATGGCTGCGTTAGCCACGCGCTATGACATACCGCTTTTCGCCGGTAAAGGGGATCACCTGAGTGAAGTGAATCATCCAGCGAGTGCCACCCTGAGTGCGATCCTGAATTTTGTCAGTAATCCTCAAGCGTCCGGGCGGGCATAACTTCTGCAGCGAGAGGGAGCAGCCACGCCTGGCCTGCTCCCCCTTTGTGGTTATCACACGCTTAGTTCGTCACCGCAACTTTCATTGCCGGGCGCTGCGGCAGTAGCCAGAGAAACGCCATGATAATCAGCGCCAGCGTCAGTGACGCGCTATAGCGGCTCAACGCAAGGCCGCCATCTGCGACAGGTTTATCGAGGAAATCACCGACTACCGCACCCAGTGGGCGAGTCAGAATAAACGCGGCCCAGAAGAGTGCGGTGCGCGACAGCGAGGTAAAGCGGCTGGCGGCCCAGATAATCGCCAGCGCGCCGACAAACAGCAGGATGCCGCCATCATAGCCCAGCCCTTCGCTGTCTGCGGTCCAGTCACCCAGCGCGGTGCCGAGAGTCTGTGAAAACATAATGGTGACCCAGTAAAAGCTCTCCGTGACGCCATTGTTGACTGAGCTGACAGCGATGGTGCCGCAGGTCAGGCGCCAGACAAGCAGTGAAAGCAACAGCAGCGAACTCAGCAGCAGCGTGCCGCCCAGATAACCTATCCCGAGTGAGCGATCGGCAAAGTCCGCAAGCGTCGTGCCAACGGTCGTGGTGGCAACTACCGTAAACCAATAGATCCACTTATTAAAACTGTGGCGTTCAATCTGCACCACCACGGCGATTAAAAAGATGATGGCGAAAATCAGCATCCCGGTGAGGTAGCCCAGATTCATCGACATGGTCACTGCATCACCACCGGTCTCACCCAGCGTTGTCGCAGCAATCTTGGTTAACCAGAAGGTCAGTGTCACAGCGGGAACTTTGCTGGCGACGGTTTGATGTGCGGACTTATTTTGCATAGGAGAGGCTCCGGAATAGCCCGGGATGGGCTAGCGTAGCACTCACATTATCGGAGTATTCTTAAGCGAGGATTAAGTAACACCGATAAATTGCAGAAATTTTGCGCGACAGCCGGGGCTCGATCCCTGGCGTAAATATAAAAAATGGGCAGCATCAGGTTTTCTGCAATTTCATATGCAAAAGCGGATAGGGCCGCCCCTGGTCATCATGCTCAGAGCGGCCTACCACCTCAAAGCCCTGCTGTTGATAAAAACCCACCGCCTGCGGATTCTGTTCATTGACGTCGAGCGCATCCGCGCCTTGCACGACCGCGTGTCGCAATAGTGCTTTGCCGGTGCCTTTTCCGCGCTGGTCGGCCTCGACAAACAGCATCTCAATGCGCTTTTCGCTGACGCCGACAAAGCCGACGATGGAGCCATCTTCAACCAGCCGGGCAATCGACAGCGTGACGGCAGGGAAATAGAGATTTTCTAACAGCGGGCGCAGCGCCTGAATCTCCTCTTCCGGTAAGAAATCGTGCGTGGCACGCACCGATGACTCCCAAATCTTCAGTAATGTCGGGTAGTGAACCGGCCTGCCCGCTTCAATCGTTATCATCATCTCCCTCTCTGTGATGGCTTAACAGCGCGGAATGCATATTAGCAGCCCCGAATGCCAGCTACACTTTCTGCGGTTTAAATGAATCGAAACCCGTTATGAAAGAGGTCACACGATGAGCACTTCAACCTTCACGTTATACGTCACCTACTACGGCGATCCGCAGAGCCGCTTTGACCGGGACTATTACGTCAACAGTCACATTCCGCTGGTGATCAAAGCGTTCCAGCCCTATGGCCTGATCAGCGCAGCCGCCCTCTTCCCGGCCGTTGAGCAGACGGGAACCGTCGCCATCGCCGAGTGCGTTTTCCGCGATGAGGAGGCGATGAAAGCGGCATTTAACTCGCCAGAAGCGCCAGAGGTGACGGGCGATGTGCCGCATTTTACCGATCTGACGCCGACCCTGTTACGCGCTGTGGCGCTTTAAGGGCTAAATCAGAAGGCCGATGCGCAGGCACCGGCCTTCTGATGTTACTGTGCGGTAAGCCCCTTCACGAAGCCGTGATAGGTGTGCAGCGGGCGGCCAAGCATTGCCACCAGCCGCTCCCGGTCGCCATCATGCGGGATCATGCCATGGCTGACGTAGCGCTCGGCCATCAGGCGCATTTCATAAGCCATCCATTTCGGCATAAATTCCGCCATGCCCGTTTCAAAGGCATCCGGGCTGTCACCGCCGTATATCACCTCGCGCCCGAGCACATCGCGCCAGATTGCCGCCGCATCATTACCCGTCAGCGTATCCGGGCCGACGAGATTAATGGTCTCGACGGGCAGCTTCTCACTCGCCTGGTCGCGCCGAAGCAGCTCAATGGCCGCCACCTCGGCGATATCACGCGTATCCACCATCGCCAGCCCGCGGCTGCCAATCGGCATCGGGTACACGCCGTGGTTAACGACCACCTCCTTAATCATCGCCTCATTGTCGATAAAGTAGGTGGGGCGCAGAATGGTGGCGCTGAAGTTCATCGCCGTAAGCATGCGCTCGGCACCATATTTAACCGCAAAATGCGGCACATTGACGGCGGCGTCCGCACCGAAGACCGAGAGATAAACCACGCGCTCGATACCGGCTTCCCGGGCGATATTGAGCGTAATCAGCGTCTGGGTAAATTCATCAGCAGCAACCGCATTGAGTAAAAACAGGGTTCTGATGCCGCTAAAAGCCGCGCGCAGGGCATCGATATCCAGCAGATCGCCCTTAACGACCTCCACATTGTCAGCAAAACCGGCTTTTGCGGGATCGCGGGTCAATACGCGAACGTCAGCGCCCCGGCGAAGCAGCTGGTCAACAACGTGGCGGCCAACGCGGCCGGTCGCTCCGGTAACAAGAATAGTCATGATGTTTACTCCGTACTGTCTGGTGGGTGTAACCAGAGACTATCCCGATCCATTTTCACCCGGAAGAGGCTATTATTTGCACACACTGTTCCAAAAATGAGACAGCCAATGGATATCAATGCGTTAAAAGAGTTCCACCTCATCGCAACGGCTGGCGGGATCGGCGCTGCCAGCCGCGCCAGCGGTAAACCTAAAGCCACTCTTTCACGCAGGCTGAACGATCTTGAAGAGGCGCTGGGCGTGCGGCTGGTAGAGCGCGGCGGTCAGAAGCTGAAGATCACCGAGGCGGGCGAGCGCCTGCTGGCGCGCACGTTGGGTGCGATGCGTGAAATTGATGAAGCGGCTGAATCCGCACGCGAAGATAATGCCTCACCCGCAGGGTGGCTGCGCATTGCCGCTCCGCTGCTCTTTTCACAGCTGGCGCTGGGGCGGTTGATGGCAGAGTTTCGCCAGCGCCATCCGCAGATCTTTATTGAGGTTGTCTCTGAAAACCGCATGAGTGATTTAGTGGAGGAGCAGTTTGATGTGGCGATCCGCATTAATCCACAGGAAAACAGTGAGCTGGTGGGCAGATGCTTCGCCAGGGATAAGCTGGTGCTGGTCGCCGCACCTTCCGTTAGCCTGCCCGCCGCGGATGCGCAAAGCGTGTCGACGATCCCGGCCGTGGTGATGTCAACGCATCACGAAGGGAGTGACTGGGTAGTAGATAAGGGGCAGCGCCGCTTTACGCCGCAACCGGTGATGCGCCTCTCCTCGCTGCTGACCGTCCGTGATGCGGTTCTCGCCGGTGCCGGTGCGGCCATGGTGCCGAAATCAATCGTCAGCGCTTATCTTGAGAGAGGGGAACTGATGAACTGGGGAGAGGCGGATAGACTTACCGAGCTGTGGGTGCTGCACACCTCACGTCGGTTACAGAGCCCGAAGGTGAAGGCGTTTGTGGAATTTATCTGCGAATACTATCCCGCTGGCTGGTTCTCTACCTGAGGCAAGCGGGAATGTGATAACAAAAGAGTGGATGCCGATCACTGCTCGCTGACGGCAACGCCCTCACGGGCAACCAGGTTGATAGCGGATTCATAGACTTCATTCATCCCGTCCACCGCCTTTGCTTTCGCCGCTTTCAACTGCTCGAGAATACCCTCTTTTTCAACGCGTTTACCCGCTGAAATTAACGACGATACCGCGTGCCCAATAACCATATAGACTTCACTTACACGTTCTGAACTTATGATATCCATTCACTTCCCTCCCGCGTAGATGTCACACCCGTTATAACCCGCTGCGCGAGCAGCAAGGCAATCATGATATGTCGATGTTGTCCCATATATTTATAAAGTAATTTACCCGCAAAATCATCCATGGTTAATGAGGATTGTCTGAAGGTGAGTTACCTATTTTTTCGAGTTTAAATAAGATGTTAAATATTGATGCCGCAGAAGGTTTTATGGCGAGAAAAATGAAAAAAGGTTTAACGAAAATAATCTGGCGGGCCATGAGACGTTAAAAAAGTGGCAGGGGACATCATCTCCTGCCGACTATAATCCGACAACGGCACCGAAACCTTGTGCGCTTTATAAACCCAGTTTGTCGGAGAAAGCTTAGAAAAACCTTAACGCCCCGGCCTTTTTCGACATGTTAACCAGCGGCGCTCCCTGAAATATGCCGATGCCCCCCCCTGGTTTTTGCCTAAGAATCTACTCAGCCAAACAGTCCGCGCAAGGTAAGATATCGCTTCAGTCATATGCGGAGCAGACGATGGACAAGGACACACTGATTAGCCTGGTGAAATTTAAGCGCTGGATGGATGGCGAAACCCTGAAAGCCATTAAGGCGGTCGACGAAGCGGCGCATCCGCAAAAGCGCCACCTGATGATAAGGTTGATGAACCATATTTATGTCGTCGACATGATTTTCAGGGCCAATCTCACCGGTCAGCAGCATGGCTACACCGCGCTGAATACGCCGGAAACGCCCACCCTTGATGAGCTTGAATTGAAGATGGCCGACTGCGCCGCGTGGTATATCCAGCATGTTAACGCCCTCTCCTCGAGCGATCTGGAGAAAGTTATCACTTTCCGTTTTGTCGATGGTGGTCACGGCGAGATGCGCGCCATCGATATGCTGAACCATGTGCTGTTTCATGGCACCTATCATCGCGGCGCGGTTGGCTGGATGATTTCAGAGTGCGGCGGCGTCGCGCCGAAGGATGTGCTGACGGTTTTTCTGCGCGATCATCATCACTGACGGCTTCACCTTTTTTCTGCAAGCAGCCCAGGAGCCCAACCATGCTGATGTACACCACCATAGGCAGCAATGATTTACCGTCGATGACGCGTTTCTATGATGCGATTTTCGAGGTGCTGGGCGTGCCGCGCACTCCTGCGTGGAGCCAAGACTGGGCGATGTGGGGCGAGCCGCCAGACCAGGGTTTTAGTTTTTGCATCTGCCCACCGTTCGATAAAAAAAGGGCGACGCCGGGTAACGGGACGATGTTCTCCTTCCGCGCAAGCAGCGCAGAGCAGGTGAGGCAGTTTCATGCTGCGGGGCTGAACAACGGCGGCAGCGATGAGGGCGCGCCCGGTCTGCGGGAGGGCTACGGGCCGGACTTCTATGTTGCTTATCTGCGGGATCCCGAGGGGCACAAGCTGGCCTGCGTGTGCCATCCCTGGCACCCGGAAATAGATAACCCTGCCTGATAGTTCTTGTGTTATTACTGGTCAGACTAAAAAACCTCTCCAGAACGGCCTTTATCATATGGGGCTTATGCATAAGGATTCGATGTCATGGAAATCAGCATTCAGACCCCACTGCTGCACTCACTGCCGCTAAGCCAGCGCAGCGGGTGCAACGTGTGGCTGAAAATGGAGTCTGCTCAGCCCACCGGCTCATTCAAACTTCGCAGCGCGGCCCATGCCTGCAGCTACTACGCAGAACGGGGTGCAAAAGGGTTTATCAGCTCGTCGGGCGGCAATGCGGGCATCGCGGTGGCGCACAGCTGCCGCAAACTGGGTCTTCCGGTCACCGTGGTGGTGCCTGAAACCACCTCCCAGCGGGCAAGAGATCTCATTGAGCAGGAAGGGGCCACCCTTGTGGTGCACGGCAAGGTGTGGAGCGAGGCGAACGACTATGCCCTCTCTTTAGCCACCGATGAGATCATTTATATTCACCCCTTTGATAATCCACTTCTGTGGGCGGGCATCAGCACGCTGGTGGATGAGGTGATCTCTGCCGGTGTGATCCCGGACGCCGTCATCTTGTCTGTCGGCGGCGGTAGCCTGCTCTCCGGCATCGCTCAGGGGCTGGAAAAACATCACCTAAGCCATATCCCGATCTATGCCGTTGAAACAGAAGGCACTGCGTCGCTTAACGCCTCGGTCAACGCCGGGAAGCTGGTGCGTCTGGAGAAGGTGAGCGGCATTGCAACGACCCTTGCCGCAAGCCAGGTGTGTGAAAATGCGTTTAACGTCGCCAGCCGCCTTGAGGTGAGAAGCCAGGTTGTCTCTGACGCAGAAGCCGTATGCGCCTGCCGCCTGTTCATTGACGATCATCGCGTGCTGACCGAGCCTGCCTGCGGCGTGTCGCTCTCGCTGCTCTATGACAACAAACTCCGCTTTGCCCCTACCGATAACGTGCTGGTGATTGTTTGCGGCGGCGCATCGGTGACGCTGGAAAGCCTGCTCGGCTGAAGAAAAGCGCCACAGCGCGTTAAAACGTGGCGGTAAGGGCACACGCCCCTACCGCCGTGCCGGTTACCACTCAACGCAGATTTTACCCAGGTGGGAACCGCTCTGCTGGTAGGCAAAGGCTTCGCTCAGCGCCTCATAGCTGAAGGTGCGATCGATAATCGGCTTTTGCTTCATCACTTCCAGCGCCTTCACAAAATCGATCTGATCCTGGCGGCTTGCCACAATCACCCCTTTGATCTGCACCTGTTTCGCCAGCAGTGAAAGCACCGATACGCTGGCCTCATCGCCGGAGAGAATACCAATCTGCGCGATATGCCCGCCGACTTTCACCGCTTTCAGCGACTCTTTCAGGGTGGCCGGGCCGCCCACTTCCACCACGTGATCGACGCCGAATCCCTGGGTCAGCTCAAGTACTTTATCTCCCCATTCGGGCGTGGTTTTGTAGTTGATGGTCTCATCCGCGCCCAGCCCGCGCACAACGTCGAGCTTCTTGTCGGAAGAGGAGGTGGCGATAACTTTCGCGCCCATCGCTTTGGCAATTTGCAGCGCGGCGATGGAGACACCGCCAGTGCCCTGAACCAGCACCGTTTCGCCCGCTTTCAGGTTGCCATCCACCACCAGCGCCCGCCAGGCGGTCAACGCTGATGTGGTGATGGTCGCGGCCTCTTTGTGGCTCCATCCCTGCGGCGCATGGGTAAAGGCATTTTGCGAGCGGACAACGTACTCGCTCGCCATACCGTCAACGCCGTCGCCGGGAGTATGGGCAAAGCCGCTCACCTCGGGGCCCGGCTTGCCTGCCAGCCAGATGGGGAAAAAGGTAGAGACTACGTTATCGCCGACGGCAAACGCCTCAACGCCCTCGCCCACCTCTTCGACCACGCCCGCGCCATCGGAGAGCAGAATACGGCCATCCTCCGTCGGGAACTGGCCGCTGGCAACAATCAAATCATGAAAGTTCAGCGAGCTGGCTTTAATCGCAACCCGAATTTCGCCCTTGCCGGGTCTGCCCGGATCGGCGATATCTGAGACGGTAATGTTTTCCAGTCCGCCCGGTGCGTTAAGTGTGACTGCTTTCATCATGCTTCTCCTGTTACAGCGTAAATGTGCGTTAACCAGCCTAAATCATAGGATCACTTTGTCAAAGCCGGGCGTTTTTGCGACCGGGCACACACTGCCCCCGGCGTGGACTTATATCCCCGTGTTATGTCATGATGCTAATTGGTTAAATTTTTGTATATATGCCCGCCAGCCAGGGCTTATACAGATGGCATACTCGTTCAGGCGATAAGTAATGGCGTATTTGAATTCTTTATTGACGTTTATCGAAGGCAGGCCGGCGCTGGCCATTGTTTTAAATATTATTCTGCTGATCGTCTCTGGCATGTTCGCGCACCTGATGTGCAAATTTCTGTTGATAAAAGTCGTGCGTAAAGTCTTCTTTGCCAGCCATAAAAAAGATGTGCCGCTGGAAAAAGATCGCCGCATCGCCGAAAAACTCTCCAACTTCGTGCCGGTGCTTACGGTCTATTACCTGCTGCAGTTTATGGAAAATATGCCAGCCTCGCTGGTGACGGCCATAAATACTATGTGCGGCATTTTGTTCTTTATTTTCCTGTCGGTCTTTTTCAATGAGATGCTGGATATCGTTAATAGCTCCTATTTGCGCAAGACCAAGCGTAAAAATCACTCGATTAAGGGCTATATCCAGATAGGCAAAATCTTAATCCACGTTATTGCCGCGATCATGATCCTCGCGGTGATGTCGAACAAATCGCCAGCGATTATTATCTCCAGCCTCGGTGCCGTGGCGGCGGTGCTGATGTTAGTGTTTCAACACACTCTGCTTTCGCTGGTCGCCAACGTGCAGGTCTCCTCAAATGATGTCCTGCAACTGGGGGACTGGATTGAGATGCCGGATAAAAACCTGAGCGGTGAAGTGACCGATATCGCGCTGCACACCATTACCATCCGGAACTGGGATAACACCATCTCCCGTATTCCGACGAAAAACTTCCTCACCGAAACCTATACCAACTGGCAGGCGATGTTCTCCTCCGGCGCGCGCCGTATTATGCGCAGCACCCATATTGATCAGCACTCGGTGACCTTCCTCTCGCAGGAGCTGCTGGCGCCAATGCTGGCGATACGCGGCGTGAGCGATCCGCTGTCAAAATTGCTCGATGGCCGCGATCCGCTGGGGGTAGCGGACAGCTGGTTTATCGATAACGGCCTGACGAACCTGACCCTTTTCCGCCACTACTTAATGGCTTACCTCGCTGAGCGGCAGGATATTGTCAAAGAGATGTACATCGTCGTCAGGACGCTAAAGCCATCACCGGCCGGCATCCCGCTGGAAATTTACTGCTTCACCTCGTCAACCCTGTGGGCAGATTATGAGAATACGCAATCGGCGATATTTGAATATATCACTGCGGTAGCAGGACAATTCTCCCTGCGCTTATATCAATATCCCGCCGGGCATGACTTCTGGCGCTTATCGCAGCAGCACACGATGCAGAAAAACGCGCCGCCAACAGAAGGTTAACAGGGCAACATGGGGGCGGATCGCTGCATTCGCTTCCGCGCCCCGCTCTGTTCTCCTCACCGAAAATATATTTCCCCGGCAAAATTCACCCATATCGGTAATTCATAAACCTGAAAAGAGAAGCGCGAAGAAAGATATATTTCATACTTAGGATCTTCATCAAAAAACAAAAGCGAAACTCACGCTCTTTATTGTAGAAATTCATATCCGCGACAAAATCACTATTACATTTGTGATATGAGCAAAGAAAAATGAAAAAAACTCGTATTGTAGTAATGATGATAAGCACTATTTCAGCTACCGCGTATGCAGACTCAGAGCAGTTAATTCCCGATTTCTCTGTCGACAGTTTTTACGCCTCCGTTTCTGCCGGGATGCTGAGCGGTAAATCGAATGAGCGAGTCTATGACGAAATAACCGGGAGAAAGATCAGCCAGCTTAACTGGAAGATAAAAAATGTCGCCATTGTGAAAGGCGATCTCTCCTGGAACCCCTACTCCTTTTTAACCCTTAACGCCCGCGGCTGGACCTCACTCGCCTCCGGGGCAGGCCATATGGATGATTACGACTGGCTGAGTGAAAGCCAGTCAGGCTGGACCCATCACTCCACCCATCCGGACTCGGATGTCAATTACGCCAATGAATTTGATCTCAACCTGAAAGGCTGGATTTTCCAGGACGCGAATTATAAAGCGGGCGTGGTGGCAGGCTATCAGGAGACGCGCTTTAGCTGGACGGCGTTCGGCGGCGCTTACGATTATAATAATGGTGCCTCAGTTGGCACCTTCCCGGCAGGCGAGCGCGGGATTGGTTATAGCCAGCGCTTCACCATGCCCTATGTTGGGCTGGCGGGCCAGTACCGTATTGATAACTTCGAATTCAATGCGCTGCTGAAATTCAGCGACTGGGTGCGCGCGCATGATAACGATGAGCACTATATGCGCGACCTCACCTTCAGAGATAAAACCAGTAACTCACGCTATTACGGTGCGTCACTTGATGCTGGCTACTACGTCACGCCACACGCGAAAGTGTTTGCTGAGTTCACTTACAGCAAATATAAAGAGGGCAAAGGCGGGACGCAGGTTATTGACACCACAAACGGCGGATCGGAATTTATCGGTGGCGATGCTGCGGGTATTGCCAACAAAAACTACACCATTACCGCCGGTCTGCAATATCGCTTCTAAACCCGCGATATGACCACCGCATATTAAGCCCCTGATGGGGCTTTTTTATCTCCGCTATTTAGCTGCAATAAACCCGGCAATCGCCGCCGTCACCGCATCGGCGGCTTCCGTTGGTGGATGGTGGCCAGTTTTTGCCAGCGTGAGCAGTTGAGCATCGGGCATCAGTGTTGCGATCTCCTTGCTTAACTCAACCGGGGTTGCCCTGTCCTCTTCCCCGACAATCACCAGTGTCGGCGCAGCGATCGTCGGCAACAGGTGGGTGATATCGCCCCGGTCTAACACGGCGGCATTCAGCGCCAGCGCTAACCCTTCGCGGTTGTGAGCATGCATCATGGCGCGCTCTTCGGCGGCCTCATGGGGGTGATTTTGCAGCCATTCGCTGCTGTTTACGTACGCCTGAATCGTGCTAAAGAGCGCTTCCCGCGCCGCATCGGTGCCGTTAAGCAGGGTTTCACGCTGCCTGCGCCAGGTTTCCAGCCGTTCCGGCAACTCCGCACGGGCGCTGGTGCCAATCAGCACGAGGCCTGCCAGAAGCTCCGGATAACGCGCCGCCAGCCGCAGCGCCACCATCGCGCCCTGGCTCTGCCCAACGAGTGTGACCTTGCCGAGCGCCAGTTCATTTATCATCAGCGCCAGATCGCGGCTCAGATCATCAAGCGTCCAGCCGGTGGGATCGTACCCGCTCAGGCCGTGTCCCGGCATATCAACAACGATGCAGCGATAAGAGTGGCTCAGGGCCTGAACCTGTGCGGCGAAAATGTGATGGCTGGCGAAAAGCCCGTGGGCAAAAAGCAGCGTTGGCCCTTCGCCGATATCGCGGTAACGGTAGAGCGTGCCATTGATGCGCATCTGCTGTAGCGACCACTCATCATCCGCGTCAAAAGCTCTTGCCAGCAGTGCCGAATCTTCAAAGATTTGATAACGGCGAATCTTGCCGTTGGTAACCGTAAAGTGAATGATCATATCGCTGCCGACGGTGTGCTGCGTGCTCACCACCGTGTGGCGAAAACGCCCCAGTACCAGCACACTATCGTGCTGCGCGATAATCTCATTAATCACAAATTCCCGTGGCCTGAAATTCTGCGGGAAGGCCAGTAACCAGCGCCGAACCTGCTCAGGCCCCTGCAACAGCCCGACGGTAGAGACGCCTGGTTCGCCGTCGATATGCCATACCACATCGTCGGCCAGCAGGCTGACAATCTCCTCTACCCTGCCCGCGGCAAACGCCGCAAGGTAGGTTTCCACGACCGCGCTGGCGGGGGGCTGATTCGCGGTGACTTCCATCTGCTCACTCCTGTTTTTTGAATAGTAATGCCGTAACAGAAGTCTATTTTTTCCATATTTTGAAAACTACGGATAAAATCGGCGACTCATTTTGCATAAACAGAAAACAGAGATGATGGACTGGAACGATTTACGCTTCTTTTTGGCCGTTGCGCGCACCAACAGCCTGACCAAAACGGCGGCCACGCTGAAAGTGAGCCAGTCGACGGTGTCGCGCAGGATCGGCGCGCTGGAGAGCAGCCTGCGCACCAGCCTGTTTCTGCATCATCAGACCGGCTACTTTCTTACCGATGCCGGGCAGGCACTGCTGAGTTACGCCGAAGAGGTGGAGAGCCGGGTCGGTGCGCTGGAGCACGCCTTTGCCGGGCGGGATGGCGACGCAGCGGGAACCGTGCGCCTGGCGACGGCAGAGACGCTGGCCAACCATCTGATTATCCCGGCCCTGCCGCAGTTGCAGGCCGAATACCCGGCGATCCGTCTGGAGCTGATTACCGGGGTAAATACCGTCTCCGTGGTGCGAAACGATGCCGATATCGCGCTGCGCCTGGTGCGGCCGGAGCAAAACACGCTGAAGATCCGCAAAGCCGGGGTGATGGCCTCGGCGGTTTACGCGGCAGAGAGTTATCTGCGCGCCAACCCTGCGCCAGAAGATGCCCCCTTGAGCGGGCGGCGCTTTATTACCTGGGACAGTTCGTTCAGCCATCTTCCCGCCGCCCGTTGGTTTGATGAGCAGGTTGAAGATAAAACCTCAATGCTTGCCACCACCAGCCTGGTAACCCAGATCTCTGCCGTCAACGCCGGTCTTGGGCTGGCGGTGCTACCCTGCTTTATCGCCGTCCGGCAGCCGGGCTTAGTCGAAGTGATCCCGCAAGGCCAGGTGCTGAGTGAGGATCTCTGGCTGGTGACCCATGCCGATCTTATCGCCTCGGCGCGCATCAAAGCGGTGGCGGAATTTTTAATGGCGATCCTCGCCCGGGCAAACATGGCCTGACGAAATTACCGGCCGCCATGCGGGTTTATGCGCCGACGCGGTAGCGTATCAAGCAAGCGGTTTAGCTCGGTTCGCTGGCGATACTGCGCGGGCGTGTCGATATCGCAATGGACCCCCGGCTCATCGACGGCAACCGTGCAGGTTCCAATCTGGCGAACAATGGTTTTTAAGCTGCTGTTGGCGGGCGCGTTACTGATAAGCGCGAGCGCCTGCGCCGGGAGCAGCACCGGGTGGCCCCGGCCCTGTTCATAACCGGGTACCAGGCAGTGGTCATGATCCGGATGGTGCCATAACGCGTTGTAGACCGCTGGCGTCACCTCCGGCATATCGCCCAGCGCCAGGAAAAAGCGCCGCGAGGTGACTGCCGCCGCACCGCACTGCACCGACGAGAACATCCCCGAGGCGTAATCGGGGTTGTGGACAAGCGTAATCGCGGGCTGCCCGCGGTAATAGCGCGCCAGCTCATCGCCACGGTGCCCGGTAACCAGAATGACCCGGTCGCAGAGCGAAAAGGCGCTGCGCAGTGCGCTGTCGAGCAGCGTGCCCGCCCCCCAGGGCAGCATCATTTTCCAGTCGCCCATCCGGCTGGATAACCCTGCCGCCAGCATGACGCACTCAATCAACCCCTTTTCACTCATCGCTCGCCCCTTTTACGCTTCGTCCTTTAGCACCGCTTTGATGGAGGTGATGATCGGCTGATAGCCGGTACAGCGGCACAAGTTCCCCTCCAGCGCCTCTTTCAGCGCGTCATCATCCGGCGCGGGGTTCACCGCTAAAAGTGCTTTAGTGCTCATTAACACGCCCGGCGTGCAGAAGCCGCACTGCACGCCGCCGTGACGCACAAAGGCATTTTGCAGTCGCTTGCCCACCGGGTCGTGATGCAGGGCTTCAATGGTCGTGACCTCCGCGCCGTGGCACTGGGCGGCGAGCAGCAGGCATGAGCAGACCGCCTTGCCATCAAGGATAACGGTACAGGCACCGCATTCGCCTACGGAACACCCCTCTTTGGTGCCGGTCAGGCGCAAATCGTCGCGCAGCAGATCGATAAGCCGCAGGTTATCCTCCACGTCGCGGGAAATACGGATGCCATTCACTTTCAGTTCGATTGAGTGCATCTTCGCGCTCCTTAGTTGCTCTGCTCAGTTATCACGTCCTGCATCATCAGGCGGAACATATCGACAAATACCGGGATTTTGTAAGGCGCGGACCAGCGCCCACCGATGGCGTCATCCACCAGCCCTTTCAGCACCTGCGCCGCTTTATCAATCGAGGCCGCGTTCAAAGGCTGACCGACCAGTGCCTCTTCTACCGGGCTTAGCCGCTGCGGTTTTCGCATCAGCGCGCCATCGACCAGCCGGCAGATGCGGATGGTGCCACTGCTGTCGACATGAAATTGGCCGCTCAGGCTTTGCCGCGTGATGTTGAGCGCATTGCGCCGCCCCAGTTGCAGGTAGCACTCCACCAGCGGCTGGGTCATCGGCACCGGCAGAATAAAGCGCGTTACCAGCTCATCGGCCGCGAGGGTGGTGCGATAGGCATCGGTGACAAACTCGCTCACCGGCAGACGTCGCGTACCGCGCAGGCTGCGCAGCTCCACCTGGGCGTCATAGATAATCAGCGGCGGCAGGGCGTCGGCGCAGGGCGCGGCATTAACCACATTGCCGCCGAGCGTGGCGCGGTTGCGAAGCTGTAACGAACCGATGGTTTTACAGGCGGTGATGAGCAGCGGGTAGCGCTGCTGCACCAGCGGATGTTTGATCAAATCGCTAAAGCAGACCCCGGCACCAATCGACAGCCCGCCGTCGAGATCGAAGATCTCTTTCAGTTCAGCCAGCCCGGCAATATTGACCAGCGGCACCGCATCACAGCGCAGGCGCGCCTGCACCAGCACATCTGTGCCGCCGGCAATCGGCTGCGCTGCGTTTTCCGCCATCAGGGTTAACGCTTCTTTTAAGGTGTGCGCCACTTTCAGCGACACCGTATTGAGCCGGTGAACCTCTTTTTTAGGGCCGCAATCGAACAGCCGCTCGCTCTGGCGCGCCGGTTTTTTCAGGTTATAACCGAGCCTGACCTGCTCAAGCGTCAGCGGTAGCGTGCGGTTAAAGCGGCTGATGGCGAAACTCACCGCGTTATTGAGCGCCGCGGCGCCAAGCTCAAGCACCGGCTCGCCAATCACTTTCCCTCCCATTGGGCCTGCTTTATCGGCATTTTCGATGGCGTTGATGATAATGGGCGGCATATCTTTGATGGTCGGCAGCAGGTAGGTATCAAAGTTTTCCGACTTCACCACCCCCTGCTCGGTATTGAAATCCTCCAGCATGCCGTAGCCAATCATCCCTTGCAGCACGCCGCCGTAAACCTGGCCATTAAAGCCGACCGGGTTGATCACCTTGCCGACATCGTGGGTCGCAACCACGCTGTTGACCGTCACTTTGCCGGTGCGTAGATCGACCGCCACATCGGCAATCTGGCAGCCATAAACCCAGGTGAAATAGGGGCTGCCGCTCCCCTGCTCCTCATCCCAGTGAATCGGCGGTGCCACATGCCAGCCATAGGCGGATAAGTTCGCGCCGGTGGCGCGGGTCATATCGACTACCTGCTGAAAGGTGAGGCTGCGTTGCGGCTGATGGCGGTTGAAAACGCACCCGTCGCGCCATACCAGATCTGCCATCTCAGTGGCGTGCAGGGTTGCCAGGATAGCGGCGGCCATCCGATTTTTAATGGTGTTAGCGGCGCTGAGGATCGCCTGCCCACCCATCAACGTGCCGCGTGACGCGACGGTGGAGCCGCCATCGGCAATCATCGCCGTCGCCGGTTCGCTAAAGGTGACGTGCGCCAACGGGATGCCGAAGGCTTCTGCCGCCAGCAGCGACATGGTGGTCTGCAACCCCTGCCCGTTCTCCGAAACCGAGGTGGAGATATTGATACTGCCGTCGGCATTAACCTGCATCAGCGCGGATGATGCATCCAGCCCCTCCGCACCGAGTGAGCAGCCGCGATGGCTCAGCGCCAGGCCGATGCCGTAACGCACCGGCCCGCCCCCGGCATTCAGCTGCTGATAGTGCGCCCGCCGCGCCTCGAACTCGGCTTTAAGCACCGAGGTTTCCAGCACCTCCTGCGCCGAGACGGTGTGATCGCACATACGCTGGCCGGCCATGCTGGTATCGCCCTGGCGCAGAATATTGCGCAGCCGCAGCTCCACCGGCGAAAGCCCCATTATCTCTGCCACCTCATCCATCAGGGACTCATTGGCGAAGATGATTTGTGGCGCGCCGTACCCGCGATAAGCCGAGGTGTAGTTGTTGTTGGTGTAGACGCCGGTGATATCGACGCGCACGTTGGGAATGTTATAGGGGCCCGCCGCCTGCACCGAGCTGCGCCAGGTGACGAACACCGTCTGCCCGGCGTAGCTGCCGCCGTCGGCGATGATATTGATCTGCATCGCCTGAATGCTGGCCTCATCATCAAGGCCAATGCGGTAATGCAATTTATAGGGGTGGCGCTTATAGCTCTCGCGCATCGACTGCTCGCGGTTATAGGTCATCTTGACCGGACGCCCTGTTAGCTGTACCAGCAGCGCCGCGCGGCAGGCGAGGTTATCAATGATGTCATCTTTGCCGCCAAACGAGCCACCGAGCACCGAGCGTTTCACATTCACTTTGCTCTGCGGCAGATCGAGGTATTTGGCGACGATGCCGCGAATACGGTGCGCGTTCTGAATCGATCCGGCCAGAGTCATAATCTGCTGGTCATCATCCAGCCACGCGGTGATTGACTCCGGCTCGATATAGGCGTGCTCCTGGAACCCCACCTCATAATCGCGCTCAATAATCTTCGTCGAGGCGGCAAACCCGGCCTCAATATCCCCTTTCACCGTGTGATGGCGGTTGATGATGTTGCTCTCAAGGGAGCTGTGGATCAGCCGCGCGCCCGGTTTCAGAGCCTCTTCCGGGGAGGTGATCGGCTCGCAGGGCGAGTAGGTGAGCTTAATTTTGTCTACCGCCAGGCAGGCGGCCTGATAGCTCTCCGCTGCCACAACGGCAATCACGTCGCCGCGATAGGCCACCTCGTTTTCGATAATTGGCGGGTAATCGGGGATAATCACCCCCAGCTTGCGCTGGCCGGGGATATCCTTCCAGGTTGCGATACGCACCACGCCTGGCACCTTTTCCGCTTCACTGATATCGACTGAATCAACCCGACCCGCGGCGATATCGACATAGCGACAGACGCCGTAAAGCATGTTTTTTAGCCGGATATCGTCGCCATAAATCGCCGTTCCCCTGACTTTGGCCAGCCCGTCTACGCGGGCTACTTCACTGCCAACCAGCACCGTCTCCATTGTTATGCGCTCTCCACTAGCAAAAGGATGAGTGCTATAAGCAATGGCTATGCCACTTTCAATTTGGGCAAAAAAGAGACGAAACAGGGCGAAAAGCGGCAATAACGGATAAAAAGCAGGCAGATGCGCGCCCGGAGGTTATCAAGCCGGGAAACGGGGTATCACTTTGATAAATTCACCGCCGATGGCGGCTATTTTTCGACGCGGCGGTAAATGGGCATCAGCCGCGTAGTGCCGGTGAGATCGTCAAACACCTCGGTTTCGGCGGTGGCGATCGCCATCCCGCTTTTGCGCAGCCGCTGCACATCCGCCGCAATGCGTTGCAGCCCAAACCAGAACAGCCCATCCAGCGCGGTGACCTGCAAACCGGACGCCAGCGCCTGTTTCAGCCGCTCGCGCGGGGCTTTTATCTCTTTGGCAATCTGCTGGTAGGGCGCGGCCGTCGTACCGATCGGATCGATGCGCCGGATGCGGGTTGCAAGGCGGTACTGAAAGGTATCGGGGATGTCGCTTAAATCGGTTTTCAGGCTGTAGACGCAGCCAAAGCGCTTGCCGTTAAAGATGACATTTTTCTGCGCCAGGCTGAATTCGTCGCGCAGCGCGGCGATCAGCTGCGGCGCACGGATCAGTAGCAAGCGGAAGGGAAGCTCAAAGCTGGTAACGTAATCGACATTGAGCAGCGCAATGCGCAGCCGCTCTTCGGCCCCGGCGTTGAGCTGGCGGCACTCATCCAGCACATCACGCCACTGCTGCGCCAGGCGCGGCGTGCCGGCGGCGTCAGCAAAGCTGTATTTCTCAATCTGATAATCAATTTTCCCGCTCACCCGGCCTTCCCTTCTGCATGATGTCACTCTCCGTGGCTCAATTTACCAACTCCGTGACCTAACCGGAAGCGGCTATCGCCGCGCCGTGATAGCCGTCATGGCGCGAAGGTGAATGATGCCTGGATAAGCTGTTTATGGGGCTGGCTGTCATTGCTCAGGCCATAAAAGAGGGTATAGGTTTTACTCTTAGCGAAAGGATAATTCCAGGTCGGCAAACATTCGCCGCTGCGCGGCAGCACCGGCTTGTCATTAAATACCTCATACCATGTCTCCCCGGTTTCACTGCCAATTTGCAGGGAGGTGATGCGATCGCCCGGCTTTACCGCATAGGTAATACAGAGATGATTCTCCTTTGTCGTTACCTCAGCCGGTATTTTCTTAACCATACGATCGCCAGGACCAGGGCAGCCAGTGAGAAGAAACAGAGGGATTAACCACAGCGTTTTATTCATCATTTATTCCCGCCCGGTAACAATTTTGCGATATAAGCGCGGAATTTCACTTATAGGATCCTTCCCGCTGTATTTACCCTGACTATCCGAAGAAAGAAAAGATATCCATTTATTTAACCCATACACCAGAAGAAGCCAATAATCAGCGATAATAGATGCTTGCTGTTCCAGAGGGTAATCCGTCAATTTTTCCCTATCGAGCTGATAATAGTAATTCGCAAATTTGCTCACCAGCCCCCGCACTCTTACCCATTGTCCATGCTGGTGTTGCCACACATGCCCCAGTTCATGAATAAAAATATGTTTGTCTTCCACCGAAACATCTGCACGTGAGAAGTCTGCGTGATAGTCCTCTTTACGAAACCAGAGTTCGCCATTTGGCGCCATCGCTGTGCCTGGTGTCTGCAATCCAAAAGGGAAATAACTGTCGCAATGAACCCATACACGGCTATAAACGATGCTGTCGCCAAAGATCCGGCGCGCCATTGCAATTTCACCCAACGTCATCAGCCGTAACGTCCCCTCTTTGTATCCCGCATTCCTTTGCATCCGTCTGTTCTCCTTTAACAATACTGACCAGGCACATTAAAGGGTGATGGCTTTTCACTCTAGCGGTGAATATTAAAAAAAATCCTATTTATCAGGAAACCAGCCTCCACTCACACTTCAAATTAGCTCTCTTAAGCAATGCAATAAAAAGCCCGGCGTAGGTGCCGGGCCTGGTTTTCAATTTGCAGGTGAAAGTATTTCCGGCAGCAGTTGCCGCAGATGGCCTGCGCTGAGCAGCGTCATGGCGGCCTCAATATCGGGGGCAAAGAAGCGGTCCTGCGCATAGTGCGTCACCTGCTCGCGCAGCAGGCTGCGGGCCTGCTCCAGCAGCGGGCTGGTGGTTAAGCCTTCGCGCAGATCCAGCCCCTGGCAGGCGGCCAGCCACTCGACGGCAATCACGCCGCGGGTATTGGCTGCCATCTCCCACAGGCGGCGACCGGCGGCGGGTGCCATCGAGACGTGATCCTCCTGATTGGCGGAGGTCGGCAGGCTGTCGACGCTATGCGGGTGCGCCAGCGCTTTGTTTTCACTTGCCAGCGCCGCCGCCGTCACCTGGGCGATCATAAACCCGGAGTTAACGCCGCCGTTTTTCACCAGGAAGGGCGGTAACTGTGACATATGGCTGTCCATCAGCAGAGCGATGCGCCGCTCCGCCAGCGCGCCGATTTCGGCAATCGCCAGCGCGAGATTATCGGCCGCCATCGCGACCGGCTCGGCGTGGAAATTGCCGCCGGAGATAACCTCATTCTCTGCAGCGAAGACCAGCGGATTATCGGAAACCGCATTCGCTTCGGTTAACAGCACCCCGGCGGCGAAGCGCAGTTGCGTTAAACATGCGCCCATCACCTGCGGCTGGCAGCGCAATGAGTAGGGATCCTGCACCTTATTGCAGTTGTGGTGCGACTGCGCAATCGCGCTGTCATCGGTCAGCAGATGGCGGTAGAGCGCGGCGGCGTCGATCTGCCCGCGCTGACCGCGCACGTCGTGAATGCGCGCATCAAAAGGCCGACGGGAGCCAAGCGCCGCTTCGGTGGTCAGCGCCCCGCAAACTACCGCCGATGCGAAGAGATCTTCGGCTTCAAACAGCCCGCGCAGCGCAAAAGCGGTCGACGTTTGCGTGCCGTTCAGCAGGGCAAGCCCCTCTTTTGCCGCCAACGTCAACGGTGCCAGACCCGCGCGTTTAAGCGCCTCGCTGGAGGGCAGCCAATTCCCCTGAAAACGCGCTTTACCTTCGCCAAGCAGCGTCAGAGAGAGGTGCGCCAGCGGGGCAAGATCGCCTGAAGCGCCAACAGAGCCTTTCGCCGGTATCCACGGGTAGACGCCCGCGTTCAGCATATCCACCAGTAGCTGGATCACCTGTAGCCGGATGCCGGAGAAACCGCGCGCCAGGCTGTTGATTTTCAGCAGCATCATCAGGCGCACCATCGCCTCGTCCAGCGGCTCGCCAACGCCTGCGGCATGAGAGAGCACCAGCGAGCGTTGCAGGTTTTCCAGGTCTTCGGTGGCGATGCGCGTCTGTGCCAGCAAGCCAAATCCGGTGTTGATACCGTAGGCCGTGCGCCCCTCAGCCATGATGGCGTTCACGCAGGCAACACTCTGCTCAATGGCGGCAAAAGCGCTCTCATCAAGAGTAACGTGCAGCGGCCGCCGCCAGGCGTCGCGCAGCTGCGCCAGTGTCAGCTGGCCGGGAATAAGGTGTAGCGTGCTGTTCATGAACGTTTCCCCTGTGTGGCGGCTACCATCGGTAAGTTAAGCCCCTGTTCAACCGCGCACTCAATGGCGCTCTCATAACCCGCATCGGCGTGACGCATGACGCCAGTGGCGGGATCGTTATGCAGCACGCGGGCAATCCGCGCTGCCGCTTCATCGCTGCCATCGCAGACAATCACCATGCCCGCATGCTGCGAAAAGCCCATGCCGACGCCGCCGCCGTGGTGCAGTGAGACCCAGGTGGCACCGCTGGCGGTGTTAAGCAGCGCGTTGAGCAGCGGCCAGTCGGAGACGGCATCGGAGCCGTCGCGCATCGCTTCTGTTTCGCGGTTCGGGCTGGCAACCGAGCCAGAGTCAAGGTGATCGCGGCCAATCACAATCGGCGCGGAGACCTCGCCGCTGCGCACCATTTCGTTAAACGCCAGCCCCAGTTTTTGCCGCCACTCCAGCCCCACCCAGCAGATACGCGCCGGTAAGCCCTGGAAGCTAATGCGCTCGCGCGCCATATCGAGCCAGCGGTGCAGGTGCGGATCGTCGATCATCGCTTTCACTTTGGCATCGGTTTTGTAGATATCTTCTGCATCACCGGAGAGCGCTACCCAGCGGAATGGGCCAATGCCGCGGCAGAAGAGTGGGCGAATGTACGCCGGGACAAATCCGGGGAAATCAAAGGCGTTGGTGACGCCCATCTCTTTCGCCATCTGGCGAATGTTGTTGCCGTAATCAAAGGTCGGCACGCCCATCTGCTGAAAAGCGAGCATCGCGTTGACGTGTTCGGCCATGCTCGCTTTCGCTGCCTGCACGGTCTGCTGCGGATCGGATTCCGCTTTGCGTTGATACTCTTCCCATGACCAGCCCTTTGGCAGGTAGCCATGCAGCGGATCGTGGGCGCTGGTTTGATCGGTGACCATATCCGGGCGCACGCCGCGCTCCACTAGTTGCGGCAAAACGTCGGCGGCGTTGGCGCAGAGCGCCACGGAAACCGCCCGCCGCTCGGCGGTGTAGCGTTTGATTCTTGCCAGCGCGTCGTCAAGCGAGGTGGCCTGCTCATCGATATAGCGCGTGCGCAAGCGAAAATCGATGCGGCTCTGCTGGCACTCAATCACCAGCGAGCAGGCACCGGCCAGCGTCGCCGCCAGCGGCTGTGCGCCGCCCATGCCGCCCAGCCCGGCGGTTAATACCCAGCGCCCGGTTAAGTCGCCACTGTAGTGCTGACGTCCGGCTTCAACAAAGGTTTCATAGGTGCCCTGGATGATCCCCTGGCTACCAATGTAGATCCAGCTTCCGGCGGTCATCTGGCCATACATCGCCAGCCCTTTCGCATCCAGCTCGTTAAAGTGCTCCCAGGTGGCCCAGTGCGGCACGAGGTTAGAGTTGGCAATCAGTACGCGCGGCGCATTGTCATGGGTTTTAAACACGCCGACCGGCTTGCCGGACTGCACCAGCAGCGTTTCATCACTCTCCAGATTCGTCAGCGCCTGAACGATGGCGTCGTAGCACTCCCAGTTGCGCGCCGCGCGCCCGATACCGCCATACACCACCAGCGCCTGCGGGTTTTCCGCCACCTCCGGGTCGAGGTTGTTCATTAACATGCGCAGCGGCGCTTCGGTCAGCCAGCTTTTGGCCGTCAGCGCCGTGCCTCGCGGGGCGCGAATCGCCTGCGGGCGAGAGGGGGTATGCGACATCGTTGTTCTCCTGAAATCACGCGATGAGTGTGTAAACACATATACTTGTCTATACAATTACGCGCAAGGCAGGTTTTAACACTTAAGATACATTTTTCTGATAGTGCGCTAACAATCACGCTTTTGCTGCCTGCAGCGCTCAGGAGCCGAAATGACCCTGTAAACGGTAGCGGGAGCCGGGGTAAAGCAGGCTGGCGTGGGAGACAATCTGCGATGTCGACCAGGTACGGCGGCGGATGAGCAGGCAGGGATCGTGCTCCTGAATCTGCAACAGACGGCAGTCGTCAGCCGACGCGTGAACCGCTTCCACAATGTGCTCCCCTTCCGTGAGTGGCGCAATCAGCGACAGATAAGCATGAGCGGTAGTCTGCGTGTAATCCTGCTGCAGATACTCCGGCACCACGGCGGCATTGACCCAACGCTCCTCAATCTGCACCGGAATGCCATTCTCAAAATGCACCATCCGCGAGTGAAAAATGCGTGTCCCTTCCGCCACGTTTAACGCCGCGGCCTGGGTTGCGTCCGCTGCGCGCGCCTCCAGCAGCAGCACTTCGCAGCGGTGCTGATGATGGCGGTCGGCAATCTCATCGGCGATGCTGCGCACTTCGAAGAGCGCCGATTGCCCTTTCGGCTCGGCGACAAAGGTGCCGACGCCCTGCAGGCGCACCAGTAACCCCTCATCAGTCAGCGCGCGCACCGCGCGGTTAATGGTCATGCGGCTAAAACCAAACTGCGCCACCAGCTCCGCTTCTGAGGGAATGCGGTCGTGCGGACGCCAGATACCGGCGGCGATCTTCTCGCTGATGGCCTGCTTAACCTTCTCGTAAAAAGGCACGGGCGCGGTGGCCGGAGCCACCCGGGGGCGGGGGGAATACATAGCGCGGCAATTCCTTATTGTTATTAGTCAGGCGAGTATATCACTGCCACCAGTGCAGGATTTGCCAGGCCAGCCGGGCGGCGACTTTCGCCCCCTGCCCTGCGTGATCAAACGTCGGATTAAACTCTACCAGATCCACCGCCTGCACTTTGCCGCTGCGACACAGCGGTTCGATAATGCGCAGCAGCAGCTGCATCGGCACGCCCAGCGCCGCGGGCGCGGAGACGGCGGGCATCTCCCAGGCGGGCAGCACGTCGAGATCGATGGTCAGGTAGATCCTGTCGTACTGCTTAATGATGCGTTTAATTTCAGGTAGCGCTTCGGTTTCAAAGGCGTTTAACAATGCCAGATCCTCAACTACCGTCACGTTGCGGCGCGTCGCCTCATCCCACAGCGCCTGGGTATTGGCCGCCAGGCTGGCACCGAAACAGGTGTAGTGAAAGCCGCGCTGCTGAGTGTCACACTGCTGGGCCAGCTGGCGAAACGGCGTACCGGAGCTGGCGCGCGCCGCGTGGCGTAGATCGAGGTGCGCATCGAGATTGATAATCGCAACCTGCTGATGGGGGAAAGCATCAAGGATTGCCGAGCCGTGACCAAACGCCGTTTCATGCCCGCCGCCAAACACCAGCGTGCGCATCTGCGCCTGCTGGCAGGCGAGCACCGCATCATGCAGTGCATGCTGCGCCTGCTCCAGCGCCTCCGGCCTGGCGACAATATTACCCAAATCAACAAGATGCTGATGCCCGGCGTGACTGGCCATATTGGCCAGTGCTTTACGCAGCGCAAACGGCCCCTTCGCGGCCCCCGCACGCCCCTGATTACGTTTCACGCCCTCATCACAGGCAAAGCCGAGCAGCGCCGTCTGGCCGCGGTGCTGTTCCGGCGCAAACGTCGCCGCCTGAGTGACGGTCTGAAACAGGCGCAGGGCATTTGCCGCTTCATTGCTGTCATCCCTGCCCTGCCAGCACGCGGGCGCGACCGGCTTCCATAGAGTCATGCAGTGACCTCGCCACGGAAAATGCGTTGATAAAGCGGATTACGGCCCGGCTCGTAGATCATCTCCACCGGATGATTAGCGTCCCAGACGACAAAATCGGCGACAAACCCGGTGGCCAGCTGACCATGAGTTTGCTTACGACCAAGCGCCTGCGCAGCATGACGCGTCACGCCCGCCCAAGCCTCTTCCGGCGTCAGGCCAAACTTCACGCAGGCCATATTCATCGCCAGATGCAGGCTGGCAAACGGGCTGGTGCCGGGGTTGAAATCCGTCGCCACCGCCATCGGTACGCCCTGCTGGCGCAGCAAAGCGACCGGCGGTTTTTGCGTTTCATTAAGAAAATAGAAGGCACCGGGCAGCAGAACAGCAACGGTCCCGCTGGCGCGCATCGCCATCACGCCCGATTCGCTCAAATACTCAATATGATCGGCGGATAAGCCGTTAAAACGGCTGACCAGCTCCGCGCCGCCCAACGAGGAGAGCTGCTCAACATGGCCTTTCACAGGAATGCCGAGCGCCTGGGCGGCGCGAAACACCTGCTCGGTTTGCGACGGGGTAAAGCCGACGTTTTCACAAAATGCGTCGACCGCCTCAAACAGCCCTTTGTCCGCCAGGGTGGGCAAAATGGTATTGCAGACCCGATCAATGTAGGACTGCGGGTCCGCTTTATACTCCGGCGGCGCGGCGTGCGCGGCGAGCAGTGTACGGCTCACCTCGACCATATTGTTTTGCGCCAGCGTACCGGCGACGCGCAGCATCTTCTCTTCGCTGGCTAAATCCAGCCCATAACCTGATTTGATCTCAAGAGTGGTAACGCCTTCGCGCATCAGCCGTGCCAGCCGCGACTGCGCAAGATTAAGCAGTTCGCCTTCAGGGCACTCCCGCGTCGCCCGCACGGTGGCGTTAATTCCGCCGCCTTCGGCGCTAATCTGCTGATAGGAGACGCCGTTTAACCGCTGCTCCCACTCCTGAGCGCGGTTGCCGGCAAAAACAAGATGGGTATGACAGTCGATTAAACCGGGCGTCATCAGACGGCCCTGCAGATCGATGCTCTGCGGCGCGTGCGCGGGCAATTCACTCTCCGGCACGATCGCCCGGATCTGCCCATTACGCACCACGATGGCATGGCGCTCAAGCAGGCCATAGGGTTCTGCCCGCGTGGGATCCATAGTCGCAAGCGTTGCGTTACGCCACAGATGGTCGTCAGAGGTGAGCTCAATCATATGATTCTCTTGTCATGTGTTGTATAGACATTTATTTGCATAATGATTCGCTTGTCAACTCTGCGGCGCGTTTGCTGCGGGCGTCGCCGTCAATAACATGGCTGCTAACCGCAAACTGTGATGCAGCCCATAAAATTAGCCTTATATTTCAAGCGCAAATGAACCGTTTCAGCAACGCCAGAAAACCGTCGCCCAAGGGCAATTTATTTAGCAGTGAAAGTATTGTGTCGCCAAAGCCCGACACCTTGTAAGTTGCTAAAATTAAATAGAAAAAAGGCTCTTGTAAGGGCAAAAAATTAAGCGTACATTAGCCCCCGTTTGGTGATGAATTCACCCGAAATTCTGAGATGGCGCTGTGGCCGAAAGGGAGAAAATTCTCATTTTCGTTTTGGCGTAGTTTCACCTCTCTATACTCAGTCCTGACAGATCATTAATGCATACTTTGTGTGCGGAGCGATGAAAGTGAAATATTTCTTTATGGGCATATCGGTGATGGTTATCGTGTGGGCCGGCACATTCGCCCTGATGATCTAGCCTGAGCCATAGCGCAGAAAAAAATAAGGAGCCATGCGGCTCCTTATTTTATGGCTGATTGTTATGGCTGGGTCTCTTCCGCCGCCCCTTTTGGCGTCACGGGAAGCAGGCCGTCGGCGCGGAACATCGCTTTGATACCGCGCACCGCCTGGCGGATACGATCGCGGTTCTCAATAAGCGCAAAGCGCACATGGGTGTCGCCATAATCCCCGAAGCCGATGCCGGGCGAGACGCACACTTTTGCCTCCTTCAGCAGCTTTTTCGCAAACTCAAGCGAGCCCATCGCCGCATAGGGTTGCGGGATTTTCGCCCAGACGTACATTGAGGCTTTTGGCATCTCGACCATCCAGCCCGCTTCATGTAGCCCTTTGACCAGCACATCGCGGCGGCGCTTATACTGGGCGGCGATATCGCGCACGCACTGCTGATCTCCTTCCAGTGCCGCAATGGCCGCAACCTGCAACGGCGTGAAGGTGCCGTAATCGTGGTAGCTTTTGATACGCGCCAGCGCGTTAACCAGCGTCGGGTTGCCGACCATAAAGCCAATGCGCCACCCCGCCATATTGTAACTTTTCGACAGAGTGAAGAATTCGACGGCCACATCGCGCGCGCCGGGCACCTGCATAATGGAGGGTGCTTTCCAGCCATCAAAGACGATATCGGCATAAGCCAGATCGTGTACCACCAGCACATCGTAACGCTTCGCCAGCGCGACGACTTTCTCGAAGAACTCCAGCTCCACGCACTGCGCGGTCGGGTTCGACGGGAAGCCTAAAATCATCATTTTCGGCTTCGGGTAGCTCTCACGGATCGCCCGCTCCAGCTCATTGAAGAAATCAACGCCCTCCACCAGCGGCACCGATCGCACCTGCGCGCCAGCAATCACCGCGCCGTAGATATGGATCGGATAGCTCGGGTTCGGCACCAGCACAGTATCACCGTGATCCAGCGTTGCCAGCATCAGGTGCGCCAGCCCCTCTTTCGAGCCGATGGTGACAATCGCTTCTGTCTCCGGGTCAATGTCCACCTGGTAACGATCCTGATACCAGCGCGAAATAGCCCGACGCAGACGCGGAATACCGCGCGAGGTGGAGTACCCGTGCGTATCGTGGCGCTGCGCCACGGTGCAGAGTTTTTCCACGATATGCGGCGGGGTGGCGCCATCCGGGTTGCCCATACTGAAATCAATAATGTCCTCGCCGCGGCGACGCGCAGCCATTTTCAGTTCGGCAGTGATATTAAAAACATAGGGGGGAAGACGATCGATACGCGTGAAACGGCGTTCAGGACTGGAGTCAGCCATAGATTCCTCGAAGTTACGTTAGCGCCCGGACCGTCCGAGCGACGTCGCTGCATGTGCAGCTGTTTTGACCATAGCCTGATTGAATTCCGCCTGTCGAGAGGCAAGCGAAAAAATAGTGGTGTGGGCTAAAAGAGGAAGCAAAACTTGAGTAGTCTTAGTAGTGATTGCCGCTTAAGCCGATAACGACCGCTTTTCATTAACATTATGATAAAAAGAAAATTACCTCGAAAGGGCGGTAAAGTGAGCCATCTCCAGCCCTGCGTCAGATACACTTTAATCCCCTTTTTAAAAAAGGGCTTTTCCTCATTCATCTAATCAATGGTTAACTGGTGATCTGCCGCCGGGTTTTTTATCATAGCCCTTTGACCTTTATCACATGAGTCCCCCGTGCACGAAATATTCGACATGTTGCTGGCGGTTTTCGACCGCGCTGCGTTGATGCTGATCTGCCTCTTCTTTCTGATCCGCATCCGCCTGTTTCGCGAGCTGCTGCATAAAACCGCGCACTCGCCGAAGGAGCTGCTCGGCGTAACGGCGATCTTCTCCCTCTTCGCGCTGTTCAGCACCTGGTCCGGCGTGCCGGTAGAGGGATCGCTGGTTAACGTGCGCATTATTGCCGTAATGTCCGGTGGAATTCTCTTTGGCCCGTGGGTCGGCATTATTACCGGCATTATCGCCGGGACGCACCGTTACCTGATTGATATTGGCGGCGTGACGGCTGTGCCCTGTTTTATCACCAGTATTATCGCCGGCATTATGTCGGGGCTCATTAACCGAAAGTTTCCCAAAGCCCAGCACTGGCGCGCCGGGATCATCGGCGGGATGATTTGCGAAAGCCTGACCATGCTGTTGGTGGTGATCTGGGCGCCATCTACCGCGCTGGGGCTGGATATTGTGGCGAAAATCGGCGCGCCGATGATTTTCGGCACGGTGTGTATCGGCTTTATTGTGCTGCTGGTGCAGAGCGTTGAGGGGGAGAAAGAGGCGATCGCCGGGCGTCAGGCGCGGCTGGCGCTGGATATTGCGAATAAAACGCTGCCGCTGTTTCGCAATGTTAACAGCGAGTCACTGCGCCAGGTGTGCGATATCATTCGCCGCGATATTGACGCCGATGCGGTGGCAATCACTAACGTTGATCATGTGCTGGCTTATGTCGGGGTGGGTGAAAATAACTATCTCGATAACGATGATTTTATTAGCCCGACCACCCAACAGGCGATTACCACCGGCGAAATTATCATTAAAAATAATGATGAAGCGCACCGCACACCGGAGATCCACTCCATGCTGGTGATCCCGCTGCGCGAACAGGGCATCGTCACCGGGACGCTAAAAATCTACTACTGCCACGCGCACCAGATTACCTCGGCGTTGCAGGATATGGCGGTCGGATTATCGCAGATTATCTCGACGCAGCTGGAAGTCTCCCGCGCTGAGCAATTACGCGAAATGGCCAATAAAGCGGAGCTGCGCGCGCTTCAGAGTAAAATTAACCCCCATTTTCTCTTTAACGCCCTGAATGCCATCTCCTCATCCATTCGCCTCAATCCCGATACCGCCCGCCAGCTGATTTACAATCTGTCGCGCTATCTGCGCTATAACATTGAATTAAAAGATGACGAGCAGATTGATATCAAAAAAGAGCTCTACCAGATCAAGGACTATATCGCCATTGAGCAGGCACGCTTCGGCGATAAGCTGACGGTTATCTATGATATCGATGAAGAGGTGAGTTGCGTGATCCCGAGCCTGCTGATCCAGCCGCTGGTGGAAAATGCCATTGTTCACGGTATTCAGCCCTGTAAAGGCAAAGGGGTGGTCACCATCAGCGTCGAAGAGTGCGGCAACCGGGTGCGCATCGCGGTGCGCGATACCGGTAATGGCATCGCCCCGGAGATGATCGCCCGCGTCGAAGCAGACGAAATGCCGGGGAATAAAATTGGTCTGCTGAATGTTCATCAGCGAGTGAAATTACTGTATGGCGAAGGGCTGCATATCCGCCGCCTGTCGCCGGGCACCGAAATTGCCTTTTATGTGCCCCGCCAGACGTCGCGCGCGACGCTGTTGCCCTCACCGGAGAGAAGATGAAAGTCATCATTGTAGAAGATGAATTCCTGGCGCAGCAGGAGCTGAGCTGGCTTATCCGCGAACACAGCCAGATGGAGATTGTCGGCACGTTTGATGATGGTCTCGATGTGCTGAAGTATTTGCAGCACAACCGCGTCGACGCCATTTTTCTCGATATCAACATCCCGTCGCTCGATGGCGTATTACTGGCGCAAAATATCAGCCAGTTCGCGCATAAACCCTTTATTGTCTTTATCACTGCATGGAAAGAGCATGCGGTGGAAGCGTTTGAGCTGGAAGCGTTTGACTACATCCTGAAACCTTATCAGGAGTCGCGCATCGTCAATATGTTGCAGAAGCTGGAAAGCGCCTGGCAGCAGCAGGCCGGTACCGCGAGCAGCCCGCAATCGCGGGAAAACGCCACCATTAACCTGGTAAAAGATGAGCGGATTATTGTCACCAGTATTCACGACATCTATTACGCAGAAGCGCACGAGAAGATGACGTTTGTCTATACCAAGCGGGAATCGTACGTGATGCCGATGAATATTACGGAGTTTTGCAGCAAGCTGCCGACGGCGCACTTCTTCCGCTGCCACCGCTCATACTGCGTCAATCTGGACAAGATCCGCGAGATCGAACCCTGGTTTAACAACACCTATATTCTGCGACTGCGGGACCTGGATTTTCAGGTACCCGTCAGCCGCAGCAAGGTAAAAGAATTCAGACAACTGATGAATCTTTAAAGGACATAACCCAGCGTCTGGCGCAGATGCGCGCCGGAGCCCAGCAGGCCTGGGTTGTCATGCACAATCAGGTAGACCGGAATATCCTGCACATAGGCTTTAAAACGTCCTTTATCTTCGAAACCGCCGCGGAAACCGGAGGCGGTAAAGAAATCCAGGAAGCGCGGCACAATGCCGCCCGCGATGTAAACGCCGCCAAATGTGCCAAGATTGAGCGCCAGGTTGCCGCCGAAACGGCCCATAATCACGCAAAACAGCGACAGTGCGCGGCGGCAATCGGTACAGCTGTCTGACAGCGCGCGCTCGGTAATATCCTTCGGTTGCAGGTTTTCCGGCAGACGGCCGTCTGATTTCACAATCGCGCGGTAGAGGTTGATAAGCCCGGGGCCGGAGAGCACGCGCTCGGCGGAGACGTGACCAATTTCAGCCCGCAGCTCCTCAAGGATAATCCCCTCCTCTTCGCTGTTCGGCGCGAAATCGACGTGGCCGCCTTCGCCCGGCAGGCTCACCCAGCGCTTATCCACATGCACCAGATGCGCGACGCCAAGACCGGTGCCGGCACCGTAAACGGCAATCGGTTTGCCCTCAACCGGTGCGTTGCCGCCGAACTGAATCAGGTGTTCCGCTTTCAGCATCGGGATAGCCATCGAAACGGCGGTGAAATCGTTGATGATCTCCAGATGCGCGAAGCCGAGGTTTTGCCTCATTTCGTCAATGGAGAAGGCCCAGGTGTGGTTGGTCATCGCCACCCAGTCGCCGGTGATGGGGCAAGCGATGGCGATACAGCCATCTTCCACACTCACCTCGTGCTCTTCGAGGTAAACGCGAACGACCGCTTCCAGGCTAGGATAATCAAGACCTGAATAGGTCTTGGCCCGGGAAATGTCGCCGGTCTCGACATCACACAACGCTAAGCGCGCGTTGGTGCCGCCCACGTCTCCCACTAAAGCATATTTTTTCATTCTTCTACGGCTCCGCTAAAGTCAGAATAAATCTTTGGCACACTGTAAATTCAAGGCGCTGTAACGACAACGACCATATCACGAGTGCCCCTTTATTATCGATCTACATCACAGATTAGCCCTAAGCTTTCAGACTGATTACTGCCTTATTGCTGGAGTGCGTTACAAGGAAATACCTGGCGTGCGTTTGTACGCTGAAATAGTGCGCAACACGGTGCTTTTTTATGCCCGGAATTTATCGCTTCCCCTTTTATCAGGAGTATTTGCATGGTTTACCTGGCGGACCCCGCACGTTATGAAAAAATGGCCTATATGCGCTGCGGCGAGAGCGGGCTTAAATTGCCTTTGGTATCGCTTGGGCTGTGGCACAACTTTGGCGATGCGACACTGCTCGAAACCAGCCGACAGCTGCTGCGTCACGCTTTTGACCTTGGCATTACCCATTTCGACCTGGCGAACAACTACGGGCCACCGCCTGGCTCGGCCGAAAGTAACTTTGGGCGCATTATGCGAGAGGATTTCCTCCCCTATCGTGATGAGCTGATTATCTCCAGCAAAGCCGGTTACACCATGTGGGATGGCCCTTATGGCGACTGGGGCTCGCGCAAATATCTGGTTGCCAGCCTCGATCAGAGCTTGCGGCGCATGGGCATTGAGTATGTCGATATTTTCTATCATCACCGCCCGGACCCGGAAACGCCGCTGAAAGAGACGATGCGCGCGCTCGATCACCTGGTGCGCCAGGGCAAGGCGCTCTATGTCGGGCTGTCGAACTACCCGGCGGCGCAGGCGCGGGAAGCGATCGCGATCCTTAACGATCTCGGTACGCCGTGCCTGATCCATCAGCCGAAATACTCCCTGTTTGAACGCTGGATCGAGAGCGAACTGCTGGATCTGTTGCAGGAGAAAGGAGTGGGTAGTATCGCTTTTTCGCCGCTGGCAGGCGGGCAGTTGACAGACCGCTATCTGCAAGGTATTCCGGCGGATTCACGCGCGGCGAGCGGTAGCCGCTTCCTTAACCCGGATCAGCTCACCGAGGAGAAGCTGGCAACGGTGCGGGCGCTGAACGCCGTGGCCGAGCGGCGTGGGCAGAAGCTGTCGCAGATGGCGCTGGCGTGGGTGCTGCGCGGCGGGAAAGTGACGTCGGTGCTGATTGGTGCCAGCAAAACAAGCCAGCTAGACGATGCGGTGGGGATGCTGGCGAACCGGACATTTAGCACGCAGGAGTGCGAGGAGATTGACGCCATTCTCGCCGGCACGCAGTAAACAAGCACTTTAGCAAAACGTGCTATTAACGGTGATTTAGGAGTTCCGCCACTAATACGGGGTTTGCGCGCCCCGTAATATTGCCGCCACAGGCCCTCCCGGCCCGATCGTGAAGGAGAAGAGTATGTTCAGGTCACTGATTCTGGCAGCAGTATTACTGGCTTTTGCGCCGCTGGCCGCCAATGCTGGCGAAATCACCCTGTTGCCGTCGGTTAAATTGCAGATCGGCGATCGTGATAATTATGGTAACTACTGGGACGGCGGCCGCTGGCGCGACCGCAATTACTGGAACAATAATTATGAGTGGCGCGATCACCGCTGGCATAAACATGACCGCGGCTGGCATCGTGGCTGGGATAAACGAGGCTGGGACAAGCGTGACGCCTACGAGCGTGGCTACCGCGAAGGCTGGAACGATCGTGATGACCGCCGTGGACCGGGTCGTGGTCACGGGCATGGACACCACCATTAATTGTGTTTCGCAGCTCTTTTGATGAGCCGGTGAAACGTACAGTGCCGGATGGCGGCTAACGCCTTATCCGGCCTACGCGATCCAGAATCGATTAACCTTTGCAGGCCCGATAAGCGTAGCGCCATCGGGCATCCAGTACCGAACTTTTACACCGCAGAAGATGCGTAGGCCCGATAAGCGTAGCGCCATCGGGCATTCAAGCCGCAGTAAAGATACGTTGACCCGATAAACCCACCGCGATCGGGTGTTATTTACCCATCAATTCGGCAAGCGTTCCCACCAGCAGCCAGCCGTTCAGGCACACCACCAGCGCAACAATCACCCAGCCAGTGCGCCTTACCAGCGCGGTATTCACCAGTTCGCCCATCAGTTTCACATTGCTGGTAAATACCAGCAGCGGCACCAGCGCCAGCGCGATACCAAAGCTCAGCAGCACCTGGCTCATCACCAGGATTCGCGTCGGGTCCAGCCCCAGCCAGATAACAATAAACGACGGCATCATGGTGATGGTACGACGTACCCAGAGCGGAATATGGAAACGGACGAACCCCTGCATCACCACCTGGCCCGCCAGCGTACCAACAACCGTGGAGGAGAGTCCCGCAGCCACCAGGCTCAGGCCGAAAATTGTCGCCGCGGCATGGCTTAACAGCGGCTCCAGCGTTAAATAGGCCTGGTCGAGATCGGCCACGCCGGTGTGTCCATTAAAGTGAAACGCCGCAGCGGCGGTCGCCATCATCGCCAGGTTAACAAACCCGGCAATGGTCATCGCCAGCCCAACATCCCATTTGGTGGCAGAGTAGCGCTCGCGGCGCGTACCGTCATGCAGGTTTTGCGTCAGGGAGGAGTGCAGATAGATGACGTGCGGCATAATGGTCGCGCCCAGCACCCCGGCGGCAAGAAACACCGCGTCGGTTCCGGAAAGCGTAGGAATAACAATCCCTTTTGCCAGCGCCGCCAGCTTCGGCTGCGAGAAGATCAGCTCCACGATATAGGCCGCTGCCACAAACAGCAGCAGGCCGCCAATCACCTTCTCCAGCGGTTTCTGTCCGCGCTTTTGCAGCATCAGGATCAGGAAGGTGGCGATCCCGGTCAGCACCGCGCCCTGCATCAGCGACACGCCGAGGATCAGCTTGAAGCCAATCGCCGCGCCGATAAACTCCGCGAGATCCGTCGCCATGGCGATAATTTCCGCCTGCACCCAGTAAAACCACACCAGCGGGCGCGGATAGTGATCGCGGATCTGCTCCGCGAGGTTTTTGCCGGTCGCAATACCGAGCTTGGCAGAAAGCAGCTGGATCAGCATCGCCATCAGGTTCGCCCACACCACAACCCATAAAAGCTGGTAGCCAAAGGTCGCGCCAGCCTGAATGTTGGTGGCAAAGTTACCCGGATCGATGTAACCAATAGCAGCGATAAATGCAGGCCCCATCAGCGCAAACCGAAGTTTGCGCGCTGCCCGTCCGTTACTGCTCTCCACGCGACTACTGCTCATTTATTGCCCCTAAATATAGCCTTTGCTATGTTTGATGCTACCAAAATGAGAATGATTATCAAGATCATTAAGATGGGTTTACTTGATTTCTCTGATAGCCTGAAACAATAGAAGGGTTGAATGCCAAGGATGGTGACGGCGGCGACAACATTTACCGCAGCGTTATGTTATGAGTCTAGCAGCGTGACGCAACTTTTCACGGCCTTTATTAACATACCTGAATTGTATGTTTGATCACTAATTTTGAGTCTGGTCACAGGACATTAATATAGTGTGCCTTTGATCTCGTTTTCTTTTGTCTTGTTACATAGAATGTGCACGAAATTCCTACCCGTCTCATATTTGGAGCAAATATGTCCCGCGTTCTGCACTTTGTCCTGGCGCTTGCTGTTGTGGCGCTGCTTGCCTTGCTCGTGAGCAGCGATCGCAAAAAGATCCGCATTCGCTTTGTTATTCAACTGCTGGTGATTGAAGTTGTGCTGGCCTGGTTCTTCCTCAACTCTGATGTTGGCCTCGGCTTCGTAAAAGGCTTCTCCGAGATGTTTGAAAAACTGCTCGGCTTTGCCAACGAAGGCACCAACTTCGTCTTCGGCAAAATGAATGACGAAGGCCTGGCCTTCTTCTTCCTGAAAGTGCTCTGCCCGATTGTCTTTATCTCTGCGCTGATTGGTATTCTGCAACACATTCGCGTCCTGCCGATTGTGATCCGTGCCATCGGTACGGTGCTGTCGAAAGTGAACGGCATGGGTAAACTGGAATCGTTTAACGCGGTCAGCTCCCTGATTCTGGGTCAATCCGAGAACTTTATTGCTTATAAAGATATCCTCGGAAAAATGTCGCGCAACCGCATGTACACCATGGCTGCGACCGCCATGTCGACGGTGTCGATGTCGATTGTGGGTGCCTACATGACCATGCTGCAGCCGAAATATGTTGTCGCGGCGCTGGTGCTGAACATGTTCAGTACCTTTATCGTGCTCTCGCTGCTCAACCCGTACCGCGTGGATGAGAGCGAAGAGAACCTGCAGATGGCGAAACTGCACGAAGGCCAGAGCTTCTTCGAAATGCTGGGTGAATACATCCTGGCAGGTTTCAAAGTGGCGATTATCGTTGCGGCGATGTTGATTGGCTTTATCGCGCTGATCTCCGGCCTGAACGCCCTCTTCGCTGCCGTGCTGGGTATCTCCTTCCAGGGCATTCTGGGGTACATCTTCTACCCGGTTGCCTGGGTGCTGGGCGTACCGGCGCATGAAGCGTTGCAGGTGGCGAGTATTATGGCGACCAAACTGGTCTCCAACGAATTCGTGGCGATGATGGATCTGCAGAAAATTGCTTCCACCCTCTCTCCGCGTTCGGAAGGTATCCTCTCTGTCTTCCTGGTCTCCTTCGCCAACTTCTCCTCTATCGGCATCATCGCAGGGGCGATCAAAGGCCTGAACGAAGAGCAGGGCAACGTGGTTTCCCGCTTTGGTCTGAAGCTGGTTTACGGTTCGACGCTGGTGAGCGTGCTCTCTGCGGCGATCGCGGCGCTGGTTATCTGATTCGACATGCTTTACCAAAAACCGGGGCCTGCCCCGGTTTTTTTATGCCAGCGGCTGCGGCTTGCCGAGCAGATACCCCTGCAGGTAATCGACGCCCGCGTTCAGCAGCAGTTCGCGCTGCGCCTCACTCTCGACATACTCTGCCACCACCGTCAGACCTTTCGCTTTCGCAAGAGAGCATATCGCTTTGACGATCATCGCATCCTGGGGGTCAGTGAGAATATCGCGCACAAAACAGCCGTCGATCTTGATGATATCTGCCTGGATGCGCTTCAGACGCTCGAAGTTGGCGTAGCCGGTGCCGAAGTCATCAATGGCAATCTTAAACCCCGCCTGGCGCAAGCGCGTAATATTACGGACGCTCACTTCCGAGTGGGAGAAGGCCTGCTCTTCGGTAATTTCGATAATCACCGCCTGTGCGGCGATGCCGTAGCGCGCGAAGAGAGCCAGAAACTGTGTGGCGAAGGATTGCTGCATCAGGGTCAGCGGCATCAGATTGAGGGAAAAGCGCGCCTGTACTGCCGGCTGCGGATGCGCCTGCATCCATTTCAGCAGCGTTTCGACGACCTGCATATCGAAGCGCGTGCCGAGATCAAACTGAGCAATCACCGGAATAAACTGGTCGGGCGTGAGTACCTGGTTATCGCAGACCAGCCTGGACAAAATTTCGTGGTAGCCCTTGCCATGGGCATCGACGATAGGCTGGGCATAGAGCGCAATTCCGCCCTCTTCCAGCGCCCGTTTCACCCTCTCCAGTTGCAGCACGCGCTCAGTGGTCTGCACATTGACTTCCGCCAGGCTGTGGGTGAGCGCCAGCACGCGATTTTCGCTGTCCGTCTGCTCCGACAACCAGCTCAACTGGCCGAGCGTCTGATGCAGCGCCTCCCTGTTGCCCTGCAGTTCGCCCCACGAGGCACCGAACTCAATCTCCAGCGGATTTTTATTCCAGCATATTCGCTGGCTGTTAAGCACATCCAGCATTGAGTGCAGGCGCGCCAGGGTTTCCGGCCCGTTCAGCAGCAGCAGTAACTCGCTGCCGGGGAGCTGAAAAAAACGCTCCCCCTCATGCAGCCAGGGCTGCAGCGCCCGGGTAACGCTACGCTTTACATGCACGCGCATCATCATGCCGAAGTGGCGGCTGAGGAAATCGAGGTTTTTCATATGCAGGCAGCAGACGATGCTGCCCGGCTGGCGCTCCACCTCCCTTTCCAGCGCGCGCAAATTGGGCAAACCGGTCAGCGGATCGCTCATCGCTTGCGCCTGCCAACGCCGTTTCAGCCACAGGCTGCGGCTGAAGACGCGAATGTTGTAAAGCAGACAGACGGTGAAACAGATCAGTACTGACATGACAAATGCCAGCGAGTAATCCGCGCGTACGTCATGAAAAAAGTTGTCGTTATAGGCCAGCAACAGAAAAGCCGACACCGCCCAGCTCAGCGTCAGGAAGGAGGGAGCCAGGCGGCTGCAACCAAAGTTGAAGATAATAAAGATCACCGGTACCAGATAACCGGCAATCACATCTGATTTATAGGGGGCACAGAGCAGCGCCACGACGGTGATTAACGTCGCCAGCCAGCCGAAGGTGAATAAACGCTTTCTTTTGCTAAAACAGGGAACAACGCTACGACGCCACCACACTTTCGCGAAGCGCGGATGGAGGATCATGCGCATCGGATAATAAACAATCATGGTGAAAATCAATGCCGCGCACATCAAACTCTGAATATCGATGATTGAGAATATTAACGAACCGCTGCCGAAGTAATTGGAGAGGTAGACCGGATAATTAAGCCAGGCACCGGCAATATACATCGATATTTTTATCCCGACCGGCGCAATAAATCCCATCCATAAAATTCGTACCCCCATATTTTTATTAGGAATACCGTAACGCCAACGCGATCCAAGCTGCCAGCGAACTATGGCGCAGACCAGCAAAACGGCAAACAGCTGGCAGAAGAGCAGCACTGCCGCTTCGCCGAAAGGCAGATGAAAGAAGATCTCATTAATGATGGCGGAGCCGAGAATAAGCGGCGCAATGGCGTGTCGACCAAATAAAAGGAGGATAGCCAGCGTAACGCTTAAAGGTAACCAGGCGAGATAAACAGTGCCGCCATCAACGACCGTTTTCGGCGAAATATAACGGGCTATAGGCATGGCCACCAGGCACATCATTAACGCCAGTAGAAACGTCTTCACGTAACCGGATTTCATAAAATAATGTCGGCTCTGGTGATTAAAAAATAATTACCATGAATAATAGATTTATTAAAAGAGTGTCGCAAGCAAGGGAAATGGTCGAGAAAATGGCGGAGATGCGGCTATATCAGGCAACCGCATAGCGCTAGCAAACAAAAAACCCCCGCGTAAACGCGAGGGTTTAAATTTTGGTGGAGCTAAGCGGGATCGAACCGCTGACCTCTTGCATGCCATGCAAGCGCTCTCCCAGCTGAGCTATAGCCCCACAATGTTTCTTTACGCACCAAGTTCCGTTGGGTTCGGAATTTGGTGGAGCTAAGCGGGATCGAACCGCTGACCTCTTGCATGCCATGCAAGCGCTCTCCCAGCTGAGCTATAGCCCCATCGCGTAAAGCGTGTCGTGTTGACGGGCGGCATGATATGAATTCCCTTGTCAGGTGTCAACGGCAAAATCACCGCACCTTTACCAACCGCTGAAAAAGCATGCAATTGAATCCCCTTGCGAAGCGCCTCGCAGCCAGCAGTTAAACCTGTCACATTTTCTTCTAAAATGGTGCTATAACATAAACCACTAATTACCCTTACTTCTCACCGGGAAATTATATGCTCAAGGAACGAATGACGCCGGAGGAGCTGGCTACGCTTACCGGGTACAGCCGGCAAACCATCAACAAATGGGTGCGTAAGGAGGGGTGGATCACCTCACCAAAGCCTGGCGTTCAGGGAGGAAAAGCCCGCCTGGTTCACATTAACGAACAGGTTCGCGCCTTTATCCGCAGCGCGCAGCGCAATGAACTCTCCCCCTCTACCGACATCTCCGGCAGCGACGCCTCGCTGGAAGCACTCCTGCTCAGGCTGGCGAAGGAGATGACCGACGCTGAGCGTACCCAACTCTCTTCAATGCTTTTACGCGACGGCATTACCGGCCTGTTGCAACGTTTAGGGATCCGCGACCAGAAATAAGATGAACACATTACCAAGCAAAATGACCACCGCTGAGTTAGCAAACCGCCTCGGCGTCACACGACAGACCATCAACCGTTGGATCAAACGTCACAAGTGGAAAACCGAGAGTCTCCCCGGTGTAAAAGGGGGCCGCGCCCGCTACGTATTGATAACGGATAAAGTGTTAAGCCTGGTGATGGAGCTGCCCGCCATGCGCCACAGCGGCTTTAGCAACTCGCTTGCCGAATCGCCGACGCCCTATCTCACCGCGTCAGGCTCGATGCAAAATATCATCAACACCTTACAGATGCTCACCGCTGACGAATTGCAGCAGCTTGAAGTGCTGCTGGCGCGCGAAGGGCTGAGCACCTTCTGCAGCCGTCTGGGCATTAAGCAGACGGTACAAGAGTAAAAAACCGGCCAGATGCCGGTTTGTGCTGTTAATGGGTGTGCTGATGATTTTCACGCCGGTAGGCTCCCGGCGGCTGGTTAAAGGTGCGGGTAAAGATCCGCGTGAAGGTTTGCTGCGAATCGAAGCCATATTTCAGGCAGATATCGTAAACCTTCTGATCGGTGTTGCGTAAATCCTGCGCAGCGCGCGCGAGTTTACGCTCGCGAATATAGCGTCCGAGGCTCTCCCCTTTGTACTGTAAAAAGAGCCGTTGCAGATGCCACTTGGAGTAGCCTGCGTGCGCGGCAATCTCATCAATACGCAAGGGTTGATGAAGATTGTCGTCGATCCACTCGACGATAGTGTCGATAACCTGAGCGGAAATAGTCATGCTGCGATCCCCCCTGCACTTCGATTAATTAAACGGTTTATTCCCACCAGGCGCTGAATGTCTGCGCCGTATCGGCCGCAAACACCACTTCACCCAGCTTCGGTGTCAGTAAGCGAAACTCTTTATCGCGGCTGGCAGCCGCTAAACGTTTGTACGGATCGTCCCAGCTGTGTTTTGCCAACACAAAGCGCCCGGCATGGCCCGGCAGCACTGCGCGTGCCTGCAGATCCTGCGCCGCCTGCGCGCTCTGCTCCGGCATCATATGAATATATTTCCACGCCTCGTCGTACTGCCCATTCTCCATAATGGCAATATCAATGGGGCCAAACCTGTCGCCGATGGCCTTAAAGTGCGGGCCATATCCGCTGTCACCGCTGTAGTAAACTTTGCGTTCGGGCGTGACAAACAGAAAGCTGGCCCACAGCGTTTGGTTGCGCTTCAGCCCACGCCCGGAGAAGTGACGCGCGGGCAGAACATTGACGCTAAGCGTATCGCTGACCTGCACGCTCTGCTGCCAGTCCGCCTCCTCAATCTTCGCTGCGTCCACTCCCCAGTAACGCAGATGGGAACCGACGCCGAGCGGCGTAATAACGCGTTTGATCTTCGGCATCAGCGCCTTGATGGTGGCGTGATCGAGGTGGTCATAATGGTCGTGAGAGATAATCAGCAGATCGATCTCCGGCATGCTTTCTGCGCGCCAGACGCCGTTACCGGCAAACGCTTTATTGAGAAAGGAGAACGGCGCGGCATAGTCGCTAAGAACCGGGTCGATCAAAATACGTTTGCCCGCCAGCTGCACATACCACGAGGAGTGCCCCATCCAGACCAGCGTATCCTCCTGCAACGGCAGCGCTGCAAGATCGGTTGCCACCAGCGGTAGCGGCTGCTGCGGGCGCGCGTTTTCGCGTTTACCGAAGAGAAAATCCCACCACAGCGCAAACTTGTTTTGCTCACCGGTAAAGCCCGGCGTCGGCAAGGCATTGTGAAATGCGCCATCGCGGTAATGGGGCGATTGTTCCACGGCACTGAGCGCCTCACCCTGCGGTGGCTGTCCAAAACCGGCATTCAGAACAAAAGGTAAGCTTGCAGCAGACGCAACGAGCATAACGACAACCACGCTGATAGTGAGACGTTTCATATCCTGACCCGGCTAAATCGATCCCATCCGTTGAGACGATACTCATTGAACTTGATTATGAGTGAGTAAGCACTCATTATAGAAACGAACATTAAATCGTCAAGACGATTTTTCGTTGTTTGATATTCGACGTTGCAGCCTCTCAAAGGGCATGCTTCAATCGTGGTTTTTATAAAACGCGGAGAAAAGCGGCGTGGCTCGTCCGAAGAGTGAAGATAAGAAACTGGCACTACTGAAAGCAGCAACCAAGGCGATTGCCCAGTCGGGAATTGCCGCCTCAACCGCGCTTATCGCCCGTAATGCAGGCGTCGCGGAAGGCACGCTGTTTCGCTACTTCGCCACCAAAGACGACCTGTTAAACGCGCTCTATCTGCATCTGAAAAGCGATCTTTGCGGCACCATGCTGGCGAATCTCGACCGCTCCAGCAGCGATTCGAAAGTGCACACCCACTCCATCTGGGACAGCTATATCGACTGGGGTATTCGCCACCCCAACGGCCACCATGCGGTGCGCCAGATCGCCATCAGCGAAAAGCTGACCGCCGAAACCAAGCAGCAGGTGGCCGATATCTTCCCGGAGCTGCATGAGCTGTGCCATCGCTCGGTGCGCCCGGTTTTTCTCTCTGATGAGTACGCCGCCTTTGGCGATGCCATTTTTCTCGCGATGGCGGAAACCACCATCAACTTTGCGGGACGCGATCCTTCACGGACCAAAGAGCTGAAGCGCCTCGGCTTTGAGGCGATGTGGCGCGCGCTGGCGAATGAGGAAAACAATGGAGAGTAAAGCGTTGCAGGAGAGCGCCCATCGCTACGCGCTGTCGCTCCCCTTTACCGAACACTGCTGGCCGTTTGGCCCGGAGCATGACGTCTTCAAAGTGTGCGGCAAGATCTTTATGATGACCACCACCGCCCACGGCAGGCCGATGGTGACGATGAAATCGGAGCCGCAAACCGCCCTGCTCAATCAGCAGATCTACCCCAGCATTGAGCCGGGGTATCACATGAATAAGAAGCACTGGATCTCGGTCTACGCTGGCGACGAGATTGACCTCTCGCTGCTCGAGTCACTGATCCAGCACTCCTGGGATCGCGTGGTCAACACCCTGCCGCGAAAAGATCAGAAGCGCCTGCGCCCTTAAGCGTTCTGCGCCAGCCATTGCAGCGCCTGCTCGCCCTGCTCATCCACCGGCATATAGACCAGTAAACGCGATCCGTTGCGCGGCGCGGAGTACCAGTACATCTGCTGCAGGGTGAGGGTGCCGAGCTGCGGGTGGGCAAAGACCTTGACCTTATTTTCCACGCCGCTCACGTCATAATGCTTGCGCCACAGCGTTTCAAACTCCGCCGACGCGGCGCAAAAGCGCGCCAGCTTCGCTTCCCATATCGCATCCCCACGGTGCGCAGCCATGGCAGCGCGGAAATAGGCGACAAAAGTCGAGAGCACCTGATCGTCATGCCCTAAGCGGCTGCGCCACTGCGGATGGGTCAGGTAGAGATAGATGCAGTTGCGGTCATCTTCCGGAATTTCGTCAAACTTAACGCCCATCAGGCGCTCAAAACCGGCGTTCCACGCGACAATATCAAAATTGGGTTTCTGGATACTCGCCGGGTTCGGCAGCAGGCTGTCCAGCAGGCGTCGCGTGCTGTCACTGATCCCCTCACACTGCGGCAAATTGAGCGCTTCGGTCGGCGCTAACCCAGCCAGCAGAAAGAGATGCCGCGTCTCGGTTGGCGTGCACTGCAATGCGGAGGCAATCGCCTGCAGGACATTCGCAGAGGGGTTCACTTCACGGCCCTGCTCCAGCCAGGTGTACCAGGTGACGCCGACATCGGCTAGCAGCGCCACCTCTTCACGTCTGAGGCCAGGCGTGCGCCGTCGGCTGCTGCGCGGCAGCCCGAGCCGCTGCGGATCAAGGCTTTCGCGCCGCGCGCGCAGAAACGCGCCCAGCTGTTTACGGCTCTCTTCAAACAGCGCCAGCTGCGGCTGTTTGTCCACCATCAACGTCATAACCCCTCCAGCATGGTAGTGCCAGTACCCGTACAGGCAAGAACTGGTACCCGTTTTCTCATTCGGCGATGCTACGTCCATCCGATGAATGACGCAATGGAGTCACCATGAATACGTCTGCTGTTTCTCCGGGCCGGGCGGGCCTGTTTTTACTGTTAACCGGGCAGATGCTGCCGCTGATTGACACCTCAATCACCAATGTCGCGCTCGATTCCATCACCCTGTCGTTACACACTTCAGCCACCCAGCTGGCGCTGATTGTCGCGCTCTACGGCGTGGCATTTGCCGTCTGCCTGGCGATGGGCAGCAAACTGGGGGATAACCTGGGACGCCGCCGCATCTTTTTATGGGGAGTTGCGCTGTTCGGCATTGCCTCGCTGCTGTGCGGGCTGGCGAACTCGGTCTCTGCCCTGCTGGCGGCCCGCACGCTGCAGGGAATGGGCGCGGCGTTGATTGTGCCGCAGATCCTCGCCACGCTACATGTCACGCTGAAAGGCACGGCGCATGCGCGCGCAATCAGCCTCTACGGCGGGGTTGGCGGCGTGGCGTTTATTATCGGGCAGATGGGCGGCGGCTGGCTGGTGTCGGCGGATATCGCCGGGCTCGGCTGGCGCAACGCCTTCTTTATCAATGTGCCCATCTGCCTGCTGGTACTGCTCCTGAGCCGCCGCTACGTGCCGGAAACCCGTAGCGAACAGCGCACGCGCATTGACTGGCAGGGCACGGTGGCGCTGGCACTGATCCTCTGCTGCCTGCTTTTCCCACTGGCATTAGGTCCGGAGATGCACTGGCCGTGGCAGAGCAAAGTGGCGCTGCTGGCGCTCTTCCCGCTGGCGCTGTGGATGCGCAGCAGCGCGGTGCAGCAGGAGAAGCGCGGCATCACGCCGCTGGTGCCGCCGCGCCTGCTGAAGCTGCCGAGCATCCGCTTTGGTTTGCTGATTGCGCTGCTCTTTTTCAGCGCCTGGGCCGGGTTTATGTTCTGCATGGCGCTCACCTTACAGGCCGGGGTGGGCATGACGCCTTACCAGTCCGGGAACAGCTTTATCGCCCTTGGCGTCGCCTATTTTCTCTCCGCCTGGTATGCACCGAAACTGATTAGCCGCTACAGCATGCGCACGATTTTGTTGACCGGGCTTACGATTCAGATTGTCGGCTTGCTGGCGCTGATGGTTACCCTTCACCTCTCGGGGCGTGTGGTTGGTGTGCTGGCGCTTGCTCCGGCCACCCTGCTGATTGGTTACGGCCAGGCGCTGATCGTCAACAGCTTCTACCGCATCGGTATGCGTGATATCACCGCGCAGGACGCGGGCGCCGGTAGCGCGCTGCTCAGTACCCTGCAACAGTCGGCGCTCGGTCTGGGGCCTGCGCTGCTCGGCGGGATTTTTCTCCACCTGGTTGACCGGTCGCACGGTGACTATAGCGCGGCGCTGAGCGGTTTTCTGGCAACAGAAGTGGTGATGATGCTGGCGCTTGCCGCAGCGGTGCTCTGCGCCCGTCAGCAGTTAGCGCCCCGCTGCCCGGCTAACGCCTGAGGCAAATAAAAACGCCAGCGCGAAGGCTGGCGTTTTCTCGCTTTAATGATGGCGCTTATGCGCGTTTCGGTGCCCGCCGCAGCAGCTTGAAAGCGGCAAACAGGAACACAATCCACATCGGCAGCAAAATGGCCGACAGGCGCATATCGTCGATGGAGTACATCAGGCCAAGAATAAACAGCATAAAGCCAATGCAGAGGTAGTTGCCCGCCGGGAAGAGCAGCGCTTTGAACTGCGGATCGCGCCCTTTGCGGCGCATCGCGGCGCGGAATTTCAGGTGCGCCAGCGAGATCATGATCCAGTTCAGCAGCAGGGTCGCGACCACTAGCGCCATCAGCATGGCAAAGGCTTTCTGCGGCAGAAGGTAGTTTACCAGCACCACCAGCGAGGTGATCGCCCCCGAGAGGATCAGCGAGTTGACCGGCACACCGCGACGGCTGACGCGCGTCAGAAACGCGGGCGCATTGCCCTGCACCGACAGGCCAAACAGCATCCGGCTGTTGGAGTAAACGCCGCTGTTATAGACCGACAGTGAAGCCACCAGAATAACGAAGTTCAGCGCGGAAGCCACCAGATTGCTGTCGAGTTCGTGGAAGATCATCACAAACGGGCTGCTATTGGCCTGCACGTCAATCCACGGATAGAGCGCCAGCAGCACCACCAGCGAACCGATGTAGAAGAGCAGAATACGGTAAACCACTTGGTTAACCGCTTTTGGAATGGTGGTGTGCGGCTCGCTCGCTTCGGCGGCGGTGATACCAATCAGCTCGAGGCCGCCAAACGAGAACATAATCACCGCCAGTGACAGCACCAGCCCATGCCAGCCGGTGGCGAAAAAGCCATTGTACTGCCAGAGGTTATGGATGCTGGCGCGCTCGCCGCCGTGGCCGGTGGACAGCATCCAGACGCCAAAGCCAATCATGCCGATAATCGCCAGCACTTTGATCAGCGCAAACCAGAACTCGGTTTCGCCATACAGACGCACATTAACGAGGTTTACAGCGTTGATGATCACGAAGAAGGTCGCGGCCCAGACCCAGGTCGGGATATCGGGGAACCAGTACTGCATATAGATCCCGGCGGCGGTCAGTTCGGCCATACCGACCAGCACAAACATCGCCCAGTAGTTCCAGCCGGAGAGGAAGCCCGCAAACGGCCCCCAATACTTAAAGGCGAAGTGGGAAAACGACCCGGAAACCGGCTCTTCAACCACCATTTCACCGAGCTGGCGCATAATCAAAAAGGCGATAATGCCGGCGATGGCGTAGCCGAGTAACACCGCAGGCCCGGCCATCTGAATTGCCGGACCGATGCCGAGAAACAGCCCGGTGCCAATCGCGCCGCCAAGGGCAATAAGCTGAATATGGCGGTTCTTTAATCCCCGCTGTAGCGTCGGCGCTGCCTCCGACGCGGTCCCGGTCATGTTCCCCACGACCTGTGACGCGTTTTTCACGTCCTTCCCCTTTGTGGTTTCATTTAAAGGGGCACCTTTTAACATCTCCGCCAGAGGCTGGCAAGAAATGGTACTGGCAGCGGGGAGCCTGCGCGAACAGACTACCCGCGCCAGTCAGGCCTGCAGACGGAACTGCTGCACGCTCTGTGCCAGCTGCTCTGCCTGATCTTCCAGTGAAGTTGCGGCGGCAGCCATCTCCTGAACCAGCGAGGCGTTCTGCTGCGTTACCCCATCCATTTCGTTGACGGCGATTGTCACCTGGCCGATGCCTTTGGCCTGCTCATCAGAGGCGCTGACAATCTCATTGATGATGGACTGCACCGAGTTCACCGCCTGGGTCATCTCCTGCATGGTTTTACCGGCATCATTCACCAGTTGCACCCCGGTTTCCACCCGTTTGCCGGACTCTTCAATCAGCGCGCCAATCTCTTTCACCGCATCGGCGCTGCGGCTTGCCAGATTACGCACTTCCGAGGCGACCACGGCGAAGCCACGCCCCTGCTCTCCGGCGCGTGCCGCCTCCACCGCGGCGTTCAACGCCAGGATGTTGGTCTGGAACGCGATGCTGTTGATGATGGCGGTGATATCGCCAATCTTCTTCGCGCTATCGTCAATCTGCGACATTGTTTGAACCACCTGGCCGACAAGCGCTTCGCCGCGGCTGGCAATCTGCGTGGCATTGGCGGTTAACGCGGTGGCATGGTGCGCATTATCGGCGTTGTGTTTAACCGTAGCGCTGAACTGCTCCATACTGGCGGCGGTCTGCTCCAGCGCGGCGGCCTGCTGCTCGGTGCGTGACGAGAGGTTGATGTTGCCGCTGACAATCTCACCCGCGCCCTGGCGCACGGAGCTGCTCGCTTCCTGGATCTGCCCTACCATCTGGCGCAGTTGATCCTGCATGGTGTGCAGCGCATAGAAGAGGCTACTGCGATCGCCCTCTTTCACCACAATAACGTTATCGAGTTTGCCTTCGGCGACCGCCAGCGCGATGCTGGCCCCTTCCAGCGGCTCGCCGCCAATCGGTTTCAACACTTTACGGCTAAAGAGCACACCCAGCAGCGCGCTGACCAGCAGGATGCTGATGACGCCAAGGATCACGGCGTTAAGCAGCTGGCGGTTAGCAGCGGCCATCACCTGGCTGACCGGCGCGACGATGCCGAGATACCAGTTATCGGTGCTGTTACCAATAGTGACGGGCTGCCAGGTCACCAGCGCTTTTTCTCCGAGGATCGGATCGTCCTGCTCCACCACACTGGAGGTAAAGCCTTCGGTATTGCCTGGAAAAGGTTTGCTGGTCAGTTTTTTATCCGGGTAGGAGATCACTTTCCCGGAGGTGGAGAGCAGCATCGCATAGCCGCCGCCTTCCCACGGTTTGATCTGATTCACTTTCTGTTGCAGTGAAGCCAGCGAAATATCGGAGGTGACCACCGCAGTCAGCTTGCCATCGTTGACGATTGGCGCGGCAACCGAGGTTAACAGCGTCGGCACGCCGTTATAGGCATAGCTGTAGGGTTCGATCAGCGTATCCTTTTGCGTGCGTTGCGGCACCAGGTAGTAGTCCCCCTGCCCCGGCGTAAAGATCGACAGCAGCGGATGCATGGCGTATTTACCGGCGGGATCGCGATCGGCAAACACCGCGTAGCGCCCTTTGGGTGCCTGATCCGGTTTACCGGCAAACTCTGCGTCGCGGCCGTCAAAGGCATTCTCTTCAAAAATTACCGACACGGAGAGGTAGTCCGGGTTATCGCGCACCGCGTACTCAATTAACTTATTCCCCACATTACGGTCGGTGATCCCGGACGGCGGCAGCGCGGCCAGGCTATGGCCGAGGTTGTGCGCCACATCGCGCGCGTAGTTAAGCTGTTGCTGAATGGTGAGCGCCTCGCTGCGGGCGATTTTTTGCAGATATTGTTCGGCGAGCGCTTTTTGCTGATTGCTGGACTGCCAGCTCAGTACCCCGATGGTGACCACAAAACCGAGGGTGATGGTGATGGCGCCCGTCAGCAGCATCTGCGCGCGGGTGCTCATTTTCTTATTCACGAATTGTCTGGCCATTACGGCTCTCCTGGAGTCAGCCTTCTGTCATCAATGTTCCTTGCAGCACGCACTCCCTGTACCCATGCTATCGGCGATTATTTTTTGATCTTTAATTGTTAAAAATGGGCATAAGGGAGAGGGAAACACGCCCTTTCCACCTGCCAGGTAGCAGGCTAGCGCGGCGCTTAATGTAGCGGTAGTTAACTTATTGGACACTGATACTTAAGACGGAGTTTTCTGCTACAGGAGGGAGCAATAACTTTATTTACATAATGTGATAACGGAAACTGCCCCGGTAGAGAAACCAGGGCGAGAGAGATCAGCCGCGATCGTCTTTCGGGCCGAGGAAGTAGAAGCCAAATGGCAGCGAGCCGATGATGGTGAACATCAGGCTGTAAATCGCCACCCAGGCGCCCTGCATGATAAACATTGAGGTGGTCCAGGAAGACATCGGCAGATTGTACTGATCCTCAACGCCCTCGAAGGTCACTTTTGACACCACGCTTACGGCAATCAGGAAGACCACCAGCACCGCGCAGAGAAATTTTTTCCCGTCGCGGGTTCGTAGTTTTTCCAGCATCTCACTCTCCTTTCATGTGGATTTTCTGTGCCGGGAGTGTAACCGATCTGCTGTTTGAATGTTGTGATTGAGCAAATAAAAGGCAACATGCCGGATAAGCAGAACGCCATCCGGACTGCTGCCATTAATGATTAAAAATCGTAGCTCATTGACACTTTCAGCTCGCGACCGCCGCCCCGGTAGATATAGGTGCCGTTATCTTCCACGCTTGCCCAGTACTTCTTGTTGGCGACGTTATCCAGCCCGACGCGCCAGACCATCTCGTTGCGATCGGCATTCAACCGCATGCGATAACGCGCGCCGAGATCGAGGGTGGTGTAGCTGGCCAGTTTCTTGCTGTTCGCCGCGTTGGCGTACTGCGATCCGGTGTGGTTGACCCGCGCCGTTGCCGTCAGCCCCTCAATTGCGGCGATGTCATACTCCGCGCCCAGCACCGAGTAGAAGCCCGCCACGCCAACCGGTTTATTACCCTGATTGACGCCATCCTGGGTTTTGGTCATCTCAGCATCGATCCAGGTTGCGCTGCCGTTCAGGCGCAGGCCGAGCGTCGGCTCGCCAAATACACTCAGTTCAACGCCGCGGTTGCGCTGCTCGCCGCTCAGTTCATAGATATTGGTGCTGCTGTTCTGGATAGCTGACGGTTTCTTAATTTCAAACAGCGACAACGTACCGCCAATGCGGCCAAAGTCCGTTTTCACCCCCACTTCATTCTGTTTCGAATGGGCGATGCCGGTGGTTTGATACTGGTTCGCCGCCCCTTCTGGCGCGGTGCTGCCCGGCTGCAGTGCTTCGGTGTGGTTGGCGTAGAGCGAAACGACTTCCCACGGTTTGTAGACCACGCCGTAGGTCGGCATCCAGCGATCTTCAATAAAGCGCGCGTTGCGGTTCTCGTCACCGGTGGCATTGTTGTAACTGTGAACCCACACTTTCTGGTAACGCGCGCCTGCGGTGAACAGCAGCGTATCGTCGAGCACGCCCAGCGTATCGCTCAGCAGCCAGCCCTGGGTACGGTTGCGCCCGGTGGTTAACGGATCGCTGTAGTTGCCGCCGGTCAGGGTGTAATCCGGCATTGGCACCGCGCTGTTGTTGTAGATATTGACCAGCGGATTCTTTGACGACATGCGCCAGGCGACTTTGTCCTGCTTGATGCTGGCGGAGTAACCGACATTGACCTTGTGCGACACAGGGCCGGTATCGAAGTTGCCGCGCAGGCCCGCCATGCCGCTCCAGCTATCACTGATGCGATTTGTGTCGAGGCGGCCAATCGTCGCATCGCCCGCGGCGTTGATCACTTTCGGCCCGCCGTAGACACCCTGCTCGTGGGAGTGCTGGCCGCCAAACGCGGCGTAGGCCGTCCAGATATCGGTAATGTCATACTCGGCGCGTGCAAGGCCAAACTCGTTTTCGATATCGCTCCACGCCCACTTCTGACTGGTGTTTTTACTGTTATCCGGTACGGCGGGCACGAAATCGATGTTGCTGATATTGACCCCCATCGAGCCGCCGTGGAAGGTCTTCTTCTGGTAGCCAATATCAAGGGAGCTACGCAGGCGCTCGCCGCGATAATCGAGGCCAACGGAGGCCGCGGTAGTGCGGCGCTTATCATCTTCAACCGTGGTTTCGCCTTCGCGATGCAGCAGGTTCACGCGCACACCGAACTGGTTGTTGTTGCCATAACGCCGCCCGACATCGAGCGAGCCGCCCACCTGCGAGCGCGAGGCGTAATCGATGCCGAGACGCGTCAGTGGCGTATCCTCAGCGTGTTTCGGCTCGAGGTTAATCATGCCGCCGACGCCAGAGGTGGCCGCGCCGTTCATTAACGCATTCGCCCCTTTAAAGATCTCAATGCGATCGAGCATCTGCGTATCGACCACCTGGCGCGGCACAATGCCCGCCAGGCCGCCCATCAGCATGTCGTCGCCATCAAGTTTAAAACCGCGAATGCGGTAGGTTTCCGCCATGTTGCCGTAGCCCTGGCTAACCTGCACACCGGCATCATTACGCACCACGTCGGCAATGGTTTTCGCCTGCTGATCCTGCACCAGCTTCGAGGTATAGCCGATCACGTTAAACGGCACATCCATCGCTTTCTGTTCGCCCAGCATGCCAAGACGCCCGCCGTAGGCGACCTGGCCGTCAAGGTAGGCTGGCACCAGCGCGTCGCCGCCGGGTTTGAAATCGCTGCCGCCGGAGGACTGGACAATCAGCGTCTCCTCTTTCGTTTCGCTGGCGGGAGGTGCTGCCTGTACGGCATGCGTCGCCGCGCCAACTGCGAGCGCAAGCAGACTCTTGCGCCAGGGTGACCAGGTATGTTTGCTGTTATTCATCATCGACTCATATCGAAGTGGAGAAAAAGGCCCGCTGTCAGGCCGGATGGTCAGGAAAATCAGCCTGTCGGCTGGTCGCCATTGCCTTTTCCCGCCTGTTTTTCGCCTGTATTGACTGTGTGCCCGGGCGGGTAAAATCCCGGTGCTGATGCCGTACTGCGCCGCGGCAACGCCATCAAACACCAAAGAGAATGAGAACTATACTCATTAACCTTAATGAGGCAAGCAGAATTGAGTGTTGGTGATTCGCGCCGATCCGCTCTCTGAAAGAAAAGGCGATCTCTTACAAAATAGGGGGTTGACCACGAAGATGATAAAGATTATCTTTCGCATTACCGAATAGTTGAGTGAATAGCTCAGGTATTCGGTACGACATTGCTCACATTGCTTCCAGTATTTTTTGCCCGCCGTTTGTGCGGGCTTTTTTTTGCCTTTTTCAGCCCCCTTTCCCTCCCGCTGCGCCGGGCATAATCAGGGATTTCCTTCCATACTCAAACAAACATTTGCGTAAGGAATGGTTATGCCTTTGCCCGATTTTCATGTCTCTGAGCCCTTTACCCTCGGCGTTGAGCTGGAGCTGCAGGTGGTTAACCCACCGGGCTATGACCTGAGCCAGGATTCAACCCGGCTTATCGACGCGCTTCAGCACCGCATCAGCGCCGGTGAGGTTAAGCACGACATCACCGAAAGCATGCTGGAGATTGCCACCGGCGTCTGTCGCGATATTCGCCAAGTCGCGCATCAATTTTCGGCAATGCATCACGCGATTTTGCAAGCCGCAGGCGAGCATCATGTGCAGATTTGCGGCGGTGGTACCCACCCGTTTCAGAAGTGGCAGCGCCAACAGATCTGCGCGGATGAGCGATATGCCCGCACGCTGGAGATGTTCGGCTACCTGATGCAGCAGGCAACAGTGTTTGGTCAGCATGTGCATATTGGCTGCACCAATGGCGATGATGCTATTTATCTGCTGCACGGGCTGTCGCGCTTTGTCCCGCACTTTATCGCCCTGAGCGCCAGCTCCCCCTATATTCAGGGCACCGATACGCAGTTCTCCTCGTCGCGCCTCAATATCTTCTCCTCTTTCCCGGATAATGGCCCGATGCCGTGGGTAGCCAACTGGCAGGAGTTTGAAGGGCTGTTTCGCCGCTTAAGCTACACCTCAATGATTGAGAGCATTAAGGATCTGCACTGGGATATTCGTCCAAGCCCCAGTTTCGGTACTGTCGAAGTGCGGGTGATGGATACGCCGCTGACCCTTTCCCACGCCGTCAGCATGGCGGGCTTTATTCAGGCGCTATCGCACTGGCTGCTGGCAGAGCGTCCGTTTAAATTCCAGGAGCGAGACTACCTGCTCTATAAATTCAACCGTTTTCAGGCCTGCCGCTTTGGCCTGAAGGGGGTGATAACGGATGTGCATACCGGTGAACAGCGCACCATTGCCGATGATGTGTCGCATCTGCTGGAGAAGATCGCGCCGTGGGCCGACAAGCTTGATGCCAGCAGCGCGCTGGATGAAATTGCCGTCTGCGTTAAACGCGGTAAGAGCGAAGCGCAGCTGATGCGGGAATTTATTGCCGATGGCGGATCGTTAATTGGCCTGATGAAAAAGCACACCGAAATATGGGCTGCGGGTTAATCCCCCCATTAACCAGGGTTATTTTTGCCGCAGGATCTATTTCACCTGCGGCAAATCCTCTATCTGTTGATTCACAGAGAAATTTCTTAAATAACTAATACTTATGGAGTAGCGATATTTCCAGGGAATTGATAAATATCAACAAGGCCTGCATTAAAAATAAAGCCTGCGTGTAATCACTCCGATAACAAATATATACACGCGAACAAGGGGCCTATTTATGAAGTGGATTTACCGTATCTCAATGAAGTCAAAACTGTTATTAGCTCTGCTGCCTCTGTTGTTTGCGCTTATCTGGCTTGCCGCCAGCGGCATCATGTCGCGCGTTGAGACCGGCCAGCAGATGCACACCATTATTTCGTTAACCTCACTGGCGAAAGAAGCTGGCAGCGTCATTCATGAATTGCAAAAAGAGCGCGGATTAAGCGCAGGTTATATCGGCAGTAAAGGCCAGCAATTCAATAATGAGTTATCCACGCAATATCCTGTCTCGAGCAAAGCGCTGACGCAATTAACCGAGTTACTCAACCAATTCCCGGAACAGGACGCGAATAGCGATATTCGCCAGGCGCTGGCGCAATTTCGCCAGCATCAGCAAGGTATTAATGGCTTTCGCGATCAAGTGCGCGCATTAAGCGTCAATGGCTCCGATTCGCTGGTCTGGTACAGCACCATTATTAATGACCTGTTGAATGTGGTCGGTGGTATTAGCCAGTTAACGGATAACGGCGAGATTGTTAACCAGCTGGCGGCCTACTACAGCGTGCTGAATGCCAAAGAGCAGAGCGGTATTGAGCGTGCGCTGCTGTCGAATGTCTTCTCAGCCGACCGTTTTACCGAGGCACAATTCCGCCAGCTTAATGAAGTGGTGGGTAAACAGGCTTCATGGCTGGCGGCAACCCACGCCTTTAGCTCCGCAGAGGTGAACGCCAAGATGAGCACGCAGCTGAACTCTCCGCAGGCGCTTAAAGCCCTCGCCTTACGCCAGACCGCTATCGATCATGCGGCCACCGGCGGTTTTGGCGTCGCGCCCGCCGACTGGTTTAACGCGCAGACCGCGCGCATCAACACGCTGCGAGCCGTTGAAGAGGCTGCCTCTCATCACTTGCTGGTTACCGCACAGGGGCTGGGCGATAAAGCCTGGCGCGAAGTGACGCTTTTTGCCGTGATAAGCGTCATCTCGCTGGTGGTTGCCCTCTTCTTCGCCGTGCTGGTCGCCAGCAGTATTCACCGCCAGTTGCAGCACTCACTGGCCACCATCGAAGGGATGGATGGCGATCTCACTCAGCGCCTGGATGTACCGGGTAGCGATGAGCTCTCTCTGCTTAACCGCGCCTACAACCAGGCGATCGAAAATATTCAGCACATCGTCAGTGAGATCAAACATGGTGCTGGCGTGCTGCGCGGCGCCAGTTCAGAGATCGCCAGCGGCAACCAGGATCTGGCATCCCGCACCGATCAACAAGCCGCCTCGCTGGTGGAAACCGCTGCCAGCATGGAGCAGATCGCCACGGCGGTAAACATGACGGCAGACAATGCCAATGAAGCAAAACGGCTGACGCAGGAGATGGAGAAACAGGTGCAGGAGGCGAGCCGCGTGGCGGGTGAAACCAGCAACAGCATGTCGGCTATTCGTCACTCCAGCGAACAGATCTCCAGCATCGTCAGCTCAATTGATGAGATTTCGTTCCAGACCAACCTGCTGGCGCTGAATGCCGCCGTAGAAGCAGCGCGCGCCGGTGAGCTGGGCAAAGGCTTTGCGGTGGTGGCCTCAGAGGTGCGTAACCTGTCGCAGCGCTGCGCCAATGAGGCACAGCAGATCCGCGAACTGGTGAGTAAAAATATGGAGCAGATCCAGCAAGGCGTGGCGCTGGCGCAGGCCTCCGATCGCGCGCTGCATGCGGCACGCGAGAATACGGGACAGATGCTGTCGTTTGTCAGCGATATCGCCCACGCCGCCAACGAGCAGTCGCTGGGCGTCTCGCAGGTCCATGAAGCGCTCAACCAGTTGGAGCAGGTTACGCAGCAAAACGCCGGTCTGGTGGCGAGCGCCGCCAGCGCCAGCCAACTGTTAGATCAGCAGTCTGAAACCATGTCGGAGCTGGTTGGCCGCTTTGTGGTCGCCTGAGTGAAGGTCGGGGAACGTTGCGCTCAGGCCAGCTTTCCCCGACAATGCGTTTTTTCATCAATGATTAACGCTTATGAAACATCCCCTCGAAACGCTGGTCACGCTTGCCGGCATCCTGCTGCTGGCTTTTATCTCTGTGCTGCTGCTTCCTGCGCCGCAACTGGGCATGCAGCTGGCGCAAACGCTGATGGAAACCTTTCATCTGCTGGATTTAAATCAGTTTTATACCCTGCTCTACTGCCTCTGGTTTCTGCTGCTCGGCACCATTGAATTCTTTGTGCTGCGCTTTATCTGGCGGCGCTGGCTGGCGGTTTAACGCCGCGCGAGTGGCTGGCTCATTCTAATTTTTTGAATGTTATTGGCAAATAGTTGGACTGTTCTTTATTGCATCACAGGCCTATGCTTTTTTACAGCAACACATTGATGCAACAAATGATGGACCGGGTACATAATTGCTTTCGGGCGCTTTTTCCGCCGCTTGCTAACGACAGCACAGCGGAGGTGCAGATAACTTCAGGAGGAATCATGTCAGACAACTTTCTCGCTTTAGCCAAACAACGTAGAACGATCTATGCCCTCGGTAAAACCCTGCCGATCGCGGAAGATGAAGTGGTTGAACTCATCAAAGAAGCGATTCGCCAGGCGCCTTCGGCGTTCAACTCGCAAAGTTCACGTGCGCTGATCCTGCTGGGTAAAGAGCATGAGCAGTTCTGGGAATTGACCCGTGCCCAGTTGAAGAAAATTGTTCCGGAAGAGAATTTCCACGCGACGTCGCAAAAATTAGACGGTTTCGCGGCAGCAGCCGGTTCGGTGCTCTTCTTTGAAGATCAGGAAGTGGTGACCCGGCTGCAGGAGCAGTTCGCCGCGTATGCCGATAACTTCCCGGTATGGTCTGAACACAGCACCGGTATCGCCCAGTATGCTGTCTGGGTGGCGCTGGCAGAGAAAGGCATCGGCGCTAACCTGCAGCACTACAACCCGCTGGTGGATGAAGATGTGCAGCGCACCTGGAATATTCCGGCGAGCTGGAAACTGCGTGGTCATATGAACTTCGGTTCGATTATGGCCCCGGCAGGCGATAAAGCGTTTATGGATGACGACAAACGCTTTGTGGTTGCGCGTTAAGTTGTACGCTCTTCTCTCTTCGAACATATAAAAAAGCCGCCTTCTCAGGCGGCTTTTTTTTCGCTTACTGCTGGCTTTCACGCTCAGCGATAAAGCCCAGCGCTTTATTGATGCGCTCAATGCTGCGGGTTTTGCCAATCGCGTGAACGGTAACATCGAGACCCGGGGATTGACCGGCACCGGTTACTGCCACACGCAGCGGCATGCCAACTTTGCCCATGCCCACTTCCAGCTCATCGGCGGTAGCCTGAATGGCGTGATGGACGTTTTCAGCGCTCCAGTCGGTGATGGCGGCGAGTTTGTCGCGTACCACTTCCAGCGGCTGACGCGCCACCGGACGCAGATGTTTTTTCGCCGCATCCGCGTCGAATTCCGCAAACTCTTCATAGAAGTAACGGCAGCTTGCGGCCATCTCTTTCAGCGTCTTGCAGCGCTCGCCCAGCAGGGTCACCAGTTCCGCCAGCTGCGGGCCAGTGCGGGTATCAATATTTTCCTGCTCAATATGCCACTGCAGATGGGTAGCCACATACTCCGGCGCCAGAGTGTTGATGTAGTGATGGTTCAGCCACAGCAGCTTGTCGGTATTGAAAGCGCTGGCGGATTTGCTGACCGCGCCCAGCGAGAAGAGTTTGATCATCTCTTCGCGGCTGAAGATCTCCTGATCGCCGCTGGACCAGCCCAGACGCACCAGGTAGTTGAGCAGCGCTTCCGGCAGGTAACCATCATCACGATACTGCATCACGCTCACCGCGCCATGGCGCTTGGAGAGTTTTTTACCGTCATCGCCGTTGATCATTGAAACGTGCGCGTAAACCGGCACCGGCGCGTTCAGCGCTTTCAGGATGTTGATCTGACGCGGGGTGTTGTTGATGTGGTCTTCACCGCGGATCACGTGAGTGATCTCCATATCCCAGTCATCAACGACAACGCAGAAGTTGTAGGTCGGAGAGCCGTCGGTACGGCGAATGATCAGATCGTCGAGTTCCATGTTGCTGAATTCGATCGGACCGCGGATCTGATCGTCAAAAATTACCGATCCATCCTGCGGGTTGGCAAAACGCACCACGCACGGCTCATCAGCAGCATGGTGAGAGTGATCATGGCGGCAGCGGCCGTCGTAACGCGGTTTCTCATTGTTTGCCATCTGCGTTTCGCGCAGCTGCTCAAGGCGCTCTTTGGAGCAGTAGCATTTATAGGCGGTGCCCGCTTCCAGCATTTCATCAATCACCGCGTTGTAGCGGTCGAAGCGTTTGGTCTGGAAGTACGGGCCTTCATCCCACTCGAGGCTCAGCCAGTTCATGCCATCCATAATGGCTTCGATTGCTTCCGGAGTGGAACGCTCGAGATCGGTGTCTTCGATACGCAGCACAAACTCACCGCCTTGATTGCGGGCAAACAGCCAGGAGTAGAGAGCAGTGCGTGCGCCGCCAACGTGCAAATAGCCGGTGGGGCTTGGCGCGAAGCGAGTTTTGATTTTCATGAATTGGCCTTACGTTGATAGCGATGCCGACCGTCGGCAATACCTAATAGAAAAGTGGGCGATATTCTATCACTGTGGGCTGATTCCTCAATGTTGTTACCGAAATGGCGCAGCAAACAGGCTATTTTGTTTATAAATCATGCGCTCGCGATCGATTCGTCAGCGGTTTGTCTAATTTTACGACGAACGAACAATTTCTTTTGAAAATGCGTTGACTCATTTTCAACTCTCCCTATAATGCGACTCCACACAGCGGGGGTGATTAGCTCAGCTGGGAGAGCACCTCCCTTACAAGGAGGGGGTCGGCGGTTCGATCCCGTCATCACCCACCACATTTTTGTGGTTCCCGCAGTGTAGATAAGAATGAGAAGTGGGTGATTAGCTCAGCTGGGAGAGCACCTCCCTTACAAGGAGGGGGTCGGCGGTTCGATCCCGTCATCACCCACCACTTTCTCGCCAGCGAATTCTTATCAGTGAAGTACCGAAGTGGGTGATTAGCTCAGCTGGGAGAGCACCTCCCTTACAAGGAGGGGGTCGGCGGTTCGATCCCGTCATCACCCACCACTTCGGGTCGTTAGCTCAGTTGGTAGAGCAGTTGACTTTTAATCAATTGGTCGCAGGTTCGAATCCTGCACGACCCACCAATGTAAAAAAGCGCCCTAAAGGCGCTTTTTTGCTATCTGCCGGTTTCAAAGATTCGAACCTGCGGCAGGTTCGGGTCGAACGTAGTGAGACAACGGAGCCGCTTGCGGCGACGGCCCGAAGGGCGAGCGAAGCGAGTCATCCTGCACGACCCACCAATGTAAAAAAGCGCCCTAAAGGCGCTTTTTTGCTATCTGCGATTTGAAAAATCCGCGCCCTCTTCTTGCCGGATGGCGGCTACACCTTATCCGGCCTACAACAGCTCTCAATACCTGATTTTCGTAGGCCTGCTAAGTGCAGCGCCAGCAGGCAGTTTGCCGGGCAAACGCTTTCGACTGACATATCCTCACACGCTTCTTATTTAAGTCCGCCACAATTGAGCCGATAACTCTCTTTTAAGGCAAAAAAGGAGTTTTCAATGACCACCATTTCGGCAGCAACCCCCTCTGTTCAGGGCGGCAGCACCAGCGGTTCATCTTCCGCCGGTAGCGATACCGCATCACAAATCAGCCGCGTGACGCAGCAGATCGCCAAACTGACCCAGCAGTTGAAAGATATTCCTAACGGCGAAGGGACGACTGAAGAGAAAAAGAAACAGCAAGAGCAGATTCAGCAACAGATCCAGCTGCTGCAGGCTCAGCTTCAACAGTTAATGCGCAAGCAGGCTGAAGAGGCGGAGCAAAAGCAGACGCAAAACCATCCGAAAACCGCGACGCAGGGCAAAATTGAAGGCGTGAACAACCCTTCAGTCGATCATCAGGTTGATATCTACATCTGAGTAAAGAGCGGATCGTTCTCCCGGGCCCGGTTTAAACACCGGGCCTCTTCCCGCACCACATCCCATAACGCTTGCGCCGCGCCGGAAAGCGATCGGTTTTTCCGTCTTACCAGCATAATTTTGCGCTGCATATCCGGCACCAGCCGTTTCACCGTCAGCTGGCTACCCTGCGGGAGTGGCAGCGCCAGCGCGGGCAGAATACTGATGCCAATCCCCGCCTCCACCATCGGAAACAGCGTCGCCGGATGACCAATCTCCTGCACGATTTTCGCCCGCACTGCAAAGTGGTGTAGCGCCGCGTCAATCAGCGGCCGGCTGCCAGAGGCGTAATCCTGCACCACCAGCCGGGCACCATCCAGCGCTGACCACAGCACGGCGTCAAGCGGCGCCCAGGGGTGATCGTTGCGACACAGCAGGAAAAAGGGCTCGGCGAGGATCTCCTCGATCTCCAGATCGCTGGCCGGGCCGGGATCGATCACAATGCCAAAATCGACTTCGCCCTGGCGAATGCTCTCCAATACCCACTGCTGCGGGCGGTCGTGGAGCACAAAATCGATCTCCGGGTAGCGCTGATTACTGCTGGCAATGCAGTGCGGAATAAGATGCGCAGAGATGGTCTGGCTGGCGGCGACGCGCACTGTGCCGGTTAACTGCTGCCCTACCCTCCCCGCTTCGCGCAGCGTACTGCTAAGCTCATCTAACAGCCGCTCCAGCCGCCCGGCCAGCTGTTGACCCGCTTCGGTCAGCACCACTTCGCGGGTGGTGCGATCCAGCAGCTTAACGCCGGTCTGCCGCTCCAGCTCTTTTACGCTGTGGCTGACCGCCGACTGGCTGAGGCCTATTATCTCCCCGGCACGGCTGAAACTCTTCGCCTGTGCGACGGTGACAAAGACACGTAATTGACGGAGTGAATAATTCATCTGATAAATTCATGAATGGATGCAATAAATCAATTTTATTTCTCAAAGCAGACAAAGCACAATAGCGCCATCGACTTTCAGGAGTGCACATGAAACTTTTCCGTATTCTCGATCCCTTTACCCTGACGCTGGTCTGCGTCGTTCTGCTGGCCTCTTTCTTCCCGGCGCGCGGTGGTTTTGTCCCCTTTTTCGAAGGGCTGACCACCGCCGCGATTGCGCTGCTCTTTTTTATGCATGGCGCGAAGCTTTCCCGTGAAGCGATTATCGCGGGCGGCAGCCACTGGCGTTTACACCTGTGGGTGATGTGCAGCACCTTTGTGCTCTTCCCGGCGCTCGGCGTGCTGTTTGTCTGGTGGTCGCCGGTCAATATCAGCCAGGAGCTCTACACCGGCTTCCTCTATCTCTGCATTCTGCCCGCCACGGTGCAGTCGGCCATCGCCTTTACCTCCCTGGCGGGCGGTAACGTCGCGGCGGCAGTCTGCTCGGCGTCGGCCTCCAGCCTGCTGGGGATCTTCCTGTCGCCGCTGCTGGTTGGCCTGCTGATGAACCTTCATGGCGCACAGGGTAGCCTTGAGCAGGTCGGCAAAATCATGCTGCAACTGCTGCTGCCGTTTGTGCTCGGTCACCTGTCACGCCCGTGGACGGCGGGATTCGTCACCAAACATAAAAAGTGGATCTCCAAAACCGATCAGACCTCGATTCTGCTGGTGGTGTACTCGGCCTTCAGTGAAGCGGTAGTGAACGGCATCTGGCACAAAGTGGGCCTCGGCTCGCTGATGTTTATCGTGGCGGCGAGCATCGTTCTGCTGGCGATTGTGATTGCGATAAATATTTTGGTAGCGCGCAAATGCGGCTTCAATAAAGCGGATGAGATTACGATTGTCTTCTGTGGATCGAAAAAGAGCCTCGCCAACGGCATACCGATGGCCAATATTCTCTTCCCGACGTCGGTGATCGGCATGATGGTGCTGCCGCTGATGATTTTCCACCAGATCCAGCTGATGGTGTGCGCCGTGCTGGCCCGCCGTTACAAACGTAAGGCGGAGCAGCACGCCGCGCAGGAAGCGGCGAAAGCTTAAGGCCGCTTGAGGGGCTGAACCAGATGACTCAGCCCCTCGGTTTTAATCACTAAAGTGATTTGCATTAACTCGCCAAGCCGCCCGGCGGGAAATTGATCTTTACGGGCGAACCAGAGCAGATACTCCTCCGGCAGATCAATCAGCCGACGCCCCTGGTATTTGCCAAAAGGCATCACCATATTGGCGATTTCAATCAGCTGCTCCTTCTCCATTCAGGCTCCCAGCAGGCGAATCATTTCATCTTCATCAATGACCGCAATGCCCAGCTCCTGCGCTTTCGCCAGCTTCGAGCCTGCGGCTTCACCGGCAATCACCAGATCGGTCTTCTTCGATACGCTGCCGGCTACTTTCGCCCCCAGCGCCGTTAAGCGCTCTTTGGCCTCATCGCGCGAAAGCTGGCTCAGGCTGCCGGTAAGCACTACGGTTTTACCGGCGAACGGGCTGTCGATCTCCTCGGCATTGACCACTAAAGGCGCAGGCCAGTGAATACCCACTTCTTCCGTCAGCTGGCGAATCACGTCGCGGTTGCTCTCTTCACTGAAGAAGTTATGCACGTGTTTTGCCACTACCACGCCGACGTCCGGTACTTTTTGCAACTCGTCAACGGAGGCCGCTATCAATGCCTCCAGCGTGCCGAAGTAGGCCGCCAGACCAGCCGCCGTCGCTTCGCCCACTTCGCGAATGCCGAGCGCATAGAGGAAACGAGCAAAAGTCGTCTCTTTCGCTTTCTCCAGCGCGTTGACCACGTTTTGAGCCGACTTTGGCCCCATCCGATCGAGACCGGTCAGCTTACCGGCAGTCAGACGGAAGAGATCCGCAGGGGTATGGACATACTCTTTCTCAACCAGCTGGTCGATAATCTTATCGCCCATGCCATCCACATCCATCGCGCGGCGCGAGACGAAGTGCTTGAGCGACTCTTTGCGCTGCGCCCCGCAGATCAGGCCACCGGTACAGCGGGCAACTGCTTCACCTTCCACCCGCTCGACATCAGAGCCGCACACCGGGCAGTGCGCCGGGAAAGTCACTTCCCGCGTCTCTTCCGGGCGGTCGGAGAGCACCACATTCACCACCTGCGGGATCACATCCCCGGCGCGGCGAATCACCACTTTGTCACCGATACGCAGCCCAAGTCGGTCAATCTCATCGGCATTATGCAGGGTGGCGTTACTGACCAGCACCCCGGCAACGTGTACCGGCTCAAGGCGCGCGACGGGCGTTATCGCCCCGGTGCGTCCCACCTGGAACTCGACATCGCGTACGAACGTCAGCTGCTCCTGGGCCGGGAATTTAAATGCCACCGCCCAGCGCGGCGCACGCGCCACAAAGCCGAGCTGCGCCTGCAGATCGAGGGAGTCGACTTTGATTACCACGCCGTCGATATCAAACCCCAGCGTCGGGCGGTCTTCCTCAACTTTATGGTAGAACGCCAGCACCTCTTCCGGCGTGCCGCAGAGGCGGATGCGATCGCTGACCGGCAATCCCCACGCTTTAAACTGCTGCAAACGCGCCAGGTGGCTATTGGGAAGTTCGCCACCTTCGAGGATGCCAATGCCGTAGCAGAAGAAGGTGAGCGGACGCTTCGCGGTAATACGCGGATCGAGCTGGCGCAGCGAACCGGCGGCGGCATTACGCGGGTTAGCAAACACTTTCCCGCCGGTGCGACGCGCTTCTTCATTGATCTTTTCAAAGCCGGATTGCGGCAGGAAAACTTCACCGCGCACTTCCAGCCGCGCCGGAATGTTCTCCCCGCGCAGTTTCAGCGGAATGGCGCGGATGGTGCGCACATTGGAAGTGATATCTTCGCCGGTCGTGCCATCGCCGCGCGTGGCGGCGCGCATCAGCACCCCGTTTTCATACAGCAGGCTGACCGCCAGGCCGTCGAGCTTCAGCTCGCAGCAGTAGATCAGCGCATCGCTGCTCTTTAAGCGATCCTGTACACGTTTATTGAACGCCAGAAAGCTCTCTTCATCGAAGACGTTATCGAGCGACAGCATCGGCACTTCGTGGCGCACCTGCGTAAAGGCAGTCAGCGGTGCAGCACCGACGCGCTGGGTCGGCGAATCCGGCGTAATCAGCTCGGGATGTTGCGCTTCCAGCTCGCGCAGCTCGCGCATCAGGCGATCGTACTCGGCATCCGGGATCTCCGGCGCGTCCATAACGTGATAGAGATGTTCATGATGGCGAAGGGTAGTTCGCAGTTCTGTCAGTTGTTGTTCAATTGATTCCATATCGCACCATCAATGTAAAAAACCCCCGACGGGCGGGGGTTCTGGAAGGGAATGTGTCGTGACGCGACGTTACGCGTTAGCCTCTTTCACTTCGCGAATACGCGCCTGGTATTCACGCAGCTTCTGCGGCGTCATCATCCGACGCTGGTCATCGAGCACCACACCGCCCACTTCATCGGCGATGTGCTGAGCAGATTGCAGCATCAGCTTGAAGTTCTGCAACTCATCGCCATAGGACGGCACCTGCATAAAGATCGTTACGCCAGGGGTTGCCATCTCGCCCATGGTTTCCACATCAAATGTGCCAGGGTTAACCATATTGGCAAGGCTGAAGAGCGCCGGGCCGCTGCCGTCCGGGCTGAGATGACGATGGAAAATATTCATATCGCCAAATTTGAAGCCGGCCTGCAGGATGCTGTTAAGCAGCACTTCGCCATTGAGCGCCGCGCCGTGATGGGCGGCAACGTTCATAATAATGACCGTCTCTTTGCGCTGCGGTTTTTCTACCGGCGCTTCCACAACCGGCTCCGGCTCAGGCTGCGGCGCAGGCTCGTGAACCTGAGGCTGCATCTGCGGCTGTTGTGGCGAAGGTTGCTGTGCCGGTGGCTGATGCGGCGGCTGTTGCGGGAAGTGCTGCGGTGCCATCTGCGGCTGAGCAGGCGCGGTCGGCTGGGCGACAGGCTGCGGCTCGGCTGCGCGCGGCTCGACAACAGGGCGCTCCGGCTGCTGCGGCTGCGAATAGGGTTGCGGCGCGTGGTGCGCGGGCTCGCTCTGCTGAACCGGCGGTGCCGACGGGCGCGGCTGAGCCGACGCGTAAGGCGGCTGGTATTGATGTTGAGCGGCGTGGCGCGGAGTTTCCTGCTCTACGCTGGCTTTCGGGGCGCTGTGGGTTTTATGCACCCGAACTTCACCAACGCCTTCGTCCTCTTCGACGTCCTCGTCATCAAACTCGTCGTCGTCACGTCGCGATTTCATACGTTTTAGTGGGCGATCGCGGAACATAGAAGAACGTTCTTTGCGACTGGTCCAGAAACCATGAACCAGTAAAGCAATTATGGCGATCGCGCCAACAATGATTAATATCAGACGCAAATCCTGCATCATTATATTCTCTGTTGTTCTAACACCTTGCCACCACGGCAAACATTTACTCACTAAGAGTATTTGCGCATTAGGCCAAGTGCAAGTGGATGGGAAGCATTCACCGCATAAAGATGAATTAAATCGTACTTTTTGCTCTTTTTTCGAACATTTCCGAACAGGTTTCCCCCGTCCGGTGAATATTATAAGCTTCGGTTTTTTCGCATGAGTTTAACAGGAGTCCAGCCAAATCATGGTTTCATCATCGCCTGGCGCTGCGCGCAGCGGTCTTTACTACTTTTCTCAAGGCTGGAAACTGGTCACGTTGCCAGGCATTCGCCGCTTCGTGATCATGCCCCTGCTGGTCAATATCCTGCTGATGGGCGGCGCATTCTGGTGGCTCTTTACCCGTCTCGACAGCTGGATCCCAACCCTTATGAGCCACGTACCGTCGTGGCTGCAGTGGCTGAGCTATCTATTATGGCCGATTATCGTTATCTCCATCCTGCTGGTGTTTGGCTACTTCTTCTCCACCATCGCCAACTGGATCGCCGCGCCCTTCAATGGCCTGTTGGCGGAGCAGCTGGAGGCGCGATTAACGGGTGCAACGCCGCCGGATGTCGGCGTGTTCGGGCTGATGAAAGATCTGCCGCGCATCATGAAGCGCGAGTGGCAAAAGCTCGCCTGGTATCTGCCGCGCGCGGCGATTCTGCTTATCCTCTATTTTATCCCCGGGATCGGGCAGACTGTCGCCCCGGTGCTCTGGTTCCTGTTTAGCGCCTGGATGCTGGCGATCCAGTATTGCGACTACCCGTTTGATAACCATAAAGTGCCGTTTAGAACCATGCGCTCTGCGTTGCGCGAGCGGAAAGTGACCAATATGCAGTTCGGCGCGCTTACCAGCCTTTTCACCATGGTACCGGTGCTCAATCTGGTGGTGATGCCGGTGGCAGTGTGCGGCGCAACGGCCATGTGGGTCGACTGTTACCGCAATAAGCTCGCCACCTGGCGCTAAGGAACTATTCCTTTTCTTATTCCATACTGATAACCATTATTTCGTCGCAGCATATAGATATGCGAAATCCTTACTTCCGCATCATCGGTAAGTGCGTATGCTGGGTCGGTTCCCAAATTTCATACAGTTAAGGACGGGCTATGAGTAAGATTTATGAAGACAACTCGCTGACCATTGGTCATACGCCGCTGGTTCGACTGAACCGCATCGGTAACGGACGCATTCTGGCGAAGGTCGAGTCGCGCAACCCGAGCTTCAGCATAAAATGCCGTATCGGTGCCAATATGATTTGGGATGCCGAAAAACGTGGTGTGCTGAAACCGGGCGTTGAACTGGTCGAACCGACCAGCGGTAACACCGGGATCGCGCTGGCGTATGTTGCCGCAGCACGCGGTTATAAACTGACGCTTACCATGCCGGAAACCATGAGCATTGAGCGCCGCAAGCTGCTGAAAGCGCTCGGCGCGAACCTGGTGCTGACTGAAGGCGCGAAAGGGATGAAGGGCGCGATTCAGAAAGCAGAAGAGATCGTCGCCAGCGATCCGGCGAAATTCCTGCTGCTTCAGCAGTTCAGCAACCCGGCGAACCCGGAGATCCACGAAAAAACTACCGGCCCTGAAATTTGGGAAGATACCGACGGCCAGGTGGATGTCTTTATCTCTGGCGTGGGCACCGGCGGCACCCTGACGGGCGTCACCCGCTTTATTAAAAACACCAAGGGCAAAACTGATCTGATCAGCGTTGCCGTTGAGCCGACCGACTCGCCGGTGATCTCGCAGGCGCTGGCAGGCGAAGAGCTGAAGCCAGGTCCGCATAAAATTCAGGGTATCGGTGCCGGTTTTATCCCGGGTAACCTCGACTTGAAGCTTATCGACAAGGTCGTAAAGATTACGAATGAAGAGGCGATCAGCACCGCGCGCCGCCTGATGGAAGAGGAAGGCATTCTGGCCGGTATCTCTTCCGGTGCTGCCGTTGCGGCCGCGCTCAAGCTTCAGGAAGACGAAGCCTTTACCAATAAAAATATTGTGGTTATCCTCCCCTCTTCCGGTGAGCGTTACCTCAGTACCGCACTGTTTGCCGATCTCTTTACTGAGAAAGAATTGCAACAGTGATGCCAGATTGTTAAATCAGCGCAAAAAAGCACCCGTCGGGGTGCTTTTTTGTGGCATACATCAAACTTTTGTCCCACCTGGCATTGCCGAAAACGGCCTGGTCTGGTATTTAACCATCACATTTATTTTGAAGCGCGAAATTAATCGAAGTCAGATTTCACCTGGCTGAATCGTTTTTATGATTTGGTTCAATTCTGGCTTTGACGGCATAATGTTTAATGACGTGAGAAACGTCAGCGACCATCAGCGTCTGCACGAGACCGCGCCTTTCTGGCATATTTACCTTGGCTCGTTACGCCAGCGCTAACTATACAGGCTAAAGTCCTGCCGCCAGGCTAGACTTTAGTTCCACAACACTAAACCTATAAGTTGGGGAAATACAATGTTCCAGCAAGAAGTTACCATTACAGCTCCGAACGGTCTGCACACTCGCCCTGCTGCTCAGTTTGTTAAAGAAGCAAAAGGCTTCTCTTCTGAAATCACTGTGACCTCCAACGGCAAAAGCGCCAGCGCAAAAAGCCTGTTCAAACTGCAAACTCTGGGCCTGACTCAGGGTACCGTTGTGACTCTGACCGCCGAAGGCGAAGATGAGCAAAAAGCAGTTGAACATCTGGTTAAACTGATGGCGGAACTCGAGTAAGTTTTTCGCGGGTTTCTTTAAAGATCAGTCACAAGTAAAGGTAGGGTTATGATTTCAGGCATTTTAGCATCCCCGGGTATCGCTTTTGGCAAAGCACTTTTGCTGAAAGAAGATGAGATCGTCATCGACCGGAAGAAAGTTTCTGCCGACAAGGTTGATCAGGAAGTTGAGCGTTTCCTGAGCGGTCGTGCCAAGGCATCGGCGCAACTGGAAGCGATCAAAACGAAAGCAGGTGAAACTTTCGGCGAAGAAAAAGAAGCCATCTTCGAAGGCCACATCATGTTGCTGGAAGATGAGGAGCTGGAGCAGGAAATCATAGCCCTGATTAAAGATAAGAGCATGACTGCCGACGCGGCAGCCCATGAAGTTATCGAAGGTCAGGCAACCGCCCTGGAAGAGCTGGACGACGAATACCTGAAAGAGCGTGCGGCTGACGTACGTGATATCGGTAAACGCCTGCTGCGCAACATTCTGGGTATGCCGATTATCGATCTGAGCGCCATTCAGGATGAAGTTATCCTGGTTGCGGCCGATCTGACACCGTCCGAAACCGCACAGCTGAACCTGAAAAAAGTGCTCGGCTTTATCACCGATATTGGCGGTCGTACCTCCCACACCTCGATCATGGCGCGCTCCCTTGAGCTGCCGGCGATTGTGGGCACCGGTAGCGTCACCAGCCAAGTGAAAAACGGCGACTATCTGATCCTCGATGCGGTAAACAACAAAGTTTACGTTAACCCGAGCGACGATGAGATCGACGCACTGCGCGCAGCACAGGCACAGGTCGCCGAAGAGAAAGCTGAACTGGCGAAGCTGAAAGATCTGCCGGCGATCACCCTTGATGGTCACCAGGTCGAAGTGTGCGCCAACATCGGTACCGTTCGCGATGTCGCGGGCGCGGAGCGCAACGGCGCTGAAGGCGTAGGCCTCTATCGTACCGAATTCCTGTTTATGGATCGCGACGCGCTGCCAACCGAAGAAGAGCAGTTCGACGCCTACAAAGCGGTTGCGGAAGCGTGTGGCTCCCAGGCCGTGATTGTACGTACCATGGACATCGGCGGCGACAAAGAGCTGCCATACATGAACTTCCCGAAAGAAGAGAACCCGTTCCTCGGCTGGCGCGCCATCCGTATCGCTATGGATCGCAAAGAGATCCTGCGCGATCAGGTTCGCGCTATCCTGCGTGCCTCGGCTTTCGGCAAACTGCGCATCATGTTCCCGATGATCATCTCCGTTGAAGAAGTGCGTGCACTGAAGAAAGAGATTGAGATCTACAAACAGGAACTGCGCGACGAAGGCAAAGCTTTCGACGAATCCATCGAAATTGGCGTGATGGTAGAAACCCCTGCCGCCGCGACGATTGCGCGCCATCTGGCGAAAGAAGTGGACTTCTTTAGTATCGGCACCAATGATTTAACTCAGTACACCCTGGCAGTTGACCGCGGTAATGATATGATTTCACATCTTTACCAGCCGATGTCGCCGTCCGTACTCAACCTGATCAAGCAAGTTATTGATGCTTCTCATGCTGAAGGTAAATGGACCGGCATGTGTGGTGAGCTTGCTGGCGACGAACGTGCTACACTTCTGTTGCTGGGGATGGGTCTGGATGAATTCAGTATGAGTGCCATTTCTATCCCGCGCATTAAGAAGATTATTCGTAACACGAACTTCGAAGATGCGAAGGTGTTAGCAGAGCAGGCTCTTGCTCAACCGACAACGGACGAGTTAATGACGCTGGTTAACAAGTTCATTGAAGAAAAAACAATCTGCTAATCCACGAGATGCGGCCCAAATTACTGCTTAGGAGAAGATCATGGGTTTGTTCGATAAACTGAAATCTCTGGTTTCTGATGATAAGAAAGAGACCGGCGCCATTGAGATCATTGCCCCGCTGTCTGGCGAAATCGTTAACATTGAAGATGTACCGGATGTGGTGTTTGCTGAAAAAATCGTCGGCGATGGCATTGCTATCAAACCGACCGGCAACAAAATGGTCGCACCGGTTGACGGAACTATCGGCAAAATCTTTGAGACCAACCATGCCTTCTCTATCGAATCTGATAGCGGCATCGAGCTTTTCGTTCACTTCGGTATTGATACCGTTGAACTGAAAGGTGAAGGTTTCAAACGCATCGCGGAAGAAGGCCAGCGCGTCAAAGTTGGCGATCCGGTTATCGAGTTCGACCTGCCGCTGCTGGAAGAGAAAGCAAAATCCACTCTGACGCCTGTTGTTATCTCTAACATGGATGAGATCAAAGAGCTGATCAAACTCTCTGGTAGCGTGACCGTGGGTGAAACCCCGGTGATCCGCATCAAGAAGTAAGCGCTCTACAGTCGAAAAAAATGGCACCGTAAGGTGCCATTTTTGTTTTAGCGCGGCGGTAAAATCAGCTCGTCATACCCCTTCTCAAGGGTATAACCCATCACTTCCACCACCCGCTCGCCCGCAGCCTGCACCGCCATATCCAGCGCTTTGCCCTGAATAATGCCGCTCACCAGTTCGGAGCAGAAGAGATCCCCTGTGCCTTTCAGATCCGTCGCTACGCGCGGATAGCTGCTGATATTGACGCCCTCGGCTGAGACCACTACTACATGGATCTGCCCATCGTTGCGGTCCACCGGCGCGCTGGTGATTGCCACCCAGCGCAATGAGGAGGAGAGCAGCCCCTGCGCCGCGGCAATCGCGCTCTGCAGATCGCGACACGGTTTGCCACTCAGCACTTCCAGCTCGAAGACATTCGGCGTAATGCCCTGGGCCAGCGGCAGCATAACTTCGCGGTAAGCCTCAGGAATTTCCGGTTTCACATAGATGCCGCTGTCGATATCACCAATCACCGGATCGACCAGAATCAGCAGCTCCGGGTGTTTCTCCCGCAGTGACGTCAGCCACTTCGCCAGCAGCTTGATCTGGCTGGCGCTGCCCATGTAGCCGGTTGTTACCGCCTTCACGCTGCGCAGCACATCGCGCTCTTCCAGCGCCTGCAAATAGCCGCTGAACCACTCATCGGGAATAACGCCGCCATAAAAGGTGTCGTAATGCGGGGTATTGCTGAACAGCACCGTGGGAACAGCCAGCACGTTAAGCTGGTGCTGACGAATATTGGGTACGGCAATGCTGTTGCCGACGCTGCCGTAAACCACCTGCGACTGAACCGCGACGATATCGGCCTGCTGCGCCCGGGTTTTATCCCTGAACAGGATCATCTCCATTTTGTCTCCTTGACGGGTTAAATCCCCGCGCCCTGCGAATAACTCTCTTCACCAAACACGCCGGTCGACAGATAGCGATCGCCGCGATCGCAAATGATGGCGACAATTACTGCGCCCGGGTTTGCTTTCGCCACCCGGATCGCGCCGGCGACCGCGCCGCCAGAACTGACGCCGCAGAAGATACCCTCTTTGACCGCCAGCGCGCGCATGGTATTTTCCGCCTCGCGCTGCTGGATATCCAGCACCTCATCCACCCAATCGGCGTTAAAAATGCCCGGCATATAGTCGGCAGGCCAGCGGCGAATACCGGGAATGCTACTCCCCTCTTCCGGCTGAAGGCCAACAATGGTGACCTTTTTCGCCTGTTCGCGCAGGAAACGTGAAACGCCGGTGATAGTGCCGGTGGTGCCCATGCTGGAGACAAAGTGGCTGATGCGCCCCTGCGTCTGCTGCCAGATTTCCGGGCCGGTAGTCGTGTAATGAGCGTAGGGGTTATCGGGATTATTGAACTGATCGAGCAGCTTGCCGTCACCGCGCGCCGCCATCTCAAGGGCCAGATCGCGCGCCCCCTCCATGCCCTGCTCTTTACTGACCAGGATCAGCTCGGCGCCATAAGCACGCATTGCCGCACGGCGCTCCTGGCTCATGTTGTCGGGCATCAGCAGCTTCATGCGATAGCCCTTCAGCGCCGCAATCATCGCCAGCGCAATACCGGTGTTGCCGCTGGTCGCTTCAATCAGCACATCCCCGGGTTTGATTTCGCCGCGCCGTTCCGCCTGCACAATCATCGACAGCGCAGCGCGGTCTTTTACCGAACCGGCCGGATTGTTACCTTCGAGCTTGACCCAAATTTCACTGCCGTTATCCGGCGCGAGGCGCTGTAATTTGACCAGCGGCGTATTGCCAATAGTCTCTTCTAATGTGTTCACGATCGCTGTCCAATAAAAAACCCGGTCCGCATCACGCATACCGGGCTTGTCGGCCGGATGAGCAACGCGCTACCCGGCAAAAACCACGTTTCCTTAAGCTATCAGGCTGACTGAGCCAGAGCAAGCTCCGCGCCGGGCTCAATACGCTCATCGCCGTTATAGAGCCGCGCGTTCTGCAAGCCAACGAACAGCCGCTCGCCGCGCTGGGGCGGATGCTCATCGCGCATCACCACCGTTAACGGATCGGGGTTCCAGCCGAGCGGCTGTACCACCAGCTGCGTGTAGTGCCCTTTCGGGCTGGCTTCCAGCACCTGTACCGGCAGCGGTGAATCAAGGCTGGTGCGGCGGCTGACGTCCACTTCCCACGGGCGCAGGAAGAGATCGACATCGCCCTGATAAACGGGCGTATGGCCAAGCGGCCAGTGGTGCGCGCCGACGTGAAACTGCCCGCCGCGAATCACCCCTTTCAGGCGATTCACCTCGCCCATAAACTCCAGAACAAAACGGGTCGCCGGCTCACGCCACACCTGATCCGGTGCGTCCGCCTGCTCAATATTCCCCTGGCTCATCACCACCACGCGATCGGCTACTTCCGTCGCCTCTTCCTGATCGTGGGTCACGAAGACGCTGGTGAATTTCAGCTCTTCATGCAGCTGACGCAGCCAGCGGCGAAGCTCTTTACGCACCTGCGCATCAAGTGCGCCGAAGGGTTCATCAAGCAGCAGGATTTGCGGTTCAACCGCCAGCGCACGCGCCAGCGCCACGCGCTGCTTCTGCCCGCCGGAGAGCTGCGCCGGGTAGCGATCTGCCAGATGCGCCAGCTGCACCATCTCCAGCAGTTTGGTCACTTTCGCTTTGATGGCGGCGGCATTCGGCCGCTCGCGGCGCGGCAGCACCGTCAAACCAAAGGCGATATTGTCGAATACTGACATATGGCGGAACAGCGCATAGTGCTGAAACACAAAGCCGACGCGGCGCTCGCGCGCATGCAGGCGGCTGACATCAGTGCCGTGAAAACGGATGCGCCCGCTGCTCTGGTGCTCAAGCCCGGCAATAATGCGCAGCAGCGTGGTTTTACCGGAGCCAGAGGGTCCCAGCAGCGCCACCATCTGCCCGGACGGGATATCCAGAGAGATATCATTCAGCACCTGGGTGCGACCAAACGACTTCTTAATATTCGCAATCTCAATGCTCATGATTCCCCTCCTCGTGCAGGCGTTTTTCCTGATTGTTCAAACGCCACTGCACCGCACTCTTCAAAAACAGTGTCAAAATCGCCATTAAGGTCAGCAGGGCCGCGGCGGTAAACGCCCCCACGGTGTTGTAATCCTGCTCCAGTAACTCAATTTGCAGCGGCAACGACAGGGTTTCACCGCGAATCGAGCCGGACACCACCGACACCGCCCCAAACTCGCCAATCGCGCGCGCATTGGTCAGCACCACGCCGTAGAGCAGCGCCCAGCGGATGTTTGGCAGCGTGACGCGGCGGAACATCTGCCAGCCGGAAGCTCCAAGCAGGATCGCGGCTTCATCCTCCTGGCTCCCCTGGCTGAGCATCACCGGCACCAGCTCACGCACCACAAACGGGCAGGTGACAAACACGGTAACCAGCACCATGCCGGGCCACGAGAACATGATTTGCAGATTATGTTCATCCAGCCAGCCGCCAAGCGGGCCGTTGGTGCCATAAAAGAGCAGGTAGATTAGGCCTGCGACCACTGGCGACACCGCAAACGGAATATCGAGCAGGGTCAGCAGCAGCTGGCGGCCGGGGAAGTTGAAGCGCGTCACCAGCCAGGCGAGCAGCGTGCCGAACACCAGGTTAACCGGCACCGAGATGAGCGCAATCAGCACCGTCAGCCAGATGGCGTGCAGCATGTCAGCATCGGCGAGGTTTTGCAGCACCGGGGCCAGCCCTTTGCTGAAGGCCTGCACGAAGATATAGATCATCGGCACCAGCAGGATAAAAGCTGAAAGCACAATACCGGTGCCAATTAAAAACCATTTCCCCCAGTTCACCCGGGGCTTGTCATAGCGTTTCAATGCACTTATTTCCGCCATTAGTGACCTACCACACGCTGACCAAAGCGACTTTGCAAGGTATTGATGGAGAAGAGCAGCAGCAGCGAAGCGGCCAGAATGACTGAAGCAATCGCGCTCGCCGCCGGATAGTCAAACTCCTGCAAGCGCACGAAGATCATCAGCGAGGTCACTTCCGTCTTCCAGGCGATATTCCCGGCGATAAAGATCACCGCGCCAAACTCACCGAGGCTGCGGGTAAAAGAGAGGGCAACGCCCGCCATCAGCGCGGGCGACAGCTCCGGCAGCACCACTTTACGAAAGCTCTGCCAGCGCGTAGCACCCAGGGTTTCCGCCGCCTCTTCATACTCCGGACCGAGCTCTTCCAGCACCGGCTGCACCGTGCGCACCACAAACGGGATGCTGGTAAAGGCCATCGCCACCGCAATCCCGAGCCAGGTGTAGGTCACTTTAATATCCAGCGCCGCCAGCCACTCGCCGTAAAAACCATTCACGGAGAAGAGCGACGCCAGCGTTAAACCCGCGACCGCCGTTGGCAGTGCAAACGGCAGATCCATCAATGCGTCGAGCAGCGTGCGTCCCGGAAAACGGTAGCGAGTCAGGATCCACGCCATCAGCATGCCGAAGACGCCGTTGAAGATTGAGGCGACAAACGCCGCCAGCAGCGTCACTTTATAGGCGGCCACCACCTGCGGGTTGGTGACCACTTCCCAGTACTGTTCCCAGCTCATCTGCGACAGCTGCATCACCAGCGCGCTCAGGGGTAATAACAGAATCAGACAGACAAAAAAGAGGCTGCTGCCGAGGCTTAAACCAAAGCCCGGCAGCACACGTTTCGATCCAGACAACATCACTTACGCCCCGCCGCCAGCAACTTATCCAGCTCGCCGCCGCTGGCAAAATGGGTTTTCATCACTTCCGGCCAGGAGCCGAACTTATCCTCCACGCGGAACAGCGCGGTCTGCGGGAACTTATCACCCAGCTTTTTCATCACTTCCGGGTTGTTCACGCGGTAGTAGTAATCGGTGATGATGGCCTGCGCCTGCGGCGTGTAGAGCCAGTTGAGATAGGCTTTCGCCGCCTTCTCCGTGCCGTTGGCTTTCACGTTTTTATCCACCCACGCCACCGGGAACTCGGCGAGAATATTGACCTTCGGCACCACCACTTCAAAGCCCTGCGCTTCATACTGTTTGCGGATGTTATTCACTTCCGACTCAAAGGTGATCAGCACATCGCCGAGGCCGCGCTCAACGAAAGTGGTAGTCGCGCCGCGACCGCCAGTGTCGAACACCTCAACGTTTTTCAGGAACTGCGTCATAAACTGGGTAGTTTTGGCTTTATCACCGCCGTCAGCCTGATCGGCTGCGCCCCAGGCCGCCAGATAGGTGTAGCGGGCGTTGCCGGAGGTTTTTGGATTCGGGAAGATCAGCTTCACGTCAGAACGCACCAGGTCGTTCCAGTCGTGGATATTCTTCGGGTTGCCCTTGCGCACAAGGAACGCCATCGTCGAGTAGAACGGCGAGCTGTTATTCGGTAAGCGGCTCTGCCAGTCAGCCGGGATCAGCTTGCCCTTATCGTGCAGGATCTGCACATCCGTCACCTGGTTGTAGGTGACCACGTCGGCTTTCAGCCCCTGCAAAATCGCCAGCGCCTGTTTTGACGAACCGGCATGGGATTGCTTGATGGTCAGCTTATCGCCGCCATTCTCCTGCGCCCACTGCTGCTCAAAAGGCGGGTTCAGCGCCGCAAACAGCTCGCGCGAGACATCATACGAGCTGTTGAGCAGTTCCGTTGCCTGTGCCTGCGCGCTCAACAGCGTCAGCGCTGCCAGCGTCAGATATCCTTTTTTCAGTATGTTAACGGCCATTGCGCACCCTTATAAGCTGATCACTCGACGATGTTCAGTTTATTTATAACGGGAGTGAAAGCAGTAACGGTTTTATATACCAATTGGTGATTTGGAATCAGAAAAGAGTATAAGCAGAAAGGGGTACAAGCCGGGTTGCCCCGGCCTGATATAACGCGGGTTTGTTACAGGGCGAAGAGCCTGTCGAGCGCGGGCGCGAAGTAGTAACCAGCGGTAACCGGGCGGGTAAAACGCAGCATGGCGTCGCGCTTGCCGTCACTGTCGCCGAACATGCTCAGCAGCTGCTGCTCAATGTTATAGAGCCGCGCGCTGTAGGTGCAGAAATAGAGGCCGTGGGTGCCACTGGCGGTGCCATAGGGCAGGCTCTGGCGCACAATCTTCAGCCCCTTGCCCGCCTCTTTCAGATCGACACGCGAGAGATGGGACGTTACCGGGCGCACATCGGCGTCGATCTCTTCGTTATCCGCTTTGGTGCGCCCAATCATCATCTCCTGATCGCTGACGCTCATGCGGTTAAGCTGCTTCAGGTTGTGCTCCCAACGCTGCACCATCACGTAGCTACCGCCCGCGTCGATGCCGTCCTGAATAATCGCCACTTCACGGCGTTTCTCTTCGCCGGCCGGGTTCTCGGTGCCGTCGACAAAACCGCTAAGATCGCGATCTTCCACCCAGCGGAAACCGTGCGTCTCCTCTTTCACCTCCAGTGCATCGCCAAAAGCCGCCAGCGCCGCCTGGGCGACTGAGAAGTTCACATCGTGACGCAGGGAGAGAATGTGGATCAGCACATCGTGCTGAGTAGCAGGCGCAAGGCCTTTGCCATAGGCGGGAAACTCTTTCAGCTCTTCAGCGCCCTGCCCGTCGCTTAATTCACGCCAGACACGCGAACCAAATGCGACCACCGCGCCGAGCGCCGCGTCGGGGAACTGCAACTGGAAGTTTGCGAGCTTATCGGCAAACGCACGGCTGCCGGCGCGCAGGGCATCGGCCTCCCCTTTTACATCGGCCTCAATCCAAATTGCCGCACGGCAATGTTCCGGCAAAATGCCGCTCTGAACCTGGGACATCACATCTCCTGAAAACTGACCACAAAAACGATGCGGCATTGTACCTGTTTTTGGGTCAGTATCAGACTATTCCGATGCAATTAGCGACGCCAGATGATCTTGCTCACTTTCCAGCTTTTCAGGGTGTCGTCCGACGGCATTAAACCATCCGGGCCGCTCCAGCTGCCGCTGAAGAGATAGCTGATGTGCTGGCTGTCGGGCGCTTTACACTCAATGCCGGAGATATCGGCGTCTGAAGCTTTTACGCAGTTGCCGAACGCTTTGTCATACAACGTGTTGAACGGCGCGCCGATTTTAACCCCTTTAGCGGTGGCAATATCGGGATCGGTAACATCAATCCGGCTGACGACGCCGTTTTCACCATTAACCACCAGTGCCAGCTGCTTCTCTTTCAGCGCTTCGAAATAGCGAACGATCGTGCCTTTATCGGTCTTCATGCCGCTGCGCAGGTGGTAATCGCCGCCCAATGCGTCGCCAATCGCCTGTTCATTAAGCGGCGTGCTGGCTGTCAGGCCGCCAACGCCCTGCTCGTTGACTTCAAGGGAGGAACCAAACCAGTTCCAGGGATACGCGGCAGACCAGTTGACGGAGGCGAACGTCGAGCAGCCGGTTAACGCCAGCGGCAGCGCGATAAAAAACATACGCAGGGGTTTCATGCACAATTCCTTATATTGACCAAACGCCTGTTGGAGTGCCGAAAGTGAAAAAAGTGCCCTCGTCACAGCGAAAGGCCCGTTTCAGTACTCTTCATCTTCAATCAGACGCTTGCCAAGATTAACGCTGTCGGTGTGCTCATACCCCAGGCGCTCATACATGCCGATCACCATCTCGTTATCGTCGCGCACCATCAGGTTGATCTTCGGGCAGCCGCGGGCAATCAACTTCTTCTCCAGCCGACTCAGCAGCGCATTGGCGATGCCGCGACCGCGAAATTCCGGGTGAACGCCCAGGTAGTAGGCCGAACCGCGATGGCCGTCATAACCGCCCATTACCGTTCCCACCACTTCGCCACCCACCTCTGCCACCAGGAAAAGGCTTACGTCATGATTGACCTTACGCTCAATGTCCATCTCCGGATCATTCCACGGGCGCAGCAGTTCACAGCGCTCCCAAAGCGTGATCACTTCTTCAAAATCTTCCTGCCGGAAAACACGTATCTCCATGATGTCCCCCATATTTTTCAGCTGTGTAAACGGTGATTATGGCCTGTGGCACGCGGTTAGCCAATATCCAGCATCATCGCCGCTGAAAAATGGCATAATGTCACTCTGTCACGTATTGAAATGAAAAGTAAAACAATAGTTCTTACGGACTGTCGTCACAGCAAACACGATACGCTATAACACCTGCCACCACGGATAACCCATTTCAGGCTATGAGCACCTTTAAACCATTAAAAACACTCACCTCGCGTCGCCAGATCCTGAAAGCAGGCCTGGCTGCATTAACCTTGTCAGGTATGTCTCGTGCTATCGCTAAGGATGAGACACCGCTTAAGACCAGCAACAGCCACAGCAAACCGAAAGCGAAAAAAGCGGGCGCAAAGCGCATCGTGATGCTCGACCCCGGTCACGGCGGGATTGATACCGGCGCGATTGGTCACAACGGCTCGAAAGAGAAGCATGTGGTGCTGGCGATTGCCAAAAACGTCCGCGCGCAGCTGCGCGCGCGCGGCATTGATGCCCGCCTGACGCGCACCAGCGACAAATTTATCCCCCTTTATGACCGCGTCGAGATTGCCCATCAGCACGGGGCGGATCTCTTTATGTCGATTCACGCCGACGGCTTTACCAACCCGAACGCCGCGGGCGCGTCGGTGTTTGCCCTCTCCAATCGCGGAGCGAGTAGCGCGATGGCGAAATACCTCTCCGATAAAGAGAACGCCGTGGATGAACTGGCGGGCAAAAAAGCGCGTGATAAAGATCATCTGCTGCAGCAGGTGCTGTTTGATTTAGTCCAGACGGATACCATCAAAAATAGCCTGACGCTCGGCTCGCATATTATTAAACAGATTAAGCCTGTGCACCGGCTGCACAGCCGCAATACCGAGCAGGCGGCGTTTGTGGTGCTAAAATCTCCGTCTATTCCATCGGTGCTGGTCGAGACCTCGTTTATTACCAACCCGGCGGAGGAGAAGCTGCTCGGCACCGCCGCGTTTCGCCAGAAGATCGCCACCGCCATCACCGACGGTGTGATGAGCTACTTTAGCTGGTTCGATAATCATAAAGCCCACACGAAGAGGCGCTGATGAGCACTCCTGATGTAGACCCGGTAAAAAACGCCCTGCTTGCCCTGCAGGACTCTATCTGCGCGAAGCTGGCGGCTATCGACGGCGGCAGCTTTATTGAAGATGCCTGGCAGCGTGACGCGGGCGGCGGCGGACGCAGCCGCGTGCTGCGCGACGGCAGCGTGTTTGAGCAGGCGGGGGTGAATTTCTCGCATGTTCACGGCGATGCGATGCCCGCCTCTGCCACCGCGCACCGCCCGGAGCTGGCGGGGCGCAGTTTCGAAGCGATGGGCGTCTCGCTGGTGGTGCATCCGCGCAACCCCTATGTGCCGACCAGCCACGCCAACGTGCGCTTTTTTATCGCCCAGAAGCCGGATGCCGATCCGGTCTGGTGGTTTGGCGGCGGTTTCGATATGACGCCCTATTACGGCTTCGAAGAGGATGCCATCCACTGGCACCGCACCGCGCGCGATCTCTGCCAGCCCTTCGGCGAAGAGGTCTACCCACGCTATAAAAAGTGGTGCGATGATTACTTCTACCTGAAGCATCGCGACGAGCAGCGCGGCGTCGGCGGGCTCTTTTTTGACGATCTCAACACCCCGGATTTTGACCACTGTTTCGACTTTATGCGCGCGGTGGGCGAAGGGTATACCGATGCCTATCTGCCGATTGTCGAGCGACGTAAAAACATGCCGTGGGGCGAGCGCGAGCGCGATTTTCAGCTCTATCGCCGTGGGCGCTACGTGGAGTTTAATCTGGTGTGGGATCGCGGGACGCTGTTCGGCCTGCAGACCGGCGGGCGCACCGAGTCGATTTTGATGTCGATGCCGCCGCTGGTGCGCTGGGAATACAATTACCAGCCCGCCGACGGCAGCCCCGAAGCGGCGTTAAGCGAGTTCATCAAAGTGAAAGAGTGGATCTAACCTCGTAGGCCGGATAAGGCGCAGCCGCCATCCGGCAAGGGTGCAGCGATACAATGCCGGATGGCGCGTAAACGCTTATCCGGCCTACGCGGTTTCAGCAGCAACATTTTTTCATTTGGCGCCCATCTTACAGCGAGGGGTTGTGTCCCCGCTGAAATCGGCGAACCGAAGCGGGAATGACAAGGTCTGGACGCCATGGATGGCGGACAGAGGCGAACCGAGACAGGATGTCGAGTCGAGCCGGCCGCAGTCAGGCACGCGGGAGGTGAGCGCAGTGCGAAGCACCGATTTCCTCGCGGGGCCGCGGGGATTGACAAGGGGAGCGCGGCCGCTTCCCTTGTCCCGTTCACCGCATAAAAGATTAATGAAACTCCCCAACGCCTGGTGAACGGAACCCTTCCACCCATCCAACATGTAAGCCCCATTGCCGGATGGCGCGTAAACGCTTATCCGGCCTACGAACCTTATCCTGCTGAAGCTTACAACGGCGCGGTCTGCGCCTCGACCACCGCTAACGCCACCATATTAACGATCCGCCGCACGGAGGCGATTGGCGTCAACACATGCACCGGCTTCGCCACTCCCATCAACACCGGCCCGACAGTTACCCCTTCGGCGCTGGAGACGCGCAGCAGGTTGTAACTGATTCGCGCGGCTTCGACATTCGGCATAATCAGGATATTCGCCGTTCCCTTCAGCGGGCTGTCGGGCATTCTGTCCTGACGAATCGACTCATCCAGCGCCGCATCGCCATGCATCTCGCCGTCAATCATCAACTCCGGTGCCCGCTCGCGCACCAGCGCTAAGGTCTCACGCATCTTCACCGCCGCCGGCGCATTGGATGAGCCGTACTGAGAGTGCGAAAGCAGCGCCACGCGCGGTTCAATACCGAAACGACGCACCGTCTCCGCCGCCAGCAGGGTGATCTCTGCCAGCTGATCGGCGCTCGGATCTTCGTTCACGTAGGTATCGGCGATAAAGGTGTTGCCGCTTGGCAGCAACAGCGCATTCATCGCGCCTGCGGCATGTACGCTATCGCGATAACCAAAGATGTCGCGCACCACGCTGAAGTGCTCATGGTATTCGCCAATGGTGCCGCAGATCATCGCATCCGCTTCACCGCGATGGACCATGATGGCGCCAATCACCGTGGTGTTAGCAATCACCGCGCGCTGCGCCTGCTCCTGCGTTACGCCCCGGCGCTTCATGATGTTGAAGTACTCCGTCCAGTACTCTTTAAAGCGCGGGTCGGACTCGTTATTCACAATCTCGAAATCTGCCCCGGCGCGGATTTGCAGCCCCAGCTTCTGAATGCGCATCTCAATCACGCTCGGACGACCAATCAGGATCGGCTTCGCCAGCCCCAGCGTCACCAGCTCCTGGGTGGCATGCAGCACGCGCGGCTCCTCTCCTTCCGTCAGCACCACGCGCTTCGGCGCACTGCGCGCCTGGGAGAAGATCGGCTTCATAAACAGGTTTGTTTTATAGACAAACTCGGCGAGCTTATCGACATAGGCGTCGAAATCGCTAATCGGGCGCGTCGCCACACCGGACTCCATCGCCGCTTTTGCCACCGCCGGCGCGATTTTGACAATCAAACGTGGGTCGAAAGGTTTCGGGATCAGGTAATCAGGCCCAAAGCTGAGATCCTGATCGCCATAGGCCGAGGCCACCACTTCGCTCTGTTCGGCATGCGCCAGCTCGGCAATGGCATGCACCGCCGCCAGCTTCATCTCTTCGTTGATCGCCGTTGCGCCAACATCGAGCGCGCCACGGAAGATAAAGGGGAAGCAGAGCACGTTGTTGACCTGGTTGGGGTAGTCCGAACGGCCGGTGCAGATGATCGCATCCGGGCGCACCGACTTTGCCAGATCCGGCAGGATCTCCGGCTCCGGGTTCGCCAGGGCCAGGATCAGTGGCTGGCGCGCCATCTCTTTCACCATCTCCGGGGTCAGCACTTTTGGCCCCGAGCAGCCGAGGAAGATATCCGCACCGGCCACCACTTCTGCCAGCGTGCGTTTGCCGCTGTCCTCCACCGCATAGGCGGCTTTAGTCTCTGCCATGTTTGGCTCGCGGTCTTTGTAAATCACCCCTTTCGAATCGCAGACCACAATGTTGTGTTTCTGCATCCCGAGCGCCACCAGCAGGTTCATACAGGCGATAGCCGCTGCGCCCGCGCCGGAAACCACCATGCGCACGTCAGAGAGGTTCTTCTCCACCACCCGCAGGCCGTTGAGAATGGCGGCGGTGCTGATAATTGCCGTGCCGTGCTGATCGTCATGGAACACCGGGATATTCATGCGCTCGCGCAGTTTCGCCTCAATATAGAAGCACTCCGGCGCTTTAATATCTTCCAGGTTAATCCCGCCAAAGGTCGGCTCCAGCGCAGCGACCACATCGATCAGTTTGTCGGGGTCCTGCTCGTCAACTTCGATATCGAACACATCAATACCGGCGAATTTCTTAAACAGAACGCCTTTGCCCTCCATCACCGGCTTACCGGCGAGCGCGCCGATATTGCCAAGGCCTAGCACGGCGGTGCCGTTGGAGATAACGGCCACCAGATTGCCGCGCGCGGTGTATTTGTAGGCTGCCAGCGGGTCTTTCTCAATTTCCAGGCAGGGAGCGGCAACACCGGGCGAGTACGCCAGCGCCAGGTCGCGCTGCGTCGCCAGCGGCTTGGTAGGGGAAACCTGAATCTTACCCGGGCGGGGAAACTCGTGAAAATCGAGGGCACTCTGTTTTAATTGGTCGTCCATTAGATGTTCCTTTCACGTTGCTTTCAGCGTCAAGAGTGTTAACGCGTGATGACACTCCAATGCACCGACCAGTATGGCCTTTGTCGGCGGCGTAAACTTTGAAGGTCGCCATACTCTGACCATCGCATCAACAAAACCGTTACGTATATCTCCCATCTTTGTTACCTGTCGCAAAACCCCGTAAAGGGCTGCGTCTGCTATGCTTTTTTGTTATGCAGCTCTCATCCTGACAACAGCGCGATGCGACGCGCGTAAATAACACATTGCTTTTTAAGGAGTTATCTTCATGAATTATTTAGACGGCCTGAAACAGTTCACCACCGTCGTGGCGGACAGCGGCGACATCGAATCCATTCGCCATTACCAGCCGGAAGATGCCACCACCAACCCCTCTCTGCTGCTGAAGGCCGCTGGGCTTGGGCACTTTTCCCACCTGGTCGACGACGCGCTGGAGTATGGTAAAGCGCGCGGCAAAACCCAGGAGCAGCAGGTCGCGGAAGCGAGCGACAAACTGGCGGTCAATATCGGTGCGGAAATTCTGAAAAGCATTCCGGGCCGCGTCTCTACTGAAGTCGACGCGCGTCTCTCCTACGACAAAGAGAAGAGCATTGCCAAAGCGCGCCGTATCGTCGAGCTCTACCAGGAGCAGGGGATCGATAAGTCACGCATTCTGATCAAACTCGCCTCCACATGGGAAGGTATCCGCGCGGCAGAGGAGCTGCAAAAAGAGGGCATCGACTGCAACCTGACGCTGCTCTTCTCCTTTGCGCAGGCGCGCGCCTGTGCCGAAGCGGGCGTCTATCTGATTTCGCCGTTCGTCGGGCGCATCTACGACTGGTACAACGACCGTAAACCGATGGACCCGTACGTGGTGGATGAAGATCCGGGCGTGAAGTCGGTACGCAATATCTATGACTACTACAAACAGCATCGCTACGAGACCATCGTGATGGGTGCCAGCTTCCGTCGCGTCGAGCAGATCCTTGCTCTTGCCGGCTGTGACCGTCTCACCATTTCGCCTGCCCTGTTGCAAGAGTTGCAGGAGCATGAAGGCACCGTCGAGCGCAAACTGGTGCCGTCGTCCCAGACCTTCTCGCGCCAGGCGAAAATGACCGAAGCGGAGTTCCGCTGGGAACATAACCTCGACCCGATGGCGGTTGAGAAACTCTCTGACGGCATCCGCCAGTTCGCCGTCGACCAGCGCAAACTCGAAGATCTGCTTGCTGCCAAACTTTAACCTTTTGCCACGGAGTGAACTATGTCCCGTAAAGAGCTTGCTAACGCCATTCGCGCCCTGAGTATGGACGCGGTGCAAAAAGCCAATTCCGGCCACCCCGGTGCGCCAATGGGGATGGCAGATATCGCGGAAGTGCTGTGGAACGACTTTCTGCAACACAACCCGGCCGACCCGACCTGGTACAACCGCGACCGATTTATTCTCTCCAACGGTCACGCCTCGATGCTGCTCTACAGCCTGCTGCACCTCAGCGGCTATGACCTGCCGATCGAAGAGCTGAAAAATTTCCGTCAGCTGCACTCCAAAACGCCGGGCCACCCGGAAATTGGTTACACGCCGGGCGTTGAGACCACCACCGGCCCGCTGGGCCAGGGGCTGGCGAACGCCGTCGGCCTGGCGATTGCCGAGCGCACGCTGGCGGCGCAATTTAACCGTCCGGGCCACGACATTGTCGATCACTACTCCTATGTCTTTATGGGCGACGGCTGTCTGATGGAGGGGATCTCCCACGAAGTCTGCTCGCTGGCGGGCACACTGGGCTTAGGCAAACTGATTGGCTTTTACGATCACAACGGCATCTCGATTGATGGCGAAACCGAAGGCTGGTTCACCGATGACACTGCCAAACGATTTGAAGCCTACAACTGGCATGTGATCAGCGAAGTGGATGGTCACTCTGCGGAAGCGGTGAAAAAGGCCATTGAAGAGGCGCAGCAGGTGAAAGATAAGCCGACGCTGATTATCTGCCGCACGGTGATTGGTTTTGGCTCGCCGAACAAAGCGGGCAAAGAGGAGTCCCACGGCGCGGCGCTCGGCGATGAAGAGGTGGCGCTGACCCGCAAACAGCTGGGCTGGAACTACGGCCCGTTCGAGATCCCGCAAGAGATCTATCAGGCGTGGGACGCTCACGATCGCGGTGCGAAAGCCCAGCAGTCGTGGAATGAGAAACTGGCCGCGTGGGAGAAAGAGTTCCCGGATCTGGCGGCGGAGTTTAAACGCCGCATGAGCGGCGGGTTGCCGGAGAACTGGGAGCAGATCACCACCGAGTACATCAACAACCTGCAGGCTAACCCGGCGAAAATCGCCAGCCGTAAGGCGTCGCAAAACACCCTGAACAGCTATGGCCCGGTGCTGCCGGAACTGCTTGGCGGCTCGGCGGATCTGGCGCCAAGTAACCTCACCATCTGGTCAGGCTCCACCTCGATTAAAGAGGATGCCGCCGGGAACTACATTCACTACGGTGTGCGTGAGTTCGGCATGACGGCGATTGCTAACGGTATCGCCCACCACGGCGGTTTCGTGCCCTACACAGCCACCTTCCTGATGTTCGTTGAGTATGCCCGTAACGCGGCGCGTATGGCGGCGCTGATGAAAGCGCGGCAGATCATGGTCTATACCCATGACTCTATCGGCCTTGGCGAAGATGGCCCAACCCACCAGGCAGTTGAGCAGATTGCCAGCCTGCGTCTGACGCCAAACTTCAGCACCTGGCGCCCCTGTGACCAGGTGGAAGCGGCAGTCGGCTGGAAACTGGCGATTGAGCGTCACAACGGCCCGACAGCGCTGATCCTCTCGCGTCAGAACCTGGCGCAGATGGAGCGAACCCCGGAGCAGGTCAAGGCGATCAGCAAAGGCGGTTATATCCTGAAAGATAGCGACGGCAAGCCGGATCTGATCCTGATTGCTACCGGCTCTGAAATGGAGATCACCATGAAGGCCGCTGAGCAACTTAGCAGCGAAGGCGTGAAGGTGCGTGTGGTATCGCTGCCTTCCACGGATATCTTTGATGCCCAGGATGAAGCGTGGCGCGAATCAGTGCTGCCATCGGATGTCAGCGCGCGCGTGGCGGTGGAAGCCGGGATTGCTGATTACTGGTACAAGTATGTTGGCCTGAAGGGCGCGATTGTCGGCATGACCGGCTATGGCGAGTCCGCTCCGGCGGAGAAACTCTTCCCTTACTTCGGCTTTACCGTTGAGAACATCGTGGCGAAAGCCAAAGCGGTTCTTAAGAAGTAATCTTCAGGCGCGCCCGCTTCGGCAGGCGCGCTTTCTCTTATTTCACTACCTGCAACGCTTCGCTCTCTTGCGGCGTGACAATCTCTTCCTGCTTCTCATCCCACAGCGCTTTTTTCACCAGCACAAAGCCCGGATGCTGCGGATCGCGCTTCACCAGCGCGGCAGCGTCGTCATCTTCCTGCACATTGCTGTTATAGGGGAAGGAGGGCACAGATTTCACCCACTCTCCTTGCTGGATATCGTAGACGTAAACCACGCTCCACGCGCTGGTCCACCACTGCGGGAAGATCACCACCCGATCGCGACCGCTGTCGTCAAGGCCGGAGAGCGTCTCCACGGTGGCGCCAATACACTGCGGCAGCGTGGCAGGTTTTATAGCCGGGTTGCTGCTCCACAGCGAGCAGTCGCAGTCGCCCTCTTCTGTACAGCTTCCGCCGGAGTGCGGATCGCGGGCGCTCACCCACACCGTCTCTTTGTTGACGCCGTCAAATTTGCCCCTGGTCAGCGCGCCCTGCACTGCCGACTCTTTCTGATTCAGCCGCGTGAGCAGATCCGTTTCACCGCTGATGCGCCAGCCTGCTGGCTGATGGAGGAAGGTTAACTGCGCGGGGTAATTTTTACGCTTGTCCGCCTCCAGCCCGGCCTGTTTGACAAAATCGACCTCAACATCGCCCGCGCTGTTTTCGTTGATATCAAGCGTGGAGATAATGCTCTGGCTGAAGTGCGGCGCGCGGGCAGCAAACGCCTGCTGTTTGTGCAGCACCGCGTCGCGGGAGAGGTTTTCACCAAACCAGCGCACCTGGTCGGCATAGAGATCGCCCGCGTCGGCCTTGCCGTTAAGGTGGCTGTTCCAGCGCTCGACCTGCGCGGCGATGGCCTTATTATCGGCGGCGGTAAGTTCAGCTCTGGCAGGCAGAGCGGCGATAAAAGCCAGGCTTAAGGCAAGCCATGGCATAAACAGAGGTTTCATTATTCCCTTCCCGGTTGCAGTGTGCGGGCGGATTATAATGAGCGCAGGGCGGTTTCGTCACTCGCTTATCGCGTGACCCACAAAGTTGGCCATGAATCTGGGCCGTGCCAGCTGTCGCAGGTTGGCTCCTGGGCGTAACGCACGAGGCGGAAATTCTGCCCGTCGAAACGCCAGCGGCTGGCAACGCCGCAGTCTGCGAGGCCTCGCCCTTTCGCCAGCGTCGTCAGCTCGCGGCTCTTCTCATCAAACGAGGCATTCATCAGCTCCATCTCGCTGTTGCCGTTATCGGGGGAGAACGGCAGGCGCAGGCGCACCAGGCGGGAGATAAAGGGTTTCTGTCGCGAGACAAGCCAGGCGAGATCGACCACGTTGTAAGCGCCCGCTTCGCAATCAATCATCAGCAGCGCTTTGTCGTTGGTCAGGGCGTAGACCCGCACCTGGCGGCGCGCCGGGTCGAGGGAGCACTGGGTGTTGCTCATTCGCCAGTTGCCGTAATCAAGCAGATCGTTGAGTTGCTGGTGGGTTAAGGGCGCGGGTGCCACATTGGGGTGAACAACCTCTTTTAAGGCGGGCGCGGGCGGCACGCTCAGCGGCGGGCTGCCCCCTTTTTTGATCCACGCGGTTTTACTGCCGACGCGTTTTTGCTGCGCGTCAATAAACAGCAGCGCGGCTTTCAGCCCGGCGAGCGAAATTCGGCCCTGGCCGCTTTGCAGGGTGATGGCCTGCCCATCCTGGATGGTCTCCAGCAGCGCGGCAACGGTTTGCGGGTTGCTGGTCATCAGATGCCACGGCGCAATCTTCCACTCCGTATTAATCATTTTCAGCGGTTGCCCATCAAGCAGCAGACGCCCGGCAATCGGCGGCGCTTTGCCTGCCGGAATACCGATGCCGCCAAGATCGATGCGCAGTGCAGCATCGGCGCGAGCGCCAGCGCTGCGCTCAAGGCTCATCACCAGCCCGGCGTGTTCGCCGGTATTGCGCGCTACGCAAAAATTCTGGTTATTACAGGTTACTTGCCAGTCGGAGAAGGTTTTCTGTGCGGGCGCGGCCCATAGAGCGGGTGCGGTGCAAAGACCGAAAAGGAGAGTAAGTACGCTGCGATAACGCATGAATGGTGCAACCCCGGAAGAATAGACGCAAAACTGGCGTATCTTTACTCCCGCGGTTGACCGGCTCAATCGGATTTATCGGATAGCTTCATGCAAAAGTTGGTAGGGGGTAGCAAAAGTGCGTCACGCCATCAGACCGGAAGTTTGCAGATATTGCAGTAAAATGACCGCTTTGCCGTCGCGGATCTCACCGCTTGCTACCATTGCCAGCGCCTGTTCAAACGGCAGCTCCAGCACTTCGATATCTTCATCTTCCACGCCGCCGCCGTTGTTGGCGCGCTGGGCATCGCTATATTCGGCGACAAAGAAGTGCACGATTTCGGTTACGCCGCCTGGCGACATATAGAGTTCGAACACTTTGCGCACCTCCCCCACCTGATAGCCGGTCTCTTCAACCGCCTCTTTGCGAATGCACACTTCCGGCTCGTCATCGTCCAGCAGACCGGCGCAGGCTTCAATCAGCATGCCGCTCTCGTTGCCATTGACCCAACTGGCGATGCGGAACTGGCGAATAAGCACCACGCTCTGTTTTTCGCGGTTATAGAGCAGAATGGTCGCGCCGTTGCCGCGGTCATACACTTCGCGTTTATGGCGAATGACCTCACCGTTCTGACGCGTCAAATCGTAGGTGATATTACGCAGGACAAAGTAGTTTTCGGAGAGGATTTTATCTTTAATCACAGAGATTTTTAGCGACATAGCAGGCTCCAGAAGAGTAACAGAATGGCGTTATAGTACGCGCCCTGGCCTGCTTTGTCGCCGTGGGTTACTGTTTCTCCGGCGGGTTAACCTCCAGCCACGCCATCATCCCCTGCGCCGCATGACGCCCCTCCGCCATTGCCGTAACCACCAGATCGGCACCGCGCACCGCATCGCCACCGGCAAAAATCTGCGGGTGAGTGGTCTGATACCGGTAAGGGGTGTTGACGCTTGCGGCGATGCGCCCCCACTCATCCACCTGCACCCCAAGGCGCGACAACCACGGCATTGAATGGGGGTTGAAGCCAAAGGCCATAATCACCGCATCGGCGGGCATAATAAACTCGCTGCCCGCGATCGCCACCGGGCGACGGCGGCCTTTCGCATCCGGCTCGCCGAGCTGCGTGCGCTGTAAACGTATGCCGCTCACTTTGCCCAAATCATCCACTTCAATGTTGAGCGGCTGGACGTTGAACTCAAAGTTCGCCCCCTCATCGCGGGCATTTTTCACCTCTTTTTTCGAGCCGGGCATATTGGCTTCATCCCGGCGATAGGCGCAGGTGACCTGCGCCGCGCCGTGACGCAGCGCGGTGCGCACGCAGTCCATCGCCGTATCGCCGCCGCCCAGCACCACCACGTTAAGCCCGGCGGTGTCGACAAACGGCTCATCCGCCGTGGTCTTAAGCCCCATCAGCTGTTTGGTGTTGGCAATCAGGAACGGTAACGCATCGTAGACGCCTGGCGCCTCTTCATTGGGCAGGTTGGCTTTCATCGAGCGGTAAGTGCCGACGCCGACGAACACCGCGTCAAACTCCTCAAGCAATTGCTCCATTGAACGATCTTTGCCGATTTCACAGTTAAGCTCAAAACGGATGCCCATCGCGCTGAAGATTTCGCGCCGCCGCACCAGCAGGGATTTGTCGAGTTTGAAGGCCGGAATACCGAAGGTGAGCAGGCCGCCGATTTCCGGGTGGCGATCGAAGACGGTGGCACTGACGCCGTGGCGGGCCAGTACGTCGGCACACGCCAGCCCCGCAGGCCCTGCGCCAATGATCGCCACGCGTTTATCAACGGGCTTCACCTGCCGCAGGTCGGGCCGCCAGCCTTGCGCCAGCGCCTGATCGGAGATGTAGCGCTCAATATTGCCGATGGTGACCGCGCCGGAGGCATCGCGCAGGGTACATGACCCTTCGCAGAGACGATCCTGCGGGCAGACGCGGCCGGTGATCTCCGGCAGGCAGTTGGTCTGGTGCGACAGCTCCACCGCCGCGGCGATATCGCCCGCTTTTACGCGCTCAATCCACTGGGGAATATGGTTATGCAGCGGGCAGCGCCATTCGCAGATGCTGTGCTCGCCGCAGGTTAAGCAGCGCCGCGCCTCCTGCTGCGCCTGCGCGGGTCGAAACGGCAGGTAGATCTCATCGAAACCGCTTTTCCGCGCCGCCAGCGCCAGCTTCTCCGGCTCGCCGCGCGCGGCGGTACTGCGTAACTGGCGCATTTTGCTGTCGTTCTGCGCCGGAAGCTCGTGCCACGGCAGCGCCTGCTGACTGGCGGTACGCAATCGCCGCGTTTTCGCCATATTTGCCAGCGCTTCTGCGTTAATTAAGGTGAGCGCATCCGCCGGGCAGTTCTCCACGCAGGCCGGGCCTGTCAGGCGCTCTGCGCAAAGATCGCACTTATGGGCAGTGGCTTTTACCTGCCCTTTTACGGCCGTGACCAGCACCTGCATCGTGCCGAACGGGCAGGCGATAACGCAGGATTTGCAGCCGATACATTTCTGCTGATTCACCTGCACCGCGTCATCGACGCGGGTGATGGCACCGTTTGGGCAGCTGCGCGCGCAGGGGGCCGCTTCGCAGTGGTGACAGGTCACCGCGCTGTTCTGTTGGGGGTGTTTAATTACAGTAATACGTGGGTAGAACGCATCAGGGGTAAGGGGATGTTGCTCGTCGTTATGCGCCATTACGCAGGCCACTTCGCAAGCATGACATCCAATACAGTGCTGGCTATTCGCCATAATAAAACGATTCATGGCACCCTTCTTGATTGGCTGGATAAACCTTATCTTTTATATGGCTACTCTATTTACCGGGGTGCCTGCGGGCAGGCAATGTTCATTTGCCCAGAAAGGTTATCTATTTGTCACAAGCATGTAGCAGATCAATTTACCTCTGCTTTTCGGAAAAGTTGCAGGCCTGCGTAATTGCACAGGATGGTCTACATTCCCTCTAACCGGTTAACAACGGGCAGGCTATTTACCGCGACGGCGAAAGCCCGGTAAAGGTCAGGAATCAACGTTGAGAGTGGGTCGGCGCAGAAGAAAATTTGGCTTAAATGCCGTTCTGCCTCGTAATGCCTCAATCGGGCATGATAATTTACACTTTCTCCTTTATTTCTCCACGATTGGTGTCGCTATTACCGCTACATTGAGGCGGTTATTCTCACCCTAATCTTGCGCAGCAATATGAGGTCCTGTTTCTGATGGCGAACTTTTTTATCGATCGCCCCATTTTCGCGTGGGTGCTGGCGATCCTGATCTGTCTGACCGGGGCGCTCGCCATTAGCTCGTTGCCCGTTGAGCAATATCCCGATTTAGCCCCGCCGAATGTGCGCATTACCGCCAACTACCCCGGTGCATCGGCGCAGACGCTGGAAAACACCGTCACGCAGGTGATTGAACAGAATATGACCGGGCTCGATAATCTGATGTATATGTCCTCGCAAAGCAGCGCCACGGGCCAGGCATCGATCACCCTCAACTTCCGCGCCGGTACCGACCCCGATGAAGCGGTGCAGCAGGTGCAAAACCAGTTGCAGTCCGCAATGCGCAAGCTGCCACAGACCGTGCAGAACCAGGGGGTGACGGTGCGCAAAACCGGCGATACCAACATCCTCACCATCGCGTTTGTCTCCACCGACGGGTCGATGGATAAGCAGGATATTGCCGACTATGTGGCGAGTAACATTCAGGACCCGTTAAGCCGCGTTAACGGCGTCGGCGATATCGACGCCTACGGCTCGCAGTACGCCATGCGCATCTGGCTCGACCCGTCGAAGCTCACCAGTTATCAGCTCACCACCGGCGATGTGACCCGCGCCATTTCCTCACAGAATGCGCAGATTGCCGTCGGGCAACTGGGTGGTACGCCCTCCGTTGACCGCCAGGCGCTGAACGCCACCATCAATGCGCAGTCGCTGTTACAGACGCCAGAGCAGTTTCGCGCTATCACTTTACGCGTCAATCCTGACGGGTCGGAAGTACGTCTTGGCGATGTGGCAACCGTTGAACTGGGCGCGGAGAAGTATGACTATCTCAGCCGTTATAACGGCAACGCCGCCTCCGGGCTAGGCGTGAAGCTGGCCTCCGGAGCGAATGAGATGGAGACGGCAGAACTGGTGCTTCAGCGGCTCGATGAGCTGTCGCACTACTTCCCTCACGGCCTTGAGTACAAAGTCGCTTACGAGACCGCCTCGTTTGTTAAAGCCTCAATCATCGATGTGGTGAAGACGCTGCTCGAAGCGATTGTGCTGGTGTTTGTGGTGATGTACCTCTTTTTGCAGAACTTCCGCGCCACGCTGATTCCAACTATCGCCGTGCCGGTGGTGCTGCTCGGCACCTTTGGCGTGCTCTACTCCTTTGGCTACAGCATCAACACCCTGACGATGTTTGCAATGGTGCTCGCCATCGGCCTGCTGGTGGATGATGCGATTGTGGTGGTGGAGAACGTCGAGCGCATCATGAGCGAAGAGGGCCTTTCGCCGCGCGAGGCAACGCGCAAATCGATGGGGCAGATTCAGGGCGCGCTGGTCGGCATTGCGATGGTGCTCTCCGCCGTGTTTGTACCAATGGCCTTCTTTGGCGGCACTACCGGAGCCATCTATCGCCAGTTCTCTATCACCATTGTTTCGGCGATGGTGCTCTCGGTGCTGGTGGCGATGATCCTGACACCTGCCCTCTGCGCCACGCTGCTTAAACCGCTGCACAAAGGCGAGCAGCACGGACAGAAGGGCTTCTTCGGTGCCTTTAACCGGGTCTTCAACCGCAATGCCGACCGCTATCAAAATGCGGTGGGCAAAATCCTGCACCACGCTCTGCGCTGGATCTTGCTCTATCTGCTGCTGATTGGCGTAATGGTGCTGCTGTTTATGCGCCTGCCCACCTCGTTTCTGCCGCTGGAGGATCGCGGCATGTTTACCACCTCTATCCAGTTGCCGAGCGGCTCAACGCAGCAGCAGACGCTGAAGGTGGTGCAAAAGGTCGAGCACTACTTCTTTACCCATGAAAAAGAGAATGTGCAGTCGGTGTTCGCCACCGTCGGCTCCGGCCCCGGCGGCAACGGGCAGAACGTCGCCCGCCTCTTTATTCGCCTGAAGGATTGGGAGTCACGCGATACCACGAACGGCAGCGCCTTTGCCATTATTGAGCGCGCCACCAAAGCCTTTAGCCACATCAAAGAGGCGCGCGTCTTCGCCGGTAGCCCGCCGGCGATCAGCGGCATGGGCAGCTCCGCCGGGTTTGATATGGAGTTGCAGGATCATGCCGGTGCCGGTCACGACGCATTGATGGCGGCGCGCGATCAGCTGATTCAGCTCGCCTCGCAGGATCCGGCTCTCACCCGCGTGCGTCACAACGGCCTGGATGATAGCGCGCAGTTACAGATTGATATCGACCAGCGCAAAGCGCAGGCGCTGGGCGTCTCGATTGATGATATTAACGACACGCTGAAGACCGCATGGGGCTCCAGCTACGTTAACGACTTTATGGATCGCGGCCGTGTGAAGAAGGTCTATGTGCAGTCGGCGGCGAAATTCCGCATGCTGCCGGATGACATTAACCGCTGGTATGTCCGCAATAGCACCGGCGGGATGGTGCCCTTCTCCGCCTTTGCCACCTCGCACTGGCAAACCGGCTCGCCCCGCCTTGAGCGCTACAACGGTTATGCGGCGGTGGAGATCGTTGGCGAAGCCGCGCCGGGCGTCAGTACCGGTACGGCGATGGATGTGATGGAGAAGTTAGTGCGCCAGTTGCCGACCGGCTTTGGTCTTGAGTGGACGGCGATGTCCTATCAGGAGCGGCTCTCCGGCGCGCAGGCACCGGCGCTCTACGCCGTCTCTCTGCTGGTGGTTTTCCTCTGCCTGGCCGCGCTGTATGAGAGCTGGTCGGTGCCCTTCTCGGTGATGCTGGTAGTGCCGCTGGGGGTGATTGGTGCGCTGGTAGCAACCTGGATGCGCGGGCTGGAGAATGACGTCTACTTCCAGGTGGGGCTGCTGACGGTGATTGGCCTGTCGGCGAAGAACGCGATTTTGATTGTAGAGTTCGCCAACGAGATGAATGCCCGCGGCGAAGATCTGCTCGCCTCGACGCTGCACGCCTGCCGCCAGCGTCTGCGGCCCATCCTGATGACCTCGCTGGCGTTTGTTTTTGGCGTGCTGCCGATGGCGACCAGCACCGGTGCAGGCTCAAGCAGCCAGCATGCGGTCGGCACCGGGGTGATGGGTGGGATGATTTCCGCCACGGTGCTGGCGATCTTCTTTGTCCCGCTCTTCTTTGTGCTGGTGCGCCGCCGCTTCCCGCTCAGGGCGAAACCGCACTGATCACGGGCAACAAAAAAGGCGACTGGATTCAGGTCGCCTTTTTTACGTGGATATTATTATTAAGCCGTCACTGCTCAATCATTCGTCTGAAAATTATTTACGAAGCATGCCTTCGATAAAATCTTTCCAGTTCCCCAGTTCATGTTCAATCATAACTACCTCTCTTATTATTACGGCCATTCTACTCAATGCCCGGATGCGCTGTGAAGCTATTTAGACCAATCGAATTAATCGCTCTTTACCGGGCATTTCTCTTTGGCTTGGGTTTACTATGCGCCGCTCTGCGGCCTCATACTGTGATTAACGGCAATATTTCCCAAAAACTTAAGGGTGAAATGAAATGGCGATCACATTGTCAGATAAATCTCTAGTTTTGTTATTACGTGATGAACTAGCGGTGAATAAAAGTTATTTAACTAAAATTACTCAACTCACCGTTAAGTGAATTATTATTACCACGCGAATGATATTCGAATTAGATTCCGTTATTCTAATTTCCTGTTCGAATAAGGTAAAAAAGAGACAAAAGGATTCAACATGATCACCATGTACGGCATCAAAAATTGCGACACCATCAAGAAAGCCCGCCGCTGGCTGGAGGCTGAGCAGGTGGAGTACCGCTTTCATGATTACCGCATCGACGGGATTGATGCAGATCTGCTGCGCCCCGCTGTGGCTGAGCTTGGCTGGGAAGCAATGCTCAATACGCGCGGAACCACCTGGCGCAAGCTGGATGAAGCGCAGCGCGCGGCAGTCATTGACGCTGAAACGGCGATCGCCTTAATGGTTGAAATGCCAGCAATTATCAAACGACCATTGCTCTGCGCGCCCGGTAAGCCTATGCTGCTGGGTTTCAATGAATCCAGTTATGGGAAGTTTATTCACGAGGTGTAGTTTATGTCATGCCCGGTTATTGAGCTGACGCAGCAGCTTATTCGTCGCCCTTCTCTGAGTCCCGATGATGCGGGATGCCAGGCGCTGATGATTGAACGCCTGCGCGCTATCGGTTTCACCGTTGAGCCGATGGATTTTGGCGACACACAGAACTTCTGGGCATGGCGCGGCCAGGGAGAGACGCTGGCCTTTGCCGGTCATACGGACGTTGTCCCGGCGGGCGATGTCGACCGCTGGATCAATCCCCCTTTCGAACCCACCATTCGCGATGGCCTGCTGTTTGGCCGCGGCGCAGCGGATATGAAAGGCTCGCTGGCGGCGATGGTGGTTGCCGCCGAGCGTTTTGTGGCGCAGCACCCGCAGCACAGAGGCCGCCTCGCCTTTCTTATTACCTCTGATGAAGAGGCCAGCGCCACCAACGGCACGGTAAAAGTGGTTGAAGCGCTGATGGCGCGCAACGAACGTCTCGATTACTGCCTGGTGGGCGAGCCGTCGAGCACTGAAGTGGTGGGCGACGTAGTGAAAAACGGTCGTCGCGGCTCCATGACCTGCAACCTGACCATTCATGGCGTGCAGGGACACGTGGCCTATCCGCATCTGGCGGATAACCCGGTTCACCGCGCGGTACCGATGTTAACCGAGCTGGTGGGCATTGAGTGGGATCGCGGCAATGACTACTTCCCGCCGACCAGCATGCAGATCGCCAACGTTCAGGCCGGCACCGGCAGCAATAACGTTATTCCCGGCGAGCTGTTTGTGCAGTTCAACTTCCGTTTCAGTACCGAACTGACGGACGAGATGATCAAAGCGAAAGTGCAGGCGCTGCTTGAGAAGCATCAGCTGCGCTACTCCGTGGAGTGGTGGGTTTCAGGCCAGCCGTTCCTCACCGGACGCGGCAAGCTGGTGGATGCGGTGGTTAACGCCATTGAGCACTATAATGAGATTAAACCGCAGTTGTTGACCACCGGCGGCACTTCCGATGGCCGTTTTATCGCGCGGATGGGCGCACAGGTTGTCGAACTTGGGCCGGTGAACGCAACGATTCACAAAATTAACGAATGCGTAAACGCCGCAGATCTGCAACTGCTGGCGCGGATGTACCAGCGCATTATGGAACAACTCATCGCCTGACGGGCTGGAGGTTCGCATGGATTGGCTGTCAAAATATTGGTGGATTCTGGTGCTGGTGTTTTTAGTCGGCGTGTTGATCAACGTGATCAAAGATCTTAGCCGCGTCGATCATAAAAAGTTTCTCGCCAACAAGCCGGATCTGCCGCCGCATCGTGATTTCAACGAGAAGTGGGATGACGAGGATGACTGGCCGAATAAGGACCAGCCGAAGAAGTAACCTTTCACCCCCGTTTGGGGGTGAATCTTTTATAGCAGCTCAATGATGTCATCATCGTTCGGCTTGCCGCCGCTTAACGCCTCATCAAAGTAGTGCTTCGGCACGGTGTACTGCAAATGATGCAGCGCCAGCGCCATGCTGCGATCGTCAATGGCGTGCCCCAGATCTTCAACGATATCGAGCGTGATATCGCCGCCTAACGCCGCAACCGCCTCTTCCGCCTTCACCGCCCAGGCCAGATCGATCACCGGATCGTCGCCGCCGTGGATCAGGTGAATGGTATTAGTGGTGGCAACCCGCTGCGGCAGGCTGGCGTAACGACCGTTAAAAGCAATGACGCGCGAGGCGAGATCCGGCTGCGCCTTGATCCCCTCCAGCGCCATAATCGCCCCCTGCGAAAAGCCAATCAGCGCCGTGGCAAGCGGGCTGATGCCGCTCTGCTGCTGCCAGTAACGCACCACCTCAATAAACTGCGGCATCACCGCATCGACGCGCTGCTGGCGGTTCTCTTCACTGATATTGCCGACGGAGAACCACTGGCGACCGGGAGCAGCACCGCTCGCTTCAACGCCGCCGATGCTGACAATCAGCGCGTCGGGAAAGGCTGGCGCGAACCAGCGGCCAATCTCGCCCATTGAAACCGGGTTATCGCCGACGCCGTGGAACAGCAACAGCAGTTGCTTCGCAGGGCTTGTCGGGCGTTGCACAACAAAATGGGCATCTTTCATCAGGATCTCCTTAACGTGTCAGGTGCAGTCTACGCCGGGCGAAAAGAGTGACAATGCCATTTAACTGATGGAGATGGTTAAAAAAACTGTCTGCCCTGCACCTGCTTTTTCAGGGTTTCTGTACGCACTTCATCACTTGCCCGCAGCGCCAGACCGGCTTCGGTGCGCTGCTGCGTCAGCAGCGCTTTGCGCCCCGGCAGCCCTAAACGCGTGCAGAGCTGCGCCTCGCGCTCAGCGTGGTCAAGCTGTCCGCGCAGGGCCGGGAGCGGTAACGCGCTCTGGGCAAGCAGACGTGAAAGTGCGCCAGTGGCGGCCGAGAGCGGGCGATGGGCAAAAGCAAACCCGGCCAGCTCCAGCCAGTCCTCATCATTAAGGGTAGACCCCTGGGCCGGTGGCAGGGCTAACTTTTCCCCCTGCCAGTGCGAAAGCCACGGGAGATCGCGCGCCAGACGCTGCTGTTCGTGCTTCGCCAGCGCATGTCCGGCCTCGCTTAACGGCAACAGCGCCATGGCGGTAAAGCAGCCGCTGCTCGCCTCTCGCTGGCTGCCAAGGCGCACCAGCATAAAGCCGCAGCGCTGCCAGAAGTGCCACAACGCCTGGGTAAAGCCAAAGCTGACCGACAAATAGTCGCAGTTGCTGTCACGCGCCTGCGCCACCAGCGCCCGGCCAATCCCTTCCCGCTGGCAGTGAGGATGCACGGCGATACGGCTGATACGCCGCCCGCGCAGCGTCGCGGCAAGCGGGCTGCCGCCGTGCGCGGCGAGTGATTGCGCCACCAGGTTGCCGCGCGGGCGGCGAAAACCGGCCCATACCGCCTGGCTTAGCGCTGCTGAGAGCCCGCCCTCCTCCACCAGCCAGAGCGCGCCGACAATCTGTTCTGCTTTTTTTGCCAGCCAGAAGTGCTGGCCTGGCGCATCCATCATGCGCCGCAGATCGAGCGGCGAGGTGCGGTAGTGGGCGCTCGCCAGCAGGCGATAGAGTGCCGCAGGTTGAGCGGGATGATTCTGCCATGCATTAGCGGGCAGCGGCGCCACCGTGAGCGGGCCGGTGGGGTTATCCGTGGCGACAGCGTCATCGAGCAGCAGCAGGTCGGCGACTGTGCGCTCAAGCGGGCAACCCGCTGCCCAGCGCAGGGGCATTGAGAGCGCGCGGTGGCGCAAGTGCGGGAAACCGGCACAAAACTTCAGTAAAAAACCCTGCCCGGTACCTTCGTAGCCCTGCACGGTGGTGGTTAACAGCACATGGCTAAATGCGGCGGTCAGGGTATGCAGCAGCGGGCCGGGAATGGCGGCGGCTTCATCGACAATCAGCCAGCCGGGCTGGCTTCCCTGCCGATCTATCCGCTCGACCAGCGCATCAGGAGCCATAAAGTCGAATTTGTCCCCCGCGTAGTGCGCAAGCACATCGGTGGCGGCGCGCGTCGGCGCGGTAACTACCGCGGGTGAGGTTAGGGTTGCGATATGCATTCCGGCGAGAGCGGACTTACCGCGTCCGCGCGGCGCAGTCACCACCATCACGCCGGGCGACATCGCAGCCAGTTCAGCGAGGATCGCCGCCTGCTCGCGCTGCGGCGCACCGCTGGCGGGATGCCAGCCAGCGCGGGGGGGGAAATCAGGAACAGATTGCGCGTCGCCTTCACGCCAGAGCAGCGTCTGCCCGTCGTGAAACAGGGTGCGGCTAAAGTGGTCAACAAAAACCGGGGTGGGGATGGGATCGGCGGTGTCGCTCCAGCGGCGGCTGTCTGCATCCGGCTGCTGCGCCCAGCACTCAAGGGGGGGAACCAGCAGCAGCAACCAGCTTCCCGCCTTTAGCGTGCCGCTGAGAGCGGCAAAAGCGGCAACATCAAAGCCGTCGCGCGCATCAAATACCGCATGGCTGAACTCGCGCCCGAGCAGCGTGGTGAGCGCGCGCGGCGAGCAGTGCTGCGGCTCGTCGCTCACCCACAGCCAGTCGCCGGGGAGCGCATCGCGCAGCTTCCCCGCCTCATCGGCACACCACGCCGCACTGCCGGAGAGCACCAGCAGGCGACGGATCCCTTCCCGCGCCATCTGCGCGCTCAGTGTGACCAGCGATTGCATAGTGAGGGCTTACAGACGCCCGCTAAAGGTATCGCACTGGGCAGGATCGCCGCTATCCATGCCGCGTTTGAACCAGCTGTAGCGCTGCGCCGAGGTGCCGTGGGTAAAGCTGTCCGGGATCACGCGACCCTGGCTGCGCTGTTGCAAACGGTCATCGCCAATCGCCTGCGCCGCGTTCAGCGCCTCTTCGAGATCGCCCTCTTCCAGCACGCCCTGCTGCTGCATGCTGTGGCCCCAGACGCCGGCATAACAGTCAGCCTGCAACTCCATGCGCACAGAGAGAGCATTGACCTCTTTCTCGCTGGCGTTCTGCTGCAGCTGGCGCACTTTCGCCTCGGTGCCGAGCAGTTTTTGCACGTGGTGCCCCACTTCATGGGCAATCACGTAGCCCTGCGCGAAATCGCCGCCAGCGCCGAGTTTGTTTTTCATCTCATCGTAGAAGGAGAGATCGATATAGACCTTGCTGTCTGCCGGGCAGTAGAACGGCCCCATAATTGACTGGCCCATGCCGCAGCCGGTATTGAACTGATTACGGTAGAGCACCAGTTTAGGCTGCTGATATTGACGCCCCATTTTCTGGAACAGCTGCGCCCAGGTATCTTCGGTGGAGGCGAAAATCACGCTGGAGAAATGCGCGGCCTCATCCTCTTTCGGATTAACCGCCGCCTGCTGTGACGACGGTGCGCTGACGGGTTGCCCGGTCAACATGCCGGTTAAATCCACGCCGTAATAGCTTGCCACCACCACGATCACCAGCAGGACTAACCCGCCTTTGCCCCGCGGCAGGCGGAAACCCCCGCCGCCCATTGAGGGGCCACCCGACTGGCTCCGTCGGTCTTCTACGTTGTCACTCTCTCGTCGCCCTTGCCAGCGCATACTGCCTCCCTATGCCAATAATGGACTCTGTGTATATATGATCGTAGGCGGTTAGGGAAGGATTACCACTGGGAAAAAGACGTAAAAAAACCAGAGGATGCGCGCACCCTCTGGCTGAGACGTAAATGGAAGTAATCAGTCCAGTTTTACACCCAGACGGTGCGCGACGGCTTCATAGGCTTCGATCAGCCCGCCGAGGCTCTGGCGGAAGCGGTCTTTGTCCATTTTATCCAGCGTCTCTTTGTCCCACAGGCGGCTGCCGTCCGGGGAGAACTCATCGCCCAGCACCACTTCGCCGTTGAAGAGGCCAAACTCCAGTTTGAAGTCGACGAGGATCAGACCTGCGTCATCAAACAGCTTGCTCAACACGTCGTTGGCTTTGTAAGAGAGCTCCTTCATGCGCGCCAGATTCTCTTTATTCACCCAGCCAAAGGTTTCGCAGTAGGATTCGTTGACCATCGGATCGTGCATGGCGTCGTTTTTCAAAAACAGGTCAAACAGCGGCGGATTAAGCTCAATGCCTTCTTCAATGCCCAGACGTTTCACCAGCGAGCCCGCGGCGCGGTTGCGGATCACGCACTCGACCGGCACCATATCCAGCTTTTTCACCAGACATTCGGTATCCGAGAGCAGCGCTTCCATCTGGGTCGGGATGCCCGCCTCGGCAAGTTTGGTCATAATGAAGTGGTTGAACTTGTTGTTCACCATCCCTTTACGATCAAACTGTTCAATGCGCGCGCCATCCCCTGCTGACGTATCGTTACGGAATTCGAGCACCAACAGGTCCGGGTTTTCGGTACTGTAGACGGTTTTCGCTTTGCCGCGATACAACTCAGCTTGCTTTTGCATTTTATTACTCCAGGTGTGATTACAAGGCTAATTGCACTATCTTACGCCGACGCACACGTTTGCGTCACGCTGATAAAAAAAGGCCGGAGGTATTCCGGCCCTGGATCTTACTGGTTAAACGCAGCCTGGAAGGCAGCGACTAACGCGTCGTTCTGGGATTGCGTCAGGGTGTGGCCCTTCGGATCGATAAACTGGAGGCTGCTGCGGTTATCAAGGTCGCCGACCTGCAGTTTATAGTCGCCGGAGCTGAGACCCGGATCGCGCGCACCCAGTGCCTGCCAGCCGCTGTCGGAGAGCGGTTTGTAGGTCACGGCCATGCTGCCGGTAGAACGGGTGCTGTCGGTCACTTTCATGCCCACTTTCTCCAGCACGTTCGGCAGGCGCTGCCAGACGATGTTGAACGGACCGCGCACCACCAGCATCGGCAGACCGGTATCATCCGCGCCGCTCTGCACATCGAGCGTGGTCACGCTGCGCTTCTCAGCGGCGTTCTGCGCATCGGTGGCAGTTTTATCGAGGCCAGCGGAGATAACGTTCAGCATTTCGGTGCTGTAGCGCTGCAGCGACGCGGTATCAGCAACCGGTTTACCCGCCTGCTCCAGGTTCACCAGCTTGACGACAACCGCCTGCTGATAACCCTGCGGTTTCACCGCGATTTGATAGCGACCGCGATACTGCTGATCTTCATCCTGGCGGTTCCACTCAACCCAATCGGTGGTCAGGGTCTGCGCGGCATCGTCGCGTTTGGCAATGGTGAAGTTTTTCGCCTGAATCAGGCTGACAACCTGCGGCCACAGCGTGTTGCCGCGACCATTTTCTACCATCAGCGTGGCGGTATCGCCGTTGAACTGGGTGCGCGCACCGGTCACCAGCGCCAGCGGCTGTGCCGGCGGGCGAATGTCCAGCGCTTTACCAACGGCACCGCTGCCGCTGGCGGAAGGGACATTGTAGTCCCCAGTCTGCACCGGCAGGATCAGCCCGGCAGGCGCATGAAGCTCAGCAAGCGGCGTAGCATCCAGATAGGATTCGTCGCCGCTGACCTGACGCTTGTAACGTGAATCGGAATTGCAGGCGGCGAGCAACATCACAAGTGAAACACTCGCTACCTTCGCCAGGCGCGACTTCTGTACTGAGTAAGCCATCAAATCTCCCTAAACTTTACAGCAGACCGGCATGCTTAAGCGCCGCACGAACCACCTCACGACCGTGGTCGGTAATCGGTGTCATCGGCAAACGCAGCGTATCGGTTGCCACAAGTCCCAACTCCTTACATGCCCATTTGACCGGGATCGGATTGGGTTCGACAAATAGTTTGTTGTGTAACGGCATCAGACGCTGGTTAATCGCGCGGGCATCGGCAAACTGCCCTTCAGCGGCCAGTTTGCACATCTCGGCCATTTCGCGCGCCGCCACGTTGGTGGTGACGGAAATCACACCGTGACCGCCGAGCTGCATGAAGTCCATCGCCGTGGCGTCATCGCCGCTCAGCAGGATAAAGTCGTCTGAAACCAGCTCTTTGATCTGGTGAACGCGACTTAAGTTCCCGGTCGCTTCTTTAATACCGATAATATTTTTGACTTCCGCCAGACGGCCCACGGTTTCCGGCAGCATATCGCAGCCGGTGCGCGACGGCACATTATACAGAATCTGCGGCAGGTCAGTATGTTCGGCGATGGCTTTGAAGTGCTGGAACAGACCTTCCTGCGTCGGGCGGTTGTAATAGGGGGTAACGGTGAGGCAGCCAACGATGCCGCTGTTATTGAAACGCTGCGTCAGGCTGATGGCTTCGGCGGTGGCGTTTGCGCCCGTGCCGGCAATAACAGGAATGCGCCCGTCAGCCAGCTCAACCGTCAGTTCAACCACATCGGCATGCTCGTCGTGGCTCAGGGTTGCGGATTCGCCGGTAGTCCCTACCGAAACGATCGCCGAGGTTCCACTGGCGACATGATAATCAATCAGTTTCTTCAGGCTTGACCGGCAGACTTTACCTTGCGAATCCATCGGCGTAATAAGCGCAACAATACTTCCCGTGAACATGGGCCATCCTCTGTGCAAACAAGAGCCTCAATGGTACGTGCGGTGCCGTAAGAAAAGCAAGAGACCTGACGGTCTGTGGCGGTTGTATGCCGGTTTTTTTTATGCTTTCCTTATGATTACCTCATGTTTGACAGGAAGCTCAGGTTTGACAACCTCATCACAACACTTTTTGGTTATCACTGCGCTGGGGGCCGACCGGCCTGGCATTGTGAATACAATCACACGCCATGTCAGCAGCTACGGCTGTAATATTGAAGACAGCCGGCTGGCGATGCTGGGAGAAGAGTTCACCTTTATCATGCTGCTCTCCGGGTCGTGGAACGCTATCACCCTTATCGAATCGACCCTGCCGCTGAAAGGCGCCGAACTGGATCTGTTGATTGTGATGAAGCGCACCGAGGCTCGCCCGCGTCCTGATATGCCCGCCACCGTTTGGGTGCAGGTTGACGTACCGGATTCTCCCCATTTAATTGAACGCTTTACGGCGTTATTCGACGCTCACGAAATGAATATTGCCGAGCTGGTCTCCCGCACCCAGCCCGCCAGCGTCGATGGTGTTCCGCAACTCTTTATTCAGATTACCGCCCACAGCCCCGCCTCGCGGGATGCATCAAATATTGAGCAGGCGTTTCGGGCGCTCTGTACAGAATTGAATGCGCAAGGCAGTATAAACGTCGTCAACTATTCTCAGCATGATGAACAGGATGGAGTGAAGCAATGAATCCACTGAAAGCCGGTGATATCGCACCGAAATTTAGCTTGCCCGATCAGGACGGTGAACAAGTAAATTTAGCCGACTTCCAGGGACAGCGTGTTCTGGTCTATTTCTACCCGAAAGCCATGACACCGGGTTGTACCGTCCAGGCCTGCGGCCTGCGCGATAACATGGATGAGCTGAAAAAAGCAGGCGTGGAAGTTCTCGGTATCAGCACTGATAAACCGGAAAAACTCTCCCGCTTCGCCGAAAAAGAGCTGCTCAACTTTACCCTGCTGTCCGATGAAAGCCATGAAGTGTGCCAGCAGTTTGGCGTCTGGGGTGAGAAGACCTTTATGGGTAAAACCTACGACGGCATTCACCGCATCAGTTTTCTGATTGATGCCGCCGGCACCATCGAACATGTGTTTGATGATTTCAAAACCAGCAATCACCACGATATCGTCGTGAACTGGCTAAAAGAGAACGCCTAAACGTCCCCTCTTCTGCTGCGGGCAACCCGTCAGGGTCGCCCTCCTCTCACACTCTTACTCTCGCGTTAGCCGCTTATCATCTTATCTTCGCTGTCCAGCGAATCTGGCCAGGCGTGGATCACCGCTTTAATCAGCGTCGCCAGCGGAATGGCGAAGAAGACGCCCCAGAAGCCCCACAGGCCGCCGAAAATCACCACCGACAGGATAATCACCAGCGGATGCAGGTTGACCGCTTCCGAGAAGAGCACCGGCACCAGAAGGTTGCCGTCCAGCCCCTGGATAATCAGATAGACCGCAAAGCAGCTCCAGAACTCGGTGCCCAGCCCGAACTGGAACAGCGCCACGCCAACCACCGGAATGGTCACCACAAACGCGCCGATATAAGGAATCAACACTGAGAAGCCCACCAGCACCGCCAGCAGCAGTGAGTAGTTGAGGCCAAAGAGAATGAAGCCAATCCAGGTCGCGACGCCGACCACCACCATCTCAAGCACTTTGCCGCGAATATAGTTGGTGATCTGCTGATTCATCTCTTTCCACACCTGGCCTGCAAGCCCGCGATTGCGCGGCAGCACGCGGCGCACGGCACTCAGCATCTGCTCTTTATCCTTTACCAGGAAGAAGACCATCAGCGGCACCAGCACCAGATAGACCGCAAGGGTAAGCAGCCCGACCAGCGAGGCAAGGGAGTACTTCACCACAGAGTCGCCCATCGACAGCATGCGCGCGCGCATATTCTCGGCCATCGCATCGATGATACCCGCATCCATCAGCGCGGGATAACGGCGCGGCAGGGTGGCGGCAAAACCGGAGAGCTTGTTTAACATGCCGGGCATATCGCGGATCAGGTTGATCCCCTGCTGCCAGGCGATCGGCATTACCACAAAAGCCATCACCAGCAGAATACCGACAAACAGCACCAGCACGATGCTTGCCGCCCAGCTGCGCGAGCAGCCAATGCGCTGCAGGCGGGCCGTTGGCCACTCCAGCAGATAGGCAATCACCAGCGCCACAAGCAGCGGCGCGAGCAGGCCGCTAAAGAAGAAGAGAATAGTAAAACCGGCAAGCAGGATAACCAGCAGGGCAATCGCTTCGGGGTCGCTGAAGCGACGGCGATACCACTGCGTCAACATTTCGAGCATAACGTTCCTTATTTCGCCTCACTGGCGGACGTTCAGAACGGGAAGTTTATCGAAATGTCATAAAAAAGACTTCGCTTTTCGTTCCCTTTGCGGGAAACATATCATTGCCGTGAATAAGATTTTCAATGACCGTTAACGCGGCTACACTCGCAGGGCGGGTAAGCCGAATGGAACCCGGTTATCGTTGTGTCACCTCCAACACAGGAAAGAGGTTATGTTCAGGCAGTTGAAACGAACGCTGGTCGCAACCCTTATCGCCGCCCTTACCGCAGGCCAGGTTGCGCCGGTTTTTGCGGATTCGGCAGACAGCCTGCCGGATATGGGCACCTCGGCTGGCAGCACGCTCTCCATCGGTCAGGAGATGCAGATGGGCGACTTCTATGTGCGCCAGCTGCGCGGCAGCGCGCCGTTGATTAACGATCCGCTACTGGTGCAGTACATCAATTCCCTCGGTATGCGGCTGGTCGCGCATGCCTACTCAGTGAAAACCCCATTCCACTTCTACCTGGTGAATAACGACGAAATTAACGCCTTTGCCTTTTTTGGCGGCAACGTGGTGCTGCACTCTGCCCTCTTTCGTTATACGGATAATGAGAGCCAGCTTGCCTCGGTGATGGCGCATGAAATTTCGCACGTTACCCAGCGCCATCTTGCGCGCGCAATGGAAGATCAGAAAAGCAGCGCGCCGCTCACCTGGGCAGGCGCGCTGGGGTCGATTCTGCTGGCGATGGCCAGCCCACAGGCGGGGATGGCGGCGCTGACCGGCACGCTGGCCGGCACGCGGCAGGGCATGATCAGCTTTACGCAGCAGAATGAGCAGGAGGCGGATCGCATCGGCATTCAGGTGCTGCAACGCGCCGGTTTTGACCCGCAGGCGATGCCGACCTTCCTCGAAAAACTGCTCGATCAGTCCCGCTATTCCAGCCGTCCGCCGGAAATTTTGCTGACGCACCCCCTGCCGGAGAGCCGCCTGTCGGACGCCCGCAACCGCGCCAACCAGATGCGCCCGGTGGTGGTGCAATCCTCAGAATCGTTCTACATGGCAAAGGCCCGCACCCTGGGCATGTATAACTCCGGCCGTAACCAGCTGACCGACGATCTGCTCGACAGCTGGGCGAAAGGCAACGTGCGCGAGCAGCGCGCCGCGCAATATGGTCGGGCGCTAAAAGCGATGGAGGCGAAAGATTTTGCCGGGGCGCAGAAACTGTTGCAGCCGCTGCTGAGCGCGGATGCAAACAATGCCTGGTATCTCGACCTCGCAACGGATATCGATCTTGGCCTGAATAAAAGCGGCGAGGCGATTAAACGCCTGAGTGGTGCCAGCGGGCTTAAGAACAACCCGGTGCTGCAACTCAACCTGGCGAATGCTTACTTACAGGGCGGTCAGCCGGCGCAGGCCGCGCAGATCCTCAACCGCTACACCTTCACCAACAAAGATGATATCAACGGCTGGGATCTGCTAGCGCAAACGGAAGCGGCGCTCGGCAACCGCGATCAGGAGCTGGCGGCACGCGCCGAAGGCCAGGCACTGATCGGCAGGCTCGACCAGGCGATCACGCTGCTGAGCAGCGCCAGCGCCCAGGTGAAGCTCGGCAGCCTGCAACAGGCACGCTATGACGCGCGAATCGACCAGCTGCGCCAGATGCAGCAGCGCTTCCGCCCCTATGAAAAGATGTAATCAGGAGAAAAAATGTCAGACGCGGTAAAAATCTACCATAACCCCCGCTGCTCGAAGAGCCGCGAAACCCTGAGTCTGCTGCAGGCCAACGGTGTTGAACCGGAGGTGGTGCTCTACCTGGAGACGCCGCCGGATGCGGCAACGATCAAACAGCTGTTGCAGTGGCTTGGTATGTCGGGCGCGCGGGAGTTGATGCGCACGAAAGAGGAGCTCTATAAATCGCTCAACCTCGGTGACAGCGCGTTATCCGAAGCGGCGCTGGTACAGGCGATGGTGGAGAACCCGAAATTGATCGAGCGGCCTATCGTGGTCGCCAACGGTCAGGCGCGCATTGGCCGCCCGCCGGAAAGCGTAATGGAGATCGTCGGGTAAGTGTAATTGCCGGGCCGTAGGCCACAAGCTTTTGTAGGCCGGATAAGGCGGTACGCCGCCATCCGGCAGAAGAAGCCACAGTGCAGTGCCGGATGGCGCTCACGCTTATCCGGCCTACGCAACAGACTCCATGCCCTTGTAGGCCGGATAAGGCGGTACGCCGTCATCCGGCAGAAGAAGCCACAGTGCAGTGCCGGATGGCGCTCACGCTTATCCGGCCTACGCAACAAACCACGAGCCCTTGTAGGCCGGATAAGGCGGGACGCCGCCATCCGGCAGAAGAAGCCCCTACAGCTGCAGGATATCTTTCACAAACGGGATGGTGAGCTTGCGCTGGGCGGTGATCGAGGCGCGATCCAGCTGATCGAGCGTGTCAAACAGCGTGCGCATCTCGCGATCCAATCTTTTCAGCAGAAAACGGCCAACATCTTCCGGCAGTTCAAAGCCGCGAATACGTGCGCGCAACTGTAAGGCCTGCAATTTGTCCTCATCGGAGAGCGGCTGCAGTTTGTAGATCTGCCCCCAGTCGAGACGCGAAGCCAGATCCGGCAGGCCGAGATTGAGCTGGCGCGGCGGCCGGTCACCGGTGATCAGTAGGCGGGTTTTGCCCTGCTCCAGAATGCGGTTGTAGAGGTTAAAGATCGCCATCTCCCACGGCTCATCGCCGGCTATGCACTCAATATTATCGATGCAGACCAGCGAGAGGTGCTCCATCCCCTCCAGAACTTCCGGGACAAACCAGGTGCGTTTATCGAGCGGCACATAGCCCACGGCATCGCCGCGCTGAGAGAGTTCGGCGCAGGCGGCATGCAGCAGATGGCTGCGCCCCGCGCCTTCGCGCGACCAGAAATAGATATAACCGCTGTGCGCCTCGCGCAAAACGTTTTGTAACGCCGCCAGTAAGGAGGGGTTATCACCCGGCCAGAAACTCGCAAAGGTTTCATCATCGGGTAAAAATAATGGCAGGGAGAGCTGTGCCGGCGTGTTCAGAGGTACCTCAACAGGGCTTACAGAAAACGCAGTGAGTCTATCATAAAAATCGACGCCGTTTGAACCGGGCGCGAGGCCCGGTTCAATTCTGTGCGCTACTTACGGTTTCGCCTGCTCATTTTCTGAAGCATCCAGCACCACCTCTTCCGGACGCAGCACGCTAATCAGCTTGAAGATCAGACTCAGGCCAACGCCAACGATGGTCGCCAGCGCCATCCCTTTCAGCTCTGCCGCGCCGATATGCACCTTCGCGCCGCTGACGCCGATAATCAGGATCACCGAGGTGAGGATCAGGTTTTGCGCTTTGCTGTAGTCCACTTTCGACTCAATCAACACGCGGATCCCTGAAGCACCGATTACCCCGTAGAGCAGCAGCGACACGCCGCCCATCACCGGCACCGGAATGATCTGGATCGCCGCCGCCAGCTTGCCGACGCAGGAGAGCAGAATCGCGATAATCGCCGCGCCGCCAATGACCCAGGTGCTGTAGACGCGGGTAATCGCCATTACGCCGATATTCTCACCGTAAGTGGTGTTAGGCGTCGAACCGAAGAAGCCAGAGATCATCGTCGACAGGCCATTGGCGAACATCGAGCGGTGGAGGCCCGGGTCGCGGATCAGATCGCGTTTGACGATATTCGCCGTCACCACCAGGTGCCCGACGTGCTCGGCAATCACCACCAGCGCCGCCGGCAGAATGGTGAAGATAGCGAACCACTCAAAGCGCGGGGTGTAGAAGGTTGGCAGCGCGAACCAGTGCGCCTGGGCGATAGGTGTAGTGTCGACAACGCCCATGGCGAAAGAGAGCGCATAGCCCGCCAGCACGCCGATCAGAATCGGGATAATCGCCAGAAAACCGCGGAACAGCACGGAACCAAAGACCGTCACCGCCAGCGTCACCAGCGAAATGGTGATGGTTGTGCTGTCGGCGCTCTGCCCGTCCGGCGGCAGCAAGCCGGCCATATTCGCCGCCACGCCCGCTAACTCGAGACCGATCACCGCCACAATGGCGCCCATTGCCGCAGGCGGGAACATCACATCCAGCCAGCCGGTGCCCGCTTTTTTCACAATCAGCGCCACCAGGCAGAAGAGCACGCCGCACATGATGAAGCCGCCCAGCGCCACTTCATAGCCCAGCGGCAACAGCAGCAGCACCGGCGAGATGAAAGCAAAGCTGGAGCCGAGGTAAGCGGGGATTTTTCCTTTACAGATAAAGATATAGAGCAGCGTGCCGACACCGTTAAACAGCAGCACGGTGGCCGGGTTGATATGAAACAGGATTGGCACCAGCACGGTTGCGCCAAACATGGCGAACAAGTGCTGCAAACTAAGCGGGATCGTCTGCAAAAGCGGCGGTCTTTCACTCACTCCGATAGCACGGCGCGTCATAGTGTTTTCCTCTGAGTGTTGTTGTTAATCTCCCCGTCCGGTGCGGCGGGCAGTGTTCTGTTTCCCAAAAAAAAGCCGACTATCAAAGTCGGCTTTCATTGTGTTGTCAGTTACTTCGTCCCAAAAATCTTATCGCCGGCATCGCCGAGCCCCGGGATGATGTACCCCTGCTCGTTAAGTCCCTGGTCGATAGATGCGGTATAGAGTTCAACATCCGGGTGCGCTTTCTCCAGCGCGGCGACGCCCTCCGGCGCGGCCACCAGCACCAGCACTTTAATAGTGGTGCAGCCGGCGTTTTTCAGCAGATCGATGGTGGCGATCATCGAACCACCGGTCGCCAGCATCGGGTCAACCACCAGCGCCATACGCTCGTCGATGTTCGATACCAGTTTCTGGAAGTAAGGCACCGGCTCCAGCGTCTCTTCGTTGCGGTAGATCCCAACAACGCTGATGCGCGCACTTGGCACGTGCTCCAGCACGCCTTCCATCATCCCCAGTCCGGCGCGCAGGATCGGTACTACGGTGATTTTCTTACCCTTGATCTGGTCGATCTCTACCGGGCCGTTCCAGCCTTCGATAGTCACTTTCTCGGTTTCCAGATCCGCAGTAGCTTCATAAGTCAGCAGGCTGCCTACTTCTGAGGCGAGTTCACGAAAGCGTTTGGTGCTGATGTCGTTCTCTCGCATCAGGCCCAGCTTGTGTTTGACGAGTGGGTGTTTTACTTCCACGACCTTCATACTCTTCTCCTTCCGCTGACAGGTGGCAACCACAAAAAAATCGCCGGATTATACCGCTTTTTTCCCGTTTCGCTACAGGCAGCCGCTTGATCGCGATCAATTCGGCTGGAAAAGAGTATAAAACAATAATCGACCGCGCCCTGCAACAATGGACTCGCAAACGTTTGCCTTGGCTGTTAGAATTGCGCCGAATTTTTATTGCTACCGCTAGAAAACGCGTGGGGACAGAAGCAGTGACCGATAAAACCTCTCTCAGCTATAAAGATGCCGGTGTTGATATTGACGCGGGCAATGCTCTGGTAGACCGAATCAAAGGCGTGGTGAAGAAGACCCGTCGCCCGGAAGTGATGGGCGGGCTGGGCGGCTTCGGCGCGCTGTGCGCGTTGCCGCAAAAATATCGTGAGCCAGTTCTGGTTTCCGGCACTGACGGCGTAGGCACCAAGCTGCGTCTGGCGATGGATCTGAAACGTCACGACACCATCGGCATCGACCTTGTCGCGATGTGCGTTAACGATCTGGTGGTACAGGGCGCAGAGCCCCTCTTCTTCCTCGACTACTACGCCACCGGCAAACTGGATGTTGATACCGCTGCCAGCGTGATCAACGGTATCGCCGAAGGGTGTTTGCAGTCCGGCTGCGCGCTGGTCGGCGGCGAAACGGCAGAGATGCCGGGCATGTATCACGGCGACGACTACGATGTGGCCGGTTTCTGCGTCGGCGTAGTAGAAAAATCAGAGATTATCGACGGTAGCAAAGTCGCCGATGGCGATGTGCTCATCGCCCTTGGCTCAAGCGGCCCGCACTCTAACGGCTACTCGCTGGTGCGCAAAGTGCTCGAAGTGAGCGGCGCCGATCCGCTGACCACGCAACTGGAAGGCAAATCACTGGCCGATCATCTGCTGGAGCCGACCCGTATTTACGTTAAATCGGTGCTGGAGCTGATCGAAAAGGTTGAGGTTCATGCCGTTGCGCACCTCACCGGCGGCGGTTTCTGGGAGAACATTCCGCGCGTACTGCCGGATAATACTCAGGCCGTTATCGACGAATCCTCCTGGCAGTGGCCGGCGGTGTTTGACTGGCTGCAGAGCGCCGGTAACGTCAGCCGTCACGAAATGTACCGCACCTTTAACTGCGGCGTCGGCATGGTGATCGCCCTGCCCGCGCAGGAAGTGGATAAAGCCATTGAGCTGATGAATGCCAAAGGTGAAAAAGCATGGAAAATCGGTATGATCAAAGCATCCGATTCCAGCGAGCGTGTGGTCATTGAATGAAAAACATTGTGGTGCTGATTTCCGGCAACGGCAGTAATTTGCAGGCGATTATCGACGCCTGCAAACAGAAAAGAATCAACGGCACCCTGCGGGCAGTTTTCAGCAATAAGGCCGACGCGTTCGGCCTTCAGCGTGCGCGGGAAGCGAACATTCCCGCCCATGCGCTGAGCGCAGATCAGTTTGCCAACCGCGATGCGTTCGATCGTGAACTGATGCAGGAGATTGACGCCTACGCGCCGGATGTGGTGGTGCTGGCGGGTTATATGCGCATCCTCAGCCCGGCGTTTGTCGCCCACTACGCCGGTCGCCTGCTCAACATCCACCCCTCCCTGTTACCGAAATACCCTGGTTTGCATACACACCGCCAGGTGCTGGAAAACGGCGATGAGGAGCATGGCACCAGCGTGCACTTTGTCACTGACGAGCTGGATGGCGGCCCGGTGATTTTGCAGGCGAAAGTGCCGGTGTTTGCAGGTGATAGCGAAGAGGATATTACTGCCCGCGTGCAGGCGCAGGAGCATGCGATCTATCCGCTGGTGGTGAGCTGGTTTGTCGAGGGTCGCCTGACCATGCAAGAGGGCGGAGCCTGGCTTGATGGCCTGCGTTTACCGCCCGAAGGGTATGCAGCCGACGAATAATTGCCCTTTTCACCGGCTGCGGTTTACGCGGGCTGGCTGTTTTCTGTGCCGGAGAGGCGAAACCTCCTCCGGCCTATTCCCCTTCCCTTACCACTCCGCACTATTTTTCATCACGTTAAGCAATAAAACTGATTACTGTCATACTTTTTTGCCACAGTTGGACATCTGCTAAGAAAGCTCGCCATAATAAGTTGTCTTATACGAAGGAACGCCAGCAACGTTCACCTGCAAGTCGGAGCACCGCATGCGCGAGAGGGAGTGGCCGTGCTTCGAGAAAGAACCGGAGTGTAAACAGGAATGGGTCAGGAAAAGTTATATCTCGAAAAAGAACTAAGCTGGTTGTGCTTTAACGAACGCGTGCTTCAGGAAGCCGCGGACAAAAGTAACCCCCTTATCGAACGCATGCGTTTTTTGGGGATCTATTCCAATAACCTTGATGAGTTCTATAAAGTCCGTTTCGCCGAGCTTAAGCGGCGGCTGATCATCAGCGAAGAACAGGGCGTGGCGACCAATTCACGTCATCTGCTGGGCAAAATTCAGTCTCGCGTACTGAAAGCCGACCAGGAGTTCGACGGGCTCTATAACGACCTGCTGCTGGAGATGGCGCGTAATCAAATCTTCCTGATTAACGAGCGCCAGCTCTCGCAAAACCAGCAAAGCTGGCTGCGCAGCTACTTTAAACAGTACCTGCGCCAGCACATCACGCCAACGCTTATCACCCGCGAAACCAATCTGGTGCGCTTCCTCAAGGATGATTACACCTATCTGGCGGTAGAGATCATTCGCGGCGACGATATCCGCTACGCGCTGCTGGAAATTCCCTCAGACAAAGTGCCGCGCTTCGTCAACCTGCCGCCGGAGACGCCACGCCGCCGCAAGCCGATGATTTTGCTGGATAACATTCTGCGCTACTGCCTGGATGATATCTTTAAAGGTTTCTTCGATTACGACTCGCTCAACGCCTACTCGATGAAAATGACCCGTGACGCCGAATATGACCTGGTGCACGAGATGGAGTCGAGCCTGATGGAGCTGATGTCCTCAAGCCTGAAGCAGCGTCTGACCGCCGAGCCGGTGCGCTTTGTCTACCAGCGCGATATGCCGGATGCGATGGTTGAGATGCTGCGCGAGAAGCTGACCATCTCCCGCTACGACTCGATTATTCCCGGCGGGCGTTATCACAACTTTAAAGACTTTATTGGCTTCCCGAACGTCGGCAAAGCCAATCTGGTCAACAAACCGCTGCCGCGCCTGCGTCACGTCTGGTTTGATAAATTCCGCAACGGTTTCGACGCCATCCGCGAGCGCGATGTGCTGCTCTACTATCCGTACCACACCTTTGAGCACGTGCTGGAGATGCTGCGCCAGGCGTCGTTCGACCCGAACGTGCTGGCGATCAAAATCAACATCTACCGCGTGGCAAAAGATTCACGCATCATTGACTCGATGATCCACGCCGCGCATAACGGCAAAAAAGTGACGGTGGTGGTAGAGCTGCAGGCGCGCTTTGATGAAGAGGCCAATATTCACTGGGCCAAACGGCTGACGGAAGCCGGTGTTCAGGTGATCTTCTCCGCGCCGGGCTTAAAAATTCACGCCAAGCTGTTCCTCATCTCGCGTATGGAAGGCGAAGAGATTGTGCGCTATGCCCATATCGGCACCGGTAACTTTAACGAGAAAACCGCGCGTACCTACACCGACTACTCGCTGCTGACCGCCGATGCGCGCATTACTAACGAAGTCCGCCGGGTGTTCAACTTTATTGAAAACCCCTATCGTCCGGTGCAGTTCGACTATCTGCTGGTGTCGCCGCAAAACTCGCGCCGCCTGCTGTATGACATGATCGACGCCGAAATCGCCAACGCGCAGAACGGCAAGCCGTCCGGCATTACGCTCAAGCTGAATAATCTCGTCGATAAAGGGTTGGTAGACAGGCTCTATGCGGCCTCAAGCTCCGGCGTGCCGGTGAACTTGCTGGTGCGCGGCATGTGCTCGCTGATCCCGAACCTTGAAGGCATCAGCGACAATATTCGGGTGATCAGTATCGTTGACCGCTATCTTGAGCACGATCGCATCTATATTTTCGAACACGGTGGCGAAAAGCGCGTCTGGCTCTCCTCCGCCGACTGGATGACGCGTAATATTGATTACCGTATCGAAGTAGCAGCACCGATCCTCGATCCGCGCCTGAAACAGCGGGTGCTGGATATTATGGAGCTGCAATTCAGTGATACGGTGAAAGCCCGTTATATCGACAAAGAACTGAGTAATCGCTATGTGCCGCGCGGGAATCGTCGTAAAGTACGCGCCCAACTAGCGATTTACGACTATATCAAATCCCTCGAACAGTCCGAATAATCTATGCCGATACAAGAGAAGATGCCACGACCGGAGGAGTTCGCCGCGGTCGATTTGGGTTCAAACAGTTTCCACATGGTCATTGCCCGTGTGGTCGATGGCGCGATGCAAATCATCGGTCGCCTTAAGCAGCGCGTGCATCTGGCTGACGGGCTCGACAGCAATAACATGCTGAGCGAAGAGGCGATGGAGCGCGGGCTTGCCTGCCTGTCGCTGTTTGCTGAACGCTTGCAGGGCTTCGATCCGGCAAGCGTCTGCATCGTCGGCACGCATACGCTGCGCCAGGCGCTGAACGCGACAGAGTTCCTCAAACGTGCCGAAAAAGTGATCCCCTACCCGATTGAGATCATTCCCGGCAACGAAGAGGCGCGCCTGATTTTTATGGGCGTCGAGCACACGCAGCCGGAGAAAGGCCGCAAGCTGGTGGTCGATATCGGCGGCGGTTCGACGGAGCTGGTGATCGGCGAAGATTTCCAGCCGCAGCTGGTTGAGAGCCGCCGGATGGGCTGCGTCAGCTTTGCCCAGCTCTACTTCGCGGGTGGGACCATCAATGGTGAAAACTTCCGCCGCGCGCGCATGGCGGCGACGCAGAAGCTGGAGTCGCTGGCCTGGCAGTTCCGCATTCAGGGTTGGAACGTGGCGCTTGGCGCTTCCGGCACCATTAAAGCGGTGCATGAAGTGCTGATAGCACTTGGCGAGAAGGATGGGATTATCACCCCGGAGCGGCTGGAGAGAGTGGTCGCCGAAGTGCTGAAATTTAAGAGCTTCAGCGATCTTACCCTGCCGGGCCTGTCGGATGAGCGCAAAGTGGTGTTTGTGCCGGGTCTGGCAATTCTGTGCGGCGTCTTCGACGCGCTGGCGATCCGCGAACTGCGGCTCTCCGACGGCGCGCTGCGTGAAGGGGTGCTGTATGAGATGGAGGGGCGTTTCCGCCATCAGGACATCCGCAGCCGCACCGCGCAGAGCCTGGCAAGCCAGTACAATATCGACCGCGATCAGGCGCGTCGCGTGCTGGATACCACCACGCTGATTTACGATCAGTGGCAGGCGCAGAACCCGAAACTCGGCAACCCGCAGCTGGCGGCGCTGCTGAAATGGGCGGCAATGCTGCACGAAGTGGGGCTCAATATTAACCACAGCGGCATGCACCGCCACTCGGCCTATATTCTGCAAAACAGCGATCTGCCCGGCTTTAACCAGGAGCAGCAGCTGATGATGGCGACGATGGTGCGCTACCATCGTAAGGCGATCAAGCTCGATGAGATCCCGCGCTTTACGCTGTTTAAAAAGAAGCAGTTTTTACCGCTGGTGCAGATCTTGCGTCTTGGCGTGCTGTTGAATAACCAGCGCCAGGCGACCACCACCCCGCCGACGCTGCGCCTGAAAACCGATGACAACCACTGGACGCTGAGCTTCCCCCATGACTGGTTTAGCCAGAATGCGCTGGTGCTGCTGGATCTGGAAAAAGAGCAGGAGTACTGGGAAGCGGTAACCGGCTGGCGGCTGAAGATCGAAGAGGAGCAGTCTCCGACCGTGGCGGCCTAATCCGCCACGTCCGCTACTCCCCGACCAGCGTCGCCAGCGGCGCGGGTTTGCCAATCAGATACCCCTGAAGATAATCGATACCCAGCGCGACCGCCGCGCTGCGTATCTCTTCACTCTCTACGTACTCCGCCACTACCTGCATCTTCTTCATCCGCGCCAGATGGCAGATCGACTCCACAATCTGGTAATCGAGGCTGCTGGCAACAATATTGCGGATAAAGCTGCCATCAATCTTCAGGATATCTGCCGACACGGTTTTCAGCCGCGCATAGCTGGCATACCCGGTGCCAAAATCATCAATGGCCACCCGACAGCCCATCTGCTGCAGCTGCGAGAGGGTATTGATCGCCTGCGCCAGGCTCGGTAAGGCATTACTTTCGGTGATCTCAAAAATAAGCTGCCAAGGCTCAACGCCATACATCTCAAGCAGATGGAGCACCTCTTCGGCGAAGTGCGTGCGGCAGAGCGATGACGGCGAGAGATTAATGGCAAAACGCTGGCCGGGAAGCGCCTCATGATGCTGGGCCATAAAGCGCAGAACATGCTCGGTCACCCACAGGTCAATGCGTGATGAGAGGCCAAACTCATGGGCCACCGGCAAAAAGAGATCGGGCTTGATGATCTCGCCGTTCTCCTCGCGCATCCGCAGCAGGATTTCGTGATAATCGTCGCCGCGCACGCCCTGGATCCGCTGCGCCATCAACACAAAATGGTCCTGCTCCAGCGCCAGTTGCAGGCGGTTCATCATCTCAACTTTGCTTTTCACCCCGCGCTGCACGTTTGCTGCTCCCCGATTTTGCAGGCTTTCCGGGTGATGGGTCGCCAGCGAGAGATCGGCAATTGTGCTCAGTTCGCCAAGCAACATATAGAGATGTTTCACCGGCGAGCGCACATAACAGTAGCTAAAACCGACCTGCGGCTGGAGCGGCATCTCATCCCAGACGAAACGAAACTGTTTAACCCGCGCATCCAGCGCCTCGATACGCGTCTGGTGCGATTGCGTATTGAGGCGAATCACCAGGTCATGCCCGGAGAGCTGGTGGACACACTCTTCTGCCGAGAGCAGCGGCTTAAGCCAGTCCGCCATGTGCTGTTTATATTGAATACGCAGCCAGACGCCATAATTGCGCCCGAGCAGCTCCAGCTCCGGCACGCGTAAAAAACAGAGCACCGACCAGGGCGTATCCGCAAGAGATCGGCTCAGGGCGCGCAGGTTCGGCATATGTGTGACCGGGTCGATATAGGCCAGCCGCCGGGCGCGATCGTGTACCTGCCGCTGGCGGGTCGCCATAATCGCCATCGCGAGGATCATAAAAGAGAAGACCAGATAGCTGGAGGAGGCAATTGCCAGTTGCACATCCCAGGTCGGCGAATTGGGCAGATAGTGGTAGTAAAAGTGAACCGAGAGCACCAGCAGCGGCGTCCAGATAAAGAGCATAAAGCGAAAGCCGTAACGCATTGAGCCCCACAGCATGACCGGCAGCAGCAGCGACAGCGTGTAGTTAGTGCTGAATATCGAGCTGTTATTATTCAGCGGCCGCAGTAATAGCAGCAAAATGGCGGTAATGATGCCTAACCAGATCAGCAGTTCGATGCGCGTCACTTTCCGGTCGAACTCGGCGCGCAGCTGTGAGAACCAGGCAATCGCATAGCGCGGATGGCGCAATGTACGGATCAATAGATAGCTAAAAGGGACGCCAGTGATGGCACCGACCAGCAGCGCCTGGTAGTTAATCAAGGTTGGCACATTGAGCGCCAGCGCCCCGCCCTCATTAACCACCATATCAAGATTCAGCCAGACCCCGAGCTCAAGCAGGATCAGATAGAGCGTGGCGGGGCTGAGCACCTGCCAGAACACCCGTTGCGTCATCTGCCGCGTCGAACCATAGGCTATTTGATGACGACGGGCGACAAACAGCCGGTAGCCGAACCAGCTCAGCAACAGCGGAATCAGCATGTGTACGCACCGCTCCACCACGACGAGCGGGCCGGCAGAGGCATAATGGCAGCTTAAGGCGATGATCACACCGGGCAGCGCGGCCCAGCCAAAAAAGGTCATCATGGTGATGAACAGGGCCATCGGCAGGTAATAAAGCATCACCTCCTGACCTGAAATAATGGTGAACGTATTCGCCAGATTAAACAGCGGGTAGAAAACGGGGGTGATGATCAGTGGCAGCGCCCACCACCTGTCTTTGTATCTGTTGTAACTTCTTATCAATGACATAATCACTCAGCAAACCCGCATAACGCGAGAGAGGTGGTTCAGACAGGTTTCCAGCCTGACTGCACGAAGCCCAAACAGCGTGCCAGTGCGTAAATGATAAGAAATTTAAGAGGTGAACGCGGGGTGACAATTGTTTTAGATCAACTAACCCGCCTTGCCGCGTTTATATTCGGCTGATTGTCGGCGATCTCGCGGTTTTTTATTTAAGGCGTAAATAATTAATTTATCTTATATAAAATGTGGTGATATTTTATTCACACTGTTTCTGCGGCAAGCAAGATTGATCTTAATAAGAGAGTGTGACTTAATGTCCCCGTCGCCCGTTGTTCGGGTATTCCTAAGGAACCATTGTGAGTCAGGCAACCAGTATGCGAAAACGACATCGATTTGACAGTCGCATGACCCGTATCGTACTTCTTATCAGCTTCCTCTTCTTCTTCGGCCGTTTTGTCTTTTCCTCTGTTGGCGCCTGGTATCACCATCAGGAAAAAAGCCAGTTACAACCTGTTAGCCAGACTATCGACCCCACCGCACAACGTTAACGCTATCCGATTTTTGTCTGCACGCTTTTGCGTGGAGTCGCGCACGCCTGCATCTTATCTGTCGAGACCGAGCCAGCGCTCCTCAAGACGGCTGAGTGCGGTATAGGGCGCGCTACGCCCAACCGTCAGCGTAAAGCCCTGCGGCCACTCGCCGGTAGCACCCAGCCCCGCGTTCTCAAGCCAGGTGACAAAGCGTCGACGACCATAATCTGACTTACATTTGGTGAAGACCTCCGCGATTTCGCTGCGCGTGATGGTCGTACCAAACTGTTTTTCTCGTTGCATCCTGATGTCGCAGATGCCCGTGTATACACCACGCAGCAGCAGGTAAAGCAGATAGCCTATAAATGCCACCACTAGCCCTCTAAACACCCCGTTAAAGATCGGCTCTGCCAGCGGGAACTGTGAAAGATAGGTAATGCTAAAAAAGACGGCGATAACCAGCAATGAGGCAAAAAGAAGAATGGAGAGCGCGGTAAGCCATGTGCGCCAGTTGAGCAGACTGGCCATTTTACTGCGCACAAAGCGGCAGATGGCGACCCAATCAAGCAGCATCAGGCTTAACACCACATTAAGCGCGGCCAGCCACCCGGTGTAATGCCCCTGCCCGGAGATGAGATAGAACGGCATCACCACATGTGCCAGCGTCGCGGAGTAGAGCCCGAGCACGCTAAGCACCAATAGAACAACACTCGCAATGCCGCGAAACAGCATTATCGCCGCAGAGAGGAAGTCTTTATCCAGAAAAGTGGTGCTACGCCTTGCGGAGTCTCCCTTCTCCGCCGCTTTTTTCGGCTTTTTGGGTTGCGCATGCTGCCCCGCTTTCATCATCAGCACCATCGCAAGGGTGATCCCCAGCGCATAACTGGCGCTGAACAGCGTAATAAAGGGCAGCATCACCACCAGCGCCAGCACAGCGACCATCGCCAGGCGCATATTCCATACCCGCAGACGCGCGATACGATACACACGGCTCAGGGCGTCAGATAGCGACAGGCTCAACAAAATAGTTTTGCGCCGATGCCAGAAGCCGAGCTCCGGGATTGCCAGCACATAACGTTTTAACTCCTCCTCCAGCGCAGGTTTTACCCTCGCAAGGTGGCGGCAGGCGCGAAACGCCGTCTCCTGCAACCAGGCATCGCCAATCGCAATCGCAGTGGCCAACACCGGCTCCGCGTCCGCTTCACGCAGCAGTCCGGTCGTTTCCAGGCAGACCTTCGCCAGTAAGATATTCTGCCCCTCTTTCACATGCCCGGTGACAAAGGCGCTCAGTTCATCGGCAAAGGGCTGGAGCACATCGCGTCGGGAGCCAAACGCATCAATCAGAAAGCGCAGCGAATGGATAGCACGAAGACGATGACTTGGGTCGGCAAAATGTTGCGTGATCTCACTCCAGCAGAGATTTGCCAGCCGCTGTGCCTCGGCGTCATGACAGAGCTGGGCATATAGCACCAGCGCATCTCGCCCGCGCGCGTCGGTGGGAATATGGTTATCCGGCACGGTTTGCGGACGTTGTAAAAAGCGCGTGGTGACAAAGTACTCAAGAAAACGGCGGTGAACAAAAGCAAACGACCTCTCGGGGCCATTCGTCACGCGGGCTATTTTGGCGTGACGCAGGATCTCCAGCACCGCTCCGACCTTGTCGGATTTCATCCGGGCATTAATCACTTTTACCGGGGCCTCAAGGCCGAGAGTCGGTTCATGAAAAACAAACCACGCGATATCGGTTGTGACGTCAATGACCTCCTGCGCCGTTATCTCTGACTCCCTGAGAAACTCCTCGCAGAGTTTCAATCGCTCATCAATGTAGTTTTTATAGATCTCTGCCTGATTGGCCGGAAGGCAATCATTACCTGCAATCCACTCGCCGAGCAGCGCCATAATGAAGGGGTTGCGCGCCAGCGGCATCAAATCCTGGCGCTGGCTAAAGAGCGTGTTTCTCAACGCTGGCGTAAAGCGCGGGTAATTGCTCAACGCGTCAGTAATTTGCGTCTCAGAGAGAGGACGGATCTCCAGCACCTTTTCCGCCTGAAAGGCGGAAGTCGGCCGGCGATAGATGCGCGAGGCCAGCACCCCCCGCGAGTTGGTATGAGAGGTGATAAATTTGTCGATCACCGAGGAGAGCGCATGGATAACATCCGAATCCTCTCTGGCATCCAGCAAAGGCGAGATCTCATCAAACGAATCGAAAATAAAGAACAGGCGGCCGGCAGACCACAGCTTACGGAAGTATTCATCGACAAATTTCCGCGTAAAGACATCGCCGCGACGGCTCAGGTTTTTAATGATAAATGCTTCCAGATCCTCAACGGAAAACTCAGTACGCCCATTCACCTTCGTTATGTTGGGCATCCATTCACGCAGATTGACGTAAATCGGGACGCGGTTGGTTCTCTTCACCTCAGCCAGCATATCCTGCGCCAGTTTACGTAGCGCCACGCTCTTGCCCGAACCGGGTACGCCTAAGAGTAAAAATGCGCCTGTTTTTTGGTCGCGGCGAATCGCCTCCTGCAATCCCATCACCTTTTTACGTCCGCGTGAGTGCCGGGTTTTACGGATCTCCACCTCGGCCTCAAGTTCGGTGTAGTGATTCGGGCTCCAGTCCGTCTCTTCATCAATGGCCTCTAAATCTTTGCGCAGCACGTGGCAAAAACTTTTCAGCTGTTTAGGAAAGCTCTCCTCAGGAAAATCTTTTTTTAGCGGTACAGGATGGACGCCGCCAACGGGTTCTGAGCGGGTGAAATAGAACACGGCGATGGTGATGATGCCGAGGATCACGCAGACCCACCACGCGGGCTGGCTAACCAGCAGGCTATTTTTCAACCAGGCCGGGGCATGTTGCAGACCGGGTAACGTCCAGATGCCACTCAGCAAAGAGTTGATGGCGGGTGAAGCACTGCTGATCGTCCCCATGCCAAACACCAGCGCAAGGGTGCGGATTTTATTGGTGCCATACCCGGCAGGCATCAGCAACGGGCGAGCAAGCACCAGCATGAAGATAATAAAACCGGCGACAAAAGCCGCATTCACCCACGAGAAGAGGTAGCCTGAGCCAACCACAAAACTTAAAGCCAGCGTTAGCAGAATTAAGAAAAATTTAAGACTTCCCGACATACTTACATCACTTCCCTGTTGCATAACGGATTATAGCGTAGAGGGCACTATAACTTTTCTGAGATGTGATACCAGAGCGAACTACCAGGTTTAGGGGTTAAGTGCTCATCATCTCTTAATAAGATCCCGACGTTTTATCCTTCGCCTGCAATGGGCAGATTGCAGAGATTTTCATCTTCACCCACGCTCTTCAGGCATATTGCGCAAACCGCTCGCCAGTGCGCTGAAGGCCTCAATCATCTTTGGTAGCGCCTGCTCCGGCGCGTCGCTTGCCGCCACCCACAGGGCGGCATTCAGCGCTGCACCGTTCAACAGGCGCGCGGCAGCATCGGCATCAACCGGTTTGAGTTCACCCTTTTCAATCATGGTGATAACCGTCTGGCGCGTCGCCTCAAGGCAGCTATTCTGGCTTGGCCACTGGGCGGGATCGCCGAGAAAGGCCGGGCCATCAAGCAGAACAATGCGCCGCACCTCCTCATCCAGCGCCATTTTAATGTAGGTAATGCCTTCGGCTAACAGCTGCTGCCACGCATCAGCGGTTTTCGCGGCCTCCGCCTTCGCGCGCTGCGCCATCTCGCCATCGATCTCAGCGACCACGGCGGCCAGCAGCCCTTTTTTATCGCCAAAGTTGTGGTAGAGCGCGCCGCGCGTCAGGCCAACGCTGGCGGTAAGCTCATCCATCGAAGCGGCGGCAAACCCTTTTTCAGCAAAGGCACGTCGCGCTGCTGCCAGCAATTTTGTGCGGTTCTCTTCCATCGTTTCACTGCGGCGTTTACCGGCCATCATCCTCTCCTTTTTACATACGAAGCGTATCTCATTTGACACACACCGCGTATGTGATATTAATTTCATATACGCGGCGTATATTAAATCATTTCCCTGCGCCGCGCACTCATCACACCTACATTGCCAGAAGGAACCACTATGATCCGTCGCGAAGCTGTTTTTCCTGCCAACCGCCATGCCCTTTATGAGGCGCACGGCTACTCCGCCGCTATTCGCTCCGGCGATCTGCTCTTTGTCTCCGGCCAGGTCGGCAGCCGGGAGGATGGCACGCCGGAGCCCGATTTTGCCCGCCAGGTTGAGCTTGCCTTTGCGAATCTCAGCGCAACCCTTGCCGCCGCCGGCTGCACCTTTGACGATCTTATCGATGTCACCACCTTTCACACCGATCCGGAAGTGCAATTCCCGACCATCATGCAGGTGAAACAGGCGATTTTTCCGCAGCCGCCCTACCCCAACTGGACGGCTGTGGGCGTCAACTGGCTGGCGGGTTTCGACTTCGAAATCAAAGTGATTGCACGCATTCCCGATGCGCAGCCGTAACGCGCGACGCATGAACCACCACACCGCTGCGGCGTGATGTGCCAGGCTGATGTTGTCCTTACTGCACAACGGAGACGTGATGATGATGACCTTATGCCGCGCCTGCGGCACCTCCTATGAGACCGCAGGCGAACACCCGCAGCAGTGCAAAATCTGTGTTGATGAGCGGCAGTTTGTGCCGCCCGGCGGGCAACAGTGGGTCGATCCCGCAGAACTGCTGGCTTCCCATGCCAATAAGTGGAGGCAGCACGAGGCGGATCTCTTCAGCCTGCAAACGGTGCCGGATTTTGCCATCGGCCAGCGCGCCTTTCTGGTGAGAACGCCGGAGGGGAACATTTTGTGGGACTGTATCGCCACGCTCGACGCGGCGACAAAAACGCTGATTGCCGCGCTGGGCGGGCTGAAAGCGATTGCCATTTCCCACCCGCACTACTACACCACCATGCAGGATTGGGCTGCGGAGTTTGATGCGCCGATCTACCTTCACGCCAGCGACCGCGACTGGATCATGCGCGACAGCCCCTGGCTGAACCTGTGGGAGGGCGATACGCTTCAGTTGACCCGCGACGTCAGCGTGATGCGTCTCGGCGGCCACTTCGCCGGTGGTGCGGTGCTCTACTGGGCGCGGGATGAGGGTATTGTGCTATCGGGAGATATTGTGCAGGTCGCGCCGGGCAATGACGCGGTCTCGTTTATGTGGAGCTATCCGAATATGCTGCCGCTGTCGGCCGACACGGTGAGTGACATGCTGCGCCGCCTGAGCGCAATAAACTTTACCCGGCTCTACGGCGCGTTTGAAGGCCGGCAGATCACGCACAACGCCGCAGCGATCGTGCAGCGTTCCGGCGAGAAGTATCTGGCCTGCCTGCGTTAACGCGCTCAGCCCGGCCCTTCGCTGGCGGCCGCCAGCAGCGGCACCAGCACATCGCTGATCGGCACCGCAATGCCGCGCGCATGGCCGATCCGCTGGATCACACCGTTGCGGATATCCCACTCCAGCGGGCGGTTCGCCTGGCGGTCAGCCAGAATAGAGGTGCCCAGATCGGCAGGCGCGCGCTGGAAGTTGCCAACAATCTCCTGCGGCACGTCATCTTTCAGCACCGCCCCTTCGGCGCGCGCAACGGCCAGGCACTCCCGTAAATAGGCCAGCGCCAGCTCGGTAACATCTTCTCGGGAAAACATACCGACGCGGCGGTTAGCCAGCACCATCAGCCCTGCCGCCGCATTCTGCAACAGCTTGCGCCAGGCGATAGAGAGAAAATCCGCAGAGAGATCGACCGCGCAGCGCGTGCCGCTTAACGCCCCGACCACCCGCTGCGCCTGTGGCACATCCGGCAGGGTCAGGCGCGGTTTCGCCCGCAGCCAGACGGAGGCATCCGGCTCGCGCTGCGCCGGAAACCAGACCACGGAAGGGAGCACCGTCGCGCCATTGACCAGCGGCGCGAGCTGCGCTTTCTGCTCCACGCCATTTTGCAGCGCGCACACCACCGTCTTTTCATCGCACAGCGCGGCGAGCCAGCCCGCGCTCTCAGCAACCTGAGTGGTTTTCACCGCCACAAAAACTAAATCGACCGGCTGCTGGATCGCCGTTGGCTCGGTGAGAACCGGGCCGGGGACGACGATTTCGCCCTCATCGTGGCGCAAAGTTAACTGTGGATGGGCGGTGCGCCCGCAAAGCAACGGCGTGCGGTGAACTTCATGCAGCGCGGCGGCAATGGTAGTGCCGATCGCGCCCGGGCCAATCAGCGCAATCGTAAGATTTTCAGACATCAAACGTTCTCCTGCTGTGATCATCGGTTATCTGTGCCCTTCAGGCGCTGAACGCGAAAGGCTGCTGCGCCTGAATAACAAACATAAGCCCGTTGAAGGACGAAAGACAGCCGATTCCTTCTCACACCTCTTTTGCCCGCCGCGTAGCCCACTCACAAAGCCGCATGATGACAACAAAAAAGACCGGCACAAAAAATAGCGACAGCACGGTGGCGCTGATCATGCCGCCAAACACCCCGGTGCCAATCGCATGCTGCGTACTGGCGCTGGCGCCGCGGGCAATCATCAACGGCACCACGCCGAGCGTAAAGGCGAGCGAGGTCATCAAAATGGGGCGCAGCCTCTGCCTTGAGGCCAGCAGCGTCGCCTCAAGGCTGCTTTTGCCCTGCAAACGCAGCTGGCGGGCAAACTCAATAATCAGAATGGCGTTTTTCGCCGACAGGCCAATCAGCGTGATAAGCCCGACTTTGAAAAAGAGATCATTGCTCATACCGGCGACGATCACCGCAATAAGCGCACCAATAAGCCCGAGCGGCACTACCAGCATCACCGCAAAGGGGATCGACCAACTCTCATACAGCGCGGCAAGCACCAGAAACACCACCAGCACCGACAGCGCAATCAATCCCGGCAACTGGGCGGCAGAAGCTTTCTCCTGTAGCGAACTGCCCGCCCACTCACCGCCAAACCCCTCTGGCAGTTCGCGCGCCAGCTGCTCCATCATCGCCATCCCGGTGCCGCTCGAGTGCCCCGGCGCGGCGCTGCCGGTAATGCGAATTGCCGGATAGCCCTGATAGCGGTTGAGCTGCTGCGGCGACTGGGTCCACGTCGCGCTGACCACACTTGAGAGTAAAACCATTTCACCGCTTCTGTTTTTCAGCGGGATGTTAAGCAGCGTTTCCGGCTGCATCCGGTATGCGGCATCGGCCTGCACAATCACCTGCTGTAAGCGACCGTTCTGCGTGTAGTCATTAACGTAATTCGAGCCGGAGGCGACGGAGATCGCCTGGTTAATCTCTTCAAACGAGACGCCCATCGCCTCGGCTTTCTCACGGTCGATAGTCAGGGAGATGGAGGTGCCCTGCGGCAAACCGTCGATATAGACATCAGAGAGCGCACCGCTTTCATTCGCCCTCTCCACCAGCGTATCCGCCGCCTGTTTCAGCGCGCTATACCCCTTCCCTGCCCGATCCTGAATATAGAAGGTAAACCCGGATGAGGTGCCCATATCGGAGATAGCAGGCGGCAGCAGGCTCATGGTCGTCGCGCCAGGCACGGACGCCATCTTTTGCTGGATCAGATCGGCCTCACTCTGCGCCGTCGCGCCGTGGCGCTCCTGCCACCCTTTCAGGGTGGTAAAGGCCATCGCCGAGTTCTGCCCGGAGCCTGAAAAGCCAAAGCCGAGGATCATCAGGTTGCTGTCGATAGCCGGGCGTTCGGTCAGCGCTTGCTCAAACTGCTCCACCACCTCGGTGGTGCGCTGCATGGTGGCGTCAGAGGGAAGCTGAATGGAGGACATAAAGTAGCCCTGATCCTCTTCGGGTAAAAAGGAGGATGGCAGCGCCACCAGACCGGCAAACAGCGCGATGCAGAGCGCGGCGTAGATCAGCAGCATGCGGCCGCTGCGCATTAATACCCATAAAAGCCCGGATTCATAGCGCGCTGACAGCCCGTTAAAGGCGCGGTTGAAGCGGGCGGAAAAGCCCCGCGCAGTACCGGAATGTGGCTTCAGCACCGTTGCGCAGAGCGCAGGCGTCAGGGTGAGCGCCAGGAAGGCGGAAAAGAGGATCGACACCGCCATCGCAATAGCGAATTGCCGGTAGATCAGGCCAACGGAGCCGCTGGCGAAGCCCATCGGGATAAACACCGCGGTCAGCACCAGCGTAATACCGATAATCGCCGGGGTGATTTCGCGCATCGCCTGCCGGGTGGCGTCCGCAGGCGTCATTCCCTGCTCCTCCATCAGCCGCTCGACGTTCTCGACCACCACAATCGCGTCATCGACGATAATGCCAATCGCCAGCACCATGCCAAACAGGGTGAGGATATTGATGGAGTACCCGCTCAGCAGCATCACGGTAAAGGTACCGAGCAGCGCGATAGGCGCGACAATCGCCGGGATCAGCGTACAGCGCATTTTATGCAGGAAGAGCAGCATCACCAGAAACACCAGCACCATCGCTTCGATAAAGGTCTGCACCACTTTGTAGATGGAGAGTTTGACAAAGGGCGCCGTATCAAACGGCACCGTGAAGACCACGCCTTCCGGCAGCACGCTTTTTAACTCCGCCAGCCGCTGATGTACCGCAGCCGCGGTGTTAATGGCATTTGCCCCGGAGGCAAGCTGGATCGCCGCGGCCGTTGCCGGCACGCCATTTTCGCGAATGCCAAAGGCATAGCTCTGCAAACCGCTCTCGACGCGTGCGATATCTGCCAGCCGCAAACGCGCGCCGGTGATGTTCGACTTCAGCGTGATATTGCGAAACTCCTCAATGGAGGAGAGCTGGCCTTTGACGGTCAGCGGATAGGTGACGCGCTGCCCCGCCAACGCAGGTTCATCCCCGACGCGTCCCGGCGAGACCAGCACATTTTGCTGTGCAATCGCGGTGGTGACATCGCTGACGGAGAGCTGATAGCTGTGCATCTTGAGCGGATCGAGCCAGATACGCATCGCTTTCTCGCCGCCAAAGAGCTGCACCTTGCCGACGCCGGGAAGACGGCGCAGTTCATCGGTCACATTGCGGGCGAAGTAGTCGCTGAGGTCGGCCTCCTGATACTTACCGGTCGTCGATTTCAGCCCAACCATCATCAAAAAGCCGGTCTCTGCCGCATCGACGCTGATCCCGTTTTGCCGCACTACCTGCGGCAGCCGTGGCTCAACAATTTTGATCTGGTTTTGCAGATCGATCTGCGCAAGCTTGACATCAGTGCCCGGTTTAAAGGTGACGGTGATCGACGCCGTGCCGCTGGTATCGCTGGTGGCTTCAAAATAGAGAATGTTATCGACGCCGGAGATCTCGCGCTCAATCAGCGAAATAACCGAGGTGTTCATCATCTCCGGCGTGGCACCTGGAAAGGTGACGGAGATAATCACCCCCGGCGGTGCCACCGCCGGATATTGTGATACGGGCAGCTTAGGAATAGCGAGCAGCCCACCGAGGATAATAAATAGCGCAATGACCCAGGCAAAAACGGGGCGTGTAATAAAAAAGTGCGGCATGGTTTTATGTTGTCATATTGTCCAGAGGATCAGGCGCGGGCATGATTATGACTCGCCATTTTCTGCGCCTGGTTAATCAATAATCGTAAGGTTTATCTGTTTAGCCTTAATGCAGGGTTAATGGAGCCTGTGTGGAGAGCGGGAAAAGATCAGAATCGCCGGACGAGCAGAAACAGCGGCGTCACACCAAAAAAGGCGGTGAGAAAGCACTCATAATAGAAAGTGAGATCGTAAATCGTCGGCACGCGATAGCGTAAGACGTTAAAGATAACGATCAGGCTAATAAAGAGTGAGGCGATGATCAGAAAGATAAGGGTTAATTCCTGTAATACGCCGCTTTTCTGCTGCACTGCCAGTAAAAACGTACAGGCGCAGAGGTTGATGTAGAGCAACGGCGAGGCGAGCAGCGTCAGCGCGACTTTCTCACCAAGATGGTGTATTAACAGCAGCCACAAATAGAGCAGGCCCCAGCAGGCCAATAGAAAAACAACCAGCGTGCGAATCGTCTCAGCCCTGGGTTTTACATCTACTTTCATCATTGCTTTATTCCTGATGAATAAACGCTGCCCGGCAGCCGCGATATTTACTCTGCACGTCAGGCAGCCCATAACGGCTGTTTACGCCGATGGCAGAACAGTGAGCGACTATTGTTATCCCGCTGCGTGTACATTTTTTAACGTGAATGTGGAGCCTGTGTGGAAGCCGTAATGAGACGTTGAGAAAGAGCGCATTACGGCATGCAACTTTTGCCGTAGGGTCTGGTCTGACTGTGGCAAATTGCTGGCAGGACACCACCGTGTTTCATTCAAATAAACCTAAATTAATAAGCACTGGCATCGTCAACGGTAGCGGGAGAGAAGATGGACAATAAGCACCTAATTCTGGTTGCTGAAGATGATGATGAGATCGCCGATATTCTGCAAAGCTACATCCAGCGTGCCGGAATGCGTACGCTGCGCGCGGCCGACGGCGAGCAGGCGATCAGTCTCTGCTTCCTGCATAAACCCGATCTGGTGTTACTCGATATTCAGTTGCCCATCCATGATGGCTGGAGCGTTCTGAGCGCGGTGCGCAAAGAGAGCACGGTGCCGGTCATTATGGTCACCGCACTGGATCAGGACATCGATAAACTGATGGGGCTGCGGCTCGGCGCGGATGATTACGTGGTGAAGCCCTTCAACCCGTCGGAAGTGGTGGCGCGGATCGAAGCCGTGCTGCGCCGCACCAAAGCGGGCGGCGTACCGCCATGCGATAAACCGATTCGCACTCAGCATGTGACGGTCTATCCCGACGAGTTTTATGTCGAGGTGCATGTTGATGGCGAAACGGTCACCCCGCTGCTGACCACCACCGAGTTTAAGCTACTGGCGCACCTGGCAAAAAACCCGCGCAAAGTCTGCTCCCGCGAAGAGCTGCTTAATGCCTGCCTGCCGGAGGGCGATACGCTGGATCGCACGGTGGACAGCCATATGAGTAAGCTGCGCAAAAAGCTGGAGCAGTGCGGCCTGAAGGGGATGCCGGAGAGCATTCGCGGCATGGGCTACCGGCTGGGACAGATGAAATGAGCCGCCAGCAGACATTAGATCGGCAGATTCTGTGGTTTATGATCTCCCTGACGCTGATCGTGATCGCCATTGCCATCATCGGCTCTTATCTCTTTTATGCCTTTCTGATCGACTACATCCCAGGCGGTGCGGAGATCGGCAATGAGGAGCAGATGACGATTGTCGACTGGGCGTGGATCCTGATGGTCACCCTGCTGTCGCTCGCCATCTCGCTCTTTTTCGCCGTCAGGCTATCGTCAAAAATCCTGCGCCCTTTAACCTCTGTTGCCACCAGCCTGCGGCGCATTGCCGAGGGCGATCTCGGCGCGCGCGCCGCCTGTTCCAGTTCGCACCTTGGCGAGGTCAATAACCTCGTTAATGACTTCAATACCATGGCGGAAAAGCTGCAAACTCTGGAGGCGCAGCGGAAATCATGGAATGCGGCGATAGCCCACGAGCTGCGCACGCCGGTGACGATACTGCGCGGCAGGCTGCAAGGGCTGGTCGATGGCGTGTTCGACGCCGATCCGGCGCTTTTTGCCAACCTGCTGAAACAGACCGAAGGGTTAACCAACCTGATTGAGGATATGCGGGTGGTCAGCTCCTCCGGCGCGGCGCAATTTTCATTAACCCTTGAGGAGGTCGATGTAAAGTCGACGCTGCAAAGCGCGATTGACGCCTTCTCGCTGGAGTTCGCGCGCCATCACGTTAACGTGATCACCGAGCTGCGCCCGCAGACGTGCGTATGCGATCCGCTGCGCATTATTCAGTGCCTGACGGTGCTGTTCGATAACGCCATCAAATATGCCACCTCGAAAACCGTGGTGATAAAAAATGGCGTCACCGACAAAGAGGTCTACGTGCTGGTACAGGATCACGGCCCCGGCATTCCTGAAGGGCTGCATAAATTCCTGTTTCAGCCTTTTCAGCGCGGAGCCGAGGCGCGCGAGGCGCACCCGGAAGGGTGCGGGCTGGGTCTGTCAGTGGTGAAAGCAATTATGCGTGCCCACGGCGGCGATGTGACCTACACCCTGACGGCCAACCGCCATTCGCTCTTCAGGCTAAGCTGGCCGTTATGCGCCACGCGCTAAGTTAAATTCAGCCGCCACATCTCACCCAGCCGGGTATCCCACTCGGCCGGGACGATCTTCAATTTTCCCCGGCGCGGGCTGAGGGTGATTTCACTAAAATAGATCCCCTCCTCCGTCGGCATCAGATCGATGCGGCAGTAATCGATCCCTTGGGCTAAGCGTTGTGAAGCGCCGATCGCCCGCGGCAATAAGTCGGGTTCGGGGATCGCACCAGGCGTGTTGGGATACTCCATCTGGTAGGGCTGTAACTGCCATGCGCGGTTATAGACATTGATATAACCATTCCCGGCTTCATCGGTAAAATCAGCCTCAATCACCTCGGCGACGCCGTGGAAACAGTGGAGCCGCAGCATCTCTGGGGTCTGGTTTTTATTGCCGCGAGTAAAGACGTCGATATATTTCTCGCACAGAATAACGGGCGCAATATCTTTGTACTGCCACTCGCGGGTGGCGTAATACATATTTTTTTTCAGCGCCAGCGACAGCTTATTAATGGCTGCGCCAACGTTAAGTTCATCCTTATCAAGACAGACCACCGCGCTGCCGCTGTCGTGATTACACTTCAGCACAAAGCGCTGCGGCAGGGCGTTGAAATCGATATCGCTGACTTTGTGATACACCCCGAGCAGCGGCACAATGCGTAATTGATCGGTGCGGGCACTCACATAATCACGCACCGCCAGCTTATCGGCCAACAGGGTGTAGAGCGGATTACGGTCATACAGCATGCGGTGGCAGATCTTTTCGCTGAGCGTCACCGGGTGGCGCAAATCGTGTTCGCGTCCGGAAATTCTTTTCAGCCTGCTGGCGTGAAAATGGCTATCTGCCACGGCGCAGGCCGTCAATTTTTTCGCCAGATAAGAGATGTATTTACGGAAATAGTCGAGTCTGTTCATTGCCCCCTCCTGAGAACAATGAAGATTGTGAACGGCTTTTATTGCGCGATATTGCGCGAATTATGGAGGGAAAATGGAGGTCAATGAACGACCTTTCGCGCCGTTTTAAATAATTCAGCTCTTCTCTTTTTTCCGGTAATAAATTCTCTATCGCTGAATGCACAAACCGGGCTACCAGAATTGGCGGCGCGAGGCGTTTGAAGGGGGAGGGAAAGTTCTTTACTCTCGAAAGGCAAGCACGGCGCCATCCCCTCTGAGGGTAGAAACACTCCGCTAATAACTAAAAAAGGATAAGGAAAAACCATGCCTATTGAGATCGCCACCCAGGTAACAGAGCAGGACAAAGAGGAGCTGCTGAGCGGCTTACGGCGCTATAACCAGCAGTTTATTGATGCTTCAGGCTGGGGTCAGGTCGGCATCTACAGCCGAAACGAGACGGGGGTGATGACCGGCGGGTTAATTGGTACACAAAAAGGGTTATGGCTGTGCATTGATTTTTTATGGGTCAGTGAAGAAGCGCGAGGCGCCAGGCTTGGGAGCGAGCTTATCCGCACGGCGGAAGAGCAAGCACAGCGCATGGGCTGCCGACACGCTCAGGTGGATACCGTCAGTTTTCAGGCGCTGCCCTTTTACCTTAAACAGGGTTACGAACTGAAATTCAGCCTGCCGGACTATCCCGAAGCGGGGATGCAGCGCCATTACCTGATCAAGTTAAACCTGAATGCACCGCGCTGAGGCAAAAATGGATATTGCCTTTCAGGAACTGGATGAGTCGCATATCACATCCTGCGCGCAACTCTACTGCCGCACCTATCAGGAAGAACCGTGGAATGAGAGCTGGCCGTCGCCGCAGCCGATTGTCGAGTTTATTCAGACGCATTTGGGCAATAACTATTTCCGCGGTTATATCGCCAAATATGGCGATGAGGTAATCGCGGTAAGCATCGGTTTTAAAAAACCGTGGCCTGGCGGCGTGGAGTATTACATTGATGAGTTCTTTATCGACCCGGAGTATCAAAGAAAGGGCGTCGGTACCCAACTAATGGCATTTATTGAGGCGCGCTGCCGTGATGAGGGGCTGAATGCGATAATCCTCAACACGCAAAAAGGGTATGCCTCGGATGATTTTTACAAGCGTAATGGCTTTAAAGAGCATCAGGGCTTAATAGTTCTCTCTAAATCGTTAGCCAATCATTAGGAGGCCGCCTTGCCCCTTTATACCTCACGCTTACTCCTGCGCCCCGTGGTGCAGGACGATCTTGGCGATCTGTTCGCGATTTATGGCGATCCGGCAACCAATACCTTTAACCCGGCGGGTCCCTATCCCGATATTGCGTACACGAAAACGGTGCTGGATCGCTGGCTGGCACACTGGGCAGAGCACGGCTTTGGCAGTTGGGCGATCGCGTTGCGCGACGCGCCTGAGAAGATCATCGGTTTTGGTGGCCTGAGCCTGCGCAACTTTGCCGATATCCCGATGAATAATTTGGGTTACCGCTTTGCCACTGACGCCTGGGGCAAGGGGCTGGCGAGTGAATTATCGCTCTACGCGGTGAGATATGGTTTTGAGACGCTGAACATGGGGGAGATTTGCGGCGTGGTGCGCGCAAACCATCTGGCGTCGCGCAAGGTGCTGGAGAATGCCGGGCTGAAGTTTGTCCGCGAAATTGCGGATATTGAGAATGCGCCGCCGAGCCTGCTCTACGCCCTGAGCAGGGATGAGTGGCAGAAAAGCGCCTCCCATCCCTTAGCCTGAAACGCGAGGCGGATCTGCCACCTCGCCCCTCATCAGAACCCCGGCGTGCGGGTCTGTTTGCTGTCCATAAATTTGATACGCGCCTCTCTCCAGACAGGATCGTCCAGTTCAAGAGAGGTGTTGGAGAGTTTCAGCACGGCTTGTTGCGTAGTGGAAGAGCACGCCATCCCGGCCTGTTTGCCAGGCTCTTTGCACCATACCATCGGCGTCGAATAAGGAGCATTTGATGCCGGGCCATACTTCTCGACCGCCGCTTTTTCCATTGCCTCTTTGTTGGCAGTCGACCACGGCAGCTCATAAGTGATCATTGACGCCGCCAGCGGATGTTTCGCATCCACCGGAACGCGGCCTTCGAAATAGACCTGCAGTTTCACACCCTCTTTTTCATACCCGACAAATTTCGGCTGCTTGTTACCGGTGACAAGGTTATCTTGCGGGTATTTATCCACCTGTAGCGCAGAGGCGGGCACGTTGAAGTGGGTGGTAATGGCCTTGACCACCTCATCGTAATCCATGCCGGTTTTCACCCCGGCAACGTCAAATTTTGTCACATCAACGGCACGCAGCTCTTCCGCCTGAACCGCAGAGGCCCCCAGCAACGAGACTAAAACAATCGCGCTTAAACGCTTAAACATCCTGAACTCCTGTTCCTGAAAAGTAAGCCATTGAGCGCCTTACACCACGTTCAATGTCGATGGGCATTAAGATAGCAGCGTGCAAGAAGATGACAACCGCACCGCCCTACCAGGGTTGATAGGTTTTTCCGCAATAGTGCGTTTATGCGCCTCGTCACAGAATAGAGAGGTCAATTTTTGCCCTTGCAAACAGAGCAACTGAAGCCCGGCATCATGTTAATAGCATGTTGCAATTGATCCTGGGTAATTGTTAACGGCGATTAATGCACGTTACGCATCAGCCGATGAGTTTAATGCGCTTATTCAGCTACTTCTCCTGATCCACTCTTTAGAGAGGCGCGTTACAAGCGTCCCTGTATAACTGGAGATGACATGCAAACATTGACCCCTATGGCACGAACCAGCGCGATACTGCGCGTTACCTCAGGTAACTTTCTCGAGCAGTTTGACTTCTTTCTCTTCGGCTTTTATGCCACCTACATTGCGCATAACTTCTTCCCGGCCAGCAGCGAATTCGCCTCGCTGATGATGACCTTCGCGGTCTTTGGCGCGGGCTTTTTAATGCGCCCAATCGGCGCGATTGTGCTGGGAGCCTACATCGATAAAGTGGGCCGCCGCAAAGGGCTTATCGTCACGCTCTCAATCATGGCGGCAGGCACCTTTCTGATCGTGCTGATCCCCTCTTACCAGACCATCGGCATCTGGGCTCCGCTGCTGGTATTAAGCGGGCGGTTATTACAGGGCTTCTCCGCCGGAGCCGAGCTGGGTGGGGTCTCCGTTTACCTGGCCGAGATCGCCACGCCGGGCCGCAAAGGGTTTTACACCAGCTGGCAGTCCGGGAGCCAGCAGGTCGCCATTATGGTTGCCGCTGCGATGGGCTTCGCCCTTAACGCCGTGCTGGAAGAGTCGGCAATCCGTGAATGGGGCTGGCGGCTGCCGTTCCTGTTTGGCTGCCTGATTGTGCCGTTCATCTTTATCCTGCGCCGCAAGCTGGAAGAGACCCAGGAGTTTAACGCTCGCCATAAAAAACTGGCGATGCGCGAGGTGTTTACAACCCTGCTGGCGAACTGGCCGGTAGTGATCGCCGGTATGTTGATGGTGGCGATGACCACCACCGCTTTTTACCTCATCACCGTTTACGCGCCGACTTTCGGCAAAAAAGTGCTGATGTTGAGCGCCTCAGACAGTCTGCTGGTGACGCTGCTGGTTGCGATCTCTAACTTCATTTGGTTGCCGATTGGCGGGGCATTATCCGATCGTTTTGGCCGTAAAGCGGTGCTGGTGACCATGACACTGCTGGCGCTCTTCACCGCCTACCCGGCTCTCAGCCTGCTGGCGCAGAACCCGACCTTTACCATGATGCTGACGGTGCTGCTGTGGCTGTCGTTTATCTATGGCCTCTATAACGGCGCGATGATCCCGGCATTAACAGAGATTATGCCCACCGAAGTGCGTGTCGCCGGTTTCTCGCTGGCCTACAGCCTGGCAACGGCGGTATTCGGCGGTTTTACGCCGGTGATCTCCACCGCGCTGATTGAGTACTCTGGCGATAAAGCCTCCCCCGGCTACTGGATGAGTTTTGCAGCCATCTGCGCCCTGCTCGCCACGCTCTATATGTACCGCCGCAGCAGTTTAACTCTGCAAACCGCACGTTAAGGAGAGACGATAATGACAACAATGTTCCGTTCGCTACTCGCCACGCTGCTGCTCTGCGCGCTTAGCCTGAGCGCCACGGCGAAAGAGATCACGGTGATGATTTCCGGCGGCTTTAAACCGGCGTTACAGAAGCTGATCCCGCAATTTGAAGCGAAAACCGGCGATACCATTGTGGTGGTCGCCGGGCCATCGATGGGCAAAACGCCGCAGGCGATCCCCGCCCGGCTGGCGCGTGGCGAAGCGGCAGATGTGGTGATTATGGTCGGCGACGCGCTGACAAAGCTGTCAAAAGAGGGCTGGATTGCGCCCGGCTCCCGCGTCGAACTGGCCGACTCACCGATTGGGATGGTGGTGAAAGAGGGTGACGCCATTCCCGCGATCAAAACCAATGAGGAGCTGCGCGCGACGTTGCTGAAAGCCAAATCGATTGCCTATTCCGACAGCGCGAGCGGCGTCTACATCAGCAGCCAGTTATTCAAGAAACTCGGTATCGACGAGGCGGTGGCGCTGAAAGCGCACAAGGTGGAGCGCATTCCGGTTGCCAGTGAAGTGGCAAAAGGCCATTACGCCGTCGGCTTCCAGCAGGTGAGCGAACTGCTGCCAGAGCATGGCGTGACATTTGTGGGCGAACTGCCAGCCGATCTTCAGTACATCACCCGTTTTGCCGGGGCGGTGACCGCAAAAGCGCAACATGCGCAGGAGGGCAAAGCGCTGCTGGCGTTCCTCTCCGCCCCTGAGGCGCAATCGACCATCCATCTTACCGGGATGCACTCCGTTGCGGCGGCACCGCGTGATACTGCTCGGTGATCAGCTTCTCCAGCTCGGCGGCGATATAGGACTGCACGCGCCCGCTGCGGCGGATAAGCCCCAGCGTGCGTTTGACTACCGGGTCGGTCAGCGGCAGATGCGTCAGCACCGATTGGGCTGACGCGGGCATCGACATCGCCGGGATCGCCGCAATGCCCACCCCCGCTTCCACCATGCCAATCATGGTGGTGACATGGCGGGTTTCACAGATGCTCGGGCGCTCAGGCGTGATGTGCCCCAGCATCTGGTCAATCAAATTGCGGTTGCCAGAGGTTTTATCCAGCCCGATATAGTCATATTGATAAAACTCGCGCCAGGTGAGGCTCTTCTTGCCGGCAATCGGGTGATCGTGGCGGCAGGCCGCGACATAGGTATCCACCACCAGCGGGCGAAACTCGATATCTGCCAGCAGGCTACCGGCAAAGCAGATGCCGAAGTCGGCCTGGCCGCTGGCGACGGTGTCGATCACATTACCCGCGCTGCTATCAATCAACTTCACGCGCACCCGGGGAAAGCGCGCTTTGAAAGTGCGGATCACATCAGGCATGAAGTAGCACGCGGCAGAGGGCACGGCTGCGACCGTCACCACGCCGACGCGATCCTGGCTCACTTTATCGATATCGGCTAACACCGCTTCCACATTCATCAACAGCTGTTCAGAACGCTCGGCGAAGGTCTGCCCGTAGAGGGTCAGCGCAACGCGGCGCGTGGTTCTGTCGAACAACTTAATGCCCAGCGCATTTTCGAGCTTCTCTATGCGGCGGCTCAAGGCTGACTGCGACAGGCAGATTGACTCGGCGGCAAGGCGAAAATTGCCATATTCCACCAGGGCGCGGAAAGCATAGAGATCGTTGAGATCGAAATTCACGGGCATGATGGCAGGCGATCCTTCTCGGGCGGTTAACAGAGGGATAAGAGCATAACCGCCCGGCAGACAAGATCAAATTTTTAACAACACTACAACATAGGGCTTTGCGTCATCAATAACACAATCAGCGCAATCAACGCCGGAAGCGCTTGCACATAGAGGATTTTTCTACTGGCGGTGATCGCACCAAAGATACCGGCTATCAGTACGCAGACGAGGAAGAAAACTTTAACCTGAAAGCCGCCGTCACCGAGCCACAACCCCCATAGCAAACCGGCGGCTAAAAAGCCGTTATAGAGCCCCTGGTTGGCTGCCATCACCCGGCTGTCGCGGGCAAAATCGGGGCTCAGGTTAAACGCCTTACGACCTGTCGCCGTATTCCAGAGAAACATTTCGAGCACAAGAATATAGAGGTGAATAACGGCGACAAGCGCAATCAGGATATTTGCTGGCATAGCAAGCCTCAAAAATTAATGTGCGGGTTAAGAAACAGCTTAACCTATTTTTCGTTAACTTTGCCGCTGGCACAAGAGAGGTGGAGTAGGAATAAAGCGACGCGCGGACGTGCAGCCAGATTATCGCCACTGCACGTTGCGCCCGGTAAGACTATAACTCGTTTTCGGAAGCCGCAGGCGCGGTCAGCGTTGCCCTTACCTGCGGCAGGCCGTGCGGATAATTTTCCTGAATAAACTCAATCATTTTTTCCCGCACGTAACAGCGTAAATCAAAGGCCGTTGGCGAGTTCTGTGCCGTCATCAACATCCTGATAGTCATGGTCTTTTCGGTGGTATCGGTCACCTGAAGCACCTGCGTTTGCTGATCCCAGAGCTTGGTTTCACTGAGCACTTTTTCAAAATGCTGGCGCAGCGGCTCTAATGGCATTGAGTAATCCACGTAGAGAAAAACCGAGCCTAAAATTTGCGCATTATTACGCGTCCAGTTCTGAAACGGATTTTCGGTGAAGTAGGTGATTGGCAGCACCAACCGGCGCAGATCCCACAGACGCACCACCACATAGGTCAGGTTGATCTCCTCAATCCAGCCCCACTCTTTTTCCACCACTACCGCATCATCGATTTTTATCGGCTGCGTAAAGGCAATCTGAATACCGGCAAAGAGATTGACCAGCGATTTTTGCAAAGCAAAACCGATGATAATACCGGCAACCCCGGCACCAGCCAGAATCGTGGTGCCGAATTTTCTCACGCCCGGGAAGCTGAGCAAAATCAGGGAGAGGCAGAGTGTCACGAGGATAACGATAGCGACTTTCTTCACGTACATTATCTGCGTGCGGATTTTGCGCGCACGAAGATTGTTCGAAATATTAATGTCATAGCGGATAAAAAGCATATCCTGCGCCACATTAATTAATCGAATCAGGACCGAGCAGAAGGACAAAATAATAAATATATTTATTGTTGTGGTAATAAACCCCAGCGATTCGGGCTGGATGTGAACATAATTTACCCCGACACGTATTAACAGCAGCGGGATGAAAAGAAACATCGATCCGCGCAGATGCTTCTCGAGTGATTTGAAGAGTTTTCTGTCCCGACTCTGCCAGTAACGGATAAATTGCAGCAGCGTAAATCTCGCGAGAAAACCGATCGCGAGCGAGAGCGTGACGAGCAATACCGCAGGCACCCATGCCGGAGCGCCAGATAACTCACCAAATAAAAAAGGCATGCTTTCCCCTTATATTCTGCCAACACCTCTGCGTTGTCAGTACGGTTAAACGGATCGGTAACCCTTCCCTGGCAGATAATCCGCAGATTGCCTGTTTCCCGCGCCTTATTATATGAAAAATATGAAAACAGCCTTATCCATTGATAACAATATCAGGCAATTCTGATAACGATTTTCAGGAGCGATGCGCTCTGGCGTCAGCCCAATATATTAAGAACTCTAACGTAAACGGCTGGCAAAAATTGCGCATCCACTATACTGACCACTGCAGTTGTCATTTCCCTACGAGGCTGCTGACGATTACAGAATTCATAAAACCTGTACCCATGACCATCAGGAGAACAACATGCAAAAGAGTAAAACTTTAAAAGGACTGCTGGCCGTATCGGCCGCCGTCGCGATGTTCACCACGGTTGGCGTGCAAGCCCAGACTCCGGCGAGCGCCGCGCAGAGTAGCGCGAGTGCAACCAGCACCAAACTCAGCTCCGGCGATGAAAAAGCACTGAAGGATATGGCGCAGGCCAATATCAATGAGGTCGCCGCCGCGAAAATCGCGCTGGAAAAAGCCAAAAGCAGCGAAGTAAAAGTCTATGCGCAGAAGATGGTCGATGACCATGGCGCGGCGTTGACCAAAGTTCAGGACGTCGCTAAGCAAAAAGGCGTTGAACTGCCGACCGAGCCGGATGCCAAGCATAAAACCATGGCCTCCAAGCTCGAAAAGGAGAGCGGCGACAAATTTGACAAGCTCTATATGGAAAATGCCGGCACTAAAGACCACAAGATGGTGCTCGATAAACTGCAGAGCGACGCGAAAGAGATCAAAGATCCAGACGTGAAAACGCTGGCCGATGCGCATACTCCGGTGGTTGAGCAGCACCTGAAGTCTGCCGAACAGATGTCTGCAAGTAAGTAACAAAGCGTAAAAAAGTACACGCGCCTGCAAGCAGAATGACGCAGACTTAACGTGTAGCAAACCGGGGCTGCGCCGCTGCCAGACGCCGTGGCGCGCCCCCTTCCGGTTACCTTCCCTACCCCTTCTTAGTTAACCAGTGCTTAAATAATATCCTGCAACTATCACACCGATACATAATGCTGCTGATGAGATTGCCGATAACCAGATCAATTCTTACTCGATCCGGTAAATCTGATGCGTATGCCTTTCCTTAAACACCTTTTTTCCCTGAGCCGCCTGCGTTCATCCGCGTCTTATAAGGCACTTTGCCAGAATAAACCTGTCATTGAATTCACTCCGGAAGGGATCATCCATAGCGCCAGTCCGCAGTTTCTCTCGGCGATGGGCTACCGCGCGGATGAAATCATCGGTCAGCACCACCGCATTTTCTGCCCGCCGTCGCTGGTGAACTCAGCGGAGTACGCGCAGTTCTGGCAGCGCCTTTCGCGCGGCGAAAGCTTTAGCGGCAAATATCTGCGCCTGGCAAAGGGTAATCGCCCTGTTTGGCTTGAGGCCAGCTATATCCCCGTCACTAACCGTCACGGTGCGGTGACCCGAGTGATAAAAATTGCGGCCGATATTTCTGAGCGCATCCATGTTGCGCTTGAGAAGGAGGCGATCGTTAACGCCATCGGTCGCTCGATGGCGATTATCGCCTTTAGCCCGCAAGGGGTGGTGCTGGAAGCGAATGACAACTTCCTGAGCACCACAGGCTATAAACGAGAAGAGGTTATCGGTAAGCATCACCGTCTCTTCTGCTCAGAGACGCTGTATAAAAGCGACGAATACCGGCAGTTCTGGGAGAGGCTGAACCAGGGCGAATTTTTTTCCGGTCAGTTTCCACGCCTGAACCGCCGGGGAGAGCCTTTATGGCTGCGCGCAACTTATAACCCTGTGTTTAACAGTGACGGGCAGCTTTATAAGATTGTGAAATTCGCCACCGATGTCACGGCAGATGTGCTGCGCAATCAGCGGGAGCAGGAGGCGGCGGTTCACGCGTGGGATATGGCAGTACAGACCCGCGGAAGCGCGCAGACCGGCGCGACCGTTATCGAAAACAGCATCCGCATGATTGACACCATTGCGCAGAGAATGAGCGTGGTCTCCAGCGATGTCTCGCGGCTCAACGATCAGTCTGACAGTATTGACGGTATGGTTGAGACCATTCGCAGCTTTGCCATGCAGACAAGACTGATTGCGCTGAATGCCGCGATTGAAGCTGCGAGGGCGGGCGCATCCGGACGAAGTTTTGCCGTGGTCGCCGCAGAAGTGCGTACGCTTGCGGCCAGCGTCAGCAGCGCGACGGAAGAGATCGAGCGGGTTGTGGCAAGCAACAACCAACTGGCTAAAGAGGTGCTGAGCGGCATTGAGAACAACCTGATGAACACCCGCGAAGGGGTGACCCTGATGCGTGAAGCGGGTGAGGTAATTGCCAGCATCCAGAAGAATGCAGCTGGTGTTGAAGCCGCGGTTAAAGATGTTGCCCTTTCGGTCAAAGCTGACTGACTTCAATAAAGAGAAATGCGCCACGCCATAACCTGAATTCCCCGTCCAGACCAGGAGAGGGTCGAGCACGCAGCGCGCTGCTGTACGCTCCCCTCTCCTCTGTTTATTGCCCTTCTCCCGCTTTATCCCCCCTGCACACCTATTGCTACGCAAGGAGCAACCAATTAAAGCTTGCGGTTAACGGTGATTATTCCTATTAAACAAGCCGTTACGCCTGAACGTAGCCGCCCCGCCTCGCGCCAACGGTTTCATTACGAAATTATTTACCTCTCCCCCACTATCTTTCCGTAAAAATCCTGCCACAATTCACTCAATAAAATCGTACGTAATTAGTTAACGCACTATTTAAATATCGTAACGACCATACTCTTTGTCACCGCTATCAAACAGGGCGCGACTATGAATACATTGAAAAATTACACTATCCGCCGCGTCGTATTATGGATCCTCCTGACAGCGCTGGCGCTGATTACCGCCACCGGCGGCTATGCGGCTTTTGCCGTGCGCGATATGAACAAACAGGCTGACGAGAGCGCCGCCCTGACCCAGCAGGCAATCTTCCTCTCCCACGCCACGCAGGTGTTGCAACAGGGAAGCGCGGCTGAAAAAGCGGCATTAATAAATGAAATCCCGCCGGGTGCTGCATGGGCTACTGAGGCGTTATCCGGCTCTGCCAGTGCCTGGAAAACGCAGGCCAGCGATCATCTGGCGGCGTTGACCCGTGAGTCCCATGACAATAGCGCGCAGATCGCTGCCGATCGCACCCAACTTGATATCGTACTGCTTGTTGCCCTGTTGGCGGCCGCCGGGCTGGTGCTGTTTTGCGACTGCTACCTGGTTATCCATCTGGTCAAGCCGGTTGGCGATATCCGCGCCCATTTCCGTCTGATTGCGCAGGGTGATTTAACCTACCAGCCGCAGGATATTGGCCGTAACTGCGTAGGCCAGATGATCCCGTTGGTACGTGAGATGCAGAACAGCCTGCTGACCACCGTGAGCGCGATCAGTGAGAACAGCGACGCGCTGCACCGTGAAGCACGCGAGATTGCCGCCGGTAACAGCGATCTGGCAAACCGTACAACCCAGCAGGCGGCAGCCCTTGAACAGGCGGCCTCCAGCATGGAGGAGCTGACCTCAACGGTCAGCCACAACGCCGACAATGCGCGTCAGGTTCGCGATCTGTCGGTGATGACCGCACACACCACCGAGAAAGCGAGCCACCTGGTGGAAACCCTCGCCAGCACCATGAACCGCATTGCCGATGGTTCCGAACAGATCCGCCAGTTCACCTCCACCATCAACAGCATCGCTTTTCAGACCAATATCCTCGCGCTGAACGCCGCCGTTGAAGCGGCGCGTGCCGGCGAGCAGGGCCGCGGCTTCGCCGTGGTGGCGACAGAAGTCCGCTCCCTCGCCCAGCGCAGTGCGGCGGCGGCGCGTGAAATTGAGTCGCTGATCAAATCCGCCATCACCTCGGTTCATGAGGGCAAAGATGTGGCGGAAGATGCAGGCGAAGCGATGAGCGAAGTGAAAGGCAATGTCGCCAGCGTCAATGCGCTGATTGGTGAAATCGCGCTCGCCTCCGATGAGCAGAGCAAAGGCATCTCGCTGGTGACTCACGCGGTTGCCGAGCTGGATCGCGTGACTCAGCAGAACGCGGCACTGGTACATCAGATTACGGCGTCAGCCAGCAACCTGAATGGCAGAACAGAAACCCTGCGCGGCGTGGTGCAGCACTTTACGCTGCCGCTCGCGGTGAGCCGGGCTTCCTGAAGCAACGTGTTATACGGGACGAGGCTACGCACCGGAGACGTTTCCGGGCGTAGAAATAAAAAAGCAGACGTCTTTTACCTCTTCGTCTTATTTGTAACGGGCAGTGCCGGTGTCGCGGCTGCCCGTTTTTTTTCTCTCTTTTTGGGCAACTGAAATATTCTTCTTATTTATTAATGGTGTTGTTATGCAATTTCCCCATTCCTTTTTACCAGATGCCCTTCTTCCCCGGCTGGCGGGCGCTGATGGCGTAAATCAAATTGTGAAATAAATGTGAGACCGCACCTTTTACAGGCAACAGTTACGCTCCGTTACTGCTACTATCAATACAAATCATATTTGCATTGGGCTGACGTTGCCTGCCGGTATGCTTCCATCCCGCTGTAACAACTAAAAAGCGTTGTCAGCACCCTTTATCTCTTATTTTTACCCACCGTCCACAGCCGGTTGGGAGGCAACAATGTTACTCAATATCGGCGACGACAAAGAACGCCATTTTCTGGCGTTACAGGCTCTGCTGAACCCGGATGACAGTCGCGATGATGTGCTGCGTAAAATTACCCAGCTCGCCGCCAGAATGTTAAAAATACCCGGCAGCTTTATTTCCGTACTCGATGATGAGAATCAGTATGTGCGGGCCGCGATTAACTTCCAGCTAGAGACCTCGTCGCGGGTCAACTCCTTTTGCCGCTATGCCGTTGACAGCGGTAATCCGTTTATCGTGCCGGACACCCTGCAAGACGCCCGCTTTGTCACGCATCCGCTGACCGTTGCCAGCCCTTTTATTCGCTTCTATGCGGGCGTGCCGCTGACCACCCGCGATGGCATTACGCTCGGTACGCTCTGCGTGGTGGACACCAACCCTCATACCGTAACCAAAGAGCAGATCGATACGCTGCGGCTGCTGGGTGAGCTGGCGATGTCGTTTCTGGAAGCCTGGCACTACGCCGGCCTGACGGATGCCATTACCGGGCTGCCGAACAAGCTGCATCTGCTGCGCGATATCCAGTTGCTGAACGCGGCGAATGATACCGCCGAGCGCAACCTGATCCTGATTGACTGTATCGACATGCCCCGTGCCTTTGAGCTGGCGCGCACTCGCGGCATGGCCCCGGTAGAGAACCTGCTGCGCGATATGGCGATTATGCTCCCTCTGCGCCTGCGCCCCCTGAAGTGCGGCAAACTCTATATGGTGGCGACGGGCCGCTTTGCCCTGCTGACGCGTGCGTCGGACAACATTACGGCCTGCGCCATCGCCAGCCGGTTGCAGGGCGTCAGCGCCGAACTGGAACCGGGCATTACCGTCGAGTTCCGCGTCCACACCGCGGGCAAAAACTTTATCCCCGGCGATCTCTCTGCCAGAGAGGTGCTCAATAAAGCAGTCCATCTCCTGCATGAGCGCATCCGCCAGAACACCTTCCAGCTGCCGGAAACCCTTATTGTCGAGGATGCAGCGGCGATGCCGGTGCTGATGAAGGAGCTGGCGCAGGCCATCGACGGCAAACTGTCGGGGCTCTACCTCGTCTATCAGCCGAAAATGTGTCTGCAAACCGATGCACCGGTTGGCATTGAAGCGCTGATCCGCTGGCGGCATCCGCAAAAAGGCGAACTCTCGCCGGGGATGTTTATTCCCTTTGCTGAACAGGCCGGGCTGCTACAGGATCTGACGGGCTGGGTTATCGCCAATGTGATTACCCAACTTGCAGCCTGGCACGCGCTTGGGCTTGCGCTGCCAGTCTCCGTTAACGTGAGTATTCAGGATATCTCCGCGCCCGGCTTTGCCGACAGCCTCGAAGCGCGCATGATCCGCGCCCGCCTGCCCACCAGCCTGCTCGGCATTGAGTGCCTGGAAACCGAGCGCATTATTGAGAGCGCGGCAGCATTGAAAGGGCTGGAGATGCTGAAACTGCGCGGCTTCCCTATTTCGCTCGATGATTTCGGCACTGGCTACAGCAATATCAGCTACCTGCGCCGCATGCCGATCGACATTATCAAACTGGACCAGAGCCTGATCTCCAAATTGTCGGAAGATACCGCTTCGCGCATTATCGCCCGCAGTATTATCGGCATGCTGAAAGAGCTGGATTATGTCGTGCTGGCGGAAGGGGTGGAGAATGCACAGACCGGTGAAACTCTGCAAAAATACGGCTGCGACCAGGCCCAGGGTTATCTCTATGCCCGCCCGCTTCCGGCCCAGGAGATGAGCAGTTGGCTGGAGTGGAAGATCCGTACCTGATATAGCAACGCGTTGACAGGTTACCGTCAGGCGAGGGAGCGCCTCAGAAGCAATAATTTTCAACGGGTTACCGCAAGCTTGTCATACATATATACATTTAATGTATACAAGATCGCGTATTCACAAATAGTGTCATTGAATTCATCCCATCCCGGAGTAATATTCGTCTGAAATCATATCTTCAGATGGGTAGGCCATGAAAAACGTCATACTGAGTATGCTGGTAAAAATGTCCAGGATGGATGCGCAGATGAAAGAGCTGACCGCGCAGATTGAGGCGCAGTCGCTTATCGTTGCCGCCCTGACGCTGACCGTCGGTAAAGGCGGCGGGCTGGATGAAATGGTCGCGAGCATTAATAAGTCGATTAACTCCGTGCTGGAGACGCCCGACGCCGCGCTGCAATCCGACGCCGAGCTGCTGCTGGTGAAGTTTCATGAGCAGGTTGAATTAACGCGCGCCGTCAGCAAAGAGTCAGACGAGACCCCGGCTGTGGTCACAGGTGATGACCTGACAGCCGATCGGCCAGAGCAGAGCTAATCTGCCGCCTTATACTCAGCGTTAACCCACGCCTGATTCTGTATCACCACCCGATAGCCATCGGCATCGGCAAAGGTGCGCCCGTTACGATCCCAGTAGGGGTTAAACGAGGCCACCGGAATAAAACCGGCCTCCAGCATCGTTGCGCAGGCTGTTTCCCACTCCGCGTTGTCGGGGTAGTAGAGCACCAGCAAATCTTCGTCCGTCTGCGCAGGCTGCACTGGGTGATGGTGGCAGAGGGTTAATTCCATATGCCAGCCCAATCCTTTCCGACCTAACATCACGCCACTGAAACCGTCATGATCGCTGAAGCCCGCAATACGCTTCAGCCCTAATCCTTTGCTGTATTGCTGATAAGCCTGCTCAAGGTTGGTCACCGGCCTGGCAATTCGCATATGAGAAAACATTCCGCGCTCCTGTCATGGGGGTTGATTCATTGCCTTTAGCCTACACAGAATTCGCGGGTGGATTTGTCGGTAAGAGCCTGCCGATAGCTGCTCAATAAAAAAGCCCGCCATGTGGCGAGCTTCCGCATCCGTTGATGCTCAAATTACTCTTCTGCCAGCCTCTTCTCTAACCGTGCACGCACGTTATCATCCGGCTCCGCGTGGAAGGCGGTTTCCAGCATGCCGTGCAGCTCTGCCGGGAGCTGCTCTTCCGGCCAGCCCTCCAGCGCGTTGAGCGCCATCAGGCGGTTACGCACCACCGGGCTGCGCAGGCCGGTTTTGATCAGCGTCCAGCCCATGCCGGGAAAACGGTTGAGATCCTGAAGGATAAAATCGAGCGCGCCGTGCTGGCGATACTCCGCGCCAAGGCCCATCAGCGTATCTGGTCCGCTGGCAATCGCCGCAAGATCGAGCTGCTCTTCGGCCAGTTGCAAAATGCGCGCCATGCGCTGCGGGCTTTCGGTCTGCATCAGTTCGTACCAGTTTGCTTCATTGGGCACCGTTTGCTGGCGGGCAAAAACCTGCTCCCAGGTATCAATGCCTAATAGCTTCGCCGCGCGCAGGGCGAGGTAAAAATCGCCGTTATCGCAGGCGGTTAAATCCTGCTGCACACGCGTCAGCCACTTCTCCTGAGCGACGATCGCCTCGACATCATCCGCAATGTGCTGGCGGATCTCATCGCTCCAGCCTTCCGCTTGCAACCTCTCCCAGTTGTTATCTTCATCACCGGCAAACGCGCCAATCGCGCTGGTGTTGAGCAAGTTGCGCAGATCGTCGTTTTCACTGCGGCGCAGCAGTGTGAGGTAGCGATGGCAGGCCTGCGCGCCCTCCGGGTAGTCATGGATATCGCGCGCCGGGCCGCCGGCAATTAGCGCCGCAAGAATGTCGCCCGCGCCAGTCAGCACGCCATCATCCACCGCGTCAACCGAAAGCGCCGCCAGCAAGCGCCCTTTGGTGGCGCAGTCCCAGGCGGTGTACTCCTCCATCACTGAATTGGCGTAGCCCTCGCGCAGCAGCCATTCACGGGTGGCGGGAGAGACCTCATCCGGCAGACGCTCAATAAGCTGAATACGCCCCCAGCCGGTTACGCGTTTCGCCAGCGCCGTCAGCGTTGCGTCAAACGCCTCTTCCGGCAGCATGTTGCGCAGGGCGACGGCGGTAAAGAGGGTAAACTCCTCATGCAGCCCAAGCGTGGTCACCAGCGCCCGGTTCTCGTCCGAGGGAAAAAAGGCCAGCAGCGCAATGGCGCATTTGACCGGGTTGCGATCCGGGCTGTTAGTCGCCAGCCAGACCATCAGATCGTGAACCTGCTGTGGCGACAGGGACGGCGCTTCCGGCAGTTTGTCGGTCAGAATATCAATGTAATCAAGCGGCGGACGGGCTTTCAGCAGCGCATAGAATGCATTCATATTGGCCGGGGAGGGTTTGCGCAGCACGGCGCTTAATGCGCTGATAATCTCATCTGCCGCCTCTTCTGCGTCTGCGCCGCCGCCGTGGTGACCGAACGCGCCATCCATGCCGCCAGCCACCCAGCGCAGCTCGCCTTCAAGGGTATCTTCATCCGGCAGGGTCTGCGCCTGCTCCGGCAACGGCGCGCTGCCGTCTGCATAAGGGGCGAGAAAGTGGTAGATGCTCTGCCTGTCGCCCGGCCAGGGAAGCGGGAAAGGTGCGTCCTGCTCTGCAGCCCCTTGTTTGCCGAGGATTCTTGCTAACCATCGCTGCATACTCATATTCCTTGTATTAAATTCCTGATGTTCGCCGGATGCGCAAAACGCCGACCTTTACGCCTGTTTATAGCTGATTATGCCTCTGCCGCACAGAGTTGCCCCCCTGATCAAGTAGGTGATCGTACCTTTCGGAGCAGTAACAATCCCTCTACAACGAGATAAATCTAAGGGTAACGCGTGCGCTATGAATGCAATGAAGTGCTGAACGATCTGGTGAACTACTTTCTGCTTGCCGATATCCACCTGCTGAAAAAGTTCAAAGATGACAACGAACTCGCAGACGATCTGGCAACAGAGTTTACCCGCAATGAAAGCGGCGATAAGGCGGTGCTGGAAGGCGTGCTGATCCCGATGACGGGCGTTGAAAACTACCCCTATACCATTATTTTCACCCTGCCGCCCGAGACGCCGGAGCTGCTGAAAGCGGAAAACAACCTCCAGCACCGCCGCCCCGGTTACACGCTGCGCGTCGAGCATGGGCAAGTGCAGCTCTTTACCTGGCGCATTCTCGACGACTTCACCGATAAACGTATCAGCGCGTTATTGCAGCGCTATGAAGCCCCCAACCGCCCGCATATCGCCCTTGAAAACGGCACTTACTCGGTGGAGATCCTTGCGGGTGAAGTGTTCCGCGAGGATGACTATCAGCCAGCATTTGAGTTTGTGCTGGAGAAAAACGACGATGCAAAGCCCGCAGCCGACCTGGATATCAACTATCTTTTTAGCGTCGACAGCCAGAGCTATTAATTGAGAGCGCCCAACAATGAGTAATGAGAGCAATAACCGCCCGCTTCCGCCGCTGGTCTGGCCGGCGTTTACCGATGAGCACGCCCGCCTTGCCTGGTGGCGCGACTGTGTGCACGCCTGGCGCGATCAGTGGGATAACCCTGCACCTTCCACGCCCGCCAGCGACGCGGAGATTGCTGACCTTGAGCAGCGCATCGGCTGCCCGCTGCCGCCAGTGCTGCGCACCTATCATCAGCAGATTGGTGAACTAAACCTCGCCGAAACCCTGTGCAGCGTGACGCCTGCGCAATACGCCGCTATCGAACCGCTGCTGGCGGCCTATCCCGGCATTAGCGACATCCTTGAGGATGTGCCACAGGATGACCCGCAGTGGAAGCTGGTTAACAACCTGATCGCTTTTGGCGACTATCTCGGTAACGGTAATTTGTGGTGCTTTCACCGCGAAACCGGCGAAGTGTGGTATTTCGACCATGACACCTCGCCGATGCTGACGCAGATATTCCGCGATGCCGGGCAGTATCTCGATGCGCTGATGTTCAAATGCCTGCTCGAAGCGCACGGCGAGGAGGAGAATGAGGAACTGCTGCGCGAACGGCTCGGGGATGAGGTGGTGGAGAAGTGGATGTATTAATGGAAGCGGCCTCGTATTAGCTGGAAATAATTCTGTACAGATTACAGCCACCTCCTTAGAATTCCCCCACAGATAATGCAGCCTTTGGGGATATGGGAGGAAGTATGGAAATCAATGTGATTACGCTGATGAAAGCGATCATTGGTGGTGCCGGTTTAGGATTTGCTCTTCCCGGTGGCTTGTCATTTCTGATTCCAGCTTTCACCGTTACCGCAGGTATCGCATTCAGCTTTGCTTTAGCAGGTGCTGTTGCTCTGCCAGCGCTCTATGCTGCAAGGAAGTCTGCTCACTAAATGCACTTTTTTGACTGGCTTGCGCCACAGAATACACAGGAGTTAACCCGCTTTTACTTCATTCTGTGTACAGGTTACCTTGCAGTGCATCTCACCTGGGATGCCTTATGCAAAGAGACTCCCCCCTTCTCGCTTGATAAACTCCAGTTCAAAATGAATGAGGTTTATTCATCCTCGACCTTTGCAACCAGCGCTTTTTTTATTGTTATCTTGTTTGATATTAAAAACCCGCTCAGAACATCCGACGCCTTTATTTTCCCGTTAATCATTGCCGCATTAACAGGGTTTATGATTTCGCTATCTGCAATCGCGCCTAAAAGAGTCAAAACAGAGTAAGCCTGCTATTACAAATTTTGCTGAATTAGCGAATCCTGAATATGCAGCGCTCCACTAATATAAGCCTTATAGCGTCACATATAAAAAACCCACTGTAGAAACAGTGGGTTAAATTCAATTTACATCTCTGGAAAACTCAGCAAAAGCTATCCGATCATTCCCACTCAATCGTAGCCGGCGGCTTCCCGCTGATGTCATATACGACACGGGAAATACCGTTAACTTCGTTGATAATGCGGTTGGAGACGCGGCCCAGGAAGTCATACGGCAGGTGCGCCCAGTGGGCGGTCATAAAGTCGATGGTTTCGACCGCGCGCAGGGAGACAACCCAGTCATACTTACGGCCATCGCCCATCACGCCGACGGAACGCACGGGCAGGAAGACGGTGAACGCCTGGCTCACTTTGTTGTAGAGATCGGCTTTGCGCAGCTCTTCAATAAAGATATGGTCCGCGCGGCGCAGCAGGTCGCAGTACTCTTTCTTCACTTCGCCGAGGACGCGAACGCCGAGGCCCGGGCCCGGGAACGGATGGCGGAACAACATGTCGTACGGCAGGCCGAGTTCGAGGCCGATTTTGCGCACTTCATCTTTGAACAGCTCTTTCAGCGGCTCAACCAGGCCCATCTTCATCTCTTTCGGCAGGCCGCCAACGTTATGGTGAGACTTAATAACGTGCGCTTTACCAGTCGCAGAGGCTGCGGACTCAATCACGTCCGGGTAGATAGTGCCCTGAGCCAGCCACTTCACATCTTCCAGCTTCAGCGCTTCTTCATCGAATACTTCCACAAAGACGCGGCCGATGATTTTACGTTTCGCTTCCGGATCGTTTTCGCCAGCCAGCGCGCCGAGGAAGCGCTCTTCTGCCGGAACGTGAACAATGTTCAAACCAAAGTGGTCGCCGAACATATCGAGCACCTGCTCTGCTTCGTTCAGGCGCAGCAGGCCGTTGTCGACGAAGACGCAGGTCAGGTTTTTGCCAATCGCGCGGTGCAGCAGCATCGCGGTGACGGAGGAGTCCACGCCGCCGGAGAGGCCGAGGATAACCTTATCGTTACCAACCTGCTGACGGATGCGCTCAACGGCGTCATCAATGATTTTTGCCGGTGTCCACAGTGCTTCGCACTCGCAGATATCGCGCACAAAGCGCTCCAGCATACGCAGCCCCTGGCGGGTGTGCGTCACTTCCGGGTGGAACTGCACGCCGTAGAAACGCTTCTCTTCGTTAGCCATAATGGCGAACGGACAGGTTTCAGTGCTGGCAACGGTAACAAAGCCGGACGGGATCGCCGTCACTTTATCGCCGTGGCTCATCCACACGTCCAGCAGCGCTTTGCCGTCTGCGGTCAGGGCATCTTCAATCCCACGGATCAGCGCGCTTTCGGTCTGCACTTCAACCTGCGCGTAACCAAATTCACGCTCGTTAGAGCCTTCAACGTGGCCGCCAAGCTGCATCGCCATGGTCTGCATGCCGTAGCAGACGCCGAGCACCGGCACACCGGCGTCGAAAACGTACTGCGGCGCGCGCGGGCTGTTCTCTTCGGTAGTGCTTTCCGGGCCGCCGGAGAGGATGATGCCGCTTGGGTTGAAGTCGCGGATCTGCGCTTCAGTGACATCCCACGCCCACAGTTCGCAGTAGACGCCGAGTTCACGCACGCGGCGTGCGACTAACTGAGTGTATTGCGAGCCAAAGTCGAGGATAAGAATGCGATGTTTATGAATATTGTCCGTCATTGACGTTAGTTCCGAGGCAAAGAGCGAGATAGAAAAGTCAACGCCCGGCAAAAACCGGGCGCGAATTGCATTAAGAACCCATGCGGTAGTTCGGGGATTCCTTGGTGATGGTCACGTCGTGAACGTGGCTCTCCTGGATGCCCGCGCCGCTGATGCGCACGAACTCCGCTTTAGTGCGCAGGGCGTCGATGGTACCACAGCCGGTCAGACCCATACAGGAACGCAGGCCGCCCATCTGCTGGTGAATGATCTCTTTCAGACGGCCTTTGTACGCCACACGGCCTTCAATACCTTCCGGCACCAGTTTGTCGGCGGCGTTGTCGGTCTGGAAGTAGCGGTCGGAGGAGCCTTTGGACATCGCGCCCAGCGAGCCCATCCCGCGGTAGGATTTGTAAGAGCGGCCCTGGTAGAGTTCGATTTCGCCCGGGGACTCTTCGGTGCCTGCCAGCATAGAACCGACCATCACCGCGCTTGCGCCAGCGGCGATCGCTTTTGCGATATCGCCAGAGAAGCGGATGCCGCCATCGGCGATAACCGGGATATCCATCCCTTCCAGCGCTTCAACCGCATCGGAAACGGCAGTGATCTGCGGAACACCCACACCAGTAACAATACGGGTCGTACAAATAGAGCCAGGGCCGATACCCACTTTCACCGCGCTGACGCCAGCTTCAGCCAGCGCGCGAGCGCCTGCGCCGGTCGCAACGTTACCGCCGATGATTTGCAGATCCGGGTATTTGGCGCGCGTTTCGCGGATACGCTGCAACACACCTTCAGAGTGGCCATGAGAGGAGTCAATCAGCAGCACGTCAACACCGGCGGCAACCAGCGCATCAACGCGCTCTTCGTTGCCCGCGCCCGCGCCGACCGCTGCGCCAACGCGCAGACGACCCTGCTCATCTTTACAGGCGTTCGGTTTACGTTCTGCTTTCTGGAAATCTTTTACGGTGATCATGCCGAGCAGGTGGAAGCTGTCGTCCACCACCAGCGCTTTTTCGACGCGCTTTTCATGCATTTTGGCGAATACGACTTCGCGCGCTTCACCTTCACGTACCGTTACCAGGCGCTCTTTCGGCGTCATATAGACGCTGACCGGCTGGTTGAGATCGGTAACAAAACGCACGTCACGACCGGTGATGATGCCCACCAGTTCGTTCTCTTCGTTAACAACCGGGTAGCCAGCGAAGCCGTTGCGCTCGGTCAGCTCTTTCACTTCGCGCAGGGTGGTGGTCGGCAGCACGGTCTGCGGCTCTTTTACCACGCCAGACTCATGTTTTTTCACGCGGCGCACTTCATCTGCCTGGCGCTCGATAGACATGTTTTTGTGAATAAAGCCAATGCCGCCTTCCTGTGCGAGGGCGATCGCCAGACGCGCTTCCGTTACGGTGTCCATTGCCGCAGAGAGCATAGGAATGTTCAGGCGAATGGTCTTCGTCAGCTGGGTGCTTAAATCGGCGGTATTCGGCAGAACAGTGGAGTGGGCGGGAACGAGGAGGACGTCGTCAAACGTCAAAGCTTCTTTAGCGATACGTAGCATGGGCAATATCTCTGACCTGGGTGGTTAAATATTGCCGTGGCATTATACAGAGCGTAACCGATTGCATCTACACTTTTTTGGAAAAATACTTGTAATCGGGTGGCATCAGGCTACTATCGACCGAATAACTTGCTGATTTAGAATTTGATCTGGCTCACATGTCCTCATTGCAAACTCCCTCCATTTATACTGTCAGCCGCCTTAACCAGACGGTGCGATCGCTACTGGAACGCGAGCTGGGCCAGGTGTGGATCAGCGGCGAAATTTCCAACTTTACCCAGCCCGCTTCCGGTCACTGGTACTTCACCTTAAAAGATGACACCGCCCAGGTGCGCTGTGCGATGTTCCGCAACAGCAACCGCCGCGTCACCTTCCGCCCGCAGCACGGGCAGCAGGTGCTGGTGCGCGCCAACATCACGATGTATGAGCCGCGCGGTGAATACCAAATCATCGTCGAGAGCATGCAACCGGCGGGTGAAGGGCTGTTACAGCAAAAGTATGAGCAGCTGAAAGCGAAACTGGCAGCGGAAGGGTTGTTCGATCAGCAATTCAAACATCCCCTGCCCTCACCGGCACATTGCGTTGGGGTGATCACCTCAAAAACCGGCGCCGCGCTGCACGATATTTTGCATGTGCTGAAACGCCGCGATCCGTCGCTGCCGGTGGTGATCTACCCGACCGCCGTACAGGGCGAAGATGCACCGGCGCAAATCGTGCGCGCCATTGCCGTTGCTAACAGCCGCAACGAATGTGATGTGCTGATTGTCGGGCGCGGCGGCGGCTCGCTGGAAGATCTCTGGAGCTTCAACGACGAACGCGTTGCGCGCGCCATTTTTGCCAGCCGGATTCCGATTGTCAGCGCCGTCGGCCATGAAACGGATGTCACCATCGCCGATTTCGTCGCCGACCTCCGCGCGCCAACCCCTTCGGCGGCGGCAGAAATTGTCAGCCGTAACCAGCTTGAACTGCTGCGCCAGGTGCAGGCGATGCAGCAACGTCTCGAGATGGGGATGGACTACTATCTGGCAGGTCGCAACCGCCGCTTTGCCCAGCTTCATCACCGTCTGCAACAGCAGCATCCGCAGCTGCGCCTCGCGCGTCAGCAGACGGTGCTCGACCGCTTGCAGCAGCGCATGCACAACGCGCTGGATACGCAGCTTAAGCGCGCCAATACGCGTCAGCAGCGCGTGTTGCAACGGCTTAATCATCACAATCCGCAACCTCGCATTCACCGGGCGCAAACGCGGGTGCAGCAGCTTGAGTATCGCCTGAGCCAGTCGATTCGCGAGCGTCTCGGCAGCACGCGCGAGCGCTTCGGCACCGCCCTCACCCATCTGGAAGCCGTCAGCCCGCTGGCGACACTGGCGCGCGGCTACAGCGTCACTACCGCCACCGACGGGAAAGTGCTGAAACAGACCAAACAGGTAAAAGCGGGCGATACGCTCACCACCCGCCTGAATGATGGCTGGGTCGAGAGCGAGGTGCGCATTGTCACACCGGTGAAACAACCGAGAAAACGAAAAACCCCGTAGTTAAAACTCTTAATGCGGTGAGGCGACCTATACTTTTGTTGTTCTTTTGATTTTATCAAGGAGATCAACATGACCACTCGCTTCCCGCATACCGTTATTCCCCCCTACATTCTCCGTCGCATCATTGACCAGGGCTCTGAAGTCCAGAAGCGCTGCGCCAAACAGACCCTGATGCATGTCCAGACGCTGATGGCTCACAGCCACGGTAAACCGAGCGCTCCGCAGGCAAACTCGCCGGGCGAACTGGTGCGCGATATCTACGATGCGCAGCACAAAGAGAGCCTGCCGGGTAAGCAGGTGCGTTATGAGGGCCAGCCTTCGAATGGCGATGTCGCCGTTGATGAAGCCTACGACTACCTCGGCGTCACCCACGACTTTTTCTGGAAAGAGTGGAAACGTAACTCGCTGGATAACAAGGGTCTGGTGCTGAGCGGCACGGTACATTACGGCCAGGAGTACCAGAACGCCTTCTGGAATGGTCAGCAGATGGTGTTTGGCGATGGCGATGGTGAAATCTTTAACCGTTTCACTATCGCTATTGATGTGGTGGCGCATGAGCTAAGCCACGGCGTCACCGAGTCGGAAGCGGCGCTGATCTACTTTGAACAATCGGGCGCGCTGAACGAATCGCTGTCGGATGTCTTCGGCTCGCTGGTCAAGCAGTACCACCTCAAACAGACCGCAGAACAGGCAGACTGGATTATCGGTGAAGGGCTGTTAGCTGAAGGGATCAACGGTAAAGGGCTGCGCTCGATGTCCGAGCCGGGCACCGCCTATAACGATCCGCTGCTCGGCAAGGATCCGCAGCCCGCACACATGAAGGACTTTATTAAAACCCGCGAAGATAACGGCGGCGTGCACCTTAACTCCGGTATTCCAAACCGTGCCTTTTATCTTGCGGCTACGGAGATTGGTGGTTATGCGTGGGAAAAAGCGGGCTACGCCTGGTACGATACGGTCTGCGATCGCCAGTTGGCGCAAAACGCCGATTTTGCCGCCTTCGCAAAACTGACCATTCATCACGGCGAAAAACGTTCCGGTAAAGCGGTGGCAGCGGCTATCGAACAGGCGTGGAAAGATGTCGGAGTCTTATGATGAACGAACCCGAACTGACCGAAGATGCGGTTGTCGAGCTGGCCCGTGAAGGCGGCGTGGCTTATATCCCGATGCTCGCCGGGCGAAGGCGAATTGTTATCGCCCAGTTGACTGACGAGCAGCGTCAGCGGCTGATTGAGATCCTGCACCAGGCATTACCGCTAGCGCAGCCTCCCGGTCAGGCTGACTCACCGGGACGAGGCGACCAGCGCTTTTACCGTTTGCAGATCACCTGGACCACGCGGCAGAGCGATATGCTGCTGCTGATCCCGGAGAGCAAAGCGCCGCCGTCGTTCGTTGAGCTGTGGCGCGAAGGCGAAGGCTGTATCTGCAAGCCTTAGCGCAGGGTGAATTCGACTCGTTTTTTGGAAATCAGCCCGTGGCCGTGCTGGCAGAAGTAGTCCACCGCGCCACAGGCTTTTAACACCTCAAGCGGCTGGTGACACTCCGGGCAGGCGGCGTTCACCTCCATATCTTTATTGCACGTGGCGCAGTGCGCCATGGTTCCGGCGAGTTCCAGCTCACCGTGGCAAGTCGGGCAGTTCAGTTGCATCACGCACTCCTCACAATCGCTTAAGATTGACCTAATGATACACCCTCAGAAACAAAACACCCGCCAGCGGCGGGTGAAGTGAACGGTTACTTACCTTTCTTAAGGTGCTTAATCAGGCGCTTACGCTTACGTAACTGGTTCGGCGTCAGCGTATTGCGCTTGTCGGCAAACGGGTTCTCGCCCTCTTTGAACTGGATACGAATCGGGGTACCCATCACTTCCAGCGATTTGCGGAAGTAGTTCATCAGGTAGCGCTTGTAGGAGTCCGGCAGGTCTTTCACCTGGTTGCCGTGGATCACCACAATCGGCGGGTTGTAGCCACCGGCGTGGGCATATTTCAGCTTCACGCGACGGCCACGCACCAGCGGCGGCTGGTGATCTTCTGCCGCCATGTTCATGATGCGGGTCAGCAGCGCCGTGCTAACGCGACGGGTGGAACTGTCATAGGCTTCGCGTACCGATTCAAACAGGTTACCGACGCCGCTACCGTGCAGGGCAGAGATAAAGTGTACGCGCGCAAAGTCGATAAAGCCGAGGCGGTAATCAAGCGTCTCTTTCACCTGCTCTCTCACTTCCTGGCTCAGGCCGTCCCACTTGTTGACGACAATCACCAGCGAGCGACCACTGTTCAGGATAAAGCCCAGCAGGGAGAGATCCTGATCGGAGATGCCTTCGCGGGCATCAATCACCAGCATTACCACGTTAGCGTCTTCAATCGCCTGCAGGGTTTTGATAACCGAGAACTTCTCGACCACGTCGGTAATTTTGCCGCGCTTACGCACGCCCGCGGTGTCAATCAGGACATATTCGCGCTCATCACGCTGCATCGGAATGTAAATGCTATCGCGGGTGGTGCCCGGCATGTCGTACACCACGACGCGGTCTTCACCGAGAATGCGGTTAGTGAGCGTTGACTTACCGACGTTCGGACGCCCGACAATCGCCAGCTTGATCGGCAGATCCTGCGGGTTGAAATCGTCTTCCGGCTCTTCCGCTTCACCGTTCGCCGCAGCTTCAAACTTCGCCCAGTACTCGGCCTCTTCATCCACCTCTTCCGGCGGGTTCAGCTCGTCCATCCACGGCATCAGCACATGCTCAAGCAGGCTGGTGACGCCGCGTCCGTGTGAAGCGGCAATGGCGTGAATCTCGCCAAGGCCGAGGGAATAGAAGTCAGAGACCGCCTGATCCGGGTCGAGGCCATCAGTTTTGTTGGCGACCAGGAAGGTGGCCTTCTCGCGCGAGCGCAGATGTTTGGCGATAGCGATATCGGCCGGCATCAGCCCGGCGCGGGCATCAACCATAAACAGCACGACGTCAGCTTCTTCAATCGCCAGCAGCGACTGCTCCGCCATGCGCGTCTCAACGCCATCTTCGGTGCCATCGATACCGCCGGTATCGATACAGATAAATTCGCGGCCTTCTACTTCAGCACGACCGTACTTACGGTCACGAGTCAGACCCGGAAAATCCGCTACAAGCGCATCACGGGTGCGAGTAAGACGGTTAAATAGCGTGGATTTCCCAACGTTAGGGCGCCCGACAAGCGCGACCACAGGTACCATGTTTAAAGCCTCATTGCAGAAAATTCATTAGCAAAACGTCACGATTTACGCGGCGTTTTAAAAACAGGAAAACGGCTCCTGCAACAGGAGCCGTCTTTCAGATACGACACTCTCAGCGCGCTTAGCGCGTGAGGGCGTACAGCGTGCCGTCTTTCGCCTGGATAAGCAGTTTGCCGCCAGCCACAACTGGCTCGGTCAGGAAGCCGGAACTATCGACTTTCTGCTGGGCAACAAAACGACCATCTTCGACGTTAATCCAGTGGAGATAGCCTTCGCTATCGCCGGTCACAATATAACCATTATAGAGCGCCGGGGAGGTCAGGTTGCGGTGCAGCAGATCGCTCTGCGTCCACAGCGTTACGCCGCCATCGGTGCTCAAGGCCAGCACGCGATCGTTCTGATCGATGATGTAGATACGGTTGCCATCAATCACAAAATCGCTTACCGAGCCAAGATCGCGTTTCCACATGATCTGGCCGCTGCGCAGATCCAGCGCCGTCATATTACCGTTATACGCCAGCGCGTAAACCACACCATTCACTACTACCGGCGTGGTATCGACGTCGCTCAGGCGATCGATTTCGGTCGGGCCATTCGCCTGGGAGATGCGCTGCTGCCAGATCAACTGGCCCTGCTGCATCAGCACGGCGCTGACGCGTCCGTTATCACCGCCAACAATGGCAGCGCCAAACGCGGTGGTCGGCGCAGATTCACCGCGCAGGGAGAGCGACGGCATATCGAGGTTAACGGTCCACTTCACCGCGCCATCCGCTTCGTTCAGCGCCTGCAGCTGACCGTTGCTGGTGTGAATCAGCACCAGACCATCGCTGACTACCGGGCGAGAGAGGGCTTCACCCACTACGCCGGTTTTCCAGGCAACGGAACCATCGCTGGCGTTCAGCGCATAGACCTGCGCCTGCTCGGTACCGATGTAGACTTTACCACCGGAAACGGTCACACCGCCGGAGAGCAGCGCGGCGCGGGAAGAGAACCAGCCATCTTTCTCGGCCAGGTTGACCGACCAGATTTCACGGCCATCATCAATGCTGAGCGCTTTCACCACGCCATGACGATCGGCGGCGTAAACCACGCCATCGGCAAAGGCCGGGTGCAGGGTGGAGTAGTACTTGCCGATACCGTTACCGACGGAAGTGCTCCACGACGTTGTCGGCGTGAACTGGTTTTCAACCACCGGCAGCGGCGACATTTTGACAACATCTTCTTCGCTGTTGAAGAGGGAACAGCCGCTCAATAACGTGACGGAAAGCAGCCCTGGCAGTAGTAATTTACGCAATTGCATCGGGTCCCTCTTAGATGGACAAATTATTAATTTTCATCTGCATCATTTCACTCAGCGCAGGAGAAGCATTGTTTTTAATGCCGTTTTCCCATGCGGTGCGCGCACCTTTTTTGTCGCCTTTGCTCAGCAACGCTTCGCCGCGCAGATCCGCAACGATGGCCGACCAGCTTTCACCTTTCACGGCATCCAGCGTTTTCAGCGCCGCGTCCTGCTGCTTCAGCTGCACCTGAATGCGCGCCAGACGGACATTGATCATCGACTTCAGATTCTCATCGTCGGTCGCGGCCAGGCCCTGTTGCAGCTGTGCAGCGGCTTTTTGCAGATCGTTCTTCTCAACGTAGCGCTGTGCCAGCTCAAGGGAAGCCAGCGCACCGTAGCTGTTTTTGTTATCAGCAGCGAATTTTTCCGCCGCGGCAAATGAGTCCTGCTTGCCGGCCTGCAGCGCAGTGATTGCGCTCTCATACGCCTGCGAGGTCTCGCGCGCATTGTCTGCCTGATGGCTGTTCCAGAAACGCCAGCCCACCAGCGCGCCGATACCCAGTACTACCCCAACGGCCAGCGCTTTGCCATTGTCGGCAAAGAAGCGCTTAATCGCGTCTACCTGGTCGTTTTCGTTTTCGTAAATTTCCACGCAGTCCTTCTCCTTAACGATAAATCACCGGGGAGATTAGCCCAGTAGTGTGCGCAAATGCGCCGCAACGCTATCCTGCGTTACCGTACTCTGCTCACCAGAGCGTAAATCCTTCACCACAACATTTCCGTCGGCAATTTCAGACTCGCCGAGCACCAGCGCGACGCGAGCGCCCCACTTATCTGCACGGGCAAACTGCTTCTTAAAGTTGCCGCCGCCGTGGTTCATCATCAGCCGCACGCCAGGCAGCGCATCGCGCACCTGCTCACCCAGCAGCATTGCTGCGGATTGCGTGTTAGCGCCAGACGCCACCAGGTAAATATCGACAACGGATTCGGCTTTAAATTCCGGATTAACTTCCTGAACCAGCAAAACAAGTCGCTCAAGACCCATTGCGAAGCCAACCGCTGGCGTCGCACGACCGCCCAGCTGTTCAACCAGGCCATCGTAACGGCCACCAGCGCAGACGGTCCCCTGCGCGCCGAGGCTGCTGGTCACCCACTCAAACACGGTGCGGTTGTAGTAATCGAGACCGCGCACCAGGCGCTGGTTAACGGTGTAGGCGATGCCCGCCGCATCAAGGAAAGCACAGAGGCCGGCAAAGTGCTCGCGTGAGTCGTCATCAAGATAATCACCCAGCGTCGGCGCATCGTTCAGCAGCGCCTGAATATCCGGGTTTTTGGTGTCCAGCACGCGCAGCGGGTTGCTGTACATGCGGCGCAGGCAATCTTCGTCGAGCTTATCTTTATGCTGCTCGAGGAATGCCACCAGCGCGTCGCGATAGGTCGCGCGGGCTTCCAGCGAGCCGATGGAGTTAAGCTCAAGCGCAACGTGTGAAGCGATACCCAGCTCGCGCCACCAGCGCGCGGTGAGCATAATCAGCTCGGCGTCGATATCCGGCCCCTGCAGGCCAAACACTTCCACACCCATCTGATGGAACTGACGGTAGCGCCCTTTCTGAGGACGCTCGTAGCGGAACATTGGCCCGACGTACCACAAGCGCTGTTCCTGATTGTACAGAAGACCATGTTCGATGCCGGCGCGTACGCAGCCCGCGGTACCTTCCGGACGCAGCGTCAGGCTTTCGCCGTTGCGGTCGTCAAAGGTATACATCTCTTTTTCAACCACGTCGGTCACTTCGCCGATCGCGCGTTTGAATAACGGGGTCTGCTCTACAATCGGCAAACGGATTTCACTGTAACCGTAGCTGCCGAGCACGTTCTTCAGGCTGCTTTCAATGCGCTGCCAGATGGCGGTCTCGCCAGGCAGATAATCGTTCATGCCGCGAATGGCTTGAATATTTTTTGCCACGTTTATTCTCTTTATTAATACAAAAAATGAACCCTCAGGGCGGCGACAAAAGCGGTCGCGCCGGGCGGGCTCATGATACACGGGATGCCAGCCTTGGCGGCACCCTTATTTTTCTACCTGCATGACATCGATACGGCGCGTTTCATCCAGCATCGCGGCCTTCGCACGAATACGCGCCTCAAGCTGGCTGATCATATCGCCGTTATCGAGGCGATCTTTACGTACGCCATCTTCATACAGGCCGCTTTTCTTATTCCCGCCGGTCACGCCAAGGGTCGAGACCAGCGCTTCGCCCGGCCCGTTCACCACGCAGCCAATAATCGAAACATCCATCGGGGTGATGATATCTTCCAGCCGCTGCTCCAGCGCATTGACCGTACCAATCACGTCAAACTCCTGACGTGAGCAGGTCGGGCAGGCGATAAAGTTGATGCCACGCGCGCGGATGCGCAGAGATTTGAGGATATCGAAACCGACCTTGATCTCTTCAACCGGATCCGCCGCCAGTGAAATACGCAGCGTATCGCCGATCCCTTCCGAGAGCAGCAGGCCTAAGCCAATCGCCGATTTCACCGAGCCCGCGCGCGCGCCGCCCGCTTCGGTGATCCCAAGATGCAGCGGCTGATCGATCTGCTTCGCCAGCAGACGATAGGACTCAACGGCAAGGAACACGTCAGAGGCTTTCACGCTCACTTTGAACTGGTCGAAGTTGAGACGATCGAGATGATCCACATGGCGCATGGCCGATTCGAGCAGCGCCTGCGGCGTCGGCTCGCCATACTTCTCCTGCAGATCTTTTTCCAGCGAACCGGCGTTGACGCCGATGCGGATCGGAATGTTTTTATCGCGCGCGCAGTCGACAACGCTGCGGATACGCTCTTCGTTACCGATATTGCCGGGGTTGATGCGCAGGCAATCGACGCCGTACTCGGCGACTTTCAGCGCGATGCGGTAGTCAAAGTGGATGTCCGCTACCAGCGGGACACTCACCTGCTGTTTGATAAGCCTGAACGCTTCTGCTGCGTCCATCGTCGGCACCGAGACACGCACGATGTCTGCGCCGACACGCTCTAATGCTTTGATTTGGTTGACCGTTGCTTCAACATCCGTGGTGCGGGTGTTTGTCATAGACTGCACGGCGATGGGAGCCCCATCGCCGATCGGCACATTACCAACATAAATCCGTTTTGATTTCCGCCGTTGGATCGGCGACTGGTTATGCATGAATGATCTCCCGCGTTGCCCGTCTGTTACTGTGCTGCTGATTGTTCGGCATTGAGGGTCAGACGCGCAACCTGGTTAGTTCTGATAAAACGACTCAGATCGACAGGTTTCCCCTGGAACTGGATCTGGACAGCCGACGGCGCGCCAATTTTCAGTTTATAGGGTGCCTGGCCGGTGAGATTCAGCGTGGCATCTTTACGCTGCATACCGCTAAAGAGTTTCTTACCGGTCGCGTCGCTCACTTCCAGCCAGCAGTCGGCAGTAAAGTTCATCACCAGCGCGTTTGCGTCGGCAGATGCGCCCGCTACGCCCGCCTGATCGGTTGGCAGTTGAGAGGCGTTATTGGCGGTCGCAGCAGCAGGCTGCTGGGCAGAAGGTTCAACATTCGCCTGTGAAGGCGGAACCACGCTGTTCTGGTTGGCAGTGGCGGCAGGTGAAGTAGTTGCAGGGGCCTGCGCGCTGTTGGTCGGGGCCGGGGTTTCAACCGGGGTGGAACCATTGTCCACCGGAGTCGAGGCGGTCTGGTTATCCAGCGGCACGCTCTGGCCGTTGCTGGCATTAAGCTCGGCGGAGGATTGATCGGCCATGGTGCTGATCTCTTCCTGCTGCGCTTTGTGGTTTTGCCACCACCAGGCGCCCGTCAGGCCGACGACTACAAACAGCACCAGCCAGGTGACGCTCATCAGCCAGCCGTCGCGTTTTTTGCGCGGTTTACCCAGCGCGAAGCCCTGCATCGGTGCGACTTTTGCCGCGCGGATCGGCGCTTGTTTCTCAAGAATCGGCAGCAGCTCTTCTTCGGGAATGTGCACCAGGCGAGCATAGGAGCGGATATAACCGCGCACAAAGGTGGATGCCAGATCGGCAGGCGACCTGTCCTCTTCGATATCGCGTACCGTGGAGACCTTCAGGCACAAGCGTTCGGCAACCGCTTGCTGGCTGAGTCCAAGTTGCTCACGAGCAGTGCGCAGACGAACGCCCGTGGATTGTGCTTCGTTTTGGTCTTGAGTGGCTTCAGTATTCATTCGCTACAACTACTGGTACGTGAAAAGTAAACACACAGGCGCGCGTAACCGCATAACCTACACACGCCGCGAAAAATCCGGGTCAGTTAAACGTAGACCCACAGTATAAGACTGTCAGGTTCGTGATAACAGGACGGCTTTCAGCACTATTTGCTAAGCCGTTGTTCCAGCATTACATACTGCCTCAAAGTAAGAGGAAACGCACCGTAATTATTAACGGCCTCTATATAAGCAGGCCAAATATTCAACATATTCCAAACCTGCGGCGCCAACTCAGCGCCGCAGTCACGCTTACACCGCTTTAACCGCGATCGGCTCGCCCTGCAGGCGTTTACGCATCGTGCGCTTGGTGCGGTCGATGACATCTCCCGCCAGCTGACCGCAGGCAGCATCGATATCGTCGCCACGGGTTTTACGCACAATGGTGGTAAAACCGTAGCTCATCAGCACTTTGCAGAAACGGTCGATACGGCTGTTGGAACTGCGGCCATACGGCGCGCCCGGGAAGGGGTTCCATGGGATCAGGTTGATCTTGCACGGCGTATCTTTCAGCAGCTCGGCCAGCTCATGGGCGTGTTCGGTGCCGTCATTGACGTGATCCAGCATCACATACTCAATGGTCACGCGGCCCTGGTTAGCGTTGGACTTCTCCAGGTAGCGGCGCACCGACCCGAGGAAGGTTTCGATATTGTACTTTTTGTTGATCGGCACAATTTCGTCGCGGATGGCGTCATTTGGCGCATGCAGCGAGATCGCCAGCGCAACGTCAATCATATCGCCGAGCTTATCGAGCGCCGGAACAACGCCGGAGGTCGAGAGCGTCACGCGACGTTTAGAGAGACCAAAGCCGAAATCATCCAGCATGATCTCCATCGCCGGCACGACGTTGGTGAGGTTGAGCAGCGGTTCACCCATGCCCATCATCACCACGTTGGTGATCGGACGGTTGCCGGTCACACGGGCAGCACCGATGATTTTCGCTGCGCGCCACACCTGGCCAATGATTTCCGAAACGCGCAGGTTGCGGTTGAAGCCCTGCTGCGCCGTGGAGCAGAATTTGCACTCCAGCGCACAACCGACCTGGGAGGAGACGCAGAGCGTCGCGCGATCTTCTTCCGGGATATAGACGGTTTCAACGCGCTGATCGCCGACGGCGATAGCCCATTTGATGGTGCCATCAGAAGAGCGCTGCTCCTCGACGACTTCAGGTGCGCGGATCTCCGCGACCTCTTTTAACTTGCCACGCAGCACTTTGTTGATGTCAGTCATCTCATCAAAGTCGTCGCAGCAGTAGTGATACATCCACTTCATCACCTGATCGGCGCGAAACGGTTTTTCGCCTAAGTTTTTGAAAAACTCACGCATCTGCTGACGATTGAGATCCAGCAGGTTAATTTTTGCATCTTTATTTGGAACTGTGAGAGCGTCGCTCTCAGACATGGCAATTTGTTCAGACATATTTTATTCCGGCCTCGTTATTACACGTTGTGGCCCGTGGAGGGTTAAAAAGAAGCGCCCCAGGCAAGCTTCAGCTCATCCTGGGGCGCAACATTGTACAAATTCTGTCGCACAGATACCACGCCTGGACGCGGCATTTACCAATTAAAGTGTAAATCTCGTTACACAGTTAACCGGAAATTAACGGGTGCGCGGGCAAACTTCACCTTCAGCGAAGAAGTAAGCGATTTCGCGAGAGGCAGATTCAACGGAGTCGGAACCGTGGGTGCCGTTCTCGGTGAAGCTGTCTGCGTAATCTGCGCGCAGAGTACCGGCCAGTGCGTTGTCCGGGTTGGTTGCGCCCAGCAGATCACGGTGACGCTGAACGGCGTTTTCGCCTTCCAGTACGGAAACCACGATCGGGCCGGAGGTCATGAACTCAACCAGGCCATCAAAGAACGGGCGACCTTCGTGCTCAGCGTAGAAGCCGCGCGCCTGCTCAACGGTCAGGTGCAGCATTTTGGTGCCAACGATTTTAAAACCTGCCGCTTCAAAGCGAGAGAAGATGTTACCAATAACGTTTTTTGCCACCGCGTTCGGCTTGATGATGGAAAAAGTACGTTCAATAGCCATGATTACCTCAGTAAGTTGTTCTGTTGCCCTGAATAGGTGTGGCGCGGATTATAAAGAGCAACACCGGTCTTGCCTATGGATTAAGGTAACATTTTTTTAAAATAAGACGAGTTTGAGCAACACCAACAGCCCGGTGCGCCCTTTCTCACCCTATTGCACCGTAAACTGCACGGCAGCGACTTGCCCCGCCTCATCCATTACCACAAGTTGATACTCGCCGGCTTTATCGAGCTTCAGGCTCAATAGCGTGCCGCGCGCCGTCAACGGTTCACCGTTCAAAAACCACCAGCGCCCCCCTTCTCCGCCACTGCTTTGCAGAGGCAGGATGGCAAAGTCCTGGCCGGGTACGCGCTTGATCACCGCCCCTTCGCGCACGCCATTTAACAACAGCGGCGGCGGTGCGTTCTCATCCCGCGGCGGGCAAACGCTGTCTTTTGGCGGTAAGCGCGCCGCCCGACGCTCGCCGGGCGGCAGCCACGGCTCAAGCGGCAGCGGCCAGACAATCCAGTTTTTCTGCTGCGCATCCGGGCAATCCGCCGCCACGCGCCGCCCCTGCTGGTTCAGCCACAGCGGAAAGCTGATGCCGTGCAGCCCCTCCTGCTCCGGCATCAACAGCGTCGGCGGCTGGCTGCCATCAAGTAACCAGGTGGCAAGGCGGCGGCGGCAGTTGCTGTCTCCGGCAGGCAGGCTCTGCCCGCCCGGCCAGCAGATCACCCCGCTGCTCACCGACGCCGGGCGTGGGTCGCGCGGCAAACGCGCCTGGTCCAGCGCGGAGCGAGGTTGCAGCAGATTGTTCACCTGGTTGAGCAGCGGCACGGCGCTGGCAAAACCAAACTGCCCGGCAACCGGCGTGCCGTCCGGGCGACCGGTCCAGATACCGATCACATACCGGGAGTTGAGGCCGATAGCCCAGGCATCGCGGTAACCGTAGCTGGTGCCGGTTTTCCACGCCAGCGGTACCACCTGCGGCAGCGCGCTGTCTGGCACCGGCTGCGCTTCATTCGCCAGAATCCGGCGGATAATCCACGCTGCACCCGGCGACATCAGGCGGCGTTCAGCCAGCGGCTCATCGGGCGTCAGCCTTAACGTGCCCGCTTTACCTTCGCGGGCAAAAGCGCTGTATGCAGCAGCGATATCCTCCAGCCGCGCGCCCGCGCCGCCGAGGATCAGCGAGAGGTTTGGCTCCGCACCGGCGGGCAGCATTAGCGGCAGCCCGATATTGCGCAGATTAGCGGCAAACTTTTTCGGCCCGTAAGCCTCCAGCACCTGTACCGCAGGCAGATTGAGCGAGCGTACCAGTGCTTCGTTCATGCTCACCGGGCCATGAAAACCGCTGTCAAAGTTACCAGGGCGATAATCCCCGACGCGCCGCGGTACATCCTGCAACAGCGATGCGGGGTGGATCAGCCCTTCGTCCAGCGCCAGGCCGTAGATAAAGGGTTTCAGCACCGAGCCCGGTGAGCGTACGGCGCTGACCATATCGACATGGCTGAAACGGCTGTCGTCGTTGATATCCACCGACCCCACCCAGCCGCGCACTTTCATATCCGTATGGTCGACCACAATGATCGCCAGCGAACTGCGCATCGGCAGCCGGGGTTTGACACTCAGCGCCAGCTCTTCCAGTTGCCGTTGCAGGCTGGCGTCCAGCGTCGTGGTCACCTTCAGCTTTTTGTTGGCGCCCAGCATGCGGCGGGCAAAGAGCGGGGCCAGCTGCGGCATCTGCCGCGGCGCTAACCACACCGGCTCTTCGCGCGACTCTTTCACCTGCGCCACCGGCCACACCTGCTGCGTTACCATGCGATCCAGCACTTTATCGCGCGCTGCCTGCGCCCGCTGCGGCCAGCGGTCCGGCCGTAAACGGCTCGGCGCCTGCGGCAGCACGGCGAGCAGCGCCGCTTCCGCATAGCTCAGTTTTGAGGGCGGCTTGCCGAGATAGGCCCAGCTCGCTGCACCCACTCCCTGCAACGTGCCGCCAAAGGGCGCGCGGTTGAGGTAGATGGTCAAAATGTCACGCTTGGAGAGATGCCACTCCAGCTGCATTGCCCGCCACAGCTGGCGAACTTTGCCACCAAAGGTGCGCGGATGCGGGTCAAGCAGACGCGCCACCTGCATGGTGAGCGTACTGCCGCCGGAAACTACGCGCCCGTAGCGCAGATCCTGCCAGGCCGCGCGCGCAATAGAGAAGGGGTTAACGCCGGGATGGTCCCAGAACCAGCGATCTTCATACTGGATAAGCGCCTGCAAATAGCGCGGCGAGACCTCTTCAATAGTGACCGGATAGCGCCAGATACCGTCGGCATCAGCAAAACGCCACAGCGGGGTGCCATCTTCGGCCACCACCACCCGCGCGGGTGACACCTCATTCAGGGGCAGTGGCCAGATTTTATCGGCGGCGATAACCAGCAGCACGAAGAGAAGAGGCACACCCGCCAGCCAGCGCCAGCGGGTGCGTATCAGAGAGACGATCTTCACGTTATGGCGTGATGATCAACGGGCCGCTGGCCGCGCCGGTTGCCCGCCACTGCGGCACATACATTGATTCCACCTGCGGAGCCGGAACCTGGTAAGTGCCAGGCGTCACCGCCCGTGCCAGATAGACCAGCGTGACAGGCTGCCCTTCGCTCACCGGTACGGCGGCGACAAAGCGATCGTCACGGAACTCCATATGCTGAATATCGGCCTGCTGCATGCGGTTGAGCAACTCCTGTACTTCGCTGCCGCTCTCCTGCAGGCTGGCACTGCTGCTGGCCAGGTTCTGGTTTTCCAGCTCCAGACCCGCAGGCAGCAGATCGACCACCAGCGCGTCAGGGACGTTCTGGCTGGCCGTCACTTCCAGCCACACCAGCACCAGCTCGCCGCTCTTCAGGGAAGAGAGCGGCTTGCTGCGCCCGTCGGTGCCGAGCACATTGCGCTCGATATGCAGCACCTTGCCGGAAGGTGCCGGAGCCTGCTCTGGGTAGCCAGTGGTATCGAGACGCAGCCACAGTGGTGTGCTGCCGCTGTTGGTCACTTGCAGTGCACCAAGCTGATCCGCCTCAAGGTTACGGCTCTGTGCGGTGTTACCGGCCAGCATCGCGGTATCCAGCGAGGTTTGCGCCTGCCAGTTACCGGTGCTGTTTTGCAGGTTGCGGCCAGCCATAAACAGCGCGTTGCTCTCCTGAGTCGAGAGCCAGCGCTGGCTGTAGGCCTGCTCGGAGAGCGTAGCCAGCAGGTGCGCCTGCGCGTCCGGCAGCAGCTTGTTGTCCTCCAGTAGCGCCAGCATCAGCGCGTTGTCACGCAGGCTGCTGCCGTAATCCGCCAGCCAGCGGTTTTCCGCAATGCGATCGGTTTTCAGCGCCAGCGCGACAGCCTGATCGCCGCGCTGGGCATCGCCCATCAGCTTCAGCGCAACGCCAAGCTGCATTAACGGCAGACCCGCTTTCGCCTGTTCGTGGCGCTGCCAGATTTCACGCAGCGCGCCCAGTGGTGCTTTCTGCTGACGTGCCAGCACCAGCCCGGCGTAGCTCTGCACGGCAAATTTGGTCGCCGGCAGATCGTCGCTGTAGCGCACCGCCATCGCCGCCGGATCCTGCAAATAGCGCAGTAGACGGTTGTTGGCGTTGTTCAGGGCTTCAGCCGGAACGCTGTAACCCTGCGCCGAGGCACTGACGAGGAAATCGGTCACGTAGGCGGTCAGCCAGTACTCTTCCGAGCCGCTCTTATCCCACAGGGAGAAGCCGCCGTCGTCGCGCTGCATCTGCAACAGGCGGGAGATGCCGATATCCACCGCCGCGCGGCGCTGCTCATCGCTCTCGCCCTTGATGCCCAGCGCTTTAAGCTGTGCAGCGTTGGTGTAGAGCGACGGGAAGAGCCCGCTGGCGGTCTGCTCCAGGCAGCCGTACGGGTAGGCGCGCAGCTCCTGAATGTAACGAGCGATATTGAGCGGCGGTTTGCCGCTCAGCAGCAAGCGCCCCTGCAGCGTGGCAGGTGAGATGCCCGCCAGATGCTGGCCTGGCACCTGCCAGCTTTCACCCGGATTGAGCATCGCACCGGTGTTGATGGTCTGCGCGGCAAAAGGCGGTCGTACGCCAATCTTCCACTGCTTCTGCTGCGGTGCGAAGGTTTCGCCCGGCAGCGCGAGGCCGCTGATTTGCGCGGCAATCTCGCCGTTGCCGAAGCCGTCCAGCGCGCGCACCGGAATAAAGAGCGTGGTGCGTTTACCGGCCCCAAGCGTCACGCTCTGGGTGGCGGCCCCCTCAAGTGAGAGCAGACCGCTTGCCGTCAGATCGACATTCAGGGTTTGCGGCTTGTCCGTCAGGTTGCTGAGATCCAGCGTCAGGCGTGAGGTGTCACCGCTGCCAAGGAAGCGCGGCGTGTTCAGTTCGGCAATCACCGGGGCTGCTACCACCACTTTGCTTTCGCTGCTGCCAAAATCATCTGCCGTCCAGGCCTGCGCCATCACGCGCAGCTCGCCGTTGAAGTCGCCAATCGGCATCGTCACGGTGCCTTCGCCGTTTTCATCCAGCGTCACCGGCTGCGCCTGCTGGGCAATGATGGTGACGTGGTTAACCGGCGGTTTGCCGCCGCGGTTGAGCTCATCGCCATCACCGCCGAAGCGCAGCGCCGCAAGACGCCCCTGGCCTTCAATCACCTGGCCGTAAATATCATAGATATCGGCACCATAGCGTTTCTGACCGAAGAAGGCCTGCCACGGATCCGGCGTTACGTAATCAGTAATGTTCAGCACCCCGCTGTCGACGGCAGAGAGCAGGACGTTAACCTGTTTCGGCGTCGCGCCATCTTTCATCGAGGCTTTGACTTTGACCTTCAGCGGCTGGTTTGGACGCATTTTTTGCGGAGCGTCGAGGGCAATCTCCAGGCGGCGGTTCTCATCGCCCATTGGCAGATGCAGCAGGCCGACCGCGCGTTTTGGCGTGGCGGATTTCGACTTGTCGCCAGGACGCACCACCAGCGTGCTGATATAGAGATCGTGGCGCTGCCACTTCTGATCGACCGGGATCGAGAGATCCAGCCCGTCAGCCGGAACGTCAATCTCCTGCCACCACAGCGGACCTTCGCTGGACTCGATCATCGCATAACCTTTACCGGCGGCAGGTGCGGTGACGTGCAGCTTAACGGTATCGCCCGCTTTGTAAGAGGGTTTATCGAGCTTCATGGTGACGCGATCCGGGCGTGCCGCACCGGCGCCGTCGCTGTTATCCTGCCAGCTGTAGCCAGCCCAGAAACGCACGCTGCTAACGGTCTCATCCGGGCCTTTGACCTCCAGACGATAGGAGCCCCAGTCCACCGGGAAGGTGACTTTGCCGGTCTCATCGGCTTTCAGCGTCAGGCTCTGCTCGCCTTCCACCAGATCTTTCTGGTTGAACTGCGACTGCCAGCCGTCATTTTCCGACCAGTTCCAGAAGTAGTCGCGGCGCTCGCGGATCAGGCGCACCTGCAGATCGCTGACCGCTTTTTTGTTGCCCTGCGCGTCGGCATAGACAATATCGAACGCGGCGTTACCGCCCTCATCGACAATCGGCTGATTGACGGTGGTGTCGGTGCGGTAGTCATAGACCGCTTTTGAGGCGAATTGCGGGCGAATACCCGGCAGAGCGGGCGCAGGCCAGATTGCCTGCTCCGCGCGGCGGGTCACCGGACGACCGCCTGATTCGAGCAGGCTGGCCTGCAGAATCACTTCCAGCGGCGAGTGTGAATCCTGCCACTGGCTCGGCGTGGTCACTTCGCCTTTGCCCTCATCATCAAGGGTCAGATGGGTTTCATCGAGGCTGCGGCTCAGGTTCTCTTCGGCGATATCGCCAAACTGGAAGCCTGGCAGTGCGGCAACCGCTTCACGCAGCGGGCGCAGGAACAGCTGACCCTGCAGGGCGTTGCCGCTTGCAGGTGCACCGTAGAGATAGTGGCCTTCAATGCTAAACACCACGTCAGCGGCAGGTGCCAGCGGCGTCGGCTGCGGCGTAACATTCAGCGCCATGCGCTCCGGCATAAAGTCTTCGACGTGGAAGCTCCACTCGCGCGACAGGTTGTCGCCGGTATTGGCGCGAACATGCCACATACCGGTCTGCGCGCTGGCATCCAGCGCATAAGTGAAGTGATAGAGGCCGTTCTGCGGCTGGCTCACCACCGAGCGAACTACCTGCCCGTCCGGTTTTACCACTTCCAGCTTGACCGGCTGCGCGGCAATCGGCTTACCGTCGCTGTCGCGCAGCAGGCCGTTGAGGATCACCGTTTCGCCAGGGCGATAGAGATCGCGCGGGCCAAACATAAAAAACTGTTTGCTGTAGCCCGGATCGCCGGTAATGGCGAATTCGGCGAGATCCAGCGCCGGGAGGTTAAGGTCGAGCAGCGTGGTCTCGCCCTCTTTGCGCGCCAGCAGCAGCGCGCCCTCTTTATCGGTGCTTAAGGTGGCGTGACCATCGCTGTCGGTCTTCGCCTGCGCCAGGCTCTGCCCCTTCTCATTGAGCAGCATCACATCGATACCGCCGAGCGCCGCGCCGCTTTCCAGCCCCTGGGTGAAGATATCCAGGCGGTTATGGTAACGGTGCGCAGAGAGGCCGATGTTGCTGAGGGTAAATAGCGTCGCGGCATTGCTGTAGTTGTAGTGCCCCGCCTGGTTCATCACGGCGATATAGACACCTGCCTGTTGCAGCGGTTTGATGCTGCTCAGCGGCAGCATCAGTTTTTCGCGGGTGTTGCGCGCCGGGTTGAGGTCGAAGCGCCCGGTATAGACCAGATCCGCCATCTTCAGCAGCGTATCGGATTCCCAGTTGGAGAGCGAACTGCGGTACTCCCACTGGCTAATGAATGAGGCCAGCGATTCCGGCTTCACGCGGTAGAAGTTGATGTCGACATTGTCGACATTGAGCGCCATCACCGGCAACCCTTCAACCACTTTGCCCGGCAGCAGCGAGCCGCGGCTGGCGAAACCAACGCTGGGCTGAATATCCTGGGTGGTGATCGATTTCTCGAAACTCTTGCCGAAGGTGGTTTTATTAAGCGCTACCAGCCCGCTCTCCACCGACACCAGCAGTTCGCGGTTCGGCTCAAGGTGGCGCAGGCGCAGCTCTTTCAGGTTCGGTGCCAGCTCCCAGGCACCGTCGACTTTGCCGCTCTTCTTATCGACCAGATGCACTACCTGGGCAAAATTCTGATCCGGATCGAGCGGCACCGAGAAGGTCAACACCAGCGTGGCGCTGCCGTCGAGCTGCACTTCCGAGGTATCCAGCAAGTTTAAGGGTTTGCCTTCGCTACGCGCGGCAAGTTCATCGCGTTTGGCTTTATCCGGCATGGCTGATGCCGCAGGCGTTTGCGCGGCGGATGAGGCGGACGCGGGTTCAGGCGCGCTGGCGCTCTTCGGTTTATCGTTATTGTCACAGCCTGCAAGCGTAAAGGCGGTGAGGAGCGCGAAAGTCAGCGCCGCGTAACGTAGCGGTTTCATTCTGTATCCCTGAGTGATTGACCCGTTGTGAGAGGCGTCGTCATTATCATTCGCAACGGTTAGAAATACAAAATATCTGATGGATTCTGGAAAGCATCTCGCAAAGCGCATTTTTGCGCGACGCCCGTGGTGTTAGGCCGATCACACCCCGTGACGTAACATGTTACGTTGCGCGTCATTTGTTTTTAAAACAATAAGATAGATAGCAACAACACCCGACCGGCTGCTAACGTTATGCGGTCTGTGTCCCTTACTACGCGGTGCTAATAAGCGAGAACACTATGTCCAGAGCCGTGAATGCCCTACAAAATTTTGGTAAGTCCCTTTTTGGCCCGGTGCTCATTTTGCCGATCGTTGGCCTGTTTATTGCCTTCGGTAATATTTTCGGTAATGGCAACCTCGCCGAATACCTCCCCTTTCTAGGCCACCCTCTCATTCAGCATACGGGTCAGCTGATTGCCAAATCCGCCGTTTCGGTGCTCGCCAACCTTGCGCTGGTGTTTGCCGTCGGCATTCCGGTCGGGCTGGCCTCGCGTGATAAAGGCTATGCCGCGCTGATTGGCCTGGTGACCTTTATCGTTTTCATTAATGCTATGAACGTGACGCTGCAATTGCAGGGCGCGCTGGCACCGGCCGATCAGATGAAAGCCGCAGGCCAGGGGATGGTGCTGGGCGTGCAGGTACTGGAGATGGGCGTTTTCGCCGGTATCCTCACCGGCGCGCTGTCCGGCTATCTCTACGACCGCTACTCCCGCGTGCAGTTTTCCGGTGCGATGGCGATCTACTCCGGGCACTGCTTTGTCGCCATCATTATGCTGCCGGTCTCGATGGTGCTCGGCGTGGTGATGAGCGAGCTGTGGCCCTTCGCCCAGCACGGCATCAGCGCGCTGGCGCTGGCGATTAAAGGCGCAGGCCCGTTCGGCGTGGCGATTTACGGTTTCCTGGAGCGCATTCTGGTGCCGACCGGGCTGCATCATCTGGTCTATACGCCGTTTTTGTATACCGAACTGGGCGGCACGGCTGAAGTGTGCGGCAGCAGCTATCAGGGCGCGCGCAACATCTACTTTGCCGAAATGGCCTGCCCGGGCGTGACCAAACTGAGCAGCACCGTGGTGTGGGATGCGCGCGGCATCAGCAAGATGTTCGGCCTGCCCGCCGCCGCGCTGGCGATGTATGTGACGGCGAAACCGGAGCGCAAAGCCGCGGCGAAAGCGATTTTGATCCCTGCCGCACTCACCTCGTTGCTGGTCGGCGTTACCGAGCCGATTGAGTTCTCTTTCCTCTTCATCGCCCCGCTGCTGTTTGTGGTGCATGCGGTGCTGACCGGCATCGGCATGATGCTCTTCTCGCTCTTCGGCGTTCATGCCATCGGCGCGAACGGCATTATCGACTTCATTCTCTACAACCTGCCGCTCGGCACCGAGAAGTCTAACTGGCCAATGTATCTGCTGGTCGGGCTGATTATGTTCGCCCTCTACTTCGTCACCTTCCGCTTCCTTATCTTGCGCTTCAACATGAAAACGCCGGGGCGCGAGGAGGAGAGCGAAGAGACGCGCCTCTACAGCAAGCAGGAGTACCAGGCTAAGGGGAATAACGACGCGGTGGGCGAGGCGATTATTAATGGCCTCGGCGGGCGCGAAAATATCGAGGTGGTGGACAACTGCTACACCCGCCTGCGCGTGACGGTGAAAGATGTGGCGGCTATCAATGAGCCGCAGCTGAAAGCCACGGGCGCGAAAGGCGTGATTAAACAAGGTAATAACGTTCAGGTGGTCTACGGGCTGCATGTCAAAAAAATGCGAGAAGCTGTTGAGATGTTTCTCTGAAGGAGTCCAGAAATGGTTAAACCCCCGTTTATCTTATCCATTGCCGGTGGTGGCAGCACATATACGCCGGGCATCGTCAAAAGCCTGATGGTGCGGCTGGAGGATTTCCCGCTGGCGGAAATTCGCCTCTATGACATTGATGCCGAGCGGCAGAACACCATTGCGCCGGTGGTTGAGAAGGTGATCCGCGACCACAGCGAGAGCATCAAGTTTACCGTCACGAATGATGCCGAAACCGCCTTTCGCGGCGCGCACTTTGTCTTCGCCCAGATGCGCGTTGGCCAGTACAAGATGCGCGAGCAGGATGAGAAGATCCCGCTGCGCCACGGCGTGGTCGGCCAGGAGACCTGCGGACCAGGCGGGCTGGCCTATGGTCTGCGTACCATTTTGCCGATGGTCGAGCTGATCGACCTGGTCGAGCGCTACGCGGATAAGAACGCCTGGATCGTTAACTACTCCAACCCGGCAGCGATTGTTGCGGAAGGGGTGCGCCGTCTGCGCCCGAACGCGCGGGTGCTCAATATTTGCGATATGCCGGTGGCGGCGATGCGTAATATGGGCGCGATCCTCGGCGTCGATCGTCACCAGCTTGAGGTCGACTATTTTGGCCTCAACCACTTCGGCTGGTTTACCCAGGTGCGCGTCGATGGCGAAGATCGCCTCCCCGCCCTGCGCGAGCATGTCGCCCGCTTCGGCCTGCTGACGGAAGATGCCGCCCAGACCGATCCGCAGCACGCCGATCCGTCATGGGTGAAAACCTGGCGCAACATTAAGCCGATCATGGATCACTTCCCGGAGTATCTGCCGAATCCCTATTTGCAGTACTACCTGATGCCGAACGAGATTGTCGATCATCAGGACCCGAACTACACCCGCGCCAATGAGGTGATGGACGGGCGCGAGAAAAAACTCTTCGCCGCGGCGGCTGAGTATAAGCAGACCGGCATTCTGCCCGACGCGTTCCACGTCGGCGTCCACGGTGCGTTTATTGTCGATGTCGCCTGCTCGCTGGCTTTCAACCTGCGCCAGCGTCACCTGGTGATTGTTGAAAACAAGGGTGCGATTGCCAACCTGCCTTATGACGCGATGGTGGAAGTGCCTGCTTATATCACCAGTAACGGGCCGGAGCCGGTGCGCATGGGCGCGGTGCCGCTGTTCCACCAGACGCTGCTGATGCAGCAACTGGCCTCGGAGCAGCTGCTGGTGGAAGCAACCATGGAGGGGAGTTACGAGAAAGCATTACAAGCTTTTACCCTTAACCGCACCGTGCCGACCATGCAGCATGCGAAGGCGATCCTCGATGAGATGATTACCGCTAATCAGGATTACTGGCCAGCGCTGCAAAAAGCATGGGAAAACGGCAAAGCGGTGTAATTTTCCGAGGTGGCTCGCGGCGCGAGAGATGGTAGCTTGTCGGGCAGTGAAAAAACGTTAACAATTCAGTTAACTGTTGATGACCCGGAGGCACCATGTCCACCTCTTTTTTTGTCGCGGCCGACTGGCTGATAGAGCATAGCGATGATCCTGAAATCCAGCTGATTGACGCCAGAATGGCGCCGGTTGGCCAGGAGCATCGCGATATGAAAGCAGAGTACCGCGCCGGACACCTGCCCGGTGCGGTCTTTTTTGATATTGAAGCCCTCTCCGATCACACCTCTCCCCTGCCCCATATGCTCTCTCGCCCGGAGACCTTTGCCGTCGCCATGCGCGAGTTAGGCGTCTGCCATGATAAACACCTGGTGGTGTATGACGAAGGTAACCTCTTCTCCGCGCCGCGCGCCTGGTGGATGCTGCGCAAGGTTGGCGTTGAGAAGGTCTCCATTCTCGCTGGTGGCCTTGCGGGCTGGCAGCGTGATGCCCTGCCGTTACAGCAGGGCGATGTTGCGCTGCCGGAGTCTGATTTCACCGCCAATTTCGATCCTTCCGTGGTGAAAAAAGTAACCGATGTGCTGCTGGCGAGCCACGAAGGTACCGCGCAGCTGGTCGATGCCCGCCCGGCGCCGCGTTTCAGAGGCGAAGTGGATGAGCCACGTCCTGGACTTAAGCGTGGTCATATTCCCGGCGCGCTGAATGTGCCGTGGGTCGATCTGGTGGCGGATGGTGAACTGAAAACCACCGATGAGTTGCTGCGCATTTTTCAGCGCCAGGGTGTCGACCTGTATAAGCCGATTATCGCCAGCTGCGGCTCCGGCGTGACCGCCGCAGTGGTGCTGCTGGCGCTGGAGACGCTTGGCGTCAATACGGCAACGCTCTATGACGGCTCGTGGAGTGAATGGGGCGCGCGCGACGATCTGCCTGTCGAAAGCGTGTAGATGGATAACCGACTTGCGCCTCTGCTGACGCGCGGGGAGTCGCTCTCCCGCGCCGAATACCGCGTGCTGGCCCACCTTACGGAGCATCCGCTGCTGGTGGGCAACATTACCGTGCGCGCGCTGGCGCAGGCGACCTATGTCTCGACAGCGACGATTATTCGTCTCTGTCAGAAGTTGGGGTTTAGCGGTTTTAGCGAGTTTATCTGGCACTGCAAGCAGTTGCTGGCGGATACGCCGCACCTGGCGGAGCAGCACCATGACGGCGTCGCCGAGCTACCCGCGCTGTTCCAGCAGTTTATGGTTAATTATCAGCACACCTTTCAGTGGGTGACAGAAGAGAAGCGGCGGCAGTTTGCCAGCCTGCTGCGCGAGCAAGAGAGCTTTTTTCTCTACGGCGCGGGCTTTTCCTATCTGTTTGCCGAGTACCTGACCAAAAAATTACAGGTGCTGGGCAAGACGGCTTTTATCTCCGGCCCCGGCGACAGCCGCAATATCTTTCTCAGCAACGCCGCGCGTTATCAGGTGTTTATCGCCGTTTCGCGCAGCGGCGAAACCGAGCAGGTGCTGGATAAAGCGCGGATTGCGCGCACGGTGGGGATGACAGTGGTGGCCTTTACGCGCGCATCGGCCAATTCGCTGGCGGCGCTGGCGGATGTGCATTTTGCCCTTTACGACGAGGCGGTACATTTCGCCGCCGAAGCGGCGGGCATCACCTCGTTTGAGTCCAACCTGGTGCTGCTGATGGATCTGCTGCTGCTGGAAGCCACACAGGCCGGGTGACGGTGCGGAGAAATGCCTGATGGCGCTGCGCTTATCAGGCCTACAAAGGCAGCCCATGCGATCCCTGGGCCGGATAAGGCATTTACGCCGTCACCCGGCATTTACACGCCACCGAAACCGTAGGCCGGAGAAGGCGTTTACGCCGCCATCCGGCATTAACATGGCGCCGAAACCGTAGGCCGGATAAGGCATTTACGCCGCCATCCGGCATTTACACGCCACCGAAACCGTAGGCCGGATAAGGCATTTACGCCGCCATCCGGCATTCACACGCCACCGAAACCGTAGGCCGGATAAGGCGTTTACGCCGCCATCCGGCATTCACAGGCCACCGAAACCGTAGGCCGGATAAGGCGTTTACGCCGCCATCCGGCATTCACAGGCCACCGAAACCGTAGGCCCGATAAGGCGTTTACGTCGCCATCCGGCATTCACACGCCACCGAAACCGTAGGCCGGATAAGGCGTTTACGCCGCCATCCGGCAAATGCGCAACGCACCGGCAATCTCACGCCGAATGTTTCGACAACTCCCGGCGCGCCCATGCGCTTTCCGTATACTCATGGAGCGCGACGTAAAACTCTTCAATGGACAACTTCTCGCGCTGTTCACCTTTCAACAACCCGCCGGGCAGGCTCAGCACCACTTTGCGGTTTTTCGGCTCGAAGATGAAATTGCGCACCAGCCGACTGACAAGCAGCTTCGGCGGCTGATAACCCTCGCGCCAGAAAAGATCGATAAACACCCAATCGTTAATGCTGCGAATGCCAATATTCTCGATCGCATCGAGCATAAACGGTGCGCTGAGCTGGTAGCTCTCAATCCCCTGCGCCGTCAACGTAAAGAGCGGCTGGCGCACGCGGGTGTACATTGTCCAGCTCGCCAGCGCAAAGAGCAGCGCACCGGCCACAAGGCCAAACGTAATCATATCCATCGGACTGTTGGCCGAAGAGTTCCACTGAATGCTCAGCGTGAACACCATCACCGCGGCCGCCGCGCAGAGCACCGTCAGCCCAACGAAGATCCACAGATTTTTCTTGCGCAGGGAGACCACCAGCGTATCGGTAGCACGGGAAGCGAGATCCTTAAGCTCAGACTGGTACGCCTCGTAATGGGCGTCAACTTCGCTGGCCATGCCGCTGGTTAACCTCTTCGAGAGCGCAGTGGCATCGCGAAACAGGCTGCGCATCCAGAGATAATCCGCTTCCTCAACCGGGCGCGACGCTTGCGCCATCAGCGCCTCATCCAGCGGGACGTTGAGCTGTTCAATACGCGCACGGGTTGGCGGATGGCTGTCGGTCGGGTGCGCCAGCGCCTCTTCCAGTGATGCAGAGAGATCGAACCGCTCGCCGCTGCGCAGTTCAGTAAAGAGGCTATGCACCAGATTGTCGGTCGCCAGTTTGCGCTGGAAGAACTGCTCCATCGGCCCCTGAAAACGCTCATTGAGGGCAGAGAAACGCAGCAGCGACGCGGCGAGCGCCATCGATGAACTGGTGCGCGCTCCTGCCGCATCCGCTGCCAGTTCACGCACGCGGCTCCAGCCACTCACCGTTTCGTGGAACTGACGGAAAAACCACATGCCAAGATGGATGGTCGGGTTAAGCGCCAGACGCTCCAGCCAGCCGCTGCCGCCAACATCACGATAGAAGTAGTTGAGGCTGTTCTCCATCCCGGCGTAAAGCCCGGCAAAGTGCAGCGTATAGAGCGTGTCGTTACCGGAGAAGTGCCCCAGTTCGTGACCGATGACCGCTGCCACCTCCTCTTTGTTCATAAACGCCGCATAGCTGAGCGGGAAGTAGAGGGTGTTACCGGTAAGCCGTTCGCCCTTCTCGATTTGCACCGGGCTTGCGGTGACGTAGAAGCCTTCGAACAGGCCCACCACAATATTATCCGGAACGATCGCCTGCCCGCGCTGCGCAAGCTCCCTCACCCAGCGCCAGAGTTCCGGCGCATCGTTTTCGCGCACGGCGGTGCCGTAAACTTCCATATCCTGCGGCTCAAACAGGGTGAAACATTTTTTCAGCAGGAACAGGCTCTTCAACACCATAAACAGCAGGGAGCCAATCACCAGCAGAATGAACAGCACCAGCTTGATATTTAACGCGCTCGCTGGCCCCAGCGTGTAGAGCCAACAGATTTCATACAAGAAGACCGCGATCAGCGCAAAACCGATGCAGGACATCACGGTGACCATGATAAAAGGCAACAGTTTGCGACAGAGGTTAAAGGCGACAATCAGGTGATCGGCAGAGATGCGCGCCCTGCGCACGCTGTAGAAACAGAGCGCCACCGCGCTGGTGCTGGCAAGCAACGCCATCAGTGACAGAAAGATTCCGGCTTTCGACAGAAAGTGGCGCAGCAGATCGGCCGCGGCGCTGTGCCCGACGGTGCCATATCGCGTGACCTGATAGACATAGCCATCATCGATGCGAAGGTTTTGCCAGCAGGCGTAAACAAGCAATAAGAGGGGCACACCGAAGCAGTAGAGCAGCGTTTTTCTGTCCATAACCTTAACCGTAAAGAAACGTAAAAGCGCACCCTACCACAGGGGTGGGCTGAATACATTCCCCACGAATTTAGGGGGGGTAAGCGGTACGGAGCGTACCGCTTGAGTCTTAGATGATGCGGTTGGTTTTGAAATCGCGCAGGAAGCTGCCCCAGCGGCGCTCATAGAATGGGGTGATGTGCGCCAGCATAAAGTGGCTGATGCCCTTCTCACCTTCGGCAACCTGGCAGATATCGATCGGCTCATCGCCCGGCAGCGTATCGGTCGCCACGCTGCCCGCAGCATGAATGATCTCTTCGATATCGCCTTCGGCTTCGATGCCAATTAACAGGTTCGCCTGCGCGTCGGCCTGCTCTTTGATGGAGCAGATAAAGGCACGTTTGACGGTTTTGATGCTTTTGAACAGCGTGGTCAGGGAGTCGACCATCTGTGCGGGCGGCTCGGCAACTTCCGACAGCAGCAGCGCGGTGCCGCCTTCCAGCACCTCTTGCTGGCTGAGCGGGCTGCCCTCTTCGCCAACCAGATGGCTGATTTCACGCGGAGTGAACTCTTTCCCGGTCGGAAGTTTAGCGTTAAGGAACAGGGTTTCGCCGAGGGTCATTTCAAACAGCGTGCGCGCGGGCATCACCACAAAAGCCTGCTCATCGTCGACCGCCTGTTGCAGCGCCGCAAAGGAGGTGAAAAAGGGGATCACCGAGGTGCCGTCATCTTTTTCCCAGTGCTGAATATCGAGTGCGCTCTCTTCCACCACCGCTTCGCCCTCTGCGGCATTGCCTGGCACCCAGACGGTAGAGTCGAGCAGCGTGCGGAAAAAGGCCGGACGGTAAGCGGGTTCATTCGCCGCCTGCTCAAGCAGGGTTTCTAATTCGTTTTTCGTTTCGGACATAGGATCTCTGGTTCGTTTTCGTGCGTCATCGCGCCCGGGTTTTGCGCATTGCCGGATGGCGGCGTAAACGCCTTATCCGGCCTACGTTTTCGGGCGTAACCCGTGGCTACGGGGCCGCTTTATTGCCGGATGGCGGAGTAACGCTTTATCCGGCCTACGTTTCGGGCACAACCCGTGGCTACGGGGCCGCTTTATTGCCGGATGGCGGCGTAAACGCCTTATCCGGCCTACGTTATCGGGCGTAACCCGTGGCTACGGGGCCGCTTTATTGCCGGATGGCGGCGTAACGCCTTATTCGGCCTACGGGTTGCTTTTGTAGGCCTGATAAGCGTAAGCGCCATCAGGCACACCGCTTACTCGGCGGTCAACAGATTGGCAACGGTGCGCACGCCCAGCCCTGTCGCGCCGGCGGCCCACTGCTCAACCGCCGATTTACGGTAGGTCGCCGAGCAGTCGATATGCAGCCAGCCCTGCTGATAGTTTTCAACAAAGTGGGACAGGAAACCGGCGGCGGTGCTCGCCCCTGCCGGGAAGGCCGCGCTGGCAGTATTGTTCAGCTCGGCAAAGTTGGACGGCAACTGGTGACGGTGGAACTCCGCCAGCGGCAGACGCCAGAACGGCTCGTTTTCCGCCGCCGCGCTGTTAAGCAGGCGGCCCGCCAGTGCGTCATCAAAGCTGAACAGCGCATGGTAATCATTGCCCAGCGCGGTTTTCGCCGCACCGGTCAGCGTCGCGGCATCGATAATCAGCTGCGGTTTTTGCGCAGAGGCGTCAATCAGCCCATCCGCCAGCACCAGACGCCCTTCCGCGTCGGTGTTCATCACCTCAACTTTTTTACCGTTGCGGTAGTGAATAATATCGCCCAGCTTAAATGCGTTACCGCTGACCATGTTGTCAGCACAGCAGAGCCAGAGCTTAACGCGCTTGTTCAGGCCGCGGTTGATGGCAAACGCCAGCGCACCGGTTACCAGCGCCGCGCCGCCCATATCGGATTTCATCGAATCCATAAACGCGCTCTGCTTCAGGCTGTAGCCGCCGGTATCAAAGGTGATGCCTTTACCCACCAGCGCGGCGTAGACCGGCGCATCCGGGTTACCGGTCGGGTTGTAATCGAGTGCCAGCAGCACCGGCGGACGCTCGGAGCCGCGCCCTACGGTATGCAGCCCCATGTAATTCTGCTCGCGCAGATCTTCGCCTTTGGTGATGCGGTAAGACACATTATCGCCGCCAACGCTGAAGAGCAGATCGACCGCGCGCTGCGCCAGCTGCTCCGGCCCTAACTCTTCTGCCGAGGCATTGATGGTGTCACGCACCCAGTCGATCACTTTCAGGCGGCTATCCAGCTCTTGCTGCTGAGCTTCATCAAGCTGCGCCCACTCAACCTTGCGCGTCCCTTTTGGCCCTTTATAGCCAGACCAGAACGCCCAGCTGCGATCCGCGTCCCATCCTTCGCCGCTCAGGGCAACGTGTTTGATGCCGAGGCCGTCGATTTTGCGCGCCGCACGTTGAATAAGGCCCAGATCGTCGTTGCCGGTTAAGTGCAGTGCGATGCCGTCGTTGTTGATGCTGTACGTTGCTTTTTCACCCCAGCGCGCGTCAGCGGGCTGCGTGGTGAGGGTGACTTTCATAGCTTCTGTCATTCTTTTTATCCTTTTCACACTCGCCGGAGGGCAGACGCCTGCTCCGGCCAACGGTTGTGTCCATAAAAACGGGCCACCCGAAGGCAGCCCGTTTGATGATTATGCTGCTTCGTCTAACCAGACTAGCAGAATCGCTTCAAGAATTTTTTCATTCGATGCAGCCGGATCGTCATCAAACTCTTCCAGCTCGCAGATCCACTGATGCATATCGGTGAAACGTACGGTGGTCGGGTCAACATCCGGGCGGCTGTCATACAGCGCTTCGCCGATTTCACGGCTGTCGGTCCACTTCAGCCCCATCTTAGTGCTCCCGCGCGTGGTTGATGGTGTAACGCGGGATCTCGACCACCAGATCTTCATCGGTGATGCGCGCCTGGCAGCCTAAACGGCTCTCCGGCTCCAGACCCCAGGCTTTATCCAGCATGTCATCTTCGTCTTCGCTGCTTTCCGGCAGCGAGTCAAACCCTTCACGCACCACGCAGTGGCAGGTGGTGCAGGCGCAGGATTTTTCACAGGCGTGTTCAATCTCAATGCCGCCGCGCAGGGCGACATCCAGAATCGTTTCACCGCTCTTTGCTTCCAGAACTGCGCCATCCGGACAGAGGTCCTGATGAGGCAGAAAAACAATTTTAGGCATATTAAACCTCGTCGACGGAATGGCCTTTTAATGCGCTGCGTACGGACTGGTCCATACGACGCGCGGCGAATTCCTGGGTTTGTTTATCTACATTTTTAATGGCGTGTTCGATGGCGTCGGTATCATCGGTTTCGGCAACCGCGCGCAACTGCGCGACCGCCTCGTCGATCTCCGCCCGCTCTGCGGCGCTTAGCAGCGCGGCATCCGCGACGAGCGCACTGGTGACACTCTCCAGCACGCGCGCGGCTTCCACTTTCTGCTCCGCCAGCATGCGCGCTTTCACGTCCTGCTCGGCGAAACTCATGGAGTCTTTAATCATGTCGGCGATTTCGCCGTCGGTCAGCCCGTACGAGGGTTTCACCTGGATGGAGGCTTCGACGCCGGTCGACTTCTCCATCGCCGTGACACTCAGCAGACCATCAGCATCCACCTGGAAGGTAACGCGGATATGCGCCCCACCCGCCGGCATTGCCGGGATGCCGCGCAGGGAGAAACGCGCCAGCGAGCGGCAGTCGCTCACCAGTTCACGCTCACCCTGCATCACGTGGATCGACATCGCGGTTTGCCCATCTTTGAAGGTGGTGAACTCCTGCGCACGCGCCACCGGAATGGTGGTGTTACGCGGGATCACCTTCTCAACCAGGCCGCCCATCGTCTCCAGACCTAATGAGAGCGGGATGACATCCAGCAGCAGCATTTCGCTGTCCGGCTTGTTGCCGACCAGAATATCAGCCTGGATAGCCGCACCAATGGCGACCACTTTATCCGGGTCGATGGAAGTCAGCGGCGTGCGGCCAAAAAACTCGCCCACACGGTCGCGCACCAGCGGCACGCGGGTCGAACCGCCGACCATTACCACTTCCAGCACCTCGTCAGCGTCGACGCCCGCATCTTTCAGGGCGCGGCGGCAGGAGAGCAGCGTGCGTTTTACCAGCGGCGTAATCAGCGCGTCGAACTGTTCACGGGTGATTTCACCCTGCCAGCCCGCGACGTTGACCGCCACGCGGTCGGCATCGCTGAGGGCGATTTTAGCGGCAATCGCCGCGTCCAGCAGTTCGCGCTGCTGGCGGGCATCGCTGCGTTCGGAGATGCCAGCCTGCTCGCAGATAAAGTCCGCCAGCAGATGGTCGAAATCGTCGCCGCCGAGGGCAGAGTCACCACCGGTAGCCAGCACTTCAAACACGCCGCGGCTCAGGCGCAGAATCGAGATATCAAAGGTGCCGCCGCCGAGATCGTAGACGGCAATAACCCCCTCTTTACCGGAGTCGAGACCGTAGGCGATCGCTGCCGCCGTCGGTTCGTTCAGCAGGCGCAGCACGTGCAGACCCGCCAGACGCGCGGCGTCTTTGGTGCCCTGGCGCTGAGCATCATCGAAATAGGCGGGCACGGTGATCACTACGCCATCCAGCTCGCCCGCCAGCGATTCTTGCGCACGAGCAGCAAGGGCTTTGAGGATATCGGCAGAGACGCGGATCGGGTTAACCAGACCGGCGCGGGTGACAATCATCGGCAGACCATTTTCGCTCGCCTGAAACTGCCACGGCAGGTGCGGGTAGCGCGCCTGGATATCGGCAAGGCTGCGCCCCATCAGGCGTTTTACCGAGCTGATGGTGTTGACCGAATCGAGCGCGGCGTTGTTACGCGCGTCATAGCCAACCACGTGGCTTTCAGCCTGATAGTGGACGACAGAGGGGAGCAGATGGCGCCCGGCGCTGTCGGCCAGCGTTTCCGCCTGGCCGCTACGTACCGTCGCCACCAGCGAGTTGGTGGTCCCGAGGTCGATGCCTGCCGCCAGCCGACGCTGGTGCGGTGCGGCGCTCAGACCCGGTTCACTGATTTGTAATAAGGCCATGATGTGCTTCCAGAAATTTAAAAACCGAGCAGTTTTTCTTCGAGTTGTTCTGTTGAGCTGCGCAGTTTATCGAGAAAACGTAGTTTACGCACGGTATCCGCCGCCGTCTCCCACGCTTGTGCATCGAGTTGTTCAACCATCTGCTGGTGACGGGCGTCATACATGCCTTTGATGCGCGCCTGAAATGCTTCCAGACGGGCGGCGTCTTCAGCCTGGGCAATCTCATCCAGCTCTTCGCGCAGCTCCAGCTGTTCCATCAGGAAAGCGGTGTCGCGCACGGTGTGCTGTTCAGAGGCGAGATCGAAGCCGTGCAGCGAGAGCAGATACTCCGCGCGCGTCAGCGGATTGCGCAGGGTTTGCCATGCCTGGTTGATGGTCGCGGAGTGCTGTACGGCGGCCAGTTGCTCAGACTGCGGCTGGCTGGCGAAGCGATCGGGATGGAACTGCCGTTGCAGATCCTGGAAACGCGTGGCCAGCGCCTGGGTGTCGAGTGGGTACTGGGCCGGCAACCCAAAGAGGGTGAAGTAATCCATAACAATTCCGGGTATGCAATCGTAACAAACCCCACGCGCAGGTGACTGCGGTGGGGTCATCGTCAGAGGCGATTAGACGTGGAAGCTTTCGCCGCAACCGCACTCATCTTTCACGTTCGGGTTGGTGAACTTAAACCCTTCGTTGAGGCCTTCTTTTACGAAGTCCAGCTGAGTGCCGTCGAGGAACTGCAGGCTTTTGCCGTCAACCACTACCTTCACGCCTTTGTCTTCGAACACCGTATCTTCATCGTTCGGTGCGTCGACAAATTCCAGCACGTAAGCCATACCAGAACAACCGGAGGTTCTCACCCCCAGGCGCAGACCGAAGCCTTTACCACGGTTGGCCAGGAAGGCATTTACTCGCGCGGCGGCACTGTCGCTGAGGCTAATGGACATGACAACAACCTCCTGCCTTATTTCGCGTCTTGTTTACTTTTGTAATCCGCAATCGCGGCTTTAATCGCATCTTCTGCCAGGATGGAGCAGTGGATTTTAACCGGCGGCAGCTCCAGCTCTTCGGCGATATCGGTGTTCTTGATCGCCTGCGCTTCGTCCAGAGACTTGCCCTTCACCCACTCGGTGACCAGCGAGCTGGACGCGATGGCAGAGCCACAGCCGTAAGTTTTGAAACGCGCGTCTTCGATAATGCCTTTATCGTTAACTTTGATCTGCAGTTTCATCACGTCGCCACACGCCGGTGCGCCAACCATGCCGCTGCCGATGCTGTTGTCGCCGTTGTCGAACGAGCCAACGTTGCGCGGGTTTTCGTAGTGATCGATTACTTTTTCGCTATAAGCCATTTTTTATTCTCCTGTTTGCGCAACCTAAAATTAATGATGAGCCCATTCGATGGATTCGAGATCCACGCCCTGCTTGAACATCTCCCACAGCGGAGAGAGATCGCGCAGACGGCCAATGGATTTGCGGACCAGCTCGATGGTGTAGTCAATCTCTTCTTCAGTGGTGAAACGCCCTAAAGAGAAACGGATGGAGCTGTGCGCCAGTTCATCATTCATGCCCAACGCGCGCAGCACGTAGGACGGTTCCAGGCTTGCAGAGGTACAGGCTGAACCAGAAGAGACAGCCAGATCTTTCAGCGCCATGATCAGCGACTCGCCTTCAACGTAGTTAAAGCTGACGTTGAGGATGTTCGGTGCGCCGTGCTCAAGATCGCCGTTCAGATAGACTTCTTCGATATCGTTGATGCCGTTCCACAGACGGTTGCGCAGCACGCGCAGACGCGCCATTTCGCTCTCCATCTCTTCTTTCGCGATACGGTAAGCTTCGCCCATGCCGACGATCTGGTGAACAGGCAGGGTACCGGAACGCATGCCGCGCTCGTGACCGCCGCCGTGCATCTGCGCTTCGATACGGATACGCGGTTTACGCTGTACGTAGAGCGCGCCAATACCTTTCGGGCCGTAGATTTTGTGGCCGGAGAAGGACATCAGATCGACTTTCAGTTGGCTCAGATCGATCGGCAGTTTGCCGACGCTCTGCGTGGCGTCAACGTGGTAGATAATGCCGCGCGCACGGCACATTTCGCCGATGGCCGCGATATCCTGCACCACGCCGATTTCGTTATTCACGTGCATGATAGAGACGAGGATGGTGTCGTCACGCATCGCCGCTTCGAGCTCTTTCAGATCGATAATGCCGTTGCGCTGCGGGGCGAGGTAAGTCACTTCAAACCCTTCGCGCTCAAGCTGGCGACAGGTGTCCAGCACGGCTTTGTGTTCGGTTTTGCTGGTGATGATGTGCTTGCCTTTTTTCTGGTAGAAATTGGCAGCGCCTTTAATCGCCAGGTTGTCGGATTCGGTTGCACCGGAGGTGAAGACGATTTCGCGCGGATCAGCGCCGACCAGTTCAGCAATCTGGTTGCGGGCGATATCTACCGCCTCTTCAGCCTGCCAGCCGAAACGGTGCGAACGGGAAGCAGGGTTACCAAAGGTCCCGTCCAGGGTGAGAAACTGCATCATTTTCTCGGCAACACGCGGATCCACCGGCGTGGTTGCGGAGTAGTCGAGATAGATCGGTAATTTCATTGCTCTTTAAACTCCGTACATCGCTCTAATGCAAGGAATCAGGCAACCGGCTGGATGTACGACCGTGTTAACAGGGCATCAGACGATGCCCTGGCCCGATTCTGAATTCAGTTTAATTATTATGCGCGCAGCTTAACGTCGATCGCGTCCTGGCCACGGGTGTTACGATGAGATTCGTTGCTGTGCTGACGGTCAGAGACGTCGAGGATTTCCTGATTGTTCACCAGCTCACCGAGGGTGATGTTGTTCAGGAAACCGGTCAGGCGATCGCTCAGATCGCGCCACAGCGCGTGGGTCAGGCACTTATCGCCGCCCTGGCAGCCACCTTTACCCTGGCAACGGGTCGCATCGACAGATTCGTCAACGGCGCTAATCACTTCGCCGACGGCGATGCTGTTCGCATCTTTGCCCAGCAGATAACCACCGCCGGGACCACGTACGCTGGAAACCAGGCCGTTTTTACGCAGGCGGGAAAAGAGCTGCTCCAGGTAGGAGAGGGAAATTCCCTGACGCTCGGAAATATCAGCCAACGGCACCGGGCCCGATTCGGAGTTGAGCGCAACGTCCAGCATTGCGGTCACGGCATAACGCCCTTTAGATGTCAGTCTCATGTCTTACAAGCCTCAAACTCGCCCCTGCCCGGGGTTTATTATTAAAATGTTAACGTTGCATAGCAGACGCAAGTCTGACATTCCTGACTAAAATGGTCAACTATTTAGTTGACTGTTTTAGTCAAGTATTAGCCGCTTCGCTTAACCGCCCGCCAGGACAGGGTTTATCGCCTGAATTACCCTTTTTGCTTCTGCTCAATCGACGCCAGAATGCCGCGCAGAATGTTCAATTCCTGGCTCTCCGGACGGGCGCGAGTGAAGAGGCGGCGCAGTTTATTCATCACCTGGCCGGGGTGGCTTTCACGGATAAAACCGGTGGAGAGCAGCGTCTGCTCCAGGTGACCGTAGAAGCGCTCGAGATCGTCGACCAGCGGGTAAGGCGTCTCTTCCTGCTCCGCGGTCGGCGCATCGCTCTCCTGCTTTGCCAGCCACGCCATGCGCACTTCATAGGCGATCACCTGCACCGCCATCGCCAGGTTCAGCGAGCTGTACTCCGGGTTGGCAGCAATCGCCACATGATAGTGGCACTTCTGCAACTCTTCATTGGTCAGCCCAACGCGCTCGCGGCCAAACACTAACGCCACCGGCGCGTGTTCCGCTTCGCCGATGCTATTCAGGCCGCATTCGCGCGGATCGAGCATCGGCCACGGCAGCGTGCGTGAACGTGCGCTGGTACCAACCACCAGGCTACAACCCGCTAAGGCTTCATCTAAGGTGTCGACGATCTGCGCATTGCCGATCACATCGCTGGCACCTGCGGCCAGCGCGATGGCTTGCGAATCAGGTTTGACCAGCGGGTTAACCAGCCAGAGATTGGTTAAGCCCATGGTTTTCATGGCACGGGCAACGGAACCCATGTTGCCGGTATGGGAGGTTTCAACTAAGACAATACGGATATTTTGCAGCATGAGTTTTCTACGGCTAAAGAATATTGCCGGATACTATCATAAAGCTGAGACATAATTCGAATTCGCTGCTATGATACGCGCCGTTTTCCGTTCTTTAACATCCAGTGAGAGATATCGATGCATCCGATGCTGAATATCGCCGTGCGTGCTGCGCGCAAGGCGGGTAATTTAATTGCCAAAAACTACGAAACACCTGACACCGTAGAGACCAGCCAGAAAGGCAGCAATGATTTCGTGACCAACGTTGATAAAGCTGCTGAAGCGGTAATTATCGACACCATCCGCAAATCTTACCCGCAACACACCATCATCACCGAAGAGAGTGGCGAGCACGAAGGCACCGACCCGGATGTACAATGGGTTATCGATCCTCTGGATGGCACCACTAACTTCATCAAACGCCTGCCGCACTTCGCGGTCTCTATCGCCGTTCGTATTAAAGGTCGCACCGAAGTTGCGGTCGTTTACGATCCGATGCGTAACGAACTCTTCACTGCAACGCGTGGCCAGGGCGCACAGCTCAACGGTTACCGTCTGCGCGGCAGCACCGCTCGCGATCTGGACGGCACCATTCTGGCGACCGGCTTCCCGTTCAAGGCGAAGCAGCACGCAACTACCTATATCAACATCATTGGCAAACTCTTTACCGAATGCGCGGACTTCCGCCGCACCGGTTCTGCCGCGCTGGATCTGGCCTATGTTGCCGCCGGACGCGTTGATGGTTTCTTTGAGATTGGCCTGAAGCCGTGGGATTTCGCCGCAGGTGAACTGCTGGTTCGCGAAGCGGGCGGTCTGGTGTGCGATTTCACCGGTGGTCATAACTACATGCTGACCGGTAACCTCGTCGCCGGTAACCCGCGCGTGGTGAAAGCGATGCTGGCAAATATGCGTGAAGAGTTGAGCGACGCGCTGAAGCGTTAATCTTTTCGCAGGCAGGGTTTTGTGAATTGCCTGATGGCGCTGCGCTTATCAGGCCTACAAAGCAGGCCATCAGGCCGGATAAGGCGTTCACGCCGCCATCCGGCAACAAATGCCGCACCCGCAGTTCGTAGGCCGGATAAGGCGTTTCGCCGCCATCCGGCAACAAAAGCAGAACCCGCAGTTCGTAGGCCGGATAAGGCGTTTTCGCCGCCATCCGGCAACAAAAGCAGTACTTCGTATCCGTCCCCGATTAAAAGGGGCGTAATCCGCCGCCCGGCGGGAGTGCGCTCATCCACATCACCACCGCCGCACTCACCAGCACCACGCCACCCGCTAAGGCTAACGTCGTCCAGCCAATCTGCCGCCACAGCACCGGCGCGCGTTTACCGCTTAACTTTACCGCCAGTTGGCGAAAACCGTGCACCAGCAATGCCAGCCCGCTGATGGTCAGCGAGGTTCCGGCAGCCATCGCCAGCGCAGAGGCCACGCCCCAGGCGAAGACGCCAATCACTTTACTGAACAGCAGCACCATAATGGCGCCGGAACAGGGCCGCATCCCCATCGATAAAACAATCACCAGCCGTGCGCGCCAGTCACCGCCGTTCTGCAACTGCGACTGCGTTGGCAGGTGCTGATGACCGCATCCGCAATTATCGTGATGAACATGACGCGGCGTGAACGCGCGAAACCTGGGCGCTTGTAGCAGCTGACGCAGGCGTTTTAGTGCGCGCCAGCAGAGCAGCAACCCCAGCACGCCGACCAGCAGATAACTCCCCTTCTCCAGCCAGTAACCGCTAAGGTGCAACTGCCGGGCGGGCAGCGCCAGCAGGCTCAGCACCACAACTACCAGTAAAATCGCCACCAGCCCCTGTAGCAGAGAGGATGCCAGCGTCAGGCCAATAGCGGGTTTTAATTTGGAGGGATGGGTCGCAAGCCAGGTGGTGATCACCACTTTGCCGTGGCCTGGCCCCAGCGCATGCAGCACGCCATAGACAAAGCTGAACAGCAGCAGTGTCCCACCCGCTTTGGTCGGGTTTTCAGCCACCGCTTTCAGCAGCGTGCTCATCTGGATATTCACTTCGCGCTGCCAGAGCGCGCTTCTCATCACCACCTGCGGCCACGCCTGCCAGAGCCAGAGTGCGCCGAGCACGGCAACCACCATAAACAGCAGCAGCGGCCACCACTGTAATACGCGCCGTTTGCGCGCCATCTGTTGACTGATTACTGACATAGCAGCGTCACCGTTTGAGCAAACTGTTTACCCAGTTCCATATCCTCCTCCGGGGCGTCGTTCTTATCCAGCGACTGCGCGTAGCTCAGCACCTCTTCGCCGGGTTTCGGGGTATGTAGCGTGGTTTTACAGCTCGATTGCAGCGCCGCGGGCAGCGTGACATCGCTCTCCTTGTCGTAGCGCATATCCACGTAATAGGTGGGATCGAAGGTCGAGAAGGTATATTTCTGCCCCTTCAGCGGCTGCGGCTCCGCCAGCGGCAGGATAAAAGTCAGTACCGCCTGGTGCGCCTCGCGCGCGAGGCCATATTCGGTCGGGCGGTTGAGGAACTTCACCTTCTGCCCGTTATGCCACACTTCGGTGAAGTAGTGCTGACCGAGCACGTTTGCCATCACTTCCGCCGCCAGCTTTTTCCAGATCTCCTCGCCGGGCTTGGCGTTACCGGCATCATAAAGCAGATCAGCGGAGGTGATCTCATCCATCGTCCAGCGCATTTTCAGGCCGGTAAACTGGCCGTTTTCGCCAACCAGCTGCGTCTTCATCACGATAAAGCTGTGCGGGTGCGCCATAAGAGAAAACGATAAAAGCGCGAGAAAAAGCCCCAATACCCACTGTTTAACTAATTGCATCTCTTCCTCACGTGAAAAATTCTGTGATGCTCCCCGGCATTCCTGGTCGAAAATGCGGCGGCTGCGCTGTCGCTCAAGATACCTTTAACTACGCTTATCAAATAGCCCTTTTTCCCAACCCTAACTGGACACTGACAGATGACCATGACGCTGACCCCACCATCTGTGCTCTCCAGCCCGCAGCGTCGCTGCCAGGTGCTACTGCTGCTTGCCCTGCCGGGGCGAGGTATCACCATGGAAAATATCATCGCCATTAACGGCGTCGATGATGCCGTGGCCCTGCAGGATATCGCGGAGACGCAAAGCGAGATCCAACTTTACCACCGGCTCTCCATCGTGCCCTGCGACGATGGCGGCTACCGCATCGAAGGCACGCCGCTCGATCAGCGCCTGTGCCTGCTGCACTGGCTGCGCCGCGCCCTGCGTCTCTGCCCGCAATTTATTACTGAACACTTTACGCCCGCATTAAAAACGGCGCTTAAACAGCAGGGTATTGCGCGCACACTCTATGACGATATTAATCTCCATGCGTTGATCAACCTCTGCTCGCGCCGCCTGAAACGCTCGTTTGAGTGCCGCGATCGCCAGTTTTTGGGCCTCTATTTGCAATACTGCCTGTTGCAGCATCATAGCGGCCACTCGCCGGAATTTAACCCCGTTCAGCAAGCATGGGCGCAGATGCGCGCCGAGTATCTGGTGGCACAGGATATCGTCCGCCACTGGCAGCGCCGCGTCGCTGCCACGGCTCATGAGAATGAGCACCTCTTTTTAGCCCTGCTGTTTATGCTGGTGCGCACGCCCGATCCGAGCCACGACGTTCATCAGCAGGATCACCGTCTGCGCCTGGCTATCAGCCAGATGATTGCTCACTTCCATCAGCTCTCCGGCATGCATTTCAGCGACGAGCAGGGGCTGACCAATCAGCTCTATATCCACCTCGCCCAGGCGCTGGATCGCAGCCTGTTCGGCATTGGCATTGATAACACACTGCCAGCGGAGATCAATCAACTCTATCCGCGCCTGATGCGCACCACGCGCACGGTGTTAGAGGGGCTGGAGACGGAGTATGGGCTGCGCTTTAGCGATGAGGAAGCGGGACTGGTGGCGGTCATTTTCGGGGCCTGGTTGATGCAGGAGACCGATCTGCATGAGAAGCAGCTGATGCTGATTACCGGCGACGACAGCGCCAGAGAGCAGGAGATTGAGCAGCAGCTGCGCGAGTTAACGCTGCTGCCGCTCACCATTCGTTACTTGCCGCTGGAGAGCTTCCGCGAAGAGGGCGCGCCGAAAGATGTGGCGCTTATCATCACCCCTTACACCACGCCGCTGCCGCTCTTCTCCGCGCCGCTGATCCACACCGACGGGCTGCTGAGCGAACAGCAGCAGGAGCATATTCGCATTATGCTTGAGGGCTCCCCTTCTGCGCGGCGACCGTTGGACGCAGGACCAGCGCTGGCAGTGCCAGCAACGCCATAATAAAGAACAGCCCCTGATGCAGGTGTTCGAAGAGGAACCCGGCGATCATCGTCATCAGGGCAATACTTCCCCCCATCGCCACGGCAGAGTAGACCGCCTGGAGTCGAATCACTTCGCTCCCCTGGCGGGCAGAGATGTAACGCATCGCCGCCAGGTGGCAGACCGTGAAGGTGCCGCAGTGCAGGATCTGCGCGACAACCAGCCACGGCAGCGCAATGGTCCAGCCCATCAGGCTCCAGCGAACCAGCCCGCACACCGCCGACAGCAGCAGCAGATCGCGCGCGCTGAAGCGGCGGAACAGACGGTTGCTGAGCGTAAAAATCACCACTTCTGCCACCACGCCGAGCGACCACAAATAGCCCACCGTTGAGGCGGAGTAGCCTGCCGACTGCCAGTAGATAGCGCTGAAGCCGTAATAGGCCGCGTGCGCACCCTGTAACAACGAAACGCAGGCGAGGAAGCGCCAGTTCTGCATAATCAAGCTGCGCCAGGCGGGCCAGCCCGCGCCATCCTGCTGGCGGTTTTCACCCTGCGGCAGGATCGTCGGGCGCAGCAGCATGCCAAGCAGCATTGAGGCCGTGCCCAGCGACAGCATCACCAGAATCGCCCGATAGTCGTAGAGACTCACCAGCTTGCCGGTCAGCGCCGAGCCAATCACAAAGGCGATCGATCCCCACACCCTGACGCGGCCATAATCCATCGGAAACTGTTTTTGCCAGGTGCCCGCCAGCGCATCCGTCAGCGGCACCAGCGGCGAGAAGAAGAGGTTAAAGCCGACAATCACCACCGCCAGCCAGGCGACATGGCTGCCGGCGTAAAAGGCCATGGCAAAGATGAGTGTTGCCAGTGCCAGTACGCGCAGGGCGGTGATTAATCGGGAGGGGTCGCTTACGCTCGGGGCAATCAACAGGCTACCGAGAAAACGGGCAACGAGACCGGCGCCGAGCAGCATACCGATGATTTCCGGCGTTAAGCCAACGCCTTTGAGCCAGACGCCCCAGAAGGGTAAGAAGATGCCGTAACTGAAAAAGTAGGTGAAATAAGCGAGCGCCAGCCAGCGCGTTGACTGCAGAACCATGATTTCCTCCTGAATCGAAGCGTTAGTCTGGCGGCAAACGCCTGGCCTGGCAAGCAACAATCAGGTAACAAATTTGCCTAAGCGCAGGTTTTGCAACATTAAAACGCGCCGGGCGGAAGGCGTCGCTGGCGAGCAGGCAAAAAAAAGCCCGCTTCACAGGAAGCGGGCTTGTTTGAGGTCGGAAACTTATGCGTAAACCGGGAAACGGGCGCAGATATCCAGCACTTTCTGTTTGGTGCGCTCAATCACCGCTTCGTCGTTGATGCTGTCCAGCACGTCACACATCCAGCCTGCCAGCTCTTTGACTTCCGCTTCTTTGAAGCCGCGACGGGTTACCGCCGGGCTACCGATACGGATACCGGAGGTGACAAACGGGCTCTTCGGATCGTTCGGCACGCTGTTTTTGTTCACCGTGATGTTGGCACGGCCCAGCGCAGCGTCCGCCTCTTTACCAGTCAGGTTTTTATCAACCAGATCCAGCAGGAAGAGGTGGTTATCAGTACCGCCGGAAACCACGTTGTAGCCGCGCGCAAGGAACACTTCCACCATCGCTTTGGCGTTTTTCGCAACCTGCTGCTGGTAGGTTTTGAACTCCGGCTCCATCGCCTCTTTCAGCGCTACCGCTTTACCGGCGATAACGTGCATCAGCGGGCCGCCCTGGCCGCCAGGGAAGACGGCAGAGTTCAGTTTTTTGTACAGCTCTTCACTGCCGCCCTTCGCCAGGATCAGGCCGCCGCGCGGACCTGCCAGGGTTTTGTGGGTGGTGGTGGTAACAACGTGCGCATGCGGAACCGGGTTCGGGTAGACACCTGCGGCAACCAGACCGGCAACGTGCGCCATATCGACAAACAGATAGGCACCGATGCTGTCGGCGATTTCGCGCATTTTGGCCCAGTCAACTACGCCTGAGTAAGCAGAGAAGCCGCCGATGATCATTTTCGGCTTATGTTTTTGCGCCTGCTCATTGAGTTCGTTGTAATCAATGTGGCCCGTTTCATCGATGCCGTAAGGAACGATGTTGTAGAGTTTGCCGGAGAAGTTAACCGGAGAGCCGTGAGTCAGGTGGCCGCCGTGCGCCAGGTTCATACCGAGCACGGTATCGCCCGGCTCCAGCAGCGTGGTGTAGACAGCGAAGTTAGCCTGTGAGCCGGAGTGTGGCTGAACGTTGGCGTAATCAGCGCCAAACAGCTCTTTCGCGCGGTCAATGGCCAGTTGTTCAACGATATCGACATATTCACAGCCGCCGTAGTAACGCTTGCCCGGGTAACCCTCGGCATATTTGTTGGTCAGCTGAGATCCCTGCGCCTGCATAACGCGCGGGCTGGTGTAGTTTTCGGAGGCGATCAGTTCAATGTGCTCTTCCTGACGTACTTTCTCCTGCTCCATAGCCTGCCACAATTCGGCATCATAATCGGCAATGTTCATTTCACGCTTTAACATCCGCATCTCCTGACTCAGCTAACTAAAACAACTCTCAATGAGGGCCCGATTTCGGGGACGGCTGACAGTATAACTGATTAAAAATCTGAGAACAGGTCTTGACAAAGGTTTTTGCGCAAACGATTGGCTGCCCGCCACACAAGGCTTTGAGCAATAACGGGCTTCGTCCCGCAAAGGGATTTCTTTTCAGCTTTGTGATGCAACTTCTTCACGTTCGATAACCCCTCTTTCATTACGCCCTTTACAAGCTGATGCCTGCGGCTATAAGATGTATTTAAAATACAACTTTAAAAATGCTCGTTCAGAAGGAAGCCATCATGCTCGACGCTCAGACCATCGCCACCGTCAAATCCACTCTCCCGCTGCTCGCCGCCACCGGCCCGAAACTGACCGCTCACTTCTACGATCGGATGTTTCAGCACAACCCCGAGTTGAAAGAGATCTTCAATATGAGCAACCAGCGCAACGGCGATCAGCGTGAAGCGCTGTTCAACGCCATTGCTGCTTACGCGGCGAATATCGACAATCTTTCCGCCCTGCTGCCCGCCGTTGAAAAGATCGCCCAGAAGCACACCAGCTTCCAAATCCAACCCCAGCAATATGACATTGTCGGCGAGCATCTGCTGGCGACCCTTGATGAGATGTTTCAGCCAGGGCAAGAGGTGCTGGACGCGTGGAGTAAAGCGTACGGCGTGCTGGCGGGCGTGTTTATCAATCGCGAAGCGGAGATTTACCGCGAGCACGCTGATAAAAAAGGCGGCTGGGAGGGGACGCGTGCGTTCCGTCTGGTGGAGCGAGTGCCGCGCAGCGCGCTGATCACCAGTTTTGAGTTTGAGCCGGTCGACGGCCAGCCGGTTGCCGATTACCGTCCGGGTCAGTACCTTGCCGTGTGGCTGAAGCCGGAAGGCTTTCCCCATCAGGAGATCCGCCAGTACTCGCTGACCCGCGAGCCGAACGGCAAAAGCTACCGGATTGCGGTGAAGCGTGAAGCGGGTGGTCAGGTCTCAAACTGGCTGCACGATGACGCGAAGCCTGGTGATGTTCTGTATCTTGCTGCGCCGGCCGGTGATTTCTTCCTCGATGTCAGCCCGCAAACGCCGGTATCGCTCATCTCCGCAGGCGTGGGCCAGACGCCGATGCTGGCGATGCTGCACCATCTGGCAAACAGCCATCACCGCGCGCAGGTTAACTGGTTCCATGCGGCGGAAAACGGCGATGTGCACGCTTTTACCGATGAGGTAAGCGAGCTGGGTGCCAGCCTGCCGCACTTTTATCAGCATGTCTGGTATCGCCAGCCAAACGCGGCAGATGAGCAGGCGGCGCGGTTCAACAGCACCGGGCTGTTAGCGCTTGCGGAGATGAAAGATCGGCTGAGCGACGGGGAGATGCAGTTCTATCTCTGCGGGCCGGTGGCCTTTATGCAGTTCGCAGCAGAGCAGCTGGTGACGCTGGGTGTGGGAAGCGATCGCATTCACTATGAGTGCTTTGGGCCACACAAGGTGCTGTAAGCAAGATGCCCTCACCGTGGGCGGTGAGGGCAATAAATCAGATGGCGGCGTCGTCTTCTTCGCCGGTACGGATACGCACCACGCGCGCAACGTCAAAGACGAAGATTTTGCCGTCGCCGATTTTGCCGGTCTGTGCGGTACGGATAATGGTATCGACACAGGTGTCGACAATGTCGTCGCCCACCACGATCTCAATTTTCACCTTCGGCAGAAAATCCACCATATACTCTGCGCCACGGTAGAGTTCGGTGTGGCCTTTCTGGCGACCAAAACCCTTCACTTCCGTTACCGTCATCCCGGTGATGCCGACTTCAGCCAGCGCTTCACGCACATCATCCAGTTTGAAAGGTTTAATAATCGCATCAATCTTTTTCATGGTCGTTCCTTACACGCTCTTGCCAGTCTGCTGCATCGTAATCGGTTGCTCACAGTACCATAATCATTTTGCCTTTACTCTTTAAAGTCATTGGCATCCAGTTCATGGCGAGAGAGCAGTTTGTAAAACTCGGTGCGGTTGCGCCCCGCCATCCGCGCAGCGTGCGTCACGTTGCCTTTGGTGATTTGCAACAGCTTGCGCAGGTAGTTGAGTTCGAACTGGTTACGCGCTTCGACAAAGGTCGGCAGCGCGGTGTTCTCTCCTTCCAGCGCCTGCTCGACCAGCGCGTCGCTGATCACCGGCGACGAGGTAAGCGCCACGCACTGCTCAATCACGTTCACCAGCTGGCGCACGTTACCGGGCCAGCTGGCGGTCATCAGCCGTTTCATCGCATCGGTGGAAAAGGCGCGCACAAACGGCTTATGGCGGTCCGCAGACTGGCGCAGCAGGTGGTTAGCAAGCAGCGGAATATCCTCCGCGCGCTCCGCCAACGCCGGGATCTTCAGGCTCACCACGTTGAGGCGATAGTAGAGATCTTCACGAAACTCACCGCGCGCCATCGCTTTTGGCAGATCGCGGTGCGTCGCAGAAATAATGCGCACATTAATATCGATATCGCGGTTGCTGCCGAGCGGGCGTACCTTGCGCTCCTGTAACACGCGCAGAAGTTTGACCTGTAACGGGATCGGCATATCGCCAATCTCATCAAGAAACAGCGTCCCGCCCTCTGCCGCCTGGAACAGCCCTTCCCGGCTGCTTACCGCGCCGGTAAACGCCCCGCGCGCGTGACCAAAGAGTTCCGACTCCAGCAACTGCTCCGGCAGCGCGCCGCAGTTGATGGCGATAAAGGCGTTTTTACTGCGCGGGCTGGCGTTGTGGATCGCCTGCGCCAGCACCTCTTTACCCGTGCCGCTTTGGCCGTTAATCAGCACGCTGACGTCGGACTGCGCCACCATCCGCGCCTGTTCAAGCAGACGCAACATCAGTGGGCTGCGGGTAACAATGGTTTCGCGCCACTGATCGTCGCTGGCGGAGCCGCTGTGCTCCAGCGCATCGTCGATGGCCTTATAGAGCGCGTCTTTATCCACCGGCTTGGTGAGAAAGCTGAAGACACCCTGCTGCGTGGCGGCAACGGCATCGGGGATCGAGCCGTGCGCAGTGAGAATAATCACCGGCATGCCCGGCTGCATACGCTGGATCTCGGCGAAGAGTTGCATGCCGTCCATCTCATCCATACGCAGGTCGCTGATCACCAGGTCAACCTTCTCACGCGCGAGAATGCGTAACCCCTCCTGCCCGCTTTCGGCGGTGACAATGCTGTAGCCTTCGCTGGTCAGGCGCAGTCCGAGCAGTTTCAGCAGGCCCGGATCGTCATCCACCAGCAGCAGATGCGCCGGTTTGCGGTTGGTCATGGTTTCGCCTCCTGCGGCTGATCGGCATCGCTTTTCGCCGGATGCGCACTCTCCGGCATATCGGCGGGCGCCGGTTTGCGAATCGAGAGACGCCGCTCAATGTCGGTGAGGTTTTCCAGCTTGCGGGTGGTGGTATCAAGCTGCTCATGCAGGAATTGCTGCTCGCCGCGCAGCCTGTCCAGCTCGCTGTCGGCAGTTTGCTGCAATTTACTGTAGCGGCTGCGCTCTTCGGCTAACTGCAACTGAGCTTTTTCGCCGTCGCGCCAGAGCTCAAACAGCGGGCGAACCTGCGCCGGGATCGCCGGGCTTAAGGCATCGAGACGATCGGTATAGTCGCGGCGTTCGAGCGGCGAAATTTTGGCATTCGAGAGCAAAATGCCGCGGCGGAAGGTGGCCTGCCAGGTATTGTCCGACCATGCACGCGCTTCAGCACGCGCAACCGCAGGCGACAAACGCTGGGCGCAATCCATACCGCGCAGCCAGAACAGCGGGTTGCTCTCGACGCTCTGCCCCGAGAGGGTCCAGATATCGTTGCAATCCGTTAACAGAAAGTCGGCCAGCTGGCGGTCGGGAAGCTGCGGTTTTTTATTGTCATGAATGGCGCTTTGCGGCGTTTGCGTCACGCAGCCTGCCAGTAGCAGGCAAGGAAGCGCGCGCAGCCAGCCCGATTGCTGTGTCATCGCGTTGACCACGCGGGAAAAGAGATGCGACATACTCACCAGATTTATATTCATTGTGTTGGTTTTTCCGGCGCGACGAGCGGTAGCTCAATACGGAAACAGACATCGTCCTTGCTGTCCGTGACCAGATGCAGTTCACCCTGCATTCTGCGGATACAGTCTCTGGCGATGCTTAACCCCAGCCCGCTGCCTTTAACCGCGCCTTTGCGTTGGTGGCTTCCCTGAAAGAAGGGCTCAAAAATCATTTCGCGCTCCGCCTCGGGGATGGGGGTGCCGGTATTCGCTACATCAATGCGCAACCGTGCGCCGGTACTATAACTGTGGAGACGAATGGTACCGGATTCAGCCCCATAGTGCACCGCGTTGGAGTAAAGATTATCCAGCACGCTCATCAGCAGCATCGGCTCTGCCTGACAGGTCGCCGCATCGAGGGCAATCTCGGTATGCATCATTTTAGCTCGTGCTGGCAGGCTGTGCGCGGAGAGCACCATCTCCACCAGCGGAGCCAGATCCACCGCTTCCAGCTCGACCGATCCGCCGGCCAGCTTGCGGTTGTAATCAAGCAGCTGTTCAATCAATTTTTGCAGGTTGCGGCTGCTGGCATCGAGGATCTCAACCACCTCTTTCTGCTCCGGAGACAGCGGCCCGACCACCTGGTCTGCAAGCAGTTCGGTCCCTTCGCGCATGCTGGCAAGCGGCGTTTTCAACTCATGGGAGATATGGCGCAAAAACTGGTGACGTTGAGACTCAAGCCATGCCAGCCGTTCACTGAGCCAGATAATGCGCTCGCCGACATAACGCAGTTCGCGCGGGCCGTTAAACACCACGCTCTGTGCCAGCGGCCGGCCCTCCCCCAGCCGGTTAATCATCCGCTCGATGCCCTTCACCGGGCCGATAATCATGCGGGTAAAGAGCAGCATCAGCGCCAGACTGACCAGAAAGAGCACCAGCGCCTGCCAGCCGAAGAACTGGCCGCGCTCGGCGATCTCCAGCTGGAGCTGCTGCCCGCGCGAGAAGACCACGGCGCGGGTCGACTGCACCATCTCCGTATTCGCCGCCGCAAACGCCTCCAGCTGCGCAGAGGCGGCACGCGACGGGCCGCTGTTGGCGCACTGCAACTGCGCGAGATCGTTCAGATCCTGGCGCAGCGCCTGGTAGAGCCGGTCATCGGGTAACACGCCGGCATGCGCCTCCAGCATCTCGCTGTAGCGCTTACGCTGATTCTGATACACCCGCTCAAGGGTAGCGTCATCCAGCACGCAGTACTGGCGATAGCTGCGCTCCATCTCCAGCGCAGCATTGGTCATTGCTTCACTGCGACGGGCGTCAATCAGCGTCGTACGGTTCGTTAACAGGGCCTGAGCACTGAGCGCATTGAGGCTCTGCCAGGCTTGCCAGGCTAACACCAGCAGCGGCAGTAAAATAAGCAGGAACGCCATCATGACCAGTTGGCGTAAGGAGCGGGGAAAAGCGGGCCAGCGTTTCAAGGCAGTACTCTCGCAGGGTAAGGTACAGAGATGCTAGCTGAGTGACGGGGTAAAGAACAACAAAGCCGGGCAAAAGCCCGGCTTTGTTATGTAATTAGGCGGTGCCTAACTCGACGTTTCGCCCGATGTCTGATAAAGCTACGCAATGATCAGCAGGTGGACGGCAGGCACCTTTAAGTGCGTCATTCGAAGGTTTATGTAGCGCGTCCCGAAGGGGCTGACATAAGAGGGTGAATGAGCCACTGGCTATAATTATGCACGTACTATGCCAGGTTGCCACATAATATTTTAATCTATTGATTGTTATGTAATTTATTATTATTTTTCATTTTTGTGAAGTGCGCAACAATTCATCGCTCTGTCGCTGTTTAGCAACACTCCCTAAGCACATTAATCATTACCTTTGAAATCAAAAAGATAAATGTCTCCTTTTGGAGACAGTGATAATCCTCTGATGTCGGGAAAAGCCGACACTTTTGCCCTCAGATCAAAAAAGCCCCCTTCCCGGTTAAGGAAGAGGGCCTGTTTACTGCGATAACGGCTTAGCCAAGCTGCTTACGCGCGTTGCGGAAGATGCGCATCCACGGGCTGTCTTCGCCCCAGTTTTCCGGGTGCCAGGAGTTGGCAACGGTGCGGAAAACACGCTCCGGGTGCGGCATCATGATGGTGACGCGCCCGCTTTCGCTGGTCACAGCGGTAATACCGTTCGGCGAACCGTTCGGGTTTGCCGGGTAGCGCTCGGTCACGCTGCCGCTGTTATCGACATAGCGCAGTGCCACCAGCCCTTTGCTTTCAAGCTGCGCCAGATGCGCGGTGTCCCGTATTTCGACACGCCCTTCACCGTGCGAGACGGCGATAGGCATATGCGACCCGACCATGCCATTAAGCAGCAGTGATGGACTTTGCGTCACTTCCACCAGGCTGAAACGCGCCTCGAAGCGATCGGAGTGGTTACGCACAAAGCGCGGCCACAGTTCGCTGCCTGGGATCAGCTCACGCAGGTTCGACATCATCTGGCAGCCATTACAGACACCCAGCGCCAGGGTTTGCGGACGGTGGAAGAAGGTTTCGAACTCGTCGCGCACGCGCTCATTAAAGAGGATCGATTTCGCCCAGCCTTCACCCGCGCCCAGCACGTCGCCATAAGAGAAGCCGCCGCAGGCGACCAGCGCGTGGAAATTCTCCAGCCCGCTGCGCCCGGCCAGCAGATCGCTCATGTGGACATCAACTGCGTCAAACCCGGCGCGGTGGAACGCCGCCGCCATCTCAACGTGGGAGTTAACGCCCTGCTCACGCAGCACGGCGACTTTCGGCCGCGCGCCGGTGGCAATAAACGGTGCCGCGATATCGTCGTTGATATCAAAGGTCAGCTTCACGTTGAGGCCCGGATCGCTGTCGTTGGCTTTCGCCTCATGCTCCTGATCCGCGCACTCCGGGTTATCGCGCAGGCGCTGCATCTGCCAGGTGGTTTCCGCCCACCACATACGCAGCGTGGTGCGGCTTTCACTGAACACCGGCTGACCGTCCGCTTCAATCACAAAGCGATCGCCTTCGACGGCGCGACCAAGATAGTGCACAACGTCGCTTAAACCGTAGGCTGCCAGCACGCTCTCCACTGCTTCGCGATCGTCTGCCCGCACCTGAATTACCGCGCCCAGCTCTTCATTAAACAGCGCCGCCAGACGATCGTTGCCCAGCGCGGCGATATCGACATTCACGCCGCAGTGGCCGGTAAAGGCCATCTCTGCCAGCGTGACCAGCAGGCCGCCGTCGGAGCGGTCGTGATAGGCCAGCAGTTTTTTCTCTGCCACCAGCGCCTGAATTGCGTCATAGAAGCCTTTCAGCTGCTCGACGTTACGCACGTCCGCCGGTTTGTCGCCCAGCTGGCGGTAAACCTGCGCCAGCGCCGTTGCGCCGAGCGCGTTGCTGCCCTTGCCAAGATCGATTAACAGCAGGGCGTTGTCATCGGTTGAGAGCTGCGGCGTCACGGTGTGGCGCACATCTTCAACGCGGGCAAAGGCGGTGATCACCAGCGACAGCGGCGACGTCATTTCGCGCTGCTCGCTCCCCTCCTGCCAGCGGGTCTTCATCGACATCGAGTCCTTACCCACCGGAATGGTCAGGCCGAGCGCCGGGCACAGCTCTTCACCCACCGCTTTCACCGCCGCATAGAGACCGGCATCTTCACCCGGGTGGCCAGCTGCGGCCATCCAGTTAGCGGAGAGTTTGATGCGTTTGATATCACCGATGTGTGTCGCCGCGATGTTGGTCAACGCTTCGCCAACCGCCAGGCGCGCCGAGGCGGCAAAGTCGAGCAGCGCCACCGGAGCGCGTTCGCCGAGCGCCATCGCTTCGCCGTAGTAGCTGTCCAGGCTGGCGGTAGTCACCGCGCAGTTGGCAACCGGGATCTGCCACGGGCCGACCATCTGATCGCGCGCCACCATGCCGGTGACCGTACGGTCGCCGATGGTGACAAGGAAAGTTTTCTCTGCCACCGTCGGCAGGTGCAGCACGCGGTTTACCGCGTCAGCCACGGTAATACCGTGAGTGTTGAAGCTGTCGCCGATCGCCTGGCGGGTTGCCACATCGCGCGTCATCTTCGGCGTTTTGCCGAGCAGGACATCCAGCGGCATATCGATCGGCTGGTTGTCGAAGTGGCTGTCGTTCAACGTTAAGTGCTGCTCTTCGGTTGCGTCGCCAATCACCGCATAAGGTGCGCGCTCGCGGCGGCAGAGTTCGTCAAACAGCGGCAATTGATCTGCCGCCACCGCCAGCACATAGCGCTCCTGGGATTCGTTACACCAGATCTCCAGCGGGCTCATGCCCGGCTCGTCGCTCAGAATATCGCGCAGCTCGAAACGGCCGCCGCGACCGCCGTCGCTCACCAGTTCCGGCATGGCGTTTGAGAGGCCGCCCGCGCCGACATCGTGAATAAAGAGGATCGGGTTGGCTTCGCCCAGCTGCCAGCAGCGGTCAATCACCTCCTGGCAACGACGCTCCATCTCCGGGTTATCGCGCTGCACCGAGGCGAAGTCGAGATCGGCATCGGACTGGCCGGACGCCATTGACGAGGCTGCGCCGCCGCCCAGGCCGATATTCATCGCCGGGCCGCCGAGGACGATCAGCTTGGCGCCAACGACGATCTCACCCTTCTGCACATGATCTTCACGGATGTTGCCGATCCCGCCTGCCAGCATGATCGGCTTGTGGTAGCCGCGAAGCTCTTCGCCGTTATGGCTGTTGACCTTCTCTTCATAGGTACGGAAGTAGCCATTCAGCGCCGGACGGCCAAATTCGTTATTAAATGCCGCGCCGCCCAGCGGGCCGTCGGTCATGATATCGAGCGCGGTGACGATACGCTCCGGCTTACCGAAATCCTCTTCCCATGGCTGCTCGAAGCCGGGAATACGCAAGTTAGAGACGGAGAAGCCGACCAGACCGGCTTTCGGCTTCGCGCCTCGCCCGGTTGCGCCCTCATCGCGGATCTCGCCGCCGGAGCCGGTTGCCGCGCCCGGCCACGGTGAAATAGCGGTCGGGTGGTTGTGCGTCTCCACCTTCATCAAAATATGGGTCGGCTCCTGGTGGAAATCGTAACGACCTTCAGCGCGATCGGCATAGAAACGACCAACCGCGGAACCTTCCATCACCGCCGCGTTATCTTTGTAGGCAGAGAGCACAAAGTCCGGCGTCTTCTCGAAGGTATTTTTAATCATTTTGAACAGCGACTTCGGCTGCGGCTGCCCATCAATCACCCAGTCGGCGTTGAAGATTTTGTGACGGCAGTGCTCCGAGTTCGCCTGGGCAAACATATAGAGTTCGATATCGTTCGGGTTGCGCCCCAGGCGCGTAAAGGCGTCGTGCAGGTAATCGATCTCATCTTCCGCCAGCGCGAGGCCGAGACGCAGGTTGGCGTCGATCAGCGCCTGGCGCCCTTCGCCCAGCAGATCCACGTTCTGTACCGGCGCGGGCTGGTGGTGCTCAAACAGACGCGCGGCGTCCGCTTCAGCGTTAAATACGCTCTCCATCATGCGGTCATGCAGCTGCGCCGCCACCTCTTGCCACTGGGCGTCGGTCAGGCTGGCGGCTTCAACGTAGTACGCCACGCCGCGCTCAAGGCGGTTGATCTTTTCCAGACCGCAGTTGTGGGCGATGTCGGTAGCTTTGGATGACCAGGGGGAGATGGTGCCGGGACGAGGAGTGACGAGCAGTAATTTTCCGGTTGGGGTGTGGCTGCTAAGGCTTGGACCATATTTCAGCAGACGCTGGAGCCGGGCGTACTCTTCTTCGCTGAGCGCCGCGTTGAGGTCGGCAAAGTGAGTATATTCGGCATAGATATTGCTCACCGGCAGGTTGGTGGCCTGGAACCGCGCCAGCAGTTTGTTAATACGGAATGCGGACAGGGCAGGCGAACCACGCAGAATTTCCATCATAAGTCTCTCGTCTTCGATTACGAAGCGTCGGGGACGCTTAAAGTGTGCACCAGGGGAAAACGGGCGTCATTATAGAGAATCCTGACGCGCGACGAAACCGTTTGCGTGGAAATAAAAAGCGCTGGCGATTTTTAGCAATAGCTGTGGCCGAATGCTGTAATTTGTTGCCAACTGCCGTTTTGTTACGCAGAATGCCGCTAAATCAGCAGCAATCCCCTTGCTGTGATTGCGAAAAACCTTTTGAGGCAAAGTACGGCGCAGAGAATTAACTCCTTGAAAAGATTTCAGATTAATTATCTGCTCATCGGCATTGTCACCCTGCTGCTGGCAGCGGCGCTGTGGCCATCAGTCCCCTGGTTTGGCAAAGCCGATAACCGCATCGCGGCTATCCAGGCGCGCGGGGAGCTGCGCGTCAGTACCATTTCGACGCCGCTTACCTACACCTCCATCAACGGCAAAAATTACGGCCTCGATTACGAACTGGCGCAACAGTTTGCCGACTACCTCGGCGTGAAACTTAAAATCACCGTACGCCAGAACATCAGCCAGCTGTTTGACGACCTCGATCATGGCAATGCCGATATGCTCGCCGCCGGGCTGGTCTATAACAATGAGCGCGTCAAAAGCTACCAGACCGGGCCGGTCTACTACTCCGTTTCTCAACAGCTGGTCTATCGCGTCGGCAGCTATCGCCCGCGTACACTGGCAGAAGTGAATGAGAGCCAGTTGACCATTGCCCCCGGGCATGTCGCGCTCGACGATCTGCGCGAGATAAAAGAGAAGAAGTACCCCAATCTCAGCTGGAAGGTGGATGAAAAACTCGGCACTACCCCCCTGCTCCAGCAGGTGGTCGACGGCAAACTGAGTTATACCGTCGCCGATTCGGTGGCGATCAGTCTCTTCCAGCGCGTTCACCCGGAGCTGGCGGTGGCGCTCGATATCTCTGACGAACAGCCCGTTACCTGGTTTAGCAAGCGCGACGACGACAATACCCTCTCGGCGGCGATGCTCGATTTCTTCAACACCATTAATGGCGAGGGGATCCTCGCAAGGCTCGAAGAGAAGTATCTCGGGCATGGCGATGGCTTTGATTATGTTGATACCCGCGCCTTTTTACGCGCCGTTGATAGCGTGCTGCCAGAGTTGCAGCCGCTGTTTGAGAAGTATGCCCAGCAGATCGACTGGAAGCTGTTAGCGGCAATTTCCTATCAGGAGTCCCATTGGGACACGCAGGCCACCTCGCCGACGGGCGTGCGCGGGCTAATGATGTTGACCCGCAATACGGCGCAGAGCCTCGGGCTGAGCGACAGAACCGATGCCGAGCAGAGCATCAGCGGCGGCGCGCGCTACTTGCAGGATATGATGAGCAAAGTGCCGGACAGCGTGCCGCAGGATGAGAAGATCTGGTATGCGCTGGCGGCCTACAACATGGGTTATGCGCATATGCTTGATGCCCGCGCGCTGACGGTGAAGACCAAAGGCAATCCGGACAGCTGGGCCGATGTGAAACAGCGTCTGCCGCTGTTAAGCCAGAAGGCCTACTACAGCAAATTACGCTACGGCTATGCCCGCGGGTATCAGGCGTATGCCTACGTGGAGAATATCCGCAAATATGAGATTAGCCTGGTGGGTTATCTGCTGGAGAAAGAGAAGGCGCTCGCCGCAACGCTCAAGCTGGCGCAGAGCTACCCGGCAGTATCGAGCGCCGAGCTTGACCAGCCGACTTACGGCGTATTGCCCTTCAGCGCGTTGACCGTCGATAAGGCGTTTGGTCACCATTCGGTTTTACCGCAGGATACGCTGCAGCTGAAAGTGAACCGCTGAGGCTATGCCGGATGGCGCTACGCTTATCCGGCCTACAAAGGCAATCGACCTATACGTAGGCCTGATAAGGCGGAGCCGCCATCAGGCGTTACCGGTTTTCAGGGCTTTTTTCTCCAGCCGACGCTGGCGGAAGAAATCGCTTAACATGGCGGCACATTCGTCGCGCAGCACGCCTTCGGTAAACTCGACCCGGTGATTCATTCCAGGGTGATGGAGCACATCCATCAACGATCCTGCCGCGCCGGTTTTCGCATCCCGCGCGCCAAACACCAGTTGCCCAATGCGGCTATGCACCATCGCGCCCGCACACATCACGCACGGCTCCAGCGTGACATAGAGCGTGGTGTCAATCAGCCGGTAGTTTTGCAGCACCAGCCCGCCCTGGCGCAGGGCCATAATCTCCGCGTGGGCGGTAGGATCGTGACGGCCAATCGGGCGATTCCACCCTTCGCCAATCACCTGGTTGTTATGCACCAGCACCGCGCCCACGGGCACTTCGCCCTCTTCCCAGGCGCGCTTCGCCAGCGTCAGCGCATAACGCATCCAGTGTTCGTGAGTCAGTTCGGGATTGGACAAAGGTATAAACTCCAGTAATTCAGGCGGGGCGCATTATACACACCCCTAATACGTTCGACACTACTCGAGTTGCTGCAGTTCGCCGCGCGGCGTAACGCGCCAACGGTGCTGGCAGAAGTAGAGCAGCGGGTTGTCCTGTTTACTGTCGCTATAGCCGCTGTAGAGACGCAGCGGCGTACCGATTTTGCGCTCCAGTTGCGCCACTTTCTCATGGCCGAGGCAGCGCATCGTCAGCACCCAACCACCGTAGCCACGGGTCATCTGGCTGGCGATGACATTGACGCGCGGCAGCCAGGGGGTATCGAAATAGACCTGCTCCACCAGCGACTGCGGCGAGCCGGTGATCAGCCAGATATCCGCATCCGAGGCGGCGAGATAGTTGGTTAACCGCGTCTGCACCACCGGAAAGGCCGTGACGTGCCCGCGGAACCAGGCGGCGAATTTCTGCTGTAAGGCGTTGAGATGACGCTCGCTGTGACCAAAGGTGCAGCCCCATAACAGCAGGCTCATCGGCCAGCGCGCGGCGCGCCCCTTTATCAGAAGCCCGGCGCCTATCACCGGTAACAGCGGCAGCACAAGCAGCGCATTGAGCGGATGATGTCGCAGCAGATAACGCAAAAAGGTGCCGAACATATCCTGCTGATGTAATGTTCCATCAAGGTCAAAAAATACAACGCGGCGTTCACTGGTAGCCAAAAGATATTCCTCTGTGGGTTAACGCTCCATCGCCGGGACGCTCCGTTTGGCGATTACACTACAACTAGCCTAACAGATAGATCCTGACTTTTCCGGTAACAGCCTGTTATCAATACCTGCAATAATACGCGCCACGCGCTCTCTCCCCTACTCAATACAGGTGACAATGACTCCAGAAACCCGCACAACGCCGCGCCGCGCCCTGCACATCTCTGCCTTTCGCCACCTCTTTTTTGCCCGCCTGCTTACCGTGCTGGGCAACGGCATCGCGCCGATTGCGCTGGCTTTCGCGGTGCTCGATATTGGCGGTTCGGCGGCCGATCTCGGCCTGGTGGTGGCGGCTCGCTCGCTGTTTAACGTTGCCTTTTTATTGATTGGCGGCGTGCTGGCGGATCGTTACTCCCGCAGCCGGGTGATGGTGATCTCCTCCCTTGTCGCTGCACTCTCGCAGGGTGCGGTCGCCTGGCTGGTGCTTGACGGTTCGGCCAGCGTCATGTTGCTCGCCCTGCTCGGCACGCTTAATGGCGCAGCGGCAGGCATTGCCCTTCCCGCCTCCTCGGCGCTGGTGCCGCAAACCGTGCCTGTTCACCTGCGCCGCGAAGCGAATGCGCTGTTGCAACTTGGGATTTACAGCGGAACGGTGATTGGCGCCTCGCTCGGCGGTATCCTGACCAGCGCGGTCGGCCCCGGCTGGGGACTGGCCATCGACGCGCTCGGCTTTGCTGCTTCGGCGCCGCTCTACTACGCGATTCGCGTCGGTACGATTAAAGCCGCAGAGGCGACCAGCAATATCCTGCAGGATCTGCGCGACGGCTGGAAAGAGTTCGCCAGCCGTCCCTGGGTCTGGTCGGTGGTGGTGCAGTTCACCCTGATCAACGCTGCCTTCAGCGGCATCGTGATGGTGCTCGGGCCGGTGATCGCCGACAGCGCTTTCGGCCGAACCCAGTGGGGGCTGATTATCGCTGCGCAAAGCGTGGGCCTGATTGTCGGCTCGTTCCTGGCGCTGCGCTGGCGGCCCAGGCGCGATCTCTTTATCGGCGTGGTGCTGATGGCGTTCTGCGCTGTGCCCACCTGGTTGCTCGGCCAGGCGGCACCGGCCCTCTGGCTGATGGCGGCGTTCTTCTGCGCCGGGATCGTCTTCGGCCTGTTCGGCGTGGCGTGGGCGCAGTCGCTGCAAACGCACATTCCGGCAGAGAAGCTGGCGCGGGTCTACGCCTGGGACGCGATGGGATCGTTTATTGCTATTCCGGTGGGTGAGCTGGCAGCCGGGCCGCTGGCGATGCGTTTTGGCAGCGAAACGGTGTTAACCGCCTCGGCGCTGGTGGTGATCCTCGCCTGTATTGGCGCGGGTCTGGTACCGGCGATCCGCCGTCTGGAGAGCGCGCCACAGGTGAAAGCGAGCGGGTCTGGCCTCCCCAGTTGATCGCTATCAAACCCCGCACGGAGAAACTTTGTGCTGCCAGAATTTTTAATTCATAATCACCGCCCATGGATGGAATAGTTAATTCATCCGCGTAATGCACCAGGCAGTGAATTACGTGAACACCCCGGAGATCGTATGAACTGTTTGATCCGCATTCGCCAGCGCTATCCCGGCCTTGCGCAGAGTGATAAAAAGCTGGCGGAATTTCTGCTCGAAAACCCTGACCGCGCCCGCCATTTAAGCTCGCAGCAGCTGGCAGCGGAAGCGGGTGTCAGCCAGTCGAGCGTAGTGAAATTCGCGCAGAAGATGGAGTTCAAAGGCTTCCCGGCAATGAAGCTGGCGATCAGCGAAGCGCTGGCCAGCAACCCCAACCCCTACTCTGTGCCGGTGCATAATAAAATTCGCGGCGATGACGCCCTGCGCGTGGTCGGCGAGAAGCTGATTAAAGAGTACCAGAGCGCGATGCACGCCTCGCTGGATGTGAACAGCGAAGAGAAGCTACTGGAGAGCGTACGCCTGCTGCGCGAATCGCGGCGCATCGTGCTGACCGGTATCGGCGCGTCTGGCCTGGTGGCGCGCAACTTTGGCTGGAAGCTGATGAAGATTGGCCTGAACGCCATTGTTGAACAGGATATGCACGCGCTGCTGGCGGCGGTGCAGGCGCTGGAGCCGGGCGATCTGCTGCTGCCGGTCTCCTATTCGGGCGAACGGCGCGAGATCAATCTGGCGGCTGACGAAGCGTTACGCGTGGGAGCAAAGATCCTCGCGATCACCGGTTTTACCCCCAATGCATTACAGCAGCGCGCGACCCACTCGCTTTACACCATTGCGGAAGAGCAGGCGACGCGCAGCGCGGCCATCTCCTCCACCAGCGCCCAGATGATGCTGACGGATCTGCTCTTTATGGCGCTGGTTCAGCAGGATCTGGAGCATGCGCCGGAGCGTATTCGCCACAGCGAGGAGCTGGTAAAAAAACTGGTTTGAGCAGGCAATCATCGTATAATGCCCGCCCTGTTTGTGTTGTTTCTGAGAATTTCCTGATGGCGCTGTTAATTACCAAAAAATGCATCAACTGCGATATGTGCGAGCCGGAGTGCCCGAATGACGCGATTTCGCTCGGCGAGAGCATTTATGAGATTAATAGCGACCGCTGCACCGAGTGCGTGGGCCATTACGATACGCCAACCTGCCAGAAAGTGTGCCCGATCCCCAATACCATCCTGAAAGATCCGGCACATCAGGAGAGTGAAGAGCAGCTGTGGGATAAGTTTGTGCTGCTGCACCACTCTGACAAAATCTAGCTCTCGATAATCACCGTCGCACAGGCGTAGTGGCGCTCATCGGCCAGCGTCACATGAACTGAACGCACGCCCATCCGTTCTGCCAGCCGCTCAGCTTCACCCCACAGGCGCAGGCTCGGCTTTCCCAGCTCATCGTTAAAAACTTCGAATTGATTGAACGCCAGGCCGTTGCGAATGCCGGTGCCGAGCGCTTTTGCCGCTGCCTCTTTTACTGCAAAGCGTTTGGCGAGAAAGCGCACCGGCTGCTGATGCGCCTCATAGAGTGCCCATTCATTAGGGCTGAGCACGCGTTTCGCCAGCCGATCGCCGCTGCGGGCGACCACGGCTTCAATGCGTGCCATCTCAACGATATCGGTGCCCAGTCCTAAGATAGCCATTATGCGCGCGCTTCCAGCATCAAACGTTTCATCTCCGCCACCGCCTCTTTCAGACCGCTCATCACCGCACGACCAATAATTGCGTGGCCGATATTCAGCTCGTGCATCTCTGGCAACGCGGCGATAGGTTTAACGTTGTGGTAGGTCAGACCGTGACCGGCATTCACTTTCAGCCCGAGGCTGGCGGCATAGGTCGCGGCGTTGGCAATGCGCTCCAACTCTTTCGCCTGCGCGGCCTCGTTTTCAGCATCGGCGTAACAGCCGGTGTGGATTTCGATATAAGGCGCGCCCACTTCCGCCGCGGCTTTGATCTGCGCGTTGTCGGCATCGATAAACAGCGACACCAGAATACCCGCTTGTGCCAGGCGCTGGCAGGCATCGCGCATTTTGTCGCGCTGACCGGCCACGTCCAGCCCGCCTTCGGTGGTCACTTCCTGGCGTTTTTCCGGCACCAGGCAGCAGAAGTGCGGCTTCGTTTCGCAGGCAATCGCCAGCATTTCGTCGGTAACCGCCATTTCAAGGTTCATGCGCGTGTGCAGCGTCTGGCGCAGGATACGCACATCTCTGTCGGTAATGTGGCGACGATCTTCACGCAGATGGACGGTAATACCATCGGCACCCGCCTGCTCGGCAATAAACGCCGCCTGCACCGGGTCCGGATAGGCGGTACCGCGCGCGTTGCGCAGAGTGGCAATGTGATCGATGTTTACGCCCAACAGTAATTCAGCCATGACAATCCTCAGTTTCACAAAATTTCCGGCGCGGTCTTCGCCGCGCCTGGTCTGTTATCCTGCCGCTAGCGCTTAGGCACGAACTGCCTGAATAACTCCCGGCTTTTGAGCGGCTTGCCTCCAAGATACGGCTTCAGGGCGATGCGGGTAAAGCGCTTTGCGGCGCGCAGCGTGTCGCTGTCCGGAAACTCCCGTTCGGAGAGCGCACGTAAATGTCGCCCGGTGAAGGTGGTGTTGTCGACCACGACGCTGGCGATAAAGCCCTTCTCTTCGCGGTAGCGATAGGTCATGCCATCTTCCACCGCCTCGCCGCTCCCCGCACAGTGCAGAAAATCGACGCCGTAACCGAGATGGCCGAGCAGCGCCAGCTCAAAGCGGCGCAGCACCGCCTCCGGCGAACCACTGACGCCAGCCAGCGCCTGAATACAGTGCAGGTAATCAAAAAAAAGTTCGGAGAAGCGCGTCTCATGCTCCAGCACGCGGGAGATGAGTTCATTAACGTAGAGACCGCTGTAGAGCGTGATGCCGCTTAACGGTAGCGCCAGTGAGACGGCTTCGGCACTGCGCAGGGTTTTGACTTCACCACGCCCGCCAAAGCGCACCAGCAGAGGAGTAAAAGGCTGCAAAGCGCCTTTGAGGTTGGAACGTTTAGAGCGTGCGCCTTTGGCCACCAGGCGCACACGACCGGACTCTTCCGTGAAGACGTCCAGCATTAAGCTGGTTTCGCTCCAGGGACGGCTATGAAGAACGAAGGCGCGCTGCCATCCCTCCATCCGGTGTTACTCAGAGATCGTCGACATAACCGAGACTGCGCAGCGCGCGCTCGTCATCGGCCCAGCCCGATTTCACTTTGACCCACAGCTCAAGGTGAACTTTGGCTTCGAACATATCTTCCATATCTTTACGGGCTTCGATGCCGATGGTTTTGATTTTGGCGCCTTTGTTGCCAATCACCATCTTCTTCTGCCCTTCGCGCTCAACGAGGATCAGGCCGTTGATGTCATACCCGCCGCGCTCGTTGGTAATAAAGCGCTCAATCTCTACGGTGACTGAGTAGGGCAGCTCTGCGCCAAGGAAACGCATCAGCTTTTCACGGATGATTTCAGAGGCCATAAAGCGCTGAGAGCGGTCGGTAACGTAATCTTCCGGGAAGTGATGAATCGCTTCCGGCAGATGCTTACGCACGATGCTGGCGATAGTGTCGACGTTGGTGCCGGTTTCCGCAGAGAGCGGCACGATGTCGAGGAAGTTCATCTGGCTTGCCAGGAACTGCAGGTGCGGCAGCAGATCGGCCTTCTCCTGCACGTTGTCCACTTTGTTCACGGCGAGGATCACCGGCGCTTTGCCGTCGCGCAGCTTGTTAAGCACCATCTCGTCATCCGGCGTCCAGCGGGTGCCTTCAACCACGAAGATCACCAGCTCAACGTCGCCGATAGAGCTGCTGGCCGCTTTGTTCATCAGACGGTTGATGGCGCGCTTCTCTTCCATATGCAGACCCGGGGTATCGACGTAGACCGCCTGATAAGCCCCTTCGGTATGGATACCGACGATACGGTGGCGCGTGGTTTGCGCTTTACGGGAAGTGATCGAGATCTTCTGCCCGAGCAGCTTGTTCAGCAGTGTGGATTTGCCGACGTTGGGACGTCCAACGATGGCGATAAATCCGCAATAGGTGTTTTCAGTTTCAGTGCTCATTCCAACTCCAGTTTTTTCAGCGCCTGTTCGGCGGCAGCCTGCTCCGCCTTACGACGGCTGGAACCCGTGCCAACCACCGGTTCGCTCAGGCCGCTGACCTGGCAGTGGATAGTAAATTCCTGATCGTGCGCTTCGCCACGCACCTGCACCACCAGATAGGAGGGCAGCGGCAGATGGCGACCCTGCAAGAACTCCTGCAGGCGCGTTTTTGGATCTTTTTGTTTATCGCCAGGACTGATTTCGTCGAGGCGCGTCTGATACCAGCTGAGGATCAATTGCTCAACGGTCTGGATATCGCTATCCAGGAATACCCCGCCGATCAATGCCTCTACGGTATCCGCTAAAATCGATTCACGACGAAAACCGCCGCTTTTCAACTCACCCGGCCCGAGGCGCAGGCACTCGCCCAACTCAAATTCGCGGGCGATTTCCGCCAGCGTATTGCCGCGTACCAGCGTCGCGCGCATGCGGCTCATATCCCCTTCATCCACGCGTGGAAAACGGTGATAGAGGGCATTGGCGATCACAAAACTTAAAATCGAGTCGCCGAGAAATTCGAGACGCTCGTTATGTTTGCTACTAGCGCTGCGGTGAGTTAAAGCCTGCTGCAACAGATCGTGATGTTGAAAAGTGTAGCCCAGCTTCCGCTGAAGCCGATTAATTACGATGGGGTTCATGCGTTACCAATAAATAAATGCGTCAACAATGCAGCACACGAAACCGACCTGAAGAACCAACGCGGTTTCGTGTGCTGTGGCACCCGGAGGGCCAGCCTTAAACTTCGGGGGAATATTCTATACGCAACGAGGAGGGATGTCGTTAGTAAGAAGGGAATAATCCTGGAAATAATTCGGGGCGCAATAAGAATAATTACGCCCCGCTGAATCAATGAATTCCGCCGATACGATTCAGGCGCACGCCTGTCGGCCATTCACCTTCCTGTTTTTCGAAACTCATCCAGATTGCCGTCGCGCGGCCAACCAGATTCGCTTCCGGCACAAAGCCCCAGTAGCGGCTGTCTGCGCTGTTATCGCGGTTGTCACCCATCATAAAGTAGTGACCCGGCGGCACAATCCAGGTGGCCAGCGGCTGGTTCGGCTGACGGTAGTAAATACCGAGCTGATCCTGCGCGATAGGCACGTTGAGAATGCGGTGCGTGACGTCGCCCAGCGTCTCTTTACGCTCGGTGAGACGCACGCCGTCTGCCATGCTCTGCCCTTTCGCCATCTGGAAGAAGCCGCTGCTCGCTTCGCCGCCATTACGACGACCAAAGGTCTGCACAAAATCGCTCTCTTCCACATTGCTGTAGGTGACAGGCAGCGCGTTGCCGCACGCCTGACCGGAACTGCAATTTGGCTGCACGGTAACCTGTTTCGTCACCGGATCGTAGCTCACTTTATCGCCCGGCAGGCCAACCACGCGCTTGATGTAATCGAGGCGCGGATCGTCCGGATACTTAAACACCGCGATGTCGCCACGTTTCGGATGACCGGTTTCGATCAGCGTTTTCTGGTAGATAGGATCTTTAATGCCGTAGGCAAACTTCTCCACCAGAATAAAATCGCCGATCAGAAGCGTTGGCATCATCGAGCCTGACGGGATCTGGAAAGGTTCATAGATAAATGAACGCACCACCAGCACGATCGCCAGCACCGGAAAGACCGAGGCGCCCGTCTCCAGCCAGCCCGGTTTCGGGCCAACTTTTTTCAGCGTCTTTGCATCAAGCGCATCACCCGTCGCGGCCTGCGCAGCGGCCTGACGCTCCCGGCGTTTCGGTGCAAAAATAAACTTATCCAGGCACCATAAAAAACCCGTCACCAGCGTTGCGATCACCAGGATCAGGGCAAACATGTTCGCCATGCCAACTCCTTTAGGTTATTTGCTCTCTTTGCCAACATGGAGAATGGCGAGGAACGCTTCCTGCGGCAGCTCAACGTTACCAACCTGCTTCATGCGTTTCTTACCGTCTTTCTGTTTCTGCAGCAGCTTCTTCTTACGGCTGACGTCACCGCCGTAGCACTTCGCCAGCACGTTTTTACGCAGCTGTTTCACGGTCGAGCGGGCAATAATGTGGTTGCCAATCGCCGCCTGAATCGCGATATCAAACTGCTGACGCGGGATCAACTCTTTCATCTTCTCAACCAGCTCGCGGCCACGATACGGCGCGTTATCGTTGTGGGTGATCAGCGCCAGCGCATCGACGCGATCGCCGTTGATCAGCACGTCAACGCGCACCATGTTGGAAGCCTGGAAGCGTTTGAAGTTGTAATCCAGCGAGGCGTAGCCACGCGAGGTGGACTTCAGACGGTCGAAGAAGTCGAGCACCACTTCCGCCATCGGGATTTCGTAGGTCAGCGCCACCTGTTTACCGTGGTAAACCATGTTGGTCTGCACGCCGCGTTTCTCGATGCAGAGGGTGATGACGTTACCGAGGAACTCCTGCGGCAGCAGCATATGACACTCGGCGATCGGCTCGCGCAGCTCTTCGATGTTGTTCAGCGGCGGCAGCTTGGAGGGGCTGTCGACGTAGATCACCTCTTTGTTGGTGGTCTGCACTTCATACACTACGGTTGGTGCCGTGGTGATGAGGTCGAGATCGTATTCACGCTCCAGACGCTCCTGGATGATCTCCATATGCAGCAGGCCGAGGAAGCCGCAGCGGAAACCGAAGCCGAGCGCGGTGGAGCTTTCCGGTTCGTAGAACAGGGAGGCATCGTTAAGGCTCAGCTTGCCGAGGGCGTCACGGAAGTTCTCGTAGTCGTCGGAGCTGACCGGGAAGAGACCGGCGTAAACCTGCGGTTTCACCTTTTTGAAACCTGGCAGCGCTTTATCTGCCGGGTTGCGGGCAGCGGTCAGGGTATCCCCTACCGGCGCGCCGAGAATGTCTTTGATGGCGCAGACTAACCAGCCCACTTCGCCGCACTTCAGTTCGGTGCGGTCAATCTGCTTCGGCGTGAAGATCCCGAGACGGTCAGCGTTATAGACCTGGCCGGTGCTCATCACTTTGATTTTGTCGCCTTTGCGCATGGTGCCGTTTTTGATACGCACCAGCGAGACCACGCCGAGGTAGTTATCGAACCAGGAGTCGATGATCAGCGCCTGCAGCGGAGCGTCAGGATCGCCTTCCGGCGGCGGAATGTCGCGCACCAGCCGCTCCAGCACGTCCGGTACGCCAACGCCGGTTTTCGCCGAGCAGCGCACCGCATCGGTAGCGTCGATGCCGACGATATCCTCAATCTCTTCCGCTACGCGCTCAGGATCGGCCGCCGGCAGGTCGATTTTGTTTAACACCGGCACCACTTCCAGATCCATCTCCATCGCGGTGTAGCAGTTCGCCAGCGTCTGCGCTTCCACGCCCTGGCCTGCGTCAACCACCAGCAGCGCACCTTCACAGGCGGCCAGCGAGCGGGAAACTTCGTAGGAGAAGTCAACGTGGCCCGGGGTGTCGATAAAGTTCAGCTGATAGGTTTCGCCATCGGTGGCTTTATAATCCAGCGTCACGCTCTGGGCTTTGATAGTAATGCCGCGTTCGCGCTCAAGATCCATGGAGTCCAGCACCTGGGCTGCCATTTCGCGATCGGAGAGACCACCGCAAATCTGAATAATACGGTCAGACAGCGTCGATTTACCGTGGTCGATGTGAGCGATGATCGAAAAGTTACGAATATTCTTCATAGAGTGAGATTTTATGCCTTACGAGTAACTAAGAGGCCTGTTCGCGCCTGACGTCAATGTACTGAAACGCCGCATTCTACACTACAACCACAACGCGGGGAAATGCTCAAACCGCCCACACTTTGTAAGCGGTAACAGGCAGGATCAGGGACGGCTTTCAGCGGATGCGTCATCGACGCGAATAAGATTCGGCGGCAGGCCGACGCTAAGGATTATGGGTTGCCATTCGCTACGGGTGGCAAGCTTTGGCGAGAGACCGCGCGCCAGCAGAAAACCGCCGATTCCGCCCAGCACGGCGCCGCTAAACGCCGCCATATCGTTGCCGAACAGCGTCTGAAACAGCGCGCCCATTACAAACAGGCCAAGCAGCGGCGTCATATAGACTAAGACGGCGGAACCCAGCAGGCTGCTTTCGGCAATGCCCAGCTCCACTTTCTGCCCCGGCTCGAGAGGTTCAGCGCAGGGGACGGCGATAGTGTGGGTAGTTTGCGGGCCAAGCTTGTTGAGCACACGGCTGCCGCAGCCAGCACGCGAGGCGCAGCTGCTGCAGGAGGCTTTCACGTCACACTCGACCAGCGCCTGGCCATGCTGCCAGGAGACGACGGTTGCCCACTCTTTGATCATTGTGCTGCCCTGAATTTGACGTTATCCGCAATGCGTTTTGCCGTTTGCGGCGGCAGCTCGCCCACGATGGTAATTTCGGCATTGTCACGCACGGTCGTGCTGACGGTGCGTCGACCGGTGCGCAGCATCTGGTCGCTGCTGTTCTGATTTGCCCGGTTGATATTGACCGAGAAACTGAACAGTCCATCAGAGTAGAGGCGCGACTCGACGGGCACATCAACGGTCGGCAGCTGACGGCGGCTGCTGGCCACTTCGGTGAAGCCCTGCGGCAGCCATGACGGCACCCAGTTAAAGTTCACTTTGTCGCCCGTCGGTACCGAGAGCAGCGGCGGTAAGCTTGCTTTCGCCAGCGTTTGCATGCTGTCGCTCACCTGAGGATTGACGTTAAAGGCAATCACACGGAACTGCTCAAGGGTTTCGCCATCGCGATCGAGCAGATCGACGCGCATCGGCAGCCGGCTCTCTTCATCCATCCAGACAATGTAGCTGTAGCGCGTACCGTCACGCGCCACGACACGGATCACCTCACACAGCCTGTCGGCAATACGCGTGCGCCCGACGGAGATAAAGTCGTAGTACGGTGAAAGGCGTTTGAAGTCGGTATAGACCAGCGACGGTAGCGAATCGACGATGTAGTTACCGTTGAGCGTGAAGGGCTCGAGGCCGGGTTCGAAATAGCTGATCTCATTCCCGCGCTGCACCACTTCGCGGCGCGGGCCATCCATCTGCAGCAACTGCGCAAGCGCCTGGTTGTCGAGGCGCGCATGACGATAGCGCAGCGATTCGACACCCTGTTTGTTGATGCTGATAAAGGAGAGTTCGTAGTTGAGGGACTGGCTCGCTACATTCATCTGCTGTAACAACGCCCCGGATGAAACATCAGCCGAGGCGTTAGTTGAGCAAAGTAGACCAGCAGCCACAAAAGAGAGGGCACACCAAAGTTGCTTCATTACTGCGATTGCGTTCCTAAGGTTTGATTTCCTGGCACCTGGACAGCGGCCTGCTGAGTCTGCGCCTGTTCAAACTGAAGCTGCTCAGCGTGCAGACGGCGTTGCAGTTCGTAATCCTGCAGCATCGCATTGATGCGACGACGCTGTTCCTGAACCTGCTGCTGCTGGCCGGCGCTTGCCGTCGCATCAGCCGGAACGCCCAGGCTCACCGGGCTGGCCTTGCCCATCATCGGCAGTGTATTAAACACCGGCGCTTCGGGCTGCTGGGTGGATTCAGCCTGACCATTATAGTGCTGAACGCCAACAATGACAGCTAACGATACGCATGCCGCAACGCCCATCTGGGTAAGCTGGCTCGCCCACGGACGCACTTTGTGCCAGAACGGCATCGTCTGCCACTGCTGCGGTGCTGGCTGCGCTTCAGGGATGAGCGGCGTCGCAGCAGGCTGCACGGCGTCATTCTCAATCGCGGCCATCACCCGATCGGAGATATCGAAATGCAGCAGGTCGGCAGTGTCGCCACGCATTGAATCACGGATGAGGTGGTAACTCTCCCAGGTTCGCTGCATTTCTGGATCACGAGAGAGCTCACTGAGCAGTTCGTTATCCAGCGTCTCACCATCCATTAAAGCGGAAAGTTTTTCTTTCTGCATGCCTAATACCTTTTCCAGTATCCCGCTATCGTCAACGCCTGATAAGCGGTTGAACTTTATTATCAATGGCTTCCCGCGCACGGAAGATACGAGAACGAACTGTACCCACCGGGCAATCCATAATGACCGCTATCTCTTCATAGCTTAGGCCATCCAGCTCCCGTAACGTAATTGCCATACGTAAATCTTCCGGGAGAGACTCAATAGTGCGGAAAACGATTTGTCGCAGTTCTTCTGACAACATTAAGTTCTCAGGGTTCGAAATTTCTTTCAGCGCGCCGCCGCTTTCGAAGTTTTCCGCTTCATTCGCATCCACATCGCTGGATGGCGGCCTGCGCCCCTGAGCAACCAGGTAATTTTTCGCTGTATTCACAGCAATACGGTAGAGCCAGGTATAAAAAGCGCTATCACCCCTGAAAGAATCAAGCGCGCGATAGGCTTTAATAAAGGACTCTTGCGCTACGTCAGGCACATCGCCTGAAGGGACATAACGGGAAACCAGACTCGCCACTTTGTGCTGGTAGCGTACCACCAGTAAGTTAAAGGCTTTCTGATCTCCCTTCTGGACCCTTTCAACAAGAATCTGATCCGTTAACTGCTCGCTCATCCGAGGTAAAGTCTCCCCAAAACCCATTTCCACGCGTAGCCAGAACGCCACTCCAAAACTGCATTATGAGCAAGCAGCCAATTAGAGAGCAGACCGGTAAGAAAGTTCCGTCACGCCTTTGTTTTTGTGCATGGTTGCGCAGAACTTTCGTTATCACTCATTATAAGTCTGCCGACCGAATGCACCCTGTTCTCAAAGAAAAGACCTTAAGATCGCCAGAGATTACCGCACTAATGCTTTTTTTTCACCCTTAATACACCTTAGTAAACAAACAGCCTTTTCTTAGATTTTATCCTCGCTCTTCAGGCTGTGAGACCCACCATGTTTAGTGCTTAATACACAAAACAAAAAAATGTGCATTTGCTGCGCGGGTGGTGCTATTCTCGGGCGACACTTGTTTAGTAAATTAAACACACTATGCAGACAACTCCTGAACTCTCCTGTGATGTACTGGTGATTGGCAGCGGCGCGGCGGGTCTCTCCGTTGCGTTACGTCTGGCGGCGAACCACTCCGTTATCGTTTTAAGCAAAGGGCCGGTGAGCGAAGGGTCAACACTCTACGCACAGGGCGGTATTGCGGCGGTGTTTGATAAAACGGACAGCATTGCCTCCCATGTTGAAGATACGCTGATTGCCGGGGCCGGTATTGTCGATCGCCACGCGGCGGAGTTTGTCGCCAGCCATGCGCGGAACTGCGTGCAGTGGCTTATCGATCAGGGTGTGATGTTTGATACCGAGCTGAGTGAAAGCGGCGATGCCAGCTATCACCTCACCCGCGAAGGCGGGCACAGCCATCGCCGGATTCTTCATGCCGCTGATGCAACGGGTAAAGCGGTAGAGAACACACTGGTAAGCCAGGCGATGAGCCACCCCAATATTCGCCTGCTTGAGCGCACCAATGCGGTTGACCTGATTATCTCCGACAAAATTGGTCTGCCCGGTATGCGCCGGGTGGTGGGCGCATGGGTGTGGAACCGCAATAAGGAGCAGGTTGAGACCTGTCGCGCAAAAGCGGTGGTGCTGGCCACCGGCGGCGCATCGAAGGTTTATCAATATACCACCAATCCCGATATCGCTTCCGGCGACGGCATCGCCATGGCCTGGCGCGCCGGTTGCCGGGTGGCGAATCTGGAGTTTAATCAGTTTCACCCCACCGCGCTGTTTCACCCGCAGGCGCGCAACTTCCTGCTGACGGAAGCGCTACGCGGCGAAGGCGCGCACCTGAAACGCCCGGACGGCACGCGTTTTATGCCGGACTTTGACCCGCGCGGCGAACTCGCTCCGCGCGATATCGTGGCACGCGCCATCGACCATGAAATGAAACGCCTCGGCGTTGAGTGCATGTATCTGGATATCAGCCATAAGCCGCCTGAGTTTGTGCGCCACCACTTCCCGATGATTTACGAAAAGCTGCTTGGCCTCGGCATCGACCTGACTAAAGAGGCGGTGCCAATTGTGCCCGCGGCGCACTACACCTGCGGCGGGGTGATGATTGACGATCGTGGACGCACCGATGTGGATGGTCTCTATGCGGTCGGCGAAGTGAGCTACAGCGGGCTGCACGGCGCTAATCGCATGGCCTCTAACTCACTGCTGGAGTGTCTGGTCTATGGCTGGTCGGCCGCTGAAGATATTGCGCAGCGTATGCCGGACGTCGAAAGCGCGCCCGCGCTACCGGCGTGGGATGAGAGCCGCGTCGACGATGCCGATGAGCGGGTGATCCTGCAACATAACTGGCATGAGCTACGGCTATTTATGTGGGATTACGTCGGGATTGTACGCACCACCAAACGCCTTGAGCGGGCGTTACGCCGCATTAACTTGCTCCAGCAGGAGATCGACGAGTATTACGCGCACTTCCGCGTGTCGAATAACCTGCTTGAAGTGCGCAACCTGGTACAGGTGGCGGAGCTGATTGTGCGCTGTGCCATGATGCGCAAAGAGAGCCGCGGCCTGCACTACACGCTCGATTACCCGCATCAGTTGCCGGAATCGGGGCCTACGGTGCTCTCACCACAAAGCTACATAAAGAGATAGAAAGCCTGGGTCAGCGCGCTGTAGCTGTCTGAATAGCGCTGATCCGCGCCGCGGATCACCAGCCTGTCGGCAAAGAGTTCGCCCTGTCGCGGCGAGAAGGCCAGCAGCACGCGGTGCGGTAAGCGCCCTTCCGTTTCCGCGACATCGGTGCGCAGACGCAAATGCCAGCCGATTTGTCGCGCTTTCTCGCTAAAGCCTTCGCAGGTCTCCACCGGCAGCACCACGCAGAAAAAACCCTCTTCGGTGATAAGCGTCGCGGCGATCTCCAGCAGCCTCTGGTGATCGAGGGTGGTGGTATATCGCGCGCGGTCGCGCTCAGGCGTGGCGCACTTAACGCCCTCTTCAAAATAGGGCGGGTTGCTGACGATGAGATCAAAACGCGCGGTGTTCTGCTGGCTCCAGGCATGAATATCGGCGCAGTGGACGCGAATGCGATCGGCCCATATAGAGGCCTGCACGTTCTCCTGCGCCTGCCCTGCTGCCTGCTCATCAAGCTCCACCGCATCGAGCGTGACATCGGCTGCGGTACGCTGCGCCAGCATCAGCGCCAGTAAACCGCTACCGCTGCCAATATCAAGGATATGACGGGCACGGGAGACCGGTGCCCAGGCGCCTAACATCACACCATCGGTACCCACTTTCATGGCACAGCGATCATGCGCGACGAAAAATGATTTAAAGGTGAAGCCATCGCGGCGAAGCTGAGCCTTTGGCTGGGACATCTTTACAACCTCAAAACGGAAAACCGCTGTAGCATAGGGGAAAGCGTAGCGTCAGAAAAGTGATAAGCAGACAACAGATGAAGATTGCAGCCGTAACGTCTATAATCAGCGCCCCACACAGAGGTAGAACATGACTGTAACGACTTTTTCCGAACTCGAACTTGACGACAGCCTTCTGGACGCGCTCCAGAATAAAGGCTTTACACGCCCAACCGCTATCCAGGCCGCTGTCATTCCGCCTGCGCTTGAAGGGCGTGATGTCCTCGGTTCTGCGCCCACCGGGACAGGTAAAACCGCAGCCTTTTTGCTGCCGGCGTTGCAACACCTTCTGGACTTTCCGCGTAAGAAATCCGGCCCGCCGCGTATCCTGATCCTGACACCCACCCGTGAACTGGCGATGCAGGTTGCCGACCACGCGCGTGAACTGGCGGCAAACACCCATCTTGATATCGCCACCATTACCGGCGGCGTGGCGTATATGAACCACGCCGAAGTGTTCAGCGAAAACCAGGATATCGTGGTCGCCACCACCGGTCGCCTGCTGCAGTATATAAAAGAAGAGAACTTCGACTGCCGTGCGGTCGAGACGCTGATCCTTGATGAAGCGGACCGCATGCTGGACATGGGCTTCGCGCAGGATATCGAGACCATTGCCGGTGAAACGCGCTGGCGCAAGCAGACGATGCTCTTCTCCGCCACGCTGGAAGGCGATGCGATTAAAGATTTTGCCGAGCGCCTGCTGGAAGATCCGGTTGAGGTCTCCGCCACGCCATCGACCCGCGAGCGTAAAAAAATTCATCAGTGGTACTACCGTGCCGATGATGTGCAGCACAAAACTGCGCTGCTGGTGCATCTGCTGAAACAGCCGGACGCCACCCGTACCATCGTCTTTGTGCGCAAGCGTGAGCGCGTGCATGAACTGGCGACCTGGCTGCGCGAAGCGGGCATTAACAACTGCTATCTCGAAGGCGAGATGGTACAGATCAAGCGTAACGAAGCGATCAAACGTCTGACCGATGGCCGCGTCAACGTGCTGGTAGCAACCGACGTCGCCGCGCGCGGGATTGATATTCCCGATGTCAGCCACGTGATTAACTTCGATATGCCACGCAGCGGTGATACTTACCTGCACCGTATCGGCCGTACCGGCCGCGCAGGGCGCAAAGGCATCGCTATTTCACTGGTTGAAGCGCACGACCACCTGCTGCTGGGTAAAGTGGGCCGTTACGTTGAGGAGCCGCTGAAAGCGCGCGTCATTGATGAGCTGCGCCCGACAAGCCGTCCGCCGAGTGAAAAGCTTAACGGCAAGCCGTCGAAAAAAGCCTTAGCGAAGCGCGAAGAGAAGAAAAAAGAGAAAGATAAAGAGAAGCCGCGCGTGAAGAAACGCCATCGCGATACCAAAAACATTGGTAAGCGCCGCAAGCCGAGCACGGCGGGCAGCGAACAGCAGAAGAACGAAGAGTAAAAAAACGCCGGGGAGACCCGGCGTTTTTATTGCGGCCTGTGATTACAGGCTTTCAGTAAAGGTACGTGCGATAACGTCGCGCTGCTGTTCCGGCGTCAGCGAGTTAAAGCGCACAGCGTAACCGGAAACGCGGATGGTCAGCTGCGGGTACTTTTCCGGATGCTCAACGGCGTCCATCAGCGTTTCACGACGCAGCACGTTAACATTCAGATGCTGACCACCTTCAACGCGCACTTCCGGCTGCACTTCCATCGGAACCTCGCGGTATTCGATGTCGCCCAGTTTGCTTACGGCAACAACATCATCTTCAGCAAAACCCGCTTTCGCGCATACGCAGCGAGCTTCGCCCTTTTCGCTATCAAGCAGCCAGAATGAGTTCAACAGATCGTCATTAGCCGCTTTAGTAATCTGGATACCGGTAATCATGAATAGCCTCCCTAGGCAGATTATGTGATTGACCGGACGCAGGCCGGCCAATTGGTAAAACCATTGCTGTCTGGGTGTTTATATACCAGCCCACTGCGGGCCATTCTTTGATTTTAGTCAAAAAAAACCACACAGCAAAAATGGCTATTAGGGTTTGTTCTTGTTTTATATCAATTTATGCCAATCCGCCCCGCTAAAAATTTACGTAAGTTTTCAACTATTTTTTAGCCCGAAAGCGCAATCCAACATGGCTGATTTTGTTCTGGAGAAAGAAGCAGTTAAGCTACGGCAAACCAACTTTGCAGGAGATCGGGATGACGACTTCATTGACATGGCATGACGTACTGGCAGAAGAGAAACAGCAGCCCTACTTTGTGAACACCCTCAACACCGTGGCCGCTGAACGCCAATCCGGCGCGACGATCTATCCGCCGCAGAAAGATGTCTTCAACGCCTTTCGTTTTACCGAGCTTGGCGATGTGAAAGTCGTGATCCTGGGGCAAGATCCCTATCATGGCCCTGGTCAGGCGCACGGGCTGGCCTTTTCTGTGCGGCCCGGCGTCGCCGTCCCCCCCTCTTTGTTGAATATGTACAAAGAGTTAGAGAAAACCGTGCCTGGCTTTACCCGTCCTAATCACGGTTATCTGGAGAGCTGGGCGCGCCAGGGCGTGTTGTTGCTTAATACGGTGCTTACCGTGCGCGCCGGGCAGGCGCACTCCCATGCCAGCCTTGGCTGGGAAACCTTTACCGATAAAGTGATCGGTCTGATTAATGAGCACCGTGAAGGCGTGGTCTTTTTGCTGTGGGGATCGCATGCGCAGAAGAAGGGGGCGATTATCGACAGGAAGCGCCACCATGTGCTGACAGCGCCACATCCGTCACCGCTTTCAGCGCATCGCGGATTTTTTGGCTGTAACCATTTTGTGCTGGCGAATGAGTGGCTGGAGCAGCACGGCGAAAAGCCGATTAACTGGATGCCGGAACTGCCATCGGAAAGCGAATAAGGGTATTCGGGAAATGTGCCGGATGGCGGCGTTGCCTTATCCGGCCTACAGAAGTGCTGCGGGTAAGGTCGGTAGACGCGCGCGCCGCCCGACCTTTATACCTTACGCCTTGTTCTGACGCCACCACTCGGCGAGCAATACGCCGGTTGCGACCGAAACGTTAAGGCTTTCGACGTTGCCGGTGCCCTCAATGGAGACACTCAGATCGGCGCGGGACAGTGTTTCATCGGAAATACCATCACGCTCCTGGCCTAACACCAGCACCATCTTCTTCGGCAGCTCGGCTTTGAACAGCGGCGTGCCGTTATGGCTTGAAGTCGTCACCAGCGCGTAACCGGCCTGGCGGAATGCTTCCAGCGCGCTGACAAAGCTTTCGCCAGTGATCGCCTGAACGTGTTCCGCCCCGCCCTCTGCGGTACGTACCGCAGCGCCGGATTCGATCACGCCTGCATCCTGCAACACCACGCCTTTTACACCAAAGTGCGCGCAGCTACGCATAATTGCGCCGAGGTTATGCGGGTTACCTACATCTTCCAGCGCCAGCACGCAATCTTCTTCACCTGCGCTTGCCACCCACTTCTCAACGCTCAGACCGTTGCGTTTTTTGATCAGGAAGCAGACGCCGCCGTGGTGCTCGGTGCCGGACGCTTTTGCCAGCTCCTGCTCATCGACCACGTGGTACGCTTTGCGGTTAGCTGCCATCCAGCGCAGCGCTTCTTTAAAGCGCGGCGTGACGCTCTGCACAAACCAGGCGCGCACGATGCAATCCGGACGGCTGCTGAACAGCGCCTGGCAGGCGTTTTCGCCATACACGCGCGTCTCTTCTGCGCGCTGACGGCGCAATACTTCAGGATCGATATAGCTTTTACCGCTAATACCACCGTGATCCGGCTTCTCCGGCGTTTCATCACCAGGTGCGCGTGACACGGTGCGCCACGGTGAATCACCCCGCGCGCTGTAATCATCACGCGGCGCGCGACTTCTCTCATCGCGTTGCGGACGACCACCTCTGTCATCACGTGCAGAACGACCTTTGTCGTCACGGCCCGGGCGACTTCTGTCATTGCGGGAAGCGTTTCCGGTACGTGCAGGTCCTTTCCCGGTACGCGGGTTATGACCTCGTTTATCGGAATCATCATCACTGCGGACATACATCACTTTGACCTTGCCGCTCTTATTTTTTAACTCATCGTTCATGCTTTTCTCCACCAGCGCTGCGCGAAGCGCGCAGATTACCTGATGTGCCGACGCTTCGCCATTAATTCATTCAAAAGCCAGCGACTATTGTACTCATTGAATAAACCACGTTGTTGTTTAAAACCTGTACATCAATAATACGTAACATTGTAGAAACATAACGGCATCATGCCGCTGTGTACCACCGCTTCCCTGAGGTTAGTTATGAATACCGTATGTGCAAGCTGCCAGGCGTTGAACCGTATCCCACAAGAACGTATGCAAGATGCAGCAAAATGTGGGCGTTGCGGGCACGAGCTCTTCGATGGCGACGTGATCAACGCCACCGGCGAAACGCTCGATAAACTCCTGAAAGACGATCTGCCGGTGGTCGTCGATTTCTGGGCACCGTGGTGCGGCCCGTGCCGTAACTTTGCGCCGATCTTTGAAGATGTCGCGGAAGAGCGCAGTGGCCAGGTGCGTTTTGTAAAGGTGAACACCGAAGCGGAACGTGAGCTGAGTGCGCGGTTTCGCATTCGCAGTATTCCGACCATCATGTTGTTTAAAAACGGCGAAGTGGTGGACATGCTGAGCGGCGCGGTGCCGAAAGCGCCGTTCGACAGCTGGCTGAACGAATCTCTCTGATCCCGTCGGGGCGCATCTTGTGCCCCGTTTTTACCTCTGCGACAATGGCGTTTTTCCTGTGCGACCGCCATGACTGATAACGCCGTTCTCAAACTTCGCGCTGAGCGCCTTGCCCGCTCGACCCGCCCTTTTCTCGCGCGTGGTAACCGCATCCGCCGCTGTCAGCGCTGTCTGCTGCCGCTGCGCAACTGCCTGTGCGACACCTTAAAGCCAGCCGCTGCCGCCAGCCGCTTCTGCCTGGTGATGTTCGATACCGAGCCGATGAAGCCGAGCAATACCGGGCGTTTAATTGCCGATGTGCTGCCTGATACGCTGGCGTTTCAGTGGTCGCGCACCGAACCGCCGCAGGAGCTCATTGATTTATGCACCAGCGATGCCTATCAACCGATGGTGGTGTTTCCTGCTTCTTACGCAGGTAACGAACGACAGGTGCTGAGCGCGCCGCCCGCGGGAAAACCGCCGCTGTTTATTATGCTCGACGGCACCTGGACCGAAGCGCGCAAGATGTTTCGCAAAAGCCCCTATCTTGATGCCCTGCCGGTTATCTCCGTCGATCTGTCGCGGGTTTCGGCTTATCGCCTGCGGGAAGCGCACGCCGAGGATCAATACTGCACGGCGGAAGTGGCGATTGCGTTGCTGGATCTGGCGGGTGATAACGCCGCGGCGCAGGCATTAGGCGATCATTTCACGCTGTTTCGTGAGCGCTATCTGGCCGGAAAACCGCATCATTCGTCCACCGTCACAGCAAAAGCGGAAGAAAGCGTTTAAAATCATCGGGTCACTCATTTGTGGAGGCCGGTATGAGCCAGCGAGGGTTGGAAGCGTTATTACGTCCCCGTTCGATTGCGGTTATTGGCGCATCCATGAAATCGGATCGCGCCGGTTTTCTGATGATGCGCAATCTTCTCGCCGGCGGCTTTGCCGGGCCGGTGCTGCCGGTCACGCCCGCCTACAAAGCCGTGCAGGGCGTGCTCGCCTGGCCAGATGTCGCCAGCCTCCCCTTTACCCCCGATCTCGCGGTGCTCTGCACCCATGCGAAACGCAATCTGGCGCAGCTGGAGGCGCTTGGCGAAAAGGGGTGTAAAACCTGCATTATTCTCTCTGCCCCGCCGGAACAGCATGCTGAATTACTCGCCTGCGCAGGCCGCTATCAGATGCGCCTGCTCGGGCCAAACAGCTTAGGCCTGCTGGCGCCGTGGCAGGGTCTGAACGCCAGTTTTTCACCGGTGCCAATCACACGCGGCAAGCTGGCGTTTATCTCCCAGTCCGCCGCCGTCTCCAATACCATTCTTGACTGGGCGCAGCAGCGCGAGATGGGTTTCTCCTACTTTATTGCCCTCGGCGATAGCCTCGATATCGACGTTGATGAACTGCTCGATTTCCTGGCCCGCGACAGCAAGACCAGCGCTATCCTGCTCTACCTTGAGCATCTCAGCGACGCGCGCCGTTTTGTCTCTGCCGCCCGCAGCGCCTCGCGCAACAAGCCGATTCTGGTGATCAAAAGTGGCCGCAGCCCCGCAGCGCAGCGCTTGCTGCATGCCCACGCCGGGCTCGATCCCGCCTGGGATGCGGCAATCCAGCGCGCCGGTCTGCTGCGCGTACAGGATACCCATGAACTCTTCTCCGCCGTTGAGACACTGAGCCATATGCGTCCGCTGCGCGGCGAGCGGTTAATGATCATCAGCAACGGGGCGGCACCCGCGGCGCTGGCGCTGGATCAGCTCTGGTTACGCAATGGTAAGCTGGCGACGTTGAGCGAAGAGACGCTGGCGCAACTCTCTGCTGCGCTGCCGGAGTCTGTCGCTGCCGGCAACCCGCTCGATCTGCGCGATGATGCCAGTAGTGAACGCTACGCCGCCGCGCTCAATATCCTGCTCGACAGCCACGATTACGATGCGTTAATGGTGATTCACGCGCCCAGCGCCGCGGCACCGGGCAGCGAAAGTGCCCTGTCGTTGATTGAGGTGTTGAAAAAACACCCGCGCGGTAAATATGTCACCGTGCTGACAAACTGGTGCGGCGAGTTTTCGTCGCAGGAGGCGCGTCGGCTCTTCAGCGAAGCAGGTCTGCCGACTTACCGAACCCCGGAAGGAACCATTACTGCTTTTATGCATATGGTTGAGTACCGGCGTAACCAGAAGCAACTGCGTGAAACCCCGGCGCTCTCCCTGCGCCTGACGGCAGATACCGCCGATGCGCGAAAACTGCTGCAACAGGCGCTTGCCGAGGGCGCAACGACACTCGATACCCATGAAGTGCAGCCGATTTTGCGCGCCTGGGGTCTGCAAACACTGCCAACCTGGATTGCCGGTGACAGCGCCGAAGCGGTACATATTGCCGAGCAGATTGGCTACCCCGTCGCGCTGAAGCTGCGCTCGCCCGATATTCCACATAAGTCGGAGGTTCAGGGGGTAATGCTCTATCTGCGTACTGCCAAAGAGGTGCAGCAGGCGGCGGATGCCATCATTGAGCGCGTTAAGCTCAACTGGCCGCAGGCACGTATTCAAGGTTTGCAGGTGCAGAGCATGGCGAACCGCGCGGGCGCGCAGGAGTTGCGCGTGGTGGTAGAACATGACCCGGTGTTTGGCCCGCTGATAATGTTGGGTGAAGGTGGCGTGGAGTGGCGCGCGGAGGATCAGGCTGCGGTAGCGTTACCGCCGCTCAATATGAACCTCGCCCGCTACCTGGTCATCCAGGCGATCAAGCGTAAAAAGATCCGCGGTCGCAGTCCGTTACGCTCGCTGGATATTGCCGGGCTGAGCCAGTTTCTGGTGCAGGTTTCCAACCTGATTATTGATTGCCCGGAGATCGCGCGGCTCGATATTCACCCTCTGCTGGCGTCCGGCAGCGAATTCACGGCGCTGGATGTCTCAATGACATTAGCGGCGGCCTGCGAAAATGGTGAAGCGCGGCTGGCGATCCGCCCCTACCCGCAATATCTCGAAGAGCAGGTGACGATGAAAAACGGCGAGCACTGCCTGTTCCGCCCGATCCTGCCGGAAGATGAGCCTCAGTTGCAGCAATTTATCTCACGGGTGACGAAAGAAGATCTCTATTACCGCTACTTTAGCGAGATCAACGAATTTACCCATGATGATTTAGCGAATATGACGCAAATCGACTACGATCGGGAAATGGCATTTGTCGCAGTACGCCGCACGGAGCAGGGTGAAGAGATCCTCGGCGTAACCCGTGCGATATCCGATCCGGACAACGTTGATGCCGAATTTTCCGTGTTGGTGCGTTCTGATTTAAAAGGTCTCGGGCTTGGGCGGCGTCTGCTGGAAAAACTCATTGCCTATACCCGGGATCACGGACTTAAGCGTTTGAATGGTATTACTATGCCCAACAATCGCGGTATGGTAACGCTGGCGCGTAAACTGGGATTTGATGTCGATATCCAGCTGGAAGACGGGATTGTGGGGCTTTCACTTCCTCTGGCACAGACGGCGCAATCCTGAGTAAGGTACTGGAAATGTTGACCACTTTAGTGGACACGGTGTTATTATTGCCCGCTTATGTCGTCTGCATGGTACAGAAGACCCTTCAATAAACAGAGAAGAAACGCACTGTGATGTTGTCAAAATTTAAGCGTAATAAACATCAACAACACCTTGCCCAACTCCCCAAGCTTTCTCAGTCAGTTGATGAGGTAGAGTTCTTCTACTCACCGGCCGATTTCAGGGAGACGTTGCTTGCCCGGATAGCGAGCGCGACGCGCCAAATCTATATCATCGCTCTGTATCTGGAACAGGACGATGGCGGGAAAGGCGTGATGAACGCGCTGTATGAAGCAAAACGTCAGCGTCCGGAGCTGGACGTACGCGTGCTGGTTGACTGGCATCGCGCCCAGCGTGGCCGCATTGGTGCGGCGGCGTCGAACACCAACGCTGACTGGTACTGCCGTTTAGCGCAGGAGAATCCAGGCGTTGATGTCCCTGTTTATGGCGTGCCGGTCAATACGCGCGAAGCTCTCGGCGTTCTCCATTTCAAAGGCTTTATTATCGATGACGCGGTGCTTTACAGCGGCGCGAGCCTCAATGATGTTTACCTCCATCAGCATGATAAATACCGCTATGACCGCTATCAGTTGATCCGCAATCCGCAGATGGCGGAAGTGATGCGCGGCTGGCTGGAGTCCAACCTGATCCACGGGCGCGGTGTTAATCGTCTTGACGATCCAGCGCGGCCAAAAAGCCCGGAAATTAAAAACGATATTCGCCAGTTCCGCCAGGCGTTGCGCGATGCCTCGTTCCATTTTGAGGGCAACGCCAGCAACGATGAACTGGCGGTTACCCCGCTGGTCGGTCTCGGAAAATCGAGCCTGCTGAATAAAACCATCTTCCATCTGATGCCCTGTGCGGAGCAGAAACTGACTATCTGTACTCCGTACTTCAACCTGCCGGCGGTGCTGGTTCGCAACATTATCCAGCTGCTGCGCGACGGGAAAAAGGTAGAGATTATCGTTGGCGATAAAACGGCGAATGACTTTTTTATCCCGGAAGATGAGCCGTTCAAAATCATCGGCGCGCTGCCCTATCTCTACGAGATTAACCTGCGCCGCTTCCTGAGCCGCCTGCAGTATTACGTTAATACCGATCAGCTTGTGGTTCGCCTGTGGAAAGATGGCGATAACAGTTATCACCTGAAAGGGATGTGGGTCGACGATGAGTGGATGCTGTTGACGGGTAATAACCTCAACCCGCGCGCCTGGCGTCTGGATCTGGAAAACGCAGTATTGATTCACGATCCGAAACAGCAACTGGCGGCGCAGCGCGATAAAGAGCTGGAACTTATCCGCACGCATACGACGGTGGTGAATCACTATCGCGATCTGCAAAGCATTGCCGAGTACCCGGTGAAAGTGCGTAAGCTTATTCGTCGCTTGCGCCGTATCCGTATCGATAAACTGATCAGCCGGATCCTCTAGTACTGAAGCCCTGTCCTGTGACGGGGCTTTTTTTCAGGTCTCTGCGTATGAACAAAGCCATTCTGTTAAGCACCCTCTTTTTAACCGGCTGCAGCCATATGGCGAACGATAGCTGGAGCGGCCAGGATAAAGCGCAGCATTTCCTCGCCTCGGCCATGCTCTCCGCCGCAGGCAATGAGTATGCGCAGCATCAGGGCATCAGCCGCGATCGCAGCGCCCTTTTTGGTGTAATGTTTTCAGTAAGCCTTGGTGCGTCGAAAGAGCTGTGGGATAGCCGCCCGGCTGGGAGCGGCTGGAGCTGGAAAGATTTCGCCTGGGATGTCGCCGGTGCCACAACGGGCTACGCCGTGTGGCAGCTGGCTGAACATTAAAGCCGTATGCCCTTCCCTTTGCGGTGCAGCATCAGCGAGACCAGGAATGCCAGTGCGCCCATGACGGTGACGTACCAGAAGAAAGCCGTTTCGAAACCGACCGATTTTAATGACAGCGCTACATATTCAGCCGATCCGCCAAACAGTGCATTCGCCACGGCGTAAGATAAGCCAACCCCTAAGGCACGCACCTGCGCCGGGAACATCTCCGCTTTTAATATCCCACTGATTGAGGTGTAGAAGCTGGCAATAACCAGCGCCAGCATAACCAGCGCGAAAGCGGCATAGGGTGAGGTGACGTTGTGCAGCGCAGTGAGGATCGGTACTGTACAGACGGTCGCCAGCCCGCCAAACAGCAGCATGGATGTGCGCCGACCGATGCGATCGGATAACGCACCGATAATCGGCTGGATCAGCATAAAGAGGAACAGCGCCACGGTCATGATGACGCTGGCAACATTCGCATGCATGCCCGCCGTATTGACCAGGTATTTCTGCATATAAGTGGTAAAGGTGTAGAAGGTGAGCGAGCCGCCGGCCGTAAAACCAAGCACCATCAGGAACGCTTTGCGGTTGCGCCACAACCCTTTCATCGAACCGGCCTCTTTCAGCGCACGCACTTCCTGCTGGGAGGTTTCATCCAGCTGGCGACGTAACCAGAGCGCGACAATAGCCAGCGCAGCGCCGAGGGCGAAAGGGATACGCCATCCCCAGGCTCTGAGTTCCGCGTCTTCCATCACCTGCTGCAGGATCACCACAACCAGTAATGCCAGCAGCTGTCCGCCGATCAGGGTGACGTACTGAAATGAGGCATAAAACCCTTTGCGCCCTTCTACTGCCACTTCACTCATATAGGTCGCGCTTGTGCCGTACTCACCACCAACCGACAACCCCTGAAAAAGACGAGCTAACAGCAGTAATGCCGGCGCCCATGTTCCGATGGTTTCATACCCCGGTAAGCACGCGATCACCAATGAGCCAAAACACATCATGCAGACGGAGATTAGCATCGATCTTTTACGCCCATGTCGATCGGCAATACGGCCAAACAGCCAACCGCCGATAGGACGCATCAGGAAACCCGCGGCAAAGACGCCGGCGGTCTGAAGAAGTTGGGTGGTGGGGTTACCTTGAGGAAAAAAGATGTGCGCGAAATAGAGGGAGCAAAAAGAATAGACGTAAAAGTCGAACCACTCGACCAGGTTACCCGATGAGGCCCCGACGATGGCCCATACCCGGCGACGCGTGTCGCTGCTGGTGAGCGATTCATTGTTTTTCATGCTGTTTTCAGCCATTCGAATGTTACTCCTGCTTACAATAAGTATTATTTTTAGAGCGAACGTCCCTGCTCAATGTGGACAAAAGAGTGAGATGTTACATCTTTGTTATAACCAAAAGGTGACGCACATCTCATTTCGACCCAAGAAGATAAGTAATTAAGATTATGACCAGGCGGGTGCGATGGCAGTGATACGTTACGGCGGCTTAGTTGTTGCTGCTGGGAGTAAATGATGTTTTTCAGGAAGATAGCTCTGGTGAAAAAAGCGCAGCAAAAAGCCTCATGCTTTCGCATGAGGCTTTCGCTTTGTTTGATGCCTGGCAGTTCCCTACTCTCGCATGGGGAGACCCCACACTACCATCGGCGCTACGGCGTTTCACTTCTGAGTTCGGCATG